>ENA-ORCQ01000004-ORCQ01000004.1-marine-metagenome-genome-assembly--contig:-NODE-4-length-1139302-cov-8.750312_pt1 | contig 1139302 bp, 1049 predicted proteins | sample MGYA00237780_ERZ508510 | MGnify/ENA primary metagenome ERZ508510 (study PRJEB26181, sample SAMN06268981) | marine metagenome | isolation source: Tt an E2 anaerobic enrichment on eucalyptus from...
AAGGGAGGCGGCTCCGGGCCGCCCCTCCCTTTCCCCCTCTCCTGCGACCTCTCCCCCAAACCCTCCAGCCCACGAAGAGCTGCGAGTGATCGCCGCATTTCGAAGCCGACAACTGATCACTTGAAAAACTGAGTGGAAAGCTCAAATCATTGCGGGCACTCACTCCCGCTGGATTCACGAATCATGGAAACGTTCAGGCCGTGAGGTCAGAAAACAGCGGCGACCAACGGGAGCATTGCTGTTTTATCCGAACGGGCTGTAAGCGTTTCCTGATGAGAGAATTGCGGACTGGACGAGAGGAAGCGCGGTTTTTGCTTACTTTTTCCTGCGCCAGCGAAAAAGTAAGTCGCCTTCAGGGCGAAACCTGAAAACGACCGAGTTGGCCGATTAGCGATTGTACGCCAGCTCAAACACGGCTCTATCCATTCTCCACAAAATACATGGTTGCAACATATCGACAAAACACACAATCATTATAGCCCATTAGATTTCCATTGACGACATGGGGAGGGCAATAGATATAAAGACAAAACCATTTACCCAAAAAAACATCCAGGATGTAACTAGCTATATTTCAAGATAAACAGAAAGGCCGCGCTGTTTCCAGTGCGGCCTTTCACTTGTCCATCCCCTTCCCAAGGAGCTGGGCTTCTCAAAAACTATCCAATCATCTCTGCAAGCGTATCGAGTCCTTCCCCGGTCACCACGCTGGCATAAACAATGTCCCTGGCTCCGGCATTATTGAGAAACCGCTCGGCCCGAGCCACATCGGCCTCCGGTGCGTCCACCTTGGAGACCACGCCCACCACCCTGCGGTTGAAAATGGGGGCGAACAGGGGCGGAAACAGACTGCTGCCGCGCGTGGCGTCCTGGACAAAGACCAGCATGTCGCAATCCGCCGACGTGGTGATGAGCGCATTGTAGAACCAGCTGTTCTCCAGGAACTCTCCCGGGGTGTTGACGAACCGGCCGACGTATTCCACGGCCATGGCCCGGTGCGACGTGTACTCCTCGCCGGAGAGCGCCCGGATGAGCGAGCTCTTGCCCACGCGGGTCTCGCCCACGAACATGACCTTTTTCATGGCCGGGCCGCTTCCTAGGAGCGGGTAAGTTCAACCGACGAATAGTGCAGCACGTCACCGAAGTAATCGAGCACCGCACGCAGCCCCGCCTCCACGCTGGCCACGTCGCCCGTGAACAGCAGGGAACCGCCGAAGCGGTCCAGGAAACCGATCTCCACGTCCGCGGCCTTGGTGGCCACGTCCGCGGCGATGATCACGCCTTCGCTGGGGGTGATGGTCATGATGCCGATGGCCCCGGCCGCGTCGTTGTCCAGTCCCAGCTTCAGGTAGATGCTTTTCTGAGGGCTGGCGATCACATGGGCCAGCGTGACCTGCTTGCCCGGCACGTATTCCTGGATGACCCGCTGTTTCGGCTCCTCGGGAATGTACGACATATCAGCCTCCTCAAAAAAACGGTTTGCGACGGCCTACAGCAGCTGGGCCTTGAGTTCTTCGCTCGGGGACGGAATGACCACGTGGCTGTGGACCGGCCCAGCCTCGCCAACGCCCGCAACGCCCGCGTCCACCGAGGACTGCACGGAAGCGACGTCGCCGGTCATGGTCACGAAGGCCTTGCCCGCCAGACCGGAGGCCGTGCGGATTTCCAACAGATGTACCGAGCCGGACTTGGCGGCGGCGTCCGCAGCCAGAATGCAGGAGGCGGTGGTGCAGGTTTCGATGACGCCCAGGGCGTCGATGCGCGGGGCCATGGTGGTGCCGGTGAGGGCCGGGACCACATCCGGGTGCACGCTGGGGATGGTGAACCAGTCCACGACCATGTCCGCGCCTATACGGCGGCCGGTTTCCACGGAACTCTTCACGGCTCCAACGTCGCCGGTGACGATGACGATGTAGCGGCCCGGGCAGGTGGGACGCGCCATGACCAATTCCACTTCCGCGGCCTTGAGCATTTCGTCCGCAGTGTGCATACCCAGAGCGACGCTGTTCAGTTCGACGCAGCCGATTGTGCGCAAATTCATGATATATCTCCCCTTAAGCCTTGATGGTTACTATGCCGTCGGCAATGGATTCGACCACGCCGCCGATGCTGGAATGCACCCGGGCGGCCATTGCGCCTTCGGGAACTTCGCCGAGCAGGTCGCCCCTGCTCACCCGGTCGCCCACGGAAACCACGCAGGTGGACGGCGCGCCGATGTGCTGGCGTAGTGGAATACGCGCCAGAGAAGTACTGTATTCACCGGCGTACTCCGGATGCCCGTCGTATTTGGTCAGGCCCAGACGCTGGATGAGGCGCCTGGTGGGAACGGCGCGATTCTCCCGGAACGGGTTGGCCCTGTATTCCTTGTCACCCGCTTCCCAGGCCACGCGGTTGCCCATGAGCACCTTCTTGATCTGGGCGTTGATCTCTCGGGGAGACACGCCCATGGGACAGGCGAATTTCTCGCACAGTCCGCATTCGGAACAGAGCAACGCTTCCTTGGCCGCCTCGGTCTCCATGATCTGCGAATGGAGCACGCGCATGAGCTTGTGGGGATGCAGGGAATGACCCAACAGGTTGCGCGGGCACAGGTCCGTACACCGCGAACACTGGCAGCAGACCGTGGTGGTGATGCGGCGGATGCGCTCGGGGTCCATGATCTTCGGGGCCACCACCGGATGGTCGGGGGGCAGCACGATGAGACCGGAGGTGGTCTTGGTCACGGACTGTTCGGTGTCCGGCAACACGCGGCCCATCATGGGGCCGCCGTCCACCACCTTGTATTCGGAAATGGTGGGACCGCCCGCAAAGGCGAGCACGTCCTTGACCAGCGCGCCCACGGGAACCTTGACCACCATGGGCCGGGCAACCTCGCCGGTGACGGTGACGTAGCGGTGGGTCACGGGCGCGCCGTCCATGGCGCAGGCCACGTTCAGAAGCGACTCCACATTGCTGACCACGGCCCCCACCTGCAGAGGCAGGCCGCGTTCGGGAATGGTCTCGCCCAGCACCTCGCGCACCAGAACCTGCTCGTCGCCCGCCGGGTAGAAATCGCCCAATTCAAAAGCCTCGAGGCGGCCGGAGGCATCCTTGGACACACGCTCGCGGACCACTTCCATGGCCTTCCCGTGCTTGCCCTTGAGGCAAATGACGCCGCGCTCGGCGCCCACACAGTCCATGATGGTTTCCAATCCGCGAACGACCATGTCGATCTCCGTCTCCAGGAGGTGCGGGTCGCTCATGAGCAGAGGTTCGCAGGAAGCGCCGTTGACCAACACCGTATGCACGGTCGCCCCGGCCTTCACATGGGTGGGCAGGCCGGCCCCACCGGCACCCACCACACCTGCATCCTTTATCTTCGCCACAATCTGGTCTTGCATTGTCTTCCCCTTTCAGAAAAAACGGTCCTCGGGGTTCTTACCAGCACTGCTCCAGCAACAGCTTGACGTCGCCGTGGGACGGCCGTCTCGGGTTGCCTTCGGTGCAGATGTCTTCCAAAACATTCTTGGCCACGACGTCCATGTGGTCGCGATAGGCCTTCTCTTCGATCTTGAGCCCCCGCACCTGGGTGGGGATGCCCATGGATTCGTTCAATTCGATCACGGCCTTGATCAGGCTCTCGACGCCCTCTTCCACGGTTTCGGCGGGCATGCCCAGCATCCGGGCGATTTCCTGATAGCGGATACCCGCGTCAAAGCTGTTGAACCGGATGGCGTGCGGCAGAAGCACGGCATTGGCCAAGCCGTGCGGAATGTGAAAGATGCCGCCCAGGCTGTGGGCCACACTGTGGGTGATGCCCAGCCCGCTGTTGTTGAAGGCCATACCCGCCATGCAGGACCCGACCAACATCTGGCTCCTGGCTTCCATGTCGTCGCCGTTCACATACGCCCGGTGAAGATATTCGAACACGTAGCGCATGGCGTACTTGGCGTAGATGGACGTGAAGGCGTTGGCCTGCCTGGAGGTGTAGGCCTCTATGGCGTGGGTCAGGACGTCCATGCCCGTGGCCGCGGTCACGTGCGACGGCAGCGAGCGAGTGAACCGTGGGTCCAGAATGGCCATGTCCGGTATGAGAAGCTCGTCATTGAGCGGAATCTTGACCTCGTTCACCTTGTCCGTGACCACGGAGATGGCGGTCACTTCCGACCCGGTGCCCGCGGTGGTGGGAATGGCCACCAGGGTCGGCTTGGGCTTATCCGTCCGGGCCTTGTGGGCAAAAAAGGAAATGGCCTTGGCCGCGTCGATGGGTGAGCCGCCGCCCAAGGCGATGATCAGGTCGGCTTCGTCCCGCAGAAACAGCTTGGCCCCTTTGGTCACGACCTCCAGGGACGGATCGGGTTCCACGCCGTCGAAGGTGTGGTGAGGAATGCCCGCGCGGTCCAGATGGCTCTTGACACGGTCCGCGAAGCCGACCTTGACCATGAAGGGATCCGTAACGATGAAGGCCTGCTTCGCCGGGACATGCTCCAGGGTTTCCAGGGAATCCTCACCGTAGCATATTTTTGTTTTTCCGTAGAATTGTGTCACCGTATTCTCCAATCTATCCGAGACTCGGAAATCAATGATTCAACGTGTTCGGCGCTCTCCCGGAACGCCCGGCAACGCCTCGGGAGCGTTCGCCGCGTCGACCGGTGTTCAGGTCGACAAGAAAATTCGGCTCCCCTGCAGGACGAGAAGGACGGGAACAGGTCCCTGCAATGAAAACGGGCGTGCTTAGCCCAGCCCCTCGACCAGATGGGAAAAGGGCGCAGACCAAAGGGAGCGTATGGCCTGCGCCCCAAATCCCTACTCGCCGGAGCGGGCGGGAAGGATCAGTTCAACTTCGCTGTGCGGGCGGGGGATGACATGGACGCTCAGCAGTTCGCCCACGTTGTTGGCGGCGGCAGCGCCCGCATCGGTGGCGGCCTTCACCGCACCCACGTCGCCACGGACCATGACGGTCACCAGACCGCCGCCGACCTGTTCGCGGCCAACGAGTTCGACGTTGGCGGCCTTGACCATGGCGTCGGCGGCTTCAATGGCTCCGACGAGTCCCTTGGTTTCGATCATACCCAGTGCGTTCATCATGATGTTCTCCTCCTAATATCCAACGATTAAATGTTTTCCTTGATGGTTTTCACAACCTGACAGCTCAGGCTCCGCAACACTTCGGGATCGTCGATCCCGTATTCCTGTTTCAGCATTGCGGCCACGGCCAGGACAAATTTTTCCAGGCATCCGTCATCAGCGCATTCGGCATGTCCTTCCTGGGCGCAGGAGGCCACGTGCCCACCGGAAGCGCAGGACACCGGCTCGGGTTTCGGAGTGTACACGATGGAAATTCCCCGCCTGCACAGCTCGTCCTTGGCTCCCGGAGTCAGGATCATGTCGGGTTCCGCATAGAACTTGGCGCTATCCAGACAGATGTATGGATCGATACCGCCCACTTCCACGAGTTTCTTCTTCATTTTCTACCTCACCCCCCTGATCAAGGATTTTACGACCGAGGCGTCCGGTCTCGGAATGACGACCGCCTCTACAAGGTTCTTGCCCAATGCGGCGCTTGCGGCCCCGGCGGCTTCCTCCACCGAAGCGACATCACCGCAGATCACGAAATATGATTTCCCGTTGATGCCCTGCCCGGTCACGAGACGGGCCAGGTCGACGGCCGAACGCTTCACGGCCACGTCTGCCGCGGCCACCCCGGAGGAGACGCTGCGGCATTCGATGACGCCGAGAGCTTCCACCGTGCCGATACTGGCGTCCTTTTTCAGGACTTCCAGGACCTGCCGGGAGACGTTGGAGATGACGAAGCTGCCCTTGAGGGCGCGGCCGGATTCTTCCGCGTGGCGCACCGAGGTGGAGACGGCCTCGCGGTCGCCGGCCACGTGGATCATGTAGCGGCCGGAACAGATGGTGGAGGCCCGGACAAGTTCCACGTCGGCCACCTTCATCATGCCGTCCGCCACTTCCACACCGGCAGCGATGCTCCTGCACTCCACGACGCCCAGGGTATCCATGCCCTAGTCCTCCGCCTTGGCCTGCACTTCGTCGATGATGCCCACAATGGCCGCGTCGACCGGGGCGTGCTCATTGTCGAGCGCCTTGCGCGCGGAGCTGCCGGTCGTCACCAGCACCTGCTCGCCGATCCCGGCCCCGACACAGTCCACGGCAACGAAGCTTTCATGGCTGCCGCCTTTGGCGGCGTCCAGGCGCTGAACCACCATCAGCTTCAAACCGCTGAGGGTGTCTTCCTTGCGCGTGGCCCACACGTTGCCGATAACCTTGCCGATCATCATAAGCTCACCTTCCTACAAAGATTTCCGAATGGTGATATTCAGGTTGACGGCGGCTTCTGCCGCAAGCGGGGTGACCTGCGCGGTCACGGGCACCATGAGAACAGATGCACCCTGTTCCCCGGCCTCGTTGACCACGGCCTCCGTTACAAGGGTTTCCCGGAACCGGACGGTGTCCGGACGCTTGGGCCTGAATGCGCGAAGGCCGAATCCGGCCAGGGTGTCCTCGTGGGATTCATACAGGCTGTACAGCGGGCCGGGCGCGGTTTCCGCATGGGCCCTGTATTCGAATTCGAGAACTTCCACCTCGGTTCCATGCAACAGCAGCCTGAGCACTTCGGACATGCAGGGTCCGGACGCCTTGCCCGAGGCCATGTCGGCCATGTCGGAACAGGAGAGGAAAGGCAGGATGAAGCGGCCGGGCTTCCGATCGCGCAGGTCGTCGCCGAAATAGAAAAATTCGCAATCCCCGCCCAGGCATTCCCGGAGCTTGGCGTCCAGAAGGCAGTCGCGATCGGCCAGGACCGTGACGCAGTCTCCGGCGGATTCGCCCCGGAGCTGTTTCAGGACCTCCCGGGCGATGGTGGCGACCAATTCATTCACATCCATGGAGATCTCCTACACTCCGCAGTTGAGAGCGATGCCCAGGGGAGTGACAAGAAAGGGGTTGGCGGGTTTGCGGACCGGCACGCCGATCTCCTTTTCCATGACCTGCTCCATGCCTTTGAGACAGCAGGTACCTCCCACCAGATAGACGGCGGAAACATCCCGCCCCTCGATATGCCGCTTGACGATGGTGCCCATTTTCTGGACCACCGGGCGCACCACAGGAAGAATCTCGTCCTGCCTGTCGGTCTGCTTCTTGATTTCCTCGGCCTCCACAAAGGAGACGCCGAAATTGCCCGAGAGCACCAGGGAGACATGGGTGCCGCCGGTGGCCTCGTCGGCCACGTAGGTCACCTTGCCCTCCTCCAGCACGGACAGGCCGGTGGTGCCGCCGCCGATGTCCACGATGACGCCGTTCTCCAGGCCGAGCACGGCGTTGGCCGCAGTGGGCTCGTCCAGAATGGAAGTCACTTCCAGGCCCGCTCCCTCCACCACGTATCGGTGAGTCTTGCAGTCGCCTTCCCCGGTGCCCGGAGGAACGGCGATGGCGGCGTGGGTCAGGGTGCGCCCCAGCCGTTCTTCCAGTTCATCCACCAGCTTGCGGACGATGCGGGTGGCTCCGATATAGTCAACGACCAAGCCGTCCTTGACCACCTGGGCAAACTCCATGGCGCAGGCCACGGGCTGTTTTTCGGCGTTCAGGACCACAACGACGATGTAGGCCGTGCCGAGATCGACTCCCACGTGGAGCTTCTCGTCCGCGCCGACCGGGATGGTCTTTTCCAGGCAATCCTCAAGGGCGCCTATCTGCTGGTCGATGGCTGCAAAATCCATATCCGCTCCGTTAGTTCCTGCCGACGATCCGGCCGGTGACCTGGGAGTTCCAGCCGGAGCTGTTGCCTTCATCCGGGTCGATGTGCATGGCCAGATTGAACGAGTCGCCGACACGCACCAGCACCTCTTCGAGGGTCACGGGGCGGTCGGAATCCAGATGCACGCTGACCTTGTCGCTGTCGGCAACGCCGAACCTGGAGGCATCGGCCGGGGACATGTGGATGTGGCGCGAGGCCACGATCACGCCTTCTTCCAGGCCGACGATGCCGGTCTGGGAGGCCAGGATGATGCCGGGGGTTCCGGCGACGTCACCGGACTGGCGGACCGGAGCATCCACACCGAGGATGCGGGCGTCGGTCTTGGAGACTTCCACCTGGGAGCTGTCGCGGGAAGGCCCAAGCACGGCCACGTTGTCCATGACGCCCTTGGGACCGATGAGGCGCACGCGCTCCTTGGCCAGGAACTGGCCGGGCTGGGAAAGTTCACGGACCGGGGTCAGTGCATGGCCGAACAGCTCCACGGCGTCGGCTTCGCTCAAATGGACATGGCGCGCGGAGAGTTCCACCGGGATGGAGTCGGTGGTGTTCAGGCCCGCTGCGCTGACCGGGCTTTGGCCCTTCAGTTCGCTGAGGACATTCCTGATGACTCCGCCCAAAATTTCTTCAATGGCTTTTTCGTTCATCGCTCGTTTCGCTTACAAATGATAACCGGCGTTCCCTTGAAGCATCATGCAGGGACATGACGCAGTTCCCGTCAGTGTTGGTTCACGGGTGCAGCGGAGGGGGGCGAAGGTTCGACCCCCTCCTCCACTTTCGAAGGTCATGAAAACGCTCCCGCGAGGCTTTCACGACCAAACGTATTAACCTTCCGTCTTGGGCAGGATGGTTTCCACTTCGCCATGCGGGCGGGGAATGACGTGAACGCTGACCAGTTCGCCGACGTTCTTGGCGGCTGCTGCGCCCGCGTCGGTGGCAGCCTTGACGGCGCCCACGTCGCCACGGACCATGACGGTCACCAGTCCGCCGCCGACCTTGGTCTTGCCGATCAGGGTGACGTTGGCTGCTTTCACCATGGCGTCGGCTGCCTCGATGGCGCCAACGAGGCCTTTGGTCTCGATCATTCCGAGTGCGTTAGAAGACAACATGTTATTCTCCTTTAATTTATTTTATCCGGTATATGTTTATGTCCCTTCCGGGATTAAGCCATCTGCTTCAGCTGCTCGACTATCATCGCGGTGATGGCGTTGATGTCGACGGACGTGGACTGTTCCCGGCGACCAGCGTCATGGCGGCAGGTGCTGCCCAGGTCGTAGGCGATACGGCGCACGTTCATCAGGTTCAACGGAGTGACGTTGTCCGAGGTGGCGCTGCCGCCCACTGCGCCGCAGCCCAGGGTGAAGGACGGGAACAGGGAGGTGGAGATGCCCACTGCGCCCTGAGTGGACGGGGTGTTCACCAGCATCCTGGACACGGGCTTCTTCAGACCGAACTCGCGGATGACCTCTTCGTTGCGGGAATGGATGGCCAGGGAGTGGCCCACGCCGCCGTTTTCCAACAGGGCGTGGCAGAGTTCGCAAGCCTCCTTCCAGTCTTCAACCACGTAGAAACCGAGGAGCGCGGTAAGCTTTTCCTTGGAGAATGGATACTTGGGTCCAACGCCCTTTTCGTCGGAAATCAGCAGACGGGTTCCGGCGGGGACCGAGATGCCCGCAAGCTTGGCGATGTAGCAGGCGTCGCGGCCCACGATGGCCGGGTTCATGGAACCGTTGCCGCGTTCCATGACGCGCTTGACCTTTTCCAACTCTTCGTCGTGCAGGAAGTAACCGCCCTGCGCCGCCAGGGTGGCCTTGACCTTTTGGGCGATGCAGGATTCGGTGACGATGGACTGTTCGGAAGCGCAGATGGTGCCGTTGTCGAAAGTCTTGGAGGACATGATCTTGGAAACGGCGTCCTCGATGTCGGCGCTGCGTTCGATGTAGGCCGGAACGTTGCCCGCGCCCACGCCCAGGGCCGGGGTGCCGGAACTGTATGCGGCCTTGACCATGCCCGGTCCGCCGGTGGCCAGGATGAGGTCCGCGACCTTCATGAGTTCGCCGCTGCCCTGGATGGTGGGCACGCTCATGACGCTGACCAGGTCCTCGCTCACGCCGCAGTCGTGCAGCACGCCGCGGATGACTTCCACGGTGCGTCCGATGCATTTCTTGGCGCTGGGGTGCGGGGTGAAGACGATGGCGTTGCCGGACTTCAACGCGATGATGGACTTGTAGATGGTCGTGGACGTGGGGTTGGTGGAAGGAACGATCCCTGCGATGACGCCCATGGGCACGGCGATTTCGACGATCTTGTGCTCCTTGTCGTCCTTGAGCACGCCGATGGTCTTCATGTCCTTGATGGCTTCGATGAGCTTTTCGCTGGCAAGAATGTTTTTGACCTTCTTGTCCTGCACCTTGCCGAAACCGGTTTCCTCCACGGCCAGGGCGGCCAGGGATTCGGCCTCGGCCTTTGCAGCATCGGCGATGGCCTTGACGATGCCGTCAACGCGTTCCTGACTCAACTGTGCGAATTCGACCTGGGCCTTTTTCGCAGCACGAACCAGGGAACGTGCTTCCTGAATGGACAGTAAATCCTTATCTACCATTGGGTTACTCCTCTATCTGCCTATATGCATTTACAATCGTTTCAATCAGGTTCTTCTTGGTGGCCGATTTGATCTCGTCCTCGGTCAGGGAAACCCCTTCCAGGGAACGGGCAATCTGCCGCAACCTGTTGACTTTCATTTTCTTGAGCTGGGAGACGTTGTGCAGTTCGGGCGCGGCCTTGGGGGCCTCAACCTTCACGGACTTTTCCGCGGAAGCGGATTCTTCGGCAGGCGCCTCTTCAGCTTGCGGAGCCTCGTCGGACTCTTTGCTCACGGGAACTTCGGCCACGGAATCGGAAGCGCTTTCAGCCTCCTGTTCCTGCACCGTAACCGGCTCGGTGGCGATGATTCGGGAAACCTCCTCGTCCGGACGAGCGATGACATGCTCGGAAACAAGGACAGAACCGTCGATACGCCCGATGGCCGCAATGGCGGCGTCCACGGACGCCCGGACCGCAGACACCTCGCCCGCAACGGTGATGGTCACCAGACCGCCGCCCACAAGGTGTTTCTCCAAAAGGCGCACGTTGGCCGCCTTGAGCATGGCGTCCGCGCCCTCGATGGCTGCGAGCAGGCCTCTCGTCTCAATGAATCCAAGTGCTGTCATAGCGTCATTCCCCTCAATCATTGAAAATTACGTGTGCGTCTCAGTGCCTCACCACAGAGACAGGAAAATCGTATTTCCTGATCCAGCCCTCGATGCGTTCGAGGTCCGCGTCGCTCAGCTTGGGGTCCCCTTCGATGGGATATTCCCAGCCGAGCTGGTCGTACTTGTTCACGCCCATCTTGTGATAGGGGAGCAAATCCACGCCCTTGAAATTCTTGTAGTCCTGATACGGCTTCAGGAAGTCTATCAGCTGATGGATCTCGGACTCGCCGTCGTTGCAGCCCTTGAGCAAGGGCATCCTGATCTTCACGTTACAGCGATTTTCCAGGAGCCACTTGAGGTTGCCCAGGATCATTTCGTTGCGAACGCCCGTCAGTTGGTGGTGCTTGTCGGAATCCATGTGCTTCACGTCGTAGAGGAAGAGGTCCACGAACCCGGCCACCTTTTCAATGGTCTCGGGGCGTGCGTAGCCGCAGGTCTCGATGGCCGTGTTGATTCCGCGCCGCTTGCAGACCTGAAGCAGGCTCGCCGCGGCCTCGGGCTGCATGAGCACTTCGCCGCCGCCCAGGGTGACGCCGCCGCCGGACATTTCGTAGAACGGACGGTCCTCTTCAATGATGTCCATGAGCTCGGAAATGGTTTTCCGCTCACCGACAATGGCCAGAGCCTGTTCGGGACAGACCTTCTCGCATCGGCGACAACCGACGCATTCCAGGTCCCGGGCGATTTCGTGCCCTGTGCCCGGTGAAGACCGGTGAATTCCGGACGGGCAGACAGGCACGCACGCGCCGCAATGGACACAGGCGTTCTTTTTGAAGAGGACCTGGAAGCGACGGTATTGGCCCTCGGGATTCGAGCACCACTCGCAGCGCAGGGGGCATCCTTTGAAGAACACCAGGGTTCGCACACCCGGACCGTCATACATGTTGTATTTCTGTATGTTGAATATGAGTGCTTTTCTTTCGATCACGGTGTTTTCTCTGCTGCTTGCGGTTCTCGAATCCCGGGACGGTGTGACTAGGCGCTATATTTCATGCAGCATGGTGCGGCTGATGATCTCGTCCTGAACATCCTTGCAGAGTTCGACGAAGAAGGCGCTGTATCCGGCCACGCGGACAACGAGGTCGCGATACTTTTCGGGGTGCTTCTGAGCATCGAGGAGGGTTTCGTTGTCCAGGTAGTTGAACTGCATTTCGCCGTTGCCCAGCATGCAGGCGGTACGGATCAGGGTAATGATGCCGTTCTCGCCTTCCGGGGTCTCCAGCAGGCCGGACATGAGCTTGAAGTTGTGCACCATGCCGATATTCATGTTGTCGTTGGCCATCTTGGAAACGGACTTGATGATGGCGGTGGGGCCCTTGAAGTCCGCGCCCTGGGTCGGGCTGATGCCGTCGGAAAGCGGCATCCAGGCGTCGCGGCCGTTGGCGGAAGCGCCCAGCAGCTGGCCGAACGGAGTGTTGTTGGAAATGGACAGGGTGCCGTGGCTCAGGACCGAATACAGGGTCTTGTATTTGCGATGCTCCTGCTCGGTGAAGTGCACCAGGTCGGCGGCGATGAGGTCGGCGTAATCGTCGTCGTTGCCGTACTTGGGCGCGGCCAGGCAGTCGGCCTTGATCTGCTCGTGCCCCTTGAACTCGGCCACCAGGGCTTCGTTAAGCTGCTGCAGGGTGTACTTCTTGTCCTCGAACACGAGCTTCTTGATGGCGGCCATGGAATCCACGTAAGTGGCCAGGCCGCTCCAGACCACGCCCGGGCCGAAGTTGTACACGGCACCGCCTGCGGACACGTCCCTGCCGCACTCCATGCAACCTTCGTACATCATGGACATGAGCGGTTTGGGAGCGTGCGTTCTGTGGACGCGCTGGGAGATGACCGTGGCAATGCTGGTCTTCTCGGTGACCCACTTGATCTGTTCCTTGACCGCAGCCTCGAACTTCTCGTAGGTGTCATACTGGCAGATGTCGCCCATGTCCGGGGTGACCTGCTTGCCGTACCAGAGGGGCACGCCGTGGTTCAGGGCCAGCTCGATGCAGATGGGCCACTGGGTGTAGCCGGTGGAGGTCCACTGATAGAGTCGGCCGGACTTTTGCGGCTCGACGCAGCCCATGAGGCAGTAATCGCGCGCGTCTTCGATGCTCACGCCCTTGGCCAGCATCATCTTGATGTGGGAATCGTCGAAGTGCACGGCCGGGAAGCCCATGCCGGAACGGATGACTTCCACGATCTTCTTCAGATATTTCTGCGGGGACTTGTTGTGCACACGGGTGGCCAGGGACGGCTGGTAGATCCGCACATGACGCACTGCGTCCATGAGGAGATAGGTCAAATCGTTGGTGGCGTCCACGCCCTCACGGGTCACGCCGCCCACGCACATGTTCACGAAGGGCTGGTAACCGGCGAAGAACTTGGAACCCTCCTCGGAGGTCAGCCACATCATTTCGGACATCTTCACCAGCATGCAGCCAGCCAGGTCGAAGGCTTCGTACTCGGTCATGCGGCCCGCTTCGAGGTCGGCTTTGAAGAACGGGTACATGTACTGGTCCACGCGGCCGATGGACATGCCGGTCTGGTTCTCTTCCAGGGTCAGCAGGGATTCGATGGTCCACACGGCCTGGATGGCTTCCCAGAAGGTGCCGGGAGCGTGGGCCGGAACGCGGGCGTTGACCTCGGAAATCTTCAGCAGTTCCGCCTTGCGCTTGGGATCGGTTTCCCTGGCGGCCAGTTCGGCTGCGTACTCGGACATGCGCCTTGCGTAGATCATGACGCCTTCGGCGGTGTCGATGATGGACTTGTAAAAGTAGATCCTGTCGATATCGTCCGGGTTGGCGTAGTCCAATTCCTTCAGGTGGGCTCTGGCTTCGGCCTGGATGTCGAGCATGCCCTTCTTCATGAGGACGACGTCGTAGCCCGGGTTGGAGTCCCCGCCGCCGTTCACCGCATGGTAGGAGCAGTCGGAAACATAGGATTCACCGGACATTTCCCACAGGCCCGCTTCGCGGTACTGCCCTTCGCAATATTCGTCCACGGACTTGTTTTCCCAGAACGGGAAGATTTCCTCACGCAGTTCCTTCTTGTCTTCCTCGGAAATATAGAACGGATCCTGGGGGCGGGTGGCGATGGTATCCAGCTCGGCCTTCATCCAGCGCCATTCAATGTCCGGGGAGAAGGAGCCGGCGCGCGGTGCGCCGTTGGGCGCGCCCACGATGAGTTCGTGATCCTGGATGACCAGCGGAGCGGTCTCGCAGCAACGCTTGAAGGACTTGCCGCGCATGAGAATGGCAGGCATGCCGGGGTTTTCCTTGGCCACCTGGGTGATGGTGCGCGCACGGTGAATGCTGACGCTCGGGACCACCTTCAGGAAGTTTTCCTTGAGCTTGACGTGACGCTCGGTCGGGGCTTCGGGAACACCCGCGCATTCCTTGACCACGGCCACGGGTTCGGCCGGTTTGGGCTTGAGAACTTCTGCGGATACGCCCTCGAAAATTTTCTTCAACGAGGCCCGCTCCTCAGGAGTCAGGTTCTTTGTTGCCTCAGCAAGCTTATTAGAGAAACTTTGAAGATCCACTATGCTTCCTCCAGTTACAGGGATATTCTCATCATCGATCCGCAGGACCGTTTATGACTTCAATCGCCTCTTTCAGAATCCGGTGCAGAGCCGCCACCGTCTTCGAATCGTTCTCGTTCATGAGCGCACTGCCCGAACGGCAGGACGCCTCCTCGTTCACGCTCACACACTCCAGGCAATCCATCTTCCTGACGCCAAACCCGACCTTGCGGACATAGACAAGATTCGCGGGTGACACGTTATCGGACGTGATGCCGCGTCCCGCCGAGCCGCTGCCGAGGGTCATGGAGGGGAAGAGATTGGTGGTCGCCCCCATGCCGCCGAAGGAGGCCGGGGTATTGACCAGAAGCCTGCCCACGGGCTTCTTCATCGCGAATTGACGGATGACCTCGGCGTCGCCGGAATGAATAACCAGGGTGTGGGAATTCCTCTCGTGAAGCAGGAGCTCGATGCACTTTTCGCAGGCGTGCATCCAGTCGTCCTCCACATAGAGGGCAAGGACCGGGGAAAGAAGTTCCCGGGAATAGGGATCGGTCTCGGAAACGTACTTGCGGCGGGCCACCAGCACGGTGGTTCCTTCGGGTACGTCGAATCCGGCCCTGCGGGCCAGGACTCCGGCCGAAAGGCCGACCGTTCCCTTCTTGCGCTGTCCGTCGGGACAGAAGAAAAGTTCGGCAAGCTTGAGCGATTCCTCTTCGCACATGAAGTATGCACCGCAGGACTCCAGCGCCCGGCAGACGTCCCGGGCGATGCAGGCGTCCACGACAATGGACTGCTCCGCCGAGGGAGCCATGCCGTTGTCGAAGGTCTTGCTGGAAATGATGTCCTTGACGGCCTGCCCGATGTCGGCAGTGCGCTCAATGAATGCCGGACCGTTGCCCGTTCCCCCGTAGATGACCGGCTTCCCCGCGCAGTGGGCGGCCTGGAGCATGCCCGGCACCCCGCTGACGAGGATCATGGAGGTCGCCCGATGATTCATGAGCTCCATGGTCCCGCTCTTGGTCACGGTGTCCAGGTAGGCGAGGCATCCCTCGGGCAGTCCGGCGGCCTGGGCGGCTTCGATCATGATGTCGAGCACCCGGCCGATGCTTTTTCTGGCCGTGGGATGGGGGGAAAAGATGACGGCGTTTCCTGATTTGATGGCGATCAGGGTTTTGTAGATGGTGGTGGAAACCGGACTGGTGACCGGACACAGGGCGACGACGACCCCCACGGGAACACCGATGTCCATGAGATGCTTTTCCCGGTCTTCGCCAATGACGCCCACGCAGCGCATGTCCCGCAGGTGTTCGCGGACATGGCTGCAGACGAACCGGTTCTTGACGCACTTGTCCCGCCGCTTCCCGCTGTCGGTCTCGTCGGCGGACATGGCCGCAAGGGCTTCGGCGTGTTCTTCCACCGCCTCGGCCACTCGCTCGACGATCTCGTCCAATTTTTCCTGAGGAAAGGACGCCAGCCGTTTCTGGGCTTCAAAAGCGTTTTCCGCCAGGATCCTGGCCTGCTGGATGGAGAGCAGATCGTTGTCAACAATCATTTCGTTTCTCGCTCCCGTGCATGATCAGTGCGTTCGGTTTCCCCTGTTTCCACGCTTCAAGCACCTGCTAGGGAAGCAGGTTTTCGATGGCGTAGATTTTGGTGATCTTTTCCAGGTCCGGATGCGGAGTGGGGATGACAACGGAACTGTAGACTTCAGCGCCCATGGCTTCCACGGCCTTGACACCGGCTTCCACAGCGGCCTTGCAGGCGGCCACATCGCCCTGCACCAGAACGGAAATGTATCCGGAGGCGACGTTCTCATACCCAATGAGTTCGACGTCTGCGGTCTTCATCATGGCGTCGGCGGCTTCGAGGACGAAGACGATGCCGAAGGTCTCGATCATGCCCATGGCGCGCGGTTTTTCGGCGCTGGGGGCGTCGTTCTCATCGGCCTCCACGCCGTGAACGGAAACGATGTCGCCGACGCCGCGGATGGGACGGGGCATGACATTCTTGGCGGTCAGCTTGCCGATTTCCTCGGCTGCGGCGGAACCGGAGGCGACCGAAGCCTGGACAGCGGCCACGTCACCTTTGACCATGACGGCTACCAGGGTTGAGCCGATGTTCTCGTAGGAAACGAGCTTCACGTCGGCCGTTTTCAGCATAATGTCCGTACCGTAGATGGCCGGAACCATTCCAAGGGTCTCGATAAGGCCAAGGGCCTCTTCGCCGTAATACCTCATGTGTACTCCCACTGAGCGGTTACTTCAGTCCAAAGCTTTAACTACTGCCACAACGATGCGATCATCAGCAGGCAATTGCTTGTTCGCGTCGATTATCAACCCTAGCCCCTGCCCCATGGGGGAAGGTCAACACTCTTTTCCTCTTTTGGGAAAAGATAAATATAACAATTTGAAATAATTTATTTTATAGAATGAGAAAATTTGAACGACCAAAAAAAAGCGAAGTACTTGGCAACCATTCCCAACAAGAAAGGCTGCGTCTCTGCGACAAAGAGGAATTCCCGAAAGAAAAGTGGACGAACTTTCCTTTGCCACGGCCACGCAGGAAGGCCATTTTTGGCGCCTAAACTTCGTGACACAAAGGATTTTCGTCAGAAGCTGAACAAATTCTTCCCGAGGGAAATCTTCTCATCCAAAACGATTCCCCACACCAAGAGCGTTGCCTTTTTCTAAAGAAAAACTACAAAAATTCTTGATTAAACGAGGAAAAAAACGGCTGCTCAAGAAAGGAAATACAACCTGCCAACATTGAAGGAGAAACTCAGTCCTTCTTCCTGCCCGTCCGGTACGCGTCACCCACTTCGCGACACTAGTGACAAGATTCACATTGACCTTCCCCTTAAGGGAAGGGGTACAAACTTAATAGGGTCGACCTTCCCCTGCATGGGAAGGCTGTCCCGTCAAGTGAGGAGTCTCCGCGTTCGGTTTCGAGTTTCCGGGCGTGGATGTACTAATGAGGAAGTTTCACGTATTCATCTTTTAAGTGTGAGGAGACGACCATGGGGAATGCATCCATTGCAGTTAACCCGGCAGCCGTCGCTGCAAAACAGAAGCTGGTCGCGAGCTTCAGGAGCAGGGGAATCGTCATTGCTCTGCTCTCCGGCCTTCTGTACGGTTTTTACACCGCCTTCATGACCATGGGCATGTCCGAGGGCATCTGGACCGTCTGGTACGGCGCCGAGTCCGGCCTGTCCGCCTTCGCTGTCACCTATCTGCTGGCCGCCTTGGGCGCCGCAACCACCGACACCTGCAGCGCCATGTGGGCTCTCGGCTTCGCGACCGTCCGCGGCCGCTTCGGCGACTTTCTGCGGACCATCAAGACCAAGCCCGGCCTGGTCATGGTCACCGCCGCCATCATCGGCGGCCCCCTGGCATCCACCGCATATGTTGTCGGCCTGCAACTGGCAGGTTCCATCGTTGTCCCCATCGCCGCCCTGTGCCCGGCTATCGGAGCAATCCTGGGACGTGTCTGGTTCAAGCAGGAACTCAACAGCCGCATGATTTTCGGCATCGTCATCTGCTTCGGCGCTTCCGCCATGATCGGCAGCACCGGCCTGGACATCAACGCCGCCGACAACCTGATGATGGGCCTGCTTTTCGGCTTCCTGGCCGCCCTGTGCTGGGGCATCGAGGGCTGCGTCTGCGGTTACGGCACCTCCATGATCGACCCTGAAATCGGCATCACCATCCGTCAGGTCACCTCCGGCTTCTCCAACCTGATCATTCTCGTTCCCCTGTTCGGCATGATCTCCGGCGCCGACACCGTGGGCATGGTTGCTCAGTCCTTCGGCGATGCGTCCGCAATGCCCTGGTTCCTGGCCGCAGGCCTGGCCGCGTACCTGACCTTCATGTACTGGTACAAGGGCAACGCCATGTGCGGCGCCGCACTGGGCATGGCCTGCAACGGCACATTCTCCTTCTGGGGCCCCTTCTGCTGCTGGGTGGTCCTCGGCCTGGCCATGGGCATCGACGGTTGGTCCATGCCGCCCATCGCCTGGGCCGCAGCCGTGATCATGACCATCGGTATCTTCATCATCTCCATGAATCCCATGGACCTGTTCAAAAAGAAGGAGGCATAATGATCCCCCTCAACTACGCGATCCTGAAGATGTTCACCAAGGTGGATGAAGCCTGCGCCGACTGCGTCATGGACGCCCTGCGCGACCGGTACGGCAACTACAAGGCGTTCAAGAAGCCAGCAATCATCGAAGCGCTAATGACCGCCGAAGCCAACGGACTCATTGAGGAAACCCGCTTCGACCTGGATGGAAACAACGAACTGCGGGTCTACTACCGGGCTCATGAAGAAGGCGCGGCAACCATCAATGCCTATATCAAAGGCTAGGATTGACCGCTTGATATCCTGATTATATAAGGGGAGCCGTCTCGCAAGGACGCTCCCCTTTTTCGGATAGCAAAGACAATTATTCAAATCACAGGACGACATCAGAGGAAGTAAGTACATATTCCCCTATTGGCCGCTACGGTTGCCGTTTTCCGGCTTTTGATCTTTTCCAACTTCGTCGTTGATTCCGGAACTGGCTGAAGAAATGCGGTTCATGGGGATGCCAAGAGAGCGGTCCCGGTAAACCTGTGTGGGGCAGGTTCGGGACGGTGTGCAAGACGCCACAGGAGGGAAACGATGAAGGACAAAGGCCGCTATTTCATAGGCGACATGAGCAAAATTTGTAATATCTCCAAAAAAGCGTTGCGATATTACGACAAAATCAACCTCATTCCTTCCCACAGACACGACTACAACAACTACAGGTATTACACCTACGACGCCCTGCTGGCGGTTCCCGTCATCAAGTACTACAAACAGATGGGATTCAAGCTCGAAGAGATGAAGGAATTCATCGAAGGCAGCGGAACCAACGTCTACCGATCCATCCAGCGCTCTTTCCAGACCAAGATCAAAGAGCTCGAGGAAGAGCAGGAGCAACTCCGCAGGAGGCACGACTCGGTCAAGGACTGGTACGACCTCATCCTGGAGGCGGAAACGGTCATCGACAATGACATCCGCGAAGTTTCGGTCAAATACGTGGATTCCTCCAAATTCCTGTTCATGGACCAGGTCTATGAAAACGACCTCAAGGATTCCATCATCAACATCGAATTCACCAACTTCGTGGAGGAAGTGGAAAACGAAATCACCGGACCGGTGATGATCCGGTTCCATTCCATCAACGACCGCCTCGAAGAGCGGGAACAGCCCGTCAAGATATTGCAGAAGGCCCTCGCGCCCCTCAAGCAGGAAAACACCTACCGCTTCGGCGGCGAGATGATGGTGTCCTGCTATCATATAGGGCCCCACGAGGAGATTCACGCAACCTACAGGAAAATCAGCCTCTGGGCCAAGGACAAGGGGTATGAACTGGCCGGCGGGTCCATCGAACGGTACGTGACCGACTACTGGACCACCCGGAACACCGCCAAGTTCGTGACGGAAATACTGATCAAGGCTTCCCGGCCGGGCAGAAGGAAATCCAAGGACACCAGCCTGCAGTAAAGACGGGCAAACTCCATTTACAAACAAAAGGCCGCCCTTCCGGGCGGCCTTCTCATTCTTGAAATCCCTCGAGGCCGGTCCACTAACTGAACTGGGCCACCAGGCTTGCGACCAGGGAGTTCTTGTTTTCATACTCACTCAACAGCGAATCCAAAGCAGCGTATTTCCTGGTCAGGGAATCTTCCAACAGATCCAGCCGCTTTTCCTCGTTGTATATCTGGTTGTCCAGGCTGGTAACATCCTCTTCGTAACTGGTGATGAGAATGGGAAGAGTGCTGGTATCGTCTTCATAGATGGAGGACAACACGCTGGACAGTTCTCCCAGCTTACCTTCCTTGACCCGCACCGAACCGGAGTGATCACCGTCCGTCTGGTCCAGCACGGACAGGTAAAGCCCCGTCGAGTCGCCGTCCGTCCCCAGAATCGTCCAACCGTCCACCGAGGCCTCCTCGCCGTTGATGGTGGCGGAAACCAACGTCCCCCCGGAAACGGTATATTCGATGTCATAGTCACCCGCCGCTGTCACCGTATCGACCACGGAAAGAACCTGAAGAGAATCCGAATCGGATTCCGCCTCCCCGCTGACGGCAAAAAGCTCGGCCACAGCTTCGGCGTCCGTGCTCAAAGCCTCTTCCAGTTCTTCCTCGTCCACGAGAATCTGGCCGTACGTATCGGACCCGTTTTCGACATCGGTGGAAAAACCGATCTGGGAAAGCGCGGTGTACAAGTCGCCCCCGTCCGCTTCGGTATAGCGTTTGAACCCCTGTGCGCCGGTGGCGATGGTGCTCTTCAACTCACTGTAGACGATGTCCAGGGCATAGCTGTTGATGGAATAGTCCTCATCGTCGTCATCATCGTCATCATCGTCGTCCGAAGCCCCTTCCCTGCCGGTGATAGTCTGAAGATCAAGGACGATCTGATTGAACTCCTCCACAAAGGACAGGATCTTCTCCTTCATGGCGTCCGTGTCGTGGCTGATGCCGATCTGCACCCCGTCCTCGTCCGTGGTGTCGCTCAGTTCCAGGGTGAGCCCCTCGACGACGTCGTCCACAGTGTTGGTGTCACGCTCTATCCAAGCATCATCGTCCGCAGGGAATCCGTCCACCTTTATGCGGGAGTTCTGGGCCGTCTGAGTGTTGGTGAAGTCGTCCTCGTCCATGTCCAGACTCCCGGTGTCCGTGATGACAATGGCATTGTCCGCGCCGGAGTCTTCGCCGTTAAGGGAAAAGTAATACTGGCTGCCGTCGTAGATGAGCGAAGCACTGACCTTGTCCCTGGCATCCACGTTGCTGTTGACCAGGCTGACCAGACCTTCGAGCGTGGTTCCCGAAGTCACGTCTATGGAAATAGTTTCACCGGCATAGGTGAACTCCAGCGTGGTGTCCGACGAAGCCACTTCCGTATCCTCGGCAGCATAGCCCTGTTCCGTGTTGACCCAGATGTCGTTCTGGGCCAGCTGGCCCACCACGATGTTGTGGCTTCCCGTGGCGGCCTCGCTCGATGCGGTAACGCTCACCTCGTCCGATCCGGAAGCGGACATCTCATAGAACTCGTCGAGTTCATCCATCCCCCGAATCGTATCGTTGAAGTCCTCTATCTCGTCCTTGAGCGTTTCCAAAAGCTCTATGATGGCCTCTGATTCGGTCTTTTCCTCCTTGTACTCGTCCAGCTGAAAACTTTCCGCCTCAATGGTGGCGTCGATGATCTCGGAAAAATCCGTGCCGTTGCCCAGGCCTGAAAAGGAAATTTCCCCGGAGGTGGTCACCGGGGTGTAGGCGGAAACATCGGACGACAGGGAGGAAACATAGCTCATGACGACCTCCTAGAGATAGTCGAGCAGACTGGTGCTCATGACTTTGGACGTTGTGGACAGGACGGCCTGGTACACGGTGTTGGCCTGCTCGTACTCCACGAGGATCTGGGCCGTGTCCGCATCCTCCTCGCGGCTGATGCTGGTCGAGGTGGTGGAGCGCACCACCGACAGGGAGGCCTTGGTATAATCCACTTTACTCTCCCGGGCCCCGACGTTGGCATTGGCGGCCTCCACGTTTTCGTAGGCCGACCGGATCTTCTCCACGCACTCGGCCACGCCGGCGCTGTCGCCCGTTTCCATGTAGGCCATGCAGTCGCACAGCGTTTCAAACAGGTTCTCACCTTCATAGGGTTGCCCGGTCTCCGGGTCCACGCCGCCGAAAATGCTGTTGCCGCAGGTGGTCATGTCCACCTGACTGCTGCTGGAAATGGACACGCTCATGGTCTCGTCTCCGCCCGTGTAGCGCATGGCCTCCCGGACCATGAACTGCGTGCCGTTGCCGTCGTCGTCCGCCGCCGTCACCGCAATGCCCGCGGCCAGCTCCACCTCACAGGAGCCGATGGTCAGCGTGGTGTCGCCTGCGGCCAGGGTGGCGGTCTGCCAGGTATCGCCGTTGTCCGTGGAGTAGCTGTAGTTCAAGGCGTCGGTGCCCACCTGTCCGGCGGATTCAAAGCGCACCTGAAGAACGGTGGCGTCGATCTCGCCAGTGATGGAAACAAAATCCGCGTGGGTCAGGGAGTCGTTGGCCAGGGTCACGCCCAGTCCCTTTTCAAAGGCATTGGATTGGAAATCGTCCCCCGCGAAAATATAATCCGTGCCCATCTGGGTGTTGGAGATGGCGAACAAGCTGTCAATGTAGCTCCCAAGCTCATCGGCCATCATTTCCATCTGGACATCCGTGTAGGTTTCCGTGGCAGCCTGTTCGGCCTGCTCCAGCACGGCAGTGAGATTCTCGCTGGCCTGCTGAAGAACTTCGTCGGCCAGGCTCAGGTACTCCCCGGCAACGCCGCAGTTGTCCACGTATCCGCTCAGCGCGGCGTCATAGGCTCGCAGGTCCATGACCTTGCCCATGCCCGCGGGATCGTCGGACGGGTTGTTGAGGCGCTTCTGGGAAGCGTTCATCGCGTTCAACTCGGAGACGTCGCTGAGCGACGACCCCATATACTTGAGGCACTGGGAATACATCTGGGATGTGCTGATTCTCATGACAAACCTCTCTGATCAAATCATGCCGAGCAGGGTATCCATCATCGTTCTGGCCGTGGAAATGATCTCCGCGGCGGCCTGATACTCGTATTGGAATTTGACCAGATCGGTCAGTTCCTCATCCAGACTCACTTCGCTGGTTGAGGCCTGCTGGTCGTAATAAAACTGGGCGGAAGCCTGTACGTAGACCTGCTTCGCCTCCAGGGAGCTAACGGCCGACCCAACGTCCGTGACGATGTCCGAAAGATACTCGCCCAGGGACGTGCTCGTGCCGTCCACATTCACGGACGTCTCGGAGAGCCCGGCTATGGAAGTTGCAATGTCGTTGCTTGCCGAAGACACCAGACCGTCATCCCCCACGCTGCCCGCACTGATGTATGAAGAGTTCGCGACAACGTCGGAATCAATGGCGATGGTCTCGGCGTCGGTGCCGGAAAAGAAGGTGTTGCAGCCCATGGCGGCCATGAACCCGGTGGAGTCATTGGCCACCTCGAAGGACATGTCCGAGGCTGCGGAAAGCACCAACCTGCCGTCGGAATCCACGGCTGCCGTCAACTCCCCGCCGAACGAGGCATTGATGTCGGCGACCACGCTGTTCAGGGAGTCGGTGGCAGGATCAATGGAGATGATGGCCGTGGTGGAGACGTTCCCGTCCGCATCATAGGTGACGAACTCCATGCTCCCGGCCTCCAGCTTGTCCGCGAAATGCAGCCCGCTGTTGGACAGGGCGGCGGTGGAATCCTCCACCGAATAGGATCCGGTCAGGGAACTGTGATGTTCCAGCCCCGCCCCCTGGGAATGAAGTGAGTTGGTTTCCCAGACGATGGCCTCGGCCAGGGAATCGATCTGATCGGCAATGGGAACCACTTCGTCGTCCCTGGCATTGTAGAGCCCGGCCAGACTGCCGCTTGCAATGCGTCCCGACACGGCCTGGCCGCTGGTATCGGTCAGAGGAGTGATGTTGGTGAGCGAACCGTCATCTCCCTCCAGGTAGAGGCCTGACTTGGGCATGACAATGTAGCGGTCCCCGGCCGTGTGGTCGGCAGTCCCGTTCTCGAACCAGATTTCCACGCCCTCGATCTCCACGGCGTCGTCCTGGTCTCCGGCCGTATACAAGGCCACGTTTCCGCTCTCGTCGGTTTCCCAGGTCTCGCCGCCATCCAGTGACACCTTGAATTGGGCCGTGCCGTCCGCTCCGGTGGAGACAAACTCGATGAGCAGTTCTTCGCTGGAAGATCCGCTGAATTCGAGTTCGCCGTCATACCCGGAACCGCGCACCAGAGATTCCGTGACCCTGGACGATCCATAGGCGAGGTGTTGAGCTTGTGTTCCGTCTACCAAGGTTTGTCCCTCCTCGGTCAGGATGGTGACCTGGTTGTTTTCCTGCGCAATGGTCTTGATGCCGATGATGTCGTTGAGATCACGAATCATCTGATCACGATCGGAGATGAGTTGATTGTCGTACGGGTTGGCCGCAAGGGCGGCGTTGGCCTTCGCGATACTGTCGATGAGTTCGTTGGCGTCGTCGACCTGGCTCTTGATCTCCGTGTTGATGGTGGTTTCCATGATGTCCAGCTGCCCGGCGGTGTTGTTGAGCTCGTAGACCAGGCTTTCCGCACTTCCCAAAAGCGCCTCACGCGCCGACGAGGAGTCCGGGTCGGCAGCCAGGTCGTTCCAGGCGGTCCAGAAATCGGACAGGACATCGCCCAGCCCGTTGTCCTCGTCCTGGTCGAGCAAAGTGTCCAGCTGGGAAAGGTACTCCATGGCCGAGTTGAGTGCGGACAGGTCGGCCGAGGAGTCCAGGTACTGGGCCTCCACGAACTGGTCCCGCTGGGCCTCGATGGAATCCACGTCGGCCCCGGTACCCAGCGAGAGACCATTGATCGTGATGGAGTACCGCGTTGAATAATTGACCTCGGTGCGCTGGTATCCTTCGGTATCCGCGTTGGCGATGTTGGCCGAGGCGTTGTTGATGGCCACCTGGGCATTATTCAGCGCGCTGGAACCGATGCAGTAGAGGTTGTTGATCATGGCGGTACTCCCGATTTCCCGAGGTTAGCTCTTCAGGTTGATGGCCACCTGCAACAGCGTGTCCGCAGTGGTGATGACCTTTGAGTTGGCCTGGTAGCAGGACTGGAGAATGATCAGGTTGGTCATCTCGGTGGCCGTGTCCACGTTGGATTGCTCCAGTGAGTTGGAGATGGTGGTGCCGTATCCGGAGGAACCGGGCGTCCCCACCAGGGCCTGGCCCGAGTCGGAGGTAGCCGAAAAGAGGTTGCTCCCCTCGGCGTACAACCCTTGCTCGCTGGTGAATCTCGCCAGTCCGAAAGTGTACAGTTCCTGGCTCTGGCCATTGGAATAGCTGCCGGAGAGCACGCCGTTCTCGCTGATGGACACGTCCTTGAGCACGCCGGGCGCATACCCGTCCTGAGTCATGCTGTAGGTGGCCGAAGACAGGTTGGTGCTGGTGGTGGCGTTGGTGCTCAGCATGCTGGAGTTGAACTGGGGAAGATCTCCGTAGTCGGTGGTGGCGGTAATGTCGTCCAGGGAGTCGATTCCGCCCGAGGTGTTCCAGCCCGTGCCGGTGTTGTAGTCCGGGTTCGACATACCCATGTCGAAGGATATCTCCTGATTCTCGTCCGCCCCTGTGAAGTTGACCTCAAACATCGGCAGGCCGTTGCTGTCGAAATCGGCCAGGACCCAGTTTTCCGCAGCCATGGGGTCGGAGGTGTTGGTCGGCGTGTCGCTCAAGGTGAATGCGGTCATGGACTCCATCTCGCCCGAGGAGGAGAAAGTCATGGTGCCGGTCATGAGCATGCCCGCCCCGGCGCTGCTGCTCATCTCGGCGCCCTGGAAGTCGCGCCGGTCCGCGCTGGGGTCGCAGGTGACCACGTATTCCCAGACAATGCTGCCGTCGTCGGTTTCCACCGGATCGAAATAAGCGGTCACGTCGTGGGCAGCACCGTTTTCATCGTACACGGTAATGCTGGTGGAATAAGCGTACCTGGAATCGTCCAGGGCCGGATCCTGAGTGCCGTCGTAGACTTCGAACAAGGCCGAGTACGGGTTGGTGCTTGAAGTGCTGTTGTCCGTGGCCGTGGAATCCAGGTTCAAATAGAAATCCACGGTGGTTGTAGCGCTGGGCGGGGACTGGGAATTGTCGATCTGGATGTCCACCAACGTCCCCGTGATGGAGCCGTCGTCCATGTTCCAGCCCTGGACACGGTTGCCGTGGGCGTCCACCAGGTAACCGTCGGTGTTGAAGCTGAAGTTGCCCGCGCGGGTGTAGAAGGTCTCGTTGGTGTCCGGGTCCTTCACGATGTAGAACCCTTCGCCGTTGATGGCCACGTCCGTGGCCGAGTTGGTGGATTCGTAGGCGCCCTGCGAGTAGTCGGTATTGATTGAGGCCGTGCTGACGCCGTGCCCCACCTGGGAGGCGCTGCCACCGGCATAGACGGTGCTGTAGAAGACGTCCTCGAATTCGATGGACGAACTCTTGTACCCGATGGTGCTGGAGTTGGCGAGGTTGTTACTGACCACCGAAGTGGCTGTGGACTGTGCCTGAAGACCGGAAATTCCGGTATACATGGAGCCGGTGATACTCATGACTGAATTCCCCCTTTTTAAATATCTTCCTTATGATTGATAGCCGACGTAACTGACATTGAGCGCGTTCACTTCGGAACCGTCGTCCAGGGTGAGAACCACCCCGTCGCTGGTGCTGCTGACCCCGGTGACCGTCCTGGAGACGGACGTGGTCAGAGAGGTATACTTTCCGTCATCGTCTATCGAGGCGACGGATGCGTAGTAGGTGCCGTCGTCCACTTCATTGCCGTCGGAGTCCGTACCGTCCCAACTGAGGGACACAGTTCCGGACGCGATATCGGTCATGGTCACGGTGTCCACGATGTTGCCGCTGGAATCGTAGATGTTGGCGACGACCGCGGAAGCGTCATCCCCCACCTCGAATGCGAGGCTGGTGACGGAATCGCCCGACTTGACGACGCTGGAGCCTTCGACCACGACCTCCTTGCCCAGGTAGTCCATTCCGCTTGAAGCGGCGGCGGTCTCGGTCAGGGTTTCAAGCTGACCGGAAATCTCGCTCAACTGCTCAACCATGGTGTATTGGTTCATCTGGCTGACCATTTCGGCGTTATCCATGGGATTGGTTGGATCCTGGTTCTGCAGCTGAGTGGTCAGCAGTGCAAGAAAGTCGTCCGCAGTCAGCGAAGAGCTGCTGTCATCCGAATAAACTACCGAAGACGAGGAAGACGATGATGACGATGTCAGCGTGTCGTAATAACTGGTGGCATCAACGCTCATGAGATATTCCTCCTTGTTGCGGCGAGTTGGCGCCGTAATATTTGCGGAGTCTTTCCAAGGCCTGGAATTTGAGGCTCCGGACAGTGCGGACACTGATGCCGAGCGCCTCGGCTATTTCGTGGGCCACGAGCCCGTCCTTGAAAAACAAGGTGATGACCTGCTCCTGTCTGCGGGTCAGTATTCCTGCAGGCAGGCTGAAGAGAGTTTCGTCCACGCTCTCTCTTGCTGGGACTCCCTCAGAGTCAAGTGGCGCCGCCTCCTTCCAGTGCATATTTTTCCTGCAGTAATCGACGACAGACGTTCTACAAATTATTGTCAGCCATGTAATAAGAGAACTTTTTCCTTCATTATACTTTGACAAGTAGTCATATTTGACCATTTTGAGGGCAATTTCTTGAAAGATGTCATCAACCTCAGAATCAGAAAGAAACAACTGTTTATACTCGATGAAGTTGTAAATGCTCTTATATATGATCTTAGAACACTTCTTGAACAGTACTTCATATGAGATATGTTCATTACTGTTTTGTATTTCAGCAACTGCATTGTTCATATCTGACCTCTCTGCTTCAAATTGAGCAATGCGCATGCCGTTATACGTTCAAAATTCGTTTAGTATTGTTTCATAAACATTCATCAAAATTCAGCGACTATTTATTTTCTCTCTTGTTTTCATCTTGAGCAAAAATAAAACGAATAAATCTTAATGAAGAAAGTGAGGCGTTTCAGATGACTTTCGCACCCTTCGGAAACAGACGGACTGCCCCGGGGGAAACTTCTTCCCCCTTCCGAACGTCATAAGAAAAGGGGCCGGACCGGAAACCCGGACCGGCCCCTTCATTGAGGTTGCACTGACTATCCGATGAGACTCAGGGCCATCTGCGGAAGCGAGTTGGCCTGGGAGAGCATGGAAGTAGCGGCCTGAGTGATGATCTGCTGCTTGCTGTATTCAGTCATCTCGGTCGCAACGTCCACGTCGGAGATGCGGGACTCAGCTGCCTGCAGGTTTTCGGCTTGGATTTCCAGGTTGGAAATGGTAGCAGACAGCCTGTTTTCCATGGCGCCGAGGTTGGCGCGGACCTTGTCTTTGGAGACGATGGCGCTGTCCAGCGCGGCCAGGGAAGCTTCGGCGGCAGCCTGAGTGGACACGGTGTAACCGTCGTCGAGAGTGCTCTGATTGCCGACGCCCAAAGCAGCGGCAGAGCAATCGCTTATGTTAATGGTGTACTTGTCTTCGGCTTCATCGTTGCCGGTGCCGAAGTGCACGGTCAGCCCGTCGCCGGACAGGTTCCCGTTGAGAAGGTAGATTCCGTTGAAGTCGGTGGCGCTGGCGATACGGGTGATTTCCGAAGCCATGGCCTGGTATTCGTCATCAATAAGGGCACGCTGTTCATCGGTATAGGTACCGGTTGCAGCCTGCTCGGCAAGCTCCTTCATGCGGATGAGTTTTTCGTCGATGACCGAGAGAGCGCCGTCCGCGGTCTGGATCATGGAGATGCCGTCGTTGGCGTTGCGGACCCCCTGTCCCAGCGTGGAGACATCCGAACGCATCAGTTCGCGAACAGCCAGGCCGGCTGCGTCGTCGGAAGCGCTGTTGACCCGCAGGCCCGAAGACAGCTTTTCCGTGGAAGAGCTCAGAGCGCTGTAAGAGTCGTTGAGATGCCTTGCCGCCGAGTTCGCCATAAGGTTGTTGTTAACGACGAGTGACATAGTTGATTCCTCCTTGAGTAGTTATGCATCCATGCGTTCGCTCTTCCCCGGCGGGAGGAGCGGTAAACTGTCCAGTTATACGGAGGAGACACTGCATATCGTTTAGAGAGGAAATTTTTTCCTCGAAGGGCCCCTGCAGCAAAAATCAAGATTTATACATGCCATCTTAATCTTTCTTAATATTATTTACATTAATTAATAAATTATTGATTTCAATATTTACACTGAATAATTACTATCGATACGAAGGAGAGGTACATGAACAACATATTACTTATAGATGATGATCCCGAGTTGGCGGAAATGCTCACCAGCTATCTCGAGGGGGAAGGATTTATTCTCGAAGCCGCCTTTGACGGAAGGACCGGGCTGGAAAAAATCGACACAGGAGAGCACGAGCTCATCCTTTTGGACGTAATGCTGCCGGACATGAGCGGCTTCAACGTGCTTTCCTCCCTGCGGAACAACCACTCCGGCCCCCCCGTTATCATGCTCACCGGGCGAGGTGAGGAAATCGACCGGGTCGTAGGCCTGGAAATGGGGGCGGACGACTATATTGCCAAGCCCTTCCCTCTGCGGGAGCTGCTGGCCAGGATGCGCGCCGTGCTCAGGCGCTACGAAACCGGGCGCAGGGAAAGCGAGGCTGTGCCCACCCCGCCCGCCAACAGGATTATGGAATTCGGCGACGTCACCCTCAACCTGAGCGCCCGGACTCTGAGTCTGGAAAACTCCGCCATTCATCTTACCTCCACGGAGTTCGACCTCATCGAGCAGTTGGCCCTGAACATGGGCAACATCGTGGAGCGAACCGCTCTCATGGAGAAGGCCCTGGGAAGGGACGTGGAGTTCGACGACTACGTGCTCAACGTTCACATGAGCAACCTGCGCAAGAAGCTGGGCGGCCATGTAAGCATCAAGACAATTCGTGGACGAGGTTACCTGCTTGCTCCCCCAGCTGTGGAGCCGGCCAATGGGGTGCGGTAGGCTCGTCGCAGCCTTTCTGCTCATCACGACGCTTTTGGCGGCCTCGCCCGCCGCAGGGCAGGGAAACGGCACCAGGGCCCTGGACGACCTGGATCTCGAAGAACTCATGGATGTGGAGGTGGTCAGCGCCACCCGCCGCAACGAGCCCCTTTCCCAGGTGCCCGGCGCCATCACCGTGCTGGACGAGGAAGACATCTTCCGTTCAGGCGCCACTTCCATTCCCGAAATCCTGAAGCTCGTACCGGGTGTGCACGTGGCCCAGATGGACACGGAAAGCTGGGCCGTGGGCGTACGCGGCTTCAACGGCCCTCGCAGCATCAAACATCTGGTGATGGTGGACGGCAGACCCATAGCTTCTCCTTCGATGGCGGGTGTGCAGTGGGCCAACAACAACATTCCCGTGAGCATGATCAAGCGTGTGGAGGTGGTCCGCGGCACCTGGACCAGCCTCTGGGGCGCGGATTCGTTCACCGGCGTCATCAACATCATCACCAAAGACGCCTCCGAGACCCAGGGAGGGCAATCCGTGACCACGGCAGGCAGCACGGGTGCGGAGGAAATGATCCGGTACGGGGATAAACTGGGAGAAAGCGGACATTACCGCATCTATGGAATAGGGGCCTACAAGACGGGCAGCAAGCTCACAAACGACAAAGCCAGTAAACGCAAGCATGGCGGGGGAGGTTTCAGGGCCGACTGGACCAACGCCTATACCGACGCCCTGTCGCTGCAAGGAGAATTTTCCGCATCCACCGAGGAAAGTCCTCCAGGCGGCGACCAATTCGAGCCCTACACAAAAGAACGCGACAACTATCTCGGTTATATGCAGTTCGTCTGGGACCGGGCCACCGGCCTGGACGCCAACCTGCGGTACAGAACGTCCTACACCAGGGAAAAAGACCACATCGGCGACATGCTCGGCATCGTCAATATCTGGGACATGGAGTTGCAGCACGCGGCCGAGCAGGCCGGACTCCACCGCTTCACCTGGGGACTGGGCGGCCGGTATTTCTGGGACGACCATGTCAGCGGCGAAAGCGTGAGCACCGACAAGGAGCGCGAATACAATTTCACCACGAACGCCTTTGCGCAGGACAGGATCACCCTTGTCCCGCAGAACCTGTTCCTCTTCCTGGGCGCCAAGCTGGATTACTTCGGAAGCGAACAGGTCGAGATACAGCCCTCGGCCAGACTCCTCTACACCCTGGACCGGGAGGAATACTGGCTGGCCCTGTCCCGCGCCGCTCGAACGGACAACCGCTGGCAGCGCCACGGCAGCTACACCATCAAACATAGGGACGAGACGTACACGGTCGTCCCTTCGGACAACCTGGACACGGAAAAATTCTACTCCCTGGAAGGAGGATACCGACGCATCCTCTCCGAAGGTCTGCGCTTCGACACCTCACTGTACATCAACAGATACGAGGACATGACCATCCTCAACCTGGACCCGTCCACCCATATCGCCACCGTGGACAACTCGCTGGAAGGCACCGCCTACGGCATGGAATCCCAGCTGGAGTGGGAAAGCTCGCCATGGCTGACCCTCAAGCCGTCCGTGAGCCTCATCTACCAGGACATTGAAATGGCCGATATTCAGCTGGAGGGGGAATCCCTGCCCAACGCGGGATTCGGCACCGAAATCAAACTGCAGGCCCTGACGAATCCTACGGAAAACACAGGGTTCGATCTGCTCGTAGGCTATGTGGACGCCCCCACGGCCAGAAACTTGCCGGGTTACTTTACTTTGGACGCCCATGCATCATGGAAGGTTACAGATTCATTGATGCTGGAACTGATAGGGAAAAACCTTGGCGGGAGCCGTGAGCAATTCTCCTCCCTGGAGATCGGCCCCAGCCTGGACCTGAGGGTAACATGGGATTTCTGACCAGAGCGCCAACCGTCCTGCTGGCGTTGGTCCTGGCCGGGGTATGTCTTCTGTCCCCCACCGGGTCCTCCGGCGGACAACACAGGCTGAGCGCCACAGGCGACCAGCTCAGGGCGCTTTTTGTCCAACGCCTGGTCAAATACGTTGCCTGGCCGGAACCCGATCGTCCCAAACAAGGCGAACCGTTCATCATAGCGGCCACCAATCCCGACCTTCTCAGGCCCTACTTCGAGGGCGATGCCGGAGCCTCCTTCAAACTGGTACAATGGCCCGTGGAAAAGTGCCACGTGTTGGTCATGACCGGAACTCCGGAACGATCCGTGGCCGCAATCATGAAGCAGTTGGAGGGTCGCCCCATCCTCTCCGTGGGGCAGAATCCAATGAACCCACGCCTTGGCGTGATCGTCAATTTCGTCAAACTTCGGGGAAAATTCAAGCTGCAGATCAACCCGCAGGCGGCCGGCGAAGCTGGTCTGGCCATCAGCTCCCGGCTCATGAACATCGCCATCATTTACAGAGGGGACGAAAGTGCCCGATAAGCCGTTCACTCCCCTGGGCCGTAAACTCGTTGCCGCCATCATGGGCACCACATTGTTGGCGCTGGTGCTCTCCTTCGTGCTCAACATCCTGCCCATGGCCTACAGCTACCGCATGAACATCACGGCCAAGGCCCAGTCCCTGACCGAACTCATGGCCACATCGCTGGTGGCGGCCATCGACTTTCAGGACGCCTCGGCAGCAAAAGAGAACCTGGCCACCCTCACCCTGGTACCCAATGTCACAGGGGCTGCCGTGTACAATGAAGACAACGACCTTTTCGCCGCCTACGGTTCCCCTCCCGCCCCCACACCGGCACAGGCGCTCACCACCCGGGCCAGCCTTTCCGACCTGCTGGTGGCCGTGCCCGTGAAAAGCGCGGACCACAGCACCGTGCTGGTCATCGAATTCACCCTGACCGAGCAATGGTCCGCCTTGGAAAACTATGTATTCCTGGCTCTTACTGTATTTCTCGTGGTCCTGATCATTTGCTTCAAAGTGGCGGGTTTTTTCCGGAGGCAGCTGGAAGGCCCGCTCCAGAAAATGACGGAGACCATCTCGGGAATCTCAAGCAGCAAGGACTATTCTCGACGCGTCTCCCACGTGAGCAATGACGAACTGGGCATGCTCGTGCACGAATTCAACGCCATGCTCCGGGAGATCCAGACCCGCGACGCGGAACTCAACCGGCACCAGGAACACCTGGAGCACATGGTGCAGGAACGTACCCTGGAGCTTGAAGCCAGCCAGCAGGAACTGCTCCGGAAAAACCAGCTCCTGGTCCTGGAGATTCAGCGGAGGGGCAAGGCGGAAATGATCAAGGACGAGATCGAACGCATCAACCGGCACGACCTCAAGTCCGGGCTGAGCCTGGTCATCGGGTATCCCGAACTGCTGCTCAAGCAGGGCGGCCTGACCCAGGAACAATCCAAAATGCTGCGCCGCGTCAGTGCAGCCGGCTACAGGATGCTGGACATGATCCAAAACCAGCTCAACATATTCAAGATGGAAAAGGGCATCTACACCCTGAATTTGTCCCCCCAGGACGGTGTGGAGATCGTCTGTGCCCTGGAAGAGGAATTCACTCCCCTGCTGGCCAGCCAAGGGGTCAGCCTGGACATCACCCTGAACGGGCGAGAAGTGATCGGAGACGAAAGCATGATGCTCAACGGCGAGGGCCCCTTGGTGCGCGCCATGCTCAGAAACCTGATCCAAAACGCAATAGAGGCCTGCAACAAGGGGGACAGGGTCAGCATCGAACTGGAAGACTCCAGTTCCACATGCATCACCATAGCCAACCCCACCCCGGTACCCGTGGAAATCCGCCGTCGCTTCTTCGAAAAATACACCACGTTCGGCAAGGAAAACGGCACGGGGCTGGGAACCTATTTCGCTTCGCTCATCGCCAGGCTGCACGGGGCGAACATCGCAATGAATACGGACGACACAACCGGCACCGTCATCCGCATCCTGTGGAAAGGCCCCATCCAACAGAGAAAAACGAGCAACTGATCCGGTTCGCTACGATTCCACGATTTCCAGGGGAACCAGGGCGCGAATCGTCTCGGGCAGCCGCCGGGCCTTCATGAAGTTGCCGATACGCATGATCGCGGTCTCGGTCACTTCGGTGCCTTCGGCCATGAGGTGCACCTCGTCCACGCTCCACAGGGCCTCGTCCAGAATCATGCCCGGCCGCAGTTCCCCAAGTTCCAGCTCCCGACGAACGTATCCCTCTTCGCCCGCGGTTCCCCGCTCCAGCACGTCCACGATCTTCAAGTCGTAGACGCCCTCGCGCTGGCGCAGGGTGTCGATGGCGTCCTGTTTTTCCAGCCCGCGCTGCACCAGCGCGTCGTAATCCAGGCAGACCTTGAGAATACGCGCCTCCACCGGCATGGTGGGGTTGTCGGCCAGACTGTCATTCTGGTGCCTGATGATTTCGGACACCTTGTCCATGCGTGGAATCCGGGCCAGCATTCCGGCGGTCACGCCCGGATGCCTGTCGAAGCTCTGCTGTTCCTCATCGGTCAATCCCCTGCCTTCGTAAATCTTTTTCAACAGGGTATCCGTAAGGGTGACGCATCCCAATTGGCAGAGCATGGCTGCAAGGTCCAGGTTGAGCAGCTGCTTGAGGTTCAGGTGATGCCCGATGTACCCGGCCAAGCGTTTGACGCGTTCGCTTCGGCCGAAGGCCTCGGGATTGATCAGCCCGAGAATGTCGGTGAGTACCCGGATGCTGCCCCGCAAGGTGCCGCGCAAGAGTTCGCGCTCTGCCACCACCAGGGAATACTGTTCCAGGGCGACCTCCAGGGTGCGAATCATCTCGTCTATGGGAGTGGGCTTGGTCATGAACCGAAAAACAGCACCTTCATTCACGGCGGCAATGGCCGACTCCAGGTCCGCATGACCGGTGAACATGACCCGCACGGTATCCGGAGACAGGGCCTGCACCTTGGAAAGAAAGGTGATCCCGTCCATTTTCGGCATTTTCAGATCCGAGACCACCACGGCGTACGGTCCGGACTCCCCGACCTTCTGCAATCCTTCCTCAGGCCCCAAAGCCGTCTCCACCTTGAAGCGCTTGCGCAGGGAAGCCTTGTAGGTGTCAAGGATGTTTTGCTCATCATCGACAAAAAGAACTTTCCGGTCGTTTCTCATAGGTGCTCCATTTTTTCCTTGCATGCAGCCCGCCATGAATCCAGACGGTGGGCAAAGCCCTGTTGTTCGAGGTGATCCATGTACATGGGGGAAAAGACGAAATCCGATTCAGGGAAACCGATCTCGTGCTGCAGGCTGTTGGCCGCATGAACCACCAGGGCCGGGGTCAGCCCTCCGGGACAGCGCCAGGGCGCATGGTGCGCGTGTACGCCGTTGACCACGTCCGGCTTGAATCCCCACAGGCCCAGCAGGTACGCGCCCACTTCGGCATGGGTCACTCCGAGCAATTCCTTTTCCGAGGCAAAGATGGGACCGCTTTCCCGGCGCACCGATTCCAACACGGGCCGGTACATGTCAGTCATCTGGGTCACGAAAATGAGCTTGCCAACATCGTGCAGCATGCCCGCGATGAAACAATTCTCCACAAGGGCGTCGTCCGCCGATTCCAGCCTGGCGATCTCCTTGGCCAGATACCCTGTCTGCAACGTGTGCCGCCAGAGCTTTTCCACGGAATACCCGGGCGTGGAGGACAGGTTGATCTCCTGCATCAGACGCACCCCCAGCACCAGCCCCTTGACCGCCTCAATCCCCAACAGGGTCACGGCCCTGGCGGGCGACGAAACCTTTTCGTAAAAACCGAAAAACGAGGAATTGACCACCTTCATCAATGTGGTGGACATGCCCGCATCCTGCTCCACCATCCTCCCGATCCGCTTCAGATCCGGTTCGGGGACTTCCAGCTCTCTGCAAATTCTCACGTAAAGCCCCGGAATGACCGGCAGGGTACTCAGTCTGGACACCAATTTCCGGATGGATTCATCGTTGAGAATATGTCCCAGGGCCATGACCCTGCGAATGGTTTCGATGATGGTGTCCGAGCTGCACGGCTTGCTCAGAAACTGATGCGCATGCTTGACCGACTTGAGCAGCACCTGCATTTCCGAATAGCCGGACAGGATGATGCGGATGGCGCCGGGCTGACATTCACTCACGACCTCGAGAAAGTCGGCTCCGTCCATGCCCGGCATGCGCATGTCGGCAATGACCACGTCAAAGGGCTCCTTGTCGATGAGCTCCAGTCCCTGTTCCCCGCTCTCCGCAAAACGGCACTTCCATTCCCGCCGCTTGGAGTGCAGCATGGTCCGGAACCCGTCCAGGATGTTCCGATCGTCGTCCACAAACAAAATCTTCCGTTTCATGCCCCGTGTCTACTCCTTGCCCAAAGGCAATCCGATGATAAAGGTGGTTCCCCTGCCCACTTCCGACTCGAAATCGATGCTCCCGCCGTGCCGCTCCACGATGATATCGTGGACGATGGCCAGCCCCTGCCCCGTGCCCCTCCCCACTTCCTTGGTGGTGAAGAACGGGTCGAATATCTTGTCACGATTTTCGGGAGGGATGCCCGCCCCCGTGTCGCTGATCCGGATGAACACCTCGTTCTCGTTGACGCTGGTGGAAATGGTGATGGTCCCCTTTTTCCCGGAGTTGCCCACTACGTCGTTTATGGCATGCGCCGCATTGATCAGGATGTTCAAAAAGACCTGGTTCATATCGCCGGGCAGACAGGGCAGCAAGGGTATGTCGCCGAAATTTTTTTCCACGTCGGCCACGTACTTCCATTCGTTTTTAGAGACCAGGATGGTGTTTTCCAAGGCCCGGTTGATGTCCACTGCGCTCATTTCACCGTCGCCCGGGTGGGCGAAATTCTTCATGGCCCGGACAATGACCGCCACCTGCTCGATGCCTTCCAGAGCCCGATTGCAGGCCTTGGGGATCTCCTCCACCACGAACTCAAGGTCCGCATCGTCGGCCAGCTTTTCGAGCCTTTCCACCAATTCCCTGAACTTTCCCTCTTCGCCGCATTTCCGGGCCACTTCCTCATGGACCCGCATGATCTCTGCGATGTCGCCCATGGCCTCCTGCACGAACCTGATGCTGTCGCCCACATACTGAATGGGAGTGTTGATTTCGTGGGCGATACCCGAAGCCAACTCGCCTACCGACTCCAGCTTCTGGGCGATGTTCAGCCGACGCTCCAGGTTTTTGCGTTCGGTAATGTCCATCATGATGACGCCGATGTGTTCCTCGCCCTGAATCTCCATGGGAACCAGATAACGGGAGACGGGAAAAGACTGGCCCTCGGCGTTCCTGGCCACCCCTTCCATATAGGCCCCGTTCTTGGCGGATTCCGGGCAGGCAAGTTCCGCCATGAAGCCCTCACCGTCGCTGAAAGCGTCCGAGCAAGACCTGTCCGAAAGCTGCCACGGCGCCAGCCCGAACATGGACTGGACCACCGAGTTCGACCGGATGATGTTGCCGGAGACCGGATTGATGATGAAGAACGCGGCTCCGATGCCTTCCAACAGGGCACTGACGAGCTGCTCGGTCTCCCGGGCCTGGGTTTCGGCCTCGCGCCGCTCCCGTATCTCCATGAAAAGCTGATCGGTCTTTCCCATCAGATCCGCGGTACGGGCTTCAACTTCCCTTTCCAGTTCGTCATGCATGGCCTCCAACCGCGTATGGGGGACGACCAGCAGCTTCTTCCCCGTCATGCGCACCACGACGAACATGACGCCCGTTCCCGCAACAAGAGCCGCAACCATGATGCTCACGAGAAATTCGATGCGGCGGTCGATGTCCTGCCTGCTGACCTCCTGCAACAAACCAATACCCGGAAAACCGCTCTCAAGCACATGGCTGACCACCGGTTGAGGGACCTCGCCCAAAGACAGGACCGCCTCCCCGTGAACCAGCAAAGCCATGCGCACGGGCCGATCCGTCATGTTCAACAGGATGTCCTCCAGATGAATGGAGAGAAAGGCGGAAAGAACACCCGCAGGCGCCCCCTGATGAATGACCGGTACGCTCAACCTCCAGAAGAAGCCGTCGCCCGCCTCCCTGCCGCCTTCGATGACATCCACCGAGCTGCCGAGTTCTCCATGCATCAGGATCTGAAACCTTTCCTCGGGAATGATGCGGACTGGGGACTTCGGGCTGGAATAAATGACGGCGCCCCGAGAATCCTGCAGACAGAAAAAGGCCTTGCCCTGAAGCATCCGCAAGCTACGAAACAGGGCCGCCGTTTTCGCCGAAGAGCCGTCCGAATGAATGACCCCGGCGATCACGGCCGGAAGGCGCGAATAGTCCTCCAACAACATGAGACGGTCATTCAGATAAATTTCCAGGAATTGCCTGCGGTTTTCCAGCTCGCTCCGAACACCGGCCTCCTGCATCCTGGACATCTCCCGGCCAATGAAAAGAACGATGACCGCAATACCCACCACCAGCTGGATCAGAAAAAAGCCTACGAGCAGATACCTGAACAACTTTGCGAACGACTGTTTCCTTTCGCTCCCTCCGCCGGGAGGAGACTTCGGCCCCCGCTCCTTGCCGGACGAAGAAGATGACATTTCTCTTTCAGTATTCCCCAAATGTTCACCCCGAACCCGACGCCCTGAGAAAGGCGGTTGAAACCTCATAATGCCGCGGGGTCCTGCACGGACTTATTAAGCGGAAAAGACAGCCTCCCGGCCATGACCCCCCGATATCACAAAAACTATTTTTCCTGTTTAGCATGAGTGAAGGCCAAAAAGAAACACCGGATCAGGGAACAATAACGGAACAAAGAAGGGGGGAATGGACGTTGATCCGTCGTGACGGCAAAGCAAGTCATTCACCGCCAGGACTCCTGGGAGCCCCTCTGCCGGGGCATATGGAAACCCGACACAGGGGGAGAGGGATCAGGCAGGATGATCGGCCACGCCGGTCATCCTCCGTTTTCGTTGATGACCCGCACCAGTTCCTCACCGGCCTGTTCCAGACGACCGCTGTTGTCGATACAGACCATGTTCCCATGGGTGCAGTCGAACCAGTCGGCCCGATCCAGACGGCGCTGGATCTCCTCCCGGGTCTCCCGCCCCCGGGCCATGAGCCGCTCGCGCAATGTGTCGCGATCAACGGTGATCTGCACGGGCACCATGTCCGGATAGCGCCGGGCGGCCTCGGCCAGATAGCCTCGCGACCCGTTGAGCACCGCGTCCACCCCGTGACGCAGCCAGAGATCCACTTCCATGCCCACACCGTAGCGCAGGCCGTGGCTGTCCCAGTTGAGCGCAAACAGACCGTGGTCCAACCGAGCCTGAAATTCCTCGGGCGAGACCGAAACATAATTTTCCCCGCCCGCATCGGCTGGACGGGTGATGTAGCGGTGAGCGAAGATAGTGCCGTTCCCCGCGCAACGCTCGCGCGCATAGTTCATGACGCTGTCCTTGCCGCACCCCGACGGCCCCATGACATAGATAAGCCTGCCCATACCGGTCATGCCTTTCCCCCAAGGAACGGAAACCGCCGCACCAGCAGGAACGGGCTCTGCCTGTCGGGCTGATGGAAAATACACACATCGACCACAGGGTGGGACGCGGCCCGCAGCCCTGCGGTCATATCCATAAGCTGCCTCTTGACCTTCTTGAGCACGCCGCGGTCCATGATGGTGCCCGTAAGGCTGAGGTGAAAGCGGAATTCCTCCAGCACATACGGGTAGCCCCAGCGCACGAGGAGCCGTTCCTGTCGGGGGCTGAGCCCGCGCGCCCTGCGCCGCTCCATGTCCGCCAGGGAAGGCTCGGCCCGAAACGGTTCGAACTCGCGCAGACAGGCCTCGGCCAGATCGTCCATGGCGTGTTCGTCTCCAGGCCCCAGGGCCAGGAACGAACCGATATCGCACAGTTTGAGGCCCTTGATGGAAAAACAGCGCTGCCGGGCGGCAAAGGCTTCGGCATACTCGAAAAGTTCCTCGGCCGTGGCCCCCTCCCTGAGTTCAAAGGGAGCTTTGAGAGTACCGTGAAAGCCGTATTTGCGGGGAGTGCCGGTAACCGACTCCCAGACCTGCGTGTCGATGGCCCTGAGCGGCGGGGCACTGAGTTCCCGGCCGCAGACCGGGTCCCGCCCCAGCCAGGAATTGCCGAAGGCGTCCAACTCCGAGCCCAGAGACGGGGCATAGTAGACGGCGTAGCGCCCGCTCATCAGCACACCCTCCGGCCCCTGCGCCATGCGGCCATGACCACGGGAACCTCGTCCACCACCCGCACACGGACCAGGTCGGCGGACTTGCCCACCCCGATCTCGCCCCGGTCGTCCAGGCCCACGGCCCGGGCCGGATTGACCGAGACCATGGCGACGGTCTCATGCAACGGCAGCCCTTCCCGATGGTGCAGGGTGAAGGCCCCGCAGATCATGGACTGCGGCAGGTAGTCCGAGGACAGGATATCGAGCAAACCCTCGCGGGCCAGCTCCAACGCCGAGACATTGCCGGAGTGGGATTCGCCGCGCACCACGTTGGGCGCGCCCATGACCACCAGCATGCCCGCCTTGCGCGCTTCGCGGGCGGCCTCCAGGGTGGTGGGAAATTCCGAGACGCCGATACCCTCGACCACGGCCTCGTGCACATGCTCGGGCAGGGTGTCGTCATGGCTGGCGATGGTCAGGCCGCGTTCGCGGCAGCGTTCCAGCACGGCTCTGCGGTTGGGCTCGGCATGGGCTGCATGCAGCCGTTTGCGTTCGTCGACCACTTCCCGCAGTTCCTCGTCGTTCCAGCTCTTGCGCTGGTGGTACTGCCGGAATTTGCCGATATCGGTCCACTGGCGCTGCCCGGGCGTATGATCCATGACCGACACCAGCCGCACCAGCGGATTGTCCACGTGCGCGTCGAACATGTCCACCAGTTCTGGTTCGGCCACCTCGCAACGCAGATGCAGAAAATGCTCGGCTCGCAGGATGTCCTTGCCGCAGCCGCTTTCCAGGGCGCGCACCGACTTGTCCAGCAATGCGCGCCGGTCGGTGTTGGCCACGGTGACGCCCACACACAGGGAGTCGAACACCGTGGTGATGCCTGCGCCGGCAACCTGGGCGTCGTGAGACAGCAGCGCAGCCAGTTCCAAGGGCCAGACAACGCCGGGTCTTGGCATGAGATGGGTTTCCAGATGGTCGGTATGCAGTTCAACCAGACCGGGGATAAGGTAGTCGCCTTCGAAATCTTCGGCTCCGGCAACGGCGCTCGCCGAGGAGTCCATCCCGCTGACGACACCGTTTCCGACCTGCACGCTACCGTTGCGCACCTCGTCGCGCAGAACCAATCGCGCATTGGTAAAAATCATTTCCTGGTTCATGATCGTGTTCCTGTCTATTCGTGTTTGTCGAGAAACTCTTCCACGGAAAGCCTGCGAAAGTCAGCAACGGCCGCGCCGAGACGCTCGTGTTCCCAGTCCCACCAGCACAGGTCCAGAAACCGGGCCTTTACATTGTCCGGGAAGCGGTCCTTGATGGACTTGGCGGCCACGCCTCCCACAATGGTGTAGGGCTCGACATCCTTGCTGACCACCGCTCCGGCCGCCACCACCGCCCCGTGTCCCACCGAAACGCCGGCCAGCACGGTGGCGCCGTGTCCGATCCAGGTGTCATGGCCGATGGTGGTGCGCTGTTCCCGCCGCCAATCAAACAGCCATTCTTCGTCCGGACCAAATCCGTATTGCTCGCTCCTGTACATGAAATGGTGCAGCGAAGCGCGCCACATGGGATGGTTGGTAGGGCCGATACGCGCGAAGGACGCGATGTTGGCGAACTTGCCGATGTCCGAATAGGCCACGTCGCCCTGCCTGCAGATGTAGGAGTAGTCCCCCAGGGACGATTCCAGCAGCCTGCACTCGTGGCCCACCTCCACATACTTTCCGAAGGTGCAGTCCGTGACTTGCGCTGTGGCGTGAATCACGGGCTCGATCCCCAGCCTTTTCTTCTTGTCGGATAATCCGAGCATGACGGTTTCCATGAGTTCAGGTGATACTTTCTCGGTCCGCACATGGGAAGAGCGCCACTTGTTCATTTCGGAAACGATTATGACATCCAGGTTACGAAACGCTGAAAAAGCGGTGTGTTGCGAACAAGTTGGAAACTTGTCTAATGCCTTCTGCTCTCTCCTCCCGTAATCCTCACATCAGGGAAAGGCAATCGGTTTCGCGCCGGGAGAAAGAGCATGGAATCAGGAAGACGACTCGACAAGAATCTGCACCCAGTCGCTGGCAAAGTGGCAGACGCCGAACTCCACGGGCACGCCGAAACGGTCCACGTTGACGCTTTCGGTGACCAGCACCGGACGATTTTTGGGCTGCCGCAGTTCTCTGGCCTCTTCACCGGAGGGTATGCGGGCGATGACACGGGTGCGTTTGCGCGAATAGTCGCTGACGCCGAACCGCTCCAGGGTCTGGGTCACGGAACCGGTCTCCCGATAGATGCGGGCCATTCCCGGAAAACGCTCGGACGGAAAATAGGAATGAGAATAGCTGATGCGACGGCCGTCGGCCTCGCCCGCGTTGGTGATCCTGGTCACGAAAGCCCCCGGCCTGATTTCCAGGGCCTCGGCAACTTCGGGGATGGCTTCTTCGGTGACCGCCTGGATAAGCACACTGCCCGGAGTACGGTGCTGGCTGTTCAGGTTCTCGCTGAACCGGGTGCGTTTCTTCACCGAGTAGTTGATGACCTGTTCACGCACAAAGGAGCCGCGCCCCTGTTCCACACGGATAAGGCCTTCCTCTTCCAGGGCGGACATGGCCCGGCGGATGGTATGGCGATTGACCCCGAATTCCTTGGAAAGCGTGTTCTCCGAGGGCAGGCGTTGCCCAGGCTCCATGAAGCCTTCACGGATTCCGCCGGCAAGTTTTTCATAAATCTGCCGCCACAGGGCGACACCACTGCCTCTGGTGAGCATGCACCGACCTCCGCTGCTGGTGGAAAGCGTCAACCTACCCGGAACAGCCCCCCTGTCCAAGGGACCGAAAGCAATTTCACGAAAATGCAACCTTTAACTCATATGAAAACCATGGACAACCGACAACTGGATACACGGAAAAACTGGATGGGCGTCCTGGCCCGGGCAGGCAGCGTTCCCCTGGAGCGTTCCTACGCCGGGCTGACCTGTAAACCCGATTACGACTTCCTGAGACCGCCCGAAGTGGGAATGGTCATGGTCCAGGGCCGCGCCGACGGCAACGGGAAGCGGTTCAACCTGGGGGAGATGACCATGACCCGCTGCACGGTGAAGCTCGCGGACGGGGCTGTGGGGCACGGATACGTGGCGGGACGCGACAAACGCCATGCCGAGTTGGCCGCCGTGTTCGACGCTCTGCTGCAGACGGACATACAGAGCCGGATCATGAACGAAATCATCAGGCCCCTTGCCGAGGCGCAAAAACAACGCCGCAGTGAAAAGGCCGAAAAAACCGCCGCCACCAGGGTGAACTTCTTCACCATGGTCCGGGGCGAAGACTAGGAGAGCCCAATGCCTGAATTCGCCTATGAAAACATATCCCCGGGACTCCAGCACCCGGTTCTGGACAGCCAACGCATTTTCAGGGCCGTGCTCCTGACCATGTCCCGCCCGGGCACGGTGACCGTGCTCGGCAACTGGCCCGCGCCTCCGTCCCCGCTCAAGCCTGCGGCCGCTTCGGTCTGCCTGGCCCTGGCCGACCTGGACACCCCGCTCTGGCTGGAAAGCACCATCCATTCGGACATTCAGACCTATCTGCGCTTCCATTGCGGATGCCCGCTGACCCAAAAGCAGGAGGACGCATCCTTTGCCGTGGTCATGGACGGCAACGACCTGCCGGATCTGAAAAAATTCGAGGCCGGAACCGAAGAATACCCGGACCGGTCAGCCACCGTGATCATCCAGGTGCGCGAGCTGAACGTGGGACGCGGCGTAACGCTGACCGGGCCCGGCATCAAGGACAGCACCAAACTGACCGTGGACGGACTGGACTCCGGTTTCTGGCATGAATTCAAGAAAAACAGCGAACGGTTCCCTCTGGGATATGACGTGATCCTGGCCTCCGATACCGAGATCGCCTCCCTGCCCAGGACCGTGCGAGTAGAGGTATAACGTGTACGTAGCAGTAAAAGGCGGCGAAAAGGCCATCGACAACGCGCACAAGCTCCTGGCCGAGCAGCGCCGGGGCGACACGAACGTTCCGGAACTGGACGTGGCCCAAGTCAGGGAACAACTCAGCCTGGCCGTGGACCGGGTCATGACCGAAGGCTCTCTCTACGACCGTGACCTGGCGGCCCTGGCAGTGAAGCAGGCCCAAGGCGACCTGGTGGAGGCGATCTTTCTGTTGCGGGCCTACCGCACCACCCTGCCCCGCCTGGCCGTGTCCAGTCCCATCGAGACTTCCGAAATGAACGTGGAACGACGCGTTTCGGCCACTTTCAAGGACATCCCGGGCGGGCAGGTCCTCGGTCCCACCTTCGACTACACCCACCGCCTGCTGGACTTCAAGCTCCTGGCCGACGGAGAGGGCACCGAACCGGAAACCGCCCCGGAACAGTCCGGGCCCATACCGAGAGTCATGAACATCCTGACCGACGAGGGACTGTTGGACGAAAGCCGGACCGACGACGAAAATCCCGTGGGGGACATCACCCGCGACCCGCTGCTCTATCCTGCGGAACGGGACGTCCGTCTCCAGAACCTGGCCCGTGGCGACGAAGGTTTTCTCCTGGCCCTGGGCTACTCCTCGCAACGCGGCTTCGGCGACGTGCACCCCTTTGTCGGAGAAATCCGCATGGGAGAGGTAGCCGTCTCCATCGTGCCCGAGGAACTGGGTTTCGAAGTGGAGATCGGCGACATCACCGTGTCCGAATGCGAGATGGTCACCAGGTTCCGCGGCTCCAAGGAGGAATTGCCCCGCTTCACGCGCGGGTACGGCCTGTCCTTCGGCTATTGCGAGCGCAAGGTCATGGCCATGTCCCTGGTGGACCGCACGCTCCAGGCCCGCGACATGGGTGAGGATCTGACCTCACCGGCCAACGATGAGGAATTCGTGCTCTCCCACAGCGACAATGTGGAAGCCCAGGGATTCGTGCAGCATCTCAAGCTGCCCCATTACGTGGACTTCCAGGCCGACCTGGTCATGGTCCGCACCATGCGTGAGAAAATTCTGGCCGAACGCGACAAGGCCGAGAAACCCAAAACAGAGGAAGCAGCCGCATGATTGCCCAAGAAAACGCCGCTCCGGTCTCCACGGCCGCGACCGGCGAGGAATACAACTTTGCCTACCTGGACGAGCAGACCAAGCGCATGGTGCGCCGGGCCGTCCTCAAGGCCGTGGCCATCCCCGGCTACCAGGTGCCTTTCGCAGGACGCGAGATGCCCATGCCCTACGGATGGGGTACGGGCGGCATCCAGCTTTCGGCCAGCATTCTGGGGCCGGACGACGTTTTCAAGGTCATCGACCAAGGGGCGGACGACACCACCAACGCGGTGTCCATCCGCAAATTCTTCGAGCGCGTGGCCGACGTGGAAACCACGGAACGCACCAGCGAGGCCACGGTGATCCAGACCCGGCACCGCATTCCCGAGGAGCCGCTCACCGAAGAACAGATCATGGTCTACCAAGTGCCCATTCCCGAACCCCTGCGCTGGATGGAGGCCCGCGAGACCGAAACCCGCAAGATGCACGCCCTGGAAGAATACGGCGTCATGCATGTGAAGCTCTACGAAGATATCGCCCGACACGGCCGTATCGCCACCAATTACATGTACCCGGTCATGGTCAACGGCCGCTACGTCATGAGTCCTTCTCCCATTCCCAAATTCGACAACCCCAAGCTGGACCGGAGCCCGGCCCTGCACCTGCTGGGGGCCGGGCGCGAAAAACGCATCTATGCGGTGCCGCCCTACACGGACGTGAAAAGCCTCGATTTCGAAGACCATCCCTTTGAGGTGGAGACCTGGGACGAATGCTGCGGCCTGTGCGGCTCGGAGACCAGCTACCTGGACGAAGTCATTCTTGATGACGCCGGCGGTCGGATGTTCGTCTGCTCGGACACGGATTACTGCAGTCGCCGCAGGGAATCGGGACACCTGGGTCCCATGGCCGCGCGCGAAGACCTCGACGAACTCAAGGGTGACCGCCCTGCACAGGAAGGGGGACACAATGGCTGAATCCGTCAAACCACTCTTCAGCGTGCAAGGGCTGACCAAATACTACGGTGACATGATCGGCTGCCGGGATGTGAGCTTCGATCTCTGGCCCGGCGAGGTCATGGGCATCGTGGGCGAGTCCGGTTCGGGCAAGTCCACCCTGCTCAACTGCATCTCGGCACAGCTGGAGCCGTCCGAAGGAACCGTAAGCTACGAGTCCGGGCAATTCGGCAACATCGACGTGCACCGGTCCGAAGAACCCATCCGCCGCAAATTGCGCCGCACCGAATGGGGCATCGTGCACCAGAACCCGCGCGACGGACTGCGTCTGGGCGTTTCGGCCGGCGCCAACATCGGCGAACGGCTCATGAGCATCGGCGCGCGTCACTACGGCAACATCCGCAGGAACGCCCTGGAATGGCTGGGCGAAGTGGAAATAGACGCCTCGCGCATCGACCACCTGCCCAAGACCTTTTCCGGCGGCATGCAGCAAAGGCTCCAGATCGCCTGCAACCTGGTCACCGAGCCCAGGCTGGTGTTCATGGACGAACCCACCGGCGGGTTGGACGTGTCCGTACAGGCCCGGCTCCTGGACCTCCTGCGCAACCTGGTGTCCCGACTCGGCCTGTCCGTGATCATCGTCACCCACGACCTGGCCGTGGCCCGGCTCCTGGCGCACCGGCTCATGGTCATGCGCCGGGGCGAGGTGGTGGAAACCGGTCTGACCGATCAAGTACTGGACGATCCCCAGCACGAATACACCCAACTGCTCGTATCCTCGATACTGCAGGTTTAGGAGACGACAATGACCGTCATGATATCGGTGAAGAATCTCGACAAGCAGTTCATCCTGCACACCCAGGGCGGCACGCAGATACCGGTCTTCAGCGGGCTGGACATGAAAGTGCGCTCAGGAGAATGCGTGGCCCTGGCCGGGGCCTCGGGCGCAGGCAAGTCCTCGCTCATCTGCTCGCTCTACGGCAACTACAAGCCGCAGTCCGGCAACATTCTCGTCCGACATGAGGACGAAACAGTGGACATGGCCACGGCCCTGCCCCGGGAAATACTGGATATCCGGAAGCACACCATGGGCTACGTAAGCCAGTTCCTGCGGGTGGTGCCCCGGGTTTCGGCCCTGGACGTGGTGGCCGAGCCGCTCTTCAACCTCACGGGCGACGCGGCAAAAGCCCGCGACAAGGCCGCCTTCCTGCTCAAGCGCCTGAACATTCCGGGCAAGCTCTGGGACCTGCCCCCGGCCACCTTTTCGGGCGGGGAACAACAGCGCGTGAACATCGCCCGAGGATTCATCGTGGACTATCCCATCCTGCTGCTGGACGAACCCACTGCGTCGCTGGACGCGGACAACCGCACAGTGGTCGTCGACCTCATCAGGGAAGCCAAGAAACGCGGCGCGGCCGTGGTCGGCATCTTCCACGACCTGGAGGTGCGGGACAAGGTGGCGGATCAACTTTTCGACATGGGCCGTTTCAAGGAGGCCGCTTAACATGAACTACATCATCAACAACGCGACCATCGTCCTGCGCGACGAAGTCATACAGGGCTCGGCGCATGTGGCCAACGGCGTCATCCAATCCGTGGACGGCGGCAATACGTCGGTTCCGGACGCCATCGACTTCAACGGCGACTTCCTGCTGCCGGGCTTCGTGGAACTGCACACCGACAATCTGGAACAGGAAATCGAACCCAGGCCGGGCGTGTTCTGGCCCGCACCACTCGCCTCGGTGGCGGCCCACGACAACCAGATGATCGGCGCGGGCATCACCACGGTGCTCGACGCGGTTTCCTTGGGTGAATATCACGACGGCCCCAAACGCTCGGCCATCATGGACATGAGCATCAAGGCCCTGAAAAACGCCCGCGCAACCGGCGTACTCAAGGCCGACCACCACCTACACCTGCGCTGCGAATACCCGGACCCCAAGGTGCTCGACATGCTGGAACCGCACGTGGACGACCCGGCCCTGTTGCTGGTCTCCCTCATGGACCATACGCCGGGCCAGCGCCAGTGGAGAGACACGGCCAAATACCGACAGTACTACCGAAGCCAGGCCTGGAACGACGAGGAATTCGAACGGATGGCAGAGGAGTTGCGCTCCACCCAGGAGACCCACGCGGACAAGAACCGCGCCCGGATCATCGCTCTCTGCAAGGAGCGGAACATACCCATGGCCGGGCACGACGACACCACCGTGGCCCACATCGAACAGGCCGTGCACGAGGGTATCGGCATCGCGGAATTCCCCACCACTTCCGAGGCGGCCCGGGCCGCCCGGGCCGCAGGCATCCGCATCGTCATGGGCGGTCCCAACGTGGTCCGAGGCGGTTCCCATTCGGGCAATGTCTCGGCCCAGGAGCTTGCCGCCGACGGCCTGCTGGACATCCTCTCCTCGGACTACGTGCCGAGCAGCCTTGTTGCAGGCGCATTCATCCTGCACGAAAAGCTGGGCATCCCCCTGCCGGACGCCGTGGCGACCATCAGCGCCAATCCGGCCCATGCCGTGGGGTTGAACGACCGCGGCGAGATCGCCCCGGGCAGGCGCGCCGACCTGGTGCGGGTGCGCCGAGTGGACGGCGTTCCCCTGGTGCTGGGAGCATGGTGCGCGGACAAGGGGAAAAGCAAGGCCAGAGCTCGTGATGCCGCTTGAAATACATGAACATCCCCGATTTCATGAAACGGTAACAAGGCCATCATACTTCTGTTGCAACAGGCGGGTATTCATTCCACTCTGGAATACTTCAACCCAAGCCGCGGATCGGCTGCCGAACCAACACACGCTGAAGGACACGCCATGAAATCCATAGATATGAACACGAAACGCACCTGCGCCATACGCGCCAAGGATCTCTACAAGGTCTACCCCAACGGGACCGAAGCACTCAAGGACGTCTCCCTGGAAGTGAAGGACAAGGACTTCATCGTCGTCATCGGCCTGTCCGGCGCGGGCAAGTCCACCCTGCTGCGCTGCCTGAATCGGCTTGTACGCCCCACTTCCGGCGAGTTGGAACTCTTCGACGAGGACATCACCTGCGTCAGCGGAAGCAGGCTCAAGCATGTGCGCCGCCGCGTGGGCATGATTTTCCAGCAATTCAACCTGGTGCGCCGCCTCACGGTGCTGGAAAACGTGCTGGTGGGACGCCTGCGCTTCAACAGCTCGCCCGTGGGGCTGTGCATGACGCTGCTGCGCCGGTTCCCCAAGCGGGAGAAGGAATTCGCCTTCGAATGCCTGCGCCAGGTGGGCATCGCGGACCTGGCCTTCCGCAGGGCCGACGCCCTGTCCGGCGGGCAACAGCAGCGTGTGGCCATCGCCCGGGCCCTGGCCCAGGAGCCGGAAGTGTTCCTGGCGGATGAACCCATCGCCTCCCTGGACCCCAGGAGTTCGGAAACGGTCATGCAGACACTCATGCAGATCCACGAGGAAAAGGGAATTCCGGTGTTGGTGAACCTGCACCACATTGACTTTGCCCAACGCTTCGGCAAGCGCGTGCTGGGCATGTCCAAGGGAGAACTGATTTTCGACGGCACCTGCCGCGACCTCTGCCGCGACACGGTGTCCACCATCTACGGCGACAAGGCCGAGGAAGCCCTGCAAGAGCTTGACGCGGCCTAGAGCATACAAAAAGTGAATTCACTGCGTACCGAGGACCAGAAACAGCAAACCATCATCCTGTTAGGAGAAAACCGATGTTTTCCAAACTGTTCAAAACCCTGACCGTTGCAGCCCTGGTGCTGGCCTTCGCCCTTCCGGGCCTGGCGAACGCCGGGACCAAGGACTGGCCCAAGACCCTCAAGCTCGGCTTCATTCCCACCGAAGGCGCCGCAGACTCGGCCAAGCGCGCCAAGCCCATCGCCAAGGAACTGGAAAGAGACCTGGGCGTGAAGGTGGAGATCTTCACCGCCTCCGACTATGCGGGCATCATCACCGCCATGGCCAACAAGCACATCGACCTCGCCTACTTCGGTCCCAAGAGCTACACCGAGGCCTCTGAAAAGGCCAACGCGGAAGCCGTGGTCATGGAACTGAACAAGAAGAAGCAGCCCGGCTACACCGGCATCATCATTACCAAGAAGGGCTCCGGCATCACCTCCATGGACCAGGCCAAGGGCAAGACCTTCGCCTTCACCGACCCCAACTCCACCTCCGGCTACCTGGTGCCCAACGTCATGTTCGCCCGCGACATGCAGATCGATCCGAACAAGTTCTTCAAGCAGGTCAAGTTCTCCGGCTCCCACGGCGCTTCCATCCTGGCCGTCAAGAACGGTTCCGTTCAGGTCGCCGCCACCAACAACATCGACCTTGACCGCATGATCGAAAAGGGCGCCGTGTCCCTGGACGACTTCAACATCATCAAGACCTCCGACATGATTCCGGGCGCTCCCATCGCCGTGCGCAAGGATCTGCCCGAAAGCCTGAAGGTGGCCATTGCCGGTTCCCTGCTCAAGATCAATGAAGACCAGAAGGCCCTCGACATCCTGCAGAACGGCGGCTACTGCCACACCTCCGACTCCGCCTACGACATCGTCCGCTACCTGAAGCGCCTCAAGAAACAACTGGCCAAGAAGTAACATGAGCTGCCAACTGACACTCGATCAGGCAACCCCCAGGATGACCTTCCAACAGAAGGTCGCCCTGGGGGCCCTCATGACCATCATCGCCACGGTACTGGTCTCGTCGTACATCTGGACCGGCATCGATCCGTTCAAGCTGTACGACAAACGACAGAACGCCTTCGAGTACCTCTTCGGCCGCCAGCTGACCGAGGCGGACCAGCAGGCCGCGCGGGCCCAGGCAGAGCGCCTGCCCAAGATCATGGCCTTCGAGGACGCGCTCCAGAAGGTGAAAAAGGAACACAAGGCCGCAGGAAAGACCATGGACAGCATGGCCTTGCAGGCCGAGGCAAGCAAGCGCGCGGCCGCGACCCTGTCCGCCATGAGCGGGGCGGAGCGCAACGCCATGGTGCAGGAGGAGTACGACCGCATCGTGGATGAACGGAGCGGCGGCTACTTCCCGCCCGAAACCGCGCTTTCGCATCTGGCGGAATATTCGCGCGCCCTTGTCGAGACCGTGGCCATCGCCATCTGGGGCACACTCATCGCCTTCATCGCGGCCATTCCCATATCCATGTTCGCGGCCAAGAACACGCTGGAGCTCATGGTCCAGGGCGACCGCATGCAGCACCGGGCCGTCCGCTGGTTCGGTCAGTTCGCCGTGCGCCGAGCGCTGGACTTCTGCCGAGGTTTCAACGAATTCGTCATGGCCCTCATCTTCGTGGCCGTCATCGGCCTGGGGCCCTATGCGGGCGTGCTGGCCCTGGCCATCCACACCTTCGGCATCCTGGGCAAGGTCTTTTCCGAGGCCATCGAGCAGATCGACTCCGGCCAGGTGGAGGCGGTCGCAGCCTCGGGCGCCGGTCCGGCCCAAACCATGGCCTTCTCGGTCATCCCGCAGATCATGCCGCTCATCGTCAGCTACACGCTGCTGCGCTTCGAATCCAACGTGCGCAGCGCCACCATTCTCGGTTTCGTGGGCGCGGGCGGCATCGGTTTCCTCATGTTCGACAAGATCAACGGCTATCTCTACCGCGAGGTCTGCACCATGATGATCATGGTCATCGTTTCCGTGACCATCATCGACTACCTCTGCGGCATCCTCAGAAGGCGTTTCGCGTAAAGCCCCGCCGCCAACCAAGTGCAAAGAAAAAGGCCCTGCGTCATGCAGGGCCTTTTTTTGATTTATGCCTTGACCCAACTTATTCCGTCAGCTTCCCAAAATCGTATCGGCGTAGCCTCGCTCCAGGTGAACTGCGCGAATCCCCCAGCCCTGCCATGAAGAAACTAAAAGTTTACAATCCTGCACTGCCTCAGACACCCGCAAGGTCTTATTCTTCATAACCTTTTGGCACTGTCACCTCGTACCAGGACCAGATGAACAAGTTCACAGGAAAGTGAATTCACATCAACCCTCGTCGCATATGGTGGGGAAAAAGGAGGTAAGCATGAATGTTCAGCTGACTAAGGGTATCTATACGCAGGGTCGGTTCCCGGCAGTTTCAATCGCGTGTGGCTGCGGAAAAATTGGTGATATGGATAACTTTATTATAAAAACCGAAGACTTTAAACTCGGGAAATACAGAATTTCCAAAGTGGAATGCCCGAATTGCCCGAGTACGGCCAGGCTCTCCATCCAATGGAAAAAGGTTAATGATACTTTCAAGTGGACTCTCAGTGTAGGTTAGGCACAGTAACAAAGTCATAGCGTCCCCTTGCCCCCCGCGCTGGCGCATGTGAATACCACTTCTGCCCGATTGAAGCAGGGGAAAGAAGTTTGAAACAAATGGCGAGAGGAACATCCAGAAGAAAAAATTGACCTTCAATGAGTGGTCCTCAAAAAGGGTTGAGATGACAGGAACCATGAAAAAGTGGAGCCCTCGTGTATCAAGCATACACGAGGGCTCCACTTTTATCGCAGTGACGAACCAGACGGGCCTTTTTCAACAGCCAAACTAAGGCAAAGACTCCTGAATCCCCACAGCCGTGGGAGTCACACACAGGCCGCCCCGGTTGGTGCAGCGCAGTTCAGACGGCAGCATCCTGCCCACACGGAGCATGGTCTCGACGACCTCGTCCAGCGGGATGACCGGATCGAACCCGGCCAGGACCATGTTGGCCGAAGCGATGGCGTTGGCCGCGCCCATGGTGTTGCGGTTGATGCACGGAATCTCCACCAGCCCGGCCACCGGGTCGCAGATGAGGCCGAGCACGTTCTGCAAAGCCAGACCAGCGGCGGCAAAAGCCTGTCGCGAACTGCCGCCCAGGAGCTGCACGGCCGCGGCGGCGCCCATGGCCGTGGCTGCTCCCACTTCGGCCTGACAGGCGCAAACCTCGGCCGCGAACGTGGCCTGATGCGCGATGAACACGCCCACAAGTCCGGCCGCAAACATGGCCTCGGCCTGTTCTTCTTCGGAAAGGCCCATGCTTTCGGCCATGGGTAGAACAACGGCGGGCAGTACACCGCAGGAACCGGCAGTGGGCGCGGCGACCACGATGCCGCCCGCGCTGTTGTACTCCATGATGGCCGTGGCGATGAGCATGCCCCGGTTCATGACCCCGAGATCGGCCACGTTCGCATTGGAAAGATTGCGGGCCATGGCCGCGGCCTTGGGCCGCAGAAAGCCGGACACGGGCAGGTCCTTTTCCAACCCGGCCTCGGCGGCCCGGCGCATGGTGCGGACAATGGACTTCATGCGGAAAAGGATATCGTCGTCCCCCAAGCCGCTCCGGGCGCGCTCGTATTCCAGGGCAAGCGCCGAGGCGGACACGGCTTTGCCGCCACAGTGCTCCAGCGCCTGCGAAGCGGTGAAAAACGGGATGTCGTACTGGAACCGCCCGGCCACGGGCAGGATGGGATCGAGCATGGAGACCGTGCAGCCGGTCGCCTCCAGTTCCCTGGCGATACGCAGCAACTCCTCGGGGAACGGCCTCTGGAAAGTGACCTGCGCCTGCACGCCCGAGGACTCGGTGCTGCGGGAAATGCTCGCGCCGTGAGCCTGTGCGACCGAGCACAGGGAGTCCAGGGAGACCGACTCCGCACAGTGCACGAACAATTCCCGGAACGCGCCGGTGACGAGCATGGGATGACCATCCATACGCACGATGCGGAACATGCCCCCACCCGTTGACTCGGTCAGAAACTCGCGCTCCCGGCCACGGGAATCGACGGCGACGATGCGGGCCGTGTTGGGGTGCGGGTGGCTGTTGTCCTCCACGGCAAAGGAATATCCCAGACCACGCCTGTCCGCCTCGTTCAGGGCGTCGGCCAGCAGTTCGTTCCCCGGGCCAAACCCCAGAAGACCGCCGACAAAACCCTTGTCCGAACCCTGCCCCCGATAGGTGCCGGGATAGGAACCATCTTTCTTGAAGTAAATGGCCGCGCTTTTGATGTCGCCGCCCATGAGGCCGTGGATGGCCTTGCCGATGCGGGCCGGGCCCGCGGTATGGGAACTGGAGGGTCCGGTCATGACCGGACCGATGACGTCGTTGAAAATGCCGGCAGGCTCTGCGATCGTGGCGTTCGACATGCTGTCTCCTTGAAAAAAGCCTCCCTCCCGGCAAGGGAGAGAGGCCTTCATTCTGTCTCTTTTCTATTGCGGATCGCAAGCACACTTTCTGGTGCGCGCATCATAGGCCTTGGCCAGCCCGCCCGTTGAGGTCTCGCGGTACAGGCTGGGCAGGTCGTGGCCGGTGCGCATCATGACCTCGACCACTTCGTCGAAGGGAATGCGGTGCGTCCCATCCGAGAGGATGGCCATCTGGGCGCGGGAAAGCGCACGCGTGGAGGCGCAGGCGTTGCGCTCGATGCAGGGGATCTGCACCAGCCCATCCACCGGGTCGCAGGTCAGCCCCAGGTGATGCTCCAGGCCCATTTCCGCGGCGTACTCGATCTGGCGCACGGAACCGCCCATGACCTGGGTGGCCGCTGCCGAGGCCATGGCGCAGGCCGAGCCCACCTCGCCCTGGCAGCCCACCTCGGCCCCGGAGATGGAGCCGTTGTGCTTGATGACGTTGCCGAACAGCCCGGCGGTGGCCAGCGCGTGCAGGATCTCTCCTTCGGTCACGCCCTGGGTCTCACGCAGGTAATAGAGCACGGCCGGGACAATGCCGCATGCGCCGCAGGTGGGCGCGGTGACGATGGTGCCGCCCCCTGCGTTTTCCTCGGCCACGGCCAGGGCATATGCCGTGACCCGACCGGTCTGCTGCATGTCCGGACCGGAGAGTTTGGTCTTCTTGAAGTAGCTCCAGGCGTGGCGCTTGAGTCCGATGCTGCCGGGCAGCACGCCCTGGGTGTTCAGGCCGCGCTCGACCGAAGCCTCCATGACCGTCCAGACCTCCTTGAGGAAGTCCCAGATCTCCTTGCCCTCGCACTGTTCCACGTATTCCCAGTAGGTGATGCCCTTCCGTTCGCACATCTCCATGATGGCGGTCAGGGTCGGCAGGTCGTAGACGTGGACAGGGTTGACCTCGGCGCCGTCCTCGTAGCGGATGGCTCCACCGCCCACGGAATAGACCCGAACGGTATCCAAGACTTGACCGTCCGCGTTCAGGGCCTCGAACTGCATGCCGTTGGGATGGCCGGGCAGCTCTTCCTCGGGCTTCCAGGCAATGGAGGTGCGCTCCTCGCCCAGCACCTGAAGAATGGCCCAGTCCGTGAGATGCCCCTTGCCGGTGGCGGCCAGCGATCCGTACAGAGTGACGCGGAACGTTTCGGAATCCTTGTTGCGGGCAAGGAATTCCTCGGCCGCCTTCTTGGGGCCCATGGTGTGGGACGAGGACGGCCCCACGCCGATGCGATACAGTTCCCTGATGCTTTCCATTGCAGTCTCCGCTTATTTCATGAGCAGGTTGACGAGGCCGAGGGAAATCTCGGGCACGTAGGTGGTCAGCAGCAGCGTGGGCAACCATGCGAAAATGATCAGATACATGGTCGGCTTGAGCATCTGGTTGACCTGCGCGCCGGAGATACGGCCGGACAGATAGAGGAGCGGGGCCGTGGGCGGGGTGACGTTGCCCATACCCAGGTTGACGCCCATGATGGCGGCAAAGTGGATGGGGTCCACGCCCAGCTGGGTCACCAGCGGCAGCAGAATCGGAGTGCCCAGCAGGATGCCGGACACGTCGTCCATGAGCATGCCCATGATGACCAGGAACACGTTGATCATCAGCATGATGACCATCTTGTTGTCGGAAATGGAGGTCAGCACGTTCATAATCTGCTCGGGCAGGTTCTCCATGATGTACAGCCGCGACAGGATCATGACCGCGAACATCATGGCCATGATGACCCCGGTGGTGGTGGCGGACTCGATCAGCGTCTGCATGAGATTCTTGAACTTGAGACCCCGGTAGATGAACATGGCCACCGGGATGGCGTAGAGCACGGCTACCGCGGCTGCTTCGGTGGGGGTCATGATGCCGCCGTAGATGCCGCCCAGGATGATGACCGGCATCATGAGCGCCGGAGAAGCCTTGGCGGATTTGACCGTGAACAGCTTGGCGGTAGTCACGATATCTTCGCTGGGCTTGACCTCGATGTCCTTGTTGTTGCGCAGCAGCACAAGGTTCACGATGGAGAGCAGCGCCGTGACGATGAGCCCCGGAACGAATGCGGCCAGGAAGCAGGCCAGCACGGACTGGTTGCCCATCCAGGCATAGAGGATCATGAGCATGGACGGCGGAATCAGGATGCCGAGCACGCCCGCGTTGGCAAGCAGCGCGGCCACGTGCCCCACCGGATATCCGGCCTTCTTGAGCTTGGGCATCATGATGGATCCGATGCAGGACACGGTTGCGGAAGAGGAACCGGACACCGCGCCGAAGATGGCGCAGGTGACTACGGTGACGATGCCGAGACCGCCGCGAATGCGACCGGCGATGGTGTCGACCACGTCGACCAGTTTGTCGCCGATGCCGCCTTTGTCCATAACGCCTCCGGCCATGATGAACAGCGGGATGGTCAGCAGCACGATGGAGTTCATCTTTGCGAACCCGTAGGGCAGCAGAAAGCCCGGATCGTAGCCGCCGGCAAAAATCAGGAACGCGGCCGAGCTGAAAAAGGCGAACGGAATGGGAACGCCGATGAACAGCGTGACCACGAGGATAAGTATTGCAATGGTGATAGTCATTTTAAAAATCCTTCCGGTTTCGTGCTATTCGCCTGCGCGGCACATTCTGAAATGGGTGATGGTGTCCTGGACCAGGTAGACCACGTGGTACAGGGACATGAGCACGAAACCGAGGCCGATGGCCGTATGCGGAATGAGCATGGGCAGCCTGAACACCGGGGACTTGGGCATCATCTGGATTCCCCAGCCCACGAACTGGCAGGCCCAGTAGGTGACCAGCAGGCAGATGGCCACGGTGACGACGTCCTTGACCAGCCGGGCGATGCGGCACCATTTGGCGCTGGTCACGTAGCAGGTCAGGATGTCGGCTGAAATCTGGCTTTTCTCGCGGCTGCCCTGTGCGGCCCCCATGAAGTAGAGCCAGAAGGCCAGCATCTGGATGAGCTCTTCGGAGCCGTAGAAATCCGAACCGAAGACATAGCGGACCAGGACCGTGTAGCAGATCATACAGACGATGAGCACGCTGGTGACGGCCATGACCGTTTTTTGAAACTTGCCGAGCACGCCCCACAGCGGTATCCGTGGTGCAATTTCAATAGGTTGCATGAAAAGACCCCCTCTTGGGAAAATCAGCGGAATATGGAATTGGGCAGACGGCGCAGCGGGAGGGATGTGCTTTGCGGGAGGTCCCGCCGCGCCGTCAAGTGAGACTGTTATCCAGTCCGTTGGACTCTTAGTAGGAAGCCTTGATGCCTTCGAGCAGTTCCTTGGTCAGGTTCTGTTCCAGACGCGGCCAGGCGTTGTCGCGGACGTACTTGGCGCAATCTTCCAGCTGCTGGGTGGTGAGCATGACAACCTTGATGCCGGCTTCCTCGAGCTTCTTGCGGTACATCTGGTCTTCGCTCTCGGCCATGAGGAAGGACTGCTGGCCTTCGTCGGTGAATGCGGCTTCGACAACCTTGCGGTCGGCTTCGGGGATGGACATGAACTTCTTCTTGTTCATGACGTACTGGGTGGACTCGAAGTTCACGTTGTACTGGTAGTAGTATTTGATGACGTCGCGGAAGCCGAGGTAGTTCAGGTTCGGCGGGCCGCCGATCCAGCCCTTGACCACGCCGGTCTGCAGGGCGGAGTAGGTGTCGGCGTACGGCAGGGAGGAGGTGCGGAAGCCCAGTTCCTCTGCGCCGAACTTGAAGACGTCCAGGCCGGGAACGCGGAGCATGATGCCCTTTTCAACGCCGGGCTTTTCATAATTTTCCAGGGGCACGACGGAACCGGCGCCGATGAAGCCTTCACCGAAATAGGAGAAGAATTTCACGCCCAGCTTGTCGTGCATCTTGGCCATTTCCTGGGGCAGGAAGGCGTCGGATGCGAACACCTGGCGGATCTGGTCGTAGTCGCGGGCGATGTAGGGCAGGAAGCCTGCGCCGAGACGGGAGTCGAACTGATCGGGAACGGTGATGTGGGCGGCGTCGATGGAACCGCGGATGATTTCCTCGTAGATCTGGGAAGCGTCGCCCAGCTGGTTGGCCGGGTAGATCTTGACCTGAACGCGGCCTTCGGTTTCCTTCTCGATGCGGGCCTTGACGCGCTCGGCGGCCTTGTGGCCCATGTGTTCGATGGGATGCTGGGTGGCCAGCTTGATGGTAATGGTTTCGTTCTTAGCTTCCTTGCCGCCGTCGCCATTACAGGCGGCCAGCGCGAACACGGCAGACAGCGACAGGATAAGTGCGAAAATCTTTTTCATGATGTTTTTACTCGCTCTGTTTTTTTACTCGAACCTCTGCCCCCGAACTTATCGGGAGACCCTCGACAGACACAGACGGGCATCTGCCCGCCGCTCCTTTTAACCAAGTTCGATGCCAAAATATTAAAACTAAATAAATTCAGATTGTTATTGTAAAAATACAATAATCCCATTCCCAAAAGCCGCACTTCGGCCCCACCCGATGTTCACAAAAGCGGGACGGTTCATCCCGAAAAACGGGACAATCCCGTTATTGTGAACACAAAACGAAAACAGAGAGAAACGGCGTCGGATCAGAAAAACAGGAAAAGGTGGTTTGGTTCACATTACAGGCAGTTCACAGTTCAAAAGGGCTTGAGTGCCAGGCGCCGGGTAAAGACAAGGCCGCAGCGTATAAACAATACGTGAGGGCCTGTCTTTTTCGCAGCAACGCCGCAGTCAGGCCCTTGGGGACTGCCTGTTTATTTGGAAATGTTGTGCTCTTTCAGCAGCACATAAAGCCGCGTCCGAGACAGGCCGGACAACCTGCAGGCTTCCTTGATGCTGCCCCGGGCCTCGGCCAGCAGCCGCTCCAGATAGCGGCGCTCCACGTGGCCCAGGCACTGCTTGCGATACTCCTTGAACTCGGGCACACCGCCCGCCAGGAGATCGTTGCAGAAATCTCCGGATGCCGCGGAAACCGGTGCGGCCACACCCTCCCCGGCTCCGCCCAGACTGCGGCGCACGGCCTTGGCGCGAATGTCCACGGGCAGGTGCTCGGGGTAAAGCACGTCTTCATCCATGGCCCGCATGATGGTGCGCTCCAGGGTCTGAACCAGCTCGCGTATGTTGCCCGGCCAATCATAGTTGGTCATGGCCCGCACGAAATCCTCGGACATTTCCTTGGCCTGAACATCATATTTGTCGCACAGGCGGCCCAGATGAAACCGGCTGATGACCGGGACATCCTCCAGACGGTTGCGCAGTGGGGGCATCTGGATGGCGCAGGACTTGATACGGTAATAGAGGTCGCTGCGAAACAGGCCTTCCGCGCACATCTGCTCCAAATCCCGGTTGGTGGCGGCGATGAGCCGAAAATCGCTGGAATATTCCTTGGTGCTGCCCACCGGCCGGTAACGTTTTTCCTGCAGCACGCGCAAGAAGGAGGCCTGAATGGACAAGGGCAGTTCGCCCACCTCGTCCAGAAAAAGCGTGCCGCCGTCCGCCTGGCCCACGAGGCCGGTACGGGTGGCGTTGGCTCCGGTAAAGGAACCCTTCACGTGACCGAACAGCTCGCCCTCGGCCAGACTTTCCGGCAGGGAGGCGCAGTCCAGGACCACGAAGCTCTTGCCGGCGCGGGCGCTGTTGTCGTGAATGGTGCGGGCGATGACTTCCTTGCCCGTTCCCGTCTCGCCGGTGATGAGTACGCCCGCATCGCCGGACGCGGCGATGGAGATGTTCTCCAGGACGGGCTGGATGGCCTGGCTCTCGCCCACGAAGTTGTCCCGCTTGATGGCTATGAGAGCGGGTTTGCGTCCCTTTTCCCTGAACCTGAGGGCCCGGTCCATGGAGAACATGATCTGCTTGAGGGTGCTGGTTTTCTCGATGTAGTCCCAGGCCCCGTTCTGGATGGCCAGCTCGGCCCCGTCCGGGTCGCCGAGGCCGGTGATAATGATCACGTCCGGGCGGGAAGCGGCTTTGCGGATGTCCGGCAGCGCGTCGATGCCGCTGCCGTCGGGCAGGCGCACGTCCAGGAACACGAGATCCACTGCGGTCCCGGCCAGCAGGGCCAGCCCCTCGGCAATGGTCCCGGCCGTGTGCACGGTGTGCCCCGCATCCTCGGCCAGCTGCGAAATGATGGTGCTGATATCCGGATCGTCATCCAGAACAAGAATTCTCGCCATTGCTTCCCCCTTCACCCTTCTCAGAAACGCCGCACTTATGACCTTTTTTACGATTTTTGTCGAGCATGCCGCTTTCCTTTCCGAAACAATGAAAATTTCATCACCCGATTCAGGGAGTTGCGCAACGGTTGCAAAGAATCTCCGAGCACCCTATAGAGGGAGCCATTCTACTGCGGTAGGAAAATAGTGGCAAACTTCCTGCAAACAAATCATTTGAAGAAGTGCACCCTTGCCGCAAGAGAACACCATGAACAACATCATCGCCAAAGCAGCCAAACATCCCCTGACCATAGCCCTAGCCCTAGCCCTGTTGATGCTGGCCGGGGCATGGTTCTGCCGCCCCCCGGCGGAGGAGCTGCCCCTGACCACCGAGGAAAGGAAATGGCTGGCGGCCCACCCCACCATCCGCCTGGGTGTGACCCCGTCCACGCGTCCCCTGGAGTTCTTCGGCGAAAAGGCCGAGTACAAAGGCATGGTGGCCGACTACATGAAGCTGCTCGAAGACCGCCTCGGCGTGCACTTCGAGGTGGTGGAGACCACCAACCTCAAAAAACTGCTCAAACTGGCCGAAGACCGCAAGGTGGACATCATAGCAGCGTTCCGGGCCAACCCGGCAAACATAGATTACATGCGGTTCAGCCGCCCCTACCTGGAAATGCCCACGGTCATCCTGGTGAACAAGAACCAGAAGCGGTACCTGCAACTCGAGGACATGTCCGACATGGACCTGGCCCTGCCCAAGGGGTACGCGGTCATCGACTACGTGCGCAAATACTACCCCCAAATCCACATACAACCGGTCTACAACTATTTGGCCGCCCTGCTGCACGTTTCCTTCGACGAGATCGACGCCACCATCATCTCCCTGCCCCAGGCCAGCTATTTCATAGAGGACAAGGGGATCACCAACCTGCGCGTGGCCGGGCACACGGACTACAAGATATACAACCGCATCGCCAGCCGGTCCGACTGGCCCATGCTCAATTCCATCCTGCAGAAGGGGCTGGACTCCATCACCGAGAACGAACGGAACCAGATCTACCGCAAGTGGGTCACCCTGGACCAGCACTACCTCTCCTTCCTGCTGCACAACAAGCAGTTCTGGGGGTATCTCGGCGGCGCAATCCTGTTCATCTTCCTGTTCATCGTCTCCATCATCTCCTGGAACCGCACCCTGCACCGCAGGGTCAACGACCGCACCCTGGAGCTGCAGCAGGAACTGGATGCGCGCATGCGGCTGCTCGCGGCCATCGAGCAGGCACAGGACGGCATGTTCATTCTCAATACCGAAGGAATCGTGGAATACGTAAACCCGTCTTTTGAGAAAATGTCCGGCTACACCCTGGACGAACTCAAGGGCGGGCACATCGCCATCATACGCAGCGATCAGCACAGCCCTAACTTTTTCAACGAGATATGGGACGTTCTCGGCCGGGGAGAGCTCTGGAAAGGGCACACCATCTACCGCCGTAAGGACGGGACCTTGTACGAGGTCGACCTGAGCATTTCTCCGCTCTACAATTCGGCCGGGGAGCTGACCGGCTACGTGGAGGTGGCTCGCGACATCACCGAGCGCCTGCAGATGGAAAAACAGCTGCGCCAGAGCCAGAAGCTGGAGGAATTGGGCACGCTGGCCGGGGGAATCGCCCACGACTTCAACAACATCCTGGCTGCAATACAGGGCTACGCCGAGCTTTCCCTGCCCACGGTGGAACCCGAAAGCCGCGCCCACACCAACCTGCAGCGAATCCAAAAGGTGGCCGCACGGGCCAAGGAAATGGTGCACCAGATCCTGGTCTTCTCCCGCAGGCGCGAACCTCAGAAAAGCCTCATCGCCCTGCCTCCCCTGCTCAAGGAGGTGGTCAATTTCCTGCACACCTCCCTGCCCTCCACCATCGAGATCCGCCTGGAACCGGGTACGGAGGACGCCGTCGTCCTGGGCGATCCCGGCCAGATGCACCAGGTCATCACCAACCTGGGCACCAACGCGGCCTACGCCATGCAGACAGACGGCGGCGTACTGACCATTTCCCTGGAACGGGTGGAGTTGGGCGAAAAGGACCTGCCGCCCACGAACACGCTGACGCCGGGAACCTACTTCAGGCTGCGCGTGGCCGACACCGGCGAGGGCATCCCCGAGGAGGTCATGGGACGCATCTTCGACCCGTTCTTCACCACCAAACCCCAGGGCAAGGGCACGGGAATGGGGTTGTCCATGGTCCACGGCATCGTGGGCACCATGCACGGCGAAATCACCGTGGCCAGTGATCCGGGCCGGGGCACGACCTTCGACATCTTCCTGCCGAAGGCGCAGGGCGCCCCGCATGAGACGGTGAAACGCAGGGACGAGGTGGTCCCGGGCCGGGGCCGCATCCTGTTCGTGGACGACGAGGCGGACATGGTCAACGTGGGCGAGCAGATGCTGGGCGACCTGGGCTACACGGTCACGGGCGTCAACGACAGCCTGGACGCGGTGGACGTGTTCCGGCGCGCGCCCGCGGACTTCGACCTGATCATCACGGACCAGACCATGCCCTACCTGACCGGCGACCGCCTGGCCAAGACCGTGCACGCCATCCGGCCGGACATTCCCATCATACTGTGCACCGGTTATTCCGTTTCCCTGGAAAACATCCGGGAAGGGGAGCACGGCATCCGGGCCATCCTCATGAAACCCTTTACCGCAGCCGAGCTTTCCAAGGCCGTGGACCGGGCATTGCGGGACCCCTGAACGACTCGCCGGGGCCAATCACGTAAGCGCCATGGCTTTTCAGGACATGGCCTATTTCCCAAATCGCCTCATGATCTCCTTCAGCTTTTCCTTGTCCGTGGCCTGATACTCCAGGTCGCCTGATGCACCGCCCAGGGAGAGCCTGGCGTCGGCAAAGCGGTTCACCCTGCCGGACGCCGAGCAATGGACGTCCCGAACGCCGGTGCGTTCCACCAATTCGACAACATTGTCCGGGGAGACGCCCGCACCGGCCATGACGGCGATACGCTCGCCGAAACGGGCCACGGCATGGGCAATGCGCTCCGCTCCCTGGGGAGCCGTGTCGGCCTGCCCCGATGTCAGGATGCGGTCCACGCCCAGTGCGATGAGGGTCTCGATGGCCGCGTCGTAGTCCCGGGCAAAATCCACGGCCCGATGAAAGGTCACCTGCAACGCCCTTGCCTTCGCCGCATCGCACAGCTGCGCCGTGGCCCGTTCGTTGACCCGGAAATCCTCTTCCAGCACGCCGATGACCACTCCGTGCGCGCCAAGGTCCGCATAGTAGCCGACCTCTTCGACCATGGCCGCAACCTCGTCCTCGTCGAAGCAGAAGTCCCCAGGCCTGGGGCGGATCATGGGATGCAATTCCACATCGGCATGCCCACGAGCGAAACGCACCAGCGAAGGAGCCGGCGACAGCCCGCCCAGGGCCAAAGCACTGCACAATTCAAGGCGGTCCACACCGCCCGATTCGGCCACGGTGCGGACCGATTCGATATTATCCAAACACACTTCAATTCCGATCATGTCGACCTCGTTTCCTGTTGTTTGCCAATCTCCTTCCGGCAATAGCAAACCATACCGCCGGAGAGACAATACTTTTTTTTAATTCGGCCAATTGAATAACTCACCGTTTCCATGATAACAGGGCGGAAAACCCGAAACACATTTCCAAAAGAAAAAGGCGTCGACAACTTTCGGAAATTGCTCGGGAACTGTGACAGGAACGACAGGTTTCAAAATACTCGGCCCGGAATCGGAACGGTGGTTTGCTGTCGGCGATGTGAAGACGAACACGGCGTGACCGGGCTGCGCCCCCGAAGAGCTGCCGGACTTTTCTGCCGGCATGAACCCACAAAACCAAGAAACAGGCATGAACGACGTACGTATCCGAAGCATGTTCGCAGGTGAGGAAGAGCAGGTCTGCGAACTGGTGCTCGATGTTTTCATGAAGGATGTGGCCCCCTGCTTTTCCGGCGACGGCATCGCCGAATTCCGCAAATACGCCAGCCCGGTCGCCCTGACCGAACGGGCCGAGGACGGCCATGTCGTTCTCGTGGCCGAAATGGACTACGAGCCCGTGGGCATGATCGAGGTCCGCCAGGAAGAGCACATCTGCTTCTTCTTCGTGGACAGGGCGCACCAGGGCAAGGGCATCGGGACCAAACTGCTGCACGAGGCCATTGATCTCTGCGGCAAGCCCCCGTTCCTGACCGTGAACTCCTCGCCCAACTCGGTGCAGGTGTACGAGCAGCTCGGTTTCACCGCCACGGACGAGGAGCAGATAAAGAACGGCATCCGCTTCACGCCCATGAAGCTGGACCTCGTCTGACCCTGCGCGGTCCCCTTTCCTGCCGGATATTCGGTAATCCCGGATGCAGCGTTTGAAACGCAATTCCCGGTTCGCGGAGATTGCGGTTTCCGCGGCGGTGTTTCCGATCCTTTCTTGATTCTTTTTCCTGCGCATGCATAATAAGGACAGGTAGAGTTTCCTCCGCCTGTCCTTTTGCATGATCACACCTGCTCATCCACATACACCAAGGAGCCCCCCATGAGCCCGCTTTTTGAAAAGAAAAACAATGAAGGGAACGACTGGTTCCTGCCCGAGGAATCGCGCAAGCAGCTCCAGGAACATTTCGCCAACCTCAAGGACACGGTCACCATGGCCATCTTCACCCAGGAGGGCGAGAACGACCCGTTCAACGAATATGTGGAAAAATTCACGGGCGACATGGCCCGGCTGAGCGACAAGATCGAGCTTGAACACTACGCCCTGGACAGTGAGGAAGCCGAAAAGCACGGCGTGGACTCCTCGCCCACCATCCTGTTCAACCCGGGCACCTACGACATCCGCTTCCGGGGCGCGCCGCTGGGTGAGGAAGGCCGGTCCTTCATCAATACCCTGTTCCTGGTTTCCCTGGGCCAGAGCGGCATGTCCGAGACCTCGCGCAAACTGCTGGCCGAACTGGACGAAACCCGAACCATACAGGTGTTCGTCAACCCCACCTGCCCTTACTGCCCGGGGCAGGTCGTCAATGCGGTGCGTTCGGCCATCGAACGGCCCATGCTCGTGCGCGCCGAATGTGTGGAGACCAACGAGAACCCGGAATTGGCCATGATGTTCAACGTGGGTTCCGTACCGCACACCGAGATCTTCGGCCCGGAGGACGAGCGTCACACCATTCTCGGCTATGTGCCCGAGGAACGATTCGTCGTCGAGATGGCCACCCTCAAGGACGCGGAGGAACTGGCCCACGAGATGGGCGTACACCCCGGGCACGGGCATGAGGCGGCCGTGGAGGTCGACCTGATCATCATAGGAGCCGGACCCGCAGGGCTCACCGCAGGCATCTACGCCGAGCGCGCAGGCCTGCGTACGGTCGTTTTGGAAAAAGGCCTCATCGGCGGCCAAGTGACCCTGACGCCCGTGGTGGAAAACTATCCCGGCTTCCCCACCGTACCCGGCAAACAGCTCATGGACATCATGAGCCAGCATGCGCGAGAGTACGTGAACATCCTGGAAGGCGAGGACGTTTCCGAAATCAAGATCGGCCGCAACGTGGAGGTCTACACCAACCGGGGGACCTACATCGCGCGGGGCCTGATCCTGGCTACCGGAGCCACCTGGAGCAAGCTCGGGGCGCCCGGCGAGGACCGCTTCTTCGGCAAGGGCGTCAACTACTGTGCAACCTGCGACGGCTACCTGTTCAGAAAGAAAAAGGTGGTCATCATCGGTGGCGGCAACACGGCCCTGACCGATGCCCTGCATCTCAAAAACCTGGGCGTGGACGTGACCCTCGTTCACCGGCGCGATTCGTTCCGAGGCCAAAAACGATTGCAGGAATCCGTGGAGCGCGACGACATCCCGGTGGTCTGGAACACCGTGGTCGAGGAGATCGTGGGCGACGACGGGCATGTCACGGCAGTGAAGCTGCGCAACGTCAAGGACGACTCCATCACCGAACTGCCCGTGGACGGCGTGTTCATCGCCATAGGCCAACGGGCCAACACCGACCTGGCCAAAATGGTGGGCCTGACCCTGACGAACCAGGGATATGTCCAGGTGGATTCGGCCATGCGCACCAACATACCGCGCATTTACGCGGCGGGCGACATCACCGGCGGCGTACAGCAGATCGTCACCGCCATCGGCGAAGGGTCCGTGGCCGCCATGTCCGCCTTTGAAGACCTCAGCCATCCTTATTGGAAAGAATAAGAAGAATCGGGGAAAGGGAAGGAAAAGCCTTTTGAAAAGGCTTTTCCTTCCCTTTCCCCGTACCCCCATCCCATCCTTTTCCAAAACTTTTCATAAAAAATGCCCGGCGTCTCCGCGAGTCGCCGGGCATTTTGAACTTCGGTATGATCTTGAAAATATGTCCTGTCCGCAGGACAGCGTGCCTCTCGTTACTTGGCGAGGGCATCCCTGAAGGCCAGCCCCACCCGCCGAAGGTTGGCATACCAGTTGTAAGCCAACGGATCGATCTTGACGACCTCGCCATGGATGGCCTTGGCGATGGTCCGGGCGGAGCGCTCGGAGAACTGCGGCTGCACGAAGACGACCTTTATGTCGTGCTCCTTGGCATGCTCGATGAGCTCCGCCAACTGCCTCGGCCCGGGCGCCTTGCCCTCCAGCTCCACCGGCACCTGGACCAGGTGGAATTCACGGGCGAAATAGCCCCAGGACGGATGGTAGACCATGAACATCGCATTTCTGGGGACACCCGACAGGGTGTCGTGCAGTTCGTCGATAAGGGCGTCCACCTTCGCGATGAACAGCTTGTGGTTGGCGTGATAGGCTGCCTCGTGATCCGGGTCCACCTTGACCAATGCGATGAGGATATTGTCCGCGATGCGCTTCACCAGTTCCGGGGAGGTCCAGATGTGCGGGTCCATGCCTCCATGGTGATGATGACCGTGCTCGTGCCCCTCCTCGCCGTGATGTTCACCGTTCTCGTGATGTTCCTCTGCGTGTTCTTCATGATGTTCGCCGTCATGATGATGCCCGTGAGCCACCATGGGAATCTTCTTGATGCCCCGGTCCAGGCGGAATACGCGCAGATCCTTGTTGGCGCTCTTGAAACGGGAAATCCAGTTCCGCTCGAACTCGGTGCCGATGGTCAGGAACATATCCGCCCCGGCCACGGCCCGCATCTGGCTCGGTTTGGGCTCGTAGGTATGCGGATCGGCTCCGGGTTCAACCAGGGCGGTCACCTGCACCTGCTTGCCCCCGATCTGTTCCACAAAATACTGCACCGGCAGGATACCGGTCACCACTGAAATTCTGTCCGCCAGGGCCGGAGTGGCCGAGAGCATCATCGCCAGTACGAAAAATATAGTCAGCTTTCGCATGATTCCTCCTTGAAATCTATTATCATTCCTGAATATAAATACCCCTCACCCGGCAATGTCAACTTGAAAAGAGCAATACATCTTTATGGAAAGCTTCAACCTCTTCGCCTCCCTGGCCTCGGCAATCGTGCTGGAGGCGGCCCCCTTCCTCCTCCTCGGATCTTTTGTGGGAGCCCTGTTCGAGGTCCTTGTCCCGGACAGTTTCATCGAACGCATGATCCCGAAAACCGTTCCGGGCCAGCTCGGCTTCGGCCTGTTCGCGGGCATGGTGCTGCCCACCTGCGAATGCGGCGTGGTCCCCGTGGTGCGCAAGCTGCTCGCACGCGGCGTGCCTCCGGCAACGGCCATAACCTATCTCTTTGCCGCGCCGGTCATCAACCCGGTGGTACTTTTGTCCACCTATTTCGCGTTCCAGTCCGACCTGACCATGGTCTTCTGGCGTTGCGTTCTGGTGGGCATCCCGGCCCTGGTGCTGGGCGGTGTGCTCGGCAAGGGTACGGCCGCCGACATCCTGAACCTGCCCAAGCCCGTGCTGCGGCAGATGGACGACATCAGGAACGAAAACCACGGGCATGATCACGGCCACGAGTGCGGCTGTGCGGCCTGCGGCGAAACCCACGACGAATCCTCGCGCATCCGGGCGGTGCTCGTCCATACGGGAATCGAATTCCTGAGCATGTCCAAATTTCTCATTTTCGGGGCCTGCGCCGCCGCCCTGTTCAAGACCTTCACGCCTTCCTCGGTGCTGGATCTCATGCAGGGCAACAACTTCATATCCGTGGGTTCCATGATGCTCTTCGCCGTGCTCTCCTCGGTCTGTTCCGAGGCGGACGCCTTTGTGGCGGCCGGTTTCTCCATGCTGCCCAAGGCCGCCATGCTCTCCTTCGTGGCCATCGGCCCCATGGTGGACCTCAAGCTCATCCCCATGTTCCTGAGCACCTTCAAACGCCGCGTGGCCCTGGCTCTCATCGTGGTTCCGGTGGTCACCATATTCTATCTCTGCGTGCTTCTGGCGTACCTGGAGGGAGGCGTATGATCATGGACCGCCTGCACACCATCCTCGAAGGCCTGACCACGGCCCTGCTGGGCGCGTTCATGTACGCCTTCTCCATTTCCGATTCCTACTGGATGCTTCTCAGCCCCAAGTTCCAGCCGCTCACGGCCACGGCTGGATTCCTGCTTTTTGTGACGGGCGCGGCCATGACCACCCGCAAGCCGCCACGCAATGTGCGCCGCTGGGGAGCCTTGTGCGCAATGCTCGCCTTCCTGGCTCTGGCCTGTTGGGCCGTACTCGGGCCGGAGTCGGCCTTTGCGCCCGATCCCCCGAAAAAGCATACGCCCATGAGCCTCGAGCTTCCCGAGCCCGGAGAAGGCTTCGAGCCCCGGCTGACCCTGAACGACAAGGAATACGTCAGGATATCCACCCCCGAACTCTTCGCGCTCATTGAAGGCACGAACAAGGAGTATCCCAGGGAAATCGCCATGCGCGGCATGGTGGCCCGCAGCCCGGATCTGGACAAACGCGGCATGATCGCCGTGTTCCGGGTCAACGTCTTCTGCTGCCTGGCCGACGCCGTGGCCCCGGGTTTCCTGGTCTCGGTGGACGACCCGGACAAATATCCGCAAGGTTCCTGGGTACGCGTGGCCGGAGAAGTGGTGGAATCGGCCGAGTCCCACGCCAACGGGGAAATATCCCTGCCCGGTATGCTCATGTCCTTCGTAAGCCTCAATCACGAGATCAGGGGGCACGACGTCCGGATCATTGATCCGCCGGACATGCCCTTCACCTTCGAGGTGCGGGACAAGGAGCCCTTTGCCTACTAGCTGACGAAATCGACAAGAAAAAAGCACTCGTCCGACTCGGACGAGTGCTTTCAACTTTTTCAATGAAAAGCTTTTCGGAATGGCTTGAGCGCCGGGGTGCCCTTCTTCGGGGCGACGAAGCAAACGGACCGTTGTGGACGGCCGCCTAACCGACCACAGTGGTCTTCACATTCACGAATTCGCGGATACCCCAGGCGGACAGTTCGCGGCCGTAACCCGAAGCCTTGATGCCGCCGAAAGGCAGCTCCGGGGTGCTGCTCACCAACGCGTTCACGAACACGCTGCCCGTCCTGATACGTGCGGCCAGTTCCAGGCCTTTGTTCCCGTCGCCGGCCCAGACAGATCCGCCCAGGCCGTAGGGAGTGGCGTTAGCCAGTTCCACGGCCTCCTGCTCGCTCCCGACCTTGAAGACCAGGGCCACGGGACCGAACAATTCCTCCTGGACCACTGCGGCGTCGGCAGACACGTTCGTGATGATGGTGGGCGGATAGAAAGCTCCCGGCCCGTCGGGGACGCTCCCTCCGAGCACCAGGATTCCCCCCGCTTCCATGCAGCGGTCCACCTGATGCTGCAGCTCGGCGCGCAGGACTTCGGTGGCCATGGGGCCCAAATACGTTTCCGGGTCCATGGGATCGCCCATTTTCAAGGCCGTCATGCCGTCTTTCATACGCGCGACGAATTCGTCGTACACATCTTCCATGACAATGAAACGCTTGGCCGCGATGCAGGCTTGGCCCGTGTTCTTGCAGCGCGAGCACACGGCCACTTGTACGGCCTTGTCCAGATCCGCGTCGGCCAGGACCACGAACGGATCGCTGCCGCCCAGTTCCATGACCGAGCGTTTCAGATTCCTGCCCGCAACCGCCGCCACGCTGCGGCCCGCCGCATCGCTGCCGGTCAGGCAGACACCAGCCACGGAGTCGTGGGCCAGCACGTTCTCCACCTGGCCCGCACCGATCATCAGGGTGCGGAAGACGTTTTCCGGCAACCCGGCCTGGTCGAGCACTTTCTCGATGGCCTGGGCGCACATGGGAACGTTGGAGGCATGCTTGAGCACCATGGCGTTGCCCGCCATGAGGGTGGGCGCGGCAATGCGGAAAACCTGCCAGAACGGGAAATTCCAGGGCATGACCGCCAACACCGTTCCGAGCGGCTCGTAGGAGACGAAGGCCTTGCTGCCGACGCCTTCAACCGGCTCGGGCGCAAGATGCCTTTCGGCGTTTTCCGCGTAGTACTCGCAGACCAGGGCGGACTTGTCGATCTCCAACCGGCCCTGGGTGACGGGCTTGCCCATTTCCATGGCCATGAGGTCGGCCAGTTCGATGCGGTTGTCCCTGAGAATCCGGGCGGCCTTGCGCAGGATGGCGGCACGCTCGGACAATGCGGTCTCGCTCCACGGTTCCCAGGCGGCCGCAACTCCGTCCAGGGTCTCGCGGGTCGTGTCCGCAGACCATTCTTCAAAAGTTTGCACCACCTGCCCGGTGGCGGGGTTCACACTGCGTATCATGGGGAATCTCAGACCCTGCGGTCCCGTCGTTCTGTATAGGTTGTCTCTCCCGGCGCGCCCGAAGGGAACGCACCGCGCTGGTGTCGTGTCCGGCGGTATGGCGAGGGACGTAACGCGTTTTCCGGGGGAAGTCTATGCCTTATGGGCACAGCGCCGAGATCAGGGAACGGCAAAGCCTGTCGTTGCAGGTGGGCGCCTCGCGAACGCGTTGGCGAAGTTGGGTGATGGTGGCCTGCGGGAAAAACCCGGGCTCCCTGACGGACCCGTACCAGAGGTCGCAGGAATCGGCCCGGGTGCGGCAGGTGGGGATGTAGCCTTCCTCGATGACCGACGCCTCATGCTCAAGCAGGCCGGCGGGTGTCTGCGGACCAAGAGCACAGAGCCGGGCTTCGATGAAATGCCTGCGATCCTCCATGCTTTCCAGGTTGTCCGGGTGAAGCGACGCGGTCAGAATCCCGTGATAGACCTGCGTGGGCCGATGGATATAGCGGATGGGCATCTCAACCACGGTGTCGACAAGGTCCCGGTTGGCGCTGAACGCCCGACCGAGATCCTGCAACGTGCGGGAAAAGGCGTCGACAACCTCCTGCTCGAAACCCTGCACGGAGACGCGGCGCCCCGCCAGTTGAGGAAGGCAGTACGGGCCGTTGCAGGGGACCTCGCCCGCCTTCATGTGCAGGGTGTCCCTGCCCCAGTCGCACCAGACAAACCCGTGCACTCGTTTTGCAGGGTCCGGCGCACAGCCCAGCGCCGAATAATCGTACTCCCGCCCGTGAACCGGAACCATGCCCGACCGCTCCAGCAAATGCGTGCCGTCACGTACGGGCTGCATCACTGTTTCCAGATCCACAAAAATCGGAAAATCGGCGCAGGCGATCATGTTCTCGGCATGGAAATCCACACCGCCCAGCAGATACAGGAGCGCGAGATTGGCTCCCTGCCTCCGGAAAAAGAGCTTCACGGCCTCCTCGTCGCGACACGGGTCCTCGGCGATGCACTCCTGCCAGCCGTACGCCCCCATGTCCATGGTGGCCGGGGCCAGATAGGCTTCCCAGCCGAGTTCGGCGTTGAGCAAAGACACCAGCCTGGAAAAAAGTACGTCAGGGGCCATGGATCTCGGTTTATAGACCAGCCGCTCGCCTCCCCGGAATTCCAGGATACAGACTCCGGCCCCGCTCTCGTGCAGGTCCGCGCAGTCCGCCGCAATGTCCTTGAGCTCGTCCAGATCACAGGAAACGCCCAGGCACTTGGCAATGTCCTCCCCGTCCGTCTTGAGCCGCCGCAGCATGGCGTCGAACTCAAAGGTCCAGTCCGAAACCAGAGTCCATGGCAGCTCGCTCAGGCCCTCGTACTTGTCCAGCAGAAGATCCTGGAGCCGCTGCCGGGCCAACAGTTCGTCGAATTGGCGATAACGGCCTTCCGGGGTGGCGGCCTTGAAACGGCCTATTGCACGGGCCTCGGCCTGCTCCGCGGCCAGGGCCAGGTTCAGGACACGGGAAAGACGCCCGGCAATGATCCGGGCCAACATGTTCTGGCAGCCGTTTTCCCAGAGCAGGGGCCATTGAGCGCACAGCCCCATGACGCACCCCGTGGCCAGGGAGTCGATCGTTTGGGGGAAAAGGAAGTCGTCCTTGTCTATCAGCATGGGCATGAACAAAAGGCGCTGCCGCCCTTTGTGCGTATGGCGTCCGTTCAGGAGCTTCCGGGAATACGGGTATCAGGAACGAAAGTGTCGGGGACGCGGGTATCCGGAATCCGGGTGTCCGGTATGCGGGTATCGGGGACAAAGGTGTCCGGCACAGTGACGATGCAGGCCAGAAGTTCTTCAACACCGGGAATCACGTTGCGCTTTGCCATACAGGCCTCCTCATGAAATTATTACGATCATGTACATAATTATTGAATTCGCAATATAGATGTCAATCTTTAATCATATTTACACAACGGCAGGCGCAAATGCCCGGAAAATACGACCCCGCCCCTTGCCAAAATCCGAAACAGGATTAGCTTGTGCATTGACATGAAGACATGGACCATAGCCGACCGCGGGCTCGTCCTCATGCAGGGCGACCTGACCACCATGCGGGTGGACGCCATCGTCAACGCCGCCAACTCGCGCCTTGCGGGCGGAGGCGGTGTGGACGGCGCCATTCACGCCGCGGCGGGGCATGACCTGCTCCAGGCCGCCTGTCGGGAGATCGTGGCGGACATCGGCTCGCTGCCCGCGGGCCAGGCCGTGATCACCCCGGGCTTCAACCTGCCAGCCGAACACATCATCCATACCGTGGGCCCCATCTGGCGCGGCGGCTCGGAGAACGAGCCCGGGAAACTGCGCAACGCCTACCTGAACAGCCTCAAGCTGGCCCATGCACACAACCTGAAGACCATCGCCTTCCCGGCCATCAGCTGCGGCGTCTACGGCTATCCCGTGGAACAGGCCGCGCAGATCGCGCTGACCGCATTGCGGGAAGGCCTCGAACAAGGACTGGTGGAGGAAGCCTCCATGGTCCTGCACGGCGACGCCGCTTATGAAACGTGGCTGAAAATCGCCGATACCATCCTGTAGCCACATCGCAAGAGAGGAAACATGCAACTCAGAGGAACCACCATTCTCGCCATGAAGGACGAGACCGGAACGGCCATGGCCGGTGACGGCCAAGTCACCCTGGGCCAGGCCATCGCCATGAAACATACGGCCCGCAAGGTGCGCAAGATCTACAAGGACAAGGTCACCGTGGGCTTCGCCGGGGCCACGGCCGACGCCTTCACCCTTTCCGAGCGCTTCGAGAAGAAGCTGGAGACCTATTCCGGCAACCTGCTGCGCGCCGCCGTCGAACTGGCCAAGGACTGGCGCACGGACAAGTACCTGCGCAGGCTCGAGGCCATGCTCCTGGCCGCGGACGGCGAGCACCTGCTGATCATTTCCGGCACCGGCGACGTCATCGAGCCCGACGACGGCCTGGCCGCCATCGGCTCCGGCGGGGCATACGCCCTGGCCGCGGCCCGCGCCCTCGAGCAGAACACGGACATGCCGGCCCGCGACATCGTGGAAAAGGCCATGAACATCGCCGCGGACCTCTGCGTCTACACCAACGGAAACCTGACCATCGAAACACAGGAAAAATAATGAGCAATCTGACACCCCGGGAAATCGTCTCGGAACTGGACCGCTACATAATCGGCCAGCACGACGCCAAGCGCATGGTGGCCGTCGCCATGCGCAACCGCTGGCGCAGGCAGCAGCTTGATCCCGAGCTGCGCGACGAAATCGCTCCCAAGAACATCATTCTCATGGGCCCCACGGGCGTGGGCAAAACCGAGATCGCCCGTCGATTGGCCCGCCTCACGGGCTGCCCCTTCTTCAAGGTGGAGGCCACCAAGTTCACCGAGGTGGGCTATGTGGGCCGCGACGTGGAATCCATGATCCGCGACCTCATGGAGATAGGCATCAACCTGGTGCGCAAGGAAGAGACCGAAAAGGTGCACATCAAGGCCGAGCGCAACGCCGAGGAGCGCATCCTGGACCTGCTGCTGCCCGGCAACAAGCCCCAGACCCAGGGGGCGGGATTCCTCATGTCCAGCCCCGACAAGGAAAAGGAGCCGGAAAAGCCCAGGGATGAAAGCACCCGCGAAAAATTCCGCCAGATGTTCCGCCAGGGGCAGCTGGACGAACGCGAGATCGAGGTGGAGATTTCCGTCACCGGCGGGCCGCAGATGGAGATCATGGCCATGCCCGGCATGGAGGACATGGGCATGCAGATGTCCGACATGCTCGGCCGCATGTTCCCCAAGAAGAAAAAGACCCGCAAGATGAAGATCCGCGACGCCTACGAAGTGCTCATCGAAGAAGAGGCCGGCAAGCTCATCGACATGGACAAGGTCACGGACATGGCCCGCGAGCGGGTGGAACAAACCGGCATCATCTTCGTGGACGAGTTGGACAAGATCGCCGCGCGCCAGGATCACGGCGGCACGGACGTTTCCCGCGAGGGCGTGCAGCGCGACCTGCTGCCCATCGTGGAAGGGTCAGTGGTCAACACCAAGTACGGCATGATCAAGACCGACCACATCCTGTTCATCGCCGCGGGCGCGTTCCATTTCGCCAAGCCCTCCGACCTCATCCCCGAACTGCAGGGGCGCTTCCCTCTGCGCGAGGAATTGCAGGCCCTGGGCAAGGACGAGTTCTACAGGATTCTCACCGAGCCCAAGAACGCCCTCACCGTGCAGTACAAAGCCCTGCTGGAGACCGAGGGCATCAGCGTGGACTTCACCCGGGAGGCCCTGGAAGAGGTTTCCGAGTTCGCCCAGAAGGTCAACGAGGAGACCGAGAACATCGGTGCGCGCAGGCTCTACACCATCATGGAAAAGATCCTGGCCGACCTCTCCTTCGAGGCCCCGGACAAGTCCGGCCAGAGCGTCAGCGTGGACAGGGATTACGTCCGCGCCAAGCTGGAGGACGTCAGCGAGGATCAGGATTTGTCCCGGTATATCCTGTAATAACCGCCACATACATCAAAACAAAAAGGCCGCCCTCCGGGGCGGTCTTTTTCATTCCTGAAACGGAGAATAACACTCTTTTACACTCTTTAAATTGACACACCTGTCCATTAAAAAATAAATACGTGATCATGAGTCTACAACCGAGGAGCATCTCATGACCACGATTCGATTAATGTTTGTGTTCGCAGCCATGTTCCCGGCGCTGCTCGTCCTCATTCCTCAGCAGGCCATGGCCGCCGAAACCGACAGGAAGGTCACCCTTTCCTACAAGTTCACGTCCGAAGGCTACGAGTTCGGCGCCATGCAGGTGACCCGCTCCCCAGCCGAGCGCGGGGGAAAAAAGGTCATCAGACAGTTCAAGGACTCGACCATGACCCTTGAAGCCAACCAACAGGTGAAGGTTTCCGAATCGGCCGTATTCTCCCGCGACGGACAAATCTGGGAATATGCCGGCCACCTGAAGGGAAAGGACACGTATGACATCCGTCTGCAGCGCGACAAGGACACCCTCGCCCTCGAGCTTCGGGAAAACGGCAAGGCCATCCACAACGAGAAGGTGCCGGCAGCCGATGTGGACTACACAAGCCAGTATCTGCCCATGGACAGCCTCGATCCGGCGTCCCGGCCCTCGTATCGCCTGCTCAATCTGGACGAACTGAATGTGGTCGGTACAGTCTTGCACAAGGTCGGACGCGAACGTCTCACGGTATCGGGCGACACATTCGACTGCACTGTCATTTCCCTGGATGCGGGTCCGGCCAAGGCCAGAAAATGGATGGCCAGGGACGCCAACGGCTACTGGTTCGCGGTCAAGGAGGAAATACACTCCAGTGACGGAGACTTTGAAATGGTTCTGACGAAATACCGAGTCTCCCGATAACCATGCCCTGACCAAAGGCCGGCCTCCGGGGCGGCCTTTGTTACGGCCCCTGGGGCAGCAATTCCCTGCCCTCGGCCCGAAGCCTCCGTATCCGGGCCGCGACCCTGCGAATGGCTTCGTAGCGCTCCCCCGCATCCCAGGGACCGTCGCCCTCAAGGCGTAAATCGGCCTGTTCGCTGGCCAGCCTGCCCCAGAGGATATGCGCACGGCTCACATCATATCCGGCCCGGGCAGCCATGAACAAACCAAGGACATCGGCCTCGATTTCCTGGGCCAAGGGAAACGGGTCGTCATACTCTTCCATCTCGCCCCCCACGCTGAATCCCAAAAGCATACCCAGCGCCCCGTTCATCGCCTCCATGCCCGCATTGCGCCTCTCACGCATTTCCCCATGCCTGAGCACCACGTGGGCCATCTCCTGCCCAAGGAGTACGGCCAGTTCCCAGTCGGCCCGGCATAAACGCATAAGCCCTCCACAGACGTACACAAAATCATCCTCACTGAACTTCGAACCCGAAAGGATGTTGAGCGGCGCCGCCTGCACGGAGCACATGCGTTCCGGGGATACCTTCAGCTCAAGAAGTTCGCCGCCTCTCCTGATTTCAAGGACGACGGATTTCCCCTTTTCCGCAGCCATGCCCAAAGCGCTCATGACATTGGATGTTTCAGAACTGTCCGGGAAAAACGATCTGCCATTGACGGCGACAATCTCATCACCGGCCCGCACTCCCGCACGCTCGGCCTGTGTTCCGGTCCCTACGAAGCGAACCCGCGCCGCACTTCCCCCGTCCAGGCTGCGAAGAACAGGACCGTAGTGAGGGTGCTGATACTGCGCATCCTCAGTAACGATCCCAAGGGAAAAATGCGTCTTCTGGCCGCACAATCCGGCATTGTGCAAGAGCAGAGGGTACAGTACTGTATTCAGGCGGTCCTGCCGCGAACGGTACAGCAGCGCTGCATCCCGTACATGGGCTCCGGGTTTCACGTCGTTGACGACCCTGCGCCCATGGGTGCAGGCAGGCAACAGGAAAACCGAAACGCCCAAGACGAAAACAAGGCGCAAAACACTGAGCTTGTCATGATGACCCCCCCGCCCTTTCAGCCGCGTGACAGAGATGCCCATATTTCCGTCCGTTGAGAATATGATGGAAAATCAATTCAGCTTCGAATTTCATGCCGGTGAAACGCAATCCAATAAATACACCATATTCTTTAAATCGACACACATGTCAATAAAACAGGGTGATCCGCTTCTCATCCCAACCCGCCCAAGGAGACAGCCATGACCTGCCTGCGATCACTGATCCTGTTCGCAACCATGCTCCCGACCCTGCTCATGATCACGCCCCTGCCGGTCCAGGCTTCCGATGCCGCCAAAACGGTCACGATCTCCTACGAGCTCACGGCCAAAGGACGCGAGTTCGGCGCCATGCAGGTGACCCGGACTCCCGGCATGCACGGGGAAGAGGAAATACTGAGGCAACTCAAGGCCACGGCCATGACCCTGGAAAACGGACAACGGCTGCAGGTTTCCGAATCCGCCCTTTTCTCCCGCGACGGTCAGCTCTGGGAATACTCCGCCCGGCTGAAAGGAGCGGACACCTATGAAATCAGGCTGCTGCGCGACAAGGAAACTCTCGACATCAAGCTCATGGTCAACGGCAACGCCACCTCCTGCGAAAACGTGCAGACCGGCGACGTCGACTACACCAGCCAATATCTGCCCATGGACAAACTCGGACCAGAGCAGTCGGCCTCGTACCGTCTGCTCAGCCTGGACGAATTGAGCGTTGTCGGCGCGGAAGTACGCAAGGGCGGGCGCGAACGACTCGAAATTTCCGACAGGACGTTCGACTGCACGGTCGTTTCCCAGAGCACGGGCTCGACCAAAACCAAAAAATGGATGGCAAAAGACGCCAACGGCTACTGGTTCGCCGTCAAGGAGGAAATCCGATCCGACAAAGGCGGCTATACCGTGACGCTGACCGGCTATCGGATCTCGCAGTAGACGAGCGGCGACCTTGTCTTCATATTTTTTTACACTCTTTCGTTGGACACGGTGAACGACCGAAACTATTGCTGGCCGTATGAAATACTGTACTCTCCTCCAAAAAACGACTCGAAAGCCCCTCCTCGCGAGCCTTGCGTTCCTCTTCTGCCTGTTGGCGTTCCGCCCCCTTTCCGCCGCTGCCGCCGCGACAACGGCCAGGAAGCTCTCCCTCGACTATGAAATCAGCATGAAAGGGGAGCCTATCGGCCGAATGAAAGTGACCAGAACGCCCGTGGTGACGGACAATCGAGACGCGATCAAGGAGCTCAAAAAAACGCTCATGCACACGGGAAGCCGCTCCAGGCTGGAAAGCATGGAACAGGCAGAGTTCCGCAGGGGCGGGACCCTCCTGTCATACGACGCCGACATCAAGGAAAAGGACACCTACCGCATAAAGGCCCGTCTCAAGGACGGCAGCGTTTCCATCAAATTCTTTGAAAACGGGGTGGAAGCCTACGCCACCAGCATCAAGACCGAGGACATTGATTTCACCTCCCTGTACCTGCCTCTGGACGCTCTGAAGCCGGGCGCGAAGTCCTACTCCGTGCTCGACCTGGGGAACCTGGAAACGGAGAGCACCTCGGTGCGTAGGCTGGGAAAGGGAAACATCTCTGTCAAAGGCCGGAAGCTGGCCTGCACCATCGTCCTTCTCAAGGCAGGCGCCATGGAAACGCGACGTTGGCTGATCAGGGACGAAAACGGCTATTGGCTGCCGGTACGGGAAATCGTTCATACCGAAAGCGGCGACTTCACCACCGAACTGAAGGAGTATCGCATCCTGGACTAGAAGCCGACGCCCTTCCAGCCGGACACATGCCGGAGCACGGCCTCCTGCGAGGATTCGTCCAGCCATTCCAGGTAATACTTCAGGTAGACTCCCCGGTAGCCGTTTTCCAGCAGTTCGTTGATCTGTGCGATGGCCTTGCGCCCGGTGGGACTGTCCGAACATCCCACATAGATATCGACCATCTTTTCCCCCTGGATGGGAACGCTGGTGAACCCCACGCCGACGTCTTCCAGCCGGCCGAAGTAGACGACCTCGTTCGGGTAGGCCACAAGCAGATCCAGACGCCCGGCAAGAAAAGAGCGTACGCCGGCCGTCAACGTGGTCAGCCAACGGATGTTTCCGGATCGTCCCGCGTCCGCCAGGGGCTTGTCCACATAGTCTCCATAGGCGCGCCCCCGGACAAAACCGATGGTGAGCTTGCGCGCCATGAGGAGCTTCCGCAGGTCCACGCTGCCGTCGACCATATAAGGCGCAAGCCGCTTCTTGTTCTTTTTCAGGACAAGAAGCCGGTTGGGAACGTAGGCGACGGCCCGTTTGCTGTAATGCACGAACCGGTCACGCTCCGGACTGTAGACGAGAGACCCGTTGCAGACGTCGGGCGTTTCCGCGATCAGTTTCAGGGTCCGGGCCACCGTGCAAACCACTTCCCTGTGTTCGAACCCCTCCATGACGCCGAAAAGATCGTGGACGAACTGATCCGAGTATCCTTCGTCCTTCAGGGGGCCGGACGGGATGTTCATGGGCGGCCCGTCAAAGCGGCACCAAACCAGTTCCCCGCAGAAAGCGGTTCCTGCGGAGAACAGCCACACCCCGGCCAGCAGAGCGGAAACCAATGCGCGATGCAGCATACATCCTCCCACCAGTTTCCCATCATCTTATCCAAAGCCCCCGGCGGCGCAATCACTGAAGGACAATTATCACATCGCGTGGGCACATCCGTACGCACGTCCTTCGCCATGAGCTCCGTTTTCTGTTAGAGAGAAAAAAACAAGGGAGCGTTTATGCACATCGGATTCATCGGGCTGGGCATCATGGGGCACCCCATGTGCGCCAATCTCATCGACGCCGGACACACACTCACGGTCTACAACCGCACTCCGGGCAAGGACAAGAAGCTGGTCAAAGCAGGGGCCGAAACCACCCGGGATCCGCGCGCCCTGGCCAAGGCCTGCGACGTGGTCATCACCATGGTTCCGGGCCACGAGGCCGTGGACGCAATCCTTTTCGGAGTCAAGGGCATCGTCCGGGAGCTGAAAGGTAAGGTGTTCGTGAACATGAGCACGGTGCTGCCCGAATACTCCAAGGCCCTGGCGAAGAAGCTGAAGGCCGGGGAGGTCGACTTCGTGGACGCGCCCGTGTCCGGTTCCAGGCAGCCCGCCGAACAGGGGGAGCTGGTGATCCTGGCCGGCGGCGGGGAAAAGACCCTGAAACGCATCGACCCGCTGTTCACGGCTATGGGCAGGAAGACCATCCATTGCGGCGAAGCGGGCCAGGGATCCATGATGAAGGTGGCCGTGAACCTGCTTCTGGCCGTCATGGTCGAAGGATTGTCCGAAGCCGTGCGGTTCGGCATCGAGGGCAACCTGCGGCGCGACCTGATTTTCGAAACGATTCTTTCCGGGCCGCTTTCCTGCGCACTGTTCGAAGCGAAGAAGGACATGTTCCTGCGCGGCAAATTTCCGGCCCAGTTCCCGCTCCGACATATGGCCAAGGATCTGAACCTGGCCTCCGAAACCGCGGACAAACTGGCCACGGATTTCCCCTGCGCCACGGCGGCGGGCATCCAGTACAACCACGGCACGGCCGAAGGGCTGGGCGACGAGGACTTCGCCGCCGTGTTCAAGCTGCTTTGAGGCCCTATTCCCGAATTTCTTCCGGCCCCCTGCCGCACACAAACAACGCAGGGGGCGATCCTTTTGCATTCCGCACCATTGACTCCCGGCTCCGCACGCCTTAACACTTTCTGGACACGGTTTACGCATCCACAAGGAGTTACCTGCATGGCCGAATGCAAAGAAAACCCCATGAAGGGCATGCCCCTTCCGGAAATGAATTTCACCACCTTCATCTATTCCCTGAGTTCTTCCGCCATGGTGGCGCTGGGCGAGGCCCCGGACCCGTCCACCGGAAAAACCGACTACCAGCCGCACCTGGCCAAGCACACTATCGACGTGCTCGGCATGCTGCAGGAAAAGTTCGACAAGGGACTGGAGGAAGGCGAAAAAAAACTGCTCTGCGACCTGCTCTACAACCTGCGCATGTCGTACGTGAACAAAACCGGAAAATAGAATGAGCAGGAAAATAACCGCCGGGCTGGTGGGCGTCACGGGATACACGGGCATGGAACTGGCCCGGCTCATGGCCCAGCACCCCGTCATGGAACTGGTTCGGGCCACCTCGCGCTCCGAGGCGGGCAAAAAACTCGCGGAAATCTATCCCTTCCTCAACGGAATCACGGTGGGCGAGCTGGAAATCACCCTGCCCGATCCCGCCGACCTGGCCACGTGCTGCGACGTGGTCTTCCTGGCCGTGCCGCACAAGACGGCCATGGAGATCGCCGACGCCCTGCTCAAGGAAGGCGTCAAGGTGGTGGACCTGTCCGCGGACTTCCGTCTCAACGACAAGGACACCTACGAACAGTGGTACGCCACCGGGCACACCCGTCCCGAACTCCTTGCCGAGGCCGTCTACGGCCTGCCGGAACTCTATGAAGAGCAAATCAGAGACGCCCGGCTCATCGCCAACCCGGGCTGCTACCCCACCTCCTGCATCCTGGGCCTGGCCCCGGCCCTGAAAAACGGTTTCGTCGCCGCCGAAGACATTGTCATCGACTCCAAGTCCGGCACTTCCGGTGCGGGACGCGGGGCCAAGGTGGGCACCCTGTTCTGCGAGGTGCACGATTCGTTCAAGGCCTACGGCCTGCCCACGCACCGCCACACCCCGGAAATAGAACAGGAAGTTTCCAAGCTGGCGGGCACGGACATCACCCTGTCCTTCAGCCCGCACCTGCTGCCCATCGACCGGGGAATCCTGTCCACCATCTACACCAAGCTGACCGTGGACAAGGACCTGGACGCCATCCATGCGGCCTACACCGAATTCTATGCGGACAAGCCCCACGTGCGGGTGCTGCCCAAGGGCCGGCTGCCTGAAACCCGCTTCGTGCGCGGCACCATTTTCTGCGACATCGGCCTGGTGGCGGACCCGCGCACCAACCGGCTGGTCATCATCTCGGCCATAGACAACCTGTGCCGGGGCGCTTCCGGCCAGGCTCTGGCCAACGCCAACCTCATGTGCGGCCTGCCCTTGGCGGCCGGTTTGCCCGCCGCTCCCATGATGCCCTGAGCGCGACGCCGCTGAACGACACGAGACAAGAATCCCCTCACGCATGCACAGAAGTATGCGCGGGGGGATTTTTTTTACGTCCTGATGCCTGTACTTCGAACGATCAGCCCTCCTGCACCGCTTCGGCCCCGGCCTTGCCGAACCTGCGGCCCAGCCAGGATTGCAGTTCATCCATATAGGTGTAGAAAACCGGGGTCAGATACAGCGTGACCACCTGCGACAGGGCCAGGCCACCCACCACGGCCAGGCCGAGCGGCCGCCGGGCCTCGGCTCCCGCCCCCATACCCAACGCGATGGGCAGCGCTCCCATGATGGCCGCCAGCGAGGTCATCATGATGGGCCGGAAACGGATCAGCGCTCCGTTGAAGGCGGCCTCTTCCGGAAAAACGCCCTTCTTTTCCTCGGCAATGGCGAAGTCCACCACCATGATGGAGTTCTTTTTGACGATGCCGATGAGCATGATCAGCCCCACCATGCCGTAAAGATCCAGATCATACCCGAAGACGAACAGCGTGAGCAGCCCGCCCAGGGCCGCGGACGGCAGGCCGGACATGATGGTGAGCGGATGAATGAACGACTCGTAGAGCGAGCCGAGCAGAATGTAGATGGCCACGAGCGCGATGAGCAGCAGAAAGTAAAAGCTGTTCATGGATTCAGCGAACGCCCCCGCCGTTCCTTCGAACATGGAGTTGACCGTTTCGGGCAATGTCGTCTTGGCCATGCCCTCCACTTCCCGGGTGATTCCGCTCATGGAGGTGCCGGGCCTCCCGTTGAAGGAGAAGGTCACGGAATCGAGCTGACCGGTATGGTTGATGGTCTGGGGGCCCACGCCCTCCTCGATGGAGCACATGGCGTCCAGGCGCACGAGATCCCCGGATTCCGTGCGTACGTAAAGCATGTGCAGGGCGTCCATGTTGATCTGGAACTCGGGTTTGAGTTCCATGATGACCTTGTACTCGTCCGTGGAAGCGTAGATGGTGGATATCTTCCGCTCCCCGAACGCCGTAAACAGGGTGCTCTCGATCTCGTTGACGCTCACCCCGAGACTGGAGGCCATATCCCGATCGATGCGTATCTCCACCTGAGGGCTGCTGATCTGCATGTCGCTGGTAACGTCCGTGAGCATGCCGTTTTCGCGCAGAGCCTTCTCGAACTCTCCGGCGCTTTTGTAGAGTTGTTCGGAACTGGCGGACAGCAGGGTGAACATATAGTCGCCCTGGGCCTGCTTGCCGCCTATGGGAATCATGGGAGGATTGACCAGGAAGCAGGACATGCCCGGCACCGAGTTGGCCGGGCCGCGCAGGGCGTCAATGGTTTCGTCCACGGACATTTTACGCTCGCCAAGGGGCTTGAGAATGCCGATGGACATGCCCTGGTTGCTCAGGGGCACGCCTATGATCTGGATCTGCTGATCCATGGACGGCTGGGACGCGAACATGGGTGTGAGCTGCTCCTGCTTCTTCTTCAGGGCTTTATAGGAAATGCCTTGCCGCGCCTTCACAAAGCCCATGAAAAAGCCCTGGTCGTCACTGGGCAGAAATCCCTTTGGCACCACCACGAACAGGAAAACGGTGATCCCGAGCAAAGCCACGGAGCCCATCATGGTGACGAAGCGGTGCTTGATGCAGAACCTGAGCGATGTACGGTATTTGCCGAACAGCCAGTCAAACACGGCATCAGACTCGGCCAGCCTGCTCCTGGAACGCAGCAACCGGCTGGCGAGCATGGGCGTCAGGGACAGGGACACCGCCCCGGACACGAGTATGGCCGAAGTGATGGTGACGGCGAACTCGTGCAGTATGCGGCCCATTATCCCGGCCATGAACATAATGGGCACGAAGACGATGACCAGGGACAGGGTCATGGACACGATGGTGAAGCCGATCTCCCGGGCTCCTTCGCGGGCGGCCTGCATGGGAGACTTGCCCATTTCCATGTGGCGCACGATGTTCTCGATCATGACGATGGCGTCGTCCACCACGAACCCCACGGCCAGGGTCAGGGCCATGAGCGAAAAGGTGTCCAGGGTAAAACCCAGTTCATAGATGGCCGCAAAGGTGGCCACAATGGAAAACGGAATGGCCACGGAAGCGATGAAAGTGCTGGGGATGTTGCGCAGGAACAGGAAGACCACCATGATGACCAGGGCGACGGCCAGGCTCAAAGTGAACTTCACGTCCTGCACGGACTCCTCGATGAACTCGCTGGCGTCGTGCACAATGTCCATCTTGATGGAGGCTGGAAGCTGGGACTGTATCCAAGGCAGCTTGGCGCGGATGTCCCGCACGATGTTCAGGGTATTGGAACCGGGCTGGCGCTTGACCGCGATGGTCAGGTTGGCCTTATCGTTGTGCCAGGAACTGAACCGCTCGTCCTCCACCCCGTCCTCGACGACACCGAGGTCCGAGAGCCGCACGGGCTGGCCGCTCCCATAGGAAACAATGAGGCCCTTGTACTCCTCGGCATGAAAAAGCTGGCCGTCCGCATCCACGGTGAGATTCTGCCGGGCGCCTTCCAGGGAACCGAGCGGAAGGTTCTGGTTGGCGGCGGCCACGGACTGACGCACCTCGTCGATGCCCAACCCGCGCGAGGCCAGTTCCATGGGATTGAGCCGGATGCGCACCGCGTATTTCTTTTCACCGTAGATGATCACCTGGGCCACACCGGAAATCATGGAAATGGTCTCGGTCAGGAAGGTCTTGGCGTAATCGTTCACCGTGGACAGCGGCAGCGCGTCCGAGCGCAGGGAAATGTACAGGATGGGGCTGTCCGCCGGATTGACCTTCTGAAAACTGGGATTCTCGTCCATCTCGGAAGGCAGGTCGCTCTCTGCCCGCGAGATGGCGGCCTGAACGTCCATGGCCGCATCGTCGATGTTGCGGTCCAGGTCGAAGATCAGGGTGATGGTGCTGCTGCCCAGCGAATTCACCGAACTCATGGACTGGAGGCCGGAAATGGACGAAAACTCGCGCTCCATGGGCGAGGCCACGCTGGAGGCCATGACCTTGGGGCTGGCACCTGAAAAGGAGGCCGTCACCTGTATGGCCGGGAATTCCACGGCGGGCAGGTAGCTCACGGGCATGCGCAGGTAGGCCATGATGCCGAAAAACAGGAGTCCGAGCATAACCAGCGTGGTCATGACCGGCCGCTGGATGAAGAGTTCTGTGGCTTGCATCAGGAAGCACCTCCCGCAGAGGCGTCGGCTTTCTTCGCCTCCTGCACGCGGGTTCCCGGCGCAAGCAGGAACATGCCCTCGACGACCACCCTGTCGCCGTCGACAAGCCCTTTGGTGATGATCACATTATCGTCCTTGCGCATGTCCACTTTCACCGTCTTCATGACGGCCTTGGACTTCTCGGCCACGAATACATACGTGCCGTCCGGACCTTTCTGCACGGCCTGGGCCGGAATGCTGAAGGTTCCCGTCAGGGTGCCCAGCACCAGCGTCACCTGCACGAACTGGCCGGGCCAAAGCTGTTCGGCCGTGTTGCCGAACCGGGCCTTGAGGTCGATCATGCCCGTGGCCGTGTTGATCCAGTTGTCCACAAAGGTGAGTTCGCCGCGGGACGGCTCGCGTTCCCACTCGTTGGGCGCGGCATACACGGTCAGGCTTTCCTCCACCGCATGGCTGCGCACCAGCGGCAGATAGCGGCCCGGTATGGAGAAAAGCACATCAACCGGCTCCACGGTCTTGATGACCAGCAGATCGCTTTGCTCGGCCGTGACCAGATTGCCTTCATCCAGCTTGGTGCTTCCGGCAATGCCGTCAATGGGCGACGTGATCTTGGTCAGCTTGAGGTTGCGCCCGGCAATGCCCGCCTGGGCAAGGTCCGCCTCCATGGCCTGTTGCGCGGATTCATAGGCGGTCTTCTTCTGTTCGTACTCATCCTTGGAAACCGCGTCCTGCGCATAGAGTGCCTTGAAGCGGAGGTAGTCTTTGCGGGCCTGCTCGGCCTCGGCCCTATCACGGCCCACGTCGGCCCTGGCCCCCTGTGCGCTGAAGGCATAGCTTTCCGGGTCTATGGTGTAGAGCACCTGCCCGGCTTCCACCCGGTCGCCGTCAAGAAAGTGGATGCGCAGGATCTGTCCGGTCACCTGCGACTGGAGAGTCACGGAGTTGGACGCCTTGACCGTACCCACGGCCTTGAGCACATGCTCCGCATCCGCGGCCTTGGCCATGACCAGCTTCACGGGGACCGGCGGAGGCTCCTGCTTCGGTTGTTCGCTGGAGCACCCCCAGAGCAGAAGAAAGAGGGCAAGCAGAATCGGACAAAAGGCAAAGAAACGGATACGGCGAGATGCGGACATGGAACCCCTCCCGAACGGATCAAAGGTGACAGTTCCTTCCTTGGTATACGGCTGCCCGCCTCCGAACAATGATTTGCTGCAAAAAATACGGCCCGTCCTGTATGGAACGGGCCGCCGAGGGTATTTCGGGAGAGGGCTCTAGGCAGCGGGCTGCAGGGGCGCCACCTTTTGCTCCCGGCCGACAGGATGATGGGCCAGGAAGGAAACGGCTTCGTCCTTGCCCATGAACCGGCCCAGGATCTTGGGGTCGGTCCGGCGCAGGTCCACCAGAATCAGACCGTCCATGCAGTTGCCGAACTCCGGATCAACGTTGAAGCCCAGAATCTTGCCGCCCAGCTTGAGATACTGCTTGAGCAGCACCGGGATGGACTTGCCCTTTTCCACGTCGCCCACCACGGCCCCTATGTCGTCCGGATCGCTGAAGGCCAGTTCGGGCACGGACACGTCCAGCTTCTTGAGGCTCTTGAGCTTGGGAGGCAGCTTGGGACGCACCTGGCGGGACACGCCCTCCAGGGTACAGTGGCGTTCCAGAAAGTTGACTATCAGTTCATGGGAAAGGAGCGAATAATCCCCGGACACGCTCACGCAGCCGAACAGGTTGGCATAGCGAGGGTTGCGGGTCACGAACGCGGCAATGCCCTTCCAGAGCAGGAGCAGGGGCTGGTAGCTGCGCTGATATTTTTCGGTGATGAACGAACGCCCCATCTCCAGAGCGGGTTGCACGTTCTCGATGACGCCCGGATCGAAGTCGAACAGGGAGGCCGAATAAAGCCCCCGGACCCCGTACCGCTCAATGACCTTGTCGGCCATGGCGAAACGGTACGCCCCGGCCACCTCGCGTTCTTCATGGTTCCAAAGCACCAGATGGTTGTAGTAGTCGTCATAGGCGTCGATATCCAGGGGTTTGCCCGTTCCCTCGCCCACGGCCCGGAAGGTCTGTTCGCGCAGCAGGCCGATTTCGCGCATGAGGCGCGGGATGCTGGCGGCCTGGGCCTCGAAGACCGTGAACTTTCCGGATCTCAACAGGATGTTTTCGTCGGGTAGGGCCGCCACTTCGCTGGCCAGGATGTGCCTGGGCCTGGAGTTGGCCAGAGGTTCGAGCTTGCGTTCCCTGGACTTGATGAACTTATCCCGCTTGCGGCCCTTTTCCTTGCGCAGCAAGTGCGTGCGGAAACGCAGGTAGTCGACCATGTCCCTGTCGTTGTCGAAGGCGGCCAGCTTTTCGGCCGGGATGACGCTTCCGATGGTCATGGTCACGGGGCGCTTGGAGCGTTTCAGGTTCTCGTGGGGCAGCAGCACGGTGCGCAGGCGTGGATGGACCATGCCCGCGGCCTGGAAGAGCGCGCTGTTGCGGCCCTGAAAAAAGACGGACAGCACGGGCACGCCGGTTTTGCGGGCGATGCCCGCCACGGTGGCGCTCCACTCGGGATCGGCCACCATGCGCTTGTGCACCTTGAGGCTGGAGACCTCTCCGGCGGGAAACACGCCCAGCAGGCCGCCGCCCTTGAGCCAGCGCATGGTCTCCTTGAGACCCGCGATGTTGGCCTTGGCCGAACCCTGGGCGCCGAAGGGGTCCACGGCGATGAGGTGCTCCCGCATTTCCGGGATGGTCCCCAGCATGTAGTTGGCCATGATTTTGACGTCGGGCCGCACCTGACGGAGCAATTTGACCAGCAGCAGCCCTTCCACCGCTCCGAAGGGATGGTTGGCCACCACCATGAGCGGACCGGTTCTGGGAATGCGTTCCAGGGGTTGGCCTTCCAATACGTAATTGATGCCGAGCCGGGCGAGGGCGCGGTCTATGAAATCGCCTTCAAGCTCGCCGGCTTCGGCGTACATCCTGTTCAAAGTCTTGAATCTGAGAATTTTGGCGAGAGGCTTGGTGACGAGGGAGAAAATGGCTTTTCGAAACGGGTCGCCATAGGGCGAATCCAATTGAAACAAAGGGGCAGGACACTGCGACATACATACCTCCGTGGCATTGTTGCCGGGAACTCTAACAGCCCCTTGCTACAATCTCGACGAAGGATTGTAAATAAGTGTGAACGACTTGTTACAAAATGGTTTTACTGCACCACATGGTTGTGTTCGCGAAGCGCCCAATGGTCCCTGGGGATGGGCAGGCAGAAGCTGGTCTTGTCCAGGTCCGAACACATGACCAGACCGCCGGAACTCTCGATCCAGTAGACGCGGTCCACGAACATGGCCACGGCCTGGTCCAGGGTCAGCTTGTCCGGGTTGCAGCCCGGCATGTAGCGGCTCAGGATTTCCCGGGCCGCATTCGCGACCATGCGCGCGCCCGTGGGAGTCAGAGCCACATCCTGGTAATCCAGGGCGTGCATCATGGTTTGGCGACCCTCGATCCGGATCGGCACCGAAACGCTTGCGTCATAGGGGAATCCACTCATGGCGACCTCCTTTCCATATTTTCCTACCTTTTTGCTTGCAATTTACGCGCCGAGCACTCTGCCCAGGCGAGGGAAAACAGGATTAAAAAAAATTTCAATCCTCCTGTTGACAGCTGAAATACTGTGTTTATGTTCTGACGAGCTTTCCGGCGGTGCCCGGAAAATCGGGTTTCCACCGCCCACGGTCCGCGCGGCGGACAGTCGGAACAGTGGACAGAACCTACAAAAATTAGATTCACTCTGGAGGTATAGAGGAATGAAACTGAAACCGCTCAATGACCGCGTACTGGTGAAACGTCTCGAGGTTGAAGAAATGACCGCTGGCGGCATCATCATCCCCGACTCCGCAAAGGAAAAGCCCATGAAGGGCGAAGTCGTGGCAGCCGGTCCCGGCAAACTGGACGAAAACGGAAAGCGCGTCGACATGACCGTTAAAGAAGGTGACACTGTCCTGTTCGCCAAATACGCAGGAACCGAAATCAAGATCGACGGTGTCGAACACCTCGTCATGCGCGAAGACGACATCCTGGCCGTTGTCGAATAGACAACGTTCCGTTCCATACTGAATTCGAATTTCACTCAACCAATAAGGAGATCTGACAATGGCTAAAGAAATTCTTTTCGACGCCAAAGCCCGCGAAAAACTGAAATCCGGTGTTGACAAACTTGCCAACGCCGTCAAGGTCACCCTCGGCCCCAAAGGCCGCAACGTCGTCATCGAGAAGTCCTTCGGCTCCCCGGTGATCACCAAGGACGGCGTGACCGTCGCCAAGGAAATCGAACTGGAAGACAAGTTCGAGAACATGGGCGCCCAGATGGTCAAGGAAGTCGCTTCCAAGACCTCCGACGTCGCCGGTGACGGCACCACCACCGCCACCGTGCTGGCCCAGTCCATCTTCACCGAAGGCGTGAAGCTGGTGGCCGCGGGCCGCAACCCCATGGCCATCAAGCGCGGCATCGACAAGGCCGTTGAAGCCATCACCGAAGAACTGGGCAAACTGGCCAAGGACACCCGCGACCAGAAGGAAATCGCCCAGGTCGGCACCATCTCCGCAAACAACGACGCCACCATCGGCAACATCATCGCCGAAGCCATGAACAAGGTCGGCAAGGAGGGCGTCATCACCGTTGAGGAAGCCAAGGGCCTCGAAACCACCCTGGACGTCGTGGAAGGCATGCAGTTCGACCGCGGCTACCTCTCTCCCTACTTCGTGACCAATGCCGACCGCATGACCTGCGAAATGGAAGAGCCCCTGATCCTCATCAGCGAAAAGAAAGTCACCAACATGAAAGAGCTCCTGCCCGTCCTCGAGCAGGTCGCCAAAATGTCCAAGCCGCTGCTCATCATCGCCGAAGACATCGAAGGCGAAGCCCTGGCCACCCTCGTGGTCAACAAGCTGCGCGGCACCCTGAACGTTTCCGCCGTCAAGGCTCCGGGCTTCGGCGAACGCCGCAAGGCCATGCTGAAGGACATCGCCGTCCTGACCGGCGGCCAGGTCGTCTCCGAAGACCTGGGCATCAAGATGGAGTCCCTGACCGTCACCGACCTCGGCTCCGCAAAGCGCGTGGTCATCGACAAGGACAACACCACCATCGTTGACGGCGCCGGTTCCGCCGACGAAATCAAGGGCCGCATCGCCCAGATTCGCGCCGAGATCAACGAATCCTCTTCCGACTACGACCGTGAAAAGCTGCAGGAACGCCTGGCCAAGATCGTTGGCGGCGTGGCCGTCATCAATGTCGGCGCCGCAACCGAAACCGAAATGAAGGAAAAGAAAGCCCGCGTGGAAGACGCTCTGAACGCCACCCGCGCAGCCGTTGAAGAAGGCATCGTGCCCGGCGGCGGCGTCGCCCTGGCCCGCGCCTCCAAAGTCGTGGACGCGGTCAAGCCCGCTGACGACGACGAAACCGCAGGCATCGCCATCGTTGCCCGCGCCGTGGAAGAGCCGCTGCGCCAGATCTCCGGCAACGCCGGCTTCGAAGGCTCCATCGTGGTCGAAAAGGTCAAGGGCGGCAAGGACGGCTTCGGCTTCAACGCTGCCACTTCCGAATACGAAGATCTCATCAAGGCCGGTGTCATCGATCCCAAAAAGGTCACCCGCACCGCCCTGCAGAACGCCGCATCCGTGTCCGGCCTGCTGCTGACCACCGAATGCGCCATCGCTGAAAAGCCCGAACCCAAGGATGCCGCTGCTCCGGCTATGCCCGGCGGCATGGGCGGCATGGGCGGCATGGGTGGCATGTACTAAGCCATTCACGCTTACCAAGCGAATTAATAAAGCCCCGGCCAGCAATGGTCGGGGCTTTTTAATTAACAAGTCCAAGTCTCAAAAGGACGAAGCCTGCTGGCGCCCCATGCTATAAGAGTAGTGATGCCGGCACTTCCCCCAAAAAAGATCCCCGTTACGCCAACATCCGCCGAATCTCGGCGACAATGGTCTCGGAGTCGGAAAGCGGCTTCAGAAAAATTGTGCCCGAGACATTGGGGAGCGAACTCAGGTCTGTGGCGATTCGGAATTCCGGCGACCCGGTGTAGACGATGAACCGCATGTCGTCCCATCGCTTCATGGCCGCCTTGATGAAGTCGGGACCGTTCATGCCGGGCAGGCGCAGGTCCACGATGGCGAGGTCTGCCCACGCCTCCTCCAGAAGACGCAACGCATCTTCCGCGCTCCCGGCCTGGAGCACGATGAAGTCCTCGTCCTCGAGATTCATGGCCAGACTCTCCCGGACATGCCGGTCATCGTCGAGAACCAGAATGGTCAGAGGCATGGTCAGGCCTCCTCGTCCGTTATGGGCAGCATGACGGTAAAACGGGTCCACTGGCCCATCTCGGAGTGCACTTCCATGCGCCCCTTATGCTGATCGGCGACAATGAAATAGGACACGGACAACCCGAGGCCGATCCCCTTATCCACCTCCTTGGTGGTGAAAAAAGGTTCGAACACGCGCTTGCGGGTGTACTCGTCAAGGCCCGGACCGTTGTCTTCCACTTCCACCACAGCCAAACCGCCACGCCGCTTCAAGCTCAGGCGCAGGCGCGGCCCTTCGTCGCCGTAGTCCTTGTTCGCCATGGCTTCGGCCCCGTTCTTGAACAGGTTCAAAAAGACCTGCTGGATCTCGTTGCCCTCGCAGTGCACCTTGGGCATATCCGGCTCATAATCGCGGACGATCTCGATCTTTCGGAAATCATACTGCTTCTTGAGGCTGTAGTCGTTGGCGGCCAGCTCCAGCGTCTTGTCGAGCAACTCGGCCAAATCATATTTGCCCATGTGTTTTTCGCTCTTGCGACTGAAACGAAGCATGTTGCTGACGATGTTCGAGGCCCGCTCGCCGGATTCGAGAATGCCCTCAAGCATCATGGGAATCTCCCGCCGCTTCAGATATTCGCGGACGCCCTCCAGGGAAACGCCACACGCCTCGGCCACCTTGACGTTCCTGGTCAGACTGCCGAAAATCCGTTTCTTGACGTTGTGCCCATACCCCATGATGGCGGCCAGCGGGTTGTTGATTTCGTGGGCCATGCCCGCGGCCAGGCCGCCGACGGACATCATCTTCTCTGACTGGACCATCATCTGTTCGAGATTCACCCGGCTGGTCACGTCATCGATACGAACCACGGCCCCTTCCACTCCGTTGATGACCAGGGGGTAGATGGTGATGTCCTCATAGCGCGTGCTTCCGCCGATGCGGGAACGTCGTTTGGGGTCCACCATTTCCCGCCGGCTCTCGACGGCCTCCCTGACGCGGTCCATGTCTTCGGCCAGCCGGGGCATCACCTCGGAAAGGGAACGTCCCACAGCCTCCGCACTCGAAAGACCGCTCTCCTTTTCCGCCATGATGTTCCACTGGGTGACGAGACCTTCCGTGTCGACGCCGATAAGGATGGACGGCATGGAATCGATGATGTTGCTCAGATAGTTACGCAGGTGGCGGAGTTCGTCCTCGATCTGCTCGCGCTGAACAATCTCCTGCTGATACTTGTAATTCTGGGTCGCCATGTCGGAAAGAAAGGCGGAAAGGGCCACGTTGTGCTTGAGGATTTCCTCCACCTTTTCCCGGCTGAACCGGGGCACCTTGCGCAGGGCTTCCAGATAGGCCTGCTGATCAAAGCCGTACTTTTCGGCCTGCCGGATGAAAAACTTTTCGTCCACGAATTCGTCTTCGTAGTAGAACTGACCCAGAAAGCTGGTGGCGACATGATGTCCGGCGCAATATATGGGAACGCCGATGTCCCAGAGACCGTTGGCGCACCTGTACCCGTGGGGCTTGCCGTCCTTGATCTTGTTGACGATGGCGGTGTCGTTCTCGATGCAAAGGGCATTGGTCGTGGGGTGCGCACGGTGGAACTTCACGCATATGTCCTGCCAGCCCGCCCCGGCGTAGACCTCGCCGGTGACCGCGTCGATGATCCCCGAAGGCATGCCCGTGGCGGCATAGTTCACCTCGAGCATGTTCTGCAACTGGTCGACATTGACCAACCCCCGAAACGAGAAACGGGGAAGAGGGGCTTCCTTGTTATTCTCAGACGACACCCGTGCACCTTTCCTGCCATGGTCCAAAAAGGAATTCTCAATTATGAAACAATGCCACGAAGCCTTGGTACAAACAATGATAAATCAATAGGCATTAAAAGCATCGATGAAAAGAATAGATGCTTGGCAACCATCCCCGAGGAGGAGCGTTCACCAAAAAGGCGGCCCTTCCGAGCCGCCTTCATATCAAAGCTGGTAAGCACCCGCGAACCCACAGGCTACAACCCGCAACGATCTCCGCTTGTGGCGAAACGACGCATGACCTCCAGGAACAACGCCAATGCCACGGAGTCGTCACCTCGCCGCCAGACAAGCAGCAACTCGCTCATGGGCGGGTGCTGCGGCCACCGAAACTGCATGAGCTTCACGCTGCGTGGGCAGGCCTGCTCCATGCGCGCAGGCACGAAGCTCACGCCCATGCCCGCCGCAACCAGGGCCAGGCGGGTCTGGTGCTGATCCACCTCCTGAACGATGCGCGGCGAAAGCCCCCGCTCCTCGAACATGTTCATGATCGCCCCGTAGGTGGCCGGATAATACTCGCGCGGCGGCATGATCAGGGTTTCGTTGTGCAGCGTCTTGAACCCCACACGAACGCACCGGGCCAACCGATGATCCTGACGCATGGCCAGCACGTACGGGTCCATGAGATAGGCCATGCTCTCCAAGGCCTTGTCGTCCACCCCGCCCTGAATGAGAGCGGCGTCGAGCTCCTCGGCCTTGAGCTTTTCCATGGCCTCGGGGGTGTGGGTGTCCTGGATGTCAAGGGCGATGCTGGGATGGTCCCTCCGGAACGCGGCGACCGCGTCCGGGAAGTTGGACTGGGCCGCGGAGTTGATGAACCCCACACGCACCCTGCCGACCTCGCCCCTGGCCATCATGCGCAGTTGCTCCGCCCCGGTGTTCAGGGTGTCCAGGGTGTTGCGCGCCACGGCCAGAAACCGGCTCCCTTCACGGGTGAGCTTCACGCTCCGCTTGGTGCGGTTGAAAAGCATGACTCCCAGATCCTCTTCCAGCTTCTTGATCTGCTGGCTGAGCGGAGGCTGGGCCATATGCAGCCGTTCGGCGGCCCTGCCGAAATGTTTTTCTTCGGCTACGGCGATGAAATAACGAAGTTGTCTGAGTTCCATAATATTCTTTTCGTCTTAGTCCGGAACAAAATCCATATTGGACAATATATATTCCATGTCAATAATGGAGGAAACGGTTCGCAAAACGTTCACCACAGACATACGGAGGTCCCTATGCACCATACATGGTATGATGTCGAGCAGGAAATGCGTTGGAGAATGCAGGACAGCACACGGTTTTCCGCGGCGGAACGCCCCGGGCGGGGGATGGATCTTCCCAGCTTCGCGGCCATGATCGCAATGTTGACCTTGCTTCTGGCCGTGGCCCTCCCGGCCCTCATTTAAACGACAGCAACTTTCAGGCTATGGATTAAGGAATGAAAAATTTTCAAAAGATTTTTTTCTAAAAACGCAATTAATATCTTTTTCGTCTTGAAATCGAACAAAAACCATATTGGACTCTTCTGCTGACCAAGCATAGACGGAATGCAGACAAGACGCCGAACGGCAAACGAGGGAAATGGCCATGCAATACAGCCTCTATGAAATGCAAGCCGGCATTGAACGTGAAATCAGGGAAAACGCTTCCACCCGTTTTTACAGCCAGGAAGCCACCCGGGCCAAAACCGTGGTTTTCGGGATGCGCATCCTCACCCTTGTCGTTCTTGCCTTGTTCATGCTGCCGTTAAGTTTTTCGTAAAAGTCCTCTCCAACGGACTTTTTCAAACATGCGCCGAAAAGGCCCGGTCCTAGGACCGGGCCTTTTCATCTATCGGGCGCAATGTCGAGGTCAACCGACGTATGGAGCTGCAACAGTCTCCCGAACCGGGAAATATCCGGCTGTGCTGGCTGAACTGTTCCACAACCTTGAGAAAACAGGCCAACTCCGGGGTCTCTTTCGAAAGATTCCAGGCCACCCGCAGTTCACTCATAAGCGGATCGCCTTTCCATTCAAAGGGAATCATTTTCACCTCCGGCGGGCATACGGTCTTCATGCGCCGGGGCACAAAACCGACTCCCAGCCCCGAGGCCACGAGGGCCAGCTTGGTCTGGAGCGTGGCCGCTTCCTGAACGACATTGGGCTCGATGCCGAGCTGCTTGCAACGGGAGAGAACAGCACCGTCGGCTGTTGAGCAGGTATGCGGGTAAACCACAATGTTTTCCCGATGCAGGCTTCTGATGTCCGCGGAACAAGCCTTGGCCAGCGGATGTTCCAGCCGGACAGCAAGCAGGTAGGGCTCCTTGACGAAGGAATGAAACTCCAGGTCGCTGATCTCGCCCTGAAAATATTGGAGCACTCCGGCATCCAGGTCGCCCTTTTGGAGCTTGCGGCGTTGCTCCATGGTGTGCATTTCGCGCAGGTCCAGCACGATGTCCGGATGTTTCCTGCGGAACGCGGCCACGACCTTGGGAAAATCAGAATGGGCCACCGAGGCGCTGAACCCTACGCGCAGCCGGGCCTTTTCACCTCGGGACATCATGCGGACCGCTTCCAATCCCTGCTCCATGTTGGCCAGGGTCTTTCGCACCACGCACTGGAACGCACGCCCCTCCTTGGTCAGCTCCACCCTGCGGGACGTGCGCCGCAAGAGCGTAACCCCGATCTCCTCCTCCAGCCGCTTGATCTGCTGGCTCAGTGGAGGCTGGGCCATCCCCAGTTTTTCCGCGGCACGCCCGAAGTGCTCCTCGTCGGCCACGGCTATGAAATAACGAAGCTGCCTGAGTTCCATATCTTCATGAAAGGGTTTGGATGTTGGAAGTATTCCGGTTCATACCCCACAACCCGTTTCAAAGCATAATATTATCTTCGTCTTGGTGTTGAAGCCCGTGCATATCATACCCACGCCCTCAGCAGCAGATGTTGCAGGTCTTCCCCCCCTGGCAATGTTCCTTCATGGTGTCGATGAAACAGGCCAGCGCCGACGGCACTTCTCCTTCCTTCCAGATAAGCTTGAGTTCGCTGATGCCTTTTTGCTCACCCCATTCATAGTGAATGAGTTTCACGCTGGGCGGGCAGGCCCGCTCCATGCGCGCGGGCACGAACCCCATGCCCATGCCCGCTGAGACCAGGGCCAGCTTTGTCTGGTGCGTGCCCGCCTCCTGCACGATGTTGGGCACAATGCCCCTGTTATGAAAACGGGCGATGGTCTTGTCGTAGGAAACCGGGGAGTATTCCCGCGGAAACATGATCAGGTCTTCGCCATGCAGGTCTTCGTCGCAGGAGATGTCCTGACGCGCGATGGGATGGTCCTCATGTACGGCCAGCACATACTCTTCGCTCAGGAAGGTCAGCCAATCCAGTCCACGCATTTCAACGCAGCAACAATGCACCAGCCCGGCGTCCATCTCACCGGCGGCGACGGCATCGCGCTGCACGTGGGAATACATTTCCCGGATGTCCAGAGTGATGCCGGGATGATGCTTGCGAAACTCGGCAACCACGTTGGGAAATCTCGACTGGGCCGCCGTGTTCACAAATCCCACCTGCAGCCTGCCTATCTCGCCCCGGGCCATGCGCTTCACTTTCTCCACGCCGCAATCAAGACTTTCCAGAGTGCTCCGCGCCACACACAGGAACTTGCGCCCCTCGGGCGTCAGCCGCACCCTGCGGTTGGAGCGGTCGAAAAGCAGCACGCCCATCTCCTCCTCCAGCTTCTTGATCTGCTGACTGAGCGGCGGCTGGGCAATGAAGAGCCTGGCGGCGGCGCGCCCGAAATGCAATTCCTCGGCCACGGCTATGAAATATCTGAGTTGCCTCAGTTCCATGCGCCCTCCTTTCCGCCCTGAAAAAGTTGCCTGGCCCGCAATTTATTGAGTTTCATGCCTCCCTCCTCTCGATATGAAAAAGATATCAAGACTGGCATTCATATGTATTGGACATATCATTTTTCCCGGTCATACTAGCAGGAAAACTGGATTGCAAGACTTCCCGCAATAACAAACCGAACGGAGCAAACCATGATGAACGGCGACTTGTATGACATGGAAAGACACGCCTATGAAGAGATACGCAGAAATTCCGGCGCCGCCCGCCATGACAATGCCGGACACGACGTGACCAACACGCTGCGCGCCGTGGTGGTCTTGGTGTCCATTTGCGTGGCCCTGCTGGGGATGTGCACGCTCACGACCATCGCCACGGAGGAAACGCCCCGGATAACAGCGGCTGCCCCCTACAAGCGCTGAGCCTGTTTTTTGATCTCCTCAATGAAGTTCGCCACCAATTTTGAACAGTCCTTCTTCCAGATAAGGGAGATACGGACCTCCAGAAGATTGTCTGCAGGGTCGATGGGCACGAACGAGACATCCAGCGGACAGAGCCTACTGCTCATGGCCGGGACAAGTGCAAAGCCCACCCCTGCCGCAACCAGGGCCAAAGTGGTTTGTTTGGTTCCGGCGCACTGCACGATGTCGGGGGCGGCTCCCAGACGGTTGAAGGTTCCCAAAACCGCGTCATATATGACCGGGCCATCCTTGCGCTCGAAAAAAATCATGGCCTGTCCATCCAACTCCCCAAGGCTGAGCATCTCCTTCCCGGCCAAAGGGTGGCCCGATGGAAACGCGAGCACATAGGGTTCGCGCAGGAACGGCAAGGACTCAAACTCCTGATCCGGCCCCTGGCTGCGTACAAGGCCGACGTCGAGCACCCCTCTGCGAACCAACTCCCGCATCCTGACGCTACGGTGCTCATGGAGGTCAATGGAAACATCGGGGTGTCTTTCCTTGAACCGTTTGATGACATGAGGGAAACGCCCCAGGGAGGCTGCCGGAATGAACCCGACGGACAATTGCCCGTAGCGTCCGGAGCGCATCTCCTCCAACCGGGTCCGGGCGGATTCCAATTGCGACAGGACGCTTTCGGCGACTTCCTTCAGATATTCGCCCTCCCCGGTAAGCCGCACGCCGTGCCTTTCCCGTTCGAAGAGCCTGGTTTCCAGCTCCTCCTCAAGGTTCTTGATCTGACGACTCAGGGGCGGCTGGGCAATGTGCACCCGCTCGGCAGCCTTGGTAAAGCTCGACTCCTCGGCCACCGCCAAAAAATATTTCAACTGCCTCAGTTCCATGCTTCCTCCAAGCCATACCTGAAAAGTATCCAGTCATGCCTTAATATATATTAGACGCATACCTGTGTCAGGAATACAGTTTCCCCATCACACTTAGCAAGGAGAAAAACATGACGAACGAACGCTATGAGCGGGGACTGGAAAACCTGAATAAAGTGGACGGCCATGCTGCAGAGGCAGTCATGGAAGCGCTCAAGGATGTGGCCCCGGACCTGGGCGCCTACATCATCGAATACGGCTTCGGCGACATCTACAACCGGCCGGGGCTGACTTTCAAGGAGCGGGAAATCGCCACGGTGGCGGCCCTCACCGCACTGGGGCATGCTGCTCCACAGCTCAAGGTGCATGTGCATGCGGCCCTGAATGTGGGCTGCACCATGCAGGAGATCGTGGAAATCATCATCCAGATGTCGGCCTATGCCGGCTTTCCGGCTTCCCTCAACGGCATGTTCGCAGCCAAGGAGGTCTTCGTCGAGCGCGGCCTGATCGACAAAAGGGACTAAACCAAGCGGTAGCGCTCGATGACCTCAAAGAAACGGTCGAGGATGGCGCCTTCGCTGCCCGGCTGCCAAACCATGGTGATCTCCCAATAGGGGAGGTCGCCCATGATGGACAGAAACTGAACGCCGTCGCGGTGGTTCTTGCGTGACGAACTGGGCACCAGGGCGCTGCCGAGCCCGGCGGCCACCAGTGCGATGGTGCTCTGTTCCGTGTTGGATTCCTGTACGATGTCCGGACTGAATCCGGCTTTCTGAAAACTGGCGATGGTGGCGTCGAACAACTGAGGCTGCAAATGACGCGGGTAGAAGATCATGGGTTCGCCCTTGAGGTCGGCCATGTGGATCTTGTCCATGCCCACGAAACGGTGCCCGTCGGGCACGGCCAACATGTACGGCTCGCAAAGAAAAAGGCGGGTGTTGAAATCGCGGGTGTCGTGGCCGAACAAACGCATGAAGGCCACATCGATACGCCCGGAACGCAACATGCGGAACTGATCGCGCGTGGACGCGGCGGTCAGGTCGAGCCGGATGCCGGGATTCTCGGCCCGAAACTCCCGGATCGCTTCAGGCAGCCGGCTCAGGGAGCCGGGCCCCACAAAGGCGACGGCCAGACTGCCCTCTTCGCCCTGGGCCATGCCCTGCACGCGTTCCACGGCCCGGTCCAATCCGGCAAGGATTTTGCGGGCCTCGTCCAGGAAGAGTTCCCCCTCGGGCGTCAGGCCCACCTTGCGGCTGGTGCGTTCCAGCAACCGGGCGCCCAGTTCTTCCTCAAGCTGGCGGATCTGCTGGCTCAGCGGGGGCTGGGCAATGTGCAACCGCTTGGCGGCGCGCCCGAAATGCAGTTCCTCGGCCACGGTAATAAAGTACTTCAGGTGCCTCAATTCCATTATTGATATCTAGGACATATTGATCGCCGTGTAAATATATATTGGACATCTGGGTCCATATGGGAGAAATATCGAGTCAGCCAAAGGGGTGAAGACACGAATCCCGAGGCGACAAGAGACCAAAATTTTTTCGGCCGGCTTCCTGAAAAGGAAGAAAAATGAAGCCGGGGTGGTCCCGGCGCATTGTCTGGTGGTGTTGCGACCCGGCCGGAAAAAAGGCCCGCCGTCACAAGTGACGGCGGGCCTTTCTACTTTTCGACTGTCCATGAGCGCACCATTACGGCGGTGCTGCAAAAAGGGTATCTAAAAGTCCAGCTTGATGGGGCCGCTTTTTCCGCTCTTACGGCCCGAGGTGCCGAAGATGCGGGGCTCCACCTGCTTGACGATCTTCTCGGCGTCCGCGTTCAGCGGATTGCGCTCCAACACGGCCTTGGCGTTGTTGTATGCCTCGCTCCAATCACGGCGCTCCACACTGACCTTGGCCAGCTTGAGCATGAGAGTCTCGGAGCCGCCCAGGCGCCGCATGGCGTCCTTGATGGCCTCTGCGGCCTTCTCCATCTCACCAAGGGCCTCGTAGGCCGTTATGATCCCGTTGTGCGCCCGCTGGTCGGAAGCGTACTTGTCCAGGGCCTTCTTGAAATATTCCACAGCCTCGGCAGGCAGACCGCCTATGAGCAGACGATTGCCGATATCCGAGTCCAACCCGTCAATGTCGGTATAATACTCGGAAGCCTTGCGGAATATCTTGCGTCCTTCCAGCTGTTCACCCTTCTTGATCAACTCCTGGGCCTTGATCAGATTCTCGTCCAGCACGGCCAACCGCTTGCGCTGGCGGGCCAGCTTGGATTTCTCCATGGCCTCCTCCAGCTTGTCGTGCAGCCGCTTCAGGGTGACGAAAGCGGCCTTTTCCTTGCCGCGTGTATACGTAATGCCCTTGGGAAAAAGCTTCTGGATCATCTGCATTCCATTGAGATCCTTGAAAGCTTCCTCCAACAATGCCTGTACTTCGAATTTTTCGCGTCCGAAAACCTGGCTGCCATTGAGCGCATGGATGGCCCTGGCCAAAGCCGCGAGGGTCTTCAGGTAGTTGTTCTTGCCCGCATAGGCACGGGCCCGTGCTATATCTTCACGGATTGTCTTTGCGCTTATACTCATTCCTTCTCCAAATCCCTTCTGGGGGATGAGGCTAATACAGTAAAATCGTTTAATCAAGGAGACAATGATAAATCGCCACGTATACCAATGACTTCAGCCTATTTTGACCCCTATCGCCTCCAACCGTTCCCTCAGGCGTGCATGGTGCGATCCCCTCCAATAGAGCCGGTTGCACGCTTTGCACAACCTGAACTCATTGAAATATTTTCTGGTTTTCGGCTCCAGGCGATGCAGAACTTCCTGCTTGGCCACGGGAGTGGTGGGCACGTTGCAGCGCAGGCAGCGGACAAAGGGGGCCGGCGCCCTGGTGATCCCCAGGAGACGCACGGTTTCGGCCAACTGGCCGTCCGGGTCCTGGCTCTGAAGCAGCCTCCCCCACATGATTCGGGTACGTTTGAGAAGCGCCCGGTCCCGGCTGAGCACGAACCGATGCTCCCGCTCGGCCAGGTCGGCGATGGTCTCGTCATCCCAGGTGCGATGGTAGGCCGCGTCGAATCCCAGAGCGCGCAGCAGAAGGACAACCCCGGCCACGTTTTCGTCCACCAGAAACCGCAGTTCCGACAGAGGAGCAGGGCGCAACCGGGTGGGCACGGTGACGTCCACCGGCGGGACAGCAGGAAAAAGCATCACCCGATCACCGGGACAAAGCAGACGGCCCAGATCCGAATCCCGACTGTTCACCGTCACCCCGTAGACCTCGGTGTGGGGCACGCCCAAGGCCTCCACCACGTCCTTTATTGACGCCCTGCGCCGCACCGGATAGCGTATCAATCCGCCACAATCGGCAAACAGGGCGCGCCCGGACCGGCGGACCAGGGATGAGAGTTCTCCCGAAAACCGCAGTTCCGCCACCCGCGCATCCGACTCAAAGGACATAACACGTGAACGCATATCTGATCATCATTCTGGCTTCGCTCATCGGCGCATACCTCCTCCATTTCACGTCCCGCAGGCTCAATGCCAATGCCCTGGACCCGAACCTGCCCGAAGAATTCGCAGACTCGCTGGATGCCGATCGCTACGCACGTTCCCAGGAATACGCTCGGGCCAACATGGGATTCGACGACGTGAACGAAACCGTGAACCTGCTGATCATCCTGGCCTTCATCCTGCTGGGCGGCTTCAACGTGCTGGACACTGCGGTCCGCTCCCTGGGCCTGGGCTCCATCCTCACCGGGCTGGCCTACTTCGCGGGCCTGGGGCTGCTCAGCGGCGCCATCGGCCTTCCCTTTGACATATACCATACATTCGTTCTGGAAAACCGTTTCGGGTTCAACACCACCACCTGGGGCACTTTTCTGGCCGACAAGATCAAAGGTCTGCTCCTGGGTGCAGTCATCGGCGGCCTGCTGCTCTCGGCCATCCTCTGGTTCTTCCAGGCCGCAGGCTCACTGGCCTGGGTCTGGTGCTGGGGGTTCGCCGTGGCCTTCACCCTGTTGCTCACCTATGTGGCCCCGCAATGGATCCTGCCCCTGTTCAACAAGTTCACCCCACTGGAAGACGGCGAGCTCAGGAACAGAATCAAAGACTATGCGGGCCAGGAGGGCTACCGCCTCTCCGGCATCTTCGTCATGGACGGCTCCAAGCGCTCCACCAAGGCCAATGCGTTCTTCACGGGCTTCGGCAAGACCAAGCGCATCGCCCTGTTCGACACCCTCGTCGACAGCCTCGCCACGGACGAACTGCTGGGTGTCCTGGCCCACGAAGTGGGCCACGGAAAGCTGGGACACATCAAAAAACGCCTTGTGACCATGGTCTTCAAAACCGGCGCTGTGTTTTTCCTCATGAGCCTGTTCCTGAACAACCGGGGCCTGTTCGACGCCTTCAACATGGAGCATATGAGCATCCATGCGGGGCTGGTCTTTTTCGGCCTGCTGTACACGCCGGTATCCATGATCCTTTCCGTGGTATCCAGCGCGGTGAGCCGCAAGCATGAATTCGAGGCTGACGCTTTTGCCGCCAAAACAACGGGCGCCCCCGAAAAACTCGCGGACGCCCTGAAGAAGCTCTCCATAGACAGCCTGTCGAATCTGACGCCCCACCCGTTCACGGTCTGGCTGGACTACAGCCACCCGCCCGTGCTTCAGCGCATCAGGGCTCTCAGACGCGGCTAATACGTTTCAAACTCGCTGTCGTCGGTCTCGCCTGCGGCCAACTGCTTCGGTCTGGCCTGCGACACGTATACATGCCGCGCATCGCCGTTGCCGTTGCCGTTACCATATCCGTTCCCCCCCATAACCTGGTCCACCGAGAAGAAGGACATGGTGCTCACAAGTTCCTCGGCCTGGCCGGAAAGTTCCTGAGCCGTGGAAGCGAGTTCCTCCGAGGCGGAGGCGTTCTGCTGCACCACGGATTCCAGTTGCGCGGTGGACGCCGCGATGTTCTCGGCCTCATGGACCTGCTCGCGACTGCTGGCGGCCACTTCATGGACCTTTTCGGCATTTTCCTGGATTTCAGTAACGATACTCTTGAACAGTACTCCTGCCTTTTCCGACAGGGTCAGGCTGGAGGCGGACAATGCGCCGATTTCCGCTGCTGCGGCACCGCTGTGCTCCGCCAATTTGCGGACTTCCGCCGCCACCACGGCGAATCCCTTGCCGTGTTCCCCGGCTCGAGCCGCCTCGATGGCCGCGTTCAGGGCCAGCAGGTTGGTCTGCCGGGCGATTTCCTCGATGACGGCGATCTTCTCGGCAATGTTGCGCATGGCTCCGACGGCCTCGTTCACAGCCTCTCCGCCTTCCACCACGTCATTGGCGGTCTTGCTGACCATGGCGTGGGTCTCTTCGGCGACACGCATGTTCGTACGGATATTCTGGGTCATCTGATCCATGGAGGCGGAAATTTCCTCCACTGCCGAGGCCTGCTCGGTCGCGCCCTGTGAGATACGCTCCGCCGCGGCATTGAGCTGTTCGCTGCCTGCGGCCACATTTTCAGAGGCTCCGAGCACGCCCATGACGATGCTGCGCAGTTTGGCCACCATGCCGTTCAAAGCCATCACAAGCATGCCGAACTCGTTGCGGCTGATATCGGACATCTCCTTGGTCAGGTCGCCCGAGGCCATTCCCTTGGCAAAGCCGACCCCTTCGTTGACAGGCCGCAGAACGAGCCTGCGGACCACGAAGAAGATGAGGCCGATGGCGATCACGGCGATGAGCGCTCCCACTCCCAGCAGCACGTTGCGCTGGGAGATCGCAGCGGAGGCCAGGTCGCTCTCGTACGCGCTCATGCACACGACCCACCCGGTGCGGGGCTCGGTATTGAAGGCCATGACCCGATTTTCCCCCTTCCAGTCGTAAAGTATCCGCCCGTTACCGCGGTTCAAAGTATCACGAATAAAGTCGTACCGGCTGAGATCCTGCAAAATCAGACCGGCATCCTTGGGGTGATGTATTATTCTGCCTTGGGCATCCAGCACAAAGCCATAGCCCTTCTTCCCGATGGTAAAGGGATCGATGAACTTGGAGGTGAAGACGCTCCACTTGGGAAAAATGGCGATGCCGCCCAGGATATCTCCCTGGGGGCTGCGGACGCCGGTGGCCACGCCGAATACCAGATCGCCGCTGCCGTCCTTCGGTTGGAGGACCGTCTTGGCCACATAGGGCCTGCCGTTGCCGAGCACGGCTTGGGCATAGTCCCGGTCGCCCACGTTCACCTTCGCAATCCGCCGTCCGTCGGACTTGAGACCGGCAAGGGTATTTCCGTTCCTGTCGAAGATGATCATGCCCCACAGCTCATCGGAGCCTTTGACCACCTTACCCATGAGCTCCTGTACGCCACGGGTGTCTCCACCGAGAGCATCGAGGACGCTCTGGTCGTCGGCCAGCAGGCTCACGTTGTCCTCAAGGCTCGACAAATAGAGCGCAAGGGAATCGGTCACAGACCGCGAAAGGCTTGTGGCGGCCCTGGTCTCGCTTTCCAGAACCATTTTATAAGAGGAATCTGAAACATAAATGACAAGGATCCCCACCCCAAGCATGATGGTGAGCACCACAGGGACGATGACCATCACCGCAAGACTTCTTTTGAACACATTGAAAATCATGACAACTCCGCACGGCCGAAAACAATCTCCTCTTGAAGTTGATTGATCGACCAATCAGTTTCATGGACCGTACGTTCGCCCCCGGACGCCGATGCCACGCCGCTTTGCAGACAATCATTCGCAAAGCGGGAATTATATGAACGCGTTAGATTTATCCTTGAATCATTGACCTGTAAAGAAACAGATGGGCACCATTCAGCACGCTCCGCCTTGCTGACGATGTATATTTCGGACATAATATTCAAATGATTCCACGAGTTGGAAATATGAGACACCCGCAACGGAGGACACCATGCCGCTTCATGAACTGGCCGGGCGCCCAGCGCCCCAACATCTGCTGACCAACATCCCCAGGCTGGTTTCCGCCTATTATCTGAACAAGCCGGACCCGGACGATCCGTCCCAAGGCATTTCCTTCGGCACCTCCGGGCACCGGGGCTGCTCCGAGGACAACACCTTCAACGAGCATCACATCCTGGCCGTCTGCCAGGCCATCTGCGAATACCGAGCCCAAAACAAGATCGACGGGCCGCTGTTCATGGGCATGGATACTCACGCCCTGTCCGAACCGGCCCTGGCCACGGCCCTGGAGGTCTTCGCGGCCAACGGCATAGCCGTTCACATTCAGGAAGGGCTGGGCTACACCCCCACGCCGGTGATCTCCCACGCCATCCTGAGTTGGAACCGCGACAACGGCTCCACGGCAGACGGAGTGGTCATCACGCCCTCCCACAACCCGCCCCGCGACGGGGGCTTCAAGTACAACCCGCCCCAGGGCGGCCCGGCCGACACCTCCATCACCGGCGCCATACAGACCCGGGCCAACAATATCCTGAAAAACGGAGTGGAAGGCATCCGCCGCATGCCTTACGAAAGCGCACTCAAGGCGGATAACGTCACCCATCACGACTTTGTCATGCCCTATGTGCTGGACCTGAGGAATATCCTGGACATGGACGCAATCCGGGCGGAAGATCTCAAAATAGGGGTGGACCCCATGGGGGGCTCGGGCATTGCCTTCTGGGAGCCCATTGCCGAAACCTACGGACTGGATCTGGAAGTTACCAACAAACTCATCGACCCGACCTTCTCCTTCATGACCGTGGACAAGGACGGCAAAATCCGCATGGACTGCTCATCCAGATACGCCATGGCATCACTCATCCGGCACAAGGACGAGTACGACATAGCCTTCGGCAACGACCCGGACTACGACCGCCACGGCATTGTCACCAAAAGCTCCGGACTGCTCAACCCAAACCACTACCTGGCCGTGGCCGTGAACTACCTCTTCCGCACCCGCAGGGGGTGGAAACCAGAAGCGGCCATCGGCAAGACCCTGGTCTCCAGCTCCATGATCGACCGGGTGGCCGGGGAACTAGGCCGCAAGCTGTATGAAGTGCCCGTGGGCTTCAAATGGTTCGTGGACGGCCTGCTGGCCGGTTCCTGCGCCTTCGGCGGCGAGGAATCAGCCGGGGCGAGCTTCGCACGCCGCAACGGCAGCGTCTGGACCACGGACAAGGACGGCATCATCATGGACCTGCTGGCAGCCGAGATCACGGCCCAGACCGGCAGGGATCCCGGCGAACTGTACAGAAAACTGGAAGAACGCCACGGCTCGCCCGTGTACGAGCGCATGGACGTCCCGGCCACCAGCGGGCAAAAGGCCGCGTTCAAGGACCTCACCCCGGACATGATCACCGCCGACGCCCTGGCTGGTGAGTCCATCCAGGCGGTTCTGACCAACGCGCCGGGGAACAACGCGCCCATCGGCGGCCTCAAGGTGACCACGGAAAACGGCTGGTTCGCGGCCCGTCCCTCGGGCACCGAGGACATCTACAAGATCTACGGTGAAAGCTTCAAAGGCCAAAGCCATCTCAGGGAACTCCAGGCCGAAGCCCAGGAAATCGTCAATACGGCTTTCAAGGCCTCGGGCTGCTGACCAGATCAATGCGAAACGCAAATGGGGTGTCGCTCGATGCGGCACCCCATCCTTTTTAAGAATCTCACGGACTTCTTAACGAAGAAAATTTTATTTCTAATTTCTCCAGCTCCACTTTTGTGCCAACATTTTTCCCGTATGATCTCCGGCCCAAACCGGAGACATTCCCAAGGGAGGCAGCCATGAAGGCGGGAAACAAAGTCAGAGTACTCGGTTCAGGCGGGGCGGTCATCATCGTGGCCGGTCTTGTGGGCATACTTTACTGGAAGGCGGGCCAGCTCACCCCGATCCTGCAGCAGGCCGGCCAGGACCCGGCCGCCTCGGCCCTGGCCGTTCAGGTGGGAGACACACTCTCCTCCCTCAAGGCATGGACCCTGGGGCTGGGCATAGGCTTGGCGCTACTCGTCACCGGCCTGAGCTTCTACCTGGCCGACTACCTGACCCGGGCCATAGGCCGGGTGGCCGAGGTGCTCAAACAGTTCAATCTGGGCAACCTCAACGTGGACTACATTCCCATGGGCAAAGCCGTGGACTGCGGCCAGATGGCCGGATGCAACAACCCGGACTGCCGCTCCTACGGCAAGGAGTCCTATTGCTGGGTGGAAGCCGGTTCCTTCAATGCCGACCCGCACTGTCCCAAGGCCCAACGGGGCGAGGACTGCCGCGACTGCAAGATTTACAAGCATGCCGTGCATGACGAATTCGAGGAACTGGGCTCGGTGCTCAACACCATGGGCGACAGGCTCCGGGAGGTTATCGGCCACATCAAAACGGCCGCTCTCAACGTCTCCTCGGGCAGCCAGGCACTGTCGGAATCATCCCAGTCCATGGCTCAGGGGACCACGGAACAGGCCGCGTCCGTGGAGGAAACCAATGCCTCCATGGAGCAAATGTCCGCCAACATCCTAGGCACCGCCGATACGGCCAAACGCACCGCGGACATCGCCGTCCGCGCGGCAACGGAAGCCAAACGGGGCGGCAAGGCCGTTGCCGAAACGGTCGAGGCCATGACCATCATTGCCGAAAAGATTTCCATCATCGAAGAAATAGCCCGACAGACCAACCTCCTGGCTCTGAACGCCGCCATCGAGGCGGCCCGCGCCGGCGAGCACGGCAAGGGCTTTGCGGTGGTGGCCGCCGAGGTCCGCAAGCTGGCCGAACGTTCGGGCTCGGCCGCCGTGGAGATCGGCGAACTTTCCGCAAGAAGCATGGATGTAGCCAGAGAAGCCGGGAGCGTGCTGGAGAAAATGGTGCCCGAGATCACCCAAACCGCGGATCTGCTCCAGGAGATATCCGCCTCCAGCGATGAGCAACGCAGCGGAACCGACATCATTTCCCAGGCTGTCAGCCAGATGGACAGTGTGGTGCAGCAGAACGCCTCGGCAGCCGAGGAACTGGCTTCCACCGCAGAGGAGCTTTCCTCCCAGGCGGGAATGCTGGAACAGGAAATCGGCTACTTCAGCGTCGACGGCCACGAACGCAGCCAGCCGCACATCCACGCCGCGACAGAAACACAGGCCCTGCCGGCCGGGGAGGATTTCGCAAGGTTCTAGAGTTTGCCGCCCCAGAGATGCAGCACCTGCGAAGTGGCCCTGATCCCGCCGGGTACGCTGAAACGGGACTCGTAGTAACGGATGAAATCCCGGTACGCCTTGGGGCGTGCCGGGCTCTTTTGTGCGCTTGCCGTGGCCCCGGTGGCCTGGTGCGCACGCAAAAAGGAATGCACGTCAGGAAACACGACCACATGCTCGCAGACTTCCCATTGAAAGCGAATGTCCGGCATGGACTCCATGAGTTGCACGTAGAATTCCGGGCCCCACATCCGCAGCATGGAGCCGAATCCGGTTGCCGCACTCGCCTCGGCCAGTTCGTACAGGGAACCGCGCACGAAAGCAGACAGGGAAAATGAACCGCCAGCCCGCAGCAGCCCGAGATTTTCCGGGATGGACCGGGTCGGGTCAGCGTACCACTGCATGGTCGAGGAACTGAGCAGCAGGTCGAAAGTCCCCGGGTCGAAACCGAGCTCCTCACCGTCGGCCACCAGCAGCTCGGGCGCGGTGAGCAGGCCGGTGTCGATGCCTTCCAGCATGCGCGGGGCAATGTCCACGGCCACATAGCGTTCATGGCTGAAACGCCGGGCCGCCGAATGCGTGAGCACGCCGCACCCCGCGCCGATCTCCAGGATGGAGGGATAGTGCCCCGGCTCCACCTTGGCCGCGCAGGCGCGCGCCGCCTCGGCCTGCACCGAGGCGAACCGGGCATAGGTGGCGTGGGCCCGGTCGAAACTACGGCCGACGCGGGCCTTATGCGAGTAGGTCGAGGAGCTCATGTTCGGGAATCCAGTGCCCGCACGGCAGGGCCATGTATTGCGCGCCGTCCAGGTATTGCAAAATGTCTTCCGAGGCTTCGGGGAAGACGATGCGATCCTGCTCGCCGTGCACCAGCACCACCTTGTAGCCGCCGGTGAAGGCAGGATGGGCCTTCGACTGCATCAGATAGCGCAAGCCTTCGGCCAGCGGTCCGGCATGCTCCGGGACAAAGGAGACCGGCCGCGCGCAGCCACACTTTTTCAGGAACTCCCGGAGCACGGCTTCGGGCTGTTTGCCGAACTGGCGAAGCATGAGTCTGACCACCCGTTCGGGAGTGAATGAAGTAAAATCGTAGAACGGCGCAGCCAGGATGATGCGCTCATAGTGCGGCTCGATGACCCGCCAGTATTTAAGCACCATATGTGCGCCCGAGGACCAGGCGGCAAGCGTGCCCCGCCCCTGTTGCAGACGCCGCACCAGAGTGCGTTCGTCCATGTCAACGAAGGGCTGCAGAAATTCGCCGCGCTCTACCAGCCGGGGATAGATTTCAGGATATCCGGCCCATCCGGAAACAAAAGTCAGAGGCATGGCGTTTCCCTCTCCAGACCCGCCGCCAAGTGTGTCAAGGCCGACTCCAGCAAAATCATGTCATCGTCGGTCAAATCCGCACGCAGACACAGCCGCAGGCGCGAGCTGCCCCCGGGCACAGTTGGCGGACGCACGGCGCCGGCCCAGACGCCCTTCTCACGCAGCAATTCCTGGCCGTGCAGAGCTCGCTCGTTGGTACCCAGAATCACCGGCACGATCTGGGTGACCGAGCCGCCGGTGTCCAGGCCCAGTGCACGGCAGACCCTCCTGACGCGTTCAGCCATGGCCAGTACCCTGCCGCCAAATTCCGGTCGATCCTTGATCAATTGAACAGCGGCCAGCGACGCGCCCACGGTGGCGGGCGGCAAAGCCGTGGAAAAAATAAACGGCCGAGCCGCGTTGCGCAACCAATCGATAAGCGTCCGGTCGCCGGCCACGTAGGCGCCGTGGGAACCAAAGGCCTTGCCCAGGGTGCCCATGTGCACGTCGATATATCCGGCCACCCCCAGTTCATACGCCAGGCCGCGCCCGCGGCCGAAAACTCCCGCGCCATGGGCCTCGTCCACAGCCACGGCCACATCGTGCCGGGCGCACAGTTCCACGATGCGTTCCAACTCGGCCACATCCCCGTCCATACTGAAGACGCTGTCCGTGACCAACACCTTGCGCGGCGCATCGGCATGCCGTTTCAGGCAGGCGGCCAGATGGTCCATGTCGTTGTGGCGGTAGCGTACCTGCTTTGCGCCGGAAAGTTTGATGCCGTCCACGATGCTGGCATGGTTGAGCCGGTCGGAGAAGACCACGGTATGCCGGTCCGCCAGGGAGGAAAGAATGGCCAGATTGGCCGCATAGCCCGAGCCGAGCACCAAGGCGTCTTCGCACTCCTTGAATTCGGCCAGTTCGGCCTCAAGCTCTCCGAAAAGAAAATATGTGCCGGTGATAAGCCTGGACGCGCCACTGGATGCACCGTATTCTTCCGCAGCGTTCACGGCGGCCCGCCTCACCGAGTCATGCCCGGCCAGGCCAAGGTAGTTGTTGGACGCCAGGTTGAGGTAACGCCTGCCCCCATGCACGAGCAAGCGGTCCGCACCGCGGTCAAGATCCGGGATTTGACGAAACCGTGCCTCTTCCCTAAGGTTTTCGAGTCCGACCCCAATTCGTCTTTTCAACCAAAGTGCTTTCATAACAACTACTTATCTATAAGGAAATTCAATGAATAGGCACACCGTCTGGCATCCGTGCACCCAAATGAAGGACGTGGAGGATCACCCTCTCATAAACGTTCAGAAGGCAAAAGGCATATATCTTTTCGACCCGGAGGGCAATTCGTACATTGATGCGGTTTCATCCTGGTGGGTCAATCTGTTCGGCCATTGCAACCCGCGTCTCATGAACGCGCTCAAGCGTCAGGCCGACACCCTGGACCACGTCATTTTCGCAGGGACCACCCACTCCCCGGCCGAAAAATTGGCCGAAAGGCTCATGGAGCTGACCCCGCCCGAGCTGACGCACATCTTTTTTGCGGACAACGGTTCGGCGGCAGTGGAAGCGGCCATGAAAATGAGCTACGGCTATTGGCACAACACGGGCAAACCCGGGAAAACCAAATTCATCGCCCTGGACAACGGCTACCACGGCGAAACCCTGGGCGCGCTCTCCCTGTGCGGCGAGGAGTTGTACACCAACCTGTACGGCCCCATCATGCCGCAGAACATCCGCGTGCAGGGGCCGGACTGTTACCGCTGCCCCTACGGCGAACACCGCGCCACCTGCGACGCACCCTGTTTCGAGCATATGGAACGGGCCGTGGCCGAAAACGCCGACTCCCTCTCGGCGGTCATGGTGGAGCCGCTGGTGCAGTTCGCAGGGGGCTTCAAAATGTACCCGCCCGTCTATCTCAAAAAGCTCCGTTCCTGCACCGAAGCGCACGGCGTGCACCTCATCTTCGACGAGATCGCCACGGGATTCGGCCGCACCGGCACCATGTTTGCCGCCGAGCAGGCCGGTGTTTGCGCGGATTTCGTCTGCCTGTCCAAGGGCATCACCTCGGGCGTGCTGCCCCTCTCGGTGGTGCTGACCAACGACACGGTCTACGAGGCGTATTACGCGGACTACACCGAGCTCAAGGCCTTCATGCACAGCCACAGCTACACAGGCAACCCGCTGGCCTGCGCAGTTGGCTGCGAAACCATGGACATCTTCCGCGACGACGACGTCATCAACGCCAACCGGCCCAAGTACGAACACCTGCGTTCCTGCGTTGAGGACCGGTTCGCCGAACACAGGCATGTGGGAGAAATCCGGTCCACCGGATTCATCTGTGCCGTGGAGTTGGTGGCCGACCCTACAGCCAAGGCCCCGTTCGACTGGAAGCGACGCATCGGATTCCGGATATACCGAGAGGCGGTCAAACGCGGCGCACTGCTCAGAAACCTGGGCGACACCATCTATTTCCTGCCGCCCTACGTCATCACTAAAAACGAAATCGAGACTTTGGTGGACATTGCCCGCGAGTCCGTCAGCGTCGTACTGGATTGATCATGGAAAAACTCTACATATCCGGAACAGGAACCGAAATAGGCAAGACCCACTTCAGCGCCTGGCTGACCCGCGAACTGAAAAGCCAGGGCAAACGCGTCAAATACGTCAAACCCGTACAGACCGGCTATCCGGCCGACGACGACGCGGCTTTCGTACGCAATTACGCGGGATTGTCCGAAAAAGACGCCGTGGTGCTCTTCACCGGCGACGAGCCGGTGTCGCCCTGCTTCCTCTGGGAAACCTTCCCCTTCGACGAGGTCGTCTCCGCCATCACCAAGGTCAAGGACTGCGACGTACTTCTGGTGGAAGGAGCGGGCGGCCTCCTCGTGCCCCTGGACAAGCAGCGCAAGAACTACGAAATCGCCGAGTACTGCGGGCTGGAGACGGTAGTGGTGGTGCCCAATGAACTGGGCTGCCTGAGCAACGCGCAACTCAATGGTCACTTCCTGGCCAGCAACGGCATTCCGTTCAAGGGCTTCGCGCTCAACAACCACTTTGCAGGCGACGAAATCAACCGCGAACGCAACCATTCCATGCTCGCCCACCTCATGCCCGGCTCCATCCGCTGGGTGTTCGGGGACATTTAACGAATTTAGGGAGCAGGAAACCTTTTGCAAAAGGTTTCCTGCTCCCCATTCCTTCCGGAACTCTTCGACGATCGCTTAACGGTGTTTTGCCTCCCGTCATAAAAGGTATCGGATCGTACTTCCCAACCAAACAAGATTCATTGCGAATGCATTCCTCAACCGGTTGCGGGAGCCGAAGTTTGACGGGGCAGAAACATCACACCCCATGGTCCGGCACAAAAGCGGCGGAACCAGCAAGCCCATCCAGGGATCTCTTCAATGGAATGAACAGCAAGGACGCAAGCGCAAAGGACAATGCCTCGGCCACGGGCTGAGCATAGACCACGCCGTCCATTCCAAAGATTCCGGGCAAAATCAGAATTGCCGGGATAAAAAAGATCCCTTGTCTGCTCAGATTCAAGACCATCCCTTCCCCGGCCTTTCCCAAAGCCAGGAAAAGCGTTGAATAGACCATGAAAAATCCAAACAATATGAAGACAGCCCCGTTGTACAGGAGGACGCTTCCGCCTATCTCCACGATGCTCAAATCGCCGTGGCTGAACAGCTCCATAATTTCACGGTTGAAAAGGCAAAGCAACAAAGCCACGACGGCACAATACCCCCCTGTCCATTTCAACGTGGCTGTTGTGGCGTCCTTGAGGCGTCCGTAATCGCCGGCGCCGTAACTATATCCCGCGAGAGGCTGGAACCCTTTGACAAATCCAAAAATCACAAAAGACACCAAGGCCAATATTCTCAATGCGATCCCAATGCCGGCCACCGCCGCGTCACCGTATTCGCTGATCGCCGTATTCGTCATTCCCATGGAAAGACCAGACAGCAGTTGAAAGGCGAACATCGGAAGACCGAGCTTGAGCACAGCGAGGTATATGTTTTTTTCAAAAGCGATATGACTTGGCGCTATTTCAACATTTGCCTTGGACCCGACAAAATACCAGATAAAGATCGCAAGCATGACAACCTGGGCGATGACGGTTGCAACAGCGGCGCCATAGACTCCCAATTTGAACGTGAAAATGAAAACAGGATCCAAGAGTATGTTCAAAACTCCGCCCAACAACATGACAAGCATCGACATCCTTGCAGCGCCCTCAGAGATGACAACATTGTTTATTGCTATATAGCATACGGTGACCGTGGAAAACAGCATGTAAACGGTAAAATAGCTTTCAGCATACGGCAGGATTGTTTCCGAAGCACCCAAGTATACAAGTATCTGCTCTGAAAAAAACAAAGAGACGCCTGTTATGACAACCCCGGCAACAATACTGGAAAAAAGGGCGGAAGAAGCGGTTTTATTGGCGGCAGGCATGTTGCCGTCTCCCATATAGCGGGAGATGCACGATGCGGCTCCTGTTCCAAATGTCAGCCCCAGACCGATAACCACCTGCACGACCGGAAAAACAATGGAAACCGCCGCCATCTGGCTGGGACCGAGCCAACTGATGAAGTACGCGTCCACCACGTTGTACAGAGCCGAAACCAACATGCCTATGATGGCCGGAAGCCCTAATTTCAAGAGGGCTGTCGAAACTTTTTCATCACTGAGCACCTGAATTCTTTTGTCTTTTTCGATCATGAAATTCTTCCTGTTTGCCTGTTGGATCCAAGCGTATAGCAGCTATACGCTTGAGGTAAAAAAATTATTCTTCGTGGGCCTCGATCTCCTGCGCCATGGTGCGCAGAAAGTGCTTGAGAAAGCGGACGTGCTCTTCCGATTCCTCCTCCAACAACCGGGTGACCTTTTCATCAAACTCGCGGTGAAACCGCGCATGCGTCGCATAAGCGGTTTGCCCTTTCGAGGTCAGACTCAACAGGACCTTCGATTGGTTGTCAGGGTCGTTTTGCTTGGTCACCATTCCCTTTTTCTCCAATTTCTGGACAAGCTGGGAAACAGCCCCCTTGGTAACGCCGAATTTCTGCGCCAAGGCCGCCACATGAAATCCCGGATTCTCCTGGATCGCAACAATCAGATGAATCTCGGCTTCGAACAAACGTTTGTCAGTCCCATAAAAATGGGTCTTCTTGTCATAATCAAAAAGCAGCCACGCCACGCGCAACAGCTGATAGCTGACACCGGATTCTTCCTTACTGCGAACCAACATGCAGAAACCGTATAGCCACTATACGCTCCTGTCAAGCTCCTTTGTCGGCCCAACGTCCATCCGGATTCAACATCGAACCATATCATGAGAATTCCGGTAAAAGTTTTCAGCCCCAGGGCGAATCGGATAAAAAAAGCCCTCACGCATGAACGCATACGCGAGGGCTCATTTCTTTCAGCGGCGCCGCGGGTGCAACGACATGGACAGCCGCTACTCCACGATATCAGAACTTTTAATTTCAACCTGATGGCCCGGTCCGGCATCGAAGATGACCAGATAGGGCCCCTGTGGTTTGTTGAAGGTGAATTCGCTGTCCTCGTTCATTTTGCCCCGAGCCACGGTCTTGTCGTTCGCATCGCGAACAAACATGCGCACCCCTTTGGCGGAGGAGCCGTCTGAGAACCCACCCTCGCAGGTGATGGTTCCGTCTCCGTTGTCCAGGCAGGAACACAAGGCGGAATGCGCCGAGGCCGAGACAGGGACGCACAGGCAGGCAAAAAGGGCCAACACGGGAAACAGCTTCATGGTCTTGGTCATTTGAGATAGCTCCGTATGTATGATCGGCAAGGCACCGGTAACCCGCCGAAACGGATTCCGGTGCCCTGAACAGTCGTTACTTGGTGGTGGTGAAACTCAGGGAAAATGCGTACCAGACCCGCCGGGTGTCATCCAGCCGGTGCTCATACTTGCCGATGATGAGCTGGCGACCGGCCGGACCGACCTTGACATTGAACGGCTTGCCGCCCTTCAGGTCGGCCATGTCCGGATGCTCGATGCCCGAGTCCGAGGTTTTGGAAACGCGCGCGCCTTCAGTTGGCATGGGCTTGCCCTCGTAATAGAGCACCACGGGCAACAGATCGCCCTTTTTCAGCCTGGTGGGATCTTTGAGAGGCACGATCTCTACGCGTTGGCCCACGGGCTTGGCCATGAAAGGCTGCCAGGTCGGAATTTCCTTGGCCAGCTTGTAGGAACGTCCTTCGTCGACGATGGTTCCGCGCACTTCCTGCGGACCGGGGAAATTGCGCCAGCCGTCCTCTTCGGTGTTATACCAATACTTGTTGTCGAACTCGACGGTCAGCATGACGAACTCGTCGTTGAGCCAGGCATAGGCTTCTCCCTTGTGCTCTACCGGCTCCAGGGCGACGCGCCAGTCATTGGCGGTGATCCCCGTCATGGCGGTGATGCGGGACACGGGATACGGGTCGGTGTTGCCCGGGTGTCCGTAAAGCAGGTGAACCTTGTCCCCCCGTTTTTCCAGCCACATATCATGAGCCTGCGCAGCTGTCGCGGCAAACAGGATCAGCAGCAGAGAGCAGATGAAGACATGTCGTTTCAGCATCGTAGGGTTACTCCTTTTCTTTGATGATATAGAAAATCATTTTCAAATTCACTAGCCGCATGTAATACGGATGTCACATTTGTGTGTCAAGAAAAACCGTACGAATCCGGCGCAATTCAAATGGACGACTTGATAAAAAACCGAAGGAATGTTTTCAAAAGGCGATGATCAAAATGATTTAAGTGCGAAACTCAAAAAAAGCCCTCGCGATCAACTCGCAAGGACTTTTTCTTTCAGCAGCGGAGCTACACGCAAGCCATAAAAAACCACTTCATCAGCCGGCCCTACCGCGCACCTTGCGGGCCTCTTCATCCTTGCCCTGTTCCAGTAACGAGCGAACAAGCGTCTCCCAATATTCGTCCCTGTCCGGCCGAAGGGCAGCGCACTGGCGGGACAGCACTTCCGCGATCTGCGGGTCCTCACCCATGTCCAGATACATGGAGGCCAGCATGTGCATGGCCTGGTCGTCGTTATGGTTGGCGTTGAGGGCCAGATGCAGATATTCGCGGCTCTGGTCGTTGTCGCCCCGGGTCATGTGCACCCGCGCCAGCGACAGCAGCACCAACCGTTCGCCGTTGGGCAACTCCCCGGCCTTGGAATACCACTTCTCGGCGGCGTCCAGCTCCTTGTCCCGCTCGGCCAAGTTGCCCAGCCGGATCATGCTGAACACATGGCCGGGATCATGCTCCAGGCACTTTTCATAGGCCGCGCGTGCATCCTTGAACTTGCCCAGCCGATGGTTGGCCCAGCCGAGGTTGTACAGGGCCATGGCATCCGCCGGGTCGTGCCCCAACACGGTTTCAAACTCCTTACGGGCCTCCTTGAGGCGGCCCAATTGTGCGTAGCAGATGCCCAGCGAGTTCCTTGAAAGCAGGTTGGATTCATCCGCCAGCAGGGAAAGCTTGTACTCCTCCACCGCGCCGTAGATGTCGCCGTCCGTGAAACTGCGGTCCGCCGAAAGGTTCATGGAGACGGAATCGAACACGACCACGCGGGGCTCGGGCAGCAGAAGGGCGTGCTCCAGTGCCTTGCGGCAGTTGTCCATCATGTCGGTCCGCCGAAAATTGAGGTACGGGAAGGCCGACGCGCCCACGGCGATTTCCGTGTCCAGCTGCCTGGAAGCCAGCTTCTCCAGTTCCAGGGCCTTGGCCCGCAACTCTTCCTCGCCCAAGCCGGGCTGGTAGAAGATCATGCCGCCCAGGCCATAGCGTCCAACTACGGTATCTTCCCCGAACACCTCTCGGGCCAGGCCCGTGATCTTGCGAGCCATGGAGTCCATGAAGCTCTGAAAACTGCCGGGCTGATCTCCCAGCTCGTCCAGCATGCGCACCAGAGTCAGGCCGAAAACGTCCTGGGACTGACGATCCTTTTCCACATGGGCCACAAAATCCCGGTAGGCGTAAAGCCCGGTATCCTGCTCCTTAATGGGCATATCCGCCGCGTCGGCGGGTTCGAAAATACTCTCGTGCTCGGCCACCAGCCTGAGCCTGTCCCCGGCAACCACCGCCAGGGACGGGTCCGTGGCGTGCAGCAACTCGGCGAAGGCCATCTCCTCCTGTACCTCGATGAGTACAGCCTCCCCCTTATATACGGTAGGATACTGGGCGGAGAGGCGTTCGTCCTCGGTGATCTTGGCCGTGGTCAACCTGCCGGACTTGGGCGCGCTGATCAAAAAGCGCTGCCCCACCCGGGCGCCCACATTGGCCCCCAGGCTCACGACCATGCGCTCCATGGGCAGGATATCCACCACTTTGCCGCCCTTCTGCAGGATGTCGGCATAGGCGAACACGCGGTCGCGACCCAGGTCCTTGGCCGTGGATACGGCACGGCGGGCCTTCTGCAACAGGACGCGGGCCTGTTCGGCGGGCTCCTTGCGGAACTGAGGACCGTCCATGGCCTGCGGGTAATTCACATATCCCACGCTGGCGGAGATTCTGATGATGTCCTCGGTGATGTCATCCACAAACGACAACTTGCCGATACCGGCCCGGATGACCTCGGCCAGCTGGAAACAAGCTTTGGGCTTGGCGTCGGGCAACAGCACCGCGAACTTGTCGTTGGCGAAACGCGAGGCAGTCACGTGCTTGGGGCAAACCATGCCCAGCAGATGCCCCACCTCGGCCACAATATCGTCGCCGGTGAGGTAGCCGTACTTCTCACAAACCCAGCGAAAACTGTCCAAGTCAATGAAGATAACGCCGAACGTGCCGGTAAAGGACGGCAGTTCCATGTTCAGGGGCTTGGTGGAGCAGGCCCCCGTGTGCAGACAATCCTGCACCTGATCGATGGCACGGGTCAGTTCGCTCAGAAAGAACTCGCGGTTGAACAACCCGGTGAGCGGGTCGGTGATGACGCGCTTCTGAAGCACGATGCGCTCCAATGCAGCCGAAGCCAATCCCTTGATGTACTTCGGGGCCACCCTGGGAGCCGCAAGCCGCACGCCGCGAGCCACGAAATACCCCAACAGCGAGCCGCTCAGCACCAACGGCAGGAAGAGTTCGCCGTCCTCCTTGCGGAATTCCGGTTCCGCCCTGCTCGCCGCTTCCCGGGGATCCTCATCGGTGCGCGGGAAAAAGAGACTGTAGGAAGAAAAGGGCAGGAAATCCGAAATCGCATCCTTGAGCGCATGCTCGTTGTCGATGAGTTCCTGCCGAGTAAGTGCCATGCAGCCGTCCACGAAAACCTGTTGATTCGACTTCATATCGGGAGTTTACAGGCAGAGCCCGCTTTTCTCAAACGAAAAGTTGGCGGATACGCAGTCGAATCCGGAACGAACCTCTCCCCCACACCCCCGGGCCTTTCAGCGCCTCCTCGAGCCATAACATATATATAAGCATAGCCGACGCCAGTTCGACTATATCAAGACATAAAGATATAGACATCTTTTCCGATATATCATAGCAAGGAATTCCTGCGTGGCGTTAAACAGGAACGCGAAATGCGAAAAATCACCGACCCGAAAGAATTACAGGAACTCTGCCTCGAGTGGCGACGACAAGGTATGAGCATCGGCTTGGTTCCGACCATGGGCTTTTTCCATGCCGGACACCTCTCGCTCATGGATCATGTGCATCCCCTGTGCGACCGTATGGTGGTCACCCTGTTCGTGAACCCCACCCAGTTCGGCCCAAGCGAGGACCTGAACTCCTACCCACATGACCTTGAAAATGACGCAAGACTTGCCGAAAAGCACGGAGCGGACATCCTCTTCGCGCCCGAAGCCGATGCCATGTACAACCCAGACCACGCCACCTGGGTCCAAGTACCCGAACTGGCTCGGGGACTTTGCGGCCGCACCAGACCCGACCATTTCCAAGGCGTATGCACCGTGGTCACCAAGCTGTTCATGCTCACCCAGCCCACCCTGGCCGCCTTCGGCCAAAAGGACTGGCAGCAACTGGCCATCATCCGCCGCATGGTGCAGGACTTGAATATTCCGGTGGAAATCCATGGCAGACCTATCGTGCGCGAGGCCGATGGCCTGGCCATGAGTTCACGGAACGCCTACCTCACCGAGGAGGAGCGCGCCTGCGCACCCGGCATACACGCGGCCTTGAAGGCTGCGGAAAAACTGGTGCTGGAAGGCGAGTGCAACGCCGAGACTGTGAAGAATTTCATCCGCACCCGCATCACGGAAAGCGTTCCCATGGGGCGTGCGGACTACATTGAATTGGTGACGCCGGACGGCATCAAGCCCGTGGAGTCCATCAGCGGCCCGGTTTTGGCGGCAGTGGCGGTCTACATGGGCAAGGCCCGGCTCATCGACAACCAATACATAGAGGTATGACGACGTGGCACGGAGATGTTTCCTGAGCGCCAAGATTCACGGCGCCACCATAACCAGCGCCAAGCTGGAGTATCACGGCAGCCTGTCCATCGACACCGAACTGCTCAAGGCGGCAGGGATCCTGCCCTTCGAGCAGGTGGACGTGTACAACCTCGACAACGGAGAACGCCTGACCACCTACGCCATTCCGGGCGGTCCCGGTGAAATCTGCCTGAACGGGGCGGCCGCTCACAAGGGCGAGGCGGGCCAGCGCATCATCATCGCCACCTACCAGTGGGTGGAAGAAAACGAAGCCACAACCCGAGAGCCCCATGTTGTCATCACCGACGCGGACAACAAGGTGGCCGAAGTCATAGACTACAAAATCAGCCTGGGTCTCTAGGCCGGATTGAAAACAAAAGGTTCACAGGAGGAATCGAGAATGCAGTTTCCCAAAGGAAAGTACCTGTTTACTTCGGAGTCCGTAACCGAAGGACACCCCGACAAAGTCGCCGACCAGATTTCCGACGCTATCCTTGACGCCATCATCGCTCAGGACCCGGACTGCCGCGTGGCCTGCGAAACCTTGGTAACCACCGGCATGGCCTTCATCGCCGGCGAAATCTCCACCACCGCTTACGCCGAATTCCCGGAAATCGTCCGCGAAACCATCAAGGACATCGGCTACAACAGCTCCGACACCATGGGCTTCGACTGGCAGACCTGCGCAGTCATCTCTTCCATCGACAAACAGTCCGCCGACATCGCACAGGGCGTCGACCGCACCAAGCCCGAAGAACAGGGCGCGGGCGACCAGGGCATGATGTTCGGTTACGCCACCAACGAGACCCCGACCCTGATGCCCACTCCCATCTATTACGCCCACAAGCTTTCCCGCCGCCTGACCTACGTGCGCAAGGAAGGGGTCCTCGACTTTCTTCGCCCGGACGGCAAGACCCAGGTCTGCGTGGAATTCGAAGACGGCAAACCAAAACGCATCGACAACGTGGTCGTCTCCACCCAGCACGATGACCACATTGCCCAGTCCGACCTGCAGGAAGCCATCATGAAGGAAGTGATCCTGAAGACCCTGCCCGAGGAACTGGTCAACGGCCAGCTCAAAACCTACATCAACCCCACCGGCCGCTTCGTGGTCGGCGGCCCGGTAGGCGACTGCGGCCTGACCGGACGCAAGATCATCAACGACACCTACGGCGGCGCGGGCGCACATGGCGGCGGCGCCTTTTCGGGCAAGGACCCGTCCAAGGTCGACCGCTCCGGAGCCTACATGGCCCGCTACGTCGCCAAGAACGTGGTCGCTTCCGGACTGGCCGATGAGTGCGAAGTGCAGATCGCCTACGCCATCGGCGTTGCCGAGCCCGTCTCCGTGGTCGTCAGCTCCCGCGGCACCGGCCAGATTCCCGACGATGTGCTGACCAAGGCCGTCACCGAAGTCTTCGACCTGCGACCCTACTACATCATTGATCGCCTGAAGCTGAAGCAGCCCATCTACCGCAAGAGCACCAACTACGGGCACTTCGGCCGCGAACTCCCAGAATTCCAGTGGGAAAAGACCGACGCGGTCGACGACCTGCGCACCGCCTGCAAGATCTAGCACGGCGAAACGTCACACGCATACAAAAGGCGGAAGCTTCATGCTTCCGCTTTTTTGTTGACGGATGTGTTTAGCATCTATACACATTAAACATGCGAAGCCTTGAAGCAATGAAAAACGAATTTGAGCACCTGAGCGCAGTACTGGCTAAATTCAACAGAATCAGCAAGTTGCCACTTGATTTCGGTGTTGGCATCCTCATCAATCCGTCCGAAATCCACGCCGTGGCCAAGCTCTGCGATCACGGCCCCATGAGCCTGACCGAGCTGGCCGACATGGCCTTTGTCACCAAGGGGGCCATGTCCCAACTGGTGTCAAGATTGGAGAAAAAAGGACTTGTCTACCGCGAAGTGGCTGAGAACAACCAGTCCAAACAGATACTCCACCCCACGAAGCTGGGGGAAAGGGCCCAGAGGGGGCACATGAAATTTCATGAAGAGCACGACAGGGAGTTCTTCTCCTATGTGGCCTCCATGCCGGACGCTGAATACAACGTCTTCAAAGAAGTCTGTAGACGGATGGACCGTTGGATGGACAACTACCTGAAGTAATTTTTTTACCAAAAGAGTTAAGATGCTTAACTCCATAGGAGGCACCCATGCCCTTCCCAACCCCCAAGACATCTCTGGCCCCGGTCGAGCATGTGCTCATGGAATCCATCAGCGCCCAGGCGATCATCGACGCCGTACGCATGAACCTGTTCGACCATTTGAGCGGAAAACCCATGTCCGCGGCAACACTTGCCGAGACCATGGAACTGAAGGCCGAACCACTGGAAGCCATGCTGGATGTACTGGTGGACCGCCGGCTGCTCACCATAGACGGACGCACCTATGCCAACACGGAAATGGCCGAGGAATACCTGGTGAGTTCATCACCGCTCTATCAGGGCAAGGCGTTGGATTTGCAACACAGCCACAACGAGCTGCTCCGCAGAAGCCTGCCCACCCTGCTCAAGGGCGGCGAAATGGAACGCCAGAAAACAGATGAAGCCTGGGCAGAGGGAGACACCATGGACGGAACGCTCCAGCATGCACTCAACGGGCAGCTCCAGGGAGCGGTCGCCTACCTGAAGAATCTGCCGGAATTCGCATCCTTCCGCACCATGGCCGACATCGGCGGCAACCACGGCCACTATTCCATGGAACTGCTGGAACAGAACTCCGACCTGACCAGCACCATACTGGATCTGCCCCACGTGACCGGACCGGCCATGCAGCGTTGCTCAAGGCTGGGATATGCCGACCGTATCTCCTGCAAACCGTTCGACCTGCGTAACGACGAACTTCCCGCAGAAGCCTACGACTTCGTATTCGCCTCGCATATCCTCTACGCTTGCGTGAACGATTTCGAAAAGACATTCGGAAATATTCATCGCTCCATCAAGCCCGGCGGCTGCTTCGCCTCGCACCACCTCTCCCCTGAAGGCGGCGCAAGCCCTCTCTACCGGACCAATGTGGAGCTGATCACCCGGCTCATGGGCTATGAAACCCATTTCCTTTCCAGACAGGACCTGGAAAAATCGCTCACTGCTGCAGGGTTCGGCGGCTTCACCCACATCTTCACCGGCTGCGACGGTCAGACCCTGCTGCTGGTGGCCCGCAAACAATGAAAGGCAGGGCGGGAACCTCAAGCTTCCGTCCTGCCGTTGACAAAGAAGTAAAACCGCCGGACCAAGCTCCTCTCCAAGAAACTCCGGGCAGGAACATGGATTGAAAGCAAAGGCGCTACGCCTCGGCCATGCAGCACGTTTCATCCTGAATGTCGCTGATGTCCGCGCAGAGAATCATGTCCTTGTTCAACTTCCGGTGATGAAAGACGTGAGCGATAGTGATACACCGATTGCCCGATGCCAGGGAGATGTAGGGGGCGGTGGTGAACTTTTCCAACCCGGCCCGCAACGGCAGATAGTATTCCTTGAGGGAGTGATCGGTCCCCTGGTTGGCGGGTTCGTAAAGCAGGCGCTTGCTGCGCTTGAGTTTGTCCGGGTTGCAGACGGTGCTGGAAACCTGAACGCCGCGCATATCCAGGACGTAGAGGCATTCGATCATCGGGTGGGCGTCCACGAAACGAGCCAATTCCCGGTCCATATTTTTGCCTGTGTCCGCATCCACCGCGGCGATCTCCATGCCCAGAGTAAGCATGAGGGCATCGTACTGATTCAGGCGGTACTTGTTCTCGCTGACGCGGCGGGTGACCAAAGTCTCGTAGGATGAAGCCAGGGAATCCACGGCCTCGCGCAGGCCGGAATAGCCGGATGTCGGGTTGCCGGGCCTGGCGAAATGAAAACCCTGAAACACATCCACGCCGTTTTCCAGCAGACAGAGCGCTTCTTCCTGACACTCCACACCTTCGGCCACCACCAATGCCCCGATACGCCCGGCCATCTGCACGAAGCTCTTGACCACCTCCACCTTATGGAACTGCTCATGAATACCGGAAATAAGCGACCGGTCCATCTTGAGCACGTCCGGCTTGATGAGCGGAATGCGGTCCAGGTTGGAATATCCCGCGCCCACATCGTCCAGGGCAATAAGAAAATCCCTGCTGCGGTAGAACTCCACGAAGTCCAGCAATACGTCAGTGTTGTCGGCTCTGGATTCAATTATCTCTATGATGATGTTGCTGGGAGAGACGCCGTATTTGCGGACCGCCTTGAGCAGGTTTCGTGTTCCCCTGGCGCTCACCCCGAGACAGGAGACATCCATGTTTACGGAGAGCATGAGACTGCGGTCGGCCCATTGCAGGTGGGAAAAGGACTCCAGAGCCTTTTCCCGGCAGGCCCGGTCCAGTGCCAGGCGGGTCCGCCGCTCCGTGGCCAGGGCAAAGAGAAAGGAGGGGGGAATGGTTTCGCCCGTTGCCGGGTCGATGCCGCGAGTCAAAGCTTCCAAGGCAAAGACCGATTTACGCTTCAAGGAAACCAGGGGTTGAAAAACCGTCTTGAGATGCCCCTGTTCGATGATTTCGAGAACGGTCCTGTCCGGATGTTGCATGGAGGCTCCGCTGGGTGGCTTTGTTCGCGCGTCCGCCGGGGAGGCCGATCCTCCCCGGCGTGTCGGGTGGAGTGTATGTGATCGCGTTCCTTAGAGGATTCCGTCTTCACCTGTTCTGATGCGCATGGCCTTGGCCAGATCCATCACGAAGATGACGCCGTCACCTTCGTTGCCGGTCTTGGCTGCGGATTCAACGGCTTTGATGGTCGGCTCCAGGAAATTGTCGTTGACGCCGATCTCCAGGCGGACCTTCTTGAGCAGGTTCACTTCGATTTCCACGCCGCGATAGGTTTCGGTGAACCCTTTCTGACGGCCGGAACCGAGTACGTTGGTCACGGACAGGGAGTAGACCTCCTTGGCGTACAATGCCTGCTTAACATCGTTGAGTTTTTCGGGTCTGATGTATGCTATGACGAGCTTCATGGCTTTTCTCCTTATATAATGATTATGGATGCCCTATTCCGTGGTGAAGAGCTGGAAGCCATTGTAGGACTCGGAACCATGCTCGGCCACGTCCAGACCTTTGAGTTCCTCTTCCTTGGTGACGCGAAGTCCCAGAAGAGCCTTGATGACGGCAAACATGATGTATCCACCGCCGAACGCCCACAGGAAGAAAGCACCCACACCCAGGAGCTGCACGCCAAGCAGGGAGGCGCCGCCGCCCATAAACAGGCCGTCGCCCACGTTGAACAGGCCGCAGGAGATGGTTCCCCAAGCACCGCACACGCCGTGCACGGAAACCGCACCCACGGGGTCGTCCACTTTCAGAACCTTGTCGATAAACTCGATGGACAGGACCACCAGCACACCGGCGACAAGACCGATAATGATGGACGGACCGGGAGTGACCGTGGCGCAGGGAGCAGTGATACCCACCAAGCCGGCCAGCGCTCCGTTCATGGTCATGGAGATATCAGGCTTGCCGAAACGGACCCAGGAAATGACCATTGCACCGAGCACGCCTGCAGCGGCTGCCAGGGAGGTGTTCATGGCGATCAGGCCGATGGTGTTGTCTGCGGTGGTGGTGGAGCCGGGGTTGAACCCGAACCAGCCGAACCAGAGAATGAATACGCCCAATCCAGCCAAGGGGATGTTGTGTCCCGGGATGGCCTTTGCCTTGCCGTCCTCGGTGTATTTGCCGATGCGGGGGCCGAGCACCATGGCGCCTGCCAAGGCCAGCCAACCGCCTACGGAGTGGACCACGCTGGAACCGGCGAAGTCGTTGAAGCCCATACCCTCAAGCCAACCTGCACCGGAATCGCCCAGCCACAGGCTGCCCCAAGCCCAGTGACCGGAGATGGGATAGATCAGGCCGGTGACGATGATGGAAACCAGCACGTAGTTGGAAAATTTGGTGCGTTCCGCCATGCCACCCGACACGATGGTTGCGGAAGTGGCGGCGAACACGCTCTGGAAGAACCAGAAGGTATAGGTCCAGGGGAGGTCCGCATCGGCCACCCCGCTCAGGGAGAAGCCGGAACTGCCTATGAAACCGCCCACATCCGTGCCGAACATGAGGGCGAATCCAAACAGGAAGAAGATGACCGAACCGGCGGCAAAGTCCAGGAAGTTCTTCATCATGATGTTCCCGGCGCTCTTCGCGCGGGTGAATCCGGCCTCAACGCAGCCGAATCCGGCCTGCATGAACATGACCAGAATGGCGGCGATCAGGGTCCAGAGGATGTTGGCATTATCCTGCGTCAGATACTCGCCCCCCTCTCCCGCAAAGGCGATAGCGGGCGTAAGGGCAATAGTGGCCACCACAAGGTGCGCCAGGAGCCTTTTGAACCAGTTTTTCCGGGCATACAGTCCGAACAGCATCTTTGTTTCCTCCTTATGGAATGCGTTTTGCGACTCCCACTCATTAGGCAACCAACGTGCCAAAAAACTCAACACACTGAATTAACTCAATAAAATTATTTTCAAACTCAACGCGCTTAAATTGAAATTTACATTTTGGTCACATTGTTTTGTTGCTGACTTTTGTTATTTTCAAAATTGTAATATTAAAACTTTTGTTTAAAGATACAAAAATGTATTTTATACAAAATCGTGTATTAAATGTATTTAAAAAGACTTCTTGACAAGCGGGGCGGCTCTCCATTAGCCATATGGACATGGATAAATTCTTCAGCAGCAACACCTTTTCCTACCTGTATTTTTGGTACTGGTTTATTCGCGCCCGCGGGCACGGAAGGGTTGTGCTGTAGCCGAAAAAAGGTACAGAAAAAGAACTTCCAAGGGCCGCGGGCGAAAAAGCCGGCGGCCCTTTTTCTATAGCTGGGCCGACCCGGCCATCGCTCCGGCTCGAGGGCCACAAAGGAGAGACGTAATGCATATCGGCAAAGCCATCAGGTTGGAGCGCATCTTCGACCGCAACACGGGAAGAACCATCATCGTTCCCATGGACCACGGCGTCACTGTCGGGCCCATCGACGGCCTCGTGGACATGAAGGAAGCCGTGGGCCGAGTGGTCGAGGGCGGCGCAAACGCCGTTGTCGAACACAAGGGCCTGGTTCGTTGCGGTCATCGCGCCGAAGGCAAGGACATCGGCCTCATTGTTCACCTGTCAGCCTCCACCTCTCTGTCACCGTTCCCCAACGCAAAATGTCTGGTCGCATCCGTGGAGGACGCCATCCGCCTGGGCGCTGACGCCATCAGCATTCACTGCAACCTGGGGGCCGAAACCGAAGCCGACATGCTTCGCGATTTCGGCAAGGTCGCCACGAACGCCGCCAACTGGGGCATACCGCTGATGGCCATGGTTTACGCGCGCGGCCCCAAAATCAAGAATGAATACGACCCGGCCGTAGTGGCGCATTGCGCCCGAGTGGGCACCGAGCTGGGTGCGGACGTGGTCAAGGTCTGCTACACCGGCGACCCGGAAACCTTCAGCCGCGTCACCGACGCCTGCTGCATACCTGTGGTCATCGCGGGCGGCCCCAAACTTGACAGCACCGAAGACTTCCTGCGAATGGTGCATGATTCCATCGAAGCTGGCGGCGCAGGCCTTTCCGTCGGCCGCAACGTCTTCCAGCACAAGGACCCCACCCGTCTCGTGGAGGCGCTGAACATGGTCGTCCACCAGGACGCGGAAGTGAAGGACGCACTCGCCCACGTCGGCGAATAACCCAACGGAAAGATCGACATGAAACGTATCGTCTTCAAGGCCATCCCCTACGACAAACACCTCGTCACCCTTGCGCTCGAATCCGGTGTGGACGCGGTCATGGTGGAGCCCGACCAGGTGGAGGGCGTCAAATCCCTGAGCCAGATCGAAGTCATCACCCCCGACGTCATGCCCAGTGTGGAGCTCTCCCAAAAGGCCGACGAGGAAACCGCGGTCAAGCGCATACAGGCTGGGGAAAACGTGGTCCTGGCCAAGGGCTGGGAAATCATCCCCGTGGAAAACATCCTGGCCCAGGTTCAGACTCTGGCGCTGGAAGCGGAAAGCCTGGACCGCGCAGTACTGGCCGCAGGAGTACTGGAACGCGGGGCCGACACCATCGTGGTCCTGCCCGAGGGCGCATCCGACCTCAAGCAAATAGTCAAGGAACTCAAACTCTCCCAGGGAACCATGCAGCTCTCCGAAGCAACCGTCACGGAAGTCCGTCCCGCGGGACTCGGCCATAGAGTCTGCGTGGACACCACGAGCGTGCTCAAGAAAGGCCAGGGAATGCTGATCGGCAACTCCTCGGCCTTTACTTTTTTGGTACACGCGGAAACCGAATCCAACCCATACGTGGCCGCCCGCCCGTTCCGGGTCAATGCAGGAGCGGTGCACGCCTATTGCTCCATGCCCGGCGACAGGACCAGCTACCTCGAGGAACTGGCCTCGGGTGACGATGTGCTCATCGTGGGCGCGGACGGCGAAACCTCCCTGGCCACCGTGGGCCGCTGCAAGGTGGAGATCCGCCCCATGCTGCTCATCAAGGCCGAGGTGAAAACCAAGGAAGGCGTCGCCCAAGGCCAGGTATTCCTGCAGAACGCGGAAACCATCCGCGTGGTCTCGGCCAAAGGCGAACCGGTCAGCGTGGTCACCCTCAAGGTGGGCGACAAGATCCTGGTGAAGACCGATCAGGCAGGCCGCCATTTCGGCATGCGCATCACCGAAGACATCAAAGAAGGCTAAGGCCATGGCAGAGAAGAACGACTCCCCGCTCAAGGACATGCGCGTCCGCATCGACCAACTGGACAAAAAGATCGTCGCATTGCTCAACCAACGCGCCGACGTCAGTCTCGAAGTGGGACGCTACAAGGCCAAACGCGACGAGCCCATCTACATGCCGTTCCGAGAGCGCGAGGTCATGAACAAGATCGCCGAGCGCAACCCCGGCCCCATGCCGGAAAAGCACCTGCGCGCCATCTACAAGGAGATAATGTCCTCCTCGCGCAGGCTGCAACGCCCGGAACGCACCGTCTATCTCGGTCCGGAAGGCACCTTCTCCTACTTCGCGGCAGTGGAACACATGGGGCATTCCCAGCATCTGACTCCCAAGGCCAACTTCGAGGAAATCTTTCGTGCGGTGGCCATCGAGGGCGCGGAACTGGGCGTCATTCCCCTGGAAAACTCCCTGGAGGGCACCGTAGGACAGGTGGTCGACCTGTTCATGGCCTACCCGGTCTACATCCAAGGCGAAATATACAACCGCATCAGCCACTGCCTCATGAGCAAGGTGGACAGCATCGACAAGGTGGAAGCCGTCTACTCCCACCCCCAACCCCTGGAACAGTGCCGGGAATGGCTGCACGCCAAGCTGCGCGATTGCCCGCGACTGCCCACCGCTTCCACGGCCACCGCCGCCAAGGTGGCCCAGGAACAGCCCGGCGCCGCGGTTGTGGGCAACGCCAGGCTGGCAGACATGTACGACCTGAACATCCTGGCCCGGAACATCGAGGATTCCCCGGACAACTGGACCCGGTTCCTGGTCATCGCCCCTTCGCCCTGCCGCGAGGACGAGCGCGACAAGACCACCATCCTGTTCACCACCCCGGACAGCCCGGGTGCGCTGGCGGGAGTGCTGAACACCCTGGCGGGCAAGGGCATCAACATGACCAAGCTGGAGTCCCGGCCGATGCGCAACGAAAAATGGAAGTACGTCTTTTTCACGGACCTGGAATGCGACCTTTCCAAGGCCGAATACGAATCAATGCTGAACAGGCTGCGCAAGCAGTGCCATACCCTGCGCGTTCTCGGGAGCTACCCTTCCGGACGGCAGGAGAATGGAGAGAGATAGGACAATGAGCAACGACCCGAACGGAATCATCACGGTGCAGGCCCCGGCCTCCAAATCCATGTCGCACCGCACCCTCATCGCGGCTTCCCTGGCCAATGGAGAATCCGTCGTCTCCGGCCTGCTGGATTCGGACGATATCACCCGTACCCGAGGCTGCCTGGCCGCCTGCGGTGCAAAATTCGAGGAAACCGACGACGGCGCGCTGCGCGTCACCGGCGCCGAGAACGGCCCGCGCGGAGCCAACCCGGACGGCAGGGACCGCGACGCCGAACCGCATGAAATGTATATGCACGAGTCCGGCACCACCTGCCGCCTCATGACCGCCGTGGCCGCAGCGGGCAAGGGCAGCTTCCGCATCCATGGCGCACCGCGCATGCACGAACGCCCCATGAAGGAGCTGTGCGACGCACTCTCCCGCCTGGGCGTACACTTCACCTTCGAAGGCAAGGAAGGCTTCCTGCCGTTTGTCATGGAGACCAAGGGATTCCGGAAAAAGACCGTGGACATCACCCTGGAGGAATCCAGCCAGTATCTATCCGGCCTGCTCCTGGGCGCGCCCCTGTCGGAAAAGCCCACTCTGGTCACCGTGTCCGGCAAAAAAGCCGTATCCTGGCCGTACGTGGCCCTGACCCTCCAGGTCATGGAGGACTTCAAGGCCGGCTTCAATGTGGAGATCCTCAAGGAAGGCCGCTGGACCGAGGTTCCCTGGAGATCCATCCGCCGGGTGGAACCCGGTGAACTGCGCTTCCACGTGGAGCCCGGCAGCTACGAGCCCACCAACTACCGTGTGGAAGGCGACTGGAGCAACTCCTCCTATTTCCTGGCTGCCGGCGCCGTAGGCAAGAAGCCGGTAAGGGTCATGGGTATTCGCCCGGATTCCCTGCAGGGAGACCGTGCCATCATCGACATCCTGGCCGAGATGGGAGCGGGCCTGAACGTGACCCCGGACAAGGGCATCACCATTTACCCCCGAAAACTGCGGGGCGTGAACGTGGACATGGGCAAATGTCCGGACTTGGTGCCGACCGTGGCCGTGGTGGCCGCCCACGCGGTAAGCCCCACCACCATCCGCAATGTCGCGCACCTGCGGATCAAGGAATGCGACCGGCTCCAGGCCTGCGCCGAGCAGATAACCAAGACCGGCTGCAAGGTGGAGCAGTTCGACGACGGCATCAAAATCACTCCGGCTCCGCTGCCTTCGGGCACGAGCATCGATTTCGAAACCTACGGCGACCACCGCGTCCCCATGAGCATGTCCATCTTCCAGCTCGCGGGCATCACTCCGGTGTTCGACAACCCCAAATGCGTCGGAAAATCCTTCCCCGAATTCTTCGACGAATGGAACAAGGTAGTGAAAGGCCAGTAAGATGAGCGACCCCGAGTTTAAGAGCATAGCCATCGTGGGCGCACGCGGCCAGATGGGCGGCATGTTCGCAGAGCGTTTCGGCGAACTGGGCTGCGACATCCATCCGCTGGACCGCCCGTTCGATGAACAGGCGGCGCACAGGGCGGTTTCGTCCTGCGACCTCCTGCTGCTCTGCGTACCGGTCACGGCCATGGATCAGGTGCTCGGCCAGACCACCCCGCACATGCCCGAAGGCGCTGTCCTTGCCGACGTAGGGTCGGTGAAGGAACTGCCCCTGCGGGCCATGCTCAGGGCCTACGACGGCCCGGTGGTGGGCACGCACCCCCTGTTCGGGCCGGTCATTCCCGAGGGGTTCATCCCACGTGTAGCCGTAGTTCCGGGCCGCGAATCCGACACCGGGGCCGCGAACCGGGTGGCGCGAATTTTCGACGCTGCCGGGTTCACGTCGTTCCTGGCCTCCGCCGAAGAGCACGACAAGGCCATGGCCTTCATCCAGGGTCTCAATTTCACAACCACCGCGGCTTTCCTGGCCGCAGCCGGGCGCATGCCGGGCATCGAAAATTACGTCACCCCCTCCTTCAACCGCAGGCTGGAAGCGGCCAGAAAGATGCTGACCCAGGACAGCGAGCTGTTCGGCACCATCGCCGACGCCAACCCCTACCTGCAGGAAACCGCACGCCAGTTCATGACCCTGTTCAGCCTCGCCGCAGGCGGCGAGTTGGACCTTCTGGCATCTCTGGCACAGTGGTGGTGGCGCAACGACGAACAACAGGAGGGGTGCGTCCGATAGCCACGAAAACAGGAAAAGGACACCAAGGCCGCACCCCCCAAGGGATGCGGCCTTTTTATTTCATAACATGCCAACGGAGAAAAATGATGGAACCAATCAAGATCACACAGTACGGGAAATGGCTGCCCGCGGACGTACAGACGCCCATCAGCCTGTACCTGGGCCTGGTGGGCGATCGGCCCGGCATCCTGCTGGAATCCGCCGAGGTGGATGGGCGGCTCGGCCGATACAGCCTCATTGCCTGGGACTTCAGACTCACGCTCTACCCCGACAAGGGCAAACTGGTCGTAGACGTGAAGGACAAACGTTTCGAGCCGCTCAAGGAACTGGCGGGCATGGATTATCTGGAAGGCCTGCGCCGGGCCAACCGACTCATCCACATTGAGCAGCAGGCGGACGGCGGGCACGACGGCCTGCCTGGTCTGACCCGGGGCATGTACGGCTATTTCGGCTACGGCACGGGCGGCATGTTCGAACCCAAGCTGATGGACGCCCTGCCCCCGGAAAAGGCCGAAGCATGCATGGCTCTGCCCGGCCAGCTGGTGCTCTTCGACCACCTGCGGCACTCCTGCTGCTACCTGAGCCTGGACGAAGGAGCCACGCCGCGCCCGGCAGCAACCGAGTGGGGCATGGATCTGGCCGCTCCCGAAGCGGGCGAACCCACTATCCATCCGGGCAAGGAAGAATACATGGCCTCCGTGGAAAAGGCCAAGGAGCTCATCGCTGACGGCGAGTGCATCCAGGTGGTTCTTTCCACCCGTTTCTCGGTGCCCGTACCGGACGACCCGTTCCGCATCTATCGCAGACTACGGCAGGCCAATCCATCGCCGTTCATGTTCTTCATGCGCTTCCCCAAGTGTGTGCAGTCCGGCATGGTTCTGCTGGGTTCCTCGCCCGAGATGATGGTCCGCTGCGACAAGGGTGCGTTGGAAGTCCGGCCCATCGCCGGGACCCGGCCACGCGGCGAATCCGAAAAGCAGGACCTGGAGCTGGCCCAGGAACTGCTGGCCGATCCCAAGGAGCGGGCCGAGCACGTCATGCTCGTGGACCTGGGACGCAACGATCTGGGACGTATCGCCACCCCGGGCAGCGTGGAGGTGGGCAAGTTCATGAACGTGGAACGCTTCTCCCATGTCATGCACTTGACCTCCTACGTGGAAGGCGTCTTGCGGGACAACATGGACGCCATAGACGTGCTCCAATCCACTTTCCCGGCGGGCACGCTTTCGGGCGCGCCCAAGGTACGGGCCATGGAGATCATCGCCGAGTTGGAACCGCAGGATCGCGGTCCCTACGGCGGATGCATCGGCTGGATGGGAACCGGTAACGAATCCGTGAGTCTGGATACGGGCATCACCATACGCAGCATGTGGATACGCAACGGCCTGTGCAACTGGCAGGCAGGGGCCGGAATCGTCTACGACTCCGACCCGGAAAAGGAATGGCAGGAATGCAACAACAAGGCCCGGGTGCTGCTCGAGGTCATAACCGGCAAGGGAGCTGGCGATGTTTTTACTCATAGATAATTACGATTCCTTCACCTTCAATCTGGTGCAGGCCTTTCAACAGCTCGGGGCCGACCCCGTGGTCATCCGCAACGATCGCGAAGAGCTGCTGGAAATGGCGGGCAATGGCAAGCTGGAGCGGGTCTGCATCTCTCCCGGCCCCAGTCGTCCGGAAAACGCGGGTTTCTGCCTGGAGTTCCTGAAGCGGCTGCCCAAGGTGGTGCCCGTGCTGGGCGTCTGCCTCGGCCATCAGTGCCTGGGGCATCACGCCGGAGCCGAGGTCGTGCGCAACCGTCGCATCATGCACGGCAAGACCTCCAAGGTATTCCACGACAACTCGGGCGTGTTCAAGGGACTGCCCGACGGATTTGAGGTCTGCCGCTACCACTCTCTGGTGGTGCTGGCCAAGCAGGCGCTGGACAAGCTGACCATCACTGCCACGGCGGACCGCGACGAAGTCATGGGCATCACCTACAAGGACCGGCCGTGGTACGGGGTCCAGTTCCACCCGGAATCCATACTGACCCCCAAGGGACCGCAACTGCTGCAAAACTTCCTGGAAATGGAAGCATAGGAGACATGTCATGACCACCGTACCTGAAGTATTGGAACTGCTGGCCCAGGGACAACCTCTGGACGACGTGCAGGCGGACATGATGTTCGGCCTGCTCATGGATGGAAAACTGGAACCGGCCAGCGCCGGAGCCTTTCTCATGGGACTGCGGGCCAAGGGCGAGGATTCCACGGACCTGGCCGCCGGAGTGCGCGCCGGGCTGCAACACGCCAAGGCCATCCCCGGCTACACGGACGGCAGCGTGGACCTGCCGGTCATCGACACCTGCGGAACGGGCGGCGACGGCTCGCTCAGCTTCAACTGCTCCACGGCCGTGGCTCTGTTCCTGGCCGACATGGGCTACAAGGTGGCCAAGCACGGCAACCGCTCTGTATCTTCGTCCTGCGGCAGCGCCGATGTGCTCGAGGCCCTGGGCGTGCCTCTCATGCAGGCCCCCGAGGATGCGGCCGACTCCCTTTCCAGGACCAACTTCGCCTTCCTGTTCGCGCCCAACTACCACCCGGCCTTCAAGCACATCATGCCCGTGCGCCAGGCCTTGGGCATCCGTACCCTGTTCAACTTCATGGGGCCGCTGCTGAACCCGGCCCGCCCCACCCACCAGTTGCTGGGAGTGGGCGATCCGTCCAAGCTCCAGATCATGGGCGAAACCCTGCTGCTCACCGGCATCGAGCGGGCCATGGTTATCTCCGGTGCGGGGGGCTTCGACGAGGTGACCACCTTCGGTCCGGCCCGGGGCTATCTGGTTCATGACGGGATCATGGAAAAGACCACCGTCAATCCCGACCGGCTCGGCTTCAAGACCCACAGCGCGGAAGACGTGCGGGTTTCCGGCAAGGACGAAGCCGTGGCGGTCATGAGGGACATCCTGGCCGGCAAGGGGCCGGAGGCCATGATGGACATGGTGGCCGTGAACCTTGCGGTCTGCATCCACCTTGTGGAACAAGAGTCCATGCGCGACTGCGCGGACAAGGCGAAAAACGCCGTCAAACAAGGACTCACAAAGGGGTTACCCAATGCTGGATAAGTTCAGGAAGGCCAAGCAGCCCGAAATAGAAGCGCTGCGCGAGGAATTCATGGCCGGACAAATTCCCGCGAAATACGAGGGCGAGCGGCCCTCCTTTACCGGGGCCATCCGAGCCAAGGGACCAGGGGCGGTCATCGCGGAATTCAAACCCGCCTCTCCCTCCAAGGGAATTCTGCGCGAACACGCCAATCCCCTGGACTATGCCCAGGCCTATGCGGAAAACGGAGCCGCGGCCATGAGTGTGCTCACGGAAAGCCAATACTTCCAAGGGCACCCCAACTACCTGTTCATGTGCGCCCAGTACGGCCTGCCCCTGCTGCGCAAGGACTTCATCCTGGACCCGCTGCAGGTGGCCATGACCGCTTCCAGCCCTGCCTCGGCCATGCTGCTCATCGCCCGCATGTTCGGTTCCACCCACGAACTTCGCCAGCTTATCCAACTGGCCGAAATGGCCGGACTGGAGCCGGTGGTGGAGATATTCGACGAGCAGGACCTGGAGTCCGCGCGCGAGGCCGGAGCCACCATCATCCAGGTCAACAACCGGGACCTGAACACGCTGACCACCACCCTGGACGTGTCGCGCAGGCTCATGGACAAGCAGAACGACGAACTGTGGATCAGCGCCAGCGGGGTGGAATGCAGGGAACAGGTCCTGGAGATGGCCGACCTCGCCTTCGACGCAGTACTCGTGGGCACCAGCCTTATGCTGGCCGACGATCCGGGAGCGATGCTGGCCGAACTGACGGGAGCGGGACAATGAAACGGCCAAAGGTCAAGGTCTGCGGCATGACCCGCCAGGAAGACGTCAGTCTGTGCAGCGGCCTCGGCGCTCACTTCCTGGGGTTCATCTTCCATGAAGGCAGCCCGCGCAACGTACGGCGCGACTTCGCGGCCGGGGCCGATGCAGGCTCCGCTGCCAAGGTGGGCGTGTTCGTACGCCAGACCGCGGACGAGGTCAAAGAGATCATCCGCGAGTGCGGCCTGGACTATGCTCAACTGCACGGCGGCCAGGACGAGGAGTTCTGCGACGCCGTGGGGCCGGACCGGGTCATCAAGGTGCTCTGGCCGGAAAAGTACGACTCCCCGGAAGCGCTGCAGGCCGACATCGTCCGCTTCGCCCCTCACTGCTCCCATCTGCTCTTTGATACGGGCAAAAGCGGCGGCGGACATGGCCGGGCCATGAACCTGGATATATTCCAGTCCATTGCAATACCCAAACCCTGGTTTCTTGCCGGAGGATTGTGCGCCGAGAACACCCATGCGGCGTTGCAGGTTGAACCGGATGTGCTGGACCTCAACTCCGGCGTGGAAGCGGCCCCTGGCATCAAGGATGAAAACAAACTACGGGCAGTGATGCAAAAGCTGTCCGAAGCATCATAGGAATCAAGTTATGAAAAAAGGTTACTTCGGCGACTTCGGCGGCCAGTTCGTTCCGGAACTGCTCATGCCGCCGCTTCTGGAGCTGGAAGAGGCCATGAACACCATCATGACCACCAGGGAATTCCAGCGGGAATTCGCGGACCTGCTCCGCGACTGCGTGGGCAGGCCCTCGGCCCTGACCCATTGTCCCAACCTCTCCAAGGACACGGGCGTGGACCTCTGGCTCAAACGCGAGGACCTGAACCACACGGGGGCGCACAAGATCAACAACACTCTGGGGCAAGCCCTGCTGACCAAGAGGATGGGCAAAAAGGTTCTGCTCACAGAGACCGGTGCGGGCATGAACGGCGTGGCCACGGCCACGGCCGCGGCCATGATGGACCTGGAGTGCGTCGTGTACATGGGGGCGGTGGACGTGGAGCGCCAAGCCCTCAACGTACGGCGCATGGAACTTCTCGGAGCGCGCGTTATCCCCGTGGAATCCGGCACCAAGACCCTGAAGGACGCCATTAACGCGGCGCTGCGCTTCTGGATCGCCGAACAGGGAAACACGCACTATTGCTTCGGCACGGCAGCAGGACCGCACCCCTTCCCGCTGCTGGTACGCGAGTTCCAGGCCATCGTGGGCCGGGAGGCCCGCCAGCAGTTTCAGGACAAGACCGGAAAACTTCCGGACGTGGTCTGCGCCTGCGTGGGCGGCGGTTCCAATGCAATAGGCGCGTTCCACGCTTTTGTGCCGGATGAATCCGTCCGGCTGGTGGGTGTCGAGGCCGGAGGAACCGGCGAACCCGGCTGCTACAACTCCGCCCCGCTGAATCTGGGCTCCGAGGGAGTGCTGCACGGCATGAAATCCATGCTGCTCCAAACCGAAGAAGGACAGATTCTCCCTTCACATTCGGTTTCCGCCGGTCTCGACTACCCCGGTGTAGGCCCGGAACATTCAGCCTTGCATGCCAGTGGCCGGGCCGAATACGACGTCATCAACGATACCGAGGCCTTGAATGCCTTTCAGGTCCTGTCTCGGCGTGAAGGCATCATCCCGGCCCTGGAAAGCTCCCACGCCGTGGCCTGGGTGCTGGAGAACAAGGACAAGCTGCAGGGCAAGAGCGTTCTCGTGAACCTGTCGGGACGCGGAGACAAGGATATGGACATCGTCGAACGAGTCCTCGGGTAAGGAGCGAACAATGACATCTCCCATGAAAGAAAAGATACAAGCGGCAAAGGCACAGGGGAAAACCGCGGTGATCCCCTACCTCCCGGCAGGCTATCCGACCCGTGAACAGTTCTGGAAGGAGCTGGAAATGCTTGATGCGGCAGGCGCTGCAATCATCGAGATCGGCATGCCCTTTTCCGATCCCGTGGCGGACGGCCCGGTGGTGGAGGCGGCCTGCCTCCAGGTGTTGGAGGACGGCATCAATCTGAAATGGATATTCGACGGGCTCAAGGAACGCAAAGGACAGCTCGATGCGGGCCTGCTGCTCATGGGCTACCTCAACCCCATTCTGCAGTACGGTGTGGACAAATTCGCCGAGGACTGCGAGGCAGCCGGAGTCTCGGGCCTGATCATCGCGGACATGCCCATTGACGAGGCCGATTTCGTCATCAAGGCCATGAAGCCGCGCGGCGTGGAGTTCATCCCCCTGGTGGGCCTGAACACCTCCAAGGAACGCATGGCCCTGTACGCCAGGGAGGCCGAAGGATTCGTGTACGTGGTTTCGGTACTCGGCACCACGGGCCAGCGCGACAGCCTGCCCACCGAAGTCAAGGCCAAGCTCGCCGAGGTCCGGGAAGTCTTCGACATTCCGGCGGCCCTCGGCTTCGGCCTCAAAACCCCGAGTCAACTTGAGCCCTTCGGCGACCTGGTGGATGCCGCGGTCATCGGCTCGTCCCTCATCAGCCACATAAAGAACGGCGGGACATCAGAGTCCTACATGAAGGCCTGGACCTAGGAAACAAAAGGCTCACTCCACAACGGGGTGAGCCTTTTCATTCCGCAACGTAGTGAAAACCTGTTCATACACGTACGGGAACGAGACACACGAAGAAATCAAGCCCGGCGCATGGAAACGATACGCGAGTTTCTGATTTCTTTGCGGCAACGCCGTAGCCAAATGTTCCGGGGTACCCCTTAGACGGCTTCGGCCCTGCGGTATTCGAACCCTTCATACATGCGCTTCTCGGCCTGCTCGTAGATACGGTCCATGGCACTGAAGATGGAGTCGACCTTTTCCTCGTCCTCCCGGCTCAGGGACCAGCTGTCCAGCTTCCCGTTAAGGGATTCGAGCTGCTTTTCCAGGGCGTCCAGCTGTTTTTCCTCTTCTTCGCTCAGGACGACCTCATCCTCGCTGCCCCAGAGACCTCCCAGTTCCTGCATGATCTCGTCCACGCGCTCCTGCTCCTCGGTGGAAAGCACCTTGCCGGGATCATCGCCCTGGATCTCATCCAACTCGTTTTCCAACTCGTAAACGCGCTTCAGATCGTCAATGCGCGGCCGCTGCTCTTCAGGCATGTTGTGGATGTCCGAAATTTCTCCGAAAATACCTTCCACGCGTTCCCACTGGGTTTCAGTCAACTTGCGGAACCCTCCCGCGCCGCCGACTATTTCGTCCAGTTCGCCTGTGAGCTCCTGCATGCGTTTCCGATCTTCCTCGGAAAGCTGCTCCATGCCGGGAGGAATGGCCTCGCCGTTTTCCTGCATGGCCAACGCCTCGTTGGAGATAGACAGACGCACGGAAGGCTCATCGCGCCCCTTGGCCAGGGCTTTTCCGTTCCCTTGGGCGTGGCCGAATTCGGAACGCCCGGTCTCTTCCATGTTCTTCAGCAGATTGTTGCCGTACAGGCCAATGCCTGGCCTATTGATGGTCAATCCCATAACCCACTCCTATTTACCCATAATAAGAGAAAACCCTTCCTGGCCCCCTTTTGTGCAAAAAACGCTCCGGAAAAAATTACCGCGCAAAAAAGGCCGCCGGATCGCTCCGACGGCCTCGGTCTTCCAATGAAAAAAACTATTTCACCTTCTTCCTGAGGACGTCCAGTATCTTGGCGGCGTTCTTGAAGCCCGGCTCCCGGCCGCAGATGAAGTCGAACATGTTCAGCGCCAATTCCTCATACCCGGCCTTCTTGAAAATCATGCCCATATTGTAGGCGACCTGGAGATCTTCGGCATGAAAGCCAGGGTCGACTTCGGTGACCTTCTTCATGACCTGGGCGGCCTTGGCGAACTCCTTCCCCTCGCAGTAGGCCATGCCCGTGTTGAAGTACAAGCCCGGGTCCTCCTTGTTGTAGCGGACGCCGTCCATGTAGGCGGAGACAGCCTCCTTCCACTGCCCCAGTCTGCGCAGGCAACGGCCCAGGCGGTTGTAGTAGGTGCTGTCCAACTCCAGCTTCGCCTGCTTGCGCAGCCGAATGCAGTCCTTGTACATGAAGGCCGCATACTGCGGATTGTGGTCGGCCACGCTGTCGGCATACTCCTCGGCCATGTAAGGCGCGTCCTCGTACTTCTGGCTCCCGGCCAGGCTGACGGCACCGGCCAAAAACTGCCCGGCCATTTTGTATTCTCCGCGCCGCAGCAGGGTTTCACCGATCTCCTTCTTGCGCTCGAAAAGCAGTGGCGAACTCTCGTCCAACTGGATGAGATATTCAAGAACCTTGTCCTCGTTCTCGTCCTCCCGGTAGAACTGGACCAATTTTTTGAGGGGGACCAGATAGGACGGCGCATTCTCGGCCGCGGCCTCATAGCACTCCAGAGCGTCCTTGCGCCGGTCCAACCCCTTGAGGGCGTCGCCCATGATCATAAGGGCCGCTGGGCTGCCGGGCTTGGTTTTCAAAATGCCCCGAGCCACACCGTAGGCCAGGGCGAACTCCACTTTCTTGAGGTGCGCCTTGGCCCTGCGGATCTCCTGCTCCAATTCGTCCTGGGGAGAAAGGATGAAGGCGATCTTCTCGATGATGACGTTCACGGACGCGGGCTTGATGATGAAATTGTCCGCCCCGGCCTCCATGAACCTGGCCAGAATGCCCTTGTCTGCCTCCGTGGACATGACAATGACGTAGACATCCGGAAAATCGGTCTTGAATTTTTCCAGGAACGGCAGGGTAGACACCCCACCCACATCGCTGTCCATGAACAGAAACGGCCTCTTCTGGTAATCCAGATAAACGCCGACCTCATCCCTGACCCGATCAGGGGAATTCACCAATCGGACTCGCTCCATCTCGATTTCCAGCTCCTTGTAAAAGGAGTTGCGGAAATTGATGTAAAAGGTCCTGTCGTCGCTGAGAACTATAAACAGACCGTCCGCATCCACGAAGTCCCAGACCGTGTCACTATATTTGTGGACGGCCTGGTCCTCCTCCTTGAGCAGGTAGACGTTCCTGGTTTCGGCTTCCTTGCGTCGTTTGATGTCTTCAAGGTCCTCGGCCGAGGTCTTTACGACATAGACGTTTTTCGATCTTCCCTTTTTCCGCATGGCTTGATCCGGCTGTGTGTTCGCACAGTTCTCCTTTTCCGCTACATGATCGACTTGTATCATTTTTCCCACGGCGCACGATAGTATTTTTGCACAAGCGCAAAAAGGCCGCCGGATTTCTCCGGCGGCCTTTCCATTTTTCCGTATCGGACGACGCTATTTCACATGGCATTCGCCGCAGGCCACCGGGCCTTTGGCGGCATCCTCGTGGCACTGGATGCACTGCTGGTGGTAGGCGGTCTTCAAGTCCGTGGAGTCGTCAGTGGGAGCCACTTCGTGGCAGTCCGCGCATTTGGCGGGATCACCCTCGACGAACTCGCCGTTTTCCATGCCCTCGTGGTGACAGGGCAGGCAGCCGTCCAGACCGGCCTTTTCATTGTGCTCATCGTGCATGAATGGAACGGCCGGGCGCTTGAGCGTCTGGAAGGCCGGGTCCTTGATTTCCGTGATATCCTCCTGGCAAAAGGCCGGAAGGATGAAGACGACGACAGCGGCAAGCGCCAGCATGAGTGTGATGCATTTCTTCATGGTCTTGCCTCCTATTCTTCCACGGCCTTGGTCTTCACCATATTGGCGTAGATGATGTCGCCCAGGAACTTGATTTCCATGTCAATGCCGTAGTGGTGGATGATGTCTTCCAGACCGCCATGGCAGTTGTGACACGGCGCCAGGATCGTACGGGCGCCCTTGTCGTAGGCGGCCTTGAGTTGATCGGCCTTGGCCTTGTTGCCCGACATGCGCACGTTCTTGAACGGAGGTCCGCAGTTGATGATCCCGCCGCCGGCGGCACAGCAGTAGTTGTGCTCGCCGTTGGGGGCCATTTCCACTATCTCCTCGCAGACCTCGTGGGCCAAGAAGCGCAGGTGATCATACAGGCCACGGCCGCGAATGATGTTGCACGGGTCCTGAATGGTGGCGATGCCCGGATGCTTGGCCTTCATCTTGATCTTGCCGGCCTTGAACAGCTCGGTGAAGAATTCCACGGAGTGGACGACTTCCACCGGGTAGTCCTTCCAGCCCAGCCAGCGGTTGCCCTGGTCGTAAATGGACCGGAAGGCATGGCCGCACTCGCCCATGACGATGCGCTTGACGTGCAGCTTCTGCGCACACTCGAAGTGAGCGCGCTTGAGGCGGCCCATCATCTCGAAGTCGCCGGAGAACATGGCCATGTCGGAGTTGTCCCAACCGGGCTCGCTCGGCATGGTCCAGTTGGCGCCGGCCTCGTGGAAGATGGCGGCGGCCTGGTAGATCAGATGAGTGCGGAACTTGGGTTCCGGTCCGATGACCGAGTACAGGAAATCCACGCCGTCCACGTCCAGCGGGATGCGCATGTCCGGAAACTCGTCGCGGGCTTCCTCTTCCTGCCAGAGCAGGGAGTCGACCCATTCGTCATCCTTGACCCACATCTGGTTCATGGTCGCGGAATGGGAATGGGCGGTGTCCTGGATATACTGCGGGGTGACGCCGAGCTTATGGCAAATGCGGCGCATGGTGGACATCATGTATGCGGTGTCGATGCCCAGCGGGCAGTAATGCACGCAACGGCGGCACAGGTTGCACTCGGTGTAGGCGATCTGGGCGCACTGGTAAATGAAGTCCGGCCCCACCTTGCCGTCTTTCTCGATGAGCACTCCGATGCTCTGGTGGATTTTGGCCACCGGGGAGTAGCTCGGTTCCAGATGGGACTGGTAGAAGTGACAGGCCTTGGCACACATGCCGCAGCGAACGCAGGTGTCGTGGTAGACCTTGAGCTTGGCCCCGGTCTCTCCTTCGAGAACCTGCTTGACGGTTTTTTCTATTTTCTCGGGAGTCAGGCGGTCAATACCGGTTTGCAGCCCGACGTCCTCGATCTTCCTGTCGAATATTTCGTTGTACACGACTTGATCCTCCTTGTGATCGGGCTACCAGTCCTTGGCGTGCCGCACACCCTGGAATTCGGATGCGATGTAGACACGGGAATACCAACCGAGAATGGCGTGGCTGAGTCTTCCGAAAGGAATGAACAACAACCAGGCGATGCCGGTGATGACATGCAGGACGATCATGAACTGATAATTGAAGATCTGGTGATATGCCAGGAACCCGGTAATGAACGGGCCCATGGTCACGCACAGGGCGAACCAGTCTTTCCAGGTGGTTACAAAGGCCACAGTCTTGTCGACGACGCGCCGGTAGGCGAAGAAACACCCGGCGGCGATGACCAGCACGGTCATGATGTCCGCCACATGGTCGGGCAGTGCGGGCCAGGAAACGCCGAAGTTGAGATCCCACAGGTCGATATGGGCACCCAGGAATATCGGGGTGGCCAGCAGACAGATGTGGAAGACGAAGGTGACCACGGTTATGACCGGATTCTCCTTCCAGCCCAAGGTTCCGAACGGCGTAATCCAGTGCAGGATGGACCGGATGCCGTATTTGGCCTTGTTGTAGGCGATGGAGCTGGCGTCCTTCTTCTTGGCCAGGGAGTACAGGGAAACCATCCTGAACAGGCCGCCGAGCACCAGCACGCCGAAGCCGAGCCAGGTCAGGGGGCCGGTTACGAGGTCGTAAATGCTATGATACATTGCGCTCCCCCTATTTGAATTCGCTCACGTCGGCGACGATGCGGATGTATTCATCCCCATTGAGCGCCTTGATGAGCACCTTGCTGCTGTCCGGGCTGAAAGCCGGGTCGAAACACTGGTCGAAGTCTTCGCCGTAGGCCTTGCCGTCGACAATGACGGTCTGACGTCCGTTCCTGTCCACGCGAACAGCCGTATGGGAGCTGTCGGCGCTGAAGACCGGCTGCCACACCATGTCGTACTTGCCGTTCCAGGCTCCGGTGTCGGTAAGCACCGAGAACATCCTGTCTTCGCCACGGGCCATGGCGGCGGCGCGTTTGCCGTCCGGGCTCACGGCCAGATCATAGACAACCGCGGCGGTTTGGCTGAAGGGCTTGTCGTTCTTGACAAGGGCGAATTTGCCGAACTCGGGGGCGCAGATGGCCCAGATGTCGCCTTCGGCGGTGAACTGGTGATGCCAGAGCTGGGCGTACTTCGGGGCCCAAATGATTTTCCCGTCTTCGGCCATGCCCCATTTGCCGCCCTGACGAACCGGAGCGACCACGCCGCCGGTCTTGGGATTGAAGCGAGGCTCCCACACGGTCTGGAATTTGGCGTCCCAGGCCTTGCCGTTCACGGCGATGGAATAGTCATAGAGGGTTTCGCGGACCTGTGCGGCCACCTTGGAGCCGTCGGCGTTGAAGGACGGAGTCCAGACGTTCATGAACACGTCGCCCAGGGCTTCGCCGTCAACGGCGACCTGGAAGACGCCTTCCTGGAAGGTATAAATATCTGCCTGGCCCAGGGACTTGACCTGGACGACCGCGGCGGATTTCTTTCCGTCAGGGCTGAGGGTGAAGTTGTTGCCGTTCTCGAACAGGTTGTCCCAGATCTTGCCGCCGACAATCATGCCGTACTGCATGTCCTGCTGCACTGCCGCGGCGACGGTGCCGTCCGCCCACATGGAATCCCAAAGAAAGCCGTAACCTTCTTCACCGACTTCATTGTCCACGGACAGAAACCACTCCATGTCCTGGGACACGAAAGCGACCAATTTACCGTCCGGGGTGAACTTGGGACAGATGATTTTCTCGTACACGTTTTCCGAAAGCTTTCCGTTGACGCACAGCGCGAATTCAGCGGGAGCCGTACAGGCCACACGGGCCACGGTCTCGCCATCCGGGCTGACGCACCACTCTTCCAGCCATTCGGAATTCTGAGCACAGTCCGCATAGGTCTCAACCTTGCGGCCCGGCTCCCAATTCCAGCCGTTGGTGTTCTGCATCTTATTCCTCCCAACCGGCCAATAATAGCCGATTATCTTCACCGTTTCATCGATGCGGTCTGAGCACCGTTGCTCTTTCATTCAACGCCCCGCCGAATGAAATATCCTTGGCCACCAACGAGAACGATGGATCGCTCACCTCGCCTCGCACTTGATCTCGCACGAAAAAAGACCTCCGCAGCACGAAAAAATGTGCACCATGCCTTCTCACCAGTTGCTCCGTGAAAACCAGGCTTGTGCGCATTCCCCCCTCTGAAGAAGTCGTTTCTTTTCGTAATTCCAGTCGTAACAACCTTACACTACGTCATTTTCCTGGGCCGACCATAGTTCATATCCGCAAATGGATCAATCGGATTCGCCGACGAACCTCGGCCAAAGACGAAATTACGGAGTTCTTCCCTCCTTGCGGTCAAGGAAAAGGCACCGCTCTCCTGCCGAAGCCTTCCGAAAGGCCGACACGAGTATCGCCGTTTTTTACAGGGTATTAAAAAAGGCGGACTAAACCGCCTTTTGAATTTCGTCAAGTACTAACCTGCATTATGAGGCGGTGCTCCTCCGAATTAATCCGGTCCGTCCACATACTGTTGACAGATGAAGACAGCCTGCCCGAAACCCAGGTTCGACCATACTAAAGAAGTTGCCGTTCCTCCAGATAGCGCATGACACGAGTGGCTTCGGCTGCCCCCATGGTCCCTCCCAGAGACACGGCGACCGCAAGGACTTCCAATATATCCTCAACAGTCGCTCCGAGGCTCAGGGCATTGTCCGTCTGATAGAGGATGCAGGCGCGGCAGCCCTTGACCAATGCCGCACACAGGGCCATGAGCCGTTTGTCCTTGGCCTTGACTGCCCCATCGGCGTAGGCTTCACTTGACAGCCCGTCGTACATCTCGGCGAACTCGGGCATCAGCCTCCGATATTTATCCCAGTCCTTACCGATCTTTTCTTTCAGCTCCATCTGATTTTCAACCATGATCTTCTCCTTGGATTTTGTTTGGTGTTTTCATGGATATGCAGCGGGCACTGAAATTAGACAAACAAATTGATTTGATGTTAATCATAAGCATGCTTGATAGCAAAGCCGTCCAAAACCTTCCCATCGACATTCTGCGCACTTTCACGGCTGCGGCGGATGCGGGCAACTTTACCCGCGCCGCCGAGCGTGTGCACCGGACCCAGGCCGCGGTGAGCATGCAGATCAGCCGACTCGAAAGTGATGTGGGGGTGCGGCTCTTCCAAAGGACCGGACGGGGTGTCTCCCTGACTTTCGAAGGAAAGGTAATGCTCGACTACGCCCGACGCATCCTTGAACTTCACGACGAGGCCCTTTCCGCCGTGACCATGCCGGACATGGAAGGTCGAGTGCGGCTGGGCGCTCCCGAAGATTACGCCACATGGTTCCTGCCCGGCATTCTGGCCGCGTTCCACGCCGCCTATCCGAGGGTGCTGGTAGAAGTCTTCTGCGGCGCCACCCGATCCCTGGCCGAGCAGTACGCCCGGGGCGAATTCGACCTGACCATCCTGACCCATACCGAAGAACCGGTGGACGACGCCCGGGTAATACGCCGCGAGCCCGTCGTCTGGGTCACCAGCGCCACACACGTCGCGCACGAACAACGCCCCCTGCCCCTGGCCGTTTTTCACGAAGGATGCGCCTACCGCCGCTGGACTCTGGAGGCCTGCCGAAAGCACGGCATAGAACATCGCGTCTGTTTCGTAAGCCCCAGCCTGACGGGTGTGCTGTCAGCGGTGCGGGCGGGGCTGGCCGTGGCCCCGGTGGGCAGAAGCACCGTGGACAAGGGGTTGCGTATTCTTGAGGAACGGGATGGTTTTCCTCCCCTTCCCAGCTCCATTGTCTGCCTGCATCAGCGCCCGGACGAGGATCGGCTCATGGTCCGGAAGCTTGGCCAATTCATCATGCGAAAATTCGGGGAATCACCAACCGTATTTCCAGAACAACACAAAAAAGCATCCTCATGAAAACGGGGATGCCGTATGATTTCTCGCCGCATCGAACCATGCGTCACTTGCCGGGAAGCTTTCCCATCTCCCTGACGATGTCCGCCAGGTCCGGTCTCAGATTGATGTCGTAAACATCGATAAAACGGATCACGCCCTGCTTATCGATGAGGAACAGGGCCCGCTCGGCAGTCCCGTCCAGACGCAGCACGCCGTAGCGCTCGGCCACTGCGCCGTGAGGCCAGAAATCCGAGAGCACCGGAAATCCGACACCGCCCATGTGCTCGGTCCAGGCGGAGAGAGCAGGCAGGTTGTCAACGGTGATGCCGATGAGCTGGGTGTCGTATCGCTCAAAAAGTCCCAGAGCCGGCTTGTAGCCCGCCCACTGGTCCGAACAGACCGGGGCCCAGGCTGCGGGCACAAAGGAAAGCATCACGTTCTTTTTGCCGCGATAGCCGGAAAGGGTCACCAGATGACCATCGATGGACGGCAAGGAAAAGTCTGGGGCGACCTCCCCCACCGAAACCCTGAGCACACTGTCGCGCGGCTTGAGGCTTTCCGCCTGGAATACGCCCGCCGACTGCCGGGCAAAAACGGATACGGCCAGAAGTACGGCAATTCCGGCCACGATGCTGAATATTTTTTTCACGGCACGAGTTTCCTGCTCTGTCAGCCGTTGTAACCGGCCGCCACCAGAACGGCTTTTATGAACCGGTCCTTGTCCTTGATGTGCCCTGCCTTGCTGAACACGGACTCCAGGCGGCCGTCCTCATGCTTCCTGACCAAAAAAAAGTAGGGGGTTCCCATCCCGCCCACGGCCCTGTAAGCCACGTAGTTCTGGTCCGTAAATATGGGCATGGGCACAGAATATTTGTTGCGGAAGAAATCCACTTCGAACTGGGAGTTGCCCGCCGCGATGACGACCATCTTGACGCGGCTGGAATAACCCCGGTTGTCCAGGTACTGGTAGACCTCGTTCACTGTGGGCGCATCTAGCTGACAGTGGGAGCAATACATGTTCATGATTTCGATGAGGATATATCCGGTGCGGATGTCGGACAACGACGGGGGATCGTCGTCCACGCCCAGATATTCCCTCTGGAAGGCCGGCAGCCAGCCTTCCAGGACAAGGTCGGGAAACGGCTCTCCGGCCCGGGCCTCGGCCACGGAAAGTACGATCAGCAACAGGACGATGACAGGCGCAATTCGATGCATGAGACTCTCCCCTTCCTGAAACCTTACTCCAAAATGACCGCCGGGAGCAAGAATTCCCGGTCCGCGTCCAAAGGGGTCTCAACAGTACTCCTGCACAAGGCCGCAGAGGCGCTGGGCCAGAAGAGGAAACAGGTCCTGTTCGCGATTGTTGAACCTGAATTCCAGTTCCTTGAGATACAGGGGAAAACGCCGGCGGGGAATACCGCGGAAACGCTTGAGACGGTTGCGGGCGAACGCCCAGAATTGCGAGTCCATGGCATCGATGCGCGCAGGGGCGGAATAGTACCGGATGCAGTCGTAGGGCAAAGTGTCATTGCCGCAGAAGAGCATGGCGTCGTATTCCCTGTACCGATCCGTGTAGACCAGATTGCCGGAACGCACCAGCTTGAGGTGGAAGTTGAGATGGAAATGAAAAACCGTCTCGGCTTGAAGTCCGGGAACCAGATCGATGAACACCCAGCCGTTCTTCTCCAGAATGCCGTATACCGGGATGGTGTCCATGGACATATCCTTGGGACCGCCCGTGAGCCGGTTGCCCTTGAGATAGGAGTTCAGCCCGGTCCGGGGCCCCAGAAATTGCGGAGCGTCCAAAGCGTGGGCCAGGATGGAGAAACGCACAGCCGTGAGCGCCTTGTACACGGTATTGTGGGAAAGCCCGAGCAGCTCGGTCATCCGGCGCACGGACTTCTCTTCCGCAAAGAGTTTGATCAGGGCCACCCACTCGGAACAGGCCAGCCCTCCGTTGTTCAGCCAACGGCCGCTGAATTCCCGAAAGGTATATTTGCAGGAGGCGCAACGCATCCGCCTGCCTGAAAGTGAATAAATCTTGCGGTGGCTGCAGCGCGGACACAGGGCTTCACCGTGGGGCCAGCACAGGGAAAGCAGATAGTCCCGCGACTCGGCTTCAGAGGTCGGCAGCGTCCCCGAAGCAGGGCTGCCGGACCTGACGGGAATTTTCTGCGGCATGACAGGTCTCCAAAGTACGGTTGCTTTGAACCATCCCGTTACTGGACGCAAGAACAGGCCGATGGGGACCCGTTTGCGGCCCTGCTTGCCGGCCACAAGGTCCGGTACCTGGGAGGCCCGTCCACCATGCCGAGGATTGGGTGCTCCCGCAAGGCTGGGAACCCGATTTTATTGACTGGGAACTCTTATCATCCGATCACACAGGACGAAGAGCCCTCAAAAGGAGCACCCCCACCTCGTCGCCTTTGTTGAACTGAATACCAGGCGCAGTGACGATGAACCCGTCGGTTTCGAGCATGGCCTGCATGGAGGGCATGTCCCTGCCGATAAGAGGGGTGGCCGTAAGGCGCGTGCCCCGCAGGGCCAGTTTGCAGTGTACCAGCCAGATGAGCCCGGGCTTGACCCCGAAGCCCTCGGTAAGCTGGGCCGAGACGGCTCCCTCGGATTCCCTCATGCCCCGCATGAACTGCAGTGCGGGCAGCACCAGGACCCGGAAGCAGGTCAGCACGGCAGGCGGCGGACCGGGCAGCCCGAAAAAGAGACGGTCGTCCTTTCCGGCCAGAAAGGCGTGGTGGCCGGGGCGCATATCCACTCCGTCGAAGAGCATGGTGTACCCGGCTTCCCTGGCCGCAATGCGGGCCAGGTCCTTTTCGCTGTCGCCAGTGCCTCCGGTGGTGATGGTGAGCCGGGCATCGCTGTGTTCGATTTCGTGCATGATCTCCAGCATGGTGTCCGGCACCACGTGGTAAAGCGTATCCCCAGCCCCGTGTTCGCGCAGCAGATCGCGCAGCAGCACCGGATTGTCCGCCGGAAAACCGTCGTCCATGAGCACCACGTCCTCGGGGTCGCGCAATTCGTTACCCAGGGCCAGCACCATGCACTCGGGCGGTTTATGGACCTGCACCTCGGGCACGCGCGAGCGCACGGCCGCGGCGCACATCTCCGGGGTCAGGCTGACGCCTTCGTCGGCAATGAGCGTGTCGGCGGGCAGATCCACGCCGGGGCGGCGCATGAAGTCCCCGGGCTTGGGGCTGATACCTATGAGCACGCAGCCATCCTTGACCTTGGCGTCCTCGGCCTGGACAACGCAATCCGCGCCCTTGGGAATGGGGCCGCCGGTCAGGATACGGGCTGCATGGCCTTTTTGCAGCGGAGGCGGATTTTCCGTGTCCGCGTAGAGGGTTTGGACAATGGGCAGGGAGACGGGCTTGAAATAACTGGCCCGAGCCGCCACCGAAGCATGAAAGGTGAAGCCGTCACGGGCCGAGCGGGGGAATTCCGGGACATCGAAATCCGCGTGCACCGGGGCCGCGGTAACCAATCCGGCAGTGATGGCCGGAGGCAGGGAATGAACCTCGCCCGGCCGGGTGTGCTCACGTATGATTTCCAGGGCCCGGTCCAGGGAAACGCTCATGTATCCTCCGTCCACTGCCGACGATCCGGCCGGGGCGTTGTAAATCCGAAATCAGCCATTTTTCGGGGTGTCCTTCCCCGAGGGCATTGACCAGCATGCCCACCAGTACCATTTTGGCCGAAATTCCGAAAGCATCTCTCTGTTCCTTTTCCGGATACGTCCGACATGGTATGCATGGCTTCACCGCATCATGCCTTGTGCTTTCGGCATGATATCACAACCTTTCCACGACCCTAAGCCCGTCGCCACAGGAGGAACCATGACAACGCCGCCCATTGTCTGCATTGTGGGAAAAAAACAATCCGGAAAAACCACGTTTCTGGAAAAACTGCTCCCCGCGCTCAAAAAACAGGGCGTGCGCGTGGGAACCATCAAGCACGACATGCACGGCTTCAGCATGGACCACGAAGGCAAGGACACCTGGCGGCACCGTCAGGCCGGGGCGGATACGGTCTGCATTTCCTCGCCCAATCAGGTGGCCCTGATCAAGACCGTGGACCGGGAACTGAGTCTGCCCGAACTGGCTGAGATATTCTTCCAGGATCAGGACCTGATGCTCACCGAGGGATACTACAACTCGGATCAGCCGAAAATCGAAATATTCCGTCCCGAAGCCCATGCCCAGCCCCTGTGCGAAGCGGACAAGGCCTGGACAAAAAAACTGCTGGCCGTGGTCACGGACGCGGACATCGACCTGGGAGTACCGAAATTCGGACTGGATGACGGAGAAGAAGTCGCCAAGCAGCTCAAGGAATGGTTCGGCTTATAGACGGCGCCGGGCCGCTTCCAGCTCTTCCGGCGTGTTCACGTTCAGGAAGGATAATAAATCCGGGTCGCCCTTTCTGAGCTTTTCCCCAGGCACCCGCTTGACCCGCACCTTGTCGAAAAAATTGATGACCTTGTAGTCCCTTGCCCTGAGCTGGGCCTCGATGTGGGGCAGACAGCGCTTGGAATAAATGGCGCAGAGCGGTTCCATGTAGCCGTCGGCCTTGATCGGAACGATCACGTCCACGTCCGGGTCGGCTTCCTGCAAAAGAATCTCCACCAGCCCGCCCTGCAGGAAGGGGGCGTCGCAGGCCGTGACAAAGGTATGCGCCGCCTCGCATGCGATCAGCCCGGCCTGAATGCCCGTGAGCGAGCTGCGGGCGTCGAAATTGTCCGGTGCGAGCTTCACGCCGTCAAACTCGAACCCTTCCCGCTCGCGGCATGAGATGATGACTTCGTCGAACAGCGGACGGCAGACCGAAAGCAGGCGGTCGATGATGCGTTGCCCGTCCACTTCCAGAAAGGCCTTGCGGGCCCGCCCCATACGGGTGCCGAGCCCCCCGGCCAAAATGGTGCATGCGATGTCCAAGAAGTATTCTCCGGTTGAATTTCCTATGGAATGGTTGCTACCATCTACGTCCATGTTTCATAGAAAGAGTCAAAAAACAAGACAGGCTCTCCGGCCTGTTTCAGCATCATAAGGAGATCCGATGCAAGCAGTTGCCATTGTCGGCGGCAATGTGGAAACCCGGGCCGCCCTGTGCGCCCAGGTGGCGGAACGGTTGCAGGAGGACGGACTGCGCTGCGCCCTGGTAAGCGGCGGCGGTGTGGATACCGGAGGCGGCCCGTTCAACTCCCGGGCCGAGATCAGCGCCTTGGGCGTCAGCGTTTCCTGGCCCGGAGGCAAGAGCCTGGACGACCTGATGCCGCATCTGGAAGCGGACTTCATTTTCTTTGACGGCGGCGGCGAACCGCGCATGCCCCGCGTTCTGCTGGAAGGATATGCAGAGGACGACCTGACCCTGGGTGCGGCTTCCTACGGATGCAACGCACCGAACGTGCCGCGCATGGGCGATGTGGATTCCCTGGCCGAACATATCAAGGAACGCGCCTTTTTCCTTCCCGGCCTCAACTGCGGGGAATGCGGTTTCGACAGCTGCGCTTCTTTGGCTGCCGAAATCGTGGCCGGCAACAGAGGGCAGGACGACTGTACATCCATGCAACCGTCCCTCACAGTGCGTTCCAACGGCAGCACCATGGCCATGAACGCTTATGTGGAGCGTACGTTCCGGGCGGTGGTCACGGCCATGCTGGAACAGCTCAAGGGCTACAGTCCGGGCGAAATCGAAATAACCATGGACACCGAGCAGGAAACAGGGGCATGAATTCCAGCGCCCCGCTCTTCGGTTCCGCCGGGCAATCCGGAAGCCGTCCTTTGCAGACGAGCCCGGCCGATTCGATGATTTCGAGAAGCCTTGTTTGCTGTCCCGCTTCGGTGTAGGTTACAAAACCCGTTAACGCTGTATGGTTTTATTGGAGTTTTGAGTGGCCGGCATTGAACACCCGCATTCCTTTTTCTACCCCGACACTGTGGCTGTGATCGGCGCGTCCGGAACCCCCGGCAAGGTGGGACACACCATCGTCTCCAACATGGTTGCCGCTGGCTTCAAAGGCCGTCTGATTCCCGTGAATCCCAAAGGCGGTGAAATCCTCGGCCTGCCCGTGATTTCAGAAGTGACCGCCCTGCCCCGCAACCTTGACTTGGCCGTCGTTTCGGTACGCCGCGACCTGGTGCTCCCCACCCTGGAGGCACTGGGCGAACTGCGCTGCAAGTCCTGCATCGTCATCACCGCCGGGTTCAAGGAAGTCGGCCTGGACGGCTACCATCTGGAAGAACAAATCACCGCGATCTGCGACCGGGCCGGAATGGCCCTGCTCGGTCCCAACTGCCTGGGCATGATCAACACCCAGGCCGGGGTCAATGCCTCCTTTGCGGCCAGCCGGCCCGGACCGGGCAATATAGCCTTCTTTTCCCAATCCGGAGCTCTGTGCGTGGCCATCCTGGACTGGGCTCTGGGCGCGGGAATCGGATTTTCCAAATTCATCAGCCTGGGCAACAAGGCGGTCCTCGACGAAGCGGACATGCTTCACTACCTGAACAGCGACGAGGACACCAGGGTCATCCTCGGATACCTCGAGAACGTGGAGCACGGAGAAAAATTTCTGCAGCAGGCACGAATAGTGAGCCGCAACAAACCGGTGATCATGATCAAATCCGGAACCACGGCGGCCGGGGCCAAGGCCGCCTCGTCCCATACCGGAGCGATCGCCGGTTCAGACCAGGCCTACAGCGCGGCTTTCCACCAGACCGGCGTCATCCGTGTGGGCGACGTGGAGTCGCTCTTCAACCTGGCTCAGGCCTTTTCCGAGCAGCCGCTGCCCAAGGGGCCGGGGCTGACCATTGTCACCAACTCGGGCGGGCCGGGCATCATCGCCGCGGACACCACCGAGCGCTCCAGACTGAACATGGCCCAGCTCACCCCGGAAACCGTGCAAAAGCTTCAGGAACTGCTGCCCAGCTACGCGGCTTTCTACAACCCGGTGGACATCACGGCCGACGCCGATCCCATCCGCTACCGCAAGGCTTTGGGCATCGTGGCCGAAGACCCCATGGTGCACTCCATCATGGTTCTGCTTACGCCCGCGGGCGCCGCGGACATCGAGGGCACGGCCCAGGCGGTCATCGATACGGCCCGCAAGTACGGCAAACCCATGTTCGCGGTATTCATGGGTAAAAGGCGTGTGGCCACGGCCCGGAAGATGTTCCGGGATGCGGGCGTTCCCTGCTACGCCTTTCCCGAACCGGCCGTAAAAAGCATCGAGGCCATGTACGAATACGCCCTGTGGCGCAGGCGTCCCGAGCTGGAATATCCCGAACTGGAGCGGGATGTGGAACGCGCCGGGGAGGTCATCGAAACCGCCATCCGGCGCGGCGAAAACGAAATCGTGGAGTTCCAGGCCCAGGAAGTGCTCAAGGCCTACGGCCTGCCCACGCCGCAGACCAGTCTGGCCCGTTCCAGCAAGGAAGCCGTGGAAATTGCCGAAGACATCGGCTATCCAGTGGCGCTCAAGATCGCCTCACCCCAGATTTCCCACAAGACCGACGTGAAAGGCGTCAAGGTCAACCTCAGGAATGCCGATGAGGTGGCCCGGAACTTCAAGGACATCACGGCCCGCGCCCAGCGCATGCGGCCCGACGCCTACATCGCCGGGTGCCTTGTCCAGGAGATGGCTCCTGCGGACTCACGCGAGGTCATCATCGGCTTCAAGCGCGACGACCAGTTCGGACCGCTGCTCATGTTCGGACTGGGCGGCATCTACGTGGAGATACTCAAGGACATAGCCTTCCGGCTGGCCCCGCTCTCCAGGGCCGACGCCAGGGGCATCATCAGTGAAATAAAATCCTACATGCTCCTGAAAGGATTGCAGGGCGACAAGCCCGTGTGTTTCGAAACCTTGGAGCAGATCATCCTGGCCATGTCCCGGTTCGCCCAGGACTTCCCCAATGTCCTGGAGGCCGAGTTCAATCCGGTGCTGGTGAATAATGACCGCGCCGTGGTGGCCGATGTGCGGATGACGCTGGACCCCAAAACGATGGGGTAAAGCCTTTCACGCACGTTGCCCTTCCTTGGAGCAAGCCAGGCGACACGCATGACCGCCCTCCCGAACATCATTGCCAATAATACGGAAATTACGTAGAGAATTCACACTGTCGCAGTCTGCTCCCCTTCCGGGACAAGACGACGATTTCATATATACTGTGCCCCTTTACCAACATGGAGGACATTTCTCCCATGCCCAAGTTCCTTTACGCTTTGATGGCCTGCGCCATGGTTCTTTTCTCCGTTTCCAACAGCCAGGCCCGCAGTTTCGATGACATCGTCGCCAGCGGAACGCTGCGCGTCGGCACGACCGGGGACTACAAACCTTTCTCCTTCAACAACGACGGCACGTATGAAGGCTTCGACATCGCCGTGGCCGAAAGCTTCGCCAACCGCCTGGGACTCAAGCTGGAATTGGTGAAAACCACCTGGCGGACGCTGATGGCTGACCTGCAGGCCGGCAAATACGACATCGGCATGAGCGGGATTACCCGGACCATCGCCCGCCAGAAGCAGGCCCGCTTCTCTCAGGGCTACGTCATGTTCGGCAAGACCGTCCTGGTGAACAAGGACAATGCGTCCCGTTTCAAATCCCTGGTCGATGTCGACAAGAAAGGGATTCGTATCGGTGTGAACCCCGGAGGCACCAACGAAAAGTTCGTCAAGGCGAACATCAGGAACGCCAAGGTGATCATGTTCGAATCCAACCTGGCGATTCCGGTGGCCGTTGCCGACAAAAAGGTGGACGTGATGATCACCGACAGTGTGGAAGCCCTGTACTATGCGGCCACCAATGAGAAGCTTGCCGCCCCCCTCGCCGACGCTCCGTTCACCCGCGCCGAACTGGGCTACATCATGCCCGCCGGCGCCGAACGTCTTCAGGATACGATCAATTTCATGATGGACCAGATGATCCTGAAGGGCGATATGGCGACGCTCAAAAAGCAGTACCTGCACATCGGAGAATAAAGACGCCGACACGCCGATCTTACGGCCCGGAATGATGAAGCCCCCGTATGAAAATGCGGGGGCTTTGCAGTTGTTCATCAGAAAAGGAGGAAAATCTTTTCAAGAGTCTCCCCTCCTCGGCAAATCGATAATCTGCAAACCTTCTCCAGTCATTCCGCAAACATCATCAAAATTTTCAGACTTCATTCCGGTATATTTTCCTGCCGTCCCTCCAGTTGTCACCACTAATTCAGAAAACGGAGAAATATGTGTTTCAAGAGAAACTTATGCACTTATCCTGCCGTCAGACATATGAACATGCTTACGGGCATTGCGTATATCCATACGATTCTATATCAAGAGAGCATTAATTCACTACGTCTCTGGAGGGCACCCATGAAACGCATCTTCCTGCTCATACTGGCGGTCGTTCTCTTTGCCGCCCAAGCCGCCACGGCAGAACAGCCCAAGGTCACCTTCGCCACCGGGGCCGGGGCCATGGCCGGCACTCTCAACATCGCCGACAGCAAGGGGTTCTTCACCGAAAACCACGTCACGGGAAAGGTCAACACCTACAAAAACGGAAAAGCGACCTTCGACGCCTACCTGGCCGGCAAGGACGACTTCGCCGTGTGCAGCATCATTCCCATCGTGCTGACCGACTTCGACCAGGCCAAACACCGTATCGTGGGAGTCCTTGCCTATACGGACAACCAAACCAAGGTGCTGGCCAGAAAAAGCGCCGGAGTGACCAAACCCTCGGACCTTCGCGGCAAGACCATCGCCACGGTCAGGGCGACCACGGCCCACTACTACATCTGCAAATTCCTGGAGCTCAACGGGGTTTCCTGTGACGACACGACCATCGTCTACCTTTCGAAAAAAGAGCTGCCCCATGCGATCGCCTCGGGCCGGGTGGACGCCATCTGCCAGCACGGCATGCCCGTGGAGAAAGCCCAAAAAGCCCTGGGCGACGACTGGGTCATGTTCCAGGACGACACCATCATGCGCAAATGCGTCCCCATGGTCACTTCCACGACAATGGTCACCGAGCATCCCGCAGCACTCAAGGGAGTTCTGCGCGCCACCCTCAAGGCGGACGGTTTCGTCAAAACCAACACGGCGGAAAGCATCCAGATCCTCGCCAAGGCCAAGCACTACCCCTTTCCCGCCATGAGCACCACGGTCAGGAACGAGATGGATTACGACTTGAGCCTGCGGCAGTCCCTGTTGCTGATGCTTGAGGATGTCGAAAAATGGGCCATTGAAAACAAACTGGTTGCCCGAACGACACCGCGAAACTATCTCGACATCATCGCCAGCGCCCCGCTCAAGGAAGTGGCGCCGGCCCAGGTGACGCTGTTCCAGTAATCATGAAGGTCAAAACGCACATACTCGTTCTCCTCTGCAGTGTGGTGGCCGTCATCGGCGCCACGTTGGGAGGGATGCTGTACGCCGACCACAAAATCGAGCAGGCCATCATGACGAGTCAGAAGGCTTACGGAATAGTCAGGGAAGTAGCCTCGCTCAACCGCCTGGCGACCGAGGTCAACCAAGCCGGGATCCAGCGCGTTCAGCAGCAATGGAAACGAAAAACAACCACCTTGCAGCAAGCCATTGCCGACTACCCGGGCGAGGCGGACGCCACCACGGCCATGGCCCACGAGCTGCGACAGCTCGACGAGACCTTCAACAAGATGTTGACCCTGTATCAAAACGCGTTGAAATCGGAATTCACCGGCGACTTTACCCAGGCTCGTTTCTATCGCCTCAATCACATCTCCGTGCTCCTGCACACCCTGGCGTCTCTGGCCGACCGCGTCGCCAACCGGAATTTTACCCGGGTCCACACCCTGCAACGGTACAGGGACATTTTCCTTGTAAGTCTCGGCGGCATATGGCTCCTGGCCATTTCGGCCTGGTCAGTCACACTCTGGACGGGAATCATGACTCCGGTCCGCAAGCTGCTGAAAACCATAGGCGCCGTGTCCGAGGGCAGGCTGACCGACAGGGTCAAGGTCACGGGCGACAACAACGAGTTGAACGCCCTCGTCCTCTCCTTCAACACCATGCTGGATCGTCTTCAGGATCTGACAGTCACCCGAAAGGCTCTGCTGGACGCCACGGAAAAAGAGCGCATCCGCATAGGACGGGAACTGCACGACGGCGTCTGCCAGACCATTGCGGCGGCCCGCCTTCAATTGGCCGGACTGGAAACCGAATGTCCCCGACACGACAAGATTCAGCACGTCAAAACCCAATTGGCCCAGGCCCTGGAGGACATCAGGCTCATTGTGAAGGCGCTTCACCCGGTTATGCTCGACGAACTGGGACTCGCTTCCACATTGTGCTGGTTTGCCAAGGAAAACCGGAACAACATCGAAACCCGGCTGTATTTCAATGTGGAGGAATCCACCATCCCCCCCCGGCTCCGAACCCCCATATTCAGGATAGTGCAGGAAGCCGCCAACAACGCCATCCGACACGGCAAGGCCACCACCCTGGATGTCCAACTCAACGCAGCCGACGGCATCCTGGACCTGGCCATAGAAGACAATGGGCAGGGCTTTGATCTCAAGGTCCGCCCCACCGGCAACGGCCTGGTCAATATCCGCGAACGCGTGGAGGCGGAGCAGGGAGAATTCTCTCTCGACGCAACCAAAGGACGCGGCTGTTGCATCATCGCCTCTTTCCCCATGGATAACGTTCCTTCCTGAGAATCCGCACTTCAAGAACAGCGAACACCCCGCCCTGGGTCCGGCCTGTCCGAAACCCGGCTCCGGACGGCTGCAATACGTTTTTGCACGCGATTGTTTCAAAATAAAATGCCATCGTTACAAACCTTTGCGAAAAACGTAACCGCAAAAGGAGAATAATGGGATATACGGCCCGATCAGAAGACACTTCAGCTCTTTAAAGGAGTTCGCATGAAACGCATCGTGTGCCTTATTTCCCTGTTCGCCTTACTGCTCCCTGCGATGGCAAACGCCGCATCCGGCAAACTTGTTCTCTATACGTCGCAGCTGGAACAAGACGCCCAGCAAACCGTGGAAGCATTCAGGAAAGCCAATCCCGGCGTGAAAGTGGAATGGACCCGCACCGGAACCACTGCGCTGATGAACAAGCTTCGCGCCGAATTCGAAGCGGGAGCTCCCAAACCGGATGTGATCCTCATCGCAGACATGATCACCATGGAAGGACTCAAGCGCGAAGGCCGCCTGATGGCCTACGAAAAAGCCCCGGTAAATGACTATGCCCCCGGCCTGTATGACAAGGACCGCACTTATTTCAGCACAAAGCTGATCTGCACCGGCATCATTTACAACGACAAAGCTCCTTTCAAACCCACCTCCATCAAGGACCTGTTCCGTCCCAGGGCCAAGGGCCTGGTGATCATGCCCAGTCCCCTCTACTCGGGGGCGGCCGCGGTGCACATGCACACCCTGATCCAGAATCCGAAGCTGGGCTGGGCGGCCTATGAAGCCCTGGCCGAAAACGGCGCGGTCAACAGCAAGGGTAACGGCGGCACGTTCAAGGCCGTGGCCAGTGGTGAAAAACTCTTCGGCTTCTGCATCGACTTCCTGCCCATTCGCAACAAGCTGAAAGGCTCTCCGGTCTCCTTCATCATCCCCAAGGAAGGGGCCAGCGCAGTCACCGAACCCGTGGCCATCCTGAGCACTGCCAGAAATCCCGAAGCCGCAAAACGCTTCGTGGATTTCCTGCTTTCCAGGCAGGGGCAGGAGCTGGCGGTCAAGCAGGGCTTCATGCCCGCCATGAAGGGCGTGACCCCACCCAAGGGCTTTCCCGCCAACGTCACGCTCATGCCTCTGAACACCGGGGAAGCGCTCGTCAAGGATAAACAGAACAAGAAGAAGTTCGCCGAAATCTTCGGCGGTTGACATGGATTGGATTCACCGTTTCCGGGCCGGGGCTCTCCCGGCCCGGGGCAGCGGTCTCGGGCTGTTTCTCTTTGTTCTGGCTTCGGTCTGCTGTCTATCGCTCCTGCCCATCGGCCGCCTGCTTCTGGAAAGCATCGCTCCGCACGGCAACTTCAGCCTCGATACCCTCAGGGACGTACTGAATTCCAAAAGCACCTGGCGCGCTTTGGGGCATTCCCTGGAAACCGGCGTCCTCGCTACCCTGCTCGCAACAGCCATGGGCGCGTGCATGGGCGTCCTTGTCGCGCTCACGGACATGCGCTTCAAAGGCGCGCTGACTTTCTGCTTCATGATGCCCATGATGATCCCGCCACAGATCACCGCCTTGTCATGGCTCCAGCTTTTCGGCCCATCCAGCGTGCTCCTGAACATGCTCGACCTGGCTCCCGCGCCCGGTTCGCCGCACCCCATGTATTCCCGGCGGGGCATCATCCTCCTGCTCGGCATCCAACAGGCCCCGCTGGTATTCCTTTCGCTCAAGGCCGGGCTGGCCGCCATGCCGCGTGAGATGGTAGAGGCCGCCAGAACCTGCGGGGCGGGGCACTGGAGGGTTCTGCACACCATTGTCCTGCCGCTCATGACTCCGTCCCTGACTGCCGGCATGGCCCTCGCCTTCGTCTCCTGCATCGGCAACTTCGGCATTCCGGCCATGCTCGGCATTCCGGCCGGGTACACCGTGCTCACCACCCTCATCTACCAACGACTGGCCGATTTCGGCCCGGAAATGATCTCCCAGGTCGCCGGACTCTCCATGCTCATCGGCCTCATGGCTCTTGCGGGCGTCCTGCTGCAATCGTGGGCACTGAACAGCCGCGACTACAGGCTCGTCGGGTCGCCCTCCGCGCCGCTCAACTACCGACTGGGAGCCCTCAGACCGGTAGTGGAAAGCTGTTGCTGGCTGGTGATCATCCTGATACTGATTGTTCCGGCATGCGCCCTGGTCTGCTCCTCGCTCGTGCCCGCCTTCGGAGTAAAGCTCGGCTGGGAGACCGCAACACCGGGCAACTACGCCAACGTCCTGCTGTCCCACGAGGCCACGACGCGGGCGTTTGCGAACAGCTTTTTTCTGGCCGGTTCAGCGGCAGCGATCCTGGCCTGCATCGGCATTCCCCTCGGCTATTTCCTGGTCTGGCGAAAAAATCCGCTTTTCAAGCTGCTCAATCCGCTGGCCGAGTTGCCCTATGCCCTGCCGGGAGTGGTGCTGAGCATCGGGTGCATTCTGCTCTTCCTCAAACCTCTCCCACTTGTGGGCGTCAGCATCTACGGCACGGTCTGGATCATTCTCGCGGCCTATCTGGCGCGCTTCCTGGCCATGGTTCTACGCCCGGTGGCCAGTGGCTATTCACAGACCGACCAGGCGCTGGAGGAGGCAGGACAGATGTGCGGGGCGGGCTTTTTCGAACGCATGCGCAGTATCGTCATCCCGCTGATTTTCCCGGCGGCGGCCGCAGGGGCGTTGTTCGTCTTTCTCGCGGCCTTCAACGAACTCACCGTTTCCATGCTCCTGTGGTCATCCGGGGCGGAAACAGTGGGCGTGGTCATCTTCAACTTGGACGAGAGTGGCAACGCGGCCCTGGCCTCGGCTGTTTCCGTGCTCGTCATAGCCGCCGTTCTGCTGCTCATGGGCTTTGTTTCCCTGGTAGGCAGAAAGGCGCCTCAAGGAGTCGTTCCGTGGCAATAATGAATAAGAACAGGCTCAGCGCCTACCTCCGCACCGTATCCGAAGAACTGGGTCCATCGGCCCGGACAATGAGGAGCATGGATGATCTGGAGCCGGAAGAATTGCTGGCCGACAATCCGACCCGCCTCGAGCACATGAAGGGCGTGGGCCGCCGGGCGGCGAGCCTTGCGCGGCAACTGCAGCTGCCGGACTATGAAGCCGGTCTTCTCCGCCGCGCCGCATTCATGCACGATATAGGCTATGCTTCGGGACTGAAGCGGACAGGCTTTCATCAACTCGACGGCGCATTGGCCCTCGCCGACGCCGGAGCGCCGGAAGGAATCACGGCCTCCGCGCTTCTGCACAGCTCGGCGCAACACGGACTCTCCGGACGAATCGGGGAGATATATGCACAGGCGCCGGACACCAACGGGTACTCGAGGCTGGTGGATCTTGTTTCCTGGTGCGATATCCGGACCTCCGCAACAGGGCATGGCTGTTCACTCGGCGAGAGAGTTCTCGACATAGCCAAAAGGTTCGGCCCGGACCATATCGTCACCACCACCAGCTATGCCCTGAAAGGCGGATCGCTGGCGTTGTGCCGACGCATCAGCGCCCAGTCCGAATTGGCGGCAAGCGCCCGCCCCGTGATGTACGTGGACGACCACCTCGTGTACGGCGAGGCCGGGGTCATGATTTTCGAACACATGGAGCGGCTCCAGGACAACGGCTTCAGGGTTCGTGTGGTGGACGGTCCCAATGCACTGTCCGACCTGAACGTCAACAGTCTTCTGCTGGCCGGAAACGGGAGCATGCTCCCCGCCGCCGCGAATGTCGGTCTCTCCGTCGCCATAGAGAACGGAAGCAAACCTCCGGCAGGCTATGACATGACAATGACCTTGAACGAGTTGGCCGCCCTGCTGCATCGCTTTGAGAAGTTCGACGGCTCCGGAAGCGCCTGGCAACATTGTTTCCCGGACGGAGAATGATCACATGGCCGAAATTCGACTGGAAAAGGTGACCAGGCGTTATGAACGGATAAACGCCGTTGCATCGGTCTCGATGACCGTACGCGATGGAGAACTGCTTTCCCTGCTCGGCCCTTCCGGATGCGGCAAGACGACCCTGCTCAGGCTCATCGCCGGCTTCGAACAGGTGAACGAGGGTCGCATCGTCATAGGCTCCCGCACCGTGTCCAGCCGAGACTCGCATGTGGAGGCGGAAAAACGCAACGTGGGGGTCGTGTTCCAGACCTACGCCCTGTGGCCGCACATGACGGTGGCCGGAAACGTGGGCTACCCTCTCAAAGTGGCGGGCGTGGACAAGACGCAACGTCGAAAACGCATTGACGAGGCCCTGGACACGGTGGGGCTGTCCGGAATGGGCAAACGCCGTCCGGCGGACCTTTCCGGCGGGCAGCGCCAGCGAGTGCCCTGGCCCGGTGTCTGGTCATGAAGCCTGAGGTCGTGCTTCTGGACGAACCCCTAGCCAATCTCGACGTTCATCTACGCGAATCAATGCTGCGGGAATTCAAGGAATTTCATGCCCGGACCCGGGCGACCATGATCTTCGTCACCCATGACCAGACAGAAGCCATGGCCGTCTCCGACCGCATCGCGGTCATGAACTCCGGAAAATTGGCCCAAATCGCCACGCCGCAGGATATCTACGACCGCCCCGAGGACAGGAACGTGGCCCGCTTCGTGGGCAAGGGAAGTATCGTTCCCGTTCTTGTCACCGATGTCCATGGAGAAACGTGCTCGGTCGATGTATGGGGGCACAAAACGGTCTTCAGATGCCGCAGGGACCAGCCCCCGGGCAAGGCCTATGCGAGCCTCAAGCATTCCGACCTCGGCAACGGCGGAGGCGGCCTGCCCTGCACCGTGCTGAACAGCGTCTACCGAGGGGGCTCCACGCTTTTCGAAGTCATGCCCCAGGCCAACAGAAACGAAGCCGATCCCCTGCGGCTCATCCTCCCCGGGCATGTGGTACGCAAAACCGGAGAACAGCTTGCCGTCAGCATCAACACAGGCTGGGTCCTGCCGGACGCATAGCCCGCGGCGCCGAAAAACAGTTCCCACCAAATGGACCAATACCCGGCTACAGCTTGCGAGGTATTGGTTCATTCTGCATTGTCTTAGCCCACATTCATTTCCATTTCGCGGACACTTCGCCCTCTTCACGCAAAGAGACATAATATTCCCTCTTATTCCCCAAAAAGACTTTACATAGGAATAAAAGAGAACATATAAGAATATCATGAAAAGGATGTACACGGTTACCGAGGCGGCGGAGATCATGAGGCTTCACCCGAAAACGGTGCGGAAAAAAGTCCGGGAAGGCGCGATCAACGCGGTTCGCGTGGGCGGGCAGTACCGAATCAGCCGCCAGGAAATCGACTCGATTTTAGGCAGGGAAGCAGGAGAAGCCCCCCCGAACGCATCGGGAATGCACGCCACCGTCGCCAGCATCATCGACATGGAAAACGTCTCCCCGGAACAAGGCATGCGCATGACCAACACCATCATGGCGGCCTTGAACAGCACAGAGACGCGCACCCATGCCAACTGCGTGTATTACGAAGATCTGGCCCGGCTCAAGGTCATGGTGAACTGCGACATGGAATCGGCCCCGGACATCCTGCTGATGCTCAAGGGACTCTTGAATATGAATAAATGAGGACACAATGGCTTCCATCTACAAATCCGAAGCAGGCAGGAAAGAAGTCCTCGGCAGATACCGGCAGATCCTGTCGGCATGGCCGGTGGAAAACAGGCAATACAGCATACCCACATCATATGGCGAAACATTCGTGATCGAGTCGGGGGAGAAATCGAATCCTCCGTTGATGCTGCTTCACGGAGGTTCCTCCAACTCGTTCTGCTGGTTTGGGGATGTCGAACCGCTGAGCCGGAAATTCAACGTCCATGCGGTCGACATCATCGGCGAACCGGGATTGTCCGCATCGGAACGACCGGACTATAAAAGCGGTGCTTATGCGCAGTGGCTCAAGGAAGTCATCCAGGGGCTGAGCCTGAAATCGGCCTCCGTGGTCGGACTCTCCCTCGGCGGCTGGATGGGCCTGCAGGTCTCGACCGCTTTTCCCGAACTGGTGGACAAGCTAATCCTGCTGTGCCCGGGAGGCCTGGCCCCGGTACAGCCCGGTTTCCTGTGGAAGTACCTGCTCTATTCCGTCACCGGGAAATGGGGCAAAAAGAAGATCCAAAAGCTGATAAACGGAGGCAAGACCCCGGCTTCCATCTCCCCCGGCATGGAACGGGCCATGGAGTTCATGTCCGTGATCACCAGAAATTACGTGCCCAAATGGGAAAAGTTGCCGATCCTCGGCGGGGAAAAGCTCTCGCGGCTGACCATGCCCGTGCTGTTGATCTACGGCGACAGGGACTACCTGCTCGACGCAACGAAAAGCGCCCGCCATCTTCAGGATTGGGCCCCGGACGCGACCGTCGAGATATTACCCGACACGGGCCACGTGGTGACGGGCCAGTCAAGCCGGATCATGGATTTCATGACCGGATGAGAGACGAATTCAACACCATGAAAAAAGCCAGGGAGTGTTTCCAGGCTTTTTTTCTTTTTGCCGCCCCGACGTCGCGGTCAGATGCCAACGCCCGATCCGACTCCTGTATACCCCGGGCATACGGAATCGCCCCTTCCCGAAAAAAACAACCCCCCGGTCATCCGGATAGTAACCGAATGACCGGGGCTTGAAGATGACACTTTCATGAGAGAGTGTCAGGGAGGCTAAGGGCGATTATACGGTGTACACGGTCACGCCGATCATAACGGCCAGGTAGATGGCGCCGAAGACGGCTCCCAACGTCCACCAGCGGGCCTGGGAGATGAATCCGGAACCGTACCAGATGGGCGAAGGACCGGTCGCGTAGGGGGTGATGATCCCCATGACGCCGAGGCTGCCTGCGAGCAGCAGGGCAAGCTTGGGAAGCAGAACCGGGGAAACCAGCGGAGCTGCGGTTGCCAGGAACAAGGGCAGCAGCGCAGTGGTATGCGCGGTTGTGCTCGCGAAGAAGTAGTGGAGCGCGAAGAACAACAGGACCAGCAGGATCGCCACGGTCGCTTCCGGCATACCGACCAGATGGGCGGAAACCAGATCACCGAGCCATGCGAGCACGCCGACCTTTTTCAGGCCGCCGGCCATGGCGACCAGGGTGGCGAACCAGACGAACACATTCCATGCGCCCTTGTTGGTCAGCACGTCTTCCCAAGTGATAATCTTGCTGAGCACCATGAGGGTGAGCACCAGCACCGCGGCGACGGTTCCGTTGATTCCCAACTGCTTGCCGAATATCCACATCACCAGCGCGAGGACTGCGTAACCGAGCATCATCAGTTCCTTGGCCGTCACGGAACCCATCTTCTTCAGCTCCTGGGTCGCCCAGGCCGGGGCCTCGGGAGAGTGCTTCTGGGTCGGCGGATAAATGACGTATGCGAGCCACGGAGTGAGAATGAACAGGGGCAGCATGGCCGGAACCATGAGCGAGGCCCATTCTCCCCAGCTGACGGTATACCCGATCCCCTTCTCTATGAGGTTCACGGCCAGCAGGTTGGGAGCAAGGGCGGTCAGGAACATGGAACTGGTAACGCAGGTGGCGGCAATGCCCACCCAGGTCAGATAGCAACCGATCTTGCGGGGATCATTGTCCGGAGTGGAGTTGAACATGGGCGGGATGTTGCTGACCACCGGATAGATGGTGCCAGCGCTGCGAGCGGTGTTGGAAGGCATGAACGGCGCAAGGATGCCGTCGGCGATGGCCACCGCGTATCCCAGGCCCAGGGTGTTCTTCCCCAGGTATTTGATGAGCAGCAGGCTGATGCGGCGCCCCAATCCGGTTTTCTGGTATCCGAGCGCGAACATGAAGGCGGAGAAAATCAGCCAGATGACGCCGTTGGAGAAACCGGAGAGCATCCAGTCGCGACAGACTTTTCCGTTGGGATCAATGAGCCCCAGCGCGGCCACTATGGCAACGCCGAACAGTCCCACAAGTGCTGCGGGAACGGGTTCGACTATAAGACCCACGACGACCCCCACGAAAATGCTCAGGAAATACCAGCCTTCGGGCGAAAGACCGGCGGGGGTGGGCATCAGTGCCATGAGAACGGCAACAATGACAGGAGACAGCTTTTTGAGATAATTCATGAACCTTCCCTTGTTACGCGCTGCCGGAAGAGGCGAGCAGCGGTTTGGTGTCTACGATGTGGCGGCCGAGACCGATGGCCTTGGCATCCAGGCCCAGAGCCATTGCCAGCAGTTGGGTCAGGTGCAGCACGGGCACGGGGGTGTCGCCGCAGGCGGTGGACAGTGCGTCCGGCTGGTACATGTCCAGCTGCATGTGGCAGAGGGGGCACGGGGTGAGCAGGCAGTCCGCCCCGGCTTCCGCCGCGCTGTTCACGGCCGAGGCCGTCAGGCGGTGGGCCGAGGTCTCGGCCGGAAACACGGCGTGGAAACCGCAACATTTCAGCCGCTCGGGAATGGTCACCGGCGTTGCGCCGCAGGCCCGGATGACCTTTTCCAGACTCTGCGGATTCAGGTGGCTTTCGTAATCCATGACCTGGGGCGGGCGTACGGTGTGGCAGCCGTAGAACGGAGCGACGCGCAAATGAGCCTGCGGATGGCTGACCTTGGCGGCCCACTCGTCGCAGCCGTCGGCGAGCTCCCACAACAGGTGGCGCACCTCAACGGTCCCTTCCAGCTTCAGTCCGGCCTCGGCAAGGCGCTCGTTGGCCCAGTCCAGCCTGCCGTCCAGCAGGGTGGCCTTGGCCTGGCGCAGCATCAGGGCGCAGGTGCTGCAGGCGGTGACCAGGGTCAGGCCCATGCGTTCGGCCAGGGCCAGGTTGCGGGCGTTGGCAAGCAGCGCGGTTTCCGGATCGATATCCTGCACGTGGCTGGCGCCGCAGCAAGTCCAGCCCGGAATTTCCTTCAGGTTGATTCCCAGCCGCTTGGCCACGGCAACAGCCGAAGTCTCGGCTTCCTTGGCTGCAGCATGCAGCACGCAGCCCGGGAAAAAGGCGTATGTCTTTTGCATGTTATTTCCTATTGGCTTTGAGAATGCGTTTCAGACCGTCGTGGTCCTCCACCCGATGGTTGTCGGCCACAAAGAGCCGAGCGGCCTCCACGGGACCCAGTTTGCCCCGGGCGAACATGCGCAGGGTGAAGGGCAGCCTCTTGGTTGCGGCGCTGACCATGCCTTCGGTGCGCGGCACCAGCTTGACCTCGTTCAGACGGCCGGTGTTTTCCAGGTCGGTGCGGAAGGCGTCGGCATGGCGCGGCCCCGGGCCGTCGGTGTGTCCGGCCTTGAAGGCGAGCTCGCGCAGCGAGGCGATGGCCCCGGCCGGGCTGATGCCCTTGGGACACTTGGTGACGCATTCCATGCAGTGCAGACACTTCCACATCCCGGACTTTTCCATGTTCTCCATGTGCTCCAGAGGATTCCGACTGCGGGAGTCCTCGGCGTAGCGTGCGGCGTGGGTGTAGGTGAAGGGCTCGAGGAAGTCCTTGCTGCTGTCCGAAAGCTTGTTGCACTCCGACATGCAGGAGCCGCAAAGGATGCAGTCCCACTGCTTCTGGATGGCCTGCATGTCCTGCGGAGCCTGACGGCACCCCTCGTGGGCCGAGAATTCCTTCTTGGCGTGCAGGCCGGGATTGGCCAGACGCAGCCGATTGACCTTCTCATCCCACTTCACCACCAGGTCGCTGATGACTTCCGCGTTGCCCAGCGGGCTTACGGTCAGGGGACCGTCGCCCCATTGCTCGCGCAGGTCGTCCACCATGGTATCGCAGGCCAGCAGGGCGTTGCCGTTCACCCGCACGGCGCAGGCGCCGCAGATGGCGCTGCGGCAGGAGGCCGTGAAGTTCAGGGTCGGATCCAGGTTTTCCTTGATATGGATGAGACAGGTCAGGACGGTCATGCCCGGCTTGTGTGGGAACTCGTAGCGCTGCCGCCAGGAGTTCGTGCCGTCGAAACGGTCGATAAGGAAGATGAAGTTCTGCATTAGTACTTACGCTCCTGGGGCTGATAGCGGTTGATGGACACCGGACGGTAATCCAGGTGGTAGTCGCCGTTCACGGTCACCAGGCTGTGTTTCAGGAAGTTCTCATCATCGCGCTGCGTAAAGTCTTCGCGGGTGTGAGCGCCGCGGGACTCCTTGCGGGCCACGGCCGCGACCAGGGCGCAGCGGGCCAGAGTGAATATGTTGCCGACTTCCAGGAAATGGGAATAGGCGGTGTTGCACACAGGGTTGTCGTTGCCCACCACGGCGGTCTCGTATTCCTTTTGCAGGTCCACCACGGTATCCAGCGCGGCCTGGAGCTTTTCCTCGGTACGGAAGATGCCCATGCCGTCCCACAGGGTGGCGGCCAGCTTTTCCCGTAACTCCGGCGCGGTGGCGCCGCCCTTGCGGGCAGTGGTCTCGCGGAAATGATCGCGCCATTTGGCGGCCAGCTTTTCCAGGGAGGAATCCCCTTTCAGCCCTGCGCCGCCCACATAGGACGCCGCGCCGATGCCGGCCTGCTTGCCGGTGACCATGGCGTCGGCCAGGGAGTTGCCGCCCAGGCGGTTGGCCCCGTGGATGGACACGCAGGAACACTCCCCTGCCGCGAACAGGCCGGGCACGGGCGTCTTCATGTGCTCGTGGTCGATAACGTCGATGCCTCCCATGGAATAATGGGCCGTGGGCCGGATGGGCACGGGTTGTTCCACCAGGTCCAGGTTTTCGAACAACAGAGCCACGTGGCGAATCTGCGGCAGGCGCTCCAGGATGCGTTCGCGCCCCAGGTGGCGCAGGTCGAGCAGCACGTGAGCGCCCAGCCCTTCGCCGTAACCACGGCCTTCGATGATCTCGGTCTCGATGGCGCGGGCCGTGATGTCGCGCGGAGCCAGCTCCATGCGGTCCGGAGCGTAGTTGGCCATGAAGCGTTCGCCGTCCTTGTTGATCAGGTAGCCGCCTTCGCCGCGTGCGGCTTCGGTGATGAGCACGCCGCCGTTGGCCACGCCGGTGGGGTGGAACTGGACCATTTCCGGATCCTTGAAGGCCACTCCGGCGCGCAGGGCCGCGGCCACGCCATCGCCGGTGGCGATGTAGGGCGTACTGGTGCGGGCCCAGAACATACGGGTGTAGCCGCCGGTGGCCAGCACCACAGACTTGGAACGGATGGCCGTGACCTCACCGGTGTTGGTGTCGCGCACCACCACCCCGCAGCACACGCCGTCCTCAACAGCCACGTCCAGCAGGTGGGAGTTGATGCGGAACTGCACGCCGCACTTGAGGGCGTAGTCGAAGTTGGAGTGCAGGAGAATATGGCCGGTCTTGTCGGCGGAATAGTTGGTACGGGCGTGCTTGTGTCCGCCCATCAGGCGGCAGGCCACCCGACCGTCGTCGCGACGGCTGTAAGGCGTGCCCCAGAAGTCGGTCTCACGGACCGCCTCGGAGGCCTTTTCCACGAAGAAGTCGATGGCTTCCTGGTCGCCCAGGTAGTCGCTGCCCTTGACCGTGTCGAAGCTGTGGGCTTCCAGGGTATCTTCCTGGCCAGCGAATTCCAGCACGCCGTTGATGCCGCCTTCGGCCATGCACGTGGCGGAGCGGGTGGGCATGGTCTTGGTGACCACCAGGATGCTCAGGTCGGGGTTGGTCTGCAGGGCGCCCACGGCCGCCCGCAGTCCGGCGCCGCCGGAGCCCACTATGACGATGTCGTATGATTGCATGATATTCCTTTTACAGAGCACGGTAAGGCGCCTGGCCCTGTTCGTAGTAGTTGTTCCCTTCGGCATCGATGACCACGATGGCCGGGAAGTCTTCCACTTCCATGGCCGCCACGGCTTCGGGGCCGAGCTCTTCATAGGCCAACACGGTGTAGCTGCGGATGCTGCGGGCGATAAGCGCCCCTGCTCCGCCGACAGCCGCCAGATAGGGGACGCCGTTGGCCTTCATGGACTCCACCACGGCCTCGCTGCGGTACCCCTTGCCGATCATGCCGCGCAGGCCGTGCTCAATGAGACGGGGGGTGTATGAATCCATGCGGCCGGAGGTAGTGGGACCGGCAGCTCCGATGACCTGACCGGGTTTGGCGGGGGACGGCCCCACGTAATAGACCACCTGGCCTTCCAGGTTCACGGGCAAGTCCTCTCCCCTGTCCAGGGTTTCCACCAGCCGTTTGTGAGCGGCGTCGCGGGCCGCAATGATGGTGCCGCTGATCAGGACACGGTCTCCGGCCTTGAGGGAGGCCGCGGTTTCCGGGCTGAAAGGCGCCTGAATGCGTTTTTCGTTGCTCATGATCGGCCTCCTACAGCACGGCTTCCGCATGCCGGGCGGCATGACAGTTGATATTGACGGCCACGGGCAGCGAGGCGATGTGCGTGGGGTACCACTCCACATGCACCTTGAGGGCCGTGCAGACCCCGCCCAGGCCCTGCGGGCCAACGCCGGTCTTGTTGACCATTTCCAGCAGTTCCTGTTCAAAGGCCGCATAGCGCGGATCCGAGTTGGAGCTGGCCAGGTCGCGGGCGGCAGCGCGCTTGGCGCACAGTGCGGCCATTTCCATGGTGCCCCCGATACCGACTCCGATGACCATGGGCGGGCAGGAGTTGGGACCGGCGGCCTGAACACAGTCCAGCACCACCTTGCGCACGCCTTCGATGCCGTCGGCCGGCACCAGCATTTTCAGCACGCTCTTGTTCTCGGAACCGGCGCCCTTGGGAGCCAGACGGATGCGCACCTGGTCGCCGGGCACGATGCGGACATGGATGATGGCCGGAGAGTTGTCCTTGGTGTTGGTACGCTCAAACAGCGGCTCGGCCACCATAGACTTGCGCAGATAGCCGTCCACGTAGCCCTGGCGTACGCCCTGGTGTACGGCGTCCTCAAGGTCGCCACCGTCGATGTGGACATCCTGGCCCAGCTCGACAAAAACCACAGCCATGCCGGTATCCTGGCAGATGGGCATCTGTTCGGACGATGCGATTTCCGCATTGCGGATGAGTTGATCGAGAATGTCACGGCCCACGGGGGAGGGCTCGGTTTCCTTGGCTTGCCTGAATCCAGCCATCATGTCCTTGGGCAGGTCGCAACAGGCCTTCACGGCCAGTTCAGCCACCGCCCGGGTAATGCTGGATGCTTCTATTGTTTTCATGGTTCCTCCTCATATGATCTTCAGCCGCAATAAACGGCTGCCGGAGGCCCAGGAAAGCAAAGCTTGTGCCACACTTCACAAATTCACAACATATTGTTATATAAGAACTTCAACCTTAGCATAAGGTATATCCGCTTAAGGAATTTTTATTCTTTTCTTACGGGACAGGAATTTTTATTGCCATGCAGCAAAAAAATGCGGCTCGGCAAAAAGGAAGAAGGGTCAGTCAGACGGACACGGAGTCAGGATCGGGAAGGGAGTCGTCCAAAAGAGCGCGGATGCCTCGCGCCAGCATGTGAAGGTCCGCCGGTTTGCGGACCACGGAACGGATGCCGGCGGCAAGCAGGGCCGCCTTGTCCGCCGGAATGTTCCGGCTGTCGAAGCCCGTGACCAAGATGACCGGCAGGTCCGGGGTGACGGTATGCAGTGCGTCCGCCAGCTCCAGGCCGGACATACCGGGCATGTCGTAGTCCGTGAGCACCAGCGAGAACAGGCCGCCGTCGCCATAGGCTGTCAACGCCTCCGACCCGGATCCGGCCAGGGTCACGGCGTAACCAAGCCGCTCCAGATTGCGCTTCAGTCCTCGGGCCACGTCGCGATCGTCATCCACCACCAGTAGGTGCTCATCGCCGCCCATGGGCAAGGTTTCATCACCTTCTACCTGGTCGGACAGCTCGGCGTGGGCCGACGACGGCAGACGGACGTTGAAACAGGTCCCCTGACCGGGGGCGCTTTCCACCGATATGGTTCCGTTGTGGCTGCGGATGATACCGTCCACCACGGACAGCCCCAGCCCGGTGCCTTTGCCCTTGGGGCGTGTGGTGAAAAAAGGGTCGAAAATTCGCTCCACAACATCCGCGGGCATGCCGCACCCGTCGTCCCGCACCTCCAGCAGCACCCCGTCGCCCGCCGGATCATCGGCAGCATGCACACCCAGGGTTCCCCTGCCCTGCATGGCCTGAATGGCGTTGGTCAGCAGGTTCATGATCACCAGGGACAGCTTGTCGGGGTCACCCAGCACCGTCGAAGTCTTGCGGATGTCCGCCTCCACACGGATGTCGGCAGGCAGCAGCGGACGGATCATGTCCAGGTTTTCCCGGGCCAAGCGGCTGAGGGACATCGGGCGCACGCGGCTGGGTTCGCGGCGGCTGAAATCCAACAAACGGCGAATGAGTGTCTTTCCCCGTTGAGACGATTTTAAGGCCTGGCGCACGTCACCGCGCGGGTTGGGCAGGTGGGTCGGAATCTCATCCAAAGCAAGTTCGCAGCAACTGGCGATGGACGCCAGGATGTTGTTGAAGTCGTGGGCGATGCTGCTGGTCAGGGTACCCAGAGCCTCCAACTTTTGGGAATGCAGCAACTGGTTTTCCAATTCCTGGCGGCGGGCGTCCTCCAGGCGCTGACGGACCAACCGAAGCAGGTCGTGGCAGAACAGGGATATATCGCGGTGTTCCTCTTCCCCGAACGCCTCCTGCCTGTCGGCCACCGCCAACACCAACGATGCGTGCTCATCCAGAACCCGGGACGCCGCAATCTGATTACGGACCGGTTCCTTCAACCCCATCCAGAGAGAAGCGGGGGGATCATCGATGGGGGCGACATCCAGCTCCGCCAGGGCGTCCAGTTCCTTCAGGTCGACCAGGGTTCCCGCGTCGGAGTTCCGGACATGGCGCAGACTGCCCGCCTCCCACAACAGCACGTGGACCTCGTCGCTTTGCCGCAGGCGCAGGAAAAGCAGGCCGGCTCGGGCCGCCATATGTTCCACTATTTTCGGCAGAGCATGTTCCAGAACTTCGGCCAGGGGCACGGCAGCCATATGCGAAAACTCCAGCAACAATTCCAGTTGGGCTTCCTCATGGCGCAGACGGGCCTCGGCTCTCTTGCGCCGCCGGTTGCTGATGAGCAGCCAGATGATGAATCCGGACTGGTACAGGATGAACGCACCAACGCCCAGCACCAGTGTCCTGTTGCGTTCGAAGAGATTCTGGTCCAGGTGCAGGACGATGGAATCTTCCGGCAGCTCTTCCAACCCGATGCCGAAATGCTTGAGCATGGGGTAGTCGAACATGTAATAGGTGGGTGCATTTTCCAACACCGGGATATCCTCGACCCTTTCCCCCCGTAGTATGCGCATGGCCAATCGGGCGGCCGTGCGGCCCTGCTCCTCCGCGCGGAGCATCTTGCCGCCCACCATGCCGTCCTCCAGCAGGTAGGACCAAGCCGAAAACATGGGCAGCCCCGAATTCTGGTAAACGAAATCGATGCTGTCCTGCACGGTCATTCGGGAGCCGTTGGGCGTAAGATAGTAGGCTAGGTACAGCAGCACGGAATCGCGCGGCGCCTCGCGCAACCTCGCGGCCAATTCGTCCGGATCGAGGCCGTAGAGATCGATGAAATCGACCCGGTCCCTGAACTGCGGCATCAGGTCCACCACTACCTGGTGGTTCATGCGACTGGAGGTGTCCACCCCTCCCACCACCACCATGTGTTTGGCCGTGGGCACCAGGCGCAGCGCCAATTCCATGGTTCCCTTGAGGTCGAAATGTTCTCCCACACCCGTTACCCTGGTGAAATTCTTCAACCAGGATTTCTGAAAATTGTTCACCCCGCAAAAGACGACCGGCGTGCCCGGAAACAATTCGTCACGATAGCGGCGCAGAAAGTTGAAGGCGTCGTTGTCCGAGGCGATGATGACGTCGAAATGAGCATTGCCGTATTTCTGGCGATACAGGCTGCGCAATTCGCCCACAAAGGCGTCCGACGTGTAATGCTTGGCGTCCATGAACTCGTAGCGCAACCGAAGCGGAATCTCCGAACGGTTGAGCACGTCATGCAATCCTTCCAGCAGGCCGACGTTCCACAGGTAGCCCAGATGGTAGGAGTTGAGCAGGAGCACGTGCTTGGGTTCGGTCTTGTCTTGCGGCCACGCCTGCCCGGCGGGCAGAAGCGCGAGCAAAAGAACGGCGAGTGACAGCACGGTCCTGGGGATTGAAAGGATGCGGCGAACCGGGGTGGCTTTCATGGAAAAGGAACGCCTCCGCCCTATGAGCCGGAGCGCCTCCAGCCCGGGGTGGGCAGCTTGAATTCCTTCAGCAATGCGTACAGGCGGGACTGGGACAGCCCGGACATGTCGCAGGCCGCCTGCATGTCGTTACCGACCAGGAGCATCAACTGCTCCAGGTAATGGCGCTCCGCTTTCTGCAGGACCTCCTTGCGGTGGTCGGCCAGGGTGGGCAGCGTGTCGGGCAGTGCGGACGGCTCCTCGCCCCGGGCCGGACGGACCCGCCCTCCAAGTACGCTGGCCCGCAACTCCCGAGGCAAATGCGCCTGAAAAAGCGTTTGTTCGAAAAATGCTGCGTTCACTGCATAGTCCACGGCATTGACCAGTTCGCGCACGTTCCCGGGCCAGGAGTACTCGTCGAGCATATCCAGAAAACCATTCGAGGCGACTTTGGTCTCTATGCCCCGCTTGCGGCAGCATTCCTCAATGTAATGGGCCACGAGAGGCTGGACGTCCTCCATCCGTTCCCGAAGCGGCGGCAGAGCCAGATGCGCCCCCCGCAGCCGGAAAAGCAGGTCGAAACGAAATTCCCCGTTCCGGGCCATGGCGTCCAGGTCGCGGTTCGTGGCGGCCACCAGGCGAAAGTCGCTGCTCTCCTCGGTGGACGCGCCCACGGGGCGAAAGGTCTTCTGCTGCAGGACCCGGAGAAAGGTCGCCTGCAAAGACAGAGGAAGTTCCCCCACCTCGTCGAGGAACAGGGTGCCGCCATGCGCCTCGCGGACCAGACCGATGCTGTCGTACGAGGCTCCGGTGAATGCGCCGCGCACATGCCCAAACAGGATGCTTTCGGCCAGGGAATCGGGAAGACTCGCGCAGTCGACAATGACGAAGGGGCCGCCCCGCCTGGGACTATTCCGGTGCACGGCCCGGGCAATGGCCTCCTTGCCGGTTCCGGTCTCGCCGGTGATGATGACGTTGGCCTCACCCGGCGCGATGTCCGACAAGGCCACCAGACAGGCCTTCATACGTGGGCTGTCCCCGACGATGCCGTCCCTTTCAAGGGTGGAGGATTGCTGCTGCCGTGCCGCGTACCGTTCCTCGCGATACCGCAGCACCTGCTCCAGGGCCTGGGCCATACGCCGCGGCGAGGATTTTTCGATGTAGTCCCACGCACCGCAATGGATGGCCCGTTCGGCGTCGTCCGAAGCTCCGAGCCCCGTGATGACCACGATCTCGGGATGTCCGGGATGAGCGGCGAAGGCGTCCATGGCGTCCATGCCGTTGCCGTCGGGCAGATGGACATCCAGCAAAATGACGTCGAAATCGCTTTCCCCGAGTAGCCGTTCCCCCTCGGCAAGCGACCCGCAGGACACGGCCTCATGGCCCATCCGCTCGGCTGTCCGCGTCAGGACGTGACAGATTCCCTGGTCGTCGTCGATGATGAGAAGTCTTGCCATATCAATAATAAAAACGAGAGTGCACCAAGCCGGACAAGACCCGCGGGTCAGGCATTGCCCAGCAGCGTGCGTTCATGGTTTCGGGATGCCGGCAAATCGGAAACTCCTGCCGGTCGGGGTTATCTACGCCCAGAAAACGCTGTTTGTCAAAGACGCCCGGTACTCCTTCTCACTCCACGTCGTCGAATCGCCCTCTTACGTCTTCCAGTTCCCGGCGGTATGCTTCGGCATCGCCGTATTCAAAAAAGGTCTTGTAGCGACTGTGCACCGATTTCACGGGCCGGGCGTGGCGCACCGGGCACCAGTACTGTTCGGTGCGGGCGGCGACCTCCCGCACGTAGCTCATGAGCCCGTTGAAATAACCGCAATACATGCAATTCACTTTCTCAAGCCAGTTGAGATACTGCAGATGGTGACGGTCGACGACCACATAGTCGCCGCGCTTCACACGGGGAATTCCGTAAATGGGAAAGCAAATGAGCTGGTAGGCGAAGACGAACAGGTCGAGAAACACGGCGGGGATGAGCGCCACCCAAATGATGGGAACGGTTAGAACGATGAATAGACCGTTGTCGTAGACGTAGTCGGAGAACCTGGTGACCATGTCCCGGTGATGCCGCCGCACCTCCTCGCTGAAACGCACCTTTTTTTCTTCGATGGTGTAACGCAGCTTTTCATGGCGTTGGGCCAGCTCCCGGCTCAGTTCCTTTTCCAGGACGCTTATCCGCTCGAGCAGGTCGGTCAGGGTGTTCATGGAGGCTCCTCGGGTAAGAGTGTACGGGGTGCATACAGCATGGCATGGACCGGAAACACGAACCATCCGAGCGCGCAATACGCCGAAAAGAATTCAGTAACAAACCCACAAGGCCGCGCCCTGCAAGGCCTTGAACAGGGTCCGGGCCACCGACCCCACAAGCAGCCGATTCCAGAACCCCCGACCGGCTCCGGCGCTGCCTATGGCCACGGCAGCATGCCGACCCTCGGCATATTCCTCCTGAATGAGCCGGGCCGGGTTGGAGCCGCGACGGACCATCTGCACGATGCGGTTCAGGGGCAGCCCCGCGTCGAGCAGCACCTCCACGGCATGGTTGACGATGGCGTCCGCGTCCAGTGGGTCCGACTTGGAAGGATCGTGCACGTGAAACACGGTGACCGTATGCCCCGGACTGCGGGCAAGCATGTAGCCCACGTGGTCGGCCATCCGGTCGGACGGATTCGATCCATCCACGCAGAGCAGAACGTCCCTGCGCCCCGCCTCGGGCAGACGGCACAGCCAGAGGGGAAAACTGATGGCGTGAGTCAGGCTCTCGACCAGTTCACGGCAGATGGACTGGTCGAAGACGTCTTCCAGCGAGGTCTGGACCCGACGGCCGAGCACCACGGCATCGTAGCGCCCTTCCCTCGCCTCCCGGATGATGTCCCTGGCCTTGCCCATCTGGTACGGGGCCACCTTGCCCTCGACCCTTTCCGGATCGAAACCGGCGGCGACCAGCCTGCGCCGGGCGTCGTCCAAGACTCTCCTGCCCCGGGCCTCGGTCATGGCCGACCGGGCCTCCAGGGCGTCAAGGCTCTCGTAATTCCTTTCCTCGACCCAAACTGCCGCCTGCGACGGAGGGATATGCATGAGGGTAAGCCGGACCGAACCCTTTTCACGGAAGAAATGGGAAAGAAAATCCAGGCCCGCTCCTGCCATGGAGTGCTTGGACAAGGGCACAAGCAGATGCGGCTCCAGCGTGTCCGCACCGGATTTCTCCCTTCCCGAGGGAGACAAGCCCTCGGCCATCACGTAGCGGGCAATCTTCTCGGAAACACGAACCACCATGAAAAACCTCCTCGATTACTGGGAGGATAGCATACCGTTGTCCGGTCTCCATGATTTTGTTCCGCCTCCTGTCATATGTCTCCTTCCGGACGCACACCTAAACTCTTTCGTTGCAATGAGCTCGATTGCGTATTAATGAGTTGTTTTGAGTTCACAAACCTTTTTATTCACGGACAGACGCCACCATGAAACTCATCAAAAACGGCACACTCTACGCTCCTCAAATCCTTGGAAAGCGCGACATACTCATTGGCGGGACCAAGATCCTCGCCATCGAGGAATCCATCGCGGCAAGCAGCCTGCCCGGCGATGTCGAAGTCATTGACGCGGACGGCATGATCGTCACCCCCGGGTTCATCGACGGCCACCAGCACTTCACCGGAGGCGGCGGAGAGGGCGGCTTCGAAACCAGAACCCCGGAAATGACCCTTTCCATGAACACCTGCAACGGGGTGACCACGGCCATAGGGCTGTTGGGCACGGACTCCCTGACCCGTTCGGTGGAGGCGCTCTTTGCCAAAACCATGGCCCTGCGCAACGAGGGCATGAGTACCTTCATGCTCACGGGATCATATTGGTATCCCTGCCCCAACATCACGGGCAGCGCCCCGCGGGACATCGTCTACCTGCCGCCCGTGGTGGGCGTGAAGCTGGCCCTGGCCGACATCCGCGGCCCGCACATAACCCTGGACCAGCTGGCAACGCTGGCTTCGGACGTGCGCGTGGCCGCCCTGGTGGCCGGAAAGGCCGGGTTCATCACCGTTCATACCGGCGTCAAGGAAGAACGACTTGACCTGGTGGTCCAGACCGTGGAAGAACTCGGTATTCGTGCCGACATGTTCGTGCCGACCCACATCAACCGCAATGACGAGAAGCTCGAGGAACAGGTCTGGAAGCTTGCCCGTCGCGGCGGCTTCGTGGACGCAACCTGCCACACCAGCCTGCCCCCCAAGGGCTCGCTTTCCTGCGCGGCCTCGGACTTCGCCGTCCGGGCCGAGAAACAGGAACTGCTCGACAAGCTGCTCTTCAGTTCGGACGCCGGCGGCTCCATGCCCAAATGGAACCGGGACCGCAGCAGAATCGTCGGCATGGGAGTGGGCAAACCCGACGCTCTGCTCTTCGAGCTGCGCAGATTGGTGAACCACCTGGGCATGCCCCTGGAAAAGGCGCTGCGCCCGCTGACCGTCAACCCGGCCGCCGCCTACAAGATGACGGGCCGCAAGGGAGCCATCGTCCTTGAGGCCGACGCGGACCTCCTGGTCATGGAACCGGGCACCCTGAAAATCCGGGACGTGCTGGCCATGGGCAAGACCATGGTGCGCCATGGCGAGGCAGTGGTCACGGGATACTTCGAATAGCCGCCACTCATAAGGAAAAGCAGGCAATGACCGCAGAAAAGAACATGGGCATGGGCCCCGACGACATTCTCTCCATCCAGGACCTTTCCCTGAGCTTCCCGACCTTCGGCGACCACACCCAGGTGCTGCATGATGTCTCCTTTTCCGTGAAACGGGGCGAGAATCTCGCCATCGTGGGGGAATCGGGATCGGGTAAAACCGTGACCATGCGCCGCGTCATCCAACTGCTCAAACTGGCCCGCACCGACTCCGGCAAAATCCTGCTGCGCGGCAAATCCGGCCAGGTGAAGGACATCACCGACTTCACCAACGCCGACGCCCGCGCCATCCGCGGCAGCGACATGTCCATGATCTTCCAGGAGCCCATGACCTCGCTGAACCCGCTGTTCACCATCGGCAACCAGTTGGCCGAGGCCGTGCTGCAGCACAACGAGCTCTCCAAAAAAGATGCCTGGAACCGGGCCGTCGAACTTCTGGAGATGGTGCGCATCCCGGACGCCGCCAAGCGCGCACGGGAATATCCGCACCAGATGTCCGGAGGCATGCGCCAGCGCGTCATGACCGCCATGGCCCTGGCCTGCAACCCGCAGCTGCTCATCGCGGACGAGCCCACCACCGCGCTGGACGTGACCATCCAGGCCCAGATTCTGGCCCTCATCCGCCAGCTCCAGCAGGAGATCGGCATGGCCGTGATCTTCATCACCCACGACATGGGCGTGGTGGCCGAGTTCGCAGACCGGGCCATCGTCATGTACAAGGGGCGCATCGTGGAGGAAAACGATGTGCGCACCCTGTTCAAGTCGCCCCAGCACCCTTACACCAAGGCGCTGCTCAGTTCGGTCCCCAAGCTCGGAAGCATGACCGGCAGCAAATGTCCGGCAACCCTGCCCGTGCTGGACATGGAGGCCGAGCTCAAAGGCGATCAGGAACGCCCGGCGCCGCAGGACATAGATACGGCCGACTACGACAGCGACCCGATCCTCGAGGTCGGCGACCTGACTACCCGCTTCGTGGTCAAGAAAACCTTCTTCGGCAAGCCCACCCACCGTGTGCACGCCGTGGAAAAGGTCAGCTTCAAGCTCTACCCGGGCGAGACCCTGGGCATCGTGGGCGAATCCGGTTGCGGCAAGTCCACCACCGGCTACTCCATCCTCAAGCTCGTGGATTCCACCGGATCCATCCGCTTCCGGGGACAGGAGATATCCGGCCTGGGCGACAAGGCCATGCAGAAGCTCAGGCAGGACATCCAGATCATCTTCCAGGATCCGTTCGCCTCGCTCAACCCGCGCCGGACCATCGGCGCGTCCATCGCCGAACCCATGATCATCCACGGCCTGGCCAAAGGCGACGCCATTCGGGAACGGGTGGAATACCTGCTGGAACGGGTGGGCATCCCCAAGGGACACGCAGCCCGCTATCCGCACGAATTCTCCGGCGGCCAGCGCCAGCGCATCGCCATAGCCCGGGCCCTGGCCACCAACCCCAAGGTGGTCATTGCGGACGAGGCGGTCTCGGCCCTGGACGTCTCGGTGCAGGCCACGGTGCTCAACCTGATGATGGAGCTCCAGAAGGAACTGGGCCTGGCCTACCTGTTCATTTCCCACGACATGGCCGTTGTGGAACGCGTCAGCCACAGGGTGGCCGTCATGTTCCTCGGGCAGATCGTGGAGATGGGGACCAGGCAGGACATTTTCGAAAATCCGCAGCACGGCTACACCAAGCGGCTGCTGGCGGCCGTGCCCGTTGCCGATCCTGACCGCAAAACCGACTTCACCATGCTCAAGGGAGAGATCCCGAGCCCGATCCGCTGCGTGGACGATCCGCCGCCCGTGCTCACCTACCGGGAGGTCTCTCCCGGCCACGTGGTTGCCGAAGGCGAATGCGGAGCCATCATCACCGAATGAGGATTTCAGGTCCGGAAAGGCCTGTCGCAATACCCGTCGAACCTATGAGAGGAGGATTCACATGCTGTTCAAACGATTGTTGCCCCTTCTGCTTCTGGCGCTGCTTGTAAGCAGCCCGGCATACGCCGCAGGAAAAGACATCATCTATGCGAGCGATTCCACGGCCAAGTCCCTTGACCCGCACAACACTTCCGACACCTATTCCGGCTCCATCGAGCGCACCATGCTCCAGGGCCTGATGGGCTTCGACACCAACCTCAACATTGTGCCGGTGCTGGCCGAGTCATACAGCTACAACGACACGGCCACCGAGTTCACTTTCAAACTGCGCAAGGGTATCAAATTCCATGACGGCACCCCGTTCAACGCCGAGGCCGTCCGTGTGAACATAGCCCGCATGATGACCGGCAAATACAAGCGTTCATCCCTGATGAAACCGGTAAAGGAGTTCAAGGTCATCGACGACCACACCGTGAAGTTCATCCTCAAGGAACCTTTCGGCGCATTCGTCAACGCAGTGGCCCACCCCGGCGCCCTGATCGTTTCTCCCAAGGCTCTGGAAAAATGGGGCGACAACATTTCCAAACACCCCGTCGGCACCGGTCCCTACGTGTTTGACGAGTGGGTTTCCGGCAGCCACGTCCGCATCAAGAGAAACCCTGACTACTGGGGTGAAAAGGCCAAGGTCGATTCCATCACCTTCCGCCCGGTCCCCGAAGGCGGCGCACGCCTAGCCATGCTGCGTGCCGGACAGGCCCAGTACATCGACCCGCTGCCCGCGGAACTGGCCAAGGTCGCAGAACGGGACGGCAAAATCGACATCATCCGCCAGCCCTCCATCGTCGCCCGCTACCTGATTCCCAACACCCAGTACAAGCCCCTGGCCGACGTGCGGGTGCGCCAGGCCATCAACTATGCCTTGAACAAGGAAGCCATCATCAAGATCGCCTGGGGCGGCGCGGCCACGCTCCTGGATTCCGTGATCCCGCAAAACCTCCAGTTCTACTCCAAGCAGGGCGCATGGCCCTACGACCTGGAAAAGGCCAAGGCGCTCATGAAGGAAGCCGGGTATGAAAACGGTTTCAAAGTCGTGTTCCTGACCCCCAACGCCTCCAACCGCCTGCGCGCCACCGAAATGATCAAGCAGCAGCTCGAAAAGATCGGCATCAAGGGCAACATCATGTCCATGGACATCGCCAGCTTCTACAACAAACTGGAATCCCACCGCGTGAACGATCCGGATCCGATGCCGTTCCTGGCCTTCGGCGGCTGGTCCGCATCCACCGGTGACGCAGACTGGGGCACCCGCCCGCTGTTCTCCACCGCCGCATTCCCGCCGGCCATGTCCAACTTCGGCTTCTTCTCGGACAAAGAAGTGGACGACCTGATCCAGGCCGGGCTCTCCTCGGCCGACCCTCAAGTGCGCCGCGCCGCATACGCCAAGCTGCAGGACGTGATCTGGGAAAAGGCCCCCTGGGGCTACTTGTTCGTGGACACCATCGTCGCAGGCCGGCTGAAGACCCTCAAGGGCATCGTCCCCATGGCGGACGGCGGCTTCGACGTGCAGAAAGCCGAACTGATCAACTAAGACAAGGATGTAGTCCGTTTTGCTGAAATACTTCATCAAACGACTGATCAACATCATCCCGGTGCTGTTGGTCGTCTCCATACTGGCCTTCGCCTTCGTGCATCTGCTGCCGGGCGACCCCGCCCGCATGATGGCCGGTGAGGACGCCGACCCCGCAACCGTGGAAATGCTTCGCCAGGAGCTGGGTCTCAACGACCCGCTCCCGGTGCAGTATTTCACCTATATGGGCAAGGTCCTGACCGGAGATCTGGGCAAGAGCCTCCGCACGGACCTGCCCGTGTATGACGAGATCGCGCTGCGCTACGGCCCCACCATGTACCTGGCCATGGCCGGACTGTTGTGGTCCGTGCTCATCGGCGTCTTCGCCGGAGCCGTCGCAGCCATCTACAGCGGCAAATGGCAGGACTACACGGCCATGTTCGTGTCGGTTTCGGGCATTTCCATCCCCCAGTTCTGGCTGGGGCTCCTGCTCATACAGCTTTTCGCCGTCTACCTCGGCTGGCTGCCCGTGGCCGGATATACCGGGAAGCTGTCGGAACTGGTCCTGCCCTCCATCACTCTGGGAGCGATGGTTGCGGCCATCATGGCCCGCTTCACCCTGTCCGCGTTCCTGGACGTGCTGGACGAGGAATACATCTCCACCGCCCGGGCCAAGGGAGTGCGCGAGTCCATCGTCATGTGGAAACACGCTTTCCGCAACGCGCTCATTCCGGTCATCACCATGATCGGGCTGCAGTTCGGCTTCCTGCTGGGCGGCTCGGTGGTGGTGGAAACCGTGTTCGCCTGGCCCGGCCTGGGGCGCTACATGATCGAGGCGGTGGCCGTGCGCGATTACCCCGTGCTACAGGCGCTGCTGCTCCTGTATTCCTTCCATTTCGTCTTCATCAACCTCGTGGTGGATATGGTCTACGCAGTCATCAACCCGGAAATCCGGTACGATTAAGGGAGTTCCCATGGACGAAACCAAAACGACTCCCTTCGGGATCTTCTGGCACAAGTTCAAGAAACGCAAAACCGCCATGGTGGCGGGCGTGTTCATTCTTCTGTTGGTCTTCACCGCGGTCTTCGCGCCGTGGATAGCGCCCGACGACCCTTACGAGGTGGACTACGCGCTCTCCATGGAGCCGCCCAGCGCGGCCCACCTCTGCGGCACGGACGTATTCGGCCGCGACATTCTCTCGCGCATCATCTACGGCGCGCGTATATCCCTGGCCGTGGGCCTGACCTCGGTGGTCATCGGCGCCGTGGTCGGCGTGGCCCTGGGCCTCATCAGCGGCTTTTTCGGAGGCTTTCTCGACGGCCTGATCATGCGGACGTCCGACGTGCTTTTCGCGTTCCCGGGCATCCTGCTGGCCATCGCCATTGTAGCCGTACTCGGGCCGGGCCTGATCAACGTCGTGGTGGCGGTCTCGGTGTTCAGCATGCCGACCTTCGCCCGAATCGTGCGCGGCAGCACGCTGACGCTCAAGGAAAGCCTTTACGTCAAGGCGGCCAAAAGCACCGGCGCATCCCGACGCCGCATCATGTTCGTACACATCATGCCGGGCACCCTGAGCGGTGCCATCGTCTACTTCACCATGCGCATAGGCACCTCCATCATCACGGCATCCAGCCTGAGCTTCCTGGGCCTCGGCGCCCAGCCGCCGACCCCCGAGTGGGGCGCCATGCTCGCCGAAAGCCGCGACTATATCGGCGTGGCCGATCACATGACCCTGTTCCCGGGCATCGCCATCTTCCTGACCGTGCTCTTCTTCAACCTCTTCGGCGACGGCTTGCGCGCCGCCTTGGACCCGAAGGTCAAATAACCGGATACCGAGATGAACAAGAAACCGATCATCGCCATTGCGCCGAACCTGGAACAAAACAGTTTCGGCATCGACTGCAACATCGTCCCCAGGACCTACAGCAACGCCATCGAGCGTGGCGGTGGCGCTCCGTTCATCCTCCCCCTCACCCTTGATGAGCATCTCGTCCGCAGCCTGCTGGGCGTGGCGGACGGAATTCTGTTCATCGGCGGCAAGGATGTTAACCCGGAACGCTACGGCGAAAAGCCCGCCACCGAACTCATGGACTCGCCCCCGCTGCTGGACGACGTGCAATTCCTCATGGCCCGCACGGCCCTGGACATGGGCCTGCCCATCCTGGGCATCTGCCGGGGCGCGCAGGTGGTCAATGTGGCCCTGGGCGGCACCCTGGTACAGCACGTGCCCGACGCGTTCCCGGAAAGCACGTTGATCCACATCCCGGAACCGCTCGCCTCAAGCAGCGGCATAGATCACGAGGTCGACGCCGATCCCGGTTCCATCCTGCACGACATATTCGGCCCGAGCATTCCGGTGAACTCGATCCACCATCAGGCCATCAAGGAACCGGGCACAGGGCTCAAGATCACCGCACGCGCCACCGACGGCGTCATCGAGGGGACCGAGCACGAAACCAGGCCCATCATGACCATCCAGTGGCATCCGGAAGTGATGCTCACGAAAAACGACGCCATGCTGCCGCTCTTCGAACATTTTGTCGGCATCTGCGCCAACAACGAATAACGGAAACCCGGAGCCGCCTCGTGCACGCAGCCGAAACAGACGGACCGCGCCGCCTCGTTCTCCTGACCTTTCAGACCAAGTTGGGAATGACTTTGACCGACCAACTGCAAGGGATATTCGGGCGGCGGCTGAACATGGACCATGTTCTCTTCGGCCAGCTGGATCAATACGAATTCACCGAAGGCGACATGCTTCTGGCTCTGACCAAAAGCAGCCTGCGCATCGCCGGAAAGTTCCACCCGAATCTTTCGCACACCTTCCTGGGCGCCCGCTGCATCAATCAACTCTACCTGACGCACATCCTGGCTCTGCCCGCAGGACAAAACATTCTGGTGGTCAACGACTCCCTGGACAGCACCATGGAAGTGGTCCGCGAACTGGAGGCCTACGAACTGCCCCATAACTTCGTGCCCTTTCACCCGGGCAAAACACCCGAAGAACATATCGACTGGGTGGTCACGCCGGACGAGGAAGCGTTGGTGCCCGCGGAATACAATCAGGTCATCAATCTGGGCACCCGGCTCATCGGATTGGATACCATACTGAACCTGAAGGAACTGTTCTCCTTCGGAAACGGGCTCGACCGCAAAGAGATCATCGACAGCTACTTCAAAACCCTGGTCTGCATGGTGGACAAACAGCTCGCTCCCACCTCCAACCGCTACATCTCCAACTGGCTGGGCAGCCGTACCGAAAGCAGAAAGGACGTTTCCTTCGACATGCTGGTGGCCAAGAGCAACGCCATGCAGGAACTCGTCACCCGGGGCAGGATGTTGGCGGTTTCGGCCACTCCCGTTCATGTAAGCGGTTCCATAGGAGCGGGAAAACGCCGCATTGCACGGATGATCCACCACGAATCCCCGCGCTGCATGCACCCGTTCAACGCCCTGCACTGCCCGTCACGACCGATGGACATGCTGGAGCGGGAACTGTTCGGATGGGAGGACGGCAAGGACATCTACCCGGGCCTCCTGGAGAGCAGCCACCTCGGAACTCTCTGCCTGGAAGGACTGGAGTCCCTGCCGCGCGAACTGCAGAACAGGCTGATCCAGGTCATTCAGGAGCAGAGGCTGGTGCGGCAGGGCGGAAAGGTCTTCGTGCCCGTGGACGTCTGTCTCATCACCACCAGTCACGCCCCCCTCGGCACACTCTACAACCGAGAACAGATCTCCCGCGAGCTGTTTCTGCTCCTGCAAAAGGGCGTCTGCCCGCTCCCCGCGCTTTCCGAACGGGCCGAAGATGTGGAAGAGCTGGTTTCCACCTACCTGGAGGAACGGTTTCCCGGCCACCCTGTCAGGCTGACCGGCAGCCTCTTGGAGTTCCTGAGGAATCACACCTGGGAAGGCGACATGCAGGAGCTTTTCAACGTGCTTTCCCTTATGGCCGCTTCGGAAAAGAAAGTGCTGGACGTGGGAGACCTTCCCTACCACATCCTGGCCAACGTCAGCCAGAACGCTCCGGCAGAGAGCGAAACGGACGCACTCGTCTCCGAGATCGAAAAGCGTGATTTCCTCCCGGAAATCCTGGCCATCCTCAAGGTCTACCAGGAGGGGAAGCAGGCCAACAGCCGCTACGGCAGGCGCACGGTCATCTCCCTGTTGGCCGAAAAAGGCATTTCACTGACCATCCAGCAACTGAGGCTGCGTCTCGAACGCCTTCAGTCCCTAGGGCTCATCGAGGCCCGCAAAGGTCGGGCCGGCAGCACCATTTCCCGTTCCGGCGAAGAATTGCTCGTGCATTTCGCCGACGACGGCGATACCCCCTGATACAGACAATGAAAAAACAAGGGCCGATACGGTGATACCGTATCGGCCCTTGCCTCTTCCCAAACCCGGGAAATGAATGTCTTGAAAGCTACCAGCCCTTGCTGCCGATGATGTCCTTCACCTTGGCTTCGGTCTCGGTCTCCACCAGCACCATCTTTTTGGCCTGGGCTTTCTTGATCTTCTCGGTCAGCACGTCGATGTCGGCAGGCTTTTCCATGAAATCCATGGCTCCGAGCTTGATGGCCTCGACTCCTTTTTCCAAAGTGGCGTGGCCGGTGAGCAGGATCACCTGCATGTTCGGATTCACCTTGCGGATATGACGCAGCACCTCGATGCCGTCCATACCCGGCATCTGCAGGTCCAGGACAATGGCGTCGTACCCTTCGGCATCGATGCTTTCCACGGCCTCCTTTCCGGAGGACGCCGTGGTCACGTTCATGCCGCGCAGCCTCATACGTTCGGAAAGGTTTTCCAGGAATTCGACTTCGTCGTCGATAAGCAAGACTTTCTCAGCCATTTGTATCTCCTTGCATCTCGTTCGATGCACACAATTATAGCGTGGCATCGAGTGCCTACTTCATTTCTTTGCCGATGACCAGTTCCAGGGTCTTGGTTCCCGCGTCGGCGGCCAGGACAACGTCCTGTTCGCCGGCCAGGGCAGTCAATTCTCCCGGCAGTTCGGCCCCGGTCCCCAATCCCGCGCCGGTGAGCGTAGCCATGGATCCGCCCCCCGGGGAAGAACAGGAAAAGGTCAGGACCCCGCCGTCCTCCGCATGGGCGAGTGCATGGGTGACCATGCCGTGCAGCAGGTATTCCAGAGCGTACACGTCGATACGCACGAAGACCTCGTCACACGCGCCGACCTCCAGCGACACGTTTCTGGCCCTGGCCAGGCGGGCGGCCAGGGAGACGACCAGAGATACGACCTCAGCCAGATTCACGGAGGACACGGGCTCGTCCACGCTGTGGGCAAAGGTGTTCAGCCCCTTGATGATCTCGTCCCCTCGCCTGATCTGGGCCTGGATGGAACCGGCCACGGACCTCAGCTTGGCCGGGTCCAGAGGCATGCCCTTCTCGGCCATGAGAGAGAGGTCGGACAACAGACCGGCCCCTTCGTTGACCACGGCCAGGACATTCTTGAGGTCATGAGAAACGGATGCGCAGATGCGCCCGAAAAACTGCAGGTCCTCGCGGCTTCGGAAATCGTTCATAGCTGTTCTCCCTCCGCTATTCCCCGACGGCTTCCCGGATCTTGGCCAGGAGGTCCTCGATGCTCACGGGCTTGATCAGATAGCACTCCGCCTCTGCCGACCCGGCCTTGAAATCGCTTTCCGACCCATGACCGGAAAGAAAGATGAACTTCATGCCCGGGCACTTTCCGGACAAGGTCCTGCGCAGGTCCAAGCCGCTCAGGCCGGGCATCTTCACGTCCAACACGGCCACATCGTAATCGCAGCCGTCCACCAATTCCATGGCCTGCTCACCGCTTACGGCCCAGTCGGCATCCACACCACGCAGAGACAGTCGCTCGGCCATGGCGGTCACCAGTTCCATCTCATCGTCCACTAGCAGTATCTTCATAGCTCTCAGCCTTGTTGCCTTGTTGCCGCAAAGGCAGGGTGATGGTAAAGGCGGCGCCCTGTCCCACTTCACTTTTCACGGTCATGGAACCGCCCAACTCCTGGACCAGGCCGTAGGTGATGGACAGTCCCAGCCCGGTGCCTCCCTTGCTCTTCTTGGTGGAAAAAAAAGGTTCGAAAATCCGTTTGCGATCGCTTTCCGGAATGCCGCAGCCGTCGTCCTCGACCATGAACTCCAACCGGTCGCCCTCCGCCCGGCGGGCCATGATGTGCAGATGCCCGCCGTTGCTCATGGCCTGAAAGGCGTTGTTGACCAGGTTGAGGAAAATCTGCTGCAGCTTGCCCCGGTCCGACTCGAAATCGGGCAGGTCGTCCGGAATATCCTTGATGATCTCGATGCTCCGAAACTCGGCCTCCTTCTTGAGAAATCCGAGGACCTCGCCGACCAGATCCTTGAAGGCGATCCGGTCGATACTCACGTCGATATGCCGGGCAAAACTCAGCAAACGCTTGGTGATGGTCCCACAGCGCTGCACGGACTGAATAATGGAATCGATGTTGCCCATGAGCCGGTCGTCGGCCTGGTACTTGTTCATGTAGGTGAACATGTCCCGGATCAGGCCTGCCTTTTCGTTGATGATGGCCAACGGATTGTTGATCTCGTGGGCCACGCCGGCAGCCAGCCGTCCGATGGAGGCCATGCGGTTGGTGTGTTCCATGTGATGCAGGGTCTTGGCCCTGTTATGGTCGGCGATGAATATCTTGCTGACCATGCGGGTGGCCACCCCCACGATCACCAGCAGAATGACCGCTATGCTGACCGCGAGCATCCAGAACAGTTCCATGCGGATGGAATACCAGGGCTGCATGATCTCGGAGCTGATCTTGACCACCATGAGAATGTACGGAGTGTCCGTAATGTAGGCATAGCCGGCCAGTATTTCGCGGCCGTCGGCATCGGCTGCGTAGTATACGCTGGTCTTGTCCGAGTAGTCCGGGATGGGCAGATGCAGAGGAACCAGCACCTGGCCGTGCCAGCGGGAAGGTGTCTGGAGCACACCGTCCTTGTTGATGATGAACACGTCGCCGCTGCCCTCAAGGTCGATGTCCGCAAGGATGGCGTTGAACTGGGCCGTGCTCAAAGTGGCCCGAAGCACGTAACACTCGCCGCTTCGGGTGGGCGGGCACTTGACCGCCACAATGAGGTGCGGCACCTCGCGAAAGCCGCGATACACGTCGCTGATGTATGCGCCCTTGTTCAGGGTGCGCAGGTACCATTCCTGGTCGCTGTAATCACGGCCCAGCAGTTCATAGGGCCCCACATAGGCCACCTGACGGCCGCCGCTGTTGATAAGCCCCAGATCCACGAACCCGCCGAAACTGCTCTGGAGTCCCCGGAGCAATTCGGCCAGCCTGGCCGGACTGCTCATGCTTGCCAGGGTTTCGTGCCGGGCGATGAACTCCAGGGCGTTCTTGCGTTCGTCAAGAAAGTAGGTCACGGCCCGGCGGGTGTTGGAAGTCACCCGCGCGAGCCTGAGTTCGTTTTCGGATTTGAGGGAGGTCCGGGTGACGTTATAGTCGATGAAAGTCATGACCAGCAGGGGCACCAAGGCCACCACCGCCAGGAGCATCACGGTCTTGCGCCAGGTCCTTCGGTAGTTGAAGAGACTCTTGTTCGGCCCTGCCTCGGGATTGGCATCCCAAAACTCCGGCCTGAATCTTCTCAAGAACGACATGACGCTTTCCCCGGCCAATTGCCCTTGTTACCGTTGCTGAATCTTTTCGTTGGCGGCCTTGAGGGTTTCGCTCAAGACATCGATATCCACCGGCTTGTGCAGGTAGGCGAAAGCGCCCAGTTCCATGCACACCTTGCGATCGGCCTCGGAGCCATGGCCGGTGAGGATGATGACCTCGATATTGGGCCTGCTGGCCTTGACCCTGCGCAGCACCTCGATGCCGTCGATGCCGGGCATCTTGAGGTCCAGGATCATGACCTCGGGCTCGTCCTCTTCCACAAGGTTCAGAGCGGACTCGCCATCGTAAACCACTGCGGAGCCCATGTCACGCAGCAGAAGTCTTTCGGACAGCGTCTGCACGAATTCCCGCTCGTCGTCCACCAGCAGGACCTTGGACGGGATGTCGAAGTCCATCTTGCGGTAGATGTCGGTCTGGTGGAATCCCTTGCCCACCTTGGTGGCCACGGATTTCACGCCTTCCACCTTGCCCACGATCTCCTTGAGTTCGTTTTCCAGGCGTTCCAGCATAAGCACGTGCTTGTTGATGGTCAGAAGCACGTCCCCGTTCCTGGAAGAGACGGATACGTTGTGCCCCTCCCCGGCCAGCACGGTCCCGACCGTGGCGGACAGCAGGAAGTCGGCAACGGCGCTCCGGGTGGCCGGAGTGACCGTGACGGCCGTGTTGGCGGCCTGTTCCACGATAAGAGCGGCGCTCTCCTCCACACCGGTGGAAGACACGGGAACGACCATGTCGTAGACGTCCGCATTCCAGGGGTCTTCGACGTTCCTGAGGGTCTTGATCCAGGCAGCGCGGTCCTTGTCGTCATGATGGATGATTTTCTGGGCGTGCTTTTCCGCATAACCCTCTTCGCGCTCGGCCACGGCCAGGCGATTCTTCATGTCCGAGATCAGGCAGACCTTGAGGATATGCGCCATCCCGGCCGGAGGCAGCATGGCGGCGAATCCGGAAAAAAGCAGGTTGTCGGCGTCCACAAGTTTCCGGGCCATGGCCAGCCGCAGCCAAGCCACCGCGCGTTCCTTTTCATGGCTGAAGGAGTTGAAGACCGAGGTCTTGGCGGAGAAGGCGCGTGTTATCTTGTCCTCGGCCATGCCCGAGAGCTTGGAGGCGTCGGCCACGATTTCCTGGTCCGGAACCAAACGGTTGCCGGTGGCGTCCACCACCCGCTTGACCACGACGCCGGCTTCGCAGAACAGTCCGTTGAATACAGTGATAATCGACATTGCAATCTCTCCTTACACCCGCCTTACACGAGACGGCATACGGTGGTAAGCGGACAGTTTTCTTCGTCTCCATCCTGATGCGCGCCCGCATGGGTGGCGCACAGGGCCGTTTCCATGGTCGGGTAGACATGATCCTCGCCGATCTTTTCCAGCAGGTGGGTGCGCCGCAGCACATCCATGACCGCTTCGTTCACGCCGGAGAAGGAGATGTCCACCCCGCTGCTGCGCACGCGATCCACAATGAGGGACAGCGCTTCCTCGCCTGAGGCGTCCATATCGTTGATGCCGTTGGCGACCACGAGAATGTGCCTGAGCTTGTCGTTGTTCATGAGCCGTTCCGTGATCTGGTCCTCCAGAAAGCTGGCGTTGGCGAAGAACAACGGGCCGTCGAAACGAACCACGGAAATGTGCTTGCACTCCTGCAGGCCGAAGACTCCCGCGTCGCGCAGGGTTTCGTCTTCGGAACGGGACAGGGACGCCACGCGCGGGCGCATGCTCTTGTACAGGAACACCAGCAGAGAGAGCACCACGCCGATCATGATGCCCTTGTCCAAGTGCGGGGCGAAGGCCAGGGTGGCCACAAAGGACAGGATGGAAATGGCCCCGTCATACCACTGGGCCTTCCAGGCATGGATGAAGCCCGAGGCGTTCACTAGACCAATGACGGCCATCATGATGACTGCGGCCAGCACGGCCTGGGGCAGGTGATAGAGCAGCGGCGTGAAGAAGAGGAGCACGATGACCACCATGAGCGAAGTGAACACGCTGGACATGCCGGAAATGGCTCCTGCCTGGAGGTTGACCGCGGAGCGGGAGAACGACCCCGAAGCCGGATAGCTCTTGCCGCATGCGCCGAGAATATTGGACAATCCCTGTCCGATGAGTTCCTGGTTGGGGTCCAGGCGTTGGCCGGTCTTGGCGGCCATGGCCTTGGCGATGGAGATGGCCTCCATGAAGCCCAGCAGGGAGATGATGGCCGCGAACGGAATCAGGTGGAGCATGACCTTGAGGTCGAGCTTGGGCACGGTAAGCGCCGGAAGCCCGGAGGGCACGGTGCCCACCACTGCGCCGCCGCCCATGGCCCTGAGCTTGGCGGTGTCGAGCTTCTTGTTGCCCACCTTGATGCGCCAGGTGCGGCCGTCGGCCTGCATGTCCGCCGGGGTTTCACCCTGCGGGAAAAGCAGCAGGGAACCGCCCTGCTCCACACCGTCGAAAAGCGTGGCGCGCAGCCCCTCGCGCAACAGGTGCGCCTCGTGCTTGAGTCGGGCAATCTCCACATTGACCACGCTCACGTCGTGTTCCGCATCCAGGACGCCGATGACATCCTTGGCGCTCTTGACCGTGTCCAGCCTGGCGTTCAGTGCGGTGCGCTCGGCTGCCAGGGCGTCGATGCCTTCGATGGCGGCATTGAACTTGACGACCTTTTCGTGCACGGCCGGAGACTGGATGGCGTCGAGGGAAACGGCGGTGTCGTGGTTGAAGCCCGTGCCCCAGGAAATGACCGTGGTCAGGGCCACGGCCACAAGCACGTTGGGGATGCGCGGATTGATGCGTTTGAGGACCACCATGACGACGATGGCCCCCACCCCCATGGCCAGGGTGGGCCAGTGGGTATAGTGGACGGCGCTTTTGACCACGCCGATGATGGTCTCATAGTGGTGCTCGGCCTTGTCCACGTAAACCCCGAACAGCTTGGAAAGCTGGGACGTGGCGATGATGATGGCCGCGGCGTTGGTGAAGCCGTTGACCACCGGATGGGACAGAAAATTGACCACCAGGCCCAAGCGCAGCACGCCCAGCAGGAACTGGAACACGCCGACCATGAGAGCCAGCAGGATGGCGTAGGCGATGTAGCCTTCGCTGCCCGCGGTGGCCAGCGGTTCGAGGGAGGCCGAGGTCATGAGTGAAACGACCGCCACGGGGCCGGTGGCCAGCTGGCGGCTGGAGCCGAACAGGGCCGCGATGAGCGGCGGCAGGAAAGAGGCATAGAGCCCGTAGTATGCGGGCATGCCCGCCAACTGCGCATAGGCCATGGACTGGGGAATGAGCACCAGGGCCACGGTCAGTCCGGCGATGGCGTCCGCTCGGAACGCCGCCATGGTATAGCCCTTGAACCAACCTAAGAAGGGAAAAATTCTCGTCAGCATCAACCGATTCCTCTAGTGAGCCTGCAACATCCTCCGGCAGGCCTGCATCAGCTCCCTGAGCAGCGCGCCGGCGTCATACAGATTGTAGTTTTTGAAACGTACAAGACCATCAACCATCGTGAACAGAACGAGCGCCGACTTCCTGGGTTCGACGTCGGGTGTGATGGAGCCGTCTTTCTGCCCCGCCGCAATGGCCTGCTCGAAGAACTGGGTTATACAATTGTATATGGCTTCGAGATTGGCCCGGAACTCGGGATTGGTTTCCGAGTACTTGTAGAGGAAATGGCGATGCAGGAGGAGGAATTGATCCTCCATGAGCCCGGCCATGTAGAGATAAAAGGAGATCATTTCTTCCACCATCTCCATGCCCGAATCAAAGCTGCGCTTTTCGAGATACTCGTCGAACTGGCCGACGATGCTCTCCCGCGTCTTGTCCAGAATGGTCAGGAGCAGGCCTTCCTTGCTCTTGTAGTGGTAGAAAATGGTTCCCTCGGCAGCGCCGGTGAGCTCGGAAAGCTCATGTACGGAAGTATCCGCGAACCCTTTGTTCGCGAACAGCACCGTGGCTACCTTGAGGATCGCTTCCTTTTTCTTCATGGTGACTCCAACACGTCTGTCATAAAAAACTGAGCGACCACTCAGTTTTTCGAAAGATAGATTGGAAGAGTCCGGATGTCAAAGAAATCCCTAAAACTGAGCGACCACTCAGTTTTTATATTTAAGATGCTGTAATGCTTGAAAACCGTTGACTGGAGCGGACTTTCAAGAGACAGAAAAATGTGAAAAAATGGACAAGCGAAGATCCCTCCCTTCGCCTCCCCAAACAAAAGGAGCCCTTCGGCGTTCACCGAAGGGCTCCTTCGTTATCTCTCTTTTACAGAGCGGAACTCGAAACTAGTCCTGCTTGCCGGGGTAGCGGTCGGCGGTCTCCAGTTCCTCTTCCACGCCTTCGACGACGTTCTTTTCCAGCACCAGTTGACGCCTTTCGTGCATGCCCTTCTTCAAAATCGGAGAGATGAGCAGGATGAAAAACCCGATGCCCATGGCCAGCATGCCGACCTTGCCGTATACCGCGACATAGTTGGCCTTGGCGTCCGCCAGATTGGCGAACACGTCGCCGCCGTGGGAATTGCCGCCGGTCATGGCCGCGATAAGGCCCGCGATGTAGTAGGCGAAAGACGAGGCCAGGAACCAGACGCCCATCATCATGCCCACGATGCGGGGGGTGGACAGCTTGGTGATCATGGACAGGCCCACCGGGCTGAGACAGAGCTCACCCATGGTGTGCAGCAGGTAGAGCAACACAATCCAGTACGCGCCCACCAGGGCGGTGGTGCTTTCGCCGGAAAGCTTGACGCCGGCCACCAGCGCCAGGAAACCGAGGCCCACGAGCAGGATGCCGAAGGAGAACTTCACCGGGGTGCGGGGCTCCAGGCCGCGCTTGGAAAGGCGGACCCACAGCCAACTGAACACCGGCCCCAGCAGAACGATGAAGATGGGGTTCAGGGACTGGAACATGGAAGCGGGCACGCCTGCGCGATCCACGGCGCGGTCGGTGAACAGGCTCAGGGAAGACCCCGCCTGCTCGAAGAGCGCAAAGAAGACTACCGAGAAGAAGATCAGAGCCGAAGCCACGAACAGTCGGTCGCGCTCCACCTTGGTGCATTCGCGGGTGGCGTGCAGCGCGATGACCGAAAGCATGACCGCGGAGAAGATGAGCAGGATGATGCCTACCGGGGTGAAGTCGCCCCAGACGGCACCGACGACCTGGTCCATGCGCAGAAGCACGAAGCTCAGGGCCACGATCACGAAACCGCCGAGGTAGATCCACCATTCGCGGCTCAGTCCGGCGAACTTCTCGGCCAGCTTCGCCGGGTCGTGAGGCTCGCCCACGAGTCCCAGATGCCTACGGCCCCAGGTAAAAATGCCCAGGCCCACGAGCATGCCCACACCGGCGGCGCCGAAACCGTACGACCATCCGTACGTCTCACCGAGATACCCGCACAGCAGAGAGGAAACCAACGCGCCCAGGTTGATGCCCATGTAGAAAATGGTAAAACCGCCGTCGCGGCGGGAATCGCCCTGCTTGTATAGGCCGCCCACCATGGTGGAGATATTCGCCTTCAGAAAGCCGACACCCGTGGCGATAAGAGACAGGCTGAAGAAAAAGCATTGCAGATGGAAGGCGCTGCGAACGACGACCTCGCCGTTCACAAAGCTGGGCGGACCTTCGAAGGCCATACCCAGGTGACCGAGCACCAACAGCAGTGCGCCGTAGGTGACGGCCTTGCGGGGGCCGAGATATCTGTCGGCGAGAATACCGCCGATGACCGGGGTCAGATAGACAAGAGCCGTATAGGCCCCGTAAATGAGGCTGGCCTCACCGTCCCGGAACAGGAAGTGCTTTGTGAGGTAGAAAATGAGCAGAGCGCGCATTCCGTAGAAGGAAAAGCGCTCCCACATTTCTGTTGCGAAAAGTATAAAGAGTCCCTTGGGGTGTCCCAATAGATTGCCCGAGTCTGCATTAGGTACCGTAGTTGTAGCCATGCCTTCCTCGCTGACTTGCGGACCACGCACTGCCGCGGCAGACCGCCAAAACAGCGCTCATGCTCCGGGCCATGCGTTTTCCTGGTCGGTTAAAGTTCAAAATTCCCCATTCTCCTGCCGGTTTTTCAAACTGCGCCCTAAAAAAGGGGCTCCTTATATGCCTCACAATTCCATATATTGCAATATATAATTATGTTTTTAAAAGAACGCTTAAAAGAAAAATATTATTTTGCTTTTTTCGTAAAATACCAACATGAACACACCTTGAATTGACGCCTCAAATTACCCGATCGGAAAAAGGGAAACCGCCGGAAAGCCGGGCCTGAAAAACCCGCAAGGGAAAATCCGGGCTTGATTTTGTCGGAAAAAAGAATCAGGAAGAGCTGCCGGTGATCGTCAAGACCGGCGTATGAGGGAACAGCAATGATTCGGGCTGCGCAGCAAACAGCCCGCAGGACGATGCAAACCATGCGCTTCATGCCTTTTTTCCCGCAGGATTCACTGCAGGCCCATATCATCCATGGCGTCAAGGCCGGCCTGGCCGCATTGATGGCCTACGCCCTGGCCGATGTCTTTCAGCTCAAATTCGGGTACTGGGCGGCCCTGTCCGCAGTCATAGTCATGCAGATCAGCGTGGCCGACTCCGTGCGGATGTGCTGGTACCGCTTTTCCGGAACCGCCGTGGGCGCAGTCATAGGCATTCTGGTCATCCTGATCTTCCCGGAAACCCCGGCCATGATCTACGCAAGCCTCTTCCTCTCGACCGCCTTCTGCGCCTACATGACGCGATACAACGTGCGTTACAAAATGGCGGCCATAACCACGACCATCGTGGTGCTGGCCAGCCTGGGCATGCCGGACCGCATCACCTTCGGGTTATTCCGCGTACTGGAAATCGCCGTCGGCGTGAGCAGCGCCTTCGTGGTCAGCATCCTGCTCCTGCCCCAGAGGGTGGGCGTGGACCTGGAACACCGCCTGGCGGAACGATTTCGGGAGTGCGGCAGGCTCTATCACGCCCTCATGGAAGGATTCCTGTTCCTGCAGGAACACATGGACCCGCGCATGCTGGACACGTTCATAAGGGAACTCGGCAAGGACCGGGAAATCTTCCACAAGGTTCTCAAGCATGAACGATATATCTACCGGGACAACACAGCCCTCCTGGGGCTGAACCTGGCCACCCTGGAAAAATGCGCGGCCCATGCCCAGGCCATGCTCGACGTCCTGAACAGCCACGAAGGCAAAGGGTATGAAATCCTGATGGCGCGGGAGCTTCGGGAACTGACCGCAGCCACGACCACGGCCATGCGTCATGCGAGCGAAGGAGTTCCGCCCAATCCGGAACGGCTGGCCGAAGTCATCCAGCTCTGCGAGGTCAGGCTGGCCGAACTGCGGGGCGAAGGCGTTACCAAGCGCTTCTACCTCCAGAAGCTGACCCAGTTCTTCGCCTTCTACCACGGCGCCCACTTCATGGCCCAGGACATGCTTCATTACGCCAACGAGCCCATGGTCATGTGCATGAACAACAGCGGCAGACTTCCGACGGCGAACAAGACATAGACGTTACCCGCGCCTTTCCGCCCGCAGCTCCAGGATGCCGGCGCAGAACGGGATGCTCAGACAGCAGAACACGAACCCCATCACCCCGCTCCACCCTGCGGCCTCGAAGGCGAAACCGGCCGCGTTGATGCCCACCCAGCCACCGGCATAATAGAAAAGCACGTACAGGGCGTTGGCCTTGCCGTGCCCGTCCGAAAGCGTGCGGTTCAGCAACCCGACGGCCACGGCGTGAACCGTGAAGAATCCGGCGCACACACCCAGCAACCCGGCGATGACCGCAATGATGGACGGCGCCAGCAGCAGCCCCAGGGAGGCTCCCTGAACAACAACTCCGCCAAGGAGCATGGGCCCTCCACCGAACCGGTTGCTGAGCCTTCCGGCCAGCGGTCCGAGCGGCACGCCGATGACGTAGACCAGATAGACGAGGGTGATGAATTCGGTGGAGAATCCGAAGGGGGGAGCGGCAAGCCTGTAGGGGAGATAATTGAAGACCGACGAGAAGATCATCAGCCCGCCCGCGCCGCACCCGAAGAAGAGCAGCAGATCAGACCGCTTCAGCAGGGACAGGTACCCGTTGCTTTCCCTGCCCGATCGAGACGCGGACGGCTTGCTGCACGCACGGGGCAGGACGAGCACGGCCATGACGGTGGTGCAGACGATGAGGGCCGCCGCCGAAAAAAAGGCGTAGCGCCAATGCAGGGGAGGATGGATCCAGCCGCCCAGCAGGCGTCCGCCGAGACCGCCCAGCACCGTGGCGGACACGTAGGCCCCCATGATCACGGTGAGACGCTCGACAGGCAGGGTGCGGGCCAGCCAGGCGGCAAGACTGGTGGTCAGGGCCGGGACGAACAGCCCTTGCACGAGCCGGGCCGCCACCAGCAGGCGAAAATCGTGGGTGACGGCGCAGACCAGCCCGCCCAAGGCCACGAACGCCCCTCCCACGCTCAGAATGGGATGGATGGGGAAGCGGTCCGACAGGTATCCGAAAAAGAGGTTGGAAAGCACGATGCCCAGGATGACCGCGGAGACGGTCTGGGAGACCTCTACCGGACTGACCTGAAACTCGTGCTGCAGCACCGGCAGGATGGGCTGGGTCAGGTAGAGGTTGGTGAAGGACGCGGTGACGAGCGCGAAGACGGCGAGTTGGAGCATCCCGGTATTGTTCTTCATTTGCCTGCCTCGAACGGTGATAAGTGGTGTGTAAAATGTTAGCAGCAAAAACGATTTATAAAAACCACTCAAATCAGATCCCTCTGAATGCCCTGTTCCGAAAATGCTCAAGCATCAGGGAGAGCTGGATAGTCATGGGTTAATGGGATAGACAAGAACGGAACGGAGCGAGTAAATGCATATCCTAGTGGACGAAAGCGGCAGCCCGGAGACTTTGGGCCGGATGCTCGCAGAAATGGACAGCCGAGACGACGTCGGCAGTATGCTTGTGCTGGCGGCGGACGGCAACGGCTGGACAGTGGAAGCCATAGACCCTTTGCTCTCCCAAACGGGGAAACCCGTGTTCGGAGGGATTTTCCCGGCCGTGATCCACGATGACCGGTACATGAAGACCGGCACCGTCGTCACCGGGCTGAAGACCGAGGCCACGCCGCACCTCATCCCCGGCCTGAGCGCCGAAAACGCCGACTACGAATCCCAACTGGAAAAACACATCGAGGAAAGCGACTCCCTGCGGACCATGATGGTCCTGGTGGACGGCCTGTCCACGCGCGTCGGCCAGTTCCTGGAAGCCCTGTATGCGGTCTTCGGCCTGGAGATCAACTACGTGGGAGGTGGATGCGGCTCCCTGACCTTCCGGAAGAAGCCCTGTCTCATCACCCCCGACGGCATGGTCGGGGACTCGGCCCTGCTCGTGGAGCTGGAAACGGAAAGCGGTGTCGGCGTCGCCCACGGCTGGCGGCCCGTAAGCACCCCGTACAAGGCCACCGAGGTCGGCCCCAACAGCATCCGTACCCTGGACTGGAAACCAGCCCTGGAAGTCTACCGGGCAGTGGTGGAACCCTCGGCGGAAGAGGCCCTGACCAACGAGAATTTCTTCCAACACGCCGCGAATCATCCCTTGGGCGTAGCCAAAATGGACGCCGAGATGGTGGTCCGCGATCCGTACCAGCATACCGAGGAGGGAGAGTTGCTCATCGTAGGCAATGTACCCTGCGGGGCGTACCTCTACGTGCTGTCGGCCACCCCCGAGGATCTCATCAAAGCCGCGGTACGGGCCAGGGACATGGCCGCCAACGCCCTGCGCAGGAAAGGGGAATCCGCCCTGTACCTGTTCATGGACTGCATTTCCCGCGAAATGCTGCTAAAAGAGAAATTCAACCAGGAGATTGAAGCAGTCTTCACCGGCAAGACTCCGCTCGTGGGAGCATGTTCCATGGGCGAGATAGCCAATACGGGCAAGGAATTCCTGGAGATCTACAACAAGACCGCCGTTCTGGCCCTTTTGGAGGACGTGTGAGCAGCGCATTCTGGGAACACCTGTATTTCGAGATCGCCATGTCCCTGGGCAACAGCCTGGACCTGAAGAAAATGCTCAAGGAGAGCGTGTCCACCTACCTGCGGAAACTCAACTGCATGGCCGCCCAGGTCTATCAATTGGACACTGCCGGCTGTCGCTACGCCTCCTTCGAGCTGGTCTACAGCATGCCTCGCCGCATGGGGACGAACCCGGCCATAAACACTCTGCGCAGCCTGCTCCCGGGGCCGGGCAACTGGAACCTGGACGACTTCTTCGCCTCGCTGCCCATGGTAGGGACCGTGCCGGACGGGCAGAAAGACGGCGGTGAAATGCATTACTACCTCATGGAGTTGCCCGACTTCGGCCTGCTGGCGCTGATCAAAAGCGGGCCTCCCTTTGACGGCTCCGTGCTCAAGGCGTTGGCCCCGCTCAACATCAAGCTTGCCAGGTCCTGCGTCTCCTGCCTCAAGGCCGAGCAGGCCGAGCAGATGAACGAGGCTCTTCAGGTGGAGATTGTGGAACGTGTGGCCGCAGAAAAAAAATTCCGGCGCATTTTCGAAAACGCGGTGGAAGGCATGTTCCAGTCCACCACGATCGGCGGCCTGGAAGCCGCCAACCCGGCCTACGCCCGAATTCTCGGATACGACTCCGTGGACGATCTCATGGACAGCGTACAGGACATCCGAGCCCAGCTCTACTTTCAGCCCGAGGAACGGGACGAACTCATCAATATGCTCACGGAAAAGGAAGTCGTTGCCGGGCACGAAATTCAGATGCGGCGCAAGGACGGCGGCCCGGTTTGGGTGTCCGTATCCGCGCGGCTGGTGCAGGACCATCCGGGCGGACCCACCTATTTCGAAGGCATCCTCGAGGATGTGGGCATGCGCAGGCGGGCCGAGAAAGAACTGCGCCAGGCCAAGGAAAAAGCCGAGGAACTCTCACGGCTCAAGTCCGAGTTCCTGTCCATGGTCTCCCACGAACTGCGCACGCCGCTGACCTCCATCCTGGGATTTTCCAAAATCATGAAACGCCAGTTCGAGTCCGGCGAGCACGCGGACGCCATTTGCAGCACAGCCGGGCTCTCCAAGAACCGCGTAGTGGGCAACCTGGACATCATCGCCAGCGAGAGCAGCCGCCTCACCGAACTGATCAACAACGTGCTGGATCTGGCCCGGCTGGAGTCCGGCCGATTCGAATGGAAGACAGAACAAGTCTCCATGAATGAAGTTCTGGAACACTGCATGGAGCTGACAGCGGTTCTCTTCGACGACAAAGGCCTCAAGCTGCGTTCGGAACTCGAGGACAGCCTGCCCGCCGTCCGTGGCGACCGCGACCGGCTCATGCAGGTATGCATCAACCTGCTTTCCAATGCGGCCAAGTTCACCGTGGCCGGAAGCGTCATCTGCCGGGCGAGGCGGCGAAACGGAGACCTGCTCGTGGAAGTGGCCGACACGGGCATCGGCATTCCCCCGAAAGAAGCCGAGTCCATCTTCGACAAGTTCCGCCAGTTGGGCAACACCCTCACGGACAAGCCCAAGGGCTCGGGCCTCGGCCTGCCCATCTGCAAGGAGATCGTGGAACATCATGGAGGTGAGATCGGGGTGCGGGCCGTGCCGGAAGAAGGCAGCGTCTTCTGGTTCACCGTTCCGATTGCCGGGCAGGCAGGGTGCGGGCTCTTTTGAAAACAGACCGGAAACGCCGTGAATGCGGCCATGGCCCAAGAGGATATTCTCCATGACACAAGATCATTCCCGGCGGATAATCGAGGCCCTGCAAGCGGACGCCAATTTGCATTACGCATCGGAACAGGCCCTTGCCGAACTTGCCCGACACGCCCGGCTGCAGGACTTCGACAAGGGCGAATACATTTTCGCCGCAGGCGACGATTCGGACCATGTCTACATAGTGGAAAGCGGCCGGGTCGTGCTCTCCAAGGAGTCGCCCTCGGGAAAGGTCTTCACCTACCTGATCGCCCTGCGGGGAATGACGCTTAACGGAGTGACCTCTTTCATGGCCCGGCGCATCTTCTCCGCCCGCGTGGCCGAGCAGTCGACCATGGTCGTGATCCCCGACCAGGTGTTCAGGCTATGGGTGCTCGGCCAGCCCGAGGTCGCTTCGGGCATCTTCAACACCATGGGCGAACTGCTGAACGGAGCCTATGCCCGCATCCTGGACCTCATCGACGAAAGCGCCGAAAACCGCATCCTGAATGCTTTGAACATGCTTTCCTCACGGGTCGGGGCAGACCTCCCGCTGACGAACAACGACGTTGCGGAGCTGACCGGCGTCTCGCGGGAAACAGCAGCGCGGGTCATCTCCAACCTGCAGAAACTCGGCCTGATATCCAAGACACGGGGAAGCATACGAATACTCGACGAAACCCAGTTGAAGGATCTGTCCACCAGCCCCTTCTTCATTCTCTGAGCCATATTTCCTTATCAGTGACCTGGGTCATTGTTTCCTACCCATCCCTTCCTATAATCATCCGGTACGGCAAAACGCCGGTAGCGGACCACGCCGTCCGAAACGACTGCGAAAAATGGGAAATATGAATGCAAGGATATCTGGTTACATTTTTTACCCAACGAAACCGAGAGGTTGATGGAATCCCCATCGCCAGCTGGATCGTCGAGAAAGCCAAAAAGCTCAGCGTCCGGGGCGCCACCCTCTTTTCCGGCAAGGAAGGATTCGGCCACGACGGACGCTTTCATTCCGAAAACTATTTCGACAATGAAGACGCGCCCATGCAGGTGGCCATGGCCCTCACCAAAGAGGAGTGCGATCGGTTGATGAATCTTCTGGAAGAAAACAAGGTGCGAATTTTCTACACGAAGTCGGGAATCGAGTTCGGCTACACCTGCGACGCTTGATGCCTTCGGCTTGAATTGTTTCTCCGTGCCCCTTTCACACGACGGCCGCATGATGAACGAGGCCGCCTGTCTTTTTTTATCCTTATTTCATCAAAGAACAGCGGAACACGGCATTGGTTCGTGTTTCCAAAGGAAATAGTATGATCGGTCCTTTAGTCAACGGAACTGCGTTGCTTGCGGGAAGCCTGTCGGGTGTGGCCATAGGCCCGCGCCTCAGCCAGAATCTCAGGCTTCGGATGCCCATGGTGTTCGGATGCGCCTCCATGGGGCTCGGGGTGGTCATGACCGTCAAGGTCAAATTCCTCGCGCCCGTGGTGCTGGCTCTGGTGGTGGGGTCTGTCCTCGGTGAACTGATTCAGTTGGAATCGGCCATCCAGAAAGCCGCCAACAGTGCCCGAAAGTGGATTGAAAAAATCACGCGCCCTGCCGAGGGACTGAGCCAGGAAGAGTTCCTGGATAAATTCGTCGCCCTGCTTGTGCTTTTCTGCATGAGCGGAACCGGCGTCTACGGCTCCATGCAGGAGGGCATGACCGGAGACCCGACCCTGCTCATCATCAAGTCCATACTGGACTTTTTCACGGCCCCCATCTTCGCCTCCACTATGGGCTGTTCCGTGGCCCTTCTGGTCATTCCCCAGTTCATAATCCAGGCGCTGTTGTATTCCGGGGCCTCTTTGATCATGCCCCTGACCACGACCGACATGCTGGCGGACTTTTCCGCATGCGGCGGGCTGGTCATGCTCGCCACGGGATTCCGCATCTGCGGCATCAAGCAATTCCCGGTCGCCAGCATGATCCCGGCCCTGCTGTTGGTCATGCCCATGTCCTGGGCATGGTCGATCTTCATGGGATAATGAATCGAGACACTTTCCAGGTAAGAATCCAATCTCCTCTCAGGGCCGGGGCGCCGGTCCTGAGCATCACTTTCTCTTCTTCCGCTTCCTCGCCACCAGCCCCTTGTACCGGGGTCTGTCCCGAACCTTGCGTTTCTGCTCGATGATGGCCGCGGCGGCCTCGGCCGCCTCCTCGAGAAGCTTGAGATAATTGCCCACCCGACGCGGGTCCAGCCGTCCGGCGTCAAGTGCCTCCCTGATGGCGCAGCCCGGTTCGTGCCGGTGCCCGCAGTCCGCGAAACGGCACTGCCCGGCCAGTTCGGCGATGTCGTTGAAGGCGAGCTGGATACCGTCCTCGCATTCGTAGAGATGCAGTTCGCGGATACCCGGCACGTCCACCAGCAACGCACCCGATTCCATGATGTGCAGGGACCGTGTGGTGGTCGTATGGCGGCCCTTGTCGTCCTTTTCGCGCACGGCCCCGGTCTTGTGCCGGGTGGTGCCGTTGATGGTGTTGAGCAAGGTGGTCTTTCCCACGCCGGAGGAGCCCAGAAAGACGATGGTCTTGCCCGGCTCGCACCAATGGCGCAGCGTCTCCACACTGTTCCCGTCGTGGCTGTTGACCGTACGGACAGGCACACCTTCGCGCAGGGTCTCGGCCTGGCGGCGATACTCGTCCGGGTCTTCGGCGGTGTCCGACTTGGTCAGCACGATGACCGGCTCCACCCCGGCGTCCAGAGCCAGACAAAGATAGCGCTCCAGCCGATTGAGGTTGAACTCCTGGTTGCAGGAGGAGACGATGAACAGGGTGTCCACGTTGGCCGCGATGGGCTGCGGCTTGGTGTCCGTGCCCGGGGCCTTGCGCTTGAACAGACTGCGCCGCTCCAGCAGGCGAACGGGAAGGTAGGTGTCCTTGTCCAGCAGGAGCCAGTCGCCCACGGTGGGCTGCTCGGCGAGCCGCAGCAGGCCCTTGTCGGCAATGGGGATAAGGTGCTCGTCGGCGCCGGTGAAGGCCACCACATGGCCGCGATGGGTCAGGGTGACACGGGCGGGCACGGTTGTTTCAAGGTCCTCCGGGCCGACCTGCTCCCCGAAAAAGGAGTCCCACCCCAACTCGGGCAAGGTGTACTGCTGTCGATTCATGGCAGGCTCTATAGCACCGGGGAGCACAGTGGGCAATGGAACAGCCGGGGGCGTCCCGACAGGCTTGACGATGGGACGCCCCCGGAAGGAACGACTAATCCAGCATCATATCCTCGTAGGACTGGCGCCAGGGTTTGGGATGCAGGGTCACGCCGGGCTTGAGATAGCCCACGGCGATGAGCATGGGAACCCAGTAGTTGTCCGGGATGCCGAAGGCCTGCTTCACGCCGTCGTGGTCGAATCCGTCCATGGGGTGGGTCTCCAGGCCGTGGCTGCTGGCCGTATACATGAAGGACATGGCGAACAGGCCTGCGTTCTTGTTGGCGAAGGCCTGGGCCGCTTCGTCGTCGCGGCCGTAGAGGCCCTGAGTCACGCCCAGGAACCAGTCCTTCTGGTCGGGCTGCATCTTGCCCGCGGCCACGAAGTCCTTGAACACGCTCTCCAAGGTGGCGTTGCCGTCCTTCCAACCGTCGCGGTCGGCCAGGACCATGAGAACCACCGGGGCCTCGGTGACCTTGGGCTGGTCGAACGCCAGCTTGCGCAGCTCTGCCTTTTGGCCCGGGTCGCGCAGCGCCTTGAGTTTCCAAGGCTGCAGGTTGTAGCTGGACGGGGCCTTGACCGCCGACTCGACAACGGCCCGAAGCAAGGTTTCGTCCACGTCCCGGTCCGGGTCGAAGTGGTTGACGGCTCTTCTCTTTTCCAGAATATCCTTGAAATCCATGATGGCTCCTTGGTTCATGATGCGTGCGATGACAATGGAAACGGCGGCGCATGCCACGGTTCCGACCATGGTACCACGCATCACGTGCAAGGCAACCGAAAAAAAGAAACGGCTAGACCGGCGCCTTGACGATGACCTTGTGCAGCAGGTCGCCGCCGACCATGGGCTGGTGCGCGTCGCAGGGAAAAAAGATGGCCATCATGCCCGGTCCGACGGGCGTCCACATATGCGGGACATCCGAGAAAAAGGCCACGTCCTTTTCGTCGTCAAAGGACTGTGCGACCTGGGCGCAGGCCATGGCGGGTTTCCAGCCCATCTCGTCGACTCCGGCGACGACGTACTGGATATCGATGTACTTTCGGTGAATTTCCAGTTGGGCCTCGGCCTTGTCGCGCCCCCGCCCTTTCGCGACCACGGCGAACAGGTCGCCTTCGATGTCGTGACGGCCTTCGGCGAGTTCGGCAAGATCGGCCCTGCGCAGGAATTTGAAGGCTGCGGCAAAATGCTTATTCACGGCTTCGTACCGGCCCGCGTTTTCCAATATATCGATGATCATGGCTGCTCCTGTGGCAAAAACCGTTTCAACAACGTCAGCAAGTTAGCCCAAAGACAGGAAAAGAAAAAGGGAGGACCGGAATCCGCCCTTGCCGGGCAACGCGCACTGAACGATGTCTTCAAAAACACCGCTGATCATGTTGTATTATCCCCTGTGGTATGTTCACTGTATTTTCCTCATGGGACAAAAACAGAACACAAGATGAATCCCACCCATCTTCATAAAGAGATCAAATCAACAAATATATTATTGCAACCTTCCTATTCCCTTGATCGCCTTGAGATCTTCCAGATCCTTCACCAGAACCGTTTCCGTCACAATACGCTTTGCAACAGGCTTTCCCTCAAACGCGTCGCAAGCCGCCATGACACCTTGGTATCCCATCTCGTATGGAATCTGTATCATGGCCCCCTGTAACAACCCTGTCGCCAAAGATTCATGAATCTCCTTTGTATAGTCAAAACCGACCACTACGACCTTTCCGGCAAGACCCAACTCTTTCACGGCCTTCAACATACCCACCGTGGTAATCTCTCCGGGCGAAAATACGGCGACGGCCTCGGGGTGCTCCCGAAACAACTCCAGAGTCTTGTAATATCCGTTCCCTGCGCTGACGCCGACGTAACCTGCATCGATGATCCTGATGGAGAGGGGAAACGGCGGCACCGCATCCAGAAATCCCTGCTCCCGGGCCAGGGTGGATGCATTGTTCTCCATGTAACGCAACAGAATCACGCTGCCTCCGTCAGGCAGCAGGGAAAACAGGTATGTCCCGGCCCTTTTCCCGGCCTGGTAGTTGTCGGACGAAACAAAACTGACACGCGGCTCAAACTCCATGTCCGAGTCTATGATCACCACCTTGATGCCCTTGTGTGCGGCCACCTCGAGCAGATCCTTCGCATGGGTGTCATGGCTCGGGGCAATGACCATGGCGTCCACGCCGTCCTCGATGCCGTTTTTGATGATCTGCAACTGGGCCATATAGTCGTCGGACTCCCTCGGCCCCCGGAAGATAACTTCCGCACCCCGCTCCTCCCCGGCCTGCATGGCGCCCTGTCGAACCCATTTCCAGTGCTGGACACGGACGCCCTTGGGAATCACAAGTATTCTCGGCCCTTCGGCACGTGCCTCGGAAAGGATCATGACCAGCATGCAGCAGGCCAGCAAAAAAGCATCTCATGGCGCACCACCTCATGGTTGAAGGAACCCATCAATTCTCTCCGGCGACCTGAAAGCAGACTATTATTAATGCAATACCGCACGGTTCCCCATCTTTCCCCCGGCGGTTGACAATCCGTTTCGAAGGCGCTAGGCATTTTGGTCATGCAGATGAAGAACGTTTTTACCCTCACCGACGGCAACTGGTGGTGGCGCTCCTAGAAAGCGCCGTGGTATCCGACGTCTGAACATCTGACTGAAAAAAAGACGAAGAATCAACGAACCGCGGCAGTGCAGACTGACCGCGGTTTTTTCTTGGTCGATCTACACCCGCTGGAAACAAGAGAGGAGATTTCAAATGGCTGTGAACGTAACTGCTGACGGCTTTTTCGGTGACTACGGTGGACAATATGCTCCGCCGCCGCTGGTCCCCATCCTGAACGACCTTGCCGACGCATTCGAAAAATACCGCAACGACCCGGAATTCATCGAAGAGTACAACTACTACGTCAAGCATTTCTCGGGCCGCGAGACTCCGCTCTACCTGTGCGGCAACCTGACCGAAAAGCTGGGCGGCGCAAAGATCTACCTCAAACGCGAGGACCTCAACCACCTGGGCGCGCACAAGGTCAACAACACCATCGGTCAAATTCTGCTGGCCAAACGCATGGGCAAGAAGAAGATCATCGCCGAGACCGGCGCGGGTCAGCACGGCGTGGCCACCGCGGCCACCGCGGCCCTCATGGGCATGGAGTGCACCATCTACATGGGGGCCGTGGACGTGGAACGCCAGAAGCTCAACGTCTTCCGCATGCAGATGATGGGCGCAAAGGTCGTGGCCGCCCAGTCCGGCCAGCGCACCCTCAAGGAGGCCGTGGACGAGGCGCTCGTCGCTTTCGTGGAAGAGGCGGACACCGCCTTCTACCTGCTCGGCTCCGCAGTGGGACCGCACCCCTACCCGCTCATGGTCCGCGAATTCCAGTCCATCGTGGGCCGCGAGGCCAAAAAACAGATCCTGGAGGCGGAAGGCCGCCTGCCCGACTACTGCATCGCCTGCGTGGGTGGCGGTTCCAACGCCATCGGGCTGTTCGCCGACTTCATCGACGACACGGACGTGAAGCTGGTGGGCGTGGAACCCTCGGGGCGAGGCCTGGAATACGGCCAGCACGCCGCCACGCTGTGCCTGGGCGAACCGGGCATCATGCACGGCTTCAACTCATACATGCTCAAGGACGACAAGGGCGAGCCCGCCGAGGTCTACTCCATCTCCGCAGGCCTGGACTATCCCAGCGTGGGACCGGAGCACGCCCATCTCAAGGATCTGGGACGCGCCGAATACGTCCACGCCTCGGACAAGAACGCCGTGGACGCCTTCTTCATGCTCTCCCAGATGGAAGGCATCATCCCGGCCCTGGAAAGCTCCCACGCCCTGGCCCATGCCATCCGCATCGCGCCCGAACTCTCCAGGGACACCATCATCATCGTCAACCTGTCCGGCCGCGGCGACAAGGATGTGGCCCAGATCGAACAGATGGTGGCCAACGGCGATTTCGAACTTCCCCATTACAAAAAATAGCATCAAAAGTTGATGCAATGAAAAGCCGCGTTCCCCTATGGGTTCGCGGCTTTTCCATTCGCGTCCCGAAAAAACGCCTCCGCCTGTTCACCTCGCGCCCGAGCCGTGCTATCCCTTGTGGACATTACGCATATTTTCGGAGGTAAACCCATGATTCGACGCAGCTACGCACTGCTGACGCTCCTGCTGTTCTTCACTCTCTCGCTCCCGGCCGGGTGCAGCCGGGAACCGGACACGAAAACCTTCCAGGCGAACCAATCCTGGACCGACACCCTTGACCAGGCCAAGGGCAACACGGTCCGGTTCTACATGTGGGGCGGCGGGGCCAACATCAACAAATGGATCGACACCTTTGTGGCCGGAGAACTCAAAAAGCGCCACGACATCACCCTGGTGCGCGTCCCCATGGACGCCTCGACCTTCGTGAACAAGCTGCTCACGGAAAAGGGCGCGGGCAAGAGGACCGGCGCCATCGACCTGCTCTGGATCAACGGCGAAAACTTCAAGAACACCAAGGAGGCCGGCGTGCTCTTCGGCCCCTTTGCCCAAGACCTGCCCAACTTCGAAAAGTACGTGGACCCGGACTCCGCGGCCACTGATTTCGGTTTTCCGGTGGAGGGATACGAAGCTCCGTACGGCCGCGCCCAGTTTGTCTTCGAATACGACGCGGCCCGCGTGCAGCAGCCGCCCAAAAGCTTTGCCCGGCTGGTCGCCTGGGTAAAGAAACACCCCGGCAGGTTCACCTATCCGCAGCCGCCGGACTTCACGGGCTCGGCCTTCATTCGCCAGGCCCTGTACGCCACCACGGGCGGCCACGAACAATACATGCACGGTTTCGACAAGGAGTTGTACGAAAAAAACGCTCCCAAGCTCTGGACCTACCTCAACGAGATCAAACCCTACCTCTGGGAAAAGGGAAAGACCTACCCCAAGAACTCGGCCACCCAGGATACCTTGTTCGCCCGCGGGGAAGTGGACTTCAGCATGGCCTACCATCCCACCCACGCCCAGAACATGATCCTGCAGGGCAGCTATCCCGAGACCGTCAGCACCTTCGTCATGAAGGAAGGGTCCATCTACAACACGCACTTCACGGCCATTCCGGCCTCTGCCCCCAACAAGGCGGGCGCCCTGGTGACCGCCAACTTCCTGCTTTCGCCCGAGGCGCAGCTCTCCAAGTACGACCCGACCAACTGGGGCGACTCGCCGGCCATTTCCATACACAAGCTGCCGCAGGACTGGCAGGCCAGGTTCCATGAAGTGGATCTCGGCCCGGCCACGCTTTCGCCCGAAGCGCTGGCAGCCGTGGCGGTCCCCGAAATCCCGGCCGCCTATCTGGAACTGTTGGAAAGGGATTGGGAGAGGTTCGTGCTCAACGCCGAATAACCTGACAAACACACAAGGAGGTCGTGATGGTCGAACTCAGTTCCCCCTCTTTCATCATTCCGGTGACACTGGCGGTGCTGCTTACCATTGCGGTCTCCCTTGTGCTGGCGTTCCGGGCCAAAACAGACTCCGAACGGCAGCAGTGGCTGCGGTTCGCCAAGTTCGCCCTGGGCTCTTTCGTCCTCGCTCTGGTGTCCATTTCCGTAAACCACCAGATCCAACTCAGAAGCGTGGAACTGGAGGAGCAGAAGCACCTGACCACCCTCATTCCGCACATCGTGGACAAAAGTCCGGCCACACGGCTGGAGCTGGCCCGCTTCTTTGCCATGGTCTCGGTCTCGCCCACCATCAAGGCCGGCTGGACCGACTACTTCAACCGCGTTCAGGTGGAGGTGAAGCGGGCTGAAACCGCACTGGCCGAAAAGGAAAAGCAGGAACGGGACCAGAAAGCAGAGCTTGCGGCCTACATGGCTTCGACCGGGGATGCGCAGCCCGCAAAGAATCCGCAGACCAAGGATCTCTTTGAATCCCTCAATGCCACCAAAACAGAAATCAGGCACCTCAAGGAACAGCTCCAGGTCCAGCAGATAGCGCCGGTCCGACAGGAACAGCAGCAGTCCGGTCCGCCGGTGATATACACCTACCAGCCCCCTTCGGGGCAATAGCCGACCGCAAAACGAGAAGAGCCGGATTCCGCAGGAAATCCGACTCTTTTTTTTGACGGTTTTGCTTTATCTCACTTCATAAATGGTGGTAGTGCCGCTCACCTCGCTGCCGACAATAAGCAAGTTGGTGCCGGTGTGACTTTCGGAGGCGGGAACAAACTTGAAACCCTCGGGGCCCAGGTCGCCAGCCGTGCCCTTTTCCGGGTCGCCGGAGAAGTCGCGGTCCAGGCGGTATTCCACAAACTCGGGATTCTTCGGGTCGGTCACGTCGTAAACCATGATGCCGCCCATGCGCTCCAGGCCGATGAAGGCATAGGCACGGCCATCAATCACGCCGACGGCCACGGCCTCGGGCTCGCAGCCCTTGTCGTCGCTGCGGTTGTCGAACTTGTTTTTGTCGTTGCCGGCATTGAACCACTGCGGATACCGCACGGCCAGGACATGCTCGAACTCGTCGCCCGAGTCGTAGACCAGCCTGCCGTCCTCGTCCCAGATGGAGAAGGAGCGCCCGCCGAAGGCCACAATACGGTCGAAATCGCCGTCACCGTCCCGATCGCTCAGGTCCTGGATGACCTTGAGACGGCCCAGGGCCTTTTCATCCTGCAGCGCCTTGGCATAGCTGCAGGAATCGCCATCAATGGCCGCCTTGCCGAAGCGAATTTCGTCGGCGTAGTCGCCATACTCGCGGCTGTCGCCCTCGTTGGCGGAAACGATGTAGGTTTTGCCGTCCACTTCATAGGCGGCCACTGCATCGGGCATGTATGCGCCGAACACGGGCCAGAAGTGAAGGTTGATCCGCTTGTCCTTGTCGCTGGCGTCGAACTTCCAGCCGTTGCCGTCCCAGTCCTTGAGTCCCAGGGGCAGGATATCCCTGATTTTTGCTGAACGAATGTCCACCACGGCCAGGGCGTTGTTTTCCTGCAAGGCGACATAGGCGATGCGGGAGTCCGGGCCCACGGCGATGTATTCGGGTTCCACGTCCTGGGCGACCGTGGAGCCCGGGTGGGAAATGCGCACTCCCTTTTCGCGCAGCGTATCCAGCTTTGAATTGAATCCCCTGAAATCGGCCTGCCGCACGCGGGCCTTGGCTATGCCCCGGGAAATGTCGATGACCGTGACGGAACCCTCGGGGTCGTTGTCGTAGGCGTCGTTGGGCTCGCCTTCGTTGGCGGCCAGGATGTACTTGCCGTCCGGAGTGAAAGTGACCATGTCGGGCAAGGCGCCGGCCTTGAACGCACCGAGTTTCCTGCCGCGTACGTCCGTGACCACAATGACGCCCGGAGCCTGCTTGTCCTTTGCCTCCACGGCCACGGCGACCATACCGTTCATGCAGGCCACGCTGTTCACGGTCCCGCCGAATTGGGAATAGTCGAAATGCCTGACCTTGCGCGGCCGGGTGATGTCCGAGGCATCGAGTACATCCACGTGGCCGCTGTTGGCATTGACCACGAACACTTGGCTGGTGTCCCTGTCATAGGCAACGATTTCAGCGGCGCTTTCATCGAAGACGCCGGAAGAGTAGGTACCTGCCTTGTGCAGCCTGACTCCGGCATCGGCCACGCCCGGCGCGATCAGCGCGGCGCACAGCAACATGAAAAAGACAATACGGTTCATCCGGATTCCCCTTGTGCGATTGAAAGTTTATGGATTTCGATGGTCCTCTATACGTCACCATGTCTCCGCTTTGGCGTCGCTTTCTTCACGGACGTGAAACAATTGTATTTCAAGCCGCTCAAAAAAGAGAAAACGGGATCAACGAAGAAATCCGCAGTACAGCTTCGGACGTTGCCATTCAAGGCAACGCCTGCAGGGCGGACCGAATCAATCGTGCTTTTTCGAGCAGCCGGATCTGGCAACCGCCGCCCTTTTAAGGCAAGCTGACGCCATGAGCATACCGGTCATACTCGACATGGATAATGCGGCGGGCATTGCAGGACGGGATGTGGACGACGCCCTTGCGCTCGCCCTGGCCTTGGCTTCCCCGGAAGTAAATCTGGTGGGCTGCACGGCCTGCGCCGGCAACTGCCGCACATTTGAATCCGCCAAAAACACCCTGCACATGCTTTCCCTGGCCGGCCGCGAGGACATCCCTACGGCCGCAGGACGCGAAGAGCCGCTCCTGCGCGACCGCAGCACACATTTCGCCTGCATGGATCGCACCCTGAACGAACCCGGGGCCGCATTCTGGCGCGGCATGCCGGCCCAACCCGATCAGCCGCCGCTCTCGCAACTCAAGGCCCACGAACTGATCATCGAAAAGGCGCGCGAATATGCCGGAGAGCTCGTGCTGGTCATGGTGGGATCGCTCACCAACCTGGCACTGGCCCTGCTCACCGCCCCGGAGATCACCCCACTCGTCAGGGAAGTCATCCACATGGGCGGTGCGTATGAAGACAAGGACGTGAGCTGGGAGAACAGCACCCCGGATATTCCCCCCGAGGTCTGGCGCGACACCCTGCGCTTCAACCCGCTGTTCGATCCCGAGGCTTCCCTCGTGGTCTTCCGTTCGCACATTCCGATTACCGTGGTCCCGGCCAACGTGACCATGAGCGTTTTCCTGCGGCCCGGCGACCTGGAACCGCTGCGCGAATCCATAAGCGCCTTTCACCGCCATCTTTTTGCCTGCTGCACTCCATGGATCGGGTGGTCCTGCGCCTGCCGCAACCTGGAGGGCATGCACCTGCACGATCCGCTGGCCCTGGCCCTGGCCTTCCGGCCCGAACTGGGCTGTTATGAAACCATGCAGGTGAGCGAGCAAAAGCTTTTAGCCTCGGAAGCTGATTTTCTGGTAAAAGCCACAGACGGCCCGGAGGTGCGGGTTGCCACCCAGGTGCAGCAGCGCCACTTCGAGTCCATTCTGCGTGAACGGCTTCTTTCAGGTCTTTCATAATCAAAGCCATCCATGCGTTGAAATCTCTCTGGCGAGCCCGGCCAGCAAGGTTGTTCAAAAATGAGACTGCAAGACGCGCGTGAAACCGATACGGCAATTGCGCCAGCCCTACCCCGAGGAGGAAAAATGACAGACAGAACCTGGATCAGGAATCCCCTGGCCATATACACCGGCAACGACATGGACGCCGCGTCCGGCATCGTGGTCGAGGGCGACATCATAACCGAACTGGTTCCGGCCGGCGGCGAGCCGTCCCGGCCCGTGGACAGGACCGTCGACGCAGGCGGACACGTGCTCATCCCGGGGCTGATCAATACCCACCACCATTTCTACCAGACCCTGACCAGGGCCTTTCCACCGGCGCTGAACAAGAAGCTTTTTCCATGGCTCCAGACCCTCTATCCCGTCTGGGCCGACCTCAAACCCGAACACATCGAAGTTTCCACGGAACTGGCCCTGACCGAAATGATGCTCTCCGGCTGCACCTGCGCCGCGGATCACCACTACGTGTTCCCGGAGGCCGCCCCCGACTGCATCGACATCCAGGCCGAGGTCGCCGAACGCCTGGGCATCCGTGTCATGCTTACCCGCGGGTCCATGAGCCTGGGGCAGGAGCAGGGAGGCCTGCCGCCGCAGTCCGTGGTCCAGAGCGAGGATATCATCATGGCCGAAAGCGAGCGACTCATCAGCCGCTGGCACGACGCCTCCGAAGGGGCCATGTGCCGCATTGCACTGGCTCCATGCTCGCCCTTTTCCGTCACCTCGGCACTCATGAAGGCCTCGGCCAGACTGGCTGGAGAAAAAGGAGTTCTCCTGCACACCCATCTGGCCGAAACACTGGACGAAAACGACTTCTGCCTGAAGTTCGCCGGCAAGCGTCCGCTGGACTACATGGAATCCCTGGGCTGGATGGAATCCAACGTCTGGTACGCCCACGGCATCCACTTCACGGACGAGGAAATCGCACGCATGGGCAAGGCCGGTGTCGGCGTGGCCCACTGCCCGTCCTCCAACATGGTCCTGGCCTCGGGCATCTGCCGCACCAAGGAACTGGATGCCGCAGGCGTGTCGGTCGGCCTGGCGGTGGACGGTTCCGCCTCCAACGACTGCTCCAACATGATTCAGGAAGTACGCATGGCCCTGCTCATGGGCCGCCTGCGCTACCAAGCCGACGACCTGACCCATCTGGACGCCCTGCGCTGGGGCACGACAGGCGCCGCCGCCGTCTTCAGCCGGGACGACATCGGCGCCCTGGCTCCGGGCAAGCAGGCCGACCTGGCCATGTTCAAGCTGGACGAACTGCGCTTTTCAGGTGCGGGCGACCCGCTGGCGGCCCTGGTGGTCATCGGCCACAATCGCGCGGACAAGGTCATGATCAGGGGACAATGGAAGGTGGAAGACGGCCTGCCCATCGGCACGGACCTTACCGACTTGATGACGCGTCATTCAAAAGCGGCCCATGAGCTCATCACTCCTCACCGCTAGACCATATTGCATCTACTGGCCGCCCCCGGGGCAAAATGCCCGGGAACTTTCTTCGTCATTGCTTCGATCCGGCTTTCTCGCGGCGTACGATTCACCATTTTCCTGTCAAACGGACTGAAAATCTCATCCCTTAAACCTTCTCGAAATGAGAATTTTATCACCATGATAAGGCACCTAAGCATTTTTGAGATCGGACACCACTCCTGAAATCCATAATGCAAAATATTTTCGGCTTAAAATTAATAATAATAAAAAATAAAGGCCTATTTTGCGCATTCAGAACCACAGCAAAACGGCATCATTCTTGCCAAGTTGAAGACCGTGCCATTGTCGGCTCCAGACAATGCTACGGATTACGGCATTGATGTATTAAACTCGGCGACTCGGAATATGCGAAGCAGAGAACAACAACGCACGACGGGGTCGCCCGGAAAAGGACAGCTGCATGAAATTCACATATAAATGTACCGACTGCGGTTCCACATTCGAGATCAAACCGGAACTGACGGTCTGCCCCGCCTGCGCAACCAAGCAGGAACCGGAAACCCCGCTCACGGGCGTTCTGGAAGTGGTGCTTGAAGGGCAAGCCCCCGAGGGCTGGGAGGTCATGGACTTGCTGCCCGTTCCCGAGGAGTTCTTCCCGCCCGCCCCGGTCGGCGACACGCCCCTGTGGGAGCCGCGAAACCTGCGCAGGGAATACGGCGCCCCGAATCTCTACATCAAGGATGACGGGGCCAACCCGACCTCGTCCTTCAAGGACCGCGCCTCCTACCTGGTGTCCGCTTTCGCCAGGCAGCACGGCATTGAGGACATCGTACTGGCCAGCACCGGCAACGCGGGTTCCTCCATGGCGGGGATCGGCGCGGCGGCCGGGCAGCGCGTCACCCTGTTCCTGCCCGAGGCGGCCCCCCCGGCCAAAATAATCCAGGCCCTGCAGTACGGCGCACGCGTGTTCAAGGTACGCGGCAACTACGACTTCGCCTATGCCCTGTCGCAGGAATACAGCAAAGCCCACGGAGGCATGAACCGCAACACGGCCTACAATCCCATGACCATGGAAGGGAAAAAGACCGTATCCCTGGAGATATTCCGGCAGCTCGGCCGCGTTCCCGACCACGTGTTCGTGCCCACGGGCGACGGCTGCATTATCGGCGGCGTGTTCAAGGGTTTCCTGGACCTCAAGCGCCTGGACATCACCGACCGCATGCCCACCATCTGGTGCGTGCAGTCCGACAAGAGCGACGCCATCAACCGCGCCTTGGAAAACGGAAAATTCGAAAAGATCAGCTCCTCCACCCTGGCCGACTCCATATCCGTGGACGTCCCCGCCAACGGGCGCCCGGTGCTGCGCTGGATGAAGGAACACGGCGGCCGCGCCGTGACCGTCGAGGACGCCTCCATTCCCAGGGCCCAGGCCAAACTTTCCTCCAGCACCGGCCTCTTCACCGAACCTGCCGGAGCTACAGCCTTTGCCGGATTCCTGGCGGTGAAGGACCAACTGCCCAAAGACGATACGTTCGTTGTCCTGGCCACAGGCAACGGACTGAAAGATACCAACACGGCCATGAAGGGTGTGAATGCCCCCGACGTGGTCATCGAATCTTTGAACGATATTCCCTAAAACGGAGACAAGCCAATGATCGATCTGACTGTCGACAAAAAAAGAATGGAACGGAACGCGGCTTACTGCCGCGAAAAAGGCATCAAGCTGCCGACCTTCGAGATGATGCGCAACCCGGAAAAAGTGCCGGGAAAAATCAAGGACAAGCTCAAGAACACGGGCCTGTGGGACATCGATCCCGTGAACCTTTTCCGCATCTGCTGGAAGAACGAACCCACGGAAAAGGGAGGCCTGTACGGCGGTGTGAACCACATCGTGCTCCCGCCCGAACTGACCGGCTGCAAGGCCTCCATCGTGCTCCTGCTGGGCAAGTGGTTCCCCACCGGGGCGCACAAGGTGGGCGCGACCTACGGCTGCCTGGTGCCGCGTCTGGTCACCGGCCAGTACGACCCGCAGTCCACCAAAGCCGTCTGGCCCTCCACCGGCAACTACTGCCGCGGCGGCGCGTATATTTCCGCCCTGCTGGCCTGCTCGGCCATCGCCATCCTGCCCGAAGGCATGAGCAAGGAGCGCTTTGAATGGCTGCGCAGCGTGGCGGGCGAAGTCATCGCCACCCCGGGCTGCGAATCCAACGTCAAGGAAATCTTCGACAAGTGCAACGAACTGTCCGCTTCCGGCCAGGACCTGCGCATCTTCAACCAGTTCGACGAACTGGGCAACCCGCTCTGGCACTTCAACGTCACCGGCCCGGCCGTGGAAGAGGTCATCGCGCCCATGCTGGCCTCGGGCAAACGTTTTGCCGGCTACGTGTCCTCCTCGGGTTCCGGCGGCACCCTGGGCGGCGGCTACTACCTGAAGCAAAAATTCCCGAAATCCAAGCTCGTGGCGGCCGAAGCGCTCCAATGCCCCACCCTGCTCAACAACGGCTTCGGCGACCACCGCATCGAAGGCATCGGCGACAAGCACGTGCCCTGGGTGCACCACTGCCGCGACACCGACTTCGTGGTGGCCGTGGACGACGAGCAGCCCATGCGCCTGCTGCGCCTGTTCAACGAACCCGAGGGCCGCGAAATCCTGCGCAAGCAGGGTGTAAACCCGGAACTGGTGGAACAGCTCGACCTGCTGGGCATCTCCGGCATCGGCAACACCCTGGCCGCAATCAAGTTCGCCAAATACAGCGAACTGACCGAAGATGACGTGGTGGTGACCATCGCCACCGACTCCATGCAGCTCTACGGCTCCCGCCTGGCGGAACTCACCGCCGAGCGCGGCGAGTACTCCGAGGCAGTGGCATGGCAGGACGTACAGCTCATGAACGACATGACCTACGACAACGTCGAGGAACTGCGCCACTACGACAAGAAGCGCATCCACAACCTCAAGTACTTCACCTGGATCGAGCAGCAGGGCCGCGAACTGGACGAACTCAATGCCCAGTGGTACGACGCCGACAATTACTGGCTCGGCACCTTCAACGAGGCCGAAAAAATGGACGAACTCATCAACGAGTTCAACGACATGATCGGCTGACAAGTCATCATAATAAAGAAATACAAATCCCCCGGCCGCAAATGCGGCCGGGGGATTTGTATATGGGATTCCTTTTGGCAAGCTTCGTGCAAGCAACCTGACGAATGCGTCGGAAAAATGATTTTTCCGGCCCACCGTGCGTTGAGAAAACGATAACCAACTTGTTTCATGGAACAAACAGGCAGGTAGCTATGGCCGAGTACATTCACAGCCCGAAAATAATCTGCATCACGGGTCCCCGGGCGGCCGGGAAAACCACCGTTGCCAAACAGTTGGCCGACGAACTGGGGTACCTTCACGTTTGGCTGGACGGTATAAACGGCCAAGTCTGCGAACAGCTGGGCATCGAATTGGCTCAGGTCAATGTGCCCACCCAGGAAAACTGGAAGGCTTACGCCGATATCTTCAGGGACCTGCTTAAAGGAAATCGCTACCGGAACATCGTCTTCGAGGGCGAGCGAATTCGATTCCCCTACATCCTGACCGCGTTCCTCAACAACGTCATGAATTACTACGGAGAATACGCCATCATCCGTGGATTCTCGCTGGTTCCGGACAAGGAACAACATTTCAAGCAGTTCCAGCTCCGGGAAATTCAACGGCTCAAAAAATACATCAAGAAAAACGCAAACAAGCCACCGGAAGAACGCCATGGCGACTCCAAGGTTCGGGAGTTCGACCTGAACACCATGCCCGACCCCGAAGGTTTTGAAGTGGTGGATGATCCTGAAACCATCATGCAATGGGCCCGGGACAATGCCGACGTTCGCCATCCCGACCTGCCGGAGAATTATGCGGATATCATCAAGGTGGTGGCGGATTCAGAAACCTACACCCCTTTCTATCAGACCATCGAGGTGGATGGAAACGTCCTTATCCGGGGCATGACCCGCTCGGACAAATCATGGAAGAATGTGGAGCTTCTCGGCGTGGACTTCCGCGATAAAAACACTGTGGATCTCGGGGCCATGCACGGCTACTTTACCTTCAAGATGGAAGAAAGGGGCGCCCAGGCCATCACCGGGCTGGAAGTCAACCCAAGTTCCGTGGATGCGGCCCGCTACATTGCCGAAGCCAGAAAATCCAAGGCGACCTTCGAAGTCTGCGACGTCAACACCGACCCCCTGCCAAAATGTGATGTCATGCTGGCCATGAACATGCTGCACTGGGTCGATGACCAGAAAGCATTTGTCACAAAAATGGCGGAAGTAGCCGATGAAATCGTCATGGAAATCGGCGAAGTCCAAATCAAGAACATCATGAAGACCCTGCGCGACCTCGGATTCGCGGCCCAAAACACGGTGCAGTCCCATCGGCCGGACAAAGTCATCGGACAACGCTATCTTTTCCACCTCGTGAAAAAGCAAAAAGTCGGGGCGGGCCCGGTACAGGCACAGGCAGCAACCAGCTGACCGGAGAGTTCACATATCCTGTAATATTCCCCCCGGAGGCAAAAACTTCCGGGGGATTTTTCGTTTAAATATGGATTTTCAGTTCAGGCTTCATTGTCAACTGCGCTTTTTCCAGTCTTGTCCGCAGATCCCGCCAGTAGGCATGCTCCCGATCGAAAACGACTTCTTCAATACGTTTTCGGTTGGCAGGATAGTGCCCTGCCAGAATCGCCTCGACATTTTTCCAGTTCAGCCCGTTCCTGTCCCGGATAGTCAGGCCGTAAACCCATATGGTGTCGGTGACGGGTGCAAGACTGTCCAACAACTCCATGGCGTCCGTGACATAGGGAATGATCGGACAGAGCAGGGCCGAAGTCTGAAGACCGGCATCCTGCGCCTGCTTCAGGGCGTCCATGCGCATTTCCGTGGGCGTGGTGTCGTGTTCGAAGAGCCTGCGCGTTGCATCGTCGTTGAAGGCCACGGAAATGCTGACCCGGGCATCCTCCATGCGCGTCAACAGGTCAAAGTCGCGGGCAAAAAGATCGGATTTGGTCAGGAAGCTCGCCGAATGGCCGGTTTCGACAAAAAGTTCAAGCGCCTTGCGGGTCTGCCGTTGCTCCGCCTCCACGGGCTGATAAGGGTCGGAATTGTAGCCCATGTAGATGGTCTGGGGAGGAATGGTGAGCAGTTCGTGGAAAAGACGGCCAGAGAGGTCTTCATGCACGCGCACCTCCTCACGCCAGTCCGTTTCGGCATGATTGAGAGCGTAGCAATAGGAGCAGTAGTGGCCGCACCCCACGTAGGGATCAACCTGATATACCAGGTCCTCGAGGCCGCAGGATTCCAGAATGAGTCGCTTGGAACAGGTGGTCACTCTCATGACGATGGTCTCCTCAAGAAAGACCATACACCAGAACAGGCCGAAGGGCTTGAAAAAAACGCCTAGCCGACCACATTCTCCAGCACGCCGAGCCCTTCGATCTCCACGCGGACCACGTCGCCTCTTTCCATGGGACCGATCCCCGGAGGCGTGCCCGTGATGATCACGTCGCCGGGCAGCAGGGTCATGACCTGCGACACAAAGGAGATCAGGCGCGGCACCTTGAAGATAAAATTGGAGATGTCGGAGGACTGTTTTTCCTCTCCGTTGAGCGTCAGCCGGATGGGCGCGCTGTCCGGCTTGAAGCGGGTATCGATGCACGGGCCGATGGGCAGGAAGGTGTCGAAGGACTTGCAACGCGTCCATTGGCCGTCCCTTGCCTGCAGGTCACGGGCGGTGACGTCGTTGGCGCAGGTATAGCCGAGGATGCACTCCCCTGCCTCCTCTTCGGAAACGGCCTTGCACCGTTTCCCGATCACAATGCCCAGCTCCGCCTCATAGTGCAGGTTTTCGGTCATGGCCGGATAGACGATGGTGTCTCCCGGACCGCAGACCGAGGTGGACGGTTTGAGAAACATCAGGGGTTCAGCGGGCAGGTCCATGTTCAGTTCGGCGGCGTGGTCCACGTAATTGAGGCCGATGCAGACCGCCTTGCCCGGTTCGCACGGAGCCAACAACCGAACATCGTCCAACGCCAATTTCCTATCGCCGATGTGGAACACGCCGAACACGTTGCCATCCACAAGGCTGATCTCGTCGCCCTTCAGGACGCCATATCCGATTTCATCCTCGTGCCTGAACCTGACTATCTTCATGAGGACTCTCCCTATCTGTCTTCTGCGGTTTCCTTGTTTCCGGCCTCGGCCTCTTCCTCTTCAACAGCCTGGGCCACGGCCGCTCCCACCTGTTGCATCCTGGCCGCGTCGGCCCTGATTTCCTCCGGCAAGGCAACGGAAACCTTCCGGTAAGCGAACTGCAATCCCTGCTCCTCGAACTTCTTGCGCAGCTTGGCCAGAATGAGTTTGCGGATGGTGAACTGGCTGCCCGGTTTGGTCATGAACTTGATGCGCATGCGCATGCCGTATTCTTCCATTGCCTTGACGCCCTGGGACTTGATGTCCGTGAGCATGCCGCCAGCCAGCTCCGGTATGGCCTTGATCTCCTTGTTGATCTCTTTGACGATCTTCTTGACCTGCTGGATATCCGTGTCGAACGGCACCAGGTATTCCAGCTTCATCATGCTCCAGTCGCGGGTCATGTTCCGCACCTCGTGGATGGAGCCGTAGGGAATGGTATAGAGCATACCCAGGTGATGACGCAACTTCATGGAACGCACGGAAATCTCCTCCACCGTGCCCTTGGAGTTCCCCACCTGGATATAGTCGCCCACGCGAAAGGCGTCGTCCATGAGGAAGAACACGCCGGAAATGATGTCTTTGACCAGGGTCTGGGAACCGAAGCCTATGGCTATGCCGAACACCCCGGCTCCGGCCAGCAGCGGTCCGGTGTCCACGCCCAGGCTGGAAAGGACGATAAGCACCACCACCACGATGAGCACGGCGAAGATGAACCGCTTGAGCAGTTCCAACAGGGTGGTCAGCCTGTCGCCTCCGGCGCCGCCCTCCTCGCTCTCCTCGTCTTCCTCGCCATCCTGGCCGCGCAGTTTCTTTTCGATGTAGGCCTTGGACACGGCCCAGAAAATATAGGCAAGCACCAGGGTCACCAGCACGCTGAGCGCCCCCTCGGCCACCCTGCGGGCGATGGGCAGGTCTATGCCCCAGATGCCCAGTATGATGAGCACGGTGGTGGCCAGAAGAACCACGCTGAACATCTTGTGCAGGAAACGCCGCAACCGGGCCACCGGGCATGTGGCGACCATGGGCGCGCCCTTTTCGTCCACCAGGAAATCCGTACGCGGATCGGCGGCCACCTGCCCTTCCTCCAAGAGCGCCCCCTGGGCCAGTTCACCGGCGAAAATCACGGTGCGATCCACCACCCAAGTGAGCATCAGATAGGCGGGAACAACGACCAGGGTCAGCGCCCCGGCAGCGAGGGCCTCGTATCCGAAGGCCAGCAGGTTGATGACCCAGAAGGCCCAGAACACGAGCACATAGGCCACGGTGAGCCAATGCCAGGATTTGGACAGCCTGTGACGGATGGTGCCCGGGGGGAATGCGGCGCGCAGGGCTTCGGCCCCCTTGCGGGCATTGGCCAGGGCCATGATGCAGAGGCTCAGGCAGACCAGGAGACCAGTGCTGGAGATGGCCATGAGGTACAGAGCCTCGGTGCTGCCGTACAACTGAACGATGCCCACGAAGACAAGCCCGAGGCCCAGTTCGCAGCCGATGATCTCCGCATAGTTGAACATCCGCACGGCGGCCCGGTCGGAAACGGGCAGCAGCCTCAGGGCCGGCGCCTTGGGAGAAAGCAGAAAACGGGCGGCCATGCGGAAGAGCTCATGCAGCAAGACGGCCAGAATCCAGACCAGCAGCACGGGCCGTTGGCGCATGGGATCATGGAAAACCAGCATGTAGACGATGCCCAGCAGGATCATGACGGCCAGCATCGTTCCGAAATCGATGCACAGACGCAGGGACAGCCGCCCGGCCTTGATGAACCAACCCGTCTCCCTGGGCGTGGCGTTGATGTCCCGGCGCAGCCGGGACGTGAGCCAGTGAAAAAGCCACTTCACCGCGAACCAGATTGAAGTCAACACCACCAGAGCCGCCATCAACCTGCCGAATGGAATCTGACGTTCGGCAGGGTCCACCGCGCCCAGCAGCTTGGGGTACAGCGCCGGAACCAGCTCTGCCCCGGAAAAGACATATTCCACGCGATCCCTGATCAGCTTGAGCTTTGCGCGCATGGCCTGGAGAGCGGCATGTATTCCCGTGCTCTCCCCGCTCTCCTGCTGTGCGGCGGCCTCCTTTTTCAGGTAGGACAGGAACACCCGGCGCACCTGTTCGTCGCTCATGCCGCCCAGAATCTCCCCTATCTGCTCGGGCGTTGCGTTTTCGGGAATTCTGACATCTTCGGACTTGGTGCTTCCGGACTCCATGACCATGGGAATCTGGGCCCGCCCCACGCCCGCGTAAAATACCAGAATGAACAGAACGACGGCGGCAAGAGACTTCCGGCTCATGGCTCCTCCTCATGGCTCCGAGTCAAAACGGCGACAACGTCGGCACATGCCGACAGGTACGATGCACCACCATAGTCGGCAATTCAATGCCATTATTTCCGTTAAAGCGGTACTATTTGCCTAATTTCGGGAGCCTGGGCCGCGCAAAGCCCTTTTCCTCGTCCAGCGCCTCGCAGGTCTTGTCGCCCAAGTGGACGAGAAAGGCCTCCAACTCGGTGCCGGGCAGAGGCTTGCTGTACAGGAACCCTTGGACCTGGGCGCAACCGAAGGAGGTAAGCAGATCTTCCTGCTCCTGGGTCTCCACCCCCTCGGCCACCACGCCGATGCCGAGATTCTGGGCCATGAGGGTAATGGTCTGTACAATCTGGGCGTCGTTGGGATCTTCGCAGATGTCGCGAACAAAGGAACGGTCGATCTTGAGGGTGTCGATGGGGAAATTCTTGAGATAGTACAGGGAGGAATACCCGGTGCCGAAGTCGTCGATGGAAATGCGGATCCCCATGTCCACCAATTCGTTGAGCTTGCGGATCGTCTCGCTCACGTCCTTCATAATGGTGGATTCCGTGATCTCCAACTCCAGGCGGGAGGGAGACAGCTCATGGATTTCCAGGGTGCGGACGATCATCTCCACCAACCCCTCCTGACGGAACTGGCGCGGGGAAAGGTTCACGGCCACGGAAAGTCCCTTGAACTCGGTCTCGTCCAGCAGGCGCAGGAAGGCGCAGGCCTTGTCCAGCACGCGCTCCCCTATGTCCACGATCAGATCCGTATCCTCGGCAAGCGGGATAAAGTCGCCGGGGTTCATGAGACTGCCGTCCAGGCGAACCCAGCGCACCAAAGCTTCCATGCCTGCGACACAGTGGCGTTTGAGGTCTACTTTGGGCTGGTAGTAGACCATGAACTCGTCCCGTTTGAGCCCCCGGCGCATATCATTTTCCATCTTGAGGCGCTTGTTGACCTTCTCGTTCATCTCCGGGGTGAACAGATTGTAGGAGTTCTTGCCGCTATCCTTGGCCTGGAACATGGCCATGTCCGCGTTCTTGATCAGGGTTCCGGCGTCGCTGCCGTCCTCGGGGTAAAGGGTCATACCGATGCTGGTGGTGATGAAGAACTCCGCATCCTCCACCTTGAACGGTTTCTCGAACAAAGAAAGAATCAGGTTGCCGTACTCCGCCATCATGCGGGTATTCACATCATCCTCGATCATGATCACGAACTCGTCGCCGCCCAGACGGGCCACGGTGGCGTGCTCGCCCAGTTCCGCGGACAGCAGATTGCCCACCTGCTGCAGCAGTTCATCACCCCGGGCGTGTCCCAGAGAGTCGTTGACGTGCTTGAAATTGTCCAGGTCGAGATACAACAGGGCGACCCGGGACCCCTGGCGGGCGGCATGGGCGATGGCCACTGTGAGGCGGTCGCTCAGAAGCTCACGGTTGGGCAGGCCGGTGAGGGCGTCATGATAGGCCTGAAAATGGATCTGCTCCTCCTTGAGCTTCATATCCGTTATGTCGTGGAACACCGAAACGTAGTGCGTGATCTCCCCTTCCACATCGCGGATGGCGCTGATGGAAAGGAGCTCGGGGTAGGACTCGCCGTTCTTGCGCCGGTTCCAGATCTCGCCGGACCAGCGCCCCGTGGAACTCAGCTCGCCCCACATTCCGGCATAGAATTTCGGGTCATGCCGGTCGGATTTGAGTACGCGCGGATTCTGGCCGATGACCTCGTAGGATTCGTAACCGGTGATGGAGGAGAAAGCCGGATTCACTGCGATGATCTTCCCGCCCTTGTCCGTGATGATGATCCCTTCCAGAGCGCTTTCGAAAACCTTTTCGAAAAGCTTGTGACGGTATTCCACCTCTTCCCGGACCTCGACTTCCTTTTCCAGGGTCTCGCGGGAGAGCTGCAGGCGGCCCATGAACATGTTGAACTGACGAGCGAGCAAGCCCACTTCGTCCTTGGTGTCGATGCCGCTGCGGAGGGTCAGCTCCCCGTCGGCCGCGCGCTCGAAATCACGCACCAGCCGGTGGAGCGGCCTGGTAATGCTCTTGGCCAGTATCCGACTTATGGGCAGCACCAGCAGGAGGGCCAGCAGGGCCGAACCGAGGATGAGCCATTTGATCTTGCCCAGGGGAGCATAGATTTCATCGGTGTAACTGGTGGAGGCGATGATCCAGTCGAAATCCGGCAGGTAGCGGAAGACCATGACCTTTTCGCGAGCATGATCCTCGCCGGGGTTCTTCCAACTGTATGAGAGACTTCCGGATTTTTTGGCCAGAAGGTCGTGGACCACGTTCCGGCCTTCCTCTCCGGCCGCGTCGAAAAGATTGCTCGTGATGAAGGGATGAAGAACGACATTGCCGCTCCCGTCCACGATGAAGGTATATCCGGACTTTCCGAAATGCAGTTCGCCGATGCTGTCGCTGAAGTCCCGGGCGTCCACCAGGGAGTGGAACTCCGAACGGTAGGAGGAGACGGAAATGATCCAGTCCCACGGCTCGAAGTAGATCATGTATTGGGCTTTGGCCCTGGGGTGCTCGTCTTTCGGGTTCCGCCAGTCATACTCGAGGTAGCCGGTGCGCCTGCCCATCTGCTTGCGAACGAACGGACGGTCCGCCACGTTCAAGCCTAAAAGCTCCTCCACCGGGTGGATTACGATGTTTCCCTTGCTGTCCAGACAGTAGATATACCCGGTTTCGCCGACGGTCTGGCCAAGAAGAATTTCCCGGGCCTGGCTCTTGGCGGTCTGTTCGTCGATTTCCCCGCGCTGATAACGGCGATAGATGTTGCTGACGATCTCCAGGTTCTTTTCCGCAATGGCCCGCAGGCGGTTCTTTACGGAAACGCTGACGGCTGTCTCGACCAGGTTGACCACCGTATCGGTGGAAACCTGCAGTTCCTTTTCTATGTTTTCCTTGAGTGTGGAATGGACGAAGGAAAAAATGATGCCGCCGGCAATGCCCACGGTAAAAAAGAAGAGTACCCCGTACCCCACCAGGAGCCGGTAGCTGATCTTTATGTCCTGTAAAAACTTGTACATCTGCTTCGAACCCTTTCCTCTGCGGGACACCTTAGCAGAACCGCCGAGTTCTTAGCAACGAAACCGCAATGATTATAAGGCGATGCTCAACCACCTATGGCGGACATGCGCGTATGGCACACCCCGCCGCCCGAAGGCATGGTTTCCAGCAGCTTATGGCCCATGGGCTTGGCCTGGGTGGCCTTCCGAATGATCCGGTCCACAAAAGGCAAACCCAGTCTGGGATGACGCAAAGCCGGACGCAGGCGGTAGACCCGATCCGAAAAAAGGCAGGTACGCAGATTGCCGTCCGAAGTCAACCGTAACCGGTTACACGATGCGCAGAAATGGTTGCTGTATGGGGAGATGATACCGATGCGTCCCTGACCGCCCTTTATGTCGTACATGCGCGCCGGGCCGCCGGTGCGTTTTTCGCGCGCTACCGGCTCCAGCTCGACCAGGTCCTTGATGCCGCCCAGGATGTCCTTGGCCAACCAGACCGCATCGCGGGACCAGCGGGTGCCGTCGCCGATGGGCATGAATTCGATGAACCGCAGGTCGATGGGCAAAGAGCTTGCCATAGACACGAAAGCGGGCAGTTCGTCCTGGTTCACGCCGCCCATGGCCACCACGTTGACCTTGACGTTGAGGCCGGCCTCCACGGCGCGGTCGATATTCGACCGGACATCGTGAAACAGGTTACGCTTGGTGATGCGCTCGAACTTGGCCGGGTCAAGCGTATCCAGCGAGATGTTGAGACGCTTCACGCCCGCTTCGGCCAGACGGGGGATGAACGGCTCAATGAGGGTGGCGTTGGTAGTCACGCAGAGTTCCACCGAGGGATGACGCAAAGCCGCGGACTCCAGAAACCCCATGAACCCCTTGCGCACAAAGGGCTCGCCTCCGGTGAAGCGGATCTTGTCCACACCCAGGGAAACGCCGATGCCCATGAGGTCGAGAATCTCCTCGTAGCGCAGGATGGTCGGGTGCGGGATAAAACTCATGTCCTGGCTCACGCAATAGGAACAGCGCAGGTTGCAGCGGTCGGTGACGCTGACCCGCATATAGCTGACCTTGCGGCCATACCTGTCGGTCAATGGGGCTTCGGACATATCTTTCTTCATTCCTTATATAAACCTTCAAAACAACCCAGTCGCCAGTCGAAGGCTGTTCTGAAGAATCCAATTGCGCGGAACCGGGAAAAGTCGGATCGCAACGTATTCCCACCACGTAAGAATCCGGTTCTCGGCGCCAACAAATCAGATGATTCCTTATGGACAACCTACTTCCCGAAAGGACACTTCGGGAACGTGCACGTACGGCACCCCAGACAGAAACCGCCTTCACCCAGGCGCGCCATGTCCCTGCGAGTGATGCGCCGCCCCGCCAACAACATCGGCAGCAGCAGGTCGAGGCTGGTGGTTTTGTAGAACAGGGCGCATGCGGGAACGCCCAGAACCTGCACCCCGCCCATGCGGCCCACCAGGGTCATGGTTCCAGGCAGTACGGGAGCTCCGTATACGAAATCTTCGAGTCCGGCGTCAATGAGCGCGGGACGGGTCACATCGTCCGGATCCACAGACAGGCCCGCCGTGGTCACGATGAGATCGGCCCCGGCGTCCAAAAACCCCTTGACGCTCCCGACGATGGCTTCGCGGTCGTCCGGGACGATGTTCGAGGCTACAACCTCGGAGCCCAACGCCTCCACTTTGCTGGTCACAATCGGGATGAACTTGTCTTCAATCAGCCCCTTGAACACCTCGGTGCCGGTGACCAGCACGCCCACCTTGGCCTTACGTAGGGGCGTGACCGAGAAAAGCGGCTCCTCGCCCAGCACGGACACGGCCTTGCTGAAATTCTCGCGAGAGATATAGAGAGGAACGGCGCGGGTTCCCGCCAGGTTCTTGCCTTTTTCCAGCACAGTGTCGCCCTGGCGCGTGGCGCACATGACGTCCGGCACCAAGTTGAAGGCTTCAAGCTTTTCCCGATCGATGGTCAGCAGGCCGGAACAGGCGGCGCGGAAATTGACCTTGCCTTCGCTGGCGGGCAGGTCGAACTCCACCCCTTCTCCGGCCATTCTCCCGGCAAAGCTTTCCACTGCGGCGTCCTCGTGAATCCATTCCCTGCCGGGATCGGCCAATTCCTCCACATAGACGCGGCTGCGGCCCATCTGCTGCAGACGGCAGACGTCGCCCGCTTTGATCCTGTGCCCGGCCTTGAACTCCACGTCCTTGGTCTCGCCGGGAACGATGCGGGTCATGTCGTGCAGGGTGGTTTTGCCCACGGCCTTTTCCACTGGCACGGCCAGGAGCTCGGGATCAAAGGTGTCGGCTATGCGCCGCTCCTGAGAAACATGAAAGGCCTCGCCCTGGCAGCCGCGACAGATGCCGCCGTCCACTGTGGGGTAGGCTTCGCCGCAGACCGGGCACACACCAATGCCGGACATGTGCTTGTGGCCGAGACGATGCTCCGGAATACGGATTCTTTCCATGGAACATATGGTGTCCCCGGCTTCCTCAATCTCCCTGAAAAGCCGTTCCGTGTCCTGGGCATCCTTGGGCTTGAGCTTCAGGAACCACCCCTTGATCTCGGGAAAATCCTCCAACTTGGGCACATCCACCCAGACGCGCACGCCTTCGCCCGTGAACTTGTCGAACATACACAGGGCGTAACGGCCCAGGTTGTTGATCTTCATCCAGTTGTTGCCGGTGCTGCACAGGGTCAGCAACTGAACGGCGTCCGGCAGACATTTACCCGTTTCAACGACCACTTCGAACAAGGTCCCTTCGGGCATTTCCCGTTTGGCCATCTCCACCATGTATCCGCCGATGAGCAGGCCCGGGGCCGGGTAGCTGTGAAACTCGGCGGCTTTTTCCTTGAATGCCTGAAACGTGTACTGACCTATGTCCATTGATCCTCCCTGAAATGGTCACGAGCCGCCCTGACGAGGGCAATCATGTCTCCGGTAAAGACATCCCGCCGCATCGGAAATGACGCCGCAGCGGGACATCGGCGCTGCAATGCGTTTTATTCGGCGAATATTTCGCGTTTCGTCACCGCCTCGGACTTGATCCGGTCCAGGAGGTCAGCCAGGGCTGGTTTGACGTTCTCGCGAATATCCCCGGCAACGATGAGAAACAACACGTCATCACCGGGCTGCATCAGGCCCTCGTTGGCCTTGCAGACCGCCCGCCAGATGCCCTCACGGGCCTCGATTTCCTGGCGGATCTCCTCCATCTTCTCGTAATCCGGCGTAATCTCGATGCCGGTGACCGTGGAACGGTCCCGGCGCGACCAACCGCGCACGGTTCCGTTGTGTACCAGCACCATACCCACGTTGTCGTTGAAGCCGGGTTCATTTTTCAGTCTTGCTATTTCCTTGCTTATATCCATGGCTGCTCCTTGGCTCCTTCTTTTTGGTCCTTTATGGTATGTTTTCATCCACTTTCGTCAAGAAAACCCCACTCGCGCGGGAACAGGCACCGCATTCTCGCGAAGGGTTATAACGCGGGAAAATAATACAACCAGACCTCGGACCGTGTATACTCCAAAATAAGTGAAAGAATAATCCCCGGATTGGCAGACACTTACGCTAAAGCACCACTCGACCACTCCTCCCTCATGCGCGTTCCGGCCCGGTATGAGCCAGCCCGATTCCATCTCTGCGCGGATCAGGCCCGAGTCCGCAGAATGGAATAATACCGGGATTCATTGTTCGGCATTGGCGGCCTGACGACGTCACCGGCTCCCCCGCCTGACCTCCACCAGGCACAGCCGGCGCTATCCAAGGCCACCGACACCATGACCCTCGTCGGACAATGAGTCGGACGCAACTGATATGAGGGGCCAGGCAGCTTCCGAAATGCCCGTCTCGGAACCTCCTGGCCCCATCCTTATTTACGGATTTGGGCATAACGCGGACAAGCCCTGACGGACGGGGTGCATGCGTTTTGATTCCGGCTAGCCGAACGATTCAAGTTTCCTGATCACCGCCTCGACCAGGTCGCGGGGAGTGGAAGCCCCGGCTGTGACGCCCACGCGTGCAAACTTTCCGTAGACCTCGGGGTCCAGTTCGTCGGCGGTCTCCACATGCACGGCCGGAGTGCCCTGCTCCTGGACCACTTGGGCCAGCCTGCGGGTATTGCCGCTGTTCCGCCCGCCCACCACGACCATGGCGTCCACTTCGCGGGCGAGTTGCATGGCCTCCTTCTGGCGCAGTTTGGTGGCGTCGCAGATGGTGTGCAGCACCACCACGTCCTTGGCGGAATCCGCTTCCAACTCCTTTGCCATACGCTCGAAGAGTTGCCTGTCCTGGGTGGTCTGGGCGGCCAGTACGTAGCCCTTGTCCGCTTTCCAGGAAAAAGCCTCCAATTCCCGAGGATCGCCGAAGACCAGGGCCTTATTGTGGGCATAGCTCACCAGGCCGCGCACCTCGGGGTGATCCTCCTCGCCGTAGAGCAACAGATCGCGGCCGTCCTTGGTGTGGCGGGCAATGAGAAGCTGGGCCTTTTTCACCTTGGGGCAGGTGGCGTCCTTGATGGTCACGTTGCGGGCCTCGAGCTCGGCCTCCACCTGGCGGGTGATGCCATGGGCCCTGATGACCACATACCCTCGTTCGGGCACATCCTGCGGTTCCTCGGCAATGACGACGCCCTTGCGGGCATAGCGTTCCAACACCTGGGGGTTGTGGATGATGGGCCCAAGGATGTGGATGGGTTGGCCCGCACGCTCCTCGATGAGCCGGTCAAGACGCTGGAGGGCGAGGTCCACCCCCATGCAGAATCCGGCGGTTTTGGCAAGTTTAACGATCAACTGTGACATTCTTTTCCACTCAATTTATGTTTATTTTCACGAACTACATGTTTTTTCACAAATACTTTCTTGACTCCGGCCCCTCTTCCGACCTTTACACTATTCCACCCTTGACAATTTGCGCAACACAAGGGAGACTTCCTGTTTCAAACGCCCGTTTTAAACGATTTTGAACAGGAGAGAACATGAACAAGAATGACGTGAGTACCAAAACCGCCCTGCTGGAAGCAGCAGTCAAGGTATTCGCCGCCAAAGGGTTTTCCTCGGCCACTGTGCGCGAAATCTGCCAGCTTGCCAACGCCAACGTGGCGGCGGTGAACTACCATTTCGGGGGCAAGGACGCCCTGTACAGCGCAGTATTGGAGCATGTCATCGGCAGGCGGACCGAATTGTTCCGCACCGGAGACAGAGACCCCGACGCAAGCCCGGAACAGAGACTCGAGGCCTACATCAGACGCAAGCTTCGGGACATCTATGCCTTGGACGGCGTCACGGGGCTGGCTTCGGACCACTGGGCCATTTTTCTGATGGAAGTGGCCAACCCCAGCGAAAACCTCAATCTCCTGGTGGAGCAATATGTTCAAGCGGCCGTTGATGAACTGCGCGGCATCGTCGCCGAACTGCTGAACCTCCCGCCCATGGACCAGGAAGTGCAGGACAGCGCACTCAGCATCTGGGGACAGTTGCTGGACCCGTTGGTCATGATGCCCATCACCGACCGCCTCACCCCGCCGCGAGCACGGGTGCAGGAAGATCTGGACCGCTTTGCGGAACACATGGTCACGTTCACCCTTGGAGGCCTGCTCGCAATACGGGACTCCTGACGTCGCGTCCATCTTTTCGTTCACTGTAAAGAACTGATGCGGCGCCGGAACGGCCAGGAAATTCAGCCGCTTTTTTTTCAGTGAACGATCCGACCGGAACGCCCCTGCGTCCCGCGGACACAACACAGGAGCGTATCGCAATGAACTCTTCCAACAAGAACAAGGCCATCAATCCTCTCTACAAAAAACGCTGGCTGGTCGCAGGCATAACCGCCCTGGCGGCGCTCCTCTGTCTCATCATGCTGATCGTCTGGGAAACCTGGTCCGACGTCATGGCCCTGAGCGCCGACAATGCGGTCAAGGTCTCGACCATGACCGTTGCTTCCCGGGGAACAGCCGACGGGATTCCCCAACTCCGCCGGACGCGTTCTTCCATGAACTGAGCCCTCCAGCGAGCGTCCCGCAACAGGAAGAGGGCTTTTGTGAACGGCCGTAGCGTTACCTCTCAACAGTTACAAGCATCCCAAAGGGTTGACCCCTGTCCGGGATAGCGTTTATTTGAAGAGATGGCCCGCTTCCCCTGCCTGACACCGGCATTCCTTTTCCTGCTCTTCTGGAGCCTCCCGGCATTGGCCACCACCCCGACCTTCAAAGCCAAGGTCATCGCCGCCTATCCGCACGACCCGCAGTCCTCCACACAAGGGCTGGTCTTCATGGACGGCATGCTCCTGGAAAGCACCGGAGGCTACGGGCATTCCACCATCCGCGAGGTACGGCTCGAGACCGGGGAAGTCCTGCGAACCACCAAGTTGAACCCGGACCACTTCGGCGAGGGCCTTGCCGTCCTCCACGGCAAGGCCTACGTACTGACCTGGCTTTCCGGCGAAGGATACATTTTCGATCTCTCGGATTTCAAGGAGAGCTGGCCCGATTTCATCCAGACAGGGACCTTTTCCACCCCCCCAATGGACGGAGCCACCGAAGGCTGGGGCCTGGCGTTCGACGGCAAACACCTGCTCCTGAGCAACGGCTCCAGCAAACTGCGATGGCTGGCCCCGGCCACAATGGAGGTCGTCCGGACGGTCACGGTCGTCAATGGAGAAAAGGAAATTCCTTACCTCAACGAACTGGAGTGGGTAAACGGCTTTATCCTGGCCAACATCTGGAAACGGGAGCGCATCGCCGTCATCGCCCCGGACACCGGGCTGGTGCGTGCCTGGATCGACCTGTCTCCGCTCATCACCCGACGCAACCGCCGGGCCGGCGTGCCCAACGGCATCGCCTACGACGCCGTAGGCAAACGGCTGTTCGTCACCGGCAAACGCTGGGACACCCTGTACGAGATCAAGGTGCCGGAGATGTTGCAAGCCGAGGAATAAAAAAGCTCCCGGGCGGCAGAAGCAATGGCCGCCGTCATGAGGAAACCATACAACAAGGCATGCAAAGACTCTCAGTGAGCCGCAAAAGCATACGGCCACTGAAGCCTGTCGCCTGCACAAAAGAGAGGATGCCATGAAATTGTCGGAAGTGGTCCCGTGGGGAAGATCCCTGGGGGAATACAGGGAAATGTTTTCGCTTACAGGCAGCGATCTCGACAAAAAGATACTCGGCTGCGGCGATGGTCCCGCCTGCTTCAACGCGGAATTGTCGAAGACCGGCGGCACAATCGTATCTGTCGATCCGGTATACCAATTCAGCGAAGAGCAGATACGCATGCGCATTGACGAAGTCTATTCTCAGGTCATGGGACAAGTGGCAAAGAACATCGGCGACTATGTCTGGAAAAACATGGGCAGCCCTGAGGAACTGGGAAAGGTCAGGATGGATTCCATGATCACGTTCCTGAACGATTACGAAGCCGGGAAAAAAGAAGGCAGGTACGTCAACGCATCACTGCCGGAACTGCCGTTTGCGGACAACGAATTCGACTTGGCGCTGTGCTCCCATTACCTGTTCCTGTACAGCAGGCACGTGAATGAAGCGCAGCATATTGCATCCATGAAGGAACTCTGCCGTGTGGCCGGTGAAGTCCGAGTCTATCCGTTGCTGTCGATCGACGACAATACGCAATCAAGGCACCTGGATTCCGTGAGAACCGCCTTGTCCGAGAACGGCATCACCACCTCGCTGGTCCCGGTCGAATATGAATTCCAGAAAGGCGCCACTGAAATGCTGGTGGCAAAACAGGAGCCAAAAGGCTAGGCCCTCCGGAGTCCTGATGTGCCCGCAACCATATTGATGGAAATACATTGAGAAATTGAGCATGAAGCGACAACTCAAGGCAGCTTTTTTCGACATGGGGGAAACGTTGTATACGTACAAGGCTCTTCCCCTCAGCTGGAAAGCCCACTATCCGCAAAGCTGGACAAGGGCGCTCACCCGAATCGGGGTGGAGCCGTCAGGGGCGCGGCTGGACGCCTTGGCGGATTACCTGACGCAATTCGACACGAGAGAGGTCGCCCGCGAAGTGGAGTATGACGCCGAGCACATCTTCTCCGGGGCAATGAATGCCATCGGGGTTGATGTCCAATTGCAGGAGGAGGCCTCCAATGCGTTTTTCGATTACTTCAGGCAATCTCTCACCCCTTATGAAGAGACCATTGCCGTTCTCAACCATTTTCGGGAAACCGGGGTATATATCGGCGCCTTGACCGATGTTGCCTACGGCATGCCGGAACACTTCATTGCCGACGACCTGAAACAGGTCGGTGTTCTTGAGTTTATGGACAGCTGGAAGACTTCGGTTCAAGTGGGCTTGAGAAAGCCCAACCCCAAGGGGTTGCGGCTGTTGTGTCTTGAGGCGGACTGCAGGCCGAAAGAAGCCGTTTATGTGGGCAATGAACGAAAAGACATCGAATGCGCCAATGCCGCGGGACTGGTTGCCGTGCTCATCCACCGCTCAGACAGCGGAGCGCCGGCATGGGGACAGGACCATACAATTACATCACTGGCCGGATGTGAAGCCATTTTCAAAGAGACGTATTGAGATGAAGCCCTGTCTCAAAGATGCCCCGGGCCGGAAAGAGCCAAGCCTTTTCCATCAATCCCGTGAAAACCGGAATCAAACGCCCGCCCGGCAACTCGCAGGGCAGCCGGGCGGAGCGTCATGAAATTCTGAAAAAGGGGTTGCGGGGGAGATATCTTTTTCCGAAGCCTTCTCCCCCATAAACAACTTCACAAAAACACAGTTACTGCTTTCTGGACATCAGCCACACGCCCAGGAGAATCATCGGGAGGCACAGCACCTGGCCCATGCTCATCCAGTTCATGGCCACAAACCCCAGCTGGGCGTCGGGCTCGCGGGCGAACTCCACCAGGAACCGGAACACGCCGTATCCCAGCAGGAACAGGCCGCCAACGGCTCCGCGCGGCCTCGGCTTGGACGAATACCACCAAAGGATGACGAACAGGGCCAGCCCCTCCAGCAAGGCCTCGTAGAGTTGGGAGGGGTGCCGGGGCAGATTGCCCGCGCCAGGAAAGACCATCCCCCACCAGCCGTCCGTGTGCCGTCCCCAGAGTTCGCCGTTGATGAAGTTGCCCAGGCGGCCGAAAAAAAGCCCCGGCGGCACCAGCGGAGCGACGAAGTCACCCACGGCCAGCAACGATTTGCCCTTGTTGCGGGCGAAGAGGGCGCAGGCGGCGATCACGCCTAAGACACCGCCGTGAAAGGACATGCCTCCATTCCACACGGCGATGATTTCGGTGGGATTGGAGAGATAATAGGACGCGTTGTAGAAAAACACATAACCCAGGCGGCCGCCCAGCACGATACCGAGAATGAGATAGGTAACGAAATCGTCCATTTCGGAGGCGGTCCAGCCGCTGCCCGGCCGACTGGCGCGCCAGCGGCCCAGGGCCCAGCCCAGTACCACGCCGACGACGTACATCATGCCGTACCAGCGGGCCTGAAACGGACCTATCTGAAAGATGACCGGGTCGAATTGAGGATATTGCAGCATATTTTCTCCGGTAAATCGGATTGTTGGAGTGACTCTTGCCGCTCTGTCATAGTCGCATCGACGGGTCCTGACAAGACGCTTGCACTCAGCAGGAAAACAGGCGGGGGCCGCACATTCCGCATCCCTTTGTTTTTTTGAAAGTTTGCGCTAAAGTCGTCAAGGAATCACCCCCAGCACGAGGCACGCGATGAGCACCGAACAGGAACTCGACATACTGGAAATGCCCTTCGAGGGGCTGGCCGCCTACTGGCTGTCCATCAAGAAGATCATGGACGGGCGCAAGGGCAAGACCATCATCAAGGACGAAATCGCGGGAACGCAGGAGACCTACATCAAACACCTGCTGGAAACCGTGTTCACCAAGATGGATCACACCCTGGTGCGCAAGCTGGCCGAGGTAAAACGCGACACCCTGCTGGACGACTACCGCCGCAAGATCGACCTCATGCGCCTGGCCCTCTTCGCCATCGCCTCCCGGGAAAATCCGCGAGTCACCCTGGTACGCATGGACTCCAAGTTCTCCCACGCACCTATGAGCGAAAAAAGGGCTTTCGACATGGCCCAGGGCCTCATGGACGCGGTCAGGGAAAAAGGGGCGGACAAACCGACGCTGTTGGCCGTGGACCACAAGATGCCCTATGACCGTCTCGTGGTGAAGCTGCTCTTCTACGTCATGTATTCGCGCCCGGACAAACACAGCCTGACCGGGCTGCTGCGCTACACCCGATCCCGCTATTTCACCGAAGGCCTTTCCCTGGCCATCGACAACTTCGAAGCCGATTTCGTGGCCTACCACCTGGAAGGAATCCGCGACCAGACCATCTCCGAAACCCGGCGCAAGATGGATATGTCTCTGGAAATGGCCGTGGGCATCAGGGACAAGCTGCACTACGACGACATATTCAGGATCGCCAAGGCCTACATGCCCACCTAGCGGACGACGACCCGCAACCCTGCCGACAACAATTCCTCTTTCTGGTCTTCCCGTGCTTCGCATGGTATACGCTTTCCCAAAGGAGTCACCATGCGAAAGCGCACAATCTGCATCACGTTCCTGACCGTGCTGACATTGGTCGCCCCGGCCCTGGCCACACCTCCGGGCATGGTGGGCGAGCGCAATTTCGAACGGGCCCTGCGCTCGGAATGGGCGAACAAGGATATGAAAAAGGCCGAGAAATATTACTCCCGCGCCGCCAACGCCTTGGCAACGCTCATGGAGGAAAATCACAAGGACGGCGTCAACACTCGAGTTTCGCGCCTGATCATGGCAGGCATCAGCCAGTTCAAAACCGGGCGTTATCCCGAGGCGGCAGCCACCATGCGGACAGTCGCAACACAGGACAGGAGCCTTTGGGAAGCATGGCTTTATGGAGGCCTGGCGTATGCCATGACAGGAAACAGCCGGAAAGCGCTGGACATGTGGCGGCGGTTCCCTCCCGACTCGGGCCAGCGCTACCTGTTGCCCGCCATCAGAGCTCAGGTCGCGGCTCTCGAAGCCGAAGAAAAGAGCCCGCGGCAGGCTGCCAAGGCCGTCCTTTCCGCCGTGGCCGACCAGTTCCACTGGAACTATTTCAAGCCCAAGTCCCGTCGTTCCCTGGCAGCGCAGGACGACTGCTCGGGCCGATTCTGGTGGCGCTACCACTATTCCCCTTGCGATCCCAGAGTGATTGAATGGTAACGGTTCCTCGGGGCTCTCCGGCCCCGAGCCCGGATTCACAAAACAGTCACTGCCCTGAGTCAAAAAATAACCTTCCCCATCATTCATGAATTCAACCGATATCGTTGATGATCCGCAGTTGTGCGCTCTCTTTCGGCTGAACAACGCATAGGCATCGGGCACATTCCGATACCGATTCCCGTTTCCCCATGCTATGTTTCCCGCAAAACCATTCGCCGGGGACTGCGGACGCCGAAAAGGACTTCCCCTTCCGGCACGAACGCCAAATAGCACAGGAGAAACCCATGCCGACCAAGAGAAAAACATTGACCGGGGCCTTCGGGCAGCCCGTGGGAAACGATCTCAACACCTTGACCGCCGGACCACGCGGTCCCGCGCTCATGCAGGACGTGCACCTGCTGGAAAAACTGGCCCATTTCGACCGTGAGCGCATCCCGGAACGGGTGGTGCACGCCAAGGGAGCCGGAGCATACGGATTCTTCGAGGTCACAGCGGACGTCACCAGATACACCAAGGCCGCGTTCCTCTCGAAGGTGGGCAAAAAGACCGACGTGTTCGTGCGTTTCTCCACCGTGGGCGGGGAAAAGGGCAGCGCAGACGCCGAGCGCGATCCGCGCGGATTCGCCATCAAGTTCTACACCGAGGAAGGCAACTACGACATGACCGGCAACAACACCCCGGTCTTCTTCATCCGCGACCCGCTCAAATTCCCGGACTTCATCCACACCCAGAAACGCGACCCGGCCACCAATCTCAAAAGTCCGACCATGGCCTGGGACTTCTGGTCCCTGACCCCGGAGTCCATGCACCAGGTGACCATCCTCTTCTCCGACCGTGGCACCCCGGCCACGTATCGGCACATGAACGGATACTCCAGCCACACCTTCAAATGGTACAATGCCGAGGGCGACTATTTCTGGGTGCAGTATCATTTCAAGACCGACCAGGGCATCAAAAACCTCACCGGCCCCGAAGCCGCGGAAATGTGCGGCAAGGACCCGGATCACGCCACCCGGGATCTTCATAAGGCCATCGAGGCCGGGGACTTCCCGTCATGGACCCTGGAAATGCAGATTCTCAGCCCGGAACAGGCCAGGGACTTCAAGTGGGACATCTTCGACATCACCAAGGTCTGGCCGCACGGCGCGGTGCCGCCCATCAAGGTGGGCAGGCTGGTGCTCGACAGAAACCCGGAGAACTACTTCGCCGAAGTGGAACAGGCCGCCTTCAACCCCAGCAGCCTCGTGCCCGGCATAGGAGTGTCGCCGGACAAGATGCTCCAGGGGCGGCTCTTCTCCTATCACGACACGCACCTGCACCGGCTGGGGCCGAACTATCATCTCATCCCGGTGAACCAGCCCAGGCATGCGCCTGAAAACAGCTACCAGCGTGACGGAGCCATGCGGGTGGACGACAACGGCGGAGGCGGCCCCAATTACTGGCCCAACAGTTTCCACGGCCCGGAGCCGGACAACGTCTCCATCGAACCGGACATCCCACTGGAAGGAGAAGGAGCGCGGCGCCCCTACACCTTTGACAACGACGATTTCGTCCAGCCCGGCAACCTGTACCGGCACGTCATGAGCGAGCAGGACCGCACCAGCCTGGTCAACAACATCCTCGGCAGCATGAAAGACGTGCCCAAGCCCATTCAACTCAGGCAATGCGCGCTCTTCCACCTGGCCGATGTGGACTACGGCGCCCGGGTCGCCCAGGGACTGGGCCTCGACCTGGACGAGGTCAGAAAGCTGTCCGCCATGTCCCAGGAGGAACGGGTGGCCGCCACGCCGGTGAAGTAACAGGACAACCCACAGCGGGTTTCGCGGCCGTTCCCCGGAGCGGCCGTTTCCTTTTGCGAAATCGGCACGGTGCGGCAGGCCATCGTGGACGCGCAGTGCCCGATACCTGAAAGCGCGCACGTCGCCCCGGACCGCAGACACGCCTCCCTGTTTCCCACTGAAATTGCCACAAAGCGGTAGTCATGATATTCGTGAAATGTTCAAAACCATGACCGACTGCCTCGGACCGGGCTCCGTCGCAGCCGTTTCACGTCGGATTCATTAGTTTTTCACACTTTTACCGCGTGAGGTCAGTCCATGAAATTTCTCAAGAACTCGTCTCCGGTCATTGTCGCCGTTCTCATGGCCCTGCTGCCGACACCCCAGGGGCTCGCCCCTGATGCATGGTATTTTCTCAGCATCTTCGTCGGCGTGGTGGTGGGCCTCATCATCGAGCCTGTTCCGGCAGCCCTGGTCGGCCTGACCGGCGTATCCGTCGTCGCCATGCTCGGGCTGATCGACCCCAGCGCCACGGTGAATCGCAACTGGGCGCTGTCCGGCTTTTCCAACGGCGTCATCTGGCTCATCTTCGCCGCCTTCATGTTCGCCCTCGGTTACAAGAAGACCGGGCTGGGAAAACGGATCAGCCTGCTGCTGATCAAGCATCTGGGAAAAAGCACCCTCGGGCTCGGTTACGCCATCGCCTTTTCCGACGCGGTCCTCGCTCCGTTCATGCCGTCCAACACCGCCCGCAGCGCGGGCACCATCTACCCGATTGCAAGCAACATCCCCCCCATGTTCCAGTCCACCCCGGAAATCGCTCCGCGCAAGATCGGGTCCTACCTGATCTGGGTAGGCATTTCCGCCACCTGCGTCACCAGCTCCATGTTCCTGACCGCCCTGGCCCCGAACCTGCTCGCCGTGGACATGATCCAGAAATCCGCCGGCATCTCCATCAGCTGGGGACAGTGGGCCAAGGTGATGATTCCGGCCATGCTGCCGCTCTTTCTGCTGACGCCCTGGCTCGCATACGTCATCTACCCGCCGACCCAGAAGCATTCCCCCGAGGCCCCGGTCTGGGCCGACTCGGAGCTGGAAAAAATGGGCAGGATCACCACCAAGGAACTGATGATGCTCGGCTACGCCGTTCTGGCCCTGTTCTTCTGGGTGTTCGGCAAAAAAATCGGCGTGAACGGTACCGTGGCCGCAGTCTTCGTCCTTTCCCTCATGGTCCTGACCAAAGTCATTTCCTGGGAAGACGTCATTTCCAACAAGGGGGCGTTCAACGTCTTCATCTGGTTCGCCACTCTGGTCGCCATGGCCAGCGGCCTGAAAAAAACCGGCGTCCTGACGTGGATGGGCGAACTCATCTCCACCAACCTCCAGGGCATGGCCCCCGAGACCATGGCCATCATGCTGGTCATCCTCTTTTTCGTGCTCCATTACTTTTTCGCCAGCACCACGGCGCACACCACGGCCCTGCTTCCCCTGTTCATGGCCACGGCCGCTCCACTCGTTCCACCGGAAATGCTGCCCAAGCTGGCCCTCATGCTCGCCGGTTCCCTCGGCCTCATGGGAATCATCACTCCCTACGCCACCGGCCCCTCGCCCATCTGGTACGGCGCCGGATACATCAACCAGGCCCGATGGTGGGCGCTGGGCGCCATTTTCGGAGGCCTTTATCTCGCGGCCATGATCGGTGTGACCGTCTTCTATCTCTGAGTTTCCGCCCGGCACACAAAAAGAACCGACGACACCGGCGCCTAACCTTTTTCAACACCCTGATGAAAACTTGACCTTTTCCATAATTTGATTATGACCAGCGGGGCCGCAACCGATGCGGCCTCATTTTTCGTGCACAAGGAACAGACACGTGGAAAAGATACTCAAGAAAGAAGTGGAACGTCGCCGCACCTTCGGCATCATCAGCCACCCGGATGCGGGCAAGACCACGCTCACGGAAAAACTGCTGCTCTTCGGCGGGGCCATTCAGATGGCGGGCACCGTCAAATCACGCAAGGCGGCACGCCATGCCACCTCCGACTGGATGGCCATGGAACAGCAGCGCGGCATCTCCGTGACCTCCTCGGTCATGAAATTCGAATACAACGGATACGAGATCAACCTGCTGGACACCCCCGGTCACCAGGATTTTTCCGAAGACACCTACCGGGTGCTCACTGCGGTGGACTCCGCTCTCATGGTCATCGATTCGGCCAAGGGCGTGGAAAACCAGACCCGCAAACTCATGGACGTCTGCCGCCTGCGCGACACGCCCATCATCACCTTCATCAACAAGCTCGACCGGGACGGCCGCGACCCCCTGGATCTGCTGGCCGACATCGAGGAAACCCTGAACATCGAATGCGCCCCCCTGTCCTGGCCCATCGGCATGGGCAAACAGTTCAAGGGTGTCTATTCCATTTTCGAAAAAAAGCTGCACCTCTTTTCGGCCACCCACAACGGCGGCATCATGGAGGGGCTGGTCATCGACTCCCTGGACGACCCGAGGCTGGACGAAAAGCTGGGCCCGCAGGCCGACCAGTTGCGCGAGGAATTGGAGCTGCTCGAAGGCGCCGGCTATCCGTTTGACCCGGAACGCTACCTGAAAGGCAAGCAAACCCCGGTTTTCTTCGGCTCGGCCATCAACAACTTCGGCGTCAAGGAGCTCATGGACACCTTCGTGAACCTGGCCCCCTGCCCGCAGCCGCGTCCGGCCGTGGAACGCGAGGTATCCCCCTTCGAGACCGACTTCTCGGGCGTGTGCTTCAAAATCCAGGCGAACATGGACCCGCAGCACCGGGACCGCATCGCCTTCGTGCGCATCAACTCCGGCAAGTTCACCCGGGGCATGAAGGTCAGGCACCACCGCACCGGCAAGCCCATGCAAATATCCAAGGCCACCATATTCATGGCCCAGGACCGCGAAGGCGTGGAAGAGGCCTGGCCCGGCGACATCATCGGTGTGCACAACCACGGCACCATCAAGATCGGCGACACCTTCACCGACAAGGAACCGCTCAAATTCACGGGCATCCCCAACTTCGCCCCGGAAATCTTCCGCCGCGTCATCCTCAAGACTCCGCTCAAGGCCAAACAACTCCAGAAAGGCCTTATCCAGCTGGCCGAGGAAGGCGCCGTACAACTTTTCCGCCCCATCCAGAACAACGACTACATCCTCGGGGCCGTCGGCATGCTCCAGTTCGACGTGATTCAGTCGCGCCTCAAGGACGAATACGGCGTGGACGCCATCTACGAACCCGTGGAGTTGTACACCGCCCGTTGGGTGACCGCCGACGACCAGAGCAAGCTCAAAACCTTCAAAAAACAGGCCGAACGCTATCTGGCACTGGACGCGGACGAAAATCTCACTTACCTTGCTCCGAGCCGCTGGAGGCTGGATGATGCAGTTGAAACCTGGCCGGACATCAGTTTCCACAAGACCAGGGAACACGTTTAAGCGCAGTTTATGACAGTTGTAGAGATACCAGAAGAACATCTGCGGGCATTCACCAAGGAAGAAATCAACGCCCTGCCACTGAGCCGGTACGAAGGCCCGGTGCACGTGGTTCGCACCGAAAAACAGCGCGAGGCCGCGGTCAAGGCCCTCCGGGGAGACCCCCTGCTCGGCTTCGACACGGAAACCCGCCCCGTCTTCAAAAAGGGCCGCAAGCCCAATCCGCCGTCCCTGATCCAACTGGCCAGCGCCACCGACGTCTACATCTTCCAGATCAATCTGCTGCCCATGGACAACGGCCTGCTGGACCTTCTGTCCGACAAGACGGTCATCAAGACCGGCGTATCCGTGCACGACGACATCATCGGCCTCAAAAAACTGGCCCCGTTCAAGCCCGCCAATTTCATCGACCTGGGCGAGGTCTCCCAAAAAAACAAGATGCAGACCCACGGCCTGCGCAATCTGGCCGCCAACCTGCTCGGATTCCGCATCTCCAAGTCCGCGCAGTGCTCCAACTGGGCCAAGGAAAAACTCACCAAGCAACAGGTCGCTTACGCAGCCACCGACGCCTGGGTCAGCCGCGAGATATACTTGGCCATGCACGAGCTGGGGTTAGTCTGAAAACGGGCTGACTGCGGGTGCCCACCAGCAGGAGAGCTTTTTCATGATTCGACGCGTCCCGGCCATCTCCTTCCCACGGTACAGAATATGGCTCGCCTGCGTCGTCGGCCTTGTCTTTCTCATCGGCGCCAACATGGCCTGGCTCAATCCGAATCCGGGCTTCAAAGCCTATCGCACCCACCCGACGATCCCGATATTGTGGCAATACAACCCGGACGCGGGTATTGAAATCCTGACCGCCGCTTATTTCCCGGACATCTTCAAATCCTACCGCATCCGCATGGACAGACCCGTCTATCCGGCCGTGGCCAAGGGGGGGGCGGCCTGCCTGCAGGCCGTGGCCAAACCGTTCAGGCCCCTGAGCAACCTTGAGGCTGCGGGGCTTGCCTACATTGCGATGAAACTGGCCGTCTACCTCACCGGCATTCTGGCCCTTTTCAACCTGCTTTCGCGCTACATCGGAAAGCAGGGCGCTTTCATCGCCTGCTTCCTGTGCTTCACCCACTTCGTTTCCATTGAATACATTGCAGCCTTTCACACCACGGAACTGCAGTTCATCACTCCCATCTTCACCCTCTTCCTGCTCCAAAAGCTGGTGGACAGGTACTCATTGGGACGCAATGTCCTTTACTCAACCCTGATCGGGCTTCTCATGCTCTGCAAGCCCAACTACGCCACCTACCTGGCAGTGCTGGCCTTTTTCTTCCTCGTCAAACGGGAGTACTCGGCCGTACTGACAAGTTTTGCCGCCCACTGCATCCCCATGCTGCTCTATCTCGGCTACCTCGAACTTCTGGGGATGAAGTATTACAGTTTCAATGCCGACTACTACGGACAGGGCGTCTGGCTTCTCGACCTGCTTCAAAATGATTCCTGGAAGATATTTCCCGCCATGGCGAACTCTCTGATTCTCTTCGCCAAGCTTTCCTGGAACTACTATACGCTCTGGCTGGCAGTAGCCCTGACCGCATTGGTTCTCTTTCGCAAGGCAGTGCTCCTGCCCGCCCATGCCTGGCTGCTCATGCTCGGCATCATCGTCATGACCTGGGTGCAGATGTTCATGGCCAGACAATGCACACCGCACATGCCCTCGGACTTTGCGTTCCTCGTTTTCGGGATGTCCGGCTTGGCCCTGGCGCATTGGGCCATGTCGAGTCGCCTGTTTTCCAAAGCCGTCCCGGCCATTCTCGCGGTCTGGCTCGCCCTCAATACACTCCACTTCCTGCACCTGCCCTGGGTGCCCCCGCTTGAGCAGGCCCATCGGTCGCAAGACAAACTCAAACAGCGCCTCGACATGGCCGTTCACCCGAAAAACTACACCGCCCAGGAGCATGAATGGTGGCGTAAAAAGCACAATGGGCGGAAATAAAAAACGCTCCAAGTTATTGCCATTACCGGCCCGGTCCAATATTGTTCCCCTCTGGCAAATGGGGCACCCGCCCTTTGAATATCGCTAACTAATTAAGGAAAACCGTGACATGTCCCCTACCACTCTGAGCATCATCATCCCCTGTTACAACGAGGAAAGCACCCTGAAGCTCTGCGTCAAAAGGGTTCTTGAAATAGCCGATGAGAAAATTGCCCTGGAACTGATCATTGTCGACGACCACTCCACGGACGGAAGCCTTGAGATCGCAGAAAAGCTTGCCGAGGATGATGAACGCATCCGGGTGGCGGCGCATGAAGTGAATCAGGGCAAAGGGGCTGCCCTTCGTACCGGGATAGCCCTGGCCACTGGAGATATCGTCGCCATCCAGGACGCCGACCTCGAATACAACCCGCAGGAATTGAAGAAGCTGGCCAAACCCATCCGGGAAGGCCACGCCGATGTCGTTTTCGGTTCCCGCTACCTGAACACAGGCAACAGACGAGTGCTGTATTTCTGGCATTCGCTGATGAACAAAAGCCTGACATTCTTTTCGAATATGTACACGGATCTGGGCCTGACGGACATGGAAACCTGCTACAAGGTCTTCAAACGGGAAATAATCCAGTCCATTGAAATCAAGGAAGACCGTTTCGGATTCGAGCCCGAGGTGACCGCCAAGATCGCCCAACTGCGCTGCCGGGTATATGAAATGGCCATCACCTATAATCCGCGCACCTTTGAGGAAGGAAAAAAGATCAACTGGAAGGACGGTGTCAGGGCGCTCTACTGCATCCTGCACTATGCTGGCCCCAAGGCCCCCCTGCCGGTGCAGTTCCTGACCTATTTCTTCATCGGCGCCGTGTCCTGGCTCGTAAACATCACTACCTTTTCCATCTGCATCGCGTCGGACATCGGCATCGCGACCTCGGTGGCCATCGCCTATCTCCCGGCCATTGTGGTCAACTACTTCCTGTGCATCGTCCTCCTGTTCCGCCATAAGGCTCAATGGAGCACCAAGACGGAAATCGCGATGTTCCTGCTCATAACCGTGCTGACATATCTTATCGACACAGGTCTGACTCTGGGCCTGGCCTCCGTCGGCACTCCCGTCATGCTGGCGAAGATGCTGGCGAGCGCCGCCACGATCATCTTCAACTTTCTGGGCAGAAGGCGCCTTGTCTTCTACGAACCGGCTCCACCGGCATGGGAGAAAACCGGGATTCTGGATTCAAACGATCCAGACTGATCGAATGTGAGCCAAATAACGGAGAAGAGGAAAAGAGTGATCATATCACTCTGTGGGAATATTATTTCACAACCTGTTTAGCGGCAGCTTGGAAGCCGCGACGCCAAGGCGCCAAGACGCAAGAAAAGGGCGGTCCCCCATGTATTGAAACATACACGGGGGGCCGCCCCTTTTTGCAGTAATAAAGTCGGCGGGAGAATTTCACCAGCCGCTTACGAGCAACCGCTTCCGCAGCCGCCTTCAGTGGTGCCGCAGCAACCTCCGCTGCCACAACCGCCGCCACCGGGCAGCTGCTTTTCGCTGGCGACCTGGAACCCGTATTCGTTGGCGTGGATGTTGATGTCGCCGGTGAATTCGAACAGCCCTTCTTCGGCGATGAAGGTGAATCCGTCGATATCAAAGGACTTGTCCCCGTCCTTGACGGCATCGAGAGCCAGGCCGAGCATGGGACCGGAGCAGCCGCCCTGGGCCACGTACACGCGGATGGGCTGGCGGTCCTGGCCGTCAAAGTGCTCTTCGAGCTTGCCGATAGCTTCCTTGGTAACTTCGATCATAAAGATCCTCCTTGTTGTCTACCTGTTGAGGTAGGTACGATCATGGTCTCCGTCAAATGGAAATTTGATGCGGTTTCAGGTCCGTCCCATAGAGCAGGCCTATGCCGTGCGCAAATGTTTCCCTCGGGACCGAATTCTACAGGTAAACATCATGGTCGCCCGCGTCAAACGATCGGACAAAAAAAAAGCGCCCCCGAAGGGGCGCCGTACAGTCAGGGCGCCATAATGCGCTAACAGGCGCAGGAACCGCTGGAGCAGGCGCCGGAAGAGCAACCGCCTCCACCGCCCACGGGTTTTTCGGAATCCACAGAGAATCCGTAGTATGTCATATCGATCTTGATGCCGCCGGTCTCCTGGGAGAGATCCTTATCCAGCAGAAACCGGAACCCGGCAACTTCGTACACTTCGTCAGTATCCTTAGGCTCATCCAGAGCCAGAGTCAGCCTGGGGCCTGCTCAACCGCCGGATGCAAGATAGACCCGGATGGGCGAAGCTTCTTTGTCCGCGAAGTAGCCTTCAAGCTGCTTCTGAGCGGATTCAGTCACGTTAATCATTGATGCCTCCTTTCAATCATAGGGAAATGAAGAGGTAAGTCCTATACATGAGTTTGTCAATTCATAAATAGGAAGCAATCCTAAAACACACTGTTGACCGGTGCTTCCGCTTGGATTATCCCTTTATATTCCTAGAAGGATCATCCCCTTTGCTGCATCTAAAAAAAGGTGGAACATATATGCGCGAATGCGGAACCATACTCAACGGCAAGGACATGAACCGGACCCTTGAGCGTCTGGCCATGGAAGTCATAGAGCGCCGCGGCGACAACGAGCGTCTGGCCATCGTCGGCATCCAGCGGCGCGGAGCCGACTTGGCGGACCGCCTGAAACGGCTGCTGGACAAGGAACTGGACCGCAAGGTGCCTCTGGGCAAGCTGGATATCAATCTTTATCGCGACGACTGGACCACCCTGGACATCCAGCCGGCCATCAACTGTACGGAAATCCCCTTCGACATCGAGGGCGCGAGCATTGTTCTGGTGGACGACGTGCTCTTTTCCGGGCGCACCATCCGCGCCGCCCTGGAAGCTATCCTGGACTACGGCCGCCCCAAGCGTGTGGAACTGCTGGTGCTCATCGACCGGGGCCTGCGCGAACTGCCCATCCAGCCGGACTACGTGGGCAAAAAAGTCAAAACCGTCAAGGGCCAGCACGTGAACGTGAAGGTGTTGGAACGCGACGCCGAAGACCAGGTCTGCATCGTCGAGGAGTAACCGGACAACATGGGTTTCAAAAAGGTTGAGCAGGAGGAACCCAAGGTCCCCTGCATTTCCCTCATCGGCATGGCCGGAGCGGGCAAGTCCACGCTGGCCCCGTTGTTGGCCAAGGTCCTGAACTGGGCTCATCTGGACTCGGACCACCATATTGAGGCTTACTACGCCATGCCCCTGCAGGCCATCTACGACACGTACGGTCACGAAAGATTTCTTGAAATCGAAGGCCAACTCGTGAGTGAACTCATGCTGCACCGCACGGTCATCTCCACAGGCGGCAGCGTGGTCTATTCGGAAAAGGCGCTCGCCAAACTCAAGAAGCTTGGCCCGGTGGTGCACCTGGACGTTTCAGAGGATACCTTCATCCAGCGCGTGGGCGACGCCAGCGAGCGCGGCCTGGCCATAGCGCCCGGCCTGACCCTGCGCGACCTCTACAGAGAGCGGGAACCCCTGTACCTTGCCGCCGCCGACATCACGGTGCGTACCGACGACTGCACGCCGGAGGAATGCGTGCGCCGAATCCTCGAACAAGTGAATCTTTCATGAAGAAACTGACTCCCAAGGCTGCCTTCCGCAAGGCGGCCGCCCTCTACAAACGCATGGCCGACGGATATGCAGAGGCCGCCCAATCCATGGGCCTGACCTGCGAGAACTGCACTGACAACTGTTGCTACAGCTTTTTCCAGCACCACACCTACATCGAGTGGGCCTATCTCTGGGAAGGGCTGAACCAGCTCCCCGAGGAACAACGCAACGAATTCATCCGCCGTTCCGAGGAATACGTGGACCAGGCGCGAACCGCCCTGCAAAAGGGGGAAAAGCCGCACATCATGTGCCCCCTGAACATGGAAGACGGCAAATGCGGACTCTATGACCACCGGCTCATGATCTGCCGAATGCACGGCGTGCCCAACGTCATGACTAGACCGGACGGCCGGTCCGTAACCTTTCCGGGCTGCCGGCGCTGCCAGGAACTGACCGCTGGGCTGGAGGCCGAGGGCAGGCAGGTTCCCATGGTCGACCGCACTCCTCTCTACAAGGACCTGGCCCAACTCGAGATGGCCTTTGTGGGCAAAAACCTGCGCGCTCTCCCCAAGGTGGACCACACCATAGCCGAAATGATCGTCATCGGCCCGCCCAAGTTCAAGTAGCGCATCATGATTTTACGAACGGTTCCCCTGGTCCGCCACCGGAACCGTTTTCTCACCCTGGTTCTCCCGACCGGCCACTTTGTCACGCCCATGGGAAGACGGAACCGCCCTTTCCTGATATGCTGGCGGCAAATGCCAAGGAGTTACCGTTGCCTACTGAAAAGACGCCTGTTGAAGAACACGGAATCAACATCTTCCCCTACCTCGACGCCAATGCGATCTACCATGTGGCGGACCACCCCGATGGCGGCCGGCGCCTCAAGAACGACATCCTGGCCCTGGCCCTGATCCGGGCCACCCCCGAAACCCGCGACGTGGTCCTGCGCAGCCTGAACATGATCCGACGGGAGCGTGTTCAGGAACTGCTCGAGGCCTACGAATCCATCGACCCGGCGGACATGCGCAAGCTTGAACCCGCCGTGGACAGGGCCGTGGAGGACATCCTCGCCACGGTGCAACACCGCATGACGCACGGCTTCGTCTTTCTGGGCGACGGCCCCGAAATCGAAGACAGTCCGCTCCTGAACCGTCCGCTGCCCCACTGCAACATCGCCGAGTATTCGCCCGAGGGGCTGCTGGCCTTCTGGGTCTTCACGGCCGTGAAGTACCGCAGCCTCTTCAACCCGGTCATCGACGAGGCCATGGAAGCGATTGAAGACGGCTTTTCCGCTGGCGTGCTCGCCCTGGCCGTGGACGATCTGGACGATTCGCGCTTCATGATGGAGGCCGAGGCGCTGCAGCGGGAGATGACCGGACACCACTCGGACATGCTGGAACTGGTGCGCCGGGGAGTCATGGGCATCTGCCGGGGCACCCTGCTGGAGACGATCCTCAACAACCTTTGCGACACCACGCCCCTGCTCTTCCTGGAAAGAGACCGGCTGCCCAACCTGGCCGCGGAGCTGGAGACGATCCGGGGGGCCCTGCTTACCGAAGAACTGAACCTGGCCGCCGATCTCTACAAGCTGGCCATGCTCGCGGACGAGGGCGGGCCGGAGGCTATCGCCTTCCTCGTCGCCTCGCTGGACGACGGATATCTTGCATCCGGCCTGGATATGGTGGTGCAGGGATTCAACCCGGATGTAGTGGCCGAAGTCATGGACCGGCGCAAGAAGACCCTGGAATACGAGATGGATATCAAGACCAGAATGGTGATTCGCGCCTGCCGGTGTCTGCGCGAGGCATGCTCGCCCCGCGACCTCAACGAGATGGTGGGCGCGTTCCTGCCGAGGCCGCTGGATTATGAAGGATTGCTTGAAGCCCTTGCCCAAGATTTGTAAAAACGGACTCCGGGAGGAAGCTCTTTAAGAAAGGCACCTTCCAAAACTTTTGTCGCAACCTCCCGGCTGCCCTGCGAACAGCCGGGAGATTTGATTATATCTTCCTCTCGTCAGCGCGAATTTGTTTTTGAGTGCAGCGAAAGACAAAGACGCACTGACAGCCAGGGTTTGCAAAGAGGATTTCCCCCTTTGCCCACCGGAGGCATCCTTTTATCGCAACTGAAGATAACTGATGAAATCCTCAATGCCGGCCAACCGCGCTTCGATGTAGTTCGCCGCGTACTGGGCAAAGGTCTTCTTCCTGCCGTAGACCTCATACTCGGTGTCCGACCCGACGAAGTGCAATCCATGAAAGGCGGCCACCTGAGGATGAATGGGCAACTCGAACTCGGGGAAAGCGTCGGGCATGGCATGGACGCTTTCCGGCGCCTCCAGGTCCAGACGGCTCAGAATTCCGGCTGCCGCATGATTGAGCAACTTCGGGCCGGGATGATTGACGGTATTGAACAGCCGCTCTTTTCGAAAATCCCGCTCGATGATATCCACGTACTTGACGGGGGTATGCGACTCCCGCTCCCGCTCGAGCCGGAAGGTCCGCTCCAACAAGGCGGCCAGGTCATGCTTTGCCGCAAGTGAAGAACGCATGTACAGGGTCAGGACCTCCTCGCCCGAAAGTCCCCCGGCAATCAACTCTTCAAGGACGCTGTCCCGATAGTCGAAGCCAGGATCGCCGGACCAAAAGGGCCAGTACCCCAAAAAAAACATGTTGGGGATGCACAAACTCAGCGAACTGCGGGGCAGCCTGGACAGCAGAAATTCCGAACTCAGCTCGCCCCACTCCTTGCCCAGATGCTGGTAGAGAAACAGCCCACACCGCTCCAGCACTCCACCAGGAATGGGTTCGCGGATGTAATTGGTGAAGAGCCGACAGTCGTAACGGGCGGTGAATTCCGGACTGACCATGAGCCGTTCCAGCAAAGGCTCGCCCTGGCAGTTGGCGTGGATGACGCAAAGCTGTTTCGTCATGGGAACCGACTAGCACTAAAACAAGCCCTCTTCAACAGTGATACGGCGCATTTACATCTCCACGCCCCGCGTGTATCACAATGATCCAACTCATCGTGACTCACATCGGAGAAACAAATGCAAAAACAATTCGACTCTATTCTCAATGAAATACAGCCTGTGGACCAAAACCTCGCACCCAAGGGGCAGGCTCACCTGGACAGCCTGACCAAACCCTTGGGCAGCCTCGGCAGGCTTGAGGAGCTGGCCCTGAAGATGTTCGTGGCCCAGGGTGGGAACAAGCCGCAGCTGGACCCGTGCCGCATATACACTGTGGCGGGCGATCACGGCGTGCACGAAGAAGGCGTCAGCGCATATCCTCAGGAAGTGACGCGGCAGATGGTGCTCAATTTCATGAACGGCGGCGCAGGCATCAACGTTCTGGCCCGCACTGTGGGCGCGGAGCTTTTTGTGGTGGACGCCGGTTCCTGCGACGGTGATTACCCGGAGCATCCCAACCTGATCCAGCGCAAGATCGCGCCCGGCACGGCCAACTTAGCCAAGGGGCCGGCCATGACCCGTGAACAATGCCTGAAGGCTCTGCTGCTGGGCATCGAACTGGCCGACAGAGCCCATGCCGAAGGCGTCCGCACCCTGGGCACCGGCGAGATGGGCATTGCCAACACCACGCCGTCCACGGCCCTGTTCTGCGCGTATCTCGGACTGGACCCCGAGCCCATCACCGGGCCCGGCGGCGGCCTGGACAGGAACCGCCTGCCCTCCAAGGTCCAGATCATCCGCAAGGGGTTGGCTGCCAACGCAGCCGCCGTCGAATCCGGCGACCCCGTCGAAATCCTCGCGGCCCTCGGCGGGTTCGAGATCGCAACCCTGGCGGGCCTGATTCTCGGCGGAGCGCGCAACGGCCAGATGATATGCGTGGACGGATTCATTTCCACTGCGGCGTACACGGCAGCCGCAAAAATCTGCCCTGCAGTGGCCGGATACTGCGTACTTTCCCATGCGTCCGCAGAGCCGGGCTACACCGCCGTGGTCGAGGCGCTAGGCCAACAGCCGCTACTGCATCTCGGCCTGCGCCTTGGTGAGGGAACCGGAGCCGCCTGCGCCATGTTCCTCCTGCGGTCCGGAGCAGCCATCTTCAACGAAATGGCCACCTTCGCCGATGCAGGCGTCTCAGAAGCAGCCAAATAGAATCAACAATCAAGAGGCGAGATGCCAGACTGCCCGGAGCGCTTCTCGCCTCCTTTCAATTTTTTAGTAATATCCGATACGTTCCGAATCATATCAGCAAAAAAAGACTGTCCCCGAAGCAATGGGCGTCTTCTCTTTTTCACGACTTCTCCACTGGTAGAACATCGAACCACCAAAAAGCCGTCATCCGAAAACAAAAAGAATCACAGCTGCCGGGACAACTCCCCTCTCCCATACACTCTTGCTTTTTCCCCGCAATCGGATAGTCTTTTCGCGAAGAAACTTTCCCCGGAAATGTGGTCCACTTTCATACCATTAAACGATATAAGCTGTCATTGTCCGGCGACCACGCGTTAAACAACAGACAACCTTACCCTCCTGCCAACGGGCGCCACCACGCCTTGCCAGCGAGTGAAAAACAGTGACCGAAAGCAAAAAATTCAAACTCATTTTCAGGGACCGCATTGGAATTGTTTTTGACATAACAAAGCTTCTCCTTGAGCACAGACTGAACATCATCCGCATGGAAGTTGAGCAGAAAGACGGATTTGCCCAGGTTTCCATAGAAATAGACCGCAGAAGCAGAAGCATCGATACGCGTGCACTCCTCGACATATTTTCCACTCTGCCCGGCATTGAAGACCAAATTGTTCTGAAACGACTGCCGCAGGAAAGAAGAGAGCGCTGGTTCCGGACTTTGTTCGACGGCATGAGCGAAGGCATTATGTCGGTGAATTCAAGAGGCGTGATCAACACAGTCAACAGCGTGGCCTGCCGCCTTCTGGACCTTCCCTACGAAGACTTGCTGAACACTTATGTGGGCGAAATAACCCCCGAAGACAACCTGTTGCAGGAGTGCGTCCAAAAACGTATCCCGGTCAGCAGGAGGAAATCGGTCGTCACCAGCACCGGCAGGGTCGAATTCTACGGATCGGCAAAGCCCATCCACGACTCCCAGGGTGAATTCGTCGGCGCGGTCCTGCTGATGAAGGACCTCAAGGAAGTCAAGGCAATGGTCGATGCCGTCATGACTCCCATCGACGTCAACTTCGACGACTTCATCGGGGAAAGCAAAGCCATCAAGAACCTCATTACGTTCGCAAAGAAAATCGCGGAACTGGACACGACCATATCCATAACCGGAGAGAGCGGAACCGGGAAGGAACTCTTTGCCAAGGCCATACACTATGAAAGCGGCAGGACCGGCCCTTTCATCCCCATCAACTGCGCGGCTCTCCCGGAGTCGCTCATCGAGAGTGAATTGTTCGGTTATGTTGACGGGGCCTTCACCGGGGCCAAGAAAAAGGGCAAACCAGGACTGTTCGAGGCCGCCCGGAACGGAACTATTTTTCTCGATGAAATCGGCGACATGCCCCTCGGCCTGCAGGCAACGATCCTGCGCGTGCTCCAGGAAGGCTTTGTGCGCAGAATCGGCGGTGTGGAGGAGATACCCGTCAACGCCAGAGTGATCACCGCCACCAACAAGAATCTGGGCGACATGGTCGAGGCCGGCGACTTCCGGGAAGACCTGTTTTATCGCATCAATGTGCTGACCATCCACATCCCGCCGTTGCGGGAAAGAATGGCGGACATCCCGCTCCTGGTCAGCAATTTTCTCAAGCGGTTCAACCAAAGGCTGGAAAAAGAGAATCAAACCATCAGTCAGGCTGCTCTGGAGGAACTCTACAACTACAGTTGGCCGGGCAATGTGCGGGAGCTGCAAAACACCATTGAGCGGGCATCCATCCTCAGCGACACCTGTGAAATAACGGCCGAGGCGTTGAACCTCAGTGCGAAACCGGTCAGTTGCGGAAAGCTGTGCCGCTCCACCCCGACACCAACGGGGGAAAGGCCGTTGAAAGCCCTGCTGGGTGAATATGAAATGAAGATCCTTATCGACGCCCTCAACACCACGCAAAGCATACGCAAGGCGGCCAAGAGGCTTGGTCTTTCCCACACCGCTCTGCTCCGCAAGATCCACAAGTATCAGCTGCGCAATGAGAGCGGGTCCGCTCCTTGGGAACTCCCGTCCCATCAGGGAATCTCCCTGTAGGATTACTTGCGCGAAGTGGTAATCGGACGCCGGCTCTGTTCATGGCTTTGCGCAGACTGTCCCGCTGCCCCTTTCCGTACGGTAACATATCGTACCACCCTCATGACGCAGCCAGAGTTCATCGGCCTTCTACAGCCTCCGGCACTGAGAATACTCAGAACTTTGGAAACAAAAAGAACCACACATAATAACAATACATATTGAAGACTTATCACTGAACACGCATTCATATGGAAATATAACGAACCATTTCCACCTTCCCGAGCTTCCCCCCAAGCCCCTTTCTGACGCGGTGTGCGCCCGCCCCCCGAATTTCCGGAAACGCATGACCCACAAAGGTTGGTGCCCCTCTTCTTCGTGGAACAAATGGGCTGAGACTCCATCCCTTCCGGGAATTGGCATGGGGATTGCGATAAGGGCTGCAACAAAATGCCAGTGCCCTTTTTCGATAGGACGGAAGGTTCTGGAGAAAAACTTTTAATCAGGAGAATTGGAAGTGAAAGTAGGAATCTTGAAAGAAATCAAGGCCGCGGAGAACAGGGTCGCCATGACGCCCACCGGTGTCGAGGTCATGTGCGCCAATGGCCATGAGCTCATGGTCGAGGCTTCCGCCGGTACGGGAAGCGGTTTTCCGGACGAGGCCTATGTCGCCGCCGGAGCCAGGATCATCGACACCCCGGCCGAGATATACGCGACCTGCGACATGGTCATGCACGTGAAGGAACCGCAGCCTTCCGAATACGAACTGGTCCGCGAAGGACAGATCGTCTTCACCTACTTCCACTTCGCTCCCGACGAACCGCTGACCCGCGCATTCATCAAGAACAAATCCGTCGCCATCGCTTACGAAACCGTTGAAGGCCCTTCGGGCGATCTTCCGCTTCTCACGCCCATGAGCGAAGTCGCGGGCCGCATGTCCATACAGGAAGCTGCCAAGTTCCTTGAACGCGATTTCGGCGGCAGAGGCCTCCTGATGGGCGGCGTCACCGGCGTGGCTCCCGCAAACGTCGTCGTCATCGGCGGCGGTGTGGTCGGCACCAATGCCGCGCAGATGGCCTGCGGCCTTGGTGCGAAAGTGTCCCTGCTCGACATGAACCTGGCGCGACTCAGCTACCTTTCTGACGTGATGCCCAAAAACTGTTTCCCCATGATGAGCAGCCCCGCTCTGCTGCGCGAGCTGGTCCTCGACGCCGACGTCGTCATCGGCGCGGTTCTTGTCGCCGGTGCCAAGGCTCCCAAGCTCGTCACCCGCGAAATGCTGAAGTCGATGAAGAACGGCGCCGTGATCGTGGACGTCGCCATCGACCAGGGAGGTTGCTTCGAGACCTCCAAACCCACGACTCACCAGGACCCGGTCTATGACGTCGAAGGCGTGATCCACTACTGTGTCGCGAACATGCCCGGAGCCGTCCCGGTCACTTCGACCATGGCGCTGACCAACGCCACCCTCCCTTACGCCCTTGAGATCGCCAATAAGGGCTGGAAGCAGGCCGCAATTGAAAGCAACCCCATCAAAACAGGTCTCAACATCGTCAACGGGCAGGTGACCTACAAAGGCGTGGCCGACGCCTTCGGTCTCGAGTACGTGCCTGTCGACAACGTCCTGTAAAAAACACCGCCAGGCAATGCAGCGGAGATGTTTATAAAGGAGCATGTCGTTCGAAATCCAAGGTAACAAAACCAAGGAGATCTGATGGAATTTCTGACTTTATTGGATGGAATGGTAGGTAAAATCGGTGCCTTCGCATGGGGACCGCCGATGCTGATTCTGCTGGTGGGCACGGGTGTCTGGCTCACGTTCGCACTACGCGGTCTCCAGCTCAGAAAGCTGGGGTACGCCCTCTACCTGGCGCTCATCAAGCGCAAGGAAGAAACCGACGAACCGGGTGACATCACCCATTTCCAGGCCCTGATGACCGCCCTCTCGGCAACGGTCGGGACCGGTAACATCGCAGGTGTGGCCACGGCCATCGCCGTGGGCGGACCGGGCGCGTTGTTCTGGATGTGGGTCACCGGCCTTGTGGGCATGGCCACCAAGTACGCCGAAGCCGTTCTGGCCGTTAAGTACCGCGTTGTGGACGAAAACGGCGAAATGAGCGGCGGACCGATGTACTACATCGCAAAAGGCCTGAAGATGCCCTGGCTGGGCGCTGTCTTCGCCTGCTTCGCATCCGTGGCCGCATTCGGCATCGGCAATATGGTCCAGTCGAACTCCATTGCGGACGCGGTTCACGCCACCTACAACATATCCCCGCTCGTAACCGGGATAATCCTCATGGTGTGCATTGCCGCCGTCATCCTGGGCGGCATCAAGAAAATCGGTCAGGTGACCGGCTTCTTCGTGCCGATCATGATTGTCTTCTACATGGCCGGCGCCGCGTACATCATCATCGCCAATATAGCAGAAGTTCCAGCCGCACTGGCGCTCATCATCGAACAGGCGTTCAACCCCACTGCCGCTGTCGGCGGTTTTGCAGGCGCGACCATCATGCTGTGTATCAGGATGGGTGTGGCCCGCGGGGTCTTCTCCAACGAATCCGGCCTGGGCAGCGCTCCCATCGCTGCGGCCGCCGCCCAGACCAAGCAGCCGGTGACGCAGGCTCTGGTGTCCATGACCCAGACCTTTATCGACACCCTGGTGGTCTGCACCATGACCGGACTGGTCCTGATCCTCACCGGTGTATGGTCCAGCGGCGCCACCGGCGCCGAGCTGACCACCATCGCCTTTGCCGCGGGCATGCCCGGCGGCGCGCATGTGGTGACCATAGGCTTGGTCCTGTTCGCCTACTCCACCATTCTCGGCTGGAGCTACTACGGCGAGAAGTCCATCGAGTACCTGCTCGGCGTGAAGGCTGTGATGCCTTATCGGCTCCTCTTCATCTGCTTTGTCGGTGTCGGGGCGGTGGCCAAGCTCAGCCTTGTCTGGAACATCTCGGACACCCTGAACGGCCTGATGGCCATCCCCAACCTTGTCGGTCTGCTGCTCCTGACGCCTGTCGTCGTCTCGGAAACCAAGCAGTATTTCGAGAAGATCAAAGGCCGCAAGGAAGCCGCAACGCTCAAGCCTTCGGCCGCATCGCAAACCGAAAAGTAGGATTGCCTCGAGCCTCTGAACAATTACCCCGTCCCGGACAAGAGCCGGGACGGGGTTTTCTTTTTTTCGATCACATTGAAAACATTATTGATTATGAAACAGGCATGACTCTGTTCTGGAACAACTTCTTCTTTGAATGCATGCCGAAGAGAAAACGCACCGGGTTGAAAGGACGGATCAGGACAAGATAGGCGGCGAGAATCAATGCGAAGCTCGTCGCGGCGTTCAGCGCATACTTCGCCGGAATGCCCCAGTCCAGTTGAACCACATACCAGCCAACCACAAGGATGACGGTCTGATGCAGAATGTAGAAAGGAAGCACAGCCTCATTGCCCGGTACAGTCCATCGATATTTGCCGCTCAGGAATTTTGAGCCGTACCCCAGAATGGCGATGATCCACCCGAGGGTCTGCAGGCTCATGGTCAGTTGAAAGAGTGTGTAAGGCAACAGGGGTGTAAAGGATTGAGTGTTCGTTGCGTAGCCCATTTTGAGAATGAAATGCCCTTCCGCGCCGAAGCCGAGAGCCCCTATCAGAAGCCCCCACTTGGCGCAGGATTGCAACGCCGGAACAAAGCGTTTATCCGAAGCCAGAATATACCCCACAAACGAATACAGGGCGAAGTACACGAAATCGGCCCAGGAGTGTTCGCCATGGAAATGGCCGCTCAGTCCCATGAGAGCCGCAAAAAGGGGAACGACGAACAGGAACGGACCGAACCTGCCGGAGCAGGCGGTTACGATACGTTTCCGTACCCTGTCGCCGCCCCCGGTGCCCATCCACAGGAATACGGGCAACGTGACAAGCGAAATATAGAACAGAAACCACAGGAACCAGAGATGGCCATTGAAGAAATAGACAAAGGGCGGCAAGGCGCCGAGGGCTGAATGTTCGAAAAAGCCGGCACAGCCGTTAAGCCAGCCGCCGAAGCTCATGCCGTGGGTGACGCCGTCCAAGGCGAACTGGGGCGGCAAAAGCAACACCACACCCACTGTATACAACGGTAAGAGCAACCGAAGGGCCCGCTCCCTAAGAAATTCGAGCCAGGTACGGCGGCTCAGGGAATACCACGCGGCCATGCCTGAAAGCAGAAAGAAGAGCGGCATGACCCAGGCGTCGATGATCCCCACGAAAATGGTGCAGGGCACAGCGGTCCGGAAGTTCTTCACATGCCAGTCCAACGTGTCGAAAAGCCTCGCGTTGTGGAACAGGAAAATGGTCAGCGTGGCCAGGATGCGGATGTTGTCGATGTCGTATCGGCGAGTTTTCATGCAATCTTCTATAGCGCTTATCGAAATTTTGCAAAAATTCTCCCCTGATATTTTGTAAAAAATCGTTAACTCCGTCAGGTACGGGCTTCAGCGTTAAGCAACTTCACCCACCCCGCCCTCGTCATCCGTGTTATGAACACAAAAAAAGCCCCGGCTCCAAAAGCCGTGGCTTTCCCATATCGTCTTATCCCGGCGGAAAGGTTATTTCCACTGGCCCTTGAAATCATCCGGATCGACCAGTTTGAAACCGCGAGCCCGCAGGGCTGCCTCGACCGGAGCGACGTCCTCTGTGGCTACGCGCAGCACGATGAGGCGGCGTTCGCCCATAAAGAAGGTGGACGAGGAAATGATGGACAGCTTCATGTTGGCGACAACGCCTGCGGCCTCGTACAGCACGCCGGTCTTGTCCTCAACATCCACGGTGATGCGGCAGCCGCCCTCGCGGAAACCCATTTCCTCCACCAGCACGTCGAGCATGGCGTCGCGGTTCACGTAGCCCAGAATTTCACCGTCGCCGTCCACCACGGCCAGGCCGGCCAGGTTCATCTCATGCATCATGTCCGCGGCGGCCTCCACTTCGGCCTCGGGAGAAATCTTCTTGATGTCGCGGCGTTGGATATCCTCGACGGTCAATTTATCCATGAAAACGGCCTTGCCGTGTTTCTCCATGGCCTTGACCATGCCGGACAGAGCCCCGGCGATATCCTCCTTGGGCACGTATCCGACCAGATCGCCGGACTCATCCACCACAAGCAGCATCCAGAGCTTTTCCTCTTCCAACTTTTTCTGGGCGTCCTTGACGAGGGTCTGCGGGGTCACCGTGGCGAAATCCTGCAACATCTTGAATCCTACGAACATTCAACTTCCTCCTGGCAATCGGTCTGCCCGACCAGGCTCTTTTGTTTATGGCTGTTCAAAAAGGTCGGGGAGCAAGGCGGTCGGCCGCAATTCCGGCCCTTGGCAAGGGCGCCGGCCAAGCCATGCAGCGGGTATGCATCTATGAAGCAGGGTCCGGAAGGGAAGTCAAGGAGTAAGTCGTCCGGAGATCAGCCTCCCATGGACATGTACACGCGCCGCACCATGTCCGGAGGCATGTCGGAACCCCAGTGGCCCGTGACCTTTGCCAGCGCATAGGCCGCTAACAGCATGGTAACCGCTCCCAGGGCAAGCACCCAGAACGGCAGCTTTTTCTTCCCGGCGCTCACGGACAGGCAGCCTTCCACGGGGCACGCGCCCACGCAGGCGGTGCAGCCCATGCATTCGGGCGAATTGACGCTGCTTTTCGCCGACACGGCGATGCCGCCCGGACAGATGAGGTCGCATTTCCCGCAGCCGATGCACTGGTGCGCGTCCCGACGGATGCCAAGCGGGCTGAGCATGGCGCACAGGCCGAGGAGCCCGCCGTAGGGGCACAGGTAGCGGCACCAGAAATTGCGCAACACCACGCTGAGCAGAGCGAGGACGGCCAGTACTACCAGAGCCGTTCTGGAGGGCGAAAGGAAGAAATCGAGCATCTTGGCGTCGGCCACCATATTGAACGGGGCGCGAAGGAATTGCTCGATAGCCCGTGGACTCATGGAAAGGGAGGTGTACAGAAAACCGCCGAGCAGCACGTATTTCACGGCCAGAAGCGGATAATCCAGCCATTTGGGCGGCACCAAAGCCAGCCCCAGCTTCCTGCCCAGCTTTTCGGCCAGATTGGACAGCAGACCCACCGGACAGATGTAGCCGCAAAAGCCCTTGCGAAAGAGCCAGGCCATGATCAGGGCGGCCACAAAAATGGCCAGTCCTGCCGGGTGCACCGGGTCCCACTGCGCCGTGAGCAGGAGGCGTTTCAGGGCCAGGAGGGCGCTGATGGGCAGGAATCCTTCCACGGACGCGGGCTTGGGCACAAAGGCCGAGGAGCCGCCCCTGGCCCAGTCCACGAAAAGGTAAAACCGCCAGCCCACATAGATGCAGAACAGGGTGAAGGAGATCTGGATGATGCGCCGCAGCGCGAACGGATCGAGAGTGTGACGAATCTTCTTCATATGCATGGCGGCAGGTATACGCCGCCCTCCTGGCAAGTCAACCTACGGCCGGAGGCATACATGATCTGTCGTTCGTCCGACAGTCTCCCCGTCTTTTTTGCAAAAGACGGAAGGCGCGGTTTCCCGCGCCTTCTGTCTTTAGGAATGGAGGTGTTCAGCGAATGAACGCCAACTAGTGATCGCAGGTGTTCTGACCGGTGGTCAGGGAACCCGCAATGTACTTGTTGACGAGATTCTCGGGATCTTCGGCCGGTGCGCCGGTGATGACCTTGACGTTGCGGCCGGTGAACATGGCCTGGGCCTTTGCGCCCATGCCGCCCGCGATGACCAGATTGACCTTCTGGTCCGCGCACCAGTTGGGAATGACGCCCGGCTCGTGCGGCGGCGGGGTTTCAAAGGTGGTGGAAATAATGCTCTTGAGTTCCGTGTCCACGTCCACGATGGCGAAACGTTCGCAGTGGCCGAAGTGGTTGCACAGAACCTCGCCAACCACCGGCACGGCGATGCGAACCTTGCCGCTTGCGCCTTCCAGATCGTCGAAACAGGGCATGTCCTTGTTTTCCTGCAGCAGGTCGGCGAGTTCCAGCATGGGCTTGATGACCGCGTTCATGGCCTTGGCCGTGGCGCCGTCGTGATCCACCTTGACCAGGGGATACCCTTCGTCGCCGGAACGGGCCACTTCCGGATCCATGGGAATGCGGCCCAGGAAGCGGACGCCCATTTCAGCAGCCAGCTTCTCGCCGCCGCCGGAGCTGAAAATGTCGTGAACCGCGCCACAGTCGGGGCAGGCAAAGCCGGACATGTTCTCCACGATGCCCAGCATGGGGTTGCCCACCTGGCGCACAAAGGAGACCGAACGGCGAACGTCGTCCACGGCCACGCCCTGCGGAGTGGTGACGATGACTGCGTGGGCGTCGTGGCCCAGGGTCTGAAGCGCGGTGAGCGGTTCGTCGCCGGTGCCCGGAGGGCAGTCGACCACGAGATAGTCCAGATCGCCCCAGTCGACGTCCTGGACGAACTGCTTGATGAGCCCCATCTTGACCGGGCCGCGCCAGATGACCGCGTCGTTCTTGCTGGGCAGCATGAAGCCCAGGGACATGACCCATAGGTTGCGACTCCAGGAAATGGGTTCGATGACCTGGTCGCCGATGTGCGGCTGTTCGCCTTCCAGGGAAAGCAGCCGCGGCACGCTCGGTCCGTGCACGTCCACGTCCAACAGGCCGACCCGCTTGCCCGCCAGGGACAGGGCCACGGCGATATTGGTGGCCACGGTGGACTTACCCACCCCGCCCTTGCCGGACATGACCACGATTTTATGCTTGATGCGGCTCAAAGTGGTTTTGAGCTTGATGTCTTCGGGACCTTCGGCACAACCGCCGCTGGAGCATCCGCCGCCGGCTGTGGCGGAGGAGCAGCTTCCGCATGCGTCACTCATGTTCTTTTCTCCTGATATGGAATTCCGGCCCTATGCCGGTACAAAGCTGTAAATAAGCATTCGGGCGGCCCTGTCAAACCGCCCGGACGGATTTTACCAATGCCCTTCCTTGTCGGGCCCGGCAGCAGTTTTCAGCCGCCCGGCCTCGTAGGCGTCGATGGCCTCCCGGACGGTGCCGCCGGGGCCGAGGTACACCCCTATGCCACCGTGACTGAGCGCTTTGTAGGCCTTGGGGCCCACATGCCCGGTAATCACTGCCCCGGCCCCGGTGGCGGCTACGTTCTGGGCGGCCTGTATGCCCGCCCCCTGAGGGAGAGTCAGGTTCTGCGTGTTGTCCACAAATTCATGTCCGCCGGTTTCCTCGTCGTAAATGATGAATCCGGACGCACGTCCGAAACGCGGGTCCATGGAACCGTTCAGGTCCGGCCCGCCGCTGCTGATGGCTATCTTCATGATCGCCTCCCTTTGTTGCTTTTATTCAGGTCGCCGCCCGCTCCCGCCCTCTGCCGTCCGAACCCTTTTCCGGACCGACAGCAACTCATTCCCGGCTTGGCGCCGCCGTCGGCTACGGCACGGCATCCGGGCATGGCCAGGCTGCCCAGAGTGTCTTGAACGAACGCGTCGAGAACGTCCTCAACGCCTCCCCTGACCCAGGGACGAACGGCGATGCCTGCGTTGCAGAATTGTTGCTGTGTGCGCCTGCACACCGCGCCGCAGATGAGTGTGTTTACCCCGCAGGCCAGTATGGCGGATGTCCTGTCCAATGGGTCCTTTGAGGGAAGGGATAGTCGGCCTGCGGGGCAAATTTCCTCACCATCGACCTTGTAGAACCGAAACTCGTCCGCGTTGTCGAACACGGAGGCAAGTCGGTCGCCGTAGCAGGCCAGGCAGATGATCGTTTCACTCATGCTGGGTAACTCCTGACCGCACAGAAGCATAGTCCGTGCCAATATTTTTATCTCTTAATTTCAATATATTATGAAAATCAAAGGTTCACAGGAGCGACGCAGAGTACGCCGCCCGGGAAAACAAGGGCGTATTATTCGCCCGGCTTGGCGGGTTCCTCCCCGCAGCGCTGGAGCATGCGGCGCAGGGTGTCCTTGGAAATGTCCAGCTCGCGGCAGGTGGCCATTTTCTTGCCGTTGTTCCGCTCCAGGGCCTCGTGAACCGCCCGGCATTTGATCTCCTCCAGAGTGCCCACCATGCCCAGGGGATATCCGGAAGCCTCGAGAGGACGAATGCTGTCCGGCAGGTGCTCCAGCTGAATGAAACCCGAACCGCAAAGGATGAAGGCGAACTCCAGAATATTCTCCAGTTCGCGTACGTTTCCGGGAAAACCGTGACGCAGCAGAAGAGCCATAACGTCCTCGGAAACGCCTTCCACGCATTTTCCCTGCAGCGCATTGTATTCGCGAATGAAATGATCCGTAAGCAGGGGGATGTCCTCTGGCCGCTCACGCAGGGGCGGCAGGCGCAGGGTGACCACGTTGAGCCGATAATAAAGATCCTGACGAAAATCGCCGTCGGCCACCAGGGCTTCCAGATTACGGTTGGTGGCGGCCACCACGCGCACGTCGGTCCGCACGGGGCTGACCCCGCCCAACGGCTCATAGACCCTTTCCTGGAGCACACGCAGCAGTTTTACCTGCAGCTTGGCAGGCAGATCGCCGATCTCGTCCAGAAAAATGGTGCCGCCGCGGGCCAGTTCGAAACGGCCGGGCTTGTCGGCCTTGGCGTCGGTAAAGGCCCCTGCCTTGTAGCCGAACAGTTCGGATTCCAGCAGGGTGTCGGGCAGAGCCCCGCAGTTCACGGCCACGAACGGCCCTTTGCGGCGGTCGCTCAGATTGTGCACGGCCCGGGCAAAAAGCTCCTTGCCGGTGCCGGATTCACCCAGCAGCAGCACAGTGGCTTCGCTGCGGCTTACCTGCGGCAAAATCCGAAATATCTTTCCCAGAGCCTCGCTGCGGCCGACGATGTCCTCCACGGAATAGAGGTCCTCGACCTTGCGGCGCATGAGGTGCAGTTCGGTGAGGTCGCGGAAGGTCTCCACGCCGCCGACCACCTCTCCCCTGGCGTTGCGCAGCGGCGCGGCCGAGATGGACACGGGTACGCGTTCGCCGTCCGGGCGGACAATGAAGATGGACTTGCCGGAGATGACGCCGCCACAGTCGATGCACTCCTTGAGGGCGCACGAACCGTCACACAGACTGGAGTGAAACACGTCGCGGCATTTCTGGCCCATGGCTTCCTCCGCCGGGATACCGGTAATGCGTTCGGCGGCCTCGTTGAAGTAGGTGATGTTCCAGTCGGTATCCACCGTGAACAGACCATCGGCAATGGAGGACAAGACGTCCTCAAAGGGGAGTTCTTTGGGAAACGGCATGGGCGAACCTTACGCCCAAAATTTCAGTATGAAAAGTACCGAAATATAATTTTCGGGCATATTTTGAGCCATCACGTAATGCGGGACACCGCCCCTCACCTCGCAAAAGCGGCCCGAACACGTCAGGGGTGCAGGGGGATTATTCCCCTGCCCGCCGGAGGCGCAAAAAAAGCCCCGCACAAGGCGGGGCTCATACTTACGAATATCGACCGGCAGCCGCTATTTCTTCTCAGCGCGTTTATTGCGCAGCCACTCATACCAGGCATCCAACCCGTCGCCGTTGCGGCAGGAAATGGGCATGACTTCGATGTCCTTGTTCAGGCCCTTGGCATGGTTGGTTGCGTTCTCCAGGCTGAAGTCCACATAGGGAAGCAGGTCCACCTTGTTCAGGAGCATGACGGCCGAAAGATGGAACATGAGGGGATATTTCTCGGGTTTGTCGTCCCCTTCGGTGACGGACAGCAGGGTGACCTTGTAGTCTTCGCCCACGTCGAACTCAGCCGGACAAACCAGGTTGCCCACGTTCTCCACGAACAGGATGTCGAGCCCATCCATGTCCATGGACCTGATGGCGTCCAGCACCATGCCGGAATCCAGGTGACAGCCGCCCTCGGTGTTCACCTGCACGGCCTGCGCGCCGGTTGCGGCCACGCGGCGGGCATCGTTATCTGTCTGGAGGTCGCCTTCCACCACGGCCATCCGGAACTCGTCCTTGAGGTCCATGAGGGTGCGCTCCAACAGGCTGGTCTTGCCCGCGCCCGGAGAACTCATGAGGTTCAGGCACAGAATGCCCTTCTCCCGAAAAGTCTTCTTCAGTTCTTCGGCGATCCGGTCATTGGCTTCCAGCACGTTTCTGACGATGGGGATTTCCATGCTCATTCAAAAGCTCCTTATTCAGCCGGGACTTCATTGTCGGCGGGTTCCACAAAATCGATATACAGTTCCTTGCCTTCCAGGACTTCGTGACCAAGCAGGGCATCGCACTTGGGACACGGCATGTACTTGGTGTCTTCAGGCAGAAACTCCTCGCCGCAGTCGCCGCACTTCACCTTGAGGGGGATCTCCTCCAGTTCCAGGACGGCCCCGTCGAACATGGTGTCGGGCGTCAGGGCGGTCCAGGCGAACTGGAGCGCTTCGGAGACCACTCCGGCCAGAGCGCCGTTCTTGATGACCACCCGCTTGAGGCTGGTGATGTCACGCTTGGTCATCTCGTCCTCAAGGATGGACAAGATACTTTGGACTATGGACATTTCATGCATAGGAAGATTGGCTTACCGCAAATAGGCATCCACGGCAAGATTGCCGCGAACAAAAGCCCGCATACTGTGCCGTTCCACTCCGAAATTACGATCTCTCCCGGCTCTCAGAGCCGTTCAAAAGCGTCTGTATACGCGCCCCTCAAAAGAGTTGGGATGCAATAAACAAAAAAAGCAGGCCCGACGCGTATCCAAACATACGCGAGGGGCCTGCTCGCTTTTGCAGCGACGCCGCAGACGGACCTTTTTAAGCCGCCTAGCGGGCGATCATGTTGCGCAGGCTGTCGACGCAGTTCTCGCAGCTGTGTCCCATCTTGGCAAGGCAGTCGATGAAATGCGTGATCTGGTAGATGTCCTTGAAGTCCAGATCGGAATTGAAGAGCTTGCTCTGGAGCTTGTAGGCGGCCTTGCGGATAAGCTCCCGCTCGTGCCGGACCTTGCTGTAGCTCTCCTTGGTTCCCTGACGGTCCAGGGACTCGCCGTGCACCAGGGCGATGGTGTTCTTGAGCGCCGGGCCGAGCAGTTCGGTGACGTGGCGCACGCTGTCCAGCAGGTTGATGAGTTCCTTCTGGAACTCGGGAGGCACGGGAACCGGACGCATGCCCAGCCAATGCAGGGCGTCCTGGGCCGCGTCAAGGATGTTGTCCTGGAATTTGGTGTAGTTCAGGAACATGCCCTTGTCCACGGCCATGAACAGGCCGCGCGGCAGATGGTTGCGGATGTTGCGCTTGATCTTGTCCGCGTGGTTCTCGATGGCGTCGATGGTCTTGGCCAGTTCCTCGAATTCGCGGCACACGCCGCCGGAAACATAGCATTCCAGAGATTCGTCGATGGTGGCGATGCACTCGGCGATCTTGTCGTAGTGCTCGATAAGCCCGTCCATGGGGGAACGCTTTGCGATAAGCCCGAAAAAGGGAATCTTCAGATACATGTGGTCACTCCGTAAAAATGTATGCGATCAGCAAATTGCCGGTTTTTATCCAATGAGGGCTACAAACACAGCCACTTGAGCAATTCGAATATCAAAATACTGGTGAGGGCCGCAATGGGGACCGTGAGCACCCAGTAAAAGACGATCTTGCCCAGGACGCGGAAGTCCACGGCGCCGAATCCGCGGGCAACCCCCACACCGACCACGGCTCCCACGGCCGCATGGGTGGTGGAAACGGGCAGCCCCAGATTGGAGGCCACCAGCACGGTGCTGGCTGCGCCGAAGTCCACGGCGAAGCCGCGGGTGTTGGTCAGGGTGGTGATCTTCTGCCCCACAGTGGCCATGACCTTGTGGCCGAGAACCGCGATACCCACGGCGATGCCCACGCCGCCCAGCACGAGCATGCCCAGGGGCACGTCGGCCTTGGCCAGGAGCTGGTGTTCCTTGGCGATGAGGTAGATGGCGGCCACCGGTCCGATGGCGTTGGCCACGTCGTTGGCTCCCTGGGAAAGGGCCACATAGCAGGAGGTGCCCACCTGCATCTTGCGGAAGACCATTTCCACGCCTTCGGCTCCTTCTTCCACGTCCACCACGATGCGGGAAATCCACATGCGGGCCAACAGGAAAACCAGAGCGGACAGCGCGGCGGCGATACACAAGGAAACGGGCCAGGGCAACTTGAGGCTCTTTCCTATGGGTGTCTTGTACAGGAAGGACAGGGAGATCAGAGCCATGGTGACGGCGACCCAGAACGGGGCCCAGCGTTTGGCCTGCTCGATGAAGTGCTTCTTGTACAGGATGTACCGCCGGATGTGGGAAAAGACCACAAATCCGATGGCGGCCGCAAAGAACGGCGAAATGATCCAGGACATGACGATGCCGCCCATCTTGAGCCAGTTGACCACGTCGATGCCGCCGGCCACGATGCCGAAGCCGGTGATGGCTCCGACAATGGAGTGGGTGGACGAGACCGGCAGGGAAGTCAGGGTGGCGATGAGCACCCAGACGCCCGCCGCAAGCAAGGCCGAGAACATGCCGATCATCATGATCGTGGCGTCTATCCGGCTCGGATCGATGATGCCCTTGCTCACGGTCGCAGTAACATGTGACCCCAGAAATACCGCGCCGGCAAAATTGAGCACACCGGCGATAACGACCGCCTGTCTGACGGTGATGGCCTTGGCCCCCACAGCCGACGCCATCGAGTTGGCCACATCGTTGGCGCCCAGGTTGAACGCCATCATGAAGCCCGCAAACAGGGACATGTAAAAGAACAGATCGTATAAATCCATTTATCCCCCTCCTGAGGGGACGGGTTATGGAAGACTCAGGACGCTTTGGGCGCTTTCAAGCGGAAACAGAACCTCGCACCCCTTTTATCCTCACCATAGCCGTCGTGCCAGATTTCTCCCCCGAAGTTCTTGACGATGCGGCGGCAGATCGCCAGGCCGAGGCCCGCGCTGCCGTGCCCGTCGATGGTGTTCTCGTCCACGCGGTAAAAGCGTTCGAACACCTTGAGACTGTGCTCCTTGGAGATTCCCGGCCCCTGGTCTTCGACACAGAAAGCGACCGAATTCTTCTCCACTTCGGCGGTAACGGTGATGACCCCACCTTTGGGGCTGTATTTGACGGCGTTCTGCATGAGATTGTGAAACACGTGCAGCAACCCGTCCGATTCGCCCATGACCTCCAGTCCGTGTCCCTCGGGGAGCTCCGTGTCGAAGCTCACGCCGAAGTCCTCGGCCAGGGGGATCAGGTCATCGAGCGCCCGTTGCAGGACTTCCCTGCCGGACACCGGAGCTATTTTCAAAGCCTTGCCCATCTGCTCGGATTTGGCCAACGCAAGCATGCTGGAGATGACCTTGTTCATATGGTCGGCATTCTTGAGAATGATCTCCAGGAACCCGCGCGCATCGTTGAAATCCTTGGGAGGATTGTCGAGCAGGGTTTCTGAGTATCCCTTGATGCTGGTCAGCGGCGTGCGGAGCTGATGAGAGGCGTTGGCGACAAAATCACGCAGACCTTTTTCGGCCTGTTTGATGACGGTGATGTCGTGGAACACGAGAATAAGTCTTCTCGCGCCGTGATGATCGTTGTACGGCAGGCCGCTGACGTCAACAGTGCGGCCATCCATGAGGTCTATCTCGGTCTTGACGAAATCGATCTCTTCGGAAAGCAGCCTGTCCACGAGATTCTGAATTTCGTAGCGCCGGGTCACTTCGATGGGCGTACGCCCCACAGCGGTTTCCGGCATGGAAATCATCTCGTCCATGGCAGCGTTGTAGGAAATGACCCGCCCGCCTGAATCCAGAGCCATGACCCCTTCGTCCATGCCTTCGAACATGGCCCGGAGCTGACCTTTCTGGTCCTCGATGGTCTGGATGTGAAACTCGATTTTCTTGGCCATGGCGTTGACTGAAGAGGCCAGGGGCTGGAACTCGCCGCCCGGCGAAGAACGCAGGCGCATGGAATAGTTGCCCTCGCCGATCTGGCGGGCCACTTCGGAAAAGGCGCGAATGGACCGGCCCATGTTGCGGGAAAGATAGGCGGCCAGCCCGGCGGCCACAGCCAGTATGCCCAGGAAAAGCCAGAGGAAGTTGATTCGCAGCGAATTCAGGCGTTCCTGCACCTTGGAAAACGGTACGGCAAGGCGCAGGACCCCGGCAGGCATCCCCGCACAAGAGGGCATGGTGCTGGCCACGTAGATCATGTCCTTTTCCAGGGTGGTGCTGTGGCGCAGGTGCATGCCGGAACCGTCCATGAGCGCTTCGACCACCTCGGGGCGTTTGCCGTGATTCTCCATGAAGGCGATCTTGTCGTATTCCATTTCGGAGTCGGCCACGACCCGACCGTTCACGATATAGGTGATGCGGCTGCCGAGCTTATGGGAAAGAGTCTTGGCCCAGACGTCCATGGCCTGTTCGGAATCGAACTCCGCGTGCTCCCGCAGAAGCCACTTGACCGTGTCGAGCTGCTGCCAGGAAATGTGTTCGGTGTCCCGAACCAGTTCAGACCCCACCAGAGTGGAAGAATAATAAAAGGCCACGGCCAGGGCCAAAATCAGCATGGCCCAACCCCACAGCAACAACCTCATTTGAAAGGAGCGCAATTTCATTCTTGTCTCTCGTTTCCGATACCCGGCACCTTGGATTACGAACTCAGTATTCCGTTCGCGAGGGCAGCCCTAACACAATTGTTACAACTGTGTTACAATAAAAATGTTACAATTGCGTGACGGGAAATCCAAAGGCCAATATCATCTTTCCGTTCATCCACCCCGACGGGCGCAAAAAAAGCGACCGGCAGGCCGCGCCTCAACAAAGGCAGTCCCTCCCGGAAAGGGCAGGGACTGATATTCCTAATAGTCTGAAACCATGATGTAATCCATGTCCGCACGCGCGCTGCGGCAGGCGATGCATCCTTTGGGCATGCCCGCCTTCTCGACCGCTCCCTCCGGGGTATACTTGACCCAGAACCAGTCACCGGCGACAGGGTTGTAGCCCGGCGCCTTGTACATGACTGTGATCGCGGTCAATTTTTTGTCCGGAGAGAAATTCTCCTTGACCACCATGGAACCGACAGGTTTGGGATGGCCCTTTACCAGCCCGACATTGTTCACATACACGATGTGAAACGGGCCATGCGGCGCCTTGCCGGGCTGCATGCCCTGGTGGTCGGGCCAACTACCCCAGCTCCTGTAGTCCGTTTCGGTCAGGTGTTTCCACAGCGCATCCGCGTCTGCGCCAGGCATGTCGGAAGCGGCATGGGCCGCGACGGCCAGAGCCATCAACACAGCAAGAAAAATCAATTTTCTCATCATTTCCTCCATACGACCGGGTTAAGGGATAGCATCTTTGCACATACCGATTGTCACAAAGGCATGTTTTTTTCACGAAACCCTCCCCCCCGACCAAATAAAAACCGCCGCTTCGGCCGTTCACCTGAAAGAATCGGGAACACGTCGTTTCAAGGCTGGACAAATCGATTTCGCCACAGGAAATACCGTACCACGAAAGAAAACGGCAACCGGGTGAAAGTCCGGAGGAAAAACGCCCAAAGCCGGACGGAAACTGTAAAAAGAAGGGAGATTACAACAGATAGAGATTCACGCCGAGGACCACGGCAAGCGAGGCGACAAGAGCCCGAATAAACCCGAGACCGAGGCCCGCCAGAGCGCCTAAAACGCCAAACGCCAGGGTCAGGAACTCGTCGTTGGTGTTGATGCCGCAGGCAAAACCGGCGGCCATTCCGCACGCTCCACCCAGAATCCGGTTTATGAGTGCGTTGTAGTTCATTCCAAGACTTTTCTGAAAGTTGTCGTGCATACGCTTCTTGCCCACCCGAGGACTAAATAAGGGTATACGTATAAATATGTCAAAGCCTATCACCAGACACCGGCCTTCTGTCAACACAGTTGCCTTAAGATGCCTTAAGATGCCTTAATTAAATCGGAAAACAGGAGATCCCCCCAAAACAACAGGGGAATCTCCCAAAAAAACTTCCCGATCGGAAAAGCGACTATCCGCTTTTTCCGGCTCCCTGGGCGGGTATTTCACAAGTCGATACGACGCAAAAAAAGACCGGCCCCGTGCAATGAAACTTACACGGACCGATCTTTTCTCTGCGGCGATATAACAATCGCGCAGCGCCGGGCCGCCGGCGCTACATGCCGCGCATGCAGGCCATGAGCTCCTCGGAGACCTCCAGAAAACAGACGCCGTTGCGGATCTCGACGCGAACGTTCGTCTCGGGAATGAGCGCCATGTCCTCGGCGACGTTTTCCCATTTGCCGCGCAGCCACTCGGGGCTCACGCCTTCCTTTTCCATTTCTTCCACAGGGTAACTTTCAGCGACAACCCAACCCATATCCATGCTCCTTACGATTCTATGAAACTTCTCTGGTTCATTCCCAACAGACACAACACTTCATAAGTGATGGATCCCCACCACTCCGCCAGATCCTCGGGCGAAATCCGCCCCGCTCCGGGGCCGCCGAGCAAATGGATCGCATCACCCACGCGCACGGTCAGATCCTGCGCTTCCAAGCCCGAAATGTCCACGCAGGTCATCTGCATGCAGACCCGGCCCACGATGGGTACCCGACAGCCCTTGAAATTCATCCATCCCTCGTTGGAAAGCCCGCGGCTGTAACAATCCGCATAGCCTACCCCCACCACGGCGACAAGCATGTCCCTGTCCGCCACAAAGGTGTGGCCGTAGCTGATTCCCTGACCTTTTTCGAGAGGGTGCACGCTCAGCACTGGGGCGGTCACATCCATGGCTGGCTGCAGATCCCGGCCCAGATGCTCCCACGCCGTACCGCAAAACGGGTTGGCCCCATACAGGGCCAGGCCGCCGCGCTGATAGTCGCACAGGCATTTCTCGTGCCCCAGGATGGCCGCTGAGTTGGCCAGATTGGATTCTGGGCTGAACCCGGCTTCGCGCAGGCCGGACAGGATACGGCTGAACGTCTCGTACTGGGAGTCGGTCAGGGCGTTGCTCCGGGGGTCGTCGGCCGCAGCCAGATGTGACGAGAGCATGACCGGCCTGATATGCGGATGACTGCGCAAAAACTCCACGAGATCCGGAAGCTGCTCCTCCCGGAAGCCGAGGCGTGACATGCCCGTGTCGAATTTGAGGGCGATGTCTATGGGACTGTCTCCTGTCGCGGCCAAAGTCTCCAGGGTAGCGGCATGGCCGATGAAGGGAATGATGTCCGCCTCGCGCAACGCTCCGTAATCTCCTGCGTCCACCGGGCCGAGCAGGCTGATGATCCGGCCTTGGCACCCTGATTCGCGCAGTTGCACGCCCTCATGGACGTAGCCGACCGCAAAGGTGTCCGCGCCCTCTCCGGCCAATGATTGGGCCACCTGGCACAGGCCATGCCCGTACGCATCTGATTTGATCACCGGAATGACCTGGGTGCCCGCCCTGCACAAGAGGCGGTAGTTGTGACGAATGGCGTTCAGATCAATTTGGACGCGAATCTTGGAGTAGGAAATCATGAGGAATGGTCCTATTTGCGTTTGAAAAGTTTTTCCAGTTCCGAAGCGCCCCAACGGATGGTCACCGGCCTGCCGTGGGGGCAAAATTCCCGGTCCGGCGTGGCCAGCCAAGCCTCCAGCAGGGCCATGACCTCATCATGAGCCAGGGGCTGGCCCGCTTTGATGGCCGACTTGCAGCTGAGCATGGTCCAGAGTTCCTCCAGCCCCTTGGCCTTTGAGACCAGTGCGTCTGAAAGATACTCCTTGGCCTCACCGGCATCCAGGGTGGGGGGAATGCCTTTGAGCAGCACCCGTTGACGGCCTTCCATCTCCAGCAGGAAGCCCATGGACCGCAGGTCGTCCCACAACTCCTGCAGCCGATCCGCCTCGCTGGGGTGCAGAGGCATTTCCAGAGGAATGGCCAGGGGCTGGGAATTGCCGGATTTGCGTTCGCGCTTCATGGCTTCCAGCAGGACGCGCTCGTGGGCCGCGTGCTGATCCAGCAGTACCAGCTGCCCTCCCTGCTTGAGAATGAGATAGGTGTCCGCAAACTGCCCCAGATAGGAAATATCCGTTCCCCCAAGGCCCATGGCTTTGGCAGGTTCCACAGCGGGAATGGAAGCGGCTTCCGGCCCACTTTCGGCGTCCGCCGGGACCGGGGCGGCGACCGGCACAGGCGTAATGGGCAACCGCGGCGAGGCCTCGGTCATGGACCGGTATTCCTTGTAGGAGGAAAATTTGGGCTCACCCGCAGGCAAGTGGGAGCGTTTGGACGGCGATGACGAAGCGCTGGACGGTGAGTAGTCCGATACGGGCTCGGCCGGGCGTACCGGCGCGGTCAAGTACTCCGGAACCGGGCCGGCTTCCGCCGAGGCAAGGGCCTGCATGATGCCTCTGCGCACTGTGGCGAAGACAGCGCTCTCGTCCATGAAACGCACTTCCATCTTGGCCGGATGCACGTTCACGTCCACCTCGCCCGCAGGCAGTTCCAGAAAGAGAACCACCTGGGGATATTCGCGGGAAAGAAGCATGCCTTTGTAGGCTTGGCGCACGGCCTGGAGCATGACCTTGTCGGCCACGGGCCTGCCGTTGACGAAAAGCAGCATGCGGTCGCCACGGCCTTGGGCCGAATTGGGCGACCCGGCCAACCCATGCACCCGGTAACCGTTCCGTTCGGCGTCGAAGGCCCGCAGCCCTTCGCAGACGGCGGGCGGCCAGAATTCGGCCATTCGCGCCTCCAGGGTCTGCGCCGCAGGAAGGCGGAACGCATCGCGGCCATTGAGGGTCAGGGAAAATCCGGTCTTCAGGTGAGCCAGGCTGATGCGCATGAGGCTGTCCTGGCAGCGCTTGTTCTCGGTGGCCTCGGTCTTGAGGAACTTGAGACGGGCCGGGACATTGGAAAAAAGACCGCGCACCTCCACACGGGTGCCCGCAGCCAGGGCCGCCGGCCCTTCGGCTTCGATCTCTCCCGCACGCACCTCGATGCCCCAGGCCGAGTCGGCGTCCTGTGTTTTGGAAGCCATCTTGAAATGGGAGACCGAGGCGATGCTCGGCAAAGCCTCACCTCGAAACCCGAAGGAAGCGATGGAAGTGAGGTCGGCAAGGGCGCTGATCTTGCTGGTGGCGTGCCGGGTCACGGCCAGCCCCAATTCCCCCTGATCAATACCCCAACCGTTGTCCTGGACCAGGATAAGCGACCTGCCCCCCTGCTCCAGGGTGACGTCCACCCGGGTGGCGCCGGCGTCCAGGCTGTTTTCCACCAATTCCTTGACTACACTGGCGGGGCGTTCCACCACTTCACCGGCGGCAATCTGGTTTCTCAGGCTCTGCGGCAGGGGCTGGATTGTGTGTTTCTCGGCCATGATCTTGCGGGTTAGAAATTGAAAAGATCGAACTTGACGCCGAAATCGTAATCGCCGGGCTCCGACTTGCCGTAGAAAATGACATCATAGCATTCACGCTTCCAACGCAGGTTCACTGTCGTCTCCAGATTCCTATTGTCGTCGATATCCTGACGCCAGTCCAGCCCGAGTTCGAAGTTCTCCGCCATCTGCCAGTTCAACCCGGCCTTCAGGATGTTCATCCGATCATCCTGATAACGCGTGTATTCGTCCACTGGTTCTCTGAAGTCCAGCCCCACATAAATGTCGCCCAGGCCATCTTTGTAAAATCTGAGTTCATGCTCATGTTCGGTAACCTTGCCCATGTACGGTGAGTACCAGGCGCGCATGGTCAGGGAGACAAAGTCCTCGGGCTTAAGGATGGCTTCGGCCAGGAAATCCGAGAAGGGCCTGCGCTCGTATTGGTCGCGTTCGTCGTTTCGCGTGGCTTCGTTGCGGTCGTAGCTCTGGGAAAAACGCACGGTCAGGAAGTCCAGATAGTCGGTCTTGAGCACCGGTGTGCTGGAGCCGTCCTCATTGGCCACCATGACCACCTCATCGCGCCTGCGGTCGAACACGTTGGTCAGCGAATAGGTGGTTTCGTTCACTCCGTAAAGCCTGTCGCGCGAGTCGAAATACGGCAACTTCGACTGGCCGGTCAGGTTGGGCCTGTAGGTATACTCCACGCGGGGCGAGACCGAATGCCGCAGCCGTGTCCAGCGGCTCACGCCCGAAGTGCTCAGGGAAGGTTGCAACGGTTCGTTGAGCATGTAGATGCGTTCCAACTCGGAGAACAGACTCACGCCGCCCTCCCACGAAGTACGGGAGTGGAATCCGTCCTCGGTGGCGTTGTTCTCGATGTTGAACCGTGAGATGGTGAAGTTGCCGGCATCTTCCTTGTCCGTTTCGTAAAAGGTCTGGTAGAAGCTGGCCTTGGGAATGACGGTCAAATACCGGCTGCGCAAGGGAACGCTCAGGGAGGGACGAAGGTCGAATCGGTGTCCGGAATCGCCGTAGTTGCGATGGAAGTAGGCGTATTGCGCATTGCCTTCGAATTCGAACATGGATCCGAAAAGGGAATCCTTCCACAGATAGGAATCCAGGGCGGGCAGGGTCTGGACCGTGGGATTCTCGTCTTCCTTGCCGTTGCCGTTCATGTATTCGAGATTCTGCAGGTACTGCGCATGCGCAACCACGCCGCCCTTATCCCAGCTCCGGGAAAGAAAGACATTGTTGGTCCGGATGGTGGAGTCGGCTTCGTCCACGCTCCGGCCCATCTTGTCCAGCAGCTGTTCCGAAATCGCTTCATATCCGAGCCGGCCGGAGTTGAATTCGCGCAGGTAGTTCTGGTCCGAAACCAGGTCAAGGTCCGCCTTGAACTTCCACTGCGGACTGCCCAGCCAACCGGTATACTTGCCGACGGCCCACCAGCGGTTACGGTTGGGACGCGTCAGCCCGTCGTCGTTATAGGAATTGTCCTCGTCGCCTTCCGTCTTGTCCACGCGCTTGTCGTTGAACCAGGAACCAGAGAACATGGCCCGGGTCTTGGAATCCGGGGCATAGCGCAACTCGACGCCCTGCCGGTAGCCTCGCTTGCTCATCCAGTTCTGGTAGAAGGTGGCGTCGGCCTCTTCGTTGATGACCCAGTAATACGGCTGGTTGATATGAAAACCGAGCCTGTCGCTGGTGCCCACTTCAGGCATGAGCCAGCCGCTTTCCCGCTTCTGTCCCGAGGGCAGGGACGCCCAGGGCCAGTAAAGCACGGGCACGTCCTTGATGCGGAACACGCTGTGCCAGATGCGCACGTTGCCGTCCAGCTTGATGTCGCCGTATGCGGCGGACACGGACCACGCCGGTCTCTCGCCGCTGCACCGGGTCACCCGGGCGTTCTTGAAGCCATAGGTGTCGCCGGGTCTGCGCTCCAGGAGATCGGCCTCGACATAGACGTGGGGCTTGGCCACGAAAATGCGGCCGTTCTTGAGCCAGCCGAGCATGTTGTTCAGGTCGAACTCGGCTTCGTCGGCCTCCAGGAAGTCACCCTCCCACCGGGCGCGGATGTTGCCCTTCAGGAATATCCAGCCGGTTTCCCGGTAATACCGGGCGAAATCGGCGCGCACCGTGTTCTCGCCCAGCACGAGGGTGCAGTTGCCCGTGGCGTCCACGTATTCACTGACATGGTCACCCACCACCTTGTCGGCGGTGAAGACCCATTTGTCCTTTTCCACGGGCTTGGGCAGGTCACGGGCCGGAACATAGCGGCGCACCTCGGAGATACGCGGCGTCTTGCCCAGCAGGCCCAACGGCAGGCACAGCAGGAGAATGACGACCAGGGCCGCCAGAAGAACAGAGCGTTGCGGTTTCAGCTTCAAAAAAACCTCTCGGCCGACCCGTTACGGTTTCAGGTAGGGATCGTCCTGAGCCAGGTAGTTTCTCACGTAGTCTCCGGCCGCGTCCTCAAGAGGCGTCATTTCCACGTCGCACCCGGCATCGCGGAGCTTCTGCATCTCTGCCTCTGTAAAATACTGGTATTTATCACGAATCTGTTCCGGCATCTCGATATATTCGACGTCGGGCGTGCGGTCCATGGCCGCAAAAACTGCATTTGCCAAGTCATTCCAGGTCTTTGCAGTTCCCGTGCCGATGTTGAAGATACCGCCGACCTCGCGGTGCTCCAGCAGCCAGGCCATAATGTCCACGCAGTCCTTGATGTAGACGAAGTCGCGCTTCTGGCCGCCGTGTTCGTATTCCTCGCGGTAGGATTTGAAGAGCTTGAGCTTTCCGGTTTCGCCAATCTGCTTGTAGGCCTTGCAGATGACGCTTCTCATGTCGTCCTTGTGATATTCGTTGGGGCCGAAGACATTGAAGAACTTGAGACTGGCGATCTGATCCAGGATACCGCCCTTGAGAGCCCAGAGATCAAAGAGCTGTTTGGAATAACCATACATGTTCAGGGGCTGGAGCCTGGTGATGCCTTCGTGGTCGTCGTTGAAACCGTGCTGTCCGTCGCCGTAGGTGGCCGCGCTGGAGGCGTTGATGAACCGGGCATTGTTCTCGATGCAGAAACGGCAGACCATCTGGGTGTAGCGGTAGTTGTTCTCCATGAGGAAGTCCGCGTCCAGCTCCGTGGTGGAGGAACAGGCGCCCATATGGATGACGCCCTCGGTCTCGAAGGGGTCGTCCCCTTCCAGAATCAACTTGAGGAACTGGTCCCGGTGCAGGTAATCCTCATAACGCAGGTTCACCAGGTTCTTCCATTTTTCCGAGGTGGAGAGGTTATCCACCACCAGAATGTCGTCGATGCCCATCTGGTTGAGTTTCCAGACCATTGCACTGCCGATGAACCCGGCGCCTCCGGTGACTATATACATAAAAAGCGCTCCTTGCGTCTGTCTTCGTGATGCGTCCCGGAACGGCATTCAGCCGCCCCGCATAATTGAACATGGAATCATACGCGGAACGCCGACACTTCGCAAGCTGCGGCCGCCATAGGATTTTTAGCCTCACCCTCCCCGGGACAGCGTGCAGGGCGTTATTAATTTTCCTATGCTCTTGCAGACAATATGGAACTTGTATACACGATAAAAGGACGTGTATTTTGTTTATAGGCCGCCGGAATTCTGGCGAATACAGAAAAAGGAGATTAGGCATGCATTACCGGAAACAAATCATGAAAGTCGTCCTGCTCGCGGCGCTGGTCGTCATGTTCGCATTCCCGGCCATGGCCAACGCAGCAGACATGGTCCCCAAAATCGACAACTTCATCTTCTTTGTGGACCACTCTGGCTCCATGGCGCAGGTACACAAGAGTCTAGGCCAAAAGAAAATAGACATGGCCAAGGAAACCATGGCCCGCATGAACGACAAGATCCCCTCCCTGGGATACAACAGCGCGCTGTTCCTCTTCGCCCCGTTTGACGGCAAGTCGCAGCCGGCCAGGTACAACAAGGCCGCCATGGCCGACGCCATCGACGGCATCGACAGCGACTTCGGCATCTTCAACCGTCTGACCCCCATGGGCGACGGCCTCATGGACGTGGACCCGGTCATTTCCGGAACCAGCGGCAAGACCGCACTCATCATCTTCACTGACGGCGCTTCCAACATCGGCGCAGACCCCATCGCCCAGGCCAAGGCCCTGTACGCCAAGTACGGCGACCGCCTGTGCATCCACGTGGTCAGTTTCGCCGACACCGCCAAGGGCCAGATGATCATCGACGAAATCCGCGCCCTGTCCGGCTGCACCGTGCCCGCCGACGTGACCAGCCTGGCCGGCGATGCCGCCATGGACAACTACGTCAGGGATGTCTTCTATGAAATGGCCGCTTCGAAACCCGCTCCTCCGGCGCCCATGGAAGCCGCGGTCATCACCTTCGACCTGCACTTCGGTTTCGACAAATACCAAATCACCGACGAGATGATCCCCATCCTCGAGCAGGCCAAGATGATCCTGGAAGAAAATCCCAGCGCGGCCTACGTCATCGAAGGGCATACCGACTGGACCGGCACCGAGGAATACAACCAGGGCCTGTCCGAACGCCGCGCCAATTCCGTGCGCAAGTGGCTCATCGACAACGGCGTCTCTTCCGGCCGCCTGCAATCCGTGGGTTACGGCGAGCTTCGTCCCAAGTACGACAACAGCACCCGTGAGGGCCGCAGACTGAACAGAAGAGTTGAAATCCGCACCAAGTAACAGTATTGTAGACGGGCCGAGTGGGAGACCGCTCGGCCCGTATTCTGTTAACTGGTGGAGATCCCATGCATAAAAAAATTCTTGCCTTCCTGATCATGACGCTCATGGCCGTTCCCTGCCTTGCCCAGGACAACGCAGGCGGCGCCAAGACAGTGGAAGTCGCCATTTCCAAACCCGGCGACAAAATCAAACCCATGACCGGGAAGAACCTGCCCTTGTACCTCGACGAGGACTTGGCGGTCCGTTACAAGGAATTCCGTTCCTTTGCCCGGCTCAAGATCGGCTCACTGAACCGGAATCACCGCTTTTCCCGTTCCCGCATGCTCATCGAGCAGCAAGCCGACGGCACCTGGAAAGCCCGCTATCACCAGATAGAACAAGCCTCCATGACCTGCCAGGTTCGCCGTTCCAAATCAAAATCCGTTCCCTATGTAGGCGTTCTCTCCTACAAGGAACAAATCTATGAATCCATCGGCGCCACTGCCGCCGAATGCCGCAAGGGCACTTTCAGGGCCGTACGCGCCATCCCAAACAAGCATATTTTCTGTTACAAGAAAGGCGGCTGGAACTAGCTTTGAACCGAAACGTTCAAGACAAAACCCCGACGGAGCTTCCGCCGGGGTTTTGTCTTTATCTGCGTCTGCGACGGAACAAGGCCACAAGGACCATTGCCGTCAGGGCCGTCAGCCCCAGAGCATAGACGGGAACCGGGGCAAGGACGAGGCAGGTCCACAGCCAACACAGACTGAATCCCAAAGCCGCCACTATTTTTGCCAGACCGCGTCCCCCAAAAATCATGACGAGAATGAAGAGCCCCGAAAGGAAGATTCCGGCCGCCCACAGATAGTCGGGAAGAGGCGAGAGCGCCACACCGGGACCGGCTTCGGCCCGGGCCTTGATGCCCAGGAGCATTCTGCGCTCCATGATGTAGTGCAGGGGCATCGTCACTTCATAGCCGAGCCGGCCCAACCATGTGGGCGTTTTCCAGCCGTGGGTGCGCACCAGCAGTCTGGTTCTGCCCTGCCCTGCATCACGCAGCACGAACGCCCCCCAGTCCTCCAGCACAAAGGAAGTCCCAGGGTCCACGCCGACCACCCGCCAGTTCAGTTCGCCCGCCTTTTCCGTCCCCGGAGGCGACGAGGGGACAATGCGGCCCACGGGCATGTCCTGAAACTCGGGGACGATCTCGGCCACATTGTCGTTTTCATAGCCCAACAGCTTTTCCAGGAAGGTATAGCTGTAGAATCCGCCGCGGTCGGCGCCGAGCTGCACCAGCCACGGCCAGACCTTTTCCCTGGGCGCATCGATCGTCACGGCGCGGGTGGAGCTGACGAACGGGGCGATGTCGTCGCCCGGCATGGAGGCGGCCGCCTCCTCATGGGTCGCGCCCCAACGCATCATGTCGGGTTTGATGAACTGTCCGTAGAACAGCACATCAACGGCGAGGATGACCACAAGTATGAGGAGTGAACGCTTGAACTTGGACATAACAGAGTTCCTTCGATTGTTTTCTGGTGAATAAACCATTGGATATTGCATCACTTAACACAAGGAGAGCACTGCGTCAGCAGATGTTAACAAGGTTTTACAGAATATGGCTTGAAAAAAGGCATCACACGCAGGCGCATGTCAGTTATGCAGGTGTAGTCCATTCCGCGCCCTTCCGGCGACCCGGAAAGTACGACCGCCTTACCTGATTTGAGAACCATTTGAGGAAAGGACGGAAAGAGAGGGGCTTGCCGCCCCTCTCTTTCCGTCCTTTCCTGCGACCTATCCTCCTTTCCCACCCCGCTTCAACTCCGTGCTCCCTGGCTGACAAAAGCAAAGGTTAAGTCGAAGTCGACTTAACCTGCCCAATGAGCACACAAAAGACAGCAGTGTTGAACGAGACGAGAAAGCACTAGAAGGGGAGCCGGTCAATTGAGCCGGTCCCGTAGGGACAGTTGGCTCAAACGGTAAACCTTATCAACCACCGACCAAGGAAGAAATTCGGGTATAGGACAACTTGGGAAATCATTGAAGAACGGGAACTTGCAGAGGTGTTCAGTTTAGTTTGACAATTTGCCCCGGCAAAAAAAGAAGGTCGCCCGAGGGGGCGAAACCCCTGAGCGACCAAGCTGGCTCAATTGGCGACTGCGCGTCAGCGCACACACTTCATGAAAACAAACTACCCTGCTCAATCTTCTTTTCGGGCGCCACGCCTTGATGCCACCCCCAAGCCACCGCCCGACCTTGACAATTCGCCGCCCCCTGTGGCTAACTGACCGTGGTGCTAGTCACACCAACACAGACGGCTACCACACCCGTTAGAAGTGGTTTTTTTGTGTCCTCCCAGAGGAGGCGCAATTTTCTCGCACTTCATGCCGGGTGGGGGCCGAATACAATACCCTTCGGGGGAATACGCCCGCAGCTTCTGTGGCTGTGACTACCTCCCGGCATTTTGCATTTCGTGGGATGCCGATAGTCAACACACAGGAGGTGCCGCATGGCACAAATCACCTTTCCCCCTTCCCGGAAAATCCGCATCGCGATCACGCAACCGGCAACGCAGGAGGCAACATCATGACTCCTGAAAACGCCCGGCACCAACTCTATCTTGTTTCGTATTCCCTCGAGGAACTGGCCAAGATATCCCAGGATGGGGCCGCCCCGGTGAAGCTCGACAGCACTTTGGACCTTCTTTCCGAGATCATGCTGGACGCCATCGCTGTCATCCATCCGTATATCCCGGAAACAACGATCCCGCCTTTGGGCAGCGTGAGATGACAAACGACAATAAACACCCCGGTCAGCTTATCGCCAACCGGAGTTTCATTTCACTATCCTGGGAGCAACCTAGAACAAGCTGCCCTGCTCGATCTTCTTCTCGGGCACCACGCCCCTGAAAGTCAGCCGATGCATCCGGCAAGGCCCGTGCTCTTCAATCGCCGCATAATGCGCCTTGGTGCCGTACCCCATATGCACGTCGAAACCATACCCCGGGTACCGCCCGGCCAACTTGCACATGAGCCGGTCCCGAAAGGTCTTGGCCATGATGGAGGCCGCCGAGATGGCGGGTATCTTGCCGTCGCCCTGGATGACGTACTTCTGGGGAATGTCGTCTTTGAGCGCGTGAGGAGGGATGGTCTTGTTGCCGTCGATGAGCAGCTGCAGGGGCTCGCCCTTCAGATGGCGTACGGCCCGCCCCATGGCCATGAACGTGGCCTGGAGAATATTGATGCCGTCAATCTCCCGCGGCCAGGCCACCCCGACGGCCCAGCACACGGCCTGTTCTCGGATGGCCCCGTACAGGGTCTCGCGCGTCTCGGGGGTGAGCTTCTTGGAATCGTTCAGCCCCGGCAGGTCGTAGGACTCGGGCAGGATGACCGCACCGGCCACCACAGGCCCGGCCAGACAGCCGCGCCCGGCCTCGTCCACCCCGGCGATGCTCTCGGGGTCGAGATACCTTCCATCAAGCAGGGAAAGCATATCCATGGGGCCGCCTTTCAAGTTTTTCAGAGGAAACAAAAACAACTCCGCCGCCGCACCGGACGAACCGATACGGCGGGGAGTTCAAATTCGTATCAAGACGCCAACCCGTCATGCGGGTCGAAGCAGCGGGATTATTCCCAGATCTGCTTGGACTTGATGCGGGCGGCCTTACCGCGCAGGTTGCGCAGGTAGTAGATGCGGCTCTGGCGCACTTTACCTTCGGAAACCACTTCCACGCGGTCGATGAACGGGGAATGCATCGGGAAGACGCGCTCGACGCCCACGCCGTCGGAAATCTTGCGGACGGTGAAGGTGGAATCGGTGGTGCCGCGGCGAACGCGGAGAACTGCGCCCTGGAAGACCTGGATGCGCTCTTTTTCACCTTCGATGATGCGGAAGTGAACCTTGACGGTGTCACCGGCCTTGAATGCGGGAACATCAAGGCGAAGGTGTTCGGATTCGATTTTTTTCATGATATCCATGACTAAACTCCTTTCTCGAAAAACTATTCTAAAATTCATCCGCCAGAAGCCGGTCCACCGTGATGGTTACCGCACTGCGCACAGACAGATGATTGTATTCATCCAGATAACGGATCGGCCGGATGATTCCCTCGGCCCTGTCGAGCACTTCGTCGGCCAGGCCGTGCCCGGTGCCGAAGATCAACAGAACCGGTTGTCTTTCCAGCCTATCGCGGACCCAATCGTAGGTCAGCGGGGCCGGTGCGTTCTTTCTCCGATCCAGCTTCGCAGACGTTGCCGCGAGCAGGGGACTTTGCCCTGTTCTGGACTGGATGTCAAGGATCGCAGACTGAATATCGTCCACGACGCTCACGACGGACAAGGCCTCCGCCCGATCCGGGTTCGCCTTGCTTCCGGCTCCTGTAAGCCAGTGACTTAACAGGTTTTCAGCAAGCGCCTTCTGATCCTCGATGGGCGTCACCGCATAAAACCCGCCTACATTGTAGGAACGGGAGACGCGGGAAATATCGTGAATGTCGAGGTTTGTCAAAGACACGGCCACCTTTTCCCCGAACTTGTTCAACACCGGGTAATGAACCAGCGCCAGATACAGATTCCGGCCCAGCATGGTCCGGTCCAGACCGCGCAGGCAGTCGATGTCTTCCTGGATCAACTCCGACCCGGCCAGCATGTCCGGCCTGCGGTGCAAAGTCTGCTTCAGCGCCTCTTCGCGCCGCCACTGCGCGATCCTGCCGTGGTCGCCGCAGGAGAGCACCTTCGGGACCTTGTGGCCCTGATATTCGTCCGGCCGGGTATAGTGCGGATATTCCAGCAGACCGGCCGAATGACTCTCCTCTTCCCCGGAATCCTCGTGCCCCATGAACTCGGGCAACAGCCGGGCCACGGACTCCACCATGCACACGGCGGCGGCTTCCCCACCGTTGAGCACATAGTCGCCCATGCTGACCAGCTCCACCGGGTAGAGATCCAGCAGGCGTTCGTCAATACCCTCGTAGCGACCGCAAAGAATGGTCACGTCCTGTTCCCGGACCAGTTCGCGGGCCATGGATTGGTCGAACCGACGACCACGCGGGGACATCATCAGGATGCGGCCGGGCCGCTCAATGGAGTCGAGGGCCTTGCCCAGCGGTTCCAGCATCATGACCATGCCCGGCCCGCCGCCGTAGGGACGGTCGTCCACGGTTCGATGCTTGTCGACGGTGAAGTCGCGCGGATTGACGTGATCGAAGGCGACAATGCCGGATTGGACAGCCTTGCCCATCAGCCCTGCATTGAGCGGGGAGTCGAAGAACTCCGGAAAAAGACTGACGAAATGGAAATTCATAAGAGCGTCCGCTCCGGACGGGAGCTACTTGGAAGAGGGTTTCTTCTTGTTGGTGCGTCTGGGGGCCGCTTTTTTCTTTTCGGGCTCGGGGTTCTCGTAGAGATCCACCAAACCTTCGGGCGGAGCGACGACAATGGTCTCCCCTTCCATATCCACATCCAGAACGAACTCAGGGACGGCGGGCAGGAGCACTTCCTTCTTGTCGGGCGTGGCAATGACCCAGACATCGTGGCCCGGGGCCTCGATGAATCCCTTGAGAACGCCCAACGGCGCACCGTCCTCAAGGACCACGTCGAATCCCTCCACCTGGTAAAGGTAGAACTCGTCGTCCTCTACTTCGGGGAGGTCCGCAGCGCGCACCAGTACCTCGGCGCCGCGCAGCTCCTCGGAGCGGTTGCGGTCGGCGACCTGATTGACCGTCATGAGCACCATGCCCTTGTGCATGCGCCACGACTGAACGGTGACGGGCTGTGGCCGCCGCCTGCCTTCCCGCAGGAAGATCCGTTTTATCTCATCGAAGAGAAAAGGGGAGTCCGCAAAGCTCTTGATGCAGAACTCCCCTCGGATGCCATGCGGCTTGACCACTTTCCCGACAAGGATGAACTCCTTGTCGTTGAGGGCGGTCTTGTTCACTGGACTCTATTCGAGGATTTCCAGAACGGAACGCTTCTTGGCCTTGGTGGATGCCGCACCCAAAAGGGTACGCATTGCACGCGCGGTCCGTCCCTGCTTTCCGATCACCTTGCCAAGGTCATCCTTGGCGACCTTCAGCTCAAGAACAGAGGTCTGTTCACCCTCGACTTCAGTCACTCGCACTTCGTCCGGGTTGTCCACAAGGGACTTGGCGATGTACTCAATCATCTCTTTCAGCATGTCGAACTACCTCCAGGTACAGGCACAATGTTCACTAGCGCCCTAGGACTAATATGAGCTTCCACCAAGCACACCGGAACGAGGCCAGCGAATGACTACTTTCCAGCCTGCTTGAGCAGGGAACGAACGGTGTTGGAGGGCTCGGCGCCGCGCGCCAGCCACTTTTCAACCTTTTCCATGTCGATCTGCATTTCGGCAGGTTCAACCATGGGATTGTAGTGTCCCAGGTACTCGCTCGGACGGCCGTCGCGACGCTTGGCGCCGTCAATGGCCACGATGCGATAGAAGGGACGCTTCTTGGAACCCATACGGGTCAGTCTGATCTTCATTGCCATGGTGTTAATACCCCCATTAAATTATTTGATAAGTTTTCAACCCTGAAAAGGCAAGGTCGTGTGCAAGTTTATAAAAGCCAAAAGCTTTCTGCCTGATCATTAACGCTTTTTCTTTTTGCGCTGCTTCTTTCCAAGCTTTTTCTTCTTGCGCTCCTTAAGCGTCTTCTTGGAAATGGAACGCTTTCCTGCGTCCTCCATTCCATCCATGCCGGGCATTCCGGGCATCCCCGGCATTCCAGGCATTCCCGGCATTCCGCCGGGCATCCCACCCATTGCGGCCATGCTGTCCATGTCGGTCGGCATGCCCTTGGGCAGTTTGGGAAATTTTCCTTTCTTACCTTTGCCGCCGCCCATCATCTTGGACATCATTTTGGACATCTGGTTGAAGTTCTTCAACAGCGCGTTGACGTCCTTGACCTCGTTGCCCGAACCGCGCGCGATACGTTCCTTGCGGCTCTGATTGATGACCTTGGGGTTGCGGCGTTCCGCCATGGTCATGGAGTTGATGATGGCCTCGGTGCGATTCATCTCGTCTTCCGGCAGCTGGGCGTCGCCGAGCTGCTTCATGAGGCCGCCCATACCCGGAATGAGCTTGAGAAGCCCTTCCAGGGATCCAAGCTTTTTGATCTTGCGCATCTGGCTGCGAAAATCTTCCAGGTCGAACTGAGCCTTGGCCATCTTCTCGGCCATGTCCTTGGCTTCGTCCTCGTCGATGGTGGTCTGCGCCTTTTCGATGAGGGTGAGCATGTCGCCCATGCCGAGGATGCGGGAAGCAATGCGGTCCGGGTAGAAAAGCTCCATGTCGGACAGCTTTTCACCCACGCCCACGAACTTCACGGACTTGCCTACGACGGACTTGATGGACAGGGCCGCGCCGCCTCGGGCGTCGCCGTCCATCTTGGTCAGCACCACGCCGGTGATGTCGAGCTGTTCGTTGAACTTGTCGGCGACGGTTACAGCGTCCTGACCTGTCATGGCGTCGGCCACGAAAAGTATTTCATCCGGGGTGCACTGGGCCTTGATGTCGGAAAGCTCCTCCATCAGGGGCTCGTCGATGTGCAGCCGCCCCGCGGTGTCGAACAGGATCAGGTCGCATCCCTGTTCCTGCGCCTTGACCAGCGCGTCCTTGCAGATGTCCACCGGATTCATGTCCGGAGTGGACGGATAGGCGGGAACGTCGAGCTGCCTGGCCAGCGTATGCAACTGATCGATTGCCGCCGGGCGGTAGACGTCGGCCGGGACCAAGTACGGTTTGCGCTTGTGGTTCTTGCGCAGGAAAAGTGCGATCTTGCCGGACGAAGTCGTCTTACCCGACCCCTGCAGGCCCACCATCATGACCTTGAGCGGCGAGGCTTTCAGATCCAAGCCGGTCTGTTCGCCGCCCAGCAGCTCGGTGAGCTCCTCGTTGACGATTTTGACCACCTGCTGACCGGGATTGAGCCCCTTCATGACGTCTTCGCCGAGGGCCCGCTCCTTGATCTGGTCCACAAATTGTTTGACGACCTTGTAGTTGACGTCCGCTTCCAGCAGGGCGAGACGAACCTCGCGCAATCCCTCCTTGATGTTGTCTTCATCAAGGCGGGCCTTGCCGCTGAACTTCTTGAACGCGTTGCTTAATCTGTCTTGAAGGCTGTCGAACAACTCACATCTCCCGGTATTCTCTCATTTTCCACGCACCAAAGACCCCTCCAGCGCGGGCAAAGAGTTCGTGAGTTATGATATTGTCAAGGATTAGTCAAGCACAGGCTTACACCCGTCACAAACCGGATCAGAGCGAGGAGCCCTGCCGGGGCTGTCCGGACACCCGCTTCAGCAACTCAGGACCGTCGAGTCCTATCTTGTTCACCCCGCAGGACACGGGCCAGACTTTAAGCCGTTCCGCGGGCAGGGGGGCGAAAACCCGTCCGAACCAGTCGGCTTCCGTGACGGAATGGTCCAGCCACAGATCCCGATACCCTTCCCGGACGATGACCGGCATGCGATCATGAATGGGAGCCATGAGCTCATTGGCCCGGGTGGTCAGAATGCAGCAGGACCGAAGCACTTCGCCCGAACCGGAGTCGGTCCACCGATCACAGATGCCCGCAAACCACAGGAGGCGGCCCGAGGCATGGGCGATGGCATGAGGATATTTGACGCGCCCCCGACGCTGCCATTCGTAAAAGGCTTCGGCGGGAATAAGGCAACGGCTCCGACGCATCGGTTCCCTGAAGGCGGGCTTGTCAAAGGCGGTTTCGCACCGGGCGTTCATGATACGCACTCCCATGCGGTTGCCCGAAACCTTGTCCTTTATCCAGTACGGCACCAGCCCCCAGAGCAGCATGGCGCAGCCCTTCTGGGTCCGGGCCGGTATCCACGCACCCGGCGCCACGTTCCAGCTGGGCTCATACTTCGCGGGCACCGACGCACCGATCAGCTCTTCCAAACGTTTCCTGGAAACTCCCAAGGCAAACCGACCGCACATATATACCTCTATCTATGGCCCGTCTCACTTTTCATTTTTCAGCCGTCAGTTGCCCCCGGCTGCACAAGGCGTCAATCCATTCACAATCCTCCCCTTTGCGCAACTCTTTCTCGGCATGTTCGGCAAAACCGGCCCCTGCATCGGAATACAGATTGAAGGCCGCGTCGGCGCCCGCTTCAAGAAGTTCGGGGACCTCGTCCTCAAACCGGGCCACGGCCACCAACCGCCCTCCGTACCCCATGCCCCGCGCCTGACGCAACATCCGCAGGTTGGCGGCATGGCTCAGGGTCGTCAGCACCAACCGGGCCTGACCGTCGTCGCTTCGCCGGATGCGGTCCAGCAGTTCCCGGTCCGTGGCGTCGCCCACGAACACGTTGCGCCCCGCCACCTTGTTGGCTTCCACCACGGCGGGCTTGATGTCCGAACCGATTACCACGTCACCATAACGCTCTCGCAACCAGTCGTACGCCCCCTGCCCCACTCGGCCCATACCCACCACGATGACCGCCGGAGATCCGATGTTCACCGGCTGTTCCTCGGGATGAAACCGCTCGCCTTCAAAACGGGCCAAGGGAATCTCGAACCTTCCGTAGAGCTTCAGAGCCATGGCGTTGAGCGGCGCCGCCACCACGAACGACAGGGCCACGGCAATGGCCATGGCCAGCAGCCACATGGGCTCGAGCCAGCCGTTGCGCACGGCCAGCGCGCCCACGATGAGCCCGAACTCGCTGTAATTGGTCAGGGTCATGGCGGAAAGAAAGGAAGTGCGCGACCGCAGGGAAAAGCGCGTCAGCAACAGATGAAAGAGCGGCCCCTTGAGCAGGATGAACGGCAGCAGTCCCAAGGCCACCACCACGGCCTCGGCCGTGGGCGATCCGGACAGGCCGATGCTGAGAAAAAAGCCCACCAGGAAGACATCCTTGAAGGACAGCAAAGATTTGGAAATTTCATTCGCCTTGGGATGATTGGCCACCAGCAGGCCAATGACCAAAGCGCCCAGGTCGGGTTTGAGTCCTACCAGGCCGAAGAGCCCGGCCCCGACCACCAGGGACAAAGTGATGCCCAGCAGCACCACCAACTCGCCATGCCCGGTACGGTCCATGATCTTCATGCACACCCAGCGGATGCCCGGCAGGACGGCGATGAGCACCAACGCCCACCAGGAAGGGGCCTTGCCCGAGGCAAAGGTCATGAAAAGGACCGCCGCGATGTCCTGCACGATGAGAATGCCAACGGCCAGCCTGCCGTACAGGGAGGAGGACGCCCCCTGTTCCTCAAGAATCTTGACCACAAAGACCGTACTGGAGAAACTGAGGGAGAACGCCAGCAGCAGGGCCGTCCCCAGACCGAGGCCGGCGAACGGCCCCGAACCGGCAAAGGCCAGCCACATGAACAGGATGGTGAAGAAAACGATGGTGGCGGCCATATGGATAAGAGTAGTACCCCAGACCTCGGGCCGCATGAGACTCTTGATCCTCAGCTTGAGCCCGATGCCGAAAAGCATGAGCATGACGCCCGCGTCGGCAAAATTCTCCAGAGTCTCGCCGCCCCGCACGCCCAGCGCCTGAAGCACGAACCCCGCGGCCAGGAATCCCACCAGGGGCGGGAGGTTGATGAAACGCGCCCCCAACCCCAGCACAAACGCCAGCGTAATCCATAACGGGTCCATCCATTCCCTCCTCGACTGTCAAAGGGCCTTTATAATCCGAATGATTGTAGCGAAACACTGTGCTATTCAGGGTACAATCCAATGGCATATAGTAGAGGCAAAAACATTTGATGGCAACGACACCAGAGGTTTTTTAATGGACTCCACCCACGACCCAGCTTCGCGCATCATCCTCCGGCACGCGGTGCCGTCCTTCTTCCTCGGGTACATCCTGCTGGCCATGATCTCGCTGGCCCTGGAGCAAACTTACCGCTCCGGGGACTTCGCCACTCAGTTGAAAGTGGCTCTGCTCGTTTCCATGGCCTGCGGTACGGGCGCCGCAGTCTTCAACTACGTTTTTCAGAGAGTTTTGCGACGCAAGGTCAGCCGGACATTGTTTGACGAACGCATCCGGGAGGAACGCTTGCGCCACGCCAACATCAGCGCGGCGACCGGTTTCGTCTGCGGCGGTTCCACGGTTTTTCTGCTCATCGGCGACACCGGCCTGATCATTTCCACCATCCTCCTTGTCTCCCTGACCTCCTCCCACATCAAGCGTTTCGGCCGCAACATGATGGAAATGCTCAAGCCGGACCGCTACTCCATGTGGTCCGAGGTCATGCGGCTGGTGGAAATCTACGTCAGCATCATCGCCAGCTTCACCCTGATCAACGCCACCCTGGAACTCGCCCACACCACGGGCCTTCTGAGCAACCAGCAATTCCCGTTCGAGACGGGATCGCATTTGTTCATCGACGCGTTCTACTACACGGTGGTGACCATGACCACCTTGGGCTACGGAGACCTCACTCCGGTCTCGGCCGGGGCAAAACTCCTGACAACCTTCGAATGCATCATCGGCTACGTCATGTTCGCCCTCACTGTGGGCATCATCACCCGGGGTGTGGTCACCTCGGACTGGACCGGGGAGGAATGATGAGGGAAATAAGCATGCGCCAGGAACTGGCCCGGATGCCGGTCTTCAAGGGAATGACGGAACAGCAACGGGAAATCCTTGCTTCGCGCTTCAAACTCCTGGACTTCGAGGAAGGCGAGATCCTCTATCGGGAGGGCGGAAGCTGGGACTATGTGGGATTCGTCCTCGAAGGCTCGGTTGACGGGCGCGTACGCAACGACAAAAACGTGGAAACCCTTCTGGGCAGAACCCACGCCAGGAGCGCCATCGGTCTGTTTAACCTGCGCGCAAACCTGCGAGCCCCGGTCACCCTCGCCGCAGCCACTCCTCTACGCATCGCCGCCATCGCAGTGAAGGACCTCGACGAGCTCAAGCGGGAAAACCCCGCCCTGGTGCTGCTCTTCTACGAAGGCATGATCCAGCATTTCGCGGACGTCTCCCGCAGGCTGGCCACCTACATCAGCGACGTTTGCCCGCCTCGAGAACCCTGACCCGACCGGTCAGTTCCAGAACCATGCCGCCGCGCAACACCTTGAGCCTGAGGGACTTGTTCTTCTCGATGTCCCGAATCAGTTCGTCGTACCTGTCCTTGAACTCGTTGATCCTGATGCCGTTCGTCTCCAGGATGATGTCCCCGCCCAGATGGTATTCCTTGTCACCGACCTCGGCGACGACCGTACCGGCAAGCAGGCCCATTTCCCGCCCCAGGGAACCATCGGCCACCCGTTCCACCAGATAACCGCTCTGTTCCGGAAGATTGAGCACCCAGGCCATTTCCTCGTTCAGATACTTTCCGCTGATTCCGGTCCATATCGCCGGCTTGCCGATGAGATATTCCCGGGCGGTTTCCGTGGCCACGACAAAGGCATGCCCCTCGAAGGCCCCGGACCGGCTTTTGAGATGGCTGACGATCCCGATGCACTCGCCCTTCATGTTGAAGAGCGGCCCGCCCGAGCTGCCCTTGTTCACGACCGCGTCTATCTGGAGCATCTCGGCCAGCCAGAACCGGGGGTGTGTCCCCGCGGCGTAGCGGGCGCTGACAATGCCGGAAGTGATGGTGGACTGCAGCCCGTAAGGTGCGCTGATGACGAAGATTTCGTCCCCTGTCTCCACGGATGTGGAATCCACCAACCTGACAGGCTCCACGCCGGGGGGAACGGACTCGGCCCGGACCAGGGCGATGTCCGCGGACGGCAACGTGGAAATGACCGTGGCCGGAATCAATTCGACGTTGTGGAACTTCACCCCCACCCTGTCCGCCGCCTGGACCACGTGGGCGGCGGTGAGAATGAGCCCGTCGTCGGAAATGAGCACACCGGACCCGAGCCCCTTGGCGGCGGTCAACTCCCCTTCCGGCCCGCCCAGAGCCCGGCCCACGGTCATAAGCGTGACCACGGACTTGTACAACGCCTTGTAGTTCCTGCTCAATTCCGAGGCATGGACATGGGTGGCCAACAGGCTTCCCAACAGAATGACGCACAGGGCTCGTTTCATGGCGACGACCTCCTTCCTGGTATCCCGAAACGTACCCAAGGAGCGCAACACGTGAAATTATATTGAAAACAAAAAAGCCCGCGCAAGGCACGGGCTTCAAATCATTGTACAATCGGACGAAATTATTCTTCAAGTTCCCGGGCCAGGGCCGCGATCTCCTCGCGAATGATCCGGGCCGCCTCTTCGGGCACCAGACGTTCCACTTCTCTGCGGACGATGTTCTCGACCTCCTCGAGCTTGGCCTCCATGGCGACGATGCGCTCTTCCAGATCGCCGACTTCCGGCTCGCCCGCCAGAGCGGCAAAGCGCTCCTCCAAGGCGGCCATGCGGGACTGAAGATCATCCACGCTCACGGTCTCGGGCTTCACATCTTCCAACAGGGCGTCCATGTCCACGTCCTCGGAGACGTCATGGCCGACTTCGTAGGGAATTTCAGGTCCTTCGACAAAATCGATGTCGCTTATGTCCATTTCGGGAATATCGATCTCCTCCTCGTCGACGCTTTCGTCGATGATATCCGAAACGTCCACGCCTTCGAGCAGGTGTTCCATATCTTCCAGCTCAGCTTCGTCTTCGGGCTTCAGGCCGGCCAGTTCATCCATCTGATCGTCCTCAAGTCCTTCGATGGCCGGGCTTTCTCCGTTACCTACAATCTCGGCGTCCGCAGGAATTTCAACATCCATGGCCTGTTCAAGGGCTTCGGAGTCGAACACGCCCTCTTCTTCCGGCTGCACAGCCTCGGCTTCGGGAGAAATTTCCTGGTCGGGTTCCGACAGGTCGGCAGCCACATCCTCCAGAACCATATCTTCCAGGGCGGCCTCTTCCAGGATCGGAGACTCGACTTCCGGTTCCTCGACGGCAGCTTCCACTGCAACGGATTCCTCGACGACAGGCTCTTCGGCAGCCGCTTCTTCCACGACAGGCTCTGCCTCGACAACTTCGGACTCGGCTGCGGCGGGTTCCTCCACCACGTCTTCAAGCAAAATTTCGTCGGCCGCTGCAGGTTCTTCAACCTCACCCAGCAAATCATCCAACTCCGGCGCCTTTTCCTGTGTTCCGGCTCCTGTGCCTTCATCCAACAGATCGTCCAGATCTATGGCCGCTTCATCAGCGGGCGCAGGCTCGGCATCGTCTTCTTCCGCGACACCCTCAAGCAGGGCGTCGAGATCTGCTTCGTCAGCAGGGGCCGCAGGCTCTGTTTCGTCCAACAGGGCGTCAAGATCCATGTCGCCGGGGGCTTTTTCGGCCTCGTTTGGAGAAGGGGCCTGGGCCGGTTCCTCGGCGACCTGATCCAGAAGAAGGACATCTTCTTCCCCTTCGTCTGCTCCGTTTTCCTCGACAACGTCCTCCAGCACGACGGCGTCGTCCTTTTCCTCGACCATGTCGTCGAGAAGCAAAACATTTTCTTCGTCCGCAGCCTGATCGGCAACGTCCCCGGCAATGTCGTCAAGGCCGTCAGCGACCTCGTCGAGCAAAATGGGCTCATCCTCCGAGTCCGAGCCATGGCCGTCGTCGAGCTCTTCGGAAAAGAGATCTTCGAGTTCCTGCTCAAAATCGGCGTCAATACCGTCCTGCTCGGCTACATCCTGTTTGTCTGCGGTGATGTCGTTCAATTCAAGGATGTCCTCATTGGGATCGGACGGGGGAACCGGGGGCATATGTTTCACCTCCGCGAATGGGTGAATTCCTTAAAAAGGGGGGCCGCTGCTGCAACCCCCCTCAACAACCCTAAGTTATTTCTTCTTGGGGTGGCACTGCTTGCAGGACTTGGGTCCTTTCTTCTCTGCCTTGTGGCAGCCCACGCAAGTCTTCTTGTCCTTGCCGTGGAAGGCCTTGTAGAAGGCCATCTTGTCCTTCTTGCCTGGCTGATCGTGGCAGCCTGCGGCGGCACAGCCTTTCACTTCACCGGTACCATCGAAGGTATGGTGACAGACCTTACAGTCTTTGAGCATTTCTTCATGCTTTCCATGCGGGAAAGCAACCGGGCTTTTCTTCGCCTTCATGCCTTCAGGGGCCTTCAGGACCATGTCGGCGGGAGCCTTGGTGGCGGCAGAAAGGTTGGGAAGCGCAAATGCACATACCAGTGCTGCAACCACGAGGCCGATCAGAAGTGTCTTCTTCATTCTCCTCGTTCCTCCTGTAGCAAATAGATAAAACGTCACACTCTCTACTTTAGTCGGGATAAATGACATATCCCCCACTGTCAAGCCGACGCGACTTGGTAGAGGCTTGCTTTTTACTCAAAAAACGCATGGTTGCGCAAGGGTATTGTTACAAAAATCACATCCTCAGCCAACCGTATATTTGGTGTGATAGCCCCGAGGGGTAAGCATCCTTTCCCCGGCCATTCGCGTTGTTGAATTCCCAATAATGAGAATGGATTGCATATCAACCAACTCGGAGTCGAAGTCTCCCAGAGTCGTTACGAAAATTTCCTGGTCCGGGCGATAGGCCCGTTTGACGAGCCCCACAGGGGTTTCCGGGCTCCGGACTCGGGCGACGATATCCAGGGCTCTACGCAGATGGTCGCTGCGCCGTTTGGACCGGGGATTGTAAACGGCCAGCACGAAATCGGCCTCCGAAGCCAGGCGCAACCGTTTCTCAATGGTCTCCCACGGCGTGAGCAGGTCGCTCAGGCTCACCGAGGCGAAGTCGTGCATCAGGGGCGCGCCCAGCAGGGCGGCGGCGGCGTTGAAGGCAGGCACTCCGGGAACGACTTCGAAACCGACCTTGTCCAGCAGTCCACGCGCCTCCAGGGTCTCGAGGATAAGCCCGGCCATGGCGTAGATGCCGGCGTCCCCGCTGCAGACCACGGCGGTGTCGCGACCCTCCTGGGCGAAATCCACGGCCCGGTTCACGCGCTCGACCTCGCCCATCATGCCCGTGGAAAAGACCTCCTTGCCCTCCAGCAACGAAGAGGAAACGAGCTCCATGTACCCTTTGTAACCCACGACGACTTCGGCCCGCTCCAGGGCCGCCCTCGCCGCAGGGGGCAACAGGGATTCGTCCCCCGGCCCCAGACTTACCGCAACAAGCATGCATTACTCCTGGCCACGGCCACCGTGACCCGTTCGCTTTTCTGTTTCGCCACCAGCAGTTCCCCGCCCCTGCTCAGCAGCAGGGCCGCGGCCTCGCTGACGCTGGCCGTACCCACGTACTGTTCCACCATGGAGGACGGAGTGGGCGTTGATACCGAGGCCAACTCCTCGGCTTCGAAAAATTCCAGGGGCACGTTGAGTTCCCGGGCGGTATCCAAAAGGCCCTCCTCATCATGCTTGATGTCCGCCGTGCCCATGACGGCCACACTCTTACGGGCCAGTCCGTTCTCATCCAGCACGTGATGAATGAGATCCAGGACCTCTTCCATGGGCGTGCCGCGTCTGCATCCCACCCCGAGAGACAATACCGGGGCATGGAGCCGCAGCACTCCGGGCCTCGACCAGCCCTCCATCCAATGCACCCAGACGCCGGGGTCCCCCGGCTTGAAATCACCCGGACTCTCCACCATGGAAAAGGAAACGGGGTCCAGCTCGCCCAGGCAGCCCAACGGATCGTAAACCGGCACCATACGCCCCTCCAAAAGCGCCGCATTGACGTTTCTGACCTCGTCCAGGTCCGCGAGATGCAATCCTCTGTCCCGGGCCAGCACATCGACGGAAACAACACCGGCCGTGTCCGTGGCAGTGGTGATGACCGCCTGCCCACCCGTAATTTCCGCGCATTTACGAGCCAAATCATTGGCCCCGCCCAGATGCCCGGAGAGCAGGCTGATCACGAACCTTCCTTCCGGGTCCATGTTCACCACGGCAGGATCCCTGTCCTTGGCGGCAATGTGCGCGGCGATGGTGCGCACCACGATTCCTGCGGCGGCGATGAACACATGGCCGTCGAAACGGCCGAAGGTGGCGGCTACCAGTTCACGCAGAGAATCGAACCCTTGCATGCCGGACTTCACAAAACGGTTGGGCGCATAGATGGGCGCGTCCAACCCCTGCCCGAGGGAACGGGCCAGCGGCAGCGCGGATTTGCTCAGAACGTAAACGATATATCGGGACATATTCTCTATGTAGCAGACCGAAGCACTATTTGTCTTTCTGGAGCAGAACCGTGCAGTGCGGCACGAATCCGTACCGTTCATAGAATCCACAGGCCTGTTCATTGCCCGAAACCACATGAATGATCTTTTCAACGGCCCCCTGTCTGTCCAACCATTGAAGCGACCGCTCCATAAGAACGTCACCAATCCCCCGCCCACGATGGCTTTGCTCCAAAAACAGGGACTCGATCTCTCCCCGTCCACTGTCCTTGAGCGTGCTGATGCAATATCCGATATCCCGGATTTCAGCCGGGTCGTGGGCCACGACGATGAGAAACTGCCCGCCCTCCGCTTCGGCGAGCAAAGACTTCTTGCGTTTTTCAAAGGTGTAGGCTTCGAAACGTTCCGTGAAATGACTGGAAACATCCGCATGATGCACATTGAGCTTTTCCCAAAGCGGCCGGATTTCATCAATCCGCGCTGCCCCGAACTCGCGGTATTCAATTGCCATGACTCACCTCAACAAAAAGGGCCGACAGGCGAACCGGCCGACCCTGTGAACGTCAATTCGCGACTTGCTAAAACTCGACCTTACTGGCCGCTTCGAGCGTTTTTTCGAAATCCTCGTCGGTGTGGACAAAGGAAGTGAAGGCGCACTCGAAACCGGCAGGGGCCAGGTAGATGCCCTGGGCCATCATCCGCTGCCAGAAGGTTGCGTACTTGTCCGCGTCACAGGCCGAGGACTCGGTCATATTGGTCACGGGCACATCCGAGAAGTAGATGGTGAAGGCCGAGGCGACCTGCTGCAGATAAACAGACTGTCCCTTGGCCTTGAGAATCTCGGTCAACCCTTCGGCCAGTCCCCTGGTGCGGACTTCCAGGGCGTCGTAGTCGCGCTCCCGCAGGCCTTTGAGGGTAGCCAGCCCGGCTGCCATGGCCACGGGATTACCAGCCAGGGTTCCGGCCTGGAACACGCCGCCGCACGGAGCCATATGCTCCATGATCTCGCGCTTCCCGCCGTAACAGCCCACCGGGAATCCGCCGCCGATGATCTTGCCCAGGGTGGTCAGGTCCGGAGTGATGCCGTAGCGCTGCTGCGCACCGCCCAGGCTGAGACGGAAGCCGGTGATGACTTCGTCGAAAATGAGCAACGCGCCGTATTGGGTGCACAGATCGCGCAGGCCCTGCAGGAAGCCGTCCTTGGGCAGAACCAGACCCATGTTGCCCGCTGCGGGCTCCACTATGACGCAGGCGATCTCTTCGCCCTGATTCTCGAAATATTCACGCACCTTGTCCAGATCATTGTAGTGAGCCAGCAGCGTGTGCTTGACGATGTCCTCGGGTACGCCGGGTGTACCGGGCACGGTCCCTGCCGCGGAACCGGCGGCTGCCAGAAACGCGTCGTTGTGGCCATGGTAGTTGCCGATGAACTTGACCACCTTGTTGCGTCCCGTATAGCCGCGGGCCAGGCGCAGAGCCGACATGGTCGCCTCGGTCCCCGAAGAAACCATGCGCATCATCTCCATGGACGGAATGAGCTTTTGGATCTCTTCGGCCAGGGCCACTTCGCCATAGCAGGGGGCGCCGTAGCTGGTTCCCTTGTTCACGGCCACATATACGGCCTCGGCCACGCTCGGATCGCAGTGTCCCAGAAGCATGGGGCCCCAACTGAGCACATAGTCGATGTATTTGCGGCCTTCCACGTCCCAGAGGTTCGCGCCCTCGGCGCGGTCGATGAAAACGGGATCGCTGTTGACGTAGCGGCAGGCGCGCAGGGGGCTGTTGACGCCGCCGGGCATGAGGGTCTGGGCTTTGGCGTAGAGAGTCTTGGAATCCATTGTCGGCTCCTATTTGAAATAGACCATGGAGGTCTTCTTGAGTTCCTTGATGCTGTTCAGGATGCAGTTGTCGTCGATGCCGGTGGTGGTCTCGAGTTCCTTGACGACTTCGGCGCACTGGCCTGGACGTTCGCCATGGATCATGGTGTAGAAATTGAAGGTCCACTCCGGATAGGTGCGGCGTACGTAACAATGGCTGATCTCGGGGCGGCCCGTGAAGATCCGGCCCACTTCCTCGATGCGCTCCTCGGGCACCCGCCAGGCCACCATGGCGTTGTGGCCGTAGCCCGCCTTCTGGTGACGCAGGGTTGCTCCGAAACGGCGGATGACCTTGTCGTCGCGCAGCCGGGCCAGCAGTTCGATGACAGTGGCCTCGTCGGTTCCGGCCTGTTCGGCAATGACCTTGAACGGCTCGGGATGGTCCGGGATGTCGCCGCCGGCCAAGGCCAGTATCCTTTCCTCAGTTTCGGTGAATGTCATGCGTGCCATGCGGATGGGTATTACCTCCATCCCGGCCCGGTTGCAACAGCCGCGAAAGACACGCTATTCAAACACATGCCGATCATTATAATAATGGATTCCTTTCAGGCGGGCTCGTATTCTACCGCCATGAAGGGGGTGTGGCGCACTGCACGGCCCATACTGCAAACGACGAGGGGGAGTTTATGAAGATGAACATCAAGGCGAAGATAGTCATCGGGTTCACGGCGGCCCTGGTGGTCATCGGCGTGGTGCTGTTCTCCATCGTTTCCGTCAACACGTACGTGGCGTCCTTCACGGCCAAAAACGAATCCATGACCTCCCAACTGGCTCAGGTGGACACGGCCATCAACATTTTTCTCGACGAGGCCAGGCAGAACGCGACCATGCTTGCGCGGCATCCGGATCTCTTGCGCGCCGACAAGATCACCACCTCCTTTGTCGCGACCACGGCAAAACAACCGGCCGTGCCTGAGCCGAACGATGTGGTGGGCAAGGAAATCGTCAGCCTGTTCAAACTGACCCAAGGTTCCCACCCGAGCTATGTGGAAGTCTACGTCGGCACCAGGGAGGGCGGCTTCGTCTCATCCGCGACAGACAGCAACATGCCCGCAGGCTACGACCCCCGCAAACGGCCGTGGTACAAAAAAGCCATGGAAGAAGGGAACAAGGCTTCCCTGTCCAAGGCGTACATGTCCACCACGGGAGAAGCCGTGGCGGGGGTCATGCATCCCGTGATCCGCAACGGCGCGACCATCGCCGTGGTGGGAATGGATATTTCGCTCAAGAACCTGACCAACATCACCGAAAACATCAAGCTGGGCGAAACCGGCTACGTGGTGCTGGTGCAGGATGACGGCGTGGTGCTCGCGGATTCCAAGGCTCCGGACAACAACTTCAAGAATGTCTCCGATCTGGAACCGGCATATTCCGAACTGTTCTCCCTCAACTCAGGTGAAGCGGAAATTTCCCTGGGCGGCGTGGACATGGTGGCCGTGGTGCACACCTCCCCGGTCCTGGGATGGAAGATCTTCGGAATCATGGAAAGAAGCGAGGTCATGGCCCCGGTGTATGAAAACCTCTGGGGATTCTCCATCGCCATAGTAGCCTGTCTGGTCGTGGTCATCATCGTGATCTGGTTCTACATCGAGAAGACCCTGATCTCCCCCATTCATGCCATTGTGGGCTTCCTGAACCGCGCAGCAAACGGCGACTACACCAAACGGGTGGATATCGCGCGCAAGGACGAAATCGGCACCATGGTCAACGCCTTGAACGTCATGTCCTCCAAACTGGTGGAAGTGGTCACGCTGGTGGTGGACGGCAGCTCCCAGGTGGCCGCAGGAAGCGAAGAACTCTCCGCCACCTCGGAATCACTGTCCCAGGGTGCTACCGAGCAGGCGTCCTCCCTTGAGGAAGTCTCCTCGTCCATGGAACAGATGGCCTCCAATATCGAGGCCAACGCCAAGAACGCCCACGACACCGAGGACATCGCCCGCAAGAGCGCGGGCAATGCCGGGGAAGGCGGCAAAGCCGTCTCCGAAACCGTGGAGGCCATGAAGCAGATCGCGGAAAAGATCTCCATCATCGAAGACATCGCCCGCCAGACCAACCTCCTGGCCCTCAACGCGGCAATCGAGGCGGCGCGCGCCGGCGAACACGGCAAAGGCTTCGCCGTGGTGGCCGCGGAAGTGCGTAAGCTGGCCGAACGGTCCGGGGACGCAGCCGCCGAGATCAGCGAGCTCTCCTCCAACAGCGTGGCCGTGGCGGAAAAGGCCGGGCAGATGCTCAGCGAACTGGTCCCGGATATCCAGAGAACTGCGGAACTCATTCAGGAAATATCCGTGGCCAGCAGCGAGCAGAACACCGGTGCGGAACAGATCAACTCCGCCCTGCAGCAACTGGACAACGTGGTGCAGCAGAACGCCTCGGCTTCCGAGGAAATGGCCTCCACGTCCCACGACCTGGCCGAGCAGGCCAGCCAACTGCAACATACCATATCCTTCTTCAAGGTCGGCTCCGGTACAGGAACCATGAGCGGGCCGGTGCGGCGCCCTGCCCAGGCACGCCGCGCCACGCAGCAGCTGCCGCCCGCCAAACCAGCCAAACCAGCGGCAAAGCCGAAGGCCGGCCCCAAGGAGCCGGGAGTCGCGCTGGAAATGGAGATGTCCGACGACGACTTTGAAAAGTTCTGATGCGCATATTCTCACCCCTTCTGATACTGACGGCCGTGCTGCTCCTCGTGGCGCGGCCGTCAGCTGCATTTGACTGGCGATCCCTGGCTGCGCCCGACTCGGAGCTATACGAATGCCTGGTGCGCGAACTCGGCGAGGAGAGGGTCGCAGGCCTGGGCAAAGGACGCCCCGAAGACAGGAAGCAGCGCCGAAAAGCCAAGATGGCCCTGCTCAAATGCAAAAACGAGGCTGCCTTGGCAAAAGGCACGGGAACGCCTCCTTATGACGGCCCCCTGTTCGACGCCATGAGTCAAATAGACGAAACCGCCGCCAGAAAACGGGCCATGGCCAACGTGATTGACGCGGGGGTGGACAAACTGGCCCTGTTCGCCCGCAGTAGGAAAAGACTGCACCAGAACGAACGGCTGGTGCTTGATTTGGCCAAGCATCACCCGGACCTCATCGTGACCGGCGCACCAAAGTATTTTCGGCTCAAGAACGATCTGTCCGACACGTACATCCGGGCCACTGTGGAAGGAGTGAAGAAGCATGACTACCGTTTCGTAGGCGAAATTCTCTACACCCACGGAGACAAGTCCGAAGGGGCCACAACAGCACAGGGCGAACGTTTCGTGGAACCGCTCGCTCCGGGAACCCGAAAACTTCTCCAGGCCGTAGCCCCGTTGGACATCCCACTCATGGTCCATTTCGAAAATTATGCCTGGGACCGGGACGCGCCGAAATTCCACCGTCTGTTCGCCCAATGGCCGGACCAGACGTTCATCATCCCGCACATGGCCTTTGCCACCCCCGAACAAGTCACGGAACTTCTCTCCCGCCATCCCAATGTATACATGACCATCTCCAAGAAGGAACGGGCCATGAAGGGCTTCTCGGACGCAGACAAGGCCGATGCCATCGGCTCCAGCCTGGTGGACAGCGGATTCAGGCTACGCCCGGAGTGGCGCGAGGTGTTGCTCCGTTTCCAAAACCGGCTGCTCTTCGCCACGGACCCGCACTGGCCCTCGCTCTGGGACAGTTATCAGCAGCCCGTGCTTGTGCACCGGGTCCTGCTGGGGCAACTCCCTCGTGAGGCGGCCGAAAAGATAGCCTACAAAAATGCCGAACGACTGTACGGAGTGAAGGTGAACGCAGACTAGTCCAGGAATTTCCTGAGCCAGTACTGCATCTCGTGGCAGACGGGATGGGAACAGACCGCCTCTCCGGTGAGTGGCCAAATCCCCTGAAACATGGTGCAAAGCATCCGGGGTTCCAAACTATTCGGATGACAAGGCCAAGGCCGCTCCGGCCGATACGAACAACCCGCCGGTCACACGCGCAAACCATTTCGAAACAAGGCTTGAACGCAACATCCCGGACACCCGCGTGCCGCAGGCCGTGCAAAGAGTCAGACAGCCGAAGGTGGTCACGAACAAAATCGTGAGTAGGGAAACGTATTGGGGCAGCAGAGCGGCCCCCGTGTCTATGAACTGGGGGAAGACCGCCGTATAGAAAGCGATTGCCTTGGGGTTGCCCGCTCCCACTAAAACGCCTTGGCGAAACAACCTGCCGATGCGAACATTTTTTCCGGAGGAACACGACCCGGCCAGAGCCTCCAACCCGCCGGAACGCAGCAGCTTGATCCCCAGCCAGACAAGATAGGCCGCACCGGCAAGGCGGATGGCGCTGAAGACGGCTTCGGAGACGGCAAGGAGCGCACCCAACCCTGCCATGGCTACAAAACCGTAAACAATGGCCATGAGGGAAAGCCCCACGTTGGTGGCCAGGGCAGGGCAAAGCCCAAAACGGGCGCCATGGGTCAACGACAAGAGCATGGCCGGCCCGGGAAGCAGGCAGGCAATGATATTGGCCAGGGCGAAACCGAGCAGCAGTTCGAAAGACATGGAAACTCCTTGATGGGAAATATGCTCGAAGTTTTCCGGCAAGTGATCGAAAAGTCAACCTATCCGGCGCATCGTACAGGATACGACTGTTCGGAAGGCGGCGAAGGGTGAGCACAAGAAAACGCCGGCCCGCAGCGTAGGGAACACTATGTGGAGAGCCGACGTTTTTGCGGCAATGAAGTCATCAAGCCCCGGCTTTCGTCGGTCAGTGCCTTCGTTCGCCGTGGTATTCAAGGGTCTTCATGAGCTGCGACAGATCGAACGGCTTATGCAGCAGGCCGTCCATGCCTACGGCCTCGAAGCGTTCGCGGTCTTCGTCTCCTGCATAGGCGGTCAGGGCGATAACCGGCACGTTGAGGGACATCTCCCGGATGCGGCGGGTAGCCTCCAGGCCGTCCATGACCGGCATCTGGATGTCCATAAGTACCAAGTCGTATTCCTTGCGACTCAACAACTCCAGAGCTTCCGCCCCGTTGGTGGCCACTTCCACGTGGTGTCCGGCCTTGTCCAGAATGGATTTGACCAGAAGTTGGTTGGTGCTGTCGTCCTCCACGTAGAGGATGCGCATGGGAACAGTGGCTGCTCCCTCCGAAACACTTTTTTCCTGGGTCTCGGCGACAGCCTCGCGCAGCGCCAGGGTAAAGGCGAAAGTGCTGCCGGCCCCCACTTCGCTGCACATGTAAAGGGTGCCGCCGAGCATTTCCACCAACCGGGCGGCGATGCTCAGTCCCAGACCGGAACCGCTGTACTTCTTGGTCATGATATCTTCGCCCAGGGTGAAGCTGTCCATGACCGTACGTTGTTTTTCAACCGGGATGCCGATACCGGAATCCGAAACGATGAACCGGATACGCCAAACTCCGTCGCGGTCCTTGCCCGCATCCTCCACGCGGAAGGAGACTTCGCCGGAAAAGGTGAAGTGAACCGCATTCTTGAGCAGGTTGGTCAACACCTGTTTGAGATGAAGGATGTCTCCATGCAGCAGTTTGGGCAGAGAAGGGGCATAGGATACATTGAATTCAAGACCCTTGAGCTTGGCCTGCACGGACGTGGACGCCAGGAGAGCCTCCAGGCTCTTGCGCAGGCCGAACTCGATCTCCCGACGTTCCATGCGGCCGAATTCGATGTTGGAAAGGTCGAAAAGATTCTTGACCAGTTCCAGGAGCTTGACGGAAGACTGCTTGACCATTTCCAGGTATTCCAGGCTCTCCTCGTTCTGTTCCTGGTCCAAGAGCAGCTGAATCAAGCCCATGATGCCGTTGAGCGGCGTACGCAATTCATGGCTCATGTTTGAAAGAAACTGAGTCTTGGCCACGTTGGCGATCTCGGCCCGGTCCTTGGCCTCCAGCAATTCGGATTCGATGCGTTTCTGTTCGCTGATGTCGCTGAAGGTGACCACCACCCCCTCAACCCTGCCCTTTTCCACAATGGGCATGCATTTATAGGAGATGGGGAACTTGGCGCCGTCCTTGCGCCAGAAATATTCATTGTCCCCCTGGCTCGGCCGTCCGGTTTCAAGGGTTCTGCGGATGGGGCAGCGCTCCACGGGATACGGCTGGCCGTTCCGCATCGTATGATGGCAGGTCAGATGGTTGTTCTTGCCCATAAGTTCCAATGCATCCCACCCGAGCATCCTGGCGGCCGCGGGATTCACGAACGTGTTCCGCCCGTTTTTGGCGATACCGAAAATACCCTCCCCGGCCGCATTGAGGATCATGGCGTTTTGCTGACTGATCTTGGCAAGAGCCTCGTTGGAACGCTTGCGCACGGTGATGTCCTGGGCCATGCCGCAAAAGGCGTAGGCGTCCCCGAACTCATTGAGCAATGGAAAAAGCGTCGTGGAATAGCAACGCTTTTCCCCCCGGACCTCCATGCAATCGTCCACAGTCAAAGGCTGCTGGCTTCCGGTAAGGTGCGCAAGCCGGGCATGAAAATTCCGGGCCACCTCCGTGGGCAGCAGGTCCGCAAAGGTTTTGCCCACAATCTTCTCATATGGAAGCCCCATCAACTCGCAGCAGGCCTTGTTGACCACCAGGTAGCGCCCCTCCTGGTCGAAAATGGTGATCATCATGGGGCTGAAATCGAGGATGGACTGCAATTTCGTGTGCGCCTCGCGCAATTCCTCGACGCCCTCTTCCACACGCTGCTCAAGGGATTGTTTGGAGCTTCTGAGTTGCCGCTCCATATCCTTGCGCCTGGTGATGTCGCTGAAAATGAGCACCGAGCCGGTGAACTTGCCCGACACGTCGGCCATGGCGCTCCAGTCCACGTTGTAGATACGCCGCTCCCCGGCGACGTCCAACGTCTGCTCAAAGGTCTTTTGCCGACCCGGTTCGGGTGGAGCGGACCGCAGCATGTCCATGGCGGACAACAATTCATGGATGGGCATGCCCAGCCATTTCTGCACCTCCAGCGCGCCATTCGTCCCCAGTCCGCCGTAATGCAGCGGACCATCTGCTTCACCGTATCCGCACAAGGTCGCCGCCGCCCGATTCATATGCACCACGTTCCCCTGCTCATCCATGAGCAACACCGGGGAATGCAGGCTCTCGATGGCGGTCATGAACCGGTTCTTCTCATTGGTCGTCAGGCGGTTCTTGAACTGGAGTTCGGCAATGAATTCCCGGTCGTCCTTGCCGGTCCATTCCACACTGATGCCGAGTTCGAAACGGTCGAAACACCCCAGTACAAACGCGAGGTACTCCTCATGCTTGGGGTCGTCTCCCAAGAATTCATTGATGAAGTCCATATAGGTACGACGGTAATATTTGAGCAACCCCAGGAACATGCCGATGGGGATGCCTCGCTCGCGGTGGCGCCGTCCCTCCAACACGCCGAAACTGGCCACAGGGTCGCCGATGAAGTTGTCGTTGGGACCGAGCAGCGGCAGAGCGCCGCCGTAGGATTCTATCTGGCCGACCATGGCGTCGGTGAGCCCGGCGACGGATATGCGCCAAGCCTCCAGCAGGGTCGAGGTATAATGAGTGTATCCATGCTTCTTCGCATAGTGCAGGATACGATGCATGAGCCAGTCTTCGTTTTCGGGCAGAAGCTCCGCAAGAATCCGCATCTCTCACTCCGCTGGTTTGCCCGTCCACCAACCGGCAGGCAGGACATGCTCCCTTAGTTTTTCATTACACTTTCAAGGGCAGTGGACAATTAGAATTCCCGGAGCTCCGGAAACGCAAAAGGCCGTCCCAAGAGAGACGGCCTTTTCACAACGCGGGCTGGAAAAGCTATTCGCCGAGATAGGCCTTGCGGATGTCGGAATTGCTCAACAAGGCACTGGCGTCATCTTCCATGACCACCGAGCCCGTCTCCAGCACGTAGCCTCGATGGGAGGCCTGCAGGGCCAGATTGGCGTTCTGCTCCACCAAAAGAACGGTGACGCCCTGGCTGTTGATCTCCTCAATAATCTTGAATATCTGCTGCACGATGAGCGGGGCCAGCCCCATGGACGGCTCGTCCAGGAGCAGCACCTTGGGGCGGCTCATGATGGCCCGGCCGATGGCCAGCATCTGCTGCTCGCCGCCGGAGAGTGTGCCGCCCAGCTGTCTGCGGCGTTCGCGAAGCTTGGGAAAGAACTCGAAAGCCCGCTCCATGTCGTCCTTGATCCCCGCTTGGTCTTTGCGGAAAAACGCTCCCATTTCCAGATTCTCGGTGACAGTGAGCCGTGGAAAGATGCGGCGGCCTTCGGGAACCTGGCACAGGCCCATGGTGGGCAGGACCTCCGAACCCAAGGCGTTGATGCGCTCGCCCTGGTAGAAGATGTCGCCCTTCACGGTCGGAACAATGTTGCAGATGGTCATCAGCGTGGTTGACTTGCCCGCGCCGTTGGCTCCGATGATGGAAACGATCTCGCCTTTGTGCACCTTCAGGGAGATGCCCTTGAGGGCTTCGATGTTGCCGTAGGCCGAAGTGACGTCCCTGAGTTCGAGAATGACTTCCTTGCTTTCGCTCATGATATCTCTTTTCTTCGAATTGCTTGAAAACTAATCCATTTCCTCGGAACGGCGCCCCACGCGCTTGGCCGGCCACAACCCCTTGGGGCGCACCAGCATCATGACGGTCATGACGCCGCCAAAGACCAGCATGCGGTAAAGGTCGAACTCACGAAAAACCTCGGGCAGGGCTATGAGAGCCAAGGCACCGAGAATGACGCCCGGGATGGAGCCCATGCCGCCCAGGACCACCATGGCCAGCACCATGGCCGATTCCAGGAAGGTGAAGGACTCGGGGCTGACGAAGCGCATGCGGGAGGCGAAAAAGGCCCCTGCGAAACCGGCGAAGACCGCTCCCGAGGCATAGGCCAGCAGCTTGAGCAGGAAGGTGTTCACTCCCATGAGCTCGGCTGCGGTCTCGTCCTCGCGGATGGCCTCCCAGGCGCGGCCTATGCGCGAATAGTTGAGACGGTAAACGGCGATAATGGTGCAGATGGCGATGAACAGGATCACGTAATAATACATCCAGACCTTCTTGACCCAGAAGTGCTCCAGGGTCCAGCCGTTGGTCATGTCAAGCCAGTAGACGCCCGGACGCTTGATGCCGGACAGGCCGTTGGGACCGTTGGTCAACTCCATCCAGTTGTTGAGAATGAGACGCACGATTTCCCCGAAGCCCAGGGTGACGATGGCCAGGTAATCCCCGCGCATGCGCAGGGTCGGATAGCCGATGATGCAGCCGGCGATGGCAGCCAGGCAGCCAGCGATGGGCAGGCTCATCCAGAAAGAAAGCTGGTAGTGGATGGACAGCAGCGCATAGGTGTAGGCCCCCACTCCGTAGAAGGCTATGTATCCGAGGTCCAGCAGGCCGGCCAGCCCCACCACGATGTTCAGTCCCAGGCCGAGGCAGACGTAGATGAGCACGTTACAGGCCACGTCATGACCATAGCGACCGGTCATGGACGGAAAAACCAGGGCCAGAGCCAACAATATCAACAGAAGCAGCCACTGGGGGATGGCGGCATAGGCCTTTCGCGTGCTTCCGGTGATGGCGGAGCCCGCTTTCTTGGCTCCGTCGAAAACGCCGCGCACGTTCAGCTCGTAGACGATCATGATGCACAAGGCTGCGACGGCCAGCTTGCCCCACAAGGCGAATGTCGTGCCGAATTCAAGACCTTCGGGCTTGATGCCCAGCAACGGCCACAGGATGACGAACAGCCAGATGAGGCCGATGCCGAAGGACACCCACCTTTTCTTAAACTCGTGTATCATCGACGTTCTCTCCCATGATGCCGGTGGGCCTGAAGTACAGTACCGCGATAAGAATGATGAAAGCGAACACATCCTTGTATTCACTGGACAGATATCCCGCGGCGAAAATCTCGACCATACCGATGATCAGGCCGCCGACCATGGCCCCGGTGATGTTGCCGATGCCGCCGAGCACGGCCGCGGCAAAGGCCTTGATGCCGGGAACAAAGCCCATGGAATAGTTCACCGAGCCGTAGTAGAAGCCGACCATGATGCCCGCGGCTGCGGCCAGGCCCGCGCCGATGGCGAAGGTCAGGGAAATGATCTTGTTGGAATTGATGCCCACCAGTGCGGACATGACCTTGTCCTGGGCCGTGGCGCGCATGGCCTTGCCGATACGGGTCTTGAACACGAGCAGGTTCAGGCAGATGAGCAACGCGGCAGTGATGAGGACTATGTAAATCTGCATGTAGGATACGACCACGTTGCCGAAATGGAAACCGCCGGCGGTCATTTCCGTGGGATACGCCTTGTCGTACACGCCCTGGGTGAGCATGAGTCCGTTCTGGAGGAAAATGGACATGCCCAGTGCGGACAGGAGCACGGACAGACGCGAACTGGAGCGCAAAGGCTTGTAGGCCACCTTTTCCACGGCCATGGCCAGCAAGGCGCAGTAGCCCATGGTCAGGCCAAGCCCGAGAGCGATGCACAACACAGGGCTCATTCCTTGTGCGGACAGGTAGCTGATGATGATGACACCCATGTACCCGCCTGCGGCAAAAAACTCGCCGTGGGCGAAGTTGATCAGCTGAATGATGCCGTAGACCATGGTGTAACCCAACGCAATGAGGGCGTAGACTCCTCCGAGGGTTATACCGTTGACGAGCTGTTGCAGAAAATAGTCCATGAAATCTCTTGGGTGGAAATGTTGGCGGGGCCCCAGCGGGAGCCCCGCTTGAAATCGTTACTTAGTATTTTTTACCGGTCTGGGCGTTCCAGAAATCCACATACTTGCCGTTTTCGATCTTGCGGATGATGTAGTTGGAACCGGAATCGCCGTTCTCCTTGTACTTGAAGCTCTTGGAAGCTCCCTTGAATTCCATGGACAGCAGGGCCGCACGGACCTTGTCCAAATCGGTGGAGCCGGCCTTCTTCACTGCGGCCATGTAAGCCATTGCCGAGTCATAGGCATAGGTGGAGTATGCGCCGGGCTTGCCGTACTTGGGTTCGTAGAACTTGATGAACTGTTTGTAGGACGGAGTATTGGGATCGACATAGCCGAAGGTCAGGAACATGCCGTTGGCGTCCTTTTTGGCGATCTTGATGAGCTGCGGATGATACACGGCGTCCTGGGCAAGATACACGGCGTCGATGCCCATGCGCTTGGCCTGGATGATGAGCAACGCGCCTGTGGCGGAGTTTTGCAGGGAGACGTAGAAAACGTCGGGTTTGGCGGCCTTGACCTTGGTCAACACTGCGGAGAAGTCCTTGTCGCCCTGGTTGACGTGCTCATGACCCAGTACCTTGATTCCCGCTGCCGGGCAGCCCTTTTCCACGTTGTCGGCCAGTCCCTGGGAATAAGCGGTCTTGTCGTCCACCAGATAGATGGTCTTGGCCTTGAGGTATTCCTTCATGAAACGAAGGGCGGCCTTGGACTGGTCGTCGTCGCGGCCGCAGGTGCGGAAAATGTTCTTGAGCCCCCGTTCGGTGACCTTTTCGTTGGTGGATCCGGGAGTAAGCATGATGATGTCTTCTTCATCCAGGGTCTCGGATGCGGGCAGGGTCGCACTGGAGCAGTAGGCGCCGATGACGGCCGCCACTTCTTCGTTGATGAGCTTGTTGGCTGCCGCGACGGCCTGGCGGGGGTCGCATGCGGTGTCCTGGGCGGACAGGGTGATGTCGTCGAAGCCGGGGATGCCGCCTTCGGCCTTCACGACCTCGATGGCGGTACGCACGCCGTTGGCGATGTCGTTGCCGTCTGCGGCGTAGGGCCCGGTGAGCGGGCTCATGCTTCCGAGCTTCAGGGTTTCCGCAAAGGCGGAGGCGGAGGCCAGGGTCATGGCCAGGACGAGTATCAATGCCAAAATGCGTTTCATTACAGCACTCCCGTAGTTAATGGTTTCCAGCCAAGGTGGCTATTGGCCGAGATATGCCTCGATCACTTTCGGGTCCCTCTGTATTTCCTCTGGTTTTCCCTCGGCGATCATCACACCATGGTCGAGCACCACGATCCTGTTGCAGATGCCCATGACGACCTTCATGTCGTGCTCCACCATGAGCACGTTGACGCCCAAGCCGGAAATACGGCCTATGGTCTCCATGAGTTCGTGGCTTTCTGCGGGATTGAGCCCGGCGGCGGGCTCGTCCAGGAGAATGGTGTGGGGTTCGGAAGCCAGCGCTCGAGCGATCTCCAAACGGCGCTGATGCCCGTACGGCAGGTTGGAGGCCACCTCGTCCGCATAATCGGCCAGCCCCATGAAGCTGAGCGCCTCCATGGACTTCCCGGTGATGCGCTTTTCCTCGCGCTTCTGGGCCGGGGTGCGGAAAATGGCCCTGAAAACGCCCGCCCTGCTGCGGCTGTGCTGGGCCACCATGCAGTTTTCGAGCGAAGTCATATTTTGAAAAAGGCGAATATTCTGAAAAGTCCGCGCTATCCCCATGGACAGCACCTGATAGGGACGCAGCCCGGTGATGACCGTATCGTCGTAGATGACTTTGCCGTCCGACGCCTTGTACACGCCCGTGATGACGTTAAACACGGTGGTCTTGCCCGCACCGTTGGGGCCGATCAAACCGACGACCTCCCCTTCCTTAACGGAGAAGTTCACATCGGTCAGGGCCTGCAGGCCGCCAAACCGAACACAGATGTCTGAAAGAGTGAGATTTGCCATAATTAACTGTTAGCTTTACGAAAAATCCCAAAAAAACACAAGATGAAAAATAATTTTCACTATATCACCAGATTATCTTGCCAAATTCGAGCAATCACCCAGTTTACCCGCACAAAAATCAGAAAAAAATACTTTTTTTGTCAATCCATTCTGTTTACCCCACACCAAAACCGAATTTTTCACTGCCTGATCATCCAATCAATACTCATCGACAGCAACGGCTCTTCTTTTCTCCTTTTCAAACCTCATTTTTCGGAAAACGCACCTCACATTTTCTCACAACACCAAACTTGACTGAAAGCCTCTTGAAGATGTGTTTCATGTATCTCCAACTCGACTTCTATCGAGTGTACCACAAAAAATCCCCCTGCCTAGAGGCAGGGGGATTGGAATTGCACTCGTGCCGCGCAAACGCAGCTCAAGAACCCTTGAGAACTACCAGTCGGAGTCTGCAAAGGGATTGGAGCCGAAACCGAAGTCGGCTTCGGGCTCGCCACCGGTGGACGGAGCGTCACCGGAAGCGCCGGAAGCGGCAGCGTCACCGGCCGGGGCCGCGCCTTCGGCGCCGGCAACGCCGGCGACCACAACGCCTTCCTTCTTGACCTTTTCCACTTCGGCGAGCAGATCGTTAAGCTTCTTGATGTGCTCGTCGATCTTGGTGTTGGAGCTCAGGATGGCCTTTTCAGCACCGGCGGAAGCAGCCTCGAAGGTCTTCAGCTTGGCTTTGATGTCGGCCACTTCCTTATCCTTGGCGGCAACAGCGTCTTTCAGCTGGGCCAGTTCCACCTTTGCGGCGGCGTTTTCATCCTTCATGGTGACCATGGACTCCAGCACAGCCTGAGCGACTGCGGCATCGGCCATGGGAGCGATCTTGATCTGGTTGCCCAGCTTGGCGATATCGCCCTCGGCGTACTTGGTCAGTGCAGGCTCGGTTTCGTAGATGTAAGCCTTACACAGAGCCTGCGCCACGGGAGCGACAGCGGCGTCCACAGCCTCAACCTGCAGCAGGTAGGCGAGCATTTCCAATTGGGAAGCGTCAGCAGCCTGGCCGCGAAGGACGGACACGAAGGTGTTCATCGGGAAAACTTTAGCTTCAGCCATTTTGATCCTCCTTAAGAGAACAGCTTTCTAGTATTTCCAACCCATGCAGCCTTACTTCGCGGCGCCCATGGGGATACGACCTGTGGTCTTGGCATAGGCCAGGGCCACCGTACGGTACACAAGGTGGCCCAGTTTGGACCAGGGCAGGTATGCCAGGAGCATGAACACTGCCACCAAATGCACGAAGTAGGTGGGATAGGCCAGTACGGCAACATTCAGCAGACGGAAGATCTCGGCACCGATACCGGTGAGGGCGATGACCCAGATCACACCGAGCAGATACCAGTCATAGAAGCTGGAGCCCTGCTTGCCGGGGTCCAGGGACTGGCGGCGCTTGGTCAGACGTATCAGGCCGAAGAGCATCAGCAACGCGCCGATGTTGGCCAGCACCTTGATGACGCTGTGCTGCGGCATCGGAGTGGAGCCCAGCAGCGAGAGCAGCTTCACCGGTCCGCTTTCCAGACCCATGATGTGCTCCAGGAACCAGGCGCCGAACCAGTGCCCGGTAGCCACGACGCCAGTGACGAACAGCAGGATGATAAACGCGTACATGAGCATCTTGTGCCCGAAAGCGCGCTTCACGTCGGCATCATCCTCACCGCAGTCATTGAACTGGGTGTGCTGCAAAACCTCGTTCTTGATGGTGTCGATCAAGGCGGAGCAGAAGCAGGGCTTCTCGGCGCCGGTGAGGTCATACACGGCCGGGACTTTCTTGAATCCGGCGAGCAGGTTCTTCACCCCCACGAAGAAGCAGATCACCATGAAGGCGAATGCCGCGCCGAAAATGGGGTCGATGAAGTAGTCGCCCGGGAACAGGCCCCCATAGATGACGGCGCCGTCCACGGCAGGCACCCAGCCGTGCGCACCGTCGGCCACGAACTTGGGTAACGCCGTGCCGAACTTGGCGGCCTGCATGGACCAGATCAGCAGGTAGATGACGGCCGGAACGACTGCGAGCATGAGCGTGCCGCCGATGTTGGACATCAACTTGCCGATGAAGCCAAGGGGGGCCAGCTGGCGGTAGGCCATGTTCCTCAGGGCGGCCAGCAGGTCGCCCGGCTTTGCGCCGCGGGGGCACAGGTCGGAACAGGTTCCGCAGTTGTGGCAGAGCCAGATATCGATATCGTTGACCAGGCGGTCCTTGAGACCCCACTGCGCCCAGACCATCTCCTTGCGGGGATAGGGGCTGTCAGCCGGGGACAGCGGGCAAACGACACTGCAGGTCGCGCACTGGTAGCATTTCTTGAGGGAGTCCCCTCCAACAGCCTGCAACTCTTTCACGAATTTCAGGTCCGGTTGTACCCTGACGTTGTTCGACATGGTCCGTACCTCCTAGTAGCCCTTGAAGGGGTTGGGGCCGAAGTTGGTGGTGATGTTGGAGACGAAGTCCTCGATCAGTCCGGGTACCTTGTCGTACTCGTCGATGGACAGTTCGTACTGCTCAACTCGTTCGGGCTCGACGCCGAGGCGGCCAAGGGATTCCGCAATATTTTCCTTGCGGCGGCTGCACAGTTCGGAGCCTTTCACGAAGTGGCACTGGTAATCATCACCATACTTGCAGCCAAGCATCATCACGCCGTCCACGCCCTTACTCATGGCGTCTGCGACCCAGATGGCGTTGACGGAACCGAGGCAGCGCACCGGAATGAAGCGCACGTACGGGTTCCACTTCCTGCCGCGCATGGCTGCCATGTCCAGAGCCGGGTATGCATCGTTTTCGCAGGCGAGAACGATGATGCGCGGGCCGCCTTCCTCGATCTTGTCGGGGACGTTGACCTGTTTGATCGTGGTGCCGATCTGGCCGATGTTGTAGTTGTCAAAGGAAATGACGCGTTCCGGACACGCCCCCATGCAGGTGCCGCAGCGGCGGCAGCGGGTGGGGTTCGGTTTCGGCGTTCCCTTTTCGTCATCGTCCAGAGCGCCGAACGGGCATTCTTCAGTACAACGCTTGCACTGGGTGCAGCGGGTGAAGTTGAAGACCGGATAGCTCAGGTCGCCGGAGCGGGGGTGCACCGCAACGCCGTGGTTGGCGGACTCGATGCACTGGATGGCCTTGAGGGTGGCGCCTGCGGCGTCTTCCCTGGACAATCCCAGCCCCATGGGCTGACGGACGGCGCCTGCGGCATACACGCCGGTACGTCGGGTTTCGTACGGGAAGCAGATATAGTTGGAATCCGCGAAACCGTCGAAGAGTTCCAGATCCGGGAATGCCGGCCCCTGGCGATACACCAGGTTGATGGTCGGGTCGGCGGCAGTGGTCGGAACCATGGCCGTAGGCAGCACGACCAGGTCGGCGGCGATCTCGATGCGGTCGCCGAGCAGAGTGTTCTTGGCGACAACCACCACGGAACCGCCCTCTTCCCTGACCTCCACGACGTCGGCCTTGGAGAGCATGACCGCCGGATTGTCCTGGGCGGCCTTGTAGTACTGCTCGTTGATGCCGGGGACCATCATGTGATCGTAGAGGATATAGGCCATGCCGCCGGCTTCGGCGACATAGTTGGCCTGCTTCAGGGCGACCAGGGAAGTCAACTCGGAGCTGTAGGCCAGATGCTTTGCGGATTCCTTGTCCGGGTAGACGAAGGTTTCGCATTCTTCGCCCTCACCGCCTTCCGCGGTCTCGTCGCAGGGCAGTTCCTCCACGGGCTCGCAGACTGCGCCGGCCTCGTAGGAAACGCCTTCCATGAACTTGCCGGGATCGCAGATAAAGCACACGGTCTGAGCGCCAAGGGAGCCTTCTGCCGCCTTGAGCTCGAATTCGCGTGTGGTAAGTACGTTTTTAATTTTACCGTAACCCAGGGGCTCAAGATACTTGGCATCGCCAGGTACCCAGCCGGTTGCCAGAACGATGGAGCCGATCTCAAAGGCTTCACCGTTGGCCAGGGTCACGTTGTAGTTGCCCGGAGCACCCTCCACGGCCTTGACCGTGGTGCCCTTGAAAACCTTGATCTTGCCGTTGCCTTCGACATCGGCGATCAGGCCCTCCACACCGGTTTCCTGGTTCCGGTCATACGGGTAGGCCAGGGGGAAGGAAGCCTTGAAGACGGCAGCCTTGCCGCCCAGCTTGTCTTCCTTTTCCACCAGGACAACGTCGTAGCCGAGGGAAGCCGCGTTCAACGCGGCGTTGAGACCGGTGAAACCGCCGCCCATGACCATGACGGCCTTGACGGTTTCGGGCAATTCCGGATTGGGGATGTTGCTGCCGTTGATCTTGGCAATGCCCATGTTGATGTAGTCCTTGGCGATGACTTCCATCTGACCGGGCAGCTTCGGATCGTCCTCAAAGGACCAGACACAGAATTCGCGCAGGTTGACGCGCTCCACCTGGGTCGGACCGTCAAACTTGAACACATCCCATTTCACGCGCGGGGAACAGGCGCAGCAGACGACGCCGTCGAGTTCGTTCTCGGCGATGTCGGCTTCGATCATGGCCTTGCCTTCCGGGCTGCAGAGCACCTGGTTGGACTTGGCCACTTTCACGAAGGAAGAATGCCTGCCGTTCTGCGCGAATTCAGCAAGGGCGTCGACATCGAGGTTGGCCCCGATATCGCAGCCTCCACAGATATATACACCAAGCTTTTCAGCCATTTTCACTACCTCCCAACAACGGTTTGGATCGCTTTCATCGCGGCGCTGGTGCCGGACTGGGCGGTCTTCATGACGTCGAGCGGCTGCTTGGCGCAACCAGCGGCGATAATGCCCTGCTCGTCTCCGCCGACAACGAAGCCCTCTTCGTCCATCGGGGCGCCGGCAGGCACCTGTGCGCCGGCCATGCTCGGCTGCATACCAGTGGCCAGGACCACCATGTCGAACTGTTCGTCGCTTTTGATACCCGTGATCGCGTTTTCAACGGTGACGATGGGATTCTTGGCGGCGTCTTCGGCGATGGCGGCGACCTTGCCCTTGACCAGACTCAGTTTCGGATTCTGCTCGGTCATGGCCTTGAACTTGTCGTAACGGCCCGGGGTGCGAAGGTCGATGTAGTAAACGGTGACGGCCGCATCCGGGTACTGTTCACGCAGATAGCGCACGTGCTTCAGGGAAGCCATGCAGCAGATGTACGAACAGTAGTTCAGATGGTTCTGGTCACGGGAACCGGCGCACTGCACAAAAGCGATGCGCTTGGGCTCGGCCTTGTCCGAAGGACGCAGGACCTTGCCGCCGGTGGGACCGTTGGGAGCGGCCAGACGTTCAAACTGCATGTTGCTGACAACGTTGGCCAGCTCGCCGCCGCCCAGGTTGTCCAGCTTGGACATGTCGTAGGGTTTCCAACCGGTGGCCCATACAACAGAGCCGACCTTGAGGTCGAAAACCTTTTCTTTGTCGTCGAGTGCGACGGCATCATAAGCACATGCGCTCTTGATGCTTTCCAGTTCGCCGGCATCGCAAGCGTCCTTGTCCAGAACATAGCGCTGCGGGAACGCGAACGGGTGGGTGATGTAAGCGGCCTTGCGCTTACCGGTACCGAAATCGAATTCACTCGACACGGTGGTGTTTGCGGCCTTGGCACAGTCGCCGCAAGCGGTGCACTTTTCGTTGATGTACCTCGGGCGCTGTTTGATTTTCACATCGAAGTTGCCGGGGCCGCCCGAGACGGACTCGACATCAGCCATTGTGAAAACCTTGACCCTGGGATTCTTCTTGATGCGCTGGAACTGGATTTCCAGGCCACAGGAAGGAGGACACATCTTCGGAAAATAGTGCTTGAGCTGCGCCACCCTACCACCAAGGTAAGGGTTGGTCTCTACAATGTACACCTCGTGGCCGACTTCTGCGGCTTCGAGGGCGGCGGTGATTCCTGCGAACCCTCCGCCTACAACGAGAATACTGTTATTCGACATTCTCACACTCCTCCCTAATGATGTTGAGGCTCAGCCAACAAAATGGCCTAAACCCAGACTGGAAAATCCCCTGTTCCAGCCTGGATTCAGACCATTTTCACCAGGTCTGAGAAAGGTAAAAAGGCGGCTGCGGTCTTGCCGCAGCCGCCTTGGAAGTCATCTCTTATGCAGGGATGATCTGGTAGTACGCGCGTTTGAAGATCTTGGTCTCTTCGGTGGCGGGATCGTACTTGGAGTTGACGAAGCACTTCCACTTGCTGTCGTCCAGGCCCATGAAGTCGCCGCGGTAGTAGAAGCCCGGGTAACGGGATTCTTCACGGAACTCGATGTGCTGCATGTGCAGGCGGACAGTCCACAGGCGGTGGAACTGTTCCCAACAACGCATCAGTTCGTGCAGGTCACGGGCGGCCAGGTTCTTGGAGTCTTCTTCCAGCATGCCGAGCAGCCAGAAGCCGGTGTTCAGCAGAGCCTTGGAAGTCATGTACAGAGTGGCAACACCGCCGCCGTATTCATCGGTGGCCTTGATCAGGCGCATCATGAAGTTGTGCGGGGTGATGTAGTTCGGGTTGACGACCGGGTCGGTGGAGATGGCTGCACCGGCCTTGTAGGTTTCCCAAGGCTGGTAGATCTCTTTGGCCAGATCGGCAGCATTTTCCTTCAGGGACGGCTTGAAGTCCTTGTGGTCAACAACCCAACGGACCATCTGCTTACCGACGATGCGGCCTTCAGCGTGGGAACCGGAGGAGAACTTGTGACCGGAGGCGCCGACGCCGTCAGCGCAGGTGAACAGGCCGTTGACGGTGGTCATACGGTTGTAGATCTTGCCGTTGTCGGCTTTGACCTTGTACTCGTCGGGGACCCAGGACTCGTCCGGGCCGGAAGTCCAGATGCCGCAGCAACCGGAGTGGGAGCCGAGGAGATAAGGTTCGGTGGGCATGATTTCGGAACCGCGGTCTTCCGGTGCGCAGTTGGTGGCGGCCCAGAGGTTGGCCTGGCCGACGCACATGTCGAGGAAGTCTTCCCATGCTTCGGACTCAAGGTGCTTCCACTCGGGGCTGGTCAGGTCACCGTTGACGGTGTTCAGCAGAGCGGTCTTGGTGTCCATGTAGATCGGGCCGCGACCTTCGCGCATTTCGCGAAGCATCATGTGGTTACGCAGGCAGGTCGGGATGATGTGACCCTTGGCGTAGCCGCGATCTTCGTAGGGCTTCAGCATGGCGCGGTTGGTTTCGCAGTAGTCTTCGCCCTTGTAGTTAGTGGCTTTGGCCTTGAAGAGCAGGAACCATGCGCCGACCGGACCGTAACCGTCCTTGAAGCGGGCGGGGACGAAGCGGTTTTCCATCATGGTCATTTCTGCGCCGACCTGAGCACACATGGTGTAGGTGGAACCAGCGTTCCAGACCGGGTACCATGCACGACCCATACCTTCACCAGTGGAGCGCGGACGATAAACGTTGACGGCGCCGCCACAGGCAACAACAGCGGTGTTGCAGCGGATCAGGTACACTTTGTTTTCACGGGTGGAGAAACCGACGGCACCGGCAATGCGGTTGGGCTCGTTGGCATCCAAGAGCATCTTAACGATGAATACGCGCTCAAGGTAGCGTTCTTCGCCGAGAGCGTTCTTGGCGGCCTCAGCAACGATGCACTTGTAGGATTCACCGTTGATCATGATCTGCCAGCGACCGGAACGGACCGGAGCGTCGCCGTTGCGGATGGCGAGGCCTTCGGACTTGGCCTTGGCGCCGTCAAGGTTCTTGCCGTCTTTCTTGACCCAAACGGGGAGACCCCATTCTTCGAAGAGGTGGACGGAATCGTCGACGTGGCGGCCGAGGTCGAAGATCAGGTCTTCGCGGACCAGGCCCATGAGGTCGGTGCGGACCATGCGGACGTAATCGTCAACATCGTTCTCACCGCAGTAGGTGTTGATTGCGGACAGGCCCTGCGCAACAGCGCCGGAACGCTCGAGGGCGGCCTTGTCAACCAGCAGCAGGGAAATGGACGGATCAACTTTTTCGATCCAACGGACGGCTTCGAAAGCGGCGCCGCAGTTACCCATACCACCGCCGACCATCAAAATGTCGACGTCTTTTTCGATGATTTCGGGTTCGGCCAGAGCCACACCCTTGGGGGCTTCTTTAGTGGGAAGCAGAGGCATAGTTTCCTCCTACTGTTATTCGGTTCAGTGTATCAAACCTGTTGAGCAAGTAGCGAATAAGATTAGAAGGGACTAGCCTTCCAGTTCGCCGGCCTTCCAAACGCGAGACATGTCTGCGTCGGAAACTTCAGCCTTCTGGCCCAAAGCTTCCTTCGGAGCAATCAGTTCGGTCTCGGTGAACAGCAGTTCGCTGTCGAGATCGCCGGGCTCGGGCTTGCCTTCAAAGGGTTTGATGGAACCTTCCGGGGTGGTGCGGATGGGGAATTTGAACCGCTTCACACTGCCGTTACGGAACTTGATGGTCCACATGATGTCTTCAGCGGAGCGCATGGGGATGGAGGTGCCTCCCATGGGTGCGAAGTCAGCATAGGGGCGTGCTTCGATGGCGCCCTGCGGGCAAATCTTCACGCAGGAATAGCATTCCCAGCATGCGGACGGTTCCTGGTTGTATGCCTTCATTTCGTCGGCATCCAGGATCATCAGGTCGTTGGGGCAAATGTACATGCAAGCGGTCTTTTCGCCACCCTTGCAGCCGTCACATTTTTCCGGGTTAACAAAGGTCGGCATAACTTCTCCTCCTAAAGGGTTTATTGATGAAAACAATTACCGACATCCTCTACCGAATTGGTGTCCACCTAACTCATAGGTGGAGACTGCGGATTAGCAAGACGACAGGCCGATGTCAACGTGAAAGTGAATTTTTGAACAAGCTCGGACTCTTTCAAGCCTCCGAGAGACCGAATCAGGGAACACCCCGTCATCCCTCGACTTTTCAGCTATTCCCACTATCAGGATGTACGACCGGATCATCCGCCAAATTACTAAGGGTAGTAGTTCATCTCCGCGATTCTCCGCAAGCAATTTCTGAAACAGAACAACAATAATAATGTTATTTTTTCAACTATCCAAAATAACTACTTTTTTCCACTTCATTCAAATCGCAAGTGTCTAGACTTTGTTTTGATATAGTCTAAGTCTATCTTTTCGCCGTTTACCAAGTGATTTCGGGGCTTGCCGCCGAGAAAAAATCTGCTTGACACTACTTTCACAAACTGCAAGAAAAGGTTGCCTTATTTGAGTGAAAAAGTATGGCTGAATTTACTCCACGTGGGAGTCTGGTCATACATTGTTAGGTTGTAAAACCTTAATAAATAAAGCGTGTTAGGAGGCTTACACATGTCCAAGCTGGTACCCCCTCATGGAGGCAAAGGTCTCGTTTGCTGTCTGCTTGAAGGCGCTGAGCGCGATGCAGAACTGAAAAAGGCTGCGGGCCTGAAGCAGCTCGAAATTTCCGCCCGCGCCAAGGGCGACCTGATCATGATGGGCATCGGCGGTTTCTCTCCGCTGGATGGCTTCATGACCAAGGCCGACTGGAAAGGCGTTTGTGAAAAATTCCTGATGGCCGACGGCACCTTCTGGCCCGTCCCGGTCACCCTGGACACCGACGACGATTCCATCAAGGAAGGCGACGAAATCGCACTGGTGAACAAAGGCGAAGTCTACGCCACCATGAAGGTCACCGAAAAGTACGAAATGACCGACGCCGACAAGAAGTGGGAATGCGAAATGGTCTACAAGGGTGAAGGCGAAGACTCCGTCGACGACAAGTTCTGGGAAGTCGCCCTCGAAGATCACCCGGGTGTCCAGATGGTCATGGCCCAGGGCAAGTTCAACCTGGCCGGTCCCGTCAAGGTTCTTTCCGAAGGCGATTACGCGGAACGTTTCCCGGGCGTCTACCTGACTCCCACGCAGATCCGCGACGAAATGGAAAAGCGCGGCTGGGCCAACGTTGCCGCTCTGCAGCTGCGTAACCCCATGCACCGCTCCCACGAATTCCTGGCCAAGATCGCCATCGAAGTGTGTGACGGCTGTGTCATTCACTCCCTGATCGGCAACCTGAAGCCGGGCGACATCCCGGGCGATGTCCGCATCAAGTGCATTCAGACCCTGATCGACAACTACTTTGTCGCCGACAACGTCATCAACGCCGGCTACCCGCTCGACATGCGTTACGCCGGCCCCCGTGAAGGTCTGCTGCACGCCACATTCCGCCAGAACTACGGCATCAACAACATGCTGATCGGTCGCGACCACGCAGGCGTGGGCGACTTCTACGGCCTGTTCGAAGCCCAGGACATCTTCGACCGCATCCCGTACGTGAAGGACGCCTGCCCCGAGCAGGGCAAGGCTCTGATCTGCAAGCCCATGAAGATCGACTGGACTTTCTACTGCTACAAGTGCGACGGCATGGCTTCCATGCGCACCTGCCCGCACACCAAGGAAGACCGCGTCATCCTGTCCGGCACCAAGCTCCGCAAGGGCCTGTCCGAAGGCGCAGAAATCCCGGATCACTTCGGTCGTGACGAAGTTCTCGTCATCCTCCGCGATTACTATGAGAACCTGACCGAAAAGGTCGAAGTCAAGATGCAGAAGGCCGCCTCCGGCGCCACCATGAAGTAAGCACCGCTTACCTCGGCATCGAGTATAAAGAGGGGGCGGCTTCAAGCCGTCCCCTTTCTTGTGCCGAGACAAACGCCTGGCCGTCCTGCGCGCTCGTCCGCCCTTCCCTCCGTCCCGCATATCGAACGAAGGAATTGCTACAGGCACATGCAAATCAATTATATGATGCTATTGACGCTTGCCACCCGGGCATTTTCTCGCTACACGGGTTTCCTTCCCTACAGGGAAGAAAAATCACATAGGAAAAAACGGTAAGAACAATGCCCAGAGAAATGTCCGAAGAGATCAGCAAGTCTCAGATCGTCAAAGACAAGCGATATCGCGAGATCGCCGACATGGATCGGAAGATCCTCGCCTACATAGAACAGCGCGCCGCCATCCTGCGCAGGGAAGGCTCCTGGCGTCGCTCCAAACAAATGTCCAAGGTGGACCCGCAGCTCGAGAAAATGCTTCGCGCCTCCTGGGAGGAAGCCGGCGCCGGTCTCGGCCTTGATCCGCGCCTTTCCCGTCAGGTATTCGGGCTCATCAACCAATTCGCCCTTCAGCAGGGCCGCGCCGCCAGCCCGGCTGGGGCCTACAATCTCGCTCCCGGCCGCGAGCCTGCCCAGGCAAACATCGACGGCCCCCGCTCCCGCCGCCTGACCTGCATGTGGGCCGCCATGGCCGCTTCCGCCGGTCGCCCCATTTCTCTGGCCCACGCCTCCGAAGCGGGCTCGGTCAAGGATTTCGCCAAAGCCCTCGCCCAGGCCGGTGTCACATCCGAATGGGACAACGGCGCCCTGAACATCCTGGAAAACGAAGGCTTTGCCTTTGACAACGCCATGATTTTCACCGGCGGCACCCCCCTGAATTTCTATCTGCTTCTCAGCTTCGCCATAGGCTACATGGGACGCTGCAAGTTCACGGGTCAGCCCATGCTCCAAATGCTGGACCTCGCTCCCCTGAACAAACTGCTGCCCAAGCTGGGCGCACGCCTCGCAGCCATGAACCCCAACAACCCCGGCCTGCCCGCTCGCCTGGAAAGCGGCGGCCCCATGGACGAAGACATCACCCTGCTGCCCGGCATTGACGCCGAATTCGCCGGTGCGCTGGCCTTGGCGGCATGGAGTTTCCCCGGCGGTCTGACCATCAAGGGAATTCCCCCGACGGCCCGGCCGGCCGTGGAGGACGCGGTCTCAGTACTCACCGCCTGCGGCATTGACGCCTCACTGAAAAGGGACACCTGCACCGTGTCCGACGGAATCCCAGAAATCCCGGAGGCTCCCGAGTTGCCCCTGGACGTCGAGTTCTGCGCCACTCTGCTGGCCTTGCCCGCCTTCAGCGGCGGCGCCGTGACCGTGGAAGGCCACTGGCCGGAAACGGCCCAGGCCGCAGCCGTGCTGGAAGCCCTGGAAGGCATGGGAATCACTTTTGAAAAGAGCGCCGGGCGTATCCAGGCCACGGGCGGCGATCTGCCGAAGACTCCCGAAATCACCCTCGGCGATTTCAACTCGCTCTACCCCCTGGCCCTGGCCGTCGGTCTACGCTGCGGCAACGCCACCCTCAGCGGCGCAGTCCCCGAGGTGGCCGTCGAGTTGCTGGACCGCATGAACGCGGACTACGATGTGGACGGCGACAGATTGATCCTGCGCCCCACTTCCCTGGACTGGCACGGAGCATGGTCCAGCCCGGACATTTCCTGGACGCTGGCCTGTGCGCTCATGGCCTATGTGCGCCCCCAGATCGCCCTGGAAAACCACAACGAGTTGACCACCGAATGGCCGCAGTTCTGGAATTTCTACAACTCGCTTCCCACGGGCCGCATGAAGCCGAAGCCCGTGAAGGAGGACCCCAATGGAAAACGCAGGCGCATCAAGGTCGAATAACGGACCGGCACGGCTTTCCGACGACATCGCCGTCCTTGAAAGCGAGATCGCCCGGTTCACCCTGCAACGGGAAAAGGCCCTGGCGCGAGTTCGCGAACTCATGGCCGCGGAAGACCCCGGGAAAGGCATCAGCCACCATGAGGAAATCTTCCGGCTCCAGCAGGACAAGCTGCGTTTTGACGTGGAGATCAAGTTCCGACAGAACAAGATCAATCGCATCAACCTCGGCATGGATGAAGACGGAACGCCGGGCGGCGGCCTTTCCGACGGCTTTCTTTTTTAGGACGACACCACCCCCCTGCCGGTACGGCGACCGGCAGGGGTTTTACTAACAGCACGGCTATTCACTGATGATTTGAGTGCAGGACGCATGAACAGGGCAATACCGGCACGTTGAAACAGCACGTGAGGCTTGACCCCGTTCATAACGACCAAAGTATAAGATCTTGTTTGACTCGTTCAATACTCGTCAACCATTCATCTGAGACTGCAGTCAAACATGTGGGATAGCCGGATAGGAGTGCATCGCATGGGCAAGAACATCACCCGGAAGATCATTGAAAAGCACCTTCTCGGCGGCGAAATGACTCCCGGCAGCGAAATCGACCTGAAAATCGACCAGACCCTGACCCAGGACGCAACCGGCACCATGGCCTACCTCCAGTTCGAGGCCATCGGCCTGGATCGCGTCAAGACGGACCTCTCCGTCAGCTACGTGGACCACAACACCCTGCAGATGGGTTTCCGCAACCCGGACGACCACCGTTACCTGCGCACCGTGGCCGAAAGATACGGCGTTGTCTTCTCGCCTCCGGGCACCGGCATCTGCCACCAGCTCCATCTTGAAAATTTCGCCAAACCCGGCGCCACGCTCATAGGCTCGGACTCGCATACCCCCACCGCCGGGGGCATCGGCTCCCTGGCCATGGGCGCGGGAGGTTTGTCCGTGGCGCTGGCCATGGCGGGCGAAGCCTACTCCATTCCCATGCCCAAGGTCGTCAAGGTCAATCTGACCGGCAGGCTGCAGGGCTGGGCCGCCGCCAAGGACGTGATCCTGCACCTGCTGGGCATGCTCACGGTCAAGGGCGGCGTGGGCAAGGTCTTCGAATACGGCGGACCGGGCGTCGAGACCCTGACCGTTCCCGAGCGCGCCACCATCACCAACATGGGCGCGGAACTGGGTGCCACCACCTCAATTTTTCCCAGCGACGAGCAGACCAAACGCTTCATGGCCCAGATGGGCCGCCCCGAGGACTTTGTGGAACTGCTGCCCGATGCGGACGCCGAGTACGACGAGATCGTTAACATCGACCTCTCGGCCCTGGAACCGCTGGTGGCCCAGCCCCACATGCCCGATCTGGTGGTGCCCGTGCGCGAATTGGCCGGCCTCAGGATAGACCAGTGCGCCATCGGTTCCTGCACCAACTCCTCCTACGCAGACCTCAAGACCACGGCCAGGATACTGGAAGGCAAACGGGTTCCGGCAAGCACCGACCTGCTCATCTCTCCGGGCTCCAAACAGGTGGTCAAGATGCTGGCCGCAGAAAACCTTCTCGAGCCGCTGCTGGATGCAGGCGCGCGCCTGTTGGAATGTACCTGCGGTCCGTGCATCGGCATGGGCGGTTCGCCCACGTCCGAAGGCGTGAGCGTGCGCACCTTCAACCGCAACTTCGAAGGGCGCAGCGGCACCCAGGACGCCAAGATCTATCTCGCCTCTCCGGAAACCGCCGCACGCCTGGCCCTGGACGGTGAATTCACCGACCCGGCCACCTGGGGCGAACGTCCCGAGCGCGTGGAACTGCCGGACTCCGTGCCGAGCATCCGCGACCTGTTCGTATTCCCGCCCAAGGACGGAAGCGGTGTGGAAGTACTGCGCGGCCCCAACATCGTAGCCCTGGAAAGGTTTGAGGAGCTGCCCCAAACCGTGGAGGCCAAGGTGCTGCTCAAGGTGGAGGACAACATCACCACCGACCACATCCTGCCCGCCGGGCCGCAGATCACGGCCCTGCGTTCCAACATTCCGGCCATCAGCGAATACATATTCTCCCGCGTGGACAAAGAGTTCGTGGGCCGCATGAAGGAAGCCGGAAAGGGTGTCATTCTGGGCGGAGAAAACTACGGCCAGGGTTCCAGCCGCGAACACGCAGCACTGGGGCCGCGTCATCTGGGCGTCAAAGCCGTGGTGACCAAATCGCTGGCCCGCATCCATCGCGCCAACCTGATCAACTTCGGCATTCTGCCCCTGCTCCTGGTCAACCAGGACGACTACGGCAAGCTGGAACAGGGAACCGGACTGACCATTCCGGCCTCGAAACTGCAGCCCGGGCAACCCGTAAACATGATCACGGACAGCGGCGAATCCATCCCGGTCACAAATGATTTGACCGAAAAGGAACTACGGATTATCCAATCAGGTGGCCTGCTGAACGCGGTTCGCGACAGGCAGTCATAATCAGTAATCGATAAAAAACGAATTGGGGTTCAAATGCTGGATATAATGCGCGAAAACGCTCAGAGCTGGATCATCAAAATCCTCTTTGCCATCATCATTCTCGCCTTCGTGCTCACCTTTGGCATCAGCAGTTTCACGGACAAGGGAGATCCCATCTTCGCCTACGTGAACGATGCCCCCATCACCAGGCAGGAATATGAGGTGACTCTCGCGCGTTTCGTGGAGAACCTTCGCAACAACAAGAACATCACTGCCGAGATGCTGGACAGCCCGCAACTCAAGGAGATGGTGCTCAGCGACATGATCACCAAGCGCCTGGTGCTGGCCGAAGCCGAACGCCTGGGCATCACGGTTTCCAACGAAGAGCTCTACAAGGCCATCAGCGCCATGCCCGCCTTCTGGGGGCCGGGAAACATCTTCGACAAGGACCGCTATGCCGTTGTGCTGCGCGGCAGCCGAACCACGCCCGAGCAGTTCGAACGGGAGTTCAAGCAAAAGCTGCTTCAGGGCAAGCTGCAGCGCTTTGTGGCCAAGACCGCCAAAGCAACTCCGGAGCAGGCCCGCTCCATCTACAATTGGCTGCGCGAAGAAGCCCGCATCAAGTACCTTACGGTCAACCCGGACGACTTCATGAACGTCGCGGTCGTCACCGACGACCAGGTGGCCAAGTTCTACCAGGACAACGTGGACCGTTTCCAGAAACCCCAAACCGCTTCCTTTGAATACATTGCCTTCACTCCCGAGCAACTCGCCTCCCAGGAACAGGTTTCCGAGGAGGAAATGAAGGCCTACTACGATAACCACAAGGACTCCTTCAAGCAGGATGAGCAGGTTTCCGCACGGCACATTCTCATCAAGCTCGACAAGACCGCCTCTCCCGCGGAAGTGAAGAAGGCCACCGAAAAGATCAAGGGCATCCTGGCCAAGGCCAGGGCCGGCAAGGACTTCGGCAAACTGGCCGAGAAGTACTCCGAGGGCCCGTCCGCCGCTACCGGCGGCGACCTGGGCTGGTTCGGCCGCGGCGCCATGGTTCCTGCCTTTGAAGAAACCGCCTTCGCCCTCAAAAAGGGTGAGGTATCCGACCCGGTGCGCACCGAATTCGGTCTGCACATCATCAAGGTGGACGACCGCAAGGCGGCGCGCACTCTGAGCTTCGACAAGGTCAAGAACAGCGTCAAGGGCATGATCGCCGAGGACAAGGCGTCCGACCGTGTTTCCGACTTGTTGGACGACTCCATGGACCGTCTTTTCTCCGGCATGAGTCTGGACGAGATTGCCAAGGAACTGAAACTGCGGACCATCAAGACCCCGATGGTCTCCGCGCAGCAGATCCAGCAAGCCTTCGGCATGACCAAGGAAGCTGCCGAGACCCTGTTCTCTTCGGTTAAAGGCGCCAAGCCCAAAACCCCGTTGAGTATCAAGGGCGGCTACATGCTGGCCGTAAAGTTGGATGATGATCCGTCTGCACCGATTCCCCTGGAAAAGGTCAAAGCGACCATCGCCGAGAACCTCAGAGCTCAGGAAGCCGCCAAGCTGGCAGAAACCAAGGCCAACGAGATCTTGGCAGGCCTCAACGGCGACAAAGCCGCGGAAACCTTGGCCAAGTACAAGAAGGACATCAAAAAGTCCAAGCAGTTCCGCCGCAACACCTCCATCCCGGCTTTGGGTCAGAACCCGCAACTCATCGCCGCCGTGTTCGCCGCCAAGGAAAACACCTGGCTGCCTTCAATCTACCGCGTACCGGCCGGTTTCGTCATAGCCAGCCGCACAGAACTGATCCCGGCTCCGAATGATGCCTGGGAGCAGGAAAAGAACGCCTGGATCAAAACGGCCACGGAACGTTACGAACAGGAAATGTTCCAGTCCTACCTGGCCGACCTGCGCCAGAACGCCACCGTTGAAATCGTCCGCAAGGACCTCCTCAACTAGGCGGTCTCCCGAAAGACACAGGCCTGCATCCATGAGGATGCAGGCCTTTTTTTATGCGGCAATTGCCTCGAGATCAGTCGGCAAGCATGACGCAGACGGATTCCCGCCCGTCCACCTTGACCCTGAGAGGCTTTTCCAGGGTGACCCAGGCCATGAACTCGCCCTCCTGTCGTGAGGGGAGCGAGACGATCCAGTCCCAGTCAAGCCGGCTTTCACCGGTCCGGGGGACCATGACGTAGTTAATGCCCAGCGTGGTGATATTGTGAAAGAAGTGCGAGCCTTGAGACGGTTCCACCTTGAGTTCGTCGGCCCAGGTTTCAATGATGACCGAAACCCCGGAGATGTCGGCCCAGCCCACGGGAATGCCCAGCCAGCGATCCGATGACCCCCAGCGCCCCGGCCCGATGAGCAGGTACTTGCGCCCCTCTTCCACCATACGGCGGTTGATTCTGCCTATTTCCCGGGCGATTTGCTCGGTCCTGCCTACGTCGAAGACATCCGGGCGCACATAGACGATATCCATGATGCCCGTCTTCTCGGCGTTGCCCAGGGCGTGTTCGGAGTAGCAGAAGGCACGCTCCCTTTCTTCCGGCTCGATGGCCACCTGATGCAGATCGGCCAGAGCGCTCATGGGCCGCACTTGCAGAAGGGAGAATATAGGCTTGCGGCCGTCCCGGTACATGTTCACCGCAAACTCGATTTCCACTGGGCCGCCCATGGCCTCCTTGGCCACTTCCAGCACGGCGCCCAGCACTTCGGCCAGTGGGATGGCCTTGTGCTTGAGCACCGGCGCGAAGACCATGACCTTGGGCCCGTCGATGGAGGCGGTGTCGCGCAGGATGTCCTGATCGGGCAGATAGGTGGAAGCCAGCATGCCCAAGGGACCGTCCGGTTCGGCGTCGGCCACGTCTCGACGGACCAGATTCTCGCCCGTTCGGACCCGCTGAATGCCGCATTCGCCGGGCATGTGCAGACTGTAAAAATTGTTCTGGGCATTTTTGAGAGTCTCCTCCATGTCGGGACACTGAGGCAGCACCTTAGGATAACGAGGAGAGAATCGCAGGCACTTTTCTCCGTCCACCACGGTCTTCCCCAGGCCCATGGCCACGGTGGCCACCCCTTCTTCCGGTTTCATCCGCCCAAAGGGATAGTAGTTGTAGGATTGGGCGACTCCGCCGATGGCCGGGTAGAAATGATCGCCGTAACGCTCGCCCACAATCTGCTGGATGATGACTCCCATGCGCTCCTCGTCGGTGCGCAGATTCACACGCTTGGAAAACGCCTTGGGCGCCTTGAAATAAGTGGAGGCGAAAACCATCTTCACGGCGTGAACGAGCTGCTCCAGGCGGCAGTCGATGTCCGAATGATCGTTGGGCAGCATGTAGGTGGAGTAGAGCCCTGCGTAGGCCTGGAACTGGGCGTCTTCCAGCAGGCTTGAGGAGCGCACGGCCAAGGGATAGCGGATCTCCATGAGATAGGCCCGAAGCTGGTCCACGATCCATGAGGGCATTTCCGCCAGCCCGAAAATGCGCGCCACCTCCTCATCTTCCACCTCTCTGTCCGCCAGGTACTTGAGATCGTTGAAAGTCACGAACTCGTCAAAGCACTGGGTGGCCATGGTCAGGGATTTGGGGGCTGAAACCTCGATACGATCCCCGAAATCCTCCTCCAGGTTGCCTGCCCGGTCCAGCAGTGCGAACAGAAAGGCCAGGCCGCGCGCCTTGCCGCCGAGGGACCCCTCTCCGATCTTCATGAAATCCGTGACCGGGTCAAAATTGACGGGACTGAAATTGACGATGACCCCCTTCTGACGCTCGGTGCGCCGCCGTTTGAGGTCGTTAACCAGATATTCCCGCATGGCGCTCACGTCCGCAAAGTCCTGTTCTGTGAGGGGACGCACCCCGCAGGCCAGATTGAATTCGGTACGGGCGAAAAACCAGCGCGAAAAATCATTGCTTCGACAGTGGCGCAGAAACACGTCGTCCGGAACCACGCCCAAGAGCTTTTCCAGGGCGTAGAGACTGCTCGCCCGGGCAACCTCGCTGCCGTCCGGCGTGCGGAAGATGAAATCGCCGAATCCAAGTTGGTCGGAGACGAACCTCTGTACCTCCGCCAACAATAATGGCGAGTTCTTGTCCACGAAAAAAGTCGGGATATCCCGGGCCTTTTCCTTGTTCAAGGACTCGTTGCTGGCCATGAGCAGCGGAATGTCCTGCCTGAGACCTTTGACCTCCTTGAGGAACCTGACCCCGGCTTCGGGGTGTTTGGCGCCTCCCATAGGGAAGCGGACGTCCGAAATAACACCCTGCACGAACTCCTCATAGGTGTTGAACAATTCCATGGCCTTTTCATAGGTCTCGGCCAGAAGAATCTTGGGGCGGGCGCGCATGGTCAGAAGCCTGTGCTCCTGGTTGAGCCCCGCCTCAATGACTTTCTGCGTCTGGAGCACCAACTCCTTGTACAGGATGGGCAACATGGAAGAAATGTAACGCGGAGAGTCCTCCACGAAAATGATGACCCTGATACCCGTGGAACGAGTGTCGAAATCCACGTTCCAGCCGTCCTCGGTCAGTTTGACCAGGGCCACCAGGAGATCCGCATCCCCGGACCAGACAAAGTGGCGGTCGAACCACGGCGGCCTGCCTTCCGGAAAGTCCACATCCCTGTGGGTCAGCAGAATGATGGGCATTTCCGGATCCTTCTCTTTGATGGCCCGGCCCGAGTTCACGCCCTCCAGATCCGCCAACTGAGGCATGTGGATGACCAAATCAAATCGGCGCTCGCCGAGCTTGTCCAGGGCTTCTTCCACCGAGGAAACCCAGGTCAGCCGGGGCGGGTGGCTCAGGTTCAGCCCTCGGTATTCGCTGACGATACGCTCGGACAGTTTGCAGTCCTCCTCCATGACCCATGCGTCGTATGGGGTGGAAATAAGCAGGATGTCGCGCACTTTCCTGGCCATGAGATCATGGTAGGTTCTGAATTTCGCGTCGGTGCCGCCAATGGCGCAGAAGTCCCAACCTCGAATCATGGGTACCGCCTCTGGGAGTGCAGCGGGGACGGCCGAAGCCGTCCCCGAAGGTATCTGGGTATGGAGATTATGACATCAGACCACGCCCTGGTCCAGCATGGCGTCGGCAACCTTGACGAAGCCCGCAATGTTGGCGCCGTTGACGTAGTTGAAGGGGGTGCCGTACTGCTCGGCGGTGTCCATGCAGTTTTTATGAATGGTCTTCATGATGATGCGCAACCTGTGGTCCACTTCCTCACGGGTCCAGTTGAAACGCATACTGTTCTGGCTCATTTCCAGGCCGGAAACGGAAACGCCGCCCGCGTTGGCCGCCTTGCCCGGACCGTAGAGCACATTGTTGTCCAGGAATATCTCCACGCCTTCCGGAGTGGTGGGCATGTTGGCGCCCTCGGAAACGACGAACACCCCGTTGTCGACCAGATTCCGGGCATCCTTGCCGTTGATCTCGTTCTGGGTGGCGCTGGGGAAGGCACAGTCGGCCTTGTGGTTCCACAGGGGGTTGTGATCGAGGGACGGGTCCACCGGTGTGTACACGGCCTCGGAGTACTTTTCGGCATACTCCTTGACACGACCGCGCTTCATATTCTTGAGGTGCATGATGTATTCAAGTTTTTCGCGATCAATGCCGGTTTCATCATAAATGTATCCGGAGGAATCGGAAACGGTAAGGGGGGTACAGCCGAGCTCAAGAAGCTTTTCAATGGTGTACTGAGCCACATTCCCTGAACCTGAGACCAGAGCGGTTTTTTTGTCCAGACTGTCACCCTTGGCGTTGAGCATTTCCGCAGCAAAATAAACCGCACCATACCCGGTGGCTTCGGGACGAATGAGGCTGCCGCCCCAATTCAGGCCCTTGCCGGTGAGCACGCCGGTAAACTCGTTGCGCAGGCGCTTGTACATGCCGAACAGGTAACCGATCTCGCGCGCGCCCACACCTATGTCGCCGGCCGGAACGTCCGTGTTGGGGCCGATGTGTCTGGAGAGTTCAATCATGAAGCTCTGACAAAAGCGCTCCACTTCGGTGTCGGACTTACCCTTGGGGTCGAAATCGGAGCCGCCCTTGCCGCCGCCCATGGGCAGCGTGGTCAGGGCGTTTTTGAACACCTGTTCGAATGCCAGAAATTTGAGAATGCCGAGGTTGACCGAGGGATGGAACCTGAGCCCGCCCTTGTAGGGACCAATGGCGCTATTCATCTCGACGCGGAAACCGCGATTGACGTGCACCTCGCCCTGATCGTCCACCCAGGGCACGCGGAAGATGATCACCCGCTCCGGCTCAATAATTCTTTCCAATATGCCCGCGCTTCTGTACTGCGGGTTGCGGTCCATCACGGGAAGGATAGATTCGACCACCTCGCCCGCTGCCTGATGAAACTCGCGTTCGTTCGGGTCCCTCGCCTTGATCAGTTCCAGAATTTCCATGTATTCCGGTCTCCTGTTTTGGTCGCGATGCGACAAGACATACAATTCCGGGATTGCTTGCACCCGGTCGCCAAAACACTTTTCACCCCTCATTGCCTCATTTGAGAGTTTCGTCAACCGTTTTCTGGGAATTTTCTTGTCAATACGAAAGAAATAGGATCATTTTTTGTGCATTATCGCCCACAACCTGGCTGACCATTCTTTTTTTACGCATTGATTGACAAAAAACGGCTATTTTTTACAACGAAAACCAAGCGCTTTCACAATTCTGCAACTTAGCTGCCAAAACACAATACGGCAAAATAAAATTAGGAATTATCAAAGATAATCCTAATTAAAACAATAAACGGATAAATATGCCCGTAGATTGTGCAGCGCTACTGGAAATCAGAAATCAACGGTAAGGAATTGACAGTCCATGGACTTGTCGTCATGGACTGTGATGAGAGCCAGTGAGCCCGACTCTCCGAAGCTGCCGGGGTTGCAGAGTTGCACGCCCTCCACCACAGACCAGTCCCGCTTATGGGTATGCCCGTAGCAGACCAGGTCGTATTCGGGACCGAATGCTTGGGCCACCTTGGAGGGAACCTGCGGACGCGGCCCCCAGCCATGGGTCAGCCCCACTTTCAGACCGCCAATGTCCAGAGTGACCATAGGGTCCACCATGTCCGCAAGCTGCGGGTCCCAGTCGCAGTTGCCCCGAACCGCATGAAAGCTGGGATGCTGCAGGAAGAAACTCCAGCAGTCAAAAGAAGTGATGTCGCCGCAATGCAACAGAAAATCCGCCGGCTCAAGCCAGGTCTTGTAGACCGACTCAAGTCCGGCGGGACAATGCTTGAAATGGGTGTCTGAAATGACCGCGATCTTCATGCGGCCGGTTATTCGCTGACCTTCTTGGCGCGCAGCTTGATGTAGGCATCACGGACTGCGGCGTATGGATCTATGGAGCTTTCGGTCAGGGACTCGTACCGTCCGATCTCGAAGGTGAGCCTGTTGATACGGTCGTAGGATTTGGCCGCAACAGACCAGTACCAGGGGTTCAGATAACTGGTGGGTGTCAGGAAATAATCGCCTACGGAACCCACACTGTCACGCAATGTGCTGGGCCCGAGGAACGGCCATACCAGATAGGGCCCATTGCCGATTCCCCACCTGCCGAAGGACTGCCCCATGTCCTCGTCGCCCGTGGCGATGGGACGAACCGTGGCGCGGCCTTCTGTCAGGTCGGCCACACCGGCCAGGCCGATGGTGGAGTTGATGATGAACTTGGAAGTCTCCATGCCGGCCGAGTCGAACTTGCCCTGCATGATGCAACCCACGAAGCGGACCGGGAACATGAGGTTGTGAAAGAAATTCCTGACCCAGGTACGCGGTCGCTCAGGAATGATAAAGGAATATCCCTGGGCAATGGGCTTGAACACGCCGTGATACATGGCGTCGTTGAAAGTGTACCAGAAGTAGTTCCAGCCTTTGAGCGGGTCACTGATCTGAACGTCTTCCTGCCCCAGCTTCTCGGTGATGAGTTTACCGGAGTCGTCCCAGATCTCGTCGTCGTCGAACTGGGCGATCTGCATTCCCCCTGCAGGCCCGGTTCCATCTGCGGCCATGGCCGGAGCTGCCCCCAGCAACAGCGCGGCCACCAGCATCGCGAACAAAACTTCTATGCGCATATCCTCTCCCCGTGGGATTTCCAAACCCGATTATTCTGGATCCGCAACCTTGCCCGATTCGAGCGCGGAAACTTTTTTCTTAAGTCTTTCAACGAGTTCTTCGAGGCTACTCTTTTGAAGAATCTCGTTGAACTGCTGACGGTAGTTCTTCACCAGACTGATGTTTTCACCGATGACATCATACACCAGCCAGCGGTTTTCCCGCTTTATCAGTTTGTAATTAACCGAATAGACACTATCCTTGGCTTGGACGTTCGTCAAGACCATTGCTCTGTTGCCTTTGACAAGCTCCTTTGTGAACTCGACTTTTTCGTCATGATATTGACGAATCTTCTGCAGATAGGTCAATTCGAGCAATTTGCGAAAGGTCTGGACGAATTCGGTGCGCTGTCCCTCGCTCATGTCCAGCCAGGGCTTGCCCACGGCGCGTTTGGTCAATTCATCGAAAGCGAAGTAATTGCCAGCCATCTCACTGAGTTCCTCGATGGCCTCCCGCTTGCCGCTCTCCGTGTTGACTTTGGGGTCCTTGAGGACGGCAACGATCTTGTCGATGCCTTCCTCAAGCGTCTCGGTCGGGGTCATGTCCGCACCGGCCACGCCGACAGTTCCCAGGGACAGCCCCACGGCCAGTACCAGAACAGACAGGATGGAATATATTCTCTTCACACTTTTCTCCACGTTATACAGAGCCGACCGCAAATTTGCTGATCAGATCTTCGAGATCGATAGCCGGCTGCGTATCAAAGAGCGTGTCCCCATCTTCAACGGGGTCGCCGACGCCTCCGGGTGAAATACTGACATATTTGTCACCAATAAGTCCGCTGGTTTTGATAGAAGCTATGGCATCGTCTGTCAACTTGACGTCCTTGCGGATCATCAACTCCAGGTGGGCCATACCGTCCTTCTGATTCAGGCTGATGCTCTTCACAAAGCCCACTTCCACGCCGTAAACCTGGATGGGTGCATTGACCTTCAGGCCTGCAACATTGGTGAAGTCCGCCTTGAGCATGTAATACTGATCCGAAAACAGGGTCACGTTGCCAAGTTTGATGCTCATGTAGGCCATGGCGACGATTCCCAGGAAAACGAAAATGCCGACAGCGGTCTGCTTGTTGTACTTTCTCATGATTCCTCGCTCTTCCCCTTCTTTGGAACCTACCCCTCGTCCAGGAGTTGCGTGCAGTTGAGTTTCATCTTGGTGCGGTCAATGGGCGGCATGGTCAGCCGCGGCGTGTCCCGCTCGTGGGCCTTGCGATCCAGGAACCTGCGCAAATACGGGTCCTGCTGTTTTTCCAGCTCTTCCACCGTGCCCTGGAACAGGCACCTGCCGTCTCCCAGCACCACGACATAATCGGCGATGGAGCGCATGCTGGCCAAGTCATGGGTCACCACCACCATGGTCATGTCGAAATGGCCCATCATTTCCAGCAACAACTGGTCCAGCTCGGCGGACATGACCGGATCCAGGCCCGATGTGGGCTCGTCGCAGAAAAGCACCTGAGGATCCATGACCAGGGCCCTGGCAAGTCCGGCCCTCTTGCGCATGCCGCCTGAGAGTTCATTGGGATACAAGTCCAAGGCATGTCCGAGGCCCACCAGTTCCAACTTATGCCGTACGATGTCCCTGATCCGGGATTCCTTGAGACTGGTATGCTCACGCAACGGCAGGGCCACGTTGTCCACAAGGCGCAGGGAGCCGAGCAATGCACCGTCCTGGAACAGGACGCCCATGCGTTGCCGCAGGCAGCGAAAGGCCTTGCCTGAAAGGGAAAACACATCGTGCCCGCCGATACGGATGCTGCCCTCTATGGGGGCGTTCAGCCGGAGAATATGTTTCAACAGAGTGGACTTGCCGCACCCGGAGCCGCCGACCACCATGGTCAGCTTGCCGCCGGGAATCTCGATATTCATATCGCTGACCACAGGGTTTCCCGAGTAGCCGACGGTCAGATTCTTCAGTTCTATTCCTGGTGCAGTCGTCATGGGTCCGTCCTTACCACAGCAGGGAAGTCAGAATGTAATCGGCCATGAGGATGATGACGCAGGACTTGACCACCGCATTGGTGGTGGACTGGCTGACGCCTTCAGGCCCGGCATGGCCGCGGGTGTGCGTGTAGTAGCCTTCATAGCAGCAAATGGTGCAGACGAGCACGCCGAACATCAGGGCCTTGAGAAAACCGCCGTAGATGTCGTCCCAACTCAGGGCCGCCTCCACCCGGTACCAGTAGACTCCGGCGTTGGCCCCCAGAAGCTTGACCCCGGTCAACCATCCGCCGGTGATGGCGATGAGGTTGAAGAGCGCGGTCAGAATGGGGAAGCTGATGATGCTTGCCGCCATCTTGGGCGCCACCAGATAACGCATGGGGTTGATGTCCATAATGGTCAGGGCGTCGATCTGCTCGGAGATGCGCATGACCCCGATCTCCGCGGTCATGGCCGATCCGGCCCGGCCCGTAAGCATGATGGCGGTGAGTACGGGAGCGAGTTCGCGGACCATGGACAGGGCCACGCCGGTTCCCAGGAAGCCGTCCGCGCCGAACACGGACAGGGCGAAGTAGAGCTGCATGCCCATGACCATGCCCGTAAACAGCCCGATGAGGGCGATGACGCTGATGGACTGGAATCCGATGAAATATATCTGGCGAACGGTTTTGGCAAACTGCCCCCATCCGGCGAACATGAGCCGGACGGAGTCCAGAAAGAAAATGAACAATGCGCCCATTTCTTCCAACACGTGAAGGCAGACAGTGCCAAGTGCATTGAAGGGGGTCGCCACACCCTCTAAAACTCGCGACATGAAATCCTTCCCTGGATTAAAGAATCGAACGCGCTTTTCCAAGCTCCCCAGCATAACGCGATTCGACGACTTACCCTTTGACGCCGGTTACAGCACCCGCAGACCGACGAATAACCAGTTAGTCACTTACAAAAAGTGACGAAAAACGGCAAGGGGTGTAGATAACTATAACATTATACCAACACTTTTTTACAACTCGCCCGCCTATTTCGGCTTGGCGCTGCCGTTCTTCCTGGTCCACCAGGACTCATCCCGGGTCAGGAACCACCAATCCTTATGATCGGTGGTGGCGATGGTTTCGGCAAGTTGCCTGCCCCATTCGGTGCGGACGCGCTTCAGGGCGAGCTCCATCCACTCCCTGGCGTATTTGTTGCCCATGTCGGTTTCTTCCTTGAGGTTGGCAATGAAATCGAGTTGGTCCGCATCCTGGGCCAGTTTGGCTTCCAGGGTTTCGGTATCCTCCAACTCTTCCCAATAGCCGATGATTTCCTCTTCAAGCCCGGTCCCGGCTACGGAATGTTCAAGAGCCTTGGTGCGCTCGGACCTGTTGTAGATGCGGTTCACGTAGTTGAAGTCGCCGGTGCGGGCTTCGTGGAGATCGTGAAACAGGCACATGTAGGTGGTACGGGCCACATCCGCCCCGGCCATCTCGGCCAGGATATGACCGATGACCGCCGTGCGAAAGGAATGCTCGGCCACATTTTCCGAACCGCTCCCCAAAAACTGGTAGCCGGTCCTCGGTGTTTTGCGGAGCATGCCGCACTCGAAAATAAAGTCTGCCAGCCGCGTCAACCGACCACGGCCTTTACCACCGCTCATGTCGTCTCCTTTATCGATCTGAAACATAGGCTACGTAAGGTGGGGTCTATATACACAATCGCAAAGCCTTGCAACCGGCAACCGCCCGCGGGACAAAAAACGGCCCCACCTGAGCAGGGCCGCCGAACATATGCATCAATGCAGAGCTAGCCGATCTTTTCCTTAATCCGTTCGGCCAGAGCAACGCCCAAGTCGTAGCAGCTCTTGTAGTCGTCGTGGGTGGGCACGTGTTTGACCTTGAGATTGGGCTCCACCACTTCCATCTTCATGTCCTCAAGCCAGCCGTTCAGGATCTTCACGCACTCGCCGGACCATCCGAAGGAGCCGATGGCGGCGCCCAGCTTGTTCATGGGGCGCAGGCCCTTCATGTAGGTGAGCATGTCGCCCATGAGCGGCAGGATGCCGTTGTTGTGCGTGGGAGACCCCACCACCACTGCTGCGGCATCGAAAATCTCGGTCATGATGGTGCTGTGATGATCGGCCTTCATGGACATGATCTTGACGCTGACACCCTTGTCCGCCAGCCCGGAAGCCACAGCCTCGGCCATGTGTTCGGTGGAATGCCACATGGTGTCATAAACGATGACCGCCTTGTTCTCGGGCTTCTGCTCGACGTATTCGCGGTACTTGTTCATGACCCAGGCCACGTCGTCGCCGCGGAAGATCAGGCCGTGATCGGGGCAGACCATGTCGAGCTCGATGCCCATGTCCCCAATGGCCTTCAGGGTCTTGAGCACCATGGGGGAGTACGGCAGTACGATGTTGGCGTAATAGTGCTTCAGGGACTGCTCGACCACGTGACTGTCGTATTCGTCGGCAAAGCGTTCGCTGCTGGCGATGTTCTGGCCGAAAGCGTCGTTGGTGAACATGAGCTTGGCCTCGGGCACGTAGGTGGCCATGCTGTCGGGCCAATGCAGCATGCGGGTTTCAACGAAATGCAGGGTATGCTTTCCGGTGGAGACCTCGGTGCCGGTAGGCACGACCTCGACCGGCCAGTCCTCGTAATGGAAATGGGCCTTCATGGCCTTTTCTCCCATGGGCGAGGTGTAGACCTTTTCGGGCTTGTAGTATTCGATGGCGTCCGCCAGGCAGCCGGCGTGGTCCGGTTCCAGGTGGTTGATGACGAAATAGTCGATCTTGCGATCCCCCAGAACGTGGGCCAGATTGCACTTGAGCCTGCTCCAGAACTTCTTGTCCACCGTGTCAACCAGGGTGACCTTCTCATCCACGATCAGATAGTTGTTGTAGGTGGTGCCCAAGGGGGACAGGGAATAGCCATGAAAATTGCGCCGGTTCCAGTCCACACAACCGACCCACCAGATATCTTTCTTCACTTCAACCGGTTTCATCAGAGCTCTCCGCAGTAGGGCTTGTGCCGCTTGCCGCAGCGTTGATACAAAAAGATGCGGTCCACCTCGTAAGGTGGACCGCGATCCTTACTTCGTCAAGAAAATATGTTTCCGGGCAAGCCGAGTCTAAGATTCGGGCGAAAAACTGTCCTTGGTTGCACCGCAGATGGGACAGGTCCAGTCGTCCGGGATATCCTCGAACTTGGTGCCCGGCGCAATGTCGTTGTCCGGGTCGCCCACTTCGGGGTCGTACACGTAGCCGCAAACGTCACAAACATATTTTTCCATACCTTTCAACTCCTGTTGGTCAGATTCTTTCGCAGTTGTGGCAGCAGATGTCAACTCGCCGGACTCGGATACCGTGGGCAACTCGCAGTCCGCCTTGGTTGAAGTCGGCCCGGCCAGAGGCTTGAAGCACTTCTTGGTTCCCCCGCAAATGGGGCAGCACCAGTCATCCGGAAGATCCTCAAACTTGACGCCCTTGGGAATCCCGCCCTTGCGGTCGCCCTTGTCCGGGTTGTAGATGTAGCCGCAATTGACTGTCTGGCATTGCCACATATCTTCCGGAGCGGCCATGATTCCTCCAGCTTCCTGCGTTATATTCATAATCGGAGGAGACTGAAACAGTCCCCTCCGCAAATGCTTTGGTTCTAGGCTTCGGCCGCCCAGAGGCCGTGAATGTTGCAGTATTCACGAGCACTCATGGAGCCGGAAAGCCCCTTGACGCAGAAGGTGGCTTCCGGCGTATCGCCCGGCTTGAGCATCTTATACAGGCACGTGTCGCCGATACAGAGCTCGATCCATTCAATGTAATGCTTTTCTTCCATGGGATGGGGCACGCCGCCGACCTTCACGGTCACCTCATCACCGTTCTTTTCGATAACGGGCACGTGCTTTTCCTGTGCCGCGTCCACGGTGTTTTCCTTGAAAAGCTTCATTTCCTGGCCGCAACAGACCAAATCTCCGTCGCCTTCGTGGATTGCCATGACGATGTTGCCGCAGACTTCACATTTGTATACTTCACCGAGCTTGATAGCCATGTCTTTTCTCCTGTGATTGTCGATTTACCAGTTGGTGTCCTTGATTTCGAAATGAGCCTGGGGATGGGCGCAGGCCGGACATTTTTCCGGGGCCGTGGTGCCCTTGTGGTTGTAACCGCAGTTGCGGCAGCGCCACACGATCTCCGAGTCCTTCACAAAGACCTTTCCGTCCTCGATATTCTTGACCAGGGAAAGATAGCGTTCCTCATGGTAGGTTTCGGCCACGGCAATGTTCTCAAACACGGCCGCGATCTCGTTGAAACCTTCCTCCCGGGCGATCCGTGCGAATTCGGGATACATGGTCGAAAACTCGTAATGCTCGCCAGCGGCGGCTTCCTTGAGGTTTTCCAAAGTGGTTCCCAGCACGCCGGCCGGGTAGGACGCCGTGATCTCCACCTCGCCGCCTTCCAGGAACTTGAACAGGCGCTTGGCATGCTCTTTCTCATGATTGGCGGTTTCCTCGAAAATCGCGGAAATCTGCACGTATCCTTCTTTCTTGGCGATGCCGGCGAAGTAGGTGTACTTGTTGCGGGCCTGGGATTCACCTGCAAAAGCTGTGAGCAGGTTCTTTTCGGTACGGGTGCCTTTGACGGACATTCGATTCCTCCTTTGGTCAACTCGAGTAGTCCGGCCCAAAGGGCCGGATCAGTCAACGATATAGCACAATGAGAACGTGAAAGTCACCCGAGGCGGATTATAATCAGCTGCTACTGCATTTCCGTCTTGCACTTGGGGCAGATGCCCACAAACTCCACATTGCAGTTATGAATATCAAACCCCCGGGTGTACTCTTCGGGGAGCGCGGGCACGTCCACTTCGCACATGACGTCTTCGATCTTGGAGCAGACCGAACAACGGATGTGCGGATGCGGCTTCGGATTGCCGTCAAAACGTTTCTGGGTTCCGGGTCCGCCGAGCTTGAGCACCAGGCCCTGGCTGCTCAGGAACTCCAGGTTGCGGTAAACGGTCCCGAGACTGATGCGCGGGATGATCTCCCGCACCATGTCATAAACCTCGTCGGCCGTAGGATGGCTGGTCACCTTCCTCAGCTCTTCGAGGATAACCTTGCGTTGTTTTGAAAGCCTGAAACCCATTTCAGTGGACATGTGCAATCCCCATAGTTTTTATTAACGATAATTATTCCTAAAAATTTTCACTCTTCACGTCAAGAGAAATCGACCCTTTTTCATGAAAAAAGGCCGTGGCCGACCATCGCGACCACGACCTCATGGTATTTACCAGCCTTTGCCGCCTTTGCGCAACTGGGGCTCTCAACTCTTGAACTTTTCTACAAGCACCGTAAGTTTATGTGATATTTCAGCAACTTCCTGAATCCCACGATGGGATTCGCGAATGCCGCCCAATACCTGTTGTGACAGATCATTGATCTGGGTCACACTGGAGTTGATCTCGTCGCTGGTGGCCGACTGCTCCTCCGCAGCGGCGGCGATTCCCGCCACCATAGTGGCGATGTTGCCGGCTTCCTGCACAATTTTGCCCAGGACCTTGCCGGAACCTTCTGCCATTTCCGAGGCATTGACCACCCGTTCCCTGGTACCCTCCATTTCACGGACAACTTCGCCGGAACTCTGCTGAATCAGCAGGATGGCCTCCTCCACTTCCCTGGTGGCCTGCATGGTCTTTTCGGCCAACTTGCGCACCTCGTCGGCAACCACCGCGAAACCACGTCCGGCCTCTCCGGCTCGGGCCGCTTCGATGGCCGCGTTAAGCGCCAGCAAATTGGTCTGATCCGCTATGTCGTTGATAACACCGATGACCTGGCCGATATCCTGAGCCCGCTCCGAAAGATCCTCCAGAGACGAGGCCAGGCTTTCCGTGATGGAGGCCACTCCGTTGATCTCGGCCACAGCCCTGCGCACCACTTCCCCGCCTTCCACGGCAACCTTGTTGGCCACGTCCGAAGCCTCGGAGGTCTCGGTGGCATTGCGGGCGACTTCCAGGACCGTGGAATTCATTTGCTCCATGGCCGTGGCCACCTGGCCGGTCTGGTCCGCAGTGGTGTCCACGCCTCCGGCCAGCTGATCCATCCGTCCGGACAAGTCACCGGCGGCGCGGTTCAGGGACATGGCGACCTCAGTGACCTCGTTGGCCACCTGAAGCAGGTTCCACCGCTGGGCTTCGATGTCCGCCTTGTCCTGTTCCTCGCGGGTCAGGTCGATGAGAACGCCGATGGCCCCCACGGTCTTCCCTTCCGCATCCAGAAGCGGCGAGCACTCGAAATGCAGAGGATAGGTGACGCCCTGGTCGTTGGTGTAATGGAACCTGCCGCTGACGGTCTCGCCACTGTCAATGACATGGGCGGCGTCACAGGTTTCGTCGCCCTCCAGACAGTCAAACACCTCGGTGACGGTCCGACCTTCCAGGTCTTTGCCGCTCAGGCCCAGAATGTGCTCGAGCGGTTCGTTGATGAAAGTGAAGCGCTCCTCGGCGTCCGTGACGAAAAGCGGCACGATGATTCCCGAAAGCACGGACTTGTTGTACTGGAGCTGATCCTTGATCCGAGCCACCATCTCGGACAGATGAACGCCGAGCTGGCCCAGCTCATCCTCACCTTGAACGCGAAACGCGGTGTCCAGATTGCCCCTGCTGATCTCCTTGGCGCTGGACGCTATGCTGGCCACGGGCTTGATAACGTTGCTGCGCATGAACAGGATCAGCGCGGCAAGCAGCGCAGCCACGCCGAGCACTGAAATGCCCGCGGACTTGAACTGGTTCTCTTTCAGAGCGCCGAATTGCGGACTGACATCCACGGTCAGGACCATGGCTCCAAGAATCTTTCGGGATTTTCCGTGGCAATGGTAGCAGAACGGATTGTTCTTGATGGACTTCACTTCCACGAACTGCCGCCTGCCTTCGATCTCCATGAGCCTGCCCTTGGACATGTCAACTCCAAGGCCGGACTGGACCATCTCGGGCAGGCCCTTTTCCTTGCGCACGTCGAAAATGCTCTTGCGGATGGCCGCATCTTCCGTGGAATAAGTGATCTCACCCTTGTAGTCCACAAGGTAGGCCTTGGTATCCGGATACCGTTCCGCCATCTGCAGGAATTTGATCTCAGTGCCGTCGTTGTCACCGATGCTCATGGGGTCTTCAATGGCCATATAGAGCATGTCGGCCACGCGGGAAGAGGCGGACTCCATCTCGTCCAACGCATGCCCGTAGTTGGAGTAGGAATTATAGAAGAACAACCCGGCAAATGCCACGAGGGTGAGCAGCGAGGACAGGAGAATGACCTTGGCGCCCAGGGAATTTCTGAATAGCATGCCCGCCTCCTAATGCGCCCCGCCGTAAAGCAGCGGTTTGTAGTCGAACGCGGCCACCCGCTCCGCATTGTGGCAGGTCTCGCAGTCGGAAACCTGCAGCGTTCCCTTGATGAGTTCGGGATCGCCGTCGGCCTCGATGTGGTCGTAGCCCGGTCCGTGGCAGGCCTCGCACCCCGCGTCCGCCATTGCCGGAGTTTCCTCAAAGGAAACGAACCCTCCGGGTTTTCCGTACCCAGTGACATGGCAGGTGTAGCACTCCTTGAGTTCGGAGGGCGTCAGGTCCCCGGCCATTATTTTCACGGATTCGCCGGAGTGCGCCTTCTTGGAGAACTTCTTGTAGTTCTCATATTGCTCCTCATGGCAGTCGGCGCAAGCATCGGAGCCGACGTAGCGGCCCGAATTCGCCACTACCGCAGCCGACTGGATGCAGACAAAAAACAGGGCTGCCGCGACGCACGCGAGACAGCCCTTTTTACACAGGTATGAAAACTCCATTGCCAGCCCCCTACCAGGTCTTGCACCCGGAATCGATGAAAAGTAAGACCCTACAAAATTCAACCCTTATCATGGGCTATAGCGTCTTTTTTCCATTAAGTAAAGGGGGATACCTGAAATATTCTCCTCTTCAAAAGGCGGGAAACTACCAATCCAGGGTAGCCTTGAAGGCTTGGGCAAGTCCCTCCACGCCGGTGCTGACCACCGGGTTGCCGCCGCTGGTCATGACCAGAGTCTCGTCGGCCGCCACCTCACCTACGCAGGCGAACTTCTGGCCCGCGAACCGGGCCTCGAACGCGGCTTGCTTTTCCTTGGGCACGGTGACCACGAATCGGCTGGCCGACTCGCTGTACAACAAACCGGTGAGATTCATGTCGCCGCATGCAGGCGCCTTGTCCAGATCAATGGTCGCGCCCAGACGTCCGCCAATGCACATTTCGGCCACGGCGCAAGCCAGGCCGCCGTCGGACATGTCGTGGCATGCCGTAATCAACCCTTTCTGCAGGGAGTTGAATACGCCCGCATAACGGGCCTTGGCCGACAGCAGATCCACCTGCGGGACCATTGCGCTGGAAAAACCGAGCTGCGAGGAGAGTTCGGAGCCGCCCAATTCGAGACGGGTCAAGCCCAGCACGTAGACCAATTCGCCCGGCCGTTTGAAGTCGGAAGTGGTGCATTTGTTCACATCCGGCACCACGCCGATGACCGAGAAGAGCACGGTGGGCGGAATGGAGATCTTCCGGCCGCCGCCTTTGTAGTCGTTCTTCATGGAGTCCTTGCCCGAGACGCATGGAACCCCGAAGCCGAGACAATAGTGGGACAGGGCCTCGTTGGCGCGCACCAGCTGGGCCAACTTGTAGCGGCCGTCCGGGGTGGCCTCGGACTGCACCGGGTCGCACCAGCAGAAGTTGTCCACACCGGCCATGTAGTCCGGATCCGCGCCCACGGCCACGGCATTGCGGATTCCCTCGTCGATGGCGTTTGCCATCATCCAGTAGGTATCGATGTCCGAAAATTTGGGGCAGATGCCGTGGGAGACCACCAGCCCGCGTTCCGAGGAAAGATCCGGACGCAGCACGCCCGCATTGGACGGACCATCGTTCTTCGCGCCGATCATGGGTTTGACGACACTGCGGCCCTGCACTTCATGGTCGTACTGGCGCACCACATATTCCTTGGAGCAGATGTTCAGGCGGCCGAGCATATCGTGCAGCAGGGCTCCGTGATCGGCAACGTCGGGAACGGGGGCGTCCTCGATGACCGGGCGCTCCCACACGGCGTCCAGCTCCATCTGGGGCACTCCCTTGTGCAGGAAGTCCATGTCCAGGCAGGTGACGATCTTGTCGCCGTACCGCACCAGATACTTGCCCTTGCCGTTGAACGTGCCGAGTGCGGTGGATTCCACGTCCATTTCCTTGGACAGGGCCATGAACTCGTCCAGCTTGTCTGCGGGCACGGCCATGGTCATGCGTTCCTGGGCCTCGGAGATGAGAATCTCCCACGGGCGCAGGCCGTCGTATTTGAGCGGCGCCTTGGACAGGTCCATGTCGAACCCGCCGGAATCCTCGGCCATCTCGCCCACGGAAGAGGACAGGCCGCCCGCGCCGTTGTCGGTGATGGCGTTGTACAGGCCCCGGTCGCGGGCACGCATGAGAAAATCGTACATCTTTCTCTGGGTGATGGGGTCGCCGATCTGCACGGCAGTGGCCGGAGACCCCTCGTGCAATTCCTCGGACGAGAAGGTGGCGCCGTGAATGCCGTCCTTGCCGATGCGGCCGCCGGACATGACGATGATGTCGCCGTCCTGTGCCTGCTTTTCGTGACTGGGACGGCCGGCCACGGTCTTGGGCATGGAACCGATGGTGCCGCAATACACCAGGGGCTTGCCCAGGTAACGCTCATCAAAGACGATGGAACCATTCACCGTGGGGATGCCGGACTTGTTGCCGCCGTGTTCCACCCCCTCGCGCACGCCTTCGAACACACGGCGAGGATGCAGCAACCTGGGCGGCAATTCGCCTTCGTGAAACGGCGAGGCAAAGCAGAAGACGTCCGTATTGCAGAGCAGGTTGGAGCCCATCCCCGTTCCCATGGGGTCGCGATTCACACCCACAATACCGGTAAGCGCTCCACCGTAGGGGTCCAATGCAGAGGGACTGTTGTGGGTCTCCATCTTCACGCAGACGTTGAGGGTCTCGGAAAAACTGATGACGCCTGCATTGTCCTTGAACACGGACAGGCAGTAGTCGCCATGAACGCCGGATTCGGCATTGCGCTCGCGAATGGCCTTGGTGCTGTTCTGGATATAGGTCTTGTACAGGCTGTCCACCAAAGATGTCTTGCCCGTCTCCTTGTTGAGGTAGCTGATTCTGGAGCTGAAAATCTTGTGCTTGCAGTGCTCGGACCAGGTCTGGGCCAGCACTTCGATCTCCGCATCCGTCGGGTCGGCGGACAAGCCGAGGGAAGCCCGTTCCTCGGCCACTTCCGGACGGGCGTAATAGTCGCGGATGGCGTGCATCTCCACCAAGGAGAGGGCCAGGGTGTTGGCCCGGGAAAAATCCATCATCTCTTCGTCGCTCATTTTCGACAGCCCGATGACGGCAACCTCGTCGCTGGCCCGGCCCGTGACCAGGGCGGCCTTGGCCTCAAAGCCCGGGGCCTCGGCCCACTGGGCCGCTGACTTGTATTCGTAGCGCTGGATGAGTTCGTTGGCCAGGAGGTCCTTGGCGATATGCTCCACGGTCTCCTGTCCCAACTCGGCGGAGAGGAGATACTGGTTTGAGGTGTAGACCTTGATCCCGTCCGCGGGAATGCCGAGCACCACACCCAGGGTCTCGCGGGCGGTACGGCCGGCGTTGTCGGTGACTCCCGGCCGGAAACCCACTTCCAGGGCCCAGTCGAAGTCCCTTGCCAGGGGGGCAAGGGAAACCTTGTGCAGGACCGGATCGTGCAATGCGGCCCGCTCCACGGCCAGATCCACCTGCTCCTGCTCCAGTCCCTCCAAAGTATAGACGTTGATGATGCGGACGCCGTCCACATCCAGGCCAAGCTCGTTCCCGATCTTGCGGGCGACCCGTTCGCCCAGCACGTCACGCACATGCGCCTTCAAACCAACTTCAACACGACACAGCATCTCTCTGCTCCTTAGTGTCCTTATTAACGTAAAAGGCCGACCGGAGTCCCCGGTCGGCCTTGTCTACTTCGTCCTGGTCAGCACGTAATCGGCTGCCTGCTTGAGCACCGTCACCTCCCGGCAATCCGGGAAACCGTCCAGGGCTCGCTTGGCCCGCGCCACAAATTCCGCGGCCTCCTGCCGCGTCCTTTCCGCGTAACCGCCCTCCACGACCTGCTCGACGATGTCCGCACACTGGTCCGGAGAAAGACGTCTTTCCTTCAAGGCCCCCAACAACTCGGCATTGGCAGCCTCGTCCGCATCCTCCATGAGCAGGATGAGCGGCAGGGTCACCTTGCCCTCCTTAAGATCGCCGCCTTCGGGCTTCCCGGTTTCGGTCGTCGGGGAAGCATAGTCCAGAGCGTCGTCCACCAGTTGGAAAGCTATACCCAAATTCAGGCCGTATTCACCGGCCGCATCCTCGGCCTCCAGGGAGTCCGAAGCCAGAGCCGCCCCGCAGCGGCAGGCCGTCTCGATGAGCCGGGCGGTCTTGCCGATGACGATGTCCATGTAGACATCCCGGTCCAGCGCGGGGTTGCGGGAAAATTGGATTTCGGCGATCTCCCCCTCGGCAGTCGCCATGATGCCCCTGGCCAGCAGGGCGGAAAGCCGGGCCTTGCCGTAACGCGAACCCATCTCGTTGGCCAGGGCCAGCAGCGCGTCTCCGGCCAGGATGGTCTCGGCGCGGCCGAAAACCAGGTGTGCCGCAGTACTGCCGCGGCGCAGGTCCGCGTCGTCCAGGTAGTCGTCGTGCAGCAGCGTGGCCGAGTGCAGCAGTTCCAGCGCACAGGCCATGGGCAGGTAGTCGTCGCGACCGTATCCCAGGGCCCGCGCCGTGAGAATGGTCAGCATGGGCCGAATGCGCTTGCCCCCGGATTTGAGGATGTGCAGGGCGACTTCACTCACCAACCCGTTGAGCTTCCCGGCCTCTCCCACAAGGAAGTCGTTGACGCCCGGCAGTTCCTCATCGAAATACTTCAGCAGTTCATTCATGTCAGCTCGCTTGTAATACTCGGGAACAGGCGTCCCCCAACGCGGTCAGCGCCCCCTCAAGGTTCCAGTCCTCCTTGCTCCTCGACCCAACCAGATTGGACACGGTACGCAATTCGAGGAACGGTACGCCCGCCTGGGCGCAACCGAGTGCAAAGGCAAACCCTTCCATGTTCTCCAGCCGCACGTCAAACATTTTCCTGAGCGTACGGGCGCGTTCGTCGCCGCCGGTCACCGCACTCACGGTCAGAAAGGATGCGTTGGGAAATTCCCCGGCCGCAGACAAGCCCATGGCTGCCCAGACATCGTGCGGCGCAAGCTCCACCCGATCAAAGACAGGCTTGTTCTCCACACTGCCGAGAGGGAACCCAATGCCCCGGGCGTCGACGACGCCGTCTTCCCTCCTGAGCCCGTACTCCGGCCAGACCTCCCGGTCGGCCAGCCATACGGACCCCATGGGGGTCGTCTCAAGGTCAAAGGAACCGGCCACCCCGGCATTGATCACTCCTGAGACGCCTCGTTCCAGCAGGCGCCCCGTCATGATTCCGGCGTTGATCACGCCGATGCCGCTGACGCCCAGCAGCAGCCCGCGTCCACCGCAGCGCCACGAAGCGCACTGCCCCTGTCCCACTTCCGGGGCGTCGAGACCGGCCAATGCGGCCTGCAATTCCTTGGCCGTGGCCGTGACGAACGCGAGCATCACACATTCCTACAGACGCCAGCAGGCGATGTTTTCCGCTTCCATTTCCTTGCGGTCGAAGAAGCACTTCACGTCGATGACCGTTGCTTTTTCCGGGCAACGGAACCAGGATTTGATCTCGGGCAGGGGAATGCTCTTGTATGCGTCGTGAGACACGGTGAGAATCAAAGCATCCAAATCCCGCAGGTCCTCCATGGGACGGAGGTTCATGCCGTATTCTTCCTGGGCCTCCTCGGGATCGGCCAACGGATCGGTAACGATGACGTCCACGCCATAGTCCCTGAGTTCCGCCACCACATCCACCACGCGGGTGTTGCGCAGGTCGGGCACGTTCTCCTTGAAGGTAAAGCCCAGTACGCCCACGCGCGAGCCCTTGATGACCGCACCGTCCTTGATCATACGCTTGACCGTGGACTCGGCGATGAACTTGCCCATGCCGTCGTTGATCTGGCGACCGGCCAGGATGACCTGGGGATGCAGGCCCAAAGCCTCAGCCTTGAAAGTCAGGTAGTACGGGTCGACGCCGATGCAGTGACCGCCCACCAGTCCGGGCCTGAAGGGCAGGAAATTCCACTTGGTTCCCGCAGCCTCAAGCACGTCCATGGTGTCGATCCCCATGCGGTCGAAGATCACGGCCAGTTCATTCATGAGCGCGATGTTCAGATCGCGCTGAGTGTTTTCAATGACCTTGGCGGCCTCGGCCGTGCGGATGTCGGCGGCGCGGTGCGTCCCGGCTTTGATGATGGCGCCGTAGACGGCATCCAGCAGTTCGGCGCTCTCCTCGTCCATGCCGGACACCACCTTGACGATGGTTTCCAGCCGGTGTTCCTTGTCGCCCGGATTGATGCGCTCGGGCGAATAGCCCACCTTGAAATCCTTGCCGCAACTCATGCCGGACTCGCGCTCCAGAATGGGCACGCAGATTTCTTCGGTCAGCCCCGGGTAGACGGTGGACTCATAGACCACCACGCTGCCCTTGGACATATTCCGGCCCGCGGTGGTGCTGGCGCCCACCACCGGACGAAGATCCGGGGAGCGGAATTCATCGATGGGGGTAGGCACGGCCACGATAATGAGCCGTGTCTCCTTGAGGCGGGAAACATCCGCGGTGAATTCGAGGTCCACATCGCTGACCTCGCTGAAGTCCACTTCTCCGGTGCGGTCGAACCCCTTTTCCAGTTCGAGCACGCGTTTCTGGGAAATATCCACTCCCAACACATGGAAATGTTTCGCCAGGGACACGGCCAGGGGCAGTCCCACATAGCCCAGTCCCAAAACGGCGATACTGTCTTTTTTCTTTTTCAGGCCTTCAAAGGTGACCATACTCATCTATAACAACACTCCGCAAAATGGTTTTGATATCTACGGGTGGACAGAAGACTTTGCCCAGTTTAAAAAATCCGTATGAATATCGATTGGACACTTTTGCTCAGCGCCCTGGGTCTGGCCCTCGTCTTCGAAGGCATCCCCTATTTTCTCTTTGCCGAAAAGATGCCCAAGGTTCTGCTGACCCTGGCCAACCAACCCAAGAAACATTTGCGCATCCTGGGGCTGACATCCATCATCCTCGGCATTCTCGTCGTTTCGTTCGCCCGCTCCGCGGCCAATTAGCGTTTCTTTTCCCCCGGCCCTTTCTCGCCGACATGGAGGAACACGATGCCCGACATCATGGGCACGTGGTAGACTCTTTCAAAACCGGCGGACACCATCTCAGCCGCCAGCCTACGCTCGTCCGGGAAGGAACGGATGGTGTCCGCAAGATAACGGTAGGCGTCGGCATCGCCGGAAACAATCTTGCCGATGAGCGGCAGGAGTTTGTCCAAATAAAAATTGTAGAACCCCTTCCAGACCCTGCGGCTGCCTGTGCCGAACTCCAGGATACAGAACCTGCCGCCCGGTTTGAGCACACGGAGCACTTCTCTGTATGCGGCCTCGCGCGGAAGGATGTTTCGGATCCCGAAGGCGATGGTGGCGGCGTCCACGCTCTCGTCGGGCATGGGCAAGGCACGGCCGTCGGCCCGTACCGGGAAAATATGGTTTTCCCGCCCCTTGCGCAACTTGCTGGCTTTACCCTGGGACAGCATCTCGTAGGTAAAATCCAGGGCGGCCACCTTGATTCCGGGGTACTGGCGCAACAACTCCACGGATACGTCCATGGTCCCTGCGGCCAAGTCGAGCACGGCTCCGTCCGGTGCGGGCTTGGCGGCCCGGGCCAGGCGGTAGCGCCAGTAGACGTCCTGGCCCGCGCTCAGGAAATGATTGAGAAAGTCGTACCAGCCCGCAATGCGGCTGAACATGTCCACCACCTTGCGGCCATGTTCCCGGTGCGCACCGGTTATTTCAACGGAACTGCCGTCCTTGTCTCCCATGGGCCGGTTATTCCTCGTCCTTGTCCGCCGTTTCACAGGCGGACACGGTCTTCAGCACGTCGTTGTATATGGTGTCGAAGTGCTCACCAAAATTGGTGGGGGAAATACGGCCCACCTCGATGAACTTGATGATGACTTCTTTGGCCACCTGCATGGCCTGCTTCTGATACTTTTCCATGGATATTCTCCCGTTACGGGTCTGCAAAAACCCGCCCGGCGGGAAATGGCCTTGACCAACAGCGGTAAAGGTGTCCGGGCGGGAAAAGGAAAGAACCGGAAAGCCCTCTCCATTTTTCGGCGGTCATTAGCATGGGCCGGGGTGGAAGTCGAGTGCGGGTGTCCAGGCAATATCAGCCTCAAAAAGTAATGGACAACATACAGCAAAGCAAATACGTGATCCCCTTTTGTCAATTCACAATTTCTGCAGGAGAAAATAATGATTGTCTACGGAACAAGAGGAAGGGAGATCAAGGGCCCAGTCGTCAACGACATCACCTGTCCCAACTGTGGCAAAACCGAACACAGCCTGTTCGGAATCATGCGCTACTTCCATGTGTTCTGGATACCGACCGTCCCGACTTCGAGAAAGGCAGGCGCGGTATGCCACCACTGTAATGCGGCCGTCATGGGCGAAGACATGTCCGAAAATACCGCGCAACGAATCAAGGGCATGGTTTTCAACATGAAAAACACACTCCCCATGTTCACCGGCCTGATACTGCTGCTCTGCCTGGCCGGCTTTGCGCTTTGGGGGGCACAGGAAAGCAGCAAGCAGAAACAGGCCTACCTTGCCGCTCCGCAGACGGGCGACATCTATGCAGTCAACCTGCAGCAGTTCTTCCCCGACGTGGACACGGACGGGTACAAGTACGGAGCATTGAAGGTGGCCGAAACGACCCCCGAGAAAATATCTTTTATGGTCGGCAACACAGCCTACAACAAGATTTCCGGCGTCAACAAGGCCATCCGCAAGGGAAAAGCGAACAGAAAAGATTACTTCGGGGACGCTGTCGTCGAATTCTCTGCTGAGGAATTGACTGTCCTGAACAACAAGGGAGCGATCCGAAACGTCTTCAGGGACTGATCTGCACCTCCATGTTTTCCTGTTCCTTCAAAGCGGCCTGCGGGCCGCTTTTTCATTCTCTCCTCCAGCCTCTCCAATGACCATAAGTGAAATAATGTTCATTTTATTCACTTGACTCTTTTTTTTGGGCGAATCTAGGATTGAACGACCGTTCAACATGCTGTTCTTTTAACCGCCAAGGGAGGCAAGCATCATGGCTCTGTTCACCAAGGAAGAAGCGCTCAAGTATCACAAGCACAAACGCCGCGGTAAACTGGAGGTCATCTCCGTCAAACCCTGCGAGACCCAAAAGCATCTCTCCATGGCCTACAGTCCCGGCGTGGCCGAGGCCTGCCGCGCCATCCACACCGACAAGGAAGAAGTGTACAAGTACACCAACCGTGGCAACCTCGTGGCCGTGGTCTCCAACGGCACCGCCGTGCTCGGCTTAGGCAACATCGGCCCGGAAGCGGGCAAGCCGGTGATGGAAGGCAAAGGCGTTCTTTTCAAGATCTTCGCGGATATCGACGTTTACGACCTAAACATCAAAGCCACCGACCCCCAGGAAGTCATCGACTTCTGCAAACAACTCGAGCCCACCTTCGGCGGCATCAACCTGGAAGACATCAAGGCGCCGGAATGCTTTGAGATCGAACGAACTCTCATCAAGGAAATGGGTATCCCGGTCTTCCACGATGACCAGCACGGGACCGCCATCATCTCCGGCGCGGGCATCCTCAACGCCCTGGAGATCTCCGGCAAAAAAATCGAAGACCTCAAGGTGGTGGTTTCGGGCGCGGGGGCATCCGCCATTGCCTGTTCCAAGTTCTATGTATCCCTCGGTGTGAAGCGCGGAAACATCTTCATGTTCGACTCCCGGGGACTGCTGCATACGGAACGCGAGGAGCTGAACGACCACAAGATGAACTTCGCCCAAAAGCGGGACCACGGCTCTCTGCGCGAGGTCATGCAAGGCGCGGACATGTTCCTGGGCCTGTCCGTAAAGGACGCCATCGATGCGGACATGGTCAAATCCATGGCCGACAACGCCATCATTTTCGCTTGCGCCAACCCGGACCCTGAAATCCCCTACCCAGTGGTCAAGGAGGTGCGCCCGGACATCATCATGGGCACGGGCCGTTCCGACTTCCCCAACCAGGTCAACAACGTGCTCGGCTTCCCGTTCATCTTCCGCGGCGCCCTGGACGTACGGGCCACGGCGATCAACGAGGAGATGAAGATCGCCGCCGCCAAAGCCCTGGCCGCCCTGGCCAAGGAACCGGTGCCGCAGGACATCTGCGACGCCTACGGCGTGGACAAACTGGAATACGGCATCGACTACATCATACCCAAGCCGCTGGACCCGCGCGTGCTCACCCGGCTGGCTCCGGCGGTGGCCAAGGCGGCCATGGACACGGGCGTGGCCAAAATCAAGCTGGACCTTGACGAATACCGCAAGGAACTGGAAGATAGGCTGAACGCATCCCGGGCGAGGACCAGGTCCGTGGTGCAATCCTTCGGCTACGACTTCTAAGCAAGGAAGTTCAAGACATACGGGGCGGCCGAAGGGCTGCCCCGTTTTTTTTACCATGAAAAAATACGCCGCCGTCCTTTTCCTCTGCCTGCCGCTCCTGATGGGAGCCTGCAAGAAGATGAAGCCTGCGGACCTGTTCCAGGACTCGCATACGGCCACATACATGAACTGGATCGATGCCGAGAAGGTGGCCCAAGCCCTGCAGCGGTCCTCGGACCGCCGTAGTGTGAAATGGGAAAATCCGCATACCGGCTACCAGTATTCGGCCTTCATCTTCAAGAGTGCCAGAAAAAACGGCTATTTCGAGCGCAAGATCACCCTGCTCTCCATATCTCCCGATGGGCAGGGGGAAAGCCTGGATCTCATTGGCCGCACCCAGGGCGGCGGCATATGGTACGTATTTGCGGAAAAACCGGCCACACCGGTAGGCAAGGTTCTGCGCGAGCCCCTTATCGTGGCAAAGGCTCCTTCCGGCCCGGCACACCCCTTTGCAGGCTATCCGGTCCTGACGGTGGACCAATAGGCAATACCATGAAAGAAATTCGGGACGAGGTGAAAAAACTCCTCAAGGAGCAGGGAGCTGACCAGAACCTGGCCGACAGGACGCTGGACACGGACGGCTCCATTCCCCAGAATTTGCTGGATACAGTATGCGTGGTGCTGGACGCTTTCCGTACCGAGTCGCCCAATCGTGAAGAAAAAGACGAAAAAAAGTAACCTGTTACCAACAAAAACACGCGCTTGCGGTTGACGCAACGCTTTATTGAAGCTACCTATGGTCCGCAAATAACGCAAAAGGGAAGACCAATGGACCAATCCATCAAAAGTGCACTATTCATTGATTTCGACAACATATACATACGATTGTACGATCAGGACCCTGAATTGGCCGAGAAGTTCGCCACCCAGCCGCAGCGCTGGCTCTCCTGGCTGGAGAAATACGCTCTGCCCGAAGGCAGCGAAGACCGCAAACGGTCCCTCCTGATCCGGAACTGCTACCTGAATCCCCAGAGCTTCCACGATTACCGGCCCCACTTCATAACCTCGGCCTTCGGGGTCACCGACTGTCCTCCTCTGACCAAGCAGGGCAAAACCAGTGCCGACATTCACATGGTGCTGGACATTCTGGACACCCTGAACCGCGAGACACATTACGACGAGTTCATCATCTTTTCCGGGGACGCGGATTTCACGCCCGTACTCATCAAGCTGCGCGAGCATGCCCGGTTGACCACAGTGTTGCCCGTAGGACCGACCTCTCCGGCTTACAAGGCGGCCAGCTCGATGCTCATCAGCGAGGACCAGTTCATCGAGGAAGCCTTGGACTACGCGGAAATCCCCTCGGCCATGCAGGACATCGCCTCGGTACAGAACCTCAAGGGCCAGGTGCGCGACTTCATCATCGAAACCGTACGCGGCTCGGGGTCTCCTGTGGTCATGGCCACCCTGGCGGCCAAGATCCGTCAGCGTTTCACCCGTTGCCTGCCCTGCGACTCCTGGTTCGGAGCGGAAAAGTTTCGCGACTTCCTCTATGCCCTGGACCTTGGCGAGTTGCTCATCTCTTCGGTGATTCCGGGCTACGTGTTCGACCCGGCCAAGCACGAGCCGCCCAAGGAAACCTCGCCCAACACGGATTTCGAACAGAGCCACCCGGAACTGTTCCAGTTCGCCAAGCTGGTTCATCAGGTCACGGACGTACCTTTGCTGATCCCTGATCACTACCGGGCCCTGTTCGAGGAGATTTCCCGCGAGGTTTCGGAAAACGGGTTCCAGCTCACGGCCACGTCCAAGAGCGTACGCGACAATCTGGTGGAAAAGGATGTCCCGGTCTCACGCCAGCACGTCAACTTCGTCCTCATCGGCATCGGCCGCTCGGGCTACGTCTACCGCAAGGACGGCAGCGACACGGCTCTGGAACTGGCCACGGCCTTCGTGCAGAACGTCAAGAACCTCTGCGTGGCCGCCCAGCTCAGTCTGGACGAGGACCGGATCAAAAAGCTCTTCAGCTGGCTGCTCCCCCTGGCCGAAGGCGAGAGCGGGCTGCCGGACCAATAGTACGGACGAAAACGAATCAGCAATGAAACGCCTTGCCTTCGGCAGGGCGTTTTCTTTTGGCGGAATCAAAGACGGCCCGGGACAGTCCAAACCCTTCGGTCGGTTCGGCGTCACAAGCGTGCAGACACCGGTCAAGGCGTCCGGGCACAAGGACTTTGCCCTCCCCATTTTCAAGCCGTTCAAGCAGCACGCCCCATGCATTGAAAGGCTGCACGCCCACCTGTACTCCCACCAGGGCGACATCGCCTTTGAGCGCCGGGACGTCGAGAGTCACCATGGACGAGCCGTCCAGCACCGGCGCACGTTCCCCGGAAGCCCGGCCGCCCACGCCGAGAATCGCCACCAGCCCGGCCAGAGCCGTGTACAAAATCGCGTAGCGTTGAATATGGAAAAACATCTGGTGTTTGGTCAGCATACTCACTCCCCGTTGTCATGCCGTATTCCATTAAGGCACCTTACCCGCACAAAAGCCACGAGGTTTTGTCTGAGGGCTAAAAAGTGTAAACAAGTGTAAAACGCACCCGGGCCGCTGTAGTTTTTTGCGCAAATGGGCCTATAGGGAATAAATGAGCGGCATGAGAACTGACAAAAGCGGCTCAAAATGACTTGGGCGCCGAGCGCCAGGGGACAGCCTTTGCCGGCGCAACATCCGCTCCGTTTTCTGCAGCCCGTTGGAGAGAAAAATGAATGAGACCATCCTCATCGTGGACGACGATGTGAAACTCAGGGAAATCCTGAGGGAGTATTTCGAGGAGTATGGGCACACGATCCTGGATCTGCCCGACGGCACGACCGCCGCGGACACGGTGGCCTCCAAGCGACCGGACATCGTGCTTCTGGACGTGATGATGCCCAAGATGGACGGATTCGAAGTGCTGCGCGAAATTCGCGGTATATCCCAAACGCCCGTGATCATGCTCACGGCCAAGGGCGAGGATTCCGATCGCATCGTCGGCCTGGAACTGGGTGCGGACGACTACATAGCCAAACCCTTCAACCCTCGTGAGCTGTTGGCCCGCATCCGGGCCGTGCTGCGCAGGACCTCACTGCATGCGGTCAGGGAAAACGAAGGCGGCATACACATCGAAGTAGGCGGCCTGACACTGGACACGCCACGCCAGATGCTGCTGGTGGAAGGGGACGAGCACGAACTCTCCTCGGCAGAATTCAACCTCATGTCCGTCTTCATGCATCATCCGGACGTAGTGCTTTCCCGCGAAAAGCTCATGAACCTGGCCTGGGGTCGGGACTATGAAGCCTATGACCGGACCATCGACGTGCATGTAAGCAAGTTGCGCAGCCTGCTCAAGGAATACCAGGCGCACGAAAAACGCATCCGTACGGTCTGGGGCTCGGGCTACAAATTCGTGGGGACCATATGAGAACCGGCCGACTGTACGTCAGGTTCTTCTTCTCGATCATGATCATGCTGGTGATCCTGTTCTTCGTGGTCTCCCTGACATTCGAAGTGGTCACCGAAAAGATGAAGACGGAACACGACCGTCCCGTGGCGTCCATCATTGCCTATATCATGGCCGACGACCAGGGAAGACAACCGCCTCTCGACCTGCCGGAAGTCATCAAGGTCTTCAAGAAGACGGCCATCGGCACCCAAGGAAAGCTCTGGGTCATGGACCAGAACGGCGCCGTCCTCCTCAAGACCTTCGACGGTCCGATCCCCAGCGTCACGGACGTCGCGGACTGGGATGACGAAGGAGAGGTTCCCATCACGCTTCACGACGGATCCCCCGGCACCATGGCCTTCATCTTCGACGAAACCGTCCACAGGGAGGGCGAGCGGCTGTTCTTCATGGGCCTGGTCGCCGCGATCCTGACCATAGCCCTGTTCTCCTGGCCCGTCGCCAGACACATCACCAAACCCCTGCAGCAACTGCGAAAGGCCATGGACCGTTTTGCCGAGGGAGACCTGTCGTCACGTGCGGGAAGAGTCTGCCGCGGCAGGGGAGAGATATCGACGCTGGCCAAGGCCTACGACAACATGGCCGACAACATCGAAAAAATGATCCAGAGCGGCCGGGAACTGACCGCCAACGTCTCACACGAACTGCGCAGTCCCCTGGCTCGGCTGCGCATCATCCAGCAGATGCTTTCCGACAAACTGGCGGCGCCCGGCAACGAGCGGCTGCACAAGAACCTCGAGGACATGGAGCGGGAAATCGAAGCCATGGACCGGCTCATCGGCCGCATCCTCCAGTTCGCCAAGCTGTCCATGCGACCCGAGGAACGCCTCCCGGTCAATGTGGCCCAACTCTTCGCCTCCATCCTGGAGTCCTACGGCCACCTCATCGAGAGCAAGAACATCGAGTTGCGCGTGGATTCCCCGGAGGACTATTACCTTCAGGCGGAGGAGGAATCCATGGCATGGCTGCTGGCCAACATCGTCGGAAATGCCGTGAAATTCACGCCCCAGAACGGCCGCATTCAGTTCACCGCCACAGACACACCCGACCGATGCACCCTGGAGACGGTCAACTCCACGGCGCGCCCTCTTCCGGACGACGAGCTGGAGAACATATTCGAACCGTTCAGGCGCGGTGCGGGCGAAACAGCCCCGGGCACGGGACTCGGCCTGGCCTTGGTAAAACGCATCGCCGAACGCCACGGCGGCAGCGTGCAAGCCGAGAACACGCCCCAGGGCTTCCTGCTGCGGGTGACCTTCAACAAATGATCCGCTCCGACAACAGAACGAAAAAAACGGCGGCTCTCACGAGTCGCCGTTCTCTTTTCCGTTGGCGTTCCCGGCTATTTCCGAGATGGCCTTGAGCGCCTGCCCCCGTTCCTGGGCAAGCTTCTTCCATTTCTTCTTCTCCCGCTTGACCGAATCCACGGTCTGCAACAGGTCGCGGATGGTGTGCGCAGGGTAGCCGTGCTTGGCGTACTGGCCCTTGCGCAGTTCTTCGTCGTTGCGTTGCTGCAGGGCTTTGAGTTGGCTGGAATTGAGTATCATTTTGACTTCAAAAAGCCCCGGAACGGCCAAACCGTTCCGGGGCAATTCCGTTTATCCGCAGCAGCAAACCGATTCCATGCCGTACTCGGTACGGTCCTTGTATTCTTCACGCTTGCCCTTGTTCCAGCGGGACACGGGTCGGTAGTAGCCCACCACGCGGGTGTACACTTCCGCTTCCCTGTCGCAGTGCGGGCAATTGAAGTGCTCGCCCATCAGATAGCCGTGCTCCTCGCAGATGGAGAAGGTAGGCGTCAGGGAGATGTATGGGATCTTGGTGTTGGTCATGGCTTTGATCAGGAAGCTCTTGACGCTCTCCTCGTCCGGGGCGGACTCGCCGATAAAGGTATGGAACACGGTGCCGCCGTTGTACTGGGTCTGCAGTTGATCCTGGTGTTCCAGGGCAAAAAGCACGTCCGTGGTGATGCCCACGGGCAGCAGCGTGGAGTTGGTGTAGTACGGCACGTCGTCGCCCGCGGTGATGATGTCGGCGTAAAGTTCCTTGTCGATCTTGGCCAGACGGTAGCAGGTGCCTTCGCCCGGGGTGGCTTCCAGGTTGTAGAGGTTGCCGGTATCCTCCTGGAACTGGATGATGAGACGGCGCAGCTGCTGCAGCACGCGACGCATGAGACGAACGCCCGCCTCGGTCTCGATGCCCTTGCCCAGCAGGTTCAGGCAGGCCTCGTGTCCGCCGATGACGCCGATGGTGGAGAAGTGGCCCTTGTAGCCGTTCTTCAGGTAGCGGCGGGAGTACGGGAACATGCCCGCATCCAGGCTGCGCTGAACCATCTTGCGTTTGAATTCCAGAGAGTCGCGGGCCATTTCCGCGTATTCGATGATCAGATCCAGGAAATCTTCCTCATTGTTGGCGAGGTAGGCCAGCTTGGGCAGGTTCAGGGTGACCACGCCGATGGAACCGGTCAGGTCGCCGGCGCCGAACAGGCCGCCGGTCTTCTTGCGGATCTCGCGCAGGTCCATCTGCAGGCGGCAACACATGGAGCGCACGTCCTCGGGGTTGAGGTCCGAGTTGATGAAGTTCTGGAAGTAGGGAGCGCCGTAGCGGGCCGTCATCTTCAGCAGCAGCTTCCCGGCCTCGGATTCCCAGGGGAAGTCCGGGGTCACGTTGTAGGTGGGAATGGGGAAAGAGAAGATACGGCCGTCCGAATCGCCCTCGAGCATGACTTCCAGGAAAGCCCTGTTGATCATGGCCATTTCCTCGGCATAGTCGCCGTAGGTGGAATCCTGAAACTCGCCGCCGATGATGATGGGTTCGTTGGCGATGTGGGACGGCGGCGCGAAGTCGAAGGTGAAGTTGGTGAACGGGCTCTGACCGCCCCAGCGGGACGTGGTGTTCAGGTTGAAGATCAGCTTCTGCATCTGCTGCTTGACCTCGTCGTAGGTCAGGCCGTCGTGGCGGATGAAGGGAGCCAGATAGGTGTCCACGTTGTTGAAGGCCTGTGCCCCCGCCCATTCGTTCTGCAGGGTGCCCAGGAAGTTCACGATCTGGCCGCAGGCCGCGTCGAAATGCTGGGCCGGAGCCGAGCTGCAGCGGTCGCGCAGGTTGAAGCCTTCCAGCAACAGGTCGCGCAGGCTCCAGCCGGAGCAGTAGCCGGCCAGACCGAAGGAAAGGTCGTGAATGTGCATGTAGCCGTGCTTGTGAGCATCCCGGACTTCCTCGGGATACTTTTCCAGCACGTAACGGGCCTGCACCGAACCGGCCATGTGCAGGATCAGGCCCTGAAAGGAATGCACCATGTTGGAGTTCTCACTGACGCGCCAGTCCGAGTTGTCCAGGTAGGCGTCCACCATGCCGGCGACGTCCACGAAGGTCTGGTCCTGCTTGCGCATTTCCCGGCGCTTTTCGCGGTAGATGATGTAGCGTTCGGCCACTTTGTAAAGGCGGGCTTCCATGAGCACCTGCTGGACCGTGTCCTGCACCTGCTCCTGCTCGGGGATGTCCACCCCCTTGAGCTTTTCCTCCACCTTGCGGGAAAGACGCTTGGAAAGCAGAGGGTCCTTGATGCCGCTGCCCTTGAGGGCCTTGAAGATGGCGGCTGCAATGCGGTCGGAGGACCAGGTTTCGATGCAGCCGTCGCGTTTGAGAATCTGTTTGGGCATGTAAGAGAAAACTCCGAAACGACACGCGGAGAACCATGCTCCCATGTCGTATTTGGGCCGATCTGAATCTGCGGGGCGGCGGAACCGCCCGGCACGCCGGCCGTTGTGATTGCATGTATTTCGTGCCCGTTGGCAATATCCTCGTACTGCTCACGGTCGGAAATGCTTCAGGCAGGTCTTCTGGCTCTCCCCATCCTGCCCTCCTTCCCACCTCGCGGCAGTGGTTCCACGTGCAGGACTGGTGCGGGGATTACAGCGGCGGGACCGCTCCGGACTCGCACCGGATTCCCTCTTGGTTACGGCGAAATTCGCCACCTGAAGTACTTAACGTCTGATCTGCGGAATATAACCAAAAAACAGGTCCCAGCGTCAACCGGAAATACTCTGATCCGCGCTATCAACAGGCTGTTCAAACACCATTTTTTTCAGCGTTCCCGGTAAACAATGCAAACCCGAAAAATTTACTTCCCCATGTTTTCAACAGGCATCAATCTAAACAGATGCTCCACCCGATCATTCGGCTGTTCAGAGTGATATTGAGTGCAAGGCGCAAAACAAAATCAGCCCGCAGCGTATTCGGCAATACGTAAGGAGCTGATTTTGATGCAGCAACGCCGCAATCAAGCCGCTATGGACAGTCGATTACCTGAGAATGGCCATCAAGCCGTTGATGGCCGCCATGACGCTCTGCGCCTTCACTGCGTCCCTGCCGCCGTCAAATGTATACACTTTGGTTTTGACGCCGTAGGGCCAGGACCAGGCCATCCAGACCGTGCCCACGGGCTTGTCCGGAGTGCCGCCCGTAGGCCCCGCAATGCCGGAGATCGCCACGGACACATCCGCGCCGATGGCTTTGCGGACCCCCTCGGCCATGGCTTTGACCACAGGCTCGCTGACGGCCCCATGTTCCGCGAGCGCGGCTTCGGGCACGCCGAGCAGGTTCTGCTTCACCTCATTGGAATAGGCCACCACGCTTCCCTGGAACCATTCCGAGCTGCCGGAAACGTCCGTAAGCGTACTGGCCAGCAGGCCGCCGGTGCAGGATTCGGCCGTGGCCAGCTTGTAGTCCTCCAGGCCGAGCAGTTCGCCCACTTCCTGGACCGCACGTTGGATAAGCATTCTGTCCATATATTCCTCCGAGAATCAGATTCGTGATTGGTTTGAAATCTCTACAGGATGGTGCAAGCGGTTGCAATAATCCGGAATCATGTTCTCACCGATTACCGGGAGGCATGTTCCGCAGGCCGTTCAAAAAGTGTGAAATGCAAGGAAGCGGAAAAACAGGACACACGGAGCATCGTGCATCCATAAACGGCCTGCTTTTCATCGCCGGCGAAGCAGATTGCGATTTTCAGGCGGCCTGGTAGACTCGACCCATGCTCACCCCGCGAGAACTCATGGATCTGGCCCTCAGCCGCCATCGCCAACCGTGGAACTTCACGGTGCAGACCTGTGGACTGTGCTGCCTGGCAACGGCCCTCCTGCTGCACAACGGGCTGCTGACGGCTACGGCCCTGGTTCTCTTTGGCGTGGGATTCCTGGTGTTGCCCCTGCCGCCCATGCCGCCTGGTGTGTGGCGCAGGAGCATAGACCGGTTCATCGCCGCGGAAATCCGCTGGCTGAACACACCCATGAGCTGGCAAAAACTGCTCAAGGGCGGAATCTGGACGCTGATCCTGATCACCACGATCTGGGCGCTCTGGGTAAGGGAGTTGCTGCTGCTGACCTTCCTGGTCGCCATGTGGGCCGTGTACCGGGCCTACCTGTACAACAAGACCACGGGCATCGACGCCTAGACGGCAAGGCGGCTGACCCGGCCTTCCTTGTGCCACCACTCCAGAAACGAGCCGGGACCGGTGCGGAAGGGGTCCGGGAAGCGGCGAAGCATACCGGGCATGCGGCGGTAGGCCATACGCATCTCGGTGCTGACGGGCTCGCCGTTGTCAAAGGTTCCGTAATGCCAGGGGACATCGCCCAGCTCTTCCTGGCCGTTGTCGGCCAGCTGTCTGTCATACCAGGCCCACAGTTCGACCAGGGCCGCATTGTCCGGGTGTTCCCGGCTGATGATGGCCCGGCCTTCGCCCGAGTCGTAGCTGGTGTAGTGGTAGAACTTGAGAGGCGAACCGTTGACCGTGAACCCGGTTTCAAAGGAGCCTTCCACCAGGCGCCGCGTCAGGTTCCAGGTGGACACGTTGCAGGCAGGATCACGCAGCACATGGGTTTCCGGAAAAAACACCGGCACGAAATCGCACCATTTCTGGTCCGTATACATGCCGTTGCAGACCTCGTCGAAGCACAGCGTGGTCAGGCGTTCGCGCCAGAACCGGGCGAATTCGACACCCTGCCCCCGGTTGGCCACGGCCAGGAATCCGAGATTGAAGACTCCGTATTTCATGCTGTACAATTCGTGCTGCAGCACGTTGCCCAGCCCTTCCTGAGGCACGATCTGATGCGGGGTCAGGATGACCGGATGCCGATCCAGGCGTTTCACGGTCTCGTCCAAGGAGCCGAACACGGCGATGTCCGGGTCCAGGAAAACCACCTTTTCCGCGCCCAGGTCAAAGAGCTTCCGCAGGGCGATGCTCTTCACCGCCGTACACAGTTCCACCACGTTGTGGCGGAAAATCCAGCCCCGGTCCTTGGCGACACCCAGGTCGTCCAGGGTCATGACCGCGTCGAACGGCTCGGCGTTCCAGTCGACTTCCGGGCCGCATTCGTCGGCCAGCACGCAGATGAAGCGCCAGTCCGGATGAACCTTTTTCAATGTCCTGGCCAGGACGCGCGCCTTGGGCAGGTAGCAACAGTTGATGGATGTATAACAATAAACAGGCTGCATGATCGTTTGTTTCCGAATATGTTTCTAGCCGGGCTATAAGCCCCGGCCCGCACGCGCGTCAACCGGGCCCCTTGGCCGCCCGATTCCGCATCCGCACTCTTGGGGCTTCAATTCTGTGCCGAGTTCGGGTATCAGCGGGGAAGCAAAACGAACGCAGGAGTAAATTTTACCATGCTTGACCTGAAACTCATGCAGAGCAACCCGGAAGCCGTCCGGGAGAGCCTGAAGAAACGCAGCTCCAAACTCGACGTGCAGGAATTCCTGACTCTGGACGAAAAACGCAAGGAACTCATCGGCCAGTCCGAAGAGCTCAAGGCCGAACGCAACAGGGCCAGCGGCGAGATCGCCCAGCGCAAGCGCAACAAGGAAGACGCCTCGGACCTGATCAAGACCATGGGCGAGGTTTCCGGCCGCATCAAGAAACTGGACGCCGAGCTTTCCGAGGTGGAAGCCGCCGAGAAGGAATGGCTCATGGCCGTTCCCAATATTCCGCATGAATCCGTGCCCTTCGGAGCATCCGAAGACGACAACCCGGTGGTGCGCTACTGGGGCGAAAAACCTGAAATGAGTTTCACGCCCAGGGAGCACTGGGATCTGGGCGTCGAGCTGGGCGGCCTCGACTTCGAGCGCGCGGCCAAGCTCACGGGTTCACGTTTCGTGATCACCCGGAAATGGGCGGCCCGGCTGGAGCGCGCCCTGGCGACCTTCATGCTCGACACCCATCTGGACGAACACGGGTACACCGAGATCACTCCGCCGTTCATCGTCAACCGCGACACCATGACCGGCACGGGCCAGCTGCCCAAATTCGAGGAAGACCTGTTCAAGCTGCGGGACACGGAATACTACCTGATCCCCACGGCCGAAGTGCCATTGACCAACCTGCACTCCGGCGAGGTGCTTGAGGAAGACCAACTGCCCATGCTGCTCACCGCCCACACGCCCTGCTTCCGTTCCGAAGCCGGGTCCTACGGCAAGGACACCAAGGGCATCATCCGCCTGCACCAGTTCATGAAGGTGGAGATGGTCAACCTGGCCCACCCGGACCATTCCTACGAAGCGCTGGAAAAGATGACCGCCTGTGCGGAAAAGATCCTCCAGAAACTCGGCCTGCACTACCGGGTCATCGAGCTGTGCACCGGCGACATGGGTTTTTCCGCCGCCAAGACCTACGACCTGGAAGTGTGGCTGCCCGGCCAGGACAAGTACCGCGAAATCTCGTCCTGCTCCAACTGCGAGGACTTCCAGGCCCGTCGCGCCAACATCAAGTTCCAGCCCAAGGGCTCCAAGAAGAAGCAGTTCGTACACACCCTGAACGGCTCCGGCCTGGCTGTGGGCCGCACCCTGGTGGCCGTCATGGAGAATTACCAGCAGGAAGACGGCTCCATCGTAGTGCCCGTGGCCCTGCGCCCTTACATGGGTGGTCTCGAGATCATCAAGCCGGAATAAAAACGGCCTGATCATAATGAGAATATGAAAGGCGATCCTCAAGAGGGTCGCCTTTTTGTTTTTGTCTATTCGGAAAGAGCCCGGGTCAGGAATTTATCCAGCTGGTTGGTGAATTCCTGTTTGTCTTTGGGACCTATGGGGGCAGGTCCGCCGGAAGCCATGCCGCCGCTGCGCAACTCTTCCATCAGATTGCGCATGCGCAGCAATCCCTTGATGTTGTCCTCGGTGTACAGCTCGCCGCGGGGGTTGAGCCCAGTCGCCCCCTTATCCACGATTTTGTCCGCCAGCGGAATGTCGGCGGTGATGACCAGGTCGCCCGGCCGGGCCGATTCGGCTATCTCGTCGTCGGCCACGTTGAAACCGGCGCCGACCCTGATGGTCTTGATGAGCGGCGAGGACGGCACGGAAAGCGGAGTGTTGGCCACCAGGGTCAGATCCACCCCCCGGCGCACCGCCACCTTGTAGAGGACTTCCTTGATGATGTTGGGACAGGCGTCGGCATCGACCCAGATATGCATGAATGATTCCCGGTGTTGAAGGTTACGTGTCGCGCCAGAAGCGCAGCCCGGAACTAGCATGTCACCAGCTCCGGAGCAATATCCTCAGCCCCCCCCTCGACACCCACCTTCCCCTCGGGTAAGACTGTCAGAGTCGAACAATCCTCCAAATCCACAGGAGACCTCCATGCCTATCATTCGAGTTGAGACCTGGGCCGGAACATCGTTGGACAAGAAGCGCGAACTGGTGGAAGACATGACCGATACGGCCTGTCGCATACTGGGGTGTCCGCCCGAAGCGGTCACGGTCATCATCGACGAGGTTCCCAAGGAAAACTGGGGGGCGGCGCGCCAGCTGTGCTCGGAGCGTTTCCCGGACAAATAAATGCTTATCGGACGTTACAGAATCCTCGGTCTGCTTGGGCGCGGCGGCATGGGCGCGGTCTACAAGGCGGCCATGCCGGTGACCGGCCGCGTGGTGGCCCTGAAGGTCTGCAAGCCGGCAGAAATCATGGAAGACCTCATGGGCCGGGACACGGTGGAAAGGATGTTCCTGCAGGAGGCCGTGACCATGGCCTCCATCGGCCACCCCAACATCACCGGCATCTTCGACGTCCGCGAACGTGACGGCGACAAGCCGCCTCATTTCGCCATGGATTACTACTGCAACAACCTGGGAGTGGTCATGGGCGAAAATTATGAGGTGGAGCGCCCGTCCCGGCTGCTTGGCGTGGACCGGTCCCTGTCCATCGCCCGTCAGATGCTTTCCGGACTGGACCGGCTGCACTATGAGGGCATCATCCACCGGGACGTGAAACCCTTCAACGTCATGCTGGCGGAACATCCGGGCTGCGGCGACGAGGTCAAGCTCATCGACTTCGGCCTCAGCCGGCTCCGGGGCGAAAATCCCCCGAGCCACAAAGGCATGGTCGTGGGCTCGCCTTATTACACGGCCCCGGAACAGGAGGCAGATCCGGAAAGTGCGGACGCCCGGTCCGACTGTTACTCCGTCGCCGTGACGCTCTTTCGCATGCTGGTGGGCAGGCTGCCCAAAGAAGGCAAAATAGGCACGAAAATCTCGAGTCTGCACGCGGACCTCGACTCGCGCTGGAATATTTTTTTCTCACGTGCTCTTGCAGATAACCCGGATGACCGCTTTGACGACGCCCTGGACATGATGCACGCTCTGGACGAACTGGCCGAGGCCTGGGTTGAACACAAGGGCGAGATCTGCTCCTATTTCGATACGGATATGGTGGAACGCCACGACACGGGCTGGCGGCCGAGACGCGGCCCCGGCAAATTCACCACCCGGCAGGGCCGAGCCGCTTTCGGCCTGGACGAACTGTGGCGGCCCGTGGAATACGGTTGCGGCGGATTCGAGGACAGGGGCGACGGCACGGTTCACGACAACTGCACCGGTCTCGTCTGGGAGCAGTCCGGCTCGCGTTACCCGCTCACCTGGCAGCGGGCCGTGCAGCATGCGGAACGGATGAACAAAAAGAATTTCGGAGGCCGCAACGACTGGCGACTGCCCACAGTCGAGGAATTGTCCACTCTATTCACGGGCGGCACCGAACCGGGACGCTTCTGCATCGAATCCGCCTTCGACCAGGCCCGATCCCGGCTCTGGAGCGCAGACCGCAAGGCCTTCACTGCCGCATGGTATGCGGACGCGGAACTGGGCTTCATCTGGTGGCAGGATCTGACGTGCCGTTTTTACGCCAAAGCAATCGCCGGTTGATGCATTTTTTCAACGGGCATGAGACAAGGAAGCCATGAAGACAAAACAGATATACCGCTGCTCCGAATGCGGGGCGCAATCGCCCATGTGGCAGGGACAATGCCCCAAGTGCCGGGAATGGAACACCCTGGAACCGCTTACCGTGGACAAGAAGTCGTCCCGGGCCGTACGCGACCCCAAGGTAACGACCAGGGCCACCCTGCTGGAGGATCTCAAATCCGAGGAACACCAGGCGCGACCCACGGGCATAGACGCCCTGGACACGGTGCTGGGCAAGGGACTGGTGCCCGGTGCGGCCATTCTGCTGGGCGGCGAACCCGGCATCGGCAAATCCACGCTCCTGCTCCAGCTGGCAGGCAAACAGGCCGATCTGAACGGCAAGGCCGTGTATCTCTCGGGCGAGGAATCCCTGCCTCAGCTGCGCACCCGCGCCGACCGCCTCGGTCTGCTGGGCCCGGGACTCATGGCCCTGGCCACCAACCGGGTGGAGGACGCCCTGGACATCCTGGACCATGAACCGCCCGAGCTGCTCATCGTGGACTCGGTGCAGACTCTTGCCTCGCCCAGCGCCGAGGGCATTCCGGGCAGCGTCAGTCAGGTCAAGGCCGTGGCCCAGGAACTGGTGGAAAAAACCAAGAAGACCGGTACCACTCTCATCCTTGTGGGGCACGTGACCAAGGACGGCCAGATCGCCGGACCCAAGCTGCTGGAACACATGGTGGACACCGTGCTCTACCTGGAGGGGGATCGGAAACATTTTTCCAGGGTGCTGCGGGTACTCAAGAACCGCTTCGGCCCCAGCGACGAGCTGGTGGTCTTCACCATGCGCGACACCGGCCTGGAGGTGGTGGAGGACCCGTCCACCTTTTTCCTGGGCACGCGCGACGCCGGCCTTTCCGGAACCGCCGTGGCCATGGCCGTGGACGGCCAGCGCCCGTTCGTGGTGGAAATCCAGGCGCTGGTCAGCCGTTCCTACCTGACCATTCCGCGTCGCACGGCCCTGGGTCTGGACACCAACCGGCTGCACCTGCTGCTGGCCGTGCTGGAAAAACGGCTGCGCCTGAACTTGAGCAACTACGATATCTACGCCAAGGTCAGCGGCGGCTTGGCCACCAAGGACCCGGGCCTGGACCTGGCCGTGGTGGCGGCCATCCTGTCCTCGCTCTATGACCAGCCTCTGCCCGAGGTTTCGGCCTACTGGGGCGAGGTGGATCTCAACGGGCAAGTACGCCCGGTGACGGCCCATGAAACCCGCCTCAAGCAGGCGGAACGCCTGGGTTACCAGGGCGTGCACCCGGACTCCTGCCGCACCCTTGCCGACCTACAGCAGCGCCTGTTCGGCAAGGCCAATCCGCCCACTTGATGGCCACGCCATGAAGGGCTATATCAATAATCTTTGAACGCCCCGAACTGAACACTCTCAAGCGACAACACCACAGGCCGTTCAAAAAGGCTGAAGTGCAAGGCGCAGGGAAAATTGAAAGCCGAAGCGTATTAAAACATACGCGAAGGGCTGGATTTTTCGCAGCAACGCCGCAAACAGACCTTTTTCAACAGTCTGGCCGGAGACTAGATGGCTGCTAATATACTGGTTCTTGACGACGAAAAAAACTACCTGCTCATTCTGGAAAGCATCCTGGAGGAGGAAGGGTACAATGTGACCACCCTGTCCGACCCGGAGATGGGGCTGGCCTATCTCGACGACTCCGAGGTGGACGTGATCCTCACGGACATGAAGATGCCCAAACTCACGGGACAGGACGTGCTGGAACACTGCAAGAAAAACTACCCGCACATCCCGGTGCTGATCATGACCGCCTTTGGTTCCGTGGAATCGGCGGTGGAGGCCATGCGCATCGGCGCGTTCGACTACATTACCAAGCCGTTCGCCAACGAGGAACTGCTCCTGTCCCTGTCCAAGGCCGTGAGCTACGCCGAGACCCAGAAGGACAACGTGCGCCTGCGCCAGCAGCTGGCGGAAAAATTGGGGTCCAACAACATCATTGCCCGGGGCAAGGGCATGCGCGAGGTGCTGGAGATGGTCAACCGGGCCGCTCCCACCAAGTCCACGGTGCTGGTCATGGGGGAATCGGGCACGGGCAAGGAACTCATCGCCCGGGCCATTCACGACAACTCCACCCGCAAGAACCAGCCGTTCGTTTCCGTGAACTGCATGGCGCTCAACCCCGGCGTGCTGGAGTCCGAACTCTTCGGCCATGAAAAGGGCAGCTTCACCGGGGCCACGGCCCTGCGCAAGGGCCGTTTTGAACAGGCCGACAAGGGCACGCTCTTCCTGGACGAGATCGGTGAGCTGACCCAGGAACTCCAGGTCAAACTGCTGCGAGTGCTCCAGGAACACCAGATCGAACGCGTGGGCGGCACCGAGACCATCGACGTGGACATCCGCATCGTGGCCGCCACCAACAAGAACCTGCAGGAAGCCGTAAGCAAGGGCGAGTTCCGCGAAGACCTCTTCTACCGGCTCAACGTTGTCTCCATCTTTCTCCCCCCCCTGCGCGAACGGCGTGAGGACATCCCGTTCCTGGCCGACCACTTCCTGGACAAATATTCCAAGGAAAACGAAAAGGAATTCAGCGGATTCACTGCCGCGGCCATGGATTACCTGTCCGCCTATGAATGGCCGGGCAACGTGCGCCAACTGGAGAACGTCATCGAACGCTGCACGGTGCTGGCCCAATCCCAGACCATCGGTACGGACGACCTGCCGCCGGAAATCAAGGACGAGGAATCCCAGTTCAAGAGCGCCGTGGACCTGTTGCCCGCCCGCCTGAACCTGGCCGACACCATGGACAAGATCGAGGGCGCCCTGGTTCGCCGCGCCCTGGTCCGCTCGGAATTCGTACAGGTCAAGGCCGCCGAGATGCTCGGCCTGTCCAAAAGCAACCTGCAGTACAAGCTCAAGAAGTACGGTCTACTGGGTAAGGCGAAATAAATGATCGTTCTCACTCCTCCCTATGTTTCCGATACACTCCTGGCCTCCGTGAAAAAACTGGGGCTCGGCGTTCTGGATCTGCCAGAGACCCGCAAACTTTGCGGCGACGGCCTGAACTACGTGGCCGACAAGGCCTTTGTCTCCGGCCTGGGCCCTCGGCTGTACACCAACTCGGAAAGTTCGCTCAAGGCCGTGGGCGAATTGTTGGGGCACACCGACACCCCTCGCATGGTGGAAGCCTGCAAGGACAAGGTCCGTTTTCGCGAACTGACCGCGCCCATATTCAAAGACTACTGGTTCACTTCCGGCTCGCTGGACGAACTGGAAGCGATGGATGAAACCGGATTACGGTTTCCCCTGGTGGTCAAGCCGGCTCGAGGCTTCTTCAGCCTGGGCGTTCATTGTGTCGATACCCGGGATGACTGGAAGCCCGTCCTCGAAAAACTGCGCAACGAGATCGCCGAATTCAACGCCAACTACCCGGCCGACGTGGTGGATGCGGGCAGATTCATCGTGGAGCAGGCCATCGACGGCGACGAGTACGCCGTGGACGTGTACTGGGACAATGCGGGCAACGCCGTGCCGACCAACATCCTGAAGCACGTCTTCTCCTCTGGAGACGACGTGAGCGACCGGCTCTATCTGACCTCGCCCGAAATCATGGAGGAATATCTGGAGCCGTTCACCCGGCTCATGCAGGAGATCGGCGAGGCATGCGGATTCAGAGATTTTCCGGCCCACATTGAAGTGCGCGCCGATGCGGCAGGCGACATCCTGCCCATCGAGGCCAATCCTCTGCGTTTCGCGGGCTGGTGCGTGGCCGACATCACCCGGCACGCCTGGGGCTTCGACCCGTACGAATATTATTTCAAGGACCGCCGCCCGGACTGGGAAGCCATTCTGGTTTCGCGCCGGGGCAAGACCTACAGCATGCTTCTCGCCGACCTGCCGGCATCCGTCGACCGCAGCAAAATCGAAGCCGTGGACTGGGACGGTATCGAAGCCCTTTTCGATACCGTGCTGGAATTCCGCAAAATCGACTACCGTGAATTCCCTGTGCTGGCCTTCGTCTTCATCGAAACCTCGCAGGAAAAGCTGAACACCCTGGACCGGGCCTTGAGGGAAGATTTCACAAAATATCTGAAGTAACTGCCGTTCCGACGGCGGGAATGACGTTGGATGATTAATCACGTCGAGGAATACATACAATCGCTCCTCGAATCAGAGCGCTTAGGCCACCAGGTGGCGCACCACCGGCTGCTGCCCGGCTCCGAGGCGCGCTTCAGCGAGCCCAAGCGTCCCTGGCACAAGGCCGTCAGACGTGCCCTCGACACCCTCGGCATCGATCACCTCTACACCCACCAGGCCGAAGCCCACAACTACATCCGGGCCGGGCGCAACGTGGTGGTGGCCACGCCCACGGCCAGCGGCAAGACCCTGACCTACAACCTGCCGGTCATCGAGGAATGCCTGCGCGACCCGGACGCCAGGGCTCTGTACATGTTCCCGCTCAAGGCTCTGGCCCAGGACCAGCTCAAGAGCTTCAATGCTTTGACCGCCCTCATGCCCGAGGAACGCAGGCCCACGGCCGCCATCTACGACGGTGACACCACGGCCCACTTTCGGCGCAAAATCCGCCAGAATCCACCCAACGTGCTGCTGACCAACCCGGAGATGGTTCATCTCTCCGTTTTGCCGTACCACGACAAGTGGGCCGAAATGCTCTCGGGTCTGACCCACATCGTGGTGGACGAGGTGCACACCTACCGGGGCGTCATGGGCTCGCACATGGCCATGGTCTTTCGCCGCCTCCTGCGACTGTGCGAATACTACGGGTCAAAACCCACCTTCGTATTCTGCTCGGCCACCGTGGGCAACCCCGGCGAACTGTGCGAAATGCTCACCGGGCTGGAAGTACACGAAATCCGCGAATCCGGGGCCGCCCAGGGCGCGCGGCACATGGTTTTCCTGAATCCGCACGACGGTCCGGCCCAGGCCGCCATCCAGTTGTTGCAGTCCGCCCTGCACCGGGAGATGCGCACCATCGTCTACTGCCAGTCACGCAAGCTCACCGAACTCATCGCCATGTGGTGCGCCGAACGGTCCGGGCCGTACAGGAACAAGATTTCCGCCTACCGTGCCGGATTCCTTCCCGAGGAACGACGCGAGATAGAGCAGCGCATGTCAGATGGCGACCTGTTCGCGGTCATCTCCACCAGCGCCCTGGAGCTGGGCATCGACATCGGCGGGCTGGACCTGTGCATCATGGTGGGCTACCCGGGCACGGTCATGGCCACCCAGCAACGCGGCGGCCGCGTGGGGCGCGCCAGGCAGGACTCGGCCGTGGTGCTCGTGGCCCAGGAGGACGCTCTGGACCAATATTTCATGCGCAACCCGGACGATTTCTTCTCCCGGCCGCCCGAATCGGTCATGCTCAACCCCTTCAATCCGGTGGTCATGGACCGGCACCTCATCTGCGCGGCGGCCGAGCTGACCATGCGCCGGGGCGAAACATTCCTGAACCAGCCGGAACTGGCCGAACGCGTCGAGTTCCTCGTCCAGCGGGGACAACTCTTCGAGGTCATGGAGGATGCGCCGGGCCTGCCGCCCGAAATAGTTTCCCAGCGCAAGCGGCCGCACCGGGACGTGGACCTGCGCAGCGCCGGACGCAGCCTGCACATCGAGGACGTGACCAGAGGCGGAGACAAGGCCCCGGTCATCGGCACCACGGATCAGTACCGGGTCTGGACCGAGACCCATCCGGGCGCGGTATACCTGCACCGGGGCGACACCTACGTGATTCAGGAGGTGGATTCGGGCACGAGCGCTGTCCTGGCCATGAAAAAACGGGTCGGCTACTACACCCGGGTGCGCAAGAACAAGTCCACCCAAATCCTGGAGGTGTTGGGCCAGAAGGCCTGCTACGGAACCCGGGTCTTTTTCGGCAGGCTGCGCGTCACCGAACAGGTCACGGGCTACGAGAAGCGGGCCGTGCGCGGGGGCAAGCTGCTGGGCATCGTGCCCCTGGAAGTACCGCCCAACGTGTTCGAGACCGAGGGCGTCTGGTTTGAGGTGGGGCACGACATCCGGCGACGCTGCGAGGACGAATTTCTGCATTTCATGGGCGGCATCCACGCTTTCGAGCACGCGGCCATCGGCATCCTGCCCCTGCTGGTCATGACCGACCGCAACGATCTGGGAGGAATTTCCACCCCCCTGCACGAACAGGTGGAAGGGCCCGCGGTCTTCATTTATGATGGAGTACCTGGCGGTGCCGGACTGACGCGCCAGGCCTTTGAAAAAGCCGACGAACTGGTGGAAACCACACTCAAGACCATTCGTGAATGCGAATGCGAACTGGGGTGCCCTTCCTGTGTGCATTCGCCCAAGTGCGGCTCGGGCAACCGCCCCATCGACAAGGCCGCCTCCCAATTCGTGCTGGAGGCCATCCTTTCCGGCGATCCCAAGACAATCAAACCCAAGGAAATAGACGTGAACCTGCTCGACTACGATGACAAGCCGCAGATGCCCGAACGATACGGAGTGCTGGATATTGAAACCCGTTACAGCGCCGACGAGGTGGGCGGCTGGAACCGGGCCGACCGCATGGGCGTGTCCATAGCCTGCCTGTACGACTCGGAAAACGACGAGATGTACGATTACGAACAGGATCAGGTGGATGAACTGACCAGGCACCTTCAGCAGTTCGATCTGGTCATAGGCTTCAACCATATCAAATTCGACTACGCCGTGCTGGGCGGCCTGCACCCGTTCAAGTTCCGTACGCTGCCCAGCCTGGACCTGCTGGTCAAGGTGCAGGAGCGCCTCGGCTACCGGGTCAAGCTGGACAACATCGCCCAGGCGACCCTGGACGTGGGCAAGTCCGCGGACGGGCTCATGGCCTTGAAGTGGTGGAAGGAAGGCAAGCTGGACCTGATCACCGAATACTGCCGCCAGGACGTCATCGTCACCCGCGACGTGTATCTCTTCGGTAGGGAGAACGGGTATGTCTTTTTTACGAATAAAGCCGGACAGAAGGTAAAATTGCCCGTGAGTTGGTAATGAGGCGACAAGTGAGCAGACGCGCAACAGCCAAAATACGCCCATCGCACCTTTTTCGAGAACCATTTGAGGAGAGGGGGCACCCCTCTCCTGCGACCTCTCCCCCAAACCCTCCAGGCCACCAAGAGAGACGTACGAAAGCTCAGTTCGGGTCTTGCCACGGACAAGCTGCATCCATGAAACGAGAGTATGCGCAAAAAAAGAAGGTCTCCCAAGGGGGCGACCTCCCTGAGCGACCAATGAACTCAATTGGTGATGCGCGTCAGCACACCTACGCGAACTACCCTTCCAACGCCTTCTCCACGGCCTCGGCCACGGCTTCGGGCGACTCGGCATCGCCGGTCTCGATGAGTCCCTTCTGGATGTTCAACTCACGCAGCAGGGCCACATTGGAGATGTCGAAGAAATCTTCCCAGACAGCGGCGGCCTGTTCCAGATTGCCGCCCCGGGCATGGGTCAGCCCCAGATAGACGAGGGCCTCGCTCTCCTTCTCCCGCGCCTTGAGCACCCGCTTGAACTCCACCCGCGAGGCAGTGTGTTTGCCCGCCTTGTACATGCACTTTCCCAGCTGCAACCGGACGGCGATGTCGTCCTTCTCGATCCTGAGATACTCGCGGTAGACCTCCACGGCTTCGTCGAACTCGCCCCGGTCGTAATACTCGTTGGCCCGGGTCAGCAGGGGAATGGTCTCGGTGGTGGCGGCAATGGGCGCGTTGTCCTGCTCCTCGCCCTTGATGCGCCGAACCGCGCCGAACAAAAAGCTGCGGCGGGATGCGTTGACCTTTGTTTTCTTTGCCATAATCACTCCTGCATGAAATCTTGCCCAAATCAGGAAAGAGGTCAACCGGCCTTGCCCAGTTCGCCGCCCAGGCTTACTTTTGCCGGACAACGAATCACCCCCTGCAAATCACAATGGGAGCGGACATGAAGAAAAGCATCATCCACGGCACTGAACTGGAAAAAGAAATCGGATACTCACGCGCCCGCCGCATCGGCAATACCATCGCCGTGACCGGCACCGCTCCCATAGCCGACAACGGCGGCGTGCATGCTCCCGGCGACATGTACGAACAGGCCAGGCGCAGCCTGACCATCATCAAGGAAGTCGTGGAACTTGCCGGTGGCGCCCTCGACGACGTCATCCGCACCCGCATCCTCCTGACCGACATGGAACGATGGAAGGAAGCGGCCAAGGCACATGGCGAATTCTTCGGCGACATCCAGCCCGCCTGCACCTTTGCCGAGGTGAACCGGTTCATCAACCCGGAATGGCTCATCGAAATCGAGGCCGACGCCGTGGTCGAAGACGAGCGATCCTGATTCCACACAGGCCTTCAACCGATTCATCGCACGTATCTTGACGCAATTGTCACAATATTTTGATTGCCATGCATCCGCATATGCGGATAGATAGCTTTCATGGAAAACATTGCAGAAGCGTTCAAGGGTCTTTCAGAGCCCGTCCGTGTGCGCATTATCGCCCTGCTCTACCTGGGTGAACTCTGCGTGTGCGACCTCATGGCCGTGCTGGACATGCCGCAATCCACCATCTCCCGCCACCTCTCCTACCTGAAGCGCACCGGCTGGACCCTGAGCAGGCGCAAAGGCAAGTGGGTCTATTACCGTTGGAACGGCAACGCCGGCCGCCTGCAGCGCGACGTGCTCGACATGCTGCCGGAATGGCTGGCTGGCAACAAGGAGTTCGCGGCCGACCGCAACGCGCTGGCCGTGCACCTGAAGAACAAAACCGAAGAAGCATGTAGCGATTAGGAGGTGGTAATGTCCGAGTCCCTCACCAAACAGCTCTCTTTTCTGGACAGATTTCTGACCCTGTGGATATTCCTGGCCATGTTCATCGGGGTCATGGCCGGATACCTGTATCCCGGCGTCAAGGATGTCATCAACCTGTTCCAGGTGGGAACCACCAACATTCCCATCGCCGTCGGCCTGATCCTGATGATGTACCCGCCTTTGGCAAAGGTCCGCTACGAAGAGCTGCACCGCGTTTTCCGCAACGGCAAGGTGCTCGGCCTTTCCCTGGTACAGAACTGGGTCATCGGCCCCGTGTTCATGTTCGTACTGGCCATTGCCTTCCTGTCCGGCCACCACGAATACATGGTGGGGCTGATCCTCATCGGCCTGGCCCGATGCATCGCCATGGTCATCGTCTGGAACGACCTGGCCAAGGGCGATTGCGAATACTGCGCAGGCCTGGTGGCCTTCAACTCCATCTTCCAGGTTATTTTCTTTTCCTTTTACGCCTATATTTTCATCACCATTCTTCCGGGCTGGTTCGGCCTTTCCGGCGCAGTGGTGGACATCTCCATGGGTGACATCGCCGAGAGCGTGTTCATCTATCTGGGAATCCCCTTCCTGGCGGGCATGTTCTCCCGGTTCGCGGGCGTAAAACTCAAGGGTCGCGATTGGTATGAAAACACCTTTATTCCGGCCATCAGCCCCCTGACCCTGGTGTTCCTGCTCTTCACCATCTTCGTCATGTTCTCCCTCAAGGGCGACGTCATCGTGGAACTGCCCTTCGACGTGCTGCTCATCGCCGCTCCCCTGTGCATCTACTTCCTGGCCATGTTCCTGGTCTCGTTCTTCCTTTCCTTCAAGGCCGGGGCCAACTACGAGCAATCCACCACTCTGAGCTTCACGGCGGCCTCCAACAACTTCGAGCTGGCCATCGCCGTGGCCATCGCCGTGTTCGGCATCGACTCGGGCGTGGCCTTCGCCGCGGTCATCGGCCCCCTGGTGGAGGTTCCGGTGCTCATCGCCCTGGTGAACGTGGCCCTCAAATTCAAGGCCAGATACTTTCCCCATGCGGTGCAGACGCCCGGCGGTGTCTGCCACGTGGCCTGCGAGCCGGGCGTGGACAGCCCAGGCAGTTAGCACATCTCTACTTTCACGAAGTAAAGACATATCGCCCCGGATATTGCCTTTTCCGGGGCGATATGGTCAGTGGCGGTAATGCGCGCAAAACCCATCCTCCTCTTCCTTGTCCTGACCTTCGGCCTGACCTGGGGCGTTGAATCGTATCTCATTGCAGACGGCCTATCCTTCCAGGGCGTCATCGACGCCGGCGCCATGCTCAAACTGGTGGCGATCATGTGGATACCCGGTCTCTGCGCCATGGCTGTACACCGCTTCGTGGAACGGAGGAGCATGAAGGAACTGGGCCTGCGCTTCGGCTCCTGGCAAGGCTACCTCATCGCCCTGTTGCTCATTTCACTGGGCTACTTCATGATATACGGTCTGACCTGGCTCCTGGGGCTGGGCAAACCGGACTGGGACATGTCCGCACTGCTGGCCCTGAACGTGGGCGCATCGCCCGGCGAACTCTCGATCATCACCCTGTTGGGGGCCAGCATCCTCATCGGCCCCATCGGCAACATCATCCCGGCCCTGGGCGAAGAGCTTGGCTGGCGCGGCTTCCTGCTGCCCAGGCTCATGCCTCTGGGCAAAACGCGAGCCTATCCGCTGATCGGCCTTATCTGGGGGCTGTGGCACGTCCCGCTCATCCTGGCGGGGTTCAATTATCCGGGCTATCCGACACTCGGAATCCTCATGATGATCCTCGGATGTACGGCATTCGGCGCACTGTTCAACGAAATGACGCTCAAATACCGCTCCGTGCTCCTGGCCGCTTTCCTGCACGCCGCCCTCAACGCCCAGGGGTACGGTATCTGGCACTATCTGTTCCCGAACGTGAATCCCGTGCTCGGCGGCGATACCGGCCTCACGGGTTTCATCGTCTGGTCGGCCATGGCGGTGATCGCCGTAAGGACATTCAAGGCACAGCCGGAATAGCGTGCTGATCATTCCCTTGCCTGACGCCGCCCATTTCGAAAAGGTGACGTTCAGGCATCGAGTTTTATCAATTAGCAAAATATATCCAAAATCATGGTTCAGGCTCCCGGAAATCGGCTATGGTGGATCGAGTTCGATGCGAATACCCATTGCGCCAAGCGGAAAAACGAGGCATTACAGCAAGATGCTCATGGCGTACGCCCCAACAATCTTCAGGAGGACATCATGGCGGATATACTGGATTGGAGCGGATCGAAGCTGGAAAAACTGGATGTGGCGGCATTCGAATCCCGTGCAAACGAAATGGCCGACCGGCTGCGCAAGGATGTTGCCGACGGCAAGCTGCCCTTCCTGAGCATGCCCTACATGGACACCCTCCTGGAGCGGCTTGAGGACCTGAAAAAATCCCTGAAACAATTCGATCACATGCTCCTGCTCGGCATCGGCGGCTCGGCCCTCGGCGCCCGCGCCCTGCAGCAGGCGTTCTTTCCGCGACAGGACCAACCCTGCCACGAAGGCCCGTGGCTGTGGATCGCGGACAACGTGGACGCCTACTCCCTGGAGTCCTACATGGCCAAGCTGCCACCCGAAAAAACCGTGGTGGTCACGGTATCCAAATCCGGCGGCACCATCGAAACCGTGGGACAATATTTCATCATCAAGGAATGGATGCAGAAAAAACTCGGCGAATCCTGGGCCGAGCACATGCTGCTGGTCACCGACGAGAAACAGGGATTTCTGCGTGAGGAAGCGAACAAATTCGGCATCAAGGCCCTGCCCGTTCCCGACAACCTCGGCGGCCGCTACTCCGTGCTCTCCGCAGTGGGCCTTATTCCGGCTGTGTTCCTAGGGATCGATGTCCCCGCACTGGTGCAGGGCGCCCGCGAAATGGCCAATGCCCTGGCCGACCCGGGCCTGAACGGAGACAAACTTTCCAGACTGCCGTCCTTCCATCTGGCGACCTGGGGCAACGGGCTCATGAAAGCCGGATTTGATGAGCTGATCTTTTTCGCCTACATTCCCCTGTGGGCGAGCTGGGGCGATTGGTTCGCGCAGCTCTGGGCCGAAAGCATCGGCAAGGAAGGAAAAGGCAGCCAGCCCATCCCGGCCATCGGCGTCACGGACCAGCATTCCGTGAACCAGATGTTCCTGGACGGCAAACGCAACAAGGCATGCCTGTTCCTGACCTGCCCCGAGCTTCCGGCCGGGCCCAAGTTCCCCACGGACCTGCCCGACAAGTTCGACTATGTGCGCGGCAAGGACTTCGGGGAGCTGATCCAGGCAGAAGGACTCGGCACCCGCATGGCCCTGCAGAAAAACGGGGTGCCGCTCGTGGAGATACGCCTCGAATACGACGATGCGAGGCAGGCCGGAAAGATGATCGTGCTGCTGGGCGCGGCCACCATCCTCACCGGCTGGCTCATGGACATCAACCCTCTGGACCAACCCGCAGTGGAGCTGGGCAAGCGCCTTGCCAAGGCGCGCCTGGGAGCGGACGGCCTCACCGAGGAAACCGCGGACTTGGACGCATTCCTCACGTCGCAGAGGGACGAACGGGAGTTCTAACCATTTGAACCAGACGCAACAGAGCGCCGAAAGGCCGCTGCAGTTCGTCAAGCTGCTCTCATGGAGCGTCATGACGCTCATCCTCGGAACCAGCCTGGCGCTTTCAATCTTCATATCCAAAACGGCCGAAACTGCCCTGCTGAAAAAGCAGGAGCAGTTCGGCCTTTTGCTGGCCGAAAACCTCAGCCACCAGGTCTATACCCGTTTCGCCCTGCCGGTGATGATCCGCTACGGCAACATCAGCCTGAGCAACAAGGAGCAGTTCACCCGGCTGGATCAGGTAGTGCGCAACACCATTCACAGTTTCCGGGTGCACGAGCTGCACATCTTCTCCAAGGACGGCACGATCACCTATTCCCTGAACAAGGACGAACTGGGCAAAAAAAGCCCCCGTCCCGCAGACCTGGAGGCGGTGGACGCGACCTACCAAAACGAGAGATTCAACGCCAGCATCATCGAAAACATTTCCAAACTCCGGGCCCTGTTCAGCATCGAGAACCCCAAGCCCGGCTCCATCATGCTCAAGGCCTACTATCCCCTGCGTGCCGAGCAGAACCTGGCCGCCATTTCCGACAATCCCATCATGGGCATCCTCGGTTTCGAGCAGGACATCACCGAGGAATACATGGGCGTCATCAATCTGGAACGGCTCATCGTGGCCCTTTCCCTGCTCACCTCCCTGGTGCTGTTCGTCGTGATCATGACCCTCATGCGCAGGGCGGAACGCCTGAACATGCAGCGCGTCGAGGAAAAGGAACGGCTTGAACGGGAGTTGAACCAGCAGGAAAAACTGGCGGGCATGGGCCGCATGGTGGCCGGTGTGGCCCACGAAATACGCAACCCCCTGGGCATCATCTGCTCCAGCTCGGAGCTGATCCTCAAGAAGGCCAAAAAGGAAAACCATCCCCACACCAGGCTCATAGAGGCCGTGCACGAGGAGGCCAAACGGCTGTCCCGCACCGTGGGGGAATTCCTGGACTACGCGCGCCCCAAGCAACCCAATCTCTTTGATTTGGACGTGGGCAGGATTCTGGATCAGGTGGCCGTCTTCCTGGAGCCAGAGTGTGAAAAACTGGGCGTGACCATCGACCGCCTTTACCATGGAGACCTTTCCACCAAGGGGGACAAGGACCTCCTGTACCGCGCCTTCTACAACATCGTCTCCAACGCCATGCAGGCCATGGATGGAGGCGGCATGGTCAGCATCCGGGCCGTGGGGGAAAACGGCGTGGTCCACGTGACCATTGCGGACACCGGCCCAGGATTCGACGAGGAAAACCTCAACAAGGTGCGTGACCCGTTCTTCACCACCAAGGACACGGGTACGGGCCTCGGCCTGGCCATCGTCAACTCCATCATGGAAAGCCACAAGGCCCAGTTCCAGATCGGCAACAATGCCGACGGCGGCGGCCGAGTGGACATGATCATCCCCAAGGCTTGAGGGGGTCCCCATCACAAAAGCAAACAGCCCGGCACAACGTCGGGCTGTTTTTTTCATGCCTCCGGCGGGCAAGAGGGATAATCCCCCTTGGCTATCCTTATCAGTTGGGCCGGATTTGTTATCAATTCGCCTTTTTCCAAAAATCGGGCCACAGTTCAAGCATTTTGCGAATGGCCTTGCCGCGATGAGAGCGGGCATGCTTCACCTCGGGCGGAATCTCGGCCACATGCTTGTCCAACTCGGGGTCCACGAAGATGACATCATAGCCGAAACCGCCGTCGCCGCGATATTCATAGCCGATGCGTCCTTCGTAGGAACCGTCGGTGGTTATTTCCACGCCGTTGGGGGCCACGGCCGCCATGACGCAACGGTAGCGGGCCGTACGCTTCTCATCGGGCACGTTCCGGAGCTCCCTCAACAACTTCTCGTTGTTGGCGTGATCGTCGTGTCCGTCCCCGGCAAACCGCGCGGAGTAGACACCCGGCGCGCCGTTCAGATAGTCCACTTCCAGGCCGGAATCGTCGGCCACGGCAACCAGTCCGGTGGCTTTGCACACGGTGCGGGCCTTGATGAGCGCGTTGTCCCTGAAGGTTTCGCCGTCCTCGACGATCTCGCCGATCTCGGGATAATCGGACAGGGGCTTCACTTCAACGCCCAGCGGTTTAAGCAGTTCCGCAAATTCCCGAATCTTCCCTTTGTTGTTGGTAGCCAGAACAATGGTATCCACGAATAACTCCCTCTACGGTTGCCCCTGAGCGCGGGATTGCGACGCTGCTTCGTAAAAGACAATCCCTCGAGTGCCATACGAGTACGCGCCGGCCTTGCCTTTCCCTCTTGTGCTCGTACACTCTTGAACAACCTTGGTGTTGATTTCAACCCCATCGCGCAGCGATAGCCAAAAAACTTTGGGAGGGAGGGATGGGGGACCACGGGGAAGCGGGCGCTTTTTGAAAAAGGCGCCCGCTTCCCCGTGTTTCTCTTGAAGTGCTTACTTACCCGGCGGTCTCGGATTCCGCAACCGCGAGAACGGGCGGCAAATACAGGGTGATGCGGGTGCCCTTGCCCACGCTGCTGGTCAAGTCCACTTCCCCGCCTATCTCGTCCATGATCTTGCGGGTCATGGCCAGACCGAGACCGGACCCCTTGCCCTTGGTGCTGAAAAAGGGACTGAAGACCTTTTCCCGGATCTCGGGTTCGATTCCCACACCGGTGTCCTCCACGGTCAGGACGACGTAATCACGGGCCATGCCCGTGGAAATGGTCAGCACACCGCCGTTCTCTTCCATGGCCTCGATGGCGTTCTTGACCAAATTGATGAGGCACTGCTTGATGACCTCGGGGTTGGCCTTGACCATGGCCATGCCCGCCTCGAAGTTCATGACCAGTTCTATGTGCATGTTGGACAGACCGAGCCCCATGACCTCCATGGTGCCCCTGACCAGCTCGTTGAGGTCCACTCTGGTGATTTCGGCCTCTGTGGGGCGGGTGAAGTTTATGATGCTCTTGAGAATGACATCGAGCCGCCGGGACTCGTCGAGGATAATGCCCAACTTTTCCCGCACCTTCTCGTCCACGTCCTTGTTGCGCACCAGAGAGTTGGCAAAACCGCTGATGGTGAAGAGCGGGTTGCGGATCTCATGGGCGATGTAGGTGGACAATTCACCGATGGAGGCCAGCTTTTCAGACTGTTGCAGCCGCTGTTCCATCTCCATGCGGCGGGTGATGTTGCGACGCATGGCCACCACATTGCAGAGATTGCCCGCCTCGTCATGGATGGGGTAGGTGTAGATGCGATAGTACTGGACGCGACCGTCCTCTCCGACGTATGAGGCCAGAGCTTCGCCCTGTTCGTCCGTCTGCAGTGTCTGCTCGAAAGGACATTCATGGTTCCCGTTGCCGGGAGTTCGCAGCCCCTTGAAGACCGAATGCAGGTCGCAGCCAACGAGCTTTCTGCCGTGCGTGTCGGCGCTCTCGCGGGCCTTCTGGTTGGAATCCAGGACCCGACCGTCCAGGTCGAGAAACAGGATTTCCTCGTCCATCTGGTCAACGATGGTTTTGAGCATGCTCTGGGTATGCAGCAAATCCAGCTTGCAGGCCACCCACATCTTGTCCTGGGTAAGCAGCTTGATGAAAAAATTCGCGGCGGCCCGTTCCACCAGAGTAATGTGCGGCGGCAGGGCCTTGCGAAGCTCCGCCAGAAGCGAAGAACGGCCCGTGGCCTCGATGATCATGTTTATTTCGGGATGCTGGTCGAGCATCTCCTGATAATCATTGTAGGTACGGATGGTATTCACAGGCTGGTAAACGCCCGGCAGGGCGCTCTGGCCCGGAAACGCGGCGGCGACGATGCCGATTTCGCGCATGGCGGCGTCATTGGCCTGATCCCGGAACATTTCCCAGAAGGCCATCAGAGCGGGGAGATCCCCGATCACGCCGATGGTGTAGCGCTTTCCATTGATTTGTTGACTGGACACCATACAGACTCCCGTTTGCTTGGCACTGTTTGTACTGTATCATCCTCCACAATGCACGACAATGCGCAATCTCATTTTGCCGCCATCTCGACAGAAAAAGGCATTAATTATAATCAGTGTAACAGGAAATGATCCCATGACAAAAAACAACGGCGCCATAACCGTCCTGACCATCAGCCTCGGCTGCCCCAAAAACCGCGTGGACACCGAACGTCTCATCGGCTCGCTGGGAACGGACATGCGCCCCGTGGAAGAGGTGGCCGCCGCGGACCTGGTGCTCATCAACACCTGCGGCTTCATCGAACCGGCCGTGGAGGAATCGGTCTCCACCATCCTGGAAACCGTGCAGGACATGGAGGAACTGAGCGGCGACCGCCCGGTGCTGGCCGTGGCCGGCTGCCTGGTGAGCCGATACGGCGGCGACTTGAAGGACGAAATGCCCGAAGTGGACCTGTGGCTGTCCACGGACGAACTGGAAAAATGGCCGGACATGGTCGAAAAAACCTTGGGCCGGAAAGCGGATTCGTCCCTGCCGCGCAACCTGAGCACCGGTCCAGGCTACGCTTACCTCAAGGTCAGCGAGGGCTGCTCCCACGACTGCAGGTTCTGCACCATCCCGTCCATCCGCGGCGCACACAAAAGCCGGCCCGTGGACTTCCTGGCCGAAGAGGCCGCAAAGCTGGTGGGAGAAGGAGTGCCCGAACTGATCATCGTGGGCCAGGACTCCACCCACTACGGCTCGGACCTGGGGCTCAAGCACGGGCTGCAGCAGCTTCTGGAAAGGCTTCTGCCCCTGCCCGGCCTGGAATGGCTGCGGGTCATGTACCTCTATCCCGCCGGACTGACCGAGACCCTGCTGTCCTTTCTGCGCGACGCGGGCAAGCCTTTCCTGCCGTATTTCGACATCCCGCTGCAGCACGCCCACCCGGAAGTGCTTTCGGCCATGGGCCGCCCCTTTGCCCGGGATCCCAACAAGGTCATTGACCGGGTTCGCAAATACTTCCCGGAAGCGGCCCTGCGCACCACCTTCATCGTGGGGTATCCAGGCGAAACCGACGAACATTTTCAGCACCTCATGGATTTTGTGGAGCGAACCCGTTTCCACCACCTGGGCGTGTTCCCCTATTGGCCTGAAGACGGTACACCCGCAGCATCCATGAACAACCAAGTTCCCGACGAGGTCAAGACCGAACGGCGCGATGCGCTCATGGAACTCCAGGCCTCCATTTCCGGGGAGATCATGGCCGGATACGTGGGTGAAAAGCTGCCCGTGCTGGTGGAAAAACCCTCGCCGGAATGGCCCGGGTTGTTCACGGGCCGGACATGGTTCCAAGCCCCCGAAGTGGACGGCATCACCTACGTGAGCGCTGAACCCGGGGTGGAGTTGGTACCCGGCGCCATTGTGGAAGCCGAAATCGAACAAGCCAAAACCTACGACCTGGTGGGACTGGTGTAGCCTTTCCAGCTTGGTGAACCGGGCGGTCTTCGGATATTCTTCTGAAGGCCGCTTTCGTTCCCGCTCCAGGCCGAACGGGACCGCCCACCCAACCGTTGACACCCCCTTCATCCGGGCATACTTTCCCAACCTGCGCATTCCGTATACAAACGCATCATGCCCATGGAAAACCTCACCCCAGAACAGGAAACATTCCTGGCCGATCTTTTTCCGAGCGACGCGCTCCTGCTCAGGCCGGAACAAACCGCCGTCTTCTCGACGGACGCCAGCCGCCTGCGGGCCGCGCCCCTGGCCGTGGTGCGCCCAAAAAACCGGGAACAGGTGGCCGAGCTGCTGCACTGGGCTCACAGCGAGCGCATTCCGATCTACCCGCGCGCCCGGGGCACGGGCACCGTGGGGAATGCCGTTCCCGCAAAACCGGGCATCGTGATTTCCATGTTGGCCATGAACCGCATACTGGACATCGACGACCGGGACTTCGTGGCCGTTGTCGAACCGGGTGTGGTCACCGGCGACCTGCAACGGACCGTGTCCGAGCGCAATATGTTCTACCCGCCCGACCCGGCCAGTTCCGGATTCTCCACGGTGGGAGGCAACGTTTCCACCTGCGCCGGGGGATTGCGTGCCGTAAAATACGGCGTCACCCGCGATTATGTGTTGGGCCTGGAGGCCATACTGCCGGGAGGCAGGGCGTTACGCTCCGGAGGCAGGGCCCACAAGGATGTGGTGGGCCTCGACCTAACCCGGCTCTTCGTGGGCTCGGCAGGCAAGCTCGGCGTCATCACCGAACTGACGCTCAAACTGCTGCCCAAACCCGAGACCACCGCGTCCGTGCTGGCGGGCTTTCCGGACATCCGTCGCGCCATGGACGGAGCCGCCGCAATCTTCCGGGCGGGCATGCTTCCGGCCGCATTGGAATTCATGGACAAGGCCACGCTGACCGCCCTGGACATAGCCGGGACCTCTCCCCTGCCCAAGGAAGCGCAGGCCGCCCTGCTGGTGCGCGTGGACGGTTCCGAAGCCGTGGTGAATGCGGAAACGGATCGTCTGCAAGCCGCCCTGCAAAAGGCTCGTCCCGTCCATCTCATGACAGGACGCGATGAGAATGAAGAGGCACTCTGGGATGTGCGCCGGGGCATAAGCCCTGCATCGTTCCACCTCAAGCCCGACAAGCTCGGCGAGGACATCGCCGTGCCCCGCGGCAAGGTGGCCGAAGCAGTGGAAGGGGTGCACGCCATCGCTGCAAAATACAACCTGACCATTATGTGTTTCGGACATCTGGGCGACGGCAACATCCACGTGAACACCATGTACAATGCATCCTGGCCCGAGGAGGCCGACAACGCGGCCATGGCCAAGGGTGAAATATTCCGACTGGCCCTCTCCCTGGGAGGTTCCATTTCGGGCGAGCACGGCACCGGTCTGACCAAGGCCGCTTACGTGGACCTGCAACTGGACGCTGACCAACAGGCCCTCATGGCCGACATCAAACGAATTTTCGACCCCCACGGGATCATGAATCCCGGCAAGGGCTGGTAGCCATATGCTCAATCGCGAAAGCCTCATCATCCTCAGCGTCTGCTTCGGCGGCTTCATCAGCTGCCTGGACAGCTCCATCGTCAACATCATCCTGCCCGAGGTGGCCACGGCCATGAACACGGACATTGTCAGCGTGTCCGGCGTCACGGTCTACTATCTGCTGCTCATGACCTGCACCATGCTGGTCTGGGGCAAGGCCGCCGACAAGTTCGGCGCGCGGCGGCTCTATCTGCTGGGCTACATCATCTTTACCGCGGGTTCGCTCCTGTGCGGGCTGTCCCACACCCTGAACATGCTCATCCTGTCCCGCTGTCTCCAGGGCCTGGGTGGGGCGGCCATATTCGCCATCGGAATGAGCATCATCGCCATCTACGTGCCTCGGCACATGCTGGGCAAGGCTTACGGTTGGGTGGCCACCACCGCAGCCATCGGCCTGACCCTGGGCGCTCCCTTGGGCGGGTTCATCACCAGCGCCTTCAGTTGGCGCGGGGTCTTCCTGGTCAACGTGCCTCTGGGCATCATCGCTTGGGTCGTCACCCACCGGGCCATCCCCAGAAACAAGGAACAACTGGAGGTCCACAAGGGTTTCGACTTTCCGGGCGCGCTGCTCAGCTCGACCTCGCTGTGTTCCTTCATCTGGGCTCTGGCCGCCTGCGAACGAGAAGGATGGCGATCCCAGGACTTCATGATCTTCCTGGGCATCGGCATGCTGCTGACCATCCTGTTCGTGTTCCAGGAACGCCGCCATTCCAACCCGCTGCTCAACCCGGCCGTGTTCGAGCAACGTGGGTTCGCCCTGTGCGTGGGCATGGGCCTGATCCTCATGATCGTGCTGGGCGGCATGGGACTGGTAATCCCCTTCCATCTCATCTGGAGCAAGGGCCTTTCCGTAGGGGCCGCAGGCATGCTCATGGCCCTGAACTCCGTCATCGGTTCGATATTCAACCCGTTATCAGGCGCGCTGGCCGACAAGATAGGCGCGGCGCGCATGTGCCTGGCCAGCATGACACTGGCATTCCTCATCTCCCTGTATTTCGCATTCAGCGCCCAGGAGCCGGGCGTGTTCAGCACAGTAGTCCTGCTGTTGGGCCTCGGCCTGGCCTCCAGCCTTTATTTCCCGGGCGGCAATGCCCTGATCATGAAGTTGGCGCCCAATGGACACAAAGGCGCGGCCAGCGGCGTGAACACCACCGCCAGAACCCTGGGCATCACCATAGGCGCGAGCATCTTCGCTGCTCTGCTGCCGCCCCACGAGGCGGGAGCCCATCTGCCCGAAACCGCCATGCGCGCTCCCTGGATATTTGCCGCCGCCATCCTGGCGGTGGCCATTGCCATGTGTTTCCCCCTGATCAGGGATGAACGCCGCAAAAAGCGCGAGACCGTCAAACTCGAATCCACTCTGGCCGCATAGCACCAGATCGGGCGGCAAACATCCATGAGCGGCATCAAACGGCAATCCACCCTCAGCGGGAGCATGAATCCCGACAAAGGCCGACAACCATATGTTCAATCGTGAAAGTCTCATCATCATAAGTGTCTGTCTCGGCGCCTTCATCAGCTGCCTGGACAGCTACATCGTCAATATTTCCCTGCCGGACATCGCCACGGCCTTCGGCACGGACGTGGTCAGCGTCTCGGCCGTCACGGTCTATTACTCGCTGCTTATGAGCTGCACCATGCTGGTCTGGGGCAAGGCTTCGGACAGGCTCGGCGCACGCAGGCTCTTTCTGGCCGGGTACGCCGTCTTCACCCTGAGCTCATTGCTCTGCGGACTGGCGCCCAACCTGGAAATACTGGTGCTCTCCCGATGTCTCCAGGGATTCGGCGCGGCATCTCTCTTCGCCATAGGCATGACCATCGTGGCTCTGCACATGCCGCAGAACATCCTGGGCAAGGCTTACGGCCTCGTCGCCACATCCGGCGCGCTGGGCCTGACATTCGGCGCGCCCCTGGGGGGGCTCATCACCGGCCTGTTCAACTGGCGCGGAGTCTTTCTGGTCAACGTGCCCATAGGCATCCTCGCCTGGCTGCTGACCCGTCACTCCATTCCAAAGGCTGAAGAAAAGAACGAAGAGGGAAAACCTTTCGACGTCATGGGTGCATTGCTCAGTGCGGCGGCCCTGTTCTCTCTGGTCTGGGCCCTTTCCGCCTGCGAAAGGGAAGGCTGGCAATCGTTCGGATTTCTCTGCTTCTTCACTCTGGCCCTGGCGCTCGGCATCCTTTTCGTGTTTCAGGAGCGCCGGCACCCCAGCCCGCTCATCAACCCGGCCCTGTTCACGGACCGGGGATTCCCCCTGGCCGTGGGCGTGGGTATGATTCTCATGCTCGCTCTGGGGGGCGTGGCCCTGATCCTCCCCTTCCACCTCATCTGGGGCAAGGGACTTTCCGTGGAAATGGCCGGGCTGATCATGGCCATGTTCTCCAGCGTGGGGGTCATGCTCAACCACTTGTCCGGACGGCTGGCAGACAAGGTGGGAGCCGCCCGCCTCTGCCTCGCGGCCATGGTCCTTACCGCCGGGTCTTCGCTCTTCTTCGCCTTCTCCGCCCAGGCCCCGGGGCTGACCACCACAATCATCTTCCTGTTGGTTTTCGGCGTAGGATGCAGTCTCTTCTTCCCGGGCGGCAACGCCCTGATCATGAAACTGGCCCCGCGGGAGCACAAGGGAGCCGCAGGAGGCGTCAACGCAACCTCGCGTACTTTGGGCATGACCATGGGAGCTTCCATTTTCGCCGCCCTGCTGCCGCACCATGGCGCTACCGGGCAGTTGCCTCCCGACGCCATGCGCTTGCCCTGGCTTTTCGGCGCTGCGATCCTGGCCGTGGCGTTCTTGATGTGTCTCCCACTGGTAACGGATGAACGCCGCAAAAGGCGTGAACAAGAGAGGAGCATGGTCGCATGAACTGCATCCTGTGCGGAAAATGCCTGGAAGTCTGCCCGCTGTTGCGGGCCACGAATCGGGAAGAACTCAGTCCACGCGCCAAGGCGGACCTGGCGACACTCCTGAAGAACGGCGAGCTCCCCCTTTCCGGCGAGGACGTGGCTGGGCTGACCGGCCTGTGCCTGGGCTGCCGACGCTGCCGAGACAAGTGCCCGCAAGGTGTGGACGTGCCCGCCTTGGTGGCCGATCTGCGCGCCGCGCACCCGGATTTCAGGTCCTGGCTCTGGAAGACCTGGCTCAAACGGGCCCGCGAGCTGTGGCCCAGCTCCAGCCTGGCGGCCAAGCTCATCCCCGAAAAATTCCAGCCCGAACGCCTGGCCCCCTTCCTCAAGGCCCTGGCCCTACTCGAAGGCGGCCCCCATATCGTGCCGTTCGTGAACATAAGGGAGCTGCCCGACCACAAGGGCGAAGCCATGCTGCTCTTTTCCGGCTGCACGGCCAGATACGTGCAGGGACATTGGCGAAAAACGGCTGAAAAACTGCTCTCAGCCATGAATATCGAGCTGCGAAAGGACAAATTCGAGTGCTGCGGCATCGGACTGGAGTCCGCCGGGTTCGGCGCGGACGCGGGCAAGATGCGCGAAAAGAACGTGCAGACATGGCGCAAGGCGGGCAAACCCAAAATCGTGACCCTGTGCGTTTCCTGCCACAAAGGACTGACGGGATACTCCGGCTGCTTCAAGAATCCGGAAGAAGCTCTCCAATGGACGGAAGCGCTGACCCCCATATCCGAACTTTTATTCGACGGGCGTTATGTGCTGTCCGAAAACACTCCTGCACGGGTGGGGTATCATCGTCCCTGCCATGCACCCAAAAACGACACGGACCATACATTGCTGACGGCAGTCCTCGGAGAAAGGCTGCGGTCACATGACGGTCGCGAATGCTGCGGGTTCGGCGGCATCATGCAGTTGGGCGCGCCCGAGCTCTGTGCACGGGTCAACGCCCGTTGCCGGCAGAGCCTTGAAGGCGCAGGAGTTGTGCTCACGGGTTGTTCGGCCTGTGCCGCGCAGCTGACGGCCACTGCCCCCGAAGGGATTCGGGTGGGACACTGGCTGGAGATACTGAAAACACCATGACAAAAATCCATCCCCTGACCATCGCCAGACAATCATACGCCCTGCTCTGGCAGAACCGGCTCACGGCCGGGGCGTTCTGGTTCGCGTACGTGCTCGCGTATACCCTGGCGGGCATGGTCCCTCTCTATCATCTCGTCCCGGTTCCCCATGTTTTCTACAAACTGCTCACCAGCCTGCTGCTCGCCCCTGCCGCAGTCGTCTTCTACCAAACACTGCTTGCGCCCCCGGATGAGCCGAGCCTGCTCATTCCTCACGATATCGTCAAAAAGGCGCTCTTTTTTACAGTTGGGTTGTTTTCTGTAAAAATCTTGTACTTCCTGGTTTACTCTTCGCTCACAGGACTTATATCACCCCCGGCAGACCCGGAAGTGGCGGAACGCATGACCGCCGTCATGGCGGTCATGGGATACGCGATACCCGCAGTCTTCTATTACTGCGCCGTCAAGACGGCCCTGTTTTTTCCGGCAGTCGTCCAGGGCAGGGACAGCCCCCTGGCCACGGCGTACACTCTGACGCGCGGCAATACCCTATGGGTATTCCTGGGACTGGCCATGGCTCTGGCGCCTGCGTACGTGCTCGTGACAGGCCTCCTGTTGGGCCCCGGCGCGAACCTGATTTTTTGGCTTGGCGACCTGCGGCTTCCCTTGTGGCTTCAGACCATATATATGAATGCCACCGGGGCGGTGTTCGACGGCCTGCTTTTCATGCTTATTGCCGCAGGACTTTGCGCCGCATACGTAAAACTGCTTTCCGCCCCCGGGATTAACGCCGAAACCGACGAACCAACTCCCGCTAAGGAGAATCACCAATAATGCTCAAATTCCTTTTTGGATCCAAAAACGACCGTTACCTCAAGAAACTCACCCCCACCATCGCTGAGATCAACGACCTGGAACCCCGAATGGAAGCGCTTTCCGACGAGGACTTCCCGCTCCTGATCACCCAGTGGAAAGATGAAATCCAGAACCAGGGCCGCTCCCTGGAGGACATCCTGCCCGAATGTTTCGCCCTTGTACGCGAGGCGGGCAAACGCGCCATGCAGATGCGCCACTACGACGTGCAGCTTATCGGCGGCATAGTCCTGCACCAGGGCAAGATTTCGGAAATGAAGACAGGTGAGGGAAAGACCTTGGTCGCCACCCTGCCGGTAGTGCTCAATGCGCTCACCGGCAAGGGAGTGCACGTGGTTACGGTGAACGACTATCTGGCCAAGCGCGATGCCGAGTGGATGAGCCAGCTCTACAATTTCCTGGGTCTTTCCGTGGGCGTCATCGTGCACGGACTTTCCGACGAGGAACGCAAGGAAGCCTACGCCGCCGACATCACCTACGGCACCAACAACGAATTCGGCTTCGACTACCTGCGCGACAACATGAAGTTCTACCAAGAACAACTCGTGCAGCGCGACCTGCATTACGCCATCGTCGACGAAGTGGACTCCATCCTCGTCGACGAAGCCCGCACCCCGCTGATCATCTCGGGAGCGGCCGACTCGGCCTCGGGCCTGTACCGCAAAGTGAACGGACTGGTACCCAGCCTGAAGATGTCCACTCCGCGCGATCCCGAGGACAAAGACACTCCGCCGGACGGTGACTTCGAACTGGATGAAAAGGGCAAGACCGTGACCCTCACGGACGCGGGCGTGGAAAAGTGCGAGCAGATGCTGGGCATCGACAACCTGTTCGACCCGCAGAACATCGCCCTGCAGCACCACATCCTGCAGGCCCTCAAGGCGCACAACTGCTTCCACCGCGACGTGGACTACATGGTCACCGACGGCCAGGTGGTGCTCGTGGACGAGTTCACGGGCCGCCCCATGCCGGGTCGCCGCCTGTCCGAAGGCTTGCACCAGGCCATTGAAGCCAAGGAAAACGTGAAGGTGGAGTCCGAAAACCAGACCCTGGCCTCCATCACCTTCCAGAACTATTTCCGCATGTACGAGAAACTGGCGGGCATGACCGGCACCGCGGACACCGAAGCCGTGGAATTCACCCAGATCTACGACCTGGAAGTCATCGTCATCCCCACGCACAAGCCCATGGTGCGCAAGGACCACCCGGACTCCATCTACAAAAGCCAGGAAGAAAAATACAACGCCATCGCCCTGGACATTCAGGAATGCTACAAGCGCGGCCAGCCCGTACTGGTGGGCACCGTGTCCATCGAAAAGTCCGAACTGATCTCCCGCATGCTCAAGAAGCTCAAGGTGCCGCACAACGTGCTCAACGCGAAGCACCACGAAAACGAAGCCCAGATCGTGGCCGAGGCCGGAGAACAGAAAAAGGTCACCATCGCCACCAACATGGCGGGCCGCGGCACCGACATCAAGCTGGGAGAAGGCGTCAAGGACCTGGGCGGTCTGCACATCCTGGGCACCGAACGCCACGAATCCCGACGCATCGACAACCAGTTGCGCGGCCGTTCCGGCCGTCAGGGCGACCCCGGTTCGTCGCGCTTCTATCTGGCGCTGGACGACGATCTCATGCGCCTGTTCGGATCGGACCGCCTCAAGGGCATCATGGACCGCCTGGGCATGGAAGAAGGTCAGGCCATCGAAAACAAGATGGTCTCGGGAGCCATTGAGAAATCCCAGACCCGCGTGGAAAACCACCACTTCGAGATCCGCAAGCAGCTCCTGGAATACGACGACGTCATGAACCAGCAACGCCACGCCATCTATGAACTGCGCCGAGACCTCATGTCCGCCGAGACCATGGACGGAATTGTGGAGGAATACACCGAGGACCTGTTCGAGGAAATCCTTTCCCCGGCCCTGGACGACAAAAATTTGGACGACGAAACCAAAATCGCCGTGCGCAGCCGTCTCGAAGAGGTCTTCGACTTTGGACGCTACGAGGGCTTCCGCAACTCCACCGAGCTGCCGAGCATGGAACAGGCCATGGCCTGGACCAAGGATATCCTCAAGGTGCTGCAGGCATCCGCTCCCACCCACTACCAGGAAATTCTGCGCTACTTCCTGCTGGAATCCCTGGACCGCAACTGGAAGGACCACCTGCTGAGCATGGATCACCTGCGCGACGGTATCGGCCTGCGAGGCTATGGCCAGAAGGACCCCAAGCAGGAATACAAGCGGGAAGGCTTCGAACTCTTCCAGGAGATGGTCTATACCATCAAGGAAACCGCTCTGCGCGCCTTCTGCCACCTGCGCATAGAGGCCGAGGTCAAGGAAGAGGAATTCCAGCACGAAACCGACAAGAATGTGGAATACCACGACAGCGAATCCGCCCAGAAAAAACAGGAAACCGTGCGCCGTTCCGCCCCCAAGGTAGGCCGCAACGATCCCTGCCCTTGCGGTTCGGGCAAAAAATACAAGAAGTGCTGCGGCCAGTAAGCCGAAGCACAGACAACAGCATCAACAAGGCCGCCGTCCTTCGGGATGGCGGCCTTGTCTTTTTCCTCCCCAACGAGTCAACAATATCAATCCACAAATATTTCATTAAGAAATATAAAGAAATTTTCCTTTTATCCGAAACAGAAAAGACAAGGCGGCAATTCCGACACAAATAATACGCAATTAAAAATACTCCAACGGAAAAACGTCATGAGCGGAATCAGCAAATTCAATCCGGTCCTCGGGAACCCCACTTCAGCAACCTTCACCGTGAAGACAACCGAACGGAACGCAAGTGACTGGAGTCAGGCCGTCAAAGGGGACACGGTCGACATTTCCGAAAAGGCGATTGAAAAATATGACGCGCTGTCCATGGCCGAGTCCGGTGACATTTCTGCCGACAACCGGGAAAAAATGGATATCCTGAAGCAGGAGATGGCGGAAACAGCCCGGCAAAAAAGGCAGGAATACCGAGATGCCGTCAACGGCACACCCGCCGAGAAAGAAGAAGGGGAAACCCCTTGGGACACCCGATACGGCCTGAAGGCCGGAACCAGCATCCTTTCCAACGGAAACAAGCAGGTGATCTCCATCAAGGACGATGAGATCAGCATTCTGGAATACAAGGGAGACAAGCTGGTAAGCAAGACCACCGGCTTCATGGATGACGATTCCCTCACCACCTCGGCCGAGTACTACAACGAAGCCGGTGAAATCGTTCAGACCGTGAATACCTTCATCACCGGCCAGAGCGATTCGTCCTCAACACAAACCCAAGCCGCCATGAAGAGGGATATCAACTGGTACGAGCACGGAGAACTTGTCCGCGAAATGCACGACAGCCAGAATGTGAACGCCTCATACTCAGGCCTGAACAGGCAGCAATGGCCTCCGACGGAGGGAACCAGTCTTGAGGAAATGGTCTCCTACTTTACCAGAGATAAGCTCAGCACCAACTACAGTTCCAGTATTCTGGAATATGACGACGGTCGACTGATACGTTCTGCTACCATCAATCATACAGCGCAAAGCGACGGCGGCACGGACCGAAGGCATGTCATGGAACGGGTCGAGACAGGGGACAAGAACAAGCCGCGTACCGACTTTTCCCAGCCGACGTACAGCCTCTCCATGTCGGTGACCGATTATGACCATGAAGGAAATGTCAGCCGCGATGCGCGGTTCACGGAATACAACGGCAGTAAATCGAAAGGCCTCTTCAGGCCCTCCGTTGCTTTCCAGAAGCAAACTTCATCAGTCTCCTGGTACGATAACGGCCAGCTGGTCAAACGCAGCGAGGGTTCCCTTGAGGCTGAGGGCAGCCCTTCGGAGCAACCGTCCGAGCGCTCGGGAATGCTCGGCATTCTGGGGTTGACAGGGAGTGAGTACGCCACAGCCCAGCCGCAGTCGGCGGGAGAAATCCTGGCAACAAAGTACGGAAAACAGCAGAGGGCCACGGATGGGCAGGCAACCGGTTGGGAAGATCATTTCGGCGATGCGGGAGAGCCGGACAGCATGCTCAGGTCCGGTTCGGCATATGAAATCAGCATAACCAATGAAATATACAGCAAGGGAAAAATCGTTGCCCGCCAGACGGACACCCAGAAGGCCAAGGACAATACCTTGCCCATCCGACCTCAATTCCGCACAGGCAAGGGACTGACCGAGGATGATATCCCGGCTCTGCTGCACAGCTCGGAACACACCGAAGAAAGTTTTGACGAGAATGGTCAAGTGGAAACACGGGCCGAGCTCTCCACGCATGAAAGTATGAAACGGGGTGAGAACGATACTTATTCTGTGGAGACTTATCAGCACGGAACGATAACAAGGAACTCAGCCACCAAGCACCTGTCCGCCCTTGTGGATGGGTACGCCGAAGATGTTGACAAGGAATTCGACAAGGCCCGCGAGAAGTGGGAACTGGACGCCGATCTCACCGTGGATGATGTCATGGATCTGATGGACGAAAATGATGACAAGCCACAGTGGAATGTCCGTCTCGAGGCTGACTAGACGCCAACTTCCCATGCCTTATAAAACAACAAAGGCCGTCATCCTCCAAGGACGTCGGCCTTTTTCCGTGCCTGCCTGGAACTGACGGTCAGGGCAGCAGCTTCATGAAGATGCCCACGGTCTTTTCCGCATGCAGGTCCATCTCTTCCTGCGTGGGAGAAGCGCACCGCCCGATGAGCACCTCCGTGGTCATTGAAAGCAGGGTGCTGAGCAAAACCTTGATGGCGTACTCGGGGTCCTCCATCCCAAACCGCTCAACCAGGAAGCGGGCCAGGTGTTCCCGGGTCTCCCTGGGCCCCAGCGCAAAATGGGCGCGTGTCATCTCCGGAGCCTCCGGCCCCTCCGCCATGAGAAGGCGCATGGTCGCCAAATGCTCGTTCGAGAGATGCTTGCCGACAAACCCCCTGGCGAAATGCAGCAGGGCTTCGCGCGTATCTTCCCGATCCAGCTCATTGATGAAACGGGAATGGGATTTGTCCCGCTGCGCTTCCAGGGCAGCCTGGTACAGGGCCTCCTTGGATTCGAAATAGCGATAGACCGTCTGCTTGGTCACACCGGCCTTGCGGGCAATGTCATCCATGCTCGCGCCGATGTATCCGTCCGCCCGGAACGTCCCGATGGCGGACTCAAGGATGGCAGCCCGCTTTTGTTCTCTTTTCCGCTCCATTTTCATCACAGCAACTTCCTTTCAGTCAGCCCAACGGTAAAATCATACTAACGGGTATGATTGTTCTTGACAAGCCTGAAAGTGAATCTTAAATCATACTCATTAGTATGATTTTTACCAAAGGAGTCAAACCATGATTGAATCATCAATAAAGTCATTGCTGCCGAAAAACGCCAGGGACCGCGGCTTGCTGGCGGCTCTTGGAGGATGCTTCCTCATCAGCTTCGACCCCTCTTTCATCCGTATGTCCGGCGTGGCCGGGTTCGACACCGCTTTCCTGTTCGGATTGTTCACAACGATTTCCATGTCCCTGATCATCCAGACAACGGACAGCCGAGGACTTGTGGGAACGCTTCGAGAGAGCGGCTGGCCCGCAGTGGTATCAGGCCTGCTTATCGTGGGCAGCGCCCTGTCGTTCATACTCAGCGTCAAGCACACGTCCGTGGCCAACACCGTGGTCATCCTGAGCGGCAGGCCGGTGCTCACGGCCGTGGTTTCCTGGATATTGCTGGGCGAAAAAACCACCAGGAACCTGTGGCTGGCCATGGCAGGGGTCATGAGCGGCATCTTCATCGTCATGTCCGGTTCCCTGAAATCGGGCCACCTCGCCGGGGACGGATTCGCCGTCATCGCCGTACTTTGCCTGGCCCTGAACGGCACCCTCTGGAGACGCTACAAGGATGTGAGCCGGACCGCCATCGTAGGGTTGGGCGGTTTCTTCCTGGCTCTGGCCACATTCATCCCGGCCAGTCCATCGAACTTTTCGTCTGATACGTGGTTGATCATGGCGGCCATGGGCCTGGCCACCGCGCCCATCGGACGTGTGCTGAACGCCACCGCCACACGCTATATTCCCGCAGCCGAAGCGGCCATGATCACACTGGGCAATGTCGTGCTTGCGCCCCTGTGGGTCTTCATCTTCTTCCAGGAGCAACCTCCGCTGACCACGCTGCTGGGCGGGGGCATAGCCCTGTCCACCATCATCACTTACATCGCCCTCACCCGCAGGCGTTTGGCCCAGGCCCGGGCATAAGGCTTGAGACAACAAGCGTCCCCGGTAAAATCAAGCCGTCGACGGAGAGGTTTTTTTTATACCCCAAGGGGATCCACAAGGAACTGATCAAGAAGGGAAAAAATACAGAAAAAAGCCAAGGACAGTCCCTCGTGTCCGCTTCGATCACGCTGGGACTGCCCTTGGTTGGATAAGCCAGTGGACATGCCTTTCCAAGCTGAATCTACTTGTCTTCGCTGATGACTATCCCGTCGCAGACAAAGGAGATGCCCTGGGTGGAGGCTGTGCCGATCATGACCGCCTGAATGATGGGCGCATTGACCTTCTGGGCTGCGGTCCAGTGCACCAGGAAGTTGGCGCCCGAACCGCCGGAGGTGTCCCGTTCGGGAATGTGGAACTCAATCGTGCCGAGAGGCTGGACGATGACGGGCCGCTCCAGATGGTTCTTCACCAACACGCCGTCGGAGTCGTAGTAGCGCACAATGGTGACCTTGATGGCGTTGGACGGGTCGGTGTTGCGAATGCTCAAGAGGGCCGAAAGATTATAGGGCTTGCCCTTGATGCCTTGGTATATGTGAGAATAGACAGGGACATAGACATCTTGTCCCTTGGACAGCTTGACTGTTTCCGCCGCCAGCGGAGCAGCGGTCAGCAGTAGGACGAAGACGGCGATAACGAACTTTCTGAACATGAACTCTCTCCATGCAGGATTATGCTTCTGCTTCTGTATGCCTTGTCCGGAAGCTTGTTGCAAGCGCATTCGGTTTTCCGGCCTTCAACTCCAGCCCCCTCAATTCCAAGGTTCGTGGCTGGATCAACTCAAGGAGTGACATGAAATTCATTTGCCGCATTACCGGCCCTGAGAAGATTCCACCTGGATGGATGACCGGGGACGAAACAACAAACACACCTCGAAGCACTCTGTTCATACGAAATATCAATATCCCCCATAGGATCGACAGGACAGCGCATGGAAAGTGCGATATTCCGGTTTAAATATTGCTATTCTCCCCCACCAGGAAACAATTTCCGGCACAAACCGTTCAAGGCCTTCGAAAAACCACACGATGACACAACTCAAGAGGAAAGCTATGGACATTGCATCAACAGCAAGCACATGCCAGACTCAACGAACCAGCTCGCCTCAGCTCTCAAGGAACATTCCATCCGGCCGGGTAAGCGGAAACACTTCGACAACTTTCGATGAAGCGGTAAAAGAGCAGCAAGGCTCCATCCCACGAGAGGAACTGAACGAATTGTTCGCGCTTCCTCCCTCCCTTGCGCAATACACCCCTGAATTCGCCACCATGACAAAGGCCGACATGACCCTGGGGGCCCACGTCGTACCGCTTTCGCAAAGGGCAAGCGGCGCGCAGTGGCAGGCTTGGGCCGAATACCAGGACATATTCCGTGAAATCTATTCACAAACCCTTTCCGAAAATGGAATCAAGGGAGGTTTTGACTTAGGCGATCTTCCCCAGGCGCAACAGGAGGAATTCGCTGAACTTCTTCACCACAACCTATCCAAAGCGCCCAACAAGGAAAGGATACAGGAACTGATGGATATCATGGGTTTGGATGTACCCAGGCTTTAAGACAAGCGGAGCGGAAAATCCCCTTTGCCCTGCCATGGGGCCAAGCTCTTCCCCCGGAAAAGACCTGCGGCTGAACGCTATCGGCCTCCAGAGAGATCCGATGCCCGGAAAAACGGCGCTCGGCAGGGCAGCGCGCGGCGATAAGCGTCGCTTCAGCGTAATATCCATGCCGGGCTGCGCTTCTGCCCATGAATGCCATTTCCGACACGCTGCGGCAAGGGCATTCGGCTTTCAGGCTTCTTGTATCCCACTCCCATACTTGCTAAAGACCTCAAAGTACGCACGAGGAGAGAAGCATGATCCGTTGGGTCCTCACGGCATTGATGACCATATCCATGACCATGCCGGTCATGGCGGGCCAGAAATTCCTCGTTGGAGTGGAGGATATCCGTTACTACCCGCAATCCTCCACCAACAACGGAATCTACACGGGATACGGCCGGGCCGTGCTTGACGAATTCGCCCGCAGCCGGGGTTACGAATTCGAATACGTTCCCTTGCCCGTACTGAGACTGTTCGACCGCTTCTTTCAGACCGACGAACTGGATTTCAAGTACCCGGACAATCCGGAATGGCAACGCTCCCTGCGCCCGGTCAGGGGAATCTGGTACAGCGACCAGATCTCGGAAGCCTACGACGGGGTCATGGTCCTGCCTCTGCGCAAAACCATGAAGGTGGCCCACTTGCGCGTCCTCGGCACGGTGCGGGGCTTCACGGCCACCAAGTACGGGCACCTCATCGAATCCGGACAGGTCGAGCTCATTTACACGGACGATTACCTGTCCCTCATCCGGTTGGTGCTTCAGGGAAGGGTGGACGGAGGCTTCGGCTGCCTCGCAGTTGCCCGGTACAACCTCGAACATATGGAGCGGTCATCGGAAGCCCTTACATTGGCCCCCAATTTGCCGTATACAAGGGTCGGCTACCGCCTCTCCACGCGGAAGCATCCCGCAATAATCCGGGAACTGAACGAATACCTGCAAAAAAACAAGGAACGACTCAAGCTGCTCCTGGACCGTTACGGACTGGGCAGACGAATCAGAAAACCTTAATCAGGCGGCCCTGCCGCACCCTGCTTTCCATAAATCATTCATCGGAGACACCCATGAAACGAGTAATCCTCTTGCTTATGCTATGCCTGTGCCTTGGTTGCGCCAAACCCGGCCCAAAGCCCGGCCATCGAAGAAAAACTGCTCCTCACCCCGCGCCCAAGGTGCAGTCGAAGCCGCGCCCAAGAGCCGAGGCGGAAACCATGTCCCCCACTTCCGTGGCCGTCTACGCCTTGGCCGATCAGGTCAAAGCGGAAACACCTCGAGATAATCCTGGGACTGAATGAACACCTGAAAAGGACAAGGAACGACTCGAGCTGCTCCTGGACCGTTACGGACTGGGCAGACGAATCAGAAAACCTTAACCAGACGGCCCTGCCGCACCCTGCTTTCCATAAATCATTCATCGGAGACACCCATGAAACGAGTGATCCTCTTGCTTATGCTATGCCTGTGCCTTGGTTGCGCCAAGCCCGGCCCACAATCCAAACGTCATGAAAAAACGGCTCCTCACCCCGCGCCCAAGGTGCAGCCGAAGCCGCGTCCAAAAGCCGAGGCGGAAACCATATCCCCCACCTCCGTGGCCGTCTACGACCTGATCGATCGGCAGTGGAACGTGGACCACAACGATCGCGCCTCCGAGGCCTTTCTGCCCGCCTCCACTTTCAAGGTCCTCCATACGCTCATAGCCTTACAGTCCGGCGTGGTCAAAAAGGACGAGGTCTTCAAGTGGGACGGCGTGAAACGCAAATACGCGCCGTGGAACCAGGACCTGAGCCTGGAGCAGGCCTTCCGCTATTCCGCCATATGGGTCTACCAGCGTATCGCGAAACGCATCGGCAAGGAGCGCATGCAGAACTACGTGGACCTGGTGGGGTACGGCAACGGCGACATCGGCGGTCGCCTGGATTCCTTCTGGCTGGACGGCAGGCTGCGCATCACCTCGCGCCAGCAGATATGGTTCCTCAAGCAACTCTACAAAGGCACCCTGCCATTTTCCAAGGGACACATGGACTTCGTGAAACGGATCATGCGCCGGGACAGCGGCAAAGACTGGGTCATGCGCGCCAAGTCCGGCTGGGCTCAAAGGGTCAACCCCCAGGTGGGCTGGCTCGTGGGCTGGGTGGAAAAAGACGACAACGCCTGGTTTTTCGCCACCAACGTGCGGATCGACGAACGGAAGGACGCCGCCAAGCGCTACGAACTGACCATGGCCCGGCTCACGGAACTGGGCGTCATCCCCGCGAAAAAGTAACGGAAAAGAGCTTGGAACCCGGACCGCTCTGCGCTATTTTGCAGCGTCAAAAATATAATTATCGGAGTGTACCATGACCGTCATGCCCAAGGGCTTCCGCTTCGCAGCAGTCGAGGCCAACCTGAAATACAGCGGCCGCACCGATCTGGCCATGATCGCCAGCGACACGCCCGCCTCAACCGCAGGCGTGTTCACCACCAACAAATTCCAGGCAGCGCCCGTTCTGCAGTGCCGGGCCATGTTGGAGCGTTCGCGAAAGCATTCCGCATTTCTCACGAATGCGGGATCGGCCAATGCCTGCACCGGCGACGAAGGCATGCGGAACTGCCGCGAAACCCTGAACATGGCGGCCGAAGCCACGGGTGTTCCGGCCGACGAAATCCTTCCGGCCTCCACGGGCGTCATCGGCATGCAGTTCGACATGGACAAATGGCGCGCAGCCATGCCCGCTCTGGCGGAGAGTCTCGGCAAATCGGCCCCCGAGGACGTATCCGAGGCCATCATGACCACGGACACCCGCCCCAAGCTGGTCTCCACGTCCGTGGAGCTGTCCGGCGGCGAGGTACGCCTGCTGGGCATGTGCAAGGGCGCGGGAATGATCAGCCCGAACATGGCCACCCTGCTGGCCTTTGTCTGCTGCGACGCGGACGTCGATCCCCTACGCTGGCAGGAAATCTTCGAATACTGTGCGGACAACAGCTTCAACCGCGTCACCGTGGACGGCGACACCAGCACCAATGACACCTACATGGGCCTGGCCAACGGCGCATCCGGAGTCAGGGCCGAAACCGAGGAAGACCTGCGCACCCTGTGCGACGTGCTGCTGCGCATCTCCCAGGAACTGGCCTACATGATCGTTGAGGACGCCGAGGGCGGCACCAAGGTGGCCCGTATCGAGGTCAAGGGCGCGCGCGACGAAATCGATGCCGAACTGGTGGCCCGGGCTATCGGCGCTTCCCCTCTGGTCAAAACAGCCCTGTTCGGTTGCGACGCCAACTGGGGCCGCATCATGTGCGCGGCGGGCTACTCCGGCGCAGAGTTCGATCCCGGGGCCGTGAGCCTGGACATCGGCGGCATCCGCATCTTTGAAAAAGGCATGCCCGTTCCAGGTGACATGGACGCCCTGCTGGAGCCGGTCATGAACGAGGTGGACATTCCCATCACCGTGACCCTGGGCAGCGGCCCGGGCACGGCGTCCCTGCTGGCTTCGGACCTGACCAAGGAATACGTGGAAATCAACGCCGATTACCGGAGCTGAACAATGCCCATACTCACAATGAAGACATGGTCCGGCATCACCGAGGACCAGAAACGCGACATGGTGGAGACATTTACCCGCGAATCCTGCCGCATCCTGGACTGCAAACAGGAACACGTCATGATCGTCATCGAAGAGGTGGATCGGGGCAACTGGGGACTGGAAGGCGGCCTCGCCAAGGACCTTTACCCGAAAAAGAAATAAACTGCGCACCACACGCAGACACCGATTCCGTTTGCCTGGCCGCTCCGGGAGTTCCCCTGGGCGGCCTTCTTTTTTTGGCGACGGCATACGCTTGATCGGCGCAAAACAAAGGGCGCCCCGAACAGGGCGCCCTGGCGATGGTCCGGTTGTCTACTTCACGGCGATCAGCTCGATTTCCACAAGGGCGTCCTTGGGCAATGCGGCCACCTGATACGCCGCCCGTGCCGGGCAGTCGCTTTCGAAGAACTCCGCATAGACCTCGTTCATGGGAACAAAATCCTTGATGTCCTTCAGGAGCACGGTGGTCTTGACCACCTTGTCCAGTCCGCTGCCGGCCGCTTCGAGAATGGCCTTTGCATTGGTCAGGGCCTGGCGAGTCTGTTCCTGGACGCCGCCCTCGCGGAATTCCATGGTTGCGGGGTCCAGCGGCAACTGGCCGGAGACGAAGATGAGGTTGGCGGCGGCCACGGCCTGGGAATAGGGGCCGATGGCGGCGGGGGCGTTGTCGGTGCTGATGATCTCTTTCATTGATTACTCCGGAACGCTTACACGTTCATTTTCGATTTTGAGAGCGATGCTCAGGCAGACCAGCAGGCCGCCCCAGACAAGGGCGCAACCAACGGTCATCATTGTGATGGCGGATGTACTCATCATTAGTTGTATCCTCCTGCCGGGCATGCTCCCGGGACTTCATTGCGCCAGGGACGGCGCATAAACAAAGCTGCCACGATGACCATGCCGATGGCAACAGTCCATCCGAAAGCGAAAACCGCATCGGCAGGATAGCCGCCGTAGGGCCGGGCAAGCTCGTCGATGATGTTCCTGACGATCATGTATCCAAGCACGGCCGGGGTCAGGAACTTGATGCAGTATTCCCACCACACGCCGATCTTGAAATCGGAATATCGGTTCACTTCCGCGCGCATCCTGGCCGCGTTGTAGAACCAGCCCAGGATGAAGGCCTCCAGCAGGCCGCAGGCGGCGATGCCGTAGTTGCCCACGAAATGGTCCACGATGTCCAGGATGAGCACGCCCGCGCCCGTGGTGTACAGGGACGAGCCCGCAAACCCGAGGATGGACACGATGGTGATCAGCTTGGGCCGGGATATGTCGAACTTGTCCAGGGCCGAGCAGCAGAAGGACTCGAGCATGGAAATGCTGGAGGAAAGCCCGGCGATGAACAAGCAGAAGAAAAACATGAACCCGATGAAACTCTTGGCGAACGGCATCTGGGAAATGGCCTGCGGGAAGGCCACGAAGGCGATGCCCGGGCCGCCCTTGGCCACCTCGGTGAAGTCCACGCCCATGGAATGGGCCACGAACCCCAGGGTGCTGAACACGGTGATACCCGCGATGAGGTCGAAGCTGGAATTGGCCAGCACGGTCATGAAGGCGTTGTTCACGATGTCGGATTTCTTGGGCAGATAGCTGGAATAGGCGATCATGACGCCCACCCCCAGGGTGGCCGAGAAAAAGACCTGGGCATAGGCGGCCACCCAGACCTTGGCTTCCAGCAGGATGCTGAAGTCGGGCCTGAACAAGTAATTCAGGCCCACGGAAGCCCCTTCCAGGGTCAGGCCGCGGATCATGAAGCAGATCATGAGCACCAGCAACAGCGGCGTGAAAATGCGCGAGGCTTTTTCAATGCCGCCGGAAATGCCGTTCTTGGTGATGAACCAGTTGGCGAACCAGACGATGACCGTGGCGCCCAGGATGCCCCAGTTGACGCCGCCCAGGTTGAACGGGCTGTCCGAGACGTTGAGGAAATCCACGCCGAAGAACTTGCCCGGGTTGTCGCCCCAGCTCAGGTCCAGGGAAAAGACCATGTAGTTGAGGCTCCAGGCGACGATGGAGGAGTAGAACATCATGACCAGCAGCGGGATCATGACCTGCCACCAGCCGAGCCACTCGAACTTGCGGTTCAACCGGGAAAAGGAATAGGCCGCCCCGCCGCGCATGCGGCTCCCGAATCCGTATTCCAGGATCATCAATGGGATGCCCGCGGTGAGCAAGGCGAAAAAATATGGGAGGAGGAACGCGCCTCCGCCGTTGTTATAGGCCTGGAAGGGAAATCTCCACAGGTTCCCGAGGCCGATGGCGGCGCCCACGGAAGCGAAGATGAACCCCTTCCGCGAGATCCACTGGTCTCTGTTGTCCTGACTCATGAAAACGCCTCCACGTTGTATGGTAAAAAAAGGGCATGGCCGTTTCAGCCACGCCCAAATGATTACTCTAGTTGGCGACAGGCTCCAGACGCGCGGTGAAATGGCGCAGTATCCTGGGCTCGTAAGTGAAGTCGTACCCGGTGATGCGCTCGGCGCGATTCCTGATGTTGATGAGCGAGTCGGCGATCACGTCCATGTGATTGTAGGTGTACACACGGCGGGGAATGGTCAGGCGAAGCAACTCCATGGGAGAAGCCTGCTGCTGCCCGGTCTCGGGGTCGCGGCCCAACAGCAGGGAGCCGATCTCGACGCCGCGGACGCCGCCCTCAATGTACAGCTCATTGGCCAGGGCATGGGCCGGAAACTGTTCGGCCGGAATGTGCGGCAGCAGACGCTTGGCATCCACGAACACGGCGTGCCCACCGGTAGGATACTGGATGGGAACGCCACCGTCCAGAAGGCGATCACCCAAATATTTCACTTGGTTGATACGGTAGCCCAGATAGTCTTCCTCGGTGCCCTCGTACAGGCCGCGGGCCAGGCACTCCATGTCGCGCCCAGCCAGACCGCCGTAGGTGGGAAAGCCTTCCAAGGGCACGGTCATGGCCTGGCAGGTATTGAAGAGTTCCTCGTCGTCCTTGAAGCAGAGCAGGCCGCCGATGTTCACCAGGGGGTCCTTCTTGGCGCTGACCGTGGTACCGTCACCGTAGGAGAACATTTCCCGGATGATCGCGCGCACGCTCTTGTCGGCGTAACCTTCTTCGCGCTGCTGCACGAAATAGGCGTTTTCAGCGAAACGGGCGGAGTCGAAGAACATGCGCACGCCATGTTTCTTTGCGCAGGCGTGAACCTCCCTGACGTTCCGCATGGAAACCGGCTGGCCTCCTGCGGAGTTGCAGGTGATGGTCACCAGGATGAAGGCGATGTTCCCGGCTCCCTTTTCGGTGATGAAGGCGTCCATCCTCTCCACATCGAAGTTGCCTTTGAACGGGTGATACGTCTCGGTATCGAAGGCTTCCTCGATGACGAAATTGCGGGCCCGGCCCCCCGCCAGTTCGATGTGAGCCTTGGTGGTGTCGAAATGCATGTTGCCGAGTACGAACTGCCCATTCCCGATGAGCTGGGGAAAAAGCACCTGCTCCGCGCCGCGGCCCTGGTGGGTGGGAATGGTGTACTTGTAACCGAAGACCTCCCGGACGGCGTCGGCCAGATGATAATAGTTGCGGCTGCCGGCATAGGCTTCGTCGCCCAGCATGAGGCCCGCCCACTGGGTATCGCTCATGGCGCCCGTTCCCGAGTCGGTCAGCAGGTCGATGTAGACCTCTTCGGACTTGAGCAGGAACGGGTTGTACCCGGCGCGGGCCAGAGCCCGCACGCGCTCTTCGCGGGAAATCATGCTCAGGGGTTCAACCATCTTTATCTTGAACGGTTCTGCCAGATGTGCGTTGGACATTTCCATGCTCCTGATAGGTGCTCTTGCTGCCTTTCGGCTTGGTGAAACTTTTCTCGTTCCCCGTTCCATGGGACCGGCCCATGAAAGGGAACTTGGATGAAATCATACATCAAAAAAAACACCGCGCAAGAAAAAGTCTAAATATTACAAAGTCTTATTTGGCTTTTCAACTTCTTTCAAAATCTTTGAACAAAGTGTTGCGGCACATTGCAAAAATCATATAGACAAGCAGAAAAGAAATTTCGGAGGAAGGTCATGGCCAACAGAGGCCTGGACGACATTTCAAGATTCGAAAGCAAGGTGCAGTTCGCGCTCATGGCGCTGCCCATCTCCGATGTGGTGCGCATCGTCCGCGAGGAATTCGGAAACAACCTGACGTCCGTCACGTTGGAATCCTGGAAGGCCGGGCGCAACCGGCCGAGCCGGGCCAAGCTCTCACTGTTCAGCCGCGCTCTGGGATTGCGGCTGGAGGACTTCTATGAGGATTTCCACGGATTCGTGGACATTCTGGCCGACAGGCTGGGCATTTCTGACCGCGACAGGGAGATCTACCTCAAGCGCATCGAGGAGCGCAGGTCCGGCAGCGTGAAGCTCGAGGTTTTTTCCCGAGTGGACAACGACTACACCCAGCGGCTGTTCGCCAAGATCGGGGGCAACTACATCCTCTACAACCACTCGGTGAACAACACGGCCGAGGTGGACCAGACCCTGATCTCGATCGAATGCACCTGCCATCCCTTCATCCGCGTCACGGCCGGGAGCGTGCGCGACGACGGACACCTGACCACCTACCAGGGGAGGCTCTTCCCGGTACGCTCCAACCTGCACATCGTCATGGAAACCGGAGAGACGCACCACGACGAGGTGGTCATGATCGTGACCAACAACCCGGTGCACCAGGGCGGCAAGGTGCGATTCCTGTACGGCATCATCCTGTCCGGCTCCGAGGACTTCGTGTCCCATCCGTCCGCCGCACGCGTGTTCATGGAAAAGATGCCCGAGGGCATGAGCGCCGACCAGGTGCTGGACAAAATACGCGCCACAGGCCAGGAGCAGATTTCCTCCTACTGCCGCAAGCTGGTTTCCAACGACATCAACCACGGGGACGGCCAGTACGTGCTGCGGGCCGAGCAGTTGAACATAGCCTACGCCCAGGGATTGATGAATGAGGATAATGGAGCGGAATAGGCCTTATTCGAAACGTTCGCCGGAAAGCAGGCCATGCTCAATGAAAAGTATGTACGGGCAGCCGTCGCGTTTCCCTTGGTGAAAGCTCGGAAACGCTAGCGGTCCGGCTTCGGCGCGCTCAGGACCGGCAGTTCGACGACGAACCGGCTGCCTTTTCCTTCCTCTGAAAAAACACTGATGGCGCCGCCGTAGTGGCTGACGATCTGCCTGGCTATGGTCAGCCCGAGGCCGGTCCCTTTCAGGGTGTCGTGCAGGGTGTCGCCCGTGCCCAGTTGGTAGAAGGTATCGAAGATGTTCTCCAGCTCGTCCTTGGGAATCCCCTTGCCCGGATCGTCCACCTCCATACGCATGATGGCGTCCTTGGCCGAGACCCGGACAACAATTTCCCCCCGGGTCGTGAACTTGACGGCGTTGTCCAACAGATGGGTCAAAACCTGCTCCAACCGCCGCCCGTCCATATACAATTCCGGAAGGCCGGGAGCCACTTCGGGGCTCACCCGCACTTCCGGCTTGGCCTGAAGCCGTTCGCCGATATTGTCCAGGGCTCGTTCAAGAGACGCGGGCGCCGCCACAAGGGAATCCTTCCATTCCATCCGGCCGGACTCGATCGTGGAAAGGTCCAGAAAATCGTCCATGAGTTTGGTCAGCCGCGCCCCTTCGTTGACGATAATCTCCAGGTTGGAGACGATGCGCGCGGCCTTGCGGGCCAACTTGTCGTCATCCTTGACCAACGGCCCGAAACTGCGGTTGAAGTCGCGCTTCATGATCTTGGCGAACCCGAGCACCGAAGTCAGGGGCGTGCGCAGGTCGTGCGCCACGGTCGTCACCAGTGCGGATTTTGTCTCGTCCAATCGCATGAGCCTCTTGTTGGCCGCCTCCAGCTCTTCGGCCTTTTCCCGCAAATCACGGGTCCGCTCCGCAATCACGTCCTCGAGATTCCGATTCAACTCGGCCAGTTCATCCTGGGCCAGCTTGGTGTCGGTGACATTCAGCAGGGACATGAGAATGGCCGGGCGTCCATCATAATCAATGGTCTTGGAATAGATTTCGAGCCAGCGCACGCCGCCATCCCTGTCCAGGGCCCGAAACACGTAATTGCCCACCGCGTCCTCGTGTCCATGCTGCTTCCTGCGGGCCTGCCGCTCCACGAACGCCCTGTCCTCCGGATGAATGAGCTTCAGGACTTCCCCCGGTTCCAGGGCCATGAGGGTCTCCCAGTCATGACCAAACACATCGGCCATGGCCCTGTTGCCGAATTGGAACCGATCATCCTGCATGACCGCCACACCCAGCATGGTGTTCTCCACGAAAGAACGGAACTTGGCCTCGCTTTCCTGAAGGGAACGATAGGTCAGAAGACTGCTGAGCGCATCGCTCAGGCGACGTCCTATCTCGCGAAAAAGCTGCTGTTCCTCTTCCTGCCAAACACGAGAGTAGCCGCACTGGTGCATACCCAGAAGCCAGGGCTTTCCCGTCCGGGGAAAGAGAACCATGACCAACTGCGCCTTGACCGAAAAATCACGCTCCAAAATCCCGGGCACATCCAGACCATCGCCCGAATCATAGGCTACCGGCCCTTCCGCGCCCAGAGCCTGAATGAAGACGCGGCGCATGTCCGGATTCATGGGAAGGCCGGTCTCCAATTCCCCCGCACCGGGATAATGCTCCGAGGTGCGCTCCATGGGGACCTCCCAAAACGCGGCCTCAGGATCACAGGGGTACAACAGCCAGGCCCGGTCCGAGCCATAGATCTCTCTCATGGCGTCCAGCGCCCCGGACATCATGCTTTCCAGGTCCATGGACCCCCGGGTGGCCCGGTCCACGCGGTCCAAATTCTCCAGAAGGCGTACGTGTTCCTGCTGCTCCGCTTCGGAAAGCTTGCGCTCGGTGACGTCGAAGACGGCCCCGTCCACCCATTTGAACATGCCCCGACCGTCCAGCACGCCTCGGCCGCGCTCCTGCATCCAACGGATCCGGCCGTCCTTTCGGAGGATACGATATTCAACGGAATAGTCCTGGCCCTTGACGGCCTGCTCCCAATAGGGAGCCTCCGCTTTTTCCAGGTCGTCGGGATGGATGACGGTTGCGAGAGGACGCGACTGGTGACGCCCCAGCTCCGCGGCCGTACGGCCGGTGACCAGTTCCGCCGCCTCGCTGAGAAACAGGGTGACCCACCCCTTTTCCGCCGATGCGCAACGAAAGATGATGCCGGGAACATTGGCTTCCAGGGAGAAAAAGCGGTCCTCGCTTTCGGCAAGGGCCTGCTCGGCCTTGCGACGTTCGCGGACCATGAACCGGGAAAGCAGGGTGGCAAGCACGCCGGTGACCACGAGAGCCCCGATCTCGATGGACCAGAGCCTGCGATCGGGCGCGCCCTCAAGAAAAAGCAGGACCGTGCCCACGGCCAGTATCACGAGCCAGCAAACCGCCATCACGCCCATGAGAATCGTATATCCGTCCAACGGGAGCAGCCTTCGCATATCCTTCCTTGCCTTCATGAATTTCCGGCATCGTCGGGATCACCGTCCTGAATGCTACCAAAAAGAGCCGCCCGTGTCCCTTAGAATGATATTCGAATATCCCCGTCTTTTATGGGAAAGCGATGTTTCGGGAGTGTTTTCGCCCTTCTTTCGGCCTGCCGGACAAGACACCCGACAGACTTTCAAACGCAAGGCCGCCCGCATGGGAACGAAAGAACGAGGGCAGAACGGGCCGAGCCGGAAAGCGGAAAGTCAGTGCGTCTTGTCCTTGAACTCGGCGAGTCGCGTGATGCCCACCATGTCGAATACGGTACGGAAATTTTCGGACAGCCCGGAGATGATCACGTGGCCGCCCCGCTCGCGAAATCCGGAGAGCAGTTCGCTCAGGGTGGTGATGCCCGCCCCGTTGATGGAAGCGCTCTCGTCGAAATGCAATTCGATGCTGCCTTTGCCGAGCCCGATCGCTTTGGCAAAGGATTCCTGAAGATACTTGCCCGTCAGGCCGGTGACGTTTCCCTGAATGCGCAGTACGGCCTTGCCCGGCCCTTCCACGAGAGAGACCTGGCTCTGTTCGGTGCGCGACAGAACCAGGCGTTCGTCCGCCCGCTCCAGGGCCTGGGAAAGCGCCTGACGCTGCACCGGCTTGTTGATGAAGTCGGTGGCGTCCAGGTTCAAGGCCTGGATGGCCAGGTCCATGTCGCCATGCCCGGTGATGACGATGACCTCGGCATGCGGGTTGATGCTCTTGATGTTCTTGAGCACCTCGATGCCGTCCATGATGGGCATCTTGATGTCCGTGAGCACGATGTCCGGTCGCTCGGAGCGGAAAACATCCACGCCCGCCCGGCCGTCCTCGGCGGTGAGCACCCCATACCCCAGCGCCTCCAGCAGAAGCGTGAACATCTTCAGCGTCGGCTTTTCGTCGTCAATGACCAGTATCTTCTTCATGAATCGTCCCCTAGGCGGCCGGGAAGACCAGCCGGAACACGGTTCCCCGGCCCGGTTCGCTTTCGATCTGCACCTCGCCGCCATAATCCTTTACGATTCCATAGGAAATGGCAAGCCCCAGCCCCATGCCCTGACCCGTCTCCTTGGTGGTGTAGAACGGTTCGAAAACCTTGCTGCGCACATCTTCGGACATGCCCTGGCCCGTATCCTCCACCTCCAGGTGGACGGAACCGCCGTCGGCATGGGTCCGTATGGAGATGGACCGCTCGCAGCCCGTATCCTGGGCCCGGCACTTGTCGTTGATGGCGTCACGAGCATTGGTCACCAGGTTGAAAATGACTTGCTGCAGCCTGTTGCCGTGAGCCAGCACCGCCGGAATATCCTCAGTCAGGCCCAGCCGGAAGCGGATGTTGTCCAGCTCGAACTGGCGGCGCAGGATCGACAGCACCGCCCACACCGGGTCGTTGATGTCCACCTCCTCCCTGACCAGGTCGGCCTTCCTGCCGAAAGCCCGCAGGGTGTTGATGATGTCGGAGGCCCGGTCCACCTGCCGGCTGATCTCGGAAATGACCTCGAGGCGCTGCTGCGGCGGCACATCCCGGCCCGTCTCGTTCATCATCATCAGAAATTCGCTGCCCATCTTGATGGCGTTCAGGGGTTGGTTCAGCTCGTGGGCGATGCCCGCGGACATTTCGCCCAGGGATTTCATCTTCCCGGCCTGAATCAGCTGGGCATCCTTTTCGATCATCTCGGTGATGTCGGTGACGGCCACGATGAAGGCATGGCGGCCCCGGTAGGATATGGGACAGGCGTGCATGTTCACATAGAAGGGCTCGGCCTCCTTCCGGTAGTGAATGACCTTGGGGTAGTAGACGCAACCGCCCTCCTCCTCGAAAAACTCCAGACACCGACGGCAGTGATCCGGAGCAACCCTGCGGAATTCCATGCCCTTGAGGGCGTTGCGGGAATACCCATACAACTCCTCGGCCCGGGGATTGGCGTCCACGATGACGCCGTCCGCGCAATCCACCACGAAAATGGGGTCCGGCCCGGAGTCGAACAGGGACCGGTACTTTTCCTCGGATTCCCGCAGCCGGTGCCGGTAAAGCTTGATGGACCACACCATGTTGCGAAAGGAATCGGCCAGTTGGATGACCTCATCGCCCTCCTGCGTGCGGTAAAATACGCATCGGCCGCAATTGCGGTATTCCTCGGGTACTCTGGAGGGCCGTTCCTCGGACGGAAGATCGAAATGCCAGCACGGCAGCTCGCTGTTGGCAAAGGCCGGGCAGTCCGAGAAGTCCCAGTCGTCGTCGGCCGCTCCCACCTTGATGGGAGTGTTGAAATTGCCCCGGCTTATCTCGTCGGCGATGGAGGTCAGGTCCCGGATGGGCTTGGTGATGTTCCGGGACAGCAGGTTGGAAAGATAGAAGGAGATGAGAACGACCCCGGAAATGAATCCCAGAAACGCCACCCGCAGCTTGGAGATCAGGCTGTCGATATGACTCTTGCGCAGCCCCACGTGCACGGTGCCGATACGGTACAGGCCCTCGTTGATGCCGGCGGCAATGTCGTAGACCCGTTCACTCCCCAGGTCCACGAGCCGTATGCTCTGGAGTTGGTCCGCGGGAACCTCGTGCTCCAGCAGCGAGGAGGGCAGCCGGCGCGTCAGGGTGTGCGCCAGCACCTTGCCGTACTGGTCCTCGATCACGATGTAGGAGATCAGCTTCTTGCGCTCGTGCAGCCGGCGCTCGTCGAAAATGAGGCTCAGGAGCTGGGGGATGTTGTCGTCCAGGATATAGCTTCCCCCGCGCTCGGCGATGGAATGGGCGATGGCCGTGCCCCGCTGCTCCAGTTCGTTGGTCAGGGAGGAGACCAGAATCCAACGGGCGATGAAGGCGATGGCGGCGGAGATGAACAGGATGCCCACCAGCATGGACAGCGCCAGCTTGTTTTTGAGGGAGGCCCGTTCGAACCCCCTCCTCGCCTTCTCGATGAAGCTCATGAGCCGTCTCCCCCGGCGCCCGGAAGCAGGCCTTTCCAGTCGTCCAGGGGTTCGATCCTCCCGCCTCGCAACCGGGTGAAATAGATGCTGTCCAGCCCCTGGTGGTCGCTGGGCCCAAAGGAAATGTCCAGTCCGGAGCCCAGGGGATAGTCGGTGACGGATTCAATGGCCCGGATGAACCCTTCGCGCGTCAGCTCACGGCCCGCACGCAAAAGGCCTTCCACCAGGATGCGGGCGTTGAGATACCCTTCCATGCCCACGAAGCTGGGTGTTTCTCCCGGATAGTAACGGGCCAAAAGCCGCACATAGTCCAGCGCACTCTCATTGGTGACCTCGGCCACCGGGGCGGGAACCACCTGGGAGACGACCACGGTCGCGCCGGAAGCGGAACTCACCAGGCGGGCCAATTCCTCGGCCCCCACGAATGAGACGTTATAGAAAACAGGGGTGAACTCTTCGGCCGAGGCCAACTGGATGAACCGGGCGCATGCGCCGTACGTGCCGACCATGACCACGGCCCGCGCTCCGGACGCCTTGATCCGGTCCAGCCCTTCCTCCACGTCCTGTGTGCCCCGGATATAGGACCCGCGGGCCACCGGCTCCAGCCCGAACCGCTTGAGGGCCAGCTCCGTGCCCACCAGCCCGTCGAAGCCATAGGCGTCGAACTGGTAGAAGACCGCAATCCTGCTGATGCCCAGGTCCCGCACCAGATGTCGTACGGCGGCTTCGGTTTCCTGATAGTAGGAGGCCCGGATGTTGATGATGTATCTGTTGAAGGGGTCGCGCAGGGCGTTGGCTCCGGTGAACACGCCCAGCAACGGGATGCGCGCCTCCTCCAGCATGGGCATGATCTTCACGGTGGTCGGGGTGCCCACATAGCTGAACAGGGCGAACACGTCGCCGTCGATGATGAACTTCTGGGTGTTGGCCAGGCACTTGGGCGGGTCGTAGGAATCGTCCGCGGCCACCACCTCGATGGTGCGGCCGTGAACACCGCCCGCCTCGTTCACCGCCCTGATGTAACTCATGGCCCCACGCAGGGTCTGGGTGCCCAGGTACCCGGCATGGCCGGTGAGCGCCAGCGAAGAACCCACGCGCACCATGGTGTCGGTAACGCCGGGCGTGATCGTCTCTTGCGGCTCCACCGGGTCGGCGGCGTCGCATGCGGCGCAAAGGCAAAGAAGCATCAGCAAGTACGGCGCGAATCGTTTCAAGAGTTCCTCCGGAAGCCATGACGGCATAGTGTTGAAGCACACTACGTATCCCGAAGCGAAAATACAAGAAAAGCCGATTTCCCCAAGGGTTCGCATCAACCGGACATCGTCCCGCGGAACGAAAACCGCACCGCCGCGAGCCGACGCCTTGAGCGCACTTTCCTCTTGACCCCCGGCCGGTTGATCATATACAAAATCTATCCTCGCCAGGATAGCTCAGTTGGTAGAGCAACTGATTCGTAATCAGTAGGTCGTCGGTTCAACTCCGATTCCTGGCTCCAACGAAATCAAGCACTTACGACAAGTCGTAAGTGCTTTTTTTGTGCCTTGGTATACGCCTTGGTATACATTTGAGTGCAAGGGGATGCACTGGGGTGGTTGGGGTGTATACCCCAACATCTTTGTTTTTTACGAGTATAAAGCTCGGCAAGCTTTAGCCAAAGCCGGATATCGAATTTGCTTAACTGTTTCTTCCTCTTCGCTCTTAAGAAAAGCTGTGATCGATGGCTCGATGTCTGCCCGTAGAAAGTCCATTGTCTCAATAGTGACATTGGACTTTAAGCTACATGCGACGACTGACACAAGACGTGGAGCATATCCTAACTTCTGTAAATAGTATCTCAAGTCATCTGCACATTCTTTCGAAGCATTCCCGCATAACAACGAACGGCGAACTAAAATCAGATGAAGATAATGCGCCCATATATCATTATTGCCACGTACAGAATTCAACCATGAACCATAAACGGCTGTCCAAAGGGCGTCCCACAAGAGCGCAGCCTCGGAGAGACGACCCTCCTCAGGAGATGACAGCCAGTCAAAAGCAGCAATACCAATCATTGGCAAATACCTATTTGCGTCATCAGGAATGCCATCGCGTTCGTAAGGAGTATGCTTAAGCCGGAATCTGACAGCTGACATAGCACCCCACAACTCTTCCCAAGTACCAGCAGGGTCCGCAGTTTGTGCTATCAACGCTCCAAGAGCATAGTCATTACTAATCGGCTTCGATCCAATGTAACTTGGCTCACTGGAAAAATAGATATCGTTAGTGGCCGAAAATAATACGGCTATTAACCAATCTACCAGTTTAGGCTGACTGTCCTCACTTTCACCGATCTCGACGCTCAACGCGGCAACAAACTCATGGATAGTAGGAACACCTTCATATATGAACTCTTTTCCGACACTCTGAGCACGACTCAGCATCTCTATGGGGGGTAAGCTCCAGCCCAAAACTTCGCTAAAACCATCGAAGGAATAATCAGACATTTCTTTGGTTAGAACATCCCGGAAGACCGAACCTGGCGACCATTGCTCGTTATCATCACCTCTGCGGATTGACTTCGACAAATAGCACAGCCAGCTACATGCCAACAGCTTCCCATCCTCACGAGATAGTAGCTCCTCAGTTGCTTCTTTGAACAATTGAGGGGCCTCAACTGTTCTGAAATCTTCCAATTCTGGGTTTGCTGGACTACGGTAGCCTCTTCTGCGAAGAGAATCAGCTATTCGTGTCACGTGGAGCAGGTAATATCCCAACACAAATGGCGCGACGATCCCTGACACCTGAGAATGTTCACTACCAGCAGTAAACGAAGGTGCTTTGAAAAGGATTTCAAACATTAGCTGTCTATCGTGAAGGATGTCAGAATGGGTCAAAACCATTTCGCAAACAGGCGGCAAACATACCGTTTCCAGTAGTTCGACACCCAATTCAATATTTAGGCGCAGAGCCGATGAGAACAGCCCAACACCATGATAGCGGCAATGAACATAGTCAAAGGCCCTGTTATAGCTCCACATCATTTGAATGGACGGTGAACGTCTGAATTTTTCAACCTCTCGTAAATAGTAATCGAGCTCATCCTTGCGTATTCCAATTAATGCCGGATCATCTGCGTAGGCTAAGGCAAGCTCACGAAAAGTTGTTTGCACTTTTTCTTGCTCACAAGAAAACAACTCTTCAAGCCCTTCATCAAAGCCTTCCCATGCGCAATGCTTATGGGGCAAAGCACGATACGCCAACAAAAGAGATTGATGATTATCAATACCAGCGAGAGCAAAGGCCTTAGCAAACAGCTTGACACATAAATCCGAAGAACAATTTGAGAATCCACCAGAAATACCATCCAACAACTTGGCTTCTATGGGGAAGTTACTTTCGACAAACTGCGAAGGGACCGAAATTAATGTCAATGCACTCAAATTCACAACACTCTGACTCTGCATCTCGCTTAAACAAGCCGTGGCCCAATCAACGAGCTGGCTCAACTGCTTTTCTGTCATAGGCGGTAATTGCACAGGCTCAGACGACCTTTGAATATGTTCTTCATTCAACCGTTCATCAATCATCGTCTTCTTCTCCCCAGTTCATTAAATACACGCTCAAAGAACTTAGAAAACTGAGCTTGAGAGTCATCCCACCCTCGGCTAACCGCTGTTTGGCCTTGATATCAGCCACCGACGGTAGCTCCAAAACGCCATAGTTCTTGGTCAGTAACGGCAAATCTACCGTGAGGGTATGGATAGTACCGAGTTAATTCACACTTCAACGTAAGACGGACGTTCTCGTTGCCTGCCTTCAATCGAAGATCTTTTTCCGCGGTTTTAAAATCAGGGTCATTATCAAGATATTTTCCACATAGAATTTTTACGACTTTAAGCCCTGAGTTATCCGAAATGACACGACCGAGTGATTCTATAGCAAACACATCCAAGTGCTTATCGAACATTAACAACTTGTTAGAATTCTTTACCTGTTGCCAAAACACGCAACACTCGTAATTGCTATCATCCCGTGCATCTATGTCAGCCCTATCCAGAGGGCAGGAAAGGAAATCGCTCGCTATGCGTTTCCCATCAACAATCTTACTGGATGGCCAAATCAGTTGAGGCTCAAGGTCTTCTTGGACCGCCACAGGGACTTGTCCAACTTGAGGAGAATCAGGAATCCTCACAGCAAGACTCCTGCTTGTTTGATCTACGATCTTCAACCCAAGCACCAAGCTCTTTAGACCGATTTCCTTTAACTATATCCTCTAACCGCCCCAGCATTTGAGAGGGGTCTGGAAGTTTAATCATCATCCCAGCTCGCTTGCCTAACGAATTAAGAGAGTTGCCAACAAACCAAACAGCAGCATCAATGACAAGAAATCGATCATGGATTGGAGACCTACTGCCGTTTAGCACACGCACAGTGAAAGTATAGTCGTTCTTGAACTGTTCAAGATTCTTCATGAGTACCTCACCAGCTTCCACATGTTCTGCGATGCTATCATCACCTTGTAAATGTTCTGCCGAAGTGGCTATAACCACTTCTACCGCAGGGGAAGTCGCAGCAAGAGCAAACCTGAATAAGTCAACTGTCGAAAAATATGGATCAATAACCCAAACCCTTTCTCTGGCTTTGGAAATAAGTCCCCGAACAAAATTTCTCGCTTTAATCGGTTCATTTTCAAACCATTGTTGTCCAAGCTCCTCGGCTTGACGCTTCAGCTTGCGCACCTGTTTTTTGCTTGAATATAGACGCATGGCATCGGGTACTTCACTCTCTCCGATAACGGAATTCCTGTCGTAAGAAACTTTGTCTACGATGTATGTCTCGTCAATAGCCCCTCCTTTCCCTGGAACCGCTATTGAAGCTTTTTGAGAATGGAGTCCTAGAGAAAACGATATTTGACGCATAAACCCACAAGGATTGCTCTTATCAAGCATTCCCCGTTTTTTGCAGTAAACGACATGCTCAACTTCATCAGCAACACCAGACAAAGGCAGCGCAAATGATTTTTCAGTGAGCTCTCTGGCCTGAAACCCGGCATAGTCGTCCAAACGCTTTTCGATTTGGTAGAGAGTTACCCCCTCTAGGGATTGTTGGTGCCGCAACTCGATTTTATAGGCCACCGACTCCACGCCATCATCTGTTCGTCTGAGCTTTACACTCATACCCCGATATAGGGGATTGTGCGCGAGAATATGAAAACTCCCAATCAGTTCATCGTAATCTGCAAGAGAAAAAAAGAAACGATCTTCGATCCAGCTGATGTCATCGTCGCTGGAAAGAACTCCTCTCAACTCGCTCCCAATGGATTCTGGAAGTAGATGGTGACATCTGGGTTGGACTCCATAAGGAAGATACGGTGCTCCCATAGTCAAACTCAAATTTGGCCACCTAGGCTCAGCCAGGCAGCGAGGTAGTTCCATCAGAGCAGGCTCGCCAGAGTCCCCCTTAACAGGAAGAAACAGCCCCTTCCCTGATATTGCATTTGAATACAACGCTACAGCCTCTGTGGCTATCATCCGAATTCGTGAAAAAAACAGGCGGAAGCCTTTACTACCAGCCGATTTAACCCATTGTTCGTTTATCACATCAACAGGAGGCTGCTCCACTGCGAATAGCTCAATAAAACCAAATACGAGAATACGCCTATCGCCTTTCACGAGCCAGACGGCATGAACAAGAGCTTCGCCGTAGTCTTCATCAAGAAGCATTGGAGGTGAGTTAAGTTCAGACATGTGGCACTCACTTATGTTAGTTTGCTAATGCCACGACGCTACGGATTAAAGCATCCTTTATAAAGGACTTTTTCAGCATTGGGTACAAAACAACCCACTCTACCCCTCTCTCATCTCCACAATCACGTCTGCAAACCGCCTGACCGTATTCCGGCACATAACCATCATTCCCGGCACGGTCATCAGCTCGGACAAGCGGAAGTAGCCCCACTCGGCGTTCTGGTAGTCCCCACTTAAAACGGCGTAGCCGAAGTACAAGCCCTTGCCGTCTGTCTCAGCCGCCATCCAGTGAGAGTCAGCCCCAAGGACGAAGAAGTGCAGCCAAATCTCCTTGTCATCGAAAGGGACGCCCTCGGTCTCGTAAAGCCTGGGCATCTTAACCTCATGCCCTCTGAATCCGTCAGCCATGCACTGTGCCTCCTGCCGCGCCGCCTGGGCGCGGCAGAAGTGGGTCCACTTTGGTTTGAAAGCTAAACCCATGGTGGACAAACCCAGAGTGTACAAACTTCGTCACACCCCATATAATGAGTTCGGAATTTGACACTAAACTTTAGGTTGAAATTTTACCATTTAGTGGTAAATATTTTATCATGATTAGACGAAATATCACCCAAGAACTCCTTGAGGCACTAGCCGACTCACCCGTTCTCTTTCTGCGCGGAGCGCGACAGGTAGGCAAAAGCACTCTGGTCAAGGACCTGCTCGCTGATGCGTTCGAAGCCAAGTATGTCACCTTGGATAACGCCACGGCCCTGGCCTTGGCTGGCGGCGATCCTACGGCATTCATCGCAGGTCAACCAAGGCCGTTGATCATCGACGAGGTCCAGCGGGTGCCGGAGTTACTGCTGGCAATCAAGGAGGCTGTGGACAGAGATCGGAAGCCGGGAGATTTTCTGCTGACCGGATCTGCAAATCTTCTGACACTCCCCCTTGTGAGCGACTCTCTTGCCGGACGCATGGAAATACAAACTTTGTGGCCGCTCTCTCAGGCCGAAATTCATGAGCGCAAGACGGATTTCGTACAAGCTCTGTTCGACAAAGACTTCGCGCAGCAGGACGCAGCCGAAGAGTACGACCTGCCGGCCCTCTTGATAGCGGGAGGATACCCGGAAGCCATGACGCGTAAAACGCATAAGCGAAGAAGCGCATGGTTCGATTCTTACCTGACAACCATCGTTGAGCGCGACATACGCGATATTGCCCGTGTCCAGGAGACAGCCACCATGCTCAGATTGGTGCGCCTGCTCGCAACGCGCACGTCGAGCCAGCTCAACCAGTCCGAGGTGTCCAGAACCATGCAAGTGCCGAATGCGACGCTTGGACGGTACATGGACCTGCTTGAGAAGGTCTTCCTCATCCATTTTCTTCCGGCCTGGGCTCCCAACCTCGGCAAACGCCTCGTCAAGTCGCCCAAGCTTTACATGGTGGACTGCGGCCTTGCAGCCCACCTCATGGGCACAGACGCTGATAGGCTGGTAAGCACGCCGGAACTCGCAGGCCAACTCCTCGAAACCTTCGTGGTCAACGAAGTGCTGAAACACCTGACGTGGAGTAATGTTTCGGCCACCCCCTACCACTTCCGCACCCACGCTGGCCTTGAGGTAGACCTTGTTCTGGAAAAGCCGTCCGGCGAAATCGCGTGTGTGGAAATCAAACACTCCGCACAAGTCGCACCGAAGCACTTCCGTGGGCTGAAAGCGTTGAAGGAAGACATTGGGGCCAAATTCCAATCGGGGGTGGTGCTGCATGGTGGGACGGAGGTGGTCCCATTTGGTGAGGATATGTTTGCGGTCCCAATCAGCGCACTATGGGGATAGGCGCATGGAACGCAAGAGACGTCCAACAAAGTGAACCCACTTCTGATTCAATGCGTCTTCATCAGACAATCTTATTATGTCCATGATGCCAAGGCTTCTGGCAGATGCTGAAAGGAGAAAATGTTGCGACATGTTTTAGCCCCTTAATTTAAGAATAGTCTACTTAAAAGTAGACTATTCGTCCAGTTAAAACTGGAAAAAACTAAGTTTGACATGATTTATCTTTTTTTGTATTTGAAACTTCATGGAAGAACGAGAAATATACGCCACTGAGGCAAAGCGGATCTTGGAATCCTTGATGGCCAGAAAAGGTGTCAGCTTGAAGGAACTGCACCGGAGACTTCGTGAAAACGGTGCACAAGGCGGCTACAAGGCTCTGTCGAACAAAATTAACAACGGAAGGTTTCAGTTTGCATTTTTTCTTGAGTGCATGGAACTTCTCGAAGTCAAAAACATTGATACAAAGCAGATATAAGGTGTGAAATGACAGAAGCAGGCGAATACGCATACGAAGACATCATTTCTTCTTTTACGAAGAAACAATTTTATACAGTTCTCGCCGATCCGCCGTGGAGATTTGCGAACAGAACAGGAAAAATGGCCCCTGAACACAAGAGGCTGAACAGATATGAGACCATGAACTTGCGCGATATTGAACGTCTACCGGTTGGCGATATCGTACAAGATGCTGCACATCTTTATCTTTGGGTTCCCAATGCTCTGCTCCCGGAGGGAATCAGCGTCATGAATGCGTGGGGGTTCAACTACAAGACAAACCTTGTTTGGCATAAAATCAGAAAGGACGGCGGTCCTGATGGTCGTGGCGTTGGGTTCTACTTTAGGAACACAACGGAACTGATTCTTTTTGGAGTTCGGGGCAAAAAGGCCAGAACCCTGCAACCCGGAAGAAGCCAAGTAAACATCATCAAATCCAGAAAAAGGGAGCATTCCAGAAAGCCGGATGAGCTTTACGATATTATCGAAGCGTGTAGCCCCGGTCCCTACCTTGAACTCTTTGCCAGAGGTCCCAAAGACGGATGGTCCGTATGGGGCAACCAAGCCGAAGAGTACAGCCCCAATTGGGCCACTTACGCGAATCATTCTCAAAGTCATATTTCCAAGTAACATTATGAAATCATTCCCGTTAGTACGAAATTTAAAAACGTGCTACCAATCGAATCGTGAGCAAAAGCGAAATGACCAACGATACATTCAAGAAACTCTTCAAAGAAGAGTTGTTCCCCTCCGGCGACACTTCCCTACAGCCTGGAATGAAGGCTGATGCTCAGTCTGAAGTTGAACAATTTGTTTGTTCTGATATAAGAGAAGTTTATGATGTTTACAGTTACAATCATGCCGCCGCGATTTTAAAAAATTCCTTCCCCAAGCTGTTTCAGGAAATTGAAGATGTTTTGCTCGATTTTGAAATAAATCTCGACGATATCAGTGCTCCGGGAAAGAATGAGTCAAATATTCCGCAGAAGCTTTCCAAAGCTCTTCGCCCTTTAGAGTGGTATGAAGCCAAAATCAAAGGCTCTTTGGTTATCATTCTTGAGAGGCACAAAGAGACATTCATTGCTGAGACAGGGAGAATGAGAAAGGAAAAGCTTCCTGACAGTGATCCTACCATCATCCATGATTACATTGATGGGCATAAGATTGATTACGTAAAGGAAAAGATTGCGTTGGATCTGGAATGGAACAGCAAAGATCAAACCTTTGACCGGGATCTCTACGCTTTTCGCCTTTTCTATGAAGCCGGGGTCATAGAGGTGGGCGTTCTTATCACGAGAAGTGAAAAGCTCACGCCTATTTTTGAGCAGATTCCACGGAAAAACAAAGATGGTGTTATCGAGCGAGACAAGGAAGGAAATGCTATCTCGGTGAAGGCAAAATACGGAGCCAGCACAACTTGGATGGGCAAGCTGATTCATCGTCTGAATGCTGGCCGGCATGGCGGCTGTCCTGTCCTTGTTTTTGGGATTAGGCCTGATATCGTTCAGGGTTGGCCTGTCAAACTGGAAGATTTCAATTCGGAGTCTTTTTGATCATTGTGCAACTGGTGCATAATACCGTTTAATGCAATATATTAATTATTGATTGTAAATTAAGATTTGCACACAATAATGTTCTTTTATTCTAATCAATTTGAACTATTTTTCCGAAAAATAAATCGTTTTGTAAACATATCATCCCCAAAACAATAAATTTCAACAACTGCATATTTAAATTTGCTAGGTTCTTTAAATCTAAATATAACAGGGTTATCATTTACAAATGACAAAATTCCATCATCTCTTGGAGTAAAACTAATAAGCAATGAGTCAACTCGTGTATTAATATCGTACGGTGTAATTTGTTTTTTCCAAATATTTATATTATCTAATGAAGTAATCGTACTATCAGCAATTGAAGCATGCCATTTTTCACCCAAACATGTATCAATTTCTTCAAAAGTTAAGTTCTCTTGCGAGTGACATCTTATAAAATCTTCTACAGAAAGGGTAGTTCCTAACCGCATATCACCATCAAAATGATCTTCATTATTTTCGTTTCTGACCCATCCTTTATTTCTATAAAGCAATGTAGGCTCACCATGTCTTTGATTCATATATTTTATAATTCTTATAGAAATATATGTTTTTTTCTTTACATCTGATGTATGATTAATTTGAAAATAATGAACTTGATTTGCAGTCAATATGTAATCACTTCCCTTATCATTAAGTATTTTAAACTTATTAGCATTTTTAGCATCTTTCTCGCTGAAACATCCTACAAGGTAAGCAACATCACCTGAAATTGTATTTGAATAAAAATCACCAACACCTGTAACAGTGTCTATAACATCAATAGATTTACTTTGTGCAAAAACAAGAGATGGGCACATTATAATTATAATAATCACTCTAATCATTTGGACCTCGCATGACTATTGTAGAAATTACTCCCCAAACAATAATTAAAATAGAGAGTGAATATAATGGAAATCCTAATGAAAGGTATTTATATGATACAACAATCCACCAAACAGGAAATGTAAGTGTTGAAAATATAATATATTTCCAACTTTTTACTTGCCTAATCAGCCATTGATAAAATGGTGTTAATATAAAAAAAACAATCCCACATCCATATAATATATTTTTATCAACTACATTTTGATCCGATATAATATTTATTATTGCTAAATATGCAAATATTATTTCAGTTGGAATAATTTTAGAAAAAATATCTAATTTATTATTTGTAGTACTACTATCTAAGTTCATAACCCCTCCAATATATAGTTATATTACCATTAAATTATCAACAAAATACTTACCCCACCAAAACAGTATTATATCTTTAAATTTAAAAAAACATTAAATTTACAATCTTAATGATCATACTATGGCGTATGCACTGTATTAAATTAACCTGACAGGCCCTCCAAATAACATTAACTACTTACTCACACTTCGGAGTACTCCACTGAGTAAATTATCCCCCATTTCATCGTATTGGAATTATAAAATCTCAGAACCAGAAGGGATGGTCAGAAGTGGGTCTAAAAAACTGGACCACAGTTTAAGGTGAACGATTCTTCCCCAGACGCCCGCAGATAAGGGCACGGCGCTGGAATGCCGCCCTGCCCTCCCCCCCATATATGCGTTGAGATTTATCCGCGCTTCAAATGCAGCCGCGCCCGCTCCCGTATGGCGGCGATCTTCAGACCCCAGAACGGGCAGTTCGGAACATGGCCCCGGGCCGTGGCGGCCCCACAGCAATCGTACCGGATTTCGCCGGTCTCCGAGTCAAAGCTCGTGGGCGGCTCGTATTCCTCCAGGAACTGTTCGACCGCCGCGAGCAGGCCCGTGGAGGTCAGGTTGCCGCCCGTGCGGAAGTCCGTCTCCAGGGTCTCGGCGCGTCGGATCAGCGGGAAAGCGCCGTCCACGGCGGCTGTCCGCAGAACCCGGCTCATGCCCCGGATAAGGGCCAACTGGAGCAGCGCCTGCGTCTCAACGGCGTGCAGCCGCGACAGCGGGATTGTTTTTTCGGCTACCATGTCCCGGTCCTCCCATGATTGACCTTTGTATGCTCCGGTTCCTCCCGCTCCGGCCAGGGCGCTCAAACCTCGGGCACTCGACGGCGCTCCGAAAACCGCACAGGAGGAACCGGAAATAACGGAAAACGAAGAGTTGAACGATTTCGACCGCAGCCTGATCCCCCTCCCCTTTCGCCCTCTTCCTTCCTTACAGCCCCGACCGGCTCCACAGCGGACGTGCGATTAGACATTGCGGACAGCCCGTATTGTCGCTACAAAGTTGAACATATCCGTCAGGCGTTGATGGCCGTGACACATTCGTTGTCCGGAACGATTTTGCCGTCCTCGAGCCCGGCTCGACGGCGATGTTGTGGGACCGGCCCCGAATGGGGCGCGTTCGTCAGGTGGAATTGTGCGGGTAAAGATCAGCGCCGTAGCCTATGGCTCGCGCCCAGACGGCTACCGGAATGCCCGTGCGGGCAAGATCTTCGAGTGCTTCCTTGGAGGCTCTTGGCATAGTCCAATACCTTGTTTTTACAGGGTTCGCATTGTGCGAAAGTCGTCGTTTGTTATGTAGCGCACCTATTGTCTGACACCATTCAGGTGCATTGTCAAGCACCCAATTGGATATAAGAGTTTTTATGACCAAATCAATATTAGGGGAAAGAATTACGCAACTCAGAGGAGAGCTGAGTCAAAAAGCTTTCGCCGACAAACTAAATGTTAGTCGCAATACACTGAGCCGTTATGAAAACGGTGACCGTACCCCTGACGCGGAATTCCTACAAAAGCTAATTGAAGAATTTCGAGTGGACGCCAACTGGCTGCTGCTTGGCGCGGGCGAACCGCCCCAGGAAGAGGACCGGCGGGAAGCGATGTTGCTGTCCCACTTCCGGCACTGCGACGAGACCGGCAAAGACGCCATGCTCACCACCGGGGCCGCTCTGGCGCAGCCACAATCCAAAAAGGATTAGACGGCCAGGCGGTTCGAAGCCGCTTCCGCGGATACAGCCACCGCCAAGCGCATAACAAATCGGTGGATCATGAAATCAAACGACCTCCCGGGGCTTCCCCGGGAGGTCGTTTCGTTCATGGCTTTCAGGTTCGATACGTGTAAGAGCCTTTCACATCCGCAAATATCAGCGCATACCTTTCCCCCGCCACTGAGCGGCGCTCTCAAGGTGGACGGCCTACACGCCGCGCCGCCGTCTATTTCGTGACATCAACCCCGTATTTCTTGATCTTGTTATCCAAAGTCGTCCTGGTGATGCCCAGCAGCTTGGCTGTTTCGCTTTTGTTGCCTCCCGTCTGGGCGAGCGTTTCCGCTATGGCGACCTTTTCGATCTCCTGCAGGGATTTGCCCCCAACGCGGTGCCGTCCGCCGGGGGCGCCGCAGACTTCCTCGAAATGCCTGGTCAGCGCCGGAGGCAGGTCCTTCTCGGACACGTATTCGCCCGGGGCCATGATGACCGCACGTTCCACGGCGTTTTCCAATTCACGGACATTGCCGGGCCAGTCGTATTTCACGAGCACGTCCATCGCCATGGGGGTGAAGCCCTTGATCGGTTTCCTGTTGAGCTCGGAGAACCGCTTCAGGAAGAACGTCGCCAGCAACGGCACATCCTCTCCGCGTTCCTTCAAGGGCGGAATCCAGAGATTGACGACATTCAACCTGTAGTACAGGTCTTCCCTGAAAGTTCCCTTTCCGACTTCGGCCAGGAGATCCCTGTTGGTGGCCGCGATGATCCGGACATCGACCTTCAGCACCTTGTCGCTGCCGACGCGTTGGATCTCGCGTTCCTGAATCGCCCGCAGCAGTTTGGCCTGCATGGGCATCGGAATCTCTCCGACCTCGTCCAGGAAGAGAGAGCCGCCGTCGGCCCGCATGAACCGGCCGTCCCTTTTCCTGTCCGCGCCGGTGAACGCACCTTTTTCATGACCGAAGAGCTCCGACTCCAGAAGCGTGTCCGTCAAGGCCGCGCAATTGACGGTGACAAGCGGAGCCTCCTTTCTGTTGCTGTTCGCATGGATCGCTTTGGCGAAAAGCTCCTTGCCCGTGCCGCTTTCCCCGGAAATCAAGATCGTGGCCTCGGTCGAGGCCACGGTTTTCACCATGTCGACGAGCTCTTTCATCGGCTTGCCGGCGCCGATTATGTTCGTCAGGCTGGCGTCTTCCGATATGCGCTCCCTGAGAGACCGGTTCTCCTTGAGGAGCGTCATGTGATCCAACGACCGTTCCAGGGTCATCTTGAGTTCATCAAAGTTGAGCGGCTTGGTCAGATAGTCGTACGCCCCCAACTTCATCGCCTCCACGGCGGTGTCGACGGAAGAGTATGCCGTCATGATCACGATGGGAATGGCCGGGTTGTAGTCCTTGATCCGGCTCAGGGCCTCGATGCCGCCGACCTTCGCCATGCGCACATCCATCAAGACCGCGTCGAACGGTCTTTCCTTCACCTTGTCGATGGCGTCCGCGCCATCCTCGACACCCGCAACGGCATACCCCCACCCCTTGAGCATGGTTTCAAGCATCGAGAGATGCGCCTTGTCGTCGTCCACAACTAAAATCTTGGCGCTCATGCTACGCTTCTCCTGTTTCCAGTGGAATGAGGATGGTGAAAGTCGTTCCATCGGGCCCCGTCCGCTCAACCTTGACCTCGCCCGAATGGGCTTCGATGATCTTGCTGACGATGGCGAGCCCCAACCCGGTGCCGGTCTGCTTGGTCGTGAAGTACGGATCGAAAACGCGCGAGACGTCTCCACCGGGAAGCCCCGCCCCGGTATCCGCCACCTTCAGTTGCAACATCGCGTCCAGCCTGTCGGCGCTGACGCTGAGCTTCCCGCCTTCCGGCATGGCCTGGATGGCGTTGACGTAAAGATTGATCATGGCCTGCGTCATGCGGTCCGGATCGAGGGCGACCAGCCCGACATCCCGTGCCGTATCCAGGGAGACGGACACGCCCGCTCCATCGGCCTCCTGCCTGATCAGCCGCAGGGAGCCTTCTAGAAGGGTCGAAACATCCGTGTCGCGCAGCTTGACATCGGCAGGGCGGGCCATCTCGAGCAGCTCGGATATGACCCGGTTCAGCCTGTCCACTTCCGAGGTCATGACTTCCGCGGCCTTGCGGTTGTCGCTGCCCTCTTCAAACAGGGAGCCGAAATACGTCGCATACCCCTTGATGGAGCTGAGGGGATTGCGCACCTCGTGGGCGACGCCTGCGGCAAGATGCCCTACCGCCGCCATCCTGTCCGCCTTGCGGATCTCCTCCTGGAGTTCCTTGACCTGGCTCAGGTCGCGGACCATGAACAACTGCCCGACGGAGGCCCCCTCGTCGGTGACGATGCCGGTGACGGCCGCCGCAATGGGCAATTTCCGCCCGCCGTTCAGCACAAGCTCCATTTCCCTCTCGACAACCGGCTGCTCCTCGTTCACGGAGGAACGCAGGCTCCACAGTTCGTCGGGCAGAAGCGCCCCGGCCTGCCGGCCGACAACCTGGGCCGTGTCCTTGAACCCGTGCGGCAGTATGCTCATGGCGATTTCATTGACATAGGTGATTCGTCCATCAGGATCGCACACGACCAGCCCCACCGGGATGCTCGCCACCATCTCCGCGGTCAGGGCCCGGGAATCCTGCAGCAGCTTTCTGGACCGCAAGTGACTCTGCATCCAGAACAGGGACATCACGCCGCCGAGCCCCAGAAGCAACAGGATGCCGGACATGGTCAGCGTCAAGGAAACATCCTTGGCGACCGCCGCCTCGAAAGGCGCCACATCCATGCCGATGAAGATGACCGGCCTTCCGGCGGGGTCCAGGATCTTGCGCCTCTTCAGCCCCCGCATCCAGCCCGGTGGACCCCACGCTTCGGGCGTGTCGCCGGAACCGTTCCCCATCATGCCTTGCATCATCCGCCGCTTCCGGTGGTGCATGGAACCGGGGTGCCCGGGCAGCGGGCGTCCCTTCATAACGGGAAGAAACAATTTGTAGGCCACGAACGCCTTGGGTTCGCCCGGCTTGTCCACCACGCGCCACTGGGTTTCCCTGGTGACGTTCAGGTCGGCCATTTCCCCGGCGGAGAGGAACCGCTTGCCGAGTTCCTCCTCGTCGCTGTGGGCCAGTATCTCGCCGGCCCCATCCACCACGGCGATGTAGAGAATGTCCGGTTGGGTCGAAATCTCTTCCAGCAAGACCTGCAAGGTGGGGCCGTCGCCGAACATGCCCATCATGCCGGTCCGCGTCCCGGCCTCGAAGGCCTTGATCAAGGCCGCGCCCTTTTCGCTGAGCACCCGTCCCATATATTGCTTTTCGCGATTGTAGTTCATGGCCGCCAGCACAAGGACCACAACCACGAGAATAAGACTCATCCCGATAACGACCCACGGCGAAATGCTTCCCAGAAAATTATTGAATCTTTTTGTCATGATTCGCCTTCTCCCCCCGCACCGAAGAGGTTTGTCCAGATTTTAGACACATGCCGTGCTCCTTGTGTACATTTTTTAAGCATATATGCCTGATTCCGCAATCATGATTTCGCTGCCGAATCCAACAAAAAATCAAATTCATTAATTATTATCAGCACGTTATGCCAAACAAAGCCTTTTTGGCACCGCTCTTGCCCTAGTCAGTGCAAAGGTTGTTCACAAAACACTCAACAGGAGAAAGTATCATGAAGAAGAACATCATCGCTTTGGCGCTGGTTGCGGTTATCGGTCTCGCATTCGTCTCCACCGACGCCATGGCCAGGGGACGCGGCAACTGCCCGGGCTGGGGCGGCAACGCTTATAATGCGCAATCCTTCGACACCAAGGCCTACCAGGATTTCCTGAGCTCGACGCAAAAGCTGCGCATTGACATCGCCGCGGACCGGGCTGAACGCGCGGCCATCATGGCGGGGTCGGAACCTGATGCGAAGAGGGTTCGCACCCTCACCATACAGATCAATGAAAAGATCGCCACCCTGAACGAAAAGGCGGCTGCCCTGAACCTCCCGCCCTATGAAGTGATGGGACGCGGTATGGGTCGCGGCATGGGCCCCGGCATGGGCCCCGGCATGGGACGCGGCATGGGACGCGGCATGGGCCCCGGTAGTGGAAACGGGTGCCTCTGGTAACAGGCCCGGTTGTTTGGACACGAGAGGGAGATCATTCCCTCTCGTATCTCATCCTCAATAAGGAGATCGGCTCATGTGGAATTGCGGTTGGGGAATCTGGAACGGTGGCGGCCCAGGCTGGTTCATGGGAGGCGGCATGTTCGGATTCATTTGGATGATTCTTCTCATACTGGCGGCGGTGTACCTCGCAACCAGGCTCTTTCAGGCTTTCAACGCCCGCCGAAACGGCGGCCCGGACAAATCCGACTCCCTGAATATCATCAAGGCGAGATTCGCCAAGGGAGAGATCGGCACGGAGGAATACGAACGCATGAAGGAAGTCTTGACGAAATGACACGGCCTGGCGTCTTTGACGGTATGGCACATCGGGAAATCAAGGGGCCGACTGGAGTTTCCACCCAGGTCGGCCCCTTTTGATTCCGTCAAAACACCACATTGCCGGTGCGTCGCATTCAACCCACCGGCCTTGCCTCGAAATCGAATCCCCGTTCCGGGTTGAACGCCGCTTGAACGGCATCAGACCAGATCATCACGCCTGAATGAGCTGTTCTCCAACGATGACACCAGTTCCTGAAGGTCCGGCGGAAAGTTGTTCTCATCAAGAAAAACCAGGGAAAATCTGGCGGTCGGCAACCCCTCGGCCACCCTGATCTCCTGAAACACTCCGCTGTCGAGCTCATCCTGCACCGTGAACCGCATCAAAATCGCCCCGCCCATGTCCTGCAAAATGAACTGCTTGATGACATCGGCGCTGATATTGTCCATGACGATGTTCGGTGGAACTCCGGTCTTCTTGAGATATTCATCGACAATATAGATGCTATGCTCCTGTTGCAGCAGGGGAAACGACGCAACCTCCTGCGCGGAGATCTTTTTCCTCCGAATATGCCTTGACCCCTTCAGCGCGACGAGCACCATTTCTTCGAAAAAGAGAGGAATCGTCTTCAAGCGTGACTTCGGGGGCAGGCTGGCCGTCAGGACAAAATGCAGTTCATTGGCGTGAAGCCGGTCAATAAGCTGAGGAACGGAATCCAACACGATCTTCACGTTCAGCTTCGGATGCAGCCGTTTTATCCGCGCAATGAATTTCGGCAGGATGTATTTGGCAAGAATGTGGTGGGAGCCGATGATCACCTCACCCTTTTGCGATCTCATCTGCTTTTCCAGCAGTTGCTCCAGGGCTTCCGCTTCCCGAAAGACCTTTTCCGCCTGCGCATAGATCGCTTCCGCCCCATGGGTGAGCTTGATGGCGTTGCCCTCGCGCATCAGCAGCCGAAATCCAAGCCAGCGCTCCAGCTTCTTTATCTGCATGGTGACGGCCGAAGGGGTCACGAAGAGTGCTTCCGCCGCCCTGGAAACGCTCTTAAATTTCGCTGCGAGGTAAAAACAACGCAACTGATTCAGATTGATTCGCATTTTTTTCCCGAAAAATCGTCAATTCAGCAACTTCCGGCACACGGCTTCCGCCCCTCATGACATGTTCAATTTTTCACAATGATTTCCGCAAATTCTCTTTCCCCCACCTGGAAAAAACGCTTTTCGGGGCACTCGATTTCCATCTGCGGATTAAGAAAAAATTAAAAGTATCTCATTTTAATTGTCTTGTATACACCCAAATGAGCAGGCAGATATCCCTGAATTCGTAAGGAATCGTATACTTTTCGATTCCGTGTCAGGAATAGATTTATTCAACTCATTGGAGGACGTTACATGAATGCTACCGTAGCATCATCCCCCCCGGCAAAAATCACTCTCTTGCAAAAAATCGGCTGGATTTTATCTCTGGCAATCCCCGTTCTCATCCTGCTGACCGCCGGCGGCGAAGGCATCACCCGTTCAATGGTGCTGTTTTTGGCGCTGACCGCCTGGGCGGTAATCTGCTGGGCCACCGAAATCCTGCCCGCCCCCATGGTCGGCATCATTCTTCCCATTCTATATTTCTCCGCCAAGATCGCCCCGGCGCCCATCGCCCTTGCCAAACCCTTCGCCACGGTCATCCCGTGGGCGGTCATCGGCGCTCTCATGATCGGCGTCATGGCCCAGAAAACCGGCCTTGCAAAACGCATCGTACTGAAATGCATGGTTATGACCGGCTCCACCTATCCCGGACTGTTCTTCGCCATGTTCCTCAGCGGATTGATTCTCACTCCGTTGGTGCCTTCGGCTACCGCCAAGTGCGCCATCATGCTCGCTCTTGGCGTCGGCGCTTGTGACGCTTTGAACTTGGAGAAGGGAACCAGGGAAGCGACGGCCGTCGTCTTCGCCTCCTTTCTCGCCGTATGCGGCCCCCGCTTCGGCATCCTCACCGCATCCCTTGAAAACCTGACCGTCACCAGACTCATGAGCTCCGTCACCGGCTCTTCCATCGGATACGCCGACTTCGCCGCCCAGAACTTCATCCCCGCCATAGCATACAGCGCGCTTTCCATGTGCCTGGCGCTCCTGATGGTCCGCGGCAAAGGCAAGCTCAACAAGGAAGTGCTCCTTCAGCAGTATCACGACATGGGCCCCATCACCCGCGACGAACTCATTGCCGGGTTCCTCGCCGTGTTCGCCGTGGTCCTCGCCGCAACCTCGAAGTATCACGGTCTTCCGGGCATGCACCTTTTCGTGGCGGTCGGTGCGCTGGCCTTCATCCCGAAAATCAACATCCTGGACCAGAAGGCATTCGGTTCCGTTTCCTTCCCCATGGTCTTTTTCGTTGCGGGCTCCCTGTCCATCGGCTTTGTGGCGGGACATGTCGGCGTCGGCAAGTGGCTGAGCGCGCAGATGCTCCCTCTGGCCCAGTCCATGAACAGCGTTTTCGGCCTCTCCACGCTTTCCTATGCCTTCGGCGCCGTCCTCAACTTCATCCTCACCCCTCTGGCCGCCCAGGCGCTCATGACCGTCCCGCTTTCGGAACTGGCGGTATCCATGCACATACAGCCGCATGCCGTCATCTACAGCTTCCTCTACGGGACGGACCAGTATCTCTTCGCCTACGAATTCGCCCTGCTTCTCCTGTTCTGCTCCACGGGGCACCTGCGCCTGAAACACGTCATGTCGCTCCTCGCCGTCAGAATGGTCCTGACCCCCGCTTTCCTGGGGCTCATCGCCATCCCGTACTGGTCGCTGGTGGGAATCATCTAGCCGCCGAAACGGCAAAACGAAGACAACCTATTTAATTTATAGGAGATATAAACATGATCAAAGAAATCAACACAGAAGAATATGACGCCATGGACAAATCCGGCGCCATGATGCTGGAGTTCTACTCCAAAACCTGCGGTCCGTGCAAAATGCTCGCTTTCGTCCTGAAGGACATCGCCAAAATGCACCCGGATTTCCCCATCTACACTGTCGATTTCGACGAAAACGTGGAGCTCAAGGAGCGCCTCGGCGTCAAAGGATTCCCCACCATGCTGCTCATGAAGGACGGCCAGGAAGCCTCGCGCATGGAAGGTCTCAAGCAGAAGCCCGCAATCGCCAAAGAAATCGAAGCAATCGCATAGATTGGAGATAATATCATGAGCAATCGTATAACCTACACTTGTGAAGACCACCTGATCACCAAGCAGGCCAAGGCCGAGAAAGCCTTTCTGGAGACCTTCGAAAAGGGCGACTACACCCTGGGGAATCCGCTGGTCATCGAAAACCCGTACTTCATCAACCCGCTGTGCGCTCTCGTCCTGTTCACCACCCCCCAGGAAACGGCAGCCACCGTCACCGTCCGCGGAAAGCTCGTCGAGCGTGAAGACGTGACCCACACCTTTGCCCCCGGCAAGGTGCACAGGCTTCCCGTCCTCGGTCTGTATGAAGACTTTGCCAACACCGTGGACATCACCCTGGCCGACGGCACCTCCACCACCCTGACCATCAAGACCGGAAAGCTGCCCGCCCGGGTGAGCCGCTGCCGGCACATCAGCACCTCCAAGGACTACCTCGGCGATGATCTGATGTTCCTGAGCACCGCGGGCAAGAACAGCCCCGCCGCCTATGACTACAAGGGCAACATCCGCTGGATGTTGACGGTCAACACCATGTTTGACCTCAAGCGGGCCGAAAACGGCAACCTGCTCACCGGTTCCCCCCGTTTCTGCCGCATGCCCTATAACGCCACCGGCCTCATCGAATTCGACATGCTGGGCAAGATCTACAAGGAATACCGCCTTCCCGGCAACTACCACCACGACCAGTGGGAAATGGAAGACGGCAACCTGCTGATTCTCACCCAGGATTTCCATACCGACACCGTGGAAGACCAGTGCGTTCTGGTGGACCGCAACACCGGCGACATCCTCAAGACCTGGGACTTCAAGGACTGCCTGCCCCAGGACGTGGCCGGTTCCGGCTCCCAGGACCCGCATGACTGGTTCCACAACAACTCCGTCTGGTACGACAAGAAGACCAACAGCCTGACGCTGTCCGGCCGTCACCAGGACGCCATCATCAACATCGACTACGAAACCGGTGAACTGAACTGGATCGTGGGCGATCCCGAAGGCTGGCCCCAGGAAATGGTGGACAAGTACTTCTTCACCCCGGTTGGCGACGTGGACAACTTCGACTGGCAGTACGAGCAGCACGCAGCCCTGATCACCCCGGAAGGCGACGTCATGTGCTTCGACAACGGCCAGTACCGCGCCAAGTCCAAGGAAAACCACCTCAAGAACAAAGACAACTTCTCCCGCGGCGTCCGCTACCGCATCGACACCGAAAAGATGGAAATCGAACAGGTGTGGCAGTACGGCAAGGAGCGCGGCCAGGAGTTCATGTCTCCCTACATCTGCAACGTCGAATACTACGCTGACGGCCACTACATGATCCACTCCGGCGGCATCGGCTTTGAAAACGGCTACGCCGCCGACTCTCTCGGCGCTTTCCTCGACAAGAGCGATCCCAAAGTGGAACTGCGCTCCACCACCGTCGAAGAAAAGGACGGCATAGTGCTGTACGAAATGGAGACCGAAGGCAACTTCTACCGTGCCGAAAAGCTGCCCCTGTACCACGACGGCGACAACGTCACTTTCGGCCCCGGCAGGCTCCTGGGCAAGCTCGACGTCACCCCGACCTTCGACACCGATCCCGACATCGAAGAGTCCGAAGAACTGCCGGATGAATGGCACAACATCATCATCGAGGAAGATGAAGACCGCCTCGTGTTCCACGGCAAGTTCGAACGCGGCACCCTGGCCATGCTCTGCCTGGTGGGTGAGGAAGGAAGCCACAACTACTTCATCAACACCGCTGCGGTCCGCCACCTGGCCATGTGCTCCGGCGCATTCCTGGAAGACGACGACCGCGACGTGAAGCTCAACGTAAGCAAGGAAGGGCTGAAGGGCAGATACACCGTGAAGCTCATCATCAACGACAAGAAACACCATCTCGGCGTTTCCATCCACGCATAACCAGAGAGTGCATCGGCCCGCCCGCGGCAAACGCCCCGCGGCGGGCGGGCAAACCCCTATTTTCAAGGAAAAGCCATGAAAGTATATGACGTTCTCATTATCGGTGCGGGTCCGGCCGGAATGACCGCGGCAATCTATGCGATCCGCGCCAACATGTCCGTTCTCATGATCGACAGACTTGCCCCGGGCGGACAAATGGTCAACACCAACGAGATCGAGAACTATACCGGTTCAGGCGCCGTGAACGGGGCCGAGCTGAGCATGCAGATGTTCGAGCACACCCAGGAACTGGGCGTTGAGTTCGACTACAAGACCGTCCTGGACATCGTGGACAACGGCGACACCAAGACCGTCATCTGCGAAGAAGACGACGCGCGCATTGAAACCCGCACGGTCATCATTGCAACCGGCACCGTGCCCAGAAGACTCAACGTGCCGGGCGAGGAAGGTTTCGCCGGAACCGGAATCAGCTGGTGCGCAATCTGCGACGGCGCCCAGTACCGCGACAAGAACGTGGTGGTCATCGGCGGCGGCAACTCCGCCGTGGAAGAATCGATCTACCTTGCCGGCATCGCCTCATCGCTGACCATCGTCACCATGTTCGACCTCACAGCCGACCCGAAGGCCTGCGATCAGCTGCGGGCCATGGAAAACGTGACCGTCTATCCTTACCAGGACGTGCTGGAGTTCACCGGCAACGGCGCTCTGGACGGAGTGCGCTTCAAGTCCACGAAGGAGGACGCCACCGAGCGCCACGTCGAATGCGACGGCGTATTCGAATACATCGGGCTCATGCCCACTTCGGACTGTTTCAAGCATCTCGGCATTCTCAACGACTTCGGGTTCATCGAAGTCGACGACGAAATGCGCACGTCCATGAAAGGCATTTACGGCGCCGGCGACATCACCAGCAAAAAACTCCGCCAGGTCATCACCGCCTGCTCCGACGGCGCCATTGCCGCCAACAGTGCCGCCAAATATGTCGAAAGCATGAAGGGATAGCCCTTCGGAAAACGTCACACGGAGTTCTCTTCCACGGGGCGGTACGGCTTTTCGCCGTGCCGCCCTCTTTTTGTCTTTCGGCCGGCAAACCGATTCTCAAGACATGGTTGCAGGCACTCGCCGAGTACGGCCCCCAAGCCGTCCGTCTTGAGAGACACCAATGAAGGCAGCGCCTACCGCAACGCCTGGTCCAGGTCGGCCTTGAGATCCTCCACGTCCTCGATGCCCACGGAATAACGGATGAGACTCTCCGGAATACCCATGGCCTGGCGCTCTTCGGGCGTGCATTCCACATGGCTTGTGGTGACCGGAGTTCCCGCGATGCTTTCCACTGCCCCCAGGTTTGCCGCCCGGTGGGCCAGCTTCAGCCGGGACAGGACACGGCAGGCGGCTTCGTAGGTGTTGCCCTTGGCCACAAAGCTGAGAATACCGCCGAATCCCCGCATCTGCTTGCAGGCGATGTCGTGGCCGGGATGGGCGGCGAGGCCGGGATAAAAGACCCGCTCCACGCCGGAATGGGCGGAAAGGAACTCTGCCAGTTCCAGGGCGTTCTCGTTCTGCCGCTCGACGCGCAATTTCAGTGTCTTCATGCCCCGGAGCAGCAGATAGGCGGCCGAGGGATGAAGCACGTTGCCGACGATTTCGCGATAACCGTCGATCTTCGCGATCAGTTCCCTGTCGCCCGCGGCAACACCGCCGAGGGCGTCGGCATGCCCTCCCAGGAACTTGGTGGCGCTGTGCAGGGCCAGGTCCGCACCCAGCGCAAGCGGATTCTGGTTGATGGGCGTGGCAAAGGTGTTGTCCACCATGACCACGGCCCCCGCGGCCTTGCCAGCTTTTGCCAGCCGTTCCAGGTCCAGAATCCTGATGGTCGGGTTGGTGGGCGTTTCCAGATAGAGCACGTTGCAGCCCTTGGCCACCTCGGCCTCGATGGCTTCGAAGTCCACGGTGTCGCACAGGGTCACGTCGACCTTGTTCCTGGGCAGGTATTTGGTGAAAAGCCGGTTGGTGCCGCCGTAGGTGTCCTTGACCGACACCACGCGGTCGCCCGGGGCAAGCAGCGCAAAGAGAGCGTTGGAAATGATGCCCATGCCGGAAGAAGCGCTGGTGGCCGCCGCCGCTCCTTCAAGCAGGCGAACCTTCTCCTCGAACACCGCCACGGTCGGGTTGGAGTTGCGGGTATAGATATGCCCTTCGCGCCTGCCCAGGGACACTTCCAGCCACTCGTCCATGTCGTCATAGGCAAAAGCCACGCTGTGCACCACCGGCGTCTGGGTCGGGCCGCCCGGGTGGATCCGTTCTTCCCCGCCATGGACCGTCAGGGTTCCGAGTTCATATGTTTTGCCCCGGCTCATACACTCTCCTCAATCCGCTGGTGAAAGTTGGGTGGTGGTTTCAGTATGGTATCTTCCGGTTTTCACGACTGCAAGTGGGATTTGAAGCCACTTTCAGAGCTCAAACGCAGGCAAAGGATGCTTATTAAAAGGATGCGAGCGCATGGAATAAGAAAAGCCGGCCCACAGCGTAGTGAAGATACGCGTGGAGCCGGCTTTTTGAAACAACGCGGCAGCCAAGCCCTATGGGCGGCCTTTATTTATACGCGGCCAACTGTCTCGCGGTATCGCGTTCGATATCACGGGCCTTGATGGTCTCGCGCTTGGAATGCACGTCCTTCCCCTTTCCGAGTCCGATCTCCACCTTGACCTTGCCGCGCGCGAAATACATGCGCACCGGCACCACGGTGAGCCCTTTCTGCTCAACCTTGGCCTGAAGCGTGCGGATCTCATGACCGTGCAGCAGCAGACGGCGGTCCCGCTCCGGTTCCGGCTGGTCGTAAGGACCGGTATTCTCGTAAGGTGCGATGTGCACGCCCACCAGCCAGGCCTCGCCGTCCTTGAACCGCACGTATCCTTCCTTGAGGGTCACACGGCCTTCGCGCAGGGATTTGACCTCGCAGCCGCGCAGGGAGATACCCGCCTCGATCTTCTCGACGATCTCGTAAAGGCGGTGGGCCTGCTTATTCTTGGCTATCAATTTCTGCCCGGGCTTGGCCGGGGCTTTCTTTTTCTTGCTCATGAAATATATCCGTATCTTGGGCTGCCCGAACGAATCGGCGCCAATGTGGGGGCAACTTACGCGGGAGCTTCGTCGTTTTCAAGCAACGAAGCAAAGAAGGTCAGCTCTTCGGGGTAGGACTTGAAGATGCTGTCCATGACCAGACTGTTGATGCGGTGCACGGTACGGCACTGCATGACCTCGCGAAGCAGGTTGCGGCACTCGCGCATCTGGGTCTGGCGAATGATACGCTTGATGCCCGGGATGGCCTGGGGCGTCAGGGACAGGGAATCGATGCCCATGCCCATCAGGAGCGGCACGCAAAACGGGTCGGACGCAACCTCGCCGCACAGGCTGACCTCGATGCCGGCCTGATGCGCGGCGTCCACCACCAGCTTGATGGACTTGAGGGTGGCCGGGTGCAACGGCTGATACAGGTAGGAAACATGCCTGTTGGTGCGGTCCACACCGATGCTGTACTGAATCAGGTCATTGGTCCCGATACTGAAGAAGTCCACTTCCTGCGCCAGGAATTCCGCCACCATGACCGCTGCGGGCAGTTCAATCATGATGCCGATGGGCATGTCCGGATCGTACTCCACACCCTCGCGGCGCAGTTCGGCCTTGGCCTGAGCCAACCATGCCTTGGCCTGGCGAACCTCCTTGATGCCGGAGATCATGGGGAACATGATGGCCACGTTGCCGTGAGCGCTGGCCCGCAGGATGGCCCGCAGCTGAGACTTGAAAAGTTGCGGATGCTTGAGGCAGAAACGGATGGCCCGCAGCCCCATGGCCGGGTTGGGCTCGTTGAGCTCTCCATAGTGGGCCATGAACTTGTCCGCCCCCAGGTCCAGGGTACGGAAAACCACCTTGCGCGGAGACATGATGGAGGCCAGCTCACTGTATTTCTCGGTCAACTCGTCCTCGGTGGGCAGAGTGGTGCGGTTCATGTAGGCGTACTCGGTGCGGTACAGCCCGATGCCCTCTCCGCCGTTATCCAGCACGGCGGCCACTTCCTCCACCAATTCGATGTTGGCGAAAACCTGGACCCGAAACCCGTCCAGTGTCTCGGCCGGCAGCTGGCAACGCCTCTTGATCTTGCGGGAATATTCCTCGAACTTGGCGGCCCGTTCGTTGTAGTCGGCCAGCACATCCTCGCCGGGATTGACGATGATCTTCCCTGAAATTCCGTCGATGATGACCAGATCGCCGTCGCTGACCTTTTTCTGCAGATCGGGCACGCCCACCACGGCGGGGATGCCCAGGGTCCGGGCCATGATGCCCGTGTGGGAGGTCTTGCCGCCCTGCACCGTGGCAAAGGCCATGATCTTGTCCACTTCCATGGCCACGGTGTCGGCCGGGCTCAAGTCGTGGGCCATGATGATGAACCGGCCCTGCATGGCCTTGAAGTCGTTGCTGCGCCCGGCCAGCTTGCTCTGAACACGGTCCGAGACCACGCGTACGTCCTGCATGCGCTCGCGAATATACGGGTCGTCGATGGCCCCGAACTTGGCCTCCTGGTCGGCCACGGCCTTTTCCAGGGCCCATTCCGCGTTGAGACTCAGGGTGCGGATATATTCACCGGCAGTGCCCTTGAGCTGCGGGTCCTTGAGCATGAGCAGATGGGTGTCGATGAGCATCTTGTAGTCCTTGAGCTCATCCGGAACCTGACTCCGGATATCGGCCAGTTCCGCCTCGGTGACGGCAAAGGCGTTTTCCAGGCGCTCCACTTCCTTTTCCACCAGCGACGAAGCCACGGTCTGACGAAGCAGCGTGGCCTTGTGGCTGCGGTTCACGAAGATGGCCTTGCCGATGGCAATGCCGGAAGCGACCGGGATACCGGTGATGGTTCTGCCTGACACTATTTCTCCTCTTCAAAGCGGTTGGCGAAAAGCCTTTCCAGCACATCGAGAGCCTGCTCGGCGTCTTCGCCCGTGGCCCGTATTTCCAGGATGCATCCCTGCCCGGCGGCAAGGGTCAGGATATCGAGAATACTCTTGGCATCCACTTCCTGATCATCAAGAACAATGGATATGGACGACTTGAAGCCCAGGGCTTCCTGCGCAAGCTTCCCGGCCGGCCTCGCATGCAACCCGTGCGGATTGGCGACCACGACCTGCCTGGAAAGGAGTTCCTCTCCGGCCTGCTCGTCATTCTTCATATTGTTCCGTGCATTCATATATAAATCTCGTCGGATCGTCAGTTTCATTTCGACCCCAGCGGCCCTACCCCATGCCCCCGAGGAAGTCCAGAACAGTATTGCGCAATATGGGATACAAATGCGTCAGCCCCAGAAACGCAGCCGCGGCGAATACCCGAGACACCAGCCCGGTACGTACGAAACGGCCGAAAAGCACCAGGGCCGCCACACCCATGAGCCACTGCCACCAAAGCAGGGGCTGAGGCCAAATCAGGGTCCAGAGCCAGACCAGCAGCACGGCGTTCACGTATTTGATGCGCGTGCCCCAGTTTATGAGGTCCCAGCGACGCAGACGTTCCAGGAACTGGAACCCGTGCCGCAGTCCGGCCACGAAAGTGTAGACCCGGAAAAACTGCAACCCGAAGAAAAAGAGCAGGCCCACGACCAGGGCTGTTGCGGAATGCCCGGCCAGATACAGGCAAATGGTGGCCAGGGCCCAGAGGATGAGCAAACTGCCCGCGAACACGGAATCGCCGATGGCCGAAAGCGTGTAGGCTGTAGTGTCCTTGACTTTGGAAAGCATCTTGGCCGGGAAACGGCCATGGGCGATGGCCTGTTCCATATGGAGAAAAATCCCCACCAGGCAAGGCATCCAGAAGGGATGAGACTGGTAGTGACGCACATAGCGACGAAGGGCCATGCGGTATTCCCTGGGGTCCTCGTGAATGGCCGCGAGCCCGGGCTGCATGGCGAAGGTCAGGCTGATGTTCTGCATGCCGCGGGTGTTGAAAGCCGCCCCGGCCAGCAGGCAACGGGCGAAACTGCGCACCATGGCGAATGTCTTGGTATCCCCTCGCGACAAACTCATGCTCTTTTCGATGGTGATGGTTACCGCTCCCCGTCAATCAAATGTTCGGCGCAAGGTTGTGCTTCTGCAAATACCGGCAGCAGCCCACGGCCCCCACCAGCTTGAGCTGGTCCCAAGGCGCAAAGGGAATAACCCCCACTATCAGACTCTGCCCCCAAGGTATGCCCATGGAAAACTTCAACCATGTCGCGCCCACGGCATAAATGAAGGCGATGGCGATAATGCCCCAGAACAGGCCTGAAAGCCAGCGAATTTGTCCGGCGCCTCCCTCGTGAGCCTGCCCGGTGATAAGCGGCGAGAGCAAAAAACCGATGAGGTAGCCGCCAGTGGGGCCGAAAAAGTGCCCGATGCCCGCCCCGCCCCCGGAGAACACGGGCAGTCCGGCCAGCCCGGCAACGATGTAGAGACCAACGGCGAAAAGTCCATGAATGGGACCGAGCAGGAAGCCGGAGAGAAAAACGAAGAACGGCTGCATGGTGAAGGGGACCGCGCCGATGGGGATGACCAGGAACGCGCTGGCCGCGGTCATGGCCGCCAGCAGTGCGATCCAGACCATCCGGTGGGTGGATGTCAACGAGGAGTTTTTCACGAGGGTTCCCCTTTTAAAGCTGTTCGATCTCCATGCCCGCCTCCCGAATCTCGCGCAGGTCCGATTCGACGGCGCCGCCTTTGGTGGTCAGATAGTCCCCCACCATGAGCCCGCTGGCGCCCGAGCCGAGCAGCTCGGCCTTTCGCGCTTCGCCGAAAACCGCCAACCGGCCGCCGCAGATGCGAATGGCCCGATCCGGCAACAGAAAACGGTACAGCGCCACAATCCTGAGGGCCTCGGCCGGGTCCATCATCGGCCGGTGCTCAAGAGGCGTCCCGGGAATGGGCGTCAGAAAGTTCACGGGCACGGACGGCACTTCCAAGTCCCGCAGCAACAGCGCCATTTCCACCCGGTCGTCCCAGGATTCTCCGATGCCGAAGATGCCGCCGCTACAGACGTAAAGGCCGCATTCCAGGGCAGTCTTCACGGCCTGCACATCCTCTTCGTATTCGTGGGTGGTGCAGACCTGTGGGAAATAGGTCGCCGAGGTTTCCAGATTATGATGGTAGCCGAACAAACCGGCCGCTTTCAATGATTTGATCTGTTCGGTCGTCAAAATTCCGGGAGACATGTCCGGCAAAAGCCCGGCCTCGGCAACCAGTCGCACGGCCCGCACATATCCTTCGAAATCGCTGCCGCCCACGAATTTTCCGCTGGCCACGATACCGAAACGGCGTGCGCCGGCGGCGGCGGCCCTGCGCGCAGCTTGTGCTATTTTTTCGGGAGCCAGCAACGGGTATTCCGGAGCCTGCGTCCTGTGGTGGGAGGACTGGGCGCAAAATGAGCAATTCTCGGAGCAGCGCCCGCTCCGGGCGTTGACGATGGCGCATAGGGACACCGTGCCGCCAAAATGGTGAGTGCGAACCGCATGGGCCGCCCGAAGCAACTCGGGGAGCTGCTCTTCCTCGGCCTCCATGACCGCCCGAATTTCCCTATCCGTGGGGAGATCACCCGCAAGGGCCTTGTTTGTGATGGATGTAAACGACATATGATTCAATTCAGCGCGGCATGACCGCGTATATTTCCTTGGCGGTCCAGCCTGTGACGCGTTCGGCCACCCGGCGGGCGATTTCCTTCGGCTTCCCACCGATTCGCCGTTCCTCTTCAATCAAATCCAGCACGCCCTGCTCGGTGGCCTTTCCCTCTTCCGCTGCGGGGCCGATGACCACGGTGATCTCGCCCTTGAGGTCGAAGCTCACGTCCTCAATCCTCGACAGGGAGCCGGAGATGAATTCCTCGAAATCCTTGGTGAGTTCCCGGGCGATGCAGAAATCCCGTTCGCCCAGGACGCCGCGAGCCGCACGCAGGGTCGTCTCCAGCCTGGACTTGCGCTCGAAGAAAATCAAAGTGGCCCCTGTGTCGCGGTGCGTTTCAAAGAAACGATGCAACTGAGAGTCCTTGCGGGGCGGAAAACCGAGAAAAGTAAAGGGTAAAGGCGGCAGTCCGCAGGCGGAAAGGGCTGCCAGGGGCGCGCTGGGACCAGGCACCGGAGAGACCCGTATATCCCGGTCACGACAGGTCCGCACCAAACGATACCCCGGATCGGACAGCAAAGGGGTTCCCGCATCCGAAATCAAGGCAATGCTTTTGCCCTCTTCCAACCACTCCAATACTGCGGGCAGCTTCTTGTCTTCGTTGTGTTCGAAAAAGCTGACCAGTTCTCCGTCTCGCTCTATGCCCAGACGCTTGAACAGCAGTCCGGCCCTGCGGGTGTCCTCGGCCAGAATGACATCGGCATGGGAAAGAATGTGCGCGGCGCGCGGTGAAAGATCCCCGCTGTTGCCCAACGGCGTGGACACCACCCAGAGAACGGGACCGGTCATGGTTTCAAATGCGTCCTGGTTCATGGGCTCACCATGTATCATCGAACCGTGCGGAACAAAAGCGTGGAAGTACGGCTCAGCCCAGACCGGACGCGTCAAAGGCGTCCCGGTAGTGCGTCAGGTCCAGACCCGCTCCCGTATCCACCACGGCCACCAGGTCGAACCTGCAGGGAAACTCCCAGCAGTCATGCTCGGAAAGATACAGGCTGGCGGCCCGCACCAGCCGTTTGATCTTCTGTCTGCCCAAGGCGTCCTCCGGGCTGGACAAAGAACCGTCCTTGCGCGTTTTGACTTCCACGAAGACCAGATCCTCGCCGTGTCTGCAGATGAGGTCCACTTCCAACCGGCCATGCCGCCAGTTGCACTCCAGGATGCGGTATCCCTTGCTCTCCAGATATCTGGCGGCAGCCTCCTCGCCGACCTTGCCGCGCTTTCTGCGGCGCGCGAACTTCTCCAGCAATTCTCTCATGTTGTTACCGGGTTACAGTTGGGGCACAACAAAATAAAAAGGCGGAGCGAACGCCCCGCCCCACCTGAAAGACCCTGTTGAAATCTAGTTGCCGAGGCTTACGTCGCCTTCGGCGCCGGTGGAAAGATCAAGCGCTCGGACGCGGCCTCCGCGCAGGGAAAGAGTGTTTTCCCTGGCCTGCAGAAAAGCCATCCTCCGCATTTCCAGGCGTTCCATCTGCAGACGCCGCACCTTGATGCGCCTTCTGATCCGCTGCTTGCGGGTCATGGTGCGCGATGAACCCAGATAGGAATCCATGCGCTCGGATTCGGCGTCCGCGGTCACGACGGGAGCCGGTCCTTCCTGGTTCACCGGAACAACTCCGGCGCCGTCATCCTGGTCGAAGACGTCGGCAATGGAATACAGCTTGGCCTCAATGACCTTGTCCGGCGTCTTGCCGTTCTGCGCATACTCGTAGGTAAACTCACCCACGGTATAGGCAGTGGATGCATACTGCAGCGGTGTGATCCATGTGCCGCCAAGCGTCAACAGCGGCCCCACGGCCGCGCACCCGCTCATGCTCATGAGCAGAATGCCGGACATCACCAACTTTCCGAGCAGCCCGAACCAGCTGCCCCAAATACGACCTTTCATACAATCCTCCATGGAGGAAATACTCCCCGAAAAGGCCCTTTAACATAGCCCCTGTCTTTGCTGAGTATACACATTTTCTATGCGTCAAACAATATTTACAAGCAAATTGGACACTTGAAGAATCGTCACCCGAAAACACACGCTACGTACCTTGAATATACTTATATCTCAGTATGTTGCATAATCAGCAACCTATCAAACCCGGCTTCCGATATATATGAATTCTAAATTTTTTCTAGAAAATATCCGCATTATCCCCTCGGGGTGGCAACTCCCTTGTGACCCGAAAGAACAGATGAAGTACAATTTCCCAATCCCTGATTTCATATCCCCATGCTTTACCTCGGGGCCCTGAAAATGTACTCCTTGTTCATGGAGACAGCCGACTTCAACACCGCCGCCCAGCGCTGGGCATCCACACCGCTCATCACGGCCTTCCTGATCGTCCCCCTGGCCTTTTCCGCCGTCCGAATTTCCACCGTGCCCGTGTCCGCACACCTGACGGACACGGCTGAAACAGCCCTCTGGCTTGTGCTTTGCGGGCTGGGGGCCGTCGCTTCGATGTTCCTTTCCGCACAGGCACGCCCCCGGCGAAGCATCGGCCTCCCCCTGGCCGGGACCGGAGCATTTCTCGCCGCGGCAGTGCTCCTGTTCCTGTTTGCCGCCCCACTTCTGCGGGCCACTGCCGGACTGTACCCGTACCTGTACGAGGCCAAGCCACTCATTTTCTTTATGTTCGCCTGCGCTTGGGCAGCCACCTTCGGCCTGCCGGACCGCGCGACCATCCAACGCGTCGCGGCCTGGCTCGGCGGGCTGGCGGTCTGCGATGCGGCCCAAGCCCTGTTCCGGCAATCCCCGGAACGTTTTCTGGGCAACACCGACGTGCTGGCCACCCTGCTGCTGGTGGGGCTGTGCGCCGGACTGAGATCACGCGAGGCTGATGACGAGGAACAGCACCCGGCCCTTCGGCCCTGGATCATGCTCGGGCTGCTGGCGACCCTTTCCCGCACAGGACTGTTCACCGCAGCCTGGATTTACGCCTTTTTCGGGCCGGGCAGTACCTGGAAACGACTCCCCTACGTAACCCTGTGCGCCGTCGCCGTGGCGGGGTCGCTTCTGCTTGAGGCCCACTGGGGGCTGGGCGGCGTCCGGTTCATGGAGTACTGGGTCTGGCTGGAATGCTTCCAGCAGCTCGCCGAACCAGGCAAACTGCTTACCGGGTTCGCCCTGCACGCTCCCGTACCCATTGTGCCCCCTCTGGATATCATGTCCCTTTGGCAAGTCCTGTTTCCGACTTCGCCTCTGGACGGCCTGTATGTACAACAGATCCCGGCCTTCTGGATCCGCTCCATCATGGCCTGGGGCCTGGTCCCGGCAATGACATTCCTCGCTCTCCTCTTCAGCCTGCTCATGAAAAGACCCACCCGTTTCGGTGCGGGACTGACGGCCGTGTGTATTTCCCAGGGCATCAGCACCACCTTGTTCTACTCGCCCGGACCGGCCATCACGCTGTTCCTGGCATTGATGCTTGCCTTCCGCTCCGGGAACAAGTAGCCAGTGCCCATGTCCATTTTCACCGAACGTACCACCATACTGGCCACCTGCCCGTTGGGCATGGCCCCTTTCTTGGAGGCGGAGCTGCAGGAACTCGGCTGCAGTGACCTGAGACGGCTGGATTCCGGAGTTCTCACCACCGGCGACATGGAAGACTGCATGCGCCTCAACCTGCATCTGCGGACGGCCCACCGCGTCCTTTTCGAACTCAAACGGTTCCGGGCCGAAGACGCGGACGAGCTCTATCACGAGGTCCGCCGTATTCCCTGGGAACGGATCATGGAAGTGGACGGTTATCTGTCCGTGTCCTCCAACGTACGCAACGACGCGGTCAACGACAGCCGATTCGCCAATGTACGTATCAAGGACGGCGTAGTGGACAGATTCATGGACAAATTCGGCAGACGGCCCGACTCGGGCCCGGACCAGGCGCGCGGCATCTGCCTGTTCCTGCACTGGCGCGGCGACCGGGCCACCCTGTACATCGACACCAGCGGCGAACCGCTGACCAAGCGGGGCTACCGCAAGATGCCGCACAAAGCTCCCATGCAGGAAACCCTGGCGGCAGCCTGCATTCTGGCTTCGGACTGGCGAGAACGTGCGGAACAAGGCGGTCATTTCGTTGCGCCCATGTGCGGATCCGGAACCCTGGCCATCGAAGCTGCCCTCATCGCCCTGAACCGGGCGCCGGGCATGCTGCGCGAACAGTTCGCGTTCATGCACCTGAAGAACTATGACGGCACGGCCTGGAAGCGACTGCGCAATCAAACCCGCAAGCGGAACATTCCCACCATTCCCGGCAGAATCATCGCTACAGACCGCGATCCCCAGGCTGTGGAGGCAGCACGCCGCAACGCCCGCGTGGCCGGCGTGGAGGAATTCATGGAATTCACGGTCTGCGACTTCACCGAGACGGAGGTGCCCGAGGGCGGGGGCGTCGTCATGCTCAATCCCGAGTACGGCAAACGATTGGGGGACATCAAGGCTCTGGAGCCCGTGTACAAGGGCATCGGCGACTTTTTCAAGCAGCACTGCGGCGGGTACACCGGCTATGTTTTCACCGGCAACCTGGATCTGGCAAAGCGGGTGGGCCTGCGCACCAAACGGCGCATCATTTTTTACAACGCTTCCATCGAATGCCGCCTGCTTGAATACGAGCTCTACGCCGGAACCAGAAAAACGAAATAACTCTCCCGCCCCTATCTCCAAAATTTTTGGGGCGAAGACGACGGGTTGCCCTTTTTTGAAACAACAAGATGGACGGGCCCTCTCCAACAACTGCCATGCCACATGGAGCTCTTATTTTTTATTCCGCCAACTTGACAATCCGCGCACCAATCTGAAAACAATTTGAATGACGGGGTGAAAACACATCTTTCGCAAAGGGGGGAACATGAGCAGAAAGGTGAAATCAGTGCGGGTTCCCAAGGAACTGGAGACCATGAATCTTTCCGGCGTCATTCGGGAATGCGAAAAATATCTTCGCGACCTGGAGTCCGCCACCATGCTCAAGCAGCAGGGCAACAAGGAGGCCGCTGAAGCGCTCCTCAAGACCCGTCAGGCTGACTTGGGCAGACGCATCGGGCATCTGGTATGGGAAGCCAGAGTCCAGTTCGGCAAATCCAAGGAGATCGACAAGTGAAACCCAAATCTGCATCCGAATCTGCAGTAATCATGACCCACCTGGTGATGCCGGGCGACGCCAACCCGGCAGGCAACCTGCACGGCGGGGTCATCCTCAAGCACGTGGACACCGCCGGAGGCGTGGTCTGCAAACGCCATAGCCGCGCCAACACTGTCACAGCCTGCATTGAACGCATGGACTTCCAGCAGCCCGCCTACATAGGGGAACTGCTGATCTTCAAGGCCAGCCTCAACTATGTGGGACGCACCAGTATGGAAGTGGGGGTGCGTGTGGAAGCCGAAAACCTCAAGACCGGTGAAGTACGCCACACCAACTCGGCCTACCTGACCTACGTGGCTCTGGGTGAAGACGGCAGGCCCACCCCCGTGCCCCCTCTGCTGGTGGAAGACGAGGTGGCCGAACGCCGTCAGCGTGAAGCCATCGGCAGAATGGAAATGCGCAAAAAGCTGAAGTCGCAGGAAAAATAACCTACCGTTTCCTGCCCCCGACCGTCCCCAGATAGATAGCCGCCAGGGCCGCCCCGGCACCGACAAGTTCCGTGGCGGCCAGGGGTTTGGCAAAAATGAGCACGTCCCATACATAGGACAGAGTGGGTTGCAGCAGCAGACCGAGCCCCACCAGGGCGGCGCTCACCGCCTGCATGCCTCGAGTTATGAACAGCCATCCGGCAGCCTGGCAGACGACTCCCAGCAGCACCAGCCAAAACAGGTCCATACCCAGGGGAACGGCAAATGACTGCCCGTCCAACAGAATGTAACCGCCGATGCACAGACAAGTGGTCCAAGGCACCATGGCCATGAGCGCCAGCCGCCGTTCCTGCCCGAGCCGAGGAATGAAAAGCTTGAGGCAAAGCAAATAGGCGGCGTAGAACAAGGCCGTGAGCAGTCCCCAGAATACGCCGGTTTTGTAGTCTGCCGTGGCGTGTTCCCACCCCACGCCCACCACGAGATACAAACCCAGAAAAGCCAGAGGCAGGGCCAGGTAGAAAAGTTTTCCCGGCCGTTCGCCCAGCACCAGCACTGACGCGGCCGTCAGCACGAAGACCTGAAAGTTTCCCAACAGCGTGGCCATGCCCGGGCCGATGGCCAGAATGGAGCGGTGCCAGCACATGATGTCCAAGGCAAAAAGAAGACCGGCGAGCACCGCGTATTTGATCACTCGAGAATTCACTCGCCGCACATGGCCTTCGCGCCACATGAAAACGGCCAATGCCAATCCTCCGAAAAGCATGCGGTAAAACGCGGACACGTCCGGGCCGACGGTGGTGAGACGCACGAAAACAGCTGCGAAGCTGATCATGGCCGCGCCCAGCAGAAGGTTGATCATGGCCTGACCACCTCCAAACGTTTGCCGAGCCTGATGCCTTCCTCATCCACCACGGCCACATGGGGCCAAACCTCCACTCCGCTCTCCAGAGCTTCGTAAAAGAGGTCCGCATAAACCGGGTCTATATAGTCCGCAGGGCCGAAACAGCGACCGTCCGTACGCTGCACCAGAAAAAACAGAGCCACGCGCACGCCCTGCGCAGCCAGGGCCATGAGTTCGCGCAGGTGCTTCTGCCCCCGTTCGGTGACCGCGTCCGGAAAGGCCGCGACCTGGTCCTCCACCAAAGTCACATTCTTGCATTCCACCCACAGATCCCCTTCCGGGCCGGAAAGGTGGGCGTCCAGACGGCTGTCGCCCACTTTGGCCTCGGGCTTGAAATGTTCAAACCCGGCCATCTCGGAAATGACTCCGGATTCCCATGCCGCCCTGATCATACGGTTGGGGGTTGCCGTGTTCACACCCACCCAGGTGTCGTGCAGGCGTACCGCCTCCAGCGTCCACTTGAGCTTGCGTTTGGGGTTGAGGGCCGGAGAAAGCAGAATCTCACGACCGGAACGGAGGAGCCCCATCATGGAGCCCGTGTTGTTGGTGTGAGCCAACAACTCATCACCGGAGACGGATTGCGCCTCCACGGTGAACCGCTTGTGCCGATTGACGAAGCACGCCCTCCGCATGCCTTGAGGATATGGTAGAATGCATTGTGTCTTCATGAAAAATAACCGGTGCCGGGTGTCGGCAATGACAAGTGTCTACTAGTAAGGAAAATGCCATGAACCGCCTTTTCACCCTTTCAGGAGCAAAAGGCAAGTCCGACAAAGGGGGAAGCATCATCAAATCGGCTGACCGGGAAAACCGGACTTGGTCAAGCTGTTTTTTTTCAGTACCGATAGCCGGGCCGCAAAGGAACCTGTTTCCGTTCAGTCCCGTTTTCACGTCTTGTTCTCGACCTGCGCTTCGTATACTTATACAGAGAACTCTCAGACTGTTACGGATACCGTATGGGAAAATGCATCACCGACCTGCTTGAACCGGGAATGACTCTGGCCTCCGACCTTGTGACGCCGGACGGACGGATCATGCTCGCCTCCGGTTCGCCATTGACCGAGGCCGTGATCCGGGCCTGCAAGATGTGGGGGGTCTCCGAAGCGGACATCATAGGCGGAGAGCCTGAGAGCGGACAAGGCGAAGAACAGAAACAGGGACAGATTCACGAAGCCTACAAACGACTTGCCGCCAAGCGCTTCAGCCTTACCAACACCCGACACCCGGCCGTGCGGACCCTGGCCCTGCTCTTTGCTGAAAATGCCCAAATACGCCTTTCACCGGAAGAGGCCGAGACATGGTTGCAAGGCCTGAACCGTCCGAAGAAGCCCGCCCACTCCGGATCAAAGCCCTGCCCCTTGACCGAAGTACTGGACAGCGAAATCAAACTGGCCAGCCTGCCAGGCGTATTCAACGAAATTTCCGAAGCCCTCAGAAACCCGCGCAGTTCGGCTTCCTACGTGGCGGACATCATCAGTAAAGATGTTTCCCTTGCGGCGCGGCTGCTGCGCATGGTCAACACGCCCTTCTACGGGTTCCCCGGAGCCATCGACACCCTGTCCCGCGCCGTGACCATCGTAGGCACCAAACAACTCACCAGCTTGGCCCTCGGCATCTCCGTCATCTCGGCTTTCAACAACATTCCCGAGGAACACCTGAGCCTGGAAGGCTTCTGGCGACACAGCATAACCTGCGGGACCACGGCCCGATTGTTGGCCACCCACCTGCGACTGGGCAACGACGAACGTTTCTTCGTGGCCGGGCTCATGCACGACATCGGACGGCTCATGCTGCTGCGCAACCGGACGGACATGGCCCTGGCCGCCCTGGAACGCACCTGCGCCGGCCGCAAGCCCCTGCACGAACTGGAACAGGAACTGTGGGGCTGGGACCACGCCGAACTTGGAGCGGAACTGCTCAAAGCCTGGAGACTACCGGGTTTTCTCGAACGTCTGGTCCGATATCATCATGCCCCGGCCAGAGCTCCCCAGGCGCTCGAGGCGGGAGTGATCCACGTGGCCGAAATCACGGCCCATGCCGTGGGATCAGGCGCCAGCGGCAGTCCGTTCGTACCGCCTCTGGATGAAGGCAGTTGGGATATGCTGGGCATTTCCACCAACGACCTGCGGGAAATCGCAGCCCAGGCGACCCGTCAGGCTGATGAAGTAATGGCGGCTTTTTTCCATGAATCATAAAAGTGACAAAAAACTCGTTTTCGAGCCGGAGCATCTGCTCAGACGGGTGGAACACCTTGAAGAGGCCAGTCGCTTCACTCTGGAAGCCCTTGAAATGGCCGGTCGCCTCGGCGATTTCCAGCAGGCGGCCGACGGATACGGCACGCCCGAGGCCATTCTGGAGGAAACCGCCAACCGCATTTCCCAGCTCATACGGTTCAAAGCCGTCGTCCTGTATCTTGTGGACGACCAGACCCTGGAATTCAGGAAAAGGTACGAACACTCCGATCCCTTCGGCGATTTCATGGACGCGGAGTTCGAGCGTCTGGTGGAAAATCGCACCATAGCCTGGGCCTTGCAACGCAAACGCCCGACCTTCACCCAGACCGAAGACGGCAACGACACTGTGCTGGTGCACACCATTGCCACGGCCGCCAAAACCAAGGGGCTGTTCGTGGGGTTGTTGGACGAAGATGTGAAGACGATCTTGGACAGTTCGGTGTCCGTCATTTCCATAGTGCTTCTGAACAGCGCCAACACCTTGGAAAATTTTCAGCTCCAGCGTCTGTACATGGAAGCCAACGAGAAGCTGGAGGCCAAGGTGGCCCAGCTCAAGGAGGAAGTGCAACGCCGCACCAGGACCGAGGAGAACCTGGAAAAGACCCGCATTTTCCTGGATCAGGTCATCAACACCATGCCGGCTCCCCTGGTAGTCAAGGACGCCAACCACCGCTGGATCATAGTCAACGACGCCTTCTGCCTGACCCTGGGGCGCACCCGTGAGGAAATGCTGGGCAGGACGGCGCACGATTTTCTGGCCCGTGAGGAGGCCGACGCCATACAGAGGGCCAATTCCCTGGTGCAACACACCGGAAAGCCGCACTCCATAGAATTCACTCAGACCAAGCCCGACGGCATGAACCGGATCTTCGCCATCAACACGGCCATGCTCTCGCACCCGGAAACCGGCGAAAGCATTCTGGTGAGCATGCTGCGCGACCTCACGGACCAAAAAATGGCCGAACAGGTGCTGCGCGGTGAACGGGAACGTTTCTTTTCCCTGCTGGAAGAACTGCCCGCCTATGTCTATGTGCAGAACGCGGACTACACCATCGACTACGCCAACAGGAGCTTCCGAACCCTTTTCGGCGAACCGGGCAAGCGCCCCTGCCACGAAATATTCAAAGGAAACGGCGCGTTCTGCCCAGACTGCAAAACCCGCCAAAGCCTGGCCGAGAGCAAGCCCTATGTGCAGGAAGCCCGGTATGGCGACAAGACCTACAATGTCTATGTCTACCCCTTCGTCGATACGGACGGCACCTGCCGCGTGCTGACCATGGGAATCGACATCACCGAGCAGAAACTGGCCACCGAAGCTCTCGTGGAAGCCAAGGATCACGCAGAACTGGCCAACCGAGCCAAGACCGAATTCCTGGCCAACATGAGCCACGAAATCCGCACCCCGCTCAACGGGGTGCTGGGCATGCTCCAGCTCTGCGCGGACACGGACCTGGACGAAATACAAAGCGACTACGTGGAAACCGCCCTGGAGTCGGGACGCAGCCTGCTCACGGTCATTAACGACGTACTGGATCTGACAAAAATCGAAGCCGGTAAGTTCGAAATAGAAGAGAGCCGGTTCGCCCCCAGGGTCATGATGCAATCGGTCATGCAGACCTTCACCCATTTTTCCGCCTCCTCCAAGCTGGAACTCCTTCTGAACGTCGACGACAATGTCCCCCAAGTTCTCATCGGCGACGGCGGCCGTTTCAGGCAGATCCTGTTCAATCTGGTGGGCAACGCAGTGAAATTCACGCCCAAAGGCAAGGTGGCGGTCCATGCCCGGGCCCTGCCCGGCAGCGACGAAGATCACACAAAGCTGCTCTTTTCGGTGGAGGATACGGGCATCGGCATCCCCGGCGACCGCATCGAGCACGTATTCGAAGCCTTTACCCAGGTGGACGGCTCTTTCCGCCGCAAATACGGCGGCACGGGATTGGGGTTGGGGATCGTGCGCAGGCTGGTGGACCTCATGGGCGGAAGCATCGCCGTGGATTCGGATCTGAACGCGGGCACCACGGTCTACTTCCGCCTGGACTTCAAACGCCCTGACCCGGCAGAGGTCCGAACCACCCCCGACTTCGAAGGCTCAGCCTGCCCCATCCCCCCCTCCAGGCGCGTACTGGTGGCCGAGGACAATCGGGTCAACCAGATCATGGCCAAACGCTCGCTGGAGCGACTCGGGTGCATCGTGGATTGCGTGGGAAACGGGCAAGAAGCCCTGCTGGCTCTGGAAAGAAATTTCTACGACTGCGTGCTCATGGACATCCAAATGCCCGAATTGGACGGCATGGAAGCCGCCAGACGCATCCGAAGCGGCGAGATAGGCGAAAAAAACCGGGATATCCCCATCGTGGCCCTTACGGCCCATGCCATGAAGGGAGACCGGGAACGTTTTCTGGAGGCGGGCATGAACGCCTATGTGGCCAAACCGTTCGAGATCGACGACCTCTGCCGGACTCTGAGTCGCCTCCTTTCCCATCCGGACTTGGCGTCCTAGCCCCTGCCTCGCACCCGGTTCATGAAGGCGATAATCTTTTCGCCTTCACCGTCGTAGACCTCCCGCTCGTGCAAGGGCGTTGGCCGTCGTACCGGCGGCCACTTGCCCGGCTGCGGCTCGGGCCCTTCACGGGTGATGTCCGTCGGCTTGGGGTCGAGCATGGCCGGGATACGGCGCACTTCATACTCCTCTATGGGGACGCTGAACTCGATGGGAATGTTGTTGGGATCGAAGGCGTAGACGGAGTGGATGAATCCGTGGTCCACCACTTCGGAAACCCAAAAATCGGCAGCCTCCAGACGATCCTTGAGCTCCCAAAGGTCATCGGAACTTTGCACGGCAAAGGAAATGTGGTCGAAGGCCACGGGGCCCCGCACCGGGACGCCGTGGTCCTTTTCCGGAAGCCTGTCCACCCCCTCCCACTCGAAAAAGGCGATCATGTCTTGGGCGGAAATCTCGAAAAAGTAATGCCTGTACCCCGGGCGCCCCAGCCCCACCACCAGCCGCATGCCCAACAGGTCCCGCCAGAAGCGTACCGTGGCGTCCATGTCCCCCGTGACCATTGCCAGATGATTGATGCCTGTGTATTTCACCATGCCGCTTACTCCCAGTATAAGATATTTTCCACAACTCCATGGGGATCCGGCAAAAAGCCAAGGGTCCGGACTTTGACGGCCCGCTTGCCCGCCACAACGCCGGAAACACGGAGGCTGCTTCCTTTATGCACGAAATCATTTCGTTGTCGCGAAATATAATAACAATAATAACAGACTGGAATTTTCCTTGAAATAGTTCATTGTGATATCCAGCTTGCAAGTCAACCGACACTATAGGACAAGATGGCGCTAAACCAACTCCACACCCTGCTTGAAACCCATGAGGACCGGCTCATGGAATGCATCCTCGCGTACGCCCGAAAGCAAGGATATACCCGATATACCTCCACCCTGGTGGAACCTTGGCGCATGTCCATCGCCGGGCTCACCGACGCCATCGGCAAGGCGCTGGAAGACTCCGATTCACTACGAGCCGGCCTGGGCCCGGACGACAACTTCACGGACGATCCGGTTTCCGCTTTCGCCATCAAGGAGGCCCGGCTGCACCGGGATCGGGGCGTAAGCCTGCCCATGTTCATGGGCCTGCTCAAATATTATCGGGCAAGTTACCTCGACCTGGTAGGGGAAAAGGCGGCAGCCGAAAACAAGGGCAGCTTCCACGGATTTCTGCTGGACTTCTTCGACCGCCTGGAAGTGGCGCTCGCAGGCGACTGGATCTCCGACGACCCGTCGTCGACCATGCAGAAGAGCAACCGCCGGCTCGCCAATGAAAAAAACATGTTCCTGACCCTTGTGGAAAGCCTGCCCAATCCGGTTTTTCTTTATGACAAAAATCATTCCCTGAGTTTCCACAATGCCGAAGCGACCAAACTCATCGGCCTGGCCTGCGATCCGGGTACGGCCTACTTCCACGAACGTTTCGATGCGCCCCCGGCCTGCTTCGACGCCCAGGCCCAGGCAACCCGACTGCTTCCCTGGATGGAACAGCACGTCCACAACACCATGACAGGCAGGGACATCAGAACACATTTCGAGGAAACCGCCACTGTCGCGGGCCGCGACCGGCACTTCAGCGTATCCCTGTCCCGCATGTCCGACGTGTCCGGCAAATTCGACGGAGTCATCGTCGCCCTGGAGGACATCACCAAACAAAAACGGGCCGAACAGGCACTCAAGGAATCCGAGATGCGCTCCCGCGCCCTGTTCGATTCCGCAGCCGACCCCCAATTCCTCATGGATTTCGACGGCCGGCTCATCGACGTCAACAAAGCCGCCACCGAGATTTTGGGCTACTCCCGGGAAATGCTTTTGAACATGAGCGTGGAGGACATCGTTTCGGGGCCCCTCCGAACAGAGGTCCCTCGACGCCTCAACGAAATCGCCACCAGAGGGAAGGCGGCCTTCGAAGCAGTCAATGTTCGGGTCTCGGGCGAATTATACCCGGTTGAAGTCAACGCATGCGTCATCGACACCGCGGAAGGCGAAGCCATCCTGGCCACGGCCAGGGACATGACCGAACGCAAAGGAGCCGAAGAGGCTTTGCGTAAAAGCGAGGAAAAATTCCGACGCATCTTCGAGACAATGGAGGATGGGTATTTCCTGTCCAGTCTGGACGGAACAATTCTGCTGGTCAACCCGGCCGCAGCCCGCCAGCTCGGCTATGCAGTCCCTGACATGAAGGGGATCAACGTAAACGAGCGCCTGTATCGCGATCCTGAGGACCGCGAATACATCATCCAGCTTCTCCAGGAAAAGGGTTCTGTGGAAGGACACCGGGTGGATTTCAAACGCAGCGACGGCACCCTGATCAAGGCCGAAGTGAACATTCACTTCGTTTTCAACGAGGCGGGGCAGCCCATTGCCTTGGAAGGAATCTTCCGCGACGCCACAGACCGTATCCTGGCCGAGGAGGTTCTGCGCCAACGCGAGCAGCAATACCGTGGGTTCTTCATGAACAACCATGCGGTCATGATCCTCTCCGACCCTAAAACGGGCGACATCGTGGACGCCAATCCGGCCGCCGAGCAATTCTACGGCTATGACCGGGACGAACTCAAAAACATGAACATGAGCGAAATCCAGGCACTGAGCGATGAGGAAATCTTCCAGGAAATGGCCAGAGCCCAAACCGAGCATCGTACCCATTTCCTGCTCAAACACCGAATCTTCGGAGACCAGATCAGGGACGTGGAAGTTTACAGCGGCCCGGTCCTGGTCAATGAGCGCGCCCTGCTCTATTCGGTCATCCACGACGTAACCGAGCGCAGGCGGCTGGAAGTTGAACTGCAGAAGCTGGCCACCACTGATTCCCTTACCGGCGCGCTCAACCGCCACGAATTCATGCGCCGGGCCCAGGAAGAACTTTCCCGCGCCCGCCGTTACGGACACCCCCTCACCGTGCTCATGCTCGACCTGGACCATTTCAAACGCATTAACGACACCTATGGACACAGTGTGGGCGACGATGCCCTGCGTACCCTGACGGAGGCCTGTCGGGAATGCCTGCGCGAGACCGACCTCTTCGGCAGACTGGGCGGCGAGGAATTCAGCGCCGTGCTCACGGAAACCGAGGCCTGGGCAGGGGAAAAGGCGGCGGAACGCTTGCGCAGGGCACTGGCGGAAGCCCCCATCGAAACCCGCAATGGGCCTACCACCATCACCGCAAGCATCGGACTGTCGACCATGACCGCAGCGGACGAATCCATCGAAGACGTCCTGAACCGCGCAGACAAGGCCCTGTACATGGCCAAGGACAGAGGCCGCAACAGGGTGGAGCGCCTCTGACCAGCCCTGTCGACAATCCCTTGTCCCACAACGTTTAATGCCCGTCCAAAACGCCTTTTACTACCCGGTTTTTTTCGGGAAAACCCTTGACCTTTCCACGGTCGCGTGGAATATGACTTGTCAGTTTAAAGTGAGGCTTTCCGCGTACAACCAAGCACTACCGGGACACCCGATGAGAACCGGACAAAGGGTTCTTTTCAGGGGGTCTTTTACGGGGTTTTGAGATCATAATTATGGGTATCGAGGCACTCATCGCCGAACGCAAGGCCGAAATGGCCGACAAATGGGCTGACCTGATTTTTGAGACCTACCCCGTAGAGACTCAAAAAATTTGGAAAAACAAGAAAAATCGTTTTTCCAACCCAGTGGGTGCAGCGATTCGGGAAGCCACGGGGGAACTGGTCGATCACTTGGTCACGTGGGAGGATGCCGACGCCATCTGCACGTCCCTCGACAAGCTGATCCGTATCAGGTCCGTGCAAAACTTCTCCCCTTCCCAGGCGCTCAACTTCCTGTTTCTGTTCAAGAAGTTGCTCAGGGACGAATTTTTCAAAGAAATGCGGAAAAATGGGGAGCTGGAACACCTTCTGCGTTTCGAGGCCAAGGTGGACAATATGGTCCTCATGGCCATCGACATCTACTCCAGGAGCAGGGAGCAGATATTTCAACTCAGGGTGGATGAACTGAAGCGGTCCCAGCACACCCTGTTGAAGAAAGCCCGCATGATTGTGGACGTTACGACCGACAAGGTCGAGGAATAGTGGAGGGTTCTCCGGACACCCCGGAGGGCCAAACCATAAGCGAGGTGACGGTAGATGAATGCTTTGTACTCACTCGTTTTCGTCTTTATCCTGGTGTTGATACCGTTGTTCGCGGTGGGCGCAGGCCATATGGAATTTGGCTTCGGCGTCTGTATCCCGTACACGGCGTTTGCACTCTTTCTGATCGGATTCGTGTGGAAAATCATTGGGTGGGCCAAAAGCCCTGTCCCCTTCAGGATCCCCACTACAGGCGGCCAACAGCTGTCCTACGATCCGGAACTTTTCAAACAGAACAAGCTGGATAACCCGTCGAACGGTTTCCAGACCGTGGTCCGAATGATCCTTGAGATCTTCGCGTTCCGGTCCTTGTTCCGCAACACGTCCGCGTCTCTGCATGAGACCAAGGGCGGTCCCGTGGTGGCGTATGCCTCCGCCAAATGGCTGTGGCTCTTCGCAATCCTGTTTCATTACTCTTTCTTCATCATCGCCCTGCGCCACCTGCGCCTGTTCCTGGAACCCATCCCGTTCTTCGTGAAAGGCCTGGATTTCATGGACGGCATCCTGCAGATCGGCGCCCCGGTGATGTACCAATCCGACGTCCTGATCGTTGCAGGCCTCCTTTTCCTGCTGCTGCGCAGGCTGGTGGATGCCAAGATCAGGTACATTTCCCTGGTCACCGACTATTTCCCCCTGTTCCTGATCCTGGGAGTGGCCCTCTCCGGCATCTGGATGCGCTACTACGCCAAGGTCGACGTCGTGGCCATCAAGGAACTGACCATGGGCCTGGTGACCTTCAATCCGCATGTTCCCGCGGGCATCGACGTTTCCTTCTTCGTCCATGTCTTCCTTGTCAGCACGCTGATGGTCTACTTCCCGCTCAGCAAGTTGATGCACATGCCCGGCGTTTTCCTGTCTCCGACCAGGAACATGCCCAACGACAACCGTTTCCATCACCATGTGAACCCGTGGAACCCGGACATAAAGCCCCTGTCTTATGAAGCCTACGAAAAGGACTTCGGACCGGCTATGGCTGAGGCTGGGCTTCCCCTGGACAATCCCGAGAACGCCAAGGCCCCGGAAGAAGCCTAGGCTCTGGTTAAACGGTTCGACCACAACGACAGGAGAGAAGAATTATGTCGATGCCCAGCGCAGACGAACTCTTCAAAAGCATAGACTACACTCCGCCGGCCACCGGCTGGATGGAAACCCCGGTGAACTTTGCACCGGGCAACTGGTGCTACCCGGCCAAAAAAGAAAAGGTCGAGTACATGCAGGGCTATCTGCCCAACGCCTTCGGCAACCCGCGTGAATGGTCCCCGGAAGACGCGGACTGGAAGCTGCCGCCGAACTGGAAGGAAATCGTCATGAACGGTTTCCGCGAGCGTCTGGATAAATTCCGTTCGCTCAAACTGTTCATGGACATCTGTGTCCGTTGCGGCGCCTGCGCGGACAAATGTCACTTCTTCATCGGTTCCGGCGACCCCAAGAACATGCCTGTTCTCCGCGCCGAACTGATGCGTTCCATCTACCGCGGCGAGTTTACCCTGGCCGGGAAGATCCTGAGCAAGCTGACCGGCTCCCGCGTCATGGAAGAAGATGTATTGAAAGAATGGTTCATCTACTTCTACCAGTGCACGGAATGCCGCCGCTGCTCGCTGTTCTGCCCCTATGGAATCGACACTGCCGAAGTGACCATGATGGCCCGCGAACTGCTGAACCTGGTGGGCGTGAACACCAACTGGATCATGGAGCCGGCCTCCAACTGTAACCGCACCGGCAACCACCTCGGCATCCAGCCCCACGCCTTCAAGGACATCGTGGACTTCATGGTGGACGACATCGAGGAAATCACCGGCGTCCGCGTCAAGGCCCCGTTGAACGAAAAGGGCCACGAGATCCTGTTCATCACCCCGTCGGGCGATGTATTCGCCGACCCGGGCATCTACTCCTTTATGGGCTACCTGATGCTCTTCCACTTCCTGGATCTCGACTACACCATGTCCACCTACGCATCCGAGGGCGGCAACTTCGGTCTCTTCACCAACAACGAGACCATGAAGAAGCTCAACGCCAAGATGTACTCCGAAGCCAACCGGCTCGGCTGCAAATGGATCCTCGGCGGCGAGTGCGGACACATGTGGCGCGTGATCAACCAGTACATGGACACCATGAACGGCGACCTGCAGGGCCCCCAAATGGAGACCCCGCGCAACCCGATCACCGGCACCGTGTTCCACAACTCGGCCGTGACCAAGATGGTGCACATCACCGAGTTCACCGCCGACCTCATCAAGCACGGCAAGCTGAACCTGGACCCCAGCCGCAACGACCGGTACAAGGTCACCTTCCATGACTCCTGCAACACGTCCCGCGGCATGGGGCTGCTCGAAGAGCCCCGCTACGTGATCAAGAACGTGTGCAACAGCTACTTCGACATGCCCGAGGGCACCATCCGTGAAGAGACCTTCTGCTGCGCGGGCGGTTCGGGCCTGAACACCGAAGAGATCATGGAAATCCGCCTTCGCGGAGGCCTGCCTCGCGGCAACGCCCTGCGCTATGTGCAGGAAAAGAACGGCGTGAACATGATGGCCTGCATCTGCGCCATCGACCGCGCCACCCTGCCTCCGCTGGCCGATTACTGGGCTCCTGGCGTGGAGGTCTGCGGCGTCCACGAACTTGTGGGCAACGCCCTCATCCTGCCGGGTGAACAGGAGCGCACCATGAACCTCCGTCAGGAATCCCTCCCCGGCTTCGAGGACGAGGATGACGACTGGACTCCCCCGAACATGTAGGAGGATTGACGAATGCATTACGGTGGAAAAATCATACTCGGCATCGTCATCTTCGTCGGGCTGCTGCTTTCTCCCTTCGCGTACAACGCGATGACGGTGAAAGCGAATTACAAGCAGCCTGAGCTGAAGCTGCCTGCCAATGAAAAGAAATGTATTGAATCCCTCGAGTTCATGCGCACCAAGCACATGCAGCTCCTGAACGAATGGCGTGACTGGGCCCTGCGCGACGGCAAGCGTGTCTACGTGAACCACGAAGGCAAGGAATTCACCATCAGCCTGCAGAACACCTGCATGAAGTGCCACAACAACAAAGCGGAATTCTGCGACAAGTGCCACAACGACGCCGGTGTCTCCCCCTATTGCTGGGACTGCCACATTCAGCCGGAGGGGTTGAAATAATGAAAAACAACAGACGTAACTTCATCAAGTTCGCGGGCCTGGCAGCGGCCTCCCTGTGCGTCGCTCCCAAGGCCATGGCCTCCGGCCACGCAGCCCCGGTCAGAAAACACCCGGAAGGGAAAAATGGCAAACGCTGGGCCATGGTCGTGGACACCCGCACGCTGAACACCGAGGAAGCCATCGCTCCTCTGGCAGAGGCATGCCATTCCGTCCACAACGTGCCACACATCGAGTCAAAGCAGGACATCAAGTGGATCTGGGCCGCTCCCTACGAGCAGAGCTTCCCCGAACAGCAGAACCCGTATCTGGACGACGCCGTAAAGGAACGCCGGTATCCCCTGCTCTGCAACCACTGCGACAATCCCCCGTGCGTGCGCGTATGCCCCACCAAGGCCACCTTCAAACGCCCGGACGGCATCGTGGCCATGGACTATCACCGCTGCATCGGCTGCCGCTACTGCATGGCAGGCTGCCCTTACGGTTCCCGTTCCTTCAACTTCAGCGAGCCCAGAAAACACCTGGACCTCACCAAGCTGAATCCGGAGTTCCCGACCCGTATGCGCGGTGTTGTTGAAAAGTGTAACTTCTGCGTCGAGCGCCTCTCCGTCGGCAAGCTCCCCGCCTGTGTGGAAGCCTCGGGCGGCGCGCTGACTTTCGGCGACCTGGCCGACCCGGAATCCGATGTCCGCAAGGTCCTGCGCGAGAACTACACCATTCGCCGTAAACCTACCGCCGGCACCGAGCCGAGCGTCTACTACATCATCTAGAGGAGGCGAGAATGCTTGAAAGAGCTCTGAAAGGTTCTTCCAGATACTGGGCCTGGATCGGCTTCCTGCTGGTGATCATCGCAGCGGGTGGTGCCGTCCTGGTCAACCAGTGGGTGGTCGGTCTGGAAATCACAGATATGAGCCGCGATGTCTCCTGGGGATTCTACATCTCCCAGCTTACCTACCTTGTGGGTCTCGCAGCATCCGGTGTGATGATCGTGCTGCCGTACTACTTCCACCATTACAAACCCAACAAGCACATGGTCATCTTCGGTGAGTTCATGGCCATCGCGGCATGCGTCATGTGCCTGTTGTTCGTCATTGTCGACATCGGGCAGCCGCAGCGCATGCTCAACATGATCTTCCACCCCACTCCCAACTCCATCCTGTTCTGGGACATGATCGTCATCAACGGCTATCTGTTCCTGAACATCCTGTGCGGTTGGGTGTGCCTGGAGCATGACCGCATGCACCTGTCGCATCCCAAATGGATCAAGCCCTTCATCATCATCTCGATCGTCTGGGCGTTTTCCATCCATACCGTCACCGCGTTCCTGTACCAGGGCCTGCCCGGCCGCCACTACTGGCTCACCGCCATTTTGGCCGCCCGCTTCCTGGCCAGTGCGTTCTGCGCCGGACCCGCCATCCTGCTGCTGGTCCTGAAGGTGACTGAAAAGGTGACCACTTTCCAGATGCCCAAGAAGGCCGTCGCAACCCTGACGAAGATCATCGCCTACGCCATGGTGGTGAACATGTTCTTCTTCATGCTGGAAATCTTCACCGCATTCTACTCCAACCTCCCGGGGCACATTCACTCCATCGCGTACCTGTTCGCCGGTGAGCACGGTCATCACGAGTTGGTGCCGTACATGTGGACCTTCATCATCTGCGCCATCCTGTGCCTGATCATGCTCATCCCGCCCAAGCTGCGCGACAACCAGAAGCTGCTGCCCTGGGCGCTGGGTCTGCTGATCATCGCGACCTGGCTGGACAAGGGACTTGGACTGCTCATCGGCGGTTTCAACCCCACTCCATTCGAAACCATCACCCCTTACTGGCCCACGGGCAAGGAACTGATGATTTCGGCAATGATCTACGCCATCGGCGCACTGATCGTCACCGTCCTGTTCAAGATCGCAACCGATGTGAAGCAGGAACTCGGACACTCCCAGGCGCTTCCCTGCGGCTGCTCCACCGAAGACACCGACTGCGAATGCGCCGGTGAGGAAGCCCCCGCTGCGGACGAGGCTGCCGAAGAGGCTCCCGCCGTTGAAGAAGCTGAAGCTACTGCCTAACCACCTCGCATAGGCATAAGGCGAAAACGAGTACCAAGGCCCGTCACCAAAAGGTGGCGGGCCTTTTTTCCCTGCAAACAAGAACACTCATCACCATGGCTTAAATACATAAGAAAGAGGCCGCTCCTCTCGGAGCGGCCTCTTCATTTCATATCTGAACTATTTTACTCTTCAGAAACTTCCGGCTCGCCTGCCGGAACCTCGGCGGATGATTCGGAAACAATCTCTTCGGCTTTCGGGGCTTCCTCTTTGGACTCTTCGGGCAGCGGTTCCATGTAGCGGGAAAAGACCAGGAAACCGGTATGGGCCACCATGCGATCGTCCGGACGCAAACGGTCGGCCACGGGCTTCCAATGGCGCACCAGGATTTCCAGCACCTCGGCGTCCTCAAAGGGCCCTTTTTCCAATGCACGCAGCAGGTCGGACACCTGGTTGGTGGTGGGCAGCAGGAAACCGCACATGGCGCCGGGCTTCACGGCCTTGGGGATATGGTGAATGTATTCCCACGGGGTGCGCACGTCTAGGAACAGTGCGTCGGCTCCGGTATGGTCGAAGCCGTCCTCGATGTTCTTGTTGGTCTGCGTGACGCGATGCTCCAAGCCCACGCGGCGCAGGTTCTTGCCCGCCAGCTTGTAGAAGTCCTCGCGGCGTTCGTAGGTGTACACGTGCCCGGTGTCGCCCACGGTCCAGGCCAGGGCCGTGGTCAGGCCGCCGGAGCCGGTGCCGGACTCGATGACCGTGGTGCCGGGAGCGATGCCCAGCTTGAGAAGCACATACCCGATTTCCTTCGGGTACATGATCTGGGTCTGACGACGCACGTTCTTGATCAAATCGTGCAGGGTCGGCTTGAGAACCAGGTAGGGCCTGCCCAGATGAGTCTTGGCCTGACGGCCGAAACCGGCGGCGCCCACATCGGCCATGAGAATCTTGCCGTCGTTGGTGTGGATTTCGCCCTCGGGGTCGTATTTATACATGTACCGCTTGCCTTTCGGGCTGATGAGCAGTACCAATTCTCCTGTTTCAAACATGTCGGCCTCCGGTAGAAATTTGGAACCATCTCCTACGGTGTGGGGGGCCTCAAGTCAAGAAAAGCGTGCGCACGGCGGACCCGGCACGCACACGCCACTTGACAGGAAATCATTGCGGTTTAAATAACCCCTTGATAACAATGTCCATACGTGGATGTGTAAAAAAGCATATCCATCAGGTAAAATACATGAAGTTCAATTATGTTTTCGGGCCGGTAATGAGCGGCAGATTGGGCCGCTCTCTCGGACTGGACCTCCTCGGCGACCGTATATGCAGCATGGACTGCGTATATTGCGAAGTGGGGGCCACCCGTGAACTGACCCTTGAACGCAGGCCCTACGTCCCTGCCGAAGACATCCTCCACGAACTGGAAGAATGGAAGAAGGAAGGTCATGCTCCGCCAGACATGATCACCCTCGGCGGCCTGGGCGAGCCCTGCCTGAACACCGAGATGGAGTACGTCATCAGTGGCTGCCGGGACCTGTTCCCGGACGTCCCCGTGGCCGTGCTGACCAACTCGACCTTGATGCTGGACCCCGAGGTCCGGCGGGAATTGGCGCTGGCGGACATCGTGCTGCCGTCCCTGGATTCGTTGGTGCCGGAAGAATTCCATGCCCTCAACCGCCCCTGTCCGGGCGTCGGCCCGGAAGAGGTGGCCCAAGGGTTGCTGGAATTCAAGAAAATGTTTGACGGCAGGATCTTTCTGGAAATTTTGCTGGCCGAGGGAGTCAATGACAGTGACGCCAACCTCGGCAGGCTAGAGGCTTTTTGCAAACGCTTGCAGCCGGACCGCGTCGATGTGGTCACCCTGTCCAGACCGGGAACGGTCAAAAAGGCCAAGGCCGTGGACAAGGAAACGCTGGAGCGATGGCGCAAGGCGCTGCACGCCGGGGACGCCCCGGTGCAGGAACGGCAGCTGGCCCGCGGAGCCACCCTTTCAGAAGCGCACGTGGAAGACATGATACGCGCTTCCCTGGCCCGCAGGCCCCAGACCGTAAAGCAGCTCGGCCAGGCCCTCGGCATCTCCGAGGAGCAGGCCGAAAAGGCAGTCACCCGGCTCGTCCAAAACGACGAAGCGGTTTCAAGAGATGAAAGCGGCACCCCTTTTTATCATTCCTGCCGCCATGAAATCGAGGAATAGCCGTGCACGCCTTGCCTGAACACCAATTTTTTTCTCTGAGAGGGTTGAATGACCACAAAAAAGAAACGGCAGAAAATGTTCATTTCCGTTCTGCCTGGCGAGCAGGTGGAAGTAGTCCTGGCCGAAGAGGGCCGCGTTAACGAATACTATGTGGAGATGCTGCACCAGGCCAAGACCAAGGGCAACATCTACAAGGGCTACATCCACAACATCGACAACGGCCTTCAGGCCGCCTTCATCAACTACGGCGCGGAGCGCAACGGCTTCCTGCAGATCGACGAGGTCCACCCGGAATACTATTCGGGGGGCTACAAGATGAAGAAGGGGGCTCGCTATCCCCTCATGCAGCACGTGCTCAAACCCGGGCAGGAAGTGCTCGTACAGGTGGTGAAGGAGCCCACCGGCAAGAAGGGTGCGTTCATGACCACCTATCTCTCCCTGCCGGGCCGCAGCTTCGTCTACACCATCGGCCGCGATCAAATGGGCGTCTCCCGCAAGATCGAGGACGACAAGGAACGCACCAGGCTCAAAAAGGTCCTGAGTCAACTCAAGCCCGAACCGGGTGTGGGACTCATCGCCCGCACCGCCGCCGTGGGCCAGAGCAAGGCCGCCCTGGAGCGCGACTTCAAGTACCTGAATCGCCTCTGGAAGGATGTACGCGGCAAGGCGGGCACGGAAAAAGCTCCGTCCCTGGTCTACAAGGAAATGGATTTGGCGGCTCGCGCCGTGCGCGACTATCTGACCACCAACGTCACCGAAGTCTGGGTTGACGACAGGGAGACCTACGAACAAATCAAGAAATTCGTCGAGTTGGCCTTCCCGCGCAAGCCGGGCCTGGTCAAATTGCACGGCCAACATGAAAAGCCCCTGCTGGAAAGGTTCAATCTCACCAAACAGGTAGAGGAAATCTACTCCCGCGAGGCCACCATGCCGTCCGGCGGTCGCCTGGTATTCGACCAGACCGAAGCTCTCACGGCCGTGGATATCAACTCCGGAAAAATCGGCGGAGAAAAGAACTTCCAGAAGATGGCGTTGAAGACCAATGTGGAAGCGGCCGAGGAAATAGCCCGCCAGTTGCGCCTGCGCGACATCGGCGGCCAGGTGGTCATCGACTTCATAGAAATGAAGGACCCCAAGCACTGCCGCGAGGTGGAAAAGACCATGCGCGCAGCCCTGAAACACGACCGCGCCCGCACGGATGTGAGCCGTATTTCCAGTTTCGGCCTCATGGAACTGGTTCGCCAGCGCCTCGGCTCCTCCGCAATAGCCATCAGCACCGAGCCGTGTCCCTGCTGCAAAGGCACGGGCATCCGTCGCAACATGGAGTGGCAGTCACTGCAGGCCCTCAAGGACATCTACCGCCAGCTCGTGCGCGGCAACTGTCCCGACCCGCTGGTGTATGAAGCCGAGGAGGAACTGGCCATCTACCTGCTGAACAGCAAGCGTTCAATGTTGGCCGACATGGAACGCCGCTTCGGCAACAAGATTCACATCGATATCAGCTACGAATACGATTAAACGAAACGGGGAGCCCAGAGGCTCCCCTTCTTCTTTTTCTCAAATACGATCAGGCGACATCGGCCAACGACTGCCGTCAAAGAAATTTTTCCCGAAACAACTGATCGATGAGCGCCCCGGCATCACGGGCGACGAACTCGGCGCCTGCCTCGCGCAGGGCGCCCTCGTCCATGCTGCCGGTCGTGACGCCTGCGGACACGGCTCCGGCCCTGACGCCGACCTGAATGTCCATGGCATGATCCCCGACCATGAGAGTGCGCTCCGGGACCACATCGAGTATATGCAGGGCCTGGAGCAGGTGAGTGGGGTCCGGTTTGACCTTCACGGCGCCGTCACGGGGAATGAAGGCTCCTACATGCCGGGGCAAATCCGGAAAGACCGCAAGTACGGCCGGGGAGATGTTGCGGGTAATGACGCCTGTGGCCACACCGCGTTCGCGCAGGGTGTCCAGAAGCGGACGGGTGAAACCGAAGAGAGCCCCCCGCCTGGCGGCGTCGATCTCCGTGGCGTTGAGGGTGAGCCGCGCCCGGCAGTGAAACTCCTTGCCAACAGCCTCGCCTTCGGCTTCCGCTATCTGTCGCGCCAGCTTGTCGACCCACTCCAGAATGGGTTGGCCGTTCACGGTGGGCCGCTCGCACAAAAAGGCCTCGGCCAAGGCTGCCAGCCGGGTACGCATGAGGTCGAAATCCAGCGGGACCTTGGCCAAGGTCCCGTCAAAATCAAAAATGATGGCGTCGAATCTTCGCATATCTCCTGCCTACCCGAGGGGGCGGCACCGCGCAAGGGAAATGGGGCATGGCAAGCCAACGGCGGATATGATAAAATATAAAGCTATGATCGTGAAACATGACATCTCACAACTCTGGCTCCATATTCCCGAAGAAATCCCCCAAAAGCTGGATCGCATCCTGGACGCCGCCCCCGAAAGCAAGGTCTTTTTCCGGGCCGACGACGTGGCCGCACCCGGCAAAAACATGTCCCGCATGCTGGAAGTCTTTCGCACCAATTCCATGCCCTTGTGCATGGCCGTGGTTCCCGCTTGGCTGCATGAAATGCGCTGGCAAGAGCTTCGCACCGCCGCTGGAAATTCCAACCTGTGGTGCTGGCACCAGCACGGCTGGCGGCACCAGAACCATCAAACGCGGGGAAAGAAAGGCGAATTCGGCGACGAACGCACCTCAGCCGTCAAGAAAAAAGATCTGGCCCGGGGCCGGGAAAAGCTGGAAAGCATTATGGGAGATGCATTCGAACCCTTTTTCACCCCGCCCTGGAACCGCTTTGACGCGGATACGGGGAAAGCCCTCAAGCAGTTGGGCTATACCGCCGTTTCACGCTCCGCCGGAGAGCTGAAAAAAGTACCCCTGCCCGAGGGACTGGCCGACCTGTTCATCAACGTGGACCTGCACACCCGAAACGAGCCGACCCCCAAGGAGGGCTGGGACGCCCTGTTCAACGAACTGGAAGCGGCCCTTGCGACCGGGCGTTGCGGTCTCATGCTCCACCACCAACGGGCCAACGACGCGGCTTTCGCATTCCTGGACCTGTTCATGAAGAAAATGGCCGGCCACAAGCATCTGCAACCGGTCACCTTCAGGGACCTGTAAACTACTGCATCGGCGGTGGGCCGCCCACACCTCTGTTTTTGCTGCCCGGAGGCGGGCCGGTTGGAGCTTCATCTTCCTTGACGTAGCCGTCTCCGTTGCGGTCCAGTAGATCGAAGTGCCGGGGCGGACCGTCAAACTCGGCCCTTGAAACACGGCCGTCTCCGTCCTTGTCAAACCGCTTCATGAAGCCGCCTGCGCCGGGTTCCATTCCCCGTTTTTGTCCCCTGCCGGGTTGTCTCATGTTAACGCCGCCGGGTTTGGGACTCACGTCCACGCGACGGTAAGGCACATCCACCAATTCGGCTGCGCCGCCACGCACCAGAATCACGTAATTCGTCATGCGGACCTCATCCTTTTGCGGACCATGTCCGCCCGAATAGCGCGACTTGCTTCCCGCCTTGGGATCGCTGCGCACGGCTCCTGCGCCATGCACGTCCATGAGCCTGCCGCCCCCGCGCGGACCGTAGCCGGAGCCTTGGCCGATGGCCACGTAATATGCCCCTCCACCTTCCACATGGGTGGTTGAAGACCACAGCCATGCCTCCTTGATCGTAAGTTTGAACAGGGAGTCGATGGCCGGACCATAAGCAGAGGGGGAGCGGGAGTTAGTGGACCGGTTGTAATCCACGATGGTCTGAAGTTCCTTGATGTTGGGCAACCGCCAGTCGCTGTGCCCGCCGACTCTGGCCCTGCCTGCGTAAGCCAGGGCTTGCTCCCAGGACACAGGGCGCCCGTTATCGGCCTTGGTCCACATGAGTCCCGTGGCCTTGTCCGTCAAGGTGCCGTCGCCGTTGTCCTTGAAATTGTTTATTCCATAATTTTGGGGACCGCGTACGCAACGAATCCAATTGCCCTTGGATGTCGGGTAACCCTTGATACGACCATCCGCGAAGTTGAAGCCGAACACGGCGCGCTGGCGGCCCATAACCGTGCCCACGTACTCGTTGGAAGACCAGAACTGGGCGTCGATGTCCCGTTCGCCGTCCGTGGGATACTGAAAATCGAAGAAGCGAGTATCTATATACGGCGTCTTCGTGAACACGTTGCCGTTGAAATCGGCAATGGAGAACAGTTCCTTGATGGTGGGCAGCCGCCAGTCGGCATAGCCGCCCAGGCGCAGAGCGGCGGCATAGGACGGCGCCTGGTCAAAGGTGTAACGTTTGAAGTCGGGCGTTTTCTGCCACATGAGGCCGGTCACCAGATCCGTGACCGTGCCGTCCCCGTTGTCCCTGTAGGATGGCACATTCCCCTTGTACTGGGCGTCCTGGCCGAAAAAGTCCTGTCCCTTCTCGGGGCAGGGGATGGAACTTCCGGTGCCGTAGCACTGGTCCTGGCCGGTATCCACAACCGGATAGGAAAGTTCCCCGGCCGCACACGCAGCCCCGGAGGTCCACAGCCCCCCGACGACAAACGTGAAGCAAAATACCGCCAAAGATTTCAGCATGTCGAAACTCCTTACGTTGTTTTCCCCGAAGAGCAGGGCTTCCGGCATGCTCTTATTTTTTTGTCGATATTGAAAATGATAAAGTTACTGCATCTCCTTCCGACGGTTCCCTGCCATTATGGAAACAATTCTCAAAAAATAATCAGCACCCACTTGTACTGGCAAGCAACGCTGCGTATTGTCTTTGAATATGAGTAAAAAAGTGTTCGACGCCTCCGGCGGAAGCGGTCAGGGAATCCAGCGGGCCATCAGCCTCCCGTGGGGCAAGTCCGTGGAGATCAGCTTCAGGAGCCTCAGGGTCAGGCTCTTCCGCTCCATGATCACCGTGAGCAGTCTGGTGCTGGCGGTGTCGTTCCTCTCCTTCGTGCTGGTGAACCTGGACGTGGCCGCAGGCATTCTGAAGGCGGGCGGCAAGGCAGCGGGCAAAATACTGCTTGCGGCGGGCTACGACGTGGACCTGGAAACGGGACGAGTAGCCATGAGCGCCAAGGAACGCTGGATCGTCATCCTTTCCCTGCTGGTCTGCACCGTGGGCATCGTCAATGCCCAGCTCATGTCCGTGACTGAACGATTCTCCGAGATCGGGGTCATGAAATGCCTGGGAGCTCTGGACTCCATGGTTCTGAGGCTGTTCTTGCTGGAAGCCGCCATGCAAGGTCTGCTGGGCGCAGGAGGCGGCGCCGCGCTCGGATGCATCTTCTCTCTGCTGGCCGGGCTGATACGCTTCGGCGGCAAGGCGTTCAACGCCCTGCCCTGGCTCGACGCTCTCGGCTCCGTGGGACTGGCCACGCTCGCCGGGTTGACCCTGAGTCTTCTGGGCGTGCTCTATCCCGCCATCCTGGCCATGCGCATGCGGCCCATCAATGCTCTTCGCGCCGAACATTAGAGGACGAGAACATGAACGACGAACGTCACACCATAGTCCGCGTCATCAACGTGAAAAAGGACTTTCCCCTGGGCAGACAAACAGTACGCGTACTCAAGGGCGTGGACCTGGAGATCATGGCCGGAGAATACATTTCCATCATGGGCCCTTCCGGCTCGGGCAAATCCACTCTCTTCAACATGATCGGTGGCCTGGACAAACCCACGGACGGCAAGGTTTTCATCGACGAAGTGGATATCTCTCAGCTGGACGCCTACGAATTGGCCTGGCTGCGTAACCGCAAGATCGGGTACATCTTCCAGACCTTCAACCTCATCCCGGTTATGACCGCTCTGGAAAACGTGACTTTGCCCATGACCTTCGCGGGCATGCACGGCGACGACGCCCAGGACAAGGGCATCGAACTGCTCAAACTGGTGGGGTTGGGTGAACGGTTCCAGCACAAGCCCCTGGAACTCTCCGGCGGCCAGCAACAGCGCGTGGCCATCGCCCGGTCCCTGGCCAACGATCCGGCCATCATCCTGGCCGACGAACCAACCGGAAACCTGGATCTTTCCACCGGCGCGGAGATCATCGAACTCCTGAAAATGCTTTCTGCGGAACGGGGCGTTACGGTCATTTCCGCCACCCACGACTACAAAATGCTCAATGTCTCGGACCGTGTGGTCTGGATCCGTGACGGCATGATAGACCGCATCGAAAACCGCGACGAACTGGACATCTCCGTGGGCGGCATCACCGAAGTGGAAGGAGCACCCGCCTGATGCAGCACTTCCGGCCCGCTCTGTTCACCCTGACGGTGCTGGCCGTCCTGTTCGCCGTGTCAACGGCTCCAACCGCCTTCGCCAGTGAAGGATTCCTGCGCCGTATGGCCGCATTCGGAGACCGCAGCCCAGGCACGCCCGGCGCACATGCCGCTGCAGACGCCGTGGCCGAGGAGTTCCGCAAACTCATCCCCGCCAACACGGATACGGGCAAAACCGGGCGCATCATCGGCCGCCAATCCTTCCGGGTGCCGGTGGTCCAGTCCCTGGGCGCGGAACTTGTGCTGCCCGAGCAGGGACGTGTCCATCTCAAACAATTGCACACCAACGTTCTTTCCCCAGGCGCCATCGCCCCACCGGGCCTGAGCGGTCGAATTCTTTACGTAGGCCCGGGACATCTGAGCGACTTCAACGGGTTTGAGCCTGAAAACGCCATTGTGCTCATGGACATGGACTCGGGCAAAAACTGGAACAACGCAGCCACACTCGGAGCGCGGGCTCTTATCTTCGTGGGCACGGGCGGCGGCCCCACGCCCAAGGCGTTTTTCGAAAACAGGGTGGAGCTGACGCCAGTGGACTTTCCCATGTTCTGGATGTCCAAAGCCGAGGCTGCCGGTCTTTTCGGAGACGCAATCAATGGATCCCGCCCCACCGATCTCGGGCGTGCCCTGTTGACCTCAAGCGCTGTCTGGCGCCCGGGAAAATCCGAAAATGTCTATTGCTTCATGGAGGGGACCGCTCCTGCCCTGGGCGAAGAACTGCTCATCATTGAGGCATTCTACGGCTCCACGGCATTCGTGGCCGGGGAAGCACCCGGCGCGGACGAGGCGTCTTCCATAGCCACGCTCATGGACGTGGCCGCCATGCTCGGGCGCGAACGCCCCAAGCGCCCCGTACTGCTGGTGGCCTCGGGTGCGCACTCCCAGGCCCAAGCCGGCATGCGTGAATTCACCTGGGCCCTGGTGACCAAAGATAAAAAACTGGAATCACTTAAACAACATTACACGGAGCGGACCATCAATGCGGCCCGGGCCCTGGAATTGCTCCAGCGCAGCGACCCGCTGACTCTCGATGGCCTTTCCGACCGCGATCTTTCCCTGTTGCGCGAAGCCTACAAAACCGTGGTTCGCAACGCCGAAGACGACATCACCAGCCAACTTATGCGGCTTCGTCTCATGGGCCGCCACAACCAAGCCATGCGGCGCATGAGGTCCCAAAAAACCGAGCTTCCCCTACCCGATAAAGGCCAGCGCAACCACGGTGAGATGGACCTGCAACGCAGAATCAAACAACTGGCCGCCAAACGGTTGGCTCTCAAACGTCTCAACTGGGTGCAGGCCTCCCAGGCCGACTTTCCCCTGGGAAAAGAGGAAAAGACCCTGCTGGCCCGCTACACCCCCAACGCCCTGAAGTGGCAGGACCGAGTGCTGGACGACGCCAACGCCCAGCTCGTCCAGATCAACACGGCCCAGAGCCTGCGCAAAACCATCGGAAAACGCAAGATAGCGGCCCACATGTCCCTGTACCTTTCCAGCCACGGCAAAGGCGTGGGCGGATTTGACAAAGGCTGGCTCTACGACCTCAAACCGGGAGTGAACCGGACCCGCTTCTTCAGCCCTATCCACGATTTGTTCGAAGCCAAGGCCAGGACTCTTCCAAAAGAACTCTCCGCCCTCTACCACGGCACCCTGCGGCCCAGTCGATTGCGTACCTGGGAAAGCTATCTGCCGGACGCTCCGGCCCTGGGCGGCGAACCCATGGCCATAGCCGGATTCCCCGGCTTTACCCTGGCCACGGTGCACGATGTGCGGCCCTCCTGGGGCACCCCTTACGACACTCCGTCCCGCGTGAACTTCGAATACCTGAAACGCCAATCGCAACTGGTTCGGCTGCTGGTCCGCGATCTGGCGGAAAAACCCATTGCCGAAGCCGGCAAGCAGGGCAAGGATCGTTTCTGCTCGCTGCTCGGGCGGGCCAACCTGCTGCGCAAGGGAGAGCTGTTCCCTGACAAACCGGGAACCGATACGGTCTTTCTCTGCTTCCAGTGGGGCACACGAATGTACGCCATGGTGGACACCGAAGGTCGATTCCACATTCCGGGATTGGCCAGCAAGAAAATCAGCTATCACAAGGCAGTGCTCGAAGGCATGCGCTTCGACGAACGCACGGGCCTGGCCATGTGGGCCGTGGACAAGCCCAAGACCGGCAAGGCCGCCTACCGGGTCAAAATGAGCCGCAAGGTCATGGAAACGGACATGACCATGTTCGCCTGCACCCAGACCACCATCTTCAACATGTTCGACCCACGAACCTTCAAATATCTGTACCGGCCAAAACTGATCGACGCACGAACGGAAGCCCCGCCCGTAAGCTACTGGTACAGCCGATTGGACACCCGTTCCTCCACCTTGGGAACCCTGTTCCTGGAGCCGGACGTCCCCATCAAGCTGACCCTTTCGGATACGGTGCTGGACAAGAAGGAGCTGTTGCTCAACGCCTCGCCCGATGACCCGCTGGGCGACGGCTACCTGGCTCGCAACTGGCCCACCATTCCCATGACCGAATTCCGTGCGGCCAACGACATGTGGAACCTGCTCACCCCACGTGTAAAGAACCTGGAAAACAGGGGTATCGTCAACGAGCGGATCCGAAGTCTCACCGCCCTCGGCCTGGAAGAACTGCAGGAGGCACGCCGGTACCGGACCGAAAAGCGCTGGGACAAATTCATGGAATCAGCGCGCTCATCCCTTGCCAAGGCTTCCAAAGTATACAACGACGTGGATAAAACCCAGAAGGACGTACTCATAGGCGTGCTCTTCTATGTGGCCCTGTTCGTCCCCTTCGCTTACTGCATGGAACGGCTGCTCTTCGCCTATTCGGACATCAGAAAGCGGCTCGCGGCCTTCCTGGGCCTGCTGGCGGGGATCATCGGCGTGGTCTACATGATCCATCCTGCCTTCGAACTTACCTACAGCCCCATGGTGGTCATCCTGGCCTTTTTCATCCTGGCCCTGTCGCTGCTGGTGAGCCTGATCATCTTTTTCCGCTTCGAGCGGGAGATGGTTGAGCTGCAACGACGGTCGAAACACGTGAAGCTTTCGGACATCAGCCCGGCGGCCGCCTTCACCGCCGCCTTCATCCTGGGGGTCAACAACCTCAAGCGCAGGCCGGTACGAACCTTCCTGACCCTGGCCACCCTGGTGATCCTGACCTTCACCATCATGAACTTCACCACCGTGAAATCCGTGCGCGAAAAGGGATGGGCCACTTTCAGCCCCCACGCCAGCTACACAGGGCTGCTCATGAAACATTTCAACTGGCAGGACCTGCCCGTGGAAGCCTATTCCGTGGTCTCCGAAGCTTACACAGGCAAGGGAATCGTGGCCCCACGGGTCTGGTACGATACAGGCGTGACGGGCGACAAGTCCCGCGCTCCTCTCATTCCCATCACCTTCAAGGACAAGGAGGCGCAGGCACGCGGCGTGGTGGGACTCTCCCATGCGGAGCCGCAGGTGAGCGGCCTGGACAGCATCCTGGTGGCGGGCCGCTGGTTCCGAAAGGAAGAACGCCACGTGACCCTGTTGCCCGAACGCATCGCCAGGACCATCGGCGTCGAGGTGGGCGACTCGGTGACGGTATGGGGCGTGCCCTACGAAGTCGTGGGCATCTTCGAAGACACGGGTCTGCGCGACCGCCCCGACTTGGACGGGGAACCCATCACGCCCATCGTCTACCCCAACGAAGCGGCCGTACAACTTTCCAGCACAGAGGCCGAAGCCATTGAGGAGGGCGAGGACGTCATCGACTATCAAAGCCGCTACCAGCATATTCCCGGCTACGAGACGGTCATCCTGCCCGCAGAGTTGCTGCTTTCCCTGGGCACCACCGGCAAGCTCAAAGGCCTTGCCGTGAAGCAGACCGGCCACAGGAACCTCGGCACGGCCCTTGGCGACCGCTTCGGGCTCATGCTCTTCCGGGGCGGGCCGGAAGGAACCTCCCTCTTCTTCACTTCGGACGCGGTGAGCTACTCGGGCATGGCCAACATCCTCATCCCGCTGGCCATTTCCATACTCATTGTGCTCAACACCATGATCGGCTCGGTGTATGAACGCCGTCCCGAAATCGCGGTGTACACCTCGGTGGGCCTGGCCCCGCCACACGTGGCGTTTCTGTTCATCGCCGAGGCATTGGCTTTCGCGGTCATCGCCGTAGTCATCGGTTATCTGCTGGCCCAACTGTCCGCCGTAACCCTGGCAGGGACCGCCCTCTGGGCAGGTATGACCGCCAACTACTCGTCCACGGCAGGCGTGGCGGCCATGCTCCTTGTCATCCTGGTGGTACTCGTGTCGGCTGTTTATCCGGCGAAGGTGGCATCGCGCATCGCCATCCCCGACGTGAACAAATCCTGGAGCATGCCCAAGGCCGAAGGCGACACCCTGTCCGTGGTTCTGCCGTTCCTCATCAACCTGGCGGAACAGGCCAGCGCCGGAGGATTCCTGCGCGAATACTACAAGACGCACCACGATGTTTCCCACGGTGCGTTCTGTACGGCGGACATAGCCTGCACCTACCTGGACAATGAGGCCCAGCAACAGCTGGAGAAAGACACCTTCCTGGGCCTGACGCCCGAACAGCTCACGGGCGAGGACTTCTGCTTCAGTATGAACTTGCGCGTCTGGCTGGCCCCCTTCGACTTCGGAGTCCGGCAAAAGGTGGTCCTGACCTTCTGCCCGTCGGACCTTTACAAGGGCTACCGGCAGATCCGGGTCACGCTGACCCGCGAAGCAGGCGAGCACAAGGCATGGGAAAACCTGAACCGCAACTTCCTCAACGACCTGCGCAAACAGCTCCTGGCCTGGAGGTCGCTGGACGATGTGGCCGTACAGAGCTACGCGGGCGACCTTACCGGACATTTCGCCACGCGCATGAAAGCGAGCGAGGAGGCAGGCCGGCATGACTGACCACATCCGTTTCCGGGCCATACTCACGGGCCTTTTCTTCGGGCTGCTGCTCTGCGTGTTCACCCCCTACAACGACGCCTTCCTGCGCAATACGCCCATCGGCAACGGCAACCTCCCTCTGGCCCCGTTCTTCGTCACGTCCTGGCTTTTCGTCATAGTGGCCCTGGCCGGCAAGATCAGTAAGAAACCGCCCCTGCTGAACGGTATGGAGCTGCTCACGGCCTGGGTACTCATGATCCTGTTCACCTCGGTAGGCTGGAACGGACTGGCCGAGACCTTTTTCGTGAACGTCACCGCCCCCCAGCATTTCGCCAAGGACGCCTTCCGCTGGACCGAAGTGCTGCGCCCCCTGCTGCCGGACGCATGGTACCCGGACAACGCCAAGGCGGTGCGGACGCTTTACAACGGCCTGCTGGGAGCCAAGGACATGGACGTGGCCCAAGTCCTCGCCCACGTATCTTGGGGCGTCTGGCTCCAGCCACTGCTGGTCTGGTCCGCTTTCATCCTCTGCTCGTTCTTCGTCATGGTCTGCCTCATGCGCCTGTTCGGCAAACAATGGGTCATGAATGAACGGGTCATGTTCCCGCTTTTCCGGGTGCCGCAATTCATGGGCGAAGCCCTGGACCAGGAACGCTTCGGTGCGTTCTGGGCCGACAGATTCCTGCTCGCCGGGCTGATCCTGGCCGGTTCGCTGCACCTGCTCAACGGCCTGCACTTCTACATGCCCGCCGTCCCCGAGCTGCCCACCATCATCCTGGCGGGCAAGTACTTTCCGAAGTTCGGGCTCTTCTCGGGCTTCCACAAGCTGAAACTGTATGTCGTACCCGCATTCATCGGCTTCGCTTTCCTGACCACGCGGCAGATATCCTTCAGCTTCTGGTTCTTCTTCATCCTGGCGGGTCTCTCCCACGGCCTGCTCTACGTGCTGGGTCTGCAACTGCCCGAGGCGGCTCTGGGCGTGACTTTCGGGGCCGATCTCTACCGGCCCGAGGGGGCGCAGGCCATAGGCGCATACGGCATATTCTTCATCTTTTTGCTCTGGCTGGCGCGCCACCACCTCAAGGAAACGATTCTCTGCCTGTACAAGCCTATGTGCCGCGACAGAAAGATAGTGGAAGAGGCCAAGCCGGGCACTCCCGAGGAATGGTTGCCGCCGTCCTGGCCCATGTGGGGACTGATCTTTGGTGTCCTGTTCCTGGCGACATGGAGCTGGTGGTTCGGGCTTCCGTTACTGGCCGCACTGCTGCTGCCCTGCGCATTCCTGGTGGTGGCGCTGGTTTCGGCCCGCGTGGTTTGCCAGGGAGGGTTGCCCTATTTCACGCTCACGGCCTCCCCCATGGACGGCATGGTGGGTTTTTTCGGTACAAATATGTTCGGCCAGGCGGGAATAGCCATGGCCGCCGTCATGCAGAAGGTTCTCTTCCTGGACATGCGCAGCGCAGTGTTGCCCACACTGTTTCACGGCTCCAAGGCCTGCGAGAGAAACAGGACCCGGGGCATTGTACTCTTCGGCGTGGGAGCGGCCCTGATCCTTGCCGTGGCCACGGCCTTCGTGACCATGCTCTATCTCGGCCACAAGTACGGCCTGCGCGATCTGAACCTGGAATGGGCCACCCGGACCGTGCTGGCCAACTACGAAAATGCGCAACGGCTGGTAGACGTGCCGGTCGGCCCCAACAAATGGACCATCATCTATTCGGGCGTCGGAGCACTGGTTATGGGCATCCTGATTTTCTGCTACTACCGGCTGCCGTGGTGGCCGCTGCACCCGCTGGGCTATCTGGTGGCCTATTCCACCGGCATGAAGATGCTCTGGTTCAGCTTCTTCATCGGCTGGCTGTGCAACCACCTCTGCCTGCACTACGGCGGCACGGCCCTGTTCAACAGGCTGCGCTTCCTGTTCGTGGGACTGATCCTGGGCGATTTTCTCATGGGAGGCTTCTACGCCCTGCTCAGTTTGTGGACCAAGACCGTGTACAACGTGTTCCCGATTTAGAGAGCACTCGGGAAACCCTCCAGCACTGTCTGGCGACGCCGCGGAAATATCGGAGGTTCACAAAAAAAGAGAAATGACGTTGTTGAAAGAAAAAATACCCCCGGCAACCATCCAGCGCGAAGCGATCGCCTGAGAATTTTGAAGAAGGAATGAGGGACCTTCCCCCCAGACAACGAGACAAAACATGTACGACGACAAGGAACTCAAAGAGTATCGGGACTTGATGAAGCCGCCGGAGCGCTTCGAGGAAGGCTTCGACTGGAAGACCATCATCGGCGCCATCTTCATCGGCTTCCTGATGATGCCCGGCAGCATGTATCTGCAACTGGTCATCGGCCAGGGCATCGGCCCTGCCGCCCGCTGGGTGACCATCATCCTGTTCGCGGAAATCGCCAAACGGTCGTACTCGGAACTCAAGCAACAGGAAATCTTCCTGCTCTACTACATGGCGGGCGCAGCACTGGCCTCACCGTTCCAGGGCTTGTTGTGGAACCAATACCTGGTGCAGTCCGATGCGGCCCGCATGCTCGGGCTCACGGAATTCATCCCGTCCTGGGTGGCTCCGGGGCTGGAATCGGCCTCCTATCTGGACAGAAGCTTTTTACACGGCGACTGGCTCATACCGATTCTGCTGCTGGTGGGCGCGCAACTGGTACAACGCATCGACCACTTCGGGCTGGGCTACAGCCTGTACCGGCTGACTTCCGACGTGGAAAAACTGCCCTTCCCCATGGCCCCGGTGGGAGCGCTGGGCACCATGGCCCTGGCCGAATCCACCGAGGACCGCAAAACCGGTTGGAAATGGCGGGTCTTTTCCATAGGCGGCATGATCGGCCTGGCCTTCGGATTCTTCTATGTGCTGCTGCCGGCGCTGTCCGGACTCCTGTTCCAGGAAACCATACGCCTGATCCCCATCCCCTGGATCGAACTGACCAGACACACCGAGGATATCCTTCCCGCGGTGGCGACGGGATTGCAGTTCGACCTCGGCCTGGTGTTCATCGGCATGGTCCTACCCTTCTGGGCGGTCATCGGCGGGCTGGTGGGATTGCTCATCACCGTCACCGCCAACCCGGTCCTTTACGCCCACGGCGTCCTGCACCGCTGGCATCCGGGCATGGAGACCGTGGAAACGGTCTTCGCCAACAACTTCGACTTCTACATGAGTTTCGGCATCGGCCTCGGCCTGGCCATCGCATTCATCGGGGTCTGGTACGTGGCCAAATCCTTCAAAGGCAAGAACGGCGACAGGCTCGACTTTTCTTCCCTGCTCAAAACCAACATGAACCGGGGCGACATCAACATCTGGGTCTCACTATCCATCTACATTTTCTCTACCTTGGCCTATATCTTCCTGTGCGTCTGGCTGGTGCCTTCATTCCCGTGGATATTCTTCGTACTCTATGGCTTCGTGTACACACCGGTGGTCTCCTACATCACGGCGCGCATGGAGGGTGTGGCCGGACAATTCATCAGCCTGCCCATGGTCCGCGAATTCTCGTTCATCGCCGGCGCCAAATTTTTCGGTTACCAGGGCATCGAGATCTGGTATGCGCCCATCCCCATCCACAACTACGGAGAGGCCACAGTGCAATTTCGCCAGATCGAACTGACCGGCACCAGCCTCAAGGGCATCATCAAGGCAGAACTCGTGGTCTTTCCGGTGGTCATGGTGGCCTCGCTGCTCTTTTCCCAATTCCTGTGGCAACTGGCCCCCATCCCTTCGCCCCAATACCCCTTTGCACAGGAACTATGGCACTTGCAGGCCTTGAATACGCTGCTCATGCAGACCTCGACGCTGGAAGGCAACTCGCTTTTCTTCGAAGCCCTTTCCGGCCCCATCGTCCTGAGCGGCATCGGACTCGGGGTCATCCTCTACGCGGTGCTCAACGTACTCGGACTGCCGGTGTTGCTGGTCTACGGCGTTGTACGCGGTCTGGGACAGTCCACCCCGCACGGCCTGATCCTGGAGGTGGTGGGCGCGCTGCTCGGCCGTTTCTATTTCCTGAAAAAATACGGGACGCAATGGCGGCACTATGCACCGGTGCTGCTGGCGGGTTTTTCATGCGGCATGGGCCTGACCGGCATGTTCGCCATGGGGTGCACACTCATCCTCAAGTCACTGGGACGGCTCGCCTACTGACGGATTCTAATAGCGCGGGCATACTTCATACTGTTAATCAAAAGTATGAGGTACTTCCTTTTTCTGCTCACGACGCTGTTGCTCGCCGCCGTGCCCTGTGCAGCCAACGCCCAGATGCCTTTGCGCATCGCCATGGACCAATGGCCCCCCTATGAACACCACAAGGACGGAAAAAGCACCGGCGTATCCCTCGAGGCCACCACAGCCGTCCTGAAAAGCATGGGCGTCGGGATCAGGTCAATGGAAACGGTGCCTTGGGGCCGGGGCCTGGAAATGCTGAAAGGCGGAGAAATCGATGCGCTCGTCAGCGGGGTATACACCCCGGAGCGGGCGAAATACTCCTATTATCCGAAAGAATCCATCCTCACGGCCGAGTGGCGGGCTTTTGTTCATTGCCACCGGAGCAACCCGGCCATATTCGACTCTATCGAACAACTCTACAGGAAACGCATCGGGATAGTTCGTAACTTCAGCTACCCGAAAGAATTCATAGACAGGGCCAAGCAAATCAGTTTTCTCGAACCGGTGAACCTTGATGAAACCAACTTCCGAAAACTGATCACGGGCCGCATCGACGTGGTGATCAGCGATTACCTCAATGGCTTGTGGCTTTTGAACGAACTGGGAATCGACTCCGTGGTCTGCGCCACTTCCGTGCCCATCGGTTCTCGCGAAATCTACGTCCTGTTCAGCAAAAAGACGGTGAACAAAGAACTGGTGGGACGTTTTTCCGAGGAATTGCGCCGCTTCAAATCCACCCCCGCTTATAAGGAGCTGCTCAAGAAAACCAGGCGATAAGGCAAATACTCCACCCGACTGCCAGCTTTCGCGTGGGCATCGCCTCAGCCTGCGTGGCTTAATCCATGGGGACAACCTGCCGTTCCGCGATACTCGATCCCCGGCAGCGTATTTGATGACGCGCATCAGTTGGTCTGAACGCCCGGGTAGTCCACCATGCTTGACGGCGAACAACTTTACATTTCGGCCGAGAGCACGCACACTTGACTCCTCCCAGGATATCGGAGAAGGGTTCGCCATGACAAAAAAGATACTGCTGCACATCTGCTGCGGTCCATGCAGCATCACCACGGTGCAGACTCTGCAGAATCAGGGATTTGAAGTTACCGGGCTGTTCTACAACCCGAATATTCATCCCCTGACCGAATATGTGAAACGACGCGACGGCTGCCTGGAAGTGGCCGAGAAACTGGATTTCAAGATCCTGCTCAAAGACAACGAGTACCGTCCTCAAGAGTGGTTCCGGGACGTCGCTTTCCGGGAAAACAACCGCTGCTTTCACTGCTATGCGCGCAGGCTGGAGCGCACGGCCTCCATAGCCAAACGGGGGGGATTCGACTGTTTCAGCACCACCCTGCTCTACAGCAAATTTCAAAAACACGATGAAATCGCCGGACTGGGACGCGACCTGGAGGGAGGCAAAACCCGCTTTCTATACCATGACTTTCGCGAAGGCTGGAAGGACGGCATTGAGAAGAGCAAGGCATGGGGCATCTACCGCCAGCAATATTGCGGCTGCCTCTACAGCGAGAACGAACGGTTCCACAAAGAACTCAAGGCGAAGTGACACATGCCCAGACTGGAGGAGAGCAAGTTCGGCTTCCTGTTCCGCACGGAAGCCTTTCTCGTGGGTTTCGTGATCCTGGCAGTGGTCAATGCCGGGCTGGCCTGGGTGTACCCGGCCGCCGAAAACCCGCTGCATGTAAGGCTCATCTCGGTGTTCGTCTATTCGGTGCTGGGTTGGTACGCCCACAAACGCCAGCGTGTGTCTACGCTTGTGCTCTGCTTCCTCATGCTTTTCACCGGCGTGGGCACCCTGTTCCCATCCTTCACCGCCCTGGTGGCGGGCGCATCCGATCAGCCCGGCATGCTTCTGGTGAACCTTTTCGTGGGCGGCTATTTCACATACGGCGGCATCAGGTTGTTCCTCGATCGCCCGAAACCGGACGGGGCTGCGTAGCATGGCCATCTACAGCGGCGACGACCTGCCCATACGTCCGGCCTTTCCCGCGACAGCCGGCGGCAAGGAAAAGAAGATCACCGGCGAGGTCGCAGGACTGCTGCTCTACATCCATGTACCGTTCTGCCGATCCCGCTGCCACTACTGCACATTCCACTCCCAGGCGTACAACCAGGTCACCTTCGCCTGGTACCTGAAGACCCTGCTCAAGGAAGCCGAGCTCTGGGGCCGGCGGCTCAAGAAACCCAAGCTCAAAACCGTCTACTTCGGCGGCGGCACCCCCAGCCTGATCCCGCCACATCAGCTGGACATGATCATGAAAGGTCTGCGCGAGCACTTCACTTTCCAGCGGGGCATGGAAATCACTCTGGAAGCCAACCCGGATTCGGCCACGGACGTCAGCTATTTCCGCGCCCTTCTCAGCATGGGTTTCAATCGGCTCTCCATGGGCATACAAAGTCTCAATGACGATGAACTCTTCCTGCTGGGCCGTCCGCATTCGTCCCAGCAGGCCGTGCAGGCCTATGGTTACGCCCGGCAGGCAGGCTTCCACAACATCAGCCTGGACTTCATCTGGGGACTGCCCGGCCAACGCATGCAAGGCTGGCTCAAAACCCTGGAGACTGTGGTCAAAATGAAACCCGAACATGTCTCCGCTTACAACCTGACCCTGGAACCGTACACGGTCATGGGCAAACAGTACGACGCCGGAAAGTTCAGCCTTCCCCGGGAAAGCGAAATGGGGCGCATGTTCATCTACGGGGCCGAGTATCTGGAATCGCGGGGCTACATGCACTACGAGGTCTCCAACTTCGCGCGCATGGGATTCATGTCCCGTCATAACAGCGGATACTGGGCCGGTGAGGACTACCTGGGCCTCGGCCCCTCGGCCGTCTCCACCCTCGGCAAACGCCGCTTCACCAATCCGCGCTACATGGACGAATACGATGCAGCCGTACGTGGAGGGTTCGCCGGAGAAGATTTCGAAGAGCTTTCGGGCCTGGACCGGTTGCGGGAGTTGGTCATGCTCAGCCTGCGCACCACCAAGGGCCTGGACCTCAAGGAATTCCGCAAACTGGCCGGGTACGACCTGACCAAACGCCAGGGGCAGCTCATGAGCGCCCTGCATCGTGAAAACCTGATACGCATCAACCGGGGCAGACTCATGCTGACCAAGAACGGCATGCTGGCTTCCAATCTCATCATCAGACGGCTGGTCTTCGAGGATTGACCGACCGCCAAAAACAGCGGGAGAGCGAATTTCCCATGAGCAAGACACTGATCACCGGCGGAGCCGGATACATCGGTTCCCACACGGCTAAAACCCTTGCCGTGCGAGGCAGGGACGTGGTCATCCTGGACAACCTCTCTTACGGTCATCGCGACTTCCTGAAATGGGGCGAATTCGAAGAGGGCGATTTGGCCGACACCGCCTTCCTCAAAGACGTCTTTTCCCGGCACGACATAGAAGAAGTGGTCCACTTCGCGGCCTTCATCGCCGTGGGTGAATCCGTTGCCGAACCGCGCATGTACTACGAAAACAACGTGCGCAACACCCTGAACCTGCTGGGAGCCATGCAGGACGCGGATGTGGAGCGCATCGTTTTCTCCTCCACAGCCGCAGTCTACGGCGAGCCGCAGACTGCGACCCTGGCCGAGGACCATCCCCTCGCGCCGCTTTCTCCCTATGCGTGGTCCAAACGCATGGTGGAGCAGGTCATCCGGGACTACGGCGAGGCCTATGGTCTCAAGAGCGCCATCCTACGCTACTTCAATGCAGCAGGAGCCGACCCGGCCGCTGAGGTGGGAGAACGCCATCAGCCGGAAACCCACCTCATCCCGCTCATCCTGCATACCGCGTTGGGCATCCGGGAATCCATCAAGATTTTCGGAACGGACTATGATACTCCGGACGGCACCTGCCTGCGCGACTACATTCACGTCACCGACCTGTCGGTAGCCCACGCCTTGGCCCTTGAGCACTTGGCGAACGGCGGCGAGTCCGACATCTTCAACCTGGGCAACGGAAACGGTTTCTCGGTCCGCGAAGTCATCGACATGGCCCGCGAAGTGACCGGCGGGAATATCCCGGTGGAGACCACCGAACGCCGCGCAGGCGATTCCCCGGCCCTGGTCAGTTCCTCGGAAAAAGCCCGGAATATCCTTGGCTGGCAACCGCAGCATGCGGACGTGCGAGACATCATCGAAACCGCCTGGAAATGGCACCAAAAGGACTGCCGTTGACGGCAGCATATCCTGAAGTTTGAACAGGATTATTATTTCATGGTAACAAATGAAATACCTCCCTTTTTCGTGTAGGGTCAGGACAACATCCGAAAATAGCACGAAAAAGGTGGATATCATGCTCGTGAAATTCCAGGGCGCAGGATTTCTGCTCGCACTCCTATTGGTCTCGCTCCCGGTTTTCTCGGGATGCGATTCCTTTTCGGCCGTGGATATCGGTTTCGTGGGCCAGCTCACCGGAAAATTCTCGGATATAGGCGTGGCGGGCCGCAACGGCGCACGCATGGCCATAGAGGACGCCAATGCTCAGGGTGGCATCGACGGCAGGACCATACGGTTCCATCCCAGGGACGACGGCAACACTCCGGCAATGGCCGCCCAGGCCGTTCGCGAACTTGCGGATGAAGGATGCGTGGCCGTCATCGGCCCCATGACCAGCGCCATCGGCATTGCGCTCGCCGCCGAAACGGAAGTGGTCATGATCTCCCCCACGACCTCCTCGCCCTCCCTGAGCGGCAAGGACGACCTGTATTTCCGAGTAGTGGACGTGAACAGCTCCCGGGCCGAGGCCCTGGCCGCCTATGCCAGGGAGAAGCTTCATCTGAACAATGTCCTGATGATCGGCGACCAGGACAACGCCAACTACGTCAACACCTTCAACAAGGCGTTTGCCGCCAAGTTCACCGCCCTGGGAGGCGCCATCGTCGGGGCTCTTGAATACTCCTCCAATGAAATACGCAACTGGGACGAATTGCTCGACCCCATCAGCGAGTACGATCCCGACGCGCTGCTTCTCAGCGCTTCGGCCCGGGACGTGGCCGCCATTGCACGGCATATGAAGAGCAAAGGCATAACCATACCGGTTATGTGTCCGGCCTGGTCCTACACCACGGAAGTCATCCGGGTGGGAGGCGATTCAGTGGAAGGATTCATTTTCGCAACACTCTATGCCGTCAACAACACACGCCCCGAATTCGTGGACTTCAAAAAACGGTTCATGGACCGGTTCGGCTACCAGCCGGGATTTGCGGAGGCCTACGGCTACGAGGCCGCCATGGCGCTCATCGTCGCGCTTCGAAAAACCGACGGCAACGCGGAAGGGCTGAAGGAGGCTCTGCTGGCCGAGAACCGTTTCAAAGGAGTCAGCGGAGAGTTCCGCTTCGATAAATACGGCGACGTGAAACGTTCGGTCTTCATAGCCTCAGTAAAAAACGGAGAATTCGTGCTTCTGGACCAGGAGTAACCATAGTGCGCCCCACCTTTCTGCAGATACTCCGGCGCACACTGCGCACCTGGATATTCCTCCCGGGTATCCTCTTCATCCTCGTCCTCGGCGCGCTGCAGGCCAACAACGCCTACCGGGCAATCGAAAAACGCAACAGGGTGGTTTCCGGGGCCATTTCCTATTACATCACCACCTACATTTCCGATGCGCTCTACGCCCTCAAGCATTTCAGCAAGGGAATCGGCCCGGCCACGAAAGACATGAATAAAAACCTGGAAACTTTCTACAACGCCTATCCCCACTTTGAACGGCTCCTCTGGCTCTCCAAAGACAAAATCATCCTTACGGCCGCTCCGTTCGGAGCCGAGGGTCTCCCTTTCCCCATCAGGATGGATATCCGGCATGAGGGAGGCATCATATCCAAACCCATCGTTTCACCGGGCTCAGGCCAGCCGGTCCTCTATCTCGGCGTAAAGTACCACACCGGCAACATACTCGTGGGAGAAATGGATACCCTGGCCCTTTCCCAGCATCTGGGGGGCCTGCTGCCGCCGGGAAACACCATCATCTTGGCCGACGCATACGGCAACATCGTTTCTCATCCGGATCTATCCAAGGTACTGCGCCAGGAAAACATCGGGGACCTGCCTCTGATGGCCGCACCCCACAGCGAAGAACGGGTGCGTACGAGCTTCTTCACGCACGATGGGACTCTGTACATAGGCTCCCTGGCCACCATTCCCGGCGAGAACTGGAAGATCATCATCAGCAGCAAGGCGTCCACAGTGTTCATCCCCATCCTCGAAACCGTCCTGGCTCTGTTGGCCCTGTTGACCACCCTGTTTCTGCTTTTCAGCGCCCTGCTCAACAACGCCCTGAAAGCCGGTCTGGTGCTTCCGCTGGACGACCTGATCCACGACATCAAGCAGCTGGGCATGGGGGCGGATATTTCCGACAAACCCATACGCAGTACGTACCGGGAGTTGGAAACTGTGGAAGAGGAATTCCGGAAAATGTGCCGAGAGGTTCGGGGCAGGGAAGAAGAATTAAGCGAAAACGCGGAACGTTACAGGGCGCTTTTCCATGACAACCAGTTGGTGCTGTTGCTGGTGGCCCCCCTCACCGGCGATATTCTCGACAACAACAAACGAGCAGTAGAATACTACGGCTACGCGCAGAATACTCTCAGATCGTTGACCCTGTTCGACATCAACGCCGAATCCGGAACCGTGGCGAAAAAAATCATGGAGCGCCCCTGGAATTCGGGAGCAGCCACCACGATTCGCACCAAACATACGCTGGCCAGCGGTGAAGTGCGCGAGGTGGACCTGCTCATCAGCCCCATGACCATCCACGGGACGCCGCGCAACTTCGTCACGGTCATCGACGCTTCACAGACGTCCCGCGGAAACTCCGATCCGCGGGACAAGGCGGAAAGCTAGCGTTCTCTGTCGGGATCGCTATTTTTCTTCATCGTGGATGAGATCAGTCCCGGAAGCCGCAGTCCTGGCAAGCTCATCGCAGCGTTCGTTTTCAGGATGACCGCTGTGGCCCTTGACCCAGCGAAAATCTATCTGGTGCTTTTCCAGCAGCGGCATAAGATCCCGCCACAGGTCCTGATTCTTGACCGGCTTCTTGGCCGCGGTCTTCCAGCCGTTCTTCCGCCAATTGGCGAGCCATCCCTTGGTGATGGCCTGCTGCACGTATTTGGAGTCGGTGTACAGCTTCACCGAGCAGGGTCTCGTCAGGGTTCTGAGGCCTTCGATGACCGCCCGCAGCTCCATACGGTTGTTGGTGGTGTCCCGGTAACCTTGGGAAAGCTCCTTGCGGTGTTCGCCGAAAATGAGCACAGCACCGTAGCCGCCCGGGCCAGGATTGCCCAGGCAGGAGCCGTCCGTATACAAAAAAACATCACTCACTGAGTGGTATCCTCCAAGGCCGCAAGACGCGACCAGATCATGGTTGTCAGAATCTGCAGCTCACGGCCCAGTTGCCCGGTTTCAAAGGCTTCAGTGAAGTATTCCGTCCGGACGGACTTGATGAAGTCCGCACCCAGTGCCGGTCTGAGCAGGGCGGGAAACTCCACGACCACCTGCCGCCTGGCCGGAGACAGACCGATGTATATGGTCTTGGCGTCCAGCTCGGGCTTTTCCACGTCCTCCTTGAAGACCTGTATCTTGACCTCCACGCCGAACGTACTGCGCATGGTTTTCACAAAATCGCGCAGATAGCCGAGTTCGTCTTTGGTCAACTGTCCGGTCTCGTCCCAAACCGAGCGATTCTTCTGAACCCGCTCCAGCACGTTTTCATTGTTTTTGTAAAAAGCCCAAATGACCACCAGAAAAACCAGCAGCATGGCCAGCGTTCTGAGCACCCGCTCCAGGGCATTTTTCCCTTGGGGGGCCGGGAAGTTGATCTTCATGAAAACTCCGTTGGCTGCGTTGATCATCACTGAGTAACCGTTGATGTCGTTCCATGCAAGTTCCCAAGGCGCTTGCCGAAAAAACAATTGCGGGTACAATGATCGAAACACGCAACGGAGAAAACAATGTATCTCGGATCACACATGTCCATATCCGGAGGCCTGCATCGAGCCTTCGACCACATCATGGCTGTGGACGGCACGGCCCTGCAGATATTTACGCGCAACCAGCGTCAGTGGAAGATCCCACCTCTGAGCGAAGAGGATATCGCCCTGTTCAAAGCGAAATGGCAGACGTGGGGAAGTTATCCGGTGGCCGCCCACGACTCCTACCTCATCAACCTGGCCAGTCCCAAGGAAGACGGTGCAGCCAAGTCCATGGCCGCTTTCACCGAAGAACTGCGCCGCTGTGAAGCTCTCGGCATCCGTTGGCTGGTGACCCATCCCGGATCGCACCTGGGAGATGGAGTTGAGGCGGGCATAGCCCGCTATGTAAAGCGCCTGGATAAGGCCATAGAGGACTCCGGCACGGAATCGACCCTGGTTTTGCTGGAGACCACCGCCGGACAGGGTACCAATCTCGGGTCTTCCTTCGAGGAACTGGCCGAGATCATCCGATCCAGCAGACACACGGACCGCCTCGGCGTATGCTACGATACGTGTCACACCTTTGCGGCCGGATACGACATCCGAACCCCCGAGGCATATGCCGACACTCTCGCCCGCTTCGACCAACTCGTGGGCATCGAGCGCATCCGCTTCTTTCATCTCAATGACAGCAAGGTCGGGCTGGGGGAGCGCAAGGATCGACACGACCATATCGGCCAAGGCCATATCGGGCTGGAGGGATTCCGCAACATCATGAACGATCCCCGGTTCAAAGAGATCGGGATGAGCTTGGAAACGGACAAGAAAGAAGATCTTGAAGACGACCGCCGCAATCTGGCCGTGCTCAAGGGGCTCGTGCAAAATGCCTGACAAGTTTTACAAACTCCCCTCATATGGGTACATAGGTCCCCATGGTTGAGGTACAACATTTATCCTACAATTTCGGTTCCCAGTGGGCCCTCAAGGACATCAACTTTTCCTTGGGCAAGGGAGAGTTCCTGTTCCTGACCGGACACTCCGGCGCGGGCAAGACCACCCTGCTGCGCCTGCTTTATGGTGCGCTCCCACTGACCAAAGGACGGGCCACAGTGGCCGGATTCGAGCTGCACAGGCTCAAACGCCGCCATGTTCCGGGTCTGCGCAGACGAGTGGGCGTGGTCTTCCAGGACTTCAAAATTCTGCCCAGGCGGTCCGTGTTCGAAAACGTGGCCATGGCCTTGGAAGTACGTGGCATGGCGCGCTCTCCTCTCGAACGGCGCGTACGAGCCATCATTCGAGCCATGGGACTGGAAACCAAAAGCTATACCTTGTGCGAACGCCTTTCGGGCGGCGAACAGCAACGTGTGGCCATCGCCCGTTCCATGGTCACCAATCCGGAACTGATCCTGGCAGATGAACCCACAGGCAATCTCGACTTCGACCTGACCATGCACCTTATGGATATTTTCAAACAATTTCACACTTACGGCACCTCCATCATCATGGCCACGCACAGCCGCGAAGTTCTTGAGGCCGTTCCCGACGCCCGCATCCTGCATCTGGAGCAAGGGCGCGTGGTGGAGTTGGACGGCGAAACCATAATGGAATCCGAGGAGGAGTTCGCATGATCGGGCAACTCTTCCGACTCTCCGGACGAGGGCTGGCCGATTTCAAAATCCACCCCTGGGCGCACCTGCTGACCCTTGTTGCAGTGGCCATGGTCACTCTGCTGGCCGGATTCATCCTGCTCTCCCTGCACAACATCAATATTCATCTGCTCAAGTCGCGGGGGGAAGTCCAGTTCCAGATATACTGGCGCTCCGACGCTTCTCCGGAGCTGATCCAGACCCAGTGGGAGAAAATCGGAACCATGGAGTACCTGCAGGAAATCAAGGGGTTCACTCCGCAGGATGCACTCGTGGAACTGGCCGAGACCCTCGGCAAAACCGGCGATTTTTCCTGGCTCAAAGAGCAAAACCCTCTGCCCTATTCGGCTCTGACATCATTCGCCGTGCCCCCCGAGGCGCAGCAAGAGGGCTGGGCTGCGGACCTTCTGACCAAGCTCAAGGCGATGGACGGCGTCGCCGAAGTCCACTACACTCCCCTCCAGGCCGATCTGGCCAAGGGATGGCGCGTCATCAGCCGAGCCATCATCTGGCCCATCATCGGCTTCCTGGGCATGGTCGTGGCGCTCGTGGTAGGCAATACCATCCGGCTCTCCCTGCTCACCCGCCAGGATGAAATAGAAATTCTTTCCCTGGTGGGGGCCCGGCCATGGTATGTGCGCTGGCCGCTCCTGACCGGAGGCATGGTCCAGGGGCTGCTGGGAAGCGCTGCAGGCGTGGGACTGCTCAAACTGGCCCAGAACGCTCTGGCCGACTCCCTGAACATCGCGCCCCTGTTCATCGAAATCCGTTTCCTGCCCATGGAGCAAGTCCTGGCACTCTGCGGCGCGGTCACCCTTGTCTCCGCAATTTCAAGCTGGGTAGCCGTCAGATAGAAAGTGCAATATATGATTCACAATTGCACTTGTTTGCGCATTCTTGCCAAGAACACCAATGTGATCTAGTAGACTGCTTGCACTTCCCTACGGGCCGGGCTGAGGGGAGCCTGAGCAAAATCGGCAATCCCCGAAGAGTGAAAATTATGAATAACAAGTTGAATATCCTGATATTATTGTTGTTGTCAGGCACCCTGTTGACCACAGGTTGCGTCCGGAAGAACATCGAAACCGAACCGCCGGTCAAGCATACTCCTGCGCAGTCCGCTAAACCCGCGCCAATCAAAAAAACGGTCAAAGTAGAGAAGAAATCTCCAAAGAACAAGCCTGGGAAGGAAGATGGGGAACTCCTTGAGCGCGACCTCAAAAAATTCCAACCCGCGGCCCATGGCTTGGCCTACATTCAGGTCGGAGCCTTTGCCGATCGCGTTGGCGCCAAGGCAGTCACGAGTGCACTTATTGCCGACGGCTACAAGGGCTCTCGTTTTTCCAAGGATGAGGCTGATGGATACTTCAGGGTACAGGCTGGGGTTTTTCCGGACAGGGAAACCGCTGAACGCGCTCTGAAAAAACTGCGCCTCGACTATCCGGGCAGCTTCATCATCATGGAACCAACAAAAAAGGAAGCGCAGTAACTGCGCTTCCCCTGACCCGGAAAACCAGACCTTCTGCCCGCGAAGGCAGAAAGAAAAGCCAAAGGTATTCGGGAGCTTTCCTTAAGCGGGAAAGCTCCTTTTTTATCGCTTCCAATTGCGTCGGGCCATCCCCGGCCTAGGGGTTCAGCTCGGAGCGGAACTTCCTGGAAAGGCGGAACACGACAACCTTGCGCGGCGGCAGCGTGATGGTCGCACTGGTTTGGGGGTTGCGACCTTTGCGGGCGCGCTTGTCGTAGGCCTCGAACTTGCCGAAGCCGCTGACCAGCAAAGCGTGATCCTTTTTGATGGCGCCTTTCATGATGTCCAGAATGGTTTCGACGAGGTCCTTGATCTCGGCGCGGTTTTTGTCGGTACGTTCATAGATGTAATCGACGATTCCGGCCTTGGTCAGTGTTTGTCCACTCATCATAGCCTCCATATCGGGTTGCGGGAGCTACCCCATAGTGCTGCGGATTCTTTCCGCGAGCGAATTCATCTCATCATTGTCATCGTAGGGCTGCTGTGCCCATAACTTCAAGCCGTCAGTCTCGAACCGGGGAATCAGATGGAAATGGATATGCGGCACCAACTGGCCCGCGGCCTCGAGATTGTTCTGCATGACGTTCAGCCCATCGGCACCAGTGGCCTCTTTGACGGCGGCGCCGACCTTGCTCAGGGCCTCCATGAGCCCTTTGCCCAGGCCGGAGGGCACATCCCAAATGGCCGGATAATGCTCCTTGGGCAGAACCAAGGCATGCCCCTTATTCACAGGGGCAATATCCAGAAACGCAACACAGGTTTCCGATTCATATATTTTGGCGCAGGGAATCTCCCCAGCGACGATTTTACAGAAAATGCAGTCTTCAGCCATGCGACCTCGCTTTCTCCATATGCCGCAGGCTTTCGCCACGCAGAGAGGAGAAGAGAAAATTCATAGTTAATCAAGGTATTAACCGACAAAATCAGTTAAATCAAGTCAATTTGGGATTTTTACAGGACTTTTATAATAGGAACCGGGGTGAACAAATGTGGTTCACTTTCAATCAAGCTATTGAAAAGACTAGCCTACTGCAAGAAAAAAGTTGAGCGCCGGCTGTGCCCGAACCGACGCTCACAAGGGAAGGGGGGAGCCCAACCGCTAAAAGCGGCGCCCTATCTGCCGTGAGGGTCTACGCGGCAGCCAGGGAAGAGGCTCCGAATACATAGTATTCGATACAGCAATACCACATATTCCCATGCGGTCAACCATTTTTTTAAAGAAAAAATTACTACCTTGCGGGGGTGTATTCCGGAACCAGTCCGCTCAGGAGGACACGGATGGTCTTGCCGTCATGGTTCTTGGCCGCTTCAACGAGCTTGCTCACTTCGGCATAGAGATCGAGAGCCTTCGGCCCAGCCTCGGCAGAGGGGCCGAGCACCAGAATCTTCCGGTGCTCGGTACGGACAATGCCCTCCCCTTCGGTAATCAGCTCTTCGTAAAGCTTCTCTCCCTCTCGGAGCCCTGTAAAAGTAACGGACACGTCCACATCCGGTTCCTTGCCGGAAAGACGGATCAGGTCCCGGGCCATATCCGCGATCTTCACGGGCACCCCCATGTCGAGCACGTAGATTTCCCCGCCATTACCGTTCTTACCCATGCTCCCGGCCTGAAGGATAAGTTGTGCAGCCTCGGAGATGCTCATGAAGTAACGGGTCACTTCAGGATGGGTCACGGTGACCGGGCCGCCCTTTTCAATCTGGCGGCGGAACAGGGGCACCACGGAACCGCTGGAACCGAGCACATTGCCGAAGCGTACGGCCATGAACTTGGTTCCGTGCCCCTGGCAACTGCGCATGAGCAGCTCGGTAACGCGTTTGCTGGCCCCCATGACGTTGGTGGGCCGAACAGCCTTGTCAGTGGACACCACCACGAAACGGTCCACCTTGTGGCGGACAGAGGTTTCCATGATCACCTTGGAACCGAGAATATTGTTGCGAACGGCTTGCCAGGGATTGCGCTCCAGCATGGGCACATGCTTGTAGGCTGCGGCATGAAAAACAACCGAGGGCTTGTACTCGGCAAAAACCCTGTCCATGAGTTCGTCATCGGTGATGTTGCCGAGAACGGTCACGGGATTGGACACGCCCAATTCGTGCACCAATTCCATCTGGATCTGGTACAGGTTGTATTCGCCGACATCCACAAGCACTATACGGCCGGGCTTGAAACGTACGATCTGGCGGCAGAGTTCCGAGCCTATGGACCCACCGCATCCAGTGACAAGCACCGTTTTTCCGGAGAGATAGGACTCGATACTGCGGGTGTCGAGATTGACCTGAGATCTGCCGAGAAGGTCAAGATACCTGATATCACGAAGGGCCTTGACGTCCACCCTGCCATCCATGATCTCCGACATGGCGGGAAGAATCCTATAGGGCAGTCCGGTCCCCTTGCACTGTTCCACAATACGACGCATGGTCTCGGGCGTGGCTTCGGAAACCGCAATGAAAACCTCGTCCACGGCATAGTCGGCGACGGCGTCCTCCAGCACGTCCATGCCGCCAAGGACTCCCGCGCCGTGGATGGTGCGTCCCCGTTTGGACAAATCGTCATCCACCAGCCCCACCGGAGTATAGTTCAAGCGGGGGTTGTCATGCATTTCCCTGATGATCTTCTCTCCGTCATCTCCAGCCCCTATGACCAGGATTTTTTTTCTGTCGGCAACGGAGACCGCGCTGGCAAAAGAATGGGCATAGAAAACCCGAATCGCGAGACGCAGCCCCGCAGTCAGGGCCAGGGCCAGCCCCCAGTCGAGAATAAACACGCTGCGAGGAAAACCTTCGGCGTTGAAAACGAAAAGCAGAAGGGACAACAGAGCGGCCGACTGCAGAAAGGAAAGCCGAAGCAGCTTCCAGAGATCGCCCAGGCTGGTATATCTCCACATGCCACGGTACATGCCGAAGAAGAGAAACACGCCAAGCTTCACCGCCACGGCATAGGGCAACAGGTTGAGAAACTGGCCCACATATTGGGAAGGCATGCGAAAATCAAAACGAAAAAGATAGGCGAACCACAGGGCAATGGCGAAAAGGCAGGCGTCCAACAGCAGCATGACGTAAAAATTCATGTTGCGAAGATTGGGCAGATAGTGCCTCATGCCAAACATCTCCGTATGATAGTGGCCACCCGCTCAAGATCCGCTTCGGTCATGGCCGTGCCCGAAGGCAGGCACAGCCCGCGTGCGAAAAGTTCTTCGGAAACCGCGCCACCAACCACGGGCGCATTCCGAAAAACCGGCTGCAGGTGCATGGGCTTCCACACCGGACGGGATTCGATGTTCGCGGCCTCCAAAGCCAGTCGAACCGCCTCCGGCGTGACACTGCAGACAGCCTCGTCAAACAGGATCACAGTAAGCCAACGGTTGTGCACCCCATAGGCTGCCTCAGGAGCAAAGGATACTCCCGGCAGGCCGCCCAGCGTCCGTTCATACCAGGTGAAAATCTCTCTTCTGCGAGCCACCCGCTGCTCCAGCACCTCCAACTGCCCCAGACCTATGGAAGCCGCCACATTGCTCATACGGTAATTGTAGCCGATAGTGGAATGCTCGTAATGAGGCGCATCGTCACGGGCCTGCTGTGAAAGCCAACGGGCTTGGTCGGCAAGCTCCTTGTCGTCCGTCCCCAATATGCCGCCACCCGAAGTGGTGATAATCTTGTTGCCGTTGAAGGAATAGACGGCCGCGCGCCCTCCCCGGCCCGCCGGACGATCCTTGTAGGTTGCGCCTACGGATTCGGCGGCGTCCACCACCATGGGGATGGAATGGCGGTCGCATATTTCCCGAATGCGGTCGTAATCGGCGCATTGTCCGTAAAGGTCCGTGGGAATGACCGCCGCAACGTGTTTGCCTTGGGAAAGGACCTGATCGACGGCCCGCTCCAGCAGTTCGGGATCCATATTCCAGGAAGTACGGTCCGCGTCCACAAAAAGGAGCTCGGCCCCCAAGAAGGCGACCGAGGAAACCGAACCGATGAACGTCAGAGTGGAGGCGATGACCACGTCGCCCTCGCCCACGCCGAGATGGCGCAAAGCCAGATGCATGGCTGCCGTGCCGCAGGTGACGGCCACGCAATGGGCAAAGCCGGTCAGCTCGCAAAAGCGGCGCTCGAACTCGGCCAATTGCGGACCTATCGGGGCGATGTAGTTGGCTTCGAAGGCGTCCTGGACATATTCGAGTTCACGACCGCCCATGTGAGGCGGAGAAAGAAATATCCGATCTGGTTTGTTCACGGTTCTATTCCGGGGCTGTGGTCATACGCAAAAGGAGTTCACGCAGTTGGTCCATGCCACCCACGGTGTGAGTGGGCTCGACCAAAGCCTGTCCCTCCTTGTCCCGAAGCTGGCCAGGCTGCTCCAGCAAAATGGAAGTCCAACCGAGCTTATGGGCTCCAAGAAAATCTTTTACTGGATTATCGCCCACATAGACAAGAGATTCATTCAAGAGATTCATATTGTGGGCCACTATGTCCAGAGACAGGGAAGAAAGTTTCCACGGCTCCCGATCGAAATGATGGGTCAGAAGCACGCCGTCAAAAAGCTCATCTGCCCCCAGGGCCATGGCTTTACGCTCCTGAACTTCGGTGTCCCCATCAGCCACCAGACCGCATCTGATCCCCCTGCCCTGCAGCTCCTCCAGCAAGGCGCGCATCCGAGGCAGCACCTCTATGGAGGGTTTATGCGTCCGGTAGATTGCCGCCAAGTCCTCGGCGGTCCTACCACCGCCCAGTTCAGGTTTCTCGTTCAGCAGACGGCTAAACGGATCCTGTTCGCCTGCCTGGCCCAGCATGGTCCACAGCAGATCGAAAAGACCTTCGACCATTCCCCCGTCTTTCTCATCGGCCAGAGAACGGGCCACGGCCATAAGGCCACTGCGCACATAGTCGCGCTCCAGATAAATCACGTCGTCCATGTCAAAGACGACACCCTTGACTCCCTCGGTCATCCCTTGTTCACCCATTTATCATTGCGTCGAACAGCGCCGACAATTCTTCCACAGACCGCACTTCATGGGCGGGACTCGCCGCCTCGTCGGCGGGCTCCATGCCACAGCGCAACTGCTCCTCCACCCGCAACCGGATAGTCGCCCACCCCAGCCGGTTTGGAGCAATGAAATCCTTTTCCACGTTGTCGCCCACATAAACCAAAGCATCCGAGCCCAGGCCCAATTCCGCCTCCAACCTCCGAAACCCTTCGGGCGAAGGTTTCCAAAACTCGCGGCCAAGGCTGTCGGTGAGCATAACCGCATCCGCAATCTGGTAGACCCCCAAGGCAATGGCCTTGGCCTGCTGCGACGAAAGCGGACCGTCGGACAGCACTCCTATCTTGATATTTCGGCTCCGTAAAGTCGTGAGCAGCCCCCCCATTCCCGGGAGAAAGGCGATGGTGGGCGTATGGTTGCGGTAGACGCCGACCAAAGCGGGAACGCCGAATGCCTGCCCCACCTCGGGGAACCGGCCCACCAGACGGTTGAAGGTGTCCCCGCGGACACCTTCCTTGAACATGGCCCACATGGCCCTGAAAACTTCCCCGGCATCGGCCACATCCCGCACGTGATGCGCCACGGCCCGAAAGCCGCTCTTCACATAGTCACGCTCCAGACAGAGCGTGTCATCCATATCGAAGACGACGCCTCTTACAGCCACTTGGGCTCCTCGGTAAACACTTCGCAGTAGTAACGGGTCATGGACAGGCCTACCTTGTAGTCGCCCAATCGAGGCTGAACCTTCTCGCCCCGCAACAGGTTCACCAGCCACTCGGGATAGGCACCGCCAGCCGCACGGCCCAAAGGATAGCCGCCGCCGAAACGGGGATTGATCTCAAAAAGCACGAATCCTTCGTCCGTAAGAAAAGCCTGCATGCACATGGGACCGACGCCGCCCATGCGGCCGATGATCTCCAAAAGGCCCTCTAACCAGACGCCCAGACCGGACTCGGAAATGGTCACGCCCTGCACGGACTCGCCGCCCACGGTCTTGATGCGGACGCGCGGCACGTAGTGGATGGGTTTGCCGTCAAAATCCAAAAAGGCGTCGATGGTGATCTCGCGGCCGTCAATGCGCTCCTGCACGATGGCGTTGGGCACACGGGCCATGATGCCCTTCAAGCCTTCCCTGTTGGTTCCGTAGGTATTAATGCTGGCGCTTCCATCACGCGGCTTCACGAACAGGTTGTCCGGCAGCCCGGCGATGGTAGCGTCGTCCAGTTCCTCTGGCAGCCAGGACTTGGGAGTCCGAACGCCCAGTCGGTCGAAGAAGGTGAAGGTATTCCATTTATCGCGGCAGGCGCTGATAAGCTCAGGTTCGGAGATGAGCAGCTTGCAACCACGAGAAGCAAAACGCTCCGCATTTTCGGCAAAAACCATGAGTTCGGTGTCGATGGTGGGCACCACGAGTTTGATGCCCTGCTCGGTGACATAGTCCAGGAGGAACGGGACGTACTCGCTGGAAAGCACCGGAGGCAGCTTCACGGACTCGTCAGCCAGGTACAGGGACGGGGCCAACCCGTCCATGTCGCCCGCAAAGACCTTGCAGCCGCCGGGGTTGGATACTTCCTTGAAGGCCTTTACCAGAGAGGTGCGGCGTCCCGCGGATGTGATGAGTACATGCATGTTACTTTGCTCCGAGAGAGATGTTCACTGCTTCTATGACATCGGCCACATCGCCGTCCGTAAGCTTGGCCGAAAGAGGCAGGCTCAGGGTCTGGCGGCCGATGCGCATGGATTCCGGAGTGTCTTCCGGCTTCCAACCGTAATTCTGCTGATAATACGGGTGCTCGGGCACGCTGAGATAATGCACGCCGACTCCGATGTTTTCCCTGGTCATGCGATCCAGGAAACGGTCGCGAGAAACGCCGCAGACTTCCTCGTCCACCAGGATGGTGTACAGATGGCGGGCGTGACGGGTGTCCGGCTCCTCGGGCGCTGGAAGACCGATGGGCAGATCCGCAAAGCCCTCGTCGTACATCTTCCAGATTTCCTGACGACGAACCAGGCATTCCTCCACCCTTTTGAGCTGGTGGATACCGATGGCGGCCTGAATGTCCATCATGTTGTACTTGAATCCGGCTTCAACCACCATGTAATGCTTGTAGCCCTCGTCGCTGAACCGCTTCCAGGCGTCGGCGCTCATGCCGTGCAGCCCCATCACCTTGATGCGCTTGATGTCCTCTTCACTGCGTGTGATGACCAGGCCGCCTTCGCCCGTGACCACGTTCTTGGTCACATAAAAGCTGAAGCAGCCGAAATCGCCGAACGTTCCCGCATGTCTCCCCTTGTAGCGGGTTTCGATGGCATGGGCGCAGTCCTCAACCACGCGAAGACCGTATTCCTGCGCCAGGGCCATGATGGCGTCCATGTCGCAGGCGCGTCCCGCAAAGTGTACCGGTAGAATGGCCTTGGTGCGACTCGTGATCTTCTCACGAATGCGCTCCGGGTCGATGTTGCCTGTAGTCGGGTCCACATCGGCCATGACCGGAGTGGCACCGGCATGTATGATGGCATTGATGGATGCACAGAAAGTCAGCGGCGTGGTGATAACCTCGTCGCCGGGCTTGAGATTCAGGGCCACCAAGCTCAGATGCAAGGCCGCAGTGCAGGAATTGAAGGCCGCAGCATGGGTTGCGCCTGTGTAGGCGGCGAAATGGCTTTCGAAACGGGCCACTTTGGGGCCGGTTCCCAGCCATCCGCTCTTCAAGCTGTCCACGACTTCGTCTATCTCCTCCTGACCGATGAGAGGGGAACCGAAAACAAGAAATTTATCTTTAGATCGAACAGGCATGTCCGTTACTCCTTAATATTTCAGACTGGGTACGAAGTACCAGAATCCGCTCCGCCCTGCCAGCTATACCATAATAAGCGGATTGCCGGGGCGGGGGGCAATCGCCGTTCCGATGTGCGCGGCAAGGTCTCCGGCCTGTTCAAGCATGCGCCTGGCCTCTTCCAGCCGCGCAGGAGGCACGGCCAGAATCAGTCCGCCCGAAGTCTGAGCGTCGAAAATCAGGTCGAAACGGATGGGATCGTACCGTGACGGCACGAGAGTCTTGGTCTTGTAAAAATTGCGGTTGCAGATGCTGCCCGCCGGGAGCATACCCATACCCGCCAGATCCACGGCCTCGGGAATGAACGGAACAGAGTCGAGCCGCAATTCGATGGACACGTTGCTGGCCTCGGCCAGTTCTATGGCATGGCCGCCCAGGCCGAAGCCGGTCACATCGGTGGCGCCTCTGAGTCCCAAGTCCCGAATGACCTGCCCCCCAGTCCTGTTCAGCCGCGAGGCCCACCGGTACAGAAGGTCTTCCAGTTCATCACAGCCGTCCCATTCCGCTTTGACGGCCGTCGCCAGCACCCCGGTCCCGACCGGTTTGGTCAGAAGCAATTCGTCGCCGGGCTGCACACCGCGATTGGATGCGAAGGCATCCGGGTCCACGAACCCGGAAACCGCAAGCCCATACTTGAGCTCCTCGTCCTCCACGCTGTGCCCGCCGGCCAGCACGGCTCCAGACTCGGTGATCTTGTCCAAGCCGCCTTTGAGCACTTGGGCGAGCACCTCGCCGGGCATGGATTTGATGGGAAAGCAGACAATATTCATGGCCGACCAGGGCTCGCCGCCCATGGCATAGACGTCGGACAAGGCATTGGCTGCGGCCACCTGTCCGAAGCGGTAGGGATCATTGACGATGGGCGTGAAAAAGTCCACGGTCTGCACCAACGCCTTGCCTTGGGGAAAGCGCATGACGACCGCATCCTCATTATCGCCGCCCATACCGGCGATGATCCGATCACCGTGAAGAGCTCCCAACCCGGAGAGCGCCTGCTCCAGTTCACCCGGAGCGATCTTGGCGGCTCAACCGGCGGCTTTCACAGTATTCACAAGCCGCAACTTGGCCATGAAATCCTCCTTTCAAATAATGGGGCAGCCTAACAAAATGAATTCCCAGCCGTAAAGTTCTTATACGAATGACCGATATGGGACAGTAAGGAAGAACGACCATGATCATCCAGGCAAACCATCTGAATTTCAATTACCAGCAGAAGGTGCAGGCGCAGCAGGACGGAAAGACGTCCGGCCTGTCCCTGGGTGGTGTCATGGGCAACGGCCTCAAGGTGGGCAACAAGCATGCGGCCGGACTCTCCCCGCAACTCACTCGCGTTTCCAAAACTACGGAAACCACCACGAGCACATCCCAAATCCAGGACCGGGTGGACGTCTTCGGCGACCTCATGGGCCGCTATCTGAATGGGTTCCAAGACGAAAGCGGAGAAACCAAGGACTCCACAGGCCTGGTTTCCTCGCTCAAGAACACGGTCAGTTGGATTGAAAATCAGTACGGCAAGGACGCGGCCACCGCCTCCATGGGAATGATCGTGCAATCCGCCTCACAGGGCCAGTCCGAGGAAGCCATCGGCGAAGGACTGCTCAACGTGCTGCGCATGGTGGACCGCAACTTCGGCATCGCCGCAGGGGACACTGCCATTGCCCAGTTCAACTCCGGGGTCAACCAGGAGCTGAACGATTTCTTCGACAATGGCTCCAACGAAATCTTCATGGCCTCAAGCCCTGCGGCCGCAGCAACAGCAGGCAGTGAAACTGCCGCCCTGAGCAGCCGGGTGCTGACACAGGTCCAGGCAACCTTGGACACCGTCGGCGATGACGACGGTGACGACGAAGAGATCAATCCCACCAAGGAACTGCTCAACGCCCTGCTGGCCGACATCGAGGAACAGGGCGGCATTGAGGCCGACAAGGACGAATTGGACAAAACCGCCAAGCAGCAAAGCAGACAACAGGCCCTTGCCGCCTACACCACGATGCCCGCACCCGACGCCCAACTCCTGAGCGCGTCCGTCTAGCGCAATCTTCAGTGCCTCTCCTGGCTATTTACCGACACCCTTCTCAGTGAACCATGGTACCTATTCTGCTCCAACGAATATCCGTGAGCGACGCCCAGGACCAGTAGATGAAGAGCGCCTTGCCGATGATGGCCGAACGGTCCACAAATCCCCAGAAACGGGAGTCATAGGACCCGTCGCGGTTGTCGCCCATGACGAAATACTTGCCCTCGGGGACCGTGAGTTTGGGCAGGTTGTCGCGTTTGGCCAGATTGTTGTTCCCGTTGAAATAGGCGGCGAACATGCCCGGCGTCAGGGCCTCGGGCATCCAGGACGAACGCTGGTAGACCGAGGGGTCCTTGTACATGGTATAGGAGCCCTTCTGCGGCTCCCCGTTGACGTAAAGTTCTTTATCACGGATCTCGACGGTGTCGCCCGGAACGGCGATCAGACGCTTGATGTAGTCCACATCCGGGTTTTCCGGGTACTTGAAGACGATGACATCACCACGCTCCGGATCGGACACCGGGACGAGAGTCTTGTCCGTGAACGGCAGCTTCACGCCGTAAAGAAACTTGCTGACCATCAGATGATCACCGATCTGCAGGGTCTCCAGCATGGAACCGGACGGAATCTTGAACGCCTGGACCACGAAGGTGCGGATGAAAAGGGCCAGAATAAGGGCCACGATGAGAATTTCGAAAGTATCGCGAACGGACTTGCCCACATCTTTACGCATGGTTTTTCCTCGCATGTTTTTCCCGCGGCAGGCTGCTGAAAAACGTTCGATTGCCAGAGCGCTTCGCCACTCGGACCTTTTTGAACAACCTGCATGCAGTTTCTGGGAAGAGTCAATCAAGCAATACGGGGGAGCTTGCACTCCCCCGTCCTATCTTCTTTCAAACCGACAAAATCATCACGCCATACCGGCGGCTTCTCTTTCCTGCATCAATGAACAATGGTGCCGATGCGGCTCCAACGAATATCCGTGAACGACGCCCAGGACCAGTGAATGAAAAGCGCTTTGCCGATGATCGCCGAACGGTCCACAAAACCCCAAAAACGTGAGTCGTGTGAGCCGTCGCGGTTGTCACCCATGACGAAATACTTGCCCTCGGGAACCGTGAGCTTGGGCAGGTTGTCGCGTTTGGCTCGGTTGTTGGTCCCGTTGAAATAGGCGTCAAACATGTCCGGGGTCAGGCTGGCCGGAATCTGGGGCACGGGCGCATAAATGTTGGGGTCCTTGTATACGGTGTAGGGCTCTTTTTGGAGTTCGCCGTTGACGTAAAGCCTTTTCTCATGGATTTCGACGGTGTCCCCCGGCCCGGCGATGACCCGTTTGATGAAGTCCACATCCGGGTTTTCCGGGTACTTGAAGACGATGACATCACCGCGCTTCGGATCGGACACCGGGATGAGAATCTTGTCCGTGAACGGCAACTTCACGCCGTAAAGGAACTTGCTCACCATCAGATGATCGCCTATCTGCAGGGTTTCCAGCATGGAGCCCGAAGGAATCTTGAACGCCTGGACCACGAAGGTGCGGATGAAAAGGGCCAGAATAAGGGCCACGATGAGAATTTCGAAGGTATCGCGAACGGATTTGACCAGGTCTTTACTCATTATTACTCGTTCCTAGGTTGAAGAAGAACCTTTGTTCTTCGGTGCTCTTAACGTAGCCACTGTACATCAAATAATTGAACGACCGACGCCAGTGAAAGAAGATTCGACGCTCTCGCAGCAGTGGGGGCGGACAAACCCAAGCCCTCAAGCCATTTAGTCGTCGCCCGCCTTCAGGACGGATAAAAAAGCTTCCTGGGGTATTTCCACGTTACCCATGCGGCGCATGCGCTTTTTCCCTTCCTTCTGCTTTTCCAGAAGCTTGCGTTTACGAGATATGTCCCCGCCATAACACTTGGCGGTTACATCCTTCCGGAACGGTGCGTTGCGTTCCTTGGCGATGATCTTGCTGCCGATGGCGGCCTGGATGACCACCTCGAACAGCTGGCGCGGAATGGAACGCTTGAGACGCAGGGCTATGGCGCGTCCCTGACGGGCCGAGTTCTCGCGGTGCACGATGCAGGAGAAGGCGTCCACAGGATCACCGTTGATGAGGATGTCCAGCTTGACCATGTCGGCCTCACGGTAGTCGATGATCTCGTAGTCCAGGGAAGCGTAGCCCTTGGTGCTGGACTTAAGCTTGTCGAAGAAATCGTACATGACCTCGGAGAACGGAATCTCGTAGGTGATCATCACACGGGTTGGCGTAATATAGCCCATGTTCTTCTGGATGCCGCGCTTTTCCTCACACAGGGCCAGCACCGGCCCCACAAATTCGTTGGGCACGTGAATGTCCATGCGGACAAACGGCTCGTAGATGGTCTGGATCTTGGTGGGGTCGGGCAGCTTGCTGGGGCTGTCGATTTCCAGGTGTTTCCCGTCGACGGTATCCACCTTGTAGACCACGGACGGGGCCGTGGTAATGAGCTTGGCGCCGAATTCGCGCTCCAGGCGCTCCTGAATGATCTCGATGTGCAGCAATCCCAAAAACCCGCAGCGAAACCCAAAACCGAGCGCCTGGGAAACTTCAGGTTCAAAGGTGAAGGCCGCATCGTTGAGCTGGAGCTTTTCCAAAGCAGCCTTGAGAGTTTCATACTCGGCGGGCTCAATGGGGTACAGACCGGCAAAGACCATTGGCTTGACCGGCTTGAATCCCGGGAAGGCATCCCGAGTGGGACGTTCGGCGAGGGTGATGGTGTCACCCACGGGCGCATCGCCCAGTTCCTTCATGCTCGCGCACAGGAACCCGACCTCGCCCGGCCCCATTTCCTTGATGTCCACCGGTTCGGGCATGAATGCACCGAGACGGGTGACGTCGAAGTCCTTGCCCGTGGAGAAGATACGGATATCGTCTCCCTTGCGAAGCTTGCCGTCCAAGATGCGGAAAAGGACCACCACCCCCTGGTAGGAGTCATACCAGGAGTCGAAGATGAGCGCCTTGAGGGGCGCATCCGGATCTCCTTCTGGGGCGGGCAGCTGTTCCACCACGGCGTCGAGCACCTTTTCCACGTTGAGACCGGTCTTGGCTGAAACATGCAGGGTATCCGAACAATCCAGACCGATAACTTCCTCAATCTCCCGGGAAATGACCTCGGGATCGGCGCTGGGCAGGTCGATCTTGTTCAGCACCGGGATGACTTCCAGGTCGTTGTCCAGGGCCAGGTAAACGTTGGCCAGGGTCTGGGCCTCCACCCCCTGGGTGGCGTCCACCACCAGCAACGCGCCTTCGCAGGCGGCCAGGGAGCGGGACACCTCATAACTGAAGTCCACGTGCCCCGGGGTATCGATAAGATTGAGCACGTACTCGGCGCCGTCGGCAGCCTTGTAGGGAATGCGTACGGTTTGGGCCTTGATGGTGATGCCCCGCTCGCGCTCAAGCTCCATCTTGTCCAGGTACTGGTCCTTTTTCTCACGGTCGGAAACCATGCCCGTGATCTCGAGGATACGGTCGGCCAAGGTGGATTTCCCATGGTCGATATGGGCGATTATGCTGAAATTTCGTATATTTTTTGTATTCATGTTGTTGTCTGGCTAAAGGCGATTCATTGTTTCATGGCCGGCATTAACCACAAACGCAAAAAAGCCATCGCGACGGTAATCCGCCGGTTGGTCAGGAATGGCTATGTACGGTATTTGCCCGTTGGAGTCCACTATAATGGGTACGGGTCACATGCTGTTGATCAGGATATTTCCGCCCTTGGTCTTCAGCCTGCCTCCGTGCATGGCGGCATAAGCCTTGAGATCCTTATTCATCTTCCGGGAAATATCCTGCACCAGCTTGCCCCAGGAAGTCCGGCGCACCGGCGATTCGAGCCGCGCGCCGCCCACAAGGATCATGTGAACCTCAAACAGCACCTGGGTGCCGGGCTTGAGTTCGGCATAGCTGTCGTCCTTGGAAACCATGATTTCCACCCGCTCCAGCACCTTTTCATATCTGTTTACGAAGGCGGAAAGCCGGTTGAGCTGATCTCGACTGAATTCCGTGCTTTTGACCTGCCCGACGAAATGCAGCTTGCTGGACATCTTCGGCCCGAACAGGCCCCCCTGATTCTTCTCGTCAAAAAGATCCAGAGAAAAAAAGAAAACCACCGCGCCCAAGGCGATGATAATCAGGGCGACATTGCGGATCAGGGGCCCGACCCTGCTCTTGCCCGTTTCAATGTTCATGCTTGTTCCCTCTCGTAGGCTTCTTTATTTATATACCACAAGGGACTGATATCGCCAAATGGCGACACACCCTCTGATCAGCCTTCACCCTTGAGCGCTCTGATGGGATCCAGCCCGGCCGCATGGCGAGCCGGCTTGAGCCCGAACACCAAACCCACCGCCAAAGAACTGAACATAGCCATGCCAAAGACTTTCCAGGAAAACTGGATGGTCAGAATATCCAGCCGCGACAGAAACTTCCCCAGCCCGTACCCCAGCGCCAACCCCAAAAAGCCGCCCAGCAGAGTCAACAAAGACGCCTCCATGAGGAACTGGAACATAATGGCCGAGCGGTGCGCGCCCAGAGCGCGCTTCAGGCCGATCTCCTCGCAGCGTTCGCTGACGCTGATGGTGAACAGGTTGGCCAGCACGAACCCACCCACGAGCATGGCGATGGTGGCGGTGACGCCCAAAAAAATGGTCAACCCGCCCTTGAACACGGACAGGAACTTGAGCACTTCGTCGGCCGTGAGAATGGTGAAGTCATCATCCTCCTCGGGTTTGAGCTTGTGCAGATGGCGCAGAAGCAAACGCAAATTCTCGATGTGGGCGTCCATGTATTCAGGCTCGTAGAATTTGACGCGCAACGCCCTGAAGTACTTGCGGTCCATGTTGAACCGCCTGGTGAGAGTGGACAGGGGGATGATGATGCGGTTGTTCGGGTCACCACCGCCGGCCCCTCCCCTGTGGGCCAGCCTGCCCACAACCTGGAAAGGAATATCCTTGATGAAGATGATCTTGCCCACCGGCGACTCCTCACCGAACAGTTCCCGAGCGGGCTTGTCGCCGACAAGTGCAACCCGCGCTCCCGCCTGCTCGTCCTCGGGGCGGATGTCCCGCCCCTCGACCAAAGGCCAGTTCCAAACCTGCCCATAATTCTCGGTGGCCCCGACGATGAACACGTCCTGATAGTTCTTGTTGCGATACTTCACGGTCCGGCCGACTTGGGCCCGCATGGGCACCACCAGATAGGCCCCGGGCAGGGACTGGCGGATACGCGTGGCGTCTTCGTGACTCAACGTCAGGGTACGCATGCCCGCCGCACGCTTCTTGAAGTTGCCACCCAGCACGAAGGCGGCATCCGGCCCGAACATCTCCACGATCTCCATGGCTTTGCGGTTGGCTCCGTCCACGGACATGATGATGAGCGTCAGGGAGGCGATGCCCAGAGCCACGCCCAGAACCACGAAAAACGACCTGAGCTTGTAGGCCCAAACCGCTTCGAAGGCCATGGAGTGGATGCTTGAAAACACGGTGAACATACTCTGATCCGGCGCCGACACCTTTTCTAGACTTTATCTAAACATCGTACGCTCAAAAGAACGAACGCCTCCGATTTCCAGCGTCACTCTTAAACGATCTTTCCGTCGGCAAGATGAACGGTCCGCTGGGCCACCCGGGCAACTTCCTCATCGTGGGTTACGAGCACTATGGTCTTGCCGGATTCATTCACATCTTGGAACAGAGCCATGATCTCCCGGCTGGTGCGTGAGTCGAGCTGGCCGGTCGGCTCGTCCGCCAGGATGATGTCCGGCTCGTTGAGCAAAGCCCGGGCCATGGCCACTCGCTGCTGCTGCCCCCCCGAAAGGCCTGCCGGACGAAAATCCATGCGGTCGCCCAAGCCCACACGTTCCAGCAGCTCCGCCGCACGCCTTCGCAACTCGCTCCTGGGAGTATGCGAATAGAGGCCGGGCAGGACCACGTTCTCCAGAGCCGTGGCATAAGGGATAAGATAGAAACTTTGGAAAATGAACCCAAGGGCCTGGTTGCGCAGATCGGACTGGGCGTCGTCATCCAGCCCCTGGGCGTCATGACCCAAGAGCCTGTAACTGCCGCTGGTGGCCCGATCCAACAGCCCTATGATCTGCAGCAGCGTGGACTTCCCGGAACCGGACGTCCCCTGCAGCGCCATGAACTCGCCCCGGGCGATCTCCAGGGAAATGCCCTTGAGCACATGGACGCCCCGACGTCCTTCACTGCTGTCGCCGTTCTTCCGCGGCTCCTGCCAGAACGTCTTGGTGATGTTTTCCAAGCTGATGGCCGACGTCATGCTAGATGCCCTTCTCACCGAGCTTGCTTCCGGGAATGACCAGTTGCGTGGCAACATGCTCCCCTTCCTTGAGCCCGGAAAGCACTTCACTGCGTTCCAACCCCTGCAGCCCCAGTTCGGGGTCGACCTCACGAGGGTCCCCGGCGTCCATCCCGCCCACATAGACCACCTGACGGCCAGCCACCCACTTGAGAGCAGCGTTGGGGATGGAAAGCACGTTGGTGCGGGTTTCCACTATGATCTTGCACTGGGTGGTCATTTCAGGACGCAGGAAACGGGCCTGCTCGCCGGAGACCGTGACCAAAGCACTGTAATAGACAATGTTGTCCCGGACTTCCGGCTCGGGATAAATACGCTCCACCACCCCTTTGAAGACCTTGTCCGCAAAGGAATCGACCGTAAATTCCACGGGCATTCCTTCGGTGACCCGGCCGATGTCGGTCTCATCCACGTATATCCACATTTCCAACATGTCTGGGGCAAGAATGGTCACCAGGTTGGAAACGTTGAGGCCGGAAACTATAGTCTCTCCTTCCTGTGCCGCCACCTGGCTGACCACGCCGTCGATGGGGCTGAAAATTCTGTAATAAGTCAACTGGATCTTCAGGGTCTTCAAGGTGGCGCGGGCAGCCTCCAGCTCAAAACGAGCAACCTTGGCGTCCTGCTCCGCCTGGTCCAGGGTGTCCTGGGGCTCCAATTTCTTCTCCACCAATCTTCGCTGGCGCGGCAAATTCTTGGATGCATAAACGTACTTGGCCAAAGCAAGATTGATGCGCGCCTCCGCCTCGGCGATTCCGGCCCGTATTTCGCGATCGTCCACCACGGCTACAAGATCGCCCTTCTTCACGTGGTCGCCCACTTTGACCCGCACCTCCTCCAGGGCGCCGGTGGCCCGTGCACCTATTTTGATCATGGCGCCGACTTGGGCCTTGATGATCCCGGTGGCTTCCAGCACCTTGCGCACCGTGTCCCTCTTTACGACATCGGTCTTAATGATCTTGACCCTCTCCTTGCCGCCCGACAGAAGGAAATAACCTCCACCGCCGAACGCAATGACGACAGTCAGAAAAATGAGGAGGTATTTTTTCATGTGCCCGATTCATCCTTTCGTTTCTGATCAATTTTGCCCTTGAGGACCTCTGCAAAGGGCGGCGAGACCTTGCCCCGGAGCTGCCACCACGCCCGACGAAAGGTCAGCGCCTTGAAGGAGTATCCGCAGTCAAGACGCAGGTCACAGCCTCGATAATAAATGCGCGGAGTCGGATACCGCCTGCAGATGGCCGGCCTGTTCTCGTGGTCTCTGCACAGCCCGTCGTCCCCTAGATGGATGCAACAAAAACAGAGCGGTCCGGCATCGTCCTTTCCCGTGGGATAAAACCGGGCGTATTCCGGTTTTTCCTCCACCAATTTCCGGAAGGCCGCTTCGCTTCCGATCCAGGATCCGCCGTCCAGAATCATGATATCCCGGCAACATTCGCCGCACATCCGACAATGGCCTTCAACGACCACTTCGCTGCGCAGCAACTTGGCCCGCAGCCAGCGAAAGACTCCCTTCCAGGAAAAAACGACCGACATTATTTTCCGCTCAGCTCCCCGATCCACCGCATAAGAGGCCTTTCAATGACTTGCCTGATCTCCGCAAGCCTTTCCCCGGACTCGGCCTCGAAACGGAGCACGAGTACGGCCTGGGTATTGGAGGCCCGCAACAGGCCCCAGCCATCCGAAAATACCACCCTGACGCCGTCGATGTCGATCACTTCATGCTGTTTTGCAAAATATTCCTGTGCCCTGCGGACCACTTCGAATTTAATGTCCTCCGGGCATTCCATACGGATTTCCGGTGTATTGAAGACCGTGGGCCAGTTGTCGAGGTATCGGGACAAGGGCAGAGGGCTGCGACTCAATATTTCCACCAAGCGCAGAGCCCCGAAGGTGGCGTCGTCAAACCCGTAGTAGTTGTGACCGAAGAACATGTGACCGCTCATCTCGCCGCCAAGGCCCGCTCCCGTCTCCTTCATGCGCGCCTTGACCAGGGAATGCCCTGTGGCGCACATGACCGGGTTGCCGCCGTGTTCCGCAATGTCCCTGAACAACAAGTGGCTGCATTTCACGTCTCCCAGCACGGTAGCCCCCGGAGCTTCCGCGAGCAGTTCGCGGGCGTAGATGGCCAGGAGCTGGTCGCCGAAGAGCAGGCGCCCCCGCTCGTCCACGGCTCCGATGCGGTCGCCGTCACCGTCCAGACCGATGCCGACATCGGCCCCCACCTCCAGAACCTTGTCCTTGAGATCGCCGGCATATTCCTCAACCACCGGATCTGGATGGTGATTGGGGAAACTGCCGTCCGGCTCGCAGTAGAGGCAGGTCACCTCCGCCCCGGCCCGGCGCAGAATGTCGGCGGTAAGTTCCCCGCTGGTGCCGTTGCCGCCGTCCACCACCACCTTGACCTGCCGCTCCAGATGTACGCGGGAAAGCAGGTCCTCGGCATAGGACGGCCGGATGTCGTGCCAGGAAGTCAGGCCCGTGCCTCGGGCGAAGTCGCCGGAGATCATGAGGTCGTATACGGCGACGATATCCTGCCCATAGATGGTGGATTCGCCGCCCCAGATCTTGAACCCGTTCTGATCCGGCGGGTTGTGGCTGGCCGTGACCATGATGCCTGCCCGGAAGCCCAAATGTTTGGCCGCATAATAAAAAACAGGGGTGGAGACCAATCCCAGAACCACCACGTCCACACCGGTGTCATTAATCCCTTTGCACAACCGCTCCACATATTCCGGAGAGCTGGCCCTGCAGTCGCAGCCGATGAGCGCTCGGCTCCAGCCGTGCCGAACAAAAAAAGTTCCGCAGGCACGTCCCAGAGCCTCCACCCATTCGGAATCAAAGTCCCGGTCCACAACGCCGCGGATGTCATAAGCGCGGAAAATTTCTCTGCTGATCGGCCTCATGCTCATTCCCCATGATGAAAAATATCTCTTCCAATGGTTATTATTTACGGGGTTTTCTTGACCAATCCCGCGCAAATGCCTATTTCTGCCCTATTATGAACTGGGACTGGGACAAACTCCAAAAGCAACGGCAAGGGCACTCCGGCGGCGGCACGCCCCCCGGATTCGACGATTTCAACGAGCAGTTCAAGAGGTTCAAGAACTTCAAACTGCCCGGCGGGAAGCTAGTATTCCTTGCCCTGGGCCTGCTCTGGCTGCTCTCCGGCATCTACATTGTAGAACCGGATGAAGTGGGCGTCGTCAAGCGTTTCGGCGCATTTTCACGGATTACCACCCCTGGGCCGCACTACCACATTCCATATCCGGTGGAAAGCGTGCTCACCCCCAAGGTGACCCAGATCCGACGCATCGAGATCGGCTTCAGATCCATGACTCGCAGCCGTTCCGTACCGTTCCGGCAGGGCCAGGAGCGCGGCGTGCCCGATGAATCCCTCATGCTCACCGGCGACGAGAACATCGTCAGCCTGCAGTTCATTGTGCAGTACCAGATCAAGGACGCGCAGGAATATCTTTTCAACGTCATGGACGTGGAAGGCACCATCAAGAACGCCGCCAGCGCGGCCATGCGCGAAGTCATCGGCAAGAGCAAGATCGACGACGCCCTGACCACCGGCAAGCAGGAAATCCAGGCCAACACCCGTGAACTCATGCAGGGCATCCTGGACTCCTACAAAAGCGGCATCAGCATTGTCGCGGTGCAGCTCCAAAACGTGCATCCGCCGGACCAGGTGGTGGACGCGTTCAAGGACGTAGCCTCCGCCCGCGAGGACAAAAGCCGCCTGATCAACGAAGCCGAGGCCTATGAGAACGACATTCTGCCCAAGGCGCGCGGCCAGGCAGCCCGCATAGTCAACGCGGCTGAAGCATACGAGGAAGCCAAGGTCCGCCAGGCGAAAGGCGACTCCTCGCAATTCCTCGCCGTGCTCAAGGAATATGAAAAGGCCAAGGACATCACCAAAAAGCGTCTTTACCTGGAGACAATGGAAAATATTCTTTCCAACCCCGAGGCCGAAAAGCTGATCCTTTCCGACGACGCGCTCAAGAAATCCGTGCCCTACCTGCCGCTGGACCGTATCCAACGCGGCAAGGGCGGAAACAATTCCAAGCAGTAGGGCACGGAGGCAATCACCATGAAAAAGAAAACTATCATATCCATAGCCGCCATCCTGATCGGGGCGATCATCCTGACCCAGAGCATGTTCACCGTGGACCAGACAGAACAGGCCATCGTACTGCAACTGGGTAAGCCGGTTCATCCGGACCCCCTCGGACCGGGGCTGCACTTCAAGCTGCCCGTGATCCAGGACGTGGTCTACTTTGATTCGCGCATACTCGACTACGACGCCAAGCCCGAAGAGATCACCACTGAAGACAAAAAATACATGAACATCGATTCGTACGCCAAGTGGCGCATCTCCAACCCGTTGCTCTTCTACCAGAAGGTACGCACGATTCCGGGTGCCCAAGCGCGACTGGACGACATCATCCGCTCCCAGCTCCGCGTCAGCTTCGGTCGTTTTACCCTCATCGAAGTCGTTTCCCACAAACGCAGCGAAATCATGGCCAACGTGACCGAGCGCACCCAGAAACAGCTTCTGCCTTATGGCATCGAAGTGGAGGACGTACGAATCAAACGCACCGACCTCCCCCCCGAGAACGCCAGCGCCATCTTCGGCCGCATGAAGGCCGAGCGCGAACGGCAGGCCAAGCAGTATCGCTCCGAAGGCGAAGAGGCCTCGGCACGCATCAAGGCCAGGGCGGACAAGGCACGCACCATCATCCTGGCCGAAGCGAACAAGGAAGCTACGGTCATCCGGGGCCAGGGAGACGCGAAAGCCACCAAAATCTACGCGGAGTCCCTGGGTAAATCGCCGGAGTTCTATGCCTTCAAGCGCAGCCTGGACGTCTATCGAAGCAGCTTCAAGAAAAACTCCCGATTCATTTTCACGCCGGAAAGCCCATTTCTGAGGTACTTCCAATAATTTTTATAAAACATCCATACACGGTATAAATTCCAAGAATTACAGGGCCATCATATATGATGGCCCTTTTCTCGTTCGCCTTTCCGATCAATAATACCTATCATTACCTTGACAAAACCGGGAGAATCCCCCAATTTATCTAGGGAAAGCCCCCGAGCGCATTCGGACAAACGCTATCTCCGGTAGATTCAGGCGAATTTAGTCCGCTTTATTATATAGATAATCGAAAATTCGCATCACGTAACCTTTATCCGAATACGGGGGACTCTACACTGGAGAGAATGAAACCAATTAACAGGAGTGCCCAACATGCCTAAACTGAGAAAAAAATGCGATGAAGCGCAGCACAAGTGGTTCGAGGAAGCCCTTGAGCGTATCAAGAAAGCCACAGGGGCTCGCACACAAGTCCAACTGGCTGAAGTGCTCGACGTTCGCCAGTCCAGCATATCCGACGCCAAACGACGTTGCTCCATTCCAGCCGAATGGTTCCTGAAACTCTACCGCAGCCACGGCCTGGACCCGGATTGGCTGGCCGATGGCGTTGAGCCGGTCTACCTCAACGCCAGCAAGGCCAAGATCCCGGCAGATACCATCCTGCGCGAGGCTCCGACCCCATATGGCCGCATGAACTCCCGTGGCCGAGTCGTGTCCGTTTCCTCCATGGCCGGAGCTTCCTCCAACGGAACCTGGGAACCCCAGCCCGTGGAAGAGCTGTCCATCCCGGAATCCTACGCCCGTCCGAACCTGCAGGTGGTCAGGGTCGATACCGCCAGCATGGAACCGGTCATCAACCGGGGAGCCTTCGTCGGCATTGATCAAAACCAAAAACAACATCCGGACGGCGATCTCGTGGCCGTGCACTTCCCGCACCAAGGCCTCCTGATTCGCCGTGCCTACCTGAAAAACGACGAGTTTGTGCTCAAAGCCGATAACGACCAGCACGCCGACCTGACCATCCCGGCAAACGAGATGGCCAAACGTACGGTGGGCCGCGTCATCTGGGTTCTCCAGAACTTCGGTGCCATGTAGACGCATCACAGGGGAAGCAAAAAAAAACCGCCGCCTTCGGGCGGCGGTTTTTTTCTGCCCGCGCCCGGCATTGCTCTTTGCCACGCGCAACACATTGGTTTATGAAATTCTTCGAAGGAAACGCCTCGTCGACCAAAGGAGAAACGCCATGAGCAAAGACACCAACACGGCCCAACCTTACGGGGGCGAAGCCAAATCCCGTGCAAGGACCGTCACGGTCCCCGAGATCCTGTCCATGAAAGGCGGGGACACAAAGATCGCCTGTCTTACCGCCTATGATTACGCCACGGGCGTCACTGCTGACGAAAGCGGGGCCGACCTCATTCTGGTGGGAGATTCTCTGGCCATGGTGGTCCTGGGCCATGAAGACACCCTGTCGGTGACCATGGACGAGATGATCCACCACACCCGCGCGGCCGGCCGTGGCGTGAAGCGGGCCCTGCTCGTGGCGGACATGCCCTTCATGTCCTACCACGTCAGCCTGGAGCAGGCCGTGTCCAATGCCGGACGCTTGGTGCAGGAAGGTCGAACCAAGGCAGTAAAGCTGGAAGGAGGACGACTGATGGCCGATCGTGTCAGAGCGATCGTGGACGCAGGCATCCCGGTTATGGGACATCTCGGACTCACGCCGCAGAGCATCAACACCTTTGGCGGCTTCAAGGCTCAGGCCAAGACGACGGACGCGGTCAAATCCCTGCTGGAAGACGCTCAGGCCCTGGTGGAAGCAGGAGTGTTCTCCCTGGTACTTGAAGCCATACCCGTGGAGGCGGCGGAAATCGTCACCAACCACATTCCCGTACCCACCATCGGCATCGGTGCAGGCAACGTCACGGACGGACAGATCCTGGTCTGGCACGATGTGCTCGGCATGTTCGACCGATTCACGCCAAAATTCGTACGCCGCTACGCCGACCTGGGCAAGGAGGCCACCGTAGCTCTCTCCCGCTATTGCGAAGACGTGCACCATGGCCGGTTTCCGGCCGAAAAAAACACCCTCCACATGAGCGACGAAGAGCTCCCCGGCCTGAGAAAGGTCAAGCCACGCAAAAGGAAATAAATCTGAATGGAACCACTCACCTGGCCCGAAATCCAACACGGGCTGATCTGGCCGCTTTTGCGGCTGATCTTTTTCATCAGCATCGGCCTGTTTGTCGGCATTCTCATCGAAGCACTGAACTGGACCCAGCGCGTGGCTGTCTTGGCCGCCCCGCTGGCCCGGCTCGGACGGCTCAAGGATATCGCCGCCGCCAGCTTCTCCATGGCCTTTTTCTCCGGCTTCACTGCCAATAACATGCTGGCCGAGGCCTACGACAAAAAACAGATCAATGATCGTGAACTCGTCTTCTCCAACCTCTTTAACAGCTTTCCGACCTACTGCCTGCACCTGCCCAGTCTCTACGGCATGATTCTGGGCTATTTCAGCGGCTCGCCAGGCACCGGGTGGGCTTACGTGGGCCTGACCGCCTTCGCCGCACTGATGCGGACCACAAGCATCATCTTTGTCGGGCACTTCGTACTTCCACCACTGCCCGAGGGATGCATTCCCTGCCGCCTGGACGAGGCCGACACCCGCCGCAAATTGGAGCATCCCCTGATCAGAAGCTGGAAGCGGTTCAGGAAAAGACTGCCAAAAATCGCCTACATAACCATACCCATCTTCACACTTGTCTTTTTTGCCAAACACTGGGGCCTCTTCCAATGGATGCAAAAGTCCGTGGGCGAAAACATGGGCTTTTTCGATTTCCTGCCGCCCGAAGCCATCAGCATTATCGCAATCTATCTGCTGGGCGAAATCCACGGGGGGCTAAGCACTGCCGCCGCCCTGCTCTCAGCCGGCGCGCTTATGCCGCATCAGGTTGTGCTCGCCTTGCTCATTGCCAACTTCTTCTCTTCACCCATGCGCGTCTTCAGACACCAGTTCCCCTATTATGCAGGCATATTCAAGCCGCGCATGGCCATCAAGCTCATTGCCTACAACCAGAGCTTGCGGGCCCTGAGCATCGCCCTGGTGGCTTTCGGCTACTACCTGTTTATAGCTTCACGTTAACCACTTGTGTGCAAAAGGATATTTTCTGTGCAATCCGTCTGCACCAACGTGTGCAAGATTGTGCAGCAATTGCACAGGTCGGTTGATCGCCAAATCAATTCAACCGGCTGTTTTTGCTGATCTTCCATGTTTGGCACACCCTATGCTTTAAGCAAAACAACAAGAGCAAAACAGCATGAAGACCTTCACTCTCACCACTCTGACACAAGCAGCTAGAAGGCTGCTGGACCTTCTCAAAAGCCGGAGTCCACTGCGGCTCCGGCCGAGGAGGAGGGTGAAAAAGCTGAAATTTGTTACGGGGACCTGTCGCTTCGTCACCTTTACGGATGGCGCTTTCAGCCCCCTCGCCAGGGTGTATGTCCGGACCTCTCCCCACCCCCTCGAACCGGACTACTCCCCACCCCGCACTCTGGCACTGCGCCGCAGGATCGGCGAACGATAGGTCATTACCATACAGCCCGCATCCGTGGCGGCCCGGTTTCCGAACCAACCGGGCCGCCCAAGCGGACACCCCCACAAGGCCGACTCAAAGCCGGCCATAAAAATACAAGAAACATCCTCCACTTGATTCAGGGAAAGGACCGGAAATTCGGTCCTTTCCTTCCTCATAAGGCATAAAAAAAGGCGGCCCCACGGCCGCCTTTGCTCTTCCGCTTGCCTGGAAGACTACTTTTTCTTGTCGTCCTTGACTTCACGCACTTCCGCAACGCCTTCGGACAGGGAACGGACGTGACGCTGACGCTGCAATTCAACGTCAAGCATGTTCTCGGACTTGAATACGGAACGTTCTTTATCGCCAGTGGTGATCACGAGTTCAAACATGTCGAATCCTCCTCAACGGCCTGCGGGTTAGCTGGCGCTCCCCGCCACTTCGGCCTGATGTTCTTCGTTTTCCTCGGGAAACTCCTCTGCGAACTCGGCGGCAGGAGCGAATTCGGCGCGAACCACGTTGTCCGCGGGCGCCTGCGTACTCTGCACGGAGCCACCGCTCATGGACAGGCTTCCCTGAAGCACTGCTCCCTGTTCCACAACGAGCTTGTCCGCCACAAGACTGCCCTCCAAGACCGCAGTCTTCTGGAGCACAGCTTTACCTTGCACAGTCACCTCGCCCAAAATGGCGCCGCAGGAGCTGAGTTCCCCGACACGAACAATTCCCTTGATGGAGGCTTCACGCCCCAACACAAGGGTACCGTCGGTTGAAATTTCTCCTTCGAAGGAGCCGTCTATACGCACCGTGCCGACGAAGTCAAGCTTACCCCTATACTCAGTACCCACGCCCAAAAAGGCGTTCAGTTCACCCGGGTTGCCTTCAACGTCGTTCTTTTTATTGAAGAGAGCCATTGGTATCCTCTTGTTATTTTACAGGCATTCAGCCTTGTTGGCCGGTTCTTCTATATCGACCATTCCCCTAAAAGGCCATAGCTTTGTGAAGCATGAGGTTATAACCGGGGCATGCATTTGTCCACAAGAGACTTGAATATTTCTCTACCAAACTACGAAATTCGCACAGCCACATATCCCATGAAAAAAAATATTCCCCAGCCCCAAAAGAAAACACGGCTGTTGTTGTATATTCGGGAAATACTGGCTAAAAAAAAAGAAATTTCCTATGGTTCGGAAGAATACTCAATCTTATGGGAGCATGAAGGGGTATCATGACAACCAAGAAGAACGTCCAGAATATCAAAACCTTCTATAAAGATCAGATCATTTTCAAGGAAGGACAGCAGGCCAGCTACGCCTACATGGTCAAGAAAGGCACGGTGACATTATATCGTACCGTGGACAACAAAAAGATTATCCTCGACCAAGTGGGCAAAGGCGAAATTTTCGGCGAAATGGGAGCGCTTACGGGCTCGCCCCGGTCCACCTCGGCCGAGGCCTCGGAATACTGTGAAATCATGGTTCTCACCGAAAACGTCATTCAGGCTTTGCTGGACAAGTGCCCCAAGACCATTCAGCATCTCACCCGCCTGCTCATCGAGAAGCTCAGAAAAAAAACACGTCTCAGCGCGGCCCAGGCCAGCGGCAGCACCTTCCTGAGTATCTGCCGCATTCTGGAAATGGCTTGGAAGACTCACGTCAACCTGCCGCCAACAGAGAGAAAGCGCCATCCCAATCACAAGGCGGGCATGAGTCTCTCCGAGCTCTCCAGGCAGATCAAGGACATTCTGCTCACCCCCCAAAGCGAGATAAAATCCACAATCGATCAGCTTCAACGCCTCAAGATCATTGAGGTAACCAAAGGCAAGGGAGCCAAAGCCTTTGACGACCTGTTCATCAGCATCAAGGACGCCGAAAATTTTTTCCAGGTGGCCTCCAACCTGTACAAGGAATTGAACAAGAGCGGTTCCCTCAACCCGGAACTGGAACTGGTGGACATCTTCGACCTGGCAAAGGAGCTGGGGGCCGACCCGCAGATCCTGTACAAAAAGATGGCCAACAGCGAGGTGCCCGAAAGCCTGTTCTTTTTCCACAAGAAGAACGCCCTGACCTGGGCCGGGGAACAGCCCGAGGACTACTTCAAAAGGGTCAAGCGGAAGAAAAAGAAGATCGAGGACCTGGAGGACGTCAACGACATCATCTTCGTGGACAACGCCACCCTCAAACAGGTCTTTGCCGAGTTGGGCTACTATAAACTCGGTGTGCTCATGTCCCTGGCCGACGGCGACGCCATCAAGAAGATTCAGAACAACCTGGCCAAAAAAATCGCCCGTGTGGTGATGGAAGAAGCGGAAAACCGTGGGCCCGTGGACGACATGGAAGCGGAAGATATCCAGGATGAACTCATTGCGCGGATCAAGAGCGTCAAGGGGGTCAAAGAGTCGTGAACATAGCCACCATCTTCGGAATAATCGCCGGCATAGCCGTTCTCTGTACGGCCACCTTTTTCGCCACCGACTCGGTAGCCGTATTCATCAACCTGCCGGGGCTGGCCATCGTGCTGGGCGGCACCATCGCAGCCACTTTCATCTGTTATCCGCTCAAGGAGGTCATGCGTGTTTTCGCCCTGTTCATGACCGCTTTCACGGCCGAAGAACTGCCCATCGCCAACTACATCAAAGTTTTGGTGGGAATCTCCAAGGATGTGGCGGGCAAAGGGGAAGAATACCTGGAAAAATCCCTGAAAAAGATCGACAACGAATTTTTGCGCGACGGACTCCAGATGCTCGTGGACGGATATGACAAGAAGGAGCTGCGTGAAATCCTGGATAACCGCATCCAGCAGTATCACGACCAGGAGCTTTACGCCACGGGCATCTACCGGACCATGGCCGCGCTTTCCCCGGCTTTCGGCATCATCGGCACACTCATCGGACTCATCGCCATGATGCAGGGCATGGGCGACGACATCACGCGCATCGGCCCTGGCATGGCCACGGCGTTGACCACGACGCTCTACGGCGTACTTTTCGCCAATCTGCTCTACCTGCCCATCGCCACCAAGGTGGAACGCAGGGTGGAGGAACGCACCATCCTCATGTGCGTGTTCCGCGACGGTATCCTGCACATCAAGGACAAAACCCCGGCGGCCATCATCCAGGACAAACTCAGGGGCTACCTGCCGCCGCGCAGTTGGTCGGCCATCTCGGCCCGCTAGGAACTCTGCCATGCTTGAGCACAAGCCCCCCTTCCCCAAACGCCATTCCCGGCGGCACGAGCAAGGCAACTGGACCTTGTCCTTCGCCGACATGATGACTCTGCTGCTCTGCTTTTTCGTGCTCATGCTCGCCGTCTCCAAAGTGGACAAGACCCGCTATGCGGCCATGTCGTCCATCATGGCCGAGGCCATGAAAGGCAAGGCCGCCCCATCCAACACCGACAAAGATGCTCCGCTCCCCCCCGGGAAAAAGGAAAAAAATCTCTTCGAACTGCAGCTTGAACTCAGCCGGACCATCGGCAGGGACAAGGAGGCTCTCTCCCTCAAGCTGCGCCCCGACGCAGTAGCCATCAACCTCAAAGGCGCGGTCTTCTTCAAACTGGGAGACGCCACCCTGACCAATCGGGCCAAGGACATCCTGAATCGCATCGTGGGCCCGCTCACCGAGCAGCGTTACGACCTGATCATCGAAGGTCACTCGGACAACATTCCCATCCATTCGGACCGGTACCCATCCAACTGGGAGTTGTCTTCGGCCCGCGCCTCCTCGGTGGCCCGGTTCTTCATTGCCCGAGGCTTCCCCAAGGACGACATCAAGGTCATGGGCCTGGCCGACACCCAGCCCCTCGCCCCCAACGTGGATGACAAGGGAATTCCGCTTCCTCTGAACCAAAGCAAAAACCGGCGTGTGATCATCCTGGTCAAACCGGGCAAGGCGTCATAACAACCAAGCCGCACTTGTCCTACGCCGAGATTATGCTATTGAGGCCCCATGGACACCATCATCACCTGGAAAAACCTGACCGGAACTTTTCTGAAGTCCGAGCTCACTGACGTACTCACGGCCCTGGCCGTGCTGCTGCCCGCTCTTGGCGCGGCCGCACTGCTGCGCCGCATGGCCGGAAACCGACTCACCCGCTGGGCCGAACAGGGCGGTTCCAGCCTCGACCCACAGCACGCCAAAAGACTGCTGGGGTCGCTGTACTGGTTCTTGAACCTGGGGGCGGTCTACGCCTTTTTCGAATCCCTGGAAATGGAACAAGGCGCCCAGGCCCTCATGGGGCACCTGTTCCTGATCCTGTTCACCCTCACAACCATCTCCCTGATCTTCAATGCGCTGCGCTTTTTCCTGGACATCTACCTGCGCAAACAGGGGTCGTCATTGGCCGGGACCAGGGGCAAGGTGGTGCTCCCCGTCGTCAAGGGCGTTGTCTGGGTGTTGGCTCTGGCCTTCATTCTGGACAACTTCGGAGTCAAGGTGGGTACCCTGCTTGCAGGCCTCGGCGTGGCGGGCGTTGCCGTGGGCTTCGCAGCCCAGGCCATCCTGGGAGACCTGTTCAGCTACTTCGCCATCCTCTTCGACCGCCCCTTCGCCATCGGTGACTTCATCATCGTGGGTGACCTCATGGGCACGGTTGAACATATCGGGCTCAAGACTTCACGCATCCGCAGCCTGGCGGGCGAACAGATCATCATAGCCAACTCGGACCTGACCGGAGCCCGGGTCAAGAATTACCAACGCATGTCCCGCCGCCGCGTGGTCTTTTCCTTCGGCGTTCTCTATTCCACTCCCTCGGTTAAACTGGAGGCCGTACCCGGGTTCGTCAAATCCATCATCGAAAAGACTCCGAAAACCACATTCGACCGGGCCCATTTCTTCCGCTTCGGCGACAGCAGCCTGGACTTCGAAGTGGTCTACTATGTGGAATCCCCGGACTTTAACGAGTACATGGATACCCAAGAATGCATCAATCTGGCCATTTTCCGCAAGTTTGAGGAGGAAGGAGTCGGCTTCGCCTTCCCCACCCGCACCATCTACATGCGGCAGCCAGAGGGGTAGCTCATGTCCAGACTCCTCATCCGCAAACGCTGATCGCAAACCGGTCAGAAAACCTTTGAAAGCGGAGAGAATTCCCCTTACGTTTTGCTATCGATCAACACGCAACGAAGCGGAGGGCCGCAATGTACTGGATTGCGTTCGGCGACATACACGAGTCCACCAGCGTCCTGGCTGAAATCTCCGACCTGGCGGAGGCAGAAGGGGTCATCATCACCGGGGACCTGACCAACCACGGCACCAGCTATGCGGTCAAGGGCGTCATCGGCGCCGTGGAAACCTACAACAAGTCCATCCTGGCCCAGCCCGGCAACATGGACACGAACTCGGTCATCGAATATCTTGATGATCAGGGCATCAACCTGCACCATCAGGTCAAAGAGCTGGCTCCGGGCCTCGGCGTCATAGGCATCGGCTTTTCCACGCCCACGCCTTTCGGCACGCCCAGCGAGGTGCCGGAATCCACTTTGGAGCAATGGCTGGAGGAATGTTTCGAAATGGCGGAAGCCATGAACTTCGACAAGCTCATCCTGGTCATCCACGAGCCCCCCGCCGACTCCAAGGTGGACATGATCGGCAATGGCCAGCACGTGGGCAGCCGGGCGGTGCGCCGCATCATCGAGGAACGGCAGCCCGATCTGGTGCTCACCGGTCACATCCACGAATCCAAGGCCGTGGACACCATCGGCAGGAGCACGGTCATCAACCCGGGCATGCTGGCAGGCGGCGGCTATGTGCGCGTGGACTATTCGAACGGCAACCTCAGCGCGGAACTCAAGAACGTTTAGACATGAGCAAGGTCGGATTCATCTGGGTGGGCAAACCCAAGGAAAAATTCTACCGCGAAGGATGCGAGCACTACTGGAAAAAACTTTCTCGATTCTTCAAGCTGGAGGAAAGCACGGTCAAAGACGGACCGGGCAAGCTCCCGGCGGCGGCCCGCAATAAAAAGGAAGGAGAAGGCATCCTGGCCAAGGCCAAGCCTTCGGACATGCTCATCATCATGGACGAGTTCGGAGACCGAACCACCTCCAAGAAACTGGCGAAAGACCTACGCAAGTGGATCGAGGACCCGAACCTCCGTCCCACCTTCGTCATCGGCGGGCCTTTCGGCCTCTCCGACGATGTCAAGGCCGCGGCACGTGTCAAACTGCGCCTGAGCGACATGACCCTGCCCCACGAGCTGGCCCGGCTCGTGCTCCTGGAACAACTCTACCGCGCGGGCACTATCCTGCGCGGCATGCCATATCACCACGAATAACGGAGACCATCATGTTGGACATGGACTATCTCAACAGGTTGGAAGAATATTTCAACAACGGGGACTGCAAATTCGAGTTCGACAACGGAGACGAGACGAAGCGCCACGAAATTCTCGACTTCCTGGAAAAACTCATGGACCTGAGCGAAATCGCAGACGAACTGGCCACCAAACTGATCTTCAAGGACGGCCTGAACGCCATGCTGGGCGCTCGGGAGCACTAGTCATGCTCAAAGTGGAGGTCCATGGAATCGGTACTCTGGAACTGGAGTACCTGGTGCTGGACTATAACGGAACCCTTGCCCATGACGGGGAACTGCTGCCCGGCGTTGCGCAACGCATCAAGATACTGGCCGAGCACATGGAAATCACGGTGATCACAGCCGATACCCACGGCACCTGCGAGGTCCGGTTGGCAGACCTGCCCTGTGCCGTGCACGTCATCGGCGAAGGGCACGAAGGCAAGGCCAAACGCGACTTTGTCCGCGCCTTGGGCGTGGATGCCTGCGCCTCCATCGGCAACGGCCGCAACGACTGCCTCATGCTCAACGAATGCACCATCGGCATCGCCGTGATCCAGGGGGAGTGCGCTTCGGCCCGCGCTGTGGCTTCGGCGGACCTCATCGCCCCGGACATCCTTGCCGCCCTGGACCTCTTGCTGCATCCGGCGCGACTCAACGCAGGCCTACGCTTCTAAAAAAAAGCCCTCGCCTCACAGGAGGCGGGGGCTTTCATTACGTCACGTGAATCGGATTCAATCCTTCTGCATATGCTGGATGAGCTCCTTGAGTTGTAGCGCCAATTGAGAAAGGTCTTCGATGGCACGCTGGGATTCCTGCATGGCAGTCGCAGTTTCCGAGGAGATGACATTGATCTCCTCCGTGGCCCGGTTCACTTCCTCGCTGGTGGCCGACTGCTGTTCGGCGGCGGTGGCGATATTGCGCACCTGATCCGCAGACTGTTCCACCAGACCCTGAATTTCCTCCATGGCCTCACCGGATTGGTTGGCGAGCCGGGTGCTCGTCTTTACGGACTCACGAGCCACTTCCGTGGCCTCCACATTTCTCTTTGCCCCTTCCTGGATGTCGGCAATGGATTGGCCGACCTGTTTGGTGGCGTCCATGGTCTTTTCGGCCAGCTTGCGGACTTCATCGGCAACCACGGCGAAACCTCGGCCCGCTTCACCGGCGCGAGCAGCCTCGATGGCCGCGTTGAGCGCCAGCAGATTGGTCTGGTCGGCGATGTCCTCGATGACCTGCATAATGGCCCCGATACTGTCGGTTTGCCGTCCCAGAGCGTCCATGCTCTCCTTAAGCTCCGAGGAACGGGCATCCACCTGGGCGATGGCCTCCACCACCTTGTCCACCAGTTGTCCGCCTTCGCCGGCCTTGATCTTGGCCTCGTCCGCATTGGCGGACGCATCCGAGGCATTGCGGGCCACCTCCAACACGGTGGCGTTCATCTCTTCCATGGCTGTGGCAGTCTCTGCCGCGCGTTCGCGCTGAACCCTGGTGCCCTTGGCGGACTGCTCCACCTGGGCGGAAAGCTGCCCGGCGGCTGCGGAAAGCTGCTCGGCAATGGTGTCGGCCTCATGTGCGGTCGCCACGATACGTTCGCGCTGCTCGTTGGCACGGCGCTCGTTGGCTTTCAAGGCCGTGGTTTCCGTAAGAATGGTGAACGCACCGATGACCTTCCCGTCCAGGTCCTTGAGCACGGCCATATCCACAAGCACATCGTACTCTCGGCCTTTCTCGCCCGTGCCGTGGCTCTCCTGCCCCTCCATGGAGCAATTGTCCCGCAGGCACTGCCCCAGCAAGGTGTCGCGAGCCGGATCGCCATATATGAATTCAGCCAGCTTCAGGCCGGTATAATCCTCGGGCTTGCCGTCCCGTTGCAACAGATCCAGCTCCTGCTGGTTGAGAAAAGTGATCCTCTCCTCGGTGTCCACCACCACGCAAGGATAGGTCAGGCTGCGCAGGATCCCTTCGGAGAATCCGAGCTTGTTTTTGAGTTCCATAATCATCTCGCGCACCGCAACAATGGTGTCACCGATAGCATCCTCGGCGGCATAGGAAATATCGGCGTCAAAGTTGCCCTCGGCCACCTTGCCGGTGAACACGGACAGTTCGCGCAGAGGTTTGGTGACCACCCTGACAAGCAACAGGAGCACCACGACCACGGCGACCAGGGAGAATACAGCCACGGCCACGTTGGACAGCAACAGTTTCCGGTCCACGCCGTTGAATATCTCGTTGCCGGTCATGGCATAAACATAAGTCCACCCCCAAGGTTCGAAGGTCTTCACAAAGGCCTGCTTGGGTTCGCCGTTGTAGACATAGGTAATAAAATCGGTCTTGGCGTTCTTGAAGTTGTCCCAGATCGGAAAAGTGTTCATGAACTTGCCTTCAATGGCTGGGTGCAACACCAGTTGGGAATCGCGGTTATAGATGAAACCGTAGCCCTTGCCCCCGATCTTCGGCTCACCGACGGCCTTGCGGAAATCCGGCGTCAGGATCTGGCGCCCCACGCAAATAGCTCCCAGTGCCTCACCGAAGATGTCCTTGAGGGGTTTGTAGGCCGCCAGATACCACTCCCCGGCCATGGACACGATGCCCATGTAGGTCTCGCCAGCGTTGATGGCCTTGAAAATGGGACTGCTCTCGGGGATCAGGGAACCAACCAGGCGCCGACCATCCTTGCTCTTCACGCTGGAGGAAATGTCCACCAAACCGCCCGGGCCGAACAGGAATACCGCAATCTCGGTCCCGTAATCCTTTTTCATGCGGTCCACGTAAATGTGGTTGTCGTTGACCACGTACCCACCGAACTGCAACGTGGGCACGGTGGCGTCTCTTTTGTCTCCAGTCCCGGGATCGATGATGGTGATGGGAACCTTGTTATCCGCGTAGAGGAAGGGGTTGCCCAACTTGAAAGCGGCCTTTTCCACGATCTCCAGATCGCCCTTGAGCTTGTCGGACAGCAAAGCGTGCTTCATTTCCAAAAGACTGTACATGCTTTCGCCAAAGGATTGCATGGATGTGTCGCCCATCTGACGCAGAGAATTTTTCACCTGTACCTGCGTAACCACGGCCATGGCGATAATGGCGATGGCCACGATGCCTATGGTGCCCACAAGAAGTTTTGTCTGGAAGGCCAATCTGGAAACTCGAGACATATTTCCTCACTTGTTCTGTTGGACCACAAGAAAAGTGTTTCAGCATCCCCCGGAAGCCAGCCCTCGGCACAGGGGATTTCCCTCATGATGAACAGTACCCATAGGCATGTACAGTGTCAAACGCTTAAAAACATGAGAAAAAACAAGACCAGCATCAAGACGGCGGACGAATCATCCCCCCAGAAACACGGCCAGTACACCACCGGCGCAGACCACCCAAAGGATGTCCACACGCAGACGCAAGGCCACCAAAGCAGCCACGGCGATCCCAGCCGAGACAATATCCCAATGGGTGGTGAACATGAAACGGACCGCGACCGCGGCAATGAGGCCGACCAGAGAGATGAGGCTGCCTTTGAGCACTCGTCGGGAAATGGCCGAGGAGGAAAGCCGCTCGTAAAAAGGCGTGGTTCCCAGCAGGATGAGCAGGGAAGGGGAGAACACGGCCACCGTGGCAATGGCCGCTCCGGGAAGTCCTTTGACGGCATATCCCACAAAAGTGGCCGTCATGACGATGGGACCCGGTGTGATCTGGCCCAGGGCGATGCCGTCCATGAACTGGGGTTCGGTGAGCCAGCCCCGCGCCTCCACCACCTCATGCAGCATGAGAGGAACGGACACGTACCCGCCGCCAAAAGCAAACAGGTCAATTTTGGCCATAAGCGCAGCCAGATCGAACAGGGCGTGGTTCAGCCAAAAAAGCATGCCGAGTCCGACGGCCATGAACAGAACCATTCCGAAGGCCGCGCGCCGATGATCGCAATGCAGGCCGCCGTCCCGAACAGGGCCGGACGCATTCCGTTCCTGTCGAAATACGAATACGGAAAGGATGCAGACGACCGCCAGGGCCAGGATGGGATTGCCTTTGAACCCGAGCCAGACACCCGCCAGCGCGGCCAGGACTACAGCAGCGACGCTATTCAGGTAACGACGGCCCAGATTGATGGCCGCATTGGCGACAAGGGCCACGACCACGGCCTGAAGGCCCCGGAAAAGCAAGCCCACCCACGTTATGTCCCGAGCCGAAAAATAAAGCGCCGAAAGCCCCAGCATGAGCAGGAAGGCAGGCAGGCTGAAACCGAGATAGGCCACCACCGCGCCCCAGGCCCCTCGCGCCCGGAGCCCCGTATAAGCGGCCATCTGCATTGCGGTCGCGCCGGGAATCATCTGGGTGACGGACATGCCGAACCGGAACGACTCGTCCGAAAGCCAGCCATGCCGGTCCACGGCCTGACGGCGGATATAGGGAATCATGGCCGGGCCCCCGAACGCGGTCAGCCCAAGCCTGAGAAAAATGAAAAAGATACGCAGCAGTCCCGGTCGATTCATTCCCACCTCTCCAGGATTGGTGCCACGGACGGAAGCCTATTGCAACCCGCTGGAGCGGTTGAGTAATCATGCTCGTCCTGATACCAAGGAAAGCAATATGACAACTCCAACCTGGTGGTGACCATGTTCGACGCCGACCGACCGTACACCTTCGACCGCGTGGTGCGTATCGCCCTGGGCGTCGGCCTGCTCTGGGCCGGCGTAAACCTGGCGGGCTACCTGAGCGAGGCGCTCCTACCCTTTGCGGCTGCGCTGGTGCTGGCCTACATGGTCAACCCTCTGGTGGAGCTGCTGCAAAGGGTGGTCAAGTCACGCACCGTGGCGGTACTGCTGACCCTGCTTCTGGTCACGGCCCTGTTCACGGGTCTCGTCTGGATGCTGGCGCCGGTGATCATCAAGGAGTTGACTCACATGGGCTCCACGCTTTCCCAACTGGTCAACAACTCCGCCCTGGCCCAAAAAGCGGCGGACCGACTGCCGCCTGATCTATGGAAAGCAGTTCGCGAATTCGCGCAACGCGAAGACGTGCGTCAGTTCTTCAGCGAATCCGGCCTTTCCAGCATGCTTCAGGCAACAGCCAAGAAGGCCCTGCCCGGCGTTTGGAAAATCATCAGCGGTACGGCCAATATTCTACTGGCCCTCACGGGCTTGGTAGTCATCGGCCTGTACCTGACCTTTATCCTGCTGGACTTCGGCAAATTCCGCGACAACTGGCAGAACTACATTCCCGGCAAATACCGGAACGCGGTGGTGGACTTCTTCGACGAGTTCACCTCGGCCATGAACCGTTACTTCCGCACCCAGGCGCTCATCGCCCTGATCATGGGAGTGCTCTTCTCCATAGGATTTTCCGTCATCCATCTGCCTCTGGCCGTGGTGCTGGGTATGCTCACTGGACTGCTGAACCTGGTGCCCTATCTCCAGATCGTCGGGCTCATCCCGGCCTTTATCCTGGCGGGGCTGGACGCAATCATTCACGGACACAGCCTGTGGTACGGATTCGCTTTGGTGGGCGGCGTCTTCGGGGTGGCTCAACTCGCACAGGACATGGTGATCGTCCCCCGTCTGCAAGGCAAGGCCATGGGCCTCTCCCCCTGGCTCATCCTGCTCTCCCTGTCGGTCTGGGGACAACTGCTCGGCTTCCTGGGCCTGATCATCGCCCTGCCCATGACTGTATTGTGCCTGGCCTACTATCAGCGCTACCTCAGGCAGCATGATCAGGCAGGGCATTTGGATGGGAGTTCGGGAGCCGGTTTTCCTTCCAACTCGAAAGGAAGAATGAAGTAGAACTCATTGCCGTACGAGTAGGGAACGTACCCAACTTCACCTCGGTGCAGCTCCACCACCTGACGCACAAAATAAAGCCCGTGGCCCGTACCACTTTCGGACGGCACGTTCATAGCCCGGAAGCCGGGATCGAATACCTCCATGGGATCGACGAGCCGCAGGGGCTCACCCGTCGAAAAAACGTACATTCGGATGCCGTCCACACCCGTGGTGAAATGATCTTTGAGGATCTTCCAGCCGTAGGACAGGAAACGCCCTTTCCGACCGTCGGGCAGAGTAGCCTCGCGGGTGTACTTGACCGCATTGGAAAAAAAATTGGCGAAAACCTGGGAGATGAGGCCCACGTCCATCATCATTCGGAGAGTCTGGTCCGGCGGGGCTCCACCAATAGTCAGATCAATCTGGATGTTGCGATCCTCCAGGCGGTCACGGTAGCGTTCGAGTTGCGGCTCGATGACCTGGGTGAGTGGGTTGCACGGCTTCTTCTCCAGCACATAGCGACCTTCCTCGAAATGACGACGGCGCAGCAGTGTCTCCAAAAACATGCTGGTCTGCACGTAATGCCGGTATATCTGGTCGAACTGCTCCTTCATCCGCCCATGGAGACCGATCAATTTGGCCGCGCAATTCTCGCAGGCGCCGTTTTCGCCCTCCCCCAAGGCATCCATGTTCTCCCCAACATCTTCCAGCTCGGTGATCATACGGCGCAACTGATTGAAATACAGTTTGAAGTAGATATTGGGCACAATGACGTTATGCCCGATATCCTCCACAAGATTGCGGATGAAATTGAGGTGCTCACGGTTGCGGGCCCGCAAGATACGATTATGCAACTGGTACCCCACCCTGTTGACGTATTTTTCCAGAAAAAGCTTCATCTCCGGAAACAGAACCCGGCTCTTCTGAACCACGAAATTACCGATGATGTTTTCCGGAGGAACAAACGGAAGCAGGTCGTTGTATTCCGGGTTGCAGCGGATGGGATAATGAAGATGAGTATCCGTTTCCACAGTTTCCACCGCGAACTCGCCATCCCAGTTGCGGACCTTGTCCTGTGCCCGTTCGTACCCTTCCGAACAGGCCCCCAGGGCAAAGGTCTCCTCGTCCTCCAGAACATAGATGCAACTCTCCAGCCCGAACATGATACGCAGGATGTTCAGGCTGGTGCCATAAAACATCTCTCGGGTGCGGAATTCCTGACTCAGGTCGAAAAAAATATTCAGGGCTCGTACCTGGCGGGGAGAGAAGTCGTACTCATCGTAGTCGACCAACTTCTCACGGATACGGCGAGAAACGTAATTTGAACGCTCGGCGCTTGAAATGAAACAGAACTCCCCCTCGGCAATGAGTCCATTGCTGTGACCATTGGGATTGTCCGACTTCATGCATCCTCCATGCTGGCGCCCAAGATAACAGATTTACTTCTGTATATATTGCCGCCGGTTTTATGACAAGGTGGATGCGAATTCTATTTGATTATTATCACAAAACTCTTCGATTCATCCCCCGAGTAGCTGGTCCAGGGCTTTTGAGGCAAAGACGTTGGCCGGAAAGTCCGGCACGGGAACGAGGACGGCGTCTCCCGGCCCGAGTTTCAAACCTTGAGCTACGGCGTTAAGGCCCATTGAAGTTTTGCCCACAAAGGCGATCTCTCCGCTATCGGCCCCGATAAGATCGGCTGCCGTGCACCGGGCTTCCTCGGCCTGGTTCATGTAGTGCGGCAGACAACCCGGGCCTTTGTGCGCCCAATCGTCGAAAAAACGCATCACGGCCTCCACCTGCAGGGTGGAGGCCGGAGTTGCCGCGGGATTACTCAAATAAGCGGTATGGCAGGATTCGATATCCATGGCCTAGAGTACCAAGTTGAACAGGTATCCCACAATCAGAATGCCGCAGCCCACCACAGCCACAAAGGTAAGGATGAGCCGCATCTTGAGCACTTTCTTGAGAATAAGCATTTCCGGCAGGGAAAGGGCGATGACCGACATCATGAAGGCCAGGGCGGAACCAAGCGCGGCCCCCTTTCCGATGAGAGCGTGAATGATAGGCACAACACCCGCTGCATTGGTATACATGGGAATGCCGATGAGCACGGCCAAAGGCACGGACCACCACGCTTCCTTGCCCATGATGGAAGCCATGAAATCCTGGGGCACGTAGCCGTGGATGCCCGCGCCCACGGCTATGCCGAGCACCACGTAGATCCAGACCTTGCCCACGATGTCGCGCACGGCCTCCACACCGGCACGGGCACGATCCGACAGAGTCAGTTGATTGCGTACCGGGTCCCCGCCCATGGAAAGCTGATTGCGCACCCAATCCTGCAGATGACTTTCCATGCGCAACCTGCCGATGACCCATCCGGCGACCATGGCGATCCCCAGGCCGGTTCCCAGATACAGAACGGCCACCTTCCAGCCGAACATGCCGTACAGCAGGATAAGGGCCACCTCATTGACCATGGGCGCGGCGATGAGGAAGGAAAAGGTGACACCCAGGGGAACCCCCGCGGACACGAAGCCCACGAAGAGCGGCACTGCCGAACAGGAACAGAACGGAGTGAGTACGCCCAGGCAGGCGGCCATGCCGTTGCCCACCACCTCCCGTTTCCCGGCCAGCATGGCCCGGGTGGTCTCGGGCGTGAACCAGGAACGGATCACGCCTATGAAAAAAACTATGAGAGCCAGAAGCATGAGCACTTTGGGGGTGTCATAGACAAAAAACTCCACAGCCTGGCCCAGGTGCGAGGTCATATCCAGCCCCAACAGCGTTCCCGTGAACCAGGAGGCAAAGGGGCTGAGCCGGTAATAGACCGCCGCCCAGGCCGCCAGCAGTATACCTCCCACCAGCAGGATGCGCGGCAAGGTCCACTGATCCTTTTTCGCTGCTCCTCCGCCCATACAGGCGCAGGGCTGTTGCGGTGCCATTTTCAATTCTTGCATGCCGATCTTTCCTTTATTCGGAGAGTGTCCGTTCAATGCACGTGAGGAACCTGCCGACACATTCCAGCTCCAGGCGGTAGTAGGCCCAGTTCCCCTCTTTGCGTGACGATACGACTCCGGCGTGTTTGAGCACGGAAAGGTGCTTGGACACGGTGGACATATCCAGGCCCACCAACTTCTGCAGCTCGCAGACGCACTGCTCGCCGCTTCCCAGAGCCGCCAACATCCTGAGGCGGGCAGGATGCCCCATGGCCTTGAAGACGTCGGCGGACCGTTCGTAATTCTTGTTTACTTCTATTTCCTGCAGCATGAACTCCTCCAGCGCTTGGCTATTTGGCAAAATAGCCAAGCGCCTTGTGCAGGTCAACCCTTTATGTACGATTTACTGCCGCACAAAATTATGCGAAGGTCCCCGGGAATTTCACGAGAGGAGCCGACATGCCCAACGAACAGATCATCCTCATTCACATCACCGGCCAAGACCGCCCCGGCCTGACCGCCAACCTGACTGCGGTTCTTGCCGACTATGCCGTGGACATCCTGGACATCGGCCAGTCCGTCATTCACGATTTCCTGACCCTCGGCATTCTGGTCCGCCTGCCCACCAATTCCAAGCCGGTGCTCAAAGACATGCTTTTCAGGGCCCACGAACTGGGTGTGACCATGAAACTCCACCCGCTGGAAAAGGCAAAATACGAAAGCTGGGTGGGAGCGGCCAACCGCCAGCGTCACATCGTCACCCTGCTGGCCCGGCATATTTCCTCAAAGCAAATTTCGAGCATCACCTCCACCATGAGCGACAGCGGCCTGAACATCGACACCATACATCGACTGTCCGGCCGCATGCCCCTGGACAGCGACCTTTCCCTGTCCCGCGCCTGCGTAGAGTTCACGGTGCGCGGCACGCCCGACGACATGCCCGCCCTGCGTGCCAAACTGCTGGATCTTTCCGCGGAGCTGCAAGTGGACATCGCCTTCCAGGAAGACAACATCTTTCGCCGCAACCGCAGGCTGGTGGCGTTCGACATGGACTCCACCTTGATCCAGGCAGAAGTCATCGACGAACTGGCCAAAGAGGCCGGTGCGGGAGACAAGGTGGCCGCCATTACCGAGCAGGCCATGCGCGGCGAGCTTGACTTCACCCAGAGCCTGACCAAACGGCTGGCCCTGCTGGAGGGGCTCGATGAGTCCGTGCTGGAAACGGTCTATGACCGCCTGCCTCTTACCGAGGGAGCCGAACGCCTGATTCGGGTGCTCAAATCTGTGGGATACACCGTGGCCATTCTCTCGGGCGGGTTCACTTATTTCGGCAACCGCCTCAAGGAACGCCTGGGCCTCGACTACGTTTACGCCAACCAACTGGAAATCGAGGGCGGCAAGCTCACCGGGAAAGCCTTGGGATACATTGTGGACGCGAACAAGAAGGCCGAACTGCTCAAGCACATAGCGGACAAGGAAGGTATCAGCCTCCAGCAATGCATCGCCGTGGGCGACGGGGCCAACGACCTGCCCATGCTCAATTTGGCGGGACTTGGCATCGCCTTCCACGCCAAGCCGAAGGTCAAACAGGGAGCGCGCCAGTCCATCTCCACCCTGGGGCTGGATTCCATCCTTTACCTCATCGGCGTGCGCGATCGCGAAACCATGCAATAACCCCTTTCCACACTTGCACCTTTAACAGGCCCGTATCGGATGCATCGATACGGGCCTGTTTTCGCTTCCCCTGTTCACAATGTGCGCGCGCCTGCGCAAAAAGGGTGCTCCCCGCCTGCCCGGCCACCCTGACCATGATTATTAACTCAATAAATTCAACATATTATACTTTTGGCACATCCAATGCTTATGGTTGAACAAGGAGACGACAACCATGAGACAATTGATCCTGCTTCTGATCCTGGCCGTTGCGGCCACAGGCTGCGCCAACAGAGCCCAATCCGGCGCAGGACTCGGCGCGCTGACCGGGGCCACCATAGGCGCGCTGACCAGCAAGAACAAAATTTCCGGAGCTGCCATAGGAGCCGGTATAGGCATGGCGGCCGGTTACATCATCGGCAATGAAATGGACAAGAACGACCGGCAACATATTTCGAGCACCTTGGAACACACGCCGTCCGGCGAGGTAACCGAGTGGCGCAACCCGGACACGGGCGTTCAGTACCACGCCCGGCCAAAGCCCCCCCGCAGGCGTGAAGGGCGCATCTACCGCGAAGTGGAATTGAAGGCGGACATGCCCAACGGCAAAACCGAGACCGTCTATGCCGATGCCTATCGCGGCCCGGACGGGCGCTGGCATCTGGTGCAATGAATCTCATCCACCCCAACCCCGCCGCATAGCGGCGAAAACCTCCCCTGTCCCGGTTCTCTCTCCACCGGGGCAGCAGACAGACCATGGGGACCTGCCGTTGTGGCGGGTCCCCCTCGATTTTCTGGCTTGGGCAAAACTCTTCGACCAGAGTCTCCGAATGTCTGTTTCGCGGCGCATGCGCAACCGAAGCAGCAGTAAGCGTTGGACTTATACAGCCCAAGACTTCAACCGCTTGGCGGGACTGATCATTCCTGTTCGATGGGCAAAGTGAAGATGAAGGAACTGCCCTTACCAAGCTCGGACTGCACCCAGATGCGGCCGCCGTAATGCTCGATGATCTCGCGGCAGATGGTCAGGCCGAGACCGGTGCCCTGGGGTTTGTCCTTGATGGTGTTGATGCTCGACTGGTGGAATTTCTCGAAGATGGTCAGCCGGTCTTCCGGGGCGATGCCCATGCCCGTGTCGTTGACTTCCACACGGATGTAACTGTTGTCACGATGGGCCTTGACCGTAACGTTACCGTCCTCGGTGAACTTCGCCGAGTTGTTGAGCAGGTTCATGAGAACCTGCTGAATACGGTCCGGGTCGGCCACGATTTCAGGCAACCCGTCCTGTACCTCGTGCTTCAGGCGTACATTGGGTTTCTGGGCGAACAGGCCTTTGACCGACTGAATGGACTTGTCCACGATGTCGCTTATGCGGACCACCTCGTCACGCCATCCCATACGGCCGGATTCGATCTTGTTCAGATCCAGCACATCGTTGATGAGCCGCGTCAGGCGTTCCCCCTCCTCGGTGATGATCGAAAGATTCTCCTGGATACGCTTGCCCCGCTTTTCCAACAAAGAATCACCGTCGGCCTTGGGCAGGAAGGAACGCACGAAGTCCTTGGTCAACAACTTGGCGAATCCGAGAATGGAGGTAAGCGGCGTGCGCAGCTCATGAGAAACCGAGGACAAAAACGCGGACTTCATCTCATCCAGTTCTCGCAGCCGCTTGTTGGCCTGCTCCAATTCATGGGCCTTGCGCACCAAATCCTCGGTTCGGGCGCGTACCAGTTGCTCCAGGTGACGGTTCAGGTCGGCAAGATCCTGCTCGGCCTTTTTGCGTTCGGTGATATCTTCAAGAATACCTTCGATGGAGTGGAACTCGCCGTTGTCGCCATGAACGGCGCGGGCGTTCAAGGACCCCCAGAACTTCCGACCGTCCTTGCGTTTGTATTCGGCTTCCAGGCGCAGAACCTTGCCGCCTTGCTGAATATCCTCCAGAAAGGCGCGGGCTTGGTCCGGGTCCACAAAGAGCCTGCTGCGCATCATGCGCACATCCTTGAGAAACTCATCCACGGTTTCGTAACCGAAGAAACGGGCCAGCGCCGGGTTTGCGTTGGTCATTTCCCCTTCCGGCGTCATTTGGAAAATACCTTCCACCGCATTTTCGAAAATGCCGCGGTATTTTTCCTCCGCTTCCTGCAGGGTGCGGTTCATGGCCTGCAGCTTACGTTCGCGAGCCTCGATCTCCGCGCTCATGATCCGAAAACGGCGGGCGATATCCAAGAGTTCCGCATGGTGAATCTCGCCGAAGTCATAGGAGAAATCACCCTTTGCCACCCGGGCGATGCCATGCTGGAGAATGGAAAGGGGCTTGCCCAGAAACACGCGTAACAGAATGCCGGTCACCGCCAGAATGACCACGACGGAAACCATGATAAGCATAACCGAGACGAGCATCTGCCCTTCCAGGCGCTCCTTCTCCCCGCGCAGGGTGAAGTCGATCTCGGCTCGGCCGATATTGCGCCCTTCGAAAACAATCTTGCGTACCCGTTTCACATCCGGCTTGGACCCGATGAACTTTTCGTGGGCGTAGATGACCTCGTTGCGGGAGCCATAGATGCGGAAGCCCTGCACCATGTCGTTCTGAGCGTAGACCGAACCTATGAGCCGGGCATTTTCATAATCGAGGTTCCAAATGGGCACGGCCAGAATTTCGGCCACGCGCTCCACGGTTTCGTCTGCCTTGGCCCGGGCCGAGGCCATCATGTCCTCGGACTGGCGCCAGTACGTGTAAGCGGACATGGCCGTGGCCACCATGACAACAATGACGACCAAGCTGGCAGTCAGATCCCTGGACAGGGACCGCCCCCTGGCTGGGAAAAAAGGCCTTCTCGCCCCGTTTTCTCTCTGCTCTTCGCTCATCGTAGCCTCGGTGCTTTGCAAATTCCGCCGCAGCGTTGCACTAACCTAGCAACGGTTGCCTCTTTGTGCAATGAGTCCAGTACTTTTATAAAACGGATGGGACATTCAATATATGGAAATACCAAGCAGGGACGCTTCTCCTGCACAATGAAAAACACGGTTGGCAAACATACCATCCAGGGGCATCAGGCAAAACAACCAATTCAGCTCAAAACAAACCGGAGCCATTTTCCAGCCTTTCCTCGACGGACCAGGCAAGGCAAGACCCACGGGATACAGACTATATCTGAAACTAAACAGCCAAGTAAAAATCAAAGATCTCAAAAACATCACTTCTGAAAAGGCTTGACGGAAAACAGCCGCCCTTGGATTCAAACACTGACAGACCGCAATCTTCGCCCGAAGGTGCGTGTGCAATGGGCCACCCGCATCTTGCCCGACCACACGGATGCGGGTACACACAGCACATCATGAAGCAGATTCTGAAAAAATATATCCTCGCAACAACCGTGTTCATGCTGTTTTTCGTGTCCGTGGCCCGGGCCCACCCACACGTATTCATCGACGCCTCGCCGGTCATCGTCATCGATGAACAGGGGGTTGCGGGCATCCGCCAGCACTGGGTCTTCGACGACATGTTCACCAGCGCCATCCTGAGCGACATCGGTGTGGCCCCGGACGACATCGGCACCACAGCCGGCCAGACAGCCATACGCGACGGTGCGTTCTCCTACCTGAAAAACTTCGACTACTTCACGGCCGTGCATTTGGACGCCGAACAGTTGCCCATCAAGGAAGCCATGGATTTCCGCGCCTCCACCACGGAAGACAACCGGTTGGTATACGATTTCTATCTGCCCCTGAACATACCGGTGGAAAAACAGCATACTCTGCGCATCGCCATCTACGACAAGGAGTACTACTCGGACATTCTGTTGAAAGAGGACGAGATTTCGTTCGAGATCAACGGGGCAATTTCCGTAAGCCACACGGTGTCCCCGGCCAAGGACCTGGCTTACTGGGGAGGTTACAATATACCGCAGGGCATCACACTGCACCTGGCCCCGGCCGGCGTGGGCACAGGCAAGACCCCTTCCGCTGCAGTCGCTCCCAGGACAGCGCCCGCTGCCGACGAAGACGCTTCCCCAACCATGCGTCAAACCATCATGAAACAGGTAACCATGCTCCAGAAAGTCATCAAGCAACGGATGACCGGCTTGGGTAACGACATCCGGAAAAATCCGCTGGGCTCGGCCTTCTGGATGTTCCTGTTGCTTTCCTTTCTGTACGGCGGAGTGCACGCCATCGGCCCCGGCCACGGCAAGACCGTTGTCTGTTCTTACTTCCTGGCCCGCCCAGGCTCCTTGTGGCTGGGCGCAGTCATGGGCAATACGATCACCTTCGTGCATGTGGGGTCCGCCGTGCTGGTGGTCGCCGTCGCCTATATTCTGCTGGGACAGGGCATGGGTGGTTTCCACGAAGCCAACAAATACATCCAGCCCGCAAGCTTCGGCCTGCTGGCCTTGGTGGGTGTAGGATTGGCGGTCAAAATCGCCATGGATCTGCGCAAGGGAGGCCTGCTCCAGGGGCCGGCCTGCCCCGTTGATTCCAAGGATGTGATCCGCTCGGGCAACACGAAAAGCGTACTGCTGGTTTCCTTCATAACCGGCGTGGTGCCCTGTCCGGGGGCAGCCGTGATTCTGGCCTTCGCCATCGGCCTGAACATCCTGGGAGCGGGGCTTGCGGCCATGCTGGCCCTGGCCCTTGGCATGGGCCTGACCACCACTTTGTTTGCCTGGACGGCGGTAAGTGCCCGGGGCCTGACTTTGAAGCTGTCCAGTCGCAACCGAACCTTCTTCAATTGGTTTTACGCCATTATTTCCATCTGTTCCGCCCTGAGCATCGCGCTGTTCGGCGCGGCCATGTTCGTGGGCGGCTTCTAGTTATCTTTCGATGATCAACACCTGCCCCGGATGGATGGTGCTGCTCGTTTTCAGATTGTTGAGCCGCAGCAACTGCCTCAGGGATATACGGTATTTCTGTGCGATACGCAGGAGAGATTCGCCTTTGCTGACCTTGTGCACCCGCCCCCGAACCTCTGCCCGGTACTTGGTGATGAGCGGCTCGTACTTTTCAGCGAAGGCTTCCGCCGCCCCCTTGGGCAGGAAGACCAGGTGAGTTCCAAGGGGCAGCTTGTCCCGCCGGATCTGCGGATTCAGATCCCGAATATTCTTATAGGTGGTGCCTGCGGCCTTGGCCACCAGCATGACCGGCGTGTACCTGCGGCAGCGAAGCCGGATCCGGTCATATTCCACAGGTTGGTAATAGTCCTCGGGCAAAAGCCGGAAGCCGTACTTTCCGGGATCGGACATGATCATCTTGGCCACGATGGCCCGGATCACGTAACGCTGGGTCTCCTCGGGCAGATGTAGAGAATAGTAATTGCCGGTCTCCTGGTTCTTCACAGCCTTTTTCAGCCCGGACTCGCCCATGTTGTAGGCAGCGGCTGAAAGCGTCCAGGAACCGAACATGGCGTGCAGGTCCTTGAGATAGTTGACGGCCGCCTTGGTGGAAAAAATGAAATTGCGCCGCTCATCAATGTACCGGTCCACGCGAAGCCCATACTTCTTACCCGTGGAGGAAATGAATTGCCAGATGCCCCGTGCCCCGGCATGAGAACCCACGGTGGGGCGCAGAGCGCTTTCGATGACCGGCAGATACTTGAGATCGTCCGGCATATGGTTGAGCCGGAGCATGCGCTCGATATGCGGGAAATAGCGCCCGGTACGCTTCATCCACAAAATCATCTGGGCCCGGTCCCACTGGATGAGCAGAATTTCCTTTTCCAGACGTTCTCGCACCTCGGGATTGTCCAGGGGGACAGGCTCGCCGCAGAAATCCAGCGGCCCTTTGATGCGCATGACGGATTCCAAAGACGGAAATCGGGACGGAGCAAGCTCCTCTGCTGGACAAACGCCGGTGGACATAAAAAGCATGCACAAAACCAGCGAGGCCAGACGCGGCAACCTGAACATAGGGAATATTCCTCTCTTCTCCGGCTGCCGCGCCGGCCGCCGGATCTACAGTTTCGATTTCAGCACGATGTCCGTGATGGGACCGCGAGAACGGTCGCCCTTCAGGACCATGTGCGCATAATTCCTGTACCCCCGAAGCTTCTTCACGGTCCAGTTCAGTCCGTTATTTGATTCGTTGAGGTACGGATTGTCCACCTGCCGGGTATCGCCCAGGCAAATGCACTTGACGTTTTCGCTCATGCGAGTCAGCAGGGCCCGGGTTTCACTCCGGGACAGGTTCTGCATTTCGTCCACGATGACCACCGCGTTTTCGATGTTCATGCCCCGAATGAAAGCCACGGGCTGAATCTCGAATTTCTTGGGATTAAGCTTCAGGTTGTCGGCCGCCGGGTCCACAAAGATGCGGTTGGCCGGACGGGAGTCGTGGAGCTTGATGAGCAGGTCCTGCACGTACTTCACGTACGGCAACATTTTTTCCTCAATGTCACCGGGAAGATAGCCCATTTTCGCGCCAATCTCCACCACGGGCTTCACCAGGTAGATTTTCCTGAAGTTGTTGTCCTTGCGTTCCAAGACCAGATAGAGCGCCGCGGCCAAAGCCAGAAAGGTCTTCCCGTACCCGGCCTCGGACTGGATGGACATGAGGTCGATGTCCGCATTGAGCATGAGCTCAAGCGCCAGGTTCTGGTATACGCTGCGCGGCTTCACCCCCCAGACTTCGTGCTGGTAGGATATGGCCTTGGGGCCATCCGGGCCGTGAAAAACAGGCACGCCGTTTTCCCACTGGAAGCAGTTGGGTTCAGGCTCCTCACCTTCCTCCACGAAACCGGTGAATTGCTGGCTTTCGGACTTGAACGGGTCCGAATCCCGGTATTCTTCGCAGGGAATGCCGTAAACCTTGGCCTTGATCTGCAGAATGCGGTCGTTGGTTATCAGGATGGCATCCTCGGGAGCCATATGCAGGATTTCCTTGAGGATGCGGTCGTCCATCCACTCGTCGTCCAGGGTAATGGCGAAATCAGGCGGAAAGACGTTGACGTCGTCGTCGCAGAGAATGGCTCGGACCGCCTGCGAGACGATGTGTCCGATTCTCGAATCTTTTTTGAGTTTATCGAGTTCCGAAAGGACCGTGTAAGGAATGTGGATGATGTTTTCCTGCCCGTTTCGAAGGGCAGCGATGCTTTTGGGATTTTCCAGCAGGACGTTGGTATCGAGGACAAAATTCTTCTGGGCCATTAATCCCCCGTCCAAAGTACTAATGTTACTTTTTGGTGGCTACGGATAAACGCGACTTGATCACGAGTATTGCTCGCCGGGTTCCATCAAGACCTCCTTTTGTTCCTATGGAACCAATGTGCTGGGTTTTCGTGAGAAAGTCTAGAGTGAAATTACGCCATGGAAGGAAACATGAACATGTCGGGCACGTGACGAATTGGTCATAACAGCCTGTCCTGCTGCGAACCGTTTGGATTTGCGATTCAGGGGTTCGAAGGGTATAGCCATCCCACAATAAGGAGATCACATCATGAAATATATCGCCCTGCTTGACGAAGAGAAAAAAGGCTACGGCGTCACCTTCCCGGATTTTCCGGAATGCGTCACCTTCGGCGCGGACGTGGACGAGGCCGTGGACATGGCCCACGAATCACTGTCCATGTTTGTGGAACTGCTGCGGGAAAACGGCGAGTCCCTGCCCGAACCCAGCACGCCATCGTCGGCCAAGTCCCAGGCCGCCGGCCGCAAACTGATCACCGTGGAAATATCCGAAGACGACGACGATTTCGAAGAGGTCGAGGTCACCATGCACAAATTCCTGCTGGAACGCATCATCAAGTACTCCGACAAGTACGGCGTCTCTCCGGCCGACTTTCTGGCAGTGGCGGCCCGCGAAGCCATCCGGAGGGACGTGTTCAAGGATTAACCACACAGGAGGCTCCCGACATGCCCATCGTTACCATCACGGCCTTTGCGGGGCGCAGCGCAAAGGAAAAGAAGGCACTTTTCGACGCCGTGCACAACGCTCTGCGTCACGCCTTCAAAATTCCCGAGAACGACCGCACCCAGCGGCTCATTGAGCTGCCGAAAGAAAATTTCGAAATCCAGGAAGGCCGTACGGAAAAATTCGTATTCGTGGAGATCGAGGCTTTTGCCGGGCGCAGCGTGGGAGCCAAACGAATCCTGTACAAAGCCGTGGCCGATGAATTCGTTGCCTTGGGCATGAGCGACAACGATTTCATGGTCCTGCTCAAGGACCATCCCTTGGAGAACTGGGGCATTCGCGGCGGCCAAGCCGCCTGCGACGTGGATTTGGGGTTCACGGTAAATGTATAATTAAGAAAGGCAATGCATAAACACCGCCTTTTTCAATTCGAGCCCAATCTTCTCCCATACACGGCGGGAAATCCTCTGTCTTTGATCCGTTTTACCGTTCTTTCGATGTCATAGGGCACAAAGCACACCTCAAGCCTACGGGTGTGCGGCTCGTAAATGACGTACTTTGCATTGGGGTTGCCGTCGCGGGGCTGACCCACGGCCCCCACGTTGATAATGTGCCTGGTCTCCGGGTCCAAAGTCACGACCCTGTCCAGCGCCTGTCGTGTGCCTTCTGCACCGTCGAACTCGTAGTGCCACAGCTCGTGGGTATGCCCCACAAAGCAGACCGACTCGGCAAAGGAGGCAAAGACCTCACCCAGCCTGGCATGGCAACTGTAGATGTAGGTACGCACGTCCGAGGGCGGACAGCCGTGCACGAACCGGCAACCACAACGTTCCATGCTTTTGGGCCTGGATGTGAGCCAGCGAAGGGAATCGTCGGAAAGCAGGGCGCGGGTCTTAAGCAGCATGTCTCTGGCCTGAGGATTGAACCAGGACAGGTAATAATCCCCCAGAAGCCCCTGTTCATGGTTGCCCAGGACCATCTCGATACCGCGTTCGCGTACCAGCCGGGTACACTCCTCGGGCTCCGGACCATAGCCCACCACGTCTCCCAGGCTGTAGACTTCATCCACCCCCAGCCTGTCCAAGTCCGACAAGACGCTCTCAAGCGCGGCCAAATTGCCGTGAACATCGGAGAAAACTGCTATTCGTCGTGCACAATCGCTCATGTTTTTCATACTATCTCCTGCCTGCCGCCAGGGCAACCACCACCCTTGCACAGAATTGCCTCAGCTTCATTCCTCTGCTACAGAGAGCTTGCGGGAGTGGGTAGTAGTTTATTATGTCTATACGAACAATTGTGACCACAATCCTCGGCCTGCTCGCACTCACCAGCCTCTATGCGGTGAGCCGCTACAACTATCTGCTGTTCCATTCCCTCGCCGAAACCATCAGTATCGCCGTGGCCTGGGCCGTTTTCGTCGTTGCCTGGAATTCTCGCCGCGTTGTGGAAAACAACTATGTGCTGCTCATCGGCATCGGCTTCCTGTTCTCGGGTCTCATCGACTTTCTGCACACCCTGGCATACGGCGGCATGGGCGTTTTCCCGAATTACGGTCCCAACCTGGGCACTTCCCTCTGGCTTGCCGCACGCATAATCCAGACCGGCGCCCTGCTCCTGGCTCCCCTGTTCGTGCGCAAGGGCTTCAACGCCTACGTAGCTTTTTCCGCCTTTGCCCTGACTACGGGCGTCCTCATCGCCTCCATTTTCGCGGGGATCTTTCCGCTCTGTTATGTGGAAGGTTCGGGCCCGACCCTGTTCAAGCTCTTCAGCGAATACACCGTCTGCCTGGGAATGGCCGCCGCTGCCTTCAAGCTCTTCCGGGAGAAAAAATTCTTCAGTGACCCGGTCTTCCGCATGCTCATGGCCTACATCATATTTTCCATGCTCCAGGAACTCAGTTTCGTCACCTACACAAGCATGGGCGGCGGCAGCAGTCTTGTAGGCCATATGCTCAAAATCTTCGCCGTGTACTGCCTGTACAAAGCCATGGTGGTCACCAGCATTACCACCCCCCAGGAACTGCTCTACTGGAGGCTCAAAAAGAATGAGCAGGAATTGCGCAGCAGCAGGGAACGCTTCAAAACCGTGGCCGACTTCACCTATGACTGGGAATTCTGGCTGGACGAAAACGGCAAGTGCGTCTGGGTTTCGCCCTCGGCCAAACGAACCACCGGCTACGATGCTCAGGACTTTTACAACGATCCCGACCTGTTCCGAAAAATCGTCCACCCCAATGACGCGGCCGCCTACATGGCCTGCGGCTCCAGGCACTGCGGCGAGGAGCCTCCGCGAACCGCCCAATTCCGAATCATCCGCAAGGACGGCCAGACGCGCTGGATAGGCCATGTCTGCCAGCCGGTCTACGACTTTGAGGGCAACTGGCGCGGCCGGCGCGGCAGCAACCGCGACATCACTGAAATCAAGAAGGCCGAAGCCCTACAGCACGACGTGGAACGAATTGCCCGCCACGACCTCAAGTCGCCCATCAGCGGCCTCATCAGCGCGGCCGCCGCTCTCAAGGATATGAACAACCTCACCCCCCGGCAACGAACCCTGCTGGAACAAATGGAACAGACCTCGAGACAGACCCTGAACATGGTGGACCTGTCTCTGACCCTGCTCAAGATAGAGGAACACAAGTACGAAATGCAGCCCGAGCCGCTCAACGCGGCCAACATGGTGGAAAAAGCGATGCTGGACGTGGAAAACATCCTGCGCGCCAAACGCATCAAGGCCGAAACCGTATTCGATTCCGATCGGAAAAACGCCCCCAGCGTCCTCATGGGTGAAGAACTGCTGACCAGGTCCATGCTCGGCAACCTGATCAAAAACGCGGCCGAGGCCTGCCCGGAAAACGAATCCATATCCATCCGTGTGGTGCGCCGCAACGAAAACTGCTTCATCACCATCGAAAACCCGGGCGAGGTTCCACGCTCCATGCGGGACCGTTTCTTCGAAAAGTACGCCACCCACGGCAAACGCGCGGGCATGGGCCTGGGGACCTATTCGGCCCGCCTCATGGCCCAGGTACAAAAAGGAACGGTGGTCCTCGACACCTCCGTAAAAGGAAGGACCACCGTCACCATCACCATGCCTGCGGCCGGCTGACCGCAAAACACACTATCTTTTCAATTCATTTCGAACCATGGCCGCGGCTTCCACCATATTGGCCAGGGCCGCCATGGTTTCGGTCCATGCCCGAGTCTTGAGGCCGCAATCCGGGTTGACCCAGAGGCGCTCGGCGGGCACCACCCGGCAGGCCCGACGGATGAGCTCGGCCATCTCGTCCACATCCGGCACGCGCGGGCTGTGGATGTCATAGACGCCCGGCCCTACTTCGTTGGGATATTCGAAACGCCCAAAGGCCTCCAACAGTTCCATATTGCTGCGGCTGGCCTCGATGCTGATGACGTCCGCATCCATGGCCGCGATCCATTCGATGATGTCGTTGAACTCGGCGTAGCACATATGAGTGTGGATCTGCGTTTCGTCCCGCACGGACGAGGCGGAAAGCCGGAAGCACTCGACACCCCACTCCAGGTATTCCTTCCAGTCCCTCCTGCGCGGGGGCAGCCCTTCGCGCAAGGCGGGCTCGTCGATTTGGATAATGGATACACCGCCCGCTTCCAGGTCAAGCACCTCGTCCCGAACTGCCAAGGCGATCTGGCGACAGGTCTGTACCCTTGGCTGATCATCGCGTACGAAGCTCCATTGCAGGATGGTCACCGGGCCGGTGAGCATTCCCTTGACCGGTTTGTCCGTAATCGACCGGGCATGGCCGATCCACTCCACGGTCATGGGCGCGGGCCGGGAAACGTCCCCGAAGATGATGGGCGGTTTGACACAACGGCTGCCGTAGCTCTGAACCCAGCCGTTGGACGTGAAGCAATAACCGTCCAACTGCTGACCGAAATATTCCACCATGTCGTTGCGCTCGGCTTCACCATGGACCAGAACGTCCAACCCCAGCTCCTCCTGGCGTTTGACGGCATCGGCAATAAAGCCGTGCATGGCCTCTACATAGACCTTGGCGTCGATCTCTCCGCGCTTGCCGGCCAGCCGGGCCTTGCGAATCTCCGCTGTTTGGGGAAAGGAGCCGATGGTGGTCGTGGGCAACAAGGGCAGACCCAACTTTTCGCGCTGTACCTCGGCCCGTGTCTCATACGGGCTGGTCCGCCTGGTCATGTCCGGGGTCACGACAGCCAACCGTTTTTCCACGGCAGGATCATGGATGAGCGGGCTGTGGCGGCGCTCCTGCCAGGCGCGCCTATTCTGCCGCATCGGTTCCACGGCGTTCAGGTCTTGGGCGGCCATGCTCAACACATGCAATTCCGTGCACTTCTGCACGGCAAAGGCCATCCAGTTTTTGATACGTCCATCCAGTTCGGATTCCCTCTCCAGATCCAACGGGCTGTGCAGCAACGAACAACTCGGGGCAACCATGATCCGGTCATTGCCCAACACGTCCGCCGCCTTGCGGATCAACTTCAGGACGCGGTCCATCTCCACCTTCCAGACATTTCTGCCATCCACCACCCCCAGGGACAGAGCCATGACCTCGGGCAGGGATTCCAGGAATACGTCCAACTGTCCTGGTGCGCGCACCAGGTCCAGATGCACCCCGGCCACGGGCAGCTCGCGGATAATATCCATATGATGGTCCACACCGCCGAAGTAGGTGGCCAGCAGCAATTTGGACGGTGCGGCGGCCTGAGCCAGGCGCTCATAGACGGGCTTGAAGCGGTCGAGCACTTCCGGCTCCAGATCCTGAGCCAGAATGGGCTCGTCCACCTGGATCCACTCGCACTGCTGCCCGAGCAAAGCCAGGATATCCCCGTAGGCGGCCACCACAGCATCCAGATGATCCCACTTGTCAAACCCGCTGCTCACGGATTTTCCCAAGCCGATGAAGGTGAACGGCCCCGGCAACACGGGCTTGATTTTGTACCCGGCATCCAAAGCTTCACGCACCTCATCGAAAATTTTCGTAGAAGAAATGAAAAACTTCTGGCCCCGATGGAACTCGGGCACGATGTAATGATAATTTGTGTCAAACCACTTGGTCATTTCCATGGCCGTGGTTCCTCCGGTCCCAGAATCGCCTCGCGCCATGCGGAAATAGGTGGAAACGTCCACATATCGTCCTGTCCAGCCGTACCGTTCGGGCACCGCGCCCAACAGGGCCGCCATATCCAACATGTGGTCGTAAAATGAAAAATCGCCCACAGGCACAAGATCAACGCCCCGCTTGCGCTGCAGTTCCCAATGACGCAGCCGCAATTCACGGCCGGTTTCGGCCAGTTCGGCCTCGTCCTTATCTCCTTTCCAAAATGCTTCAGTAACCTTTTTCAATTCCCGGTCGATACCGATACGCGGAAATCCAAGATTGTGCGTCAACATTGCATGCTCCTCATGAAACCATTGATCCCTCGATCATGGGAATGACTAAAAAAATGGACATCATTTCCTCCAAAAAAATATCAGGGCATCAACCCGGCCCGCTCCACCACCTCCAGGCACAGTCCCGCGCGGTTGAACGGATACAGGTGGACACCCGGCGCACCCAGATTCACCAAGTTGCGTAGCTGATCGGCGGCAAAATCCGCCCCCACCTCCCGTACGGCCTTGTCCCCGCCTTTTGCATCGGCCTCCTCAAGGGCGGCCAGCAATTTTCCCGGAATGGGCGTACTGCATATCCCCATGAGACGGCGCACCTGGCCCAGACTGCGGATAGGCAGCACACTGGGAATGACCAGACTGGTGCAGCCCTTCCGAGCCAGGCGATCCACCAGGTCGAAATATCTGCGGTTATCGAAGAAGAGCTGGGTCACGGCAAAGGACGCTCCCATATCGAACTTGCGCAGCAGGCAATCGATATCATCTTTGAGGCTCGCCGATTCGGGGTGCGCGTCCGGGTAGGCGGCCACACCCACATTGAGTTCCGAGTCCGCCTCGTGGATACGGCGCACCAGATCCGAGGCGTACCGCAACCCTTCGGGGGCGGCGTCTTGCCCTTCCGGGAAATCCCCGCGTACGGCGAGCACATTTTGAAACCCGCACTCTCGGATCTCCTTCACCAGCGCTCTCACGGATTCCACGGAATTACGCACGCAGGTCACATGCGGCATGGCCGTAAGTCCGTACTTTTCCCTCAGGCCGTAGGCAGTCTTCATGGTATTGGTGGTTCCGCCGCCTCCGGCCCCGCAAGTCACGGCGGCAAACAAGGGATTAAGGCGCATGAGCCGCTCCACAGTCTCATGAAAGGCCGGTATGGCCTTGGCGGTACGCGGCGGAAAAAACTCCAGTGAAATGAACGGATGGTTGGCTTTAATCCTATCGGGGATACCCATATGATTCCTCTCTCTCAACTTAAATCAATATATCTGGATATTCTTATATCTTGATTAATTGATATAGAGCGGATAAAATAAAGTCAAGCCCGTTTTTAAAAACGGACTTGACCTTTATGAATTATGCGGGGAAATACCTCGGCCTGATCGCCAAAGACTAGGAAAGGTTGCTGGTATCCAGGATGCGCAACATGCCCGACCAGGAACACAGCACAAGAAGACCGGTGACGAGCCCCAGCAGGCCGGTGACGGTCTGGTACCCAATGAGCCCCGTGGTTGTCGCTGCCATGAACACGGCCCCGAGCAGGAACTGGATGAACGTCATGAACGAAGCTGCAGCCCCGATGTTCGTCTTGACTTGCTCCAGCACGATGTTGTTGCTGATGGGGCGACTCATGCCGCAACAGAACGATATGAGCATCATGGGAAGTGCAAACCCGAGCGGCGAGCCGTATCCGAGCAAAAGAATCAACGCTCCTCCCAAAGCCACGCCGGCAAACCCGACTCCGTTCAGACGCAGGACGGAAATACGCTTGGAAAGTTTGGCGCACATGAAGGCCCCGGCCATCATGCCGAAGGCATTGAGTGCAAAGAAGTTGCTGAATGTCTGTCTGGAAAGCCCGAAATATTCCATATAGATGTAGGGGGAAGTCGCAATGTGCGCATAAAAAGGCCCCAGAATAAGGTTCATGACCAGTGCCGGGAGCAGATATCTGCGGTTGCGCAACAACCCGGAATAACGCGTCACGAACATCACTGTCTTGACCCGATTTTCGGGAGCAAGCGTCTCCTCCATGCACAGGACCAACACGAGCGCCACCAGTCCGTATGCTCCCTGCACCCAGAATATCCACTCCCAGGAGAGATGGTTCAGGAGCATGCTTCCCAAGGAAGGCGCAACCATGGGAGCCACCGCAATGATCACGCTGATGTAGGCCAAGACCTTCTGCCGGATATGCCCTTCAAAGGCGTCCCTGCAGATGGCCATGACCATGGAGGCGCAGGCGGCGCCGCCCACCCCCTGGAGAAGACGCGCAAGCACCATGACCTCTATGCTCGAAGCCATTGCGCACAGCATGCAGGCTACAAAAAAAACGCTCAACCCGATGGTGAGAATGGCTTTTCTGCCGAGCCGGTCGGAAAGTGGACCGTACACGAGAATGCTGACGCTGAAGCTCAGAAACCACAGGGTCAGGGTCAGGTTGGCCACGGATTCCTCCACCCCCCACAGGCCCGTCAGATGGGGCAGTGCAGGGAGATACATGTCAATTGACAATGGTGCGACGGCGGCCAAAAAAGCGAGGCACAGGGTCAGAACGCCCTGTCGTTTAGCTGTAATCATTGGGCACACTCTTCCCTAAAGTTAATACATTAACTAATTAGGCATAAATTAAGGTTTTATGTTCGTTATGATCTGCCGAGCCACGGTCCGGAAGGTATCCAGGTCATCCGGATCTATGCCCTGCTCGGCCTGTTGCAAATTCTGTTTGGCCAGGTCCACCATTTGCCGGTGCAGTTCATATCCGGCATCAGTGAGGAAGACCCGATTCCCACGCCGATCCGCTTCAGAGCGCTCCCGGTAAACAAGACCACGCTTTTCAAGGGGGGCGAGCAGCTTGGAAATCGACACCTTGTTCATGAAACACCGGTCGGCCAATTCCCGCTGACTAAGGCCCTCGGAGTTCCATATGACCATCATCACCCGCCACTGCTCTGGCGAAACATCCAACCCGGCTTCGGAAAATCGTCTGCTCAGATGCAAACGCATCGACTGGGAAGCCACGGAAAGCAACACACCGATGGATTTGTCATAGTCATATTCAATCTTCTTGGACATTTTCACCCCATGAATTTGGTTAACGGTTTAACCTTTATCTTTCAGGAGTCAAGGACAATTTGAGTCAAAACTTGCGAACGGCCGTAATACAAGGTAGGAGTCGCATAGTGGGTATAGTAGCCATTTTGTAAGCAATCAGCCGGTGTTGCGCCCATGCCGAAACTCAAGACTCTGCTCATCCATCCCGACCCGCAGACACGGGTCGAGCTCCGTAAGGAACTGGACGGCGTTCCGTTCATCCAGTTGCTTGGTGAAGCCGTGTCCGCCTTTGAGGCCCTGGAGATGTTGGAGTCAATCCCTTATGGCGTCTTTTTCCTGGGCGTCGACCTCCCGGGCGGAGCGTCGGGCATTGAGATGGCCCAAATGCTGGCCGGTCGCAAAAACAAGCCGGCCCTGGTATTCCTTTCCGACTCGGAATCCCATGCCTATGCAGCCTTCGAACTGGGGGCCACGGACTACCTGCTCTGGCCGCCCGCGCCGGGCAGGCTGGCCCGGACCATGGAACGCCTCAGCGATTTCAAGGCCCGGTTCAAGGAGGTTCCCGTGCCGGACGAACCCTGGCAGGACCCCGAAGCGGATGAGCCCAGCGACGAGCGCACCGTGCAGTTACCTCTTGAGGAACATGAGGAAGACAGCTTCCTGGCCGCCCTGCGCCAGGCATGGGACCTGACTCGCACCCGTACGCCAGAAATCGAAAAACTGGCCGTGAACCAGGACGGCCGCATGTACCTCATCCCTTACGACCAGATCATCTTTGTGGAGGCTTACGAGGATTACTCTTATGTACACACCGCCCAGCAGAAGTTTCTGACCTCCTATCGGCTCAAGAACCTGGAGGACCGTCTCAAGCCGCACCGTTTCTTCCGGGTGCACAGAAAATATCTGGTCAATCTGGATATGGTTACTGAAATAGCGAGCATGCCGGGCAGCAACTTCATGCTCAGAACCGCGGGCAAAACCCGCATCGAGCTGCCCATCAGTCGCAGAAGGATCGCCGAGCTCAAGCAGATACTCGGCCTCTGACCGTTCGCCCGTGCTCTGAAGCCGCTGACCGAATAGCTGGTGGCATTGGCGCGTGGTTGTGTTTTGAATAAAACTCGCAGCCTTGAACTATGCGCGAGGAGGAATATATGGACCAGTTCGGAGCACTGGACAACCTTCTTCAGGAAGAACGGGTTTTCCGTCCCCTTCCCCAGTTGGTTATCGAGGCCAACGTCAACCCCCAGGAGCTGGAGGCGGCTCGCCGTTTCGCCATGCACGACCCCATGGGTTACTGGGAAGAGGCCGCAGACGAACTGGACTGGTTCAAAAAATGGGACCAGGTCCTGGACGAGTCCGACGCCCCTTTCTACCGCTGGTTTCCGGGAGCACGCTGCAACATCGTCTACAACTGCCTGGATCGGCACATCGAGACCTACAACAAGAACAAACTCGCCCTCATCTGGGAAGGCGAGCCCGGCGATTCGCGCAAATACACCTATTTCGAACTTTACCGCGAAGTGAACCGTTTCGCCAATGCTCTGCGTTCCCTGGGCATCAAGAAGGGCGACCGCGTGGTGATCTACATGCCGCCCCTGCCCGAAACGGTCATCGCCATGCTGGCCACGGTCAAAATCGGCGCCATCCATTCCGTGGTCTTTGCGGGATTCTCGGCCAAAGCCCTGCGCCAGCGCATCAACGACGCCCAAGCCAAGCTGGTGGTCACCGCAGACGGATTCTACCGCAACGGCCAGATCATGCCTCTCAAGGAAACCGTGGACGAGGCCCTTGTCGGCGCCTGCGCCGACTGCGTGGAGTCCGTGGTTGTGGTGCGCCGCTGCAAGGTAGGCGTCGACATGGTCGACGGCCGGGATTTCTGGTACGAGGACCTGATCCGCAACGAACGCAATACCGCCACCACCGAGGTCATGGATTCGGACGAGCCTCTTTTCCTCATGTACACCTCGGGAACCACGGGCAAACCCAAGGGCATCGTGCATTCCCACGGTGGCTACATGGTGGGCGTGTACCGCACCCTGAACCACGTCTTCGACATCAAGCCCACAGATATTTTCTGGTGCACAGCCGACCTCGGATGGGTCACGGGGCACAGCGCGGTGGTCTACGGCCCGCTCATGGCCGGGACAACCACGGTCATTTACGAAGGCCATCCCAACTACCCCCAGGCCGACCGGCTTTGGAACATCGTGGGCAAATATGGAGTGACCATCTTCTACACTGCGCCAACCATGATCCGCATGCTCATGCGTTTCGGCATCCAGTACACCAAGCAACACGACCTCACGAGCCTGCGCCTGCTCGGGTCCGTGGGCGAACCCATCAGCCCCGAGGCCTGGATCTGGCTTTACAAGCACATCGGCCGCAACGAATGCCCGGTACTCGACACCTGGTGGCAGACCGAGACCGGTATGTTCATGATCAGCCCACTGCCCATTTCGCTCCTCAAGCCCGGTTCTGTGACCAAACCGTTGCCCGGCGTGGAGGCGGACGTGGTGGACAAAGACGGCAATCCGGTTCCTCCCGGCAAAGGAGGCCTGCTCGTCATCAAGAAGCCATGGCCGTCCATGATGACCGGCCTATGGAACGACCCGGACCGTTACCGCGAATATTGGGACAAGATTCCGGGCATGTATCTGGCGGGCGATGTGGCCCGCAGGGACGAGGATGGCTACATCTGGATTCAAGGCCGAGCCGACGATGTGCTCAACATAGCCGGACACCGCATCGGCACCGCCGAAATGGAAGCGGCCTTCGGTGCGCATCGAACCGTGCATGAGTGCGGCGTCATCGGCGTGCCCGACAAGATCAAGGGCGAGGCGGCCAAGGCCTTCATCGTCACCCACCCCGACGTGGAGGAAGGCGACGAGCTCATCAAGGCCCTCAAGAAACATATCCGCAACGAGCTCGGCCCGGTGGCGGTCATCAAGTCCATCGAATTCCGCGACAAGCTGCCCAAGACCCGCTCCGGCAAGATCATGCGCCGAGTCTTGAAAGCAGAAGAGTTGGGCCAGGAGATCGGTGATTTGACCGGTTTGGAAGATGATAGTTAATATTTTTTGAGGGGACCTCTAAAAAAGGCCCCCTCAAACTCCCCCTCCAAAGCATTTTGGTGATCGGCCGGAAGGATTGCACCTTCTCAGTGCGGTTAATTTTTCATTTCATTTATATTGACTTTATCAATATAAACTCGTAATTCTAAAACCATGAAGGAAATAGCCGCTATCAGACAATTCAACCGCCTCTATACCCGCATGCTCGGCCTGTTCCGGCCCAAGCTCATGGGCAGCGGGCAAACCCTGGTGGAAGCGCGTATCCTTTACGAGGTCTGGCGGCAGCCCGGCATTTCCTCGGCAGACATCACCCGACTGCTGGACATGGATCGCGGCCAGCTCAGCCGAGTCATCGGCAAGTTGGGCAAACTGGGCTTGCTGCTCAAGAAGGAAAAGCATGCCGGTCGCAGGGGCATCCCGCTCACGCTGACGCCCGAAGGCACTCGGCTGGCTGAACAACTCAATTCCATGTCCGAGCAACAGATAACCGAGTTGATCCAGCCCCTGGAGCCCGCAGTGCGCCATCGGCTCGTGTCGGCCATGCAGGACATCACCGCCGCCCTGTCCGGCGGCACGCAACTTCGCCCGGAAGTCATTATCCGCCCAGCCCGCTCCGGAGACATGGGCTGGGTCATCCAGCGCCATTGCGACTTGTACGGCGCATCCCACGGATTCGACGAAGCTTTTGAAAAATACGTGCTTCTCGGGCTGGCTGAATTCGTGCAAAAGGACAATAACCGCAGTCGACTATGGATCGCGGAGCAAAACGGTAACCGACTGGGATGCATCGCCGTGGTCGAGCAGAACAACAACCAGGCGCAACTTCGCTGGCTGCTGGTGGAGCCGCTGACCCGGGGGCTCGGCGTGGGCCGCAAGCTGGTGGAGACGCTCGTTACCTTCTGCCGAGAGCAGAACTACGAATCCATCTTTCTCTGGACCATCGACTCCCTGGAACCGGCCCGCAAACTTTACCAGTCCTTCGGCTTCAAGCTGACCGAATCCATAGACGGCACCATGGGCGGCAAACCTTCCACCGAACAACGATGGGAGTTAATCTTCTGAAATAAATAACCATCATGCAAAGCGCGATGAACACAAATTTCTGAAAGAGGCTGGGGGAAGGGGAAACCGCTTGCAAGCGGTTTCCCCTTCCCCCCGAAAGCAATAAACCTACACCTCTTTAATTCCGGATCGTTTTACCGTATCGTGCCCGGATACCGACACAAAGAGGAGTCTTGAGATATGCAGCTTATTTCCAAGCAGATAGAAGGATACATGGAAAGCAGTTCCTGGATCCGCAAGATGTTCGAAGCGGGCATTGCCATGAAAAAGGAGTTCGGGGAGGACGCGGTGTGCGATTTCAGTCTCGGCAACCCGGACCTGCCGCCGCCCACAGCTCTGAAACAGGCCATGAAAGACATCGCTGAAGAGGCCGACAAGCCGTTCTTCCTCGGCTACATGCCCAACTTCGGCTACCCGGACGTCCGTGTCGCCCTGGCCGAACAGGTCGGCAAGGAACAGGGAGTGGAAGTTCCGGCCGACAGCCTGGTCATCACCTGCGGGGCCGCCGGAGCGCTGAACGCCTTTTTCCGCGCCGTGCTCGAACCGGGCGACGAGGTGCTCACCCCGGCCCCCTACTTTGTGGAATACGGATTCTACTGCCAGAACCACGGCGGCACGCTCGTTCCCGTCCCCAGCAAGCCCCTGACGTTCGAACTGGACTTGGACGGCATAGACGCGGCCATCACCGACAAGACCCGCGTGCTGCTGCTCAACTCGCCCAACAACCCTTCCGGTGCGGTCTATTCCCGAGACGAACTCACCGCCCTGGTCAAGATTCTCGAAAAGCACAATGAGGGACGCGAACGTCCCATTTTCATTCTTGCGGACGAGCCGTACCGTTTCCTGGCTTTCGACGGCGTGGAAGTACCCAGCCTGCTGGAACTCTACCCCTATTCCGTGGTCTGCTCCTCGTTCTCCAAGAACCTGAGCATGGCGGGCGAGCGCATCGGCTACGCCTGCATCAACCCGGACATGCCGAACAAGGCCCAACTTGTAGGCGCGATCATCCTGACCAACCGTATTCTCGGTTTCGTCAATGCCCCGGCCCTGGCCCAGAAGCTCATGACGCGCTGCCTGGGCAGCCAGGTGGACACCTCCATCTACGAGACGCGGCGCAACGCCATGGCCGAGGTGTTGGACAATGGCGGCTACAACTACACCATGCCCAAGGGCACCTTCTATTTCTTCCCGGAAGCGCCCGGCGGCGATGACGTGGCCTTCTGCGAGCTGCTGCAGGAGGAAAAGATCCTGGCCGTACCCGGACGCGGTTTCGGCTATCCCGGCTACTTCAGGCTGACCTTCTGCATCGGCGAAGATGTCATCCGCCGCTCCAGGGACGGCTTCAAGCGGGCCATGAAAAAGGCCAAGGTCTAGTTTAAATCAGAAGACGAAATGCAAGAGGGGGACCCTTTGAAAAGGGTCCCCCTCTTGCGCGCTTTCCTTCCAAATTTTCTTGCAAAAGGCCGGAAGCGACGATTTCGTGCGCGGTCAACGTTTCGCCCGGCAGCAGAAAACCGGCGCCAGCAGCGAAAACAGAGCCACCACGTTGGACAAATACTCGTTATTAACCATCTGCTTCACCCATATACCGAGCTTCCCCAGCGACTCTTATGCTTGCTCCCGAGTCGGATGTGAACTCCACAAACAAACGTGACGGGCAGCCCATGTCTTCTCCCTGTACAATCTCGAAACTTCTGCTTCCCTGCCAGCCAACATCCCGCAAATAACCAGCCAAAGCCGCAGCTGCCGCTCCTGTAGCCGGATCTTCATAGACGCCGCCGGGAGCAAAGGCGTTACGGGCATGAAAGAGCCCATGGGACTCCTGCCAAAGCAGACTGATTGTGGCCACATCCTCTTTCAACATCAGAACCCTGGTTCGCTCGAAGTCATACTTCATTTCTGCAAGGGTCTTGCGCTCTTTCAGAAAAATGATGAGATGTTTTGCACCCGCAAAAGCGAAGTGAATCGGGAACTTCGAATCAATGTCAGTCGCTGTAAATTGAAATTGTTGAATAATATCTTCAACATACTTTCGAGGCGCCGCTTTCGACCATGTTCCTGGAGACTGCAGCGCTGCTACAAATCCGCCATTCCCGGATTTCGTGACGTCAATACTTATTTCATCAGTGTTCAGAAAAAGCTTATACACTCCCTCGCCATAACGGTCGCCCAAAGCGGCTCCACAGGCAATCGTCGCATGCCCGCAAAAGGGAACTTCCATTTCCGGTGAAAAATAACGAATTCGCCAACCGTCCTGAAAGGACTTCAAAAAGGCTGTTTCGGAATAGCCCAGCTGCTTTGCAAGATTCAACATTGTCTTTTCATCTGGCATTTCATTACAAAAGACGACTCCGGCAGGGTTGCCGCCTTTATCACCATCCGCAAATGCTGCTATTTTAAGTATGTTCATAGGACCTCCAAAAATATTTACCCCCCTTGCCGGGGCTCCGTAACAGCGCCGCGAAAAATACGCTTCACAGGCAGACGGCTTCCAAACACCACCAGGAATACTCCCCCCAACAGGAGACAGGAAGCGGCGATTTCATGTACAGTCAACGTTTCTCCCAGCAGCAGGGAACCGGACCAGATGCCGAACGCCGGCACCAGCAACGAGAATGGGGCCACCACGTTGGGCGAGTATTCGCGGAACAGGTAGGCCCATGCGCCAAAGCCGAAAACCGTGCCCACTATGGCGATATAAAAAACAGCCCCGAATCCGGCCCAGGTCATGTCCGTGATAGCCTGCCACTGCCCCGTTTCCGCAAGCAATGAAGCACCGAGCATGGGCAGAGGCGGGATGAGGCTCATCCAAACGATAAGTGCCAACATGTCCACTTTACCGGCCTTTTTCATAAGAATATTGGAAATGCTCCAGAAGAACCCGGCGGCAATGACCATAAGCAACCCGAGAAAGCTGGGGCTGGTCGACATGTCGACCACGAGCAGTACCATGCCCCCGAATGCCACCAACACGCCTGTCCACTGCCAGAAAGTGGGCATATCCTTGAGGAAGGCCGAAGCCAGGATCAGGGTAAAAATCGCCTGGCACTGGAGTACAAGCGAGGAAAGTCCGGCGGGCATCCCCAAATCCATACCCACGAACAACAGGCTGAATGTCATGACACCGAGCGCCCCCCCGATGGCTATGATATACTTCCACGGGATATTGCCTCGTTTGATGAAAAAAACGGCAGGGAAGGCGGCCAAGGCAAATCGCAGGGCAACGAACAGAAAAGGCGGAAACGAACCGAGCCCCACTTTGATGACAACGAAAGTAGTGCCCCAAATGAAGGCGACAAGAGTAGCCAAGACAATATCACGAGATTTCATGTGGATCCTTTCAATGAAGTTGGCCGATTGCCAGGGAGAGCAAAACAGCCACCACAAACCAGAACAGGGTTTTCAGGGCGCCGTAAGCGCGTTCCGTACGCTTCTGGCTCGTGGTGTCTTCCATCTCCAACAGTGTTTCGATAATTCTGAACACGGTCATACGCACCTCCCGGCAATTGTTTTCCGAGCATGCCCCTCCTTTTAGGGCAAGGCTTCCTGCACAGTCCAATCGCAATACCCTAATCCAGGGTTCACCTATCTTGATTGCACAGAATTGCGGTCTGGGATAGAGGACAGAAATGGAACTGTATCAACTCAAGACATTCGTGGTGGTGGCGGATGAAGGCAACCTGACCCGCGCTGCAACGCGGTTGCACGCCAGCCAGCCTGCGGTGAGCGGACACATCAAGTCCCTGGAAGAGGAATTGGACCTAACCCTGTTCATCCGTACCTCCCGCGGCATGGAACTCACGCCCGCAGGTGAAAAGCTGCGCCGCAAGGCCCTGGCCGTGCTGAACGCGGCGGAGGATCTGGAAAACAGCGCCCGGGACATGCGTGACGAACTGGAAGGCGAACTGCACATCGGGCTGAACACGGACCCGGACTTCCTGCGCGTGACCGAGCTTGTGGCCGAGATGTCCGAACACCATCCCAGGCTCAAACTGCATCTTTCCCAAAGCAGCTCAGGCGCCATCCTGGACGACGTGAAAAACCGCACCTTGGATGCGGGTTTCGTCTTCTACGAAAACCCCTATGCCGAAGTGGTCACCACCCCGATCCACCGGACCCGACTTTGCGTGGTCGCCCCCAAGGCGATGGCCGAACATGCCTGTAATTGTACGCTTTCAGAGCTGGCCGAACTGCCATGGGTCTGGCCGGCAGGCCGCTGCTTCTACCGCAAGGTGCTGGAAGCGGAATTCACGGCCTTGGGCAAACGGCCAACGGACGTGATCCAGGCGGACGGCGAAGAGGTCATCCGCAAGTTGGTAAGCATGGGCAAGGGCATGTCGCTCATGCGCATTGACGAAGCCATCAAGGAAGCCGCCTGCGGTGTTCTGGTCATCTGCGATTTGGCTCTCGACCTGTATGTGGACCTCTTCTTTGCGCACGCGAAAAGCCGGGCCAAGGACCCGGCATTGAAAGCGCTCTCCGAAGCGGTGAAAAGATTGTGGGAAGTGGAAATAACGAACCGCCATGCAGCCTAGTAAACAAACGTCAAAGGCAACTCCGGCTCAAAGCTGTGCCGTTTTCCCGATTTGCCCTCATCAAAGGCGATGGTCGCCAAAGCCGAATTCCCTGAAACGAAAAACACCTCACCGCACTGTTCCAGACTGCGCGACACTGACGAGGGCCGTTCATTGCCGGGGTTGGCTATCTCCACGCGGGTGACGCGCTTCACCCCTGCGGGATGCTCGAAATCCGTCTTGTGCTCCGCATAGGATTCCGCCCCCCAAAACGGCAGAAAGAACGTCATGGGTTCATTGATGTTTTCCGAGTTCTCGCCGACCTTGATGGACAAATTTTCGGGCAGATAGCCGGGCTTGTAATCCCAACTCGGGAACGGACACACCGCCCTGCCGGTATCCAGCGGCCGCATGCAAATCCCGAAGGGAGAACGCTCAGCACGTTTAGTCCAGCGGTCCCAAAGTCTTGTCTTGCCGGGGACCGGACTCTGCGCCGCCTCGGAATCCTCCACCCAAAGCAGCTCAAGCATGGCGTTTTCGAAAAAGAAACGCCTGTTGGCCGTTCCCTGCCCGGGATGCGTGTTCGGCGCCCCCTCGGCAAGGCCGAAATCGATCAGGGCTTGGGCTTCGGGCGCTCCCTTGGAGCAGCAGATGAAGATATGATCCAGTTCAAACATGCTCAACTCCAGAAAACTATGACGTGAAATACATCTTGAGCCCGCTCATGATCATCTCCAGGGCGATGAACGAGACCACCACGGCTGTGAGCTTTTCCAGGCCGCGGGTAAAGGCCTTGCCGAAAGCCTTGAGAATCACCGAAGAGACCGACAACAGCGCAGCCCCGGCCGCCACGGAACAGGCGATGGCCACGAAAAGCATCACTCTGCCGTCGGCGGACAACTCCAGGTATTTGACCATGGCGAAGGTCATGCAGCCCGGCCCGGCCAGCATGGGAATGGCCAGGGGCGAGATGATGATGCTCTGCTGGCCACCCTTGTTGTCCGCCAGGGACTGACCGCCCATGATCATCATGAAGGCGATGTAGAGCAACAGCAGGCCGCCACCTACCTTGACCGCCTCGATGCTCACGGCAAAATAATGCATGAGCCCTTGCCCGAACAAGGCAAAAATGACCACAATGGTTCCGGCAACAATGGAGGCCAGCACGGCAGTGCGTACCCGCTCCCGGAACGAAAAATCCTGGGTCAGGCCGATGAACACCGGGATAGTGCCTATGAAATCCATGAGGATGAACAGCGGAATGAACAGGGAAAGAAAAGTACCCATACAATCTCCTTAAGCGATATTTTCAAACCCAAGTATATATCCCAATATCGCTCTCGGCCCAATTGAACTCTTTGAATTCCCTTTATCAGAAAATCCGAAGCACCACCCATATTACGTGAAGGGTGCAGCCCCCTTCTGTCAGAAAAATGGCCAAAGAAAAGGCACAGAAAAACTCCAGTTCCGCTGTGAACTGATCGTATACAATGGGCTGTTTCTTTGCAGCAATGAAATAGGTGGACACTGATCGACAAAAAGAAAAAAGGGGTTCCTTCCGCCAAAGGAACCCCTTTTCATTCGACGACTGCCAAAGGAGAGAGGAATCGAGAGGGAGCAGTCGTCGACCCGTTGGAAACCAATTATATCAGTTCTGTTGTTGCCTTATTGAAGCTGGCTGATGCCCACGGAAAGCATGAAGGCCATGCAGGTCCAGAGCAACACCTTGGCGGTTCCCAAGGTGCGGGTGACCAGCGTAGAACGGCCCTTGCAGTTGGCCCGGGCGGCTCCCAGGATGGTGCTGTCTTCGGGACTGAAAAGATCCATGAAAATTGCTTGTGCGCTCATTTTTCTTTCCTCCTTGCCGATTTTCGGCATTGGAATCGTTCGTTGAAAGGACTCTAGGCGGCATGCGTGCCAAAAATCCAATCGTTTTGTCGGATATGGACTTCAGAAATCCTGATTGCCTTCGATCTGCTTTGCGCATACTCTCCGCCCCATGGAACTGTACCACCTACGGACATTCATCGCTGTGGCCGAAGAAGGCCACCTGACCAACGCCGCCAAACGGCTGCACACGAGCCAGCCGTCAGTGAGCGCCCATATCAAGGCGCTGGAGGAGGAACTGGAGGTCAAGCTGTTCAGTCGTACCCCCAAAGGCATGATGCTCACCGAGGCCGGCGACATTCTCAAAAAACAGGCGGAGCTGGTGCTGAGTGCTCTGCACACCTTCACACAAAAGGCGAAAAAACTGCGAGAGGAGCTTTCCGGAGCGGTACGTATCGGTCTGAACACGGACTCGGAGTACCTGCGCCTCACAGAGTTGATCTCCATGGTTTCGGAATCGCATCCGGGCTTGGAATTGCACCTGAACCAGAACTCGTCAGGTAAAATCCTGGCCGACATCCGCAACGAAGACCTGGACGCGGGCTTCGTGTTCTACGACAACCCGTATACGGACATCAAAGCGCACCAGTTGCGGCGCTCACGGGTGCTCATCGTGGCCCCGGTGGAGTGGAAAGGCAGGGTCCAGGACGCCAGTTTCGAAGAATTGGCGCAACTTCCCTGGGTCTGGCCCGCGCGCTATTGTCCGCTGGGAACCCTGGTGGAAGACCACTTCGAATCCAAGGGATTCTGTCCGGCACGAACCATCATGGCGGACAGCGAGGACGTGATCCGCAGGCTGGTGGTAGGCGGCAAGGGATTGTCCATCATGCGCGAAGACGAAGCTGAGTTGCTCAGCAGGGAAGGCAAGGTCTACTGCTGGCCCAACGCGGACAATGAGATCGGCATGGACAGCTTTTTCGTTTACCACAGGGACCGCAAGGATGACCCGGTCATTCTTGCCTTGCTGGAGGCCGTGAAGAAGATCTGGAAAATATAGAAATTTCCGGCAGTGGAAAATATTTCAGCCCCGATCCGTTTTCCCGGGTCGGGGCTGAAATATAGGGGAGGTCACTGCAACACATAAGGAGTGCACAAGTCATGCGAAGCAGCCGCCTCCCCGGGTCAGTTCGGCGCGTATTTATGAAAGCCCCACGAACATTGCCGCAAGCGCCAGCAGCACGGGAAACGCACTGACGGCGGTTTTGCCGACCTTGGCGCGGGGACGCTTTTCCGCAGAGACGGAGCTGTGGTCGCCGGCATCCGGGGCGGAATCACGCTCCATTGCGAAAATCGCCAAGCGAGTATCAAAATCCATGCTGCTCACGGCACACCTCCGGCAAACTCATTTTCGCTGAATGCGTGAGCTTGTCCTAAAACCTTTGACTGCCTCAAATCCAATCGTTTTGCCCAATGAACGTGTTCGGTTTTTCTAATATTAAGGTTTTTTTTGCGCGAATGCATTTTTTATCCTCTTTTTCCAACTTTTTTCATGTAAAAACTCATTTCCCTGCAGGCCCTCATCAAGCTTGAAGCAGATATCCGAAAGCCAAGTTCGGAGTTGCAACAACTATGAATAGAGCTTAGTAACCCCGGATGGAACTCTATCAACTACGCACCTTTGTGGTCGTGGCCGAGGAAGGGCACCTGACAAGGGCTGCGGAACGACTTTTCGCCAGTCAGCCTACGGTCAGTTCACATATCAAGGCCTTGGAAAAGGAATTGGGCGTCCCCCTGTTCCTGCGCACCCCACGGGGCATGCGTCTGACCGAAACCGGTCGCAGACTGCGTGATCGGGCCGAAGAAATCCTCAAAGGCGCCGAAGATATGATCCGCGAGGCCCAGATGCTCAGCAAACAGCTGGTGGGCGACGTACGGCTCGGCCTGAACACGGACGCGGAGTTCCTGCAGGTGGTGCCGCTCATCGCCTCCCTCTCCGACATACACCCGGGCCTGAACCTCCAGTTCATCCAGAGTTCCAGCGGAACGATTCAGGAAGAACTCAGGGCCGGCACGTTGGACGGTGGCTTTATTTTCGGCAACCCGCGCAGCCGGGATATTGTCGCCGTGCCCCTGGCAGAAACCGTCTTTTATGCTGCCTATCCAGCAAGTTGGGAGAAAAAGGTGGGCAAGGCCTCCCTGGAGAAGTTGGCGGAAATGCCATGGATCCACACGGCCAAGGACTGCCCCTGTCAGTCTCTGCTGGACCGCCTGTTCGGCGCACACGGGCTCAAAATATCCAAAACAACCGAAGTGGACGGTGACGAGGTGACCAAGGTGTTGGTGGCCTCGGGAAAAGGCATGGCCTTGTTGCGCGAAGACGAAATTATCGCCGCAGGCCGCTCTGGGCATGGTGTTTATTACAGGGAATTGGACGGGCTGACCCTGAATCTGAATTTCGCCCACCTGCGGCGGCGTGAATCAGACCCGGTCATTCAGGCTGTGGTCCGTGTACTCCTCCGGGTCTGGAACCAAATCTCCAGCGCCTAGCTGACAAGAAAAGTCCGCAGGCTGACCCGTTGACCATCCAATCCCAGTTTTTTGCGCAGGGTCGACCGGTAATATTCCACGGTCTTGACGGACTTGCCGATGATGTCTGCGATCTCCTGGGACGTCTTCCCTTCCACGATAAGATGAGCGATGTGCTTTTCCCTTGAGGAGAGGGAAGGGTTGAGCCTGTATAGCTTCTGATCCAGCTCGGGCTTGTAGTTGAGGATGGTGGCCTCGATGGAATCCGCCAATTCCGCGGTCCTGTGGGTGGAATCTTCTCCCTTCAACGCTTTCAGGTACGGGGCAATGCTCTCGGACACCCGCTCATAGGCCATATTCTCCGAAGTTTTGCGCTCCGACATGACTCCTTTCAGTAATTGCTGCAGTTGCCGGTTGCTTTCGGAAAGCCGTTCCAGGTTGGACTCCAGCTCCCGGTTCTGGGCTATGACGTCCCTGAGCAGAGCTCTCTTGTCGGTCAGATCGTGTGCGACTATCGCCGCTCCCAGGACCTCGCCTGCCACGATGTGCGGAAAGTAACGCACATCGACGTACCGCTCTCCCACTTCGGGCAGTATCATCCAGCCTTCAGAGGCCGCCATGCGGCCGGCAAAGCAGTCATCAAGGTTGGGCTTGAAAGCGTTTTCAAAAACGTCCTGTCCCATGACCTCTCCAATATGTTCTCCCAGACAAGAGCTCAACGACTTATTGAAAAAACGGGAATAGGACTCATTGATGTATCTGAAGGTGTAGCCACGGTCCACGTAAGCGATGAGCGCCTTGACCGCGTCCATAACCGAAAAGCAGAATTCACCGAGAGCCACATCGCATCGTTCGTGCAAACGTTCATTATCCGGCAAGCTGTGCATGTATTTCCCCACATGAAATCGATAGATTGGCAATCTATACCGAAAGTAGGAGCACTATTAAAGCCCACAATCACAATATTTTATAATTACTAATCTTCCTAGCAAAAGATTAGTGGGAGTTCAGGTTCTTTCCAAGCCGGCTTTCACGTATATGTTCATGTACCCCTGTGGATAAATCCTACCAACCCACCGGGGTACACAGTGTATTGCTGTGCGGAGCCGCCACCATACGAATTCGCCCTCATACGCGTGGCGGCTCCGCGCCCCTTTCATCATGCCAGCCTTGAAAATTCGCCCATTTTCCAATACACACGTGACAACCAAACACAAAGGGGACTTGTGATGAAAATTCTGGTTGTCGGATCGGGCGGCCGCGAGCATGCATTATGCTGGAAGCTCAGCCAGAGCCCGAAAGTGGAAACGATTCTCTGCGCGCCCGGAAACGGGGGAACCGCTCAGATGGGGACCAATATTCCCATCAAGGACGACGATATTCCTGCCTTGGTCGCCTACGCCAAGCAAGAGTCCGTTGACTTGGTGGTGGCCGGTCCCGAGCTGCCGCTGGTTCTCGGCCTGGAAAACGCCTTGATCAAGGAGGGCATTCCCTGCTTCGGCCCCAGCGCATTCGCCGCCAACCTGGAAGGCTCCAAGGCATTCTCCAAGAATGTCATGCATGAAGCGGGCGTACCCACCGCAGACTTCCGTGTCTTCGACGAATTCGAAAACGCCCGGGCCTTCATCGAGGAAAAAGGCGCCCCCATCGTGGTCAAGGCCGACGGCCTGGCAGCGGGTAAGGGCGTGGTGGTGGCCAAGACCAAAGAAGAGGCCATCGAGGCCGTGGAAGAAATGATGGTCAAAAAGGCCTTTAACTCCGCGGGAGATCGCGTGGTCATCGAGGAGGCGCTGTCTGGAGAGGAGGCTTCCTTCCTGGCTTTCTGCGACGGGGAGAATTATGCCCTGCTGCCCTCAAGCCAGGACCACAAGGCCGTGGGTGAGGGCGACACCGGCCCCAACACCGGTGGCATGGGCGCTTACAGCCCGGCTCCCATCCTGCCGGAATCGCAGTATGAGGAAACCGCCGAACTGGTCATCCGCCCCATCCTCAAGCTCCTGGCCTCCAAAGGAGAGCCCTTCAAAGGCATCCTCTATGCGGGCCTCATGTACACAAAGAACGGCCCGAGCGTCCTGGAATACAACGTACGTTTCGGGGACCCGGAATGCCAACCCCTGCTCATGCGGCTGGAGTCCGATTTGGTGGACATCATGCTCGCCTGCATTGAGGGCCGCTTGAACGAAGTCGAAGTGAAAGTCAGGTCCGAAACAGCCTGTGGAGTGGTCATGGCCGCTGACGGTTACCCCGGAGCCTACCCCAAGGGGATGGAAATCACCGGCCTTGAAGATGCGGACGCCATGAACGGGGTCAAGGCATTCCAGGCGGGAACCAAGCTCGTGGACGGAAAGATCGTTACATCCGGCGGACGAGTGCTTTGCGTCACGGCCCTGGGCAAGAACCTGGCCGAGGCTCGGGAAAAAGCCTATCAGGCTGTGGACAAGATCCACTTTGACAAGAGTTATTTCCGCCGAGACATCGGCAATAAGGGTCTCAATCGCTAACAACGGGCCGCGCGGAAGCGCGGCCTTTTTATTTAGGGAGTTAAGTTATGCCGCAAGTAGCCATTTTCATGGGTTCCATCTCTGACGAAGAGAAGATGCGTCCCTGCGCCGATCTGCTCGGCGAACTGGGGATCGAGTATCTGTTCACCGTAAGCTCCGCGCACCGTACCCCAGAGCGCACCGCCAAACTTGTAACCGAACTCGAGGCCGACGGATGTCAGGTGTTCATATGCGCCGCAGGCCTGGCCGCACATCTGGCCGGAGCCGTCGCCGCCAAAACCACCAAACCTGTTCTTGGCGTGCCTCTGACCGCCTCCCCGTTGGGCGGCATGGACGCAATGCTGGCCACCGTGCAAATGCCTCCGGGATTCCCGGTGGGGACCCTGGCGCTGGACAAGGTGGGCGCCAAAAACGCCGCATGGCTGGCCGCACAGATCCTGGCCCTGCATGACAACGAACTGGCCGCAAAAATCAAGGCTGCCCGAGACGGATTCAAGGAATCCGTCGAAAAAGCCGCAGCAAGTCTGTAATTGGAAATAAACGGGGAGGAAACCTTTTGAAAAAGGTTTCCTCCCCGTTCCCCCTCCAAAACTTTTCAGCGAAAACGCCCGGCGGCTCAGCGAGCCGCCGGGCGTTTTGATTATATTTCTTGAATGTCCCTATTCCGATGGATTCGACCAGAGTGGAGCGAAAGGCAACGACGCCCAGACACTCTGGGTTTGCAAAGGGATTTATCCCCTTTGCCCGCCGGAGGCAAACGTCTCTATTTTTCGCCTACATGTATCTTGAACGCTTCAACCGTATTGACCATGAGCTGGGCAATGGTCATGGGGCCGACACCGCCCGGGACCGGAGTGATGGCATGGGCCTTTGCCTTCACCGACTCGAAATCCACATCGCCGCAGAGCCCTTCGTCGGTGCGGTTGATGCCCACGTCGACCACTACAGCTCCCTCCTTGACCATGTCGCCGGTAACGAACTTGGGCAGACCCACGGCAGCAAAGATAAAATCGGCTTCACGGCACTCTGCGGCCAGATCCGCAGTGCGTGAGTGACACAGAGTCACGGTGGCGTTGGCGCAGGGGCCGGACTGGGAAAGCATCATGGCCAGCGGCTTGCCCACGATGTTGGAACGGCCGATGACCACGGCCTTCTTGCAGGCCGGGTCCAAATCATAACGCTTAAGCAGGTTGATGACCCCGGCCGGCGTGCATGGGCGAAAACCGGGCAGCCCCAGGCTCAGTTTACCCACGTTCACGGGATGGAAACCGTCAACATCCTTGTCCGGATCTATGAGGTCCAGGCACTTCTGGCTGTCCAGCCCTTTAGGCAGTGGCAATTGCATGAGGATGCCGTCCACCTTCACGTCGCGGTTCAATTCCTGAATAAGGCCTTCCAGTTCGTGCTGGGTGGCGCTGGAAATCTTATGTGGAATGGATTCGATGCCGCAGTCTTCGCAAGCACGTTCCTTGTTGCGGACGTAAACCTGGGAAGCCGGGTCGTCGCCCACGAGGATCACCGCCAAGCCGGGCTTGCGGCCGTATTTTTCGGACAGGACATCCACTTCCTGCCGCAGTTCCTCGCGGACCTGTCTGGCTGTTTCCTTGCCGTCGAGAAGAATCATCTATGCATCCCCCAAGCTATATGTTTACCGAAGTGAGGGCCGATTAACCGCGAATCCCCGTAGCGTCAAGTAATTGCTTAGCACCCTACAGGTTTCCTTTGTCAAATGCGAGGTACCTGCTACCATGCCGGAACCATGGAGGAGATCATGAGAAAAACGCTCTTGCTCCTGTGTTGCGCCCTACTCGCTGCAGCCTGCGCCAAAACCGCTTCCGGCCCGGACATGGATTCGATCCTGGACCGCGAATGGCGGCTTGGATACCACGGCGACAAGCCGGTTATCGACGACAGCACCGTGACCGTGATTTTCAAGAAAGGAGGGAGCCTGAGCGGATCCGCCGGATGCAACAGCTACTCCGGATCTTGGGAAATGAAGGACGGCATGCTCAGGATGGGACCGTTCAACTCCACCACAGTGCTGTGCCCCGACACGCTTATGAAACAGGAAAAACGCTTTTTGCAACACATGCAGCGAGCAACGCATATGGACCTGGACAACACCGGCGCTCTTCTCATCTTTGTGAAAGGCGAGACCAAACCGATGCTTTTTCGGCAGTAGGACAAGGACTCCCGGTTCTTCCTTTCATGCATTTGGCAGGGGTTGCCTTTCCCCAATATCAAGCAAAAAGGGCTGCTCCATAAGAGCAGCCCTTTTTCATCTCAATAAAGTCAATTCCTAGTCTTCACCAAACCAGCTTTCGGAAAGGATAGGACCGTAGTAGATGCCGTCTTCGGCCAGGTCTTCCTCAATGCGCAGGAGCTGATTGTACTTTGCCAGCCTGTCGGAACGGCACAGGGAACCGGTCTTGATCTGGCCTGCGTTGACTGCGACGGCCAAGTCCGCGATGAAGTTGTCTTCGGTTTCACCGGAACGGTGGGAAACCACGTTGGTGTACCCGGCGTTTTTAGCCAGTTCGATGGTGTCCAGGGTCTCGGTCAGGGTGCCGATCTGGTTCAGCTTGATCAGAATGGAGTTGGCGCATCCCTTTTCAATGCCCTCGGCCAGAATGTCCGGATTGGTCACGAACACGTCGTCACCCACAAGCTGGATGCGCTCGCCGAGTTTCTCGGTCTGATTCGCCCAGCCTTCCCAGTCTCCTTCCGCCAGACCGTCTTCAATGGAAACCAGCGGGAACTTGGAACACATCTCCGCGTAGTAGTCGGTCAGTTCGGCATGAGAGAATTCACGGCCTTCACCGGTAAAAACGTACTTACCACCCTTGTAGAACTCAGAGGCGGCGGCGTCGATGGCCAGTGCGATTTCCCTGCCCGGCTCATAACCGGCTTCCTGAATGGCCTTCATGATGTACTGAAAGGCTTCCTCGTGGGACTTCAGGTTCGGTGCGAACCCACCTTCGTCGCCCACGGAAGTGACATGACCGTCCTTGTCCAGGATCTTTTTCAGGACATGGAAGGTTTCAGCGCCCATGCGCAGGGCCTCGGCAAAGGTCTCGGCGCCCAGAGGCATGATCATGAATTCCTGGATGTCCAGGTTGTTGGGTGCGTGTTCGCCGCCGTTGATGATGTTCATGAGCGGCACGGGCAGCAACTTGGCATTGACGCCGCCCAGGTACTGGTACAGCGGCAGGCCCAGGAAGGCGGCCCCGGCGCGGGCAGCGGCCATGGACACGCCCAAAAGGGCGTTGGCGCCCAGGCGTTCCTTATTATCGGTGCCGTCCAGGTCGATCATGGCGTTATCCAGGGAAACCTGGCGCAGGGCGTCCATGCCGATCACCGCGCCGGCGATCTCGTTACGCACGTTTTCAACGGCGGTCAGAACGCCTTTTCCGCCATAACGATTCTGCTTGTCACGCAGTTCCAATGCTTCGCGGGTACCGGTGGAAGCGCCGGAGGGGACTGCAGCGCGCCCCACAGCACCGGATTCCAAGACAACTTCAACTTCTACAGTGGGGTTGCCGCGGGAATCCAGAATTTCGCGGGCCCATACGCCTGAAATAATGCTCATGATCTTCTCCTTTTATTCATGAGTGGAATGTAAACAGCTTTGGGGTGCCTCTGGAACTGTATAAGAAAAACCGTGTTACTACAAACACGCCTCGTTACTTTTTTCAATAAAAATAATCTAGCTCCGCCTGCGGAAATACAGAATGCCTCCGGTCACCACCAGAGCAGCGGCAATACCGGCCAGCATGGTGGTGGTTCTGTCCAGCCCCGCCCAAAAAGAGTCCCGACCCAACTCACGCAGCCGGTAGGCAACCCCCTGGTCCAGGTCCACGTTTTTGAGCGCAATGTTGGTGGTCACCATGGTTTCGGTATCCTTGAATCCGCAATACATGGTGAATTCCAGCATGCCTTTTTCCGTATAGTAGACGTATTTGTTGGCCAGTACCCGATGGTCCGGGTCCGTCCCCTTTTCAATGGAATAAGAAAACAAGGCCTTGCAGGGGTAAAAATTCTGCACGGCAAGAACCGGTTTCAATTCATGGGCCAGACCGTTCATGGTGGATTGGATGGCAATCTTGTTCAGACCGGTCATATCCTCATGCTTCACCTTGCCCGTTTCCACACTGCGCACAAGGATGAACGGCATGGAATCGCCCAGCTTCCCTTGTCCCCAATAGGCAGCACTGAACTCTTCCCCGTCAAACACAAACACTTCTTCCCTGTGGCTGGGCCAGTCGCCCGGAACAGAGAATGAAAAACCGAGCTTTTCGTTACGGATGAGGGTGTTGTCGGCAGCGGCATTGACGCCCGTAGGAAAGGCTACCGTAAAAAACAGAATATAGAAGAAAAAACGCATGAAAATCCTTACGGAAAACAGGTTGGGAGAACTCGGGACGAGCGCCCCGGAAACTGTGAGCCGGATCGGGTGGTAAAACGTTTCGCAGCCCATTGCAAGCTTGTGCAGGCCAAACAAAACGGCGCCCCCGCACACGGGAGCGCCGCGCTACAGACGAAAAAACAGACTACTTATAGTAGCCGTACCACAATCCTTCCATGAGCAGATCCGGCCGTACTTCACCTATCGCCGGACAATGTTCGGCAATCTCGCCCGCAAGCCCTCCCGTAGCCACCACAAGCGGCGGGTCGTCATCCATCTGATCGGCCAAACGGTGGCACAGACCTTCCACCATGTCGGCAAAGCCATAGACCAACCCCTGGTTAAGGCACTCCGAGGTGGACCGGCCCCAGCGAAATTCATCATACGGCAACTTCAGGCTCACGGGCGGCAACTTGGCGGTCCCACCGGCCAGTGCGGCGGCGGAGGAACGTATGCCCGGACAGATGAGACCGCCTTTAAAGGCGTTCCCCACCACACAGGCCAGAGTGGTGGCCGTGCCGAAATCCACGATGATCAAATTATTGCAGTCGAATGCTTCCCGGGCCGCATAGGCGGTTACCAGAATGTCGGCGCCCACCTGGGAAGGCATGAAGTATTCGTTTTCTATGGGAATAGCCAGGTCATCGGGTACGAACAGGGCCTCCGACTCCAGGAAACGCCTGGACATACGGCCCAGCAAAGGGTCCAAAGGCGGCACCACCGACGAAATGACGCAGGCCTCCACCTCGGAAGGACTTACGCTCTCTCTCGACAAAATGCTTTCCACCTTGATGCCCCAGTCGTCAGCCGTATTGGCAGGCCGAGTGGGAAGGGTATAGCTTTCTCCAAGGCCGCGCTCGTCGGCCAGGCAGATCTTGGTATTGGTGTTTCCCACATCAAAAAGCAGTACGGTACTCACGAAAAACTCCTTCAGTATCTTCTCCCCACCTTGTACGCGCTTTCCTCCGGAAGGCAAGCGGTGCCTGAGTGGACAAAAGTGAATTACCATTGAAAGAAGCGGCCTTTTTCCTCTATGTAATACCATACGAGGAGGAATGAGTATGAATCCCGCTTCCCTGATCCCTGCGGTCACGCCTATCCCCGTGCACTGGGCCATCATCGATGTCCTGCTGGTGCTGACCTTCACGGTCCACATTCTACTCATGAACGCGGTCTTCGGAGGCGGCGTCATCGCCTTGGTCAATTCCGTAGGCGCGGGCGAACCCGTGGCACGAAGCCTCTCCCGAAAACTGCCCACGGTCCTGGCCCTGACCATCAACTTCGGAGTGGCCCCCCTGCTCTTTCTGCAGACCAATTACGGTGTCTTCGACTATGCCGGCTCCGTGCTCATGGGAGGCTGGTGGCTGGCGGTCATCCCCTTACTGCTGCCGGCATACTACGGGCTGTATGTTTACGACTTTCGATACAGCGACATGCGCGGCGGCAGACCCGCCATTCTGACCCTGGCCCTGGCCTTCATGTTTTTCATTGCCTTCATGTTTTCAAACAACATGACCATCATGCTCCGACCAGAAGTCTGGCTGGAATATTTCACCAACAACCACGGCATCGTCCTCAACCTGGGGGATCCGGCCCTGTACCCGCGCTTTCTGCACTTCATGACGGGGGCCCTGGCGGTGGGCGGCATGTTCGTCGCCTTGCTCGGGCGCTGGCACAAGCAGGAACATTATGTGAAAACAGGCCTGAGGTGGGTCGTTCGGGCCACTGTCTTCAACATTCTCCTGGGACTCTGGTTCCTCATGTCCCTGCCCCGAGAAATCATGCTCCAATTCATGGGCGGCAGTCCCTGGGCCACCCTCAGTCTGGCCGTCTCCATCTGCGGAGCAGGCGCCATACTCCACTTCGGAATCAAGGGGGCCCTGATTCCGTCCACGTTGGCATCTGTCTTCACAGTGCTGTTCATGGCGGTCACCCGCCATTTTGTGCGCATGTTCTACCTTTCGCCCTATTTCTCGGTGTCGGATGTGCCCAGCACCGGACAATATTCCCCCATGCTCATGTTCATCGCATCCCTGTGCGTCGTCCTCGCCCTCGCCGCCTGGATGATCAAACTGTACGTCAAGGCAGAAGGGAGGTCCTAGCCATGGAATATCCCATCTGGCTACTCTCGGCCACCGGAGGTGGCTTCTGGGTCGCCGTCATTTCCATCCTGCACGTCTACGTGGCCCAGTTCGCCGTTGGCGGAGGTTTGTTTCTGGTACTCACCGAACATGCGGCTCACCGCCGAAAGTCAGATGAGCTGCTGGAGTATGTAAAAAAACACTCCAAATTCTTCCTGCTGCTGACCATGGTTTTCGGCGCAGTCACAGGCGTGGGTATCTGGTTCTCCATCGCCCTCAGCGCCCCCCAGGCCACCATCGAACTCATCCACAACTTCCTCTTCGCCTGGGCCACGGAATGGACCTTCTTCCTCGGCGAAATCATCGCCCTGCTGGTCTATTTCTATGGCTGGAAACGGCTGACCAGCGTCCAACACCTGACAGTGGGCTGGATCTACTTCGCATTCGGCTGGCTTTCACTCTTCATGATCAACGGCATCCTGGCCTTCATGCTCACTCCGGGAGACTGGCTGGAGACCAGAAACTTTTGGGACGGCTTCTTCAACCCCACCTTCTGGCCGCAACTCTGGTTCCGCACCTTCATCTGCCTGATGCTGGCCGGGCTGTTCGGATTCGTCACGGCCACCCGCATCACGGATCAGGACACGCGCGCCGACCAGTTGCGCACCTGTTCGCTCTGGACCCTGGCCGGCGTGGTGCTTATGTTCGCCAGCGGTTACTGGTATTTCCACGCCCTGCCCCCGCCCCAATTCCAACTCATCGCGGAGAAGTCAGGCCGGGCTGGCTACTTTATGCAATTATTCTGGATTTTCGGCCCCACGGTGCTCATCGGGGGGCTGCTCCTCGGACTCCGAATGCCGCGCACGGTCTCCTTCCCGCTGGCCTTGATGGTGCTGGCCATGGGCCTCGGCCTGACCGGCTCCTTCGAATTCATGCGTGAAGCTGGACGCAAGCCGTACCTCATCTGGGACCACATCTATTCCAATTCCATCCTCAAGGACCAGGCCCCGGTCATCAACAACAAAGGCATCCTCAAGGCCGCCAGGTGGGTGGCGCCGGAATTGCGCGGACTCTCCAGCAAGAACCGGCTCAAAGCCGGGGAATGGATCTACCAACTCCAATGTTCCTCCTGCCACAGCATGAACGGCCCCATCAACGACATCATGCAGCGCACCGCCAAATTCACAACGACCGGAATGGACGCCTTCCTGTCCGGCATGGGACGACTCAATCCCTATATGCCTCCGTTCATGGGTTCGACCAATGAGCGCCACGCCCTGGCCGCCTATCTGACCCAGGTATTGCACGGGCGTACCGACGAAACCAAAACGACAACAATCACCGAACGTACCCTGAAAATTCCACCATTTGACGCAAAGAACAGCCAATATATCCTGCTTGCCTGGGCTCGTCAGGGACTGCGGTTTGTCTCCGACACCAAATACTGGACCCTGCAGCCGCCAGAAAGCACTCTGCGCGCCCAACTCTTCAGACGGGAAGCCCTGCCCGAACCAGTCGTCGAAGATGTAAAAATCACCTTTGCCGTGCTGGACGCCCAGCCTCCCGAAGGCTTGAGCGGGACATTGACCTACAATGAGTTTGGTTACTTTGAGGCCGTAAACATCCCGGTCACGCCTTACGAGGCGGACGACAACTACAATCCCGTACCCGTTTTCCAGGTCACGGCCCGCAACGCTGAATCAGGTGAAAAACTTGCCGAAACCAAGACGGTGCTTCCGGCCAGCACAAGAATGGGCTGCATGAACTGTCATGGAGCAGAGTGGAAGGACAGCAAAAACCAGGCAGGCATCTCGCAGGTGGTGGCAGGAGATGTGCTCATGGTGCACGACCGTCGCAGCGGCACCAGGCTCACCAAGGAAGCGGAAAAGGGCAAGTCCATAGACTGCCGCTCCTGTCACGCCGCCAAGCACGGGCACGGCGATCCCGAGGCTCTAAACCTTTCGGCCGCCATGCACGGATTCCACGCAGGGTACCTCAAGAACCGTGAATCCGACGCCTGCGCCATGTGCCACCCCGACACCCTGCAACGCGACCCGCACATGACGGCGGACATCACCTGCGTCAACTGTCATGGCGTGATGGAAAACCATGCCCTGTCACTGCTCAAGGCCGAAGAGCAGGCAGGCAAAAAAAATGCGGCCAGAGCCATGGCATTCATTGCACCACGCGACCTGACTTTGGCCGAAGTAAAGCCGCGCGCACCTTGGGAACAGGAGCCGGACTGCCTGACCTGCCATGAAGACTTCGCAGCGCCCGTATCCGATACGGCCGCCAATGTCTGGATTCTGTCCCCGGAGCAGCTCTATGCTGAGCGCAAGGGAGATCTGGACGCGGTCATGTGCGCCGCCTGCCACGGCAGCCCGCACGCAACCTACCCTGCCATGGAAAGCCCTTATGGTGCCGATCGGGACAACATCCAGCCGGTCCAGTACACGGGCGCCCCCCAAACCATCGGTGCGCAGGGGTCCTGTACAGTCTGCCATATCGAAGAGATGGAAGACGCAGCCCACCACCCGGACATGGGATTGGAAGAATAAAAATTGGTGGAGTGGGAAATACCTTAACGATATTTCCCTTCGCTCCCCATCCGGAAGCTATAAACAAAAACGCCCTGCAGCCTGCAAGCTGCAGGGCGTTTTGCACAGAATGTTATAAAACGTTCCTTTGACTGGACTCCGCTCACACCGGGAGACACAGTACCATAAGTCCTTTTCCCTGAGCCAAGGAGAAATTCATGAAAACATTTTTCGCTTTTTCGCTGTACCTGCTGTCGACAATACCGGTTCTGGCTGGCCCGCCTTCCCCCGACTGTTGTACGCCCGAGTACAACCAGACCGTGCTGACCAGCTACCGCACCCTCATGGTTCAGAGCTCGGTTTATGAATCCCCTCCACCCGCGGGCAAGGGTATCCGGCTGGGCATCTATCAGGCCCAGGCCGACTACGGCCCTGAAGCCAGCGCCAAAAACATGGACCGGCTGGAGATGGTGGCCCGCAAGGCCCAAAAGCACGGTATCCAGTTACTGGCCTTCCCCGAACTTTACGTGCCGGGTTACACCCTGAGTCCGGAGGAAGCCAAGAACACGGCAGAATTCAGGGACGGCCCAAGCATCACCCGGGCGCGCAAGCTGGCCAAGGAACTGAACATGGCCATGCTCGTGCCTTATGCGGAAAAGGCCATGGTCAAGTCCGAAATGCTCTATTTCGACTCCATTGCCGTGATCAACGAAAAGGGCGAGCTGGTGACCAGCTATCGTAAGACCCATCTTTACGGACAACAGGAGCGCGACAACTGGTCCTTCGGCTCCAAGCCGCCGCCCGTGTTCAAAGCTTTCGGATTCCCGGTGGGCGTGCTCAACTGCTATGAAAACGAATTCCCCGAACTCTCCCGCATGCTGGCCCTCAAGGGAGCCAAACTCATTGTCGGCCCCACTGCCGCGGATTGCTACTATACGCTTCCCAACGGCATGCGCAGTGCCGTGCCCTATCCGGATATTTCCACAATGCTGCTGCCCGCCTTTGCCTATGCCAACAACGTGTTCTTCGCCTACGCCAACCGAGCCGGGTATGAAAAACGCGGCGGCGACGAATGGCATTACCGGGGCAACAGCATCATCATCGGCCCGCACGGCGACGTGATACAGGCAGCCGGGCACCAGCAGGACACCCTACTCGTGGCGGACTGCATTCCAGAATATTACGGTATGACCCACCCCGCGCCCAAGTACAATTATCTCAAGGACCGCAGGCCCGGCATGTACGGCCCGCTGGTGGCGCCCAAGGCCGCCTTCATGCCCGGTGGATGGACTTACCCCACGTTCAGGGACGGCAGGGAAATGGGCCGTCAGTGACAATATTTTAAAATCTGGGATGCAAAGGGATAACTCTTTCCCAAACCCTTTAATGCAAACGCCCGGCAGCTTGAAAGCCGCCGGGCGTTTTGAACATTTACACTCAAATTCTATCAGGGCGAAGTCTTGATCCCTGCCAACGCGGATCCGTTGGTGAACAAAGCAAACCGCATGACGGACGGCCACGGCAGAATTGCTGTCGGAGGCTCCCTTCAGCCAAGTTCAAAAGAAGTGACTCCGAAAATTTTTCCAAGATCAATAGCCGGTTCACCTTTGGTATACATGCGCACGGTCACGAAAACCTCCTCCATGCCATAGCGCTTGGGCAAGGCCTGAGCCGCTTTGTTCGGTTCAATGACATCCAGAAACACGGGCTGATCATCCACCGAGGCGCACAGGGCCCGGAACAGCGTGTCGGCCACAGCCTCGTCATCAGCAAACAGCGGGCCGATTTTGTAGCCCATGCCACAAGGACGGATGACACCGAATCCCTTGAATTCATCGTCTTCCATGACGCCATAGGAATGCACAGAAGGCGCATGCAGCCAAGCATGCATGAACTCGGACCGGGATGCGGGAAAGCACAGGGCGTCGTAGGCCAGCACCCGATCAAAAGGGACCGTGGACAGCGAAACAACTCCGTCCGGCATATCACCGCCTCCAACGCTCTGATAACGGGCGCTGCGGTAATACGTGCTGAACCCGGCCTTCTTATAGGTAGCCTCCTGTTCGGTCACCGCGTCCAGGCCCACATTGCAGCCGCCCAAATGACGCATGGCGTGCCGCCAAATCTGCCAGCCGTACCCCTTGTGCCGAGCTTCCGGCGTCACGATGTATAATCCGACAAAGCCGAAATCGTCGCTGTAGCGCACAGCGGAAATGGTGGCCACGGGCTTGCCGTTCTGCTCGCTGATGGAAAAGCCATGCCTGTCGGCAACATGAAAACATCCGGCATCACTCAGACCGGGATTCCACCCTTCGTCAGCAGCCAGCTTGATTGCAAAGTCAACATCCTCGCGAGTCATGGTCCTGATGCCGGGATCACACATGTGTTACTCCTTGTCGGAATCGATTTTCAAAGATGACCCCGGCTTGATGTATACATCCTGCTGCGGGAACGGGAACTCGATGCCGTTGGCATGGAAGGCGTCCCAGACATTCAGAAGCACTTCGCTACGCACATTGACCACCCCCCGATCGGAATCCTTGATCCAGATGCGGATCTGGAGATCCACGCTGGAATCGCCGAACCCCACCAGACGTGCCGCCGGCTTGGGTTTCTTGAGCACTCGAGGGACTACGGCGGCGCACTCCTCCATGAGCTGCATGGCCTTACGCACGTCCGAATCATAAGCGATTCCCACGGGGATTTTGAGCCGCACATTGCTGTCGCTGTACGTCCAGTTGACCACCTCATTGGTGATAAGCTGCTCGTTGGGAATCAGATATTCCTTGCCGTCGCGAGTCAGCACCGAGGCATAGCGCGCATGCAGCGAACGAATTGTTCCGTAAACCCCGCCAATTTCGATGGTATCGCCTGGCTTGATGGACCGGTCCATGAGTAGAATGACTCCGGAAACGAGGTTGGAAAAAATCTTCTGCAACCCGAAGCCGATGCCAACGCCGACAGCCCCGCTGAGTACGGCCAGGCTGGTAAGGTCGATGCCCATGCCGCTGATGGCGATGAGGAAGGCCGCCGTGAACAGGGAGAAACGCACCACCTTGGTGAATAACACTTGCAGGGAGGGTGAGAACTGCTGCGACTGCCGAACGCGCTGCTCGAAAAAACGAGTGGTGATGGATGCGGCTTGCAGGAGCACCACGGCCATGAGCACACCCTTGATGACCATGAGCAGGGAAATGCGTGAACCGCCCACGGTAAGCCCCACGGCATCCAGCGAGTCCGTGAACACGGTCAGCAACCCCACGATGTGCAGGGCAGCCGCGGCCCAGATGACCAAGGAAAAGACCCGCGCCCAGAAGCGGCTGGGCATAAGCCCCGAAAGCAGACGGATGACTGTCCAGGCGATCAGAAGCTGGGTGATGATGTTCAGCAAGGCGGCCGGGCGGTCAAGTCCCTGGAGAATGAGGACGCTGACGTGGATAAAGAGCGCGCAGAGAGCCGGGATGGTCACCCGAATAAAGGTATGCAGGACGCCGTACAGGAGATGGCTGCGTTCTCTCACCTCACCGGCGACGCGATGCAGGGCAGGCCGGACCGCCCGCCAAAGCAAAAAGGCCGCAACCGAGGCACACGCGGCCACAACCAGCTGCACAGCCGTATTCATGGTCAACACATGGGCCTGCACCCAAGTCAGGATATTATCCAGATACGCGAGAGCCTTCCGTGTCTCGACCATGCATGAACTCCCGTAAAATTAGACGGTATTGACCGCCAGATCCAGGACGACCCCGATAAACAAGGCCACCGATATGATGCCGTTAAGCGTGAAAAAGGCCAAATTGACACGGCTCATGTCCTCGGCAGAGATGAGCCGGTGTTCCCAAAGCAGGACCACGCCCACGGCTGCGGCCACAAGAAAATAGACTGCGCCCGTGCCTGCGGCCCATCCGGCCAGCAAAAAGAATATGGCCGTCACCAAATGGCTCAGGGTGGAGATACCCAGCGCCGCCTTCATCCCCAGCCGCGCCGGGATGGAATGCAGGCCGCGTCCGCGGTCGAAATGCCGGTCCTGGCAGGCATAGAGCAGGTCGAAACCGGCAACCCAGAAGGTGACTCCGAAAAAGAACAAAGCTGCGGGCAGAGTCAACACAGGGGCCACACTAAGCCATCCTGCCACAGGGGCCAAGCCAAGCACCGAACCGAGCACGAAATGGCACCACTTGGTGAACCGCTTGCAATAGCTGTAAAAGGCGGACCAGATAAGGGCCACGGGTGAAAGCGCCAGACAAAGCGGATTCATAAACGCGCACATGGCCACGAAAACCACGGCCGTGCCCGCCAGAAAGACCATGGTGAAACCGCGCGAAAGTTCCCCGGTCACCAGCGGTCGGTCCTGAGTGCGGGGGTTCTCCCTGTCGATGTCCAGATCGGCCAGCCGGTTGAAGGCCATGGCGAACGAACGGATGGCGACCATGGCAATGGTCAGCACCAACATGGGACCGAAGCCGGGCCAGCCTTTTGCGGCAAGAAACGCGCCGATGTAGGCGAAGGGCAGGGCAAAAACCGAGTGTTCGATCTTGACCATACGGCAGATAAGAACGAGGTCGCGCAAAATCCGGTTCATGATCTTTATCCTTTGATGCCGTCCAACAAGGCTTTGAAAACATGTTCCTTGCTCAGGTCCGAAGTATCGATGATTACGGCGTCGTCCGCTGGCCGCAGCGGAGCCACGGCACGGTTGCGATCCTGGTCATCGCGCTTGGCGATGGCCGCTTTGAGCTCCGAAAGATTCGCGGGTTTGCCCATTTCCTTGAGCTGGTCGAAACGCCGTTTGGCACGTACATCTACGGACGCATCCAGAAAAAACTTTCTTTCCGCATTGGGGAAGACCACAGTACCCATGTCACGGCCCTCGGCCACCAAAGGGTACATTGCACCAAGCTTGATTTGGGCCTCTTTGAGAAAGGCGCGTACGGGTGGCATCGTCGCCACGTTGGAGGCCCACATACCCACCTGCTCGGTACGGATCTCGTCGCCCACCATATAGCCGTTGAGGCTCAACCGGGTGTCCGAGCCACTTCCGGACAAGGCAAAATTGATCCAGCCCAACTCCTCCACCATACGGGGCGCCTCCCACTTCCAGGCGCCTTCGCCAAGGCGCCAGGCCGTGGAGCGGAACATGGCCCCGGTGTCCAGGTAGGCGATGCCCAAGGCATCCGCCAACTTCTTGGCCATGGTGCTCTTGCCCACTCCAGCAGGGCCGTCGATGGTCACGATCATGGGACTACTCACCGGCTAGCACCTCCGAAAGAATTTTGATGAACTGTTCGTTTTCCTTGTCCGTGCCCATGTTCACACGGATATGCTTGCCCAGGCCGAAGCTGGCCAGAGGACGAACAATGACACCACGTTTGAGTAACTCCTTGAACAGGCGCTGCGCCGGCATGGGCGGCTGAAACATGAGGAAGTTGGCCTGACTGGGCAGAACCTCGCAGCCGAGCCTGCTCAGTTCGGTGGCCAAGAACTCCCTGCCTCGCATGACCACTTCCAGGGTCGTGTTGTAAAAATCCTCGTCTGCCAGAGCTGCGATCCCGGCCTCCTCGGCAAGGGTGTTCACGGTGAAGGGAATGCGCGCTCTTTTCAGATACCCGGCGACACTGGCGGGCATGATACCGTAGCCGAGCCGCAGCCCGGCCAGGCCGTAGGCTTTGGAAAAGGTGCGCAGGACCACGAGATTGCTGAACTTGTCGAAGGCCTGCACCGGGGTATAAGACTCGGGCGGCCAGACAAAGTCGATGTACGCCTCGTCCACGACCAGCAGACAATTTTCCGGCAATACCCCCGCCAATACGGAAATATCCTCCACCGAGGCAGCCTGTCCGGTGGGATTGTCCGGACTGGTGATGAACACCAGGGCGGTGTTCTCGTCGGCGGCCTCGGCCAGCTTGTCCAGAGGAAGCTGATATCCTTCGTTACGCTCCACCTCGCGGTATTCAACGCCGCAAACCCTGGCCGTGAGCTTGTACATGCTGAAGCTGTGGTTGTAGCACAGGATGTTGTCCTGGCCAGGCCGGCATTTCACGCGGATCAACATGTCGATGATCTCGTCCGAGCCGTTGCCCACCACGATGTTCTCTTCAGGTACGTCGATCTGCCGGCTGATGGCCTTGGTCAACCGGGGACTGTGATTCTGGGGATAACGGAACACGCCCGAGGCATGGCGCTCGATAGTCTTCTGAACAATGGGAGAAGCCCCGAGAGGATTCTCGTTGCTGGCCAACTTGATGATGTTGGTCAGCCCGTATTTCTCCTTGATCTGCTCGATGGACAGACCGGGCTTGTACGGATCCAGTTCCAACACTTCCGGGCGCATGGTAAACTCGCGCATGGTATCCCCTTGTCGTTGATTGGCTGTTGAAAAGTCGCGTCCGCTTTTTGAACAGCTCTTGATGATTCCGCTCTGGTGGTTTCCGGCAGCCATCAAAAAAAGAACGGCCGGAGCCGTTCTTGTATAAGCTTTGCTTGAAGCCGTAAAGGCCGGGAACGTCATTCAGGACGTATGGTCAACACCGGGCATTTGGCAGCCTTGACCACCTTTTCGGCAACAGAACCGAAAAGAATACGGTCGATGCCTTTGCGACCATGAGTGCCCATAATGATCATGTCCGCCTTTTCCTCTTCGGCAATATCCAGGATCTCCTCGGCAGGATAGCCGGTGACCACCTTGCCGGTGGCATTGAGGTCCTTGAAATTTTCCGACACAAAAGCACTCATGGTGGTGTCGGCCCCTGAAACGATCTCGCCCACGAAGTTCTCGATGGAGCTGGGCGGCACATGAAAACCTACATACTGGCTGAGGGACGGCGCCACATAAACGCAAAGCACGCTTGCTCCGGAGCACTGGGCGATGGTCTTGGCGTAATCCGCTACGTGTGAACTGTAAGCCGAAAAATCGATAGCGCAAAGAATCTTCTTGATGTCAGCCATGGCTTTCCTCCTTGTCGGTAGCTGTATTCCCCTTTGTGCTTGCTCCAGCTTATATCCCTGTATGAAAACAGGGGGATTTCATCTTTATTATCTGCCAGACAGAGGTGTGATAGACAAGTCATTTCTGATGATTTACCGTATTAAGGAAGACTCTTCCCGGCAACTACGGCACATGGAACTTTTTGCCCACCGGGATTTTATAAAAAATATTAGCATATCAACCGGTTGACGACTGCGGAGAACTTGGCAAACTCTTTGCAGAGTTTAGGCAAACCGCAGGATGAGGAGTTGCTTATGAAGATCCGTCCTGACCAGATCGAGGGTGTTCGTCCAGAACAACAGAAGTCGACGAACAGGGTCAAGCAGCCTCAGCAGGCTTTCGGAGACCTGCTCAACGAAGAGGTGGAAAAGACGCAGCAGACCCAGCAGACGCAGGGACTGACGCCTCCCCCCGTCGTCAACCCACTCCTGCAGACCTTGGGCGCCGAAGCGGTGGAACAGGTCGGCGGAGACGAGCAGGCTGCCATCGGCCAGATGGAAGGCCTGCTGGATAAGTGGGACGACTATGCCGACAAGCTCAGTTCCTCGGGACTGAAAGAGGCATACAATGCGCTTGAGGATATTTCCGGCGAAGTGAGCCGGCTCAAGGAGCAGTATCCGGACATGGCCGAGAAAAACCCCGGCCTGAATGCGGTCGCCAATGAACTGGATGCCATGGCGACAGCCGAGAAGTTCAAGTTCAACCGCGGCGACTACGTCTAGCTTGCAGAGTTGCGACAGCCCACCCGGGTCACTTTGTTGTGGCCCGGGTAGCCTTCCTTCCGAAGCAGGTTCCCCGGCTCCGATAGCGCTATTGCGTAATTTGCCGACAAACATCTACACTGCATCAAGCAAGCTCAAGAAAGCTTAAGCAGCAAGGCAAGTCCGCCTTCCCCCAGCATCTCGGCGAGCCTTTCCGCAAGCTGCGCCCCCCTGCGCTCTCGTGCGGGCAATGAATCCCGATCCGTTTCCACGCCGACACCGGCCGCATATTCCTCAATCACGAGGCGGGCCGCGCCGCGGGTGTAGGACATCCCGAAAAAGAACAGCAAGCCATTGACAAACCGATGTAGGATCCAACGCAACAAGTTGGAGTCCAGGCAGGCCAATGCAACCTGGCGCACCGTTTCAAGGTCGGCCTGCTCACCCTCGGAGATCTCCACGGCAGTACGGTTGCGGTGCATGAGCATGACCGGGTAGACCAACAGCCCCCCGCCTCCAAGGGCCACCCAAAGAAAGGCTCCCCAGCCCCACAACTGCACATAAAACAAAAAGACAAAGGCCAGCAGGACGCCTACCGCCAGACTGAGCCCAAATGTCAGCCACGGCGACGGCGGTCCCCATATCTGCGGGTCCAGCTCAATGCCCGCATCTTCATCCTCCATGACCTCGTCCACCACACGGTCATAGAAATAGACCTGGTCCGGACCGAGCGGCAGCCGCTCATACCCGTACTGCCGCCGAAACCAGGAGCAAACCGCCTCGAAAAGGGCCGCGCGTTCCAGATCTTCCATCAGCTTTCCGCCTTGCGGGTCATAAGCCGAGCATAGGTGGGCCCGTGCGGGCCAAGGTCGCTCTTCCAGAGCACCAGTTCATCACAGACAAATTCCCCCCACGGCTGCGACCGAATGGATTTGAGCAATTCCTCCCAGTCATCGCCTTTGTTCTGACGAATACGGGCCAAAGTCAGATGAGACCGAAACGGGTGGTCGTCCGGTTCAATGCCCAACGGCTCCAGGGCCTGCTCCACCGAGACGAACAGCTCCGAGCACTGGTCCGCTCCTTGGGAAAGACCCACCCAGAGCACTCTTGGTCTGCGTATATTTGGGAAGTAGCCCGCGCTTCCGGCTCGTATGGCAAACCGGGCAAAGCGCACCCCGGACAAGGCCGTCTTGATATCTTCCACCAGGATTTCGTCCACTTCGCCCAGGAATTTGACCGTCAAATGCCAGTTGCCGGGTTTCGTCCAACTCATACGCGAACGCAGCCCCGGCCTCACTCGGTCTACCAAACGCTCCAGCCCCTGCTGATAGGTCTGCGGCATTGGAATCCCGATAAAGCAGCGCACGAGCTACTCCGGCTGACCCAGCAGAAAGATGCCGTAGGATGCCAACAGGTTGGGCATAAAGGAGACGATCTTGCCGCGTTCCTCGTGGTGATGGTTGCCGATGGCCACTTCCTTGAGTACCGGAACATTCAGCTCCCGGCAGAAACGTTTGAAGTCGGCAATGGGGATGACCCGGATGTTGGGCGTGTTATGCCATTCATAGGGCAGTTCGCGGGATACCGGCGCCCTGCCTCGCACCAAAAACTGGATGCGGTGCTTCCAGTAACTGAAGTTGGGGAAGGAAACGATGCACCGTCTGCCGATCCTCAACATCTCCCGAATGAGCATGGACGGGTCCATGACCTGCTGCAGAGTTTGGGAGAGAATCACGTAATCGAACATGGAGTCCGGATAGTCGCGGACCTCCTCATAGATATCTCCGTGAATGACGGAAAGCCCCTTGGCGATGGCTTGGCCGACCTTGGATTCGTCCGCGTCAATGCCTGTGCCGATGATGTTCTTTTCCTCGCGCAGCACGGCCAGCAACGTTCCCGAGCTGCACCCCAGATCCAATACTCTGGCCCCCGGATCCACCCAGGAAGCGATCACCTGAAGATCAAAGCGCATTTCCCGCCTCCTCAGCGTATTCCGCCTGCATGCGGTCCAGGAATCCTCCCATCAGTCTGTCCAAGCGTTCGTTGGGCAACAGGAAAGCGTCATGCCCCCAGGGGGCTTCGATTTCACAGAAGCTCACGTCCAACCCGTTCTTTTTCATGGCCTGCACCATTTGCTTGGACTGATAGGTGGGGTAGAGCCAATCCGAGGTGAAGGACACCACCAGATAACGCGCCTTGGCCCGGGAAAATACAGCCATGAGCGAACCATCGCCCCAGCTGTTCTCCAGATTGAAATAATCGGCCGCTTTGGTCAGGTAGAGAAACGAGTTGGCGTCAAACCGCTCCACGAACTTGTTGCCCTGGTAGCGCAGGTAGCTCTCCACCTGAAAATCGGCCTCGAAATTGAAGGAGAGATCGCAACGATCCTGCAGACGGCGGTCGAATTTATGGCGCATGGACTCGTCGGAAAGATAAGTGATGTGTCCCACCATACGGGCCACGGACAGCCCTTGGGCCGGCCGTCGACCATCATAATAGTCGCCGCCGTTCCAGTTGGGATCGGCCATGATGGCCTGACGGGCCACTTCGTTGAAGGCGATGGCCTGCGCCGAATGTTTGGCGGTTGTGGCCAAGGGAACGGCGGAAAAGACTCGGTCCGGATATCGTACCGACCACTCCAGCACCTGCATGCCGCCCACGGACCCACCAATGGCGCAAAGCAGCCTGTCCACGCCCAGAAAATCCACCAGCCTGCGCTGGGCCCGAACCATGTCACCGATAGTCAGCACCGGGAAATTGGTTCCGTAGGCCTTGCCCGTTTCGGAATCCTCGCTGGTAGGCCCGGTGGAGCCCATGCAGCCGCCCAGAACATTGGAACAGATCACAAAATATTTTTCCGTGTCGATGGGCTTGCGTGGACCGATCATGATGTCCCACCAGCCAGGCTTGGCGTCCTCGCCTGAATAATAGCCCGCGCAATGGGAATCGCCGGTCAGGGCGTGCAGCACCAGAACCGCGTTGTTTTTTTCGCTGTTGAGTTCCCCATAGGTCTCATAGGCGATGTCGATGGGGGCCAGCCGCCTGCCGCAGGCCACCTCGAATCCCGCTTCTATGGTGAAAATCTTTTTTTCCACCTTGCCCACCGAAGCCCCGGAGGACACGTTTGACACATATTCGCTCATGCCCCTCTCAATACGGCAGCGACACACGACGGTCAATGGCCGGTCCCACCATACTCCGGACGTTTATCACGCAAGTGCTCCACAATTGTAACCGGTCTGAAATTCTGTTCACGAAAGACTTGTATAGAACCCTATCAATCAAAAACCCATCCTAGAGGGAGAAACGCCATGACCGAGTCTCAGAAAACGGAAATCAGAGTCCACCTGAACAACGAATTGGCTATGATGCACAGGTCCGACGACCAGGGTATCGGGGTCGAATACACCGCCGACGACATCGACTATGCGACTCAGATCACCCAGCGAAACCTCAACCTCGCCCTGGCTGAACGCGCGAGCGCAAAAGCAACCCAGATCAAAAAGGCCCTGCAGCGCATGAATTCGACCGATTACGGCCTCTGTGAAGAGTGCGGCGAGAACATCGGCATTGCCCGCCTGAAAGCCAACCCCACGGCAGAGCTGTGCGTGCGGTGCCAGGAGGCTGTCGACAACGGGTTTGGAGCGTGTGCATAATGCTCCTCGAAAAGGCCTCCAGCGAAGGTAAATGGCTCCGGGCAGACCTGCATGTTCATTCGAAGCATTCCAAACGCCCCTCGCAGTGGATACTGCAAAAGATAGGCTGCCCGGAGAGCTTTACCGAACCCCTCAAACTTTACGACATCGCCCAGTCCCGAGGAATGGACCTGGTGACCATCACGGACCACAACACCATCAACGGGGCACTGGAAATCGCCCATCTCCCGGGCGCCTTCATCAGTGAAGAAATCACCACCTACTTCCCGGACGACGGCTGCAAACTTCACGTCCTGGCCTGGGACATCACCGAACAACAGCACGCCGATTTCCAGGAGGTCCGCCACAACGTCTTCGAGTTGGTGCACTATCTGAACGACCAAAAAATCACCCACGCCCTGGCCCACCCGCTTTTCGCGGTCAACGACCGCCTCAAACTGGAACATTTCGAACAATGCCTGCTCATGTTCAACATCCTGGAAGCAAACGGCACCCGAGATGTTCAACAAAATGAGGCTCTGTCCGCCATAGTCAGGGGCCTGGGCCGCCGCGACATTGAGATGTTGGCCGACAAGCACGGCATGAAACCTGTAGGTGAAACGCCCTGGATCAAGGTCATCATGGGCGGGTCGGATGACCACAGTTCCCTGAACATCGCCCGCATGCACACCAGATTTCAGGGGGACAAGACCGTACACGGTCTGCTCTCGGCCCTGGAAAGCGGGAAATGCATCCCCACAGGCACGCCTGCAACACCGCAGACCATGGCCCACAACCTGTACGGTATCGCTTATCAGTTCTACACCAGCCGGACGCGCCTGAGCCATGCGGCAACCGAGCACATCTGCCTGCGCTTTGCCGACAACATCCTCACTCCCTCCGGGAAAAAGCCGTCAGGCCTCGTGGACCGGTTCATGAAACTCATCGGTCGGGGCAAGGCTGCCCTGCACTCGGCCAAAAGGGACGGAAGTTCGGTACGCGACACGCTGCTCCACGAAGCGTCCGAAATTATTTTCAACGACCCGAAATTCTACAAGATCGCTCAGGGTAATACAGGGACCATGGAGAAGATGGAACGCGAACTGTCCCGGTTCATCTCCGAGTCTTCCAACCGGGTGCTGGCCCAATTCGCGGACCGCACCCTCACCAGTGTCATGGGGGCGAACATTTTCGACGTCTTTCACTCCATCGGCTCCGCAGGTTCACTCTATGCCTTGCTGGCCCCCTACTTCGTGGGCTACACGCTTTTTTCGAGTGAACGCGAATTCTGCAACCAGTGCACCAAACAGTTTAAAGTCCACACACCCCAAAAAAAGAACAAAAGCCTGAAAATGGCCCATTTCACGGACACCTTCGACGAGGTGAACGGAGTGGCCAAAACCATCCGCCAACAACTGGAACTGGTGGACAGGCACAACAAGCATATGATCGCCGTGACTTGCGGCTCGGACAACGATCTGCCCAACCAAAGGGACTTTGATCCCGTAGGCCGGTTCCACCTTTCCGAATACAAGGAAATTTCCCTGTGCTACCCGCCCTTCCTCGACATGCTCCAGTATTGCTTCGAAGAAGAATTCGACTGCATTCTGGCCGCCACGCCCGGGCCGGTGGGTCTTGCGGCATTAGCCATCTCGCGCATTCTCAAAATCCCGTTCCACGGCACCTATCACACGGCTTTCCCCCAATATGTCCGCGCATTCACCGAAGACACGGCCTTGGAAGACGGTTGCTGGCGATTCATGACCTGGTTCTACAACCAGATGCAGGTCATTTACGCACCATCCGAAGCCACCAAGCTGGAGTTGGCCGAACGGGGCATCGACCCTGAGAAAATCATCACCTACCCACGAGGCGTGGACGTGGAACGCTTCCATCCTGCCAAGCGCAACGGTTTCTTCCTCAACTACAATACGGGCGGCGGCAAGAAGCTCCTTTATGTGGGACGTGTCTCCCAGGAAAAAGGACTGGACCACCTGGCTACGGCTTACAAGACACTCTCCAAAATCCGCCCGGAAGTGTCCCTCGTCGTGGTAGGGGACGGGCCGTACCTGGAAGAAATGCGAAAATCGTTACGCGGCACCAACACCGTGTTCACGGGATTGCTCACGGGCGACCGTCTGGCTGCGGCCTACGCCAGTTCGGACGTATTCGTCTTTCCTTCGGCAACAGACACTTTCGGAAACGTGGTTCTGGAAGCCCAGGCCTCTGGATTGCCCTGCATCGTCACCGACGAAGGAGGCCCCTGCGAAAACATCATCCAGAACGAGACAGGCCTCGTCATCCCCTCCCACAATCCGGACGCCATTGTCCGCGCAGTACTACACCTCGTGGACACTCCGGAACGCATTCACTACATGGGCAAAAAGGCGCGTCAATCCGTGGAGAACAGGACTTTCGACGCCACCTTTCTCAAGACATGGGACCTGTACAAGGACCGGCTTTTCGAAATCTAGAAGCCGCTCCCGGAAAAACAGGAAAGCCCCGCTTCCTTATCGGAAGCGGGGCTTTTAATCATTCTATTTCGGACGCCTACAACTGGGTGACCAAACCGTAGTTTTTCTTGCCCTTGCGGATGACAAGCGCTTCGCCGCCGATAAAATCGTTGTCTGTGATCTCCTGGCCGTCCTCGAACCGTTCACCGTTGATGTACACACCGCCGGCCTTGATGTCCTTGCGGGCCTGCCCTTTGGACTTGCTCAGGCTCAGGTCCACCAACACCTGGGGCAGCTCGGGAAGCTTGCCCTTGGGGTAATTGAACGTCGGGGCAGATTCCAGGGCTGCGCGCAGGGTGGAAGGGTCAACGGCCTTGAGGTCACCCTTGCCGAACAGAGCGTCGGTGGCTGCAAGCACCCGATCAAGCTCGCGCTTACCATGGATCATGGTGGTCACCTCGGCTGCCAGGCGCTTCTGGGCTTCCCGCAAGTGAGGGCGTTCCTCTACGGCGGCCGCCAACCCGGCTATTTCTTCCTGAGCCAGGAAAGTAAATATCTTAAGGTAGTTGACCACATCCCGGTCATCCGAGTTGATCCAGAACTGGTAAAAAGCATAGGGCGAAGTCAGTTCCGGATTCAGGAACACGGCGCCCTTTTCGCTCTTGCCAAATTTCTTGCCGGAAGCATTGGTAATGAGCGGGAAGGTCAGGGCGTAGCCTTCTTCGGGCTCGCCTTCCACCGCCGTCTTGCGGCGGATAAGTTCACAGCCGGAAGTGATGTTGCCCCACTGGTCGCCACCACCGAGCTGCAGTCGTGTACCCCGGTTTTTGAACAGGTGATAGAAATCGTACCCTTGGAGGATCATGTAGCTGAATTCAGTGTAGGAAATGCCCACGTCGTCACGACTGATGCGGCCTTTGACCGATTCCTTCTGAAGCATCCAGTTGACGGTGTAAAACTTGCCCACGTCGCGCAGCAGTTCGATGGCGGTCATATCTTTGGTCCAGTCGTAGTTGTTGACCACCTCCGGACGCTCGCCGGTGACGCGCTCAAAGAAGCGACGCACTTGGGAAACAATCTTGGCGGTGCGCTCTTCCAGCGCATCCCTCGAGGAAAGATCTCGTTCCTTGTCCTTGCCGCTGGGATCGCCGATCATGCCGGTGGCGCCTCCCATGAGAAAGATGGGATTGTGCCCGGCCTTCTTCATGCGGGCAAGGCCCATAAGCAGCACCAGGTTACCCACATGCAAGCTTTCGGCGGTGGGGTCGAAGCCGCAATACATGCTGGCCCCAGGAGTGGAAAGATATTCACGGACCTTCTCCTCGTCCGTTACCTGGTTCACCAACCCGCGCCACTTCAATTCATCGTAGATGTTCATAAACTCCTCTTGTCGATTTCAGCCGATATGCATACTCCAGGCGGAAATGGATTTCGCTGCCCCGGAGGAATCATCTAAGTCAAAAATCGCGCCTTGTAAAATGATTGGCCCGTCAGCCACCCGAAACCGCTGGGGAAGCCCGCCGACAAAGCGTTTGATGATAGGCTCAGGGTCCATACCCAAACAGGAATTCTGTGGCCCGCACATACCCAGGTCGGTCATGTAGGCCGTCCCCTGCGGCAACACGCGGGCATCGTTGGTCTGCACGTGGGTGTGGGTCCCCAGCACCGCAGAAACCCGGCCGTCGAGCATCCAGGCCAAAGCCTGCTTCTCGCTGGTGGCCTCGGCATGAAAGTCCACGATGCGAATTCTCACGCTCTCGGGAATTTCCTCCAGAATTCGCTCCAGGGCCACGAAGGGACAATCCAGGGCTTGCATGTAGGTTCGGCCAAGCACATTGATCACCGCTATCTCAGGAAGCCCTTCCTGCGCGAATACGGACCACCCCTTGCCCGGAGCGCCCGCAGGATAGTTGGCCGGACGGACAATACGTTCCTCGTTGTTCAGAAACGCATACATGTCCTTGAACTTCCAAATGTGGTTGCCTGTCGTCAGAAAGTCCACGCCGGCGGAGAACAGCTCCCTGGCGGACTTGGAGGAAAGGCCAATGCCGCCCGAGGCGTTTTCTCCGTTGGCCAGGACCAAGTCGATGCAGTGAGTTCTTCTGATGTCGTCCAGATTTCGCTTGAGGGCGGAACGGCCGGGACGGCCCACTATGTCGCCCAAGAAAAGAATTTTCACGCAAAGGCTCCCGTGGCGGCCCGCGGCCGCCTCTGATTCCACTCACTTCCGAATGATGTCTAGGTTCTCTGAAACACAGTGGGCGCCAACTGACGCAAAGGCAGTGTCATGCCGGAAAGACTTTCGGAATGACCAATAAACAAATAACCACCGGGGTTCAAATTATCGCAAAACTTGCGAAAAAGAACCTCCTGGGTGCCCCGGTCGAAATAGATGACCACATTCCGGCAAAAAATTATGTCCTGCGGGGTCTGCAGACGAAAATTCTCCATGAAGTTGAGCTGGCTGAATCGAACCCTGTTGCGGATGGCCCTGTCCATTTTGATGAGCCGCTTTTCAGGATTCTTGCTCTTGAGCACGTACTTCTTCTTCAGGTCCTGAGGAATCTCGTCCGCCTTTTCCAACGCATAGACAGCGCTCATGGCCTTCTGCAAAATCTGGCGGGAAATGTCCGTAGCCAGGATGGAAAAACGAAAACCCTGATTCCGCTCCGCGAACTCGCTGAACACCATGGACAGGGTGTATGGCTCCTCTCCGCTGGAACAGCCCGCGCTCCAAAGCAAAATTTCCTTGCTTGTGCCGTGACGCTTCCAAATGGCGGGCAGCACCATGTCGTTAAGAATGCCATAATGCTTGGGCTCACGAAAAAAATGAGTGGTGTTGGTGGTGACCACGTCCACCAGATGCTGACGTTCGCGTTCCTGCCCTTCCGGGCTGAACACGTATTCACAGTACTCCTCATACGAGGACAGCCCGAGAGCGCGTAACCGTTTCTGGAACCTGGACTGAAGCAGGACCTTCTTGCTGGGGGGCATCTTGATACCAAATTCGGAATGGATGAGCCTGCTGAAACGCTCAAACTCCGCATTTCCCATCTCGGCCTTGAACAGGCACATCTTCTGCGACATACGGGTGGCTTCAGCCGCTTTTTGCGCTGCTGCGTTGGTATCCATGCTGTTTGTCGTCCGCCTGTCTTTGACCATTTTTAAAGTCCTGCCAAAACCTGACCATAAGAGTCTCCAGAATGCATATAATGCCCGAGGAAAACGGAAACAGCAAAAGGATAATCCGTTGCCGGACATTATAATAATGTCACTAAAACAAGAAAAGGCCCGGACCGCAAGCGCGGACCGGACCCATTCCTTCTCCATGCGCCAGGTTACTTGGCGTAACCCACGGCGCGCTTTTCGCGAATGACCGTCACCCGGATCTGGCCCGGGTAGGTCATATTGTTTTCGATCTTCTCAGAGATGTCCTTACAGAGCAGGTACGTACTTTCGTCATTGACCTTGTCGGCATCGACCATGACGCGAATCTCGCGGCCGGCCTGAATGGCATAGGCCTTGGAAACGCCGCTGAAGCCGGTGGCCAAGCCTTCCAACTCCTCAAGACGCTTTACGTAGTTTTCAAGCAGCTCCTTGCGGGCGCCGGGACGGGCGCCGGACAGGCTGTCCGCAGCCTGCACCAAGTTGGCCAAAATGCTCTGAGGCGGGATGTCCTCATGGTGAGCCGCAATGGCATGCACCACATCCTTGTGTTCCCCATGTTTCTTGGCCAGATCCGAGCCGATGACCGCGTGCGGTCCCTCGATTTCATGGTCCACGGCCTTGCCTATGTCATGCAACAAACCGGCGCGCTTGGCTTCCTTTTCGTCCAGGCCAAGCTCAGCGGCCATGATTCCACAGAGGAAGGCCACTTCCATGCTGTGCTGGAGCACATTCTGGGAAAAGCTGGTGCGGTAGTGCAACTGCCCCAGCAGGCGGACTATTTCGGGATGGATGCCGTGTACGCCCACATCGAAGGTGGCCTGTTCCCCAATCTCCCGGAGCTTCACATCCATTTCCTGCTCCACCTTGTGCACGATGTCTTCGATACGGGCCGGGTGGATACGCCCATCATGGATAAGGCGCTCCAAGGCCTGTTTGGCAATCTCGCGCTTGAGCGGACTGAATGCCGACAGCACCACGGTCTCCGGAGTGTCGTCAATAATCAGGTCCACGCCGGTGGCGGCTTCCAGGGCACGAATGTTGCGGCCTTCGCGGCCAATGATGCGGCCCTTCATATCTTCGGACGGCAGGGTCACGGCTGTGACGGTCTGCTCGGATGCGTAATCGCCGGAGTAACGCTGCAGAGCCAAGGAAAGGATTTCCTTGGCCTTTTTGGCTGCGGTTTCCTTGGCTTCCATTTCGATGGAGCGGACCATTTTGGCCGCTTCATGACGGGATCTCGATTCAATTTCCGTCATAAGCCTTTCCCGTGCTTCCTCAACGGTCAGGCCGGATATTTCCTGGAGCTTGCGTTCGTGGTCGTCCGCCTTCAGCTCCAACTCCTGTTCAAATCCCTCAAGATGCTTTTCCTGCTGAATAAGACGCTTTTCCAGCTCCACCACAGTGGATTCCTTATCTGCGACCTTCTCCAGCTTGCGCTCCAGGCGTTCCTCTTTTTCCTGAAGCCGACTTTCCTGTCGTTTCAGACCGCTCTCCTGGGCCTTTATTTCTTGTTCCAATTCTTTTTTCTGGGCGAAAATCTCGTCCTGGGCCTGCACCCGGGCTTCCTTTTTCAGGGCTTCGGCTTCCTTGCGCGCCTCCTCAACGATGCGTTCGGCCAGCCCCCGGGAGTCGCCGATCTGTTTCGTGGAAATGTATCTATGGAGGAAATATCCAGAAATAATCCCCACGCTTACACCGCTACCGACGACTGCAATCTCCGTCAGCATTGGTTTTCTCCTTGTTTATGTTGACAGGCTATTGGGCGGCCTGTTGACGCCTTTGTGTTCATTGACCCGATCAAAGTGCGCAACAAAGCGCACTCTTGCCGGACTTGAACAAGAGGCGAAGAAAATGCGGTGTTCGTAGGACTCGGGAACGTAGCGGCCCTTTGCCGTCTGTTCGGCCTGTTCAGGCCTGCCATTTCGCACCTCTCCCCGACCAGGTGCGTTGGACGTGTATGGTATCCCCGAGAGAGCCGTGTTGCCGTCAGTTTTGAACCTGGTTTGTCCAGGTGGGCTCGATTCGTACCCCATCAGGCTTCCCGAAACATGCCGGGCATGCACACCGGTGTACTGAAATCATTGCCCTTTTAAGAGGTATTGGCTCAATAACCTCACAGGTCAATCACGCGCTCCCCAGGGTTTTTAGCCGCTCTCCCCGTTTGTGGCCCCATCCTATGATCGGTGTGGGCCTACGACGGGTTCTTTTCCAAGATCTGTCCGATCTTCTCCTCCAGACTCCTGAGTTTTTGCTGATTCTCCAGATAATCGTCAGCAAGACTCAAAGCCAGAAACGTGAGTAATCTTTCTTTACTTAAATCACCCGCGTTCTTGTTCAAATCCTCATACCGCTCTTCCAGAAGCCCTTTAGCAGCCTCCACTCGGTCGGCAGTGGCGTCTGTCTTGAACGATATATCGAGACCCATCAGGGACAGGGTGTAACGCGGCATGGTATTCTCTCGCTATTCGAGTTCACCCTCTATGCGTTGGAGCAATGCCTCCAGGCGCTCCATCGCCTCTCCCCTTGAGCCGCGCTCAAGCTCCAACTCCTCCTTCAAGTGTTGGTTCTCGGTTTTCAATTCATCTATCTTTTCAATTAACTGGTCAAATTTCGCTTCCAGTCTTGTTACCATGTCCATGATTCAAATCTAATCCTTCTGTTACGTGAAATCAAGACTTCTTCATCTTTCTGTCAAGATTGGACTGCTTGCCACGGGCTATGGCCGTCCACTCATCCGGAATATTTTTGGTTATGGTGGAACCGGCGGCAACCAAAGCGTCCTTTCCGACCGTCACTGGCGCCACCAAGGCGGTGTTGCTGCCGATAAAGGCTCCCTCGCCGATAGTGGTCTTGAATTTGTTTCTACCGTCGTAATTGCAGGTAATGGTGCCTGCCCCGATGTTGGAACCGGCCCCGACCTCGGCATCCCCGAGATAAGTCAAATGGTTGGCCTTGGCCCCCTCTCCCAACTCGGACTTCTTCATTTCCACGAAATTGCCCACCCTGGAGCCTCGCTTGAGCACGGCGCCCTGACGCAGACGCGCGTACGGGCCCACAACACACTCAGGGCCGACATGCGCGCCCTCAATATGGCAGAATTGGCGTACCACGCACTTGGAATCGAAAACGGCATCAATAATGTAGGTATAGGAATTCAGCGCTGCCTCGGATTTGATTGAAGATTCGCCATAGATCTCCACATGGCCGAAAACCTCAACACCCGGCTCGATGCTGACCCGAGGACCGATGATAACCGTGTCCGGATTGTGAATCATGACTCCCTGGTCGATGAACCCTTCCACAATGCGTTTGCGCAAAGTCTGCTCGGCGGCGATAAGCTCACTGGGATTGTTGATACCCATGAGGTTCACATCGGCACCGCTGGACACGCCTTCCACCTTGAGTCCATTTTCCACGGCCAAGCCAACCAAGTCGGTGATGTAATATTCACCGGACTTGTTTTCGGCGCGCAGCCCATCCAACAAAGGTCCAACCGTACTGAGCCGAAGCAGATAAATGCCGGCGTTGACTTCGCCGGTGACCGGACCATGCACGGCAAGATCGTAGTCCTTGGCCTCAACGATGGCGCGCACATGTTGTCCGTCACCACGCACCACACGCCCGAATGCCCCCGGATCGGGCGGATTGATGGACATGAAGGCCAAGTCGGCCTTCCCTGCGCGGCTGGTGAGCTTTTCCACGGCTTCGGCGGTCACCAGGGGGGTATCCCCGTTGATGACCATACAGTATTCGGCTCCGCCAGCCACGATCTTGTCCCAAGCCACTTGCAAGGCATGCCCGGTGCCGAGCTGTTCTTCCTGAAGCACGAAGGTGCCTGCGCGATCCGGGAAAGCGGCCTCCACCTGCTCCGCACCGAAGCCCACCACTGTATTTATATTCCGGCCAAAGAGCGGTTCCAGCGCCCTGTAAACATACAAAAGCATGGGTTCCCCCAAGATGGTTTGGAGAACCTTAGGCCTGCTGGAAATCATGCGCGTGCCTTTTCCTGCCGCGAGAATCAGTGCTGAAATGGTGTTGCTCATCATTGAATCCGTTTTGGTATTTACTGCCCGGGCACCCTTGCCTATCAAAATCCAGAGAATGGAATACCCTCATTCTCCCAAAAGGACAATGAGGGTAGATCAACAAAAAAAACAGCAGCGGTCCGGCAGAGCCGGTCCGCTGCTGTGTTCAGGTACTATTCCTCTCGACGGAGCTAGCAGGTGCCAGCGTCCTTTCCTGCTCGCTGGCAACTCATGCGCGCTATGGCGCGGCGCAGTGCTGCCTGATTACGGGCAAAGTCGAGTCTCTCCTTGGTCTGCTGAGCGCGCTGTCCAGCCCTATCAGCGGCCTTCTGGGCGCGGTCGACATCGATTTCATGAGCCATTTCTGCAACTTCCGCAAGGATGGTGCATTTATTATGGCTCACTTCGGCGAAGCCGCCTGCCACGAAGACATAATAGGTCTTGCCGCCCAGCTTGTAATACAGATTGCCTATGCCGAGCGCGGAAAGGAAGGGCACGTGGTTCGGCAGGATGCCGAATTCGCCCATTGCGCCGGGAGCGCCGACATAGTCGACGTCTTCGGAAAGCACTTTCCGATCCGGGGTGACAATCTCAAGCTTCACGGTATCAGCCATTGGCTATCTCCCTACTGCTTGGCCTTTTCGATGGCTTCTTCGATGCCACCACACATGTAGAAGGCCTGTTCCGGCAGGTCGTCGTATTTGCCGTCGAGAATGTCGCGGAACGCCTTGATGGTATCTTCCAACTTCACGTACACGCCGGGGAAGCCGGTGAAGACTTCCGCAACGTGGAAGGGCTGGGACAGGAAACGCTGAATGCGGCGAGCGCGGGCAACGGTGAGCTTGTCTTCGTCGGACAGTTCGTCCATACCCAAAATCGCGATGATATCTTGAAGGTCTTTGTATTTCTGCAGAACCTGCTGCACTTCTCGAGCAGTATAGTAGTGCTCTTCACCCAGGACGTTGGGGTCCAGGATGCGGGAAGTGGAGTCCAGCGGGTCAACCGCAGGGTAGATGCCGAGCTCGGCAATCTGACGGGACAGAACCAGGGTGCCGTCAAGGTGCGAGAAGGTGGTTGCGGGTGCGGGGTCAGTCAAGTCGTCCGCAGGGACGTAAACCGCCTGGACCGAAGTGATGGAGCCCTTGTTGGTGGAGGTGATGCGTTCCTGGAGAGCACCGAGGTCGGTGCCCAGAGTGGGCTGGTAACCCACCGCGGAAGGCATGCGACCGAGCAGTGCGGACACTTCGGAACCGGCCTGGGTGAAGCGGAAGATGTTGTCGACGAAGAGCAGCACGTCCTGACCTTCTTCGTCACGGAAGTATTCCGCACAGGTCAAAGCGGTCAGTGCGACGCGAGCACGTGCTCCCGGAGGTTCGTTCATCTGGCCGTAAATAAGCGCTGCTTTCTCCAGAACGCCGGCTTCCTTCATTTCATGATAGAGGTCGTTCCCTTCACGGGTACGCTCACCAACGCCTGCGAACACGGAGATACCACCGTGCTGCTTGGCGATGTTGTTGATCATTTCCATGAGGATAACGGTCTTGCCGACTCCTGCGCCGCCGAACAGGCCCATCTTGCCGCCCTTGGGGAACGGAATGAGCAAGTCAACGACCTTGATGCCGGTTTCAAGAAGTTCAACGTTGGTGTTCTGTTCGGTGAAATCGGGAGCCGGACGGTGAATGGGCAGAGACTTGTCGGACTTGACGTCGCCCAATTCGTCCACGGGGCGCCCCACGACGTTCATGATGCGGCCCAAAGAGCCCGCACCGACCGGTACGCAGATGGGTGTGCCGGTGTCGTTGACGTCCATGCCGCGGACGAGGCCTTCAGTGGCGTCCATGGCGATGGTGCGGACAACATTGTTACCCAGGTGCTGAGCAACTTCGACGATCAGGTCGGGAGCGTCTTCGTTGTTCGGGTTGTTGATCTGAAGTGCCGTCAGAATGTTCGGCAGGTTCCCTTCGCCAAATTCGACGTCAACAACTGCGCCGATAACCTGGACGATTTTTCCTACGTTAGACATAGCTTAATAGCCCCCTTTTATCCTTTCAGCGCTTCCGCGCCGCCGACAATGTCCATGAGATCCGCAGTAATTGCGGCCTGCCTGGTTTTGTTGAAGAGCAAGGTCAAAGACTCGGTCATTTCGTCACATGCCTTGGTGGCGTTGTCCATGGCCGCCATACGCGCAGCATGTTCGGAACACGAAGTGTCAAGCAGGCCGCGATAGACCTGGACCTTGATGAACCGAGGCAGCAGCTCAGCCAGAAGCCCTTCGACGGAAGGCTCGTAGATGTAGTCGCCGGCGTCGCCGCCGCCCTCACCTTCAGTCGCGGCCATGGGCAGAATCTGCTGGCTGACCGCAGGCTGTTTGGCCATGCTGACAAACTCACCGAAAACGAGATGCACTTCATCGAGCTCACCAGCCATGTAATCGCGAATTATTTCATCGCCCACACTGGCGGCCAGAGTGAAATCGAAGGAGCTTATTGCATCGCGTTCTTCGCGCTTTATGTCGTATTCCTGCTTGCGGAATGCGTCGTTGCCCTTCTTGCCGATGCAGTAGACTTTCACGGCTTTGCCTTCGGCGGCCTTTTCTGCTGCAAGTTTGAGGGCCTTGTTGATGATATTGCTGTTGAATGCGCCGCAGAGCCCGCGGTCGGAGGTGGCGACAAGAATGCCCACACTCCGGATATCCTCGCGGACTTCCAGCAGCGGATGTACCGACTCGTCAGCGCCGGCAGCCAAATCACCAAGCATGTCGTAGAACTTCTGCGCGTAGGGCCTGAAGCGTTCGATACGCTCCTGGGCGCCGCGCAGTTTCGCCGAGGCCACCATGTTCATGGCCTTGGTGATCTGCTTGGTCTTTTTGACGCCAACGATCTGGTTTTGGACGTCCCTTAACGAAGCCATTCACGAACTCCTTAGTTTAGGCGCTGAAGCCTTTCTTGAACTCTTCGATAGCAGCCTTCAGGCGACCCTCGATGTCTTCGTCCAGGGCCTGTTTTTCAACGATATCCTTGAGGATATCGGATTTGGAGTTACGCATGAAGTCGAGGAATTCACGCTCGAACTTCTGGATGGCTTCAACCGGAACGTCGTCCATGAAACCGCGACCACCGGCGTACAGGCCAACAACCTGTTCTTCCACCGGCAACGGTTGGTACTGGGGCTGCTTGAGCAGCTCGACCATGCGGGCACCACGGTTCAGCTTCTGCTGGGTGGCCTTGTCCAAATCTGAGCCGAACTGGGCGAATGCGGCCAGTTCGCGATACTGGGCGAGGTCCAGGCGCAAAGTACCGGCCACCTGCTTCATGGCCTTGATCTGTGCGGCGCCGCCAACGCGGGAGACCGAAAGGCCGACGTTGATGGCAGGACGGATACCGGCGTTGAACAGGTTGGGTTCCAAATATATCTGGCCGTCGGTGATGGAGATAACGTTGGTCGGAATGTACGCCGACACGTCACCGGCCTGGGTTTCGATGACCGGCAGTGCGGTCATGGAGCCTGCGCCGTACTTGTCGTCCATCTTTGCGGCACGCTCAAGAAGCCTGGAGTGCAGGTAGAAGACGTCGCCGGGGAATGCTTCACGTCCCGGGGGGCGGCGAAGCAACAGGGACATCTGGCGGTAAGCCGTGGCCTGCTTGGAAAGGTCATCGTACACTATGAGGGCGTGCTTGCCGTTGTTGCGGTAGTATTCCGCCATGGTGCAACCGGAGTAAGCGCCGATGAACTGCAGCGGGGCAGGTTCGGAGGCTGTTGCGGAGATGATGGTGGTGTATTCCATGGCGCCGTGCTTCTTCAAAATGTCGGCAACGAGGGCGACCTGGGCCTTTTTCTGCCCGATGGCTACGTAGAAGCAGTGAACGTCGGTGTTCTTCTGGGCGATAATGGCGTCGATGCCGACTGCGGTCTTGCCGACCTGGCGGTCACCGATGATCAATTCACGCTGCCCGCGTCCGACCGGAGTCATGGCGTCAACGGCCTTCAGGCCGGTGTAACAGGGCTCGTGAACAGACTTGCGGGGGATGATGCCCGGAGCCTTCATTTCCACCGGGCGGGTCTCCTTGGCGTCAACGGGTCCCAGTCCGTCGATGGGCTGGCCCAAGGGGTTCAGCACGCGGCCCATGACCGCATCGCCGACCGGCACGGAGAAAATCTTGCCGGTACGCTTGACCGGGTCGCCTTCCTTGATGCCGGTGTCGTCGCCGAGCAGAGCGACACCCACGTTGTCTTCTTCCAGGTTCAGAACCATGCCCATCAGGCCGCCGGGAAACTCGAGAAGTTCCATGGCCATGACGTTTTCGACACCGTGCACGCGTGCGATACCGTCACCAACGTACAGGACGGTACCGGTCTCGCTCATTTCAACACGAGACTCGTAATTCTGAATCTGGTCCTCAATGATTTTGCTGATTTCTTCGGCTTTGATCTGCATGGCCCTACTCACCCCTTTTGATATTTTCTTTCAAAATCTGCAACTGAGCCCTCAGGCTGGCATCCAGGACCTTGTCTCCGATCTCGAGAACAACGCCGCCGAGTATCTCAGCATCATCGGCAAATTCCAGCTCCAACTTTTTGCCGGTCTGGCCTTCAAGGCGCTTCTGGATATCTGCCTGGCGGGCAGCGTCCATGGGCTTTACGGTGACCAGTTTACCGGAAATAATGCCCGACACTTCATCAAGCATTTTCTTATAGTCGGCGGCAATCGCGGGAAGCTCCTCCAACCGGCCCTTGTCGGCGAGCAGGTTGCAGAAATTCACGACCATCTGCTTAACGGACAGTTTTTCCAGGAGCTGCTTCAAAACGGCCTTTTTTTCCTCCGCATTAAAAAGCGGATTACGGAAAAAACGCATGGCGTCAGGTGCTCCCCGAAGGGTCCCAGCCAACTCAACAAGTTCCTTGCCGTACGCCTCGGTCTCGCCCTGTTTTTCTCCAACGGCGTAGAGCGCTTTGGCATAGCGGCGCGCGACTATGTTACCAGTCAATTGAGCACCACCTTGGTTAAGTATTCATCGACGAGCTTGTCGTGATCGGCGTCAGACAGCTTTTCCTGAACAATCTTTTCGGCAGCCTGAACGACAAGCTCCGCCACTTCGGCGCGGATGGCTTCCACGGCGCCGGTGGCTTCGTTTGCTGCGGTCTTCTTGGCCTGTTCGCGAATATGAACAGCGTCCTGCTCGGCTTGCTCGATGATGGCGGCCTTCAAGGCCTCACCCTGCTTCCCGGCTTCATCGAGAATAGCCTGTTTCTCCGCGGAAAGGTTGGCGATGCTCCGCTCGACTTCCTTCAGCTTCTTTTCAGCTTCGGACTGACGAGTCTGAAGATTTTCCAGGTTCTCCTTGATTTCCTGCTGGCGGCCAACAAGAAGCTCCTTGATCTTGCTGCCTGCAAGCTTCCAGATGATGCCCACGACGATGACCAAGTTGAGAACACGCCACAAGTAGTCCCACAACTGGTCTTCGGTGACATGGCCACCACTGGCTTGGGCTGCCGCAGTGCTCGCCAGAATACAGACGGCGACTGCGAGAATCATTTGCACCCGTTTCAAAACGAAACCCTCCTTAGAACGTCTGTTACGCCTGGCCAAGAATCTTGTCCGTGGCTTTGGCCGCAAATTGTTCGACATCCTTGCTGAGTTGCTCCATGGCCGTCTTCACTTGGCCATCAATCTCGGTACGGGCAGCCTTGAGGGTGAAGGCAGCGTCTTCGCCTGCGGCGGAGAGCAGCTTGGTTTCCTCGGCGGTCGCCTCGTCCTTGAACTGAGCGCGGATCTCGTTTCCTTGCTTGCGGGCGGCGGCAAGCTGCTCCTCATAATCCTTCAGCTTGCTCTCCGCATCGGCAGTGAACTTCTCGATCTGACTCATCTGACCGGCCATAAGCTCCTTCCTCTTGCGGATGACCTCGCGGATCGGCTTGTAGAGGATGAAGTTCAGGACAACCAGCGTGACCAAAAAGTTTATGGTCTGCCAAATCAGGCCCCATTCATGAAATTCGATCATAGCTTCTGCCCCCAGAGAGGTTGTGAATTTTAGCGCAAAGTCACTGGCGTTTACCTAATTTTAAGGCTTGTGTCAAAGCCTTTTTCGACTTTGGCACAAGCCTTTTCAAGAAAAATTACTTTTAAATTCAAAATGTTATTCGACTATTTCGTCAGATTCCGGAAGATGCGTCCCCTTTCCCATCATCAAGGAGCCTTCCAGAACAGCCCCCTCTTCAACCACCAAAGACGGGGTCGTGATATTACCGTGGAGATTGGCCGTTTTATGAAGCACGACCTTGTCCGAAGCCTCCACATCCCCCCGGATATTTCCGGAAAGGACCAACTGCCCCACCCGAATCTGCCCGTCCACCATCGCCTCCTGCCCCACGACAAGCGTGCCGTCCGACTGGATTTCGCCGTTGAAATTGCCGTCAATACGCACTGCGCCCTGGAAATGCAGCTTACCATTATAGTTGGTTCCAGTGCCCAGAAAGGCGTTTATCTCATCTCTGGCCATTGATTTCCTCGCACCGAGTTTGTGACCGTTTTCTCAATCTATCGATTGGGATCTATTGCTTAAACAGGAACTTCCGCATGGCAACGTTGAGGACCAACCCCACCAGACAGAAGTTCACCAGTGTTGCGCTGCCCCCGTAACTAATAAACGGGAGCGGTATGCCCACCACCGGCATTAACCCCAGTACCATACCCATATTTATCAGGATTTGCCAGAAGAAATAGAAAAACACGCCCGCAGCGAGATAGCTCCCGAACAAGTCTTTGGCCTCCCTGGCTATGACCACCATTTGATACAGAAAAACGCAGAAGAGTCCCAGGAGAACCAAAGTGCCGAGAAATCCCCACTCCTCGCCAAAAACCGCAATAGCGAAGTCCGTATGCTTTTCCGGGAGAAAACGCAGCTGGGATTGGGTCCCTTCCAAAAAGCCTTTCCCCCAGAACCGTCCTGAGCCAATGGCGATTTCCGATTGGATAATGTGATATCCGGCCCCGAGGGGGTCTTTGGTGGGATCCAGAAAAGTCAGGATTCGCTGCTTCTGATAGTCATGCAGAAAAAACCAGGAAAGAGGCAGCAAAGGCGGTATGGAAATGAGAAGGGTCTTGAAAACCCGGCCGGTCATTCCATGATACAGGATCATGCCGCCAAGTATCATCAATATGGTCAGCCCCGACCCCAGATCCGGCTGTCTGATGACCATGCCGGCCGGGATCAGCCCGATGCCCACCACATAGGCAAGCCGGGTGAAATTGAGCCGCTCCCTTTCCTTGGAAAGGATGCGCGCGCCGATGATGAGGATGCAGATCTTGGCCAACTCGCTGGGCTGAAAATTCATGAAGCCGAGGTCAAGCCAACGTTTTGCCCCGTAAATGGTCTTGCCCGCCACGAACACAGCCACGAGCGTGAGACAGGTGAACCAAAACAGAGGCCAGGCCAGGGTTCGCAAATGGCGATAATCGATAAGCATGATGACGAGCATGCCGAACATGCCCATCAGTCCCCAAATAAGCTGCTTTTGATAAAATGGGGCCACACTCATGCCGTCGGCCAAGCGAAACCCGCTGGCGGAATAAAGGTTGAGCACCCCGCAAAAGAAAAGAACCAGAGTCAGCCCCAGCAAGGGCCAATTGATGGAAAAAAGTAACCGTCTGTCAAATGCCATGATCTTTCCTTGCTAGTGCTTTCGGGACGGCCGCTTCATCACCTTGCCGTTGAAAAGATATTCAATGATCGCCTTGACCACGGGTCCTGCCCCGGAGCCGCCGTGAAGACCATGCTCCACCAGAGCGGCGATGGCGAACTTTCGACCGTCCTTCTGCGCATAGGCGCACATCCAGGCATGGTCACGATATTTGTAGGGGATGTCTTCATCCTTCAACTTCTTGAGCTCGTCCGTAAGACGCACCACCTGGGCGGTACCGGTCTTGCCTCCCACGTCCACACCCTTGGTGCGCAATCTACGAGCGGTGCCGCGCTGCCCATCCACGGTCGTGCGCATGGCCTGTTTGATGAGCCCCAGCTGAGTCTCGTTCAAAGGAACCTTGTTGAGCACCACGACTTTGTCGTCCTTGAGCAACTGCGGCTTGAGCAATTTGCCCCCGTTGATCATTGCGGCCACGAAACGGGCCACCTGCAGAGGCGACACCAGGGTGAACCCTTGGCCGATGGACATATTGAGGTCATCACCCCCCTGCCAGCGTTCGCCGAAACGGCGGTATTTCCATTGACGGCTAGGAATGATGCCTGCCTTTTCGTGGGGCAACTGAATGCCGGTTTTGACGCCGTAACCGCAGGCTTTGGCAAACTCACTCATGCGATCCACGCCCAGCTTTTTGCCCAGCTTATAGAAATAAACGTCGCAGGACTCCACCAAGGCCCGCTCGAAATTCACCTTGCCGTGTCCTCCCCTGCGCCAGCAACGAAACACGTGGCGCCCCAACTTGAGGCTGCCGGAGCAAAACACGGTTTCCTTCAGATCCACCATGTCATTGGCCAGTCCGGCTCCACCCACGGCCAGTTTGAAAACCGAGCCGGGAGGGTACACGGACTGGATAGCCCGATTTTGAAGCGGGTGCATGGGATTGTCGCGCAAAGCCTTCCACTCTTCTGTGGACAGCCCGGAACTGAAAGCGTTGGAATCGAAAGAAGGGGAACTGACCAATGCGTACAACTGCCCGGTGTCGGCATCCATGACCACCACGGCCCCGGCCTCTCCTTCAAGCCAGTCGGTAACGAGCTTCTGCAGCCCCAGGTCAATGGATAAAGAGACTTCCTGTCCCGCTTTGGGTTTTTTGAGCACCCGCTGGGCAAGTTTACGGCCGCTGACATCCACCTCGAACTGCCGCAGGCCTTTGGCCCCACGTAACGATTTCTCAAGCATGTACTCCAACCCCTGCTTGCCCACTTCGTCACCCAGCGCCAACTCTTTGTCCTTTTCCAACTCGGATTCGTTGGCCTCGGCCACATAGCCAAGCAGATGGGCCATAAGGGTGCCGTATTGGTACTGACGACGAGGGCGAATGCGAATTTCCAGCCCCGGCCAATGCAGTTGATTGGCCTCGATGACGGCCATCTGGTCGAAAGTCAGGTTCGGGGTCAGGATAAGGGGTTCAAAGGGTTTCACCCTTCTGCGCCCCTTCGCATATACGGCCTTGAGGTCCTCCACGGGCACGTCGGTCCACAAGCTTACCTGCTTCAAGGTGGCCTCAATGTCTTTGCAGTCTTCCCGAACCAACCCCAGAGCGTAGGCAGGCTCGTTCACGGCCAGCAACTCGCCGTTACGATCACGCATCAAACCGCGCGGTGCAAAGATGGGTTCTTGGCGGAGCTGATTTTCCCTGGCCTTGGCAGCGTACTCTTCGCCTCTATGGATCTGGAGATACCAAAGGCGCAGGGCAAAAGCGCAGAAGAGCAGCAGGATGAGAATCTGCAACAGCATGAGTCCCTGCTTGGGGGGCTGTTGGTTGTTTTGATCAAACGTATACGTCATCCTGCCTCAACACCTTGGGGAACATTCGTTTCGCAAGCAGCCATACCACGGGGAAGACCATGGCCTGGGTAACTCCTTCCCAAAGGACCATATCCATGGGCCAGTGCATGCCCTGCAGGGTGAAAAGCGCATAAATGAGCATGGGGTGCAACACGCCGAGCCCGATGCCGAGCAGGCACATGAATAGAAAACTTCTGGCTTCGAACAACCATTGGCCCACTAGGTAGAAAAGCGCCAGCAGCCCGTACCAGAGAATGGCATAGCCGAAAGACATGTTCCCCATGCCTTCAAGCAGAAGAACCCAGACGCAGACAAGCACGAAAGTCCGCCAACCGAGGCGCTCCTGCATGCTCAGCACCATGCCGGGCGCGAGAAAATCCACGCCTGGGACGAGTTTGCTGGCCCACACCGCGGCAATGGTATAAACGACCCACCAAGCGAAGGCAGTGAAACTAGCCGGCTGCCGTTGCATTGGCATCCCCTTGGCCGGACACCGGCGCAGAGGGGACCGGCAGGCGTTTGAGAAGCAGAACTTCTTCGAGACTGTTCACATCCACCAGAGGAGTTGCCGTCACGGTGAGAAACAGGGAAATGTCCGAACGGTATACGGCGGTGACACGGGCCACGGGCAGACCTTTGGGAAAAATGCCGGCAAGCCCCGAAGTCACCATAAGTTCACCGGGCTCTATGGCTGCATTCAGATTGATATACTCCACCCGAAGCGATTCGCCCTTGCCCTGACCAAAAAGGATTCCCTGGGAACGGTGTTCCTCGCCCATGACCGCGATACGACTGTTGGCATCGGAGAGCAGTAGCACATGGGATGTGGCGGCCCCGGTACGCAGGATGCGCCCAAGCACACCATCTACGGATACGACGGGCATGTCCTCCTTCAGGCCGGACAGGGCGCCTTTATCGATGACGACGGTGTCCATGGCGGACGCGGGGCCAAGCCTGTGGGCCACAATACGCGCGCCCTGGACCTCCCAGTCCGACAATGGCGGAAACTGGAGAAGCCGCTCCAACCGTTCGGTTGAACCGGCCCTGTCCGAGAGCATGAGGTTTTCGAACCTGAGCTGGGAGTTTTCCTTGCGCAACTGGTCGTTTTCCTGTTTGAGGCCGACCAGATAGATATAGCGTTCCCAAAAGCCGGTGACCTGATGGGTGATCCATTGCCCGGGTTTAATGACCCACCCGGCAATGTCCAGGCCCGTGTAGCTGGAAAGGGCGTCCAGGTGTCCGGTGCGCAGGTTCCAGGTGTACAGGCTCAGGTACACGAACAGCCCGGCCACGATGATGGCGGCTATTTTCTTGGGTTTCGTCACGCTAATCGGTAGTAATATCCTTGTATACTTCCACGTTGTCGAGCGCCTTGCCCGATCCGATGACCACTGCGGTCAGCGGATCATCCACAACGGTGATGGGCAATTGAGTCTCGTGCTGCAGCAACAGGTCCAGCCCCTTGAGAAGTGCTCCGCCGCCAGTAAGGACGATACCCCGGTCAACGATGTCGGCGGCCAACTCGGGGGGAGTCTGCTCCAGGGCGATACGGACGCCCTGCACAATGCCGTCCACCTGTTCGGAAATGGCTTCCCGGATCTCTTCGGAGGTAATGGTCAAATTTTTTGGGATACCGGTGACCAAATCACGTCCTTTGACCTCCATTTCCGGTTCCTCGGCCCCCTGCGGATAGGCGGAGCCGATGGTCATCTTGATGATTTCCGCGGTGGATTCGCCGATGAGCATGTTGTACTTGCGTTTCACGTGCTGCATGATGGCTTCATCCATCTTGTCGCCCCCAATGCGCACACTACGGGCGTAAACGATGCCGGACAGGGAGATGACCGCGATCTCGGTAGTGCCGCCGCCGATATCCACTACCATGTTGGAGGTGGGCTCTGTAATGGGGAGGTTGGCGCCGATGGCCGCGGCCATGGGCTCCTCGATGAGGTAAACCTCCCGGGCGCCTGCGGATTGGGCGCTCTCCTTGACCGCACGTTTTTCCACCTGAGTGATGCCGGTGGGTACGCAGATCATGATGCGCGGACGCACCAGACGACGGCTGTTGTGCACCTTGGAAATGAAGTGGCGCAGCATGGCTTCGGTAACTTCAAAATCGGCGATCACGCCGTCCTTCATGGGACGAATAGCTACGATATTGCCGGGGGTACGGCCGAGCATTTTCTTGGCTTCGGCGCCGACGGCCAAAACGGTCTTTCCGCCCCGGCTATCCTTCTTGACCGCCACGACAGACGGTTCACTCAACATAACACCCTTGCCTTTGACGTAGACAAGGGTGTTGGCGGTTCCCAAATCGATGGCCAGGTCATTGGAGAATGAACCGAGAATTTTGTTCAGCAGGCTTCCCATCAATCCCTCTTTGTGTTTCGCAAATTTCGCTATTTCAAGCCGCTTTCAAAGTGGCGTGTATTAGGCTAGATTACAGCTTCATGCAAGGGTTCGTACCAAATGTGACGTAGGCAGGCAATAGCGCGGACCCACATTCTAGACAATTTCTACATAAAACGTTCCATGTTTCGATATTTTTCCCTGAATGCCTCCTTGCGGCAGACCTATGGAGAGCGGGTTCAAAAAATCCCGCTGGACGCAGGCTTCGACTGCCCCAACCGGGACGGCGCCATCTCCCGGGAGGGATGCATCTTCTGCAATCCTTCGGGATCGGGCTCCGGAATGCTCAAGGAAGGCAAGGATCTACTTTCGCAATGGACACATTGGACAGAATTCCAAAAACGTCGCTATGGAGCACGACTGTTCATCGGCTACCTGCAGTCCTACTCCAACACTTACGGTCCCATTGAAAAGATAGCGCACACCCTTTCCCGATTGGAAAATCTGCCGGGGTTGGCGGCACTGAGCATCGGCACCCGCCCAGACTGCCTGGACGATGCCAAGCTCCGGCTCCTGGCCGCACAAAAGGAAAAACTGAATCTCAATGAAATATATCTCGAACTAGGCCTTCAAACCGCCCACGACGAGACCCTGACCCACATTAATCGGGGGCACAGCGTCACCGACTTCAAAGACATGGCATGCCGAGCCGCCGACCTGGGCCTGAATGTGGTGGCCCATGTCATAGCGGGGCTTCCCACCCCATCCGGGCGAGAGGGACTGGCTGAGCTGTTGGAGACTGTGGATTTCCTCAACGCACTGCCCGTTCGCGGCATCAAGTTCCACAACCTGTATGTCTGCAAAGGCACCCGTTTGGCGAAACTATGGAAGGAAGGCGGCTATACGCCTATCACCCTCGAGGAATACTGCCTTTGGCTGGGAGAGGCGCTCATGCACCTTTCCCCTGCCGTCGTCGTGCACAGGCTCAACGGCGATCCGGCCCCGGACGAACTGCTGGCTCCGGAATGGGCCGGCGCCAAGAGGGATGTCCACAACGCCATTCGCACTCACCTGGAGAAAAACCACATTTGGCAGGGGAAAAAACACGAGGCCGTGGACGGCCCACCCGTCCATTTCGCCCCGGACCACAAGGAGCACCGAGCATGAACCACGAAACCATCTGCGCGGGTGAACTGGCTCTGGAAATCGTTTGGAAAGAAGGAAAAATCGAGGCCCTGCGCCTGCACTGGTCCAAAGATGTGAACGCATCTGCGAAACATTCCGAGCACGGAGCAGCCCTGCAACAAACACTGCAGGACTATGTAAAAGGAAAGCGTGTGCAGTGGCCGGAATTGCCGCTCAATATGGACCGGCTTCCCCCCTTTTCCCGCAGGGCGCTGGAAGCGCTGCAAAACGTACCGCACGGCAAATACGTCACGTATGGACAGCTGGCCGACATGGCGGGCAGCCCGGGGGGGGCGCAGGCTGCCGGACGAGCCATGGCCAACAATCCATGGCCGCTGGTTTATCCCTGCCATAGGGTCATTGCAGGCACCGGAGCCATGACCGGCTTTTCGGCACCGGGAGGCGTAGAGATGAAGCAGTTCCTCCTCCAACTCGAAGGAGCTGTCCCGCGACCGGCCAAGACTTGTCCGCTCCCCCTTGGTTAGCTTCCCGAACAAAGAAGCGGGAGATGCACTTCCCCCCAAAAAAAGAAAGCCCGCCTAGGCATCGGCGGGCAGTTCTTCTACGCGGGGCTTGGCGTCCTTCGTAAGCCGGACAACCTGCGTTGAGAATTGCGTCTCATCAGGCTGACAGCTCGGACATCCGTCCGAGGCCAGCATGCAGCGCTCATCAATTCCGCTAATGTCGATTCCGGCCATGTTGAGAAGTTTCGTCGTCTCACCGACCCCCCAGAGCAGCGGCTGCCCGCAGCGGGTGCATTCCACATACAACAATTCCGGGTCGAATCTTTTAGTCATGATAGAAGTGTAAACATGCACAGCCCGAAACACAAGGGTTGATGGTTATATTCCATAGCAAAGGGGAGGCGGTTTCCCGCCTCCCCTCATTGTAAACACAGTAAGACCAGTAGTCGGAGCCTGGGCTAATTAATTCCCAGAGCGGCCTCCGGAGTAGTGGAATCGATGCCAAAGGCTTCGCCCACTGCCGGACAGGTCAGAGTGCCGTTCAGTGTATTCAGGCCGAGTGCAAGGCCAGCGTCTTCGCGCAGGGCGTCCAAGCCCTTGCCGGCAAGGCGCAGAGCGTACGGCAGAGTCTGGTTGACCAGTGCAAAGGTGGAGGTGCGGGGTGCTGCGCCGGGCATGTTGGCCACGCCGTAGTGAACCACGTTGTCAATCACGTACGTGGGGTTGTCGTGAGTGGTCGCCTTGATGGTTTCGACACAACCGCCCTGGTCCACAGCCACGTCCACGATGACAGCACCTTCCTTCATGGTGCCGATCATGTCGCGGGTAACCAATTTGGGAGCCTTGGCGCCGGGAACGAGCACCGCGCCGATGAGCAGATCGGCCTGCTTCACAGCCGCACGGATGTTGGGATCGGTGGAGCTTACGGTCAACAAACGGCCGCCAAAAATGTCATCCAGATACTGAAGGCGCTGGTGCGACAGGTCGATGACCGTAACGCGCGCGCCCATGCCCATGGCGATGCGGGCTGCGTTTGTGCCGACCACGCCGCCGCCGATGACCACGACATCTGCGGGAGACACGCCCGGGACACCGCCCAGAAGCATGCCGCGACCGCCTTGGTGTTTTTCCAGGTAATGAGCGCCCACCTGGGTGGCCATGCGGCCAGCCACTTCGGACATGGGGGTCAGCAAAGGCAGAGTGCCGGCCCTGTCTTCAACGGTTTCATAGGCGACACCGGTAACACCGGAGTCGAGCATGGCCTTGGTCAAGGCGTTTTCGGCGGCCAGATGCAAGTAAGTGAAAAGCAGCAGGTCGTCACGCAGGAAACCGTATTCCGGGGCGATGGGCTCCTTGACCTTGATGACCATTTCCGCTCCCCAAGCCTCGGCAGCGGTGGCGACAATGGTGGCGCCGGCGTTGACGTACTCCTCGTCACTCAGGCCGCTTCCAGCGCCTGCATTGGTCTCGACGAGCACTTTGTGCCCCTGTCGCACCAGAGACTCCACTGCGCCGGGAGTCATTGCAACACGATTTTCCAATGTTTTGATTTCTTTAGGTATACCGATAATCATACTGTTCTCCTCATTTGACAATTATCTATCGACACCGGACACCCCGGTTATCACCTATTTTTCATAAACCCTGGTCACCGCTTCCGGCAGGTAAAGCCACTTGCGTTTGGACTTCATGACCACGAAAGACTCGCTGGAATTGATCCCCCCTATCTGCGACAAATCCTTGTCCAGGAAATCATAAAGATCTCCCATGTCGTTGGTGCAAGTGATTTCCACGATGATATCGTAGCGGCCAGTGACCGCTGCGCACCAATTGACCCTGTCCAGTTGGGATATATTTTCCAACTTCTCGTCCAGCATTTTGGTGCTCTGTAAAGACATCCCCACCAAGGCCACAGTCAGCCCCTGCGCCTTCATCGGATTGACCAGCGCAGCCACTCTCACGGCTCCGGCCGTGATCAGGTTACGCAGTCGCGAACGCACCGTAGGTGCGGTAACTCCCAATCGCTCGGAAACCTTGCCTACGGACATCTGGCCATCTTCGGTCAACGTGGCCACCAGGTGCCTGTCGTGCGCATCAAAATTTTTCTTCATCACATGCTTCCCACTTAATATCTCTTAAAATAAAAATACAACAACTTCTTAACTGATAAGAAAATATTTCGTCAACATTTTTTCCATATCATTGATCAGCCACCAAAATAAATATCTGTTTGAAAACATCCTCCTCACACTCGTTCATCTGCATGACAAAGAATATTTTCCACAAAGAATACAAGCAAATAAACCATATCAACTCTCCTTTGGATGCACAGAAAAAGGCCAGGGCATGTACAATGAAATATCTCCAGCACCTCAAAAAAAAGCCGACCGGTTCTCCCGGTCGGCCTCGTGCTTATATGCTTTAGTAATAAATTAAGCTTCCACACGCTTTCCGAAGAAACGTACGGCAAGGGCCACTGCCACAAGCCCCAGGGGCAGCACCAGAACGATGGGAGCCCCCAGCCCTGCGGGCAAATAGCCAAACAGAATGGAGATGAGCGCCACAACGACGGCGTAAGCCAGCTGTGTTCTCACGTGGTCGATGTGATCGCACGCGGAGCCCATGGAAGACAGAATGGTGGTGTCCGAGATGGGCGAACAGTGGTCGCCGAAGATGGCCCCGGTCAGCACTGCGCCAACGTTCATGATCACGTACCCTCCGTCCGGGTTCAGGGCATATGCCAGCGGAATGGCCAGAGGCATGAGGATACCCATGGTGCCGTAGGAGGTGCCTGTGGCGAAGGAAATGAAGGAGCCGAGGATAAAGATGATGCTCGGCAAAAGGAATGCGGGCAGCGCATCGGACAGAATGTTCACCAGATAAGCGGCGGTGCCCAACTCTTTGATGACCCCGGACAGCGACCATGCCAACAGCAGGATCACGGCGGTAATGTTCATGGATTTGATTCCGGTGATCCAGGTTTCAATAGCGTCCTTGAGGGGCATGACCTTCCTGAACACTGCCATGAACATGGCCACGATACCTGCGATGAGTGCGGCCTGGAACAGCACCACGGACGCATCGGAAGCGCCAAAGGCCTCACGCATGGCGGTAAAGGACATGGGCGAGTTATTCAGCAGGTCGATGAGCGTTTTGTCATCGCCGCCCATGATGGCATTGTAGCCGTTGAAATAGAAACCCAGAAAAGCTGCCGCAATGAGCGTGCCGATGGGAATGATGGCGTTCCAAACACTCAACTTGGCGCCTACCTCCGGCTCCAGCCCGGTGGCCTCGTCGGACGCCATGGGCTTGGCGTCATCGCCCAGCACCTTGCCGGTGGTGCGGGCGCGATTTTCGGCTTTCCACATGGGACCGAACTCACGCAGCATCCAGATGGTGCAGATGATGAAGAACAGGATCAGGATGTTATAGAAGCGGTACGGAATGGTTTCCACAAAAATTCCGTAAGCATTGGTGGAAATTCCGAGGGCCTCGTACCCGTCACGGATCAGGCCCACTTCATAGGCCACCCAGGTGGAGATAAGCGCGATACCGGCAATGGGAGCCGCAGTGGCGTCAATAATGAATGCCAGCTTTTCGCGGGAAACCTTCATCTTGTCGGTGACCGGACGCATGATGGGGCCGACCGTCAGGGAGTTTGCATAGTCGTCGAAAAAAATGAGCAATCCCATGAGCCAAGTCACGAATTGGGAACTGCGCGGCGTGCGGGCGCGTTTGGACAGCGCCTCGGCAATGGCCTTGGCTCCTCCCATCTTGGAAACCAAGGCGATGAGTCCGCCGATGGCCAAACACTGGAGAACGATGCCTGCGTTCCAGGAATCGGCCAGAGACAAAAGAATTTCGTTGGACAAACGCAGGAAGCCGTTCACAAAGGCGGAGTAGAGATCAAAGCCTTTGCCTTCCAGCATTAGACATCCGGAAAACACACCCAAAAACAGAGACAGCACCACATTTTTGGTCATGAAAGCCAGAACAATAGCCACCACAGGCGGAATCAGAGTCCATAGGCCAAAAATCCGTGCATTCTCCGCCCCCTTACTGGAGTCCGCCGCGAGAGCCGGACAGGAGAATGCGAGAACCACCAGAGCAACGACCGCCAACAGCGCAAAATATCGCCGAGCCATCAAACACCCCTCAATGCTTTGTAATTAATACACCTTTCATGATGCAAACCGAAGAAAACGGGCCACACAAGCATTTTTTCGATGGCGGAATCCCTCCCCTTGTCAGGAACACCGATCGACGACAACTTCTGCCTTCCTTCTTCACCAGTCTTCATTTTTTTTAATGAACTTCATCAAAAAATCCAATATACAAAAATAAACGCCCGCAAATTACGATATTGGAATCGGCGTGATAAACCATCGTTTAAACTGCGTCAAGAAGCGGCATTGCAGCCGAATAGGCTTTTCCGTATAGTCGCCGCAAACAAAAAAACGGAAGGTATCCAATGAAATACGCATACAGCCTTTGTGGGGCCCTGTTCCTCGCCGCTCTTTTCCTCGCAGCTCCGACCCGGAACTCAACGGCCCACGCCGGAGCCGACCCCATCGTGGTCATGGACACCAGCCTGGGGCAGATCGTCATCATGCTGGACCAGAAAAACGCCCCTGAAACCGTGAAGAACTTTCTCCGGTATGTGGATGAAGGCTTCTACCGCGGCACGGTCTTCCACCGCGTAGTCAACAACCGCGACATGGCCATCGTCCAAGGGGGAGGCTATATGTACCCGTTGCAGCGGAAGAAGACCTTCGCCCCCATCAAAAACGAGGCTTCCGCAACCTTGAAAAACAAGCGGGGCGCCATAGCCATGGCCCGAACCACGGACATCGACTCCGCCACCAGCCAGTTCTTCTTCAACGTGCGCGACAACGCGCCTTTCGACCACACGAACAATACCCCGCAGGGATACGGCTATGCGGTCTTTGGGCGGGTCATCCGCGGCATGGACGTAGTGGACAAAATCAGCCAAGTGGAAACGGGAAGGAGCGGCATGATGCATGACGTGCCCCAAAAACCCATCTTCATCAGAAAGGCCTACCGCAAATAGGCATGACCACGATCAGACAGCCGTCGCCGGAGTTGGCCCGGACCATTGATCTCTGCTGGGCCAAAACCGGTGACGACGTCGCAACATTTTTCGAGGTCTATCCCAGCAGTTCGGTCGACCTCATTTTCAGATTTTCCGAAAGCGGCAACCGGGTCGTGGTGCTCGGCCCCCGCACCGAGACCGTCAACGTGGAAGTTGCGGCCCGGGCCCGCTATTTCGGCGTCAGCTTCCGTTGCGGCCAAACGCCTCGCCTGTTCGACACACAGCATACCGCGCTCGTAGACGCACGACTCGAGCCGAACCGCCTTCTGCGCCACAGCACGGAACAACTCGCCACCTGCCTGTCCGCCCTGCCAAACACCGAAAAACGGCAACGCCATATCGAAAATCTGATCCGCGACGAACCGCCTCTGATCGAGCATGACCAATGCCGGTCCATCTGCGCCTATATCCAGGCCACGGGCGGCTTGGTGCAAGTTGCCGAGACGGCCGCCCATTTCAATATACATGTGCGCAGCCTTGAACGGATTTTCAGGAAACACCTCGGCCTGCCCCCGAAGTTCGTCATCCGATCCATCCGCCTCCGCAAGTTGGTGGACGCCATCCGCGCCGGTGGGCAGACCGATCTGATCGGGCTTGCTTTTGAACTGGGCTATGCGGATCAATCGCACATGATCCGGGACTTCAAAAAGCTCACCGGCCGCGTCCCCGTCAGACTCGATCCGGTGGACACCGGGCGCCTAGCCGGCGGTCCGACGGCTAGGACCGTTCACCGTTACAAGCCCTGACAAATCCTGTCGCATTTGTTCAAGACTCTCCCTTCCCTTTTTGTAATACAAAGGGTCCCCCACCCATCGAATCTAGAGGAAGGAACAAACAATGAGTATACGAGCGCGGCTTTTTCTTTCCATACTCAGAAACAGACACTTGCTGCAGTTCAAGCGGAGGCCGGAAACCGGTGCAGACTGGAAGCACGATCTGGCTGCTGTACGCGTCAATGCGAAACGCTCCGCAAAAATGCTCGGCAGAATCCCCAAAGGAATGGAGTCCGAAGCGCTTTCCATCGAGACCATGCAGGCCGAGTGGATCAGGCCCGAGCACCATGTAGGGGACATGGCCATGCTCTATTTCCACGGCGGCGGCTACGTACTTGGCGATGTGGAACAGCATCGAGGCATCACGGCCAAGTTCGCCAAAGCCTCCGGGGTACAGGCCCTGCTCTTCGGATATCGGTTGGCCCCGGAGCATCCGCATCCGGCGGCCTTGGAAGACGCACTCCGCGCCTATGAGTGGATGTTGGGGCAGGGCTATGCGCCGGAAAGAATCGCCTTCATGGGAGACTCGGCAGGCGGCGGCCTGCTGTTGGCAACCCTGCTGAGCCTCAGGGATAAGGGCAAACGCCTCCCGGCCACGGCTGTGGCGCTCTCACCCTGGGTCGATCTGACCTGTAGCGGTGATTCCTACACAACCAACGCCCATCGCTGCCTGTCCCCGCCCCTTTCATGGCTGGCCTGCCGAAAGCACTACGCAAAGGGGCAGAACCTTGCCCATCCATACATATCTCCCCTGCACGGCGACTTGTCCGGCCTGTCGCCCCTGCTCATCTACGCGGGGGAACACGAAGCATTGCGCGACGATTCCACGGCCTTTGCAGCCAAGATACAAGCGGCGGGCGGAGAGGTTTCTCTTCATGTAGGCAAGGGCATGTGCCACTGTTACCCAGCCTGCGCTCCACTCTTTCCCGAGGCTAGCGAGGCGCTCGATCACATCGGAAAATTCATCAGGGAAAAACTTGGGCATTAAAAAAGGCAGGGCACAAGCCCCGCCTCTTCTTTTGCATTTCGTACACTAACCCAGACTAGTGTTTATGGACCATGATGTCCAGGATGACCTGGTCGGTCTGCACCATGCCGCATGAGCCCAAACGTCCCAGATTGCGGATACAGGCTTCGATATCGTCGTCCACGATGCCTTCGCGACCGCTGACGGCGGTGCCCCGCTTGGCCAGGAACGCGGCCTGCACTGCGGCTTCCACTGCCGAGGCCACCTTGAGGGCGCAGGAGGTCTTGGCGCCGTCGCAGATCATGCCCGCGATGTTGCCGACCATGTTTTTGACGGCATAGCCCATCTCCATGAGGTCGCAACCCATGAGCAGCACGATGCCGCAACTGGAACCGGTGGCCGCCAGGATCGCGCCGCACAGGGCCGAAAGACGGCCCAGGTGATGTTTGAGGTGGATGGCGGTCAAGTGGCTCATGATCAGGGCGCGCGCCAGGGACTCGTCGCTTGCTTCCAACCTGCGGGCAAAGGCCACCACAGGGATGGTGGCGGTGATGCCCTGGTTGCCACTGCCCGAATTGCTCATGACCGGCAGCATGATACCGTCCATGCGGGCGTCGGACGCCGCGGCGGCCATTTTAATGGCAAAAGAGGCGATGTCGTCGGCGCGCAAGCCCTGCTCGATGTCCTCGTTCATGGACTTGCCGACCTTGAGCCCCCAGTCGTTGGCCATGCCTTCGACGGCAATAGCCTCATTAAGGCGGGCCGCTTCCAGGATGAAGGAGATCATTTCGAAAGGTGCATTCACGGCAAAGTCATGGATGCGCTCCAAGGTCAGAGGCCAAGCAGCTTCCTCTCCGCTTTCCCCCGGCCACGGGGCCGAAAAAATCTCCTCGCCGTTGCGTTCCACCTGCACCACGGCGGTGTGCTCGCGGGCGATAACGCACCGTCCTGAATCAGCACCTTCGCTGGCCACGACCTCGGCGTAGAGGAGTTCCTCGGTTTCGGCAAGGCTTACCTCCACCCGCTTTTCCGCGAGCATGCGCTTACCTTCCTCCACCTGTGATTCAGTCAAATCACGCAACACTTCCAAAGCCAGTTCGGCTCTGCCACCCACGGCACCCACGGCCGCGGCAATGCCCAGACCGGTCATGCCGGTACCGGGAACGCCCACCCCCATACCATTCTTGAGTAGATTGCCGCTCACCTTGACGCTGACGCGTCCAGGCGCCCTCCCCAAGGCCTCCACCGCACGGGCGGCGGCCAGGGAGACGGTGATGGGTTCGGTACACCCAAGGGCAGGCACGACTTCCCTGTGCAACAGGGCGACATAGTCGCTCCATTCAGCTTTACACATGATGATACTACTCGTTGTTGACGGTTGCGCAGGCTGAAGCAGATTTGTCCAACTCGCCGTGACGGTTGAAGAATCCTTCCAACATCAGGGTCAGCGCGCCATCACCGGTGACGTTACAGGCAGTGCCGAAGCTGTCCTGCAGGGCGAACACGGCCAGCAGCAGAGCCACGCCGGCGGGGTCGAAGCCGAGCACACCAACGACAATGCCGAGGGAGGCCATGACCGTTCCGCCCGGAACCCCGGGAGCTCCGATGGCGAACACGCCGAAGAGCAGGATGAACAACATCATTGTGCTGACCTCTGGCAAGTGCCCATACAGCATCTGGGAAATGGTCATGGCAAAGAAGGTTTCGGTAAGCACGGAGCCGCACAAATGAATAGTGGCCCCCAGGGGCACCATGAACTCGACGGTATTGCGGCCGAGCACGCGGGACTTGGAAGCGCACTCCAGGGCCACGGGCAGCGTTGCGGCGCTGGACATGGTGCCCACGGCGGTCAGATAGGCCGGAGAGTAGTGACGTACAACCTCAATGGGGTTGCGGCCGGAAATGATGCCGCCGAGGGTATACAGAACGGTGAGCCATACGAAATGCCCGACAAGGACAATAACGATGACCTGCAAGAAGACCGGCAACTGCTTGGTCAGACTGCCTTCATACGCCAGCCCCGCAAAGGTGGTCGCGATGAAAAACGGCAGCAGTGGAATGACGATTTTGGTGACCACCTGCATCATGACGCCTTCGAATTCACAAAGTACTTTCTCGATGGTCTTGGCCCCGCTCCACAAAGTTGCTACCCCGAGAACGATGGCGGTGACCAGAGCGGACATGACCGGCATGATGGGCGGGATGTTGAGCTTGAAGACGACTTCCGGAATCTCGCGCAGTCCTTCCACCTGGGTGGCGATGGAGAGATGCGGGATGATCAGGTAACCGGCTACGCAGGCCATGGTGGCCGCACCCACTGCGGACAGATAGGCGATGGAGACGCCGGCGCCGAGCATTTTGCTGGCGTTCTGCCCCAGACGGGTAATGGCCGGGGCGATGAACGCGATGATGACCAGAGGCACGGTATAGAAGATGAGTTGACCGAGGACGTGCTTGACCGTGGCCATGAATTCCATGACCGGTTCGTTGGCCATGAGGCCGATGACCACACCTGCGGCAATGCCGATAACCAGCTGGATGATCAGGCCGAATTCACCTTTGCGCTTGGAACCGTTGGACATACGAGACCTTCCTTGTGGCTGAAAGTTCAGAAACGGCCCCTGCATGGCAGGGGCCCGAAGACGACTACTTTTCCGCTACGACTTCGACTTCAACGAGTGCTCCTTTGGGCAGGCAAGCCACTTCAAAGCAGCTGCGGGCCGGAAACGGCTGGCCGAAGTAGGTGGAATAGACCTCGTTCACGGCGGCAAAGTGTGTGATGTCGTTCAGAAAGACCGTCGTTTTCACCACTTGACTCATGGAAGAGCCTGCGGCCTCCAGAACGGCCTTGACGTTTTCGAGGGACGCCTTGGCCTGCTCTTCAATGGTTTCGGGGATAACACCGGTTTCCGCCACGATGGGCAGCTGGCCGGAAGTGAACACCAGACTGCCGGTGACCATACCTTGGGAGTACGGACCTACGGCGGCAGGAGCTTTGTCAGTGCTGACGGGAGTGGGCATAGAGCCTCCTTGATCATTGTGATATGGTTACAGATGTCGAAGCAGCGAACTCCGACTCCTGATAGATTTTTCTCTTAGTGCGAAAAAAATATTACGTCAATAATTTTCAATCACACCGCAAAAAAACCATTACACAAGAAGGCTAGCCGTGAATTTTCTGTAAATACCTGTAAATGGTTGCTTCAGAAGAAGAAAGGCGTTTGGCGACAAGACCGACGGTTCCTTTAAGCAAGAAGACGCCCCGTCCGTCCAACGTGCGGACGATGTCCATTTTCTCGGCGGCGGTCATGCGTTCCGGAGGAATCTCCGCCTCGCTGATGACTTGGACGATGATGTTCTCGGTCAGATCCTCAATGGAGTCGGAGAAGGTCTCTCTTTGGCCGGAGACGTCTTTGGCGACGACATCGTCCAACCCCATGGTCTGAATAACCCGCTGCAACATGTCGCGGGCATGAACAAGGTCGGCCACATCCATGTTCAGGCAAAGCATCCCGGCCAACCCTCCATCGTCGTCGCGAATAAAATAGGTGGCTGAGCGCAAAGGGCGATCGTCTTTGGAACGGGTAGTGTAACCCATGACCCAGTCACGGTGCTCGTATTCTTTTTCCACCACAAATTTGAGGGCTAAATCGGTAAGCGGAGCTCCGACCTTCCGACCGGTAATGTGACTGTTGGCGATGGCCAACACGGAATTCTCCTTGGCGGAAGTGTCGTGCAGGACCACCTCGCAATTGGACCCGAGAAAGGCCCCCATGAACTGGACAAGAGGCACATAGGCGTCGATGACACGTGGCGGCGTGTTTTCCGTATGCAATGAGACTCCTTGGTTGATAATTTTTTATTAACGGAAAAATTTGGTATCGCGACAAGAGCAACGTTGTCAAATCAGGGAAAAGCACACGGGATGGGAGCTACAGCTCCGACTCCTGCCCGAGGGATTTGATGAAGACTCGGCCGGTATCGATATGCAGGAACATACTCCGCGGGATGGAATTCCCCACGGCGGAGGCGGCCAAAGTGATATTGTTGCGATCAAGAAGGCGGAGCAACGCCTCGAAATTGCGTTGGCCTGTGAGAAACATGTCGTCGTTACGCATATTGGCTCCACCAGCGGCCTTAAAGATCAGCCTTCGCACTTCCGCTCCTTTCTGGATGAGCTTGCGGACCATGAGCGGCACTCCGGTGGTCACGAACATGTAAGGATTCTGCTTGGCCTTTTCACGGGCGGCAGAGGCTCGGGGCAACAGGCAATGAATCAAACCGCCAACACGGACCTCGGGATCATAGGCGGTGACCCCGAGGCAGGACCCCAGTGAGTAGGTGACCACCACATCATCGGGGTTGTCCGAGATCTTCATGTCCGAAATATTGACCACAAGAAGGTTCGGTTCCAGTTCGACCATCTGCCCTCAACTCGGTAAGGATACGATTCATGAACAAATTACAGGAAATCGCCCTTCACCGCCACCGCGTTATTCAAACGACATGCTTAAAATCATGCGAGGCTTGTCATGTGAAAAAAAGTCATGAATACTCCCCCGCATGTATAATTATAGAAATACGAGACCATTTGCGGCTCTCTCGGACATCCACGGCAACTCCCTGGCTCTTGAAGCCGTGCTCGCCGATATCAAAAAACGAGGCATCGAAACCATCATCAACCTGGGGGACACTTACTACGGCCCTCTGGACCCAGCCGGAACCGAAAAACTGCTGAACACGGTGGACGTCATTTCCATCCTCGGCAACCAGGACCGCATTCTCATCGCCCCCACTGCAGCCTGGTATGGTATGCCCACCTTCCGGCACACCATGGGAAGCCTCTCTCGGGAAGCACTGGAACGGCTGGGCGAATTGCAGGGGGAAAAGCGGCTCTGGGACGGAGAGGTTCTCTGCTGTCATGGCGCCCCCGGCAGCGACACGACCTATCTGACCGAAAACGTCGCCGACGGCTGGCCGGAGCTACGCTCCTGCGGCGAAATTGCGGCGGATATGGGGTCCTGGCGACCATCCCTGGTCCTGTGCGGGCACAGCCATATTCCCAGAGTGGTGAATTGCGGCAAGCTCACTGTGATCAATCCCGGCAGCGTCGGCCTCCCGGCCTACAGCGACGACACCCCACCCCACTCCATGAGTGCGGGAACGCCGCACGCGCGCTATGCCGTGGTCACGCCAAAACAGGACCGTTGGTTCACCACGCAGATGGAGGTTGAGTACGATTGGCAAAGTGCTGCGGCCATGGCTCTGGCAAATGACCGCCCCGACTGGTCCGGGTGGCTGCGCACAGGGGTGGCTTCCTGATCATCAACAGCCTTGCCATTTGTTTCTGGACTTTTTTTAGATTTTTCTGAAGAATGTGATGCAAAGCTCGATTCCTCGGCTTTCGCGCCGATAACACAGCAAGAAAACCCGAAGGTCGCCCAACAGGTGATTCGGACTGATACGTATCGTGAAAAATATAAATAAATTAGCACTTTTCAGTGCCGGTCTTTTGCTGTGCATCCTGTTCCTCAGCCCCGCAGGCACGGTTCAGGCCGCATCCACCAGCGCCCTTTTCAACAGGGCGTACCAAAATTTCCACACCCTCAAGGACAACCGTTCCAAGGCCAAATACCGCTCCAACTGGAGAAAGGTGGAGAACCAATTCGCGGCCATTTACCGTAAATCCCCCAGCGGCGCCTATGCCCCAAAGGCTCTTTACTACCTCGGCCGTACCTATGAGGAACTGGGCAGACACAGCGGCCTCAAGTCCGACTTCCGCAAAGCGGTGGACTACTACAGCCGCTGCGCCACCCGTTTCACCAAGCACGGTTGGACGGACGACTGCATTTACCGCCGAGCCCAAGTCCGATACCAGCGCCTCAACGAATGGACCAACGCACGCCGCGACCTCGCCATCATCATCGTCAAATACCCTCAGTCTGATATGGCCCCCAAGGCCAAAACGCTGCTCAAAAAACTCGGGGACGGCGAACGCTTCATAGCAGAGCTTTCCGGCAAGAAAATTGCGCAAAGCCCGAGAAAAAAGGCTCCCAAGCCTGTGGTCAGAAGCAACAACGGGCATAAGGATCCCCCCAATTTTCAACACCTGGACAACATCCGTTACACCAGCAGCAACGAGTACACCCGAGTAGTATTGGAAATGGATGGAAAAACCAGCTTCCGGTACAAAATGCTGCAACCCGCCCCCGAGCACAACCGACCGCACCGTTTGTACATCGACCTGAACAGCACGCATCTGGGAAATGGGGTGGCGCGAGCCACTTCCGTGTCCGACGGCATCCTCAAACAGATCCGCAGCGGCCAGAAGGACAAACAAACAACCCGTGTAGTGCTCGACTTCCTGACCATGCAGGATTACAAGGTTTTTCCGCTTGAAAATCCATTCCGCATCGTCATAGACGTCTACTCCCCTGATTCCCCTCAAGTGCAAGCCAAGGCGGCCACTCCCAGGAAGGCCCCGCGCGCCAAAACCAACGTCAAGGGCAAATTCAAGCCATCTTACAAGAGCAAGCAGATGGCCCAATACCTGGTGGAACAACTCGGTTTGACCATCAAGACAATTATGATCGACCCCGGTCACGGTGGTAAGGATCCAGGCGCACGCGCCTACAAACTCCGCGAAAAAGACGTCAACCTGCGCTTCGCCAAAATCCTCGGCAACCTGCTCAAGGAGAAAGGCTTCAATATCCTTTATACCAGGACTACAGACAAGTTCATTGCCCTGGAGGAACGCACGGCCATGGCCAACGTAAAAAAGGCCGACATGTTCATCTCCATCCACTGCAACGCCCACCGAAACAAGAAAATCAACGGGTTGGAGATCTATACGTTGAACTTGGCCAAAACCAAGGCCGCCGTACGCGTGGCTGCGCGAGAAAACGCCGTTGACCCACGCAGCATAAGCGACCTGCAGTTTATCCTGGCCGACTTGGCCGTGAACTCGAAAATGAAGGAAAGTCGAGATTTGGCCAAGGGTGTACAGGCCCAAACCCTTCGGGAAGTACGGCGCAAATGGAAGCTCAAAGATATGGGCGTACGCGAAGCACCGTTCTACGTGCTTATGGGCGCCACAATGCCTTCGATACTCGTAGAACTGGGCTACTTGACCAATTATACGGAGAATACGCGCCTCAAGAGTGAAACATATCTGAAGTACCTGGCGCGCGGCATAGCCAAGGGTGTTTTGGCCTACAAGCAACAAATTGAACGCTACGCCATGAAATAGGTTTCCGGCCTTGAGAGGCCCTCTCCCACCAGAACTAGAAAAATCCCGACGGCCTAAAAAGGCCGTCGGGATTTTTTAATGCATTATTAAATACTTCACACTCGCGGACACAAAGTGATGCAAAGGGGATAATCTCCCGACAGACGCTAGAGCTTACGTTCCTCCGGAGCATTCAGTTCGAAAAACTTGGTAAGCTCCTGCTCCACCGTCATGGCCAAAGTATCGCGCACAAGGTGGGGCTTCTCCCGGGCAACGATTTTGTAAACCAGCTCCTGAAGGCAAGTGGAGGAAGTCGCCATGGCGTCCAGCTCGGCATCCATAATCATACGCCCTTTGAACCGATCCCAGACAATATACTTGAACAGCGTGGCCCGGGATGCTGCGGGATTGAGACGCACCTTTTCCCGGTAGGCCTTGAGTATTTCCAGAGCTATTTCATTAAGCATCAGATCTTCCTTCTCTGTCGCTGCCCCATGGTACGGCAGCCAAATCAGGTTGACAACATGGGCAAATTAAGGAAATAGGAATACATGCTCTACTTTGCCCAGATAGTGGCCGAAGACCACATCCAGCGTGCCATCAAGGACGGCAAATTTGAAAGGCTCGAAGGCATGGGCAAGCCTCTGCCTGTGGACGAGGCCGCCAATATACCTCCTGAATTGCGCATGGCCTACCGTATCCTCAAAAATGCCGGATACATTTCCTCCGAAGCCCAGGAAAAGGTTTCCGAACAGGCGCAAACCGTCTCCACCCAGGACCTCTTCGACGACCTGTCCGACGAACAGATAAAATACCGACAAATCCGCAAGCTCAAGGTGGCGGCAACCCGTGCGGGACGGGACCTGACCATCGATGAGAATTCGGAATATTACGAACGGATCGTGGGCAGAATGAGAGTGCCCCGAAAATAGTTATTTGTCGTGCCCCCTGAAAGAGCCGCCCTTGAGCACCACCCGCCTTAAAACGGCCTCCAGATCATCCTTGTTCACCGGCTTCGAGACATAATCGTCCATCCCCGCTTCCAGAAATTGTTCCCTGTCCCCCTTCATGGCGTGGGCGGTCAGGGCCACCACCGGTTTGTTGGCGATCTTCGGATCATCCGATCTGCGCATGACGCCTACGGCCTCTATACCATCCATCTGCGGCATCTGGATGTCCATGAACACACAGTCGAAATCTTGCTCAGCAAGCTTTTCCAAGGCCTCACGGCCATTCTGAGCCCAGACGACCGCATGACCCAGCTTCTCCAACAGGCGCTGCGCCGTAATACGGTTGACCCGGTCGTCTTCTGCCAGCAAAATCTGTAATTTCGGCATTTCTGGCGGAACTTCCACAGCAGTGGACACATCAATAGCGTCTTCGTCCATCACCCCCACCTTGACCGTAAAGCTGAAGGTGCTCCCCATGCCCTCTGTGCTTTTGACCTTGATCTGTCCTTCCATCAACTCCACAAAACGACGCACGATGCCCAACCCGAGGCCCGTACCCGGATATTTTCTGGAATAGGAACCATCTACCTGCTCGAAGGCTCGAAATATGAGCTCCAGCTTGTCTTCGGGAATGCCTATGCCCGTGTCCGCCACCGAAAAAAACAGGTTGACCTTGTTGATGGCCCCGGGCTCGGGCAGTGTGTCCGCCTCGATAACGATCTCCCCGTCGTTGGTGAACTTGATGGCGTTGCCTACCAGGTTAAACAAAATCTGGCGTATCCTGCCGGCATCGCCCACCAGCATGTCCTTGGCGTCCGGGTCCACATCCCAAGTGAAGCTCAACCCCTTTTCATTGGCTTGTGTGCTGAAGATGGCATGTACAGAGGCCACCAGTTTGCGCAGAGAAAAACGTTCTTCCTGGAGTTCGATCTTGCCAGCCTCGATCTTGGAAAAATCAAGCACATCGTTGATGACCCGCAAAAGGTTCTGTCCCGAGGTTATTGCCGTTGAAAGGTAATCCTCTTGTTCCTCGTCCATTTCAGTGGCCAGCAAAAGCTGCAACATACCAAAGATGCCGTTGAGCGGCGTACGGATCTCATGACTGACGTTGGCCAAAAATTCGCCCTTGGCCTTGCTTGCGGCCTCTGCGGCATCCTTGGCCGAAACCAAAGCGTTTTCCGCCTGCCTGCGTTGCACGGCGATGGCGAAGAGGTCGGCCAGGGCGACCACCACGCGCAGGTCTTCATCCGTGTAGTCGCGGCCGGGATTGGCCAAGGCGATCTGTCCCATAAGCTGGTCTTCGTACATGGCCGGGGCGGACAGGAACTGGTCGATGCCCATGTGGTTTTCTGGCACACCCCGGGACGCCTCATGGTTGACGGGGTCATTGGTGAAGAAGCCCCTATGTTCCTGCAGGGCGTATCCCCACAGGGCCGAATACCCCTCGCCATGAGCTTTGAAACGGAACGGGCTGTGACGCATGGCACACACCCCCTCTTCCATCATGGCGGAAAAGGAATGGATGACATTATCTCCGGTGACGGCGTCAATGGAGGAAACATAACCGTGTTCGCTGTCTGTGATGTGCATTGCATGCTGCCGAACCGCCTCTGCAATGCTCTCGATACTCGATTCCGGCGAGGTAAGAACCTTGGCGATCTCGGCCTGGGCGAGGTTGACCCGGGATTCGCGCAGCAGCTTCTCCTCGACCTTGCGCCGCTCGGTGGTGTCTCGCGCCTGACAAAGAACCACTTCCCGCCCCGCGAAAGTAATGCGCGAGATCTGGACCTCCACCGGCAGTTTGACGCCGTTGGAGCGCACATACTCCGCATCAATCTTTCTGGGAGCATATGCCCAGACCGTTTTGACCGCATCCGTGGGCGTGAACGGATCAACGTCCCAAACCGTCATTTCCATAAGCTCTTCCCGGGAGTACTCCAGGGTTTCGCACGCCTTGCGGTTGACCAGAACGTATTTCCCGGTCATGTCATGAACGAACATGGCATCTCCGGCCTGCTCAATGAGTGCCCGGAAACGTTCCTCGCTTTCCCGCAAAGCCATCTGGTCGTTACGCCGCGAGGTGATGTCCTTGACAAAACCGATATAACGCCCTTCTTCCAGTTTAAAGGCGTCCACATACGCATACATGAGCGGCCCATCCTTGGGCTTGAGAGCAAACCCGCCGCTGAACGAGCCATCCTTGCGAAACGTTTCGAAGCCTTCCATGAAATCGGCCCGTCCTTCCTGCGGCAGCAGATCGACAAGGCTCATCTCAAGCAGCTCATCTTCGTGGTATCCCGTCATGGAAGTCACGGCATGGTTCACTTCCAGCAAGCGCCCATGGTTATCACAAATGATCACCCCATCCGGGGAAAGGTTCACCTGGGTCCTATATCTTTTTTCACTTTCCCCCAGGCGCAGTCCCAGTTTTCGCCGCGTACGCACCGCGTGAAAGAGATAACCGAGGCAGAGCAACACCAAAGAAGACAGACCGACAATCCCGAAGTAATTCCCGTCCCCCACCGGTTCCAGCCGTTTTTGGTGAATAATTATCCTCGCCTCGGGCAAAAGATCGGGGGAAATGCCGAACCGGTCCAGTTCCTTCTGGTCGAACATGTAGGCATTGGCGTCCTCTCCCTGGACCAAGGAAAGGCTGGATGCAGGCGTCCCCTTGATGATGGACAGGGCCGCTTCGCCGGCCAGCTGTCCCTGTTTGAAATGGCTGACTACCTTGCCGCCGAAAACCCCCTGTCCGAGACCGTGCCGCCATAAATGAAAAATGGGGCCGGAGCTCGCAGCACGGATCAGGCGCAAGCTTTCATCAAACGACTTCACCTCTCCATCCCTGTCTTTGTAGGCGGAAAGCAGCAACACAATGGAATCTTCGGGCATGGCCCGGAGACCCGCCGCCAGTTCGGCAAAGGTAATCCTCGCCAAATTGAATCGTTCGAATTTGAGCCAGGGGAAAAGCCGGGTTATGGGCAGCACCCGCTTGAAATCGCTTTTGCCGCTCGACGTGCCGTCGTATATGAGGGCCATGGTGCGCGCAGAAGGAAAGAGTTCCCGAGCCAAGCTTATGGTCGCGCGGGTGGAGATGCTTTCCAGAACACCGGTAATTTTGTCATGGGACAACATGCTTTCCGTGGCAAGGGCCTCGTTGTTCACCCCACAGAACACTATGGGGATGCTCGGAAAAAGCTCCTGCCGATACTGAATAGCAAATCGCAAGGCATTATCGTCGGCGGTTACCAGAACCTGGGGACTCGGCAACTCGGACATCTTGTATTGCAACATGTCCTTGTAGTTCGAGATATGCTTTTTGTCATACAGCCGCTTGCTGTCCAGGTACTCCACGTCGAGCAACACGCCGGCAGGTGTGAGAACAGACCTGAGACCCTCTATCTGATCCATGAAGGTAGGAAAAGTGGGACTATAGGAACTGAGGAGCAACACTCGTGGAGCGGCCGCAGACGCGGTCGCGCAAAAAAAAGCAAGAAAAACGAGTGTGGCAAGAACATGTCTCATGGAATCGGGCCCTTGGATGACAATCGTTACGACTCCTAATCACCTTACATGGTACTGAAAGGAATTGCCATTATATCAAAATCCCAGAGCCGGCGCCTGCCGGGGCAGGAGCCAGTTGAATTCCGTAAGAGAAAACGACTGTCAGGATTTGAGCTGGGAAACAATCATTCCCACAAGCATGAGCCCACAGCCGATAAGAGCTCGAAAACCCAGCACTTCTCCCAGCAGCAACCAGCCGCCGACGGCTGCGAACACCGCCTCAAGGCTGAGGATGATGGCTGCGTGGGAGGCGTTGGCATCGCGCTGGGCTACGACCTGCAGTGTATAGGCAACGCCGACGGACATGAGGCCTCCGTAGAGAATGGGAACGGCCGCCGCGACGATGCCAGCAAAGGCGATCCTTTCGGTCAGGACGGCCCCCACCATGCTGAACACGGAACAGGCCGCGAACTGTACGCTGGAAAGTTTGACCGCATCGACCGCGTCCATTCCCGGTGAAAGCCAACCGATGATAAGCACATGACCGGCCCAGAAAAAAGCGCTCATGAGCACCAGCAGGTCACCGAAAGCCACGGACAGGTCGCCGGTGACCGACAACAGGTACATGCCTGCCACAGCCAGAGCGGCGCCCACCCAAGTGCCGAGAGCTGCCTTCTGTTGGAAGAACAACCCAAGGATTGGGACAAAGACGACATAAAGGCCAGTGATGAAACCAGCCTTACCTGCCGAGGAGGACTCGACACCCCAGGCCTTGAGCATGGGCACGGCCAGCCCCATCTGCTGCAGGCTTGCACCTGCAAACAGAACCACGCCAAGCAACAGGCCGCCCCAGAAAAGCTTCGAGGGCTCTGTTATCGGTCCGGGCCGGGCACGGCTCCTTTCCATGCGCACGATAAGTGGGACCAAGGCCAAAGCCCCCAAGGCAAAACGAATGCCATTGAACGTCAAGGGGCCCACATGATCCATGCCCACTCGTTGAGCGACAAAGGCGAATCCCCATATGGCGGCTGTCACGAAAAGCAGAATGTCGGCACGCAAGGTACGGACGTCCACAAGATACCTCCCTCGGACAATAAGAATGGCGTGGTGGTGCGACAGCACGAGCGCGGGTCGAAAACGGCCGGGGCTTGTGCACTCCAGCAGTTAGCTGTTGCGCATTTCGTCCAAGATATCAAGCAGTTTGTATTCGGAAGAGAGCTGGCGAAATTCCCGGGAGATCAAAATATCACTGAGTCAAATCCTCCACCTTGTTGATCAGAGAGTCTTTGGCTTCGACAATGCCGTCACCGATCTCCTGAGCCGTGGCATTGACCTTTCTTTTTACGCCCTGAAAAGCGGCGTTGGCGTCATCATTGAACTTTTCCAGCGCGCCCTGGCTTTCTTTCTTGGTGGTATTGACCACGTTATCAATCTTCTTGCCCAACTTTTCCGCCGGGCCCTCCTCCTCCGTACAGCCAAGGAAAGCAAAAAGAAGAGTTAAGGCAGCCACCAAAAAAAACATTTTTTTGAGCATCATGAATCCTCGGGATTTGATTTAAGGGGAATCATCGTACCGGCAATGATTGCACAACACGTTTGAACTGTTTTTTCAATTCTTTTCTACCGGAAGTAAATTCAGGCACATCCCACAGCATTTCCCAGCCGGTAAAAAGACACACGAGCGTTATGGCGGCGCCGCGGCAGTCCGACTCATTCAAGCCATGCCCGGAACGATACAGCGCCTTGCCTATGGCTGCGGCCCACCCTTCCATTATGGTTTGGTACACATTGTCGATTTCAGGATACTGATACCTTGAAGAGTTCAGAATGGAGTACAGAGCCTTTTCCGTGGCGCTTTCTTTAACCGGGCGCTCCAGTTCTTCGGCAAGAATATCCTCAACGCCGACCCCCTTATCTATCCACCTCCAAAACTCCGCGATTTCCTCCTCATGACGCCGAAGCACATCCTCGACCAACATAAGGATGAGATTGTCGCGCGTACCTACGAAATGGTGCACCAACGTCCTGGAAAGTCCAGCCTCGCGGGCCACGGCGCTGATACCGCTGTTATCCAGGCCGTTCCTGACCACGCATTTTCCGAATGCTTCCAGGATCTGTGCAGTACGTTCCTGATCGAGTTTTTTCCGTCCCATATGGTCCTTAGTGTTTATTCCTATGTCGTTTGCCCTCATGACATAGGAAGCCTCCGACGGGCAAGCGGGGAAATCCCCTTTTCCCAGAATGGGCTTTTGCTCAGTCCAAGGCCAGATCCCCTCCTCACTTGTTCTTTGAAAAACACGAAACACCCGGTGTCTCCACGAGACGCCGGGTGTTTCGATGAACGAGTTCAAGTCTGGGGAAAAACTTTTAAAGAGGATTTTCCCACCCCACACTTTCTATTTGCTAAGCTTCCTGCGGAGCTTGCTGCGCAAGACGATGGCAATAAGGTTCATGCCCAGCACCAAGGAGATGAGCACCAGTGAAGTACCGTACTGCAACGGCAAGGTCGCATCCGGATCGGTGGACGACACGGACAGAGAATAGATTTGATATGGCAGGGCCATGACTTCGTCAAAAATGGACTCGGCCAACTGCGGATTGTAACTGGCTGCCGCAGTGAACATGATGGCCGCGGTCTCACCGGCCGCTCGGCTGATGGAAAGAATGGAACCGGTCAGAACACCAGGCAACGCCGCAGGCAACACGACTTTGAAGATGGTCTGCCATTTGGTGGCGCCCAACCCCAGGGAAGCCTCACGATAGGTGTCGGGCACGGAGCGTAGTGCCTCTTCAGAAGTACCGATAATGACCGGCAGAATAAGCACGGCCAAGGTCAAGGACCCGGACGCGATGGAGACGCCCATCCCCAGTCCCCCGAGATCGCGGCTGGCCACAAAAAAGGCCATGCCGAACAGGCCGAAAACCACCGACGGCACACCGGCCAGGTTGTTGATGGACAGGCGGATGACGCGCATAATCGTGCCAGGTGTGGCGTATTCATGCAGATAAATGGCCGCAGCCACGCCAAGGGGCAGGGCCAGAAGCATGGACCCGAGACTCAGGTAGAATGTCCCGACAATACAGGGCAAAATGCCGCCCGCAAGGCCTCCCTCGGTGGGCATTCCTGTCAGGAAATCCCAGGAGATCGCGGGGAAGCCGTAATAAACCATATAGCCGACAATGATCACCAGGGCCGCACCATTGATAAGCACTGCACCTTGAAACAGACCGAACCACAAGCCCTCAACAATTCTGCGGCGGGCCAGGAGGGCTGGTTCATTCGGAAGCTGGTCGATGATGGATTCGCGTACCATTTCGCTCATTCCTCTCTCCTTAAAGGGTCGCGGCTCCGACCTGCTTGTACTTGTGTGCGATGTGGTCAGCCAACAGGTTGAAAAGGAAGGTGATCACAAAAAGAACCATGGCGATGGCAAAAAGAGCAAAATAGTGCATCTCCAAGCCAAAGCTGGTTTCACCCATTTCCGCTGCGATACTGGCAGGCATGGGGCGAACCGGGTCGAAAATGGAGTTCGGAATGCGCGCCGCACCACCAGCCACCATGAGCACGACCATGGTCTCGCCGATGGAGCGGGACATGCCGAGAATGACTGCAGTGGACAGTCCGGACAGCGATGCCGGCAAAACGACCTTCTTGATGGTCTCAAAATGAGTTGCCCCAAGGGCCAGGGAGCCTTCCTTGAGTTCGGCAGGCACGGAATGGATGGCGTCCTCCGCAATGGAAGTGATGGTGGGAACGGCCATGAAGGCCAGCATGATGGATGCGTTCAACATGTTCACGCCGAAACGAATGTCGAACAGCTCCAACATGATGGGTGCAACGACAGCAAGCCCGAAAAAGCCGATGACCACCGACGGCAGGGAAGCCAGCAGTTCCACCATGGGCTTGACGACTTCGCGTACCTTGTTGGGGGCGATTTCGGCCAGATAAATGGCGGTCATGACCCCCAGCGGTATGGCGATGATCGAAGAAAGCAACGTGACCCAGACAGACCCCATGATCAGCGGAAGAATGCCCCACTGCGGGTGTTCGGAAACAGGCTTCCACTGCGCGCCGAAGATGAAGTCGAAAAAGGAGACGCCCTTATGCACTTCGCCCATGGCGTCAAAACCGAAAAATGTTGGCAGGGCTTCGCTGACAAGAAAATACATGATCAGGCCCAGTGCGACGATGGAAATGGAAGCTGCACCAAAGAACATGCCTTTGATGAGTGTTTCCTTTCGTTTGCGATCAATCATTGAGTGCTCCGTTCCCCTTGGAGACAGGTTGCCCGCCGGTACGCCCTGCGTACCGGCGGGAGAGGGTCGAGAATCGAATCTCTACTGAGTTACTTGGTCATGGGCACGAAGCCGACTTCCTCAATGATCTTCTGACCGGCCGGGCTCATGACGAATTCGATGAATTCCTTCACTTCACCGGTGGGGCTGCCAGCGGTGTAGAGGTTCAGACCGCGAGAGAGCGGGTAGGACTTGTCCAGAGCAGTCTTGACGGAAGCCATCACACCGTTGACCTTAACGGCCTTGATCTTGGGATTCAGGAAGCCCAGGCCGACGTAACCGACACCTTTCTTGTTGCCGGCGATCTTGGCGGCCATGGCGGCGTTGGAAGGCATGCGGGAAACCATGTCGAACTCGTCTTCCTTCTTCATGACTTTCTTGTGCCACACTTCGTAAGTACCGGAGTTGGTCTCACGGGAGAACAGGGCGATGATTCCCTTGTTGCCACCCACGTCGGCCCAGTTGCGGATCTTGTCCTGGTAGATATCCTTGAGTTGAGCAGTGGTCAGAGCGCTCACCTTGTTGGACGGGTGAACGATGGGAACCAGGCAGTCCAGGGCGATGACGTACTGTTTCGGAGTCACGCCGTTCGCCTTGGCCTTTTCAACTTCAGCGGACTTCATGTCGCGAGACATCATGCCTATATCGGCGGTGCCGTTGATGATGGCTTTGGCGCCGTCACCGGAGCCGGTGGCGGAAATGGAGAAATTCACGCCGGGGTTGATCTTTTTGTAAGCGGCGACAAGCTTCTTCATGGCCGGGTCCACAGTGGTGGAACCTTTCACACGGATATCACCGGCGAAAGCGGTGGCCGCGATGCTCATGATCATGACGGCGACGAGAGCGATCAAAGACTTTTTCATGGTTTTCCTTCCTCCGAAAACGTAATTGGATTGTGTCTTGCGCGGCCCCTTTGGCCTGCTCAGGAAGAAATACTCGTCAAATGTTACAGAGGCGTTACGCAAAGACGAAAGTCCAGTGACACTCTATGTTTTCTTGTTTGACAGAACAGTTGAAATATTCGCAATATACCACGGCAAACAGGATTTTGGCAGTAAATAGTCGGCCTGTTGCAACACTTATAACCCCCTTCCCGGAGGCAGTGATGAAAGCGAAATACGTCATCATCGGAGCAGGACCCACCGGCCTCGGCGCGGCCAATCGGCTTCGTGAACTTGGCGAGGATTCATTCATTGTCCTCGAACGCCATGCATACGTAGGCGGCCTGGCCGCCAGCTTTCGGGACGAAGCCGGATTCACCTGGGATATCGGGGGGCATGTGGTCTTCTCCCATTACAATTACTTTGATGATCTCATGGACGAACTCCTGGGCGGGGAACGCCTGGAGCATGAACGCGAATCCTGGGTCCGGGTCTGCAAAACCTGGGTCCCCTATCCGTTCCAGAACAACATCCGCCATCTTCCCAAGGACATACGCTGGAAATGCGTCCAAGGCCTCCTGCCGGAAAACCGCTTACAGCGGCAACCGAAGAACTTCAGCGAATGGATAGATTACGTTTTCGGTGCTGGAATCGGCGAAATTTTCATGAGGCCCTACAACTTCAAGGTATGGGCCACCCCTCCCGAACTGATGCAGTACTCCTGGATAGGCGAAAGGGTCAGCATCATCGACCTGAAGAAGGTTCTGGAAAACCTGATTCTTGAGCATGACGACGTAGCCTGGGGCCCAAACAACACCTTCAAGTTCCCCCTGCACGGCGGAACGGGCGAAATATTCCGCAGGTTGGCCGCCAGGGTGGAGGACTGCATCCATCGGAACCAGGAAGTCTTCGCCGTGGATTGGGACGCGAAGAAAGTGACCACGGCCCAAGGATTGGAGGTGGAGTACGAATATCTGCTCAACACGGCTCCCCTTGATCTGCTGGCCGGGCAATGGCTGAAGCAGAAGGACGACGTCATGGTCAATGCGGCGGCGGATTTCAGCCGCAACGGGGTCTTCGTTGCCGGCATCGGCCTGGATACCCGCGACCACGAGGTCAATTCGCGCTGCTGGATGTATTTTCCGGAAAGCGACTCCCCTTTCTATCGGGTGACCAACTTTCACAACTATTCGCCCAACAACGTTGCACGCCCGGAAAAACAACTCGGGTTCATGTGCGAAACATCCTTTTCAGAGCACAAGCCGGAAAACCTGGATCAACTCATGGACCGCACCGTGCAGGGGCTTGTCAACACCACCATGCTGGAAGGAAAGCGAACAGCCGACCTGGCCACAAAATGGAGCATAACCGAGGAGTACGGCTACCCCGTGCCCTGCCTCAAACGCGACAGTGCGCTGGGGGCCATTCAGCCTCGGTTGGAAGCAAAGGGGATATTCTCCCGCGGCCGCTTCGGCGGCTGGAAATATGAAGTTGCCAACATGGACCATTCGGTCATGCAGGGTGTGGAATGGGCCCAGCGCATGGTCCTGGCGGAACCTGAAACAACCTACTCATGGGGCTAGGAAATGGACAAACGAATCTTCGAACAACGACGCGACAACCTGAAGCGCAAACTCGCCGAAAAAAAACTACCGGCGCTCCTCGTTTCCCATGCAGCCAACCGCTTTTATCTGAGCGGTTTCGAGCTGCACGACGGTCAGTGCAATGAGTCCAGCGGCTGGGTGGTGGTGACCCAGGACGGCCCCGACTACCTGTTCACGGACCCGCGTTTCGACGATGCCGCCAAACGTCTCTGGAACGAGGAGAACATCGTCATCTATTCTGACAAGAAGCACCGGACCGTTGGCGAATTTCTCAAGGGCAAGGGCATCAAGACCCTGGCCTTCGACCCGGAAGTGACCAGCCTCTTCGATCACGAAGGACTCAAGCCCTACGTAGACCTTACCGCCCAACGCGGTCTTGTGGAGGAGCTACGCATCTACAAGGATGAAGAGGAAGTCAGACGCATGGAAGCGTCCATTGGCCTGAACCACAAGATCATGGACGAAATCCAGGAATTTCTGGTGCCGGGCGTCACGGAGAAGGAGGTGGCCTGGCAGATCGAAAAGCTTTTCAAAAACAACGGCGCCGAGGAAATGGCCTTTTCCTCCATCGTGGGCGTGGGCCCCAATGCGGCCCTGCCGCACGCCATTCCCGGCGAAACCGAGTTGCGCGAGGGCGACTTGGTGCTCATAGATACCGGTTGCCGCCTGAACGACTACAACTCGGACCAGACCCGTACCTTCTGGGTGGGGGACAAACCGTCCGACCGTTTCCAACAGGTGCTGGAATGGGTGCAGGGTGCGCAACAGGCGGCCATCGACACCATGCGGCCCGGCCTCTCGCTCTACGAACCCTGGAAGGCGGCCTGGGACTATTTCGACAAGCTGGGCGTGGCAAAATACTTCACCCACGGGCTCGGCCACGGCGTTGGCCTGGAAACCCACGAACCACCGCGCATGTCGCGCGTGGCCAAGGGGACGCTGGAGCCGGGCGTCATCATCACCGTGGAGCCGGGACTGTACTGGCCCGACTGGGGCGGCGTCCGCTGGGAGCATGAAGTGCTCATCACCGAGGACGGCTGCCGTGTGTTGTAGGAATTGAAAAAGAGACGGGGGAAGAACCTTTTGCAAAAGGTTCTTCCCCCGTCCCCCATTTTCAAAACTGTTTATCGATTGCGCCCCGGGCGCGATGTCATCTTCCCCACCACCTTTCAGCTTTATACAAGTGACCTTTACGGCTGGCGAAAAAACCGTCCCACCAGCCTCGCCCACAACCGCCCCTGTTTCATCATGAGACTTCACCAACTCTCCAGGATTCGGCCAAGCCGCCACGCCGGACCGCTACAGCTCCCTTCCCTGAGTCCGGTGTACTTCACGGCTCCTCCGGGTTTTGGAAAAAACCTGGCCCCGATTTCCCGGCCCGGCTAAAACCGAAAAGCAAAAGGAGGCCTCAAAGATATAATGGACGCTTGACACGCCCCCGGCAAACAGAAGACACAGCGCAAAAAGTTGCACATACTTGTCTCGGTCTTTATCTTCACTCTACGGTGACCTAAATTTTCATACCAAATCAGAATAGATCCGGAGTATCCATGGGAACCCACAAAAAAGAAAGGGAGTCGGAAAGATTCGCCAAGCAGCACGTGCGTAAGTCCACTTGCGCCATGCTGGTGATTTCCGCGCTCATAATCGGAGCGTTCGTCGGCAACGTGGTCAGCAGTCTCATGTACCAGCAAAAACAGGCAACCATGTCCCGCCCCATGGGCCAACCCGGGAGCACCGCCAGTGTGGACTCCAAACAGTCCAAGTTGGAGGCGGCCGTGGCGGCCAACCCCGAGGACCCGCATGCATGGTCCGACCTCGGCCACTACTACTTCGACCACAACATGCCGGAGCGGGCCGTCGCCGCCTACGAAAAGTCCCTGTCCATTGCTCCAAACCACCCGGGGATCTGGTCCGACCTGGGGGTCATGTACCGCCGCACCGGCCAATTCAAAAAGGCCCTCGACGCCTTCGAACACGCAGCAGCCCTAGATCCCAAGCATATTACCGCCCGTTTCAACAAAGGAATCGTGCTGCTCTACGACCTGAAAAAAAAGGATGAAGCACTGACCGCCTGGCGGTCCATCCTGAACATCGATCCCGACGCCAAGGCCCCGGATGGACGCCCCATGACGGAAGTCATCAGAGAAGTGGAAACAAAATAGTCAAACAACATACGAGACGGAAAGGGTCGGAAGGCAGCGTTTAAACAGACGTTTGCTTCCCGACCCTCCCCTTTACAGAATTGTATTTACCGCATACTTTCCCGCCCAATCAGAAAAGACAGCACAGTAAGGAGATACCAATAATGACCAAGACCGCCATTCTTTTCCCCGGACAGGGATCGCAGGAAAAGGGTATGGGGTGCGACGTGGCCGAACAACATGCCGAAGCACTGAACCTCTGGAAATTTGCGGAAGCCGAATCCGGCCTTCCTCTGCGAGAAATCTACTGGGACGGCGAAAAAACCGACATGGCCGACACCCGCGCCCTGCAGCCCGCACTCACCGTGGTCAATCTGTCCCTATGGCAGGCCTGCGCTTCAAAATTTTCTCCAGTGGCCACCGCCGGACACAGCTTGGGCGAATTTGCCTCCCTGGCCGCCGCAGGAGTGCTTTCAATCAAGGACGCCATCAGGGCCGTGACCCTTCGCGGGCGCCTCATGTCCGAGGCGGGCAAGGAAGGCCACGGCATGGCGGCAGTACTCAAAATGGAACAGAACGCTGTCGTGGAAGTAGTGAAAAAGGCCGCTGAGGCTTCCGGAAAGGAACTGCGCGTTGCCAACTACAACACCCCTGCCCAGTTCGTCATCTCCGGCGAGGCCGAAGCGCTTGAGGCCGCCGCTCCTCTGGTCAAGGAACTGAAGGGCCGCATGATTCAATTGCCCGTGTCCGGCGCTTTCCACTCGCCGCTCATTCAGGAGGCCGCTGACGAATTCGCCTCCTTCTTGAATAAGCTGGAATGGAACGCCCCGTCTTTTCCGGTCTTTTTCAACGCAACCGCCTTGACCGAACAGGCCCCGGGCACCATCAAGGAACTCATGAAACGCCAGATGACTTCCTCGGTGCTCTGGATCCAGACCGTCTCCAACATGTGGAACTCCGGTGTGCGCTCATTCACCGAAGTAGGCCCCAAGGGCGTACTTTTCAAGATGCTCAAGCCCAATCTCAAGGGCAAGGAAGAGGAATGGGAGGGCTCCAATATCGCCTCCCTGGATTCCATCTGAGATTTCCCGGTCAACCGTTACAAGGCCCCGGCCAAGCCGGGGCTTGTTTTCCCCCGGCAGGCAAGAAGGCAATTCCCAAAAACCGCAACTTTTCTGCTTGCCCGGCACATTGAAAACCATTATCGTTCATCTTGCACACCATTCGAAACAAGCATTTCCAGAGAGTATTCCTATGAGTGAAATGTTCGGCACCAGCGTGCCCTTCTACAAGATGCAGGGTTGTGGCAACGACTTCGTGGTCATCGACAACCGCGGACTGTCCATCCCCCAAGCCGTTATGCCCCAGTGGGCGAAAAGTATCTGCGCCCGTGCTTTCGGCGTCTATGCGGACGGCCTGTTCTTCATCGACAATGCACCGGGAAATTCCGGTTTGGACTATGTCTGGCATTTCTACAACAATGACGGCAGCAGGGCCGAAATGTGCGGCAACGCCTCCCGCTGCGTCGGACGCCTGGCCTATACTCTGGACATAGCTCCGGCGGAACATACCTTTGGCACTGACGCGGGCCCCATCAAGGCAAAAGTCATCACCGAGGGGCCGCAACGCGGCCAAGTCAAGGTCCAACTCACCCCCCCCAAAAATATTGAAACAAACATCAATATCGATGTGGATGGCGAGACAATGGAAGTGCACTTCGCTGACACGGGCGTACCGCACACGGTAGCCTTTGTAGACGATGTTGAGAGCATTGATATACAAAAGCTCGGCGCCGCCATCCGATACCATGAACGCTTCGCCCCGGCCGGGACCAACATGAGCTTCGCCCAAGTCAAGGACAGGGAAACCATGCTGCTGCGTACTTACGAGCGCGGTGTGGAAGCGGAAACTTACGCCTGCGGTACTGCCGCAGCCGCCACCCAGCTCCTGGCCAACAAGCTCGACCTTACCGGCGATGCTGCCGCCCTGACCACCACCGGCGGCGAGATCCTGACCGTCTCCTTGGAGGACGGCAACGTCTTTCTGCAAGGGAGCGCGGAAATGACCTTCAGCGGCGATCTCTACCTGGATGCCCTGGGGCTCTCCACCCGCTAAACAAGATAAAAAAGGTCGGAGGGAGACGATACTCCTCCGACCTTCTTATCATTGAAGATAACACTTCCTATTTGAGCCCAAGCAGCCCCCGTTGCCCCAGCATACGAATGAATTCAGTCACGGACAGGACTGCTTCGCGGCGCTGTACCTTGTAGCGCTCCGTAAACAACGCCACGATCTCACGCACCGTGCGTATGCCGTCAAACAATCCCCAGACATAGGACCCGATCTCGTCCAACTCCAGTTGCCTGGTCATGGGACGGCCATCCCACAACCCCACTTTGGAGGCCACGCGTCCGAACCAGGGCTTCACGGCCACTTCATAGGAGATAAGCACCAGCCCGTTCTCCTGGACCTCGGCTTTTGCTTCCATATTGCGAAGCGGCACCATGTCCAAGGCTTCCTGGCGAGCCATGGTGGAAACAACCTTTTTTTTAAACAGCGCCATACTCGTCACAAACCCGTTTGAAATCCTCTTCCTGAAAGACCGGCTCTCCTTCGACGACGACAGAAAAAAACGAATTGGCTGGTTGATCCAACCAAATCCTGCCCTGATGTCGCATAGAGCTACGCAAAAAACGCTTTTGCACATCAGCCCACTCTATCATATTGCTTTTACTGCTGACTTGGCCAACAATAACTTTTCGATATCTTTCCAGAACCCAGTTATGGAAATCTGTATTCTTGAGTATGGCGTCGGCAGGAGCATAACGCTCCAGTATGAGGTCCGCCCCGGCGCCTCGCCGAAAGTCCTGGGGAGTGGCTTCCACTGCGGGCATCCGCCTGGGCCTGCGGAACCTGAGGGTGTAGTGCCCCGGCCTGAAACTGAAGGTATCCAAAAGAAATCCGGACGGCAGGCGCGCTTGAATACCGAACATGCGCCAAGGCAGGCTTTCGCCATTCCAATGATCTCGGAAAGAAGCAAGAATGGCGGCAGCTTGCCTACCTGGTTCAAAAAACTGGGCCAGCAGCGCCAAGCCGGTGGCCGGATTATGCATCATGGCCCCTACAGCGGCGCCCCACTGGAGCAGGGTCACGTTGAAGCCTGATTGACGCAAGGAGTCGGCAGCCGTGTCCCACTCCTGACTTGGAGAGCCTTCGTGAATGTCCACAGAGCGAAATTTGCGGTCCAGCTTCCGCATGTGTTTATATGCTGAAAACGCCCCCCCAACCCGACGCCACTTGATCTCGGCAACAGGGATGCCGTCTTGTTCCAGCCGCATGAAATCCCGCTCAAGAATGGACGGTTCCCAATCTTCAGGAGAACACAGGCTGATACCGTTCCACGCGATGGCATATGAAGCAGGCATGGCTACTTGGGTACAAACATGTCCAGGTCGTCTATCTTGCCCGCCTTTTCTTCCCTGCGATATTTCTCCCTGTACTTTTTTTTGTAACAGGCAAATTCGAGGTCCAAAAGAGTCTGATCCGTCATCTTGATGGATACGCCGGGCCGAACGGAAGGATCCACGCTGTACATGAGCTGAATCCTCACATGTCTGCCGTCGTCATCGGCAATCTCCCATTCCCAGGCAATCACGTTGCGAAAGGAATCGCCCTGATACCGGGTGGGCTCGCCAAAATGTTCCTCGAACCGAACCAGCAACTTCTTAAAAAGCTCCTCACTGGTATCGGCAAACTTGATTTTGACGCGCAGGACTTTCCCGCTGTTGGCACAGTTGCCCCATATGACACTGCCGCCCCGAACACCGTGAATGGCTCCGGTACGGATGAGGGCCTCGTTCAAAAAGACCGCGTCGGCCATGGCCCCGGCATGTTCCATGCGCAACAGGTGTTCATACTTGTGGAAATCGTCCCCCAGATGGATGCCTGCCAGGGACAGGGGAGCATCTTCACCGGCAAAGGCACTGGACGAAAACAACAAAATAACCGACAATGAAAGTATGATTCTCTTCATGGATATTTCATCCGCTTGTTGAAGTGAGCAGACATACGGACTGCTCTTGCATTTTAACGTAGAACATGGCGTAAATCAAAAAGAGATCCTACGACAAACAACTCAAGAAAAAAATGCGGACATTTTTTCATTATATTTTCGCGGTGCTGACGGGCACGCTCTACGGAGGCCAGGTTTGACCATTCATGGACTCGCTTCCAGTCTGGAAGCTGGCGCTGGTCATTCTTTTTCCTTTGAGCATCGCCTACGGACTGCGCTTCCTCGTTGAGCGGCAATATGTACTGAAAGCGCCGCAAATCCGCCGTTCAGCCCGGCAGTTCCAACTCGACTTCGGCCTTTTTTGCCTTGCAGGCTTGACCATGGCCTTCATTCTGTTTTTCTCGTTCGGTTTTCCACTTGTCCTCAGCGGCTTCAAATTGACTTTCGGCATGGCCACCCTGGGTCTGTTCACCGGGTTCGACATGGCTCTTGCCAGGGAGCGAAGCGCAATCCTGCATTCCCTGAAGTTCGGGGGAGCAACCCGCCCGCCACGAGAATTTTCCCCCATGACCCGGCGTTTCTCCCTCGTAGCCATCCTGACCCTCCTGCTGATCACGGCCATACTGCTCCTGGTGCTTTTACGCGACTTCCATTGGCTGGCCTCCCAGGCTGTAACCACTGAGACCATCGGCAAACTCAGCAACTCCGTCTTGATTGAGGTTCTCTTCGTCATGGGCGTGCTCATGGCACAGGTGGTCAACCTCGTCGTGTCCTGGGCGAAAAACCTGAGGCTGCTCTTTGAGAACCAAACCGATGTGCTCACCCGAGTCAGCCAGGGCAGCCTGGAGAGGCTGGTGCCGGTGGCGACCCACGACGAACTGGGGTTCATCGCCGGACATACCAACGCCATGATCGCCAAACTTCGGGAAGGGCTCAGAATGCAACAGGGGCTTAAAATCGCCCAAGAGGTGCAGCGCAATTTCCTGCCTAAAACAGCCCCGGAAATCCCCGGGCTGGAGATAGCCGGAACCAGTCGCTACTGTGACGAAACCGGCGGCGACTTCTACGATTATGTGCCCTGCGACGAAGATGCCTGCGGGAGAACCGCCATTGTGGTGGGTGACGTGGTCGGGCACGGAGTGGGGGCTGCCCTGCTCATGGCTTCGGCCCGGGCCATGATCCAGCAGGGAGCGTCACGACCCGGGAGCGCTTCGGCCAACATCACGCACGCCAACCGACGCCTGAGCAGGGACACCATGGGCACGGGCCGGTTCCTGACCCTTTTCTTCCTGGACATCGACCCCGTTGCCGAACACATGTGCTGGGTCAATGCAGGTCACCCGCCCGCCTTGCTCTATGACCTGGGACGCGACACTTTTGAACGGCTGGCAGGAAGTGGAGACATTCCCCTGGGAGTGGACGTGGAATGGCGTTACAGCGAACATGAGACGCCCCGGCTCACCCCCGGCCGGCTGCTGTTCATCGCTACGGATGGAGTATGGGAGGCGCGCAATGCAGACAAGGAAATGTACGGCACGGAACGTTTCAAAAGAATCGTGAGAAAAAACGCACAAAAAAACGCGCAGGAAATCCTGCGCGCTGTCATGACTTCAATTGACGCTTTCCAGGATGGAGCACCTCTGGACGACGACATCACCCTGGTGGTTCTCAAGGGCATATGACAGTTAGAGGCCGGTCAACGCCGCCCCCCGGGAAGGAAACATGGAAAAAATCTTGTCGTAACCCGACACCTCGAACACCTCTTGAATATAGTCTTTCACTCCGCAAATGGCGACCTTGCCGGACGACTTTTTGAGCCGCTGATAGGCCAATACCAGCACACGAAGCCCGGAGCTGTTGATGTAATCCAAATCCGTAAAATCAAACACCAGACTCTGGGCCCCGCCTTCCAAAAGGGAAACGACCTTTTCTTCAAGCGCCTGAGTGCCGTCGGCATCCAGGCTCCCTTCCACATGCAGAATCGTGATGCCGTCCTGCTTAATCTCAGCAACTCCCACGTCGCCACCTCCATGAACTAACACGTGCATTCTTCATTTAACATTTTTTCAAGGGTCAGGATATTCTTTCCGTTCTCCCGCTTATAATGCAGGCAGTTGACCAGTTTCTTGACTATATGGATTCCCATGCCGCCGACTTGGCGATCCCGCTCATCCAGAGGGGTATTCAGTTCCGGCAAGGGCGCTTCAAGAATGTTGAAAGGTTCCGCATCATCCTCGATCCGCAAACGGATCATGGTGCCGTCCGTGCCTATGCTTACATCAATGGGATGCTCATCCATATCCGAATAGCCATAGGATATGATATTGGTGATCAACTCATCGAGAACCAGGGTCAGGTTGAACACCATCTTTCCGGGGAAATTGTGCTTACGACAGAACTCTTCCACCTTGGGACGGAAGATTTGAAAACACTTCTGTTTGTTGGTCAGCCTGAAGGAAAAGGTATCCATTTTCTTTCCATCCCGGTTACCGACCCCGTCCCCTGTCCGGCGCATGACGACAACGGTAATGTCGTCCACCTGCTCGCCCCCGCCAATAAATGCGTCCACGGTCTCAAAAATAACCGCTTGAAGCTCTGCAGCCTTTTTATCCGCATTTTCCCGGATGATTGCAAGCAGCCGTTCCTTACCGAACATTTCTCCTTGAACGTTATGCGCTTCCCAGGCGCCGTCCGTGGCAATGACGACGATACTGCCCCGAGGGATGGCCCCGTCGCATGCCTCGAAATTGGTGTCCGGACAAATCCCCAATGGCAGTCCGTCTCCCATGAGCTCCTCGAAAGTATCCGTGCCGGGATGATAGACGATGGCCGGATCATGCCCGGCTCTTACCCAGCGAATCCTGTCCGAATCCGGCAGAAACTGCAGGTAGAACAGAGTCAGAAAACGCCCGGAACCCTCCAGGTCTTCGTTGAGCTGCAGGTTGGCCATGGCCACCCGTCTGTTCAGCGGCATGTGCGCGCCGGACAAACCATGCAGCAAAGCCCGGGCCGAAGACATGAGCAAGGCAGACGGGACACCGTGACCAGTCACATCTCCCACCACCACCGCATGCGCCGGTCCCTCGACGCCACTGACCGTCAGATAATCATAGTAATCACCACCGGTCTGGTCGCAATAGACGATACCACCGGAGATATCCCAACCGGGAATATCAGGTTGCTCTTTGGGGAGCAGATGCGCCTGGACAGTGCGGGCCAGTTCCAGATCGCGTCGAATTTTCAGATGTTCCTTGAGCTTCGGACCAACCTCGTTGATGGTCCGAATAAGATCGTCCCGTTCATCGCCGGTCCAGGAGTCGATGCGCACATCGAAATCTCCTTCCCCTATGCGTCGGGCCGCATTGCTGATGGCCAATAAAGGTTTCGTGCTGGACCGGGCCCAGAACCACCCCACAATAGCCGCCATCAGGATAACACCCAGCGCGCCCACACCAACATAGTTCCGCCACTGATCAAAAAATTCGTTCATACTGCCCACGATGGCATCCGGAATCTCGGCTACGGCTCTTTCGGGGACGATGATCAGATAGGTATAATCCGGTTTTGATGCAAAGGCCCAGACCGAGTCCACCCCCCGGTACGGCATACGCATGGTGCCTGAGTCTTTTTCCCGCACATCACGCAGAAGGGCGGCGAATCTCACTGTATCGCTTGAGGATAGCCACTCGGTATCGATGGGCGTCATCCAATGCTGGCCACCCCTGGCATAATCCATCTGGGCAATAATGCGCAGTCCCGGGGCGGCCGTTTCCGGATGATCTTCACGCAAAAGCAGAAACGGTTTTTGATCGCTTCCCCATTCCGGGGCGACCATTGTCTGCAACAGGATGTCCTGCATGAGCAGATCCACCACCGCCACGCCAAGAACCTTACCATGCTTGTCCCAAAGGACATGACCGACGCTGGCCACGACCTGCTTGCTCGAGGGATCGACATGGGGCATGGACCACACAGCACCGGAAGAACGGCGCATATGTCTGTACCAGGAGGTCTGACGGGGGTCGAAGTGGGGCGGAGTCCCCCCATGGGCCGGATACACCGCACTGACGCCGGAAGCCAGGTAGACATGTACCCACCAGGCTTTTCCATCCAGATCCTCATAAATGGTGCGCATGATCCTTTCCAGAGAAGCCAGCCATTGAATATCCTTCTCCGCGGCTCTCCGATCCACTCCTGACGCCAAGGATATGGCCACCTCTCCGAAATTCACGGGCAGGGGACGCTCACGGCCGGACATGGTCCTGCGCTTGTACTTGTCATCCTCGACAGTTCCTGTGGGGCCGGGGCCACCTCCATGCATGCCGAACGCGGAGGTGAACAATGCGTCTTTTCCGATGCCCCTATCTTCGCCACGAAGCCGCAGGGCCTCCATGGCCAGCACCCGTGCCGACTGGCCGTAGGCCATGCCCTGATTCTCCAGAATCTCGGCCGCTCCCCGGGCGGTCTCCTCGAGACCGTAGCTCATGAGCTCGAGAATGTCCTGCCGGGCCACTTCCGAGGCTTCCCCCAGACGGCTGCGACTGACCTTGCTGACAACAGTGCGCATGAGCAGCATGGGGGCCAGGCTGAAAACCAGCAAGACAAGGAAAACTTTGGTGCGAAAACTCATGCGCATAAGACCGACTCCGTCTCGAAATCATTCAAACCGTTCAAGCCCCACTCAACCTCTCATTGCAAAAGGGCCTTCTCAATTATACTTGGAAAGGCGGCCAAGTTTATCTATAACTTGGAATACCTTGAAAAATCGCACAGGGAAAGATCATGCCATCCACCTCCGAATATACCCCGGTCACAAAAAAATCCATTTACTCCTGGGTATTTTACAAAAATACACACTTACAGCTCCTGGTTGTAGGCATCATCCTGGTCACCGTGGCCCTGCGCCTCATCCCGCTGGAGATGTCCAAACGCATCATCAACGAAGCCGTGGGAATGCGTGACCTGCACAGGCTCTACCTGTATTGCGGCATCTACATCGTCAGCGTCGTTCTGGCCAGCGTACTCAAGATGGTCATCAACCTGCTGCAAAACTTCATCGGGGAACGCACTCTCAAAGTCCTGCGCGAGCGGCTCTATGCCCATGCATTATCCTTACCGCTGAATTTCTACCGCAAAACTTCGCCCGGCCAAGTCATCTCCTACATGATTACGGAAATGATTCCCGTGGCCAACTTCATCGGCTCGGCTGTGGCCGTCCCGGCAGTCAGCCTGCTCACCTTTCTGGCCTATTTCATCTACCTCTTCTACCTGAACCCATATCTGAGTCTCATGGCCGTGGCCATCTACACGGCGGAGGTATTTGTCATCCCGCCCATTCAAAAAAAATTCAACAAGGCCAATCGGGAACGCATCGACAACACTCAAAAGGTTTCCGGAATCATCGGCGAGGCTATCTCGGGGGTGCATGAAGTCCACTCCAACGCCTCCATTCCTCTGGAGCGCAACAGATACCGCAGAGCGCTGCAGAAACTGTACAGGTCCACCCTGGTCATGAACGCCTACAAATACGGCATCAAGTTTTCCAACAATTTTTTCCAGAGCCTGGGACCGTTTTCCCTGCTGCTCATCGGCGGTTACCTGACCATCAAAGGACGCTTCGACCTCGGTGCGCTCTTCGCTTTCCAAGCGGCCTATGACAAGCTCTATCAGCCATGGAAGGATCTCATGGAATTCTGGCAGATCTACATTGACAGTTCGGTACGCTACAAGCAGGTCATGGACGCCTTCGACATAGAACCCGACCACGAACTGGAAGCCAAAGGCAGGGCCCCTTATCATCTGGACGGCGACATTTCGGTCAGACATCTTACCTATGCGGTGGGCAGCAACATAAAGCTCCTGGACGACGTTTCCCTCGAGATCGGGGAAGGAGAACACGTGGCTCTGGTCGGTTTTTCAGGCAGCGGCAAATCCACCCTGGCTCTTTGCATCGCCCAGCTCTACAAGTACACGGGCGGCAGTGTGCGGATTGGCGGCCATGAGGTGGCGGAGCTGTCAAAACAGGATATGGCCCACAACCTGGGCATGGTGGCCCAGCACCCCTTCATTTTCAACGGGACGGTCTGGGACAATCTCATGTACTCCTGCGACGCCCTGACCTTACAGGGAGGAGGTTGCGCCCGGAATGGCCGCCCTCCGACTCTGGACAAGGTCATCGAAGTCGCCCAACAGGTGGGACTGTTTCTGGACGTGCTCAGCTTCGGTCTGCGTTCCACCATCGAACCGGATGAATATCCGGACCTGGCGAAGGCCATCATCCATGCCCGCCATGAATTCAAGGCGGAACACGGACAGGATCTCGCCAATGACATCGAGATCTATACTCACGACTCCTATGTCTACTACGGCAGTGTGGCCGCCAACATCATCACAGGCGCACCGCTCAAGGACAATTACAATGCGGCACCCCTGCACGAATGGCCCTTGTTCAAGGATTTTCTCGTACGCCAGGAACTCATGAACCCGTTGGTCGAACTCGGCACGACTTTGACCCGACGTGTGGTGGATATCTTCAGTTCCATCGGCGACGTGCCAGAAGAACTCTACAAGGAAAGCCCCATCAGGCAGGAGGACTTCGAACAATACAAATCCATTGCCGACCATCTGGAACGCGGCTTGAAACCCACAGAAGAAGAAGTCGCCCTGCTCCTTAAACTGGCTCTGAACTGTATTCCCGGTGTACACAAATTAGGCAGCATTAGTGACGAACTGGCCCGCATGATCGTGGAAGCACGAACCCCCTTCCGCAAAATGATGCAGGAGCGCGACCCCCTTGCCTTCGCATTTCTCGACGAGGACGAGTACATGCGCGGCCGCAGCATCCAGGACAACATCGTCTTCGGGCGAGTCAAACCGGACAGCGCAGGCGCCGAGGAACGCATCAACCAAGGCATCATGCAGCTGCTGATCATGGAAGGCGTACTAGAGCAGGTGGTGGAAATGGGATTCCACTTCGAAGTGGGCAGTATGGGCGATCGCCTTTCGGGCGGTCAGCGGCAGAAAATCGCCCTGGCCAGAATATTCCTCAAGACCCCGCACATCGTCATACTGGACGAGGCCACGGCAGCCCTGGACAATGCTTCCCAAAAGAGAGTCCAGAGCGTCATCACCCGAAAATGGAAAGGAATCAACACGGTGGTGGCGGTCATCCACAGGCTGGACATGCTGGTGCATTACGACAGGGTCGCGGTGCTTAAAGCCGGCAAAATCATAGAACAAGGCACGTACGAGCAACTTATCGACAAAAAAGGAGCACTCTATGAGCTCGTTTACGGAAAACAATAGCCAGCTATGCTGCGAACACGACAGGATCATGGATATCCTGCGGTCCATTCCCCATTTCAGCGAGTTGCAAGTGGATTCCCTCAAGGTCATGGCGCTTGTCTGCAACCACATGAATTATCAGCCCGGGGCCAATGTTTTCGGAGCCGGAGACATCGACAACAAGGCATACTACATTGTCGAGGGAACCGCCGAAGTCATCCGGGCCACCGACCAGGGTGAAGTCGTCGTCGGCGCCTTTGCGCAGGGGGCCTTTATCGGCGCACTCGCTCTGCTGTCCGATGTGAAACGCCTCTTTTTCCTTCGCGCCAAAACTCCGCTCAAATGCCTGATCATCCCGCGAAAAAAATTAAGCCAGACCCTTGGACAGTCCGGTAACGGCTTCCAGGTGTTTCTAAAAAGCATCGCCGCCAGCATTGTAGCCTGGGAAGAAGTCCAGCTCCGTTCCGGAACAAGCATCAAGAGCAGCCCGGGAGGCGCAGGTGTGAGCCTGCTCTGAGCCATCTCCCGTCTCCAGGGGGGCTTCTCGCCCATACTGCGACGAAATTGCATTTTGTTGCGGTTTCAAATAGTGGTGCGGGCTCGAGGCCCATGGAGCCGGAAACACGCCAACCCAGGAGATGAAAAATGCAGGAACCAGCAGAAAAAGCCGTTGAACTGTTTCGACATATGAACAAGCATCGCCGAGACATCTTCAAGGCGTACCAGAGTTTTACTTCGGCCATCAAAAAAGGCAGCTCCATCGAGGGGAAATACCAAAGTCTGATTCTCATTGCCTGTTCCATTCTTTCCCAGTGCGACATGTGCATTTCCCTGCACGTCCAGAATGCAGCCACCCAAGGGGCTTCCAGAGACGAAATCATTGATGCAGGCTTGCTGGCAGTGGCCATGGGCGGTTCGCCCAAGATGATGTATATGAAGTACGTCTATGAAGAGGTGGAAAAACTCTTTGAGGACGACTAGACCAAAATTTTTTCCAGGGGAGGGACGGCGTGTTCTTCCATAAGACTGCCCTCTCCTCTTCACACCTCCTTGGCGGCTGCCTTTCGCATACCGAACACATAAAAAAACGACCATGGTCCATTAACAGCCATCTTCCCCGAACCGCCTTCTGCCGAAGGTGGCGTTTTGAGGCTTGTCAGGCTACAACGCTTACAACGAAGTAAACCTCAACAGACATAAAAATATGAATACACATAAATTCGGCATGGTGGCGCTCATCGGTCCGCCCAACGCAGGCAAAAGCACCCTGATGAACCAATTTCTCGGCCAGAAGGTGGCCATTGTCTCTCCGCGCCCGCAGACCACCCGCAACCGCATCAGCGGTATCCTGAGCTCCGACGAGGCCCAGGTGGTCTTTCTGGACACCCCGGGCATTCACCGACTGCGGGGCAAAATGAACAGATTTCTGCTGGAATCCGCTTGGAATGCTTTGGCCAGTTGTGACATCGTCACGGTCATGATCGATGCGGCCCTGTACTCCTCAAAACCGCATCTGATGGAAAAGGAGATCGCACCGTTGGTCAAGCCGGTGGCCAAAACCGGCCGTCCAATACTGGTGGCCGTCAACAAGGTGGACCGGGTCAAGGACAAGCCCGCTTTGCTGCCAGTGCTGGAAAAGGCCAACGAGCTCTGGCCCGATGCGGAAATATTTCCAGTCTCCGCTCTCAAGGGAGAGGGCACCCAGCCGCTGTTGAACAAAATTCTGGAAATGATCCCCGAAGGCCCGCCCATGTTCCCGGAAGACCAGATATCCACTGTGCCCTTGCGCTTCATGGTCTCGGAAACCATCCGGGAAAAACTCTTCCTGTCTCTACGCCAGGAGCTGCCCTACGGAACGGCCGTGGAAATCGAACTCTGGGAAGAAGACCACAAATCAGGCAGAGTGAACATCTCGGCCGTGATCTATACTTCCAAGAAAAACCACAAGGGGATGATCATAGGCAAGCAGGGAGCGAATCTCAAAGACATCGGCTCCAGGGCGCGCAGGGAAATCCAGGAAATGCTCGATTGCAGGGTGCATCTGGAACTGTGGGTCAAGGTCCGTGACGGTTGGACCGAGGACCCGGGTTTCCTCAGAACGATGGGGCTCGGAGAATAGGACAAAAAAAACGGCCGGTTCTTCCGGCCGTTTTACATTCCACGATCAAGCGCTGATGTCAGGAGGCGGGCGATGTCCTTGATGTCCGGCTTGTAAAGCCCGTCCCGGATTTGCTCCTTGAGGGCGTTGAGCTTTCGGGCCCGCTCCTCCGAAGTGGACGAAGCCGCTTTTTCAGGAGCCTCTCTCCTCAGCTCCCGCTCAAAGCAGATCGTATCAAGAGCCTGATCCAGGCCATCCCATTTTTCGTTCACTTGCTCTCTCCGTTCCACCTCTTATCGGGAAGGGCGCGAAGCCCCTCCCGGTTCTCCCTTTCCCCGCAACGGCGCCTCCATGTCAGGGACACGAAATACCGGCGTTGCCGGAATACGCGGATTGTCTCCGGCTTTGCCGGCCGCGCTTGACTCTCTTATCGGAAGGTTGGCCGGTTTGCTTAGGGCACACAGTCCCTATTTGCAAAGCATCCATCCAATTATTTGATTTTTAAGTCGATATTTTTCATTCTCTTTGAAGTTGCCTGTTTCCCGTAGCCGAAACAAGCATGACAAAACCAACTTTCTCGGTATATACCAATCAGACTTTGAAAACCTTTCCAAAGGGCCGGAATGCAACTCAACTCCATTTGCTGTATTGACTGTCGTCCCGACATAGTCGCCTCATTTCGGAAGCTGGTACCCCAGGTCATGGACCTGAGACCCGGCTTGCACGATTATCACTTTGATCTGCCCAGCGCCTTGCAAGACACCGGTTTCCGACCGGACGCCATTATTCAGCACGAAAATCTGACGCGCAGGGTGCTTGTATCCGGCCTCGACATCTATGATTGCCCAAAACTCTACTGGGGGTTGGACCCCCATCTGAACGCGCATTGGCAGTCCGCCTATGCACGGCTCTTCGACATGACCTGCTCAACTCAAAAACGATGCATCACCGCCCTCAAGAGCCGAGGAGCCGCCGACGTGCGCTGGCTCCCATGGTTCGCTCCGGAAGGGCGATGGCTGCCTTGGAGCAAACGAAACCACAAGATTGCATTCGTGGGCAGAATAACGCCACAGCGCCCGGCCCGAAAATGGATGGTGGCACTTCTGGAAAACAAATTCCGAGCGGCAACCCCCGCCATCAGGGACGGCCTGCCCTATCCCGAAATGCTTTCCCTGTACCGAGATTCCATGCTGGCCCCCAACGAAACCATCTTCCATGAAACCAATCTCCGGCTTTTTGAAGCGGCCTCCTGTGGATGCTTGGTTCTCAACCCGGACACGGGTGAAGAAATGGAAGGCTTGTTCGTCCCCGGCAAGGAAGTGGAACTATTCGACACCATCACGGACCTGCAGGCACTACTCACACGCCACCTGGCGAACACACGTACGGCACAGGCCATGGGCAGGGCCGCATTCGAAAGGACTCAGGCCGAGCACCTCATCACCCATCGGGTGGAACAGCTGCATGCCTATATACAGGATACCGGTTCCCACGCGGCCAAAGGCAAGGACAATGAAAAATGGTTCTGGTTAAGCGCCTTCGCCCTTCTTGAGGCCGGGTTATGCGGCATTGCGGCAGGTACAGTACTGAGCGAGGTGGGCAAACTGAAACAGGACCCGGATGTGACCACCACCTTGCTCAAAGCCCAAGGCATGGCGAACAACCCGCAGGAAGCACTGAACAACCTCCAGGCCCTCCTGGCGGGCCGGGTGCACGAACAAAGCCAGGACGTCAATCTGGCGGGGAGTATGCTGGCGCTGAAAATGGGACGGGAGCAGCCCTTTTGGGATTGCGCCAAGGCCTTCTGGTACCGGCACCTGCAGGCCAAGGGAGTCCGCATGCCACGCCCTCCCCATGATACACTGCAGCTGCGGCTGTTCTGGGCCAAAGAGCTTCGCAAAGAAGGCACGATTCTCAGGGCGGGCTTTCCTTTTGACGCGTCCCGCCACCTTCCAGCCACAGCCGTGGAATGCCTCATGGCGGTACTGCACGAGGAACCGCAACACCTGGAGACCCTCAAGCTCATGGAAACCATGACCAGAGACATCCGGGGCCTGGAGCAGACCCGGGTGGGTTATCTCTCCATATTGACGCTTTTCGAACGCAATGACTGGCGAATGGGCCTGGAACTGGCCATTGCGAACCTGCGGGCCTTCCGATTGGATCAGGGATTGGAGGAACTGGCCATCGCCCGCTCGCTGGCGCAGAAACAAGGGCAACTCGTTCACTTCACCCGCGCCCTCAAGGCCAGAGACCGGATGGGGCAGTTGCAAAAAATCCTGGAGAAGGCCTAGCTGTATCGCTGTACGTTTTCCCGGCACTGCGCCGCAAAGGGATGGTCAAAGCCCACAGCCTTTTCCATAACCCGCGCGGCGCGCTCCCAATACGTCACGGCCTGCGCGCTTTCGCCCTTGGCCAGCATGGTATAGGCCAGTCCATCCAGAGCGGGAGCCAACATGGGATTGTCAGCGGTGTAGATTTCCTCCCGCAGGGCGATGCAGGCCCGGTATTCACGCTCTGCGCCATCCACATCCCCTCCAGCGAGCCGAATCATGCCGAGCCCTTCGTAATCCGCGCCGATATCGGGATGCTTTTCCCCTTTGACATCAACATCCACCAAAAGAGCCGCCTCAAGATAACGAGCAGCGTCTTCATACCGTTCCTGCTGAAAAAGGAAAAAACCGGCCTGATGCAGAACCCTGTTGGCCGCGGCCGAACGGACACCCTCTCGGACCAGTTCATGGCATGCCGCCACATGGGGCATAAGCGGTTCCGCCGCATACCAGTTCCCGGGCTCTGCGTCGGGAAGACTCAGGTTGAGCACATAGCATGCCCGCGCCGCCCATTCGAGCCTCTCTTCCGCTGACAATGCGTCCAGGACGGCTTGGCGCACCTCAGCCGGAATACTGAACGTCTGGGACTCTGTGTCACTTTTTGCCAGTCCTGCACTGAAAAGCGGCTCCAAGGTGGCCGCCACGGCAAAGACCGCCGCCGCAGGGTTGAGCAAAGCGGGGCTATGCATGCCCCCTTCCACATGCAGGGCAAACTCCGTGGGCAAAGGAGCGTCCGCAAGAAAAGCTCCCATGCACAGAACCTCTGCGGCCATGGGGGCTTCTTTCCTCAACTGTTCGAGGGTGGGCCATATGTCTTCACCAAGCATGTGCGCTCCTTTTTTTATCAGCTTTGCTCCTACCCGGAATTGGACGGCAAGACAACAACCCGTTCCTGCAGGAGAAATGCTGTCGTATAGTTATTGTTAACTTATCATTTTTATCTTTTTGAATTAAATACAAAAAAGGCCGTCGATTTTCCGACGGCCTTTCATTTTGTTCACGAAAAAACGCTTTTAGCGTTTGGTCTGCAAGGCAACGTTCATCAGGTGATCGGAAGTGGTCACCACTTTGGTGTTTGCCTGGAAGGCTCGCTGAGTCAGAATCATGTCCGCGAATTCCTGGGCCATGTCCACGTTGGACATCTCCAGGCTGTTCTGGGAGACGACCCCGCGTCCCCCCTCATCGGGAGCCCCCTCAAGGGCCGCACCGGACTCGTTGGTGGCGGAAAAGACATTGTCACCTTCCCGCCGCAGGCCGTACTCGTTGGTGAACATATACAGACTGACCTGATACAGCCGTTCCTCCTCCCCATTGGAGAAATGGCCGGTCAGGAAACCGTCGCGATCAACGCTCAAATCCTGCAGATAGCCTCGAGTATAACCGTTCTGGCTGGAAAATAGCGTGGCGTTGCCAAGCGAAGGGTTGCTCGTCATGTGGTTTGCGTCCTGCACCCAATTGGAGAGGTTCGGGAGATTGGCGGCATTGGAACCAACGGCGTTTGCTCCTGCGTTGGACCCCGTGGCGGTCCAAGAGGAATCAGGCGAAGAAATGCCGAAATCAAAACTGATGCTCTGAGTGGTGGTTGCGCCCGAACCGGCAAAGGCAACATCCAGTTGCGGGACACCGTCCGCCCCGAACGAGGCGAGTGACCAGTTGCTCAAAACCTTGGGCTCCGATGTCCCGGCTCCAAGAGTATACATGGTCAACCCGGATATGCCGCCGGATGTATCGAAAGTCATGGATCCGGTCGCGAGTATGCCTGCTGCAGAGGTGCCCGCCATTCCGGTGCGCCCATCCTCGGAGGGGTCAATGGTGACCATGTATTCCCAGTAGGTGCTGGCCCCGGCATTGGAAAGACTCGACGAGTTCACCAAATCATAATGGATGGTCACCGTGTGCGAGCCGCCGTTCTCGTCATACACTTTGATGGACGAGGAATTACCGGACGAGAAGGTGCCTGCATTGGATGCGGCTCCCTGCCAGGCGTTGAACATGGCAAAAAACGGATTGGCGGAATCCGTGAAAAGATCACCCTTGGTGGAATCCAGGTTGGCGGCAAGCTCCACTTCGGTGGTGGCCTGAGGCGGCGAAGAGACGACCCTGACCGTCTGGCCTGATGCGTTGGTGACATCCTCATACGGCAACAGGATATCCGTCGCCGATGTTTCCACCACTCCGGTTTCCCGGTCAACGGCATAGCCTTGCAACCTGAGCCCATGCGGGTCCACCAGGTAGGCTTCGTTGTTGAACCGAAAAACACCGTTGCGTGTATAGCGTATGGCCCCGCCGCTGGGGTCGCTCACACCAAAAAAGCCCCGCCCCTCTATGGCGAGATCGGTGACGGTGCTGGTCGTTTCAAAAGCGGCCTGCTCGAAATTCGGCAAAATGGCTGCAACCGAAACCCCCTTGCCCTTCTGAGATACTCCGAGGACACCGGCATCATCCTTGACTCCCGGCGTTCCCGCATGAACGCTCATGAGGTCCGCATAGCGTATTTCGCTGCGCCTGTACCCGGTGGTATTGACGTTGGCCAAGTTGTTGCCGATGACCTGCATTCCGGTACTATACGACTTCAACCCGGTCACGCCGGTATACATGGAACTCAAACCCATAACTTTATCCTCCTGACCGGCCTGACCGGTACAGCCGGGAACAATCGGTTACCCCTAACCGGAAACATGTTCCCCGTTTCTTCTCCAATGAAGGCTAAGCAATGGGCATGCCAAAAAATTTTATTTTATTTTCAAACCGTTAATACAAATACCCAGCGGCATATCCTGCCGCCTGGAAATCGAAGCCCTCTTTCATCACATTGAAAAGATTATTTTTCGTGAATCCAATACGGTGCAACCGCTGGACATGGCCGGGCACGACACGTATGTTGCCACAACCTGCGTCACAACCTGAGTGATGTGGGATTAAAATAAACAAACGGAGCAATACCCGATGAAACGTACTATCATTTCCCTTTGCCTCACCATGACCTGCCTGATGGTTCTCGCAGCCTGCAACCAGCAGGCTCCCTCCATCGGCGTTCTGGACGAAGCCGCCGCATTCCGTGACAACCAGGCCGCAAAAGCCGCCATGGAATTCCTCAAGCAGAAAAGCGCTCCGCTTCAAGCGGAAGCAGAAAAGGCCTACAAGGCCATGCAGGCAGAAGAAAATGAAAAAACCTCCGCAGCGTATCGTGAAGCCATGGGCAAGCTGCAGAGCGTCATGAGTGCCGAGCAGCAGCGCGTTGTTGCCATGCTCAGCGAAAAATTCAACAAGGTCATCGACGACTACCGCGCCAGCAAGGGCCTGACCCTCGTGGTGGACAAAAAGTCCGTCCTGTCCATGGACGACTCCGTGGAAGTGACCCAAGACATCATCGACGCCATGGACAAGCTTGAACTGGACTTTGCTGCCAAAGCCGAAGTTTCCGAGAATCCGGCAGCCACTGTTGAGCAGAAAGCCGCGGCCAAAAAAGACGAAGAAAAGAAGGCCGAGTAAAGGAACATTAAAAAAACGCCCCGACCCCTGTTGGGATCGGGGCGTTTTTATTGCAAACCTTCCATAAAGAGCCGCATCTCATTAAGAGCGATGTCCAAAACGGCAGCAAACTCCCTATAGACGACTTTGACCCGGGCCAAGTCGCCGTCCTTTGCCGTGGCTTCCATATCCAGGGCCATATCCACAAGGCGCTGAGCCCTTACCACTCCGGACATCCCCTTCAAGGAATGAGCAGCCTTGGCTGCGGCACTACCGTCAGAGGCCACCAAAGCCTCTCCGAGCTTCTTCGCCCTCTGAGGACTATCTTCGATATATGCGGTCAGCAACTCGACAGCGAGTTCCGTGTCACCGCCAAGACTGTCCATGAATGATTCGGAATTGAATATCTCTCCCATACAGCACAGCTCTCCCACTCGACTGATTGATTTCAGCTCCCCCCTTACTGCGGGGCGCTCTCACCCGTACGTCCCGTGACTCCCTCATACAAGCTATAATACAGCCCCACGATTTTCTCCAGAGAATACAGGGAAAGAATACGTTCCCGGGCACAATGGCCCAATTCCCGACGGGCCGCGTCTCCCCGCTCCAGCAATGATTTCATGCCTTGACAGAGGGCCGGAACATCCTCGGGGGGAACCACCACCCCAGTGTCGCCGATGATACTGGCCGCGTCCCCTACATCGGTAACCGCGCAAGGAACGCCACAGGCCATGGCCTCCCCCACCACATTGGGAAAACTCTCCCCTTTGGAACTGCATACGGCGATATCCAGGCCTGCCGTCAACTGCGGAATATCATTCCTCCTGCCCAAAAGAAAAATCCTGTTTTCAAGCTGATTTTCGCGAACCATGGCGGCAAGCTTCTCATTACTCCACACGATTCCGTCACCGCAAAGCACGAACCGGACCTCGGCATGCGACCGGACCAACTCGCCGGCGGCCTGTAAAAAGGTCGCGTGATCTTTCATCGGGTCAAACCGAGCCACCAGGCCGATGAGAGCATTGGCGTGCTCTAATCCCAGTTCCAGGCGCAGACGACGCGGCGCCTCCGGGTCCGGCCGGAACAGGGCGGTGTCGAACCCGTTGGGAATAACCTCGAAACGCTGAGGGCTGTACCCCAATTCGCGATGAAAACGGCGAGCTTCTTCGGAATTGGCGAGAACTGCGCTTGGTAGCCGAGAGAGCCATGAGCAAAGCCTCAGCACCAGAGAGGTGGTCCGCCGATATTGGGACAGATCCATATAGGCACAACGGATGTTCCAGACCACAGGCACGGAACCGGCCATGCGGGCAGCCAGCAGCCCCAGCAGGTCAGCATGATACAGCCAGGTTTGAACAACATCGGGCTTCCAGCGGCGAATGAGCCGGAAAAATCTCCAAAGCGCAGCGGGGGAAGGTACACCGCGTTTCATGCCCAAGGAATCAACCTGTACGCCCATCTGCTGCAACGTCCCAGCCATGGGGCCGAGCGGCAGCAGGCTGACCACACGGCACTCCACGCCATGTTCCGGCAACCGGGAGACCACCTTGCAGAGCATGGCCTCGGCGCCGCCCGTGTTCAGGCCTGTGATACAATGCATTACCTTCATCCACTTCCCCGAAATGTTTCGAACAATCTACCCGTAAAGTCCGCCTCAGTCCAACACATGAAAAATGGCCCGACACAAAAAGCATGTTGTTGAGAGGGACGGATCAAAAATAATAACAGGAAAAATCTCTCCTGAAAATTCAGGACCATGTGAGGTAGGAACAATACACTTTTTCACGAAAAATAAAATATATAGCCTTAAAATCAAGGTGGTTATCAATCTTTAAAACGCCGTAACCCGACATTGGATTACAAATTTGACACAAGGCATATCCGTCATTATATGCGAATCCTCCGGGATGTTTCAGGAGAAACACAGAATGAAAGCTAAAGTAAATTATACAATCATAACAATACTATGTCTACTCATCGCAACATTTGGGGTAGTCATCGGCTATAAGGAACGCACCATCGACTCCCTCCGTCACGAGCTTGCCCTGGCAAAGCACACCGCCGAGGCGCGCAAGGTCATGGTGGAGGAAGCCCGCCTGCTGCAAAAGGCTGTAAACGCCAGCCACAAGGCTTTAAGAGTCACGGTCACAGCATACAACCCAACGGCCTCTCAGACTGACTCCGACCCGCTTATCGCGGCCAGCATGCGCAAGGTCAGAGAGGGGACCATTGCGGTCTCCCGCGACCTGTTCGACCAAGGGTGGGTTTTCGGGAAAAAAGTCAGAATCGAAGGGCTCGGAATTTTCGAGATCAACGACCTCATGAACAAACGCTACACCAAGCGTATCGACGTTTTTATGTGGGATGAATCACAGGCCAAAAAATTCGGCAAGCGCACCATAAAGGCGGCGCTTCTCAGCCTGTAAAGAAATATTTCAAGTAACCGGAGCACCAGGGGCGCATCCTTTCCGGATGCGCCCTTTTCTTTTCCTTACTTTTTACCCAGCACCTTGGGAACGACCTGCTCCATGACTCCCTGCAGGGCCTCGGTGAGTACTTCCTCGCGATTGCTCACTCCAAAAATGATCGGCTTTTCCACTTCGCTGATAAACGTCTCCTTGGGGATGGACACGCCGTTGCGTTCCACGCTCACAGCCACCTTGACCATGCCTTTCCACACGGTCTTGCCCATGGGAGTCAGGCGGACATCCACGACCTCGCCGCTCACGAGGGTCCCGACCGGCTCGTCCCTGCGAACGCCACGGTACTTCACAGAGCAGCCCTGCGCCACCAGTTCCTCATACAAGGACCAACTCACCCAGTCGCCCACATCCGTGGCAGGGCGTAATTCATAGCCGTCAGAATCACGGCCGAGGCTGTGCTGCTTGCGGGCATCCTTGAACTCAAGCACGGTAACAGGGCCTTTGCAGGATTGCCCGGCTGGAGTCACAAGAGCGTAGTTCAAGGGAACCACCGTATTCGTGGCACACCCAAGCAAAGCCATTATGCCCATCAACGCCAGGCCCAGACAAATTTTTTTAAGGACAGTCTTCATGAATCATGTACCTCTAGAGAGTCTTGTCGGTTTCAGGAGAGAATTCATCCGGTTTCGCAGAAGGGTCATCCGTCGGGTCCTCAAGCTCCTTTTCAAGCCTGTCCATGATCTTCTTGGACAGATCGAGCATGCGCTGCAGACTTTCCCGGGCGAACTCCCGCGCGGAGTTGTCCAATTCATCCTTGCCGGCACGCCCGTTCAAAGCGACGGAGAGTTCCTTCATCTGCTTCCGCAGGCTCTCGATATCACCACGAAGCGTTGCGAGTTGCCGGTCGCTTTCCATCCTCAAGGACAATAGATCCTGTTCGATACGGGTCAGACGCGCCTCCATTTCACCGGAAGTCGCCACCTTGCCCGGAATGGACAGTTCCTCGGACGGCTGAGAACTGCACCCTGCCAGGACCGCGCAAACAACCAATGTCAGCATCAATCTTCCAAGCATGGTCCCTCCTTTTCTGCCCCGTCCCTAGCACAGCCACAGCCCTGATACAATCCATGTGCAACAACTTGCAATTCACGAAAGAATAATTAGGATTGTCTCGCTAACCAAAGGAGATCGACATGAAGGGAAAAACCGCCTTCGTCAGCATACTTATCCTGCTTTTATTCGTGCCTTTCGCCGCCTTGGCCGGAGATTTCGTCCAGAGCCCGGCCCCCACGGAGTTTCGGGGCATCAAGTTCGGAGAAAGCCTGGAAAGTCTCAAAGAGATGATTCCGGTACCGGGTAAAGGCTATAAAAACACATACTACCGCAAGGATGAAAAGCTCAACTTCGGTCAGGCGGACATCGTTTCCGTAGCTTACTATTTTCACGACGACAGGCTCTTCCGCGTCGGAATGGCCTTTTCCGGCGAAGCCAACTATTTCCTGATCAAGGAAAAACTCATCAAGGACTACGGTCCCGGCAGACAGATTGGCGCCCGCTACGGCTGGATGTGGCCCGATTTCTCCATGGAAATCAATTACGACACCGCACAGCATCAAGGCGGGGTCTACTACACCTTCGAGGGCAAGTCGAAAAACGGTTAGAATAATAGACTACCTGCTTTTGGCTAGTATCATGGCAAATACCGAGGGAGAACATCCGCACCCCATGGAGCCGCCATGAAAGACAAACGGTCCGAGGGAAACACCCGAAACAGAGCAATACTTCTCTATACACTGAGCCTTTTTCTGGTCGGCGTAATCCTTCTGCTGGACTTCGGACTACTTTACAATCAATCCGTCGCACCGGGAATCCCCCCGGAACGGCTGACCAAGTTCGCCTACCTGCTCATGATTGGCGGACTTCTCGCTCTCGGCGCCCAGGCCCTGCTCGTCTTCAAAGGGCTTATCGCCAACATCGACAAGGACCGGCAAACTGCCCGGGAACTGAGCGAGAAGGTGGCCCAACTCTCGGTCATCGACGACCTGACCAAAGCATTCAATCGCTACAAGTTCAATTCGGTCATGACCCGGGAATTGGAGAACGTCCGCCGTTACCGAAGTGTACTTTCCGGAATCATGTTTGACATCGACGGTTTCCGAACCATCAACGAAAGGCACGGATACGACGCTGGGGACAAACTTCTTTACCACCTTGCCCGCTTCGTCAACAAGCGTGTCCGCAAAACCGACTATCTCTTCCGTTGGCGCGGGGGCAAATTCATCATCCTGGCCCCTCACATCGACCACCGTGTGGCAGAAGAAGTGGCTGAAAAACTACGCCAAATGGTGGAAAGCATGCCCTTCGGCTCCATCAGCATCACAATCAGCCTCGGCGTCACCCAAGCCGCTGGCCGGGATACACTGGAAACATTCCTGCAACGTCTCCAGGGCGGACTCACCAGCGCCAAGAACAAGGGGAGAAACTGCGTCATAGGCAACCCGCCAAACAGATTGTAATTTTCAGTTGATCCTTCCCTTTTCCCCGCCCTCGTATTATGGCTTACGGGACCGACCAGACAGTCTCATCCGGGAAAAGGGATATGACGAAGGAAAAAATCAAATACCCGTTCTCCCTGCTGGTCAGGATCCTGCTCCCGACCGCGTTGACGCTCGCCCTTTTCGCCGGGGCCGTATTTCTTTATGTGCTGCCGACCGTAGGCGATTCTTTTCTGGAGCACAAAAAAAGGACCATCCGGCAACTCACCGAAACCATCATCAGCGAACTTTCCTATTTTGACGACCTGACGCGCTCCGGCAGGCTGACTTTGCCCCAAGCCCAGCGTATGGCCAAGGAACAAGTGCGCGCCATACGCTACGGACCGAAAGGCAAGGATTATTTCTGGATCAACGACACCCGCCCCTTCATGGTCATGCATCCCTACCGAACCGAATTGGAAGGAAGCGACCTGACCGGCTTCCGGGACAAGACCGGACTGGCGCCGTTCGTGGAGTTCACTCGGCAGGCCAAGGAAGGAGGCGGTTTCGTCAGTTATTTCTGGCAGAACAAGGACCAACCGGGCGTCATCGCACCCAAACTGTCCTATGTCCAGAAGTTCAAGCCTTGGGGCTGGATAGTAGGCACCGGAATCTATCTGGACGACGTGGAGCAGGAACTGGCCTACTTCAGAGACAGAATCACCTTGGTTCTGTTGGGAATTCTGGGGCTCATCGCCGTGCTTTCGGGCATCGTCACCCACCGGGCCTATGATACGGAAAAAAAGCGCCTCAAGGCGCAACGCCAACGAGAGCGGCTCCTTGAGGCCCTCAAGGCAGGGGAAGAGCGCTACCGAACCATTGCCGACTTCGCCTATGACTGGGAGGTCTGGGTCGGGCCGGACGGCACCGTCATGTACTGTTCGCCATCCTGCGAGCGCATCACGGGCTACCCCCCCGAAGCCTATTTCGAAAACCCAGCGCTTATCCGAGAAATCGTGGCCCCGACCTTCCAGGAAGACTGGGACCACTATATAAGGCGGGTCTCCCACAAGGAAGGGCAACAGCTCGACTTCCAAATCATCAAAAAAGACGGCGGGCATCCCTGGCTCAGCGCCGTGGGCAGAAGCGTCTACGGCATCGGCATGAAGCCCCTGGGCCTGCGCTTCAGCTTCCGGGACATCACGGAACGGAAGAACATGGAGGAACAACTCCGGCATCAGGCTCTGCATGACCCTCTCACCGGGCTGGCCAACCGCACCCTGTGCCTGGACCGCATCCGCCAGGCCATGGAAAGGGCCAAGCGACGCGCCAACTACTATTACGCCGTGGTTTTCATCGACCTGGATCGTTTCAAAGTCATCAACGATTCCCTCGGGCATCGCTTCGGCGACATGGTGCTGGTGGAGACAGCCCGCCGCCTGACCCGCCATGTGCGCAGCCTGGACACTGTGGCACGCTTCGGCGGCGACGAGTTCGTCTTCCTGCTGGACGAACTGCAATCCCCGCGTGAGGCCATCCGCATCGTCAAGCGATTGCGTCTGGAAATGGCGGAAAAATTCTGTTTCGAGGGGCACGAAGTCACGACCACGGCCAGTTTCGGAATCGTCCTGAGCCCCGTGGAATACAGCCGCCCCGAGGATGTGCTCCAGAACGCCAACATCGCCATGCACAGGGCCAAGGACAAGGGCCGCAACCAGTTCAAGGTCTTCACTTCCCGCATGCTGGAGTACGCAGTGGCCCAGCTGAGCATGGAAAACGACATGCGCCGGGGCTTGGCAAACAACGAATTCTATCTCAACTTTCAGCCCATCCTGCTCCTGAATACCGAGGAACTCATCGGCTTCGAGGCGCTGGCCCGCTGGAAGCACCCGAAACGGGGAATCATTACGCCGTCGGAATTCATTCCCATGGCAGAAGATTCAGGACTGATCATGGAGTTGGGACAATGGGTGCTGAAAAAGGCACTGGACACCCTGGCCCTCTGGCGGGCCAACAGCAAGGTGGCCGAACACTTGTTCGTGGCCGTGAATGTATCCAGCAAACAATTTGCCCAGAGCGACCTTTCCGACGCCATCATGACCCAACTGAAAGAGTCCGGCGTTCCAGCGGAAAACCTCAAGCTGGAAATCACGGAGAGTACCCTCATGGACAACCCGGAGCAGGCTCTCCAAACCCTCAACCGGCTTCGCAAGCGCGGGGTCCAATTTTCCATTGACGACTTCGGCACCGGCTACTCATCCCTCACGCTCCTGCAACGCCTGCCCGTGGACACCCTCAAGGTGGATCGGAGCTTTGTCTCCCGCCTGGGCGAGGACAAGGAGAACCTGGAGATCGTGCGGGCGGTCATCGCCCTGGCCCACAGCCTTGACCTGAACGTGGTTGCCGAAGGAGTGGAAAAAAATTCCCAGCTCGACTCTCTCAGTCCGCTGTCCTGCGAATATGTGCAGGGCTTCCTCTTCCATAAGCCTTTGTCGGCCATGGAGGCGGAGCACCTTATCGTCAAGCAGGCCTCTCTACGCAAGCCCCCGTCGTCCGACGACGAGTCTTGAAGTTCCCGGTCTCCTCCACTATGACGCAAAGATGAAACGCGTATTCTTGCCCTGCTGCCTGTTTTGCCTGTTGCTCCTGCCCGCTCTTGCCCGTGCGGATCAGGCCCGGTTCCTGAGCGTCATTGATGGAGACTCTCTCATGATCCGGCTTGGCGACCGCCCCGTTGAAGTGCGCCTCATCGGCGTCGACGCGCCGGAATGGGACCAGGAATGGGGCGTGCGGGCCAAGGCCTTTTCCCTGCAGTTCTGCTACGGCAAGGAGTTACGCCTGGAATACGACAAGGAAAGAAAAGACCGCTACGGCAGACTTCTGGCCTATGTCTACGACGGTACAACAATGCTCAACGAAGCTTTGGTAAAAAACGGCTTGGCCGTCCCCATACTGGTCAGGCCCAACGGCCGCTATTACAGGAAATTCAAGAAGGCTGGAAAGACTGCCCGCGAAGAACGCCGCGGTTTCTGGCTGCACGGCGGCCTGAGCATGACGCCTGGACAGTGGCGTAAAAAACATAGAAAATCTTAATCCATGCACTTCGCTTCTGGCGTAGATTGACTCGGCAGAAAAAGCAGACATCAATGTTCCCCTCCCTGCACCTTGCCGGACATTGCCCACCCAAAAAGAAAAAGCCGCCCGAAGGCGGCCTAACTTCAATTAAAGCTAGTATTTGATGACGTACATGAGAGCCACGTTTCGGGGACGGTTTTCCTCGGCAGTAGGAACTACGCGGGAGGCGTCGAATTCAATAAACTGTGGGGTCGTCTTAGCATCCCCGCCATATTTATACGCCCAACTCTCCCCTCCAAACATAGCTCCTGAATTTTCAGGCGAAGTCATGGCAGCAGCACTTGCTGCGTTGAACCAACGCCCATTAATATTTCTGATGGCATCTCCCTGTTCGGAACCCATTACACGGTCGGTATCCACGCCTCGTCCGTCGTCCACACCACGAATGAACTCGCCGCGCAGGTCAGGCAGATTGAAAGTGGTGGCCTTGTCGCCTTCTCCGAAAGTGGCGCCAATACTGTCGAACAGGTCGGCATACTCTGTACGGGATATCTCGGCACCGTCGCACTTCAGCCAGCCGTCAGGAACCTTGGTGGAGGCTGAAGCGTTCACCGTGCCAACGGGAGTGCCGGAATTGGCCATGGAAGCGAACAGGTCGATCCATTCGGTGTCATCGGCATTGCGCTGACGCAGCACGGCCGGAGTCTTGCTGGTGTCCATCCAGAGCATATAAGGCGCAGTGGACGGCGGCTCGGAAGAGCCGGAACTGAGGGTGATGAGGGCGTCGAACGCCTGGGACAGGTTGCTCGACGGGAAATTGAACTGCGACATTTTTTTTCTCCTATTTCATACCGCTGTGTAGAAATCGGAGAGCCATACGGCTCTCCACAAACATTGACGCTGTACTTGCGCACAGGGCCCGGAGTCCCTTCCGCGGAAAGAGAGGCCGGCTGGCCACGGCCAAGCCTGCGCGGGGGGATCAATCCCGCGACTACTCCAAATTTATGTTATTGGTATGAAAAGGGTGTCCGAACTATTCGGGCCTTTCAGGCCATTGCACGCCATGGGGAAACCAGACAATGTCCGGAAGGAGGCAAAGTGCCTCCCGAGGGGCATGCCAGCTGGATGTTCCTGCAGAGCGGAGACGTCGTTGTCCAGTATCCTGCATCCGTTGAAATATTTGGCAAGATTCGTGATCCCCTCCAGCCTGGGGCGCAACTCGCCGGGAATGAGATTCGTCAATGCCGATGTGGCAATGCTCATGTGATACGCTCCTATTCCGCCAAAGTTTCAGGTACTCTACACCCGGTTTTGCAGGCTGGATAAAATCGGCAGGAAAAAGGAAGCCACCGGGAAAAGAAAGACTGTTGACAGGGAGAGGCGAACTGGACTCAAAAGGGGAATCGGGGTAATCGCTTGCCCCTGTGAAGCAGGAACCATCAATGACGGCAGAGACCGCAAACAAACTCGCACAACTTGTGAACCGTCCTCTGGAAGTGGGAGAAAAGATCATTGCCAACAGGCTATGGATGGCTCCCATGGTCGGTCTCGGCCACGTGGCTTTCCGCCAGGTGCTTGACAGCTATGGCAATTGTGGGCTCATGGTTTCGGAAATGTGCAGCGCCATAGGCCTGGCCCATGAAAATCCTGCGACCTCCCCCATCTTCAAGTTCCGTGAGGATGAGTTACCCAGACTGTCCTGTCAGTTGGCCGGTGCACAACCAGGGGAATTCGTCGAAGCGGCCAGACGCGTTGAAGCCGAAGGTTTTTTCGGAGTGGACATCAACATGGGCTGCGCCGTGTCCGGCATCTGCAAAAAAGGTTGTGGCGCAGATCTGCTGCGAACTCCAGACCGGGCAGAATCTGTGGTGAAGACCGTGCGAAAAGCCGTAACCTTCCCGGTGAGCGTCAAATTCCGAACGGGCTGGAACGCGGCCCCGGAACAAGCCGTGGAGTTGGCCAAGCGCTTTGAGCAGGCCGGTGCAGACGCACTGATTTTCCACCCGCGTGTAGCCCCGGACAAGCGCTCTCGCCCACCAATATGGAATCACATCCGACTCATCAAGGAGGCGGTCTCCATTCCGGTCATAGGCAACGGCAATGTCTGTACGCAGGACGACGCCCTTCAAATGTTCGAAAGAACCGGCTGCGACGGCATCGCGCTCGGCCGCATGGCCATAGCCCGACCCTGGGTTTTCTCTCATATGGCAGGAAAAGATATCCCAAGAGACAATGCCTACCAAGCATACGGCCTCAAGCTTATTGACGCCATTGAGGAACACTTCCCCGACCCTATCCGACAGGTAAAACTATTTAAGAAAATAGCTATTTATATAGCTACCAACTATTTGTACGGACTGCGTCTTCAGGGAGAGTTGCTCAAAGGCGATACAATGGACAAAATGCGTGAAAACGTACGTTCAGTCCTGACACCGGAACGCCCCACCACGGAAAAACCCAACGCCCTCATGTTTACCAGCTGAAAGGAGGAAGTCATGCAGATCATCGACCTGACCCATACGCTTGAGCCCGACATGCCTGTTTATCCCGAAGACACTCCGCCCGAATTCCCCCGTCCCTGTACTTACGAAACCTACGGTTTCTCGGTCACAGCCTTAAACATGGGCGTGCACACCGGCACTCACATGGATGCCCCTTTCCACATGCTCCAGGACGGCCCGGCCGTCGACTGGTTCCAGGCCGATTATTTCATAGGCAAGGCCATGGTCATAGACCTGACCGGGACTGGTCGGCTCATCGCTCCGGAACACCTGGCTCGACTCTCCAAACAAAACGACTTGGACTACGTTTTGCTGCGCACAGGATGGGACAAACATTGGGGAACCGAACAATACTACCGGGACTGGCCCGAGTTGACCCTACTGGCCGCCCGTGTCCTCACCGGCCTGGACTTACGGGGCGTCGGCATGGACAGCCCTTCTCCCGACCCACTGGATTCCCATGAGTACGAGGCACATATGACTCTCTTCCGAGCAGGCATGGTCTGCATTGAGAATCTGACCAACCTGGCTCGAATCCCGGAAGGGACGTTCACATTCAGCTGCCTGCCCCTGCCCATCAGGAACAGTGATGGATCACCCTGCCGGGCCGTGGCCATGGTTGAGGACTAACCATCCCTAAAGCAGATATTCTTTTTTTCGACTGGGCGGCCCCCGACGCCAAGAGTACCACCAAAAAACATGAATCGAGAATCATCCTCCCTTATCTACACCCTGCTTGTGGGAACCATGGCCCTCTGGGGAGGGACCTGGGTGGCGGGCCGTGTGCTGGCCGGACATATGGGACCGCTTTCCGCTTCATTCCTGCGCTTCCTGGCGGCCTCCGTTTTTCTGGCCCTGTTCGTGAGCCGGACCCAAGGCGGCTTTCCACGCCTTGAACGAAAGCTCCTGCCCCAAATGGCCTTTCTGGGCGCAACGGGCGTGTTCATGTACAGCTATTTCTTCTTCACGGGACTACAGCACATCAACGCCAGCCGCGCGGCCCTCATCGTGGCCTGCATCCCGGTCTGCATCTCCGCCCTGTCGGCCATCCTGTATCGTGAAAAATTCGGCGCCATCCGCATTTTCGGCACTCTGCTTTCCTTATGCGGCGTGGCCGTCGTACTTTCCAACGGCCATCCCACGACTCTGTTAGAGCGGGGGATTTCCAGCGGCGACCTGCTCATATTGGGCTGCGTCGCGGCTTGGACCGGCTACTCGCTAGGGGGACGCACTGCCATGAAACACCTGTCCCCACCGGTCGCAGTCATGTGGTCGTGCATTTTCGGGTCGGCCTTCCTGCTCATTCCAGCCCTGAACGAAGGCCTGCTGACCGACATCAGAGCCGCTTCCCTGATCGACTGGTCCTGCATCTTCTTTCTAGGAGTCCTGGCCACCGGCTTAAGCTACGCATGGTACTACAAAGGCATCCGGGCCATCGGCCCTTCCCGGGCCGGGATATTCATCAATCTGGTTCCGATCTTCGCCATCCTGTTTGCTTCCATTATACTCGGGGAGAGCATTGGTGTTTCCCTGCTTCTAGGTGGAGCAATGGTCATTACAGGCGTCTACCTCACCAACCGTCCGTAAGGGATCCTGAAAAGCATTGCCTCATCGTCACTTCCTCTCAGTCTCCATTGACACGTTTTCTATTTTTTTATACGAGTTACGCTCTATATTATATAATCATTATCCATATAAAGCGGTAGGTTTTAATAAAAATGCAGCGTATCGTATCCCTTTGCATACTTTCCCTGCTCCTTTTCGGATGCAGCCAGGAGCAACCACAACAAACCGCAACCATCACCATCACGGACATGGCCGGGCGGACCGTGGAGACACCGATACATCCCGAGCACGTGCTCGCATCCGGCTCTGGATGCTTGCGTTACCTGACCTATCTTCAAGCCCAGAACAGAGCTGTTGCGGTAGACAGTGCAGAGACCAAGATCCGGCTCATCGATGCCAGGCCCTATGCCATGGCCAACCCCCAATTCAGGACAATGCCGCTCTTCGGGGAGTTCCGCGGCCACGACAACCCTGAACTCATCGCCGCTCTGGAACCGCGCCCCCAGGTAATTTTCAAAACCTACGGGACCATGGGACACGACCCTGACGAACTACAGCAAAAAACAGGCATCCCCGTGGTGGTGCTGGACTACGGCGATCTGGGCGTACGCAGAGAAGCCATGAATAACGCTCTGACACTCATGGGCAAAATTCTCGGTAAAGAGAAAAGAGCCGAATCGGTCATAGCATTTATGGACGCCCATATCGCGAATCTAAAAAAACGTACCGCGGGCCTGACCGGTCCCACCTGTTACGTTGGCGGAATCGCCTTCAAGGGCCCGCACGGATTCCGGTCCACCGAACCGGGCTACCCTCCTTTCCAATTTCTGAACGCCCGCAACGTGGCTGCTCCACAAGATAATTCCGTTCCTCTGCGTCATGCGGACATGGCCAAGGAAAAAATTCTGGAATGGAACCCGGAATACCTGTTTGTGGATTTGTCCACCATCCGGGCTGGCACTGAATCCAACTCCTTGTACGAACTGCACAACGACTCCGCCTTCAGGGAACTGACCGCCTGCAGGCAGGGGCGCATCTTCGGGGTATTGCCCTACAACTGGTATACCTCCAATCACGGCAACACCTTGGCCGACGCCTACTTCATCGGCAAGACTCTGTACCCCACAGCCTTTGTCGACATCGAGCCTGCGACCAAAGCGGACGAAATATACACCTTCCTGGTGGGCAAGCCCGTGTTCAACGACCTGTCCAAAGCCTTCGGGGATCTGGCCTTCAAGCGTCTTGATCCGTCCGTCATCCACATCGGTGAAAAGGGAAAAATCCTCGATAAATAGGAGTCCCATATGCATTTTGACGATGGAGTGCTGCCCGCCGACTACCTGCGGCATGTGACCCGCAAGAAGGCGATCATTGCCGGAACCGGCACTCTGGCTATCGCCGCCCTGCTCCTGGCGGTCAGTTCCGGGGCCGTGAGCATTCCATTAACCGACGTTTGGCGTGCGCTGACCGGAACTGCAGCAAGCAAGCGGTGGGACGCCATCATCTGGAGCATCCGCCTGCCGCAGGCACTTGCGGCCATCGTTGCCGGTGCAGGGTTGTCCGTGGCCGGGGTGGTCATGCAGTCCGTACTTCGCAATCCGCTGGGCTCGCCTTTCACTCTGGGAATTTCCCATGCAGCGGCTTTCGGCGCAGCCTTGTCGGTCATGGTCCTGGGTACCGGCGTCATGCATTCCAGAGGTGCGGATGCCGTCGTCATCAACAATCCTTATGCAACCACCATGGCGGCTTTTGCCGCCAGTCTCCTGGCCACGGCCGCCATCATCGCCATCTCGCGCATCCGCAGGACCTCGCCCGAAATCATGATCCTGGCCGGAGTGGCCTTGGGCGCACTGTTCACAGCCGGCACCATGTTCCTGCAGTACTTTGCAGACGATGTGCAGCTTGCGGCCATGGTCTTCTGGACTTTCGGAGACACGGCGCGAGCCAGCTGGTCCGAGTTGGCCATCATGGGCGCGGTCACAGTTACAGGCACTGCATTTTTTTTCTTCAACCGCTGGAACTACAATGCCGTCGACGCTGGAGACGAAACCGCCTCCAGCCTGGGAGTGCGGGTGGAGCGCGTCCGAATGCTGGGCATGCTCATTTCCTCGCTGATCACAGCGGTCATCGTCTCCTTCTTGGGCATCATCGGCTTTGTGGGGTTGGTCTGTCCGCACATGATGCGCCGTATGGTGGGAGACGACCACCGTTTTCTACTGCCCGCATCCATGCTCTGTGGAGGAGTGCTCCTCCTCGTCTCGGACACAGCGGCCAGACTCATGCTGGCCCCGCACGTGCTGCCGGTTTCCGTGCTCACGGCCTTTCTGGGCGCTCCCGCCTTTCTCTACCTCATCATCAGAGGGTATCGGAAATGATCCTCAGCGTTGACGGCCTGGAGTTCCACTACAAAAGTCTTTCCGTGCTCAAAGGCGTGAATTTCGGAGTGGAAGAGGGAGAGGTGCTGGCCATCATGGGGCCCAACGGCGTTGGCAAAACCACCCTGCTCAAATGCATGAACGCCATCCACCGGCCATCCGGAGGATGTGTCATGGTGGACGCCGCCGACATCTGCCGCATGAAGCCGGAGGCCATCGCCCGACGGGTGGGCTATGTGGCACAGAAGCAGGAGACCGGCCGCATGACCGCTTTCGACGCCATCCTCATGGGCCGCAAGCCGCATATCCGCTGGCGTATTTCCGAGCATGACCTTCGTATCGTGGACTCGGCCGTCAAACGGTTGCGGCTGGAAGAGCTTTCCCTTCGTCATCTGGACGAAATGAGCGGTGGCGAGGTGCAGAAAGTATGCATTGCCCGCGCCCTGGTGCAGGAGCCTCGGGTGCTGCTCCTGGACGAACCCACAAGCAGCTTGGACCTGCGCAATCAGGTGGAAATTCTCTCTCTGGTTCGTGCCGTGGTGCGCAGCCACAAGGTGGCCGCCGTAGTCACCATGCACGACCTCAACCAAGCCCTGCGCTTTGCGGACAAATTCCTCTTTCTCAAAGGCGGCTGCATCCACGCCGCCACCCACCGTAGCGGGGTAACTGCAGAGGTCATTGAAGAGGTCTACAACGTGCCCGTACACATAGAACATGTGGCCGGACGGCCCGTAGTGGTCCCCCTGGGAGCAACGGAAACCGAATCCCTTGAGAAATATCGGCACGAACATCACCTGACGCAGTAGGAGCACGCCATGAGTACAACCATCTCTCAACAACACATCAACGACACCATCGCCTTCCATGGCCATTCTTGTCCGGGCCTGTCCATTGGTATCCGCGCTGCGGAACTATGCTTACGGGAACTGGGACACAACAACGAGACTCCCCTGACCGCCATCTGCGAAACCGACATGTGCGGGGTGGATGCCATCCAGTTCCTGACCGGCTGCACCCTGGGCAAAGGCAACCTCATCCATCGAGACTACGGTAAGATGGCTTTTACATTTTACCGCAAAAACGACGGCAAGGGCATCCGGGTTCTGCTCAGGCCGGAAGCCATGGGGGCAGATTATCCCGAATGCAGGGAACTGTTGAAGAAAAGCCTGAGCGGGATCATCACCCAAAAGGAAGAAAACCGCTTGGAAAAACTGCGATGCGAACAACAGGAACGGCTCATGGCCGCCTCACTTGAAGATATCTTTGAGGTAGCGGAGCCAAAAATTCAGCAGCCCCGCCCAGCCAAAATCCTGGAGACCCTGACTTGTGCACACTGTGGAGAAGGCGCCATGGAATCGCGCACCCGCCGTTTCGAAGGGCAAACCCTGTGCATTCCGTGCTTCAACAAGGTGGAGCAAAAGCTCTAAGCCTTTACTCCCCCCCCGTTCATGCGTATCTCTGCGGCAGAAACACAGGAGAAACCATAATGGAAGATCGCATAGAACGGCTGGAAGCCATCACCGCTGAGCAGGAGCGGCTTCTGGAGCAACTGAACGAGGTTGTCTACAACCAGCAGAAACAGATCGACGACCTGGAAAAATTGCTGGACATCATGGCCCACAAGTTCAAGGAACTGGCCGAGGCCTCGGAAATGCAAACCGTCGATACTCCGCCACCGCATTACGGAAGATAGCCTCATGCCCGCACCGCTCACTCCCGAAGACGTCATCCGCCTGCTGAATCTGGAGCCGCACCCCGAAGAAGGCGGTTTCTTTGCCGAAACCTACCGAAGCGCGGAAAGCATGCGGCCCGGGCACCTGCAGAACCAGTACGACGGCCCGCGCAGTTTCGGCACGGCCATCTACTACATGCTTACACCCGACACCTACTCGCACATCCACAGGCTCAAAAGCGACGAGATATTCCACTTTTACCTGGGCGCCCCGTGCGAAATGCTTCAACTCCACCCGGACGGGCGTACCGAGACCATCATACTGGGGCAGGACATTGCCGCTGGCCAGAAGCTGCAGGTGCTGGCCCCCAAAGGCGTCTGGCAGGGCACCCGCCTGTTGCCCGGCGGCGGCTTCGGCCTGCTCGGCTGCACCGTGGCCCCGGGCTTCGAATACGCCGACTACGACCATGGGGACAGGGCCGCTCTCATACGGCAATACCCCATGGCCGAAAAATTGATCACCCTGCTCACCAGCAAATAGAGATTACAACAAAACTCCCACAGCATGCCCGGAAGCCCAGGCCCATTGCAAATTATGGCCGCCCAACTGACCGGTCACGTCCAACAGCTCGCCGATGACGTGCAGACCAGACACCGAAGCCACCTCAAAGGTTTTGGACGATACCGCAGCCGAGTCCACACCTCCGACGGCCACTTCGGCCTTTTCCCACCCTTCGGTTCTTGCAGGCGTCACCCGCCACTGATGCAGGGAGTCCGCCGCCTGTTGGATTTGCTTGTTGCTCAACTGGGAAACCGGAGTCTCCAAAATCTGTTTCTCAAGAAATTCCTGAACAATACGCTTTGGCAGATGCTGTTGCAGAAGCTTGCGAAGCAGGGCATTGGATGAACGGTGTTCATCCACCAGCGCCTCCACCCGCAAGCGCGGCAACAGATCGATAACCACAGAATCCCCCATGTTCCAATAGGAAGAGACCTGTAAAACAGCCGGACCGGAAAATCCCTTATGGGTGAAAAGCAAATCATCAATGAAAGTCCTGCCGCCCGTTGCGGCCGCCACGTGCAAGGCCGTACCCGCCAATTCCCGACAGCGATTGCCCTCCTTTCCGGAAAGTACGAAGGGCACCAGTCCGGGCCGAGGCTTGACCACATCCAGCCCGAACTGCCGGGCTAGGCGGTAGCCCAGGCTTGAAGCGCCCACTTGAGGCCAGGACCGCCCGCCCAAAGCCAACACCAGCCGAGGCGCTTCCAGAATTTCCCTGCCGGTTTCCACCTGAAATGGCCCCGCCCCCGACACGCTCAGGACTTCACGCTCCAACAACACCGCAACATGGTTGCGATGACACTGCTCGGCCAACACACCGGCCACGCGGCCCGCACCCTGATCTGAAAAAAGCTGACCCTCGGCCTTTTCCTCATACCCGATACCGTACTCCGCAAAAAAAGCCACCACATCCCACGGCGTATGCCGAGCCAGAGCGGATTTGCAGAAATGGGGGTTCAGGGAAAGAAAATGCGCGGCAGAGCACTCCAAATTGGTGAAGTTGCAACGGCCGCCTCCGGAAATACGGACCTTGCGGGCCACCTTGGAGCCGTGGTCGACCACCGCAATTTTTCTGCCGCGCCGGGCGGCATGGATCGCACAGTACAGGCCCGAGGCTCCGGCCCCGAGTATGATGGCGTCATAATGTTGCATGTCCCGGTTGTAGGCCGAATTACCCGGATGCTCAAGCCGAATGCGCCAGAGTGACTTTCTTCCATTCCTGATAAAAACCTGCTATGTGCAAAAAACCGAGAGACTTGCAAGCCAAGAACGGAGGAGCACGATATGGAAGGTTATTTTTGGTTTTTCCTGGGTCTGGTGATGACCATCTGCGGTCTGGTGATGATCAAAACCAGCACTCCTGAAGAGGACTAGTCTTTTATGCCGGATTTCCGGCCACAAGTTTTCCGGGGGGATCCGTTTCGCAACGGATTCCCCCTATGTGTCTTTTCCCCTAAGCCGCGGAGCGCCCCATGATCATCTACTCCTGGAACGTCAACGGTTATCGGGCCGTCCTCAAAAAGGACTTCCGCATCTGGCTGGACAATTGCGGCGCTGATGTGGTCATGCTCCAGGAAACCAAAGCCGAGAAGGACCAGGTACCGCAAAAGCATAGTGAACCGGATTCCTTTGCGCACTCCTACTGGAATTCCTCCAAGAAAAAAAAGGGATACTCCGGCACTTGCTGCTTCTGCAATGCGGAACCTTTGCTGGTGTCCACCGGCCTGCCCGATGAAAGGTATAAGAACGAAGGCCGGGTCCAGCACTTGGAGTACCCGGATTTCCATCTGTTCAACATCTATTTTCCCAACGGCCAAATGTCGGACGAACGCCTTGATTTCAAGATGGGCTTCTATGACTGCTTCCTGGCCCATGCCGAGGAACTGCGCAAAACAAAACCCATCGTGGTGGGCGGCGACTTCAACACGGCCCATACAGAGATCGACCTCAAAAACCCCAAGTCCAATGCCGAACGGTCCGGCTTTCTGCCCATCGAACGGGCATGGATCGACAAGTTCATTGAACACGGCTACGTGGATACCTTCCGCATGTTTGAGGAAGGACCACACCACTATACATGGTGGTCGTACAGGTTCAACGCTCGCAAAAACAACGCAGGGTGGCGCATTGATTACTTTTTCGTCTCCGAAGAACTGCGCGACAAGATCAAACGATCCTGGATAGAGCCCGATGTCATGGGCTCCGACCACTGCCCCATCGGCATCGAATTGGACCTGTAAGCTTCTGACAGCCAAAGGGAATAATCCTCTTTGGAAATCCTGAACCAGGAGGGCGCAGGAAAGAGGACAGATGCAAAGCCCAAAAAAAGTCGACCTGCCGCATTACTAATGCGGCAGGTCGGCTTTTTTTGCACAACGCAATAGGCCTGCAACTATCCTCATATTTATTTCTGTACATCCAGCTCGCGTTTTTTTGTGTAAAGGAATCGCACGAATTCATACTCGAAAGGCGTGTCCGTGGAATAATAGCGAAACGGAATATTGGCGCGGGTATTCACGCCCCGCGTGGCTGTATTGACATTGCGGGCAGTTGGCTTGTCGTTCACATCCGCGGCGCTGTAGATGGCTTCCATCTGATACATCGTGATAAAATAATCGGGAACGAGGCCAATGGCGTCACGGCCACTGGAAGGCCCAAGAATAGGCAGCACGAGATAAGGGCCTTCGTCAACCCCCCAAACGCCCAAAGTCTGGCCGAAGTCTTCCTCGTGCCTCGGCAGGCCCAGTTCGGTGGCGACATCCATGAGTCCCAGAATACCGATGGTGGAGTTGATCAGAAACCGCCCCACGGTAACCACGGCTTTTTTGCCCTTGCCTTGCAGTACACAGTTCACAAAGGTGGGAACCTCGTTGAGGTTGTCGATGCCGTTGGAGATACCCTTGCGTACCGGCGGAATGAGCACGGCCTCGTAGGTCATGACCACCGGAATAAAGACGTATTTGTCAAAATGGGCGTTGAAACTGTACATGGTACGGTTGAAGTTGTTGGCAGGGTCGTCCACACCGAAATAGGAATCCTCAACCGCCTTTTTGATGTCCTTTTTGCTGGGAGCGTGTGAAACCGGGGCACGGAACTGGCGATCCTCCAAAGTCAACTCCGGAGCAATCTTTCTGGAAGCGCAGGCCGGAAGCAACATCACGAACGCAAGCACGCACACAAGCCGCGCTAAAGAGTGGGTCGATATGGCGTTCCCGCTTTTCATATACTCCTACCTGATCATTTTGATCATCGCTTCCACAAAATCTACGTACTGCATGTTGCCGCAATGTCCGCCATGAGGAAACAACGTAGCCCTGTCCCCAAAGGTTTCCTTCAGAAAACCCACATCCCCGTCGCTCAAGATAGGATCATCCTCATTGCCCACGACAACAATTTTTCCCGCACTCTTCAAATACCCTCCAATACTCTTCAGGCTGCACCGGCGAATCACCTCCTCCTTACTCCCCGCAACACCGAGATACTGAAGGTAGGGATAAAGGTATTCGTTGAAGTAATCCTCGAACCGCACCTGGGCCAACACGTTCATGTAAGGAAGCAGCGGGTCGTACTTGGTCAGCGCCTTGTCGGCGGGAACAACATACCCCGCGTTGAGGCACACGTCCGAGGTGAAGATCATGGACGCAGCGGTAATTCTGAACGTCGTGGCAATGAGAACCCGGTACTCGGAATCGGTGGCCTTCACATAGTCGGACAGTTGGTACAGCACCTCGCTGTCCAGCTTCTCCAGTTCACGGGTCTTGTAAAATTCGGCGAACTGGCGAAAGAACCTATCGATGATCTCGACAGGCTTCTCGCCCCCCGTGTTTTTCGGAGACATCCAGGTGTCGAAGCGTAACGCGGATTCGTATAAATCCACGGCAGGATTGATCAGAAGCGCTTTTCTGAAATTGAAGTCGCCGCGCTGGCTATCCAAGTGGGCAAGAAAAGCAGCGTGCAAGCCTCCGAGACTGTACCCAGCCACGGAAATGTTCTCCACGGGCTGCCGTTTTTCCACGACCTCCTTGCACCAGAGCATGACCCGGTAAAGATCTTCCACGTCATGAGGCACATAACCCGCCGCCGCATATTTCGAGGCGCTGACGATAAAATTAAAGTGAGTGGGAGAAGAGAGGCAAACCACATGGTAGCCTTGACTAAAAAACACCTGAGCCAGATAACGCATTTTCCCGGAATCGTATTTTGCCCCGGTCCCCGCCACCAGGAACAGAAGCGGGGCCGACTTTTTTTGAAGGACCATGCTATAGGCCAAGTCTTCTGCGTACCAGAAAATCTCCGGAATATGGCGATTCTTGATGGACAGGCTCTTGTTGGCCACGAAGCCGAGCTTCTGCGGCTTGTAGATCATTCCGGGGGGAGTCCCAAAGACCGTGGCCTTGTAGGGATCAGTAAATGGATACGGGTCGACCCCATCCCCGGCCAGACAGATCGGGGCGAATGTCATAGCGCTGAAGAACAGCAAGAGGGCTGCAAATCGTTTTGCCATCAGGTACTTCTGAAATAATCGGTTGTTGAACCATATAAAAAATCAATTCCATCCCCATTAACTCGATGGATACATATGGTCAAATATAATTTGAAATTAGCCTGCAACAAAATCAAAATGCTTTCCCACACCCTATACTGCCGCTCCCCGGAGGATTCCGGCCGTTAACCGTTTGTGAATGGACTGAATTCCGCACATGGTGATAATGACTTGAAAAGAGAGCCAAAAAGACTACAACAGATCTGCTGCAATCATACCGGGAGATAAAGAAAATGCTACTTGGAATAGACGTGGGCGGCACGCACACCGATGCGGTGGCCCTGGACACGAGCGGCCTGGGCGTGAAAATTACCGCCTCCTGTAAGGTTTCCACCAATCATGACGACCTTCTTTCCTCGATCACAGAAGCCTTGGGCATCATTCTCAAGGATATAGATCAGGCGCTCATCAAACAGCTCAACCTTTCCACCACCTTGTCCACCAATGCCATTGTGCAGGGCAAGACCGAGGATGTCGGCCTCCTGGTCAGCGCAGGGCCAGGCATCGACCCATACAGTTATCAGCCCTGCCGCGACTACCACATCTTGGAGGGATCAATCGACCACCGAGGCAATGAAATCAAGGCGCTGCCCATGGCCAATGTGGACCAGGCCATTGCCTCCTGTCGGGAAAACGGAGTGCGTGTGTTCGCGGCCGTAGGCAAATTCTCTACCCGTAACCCTCGGCACGAAACCCAAATACGGCGCGCTGCCCTTCAGTGCAAAGACGAGAACGGCCGCGATGCCGTCGACTTCGTGTCCATGGGGCATGAACAGGGTGGAGCTCTCAACTTTCCCCGCCGCGTGGGCACGGCCTACTTCAACTGCGCAGTCTGGCGGCTCTACAATGGCTTTGCCTCTGCCGTGCGAAGGTCCTTGGACGATATGGGCATGTCTCATGTGGCGGTCAACATGCTCAAGGCCGACGGCGGCACCATGCCCCTGGAGGCTTCACGCAAAATTCCAGTGCAATCCATCTTTTCCGGCCCGGCGGCCAGCGTCATGGGCATCATCGCCCTCTGCGACGTCGTCCATGACTCGGTCATCCTGGACATCGGCGGCACCACCACGGACATTGCGGTCTTCGCGGACGGCGCCCCCCTGGTGGAACGCGAAGGCATTACCATCGGCTCTCACCCCACTCTGGTGCAGGCCCTCAAAGTCAAATCCATCGGCATCGGCGGCGATTCGGCTATTTCCGTCATCGGCGAAGAAGTCCGCGTGGGCCCCAACCGTCTCGGTCCCTCCGTCTGCCTGGGCGGAGAGCGCCTCACCCTCACCGACGCCCTCAACTACACCGGTGCTTGTAAACTGGGCGATGTGGAAGCCTCCAGACAGAGCCTGATCGAGTTCGCCGAAGCACACTCCATGACTCCAGACAAACTGGCCCAAACCGCAGTCGACTATGCGGCCACGGCCATTCACAGGGCCACCTACGAACTCGTGGACGCAATCAACTCCAAGCCCGTGTATACCATACACGAACTGCTGGAAAACAAGCGGATAGTGCCGCGCAAGGTTTATATCATGGGGGGGCCGGCCGAAGCCATGAGACAAAATCTTTTCGACCAGTTCCGTCTTTCCACAGATGTTCCCCCGAACTACGCGGTGGCCAACGCAATAGGAGCAGCCCTGACCCGAACTACCTGGGAATTGGAGCTCTTCGCGGACACGGAACGCCACGTGATGTTCATCCCGTCCCTTTCCCACCGGGAAAATATCCCCACCTCCTACACCGAAAAAGACGGTGAAGAGGATGCGATCAACAACCTGGCCGCCCACCTGGACCAACTCGGAGTCTTCCTGAGGCCTGAGGACGCCCAGATCACCAGTTCATCCAGCTTCAACATGATCAAGGGGTACAACATGGTGGGCCGCAACATCCGCGTCAAATGCCAAGTACGCCCAGGCGTGGTGCGCACAATGAATTCCTAGGAGAACTCAATGCTCAAAGCGGACAATACACTCGGCATCATTTTTTTCCCGGCCTTTGACTGGGCAATTTCCCCCACCCACCCGGAACGGGAGGAACGACTGCTCTACACTCAGGACCAGCTGCGCGAAGAAGGCCTCTTCGACATAGAAGGCATCGGCGAATACAAGCCTGAAGTTGCAGCAACAGAGGACATCGAGCGTGTTCATTTCACCTTCCCGGAAACCGGTGCGGTAATCACCCGTTCACACCTCGTGTCCGCAGGCGGCGCCATCCGCGCTGCCCGCCTGATCATGGAGGGTGAGCGCAAGAAGAGCTTCGCCCTGGTTCGCCCTCCGGGGCATCATGCCATGAAGGTAGTGCACGGTTCACGGGGGTTCTGCAACATCAACATCGAAGCGATCATGCTCGAATGGATCCGCGAACATTACGGGCCCAAGCGCATCGCCGTCATCGACACGGACTGCCACCACGGTGACGGCACTCAGGACATCTACTGGCACGACCCGGACACCCTTTTCATCTCCCTGCATCAGGACGGGCGCACCCTGTATCCCGGCACGGGCTTTCCCCAGGATCTCGGCGGCCCAAAAGCGTTGGGACGGACATTGAACGTTCCCCTGCCGCCCAATACCTCGGACGAGGGATTCCTCATGGCCCTGGAACACATCGTCATGCCCGTTCTCGAGGATTTCAAACCAGATCTTATCATCAACTCCGCAGGGCAGGACAACCACTTCACCGACCCCATCACCAATATGAACTTTTCGGCCCAGGGATATGCAACGCTCAACAAAACGCTGAATCCCGACATCGCCGTGCTGGAAGGCGGCTATTCCATTCAGGGAGCGCTTCCCTACGTGAACCTCGGCATCTGCCTGGCCATGGCCGGAGTGGATTACTCCCACGTACGCGAGCCCGACTACACACCTGAGCGGTGGAGACAGGATAAACGAACCACAGCGTATATCGAACAACTCTGCGACACGTTGCCCGAACTCTACTTCAATCCGCCCCCGTTCGACGGCTCGGAGAAATCCCGACAGGGCATCATCTCCGGAGAATGGTTCATCAGACACAAAGACATCTATTACGATACGGACGGCATCTCCGAGGCCCAAATCGAAATGGTCTACCAGTGCCCGAAATGCAGAGGGCTCATGAAGTATGAGACCCGTTCCACCAACAATCCGCTCTGCCTAGGCATTGAGGTTCCTCTGGGCGCATGCAATGCATGCAGGGATCTGGGATACAAACTCCTGGAAGAGGCCCAGATCAAAGGACAATATCGGTACATTCAGTTCATCAACCGCCGCGACAAGGATTATCTGCGATTCGGTTTCTAACCGCTGGGGCAGGGCAAAGACCGCACGGACATTTTCCACACATCATTGACAGAGAGCCGTTTTTCGGCCCTTATGAGAGGCGAGGACATTATGAAAAAAACAAGCCCCCTCTTCTGTCTGCTGCTTATCACCCTGCTGTCCGCCTGCGCTATGCCCAAGCCGGGCATGATCCGGGACCTGGAAACCCTGCCTCAAGATGCGGGTACCTACCATGGGCTGTCCGGTCAGACGCCGCTCATCTCGCCGGGCGTTCAGGCCACCCTGTATGCGGATTTCCTGCGTAAGCACTTTGAACCCTGGAGCAACGACCATCAGGCGCCTTCCGCCAAGGAGGCTTTTTGGGCCCTGACCCACTATGCAGGCAAGAAGCTGTATGGCCAAAACACCCTCCAAAGAGGCACTGACTGGTTGCAACAGCTGACAACGGAAGCGCAGGTGGACTCCTATCCGAACCTGAACCGTCCCTGCGTTGCCGTGACCAACACGAGCATGCGCACTCTGCCGACCCATGAGCCGGCTTTTTACGACTTCAGCAAGGCCGGGGAAGGATATCCCTTCGACTACGCCCAGAACTCCCTGGTGCTTGCCGGAACTCCTCTCCGGGCGGTCCATGAAAGCAGAAGCGGACAATGGGTCCTGGTCAAGTCTCGCTTTGCATGCGGCTGGGTGCCGGTCCGCGACATCGCCTGGACCGGCAAGGACTTCATGGCAGTTTTTAACGCACCGGCCCAAATCGCACTGACCGGAGATAATGTTCCCATTTCGGATAAGGACGGTTCATTCCGATTCTTCGGCCAGATAGGCACCATTCTCCCCCTTTCCCAACAGCCGGGCGGAGAGATTTTCAAAACATTGCTCCCGGCCAGGGACGCGCATGGAAATGCGGTCGCCATGGAAGCCAGCATCAGTCGGGACGACGCGATACTGATGCCTCTTCCAACCTCACCGGACAACTTTGCCAAGCTGGCCAACGCCATGCTCGGGAGACAGTACGGCTGGGGCGGGCTCAACCAGGACCGAGACTGCTCGGCAACGATCATGGACCTCATGACCCCATTCGGGATCTACCTGCCGCGCAACTCGGACCAGCAGTATAAGACCGGCAACATAACCGAACTCAAGAACATGAGCCGCAAAAACAAGAAAAGCGTCATCACGGAACACGGAGTTCCGTTCCTGACCCTTATCCGCTCGCCCGGGCACATCATGCTCTACATCGGCCAACAAGAAGGTGAGCCCATCGTGCTGCAGTCCATGTGGGGCATAAAAACCCAATTCATGTTCGGGGATGAGGGCCGGCATGTCATCGGACGCACGGTCATTACCACCCTGGAACCGGGCAAGGAGCTTTACAACCTTTCCCCCGTAAAAGGGAATGTCCTGGATTCGGTGTATGGCATGTGCTTTCTCGTCACCAACGCACATGTGTCGAAATTCCGACAAATACGCTTTCAAGACAAATAACAACCGACAACAACCTCCCGGACTTCCCCCAATTTCCGCACTGGGCACGGCTTTTGCTGCCCCCAAGGCATGAAATGGGAACTTATGCGCAACGGCGCTCTCATAACCATGATGGCCGTCACCCTGCCCGGCTGTCTCATGCTCAGCGCTCTGCTTGGAGCCAGCAGCTTCGTACTCAGCGGCCCGGCCCAATACATCGGCACCGTGTACACCATCGGCGAATACACCTACGAACTGGCGGCCAATGACAAGACGCCCGATATGGTCATCAAGGAAAAGCTGGCTTGGCTGACCGGCCCCGAGGTTGAGCAGGCCCCCCCCGCCCTCCTCCTGGCTGAAACGCCGCCCACCCTTGTGAAGTCCAAAGGGCCGCTCAAAGAACTCAAGCCCACGGCCTTGCCTACGCCGACATTGTCACTCCCTACGTTGGGACAGCCAACGGCCGAGCCTCCGGCCATCAAACTCGCCGCCCTCTCCCCTGTTCGCATTCAAAAATCCAAAAGCCATTCGGCTAAAAAACGCACTCCAAAAACACTTCCCCAAAAGCCAAATAACACAAAATCTCCCCCACAGAAAGCCGAAAAGCCAAAACACCCTACCGCGCCTAAGCAACACTTCATAGTGCAGGCCGCGGAAGCGCCTCCCCCGTCACGCCTTCTCAAACTGCAACGGCTGGAGCAGTCCTTTCACGCCGCCGACCAGATCATGACCGACGACGTGCAGGGAAACGGCATAAGGATCACCCTCCCTTCGGACTCCCAGCCAAGCGGAATCAACGGCTCTTGGAGTATCCGCCACAAAACATATTCTAGCTGATTTCGCCAAAGAGGTGCCTGCCGATATTCTTGTCGCGCTGGGCCCGCACCCAACGCCGAAGATCTTCCGGCAATGCCCGCCACTGGCCTCGATTACCCCGTTTCCAGGCGGGGAGGCCGTGCAGTTTGACCAACGAGGTTATTTCCTTTGGATTTTCCCCTACCGCGTAACATATGTCCTTCGCCCCTTTCAGGCAGATGTGCCGCTGCATTGCGCCCCCTAGTATTCTTCGCGTATGGTCAGATGGAACGTATCGTATCCGTTCAGCAACTCCAAAAAAGACCTGAATGCTTCCCCTGACGCCAGGACAGCCCTGTCGCCACGCAGTGTGCCGACATTCCTTCCCAGCAAGAAGCATCCCTGAGTGTCCCCCACCACATTCCCCGGATGAAAAAGGACGGACGACCTGCCGGGGACATCGATCACCTCAAAGGTCTCTCCAAAGCGATTCGACAGGACTCTCTCGCAGAGATACTGCTGGGCCGGAATACTGGAGACATTTTTCTGGTTCTCCCTATCCGGCGGTTCAAGAGTCAAGCATACAAGCTGTTTATTCAATCGAAGCGCTCCGACGGTTCCCGCCTTCCCTTCTTCCAAACGTATAACTTCAATAACCGGTAGCATAGCTTTCTCCACAAATAGCGCCCTCATTGATTCAGCATATTTTAGCCAATCGTCTATTATTTAGTCAACCATATTTGACAAACTTCTTTAGACATTCTTCTAAAAGTATGTTTTATCCGACTGAAGAATTTGTGAAAGGGGAGCACGGATGGGCTTTACAGAAGATGTTCGAGAGGCGCTTTTGGCCCGCGTTGGAAAGGGACGCCGCTTTACCAACAACAAGCGCATGGCTGACGAACTCGGCGTGGATCCCTCACAATTGAACCGCTTTCTGAAACGGGAACGCGGGCTCAATGCGGACTCCCTCGGGAAAATACTTGACGGACTTGACGCAAGAGTCAACTTTCCGGATGAGCCCGCCGACGCCGCCATGGAAGTCTGTTTCGTGGCCCCCGCCAAGGTTTCGACTGGCCAGGAATCCTTTGACCCCGTCCCGGAAGACTACCTCGCGGTCCCCTTGGCAGCCTCGCCCGTCGCCGCAGGGCCGGGCCTGATCCCAGAAGACAAGATCGAAAGCTGGGTTCTGGTCTGGCGACATCACGAATCTGTCCGATTCCGCTCAAACCTGGTAGCCGTCCAAGTGGGCAAAAACGAAATGTCCATGGTGCCCACTCTGCATCCCGGCGACATAGTCCTGGTAGACCGAAACGACCGGGACCCTGTTCCGGCCGGCAAAATAATGCTGGTATGCGAGCCAGGCCAGGAAGGAGGAGTTATGGTCAAGCGAGTCAACACCAAACGCCTTGAAGATGACATAGAACTGATCTTCTACTCCGACAACAGCAGGGAATTCCCCCCTATGACCTACAGGCTGGAACGAGATTACGACGGAGACATCACCCGGGCCATCGGAGGCAACGTCGTCTGGGCCTGGAGCGATATGACCCGCAAATAAACTATCAAGGATACACCATGGCCAAACTACTTTACGCCATCGCTTGCAACGACGTCATTGTGGATCGCGAAAGCGGCTCCACGTCCTTCATCAAAACCATCGAGCATGCAGTCGTGCCGGAACTCCCGGCGCAGCTCCCCCCCCTCTATCTCGGCAGCATGTGGGAGCTGGGAGAGACCCAGGATTTTACCGTAGCCCTGCAACTTGCCACTCCGGATGGAAAGATAGAGACCCTCGGCGTCCAAGAAGTTACAGCACCGGGCACCATGCTTCACAAACTCAACTTCCAGTTGCCGGGCCTATCCGTTTCTCAAGAAGGTCGCCACACACTGACCGTTGCAGCCAAATTCAACAGCGAGTGGACCACGTTAGCGGAACTCCCCCTTTTCATCCTCCTCAACTCGCAACAGCCCCCGCAAGCATAAAAAGAGGCGGTGATGCCGCCTCTTTTCCCATTTCCCTGTAAAGGCATTCCTCTCACAAATATCCCATATTGTATTCAAAAACACTGTACCCTATTTATTGATTCGGAAAAAAACTAAGCCCATCCGGCTCAATAAATAAACACAACCACCATGAATCATACAAATTTTTGACAATTTTCTGAACTATTTCCGTTTGCAGAACGTATTTCGACAGCAATTACCCTCCCTCACAATCAGACCTTCATGAACAATCTCCATGTCGTTGACGCTCAATCCGATGTCGGGCAATATCGGACGACTAGGAAAGCTGGAGAGCAAGTGGAGGTTTGGCACAGATGGACCAGGAAAGAACATATGAAAATGTGTTCATCGCACGACAGCCGGTATTCGATGAATCGAACAAAACATGGGGGTATATGCTCCTGTTCAGAGATAGCCAGCATGCCACCAGTGCGGCCATCACAGACGACTCGGAAGCAACCATGCGAGTGCTCGCCAATATGTCCATGTGCAATTTGGGCACCTCGCCGGACGCCCGGCTCATGGTCCACTTCCCGGCTGAATCGATCATCAAGGGCATCCATAGAGCCATGCGCTCAAATTGCGGTGTGATCATCCTTGAGGAGCGGGAGGAATTGACCCTTGAGCTCATGGATGCTCTGCAGTCTTTGAAAACCGAAGGGTATCAAATAGCCATCAACAACTACGAGAGCACACCCGGCGCAGAGGAGCTGTGCAAAATCGCAGACATTCTGATTGTCGATGCGCTCAACAAAGATCAGTACGAACTTTCCCACCTGGTGGACGACGCCAAATCACTGGGCAATGCCAGGCTCATGGCCAAAAGAGTTGAAAGCCAGCAGATGCAACGCATGGTTCACAAGTGCGGCTTTTCAATGTTCCATGGTTTCTACTATAAAAAGCCGGAAGTGGATGCTGGCCGTAAAATTTCCTCGAGCGAAATCGCAAGGCTCAAGCTTTTCGAAATAATTGAACGCGACGAACCGGATTTTGATGCACTGACGGAAGCAGTGGAAGCGGATGTTTCCATCAGCTACCGCCTCCTGTCTTTTCTGAACTCCGCCAGCTTCGGCTTCGCCACCACCATCACTTCCATCAAACAAGCTGTCGTGCTGGCAGGGTGGAAACCCATCCGCAACTGGCTACGGGTGGTCATTCTCACCGACCTGGCTCCTTCGGAAAAAAGCCGCGAGCTGGCTTACCTTTCCGCCCACCGCGCGAAGCTCTTCGAAACGGCGGCGCTGGGCGGCGGCTACGAGGATCTTTCTGACAAACTCTTCATGCTCGGTCTCTTTTCACTCTTGGACGCCATGTTCGATATGGAAATGAAAGAAGTGGTCAGACACCTGCCCATAGACGAGACCCTGAAAAAGGCGCTCTGCGGCCTGGAAAACGAATATACGCAATGGCTCAGACTGGCCTTTGCAATAGAGAGCTCGGACTGGGACCAGGTTGGTCAGACAGCCCGCACCCTCGGTCTTCTGCCCGGCACGGTGGCCGTCAGCTATCAGCATGCATTTTCCTGGGCAGACGCCTTTTTCGGCACAGATTTCTCAGGCTGTCCCGCCCATCAGTGACGGCATAGAGATCTGACCAGCAGATGAAACCGCACTTTTCACTACAAAATCCGAAAACGCTCTGATCATGGCGCGATCCGGCCGTCCAAAACGGAATCAAGGGTGCGTAAAACATTTTCCCTGTCACGCGGCATTCGGGCACGAAAAGGCATATGGTTGGACGAATGATTGGCCAGGAACAGGCTCCGCTCCAGTGCAAGACCAGCCACCATTTCCCTGAGTTCAATCACCATCTCCATAGGATCCGGCAGTTCGAACTCACCGTTTTTTTGCGCCTGCGCAAGGGGCGTCCCGGGAATGAGCATCAGACTCAGCGCAGCCGCCTGTTGCGGTTGCAGCCGGTTCAAGGCCCGGGCCGTCTCCCGGGCATGAGTCAGCGAACGCTTTCTCCCCCCCAAACCGTTGATGACCGTCACATTGAGTTTGAGCCCGGCCCCCATGATCCGTTTCCCCTGCTTCACAATTGAAGCCACGTCACAGCCTTTGTTCATTGCCGCCAAGACCACATCATCCCCGGACTCCAGCCCCATGTAGACCATCCCCAATCCCAGCTCACGGAGGCGACGCAACTCCGCATCGCTTTTACGCCTCAGGCCATTGGCGCTCCCATAAGACGCCACACGCGTCACCCACGGCAAAGTCTCCCGTATTTCCATCAAAATACTTTCCACCAGCTTCTGCGGCAACGACAGGGCATCACCATCGCAGAGGAAAACCTTGCGTATATGCCTGAAATTCCTGGCGGCAAACCTGATGTCGTTACTGACGGTCCATCTATCCTTAATGGTGAAAGACTTGTCGGGGTATGCCCCGCAAAAGGTGCATTTGTTGTGAGTACATCCAAGTGAAACCTGAAGCAAAATGCTCCCGGCCTCGCTGGGGGGACGGATGACGGTTCCCTGTAAATCCATCAAGCTAGCTCCATGAGACCTACCTGACCAAGAGAATAATCGCTCTCCAAGGCCGAACGGTATATACAATTTTAAAATGACGATACTGTATGTTCCGGAAACATCAAGTTGCACCAATGGCGCAAATATTGATTTTACCCTCGAGGGGACGTAGAACGGACGCCATGATTGAGCACATGTGGGAATGTAGCCGTGAAACCTGACACCAGCATCAACCGCTCTTATGTCGACATCGACAATAATACGCGCGGCTTGCTGAATGCCTGTGTTGATCCAGCGCTCATCATCGACATGGCCGCCCACATTCTTGCTGCAAACGACGCCGCCGTCAGCATGTTCAAAAAAAGACTCCCTGAAGAACTTGAAGGAGCCAGCTTTTTCGACTTGCTTCCCGAGAACCTCCTTGAATCACGCAGGCAACGCATCCGCAAACTCATGCGCGAAGGGCAAACCACCCGCTTCGAGGAAGAAATCTTCGGAAAATCCTATGTTCACACCTTCAGTCCCATCAGAAATCCTTGGGGAGACGTGGTCAGGATCGCCATTTATTCCCAGGATATGACGGCCTTGCGCAGAAGTGGTGAAGAACTGCGGCGCGAACAGCAACGGCAGATCTTTTTCATGGAATCCCTTCCTGGCTTGGTTTTCCATATCTACCCGGACGAAACCATCCGTTACGCCAATCGGTATTTCAGAAAACTCTTCGGCAGCCCTGGCGGCAGGACCTGCCACGAATTGCTTGATTGCCACGGAAAGCACTGTAGCGCGTGTCCCCCAAAGGACGCCATGAGCCAAGACAGAGCCGTAGAATGGGAATGGACCGATGCGGGTGGACGAACCTTCCACATCCAGTACAGTCCCATGACCGACAGCGCAGGAGAACGCATGGTCATGGCTTTGGGCCTGGACATCACGGAACGAAAACGCGCCGAAGACAAACTCAAGCAGGCCCACGACGAGTTGGAGGACAGAGTCCTTCAGCGAACGCACGAACTTGAGGCGGCCAACAAGCAACTCAGAGACAAAAGCCTTCGGCTTATTGAAGCCAAAAAAAAGGCGGATGGGGCCACTAGAGCCAAGTCGGCATTCCTGGCCAACATGAGCCATGAAATACGCACGCCCCTCAATGCGATCCTGGGCATGACCGAATTGGCGCTCAAGGCCACGGACCGCTTGACCAGAACCCACTACCTGAAAAATGTGCTTGAGGCAGGCACATCTTTACTTACGGTCATCAACGATATTCTCGACTTCTCCAAAATCGAAGCTCAAAAACTGACCCTGGAGCACATCGACTTCAAGCTTTCCTCCATCCTGGACACCCTCATGGAGATCCACGCGGTCCAGGCAGAAGAAAAACTCCTGGAGCTTTCCTGCCACATCGACAGTACCGTTCCCCAGTATCTGAGGGGCGACCCGTCAAGACTACGGCAAATCCTCATCAATCTGATGGCCAATGCCATCAAGTTCACTCCGAAAGGAAGCGTTTCCGTCACCGTCCGGAACAAGCCCTTCGGCACCCCAAAGGACAAAAAAGCCGTCAGACTTGAATTCTCGGTCAGGGATACCGGGATAGGAATCCCGCAAGCCAAGCAACAGGCTATTTTCGAAAGCTTTCTCCAAGCCGACGCTACCGTCACCCGCAAGCATGGGGGAACAGGCCTTGGGCTTGCCATCAGCAAGCTGCTTGTTGATCTGATGCAGGGGCGCATTCACCTGCAGAGCAAGGAAGGCAAGGGCAGCACATTTACGTTCACAGCGGTTTTCGAACCGGGAGACCCGGAATGCGTCAAAGACCAAGAGCAACAGATCTCGCTTCAGGACCTCCCGGAACTGCCCCATTTGAACATCCTGTTGGCGGACGACAATTCCCTGAACAGAAAACTTGCCGCCACCATTCTCAAGGAGCGTGGACACGACGTCACTTCCGTGGAAAACGGGCACGACGCCATTGCCCTGCTCAAGGCCGGCAAATTCGATCTGGTGCTCATGGACGTTCAAATGCCGGTCATGGACGGCATTACGGCCACACGCATCATCCGTGACCCGAACTCCGGCGTGCTCGCCCCGGACATACCGGTCATCGCGCTTACTGCCCACGCCCTCAAGGGGGACAAGGAGCGTTTCCTGGAGGCAGGAATGAACGCCTACCTCTCCAAGCCCATCAGTATCGTCAAATTCATGCAGGTCATTGCCGAAACCTTCACCCAAAATGTAACGCGAGCCAACGGGCAAGACGCCAAAGGACTACCGAAGGACAGTCTCCCCGACGCTCAACAGAGATTCGACCGCAACACCGCCCTTGAGATGCTCGCCAACCGCATCGACCTGCTTCAAAAAATGGATGCGATATTTCTGCGGGACATTGACGACGACTGGCGCAAGTTCAAAAGATCCGTGGAAGCCAAGGATATGGACAATGCTCAACTGACGGCACACAGCATAAAGGGCGCAACGCGAACCGTGGGGGCCATGCGCGCCGGCGCTCAGGCCGAGCAGATGGAATACCTTTGCAAGCAGAACAACTATAAAGAAATACTGGACGGGATGGATCAGTTCGAGTTTGAAATAGAGACGGCCATTTCTTATATTCAAGATCAACAGACGCTTTTGCAGCAAACACAAAAAGGATAGCGACCATGCCTAAAACCATACTTGTCGTCGATGACGCCCCCATGATCAGGGAACTCATTAAAAGCGTTCTGGAAGCCGAAGGATTCAATGTTGTCGAGACCTCTGACGGCGAAGAAGCCCTGCAAGCTTACAAAAGCCAGAAAATCGACCTGAGCATCGTAGACATATTCCTTCCCAAGAAGGGAGGACTACAAGTCATGGGCGAAATCATGGAACTGGAAAAACCTCACAAATTCATTGCCATATCAGGGGGTGAGGCGTTCAATCCGGAGGCTATCGTCGAGCTTGCAAAGGCTTTTGACGTCATTGAGACGTTCACCAAGCCCATAGACACCAGGCGATTGGTCGAAACCGTCAAAAAAGCCCTGAGTGAAGAATAAAAGAAAGCGGCCCGAGGAAGACTTCCCGGGCCGCTTTCTCATGGATTTGCTGCATCAACCAATATGCAATCCGCTAACATTCGTAGCAGTCTTTGCTGATATAAAAGCACAAATCGAAAAGGTTGTTAACCATCTCATCCACCAACTCTTCCTTTTCCGACTCAACGCTCACGGTCTTATTGATAATCTTGGAGAACAGCATACCGATCAGCTGATCGTCATACAGAGTCCAGTATTTGCTTCCCGAGGGAAATTTCTTATCAAAACCGTGATAGTACATTGAGCTACTCCATTTTGTGCTGTTTCCAACCTTATCGGCAGCGCAAACAAATCACTTTACAGCCTTTTTCAATAAATTTGATTCAAGGATCACAAGATGTTAGTCAGTAAGGCAGATAGGGCTTCAGGTAGGGTCCACAAAATGTTCACAACTGTGACAACCACACAAAAAAGTTACTTAATTGTCACGGAAAATACACACATTTTGGTATATACGTTGCGCTGAATTCAAACCCTGAGACCAAGGAGTGCTCAGTGCCGGACTATAAAATTCTCGTGGTGGAAGACCACAAGGACACTCGTGAGCTTCTCAAGTACAACCTCACCTCTGCAGGCTTTGATGTAGCCGCCGTTGAGGATGGGCAAGGCGGCCTGGAAAAATCCAAGGTTTTTCACCCGGACCTGATACTCCTCGACCTCATGCTTCCCGGCATGGATGGGTTGGAGGTCTGCCGCAAACTCAAACAGGACCCCACCACTTCAGGTGTTCCCGTCATCATGCTTACCGCCAAAGGAGAGGAAATCGACAGAATAGTGGGGCTTGAACTGGGTGCGGACGACTATGTGGTCAAGCCGTTCAGCCCGCGCGAACTGATCCTGCGTATCAAGGCGGTGCTTCGCCGCTCAGGCAGCAGCGACCACCCCTCCAGGCCCGCGGTATGGGAGCGCGAGGGTCTGCGCGTGGACTTCGAAGCCCACCAGATAGAAATTGACGATGAACCGATTCCACTGACTGCAACGGAGTTCAAGCTGCTTTCCGAATTGATCAACGGACAAGGGAAAGTCCAGACCCGCGATCACTTGCTGGATACAGTCTGGGACACGCACTTTGAAGGCTATTCACGTACCGTGGACACGCATGTCCGCCGCTTGCGCCAAAAGCTTGGACCCTACGCGGAGTGGATTGAGACGGTCCGAGGCGTGGGTTACCGCTTCCGTTCTTAACAGCGGCACAACGAACTGCATGGCGTATGCACTTCGCTCGCTTCAAACACTTTCTTAAGCGCAACCGAAAAGCAGACGCTTTTTGAATTCACGTTGCTTTCTCAAAAACCCTTGGGCCAAGAGAAGCGATACGGCTGCAGGGAAGCTAACTGTTGCCCAACGTCACCTGGAAGGCCACCGAATAGAGATGGTCGAAAAAGTCGACGTACTCCACGGGAATGTGCGGCGGCACATTGATTCGGGCAGGTGCAAAGTTCACGATCCCCTTGATACCGGCATCCACCAAGTGGTTGGCCGCACGCTGAGCGCGGTCCGGTGGCGTGGTGATGATGCCCAACTCGATACCAAGTTCGCTCGCCTGATCCTTCAGGTGCGTCGGACAGACAATTTCCATGCCTTCCAGCTCCTTGCCGATCTTGTCTGGATCACAATCGAAAGCGGCCTTGATGAAAAAGCCCCTTCTTTCGAAATCGTGATGCCGCAACAGAGCCATACCCAGGTTGCCCACGCCGATCAGGGCGCAGTTCCAGACACGGTTGATGCCGAGAGACTCCCTGATGGAAGTGATGAGCTCCTGTACGTAGTATCCTACGCCACGCACGCCAAACTCGCCGAAATAGGCAAGGTCCTTACGGATCTGGGACGAGTTGACGGAGCATGCCTGTGCAAGCTTTTCAGACGAGATAACCTCGATGCCGTCACGAATGAGGTTTTCAAGAACTTGTATGTAAACGGCAAGCCTGCCGATAGTCGCTTTAGGTATGTGTTCGCTTTTCATAATCCGTTCGCCCAATCTATATACGACAGGCTAACCTTGTGAATTTTATAACAAGTTAAAGGTTAAAAAGGGAGGCCGAAGCCTCCCTTACAATAATCTTGCTTGGCTGGCAACTAGACCACGAAGAGAAGGATCAGGCAGACAACCAGGGCGTAAATGGCCAGGGATTCGATGAATGCCAGACCGAGGATCAGGGTGGTGGTCAGCTTGGAACCAGCTTCGGGGTTACGGGCAGTACCTTCACAAGCACCTTTGAGACCCATGCCCTGACCGATACCGCAGAGACCGGCGGCCAAGCCCATGCCCAGAGCAGTGGCGTATGCCTTAGCGGAAAGAACAGCAGGATCACCGGCAGCGAAGGCGGCGGTGGCAACCAGAGTCATGGCCAGAGTCGTCAGGATGGTTTTCAGAGCTTTCATGTTAACTCCTCCAAAGAGTTTTATATAAGTTGTGGTCAACAGACCATTTCCCCAAAATAAATTATTCCTAATGAGCGTGATCCAAAGCACCCTGCAGGTAGATGGTACCCAGCATGAAGAAGATGAACGCCTGGATGGTCTTTGCCAGCAGGAACAGGAAGTACATCGGTATAGTGGAGAACACCGGCGCCAGGAAGAACAGCAGCACCAGAACGATTTCCTCACCGCGGATATTGCCGAAGAGTCGCAGAGTCAGCGACAGAGGACGTGCACAGTGAGAAATAAACTCCAGAATGAGCATCAGCGGCGCCAGACCGAGGACCGGCCCCATGAAATGCTTGATGTACCCGAAACCCCACTTACGAACACCGTGGTAGTTGTAGTAAAGGAACAGGATGACGGCCAACGGAACAATGGTGTTCAGGTTGGCGGTGGGCGCGTCGCAGCCCGGGATCAGCCCCATGTAGTTGGAAAAGAGAATATACAGGAACAGGGTGATCAGCACGGGGAAGACTCGACGCCCTTCTTCGCCGATGTTGGAAACAACGAAGTCCTCAAGGCCACCGATGACCATTTCGAAAACATTCTGCAGTCCGCCAGGCACCATTTGCAATCTGCCGCGAACCAGGAAGGCCAGGGTGAACAGGATGATCATGACCAGCCATGTGTGCATGACATAGTAAGCCCAATCACCGTGCAAGCCCAAGGCATTGCGTAAAAGATCCATGTAAATCAGAGGATGCGGTAAACCGCCACCAGCTGCCATATCCTTACTCCTCTTTCAGTGATTGCATTCAGGCGTTTTTCCGCCCGAAATTCTTCAGCCCCCAGGCAGTGGCGTTGACCACCACCGTGGACAGGCCTGCAACAAGCCCCCAAACCGGCAACTGCCAAACAACAAGGACTAAATATAAACCCAGCCCACTGATGATCAGCTTGCCATAAAATATCGCCAACAGAGTGAAGACCGCTCCTTTCCTCACGTACATCAGATGCTGGACAATGCGAGCGAGCGCCCAGAAGTTCAGTGTAATGAGAACTGCCCCGGCGGCAAAAGCCACCGACCAGGCGGAGCAGAACGTTATGCCGAGAAACGCGATTGCCAGTCCAAGGGAGAAGTACAGCTGGCTCCGCATGAGGTTGCGGATGTCCATTTGTACGAAGCCCCTGTCATACAGGAATCGATCAACCTTCTGGTTTATCGTTCTTTTCTCCGTCATCCTGTTGTATTGAGCCTTTTTCTGCATAGTTACTGTCTGATTCCCGCTGGAGCCTTTTCGTGTCCTCTATGACCATCTTGAAACCGGTCACTATGCCGAGAATGACGAAAATCCCCAGACACCAGGGCTTGGTCTCTACGCCGAAATACCCCGGGAAAAACTTGTTATCAAGCCAGTAACCTATAGCAATACCCACGACAGTCGCGGTAACCAGATGGAGGCCCATTGTGCCCGCAACACCTCCCACCTGGAGCAGATCCTTCAGACTGTCTTTATTTTTAAAGAACATAATCGCACCTTGTTGCGGGTCCCCTTTTCAGAACAAGCCAGTCAGCCCCTCCAAAAAGACAGTTCGTGCAATCCTTCACAATGTGGCAGACAACTACCACAGGCCACGAGGACGAGTCAATGCGTTTTTTATTTTTGGACGGTCTCTTCCCACACTTTATAACCGCCACATCCGGAGGATGAATCACAGTGGAAACAGGCCATTACCAAATGTTACATCTCACACAAACGAGCTGCCTGCCGGCCTAGCGATCGGGTAGTTCAAGGATGAAAGAGGTACCCTCAGGCTGCTCGGAAACCACACGAATCTGGCCCTTATGATCTGTAATGATGGACCGCACGATAGCCAACCCCAGGCCGGTACCCCCTTTCTTGCGGGAAAAATACGGCTCGAACATTCGTGAGCTGTCCTCTTTGGAAAGACCGGAGCCGTTGTCATGAACGCTGATAACGACCAAGCCTGCCTCTTTGTCATGGGCGACGGCAACGTCCACCACACCGTCCTCCCGCCCATCCAGCGCCTCGACAGAATTGGTGAACAGGTTGATGAGCACCTTGCGAATGGCTTCGCGGTCAAAAGGCAATTTCGGCACGGCAGACTTGAACTCAAGAGACCAGACAATCTCCCTGTGAGTGTTTTCGAACATGCCCACGACTTCCTCCACAAGGGGAGCCAGGAAATCTATGCGGGGCTGTACCTCGGGAATCTTGGCATAAGCGGAAAATTCCACCACCATCTGTTGCAGGCGTTCAACCTGGCGAACAATAAGGCCGGTACACTCGGCAAAAGTCCTGTCTCCCAGATCATCACCATACTTGCGCTGTAGTCGCTGAGCCGAAAGTTTGATGGGAGTCAGGGGATTCTTGATCTCATGGGCTATACGACGGGCGACTTCACGCCAAGCCGCCAAACGCTGAATCTTCTCCAGTTCTGTAATGTCCTCGAATACCGCCACCGTACCGCTTTCGGCCCCGAATCCGGCCCTCAAGGGAACAACGCTGACCAGCACCTTGATTACCTTGTTACGCACCGGCAGATCAATCTGTCGGGTCCATTTGGAGGCCGGACTCATGGAAATCTGTTCCAGAGCAGCCTCCATGAGGCTGGCAAAATCTCCAGAGAGAAGCACATGAGGCTTCTTGCCCATAAGAAATTCGGCGGGAACACCGAGGATCTCTCCCGCCGCCTTGTTCACGGTGCCAATGCGCCCCTTGGAGTCCATGGAGATAACACCCGAGGTGATGTTGTCCAAGACAGCCTCGATATACCTGCCGCGCCGCTCCAGTTCCTGGTTCTGCTGAGCCAGTCGTTCCTGGGCACGCTGCACACTTTCCTGGCTTGACTCCAGGTCTTCGGCCATCCGGTTGAAAGAAGCGACCAGAAAACCGAGTTCGTCGTCGGACGGGTCTTCCAGGCGGACCGTCAGGTCGCCTCGGGCGATACGTTCGGTCCCGGCCGCCAAGGCCTGGACCGGCGCTGAAATCTCCTTTGCCAATCGAAAGCCGAACCAGATGGCCCCCAGGATGATGAGCATGGTCATGACTCCGAGGGTGAGGTACAAGGTCATCTTCCACGGATATTTCAACGTCTTGAGCTTCTTGTATTCATCCAAGCCGCGCACGATCTGGTCCAGGCGGTGCAAAAGTCCTTGTCCGGCAGTTTCCCCCAGGATCAAGAAGCCGGTCCTGCCCTTGTCCACAGGAGAAATACCCACAACGAGATCGCTGCCGGGCTTGGGCATGATGGTGGACCATGTCCTGGGGTTCTTCTGCATCTTGTTCCAGTCCACCTTGCCCGTGATTTCCGGCCAAACCTTTTCCCACTGCGGGTCGGCATGAGTGTTCTGGAGCGCCCCGGCGGGAGTCACCACTCCCACCAGACTAAGGTCGTACTCCTTGAATTTATCGCCGAGGAACTTGTCCATGCCCTTGCCGCCCCACCGGTACTTGCGCTCCACGATCTCATCGATCATGTTGTTGGCGCGCCGCTCCAGGCGCTCCTGGGCCGAGCCGTAAAAGGCACGGCCGAGCTCCAGGGCCTGTTCCATGGAGTCCTCCACCTGCCCCTTGAACCAGTAGTCCACCGAAGTCTGGACGAACTTCACACTGACCAGGAACATGAGGGCCGTAGGGATGAGCGACAGGGAAATGAAAGCCAGCACCAGACGTGTCCTGAGTCTAGACCCAAGCACCTTGCGACGACGTTCCAGCAGGAGCTTGACGCTGTTGCGTGCCACAATAAAAAGCACCAACAGTAACAAAATGAAGTTCAGGTTCAGGAGACCGAGGAAAAGATAGGAATTACCGCCCAGGTACTTGAGCTCCACCCAGGTCAGCGCGGCGATGAGAGCAAAACAAAAGCCGGCGAGAATAAGCTCCCGCCTGCGCCTTTTCCGTTCCCGACGGTCCGCGGTGCTGATTTTGATATATTCAGTCATGGCTTAGAATCGAAAATCCAATTGGTAGGATGTGGATGCCCCGTCTTCCCAGTCCCAGAAAAAAAGCGCCCGAGAGACCCAACCCGGCACCTGGGTACGGTCCAGGGCCACATGCACCTTGAGGCTGTAAGAATCTCCCCGCTGCAACAATTTCCACTTCCCCAGAGGCATAACAATTTCGGCCCACAGCTTTTCCAGCAGCGGTTCCAACTCCGGTCCGCGCAGTTCCTGTCCCTTGCCCGAAGGTTGAACCACGTATTCCTTTTTCAAGGAGTCATAAGAGAGTTGGTTCATGTACTCCCCGCTACCGAGCAACTGGTTCACCCAGAGCCTCCTGGCTCTATAAAGAGAAGCCGTGCCTATGAGTTGCAGCGGTATGCCGTTGCGCAAAGACTCAGCGATTTCTTCCGCCCCACCAAGCGTGATGCCAAAACGGGCGGTCAGCACGTCACCGTCACGGGCCACGGCCGTATGCGCGAGGTTGAGCGTCTGGGCCCGGGCCGGGCCGGCAAAAAGGATAAAGGCGGCAAAGAGTGCAAAAAAAACCCCGTACAGCCTGTATTTTCGGACCATGTTCATTACCCGGGAATGTATCAGCAGGCGTATGAAAGAACAAGGTACGGCTCCCGCCCCTCCCGGCCCTCTATAACCAGCCAGCTGCAACGGAGAGAACGCCATGTATAACCAACTGCTTTCGTATTAAAAAAGTGCCGCCACAACCCTAATCAGGCCGCATACCGCACATTCTCTGGAACCGGCTACGAAGGCGCCGGACGCACTTAGCTGAAGCTCCTCTTCGCAGACAAGTACTGGGGCATGCGGATGGACTCGGACCCTCCTTCCCGGGCATCCACCCCCCGGGCCTCGGAAAGTTTGTCCTGGTAGACGGTCCAAAAGGAGTTGGCCAGCGCGGTTGAACCGGACAGGGGGTAGGCAAGGGCCGCCGCAAGCCGAGCGGAAAGGGCCTCGGAAAGCAGGGCGTCGTATTTCTTGGGATCTTCCTCCCGTCTCACGTAGGAAATGAAGATGGGTGCCTCTTCGTCACAGAGAATCACCCCACCTTGTATTTCCCAATCCCGGACCGGGGTTCCGTCCCGCCCCACCACCAGGATGACCCGGAGACAATCCGCAGGCAACACATACTGTTTTTCCCAGCGCCATAAGGGTGTGGCGGCTGTGGCGGACAGCTCCGCCTGTCTCAGGCAACTGTTCCACGGATGCGCACGCAACACTGCGTCACGGATGGCGGTCCAGCGCTGGTTGCACAGGCTGGCCGCCTTGCTGTCGTCCAACAATGACTTGACCGGATTTTCTCCCAGATCCTGCAGCGCATTGTTGTATATTTCGATTATACCCTTGGCCATGATTCCCCTCTCAGGTTTCAATCGTTCATACTGACGGAAAGCATAGCCCCGGTTTTCCGAATCGGATAAAATTGGCGAGTTAAAGGATGCGGCAGGGAAGAGAAAGACGCTTGACAGAACTAGAAAACATCACCCTCCATAAGGAGTTCTGTACTCGATGGCATGTTTGACTTTTCATAGCTCTCCTATAATATAAATAGTTGCAACCACTGATCCAATACCTTTACCTGGGGCTTGATCATGGCGAATGTAAGCATTCCGGAATACCGGATTACCGTCGACCAACTACGGCCGGGGGTATTCGTTCGCCTGGAAAGGGCAAACTGGTTTTCCCATCCCTTCCTGTTCAGCAGCTTCAAGATCAAAACCACAGACCAGATAGCAATCATCAGGGAGCTGGGCATCACCGAGCTCATCTGTGTTCCGGAAAAGAGTGACGTCCTGCCGTTCAAACCCACGGAAACCCCGGAACAACCGGAAGCACCCAAGACCCCGCCCACGGAAATTCTGGACGCACTTTGGGAACTCAAAAAGGAACGCGCCAAGCGCTTGCAGGAAAAGAAACAGCGCATCGCCGAATGCGAAAACAGATACATCTCTTCCGTCCGGGACTTCACCAACATCATGAACGGCATCATCCGCAGCAATGCCCAGTCCGTTCTTGAAGCCGAGGCGTTCGTAGCAAGACTTACCGATCACTTCCTGCAGGACGCGGAATCCACCCTGCACCTCATGAACGTCATGGAGCGCACCGAGCCCATCTACTCCCACCCCCTCAACGTGGCCGTCCTCTCCATGATGGTGGGCCGGGAGATCCGACTGGACGCGCAAGACATGAAGCTGCTCGGCATGGGTGCCTTGTTCCACGATCTGGGCAAATCGCGTATCGAAAAAAAACTTCTCCTCAAACGGGGACAGCTTTCGAAACCGGAACAGGAAGTCATTGAACGCCATCCGGCTTTCGGCGTGGAGATACTTTCGAAAATCAAGGAGTTTCCCGACGGAGCCACGGACATCGTCCTGCAACACCACGAACGCATGGACGGCTCCGGCTATCCTACTGAAATGAGTGGTGAAAGCATCCATCCCATGGCCCGCATCGTGGCCATCGCCGACACTTACGACAACCTGTGCAACAACAAGGAGCCCGAGGAATCCCTGACACCCTACCTGGCGCTGTCGTATATGTTTGGACAACAGAAAAAGCTGTTCGACACCGAACTCCTGGCCTCGTTCATTCGCTGTCTCGGGGTCTATCCGCCCGGCACAGTGGTCCAACTCACCAACGGCACCATCGGTATGGTCATGTCCGTGAACCCACACAATCAACTGCGCCCCAGCGTCGTACTTTATGATTCGGAAGTGCCCAAGAAGGAAGCCCTGATAGTGGAACTGGCCGAAGAAAACGACCTCAGAGTGGAGAAAAGCATCCGGCTCAGCCACCTGCCGCCGGAAATCTTCGAATACCTGTCCCCCCGTTCCCGCATCTCCTACTTCGTGGACCTCGACTCCTGACCGATCAGCCCGACCCGGGAGCTCCCAACAGCCGGGCAATACTTTCCATGAGTTCGTGCTTGAGGATGGGTTTCATGATGAAATCGCCGACGCCCGCCTCCCGAATGCGTTCGTAGGAAACCGCCTCGCTGAAACCGGTGCAAAGAATGATGGGCTGATTGTCGCGAAGCTTGAGTATTTCCCGGGCGAGTTCCATACCGGTCATGTTGGGCATGGCCTGGTCCGTGATGACAAGGTCGAAATCGTCGGCCCGGTGACGGAACGCCTCCAACGCCTCAATACTGCTGGTACGGGTGACTACTTCGAAACCGAAGCTTTCCAGCATTTCCCGGCCCACATCCACCAAGGCCTTTTCATCGTCCACAAAGAGGATACGGCCTTCGGTGAAAACAAGCGCCGGCACGGCTTCCATCGTTTCCGGCCTCACCAAGTCCGGCGTCCTCGGCAAGTAGACGGTAAACACCGTTCCCTGGCCGGGTTCGCTCTCCACATGCACGTGTCCCTCATGCCGGGTGGCGATACCGTGCACCATGGAAAGCCCCATACCAGTGCCCTCTCCCAACTCCTTGGTGGTGAAAAAGGGGTCGAATATCCGGTCCAGCAACTCCGGTTCAATCCCGTGTCCCGTGTCGCGAACCGTCAGACGCACAAACCAGTCGGGCCGTCCCAACTCTTCGGGAATGACGCCGAGATCGGAGTCGTCGGCGTCCGCCACCTCCACCAGCATGAGCCCGCCGCTCTCACGCATGGCGTGTCCCGCATTGGTACACAAGTTGAGCAGCACCTGATGCACCTGGGTGGCGTCGGCCATGATGCGGTCATCCTCGGCGGTGATGCGCACATCAATATCTATATTGGCCGGAAGGCTGGAGCGTAGCAACTTGAGAGCCTCCTTGACCAGCGGAGTCAAATTCATGGGCTGACGTTCCTGCGGTCCCTGTCTTGAAAAATTGAGAATCTGGGTCACCAGGTCGCGCGCCCTGCCGCCGGCCTGCAGGATTTCCCCCACCCGCCGGGCAAGGCCGGGGTCGGACTCGGCCCCGCTCTGGATGATTTCCGCATACCCCATGATCACCCCGAGAATATTGTTGAAATCGTGTGCGATGCCGCCTGCGAGAGTTCCCAGAGCCTCCATCTTCTGGGCGAGCCGGAGTTTCTCCTCCAATTCCTTGCGCTCGGTTATCTCGAAAAAATATCCTCGAATCTCTTCCAGGTCTCCCAGCTCGGAGCGCACCGCATCCACGTTGGCCAACAGATTCACCCTGCCGCCAGGACCCCGAAAGTCCACCTCGTAATTCTTGATGCGCCGAGACTGCACCAGGAGGTCACGCAGACTGTCCTGAGCCTGAAAGTAGTCCCACAAATCATAGATGTTGGTGCCTTGGGCTTCGGACGGAGACTCGAATCCGAACGTCAACGCGAAAGCCACATTGCAGTCCAGAATCAACCCATCCCCGTCAGCCGCGAAGTTGCCGGTGATGTCCTTGTCGAAAAGCAGTCGATAACGTTTCTCACTGGTTTTAAGCTGCTTGAGAACCGAAGCACGCTTTGAGATATCACGCATGAGCCTGCGGTTGACCTTGTTCAACTCGACGGTGCGATTGTCCACGATCTGGGAAAGGCGCTCGTTGAATTCCTTGAGTTGCGACTCGGCATACCACTTGTGACACAAGGAGTTTGCCAGCTGGCGAAGCTCCTGCGAACGGAAAGGCTTCTGGATGTAGAGCAGTTTGTCGGGCGGGGAAATTCTGGTGTTCAACTCCTTGAGAGGCACTTCGATCCCGGCGGCCATCATGACGATCTCCACGTTGGGATCTATGGCGCGAAGACGCTCGGCAACCTCCACTCCGTTCAGGTCTCCGGCCTGCCCCATTTCCACCAGGGCCAGCGCAAAAGGGCCATCCCGACCAATGGCATGGGCCGCTTCCCTGAGAGCCGCGCGCCCATCCGAGTGCAGGCTCACCTCGAAAGACGGCTGCTCCGCCTCAAGAGCGACCTCCTCATTGGAAGGCACGGATAAATCCGGGGCGAACAACGCCTCCAACGCCGAGGGTTCTCCGCCTTCGAAACAAAGAACATCCCGGTAGGATGTAAGCATTTCCGCATCAGGGTCCACGGCAAGGACCCTGTAGACCTGAGTGCGATCCTCAAACACGTTCCTTCTCCTGAAGTGCAAATGCGCTTTGCGGGGAAACCGCGTTTTTCCCACATGATAGGACATGGCACATTAAAAAGGAAGAACATTGGATTCTGGCCGCGGCAAAGGCCGGAAGCCTGATCAGCCCCCGGCCTCATGACACGATCGAACACCGCGCCGACATTATCGGGCCGCCACGTTCACGGCCTGCAACCGATAGATGAGGGCCTGTTCCAGTCCCAGCGCCTCGAGCACCTCGGGTCGGGCGGCAGAGGCCTCAGCCAAGGTTCCGTATCTGCCAAGCAGCACTCGGTGCCAAGTGCCCTTGCCCTCGATTTCAATACGATTGACCCAGGTCCGGTAGCCTTTGGCGCCGAGTTCGTCGCAATGCTTGCGGGCCCAATCCAGGTCTCGCCAGGAACTGACGTGAATGCCGAACACGTTTTGTATTGCTTCCCCGGAATCCTGTTCCGTCTCCTCAAGGTCCGTTTCCTGTAGCCGAACCTCGGCGGCAGGAATCGGAGAGGCGACTGAAGACGGGGCCGCGGCAGCTTTCACGGGCGCCACGGCCCCGCCGATGGTCTGTCCCTCGGACGGGAAAGGTACCGGGGACAGTCGGTTCGGGGTTGAACCTGTCATGATCTGCGGAGCATCGAAGCGGGTCGCCATGCGAGCGCGCTTCAAATTTTCCGAAGCCTTGGTGTAATAGGCGGGAGAAAGCTCCATTGCCTTTTCAAAATAAGGAATGGCCTGACCGGGCCGACCGCTGGAGAGCAGCACATACCCGAGATTGTTGTGGGCCACATATTCATTGCTCGCAAAACGAAACGCTTCCAGGGCCTCGACAAACTGGCCGGCATGGGCCAAGGCTACGCCAAGATTATTGTAAATACGCGGAGAGCCGCCCTCCTGAAGGGCCTGTTTGAAGGACTGGATTGCGAAGACATAATCCTTGCGGGCCATGTGAACCACGCCGAGATTGTTCAGGATGGCCGAGGTCTCTTTGCCCCGGTGCAGCCCCAGAGCCGTGGTGAAGGCCTGAGCGGCTTCGTCGAGCTCGCCTCTGCGGTCATGGATGATTCCCAAGTAGTTATGCGCCTTCCACAAGGAAGGGTCCTTGATGACGGCCAGCGCCAGATGAGATTCGGCCTCCTTGTAGAGCCCGGCTCGGAAGTAGATGACGCCCGCGCCCTGGTTTGCCCGAGCATGTTCCGGATCCGCTTTCAGCACCACCAGAAACTCGTTCAGGGCCATTTCATCCTGACGCTGGTCGATGAGCAATTCACCTTTGAGGGCCCGGATGTTGATATTCTGCGGCTCCTTCTGTTGTGCCTTTGTCAGGTGCACAAAAGCCTGCTCGGCATTGCCACGGTCAAGATATCCCTGAGCGATTCTCACATGCTTTTCAGCGGAAAGATCCAGGGTCGTGTCCTTGCCGTAAGCGAACTCCCTGAAGCTTTCGCCTCCCTTTTTGGTGGCGCATCCGGCCAACATGGCCGACAAGGCTACCAGCAACACGATCATTTTCATGGTCCTCATGAGCACACCTCCTATTTGCCGAGCATGTTCTGGAACAGGTCGGCCAGCATCAGGCCCGCAGGTCCCAGAATCGTCAGGAACAGGGCCGGAAGAATGAACAGAATAAGCGGCAGCATGAGTTTGACCGGCAGCTTGGCTGCTGCTTCCTCGGCCTTTTGCCGACGCTTTTTACGCATGGCGTCGGAATAGACCCGCAAGGTCCGGCCAACGCTGATGCCGAAAACATCCGCCTGAATGAGCAAAGTCACCAGACTGTTCAAATCATCAAGCCCCACCCGCTGCGAAAGGGACTTGAGCGCTTCGGAACGTTTCTTCCCGGCCCGAAGCTCCAGGGTCAGGGTGTAGAACTCCTCGCTCAACTCAGGGCCTGACGGCGCCATTTCTTCGCTCACGCGGGTGATGGCCTGATCCAGCCCCATACCGGACTCCACGCAAACCACGAGCAGGTCCAGGGCGTCCGGCAAGGCATTGGTGATGCCGGTGAGCCGCTTCTTTCGCTTGAAACGCAGCCAGAACTCAGGAAGATACACGCCGACGGCGGCGGCCCCGACGATCAGGAACATGGCGCCGCCCAAGCCCGTGCGGGCGAAAAAAACGGAGCGGGCGACCAGGGCCAGCGCCAGCAGAGTGACACAGAGCAACACCTTGCAACCCTGGAAAATCTTGAATGCGTCCGGACTGCGAAGCCCGGCCTGAACCAGCTTGAGCACTCCCTCGCTGATTTCCTCGTCACCCTTGGGCCCCATCCTGCGCCCCAATCCGGAAAACACGTCCATGAGCTGTCCGCCCAATTCGGAAAGGGCATCCGCGAACGCGGAGCGACCGGAAACGGATTCACCCTGCATCCGAGACTTGATGCGGTCCACGTTGCCCGCGCCGGACAGGAATCCCATGATTCCATAGACGCCCAGAAGGACGGCCACGAAACCCATGAAAGCGGCGACAACGGGTATGAGTTGGGCATTATCCATGGCTACGCTCCTAAACCTTGATTTTGATCATCTTACGGATGCACAGGACGCCCAAGGTCATGGTTGACAGGGCGATCATGGCGATGGTTCGGCCCATTTCCTCGGTCACGAGCAGACTCATGTACTCCGGGTTGATGATATACAGCACCCCGGCGATGCCAAAGGGCAGCGCAGTCAGGATCATGGCCGAAAGCTTGCCCTCGGCGGCCAGCACACGCACCTTGCCGTACAACTCGAAACGCTCGCGCACCAGCCGGGCGATATTGGAGATGATTTCCGCCAGATTACCGCCGGTTTCGCGCTGAATGTTCACCGAGACCACGAAGAATTTCAGGTCCGGGCAATCCACACGTTCCAGCAGGGCGGCCAGGGCCAAATCAGGATCCTTGCCGTAGTTCATCTCGTCCAGGGTCTGGCGGAACTCCACGCCGATGGGATCGTCGAATTCAGTGGCCACCATCTTCATGGAACCGTTGAAGGTATGCCCGGCCTTGAGAGCACGGGTCATGAGGTCCAGGGCGTCCGGCAACTGGTTGGTGAACCGCTCCATGCGCTTGGCCTTCTTGCGTCGCAGATAAAGGATGGGAATGGAACCGACCACAGCACCGAGAAACAACGCACCCAAAGAATTCTCGGTCAGCAAAAGAACCGTGTAGAACAGGGCGATGGTCAGAAAAACCGTACTCAGGAGGTACACCCCGGGCGTGCCCTTGGCGTCGGCCTGCATGATCAGCTTGCGCATGTTGGCCGCGACCTTGAAGTTCATAAGCAGGCGGTTGAACCAGGGCACGTCGCTCATGATGGCCGACTGGCGAATGACCCCGCTCCGGGAGAGGTCAGTGCGGATGCTTCCCAGGGCCTGCAACCGGGTGCGCACATTGTCTTCCACCTTGTCCTGCCCGGCGCGGGTCAGGGAGATCACACCCATGGCAAGCATAAAGACCAGCATAAAGGCGACGATGATCATCAACATACCCATCATGGTTCTACTCCACTCTCTTGGCGTCGAAGATGTCGGTAGGGAACGTCTTGCTCATGCGTTCCAATTTTTCGGTGAACTTCGGACGAATGCCGCGCCCCGTGAAATAACCTTCCACACGGCCTTTGTCGCTGATTCCGGTCTGCTCGAAAGCAAAGATTTCCTGCATGGTGATCACGTCCCCCTCCATACCCGTGACCTCCTGAACGCTCAGGACCTTGCGCGAGCCGTCCACCAGGCGGTTGGCCTGGATGATGACGTCCACAGCCGAGGCGATGTAGCGCTTGAGCGAGAGGTCGGAGATGTTCAGCCCGGCCATGGAGACCATAGTTTCCAGACGCATGAGACAATCGCGGGGCGAATTGGCGTGGATGGTGGTCAGGGAGCCGTCATGGCCGGTGTTCATGGCCTGAAGCATGTCCAGAGCCTCGCCGGTACGGACCTCGCCCACGATGATGCGGTCCGGCCGCATGCGCAGGCAGTTCTTGACCAATTCACGCTGGGTGATCTCACCCTTGCCCTCAATATTGGCGGGCCTGGTTTCCAGACGAACGATATGCTCCTGCTTGAGCTGCAGTTCGGCTGCGTCTTCGATGGTCACGATGCGTTCGTCCTCAGGAATGTAACGGGACAGACAGTTGAGCAACGTGGTCTTCCCCGAACCGGTACCGCCGGAAATGATGATGTTCAACCGCGTCTTGACCATTCCTTTGAAAACCATGGCCATGCCTTCGGTAAAAGCGCCGAAACCGATGAGGTCCTGCACCTCGAGAGGGTCCTTGGAAAATTTGCGTATGGACAGGGAAGGACCATCCAGAGCCAAGGGAGGGATAATGGCGTTGACGCGCGAACCGTCCAGCAGTCGGGCGTCAACCATGGGCTGAGACTCATCGATGCGGCGGCCGACGCGGGATACGATGCGGTCGATGATCTTGCGCAGATGGTCGTCGTCCCGGAACCGAGCCGGGGTGAGTTCCAGCTTGCCCGCACGCTCCACGTAAATCTGCTTGTACCCGTTGACCAGAATATCGTTGACCGTATGGTCCTTGACAAACGGCTCCAGCGGTCCGAGGCCCACAACCTCGTCCTGCACTTCGGAGAGCATACGCTTGCGTTCGGCCAGATTCAGGGGAGCGTTCTTGAACTCCTCCCAGAGCAACCCCTCCGTGACCTTGGAAATCTCGGCCTTGGTTTCCTCCTCGGAAAGGCGGTCAAGCATGGTCAGGTCCAACAGATCGATGAGCCGGTCATGGATCTTGGTCTTAATCTCGAAATAGAGGTCTGCGGATCCGTCGCCCTGCGCAGGATCAGACTTGGACGCGGGTCTCACCTTCCCCGCAGCCTTGGAAGCGTTTTTGTTCAACCGTTCGGCAAGATTCATGCGCTCACCCTCGCTTCGCCGTCATGTTCCACGGCTTCGTTCTTCCGCCCGAATTTCCCGAACAGGCCCGACAGGGAGAATCCCCCTCCGCCTTGACGGCTGTCCTCGGGAACGAGTTCCCGAGCCACTCTGCGGAACTCCTTGGCCGCCTGGGACTTGGGGGCCGTCGACAGCCAGGGAATGCCCTGATTTATGGAAGACAGTGCTGTAGAATAATCTTCGGGCAGGATCCCGAAAAATTCCATTTCCAACACCTTCTGGGCCTCGTCCAGGTCGACACCGGAATTTTTGGTCACCCGGTTGGCCACAAGCCGGATGCGCCGTTCCGTGTCCGGGTCCTCGGCACGTAGTGTGTCCATGAGCTTGACGGTACGGGCAAGAGACGGCATAGCCAGGTCCGTAATCAGCAGAATGATGTCGGCCTGCTCCACCGCCTTGGGCAGCAGATCGTCCTCCATGGGCGATGCGTCCACCACCACGTTGGCGTACGCCTGGCGCAGATGTTCAAGGATCAGGAACATCTCCTGGCCGTTTTCTCCGCCCCTGGCCTCGGGCGCGGGCAGGACATGCAATCCGGACCCATGCTCCGCCATGGCGCTGCGCAGATAGGTGCTGTCCAAGCGGGAAATATCATCCAGCAACTGCCCCCAGGTGAATTCATACTGCAGGTCCAGGAACAGGGGCACTTCCCCCACGGGTTGGCGAAGATCCAGCAGTGCCGCCTCGCCGGGAGTGCGTTCGTTGATGGCGCAGGCAAGGTTTACGGCCAGGGTGGTAGTCCCCAGTCCGGCTTTGCTGCCCAGTACGGAGATGATCCGTCCTCGCGGACCGCCGCCTTCCAGGCTTTCACGCAAGGCTGTGCGCATAAGGGCGGCCCGAAAGTCCTCCTTGGTCACCGGAGCCTTGAGAAATTCGCGGATGCCGTGACGCATGGCCCGAATAAGCAGATCGGGATCGGGGGCTTCTCCCACCAGAAACACGTCCTCGGCCTGCCCTGATTCCAAAGCATGGAAGATATGGGGAAAATCCTCGTCCGCGCTGGGACCGGGCTCGTAGACCAACACGCCCATGTCTTCGGCCTCATCGGGCTGGATGCGGGCCATGGGCATGTCCTTGACGATGCTTATCAGACGTTCGCGCTCCTCGTCGCTCACCACGGCCAGGGTGATCGGTATTATTCTGCTGTTCATACGTTCCTCCCCCTATGAACCCGTACCGGCCATTTCCGAGGAAACGGTTTCGGTCTCCGAAGAATCGTTTCCGAAGCTCTTGAGAAAGAAGGCATCCGCCATAAGCACCGCCACCATGAGGGCCAGAAGCAGAATTTCACGCCAGTATTCGAGTTTCAGCTTGGGCAACAGCATCAGTTGCTCCCTCCCACGATGACGTCCACAAGAGATTCCTTGCTGGAACTCTTCTGGGGTTCCGAGGTGGGGCCCTTCTGATATTTTTCGATGACCGACTGGGCATACTTGCCGTCCATGCCGCGCACCGGTTCGGTCCCGGCGGGCATGGGGTTGAGAATCTGGTTTTCCACGGCCATGTGCACGGACGACCCTTGGGGCACCGTGGATTCATGGTGTTCCACCAGCATCGCCCGGCACCCGGAAGCCAGGAACATCATCATGACGGATATGAGGATCAACGATCTCATGGTTCTCTCCTCTATTGCGGCCAAGCGTGACCGAGGTCGCCGTCAAAGCCGGATTCCGGATGCGCCACCGGCCCCTGCGCAGGCTGCGCACCCTGCATGTTTCTGCCGTTCTTGGCGGGCTTCTTGCCCTTGTCACGGCCTTCAAGCAGGCCGAGCAGGAAGAATTCGTAGTCGTCCGGCTCGCGGAAGCCGTCCGTGGGCAGGGTCTGCTTGTCCCGGTCCAGAGGCTTCACCAGATGGGCCGTGACGATGATTACCAACTCGGTCTTGCCCTTTTCAAAATCCACGCTGCGGAACAGGGTGCCCAGCACGGGCAGATCGCCCAATACCGGGAACCGGTAGTTGTTTTCCTTGAGGGATTCGCTGACCAGCCCGGCGATGGCGAAACTCTGGCCGTCGGCCAATTCAATGACCGTGGAGGCGCGACGGGTAGTGATGGCCGGCACCTCGTAACTGTCCAGTTCCAGGGAGCGGGAGTAATCCAATTCGGAAACTTCGGGAGCCACCTTGAGGTTGATGAGATTGGAGCTCATGACCGTAGGCGTGAACTCCAGCCCGACGCCAAAGGGCTTGAACTCGATCCCGACCGTGCCCAGTGCCCCCGGCATGGGGATGGGCACTTCGCCGCCGGCCAGGAAGTTGGCGGACTCGCCGCTTACGCAGATGAGATTCGGCTCGGCAAGAATGCGGGCCAGTCCGTGGGACTTGAGAGCATCGATGAAGCCCTGGAAATTTCCGTTGGACCCGGAATAGGAAAGAATGCTGTTGATCCTGTCGGTCAACAGGGTTCCGGAACCGTCCGTGGCCAGCGAGGTCAGGTTGTTGAGGAAGGAGTAGAAGGTGAATTGCCCCACCATGGTGTTGAAGTTGACACCCATGCGGTTGAGCACGCTGCGGCTCATTTCGGCCACCCTCACCTCAAGCATGACCTGCTGTACGCCGTCCAGGCGCAGCAGATTGACCACCTTTTCCGGGGCCACGGTTTCTGCCAGATTGAGAGCGGCTGTCAGGCTGGCCGCGTTGGTCACGCTTCCGGCCAGGGTGATGTTCTCGGAGTTGGCCATAACCTTGATGTTGCTTTCGTTGGGCAGCAGCTCATGCAACATGCGCTTGAGACCGGACACATCGGGAACTACTTGCACATCGTAGATTTCCATGTCCCGTCCCTTCCACAGGGTCAGGTTGGTGGTGCCGAACGTCTTGCCGGTCACGTAGACCTGGCGGGGCGAGAGCAGCATGATGGAGGCGGTCTCCGGATTGGCGATGGACACGCGGTTCACGTTGCGGTCTGTCTTCATGATCACGGACTTGCCCGAAATCAGACGAATGACGTTGGCCGCTTCCGAAACGACGACATCCCCGGCCTGAGCTCTCTGCGGCGAAATCGCAAGGCCGGCAAGAACCAGCAGCGTGATGCCGATATTTCTGATTATGGACATTGCTCCCCCCTTCCCTCTAAAACTTCTGACTACTGACGGCATCGCCGGAAATGACTTCCACCTTATGCCACTTGCGTGTTTTCACCTTCCGAGGCTCCTGTCCCTTGCGATAGGCCGCCAGGGCGGACCTGGGCGTCTGGCCGGTGGTATAGACCGTGGCGTTGTCCGCTGCGTTGCGCAGGGCGAAGTGCAGTTCTCCCTGCGAGGCGGCCAGTGCGATACGCTCACTCTCTTCCGGGGTCAGCTCCAGGGTGTAGATGTCAACGGAGGCGGTGCTGCCTTCCTCAAGAGGAGATTCCAGCTGGGTTCCAGTGGCCAGGACCTTGATCCATTCGAGCACGACCTTGGTGACCGGCTTTTCCTTTTCGCCTTCAGTCATGGACACGAGCACGTCCACCCGGTCCCCGGGGTGTACGAAACCGGCCAACCCCATGACCCGGTTGCCCTTAACGGACATGGCCCGCTTGCCCGGCTCCACCATGGTGCTGATGCTGGTGATGACTTTGTCCCGCACCAATTTGCTCACGGTGACGGGCTCATTGGCCCCGACGCCGATCGTAATGACCTTGCCTACGAGGCTCTTGGTGTCGTTGAAAGCACCTGATGGCTTCACATCCATGGGAAAATTCTTGATCTCAAGGTGTTCGGCCACCAGCTTGGTGCCCTTCTTCAAGGCCGACTTGGCCACCACGACGGGGCTCTGCCGAACCTGGGGCTGGTTGGCGGTCTGAACGCTCATCCAGCGGAAAATCATGAATGCGGCCACCAGGGACAGCAACAAGGCGATGGCTATCTGGGCCAGTGCGCGCGAAGACCTGCTCATAACTCACCCCTGCCTTAGCGGACGAAAGTCCCGCCGGTTTCATGATAGGTCAGTACCATGGAAGCCACGGTGCCGATGGCAATGGCCACGCCGTAACAAAGCCGGGGCAAGGTGCGCTGCGAAGAAACGGGGGTGTATTTGAAATCCTTGGTGCACAAGGCGAGAACAAGATGTGCCTTGATGTTGGTGAGGACGGCCTTGAAAATCTCCCGGTCACGCAGCATGACACCCAGCGCGTACACGCCACCGGCCAGGCAGGTGATGACGAAGGCGGTCAGAGTGGTGTTGACGCCCAACCAGGCACCCACTCCGGCCAGAAGTTTCACGTCGCCTGCACCCATGACTCCCAAAAGGAAGGGCACCAGCATGATCCCCAGCCCCAGTCCGAATCCGGCAAGGCTGAACCACAGGCCCTCAAGCCCGGTAAAAACCGCATGGGCGGCCAAGCCGCCGAGCATCAGCGGAAAGGTCAGCCAATTGGGTATACGCTGACTTTTGAGGTCGGTGACCGTCGCGATGGTGAGTGCTGCCGCAAGAACTGCGGCGACCAGAATATCCATGTTCTCCCCCGAAACATTGTCTGTTTTCGGCTTTCCGTCTCAAGCTTTCCCCCTGAGGCGGAACCGGGGCAGCGGGCTTTCCCTCCCGCTGCCCCGAGCCGGCTGAACTTTTGCTGTGAAGCCTACGAACTGGTGGTGGTCATCGCGGCGGACATCTTGCCGCTAATGAAATCGAAGGTTGCCACAACCTGGTCGCCCAGGCCGCCTACCGCAGTGGCGATGCCGGCTGCGATCAATGCTGCGATCAGACCGTATTCCAGAGCAGTTGCACCTTCTTCATTCTTGATAAGGTTCATCAGTTTGGTCATTTTCATTTCTCCTTGTTTAAAAAAGTTTGGGTTGCTTTTTTTCATTTTGGGTTGCGGGTACTCCCCTCCATCAGCCACTGCCCTCATTGAGCAACCGTCGTGCCAACACTGTTCAAAACAGCATCAACTCACTGAAATAAAAGCATTAAATATTTTCCGAGAGCCCTTACCCACTCAAAAAAGCAAAGTGATTCCTCTTTGAAAATCTAAAAAAAATGGATCGCCATCCTTCGATGACGACCCTTCTTTGGAACGTTTAGTGCTGCTATTTCAAATCATTATGTCGATCTAAAATAAATGGACTACCGGGTTAAAAACTCCGTGGGATCAAGCTTGTGCTTCTGAAGCTTGTTCCACAAATTTTTGGGGGTAATACCCAAAAGTTCGGCCGCCTCGGTCTGTACGCCGGAGGTTCTGCTCAGGGCGGATATGATGACCTTGCGCTCGTATTCCTGCAGGGCCTGCTTCAGGGTCATGTCCCCGTCCAGAATAACGGAGGCAGTCTCCTCTTCCTCCCCCTGAATCGCCCTGGAAAAGGCCAGATCCATTTCCGACCGGGTAATGTGAGTCCCCTTGCAGAAAATGGCGGCCCGTTCCACGGCATTGGCCAACTGCCGAACGTTACCGGGCCAGTCGTAAGCCATCATTTTGGCCATGGCGTCCGGCGCGACTCCCAGAATATCCGTTCCCAAACGCCGATTGGCGCGCCTGATGAAAAACTCGGCCAGCAACGGCACGTCGTCCAGGCGTTCACGCAGGGGCGGCAACAGGATGGTGGCCACATTGAGGCGATAATAAAGGTCGCTGCGAAACGCCCCTTCCCTGACCCGCTCCTCCAATTCCTGGTTGGTGGCCGCGATGATGCGTACATCGAAGGATATCGGAGCTATGCCCCCCAGGCGTTCCACCTGCTTCTGCTCCACCGCCCGCAGCAGTTTGGGCTGAAGATGAATCGGCATGTCCCCGATTTCGTCCAAGAGAATGGACCCACCCTTGGCCTGCTCGAACTTGCCCTTTTTCACGGCAGTGGCGCCGGTGAACGCCCCCTTTTCATGGCCGAAGAGTTCGCTTTCCAGCAGACTTTCCGGGATGGCCGCGCAGTTGATTTTGATGAACGGGCCGGACATGCGCGCACTCAGGGCGTGAATGGTGTCGGAAACCAACTCCTTGCCCGTGCCTGTCTCGCCAATTACCAGCACGTCCGCGTCCAGCTCGGCCACGCGCTCGATGCGCTCCTTGACCCGCATCATGGGCTCGCTCTGGCCGATGATGGTCTCCAGCGGGCTGTCTGCGCGCAGGTTTTTCTTGAGCGTCTTGAGCTCCTGCTGCAGCTTGCGCTTTTCCAGAGCCCTGCGGATGACCACGTCCATCTCGCCGATGCTGAACGGTTTGGTGAAATAGTCGTAAGCTCCGCGTTTCATGGCCTCCACGCCCGAGCCTTTGGTGGCGTAACCGGTCATGACGATCACATCCATGGTCGGTGCGACCTCGGCCAGATGCGGCAAAGCCTCGATGCCGGACATCCCCGGCAATTTCACGTCATGCAGGGCCAAATCGAAATCGCCTGCACGAGCCTTTTCAATCCCTTTCTCGGCAGAGTCCGCAGTCTCCACCTCATAGCCCTTTTCGGTCAGGGCATCCACGAGCAATCCCTGGAAGGCTGGTTCATCATCCACAACAAGAATTCTGACGGGCATGGACCTCTCCTTGTATTCTCCACCAAGCTACCTCATTTCCCGAAGCTGCTCCACAAAAAATAGATCATACTAACACTCCAAGACGCCCTTCCGGCGTGGAAAAGAAATCCGAAAAAAGGTCGCGCGGCAAGCAGGCCCTAGCTTTCCGGGCAATTTTCATCTGCATCCATCTCATTATTACTTCCTTGGCACAGCCATTGCTCAGAAGAGATCACCGGGGTCCATCCCGGACAGAAAAAGGAGTGAGAACATGGAGAACAGGCACGAAATCGAATCACAAAAAGGAATAGCAGCCACTGAACTGGCGCTCCTGCTGCCGCTCATCGTGCTGTTGCTGTTCGTTCTCGTGGAAGCATCCACAGCCATGCACACTTATACCACGCTGCAGGAAGCCAGCAGGGAAGGAGCGCGCATGGTGCTGCTGCAGGGAGAAGGCGCTGACGTGGACGGCTTGGTCAAGGCGATCATCACCGAAATTCCGGACGACTCCCTTGTCACCGACGTGACCACCGACGCCGGGCAGAAAACCGTGACCGTCACCGTCAGCTGTGAATATGTACCGTTCAAGGGAGGCTCCGATGGCACCAACTTCATCTCAAACGACAAGCAAACATACATGCTCCAGGCAAGCACCACCATGCCCATCCCCTAAAGGACCCCGGCATGGCGGCATCAGCATGCTCATGGGCATCCTGCTGCCCGTCCTGGTCGCCTTCGTGGGCCTGGCAGTAGACCTGGGCATGCTTTACAAGTCCAAGGCCCAGTTACAGGCGGCCGTGGATGCGGGAGCTCTGGCCGGAAGTCTTGAGCTTCCCTACGACCCGGACCTGAGCAAAGGTCTGGTCAATGCAGCGGTCAACGACATGATCCAGATCAACTATCCCGGAGCTGTCGTGGAAGAGGTCTCGCCGGGCACGGAGATTCGCAGTGTCAACGTCCAGGCCAAGGCACAGGTGAACACCATCCTGCTCAATATCCTCGGCATCACGGACAAATGGGTCTACGCCAAGGCGGCCGCAGGATTCAACAAACTGGAGGTGGTCTTTGTCATCGACAACTCCGGTTCCATGAAGGGAACGCCCATCACAATGGTGCGAGAGGCGTCCATCAATCTGGTAAACCTGATCATCCCCGACGGCACCAGCCCGTCGACCAAGGTCGGACTCGTCCCCTTCAAGGGACTCGTCCGGGTCGGCGATGATGCCGGCGACGGACAGCCCGCTGGCGGGCGCAACTGGGACGGAACTCTCAACGAAGGGCTGCACGAGGACTTCATGGATGAATACTGGGCCCTTCCCTATTACTATAGAGACAGAGTCACTCTGAATACTTCATCGGGCGTGCCCGAAGTCCAATCCCTGACCACCGACAAGAGCACGATCATCGGCTCCATCAACACCATGGACGCACGAGGCGTGTGGTCAGGCACCATTATCCCCATGGGCGTCAAATGGGGCCGGCATGTCCTGACCCAGGAAGCCCCTTATACCCAGGCGGGCGACCCGGAGGAATACCGCAAGATCATGATCCTGCTCACGGACGGAGATAACGAGGACGGCAAGTGCGGCGGCCCGTACGTCCAGAGTTACGAACCCAACAACTACTGGACCAACTCGTACTACGCCATGCACGTCACCGATGCTCACTGCGAAGACAGCGGCCGGCTCAATGCGGACATGCTGGAGCAGGCGCAGTTGGCCAAGGATGCGGGCATCGAGATCTTCACCATCCGTTTCGGAACCTCGGACAACGTGGACAAGGCGCTCATGATGCAGGTCGCTTCCAGCAGGCCGGGCACGAACGACCATTATTTCGATGCTCCGTCGGTCTACGACATCGACGACATCTTCAAGCAGATCGGCCGTCAGCTCGGCTGGCGTCTGCTCAACTAGGAGGCCGCCATGAAGCGCACCGCAACCCTCATCCGGCCCTGGGAAAAGGGCAAATCGGGAATGACCGCCATGGAACTCGCCCTGGTCCTGCCCCTGCTCTTCGTGCTGACCATGGGACTCATCGAAATGGGCAACATCTGTTATTCCTGGCTGACCCTGCAGCGGGCGGCGCAGGAAGGAGCCCGTTTCGCCAGCACCGGCCAGGGCTACGAGGAGGGCACCCGTCTGACGCAGATAGAGGAAAAGACCGGAGTCATGCTCAGTGTCCTGAACAACGGAAGCAAATCCATCACCATCCGCAGTTGGCCCGACCTGGCCGCCGGCGGCGAGGGAGTCGAAGGCAATGCCGGAGAGCCCTGCCAGATTGTGGAGGTCATGGTACGGTACGATTATACGCCCTTTACACCGCTCATTGCCCAGGCATTGCCCAGTACCATCACGTTGCTCGGTTCGGACCGCAAGGTGAACGAGCCGTGGTACCCTTGCGACATCCCGTAAGAAAAAGGATATTGCCACGCTGACTCCCCATCCACGCAACTCGCCCCCGTGCTCCCCGGAGGGCGCGAAACAACAGCAACAGGGCATGAGCGGAAAGGCCGGGTCGTTTGACCCGGCCTTCTTTATTTCAATTTCGCAACGAGAGTAGAACCAGCCGATTTCCTGAAACATCAACTGAGCAATCACGGGTTTGGCAAAATACGCAGGGAATGCTCCCAAAGCAGATTCCCTGAAGCCCGAGGAACAGGACTGACCGGTAATTTTGTGCTGCAGTTCGACAGCAGTCTCTTCCACAAGCTTAATTACACCTCTCAGCACGGACGGAGTATGCCGCCCATGTGCACGGAGCGCAGCACTTCGAATTCACGTATGCACTCCTCCAGATCGCCCCTGTTGCATCTCCACGCGCAGCTCGGCCACCTTGGGCAGAAACCAACCCAGCAGCGCCTCTGTCTGTTTCGTATTCAGACCCTGCTTGTGGGCCACGATCAGGAATTCCCGCAGGAACTCGTCCCTGATCTCAAAGTTGTCAGACAGAGGCAGTTGAAGCAGACGGTATCCTTCCGGGTCCTGAGGCCTGCCCAGAGCTGCATAGATCTGCTCCCATTCCTCGGGAGAAGTGCTTTCGCCGGGCACGGGCATATAGCCCTCGGGCCTGCGGCCGAGCATGCGCTGAGCGTGCACCAATGCCTTCACGGCCTCGTCCTTGCTGTTGTATTTGGTCAAGGACGGATGTTCGCCGATGGGAATCTCCACCTCCCTGCCGTCGCCGCCTCGATGCATGATGGTCCACTCCCTGGGCAGGGTTGTCCGCCAATCCCGTTCAGCGATCTTGGCCTGCTTCATTGCTGCCCTGTGCATATTATTTCTTCTCCTTGATCAGTCCCCTGAAATTGTCCTCGTCGATCATGAAGCGGACATGAAGCACCATGCTCCGCCTGCCTTCGTTGAAGTGTGTCCGGCCCGGGTCCGTGGAAAAGGTGGTCCGGTCGAAACAGGCGCGCAGCTTCAGGTCCTCCAGGACCATTTTCCCATCTTCGGTATCGAATATGCGTTTGTAGGCGCGATGCAGCTCAATGGTATCATTCATGCTCGGATTCCTCCTGAAGTTGGTTGGGGCTGCCGCCCCGTACGCAAATCTTCTTTATTTGTTGTAGCGAGGAGCATACCCCCCGTTTTCAGGGCTGGATAAAATTGGAAAGCAAAAGGAAACGAGAGGGAAAGAAAAGGAACTTGACAGAGCCTGAAGCGAAACGGCGTGGGAGGGAAAAGAAAAGCCACCATCCAGGCACACCACCAAAAAGACGTATCTCTTTGGATTTATAAGCTATAAAACCACCACTTAATTATCGATAAGGCATCGATGTATAGCGCCCCTCAGCAACTCGCCGGTGTTGGTGCGCGCCGCAGAATGCGGAGCATCAGGGCCGGGCGAATCGGGGAAGCAGGAGGAAAAAAGGAATGATTCACCTTGTTGACAGGCGTTCCGGTGTAGGCCACCCCATTACTTTACGACTCAGGAGCACGCGCGGACGCGGTATCCCTTGACTCCGGGCTGACCAGGGCGTATTTTTATACTTAGCCAATAGAGTACATGCATGTACTTTAATCGGGGGCAGGGGGAAAAGATGTCCTGGTTAGGCATGACCGATTTCATCGTTGCCGGTCCGGCCGGCAGTATCACGGCAGGGCCTCCCGGCCATTTCATGGCCGGTGAAGCGGGTCACGTCACGCCTGGCGAAGCCGGGCACGTCCCCATAGACACCACCCCGGCCCATGTCCCCATAGACACTTCTCCCGCCCGCATCCCCTATTCGCCCAATACAGGAGCCCCGCCCAATCCGAATCTCAATGTGGGCGGCACCCTCGGTGCACCCAATACGGGCGGAGGCGGAGGAACGACCAACGTCAACGCCAATGTCGGCGGCGGCGCCACCATAGGAGGCGGGGGCGGCGGAACGACCAACGTCAACGCCAACGTCGGCGGCGGCACAGGCATTTCCGGTGGCGGGACGTCCGTGGTCGGCAGAAGCGGCGGAACAGCCAACACCAATGCCGGTGGCAGCACGGGTATTTCCGGTACGGGAGGCAGCGCCACAGTTGCCTCTGCGACCTCCGGCGGAGGGAGGAACGCCACCGCAGGCGGCGGTGTTGTTGAAACCCAACAGGTGGCCGGGGGAGCACAGTATACCATGCCGGGCAACCTCACCGGCGGGGCTCCATTGACGCCCGTCACCGGTGGCACGCCCGTCCCCACAACGCAGGGAAACATCACCCAACAGTCCGTAGGGCACAGATCCGAGCCAAGCACCGGCGGAGCCGGCATCACCCAGCCCTCCACCGGCGGCGGTATGGTCTACACCAGCCCCAGCGGAGGCGGAGCCACCCAGGCGGTGGCCACGGAAAAGGCCACCGGCACCGTGAGCATCGGTCCGTCTTTGGGCATTTCCCCGATGTCCCCTGCCGGACACGTACAGATAACCCCTTCAATGGGATTCTCCATGCCCACCCTCGGCGGGTTCGTTCCGATACCACCCGGTGGCTTCGTCATGCCCGGAAAGCTGAGCCAATGGCACGGCACCGGCTTCACCCACAACCAGAACTGGCCCACCACCAACTGGACCGAGACCCACGAGACAAAGGGATGGGAGCCCGAAAAACTCGGTCAATTCTGGGTCCCCACTGCGGACGGTTATTCCGAGGCGGAACAGGTGGGCAGCAAGTTGGATGGATTCATGGATATGGTGGCCGGGCAGAAGGGACAGGGCCTGGACTTCAGCCAGACCATCAACAGCACCACGGACGCCTCATCCACCATGAACATCGACAACGACACCATCCTGAACAGTCAGGAAACCACCAAGGTCGAAAACGTCACCAACCAGGACGTTTCCTACGTGGACAACCAAGCCAACACGATTCATCAGGACAATTCGCGCAACGTCCAGGCGGACATGACCACCGAGCGCACGGTGCAGAACGAAACCAACCAGCAGACCACAGTCGAAAACAAGACCCAAGTCGTGAACAACGAAAGCCGCACCACTGTCCACAACGACACGGACCAGACCAACATCACCGAGCGCCGCCAAGTCACCAACGTGCAGGAGAACAACACCGTCAAAAACGTGGACGAATCACAGACCACACATCTCCAGCAAACCCAGGTCATCAACCAACCCGACAACTCCGTGACCAATCTGGTGGAGGAAAACCGCCAGACCATCAACAACGACTATTCGCGCACCATCGTCACCGAAACCAAGAACGTGGTGGATGACCGCACCGTGAACCAGTTCACCACCGTGGACAACTCACGCACCACCACCGTGGACGAGTCCACACTGCAAATCGTCAACAACAGCGACACCACCAATATTTTCGACAACACGACCTACTTTTCGCTCATCAGCAACTTCGGAGCGCCCGAGCGCAGCGGCGGCGACATCTTTGTCGGGAACGCCTAGGCCCGTCTTCCCAACAAAAGCGCCGGGAGGGCTGCCCTTTCGGCGTTTTTTGCGTCACCGGCCTCTTTTGGAGTCATCTTAAGCCCCAGGATGGCGGCGGAAAAAGAGCATCCGAATTCCTGCTCGACCTTTTCGGGGCCCATTTCGCGCCGGGCAGCTTCCGATTCTTCGGGATCTGATTCCGGTCTCTGCAGAGCATACCATGCCGACATCCCAGTATATTCCCCTTCTCCGGTTGACGACCGGGGCATGCACTTGTATCCGAAAGGACATGCTGGTCAGATTCATTTTCATACTCTGCCTGCTCTGCTCGTTGCCCGCAGGGTGCACCTTGGCGAAAAGTCTCGGCATCAGAATCGACGATACCATCCCGGTCACCGAAGAGATGCGTCAGGAAGCCAAGGCCGCCGGATATGTGGACGACGCTTTGCAGGGCTATCACAAGGGCCAGTTCCTGGACCCGGAATCGGCAATCCGCTCACTGGATCAGGCCCTGGCGATCAACCCCGAACTTTTCGACGCAGTCCTGTATAAAGGGCTGGCCCACGCCCAGCTCGACCAATGGCAAAAAGCCGTCGGGCCGCTCACCAAAGCGACGCAGCTCCGGCCTCACAACATCCAGGCCAGGTATCTCCTGGGGTTCACGCAATGGAAACTCGGAGACATGGACAAGGCCACCGCAAGCATGACCCGCTGCATAGAACTGGACGCCTCTCATGTGGATGCCTATGTCCAGCGGGGCTACATGCTGGCCCAGGAACAGCACTACGCCGAGGCCATCCAAGACTACTCCCAGGCGATAGCAATGGCCCCCAATCGCTTTGACGCCTATTTCAACACGGGGTTGGCTCAATTCGCCCTGAAGGATTACGAGGCCGCCGCTGAGGAATTCACCAATGCGATCGCTGTCAATCCCAATTCCTCCAGGGCCTTTGCGGCACGGGGGGAATGTTTCCTTCGACTTGCCCGGTACGACCGGAGCCAGGAGGACCTGGAGCAGGCCGCACGCATCGACGGCAAGAACACCAAGATCCTTGAGCTTCTGGCCCGCGCCTATATGGGGACAGGAGCCCACTCCTCTGCAGTAAACACCCTGGACCGGGCCATAGCCTTGGCCCGCGCGGAAAAGGACGACGAAAAGGCCGAACGGCTGCAAGCCCTCAAGGACACGTTCATCCGGCAGTCCCTGCAACAGGTCCACCCTTAGCGCAGGATCTCATAGGTCATGTGTGCGGCTATCCCGACCATAGTGGCGGCGCATCCCCAGACCATACGCTCCAGGGTACGAATTTTTTCGGTGTTGGCGGTGCAACGGCGCTGCTTGTTGATGGCCCGTATGTCGTCCTGGATGGATTTGACCCGCTCGTCGATTCGGATCAGCAAATCGTGCAGTTCCTGACTCTCCATGGGGCTCATTTACTTCCCTCCATGGCGTCCTTGATCCCTTTGAGAGCGACGGGCAGGTAATCCCCGATTTTCTTGACCCCCAGAACAGCGGCCACGATCCAGAAAGTGATCTGCAGAAACCATTCTGGCAGGGCCTCCCAGGCGGCAAGAACCTTCCCGGCCTCCTCCGGGCACAGCCCGCTCCAAATGAAGAAACCGATCCAGGCAAAAAAGAGAACATCGTCCTTCCAGCCCGAGTTTTCCAACTGCTTCATTTCCCACTCATGGTTGAACTCCTGATCCGACTGAGCCAGCCGGATACGGTTCTCCATGACCGCCTTCTTGATTTTCTGCTTTTGCTTCATGTAGCCGGATACCCCCTCCACAATGGTGGTGAACAGTCCGGCCACGGCGCCAATAATTGGTAATGGCATATTGTGTATTCCCTCCTTGCTTACACCGGTGCCTTTCCCGGCTGCATGAGTATGGCACGAGGAACCGGCACGGGATGATTCGGCATGGCTGGCGGGAAAGAAAAAGACGTTTTTCCCCTGTTGACAGGTGAGAAACAAATTTCAAGAACAGGCGAAACCAATCCCTCCTGCAACATCTGAACAAAACCAATCAGCAAAATACGCCCCCCTTTGGGAATCAAACCGGCCTCTCGTTTCCCAGCTTGGCGAATACCACCCGAATGGGGTAGGTTCCCCAGAACAAGCACGGAGTTTTTCCAATGATACGTATGCTGTTTTTCACGCTATCCCTACTCCCCGCCTTGTCCGGCACCGCCCTGGGCATCACCTTCGGGGAAGCCTTCAAAGAACTGAACCCGACATCCAAGTACTTCATCTATATTCACGGTGAGGAATTGGAGGGCGGCGCCAAAGGCGTCGAGACGCGATACGGGACCTATGAATACGAGAAGATAATCAATACCTTGGGAAAACAGGGGTTGACGGTCATCAGCGAAACCCGCCCCAGGGTCAGCCCCCTGCAGTACGCAGGCAGCATCGTTTCAAAGATACGGCGGATGATCGGCGCAGGCGTGCCGCCAGTGAACATCACGGTATGCGGTTTCGGCAGGGGCGGCTATATAACCCTGCTGGTGGCGTCTTCCCTCAACGACCCGTTTGTAAGCTATGTGGTCATGGCCGGATGCGGCCGGGGCAGGAACAGCGGCGAGTACAACCAGTTCCTGCGCCGCAAACGGGGACACCGCCTCCAGGGCCGAATCCTTTCCCTGTATGTCGCCTCGGACCTGGAAGCCGGTTCCTGCAAAGCAGCCTTTGAGCAGGCCGGTTCCCAGATCCAGTCCAATGAAATCCAACTGCACTCGGGCAAGGGGCATGGCCTGTTCTACACCCCGAGCCACACCTGGGTCCTTCCGGCAACCCGCTGGACCCAATAGAACATTACCTGAAGGAGTTCGAATATGAAAAAGTCTCTTGGCAGCAAACCTTTTGCGGTACCGACGCCTGTATGGGCCGTGGGCGCTTACGACGTGAACGGCAAACCCAACGCCATGATCGCCGCATGGGGCGGCATTGTCTGCTCCCAGCCCCCGAGCATGGGAGTTTCCTTGCGCGAAAACCGCCACACCTATGAAGGCATCCTCAAGCATGAGGCCTTCACCATCAGTGTAGCCGACGAAGCCCATGCGGCCCAAGCCGACTATCTGGGCATCGACTCGGGCAAGGAGATAGACAAATTCGCGGCAACAGGCCTGACCCCGGTAAAAAGCGAGGTGGTCGACGCACCCTATATCGAGGAATTCCCCCTCATCGTTGAATGCAGGTTGACGCAGGCCGTCAATGTGGGAGTTCACATCCAGCTCATCGGTGAAATCGTGGACGTGAAAGTTGATGAGGACAAGCTCAAGAAGGATAAATTCCCGGACATCGAGTTGATCCGCCCCCTGATTTTCACACCCGGCAGCCAGGAATACCACGGAATCGGCCAGCTCGTTGGCAAGGCCTTTTCCATGGGGCTCGAATACCGCAAAAAATAATCTCTTCCCCCTCTGATTCATAAGATTCCCTGTGCCGTTTCTGCATGGCGCAGGGAATTTTTCTTTCGCTCAACTCCCTGATGCGCTATGTTTTTTCCTGAACTCTTTCCCCAGGATAACAATCATGAAAACGATATACGCGCTTTTGGCATTCATCTTCCTGGCAGCCTTGTCCGCCTGCGGCAACGACATCGAACCAGGCTCCGTCCAGACTCCTCCCTCCGGCTTTCAACCGGCGGCAACCGCCGTGGCCGAAGTAGTGGAGACACCCCGCATCCACGAAGCCGTGGGGGCTGTACAGGCAAAAACCGACATACGAGTGGAAGCTCAAGTCACGGGCCGAGTCCTGGAGGTGCTCAAACGCCCCGGCGAGGCCGTCGGCAAAGGGGAGGTCCTCATCAGGCTGGACAGCAGACAGTCGGAAGCACGGCTGGCGCAGGCCCGACAGGCCATGCAGTCCGCCGCCAGCACCCAGGCACAGGCCCGCGAGGGCATAACCGCTGCACAAGCAGCCTTCAGCAAAGCTTCCTCCACCTACCAACGCATGCAAAAACTCCATGCGGATAAAGTCATCACCACCGAAGAGTTGGAAAAGGCGGAGACATTATTTCTCCAAGCCAAGGCGGCTCTGGCCCAGGCGCATGACGGGCTGGCAGCGGCCCAGGCCAATGTCCGCCGAGCGGAGAAAAACGTGCAGGAAGCCGAGATCGGGCTGGACTACACCACCATCACAGCCCAGGAAGACGGAGAAGTCTCCCAACGATTCGTGGACCCGGGCGATCTGGCTATTCCTGGCAAACCGCTCCTGAGCCTCCAGACCAGCGGCGGCATGCGCTTGGAGGCCATGGTTCGTGAAGGCCTCATCAGCAACGTGCGGCCAGGCCTGTCCCTTGAAATGGTCATCACCGCCCTGGGCGACGCCCCACTCAGCGGCCATGTTGAAGAGATCGAACCTTTGGCGGACCCGGTAACACGTTCCTTCCTGGTCAAGGTGGGCCTGCCCGACCTCCCCGGGCTCTATCCCGGCATGTTCGGCCGTCTGCTCATCCCGCTGGGCAGCGAGCGAACCATCACCGTGCCTGCCGAGGCCATCCGCAGCGTGGGCCAGCTCAAAACGGTCATGGTCAAGGGCGGCGAACGCTGGTTGCCGGTATACGTTCGCGCCGGGCGACGGCTGGACGGCAGGGTGGAGATCCTCTCCGGCCTGAATGGCGGGGAAACCGTAGCCCTGAGCGTGCCGATGGGAGCTCGGTAGCATGAACGATTCAGACAAACAAACAGGATTCATCCCGTCCATCGTCCGCTTCTTCCTGACCTCCAGAATGTCGTTGATACTGGCTGTGGCCTCGCTGCTGCTGGGCATTGCCGCCATCCTCGTCACCCCTCGCGAGGAGGAACCCCAAATCGTGGTGCCCATGGCCGACATCATGGTCCAGGTTCCCGGAGCTTCCGCCGAAGAGGTGGAAAAACTGGTCACCACTCCCCTGGAACGGATCCTTTGGCAGATCGACGGCGTGGAGTACGTCTATTCCATCTCCCGCAAAGCCATGTCGGCAGTCACCGTACGCTTCTTTGTCGGCGAGGACCGTGAAGACTCACTCATCAAATTGCACAACGCCATCGCCAAGAATGTGGACATAGCCCCCCAGGTGGTTTCCGGCTGGGTCATCAAACCCGTGGAAATCGATGATGTGCCAATCGTCACTCTGGCCTTGCACCCGGATTTCGGGTGGGGGGGGCGCTACAACGACCACGACTTGCGGCGCATGGCCGAAGAGCTCTTCCACCGACTGGCGCAGGAGGAGGACATTTCGCTCGTGTCCCTGCATTCGGGCCGAAGCCGGGAGGTGCGTGTGGAGTTGCAGCCCGACCGCATGGCTGGATTCAATGTTTCTCCCCTGGAGATCGCCACGGCCTTGGGAGGAGCCAACCGCTCCCTCACTGCGGGAGATCTGGAACGCCTCAATGAGCGCACCGAGGTGGTCAGCCAATCCTTCCTCATGTCCGCGAATGAGGTGGCCGATCTTGTGGTTGGAGTGTTCGACAACAGGCCGGTCTACCTGCGCGACGTGGCCACAGTCATGGATGGCCCGACCGAGCCACAGAGCTATTCGCGCATTGGTTTCTCCAACCTGTACCTTTCGGAAATCGGCCAAACCGGCGCCACGGCGGATAGACCGGCCGTGACCCTGGCCCTGGCCAAAAAGAAAGGCGCCAACGCAGTCCGCGTGGCCGAGGGCATCCTGAAACGCATCGAAACCCTCAAACGTGAAATCCTGCCTGCAGGCGTGACAGTGGAGGTGACCCGCGACTACGGCCAAACCGCCCAGGCCAAAGTCAACGAGCTGCTCAATTCACTGCTCTTCGCCATCATCACCGTGGTGACTCTTCTGGCCTTCGCACTGGGCTGGCGCGAGGCTCTGGTGGTGGCCCTGGCCGTGCCCATGAGCTTTTCCCTGGCCCTGTTCGTCAACTACCTGTTCGGGTACACCATCAACCGGGTCACGCTTTTCGCCCTGATCCTGTCCCTTGGGCTGGTAGTGGACGATCCCATCACCAATGTGGACAACATCCAACGCCACATCCGCATGGGAACGCGAAATGCGCTGGACGCGACCCTGGAGGCGGTGCGCGAAGTACTGCCGCCGGTGATCATGTCCACCCTGGCCATCATCGTTTCCTTCACCCCCATGTTCTTCATCACCGGGATGATGGGCCCGTACATGGCCCCCATGGCCGCCAACGTTCCGCTTACCGTGGCCTTCTCCACTGTGGCGGCGCTTACCGTCGTGCCTTGGATGGCCTACCTGCTGCTCAGAAACCGCGCGCCAGACAGGCCGCAGGAGCAGATTTCCTCGGTGGACGCCGCCGATCCCAGGCTGGTGAAACTCTACACCCGAATCATCACCCCTTTCCTGGAAAGCATACGCAATCGGCGCTTCCTGTTCCTGGGACTCCTTGCCGGACTGGCCCTGTGCGTTGCTTTGGTCCTGTTGCGCCAAGTGCCCCTCAAGATGCTGCCCTTCGACAACAAGAACGAGCTGCAGTTGGTCATCGACCTGCCCGAGGGCGCCTCCTTGGAGGCCACGGACCGGGTGGTTCGCGACTTTGAAGACTACCTGCGTACTGTCCCCGAAATCACCAACTTCGTGACGTATACGGGCTCTCCTTCGGCCATGGATTTCAACGGCATGGTCCGTCATTATTACTGGCGAACAGGACCGCAACAGGCCGACATCCGCATCAACCTTGCAAACAAGTCACGCCGCTCCATGCAAAGCCACGGTATCGGCCTGCGACTGCGAAACGACCTGAGCGCCCTGGCGCGCAAACATGGATCCAGGCTCAAAATTGTGGAGTCTCCCCCTGGCCCACCGGTCATAAGCACCATCACCACAGAGATTTATGGCCGCCCAGCCTTGCCTTATGAACACCTTGTCGAGGGTGCTCGGCACATCGAGGCTCTCATGGCCGAGGAGCCCGGCGTCGTGGACATCGACGATTCGGCCGAGGCGGAGAGAACCATGTTCGATTTCGTCCTGGACAAGGAAAAGGCCGCCTTGCACGGGATCACCGCCGACGATGTTGTCCGCACCCTTCGCATGGCCCTGGCGGGCGAGGCGGTCTCCACGGTACACGAGACCAGTGAACGCCAGCCTTTGCCCGTACGACTGATCCTACCCAAAAGCAGACGCACCGGCCCGGAGCAACTCGCCGAACTGCACATGAAAGGAAGCAACGGAAAGATGGCGCCTTTAGCCGAACTGGGAAAATTCGTGCAAGTGTCGGTAGAACAGCCCATCTACCACAAAAACCTCAAGCGCGTTGCCTATGTCTTCGCGGACACGGCCGGACGTGCGCCCGGCGAGGCCATTCTGGATCTGCAGGCTCGGCTCAAGGACTCTCCCATGCCACCGGGGACCAGCGCAGAATGGGCGGGCGAAGGAGAATGGAAAATCACCCTGGACGTGTTCCGTGACCTGGGCCTGGCTTTCGGAGCCGCCTTGCTGGGCATCTACATCCTGCTCATCATCCAGACCGGCTCCTACGGCATACCGCTTTTGATCATGTCGGCCATTCCCCTGACCATGCTCGGCATCATGCCTGGATTTTGGCTGCTGAACCTCGTTGCCGGCGGTAAAATCGGCGGATTCGGCGACCCGGTCTTCTTCACGGCAACCTCCATGATCGGAATGATCGCTCTGGGCGGCATCGTCATCCGCAACTCGCTGGTGCTCATCGAATTCATCCAACAGGCATTGAGAGAAGGCCACAGCCTGCGCGAAGCCATCGTCCTCTGTGGCGCGGTGCGCATGCGGCCCATCGTGCTCACGGCGCTGACCACGGCTCTTGGGGCCTGGCCCATCACTCTGGACCCCATTTTCTCGGGCCTGGCCTGGGCGCTCATTTTCGGACTTTTCGCTTCAACCCTGTTCACGCTGGTGGTGGTGCCCACCGGCTATTACGTGATTTACGGCAAAGAATAGACCCGAAAGAGGAAGGCTTTTCAAATTTTTTGGCTATGGCGCTTCGCGCGCCAGCCGCGATATCGAAAACCTATCGGAAAGCGGCTTTCCTATTAATACAAACAAAAAAGCCCCGGCACATATTCTTGCCGGGGCTTTAGTTTCATTGCTTGCTACAGCAGCTCTTTAATTTCCAAATCCACGTTGGACGCCTTCATGGCCTCCTCATTGCCGAGCACAGTAACGGCCCCGTTTTCAGCCACAATGCGAGCGGCTTGAGCCAGCTTCTTGAAGTCCTCCTCGGTGGTGGCCAGAATCTGGTCCCTCACCTCCTGACGGAAGACCTCGGTCTCGCCCACCAGCTCCCGGGCCGTGGCCGAGAACCCCTTGGCGTCCGGCAGCATATAGGTATCCAACTCGCCTATGGCCCCGATGATGGACTTTTCCAACTCATCCTGCGGCACATTCAGATTTTCCAGAAAATCCACCACACCGTCATAGGCCTGCAAGGTCTTTCCCACGTTGGGATCACGGTAGGACACGAAGTTGAAACTGCCGCTGATACGGTCAAACAGGCAGAACCCGCCGTACGCGCCGCCCTGTACGCGGACCTTTTCCCACAAATAACTGGTGCGCAGGAATTTGGAGGCGGCATGCACAGCGCCCACGAATTCAAAGCCGTGCTCATAAACATTGCACCCCTTGCCCACGTAGTTGACTTGGGACGGAATGGCCAACCCCTCGCGCTGAGGAAAAACATGCGGGCAGAAGGAGTTTGGAGCGGCACTGTTTTCGGGCAGCGCAGCCGCAATGTCCTTCACCACCGGTTCCAGTACCTGGAAGTCGCTCTGGGGGACCGTAGCGTTGATGATCAGGCCGTTTTTGGAAAGCAAAAACCGGCGCACCTGCTCCAATTCCTTGGCCACCCGGCGAAAATCCTTTTCAATACGTTCGGCCAACTCGCGCAGGAACTGCAGGCTGGTCACCCCGGAAATGGTCTCTTCCATGGCGTGGGCACGATGGGCCCGGGCCTTAAGCCGCGCAGCCACCACCTGGTGCCCGGCCGGAACAAGTCGCTGCTCGGCCCGGGACTTGGCCTCGAACAGGATCTGACGGAACCGCTCCAGGTTGTCCAGTTTAGGCCGCGTCAGAATCTCGGTGAGGATTTCGGCGGTTTCCTGCACCTTTTCCATGGTGCATTTGGCGCGTACGAACAGTCGGGCGGCGGCGCGGTCCGTTCCCCGAATGGGAGAGACAAACACCTGCGGGTAGATTCCTCCTGTGGTGCGGGCGATCCACTGGGAAAGCTCAACATAGTCGCGGTCCAAGGTTCCCATTTCCGTGAGCATACGGCCGAACAACGCAGTGTACGGCAGCAATTCGTCAGGCAATGTCGTCAGGTCGAAGCCGAAATCCAGATAGGCGATGCCATTGGTAAAGAGATCGTGGTGGTAACAGGGAACTCCGTTGACGTGCTTCACCTCGGTAGGCACGATCTGGTTTTTCTTGTCCAGATCGCCCACGGCCAACCTCGGGATGGAGGCCAACGCTTCCGGAGAATCCGGCTCCTCCTGCAAACGATGCAACTCCTTGGCCTCCGCAATAATTCCCTTGACCTGCTCCTCGGACATTTCGGCCTTGGCTGCCGCCAGCCGTTCCTTTTCCATGGTCGCCAGGCTCGCGGCCATTTTCTGATCCGGTTCAAGAAGCACGGTGGAGCGGTGCGGATTGTACAGGAACAGGCGAGCCAGGAGTTCCTCGAAAATATTGTCGCCGCTGGCCACCCAGTGCTTGACGTTTTTGAGCGGCTCCTCAAAAGGCAGCAAAAGCAGCGGATCGCCTTCGACTCCGTCCTCCTTGTCATAAAGCCAGGAGGACAGGGCCTGGAACATGAGGGTCAGCCCGCGAGGATACGAACCCGTGTTATTCTCGCGCAGACCGAACTCCACGGAATTGATGGCCGCTTCCACGTCCTTGGGGTCGATCCCCTTTTCCACCAGTTCCTTGATGGTATGGAAGATGATGGATTCCACCTTGTGGGCGTTGGACGGGTGGATTCCCTTGAGACCCACCGAAAAAAACATCTGGCGGATGTCCGCTTCCAGCCCCACGCCGGCCAGGTCTTCGCCCAGGCCGGAATCCATGAGATTCTTGCGCAGAGGCGAGGACGGCAGTCCGATGAGGATGTGTTCCAGAATATGCAAGGCCAGATTCAGATTTGCATCGGCGGTTTCCGCCAGCCCCCAGTTGACCGTGAACATGCCTTTGGCCAGACGCTGAGAGGCCGGATACGGCTTGCGCACGGCCACGGCTTCCTTGAAACGATCCTGCAAGGGCACCCTGGAGTCTGAGACGTCAATCTTTTCAAACTGATCGAAATACTCGGCCAGTATTTCCAAACGCTTTTCCGGGTCATCGTCGCCATAGAAATATGCGTAGGCGTTGGACGGATGGTAGTGGGTCTTGTGGAACCGACTGAACTGCTCCCAGGTCAGATCCGGAATCACCTCCGGGTCGCCTCCCGAGTCCAGACCATAAGTATTGTCCGGGAAAAGGGACTGCTGGGAATACTCGTAGAGCAGACTGTCCGGACTGGAATACGCCCCTTTCATTTCATTATAGACAACGCCCTTGTAGGTCATTTCGTCCGCTACGCCCGAAAGTTCGTAATGCCAGCCTTCCTGTTTGAGGCGGTTCTCATCAAGGTTGGGGAAGAACACGGCATCCAGGTAGACGTCCACCAGGTTGTAGAAGTCCTGAAGATTGGCGCTGGCCACAGGGTAGCAGGTCTTGTCCGGGAAAGTCAGGGCGTTGAGAAAAGTTTGCAGCGAGCCTTTGAGCAATTCCACGAACGGCTCCTTCACCGGGTATTTGCGCGAACCGCAGAGCACCGAGTGCTCCAGGATGTGGGCAATGCCTGTGGAGTCCTCGGGCGGGGTACGGAAGCTGATGCCGAACACCTTGTTCTCATCATCATTGAGGATGGACAGCACCCTGCCGCCGGTTTTGGTGTGGCGGTAGATCTCGGCCTTGCTGTTCAGCTCCGGTATTTCGAGTTCGCGAATCTTTTCGAATCCGTGGTGCATATGACTGTTCCTTCTTTCAGGATGTGTTGTGGCGTTTATCGGAACGGGCTGCGCCCGGCCCCAAGCTATACACCATAGGCCTTCGCCTTGAAAGCTCAGGAAAATTAAAAAAAGAGCTTGACGCCGTCACAACCGATGTATAGAACTCTTTTTGAAAACAGCAATCATTACTAGTTAGAAAAAATAACGACAAGAAAATAAGGAGATAAAAATGAGCTGCGAACATGAACACGAATTGGATTTTGCGAAAGTCGGTCAGCCGGTCCCCGAATTCAAGCTGGAAACCTTTGATCCTGAAGAAGGCTTTTTCGGCGAAGTGGACCTTGGCGAGTTGCGCAAGGCCGGCAAGTGGGTCGTTCTTTTCTTCTACCCGGCGGACTTCACCTTCGTCTGCCCCACCGAACTGGCGGACCTGGCAGCCAAGCATGCCGAACTCAAGGAACTCGGCGTGGAAGTGATCTCCGTGTCCACCGACACCAAATTCTCCCACATGGCCTGGAAAAACGACGAGCGCCTGCTGGAAAACGTGCGCTACAAGATGGCCGCCGACCCCACCGGCATCGTCTCCCGTTTCTTCGACGTCTATGACTTTGAAACCGGACTGGCGCTGCGCGGCACCTTCGTCATCAGCCCCGAAGGAGTGCTGGCCTCTTCCGAAATCAACTTCTACAACGTGGGCCGCAACGCGGACGAACTCCTGCGCAAGATGAAGGCCAACGTCTATCTCAAGGAAAACCCGAACGAAGTCTGCCCCGCCAAGTGGGAACCGGGCAAGAAGACCCTGACCCCAGGCGAAGGCATGGTCGGTAACGTTTACGAAGCCCTGAACGATTAAGTCATGAACAACCTGAGGTCCCTTTTCCCGGAAGGGGGCCTCAGGCCTACCTCTCCAAGCTTTCTCTCAATCACCTCCGGCGATAAAACTTCGCAAATATAGACATATGAATTCATTGCTGATATTCGCTTCTCCTACCCCTTGAACAAGGAGACGCGATTCATGCCGTTCTGTACATACAAGACTCATTCCCTTCACTACCGCGAACAGGGCCAAGGCCCGCTGCTCGTCATTCTGCCGGGCAACACGGCCTCTTCAGCATGGCACCGGGGAGAACTGCACTACTTCGGACAGACCCACCGGGCCGTGGTTTTGGACATCCTGGGCACCGGCCAGTCGGAAAGACTCGACCCGTGGCCTGAAGACTGGTGGTTCGAAGCCGCCTGCCAAGCATGTGCCTTGGCCGAGCAACTGGGCGAGGAGCGTTTCATTATTTCGGGTGCCAGCGGCGGGGCAGCGGCGGCGTTGTTGGCCGCCATTCATTTTCCGGAAAGAATTATTGCCGTCATGGCCGACAGTTGCGTGGAGCACTTCTCTCCTCAAGGACTTCATGAAGAGGTAAAAACGCGAGAGCTGAAACTGCCCGAACAGGTTGCCTTCTGGGAAACAGCTCATGGCGACGACTGGGAGCAGGTCGTCCACGCCGACAGCACGTTGCTCCGTGGTCTTGCAGACAGGGGCGGAAATGTATTTGCAGAGAGGCTCTCCGAAATCTCCTGCCCTGTATTGCTGACCGCCAGCCGCAGGGATTCCTTTCTTCCGGACGTTGCCGAGCAACTTGCTTCCATGGGCAAAAAGATCCCCAAAAGCACCGTCCACGTCTCCGATGGAGGCGACCACCCTTTCATGTGGACCATGGCTGAAGAATTCCAGAAAGTTGCCGCGAAATTCCTGTCCGCCATCAAAGAGTGAACGCCCCGTTCCGGCTGGCAGAACCTATTTCGGCTCGAAAAGGTTTGAGCGCCAGGCACAAAAAAAGATCAAGGCCGACACGTACTCTTCGGTACGCGAGGGCATGATCTTTTTGCAGTAAGCCGCAACCAGGCCTTTTCGAGCCGGAATAGAAATGTGCGCCATGCCAGGTTACCCGGCCGCTCCCGCCTCGGTCCAACCTCGGCTAAGGTAGCTCTTCTTGACGCACTGCGCTTTTTGCTCTCTGCGGCGACTCGACTCGCCAATCTATGATCTCTTTCGGTTTAACCGCCCGCACCCTCCGTCAGGGTTATTGAAATTATGCTCATGGGCCCTTGCAAAATATAACTAAGCATTCCTGCCTGCTTGTCCAGACACGACCCAAAAAAACTGTGGACATCCTGTTGAAAACATGGCGCAAAAAAGTGCGCCCAGCCAGGTTACCCGGCAGCCCCTCGGCCCACTTCTTTCTTGGGACCCGTCAGGTGGCTCTTATGGCGCACGGTGCTCTTTCAAGGCACGTGGCGACTCGATTCGCCAATCTGCTTCAAAACAGTCGGTCTCGATTATTTGCGCATACCCTCCGCTGCTGTCCGCACCGGTTCCCAAAGGGAACAGTCCTTGACTCTTGAGTACAATATACGCCTGTGGAAAAAGCCTGTCCAGTCCCAAACTGAAAAAAACGTCTATTTCACTCTCAAACGGTCTGAAAAGCAGAAAATAAAAATGCGTCCGACCGCGCATTCCCATGCGGCCGGGCGCACGAATTCATCAAAATTCGAATTCTCTTCCCGCCGAGCGGCAAGCCTCACAGTTCGATCAGTCGATCTCAGCCAGAGCCGGATCATTGAGCAAATCCATGACCCTGTCCATATTGAACTCGTGAGCGCCGATGGTCTCGGCATACTGGGAAAGTTCCAGTTCGCGACGCGCCTGCTCCCGGGCCAGAACTCGGGCCTGCTTTTCTGCGGAGTTGCGCCCCACGGCTTCGACGGCATCGTTCACACGGGTCTCGGCGGAAACGCCACTCTGCTCTGCCTGCTTTCTTTCTTCTGACGGGGAATAAACCACCCGAACAAATTCGATATTCATGCTGGACCTCCTTGCAGCGTACCTCGCATGAAGCCATTTCCGTACCGTTATAAAAATATATAGTTATTCCAGCTTAATAATTCTTTATTTAGGCGAATGATGGGGAAAAATGTGCATCATCTGCGACGCAGACGAACAGGCACCCACCACAAGGACAACAGGATGAGCGCAAAAAAAGCGCCATAGACCGCTATGAACTTCCAGGCAGCGCAGTCGAAAAACAGCAGCCGCCCAAGCCAATAGCCTATAAAACCGCCCCCAGTCCCGTCTTGTCCCGCCGCCATGCGCAGCCGGTCCTCCCATACGGTAAGGGGGCACATATAACCCAGTAGGGTTTCGGCCAATACGAACCCCATGAGCCCCACATGAGTGAATCGGAACCACGGATTGCGCACAAAAGGCCACCTCAGCCAAGCCCCGGCCCAGATCACAGGCAAACTCAAAGCGTTGAAAGCGGCAATGAGCACGTGCACGATGAGCACGATATCGGCAAGCAGGACGGCGACGCTGCCGTTCATGGCCCATACTCCCTCACCAGCGAAGCCAGATAATTGTCCAGACCGTCCACGTACACGGCTCCGGATGTTTCAAAACCGCTGTTATGGTTCCCGGATATCTCCAGAAATTCCTTGGGACCTCCATACCCCTCATATAGCCTTCGACCCAGTTCGTAGGGCACGATGTCGTCCTGCGGGCTATGAATGAAGAGGGCCGGGATACGCAGCGGGTGCAAATGCCGATCGCTTTCATACCGAAACCGGGCCAAGGCCTTGACCGGCAACCAGGGGTAGAGCCTGCGGCCCATGTCCACCAGGGAGGTAAAGGTGGATTCCAGGACCAGCCCTGCGGGGGCCTGACCGTTTTCATACATGTCCCGGGCAAGTTTTGCACCAACGCCGCCGCCCAGAGAGCGGCCAAAGACCACCACCTGTTCCGGCGCGATTTCCCTTTCCTTGTGCAGCCATTTCCAGGCGGCACGGGCGTCCTCCCGGGTCGCTTCTTCCGAAGGGGTTCCACTGCTCCGGCCATACCCGGAATAGTCGAAAATGAAGATATTCAGGCCAAGTGAATGAAAAATGCGAAAAGACTCCAACCGGTGCGAAATATTGCCGCCGTTGCCGTGACAGAACAACAGGGTGAAGCGGGCCTCGGGGTGCGGCAACCACCAGCCGTGCAGCCGGTGGCCGAGAACATTCCGAAATTCCACATCCTCGTATTCCAAACCGATGTCGGAGGGTACGGCGGCCAGTTCGCGAACCGGATAGTAGACCATGCCTTTCTGCGAAAAGAAGACCGCCGCCGACAGCAGCAGATACCCCACCCCCAGCAGAAGAATGGTGACCTTGAGTACGATCATGAGAAACTCCCTTGATGCATGGACGAAAGGTAACACGGCCGGACGCAGGGAAAAAGAATGAAAATCTATAAGTCTCAACCACTAGCCAAGAATGAAAATCCTTTCTATAATTAAAATAGGCGTAGAGAAAATTTTTCCCGTATTTTCGGGTGCCACATAAGGAGGTAGATCGCATGTTGGTTGAAAACTGGATGACGAAAAACGTCATTACGCTCACAGCGGATCGTTCCATGATGAAGGCGGCCAAACTCATGAAGGACAAGCATATCAGCAGCCTGCCCATCGTCGATGAAGACGGAAAAATCGTTGGCATCCTGTCTGACCGGGACATCAAGGAAGCCTCGCCGTCCAAGGCCACAACCCTGGACATGCATGAGCTCTACTACCTGCTCTCGGACATCAAGATCGGCGACATCATGACCAAAAAGCCGGTGACCATCAAAGGCAAGGAAACCGTGGAAAAGGCCGCGGCACTCATGCTCGAAGGGCGTTTCGGCAGCCTGCCTGTTGTGGACGGCGAAGGGAAAGTGCTCGGCATCATCACCGACACCGACGTGTTCAACGTGCTTATCGACATCACAGGCGTCCGCAACGGCGGCGTTCAGGTCTGCCTCCAGATCTCCACGGAGCCGGGCAGCCTCTCCCCGGTACTCGACGTGCTCAAGGAAAACGGCGCCCGCATCATGTCCATCCTCACCCGCAACGTGGCCGAGGAGCAAAACGTGAAGGACGTCTACATCCGCATCAAGGACATGGACAAACCCTCCCTCAAGAAACTCCAGGCGACCATGGAGGAAAAATTCAAACCCCAATATTGGGTCATCGACCACGTTCACCCCGTGGTCTGACAAGACAAAAAGCGAAAGCCGGACTTTTGTCCGGCTTTCGCTCATCGTTCAGACATCCATTTCCAGACGATTCCTTAAGATTTCTTACCATCAATGTTCCTGAAATTCTTTTCCACAATCCATATGCCGTTCCGTAAGGTTTTCCCGGCAACCTGCCGAAAAGACTTGTAAGCAAAAGGGAGAACCATGGGTACGGTTGTAGCACTGGATCAGTTCAGGAAGGGAAGCGAACAGCAGACGGACGCCACGTTCGAAGCGCCGCACCGGCCCGCAATATTCGGGTCGGAAATCTGGGGCATGGACTATTCGTCCATGGAAGGCGTCGTGTTCGGATTGCTCAAGGTCCGCGAGATCGCCGGATTTTTCTACGGCGCCCATGATGCGGAGTTCGACCACATGCTCATCAACGCCCTGGACAAGGCCTACCACTATGAACTGCACGGCCCGGACGCGCTGAAAGCCGCCATCCGCCCGCTCAAGGCGGACATGGCGGACATGATCAACGACAACAACCGCAAACCCATGTCCCTGGCTCTGGTCATTCTGGACCTGATCGAAAAATCCCCCGAAAGAAAAAAGTAGAGCTCCGGAGTCCCGGGCAAGCTCACCACACTACAGCCTCGAACTCCTCCCGGCTGAGCGGATTGGCGAACTCCCCGTCGCGCCAAACACCGTATTGCACGGTTCCATCTGCGGCAATATATTGCCCAGGCCCGTCCCTGCGGTCCCGGCGATACATGCCAAGGAACCTGGAACCGTCCGCATAGGTAAAGGTGCCGAACCCTTCCCGTCGATCCTTTCGGAAGTCTCCCTCGAATTTTTCTCCGCCCCGGAAATAATACGTGCCACGCCCCTGCCGAACCCCCTGCACTTCATGGCCAATATACAGATCCCCGTTGGGATAGACACGCCGCCCCACTCCGTGACTCTTACCATGCAGGAAACTTCCCTCAAACCGTTGTCCGTTTTCGAAAACGTACACGCCCCGGCCGTTCTGACAGTCGCCGCTGATGCATCCGGCCGGGTGCATGGGGCTCCACGGCATTTCCGGTCTCTCCTGCCGGGCGGCTTGGTAGGCCTCCAACTCTTGCTTGTATTCCTTGCGACGCAAAGTCCTGATGAAGTCGCCGTGCCGCCAGAGCTCGTACTGCACCCTTCGGTCCGCGCTCACGAACACGCCAGGCCCGTGACGGAAACCGCGACAGTAGAAACCGTCGTAACGTGAGCCGTCGGCATCCACATGCCTACCCCGGCCATGCTCCCAGCCCAGAACATACTGTCCTTCATGGCGGGAGCCCCGCCAGTCCTCGTACACGCCTCGGCCAAAGGGATGCCCCTGACGAAATTCACCCTTGTAGCGGGAGCCGATGGGGTAAAACAAGACGCCCTCCCCCGAAGGAAGCCCGTCTTTGAACGCACCCTCGTAACGGCTGAAATCGTCGTTGAGATAGACGGCCCGCCCGGAAGTACAGTTCCCGGACAGGCACTGTCCGGCCATGGCCGGTCCCAAAGAGAGTATAACCGCGCAAATGGAAAGGAAAAAAGAAACAGTATGCATGGCAGGCGATTACTAGGGCATTTTACGATCAAAATCCACTCTGGACGCCAGGCTAATCCAAACTGTCGAAAGACCATGGTTTACGGAGAAAAAAGCCTTCCTTCAGCCCAGGGTACGAGCAGTACAGGGAACACTTCATACCAGGATGAGCCACGTCCAACCCTTGCCCGAGATCATTTTCCAGACCATAGTCTTCCGGGGATAACCGAGGGCGCTCCAGGCCGGGAATCAGGACCTCCACATCCTCGTTCGTCTCCCAGCGCGACTTGACCTCGATCCGCCAGCGACCATCTCCCAGGTCCTCGTTGAGGCGTGCCAACACCGGACGACGTTCACTCTCATCCGGCGGCAGGGCCAGGGGAGCACGCCTGGAGATGTCGAAAAAGCCCGTAGTCAAAGGACGGGAAGCCGCATTGACCAACTCTGCAAGATACCTTTCAGCCTGAAAATCGCCCCTGGCCAGATCGTCCAGAGCCGTGCGGTAGGCATCCACCACCTGCGCCAGATAGGCGGAACTTTTGGTCCGTCCCTCCAGCTTGATGGAAGCCACACCGATACGAGCAAACCAGTCGAGGTAATGCAGCAAACACAGGTCCTCGGCCGCAAAAAACTTGCTGAACGCCCCGGTTTCCGCTGCCAGATGAAGGGCAGGTTCCGCAGAAGCATCCGATCCGCAATCGGCCGGCTCGAAAATGAATTCGTCGTCCTCCTGCGGAACATCGCCGCACAGATCCGGGGGGACTGCAGTATCGGGCTTGCCGAAGCAGTAATCCTGCACAACCCAGAGATCCTCGCCCGGACGCGTTTTCTCCTCCACGGCAATACTGGCAGGTTTGTATTCGTAACGACACGGATGGGAGCACTGCCCCAAATTGCCGGGCCGGTCGTTGAGATAGGCGCTCATGTAACAACGGCCAGAAATGGCCATGCACTGGGCTCCGTGCACAAAGACCTCCAGTTCCATGTCAGGCAGCTGCTTCCTGCAAATAGCCAACATCTGCATGAGTTCCGAAGAGCGCACCTCTCGAGCCACGTTGACCCGCCTCGCACCAAGGTTGCGCCAAAAATCCACCGACCAGCTGTTGCAAGTGTTGGCCTGGGTGCTCACATGCACCGGCATGTCGGGCAGCAGCGTGCGGATCTTGCTGATGACTCCCGGGTCCGAAGCGATGATGGCATCCGGCCTGACCGTCTGCATGGACCGCACATATTGTTCCACCTGAGGCAGCATGTCCTCACGCGGGTAGACGTTCATGGCAAAATAGACCTTGACCCCTGCGGCATGTGCCTTCCCGATGGCGTCCGGGAGTTCCTCCATGGTGAACCCGGCGGCTCCAGCCCGCAGATTCAGTTCACTGCCGCCCAGATAGACCGCATCTGCGCCGTAACGAATGGCTGTTTCAAGCTTTTCCATATTGCCGGCCGGAGCCAGCAGTTCGGGAATATTCCTTTTGCCCTGCTTCATTGGTTGCATACCTTTTCTGCAAAATTTCCGGATGCACGCACGGTACAACAAAGCCGCCATGAAGACCATATCTGTCTTGCCCCCATCCTAAAAGCTCCACCCGAAAAATTTTGTTTCATTTCTAACGCACCATGACCGGCCGACGGCATCCATCACCTGATAAAAAATACTACTCTCACATAATGCGCTTATAAATATCGCAACCCAACACAATATTCTTGACGCTGTCCCCTTCCATGCCATGATGAAATCAGAAAACCATTCTTTGGAAAAAGATAAGGCAACTTGGTCTTTCACGTGAGGGCGTCAGGGGGAAGTGAGATGAAATGGAAAAATTTCGCACTGCGTTGGAAATTCATGGTGGGCTTTGGGCTGATCCTGGCCCTGCTCATGGGAGTGGGAGGAGAATCCATTCTCGGCATCGGCGGCATTGTGAACAATGCCGGGCAGGTCATCGACGGAAACAAGCTCAAGGGGGTATTCCTCCAAAAGGTGGTGGACCACCTCAACTGGACCAACAAAGTCAACGCTTTTCTCAACGACGAAAGCATCAAGACCCTTGAAGTACAGACGGATCCCAAACAATGCGGATTCGGCAAATGGTACTATTCCGACGACAGAAAAAAGGCCGAAGTACTCGTTCCGGCCATCAAACCCCTGTTGACCGCCATCGAGGAACCCCACACCCAGCTGCACAAGTCCGCCGTGGAAATCGGCGAAAAGTTCGTTCAAGTCAACCGGGAGGTGGGGGCTTTCCTTCGCGACAAGAAGGTCGACCACCTGCTCTGGCTGGAAAAAGTCAGCGACGGCCTGCTGGACAATTCCACCACCAGAATCGGTGTGCAGACCGACTACAAAAAGTGCTCATTCGGCAAGTGGCTCTACTCCCCAGAAGTGGCGCAGCTGAAGAACGAGTATCCCGGCTTCAAGACGGCGGTGGACAAGGTCTATGGGCCCCATGAAGCTCTGCACAACAGTGTGATCAAAATCAATGACGCCCTGAAATACGGCCAACGAAACGAAGCAGTCCAAACCTTCCATGCGAACACGACGACACTAGCCGAAAAAACACTGGCCGCCATCGACGGAATCATTGCCTGGCACAACGACAAGCTTGCCCGGCAGAGCCAAGCCAGAGCCGTGTACGCAACCAAAACCCTGCCCAACCTGCAAAAAACCCAGAAGTTGCTTGAAGAAATCCGCAACACGGTGAACAGCAACATCATGACCGACCAAACTATGCTCGCCTCGGCCTCCAACACCAAAACGGCTGTCAGCATACTGGTTGCCGTGGCCCTGCCCCTAGGCATCCTGCTGGCTTACGTCATCGCCAACGGCATACTCGGCCCCCTCAAAAAGGGAATGTCCCTGGCCGACGTCATCGCCTCAGGCGATCTGACCAAAGACATCGACGTGAACCAGAAGGACGAAGTGGGCCAGTTGGCCAACTCCCTGCGCCGAATGAGCGAAGGGCTCAAGGAGGTCGTGGAACAGGTCCTGAAAGGAGCCGAAAACGTAGCCTCGGGCAGTGAGCAACTCTCGGCCTCGGCCCAGCAGATGTCCCAGGGAGCCACTGAGCAGGCGTCCTCAATCGAGGAAGTTTCGGCTTCCATGGAGGAAATGGCCGGCAACATTGAAAAAAATGCAGACAATGCCCGCGAAACCGAAAACATCTCTTCCAAGGCCGCAGCCAACGCGGACAAAAGCGGCCGAGCGGTTTCCCAAACAGTAGGGGCCATGGGAGAGATAGCTGAAAAAATCTCCATCATTGAGGAAATCGCACGCCGGACCAACCTGTTGGCTCTCAACGCAGCCATCGAGGCGGCCCGCGCAGGAGAGCACGGCAAGGGCTTTGCCGTGGTGGCGGCGGAGGTGCGCAAATTGGCAGAGCGTTCGGGGGAAGCCGCAGCGGAAATCAGCGAACTTTCGGCCTCCAGCATGGACGTGGCCCGAACCGCCGGGGAAATGCTTGAACAACTGGTGCCGGATATCAAAAAAACCGCGGACCTGGTCCAGGAGATCACCACTGCCAGTAACGAGATGAGTACCGGTGCCGTACAAATCAACTCGGCCATTCAGCAACTCGACCTCGTCATCCAGAAAAATGCGGCCATGTCCGAGGAGGTGTCCTCCACCAGCGAGGAACTTTCGGCACAGAGCCAGCAGCTTCAGGCCACCATGTCCTACTTCAGCGTAAACGGGAACGGGTATGACGGGCACAGGCGGATCATCACCGCATCCGCAGCTCCCAAGGCCATCGCCCAATCACCAGTGGAGCAAGATGAGGGCGAAGAAGAATTCGAACGGTTTTGACTCCCTGCATTCGCATTGACAAGATCCCGTTTTGACGGGGCTTTTTGTTTATTCAGACAATGCATAAAAAAATAAGTGTTTCCTCTGAAAGTCATGGTACAGTCAGCCCGAGGACTGAAAGATATGGTCATGCCATCCCGCAAGGAAGCACCCAGCGTGGAAGACGGTTATCTCCCGATTCCGCCCGAACACCTGCTGCCCAACACCCGTGCCAGCTTCGAGATATATCTCAAGCAGGGCGGCAAATTCGTGCTCTATGCCAAAACCAATGATCAGTTGACGACCCAGCACCGCAGCAAGCTGGGCGAAATGGGCGCACGCGAAGTCTACATCAATGTCAGCAAGGAATCCGAATACAGCGACTACATCCAGGACAACATGGCCCAGTTGCTGAACGACGACGACATTTCCGCGGATGTCCGCGCCGAGACCTGGAGCTGGTCGGCGGCCAACTTGGCGGAGGCCGTCTACGAGAGTTCTCTACCCCCCAGCGTGCTCAGGAAACGGGTGGATCGCATCAAAAAACTCATCGAGGCCAGCAGCCGCTTCTTCACTTCACCGGAGTCCCTCAAGGAGTTGGCCAAGTACATCAGCGCCGGAGGCAACATCTACCAGCATGGCATAGGCACCATGGTCTACTCCCTGTGCCTGATGCAGACCTATGATCCCGATGAACCGACCATGACCGCAGTCTGCGTCGGGGCCATGCTCCACGACATGGGCAAGCTCCACCTGCCCGAACAACTGCTGGAAAAGGACCCCCGGGACATGAACGAACAAGAATTCCGAGCCTATGCAGCCCACCCCAACATCGGAGTTCGGGCCAGCGCAGTCATTCCCCTCATGCCCGAGGCCATCCACTGCGTCCTCTTCCACCATGAACGGATGGATGGGAAAGGCTATCCTTCCGGAGCCACCGGTGAAGAAATCCCCCTGTATGCACGGGTTGTAGGGCTCTGCAACGCCTATGACGGTCTGACGCGCTCCAAGCCCTGGCGACGTGGTTACACGCCGTTCGAAGCCCTCAAGCACGTACGCGACGACACGGGTGGCTTTGACGAAGACGTGTTCATGCGTCTGGTCAAAGTGCTTTCGGACTCCGGACTTACCTGATCTCCCGCTCGGCAGACAGCGCAACATGTCTACCGACACCGGCGTGAGTTCGCAAAGCCCTCACGCTCGCCCGACAAATGCGATTTTCAGCTGCTGGCCGCGACCTTTCGAGCCATGACCTGCATCATCTCCTCAAGCACCTTTTCCGGACCTTCCGGCTGGAACACACAAGCGTCCATTCCTGCCTCGAAACAATGGCTTCGGCCCTCCTCATAGGTAAGGGAGGTCACGGCGATGATGGGGATGGAAGGATCGATGCCCCCGGAAGCCCCCCTGCGAATGTGACGGACAACATCCACCCCGTTCATACCGGAAACGCGCACATCCATGAGCACACAATCAAAACTTTCACGCTCAAGCATGGAGAGAAGCATCTTATGGGAGTCGGTCATGAAGACGGCATGCCCCCGGTCCTCCAGAAACCGGGCCAGGGAAACACGGCTGTCCCACTCGTCCTCCACCACCAACACGCGATATCCTGTGAACAATGGTTGCCGGTCGGCCGAGGAAAGCACATGCTCGTCCGAGAAGGATTCCCTCGCCACTTCCAAAGGAACAAAAACCGTGAATACGGTTCCTTTTCCCTCCGCACTCGCCAAGCTGACGCCGCCGTGCATAAGCTCAGCCAGACTTTTGACTATGGTCAGCCCCAACCCCGAACCGCCATGCAGTCTGGTCAGAGAGCCGTCCACCTGGGTAAATTTGCCGAAAATGGCCTCCTGCTTTTCCCTGGGAATACCGATGCCGGTGTCCGCCACCTCCAGCACGAACGTGCAGCGCCCGGATTCGCCCACGGCGTTGCAGTCGGCGGTCAGGCTGACGCGCACGCCTCCCTTTTCGGTGTACTTGACGGCGTTGTCGATCAGGTTGAATAAAATCTGACGGAATCGCCCTTCATCCCCCAAAACAACGGAAGGAACTCGCTTCTTGAGCTCGAAGGATATTTCAAGCCCTTTGTCCCGGGATCTTTCAAGAAAAGCCTCCACCAAAGTTTCGGCAACGCGAACGGCGTCGAACTCACGGCGAACCAGCATGAGCCGCCCGGTCTCTATGCGGGAAAAATCGATGAGATCGTCGATCACGGCAAGCTGCTGCTCGGCCGATTCCATGGCAAGATCGCAGTATTCACGTTGGTCTTCGTTGAGGTCGGACAAACGCAACAGGTTGATCATGCCGATGACACCATTGAGAGGAGTCCGCAGCTCATGGCTGACATTGGCCAGGAATTCATCCTTCATCAGGCTGGCCTTTTCCGCTTCGCTCTTGGCTGCGAGCAACTCGGCCTCCATGTCCTGCATCAGCTCCAGTTCCACCTTGCGTTCCTGCAGCCTGCGCCACGTATACCAGACCATCCCGAGAGACAGAAACCACAGGAACACGACCACGCCCGCAATAAAGTGAGAGGAAAACATCCGCCCGCTGACACCAAGAAATGCACCGGCAAGCGTGCCCCCTATGGAGATAAGGAGCACCCAAAAAAAATCAAAGAGAGATTTGGCTGAACGCATGCGCGACCCTCAGATTTCCGCTGCAGGTCAAAACAGACCTTCCGCTACCTCACAATAACCGATCCAATACGGGATGTTATTATTTTCACCATATCCCTCCCGAAAGGCCTACAGAAAAAGCAGTAGACTGAGAGCCATGACCATCATCCCTGCAATGAGTCCATAAATGGCCATGTGATGCTCGCCGTATTCACGGGCGGCAGGAAGGAGCTCGTCAAGAGAGATGAAAACCATGATTCCGGCCACCCCCGCAAAGAGCACTCCGAAGATCGTGGGAGTAAAGAACGGCATCAGAATGAGGTAGCCCACCAGTGCACCCACAGGCTCGGCAAGGCCGGACAGGAACGACAACTTGAAGGCCTGCTTGCGACTGCCGGTCGCGTAATAGATGGGTACGGAAACCGCTATGCCCTCCGGGATGTTGTGGATGGCGATGGCCACGGCAATGGCCACGCCCAGACTGGGTTCTGTCAGGGCCGCAGTGAACGTGGCCAGCCCTTCCGGAAAGTTGTGAATGCCGATGGCCAAGGCCGTGAACAGTCCCATGCGTTTAAGTTTTCCGAAGTCGTGGGCCTCGTTTTTGGGCAGATTCTCCAGGCCGTGATCCATCTCTTCGATAGTATGCAGTTCGTGAGGGTTTTCATAACCGGGCACCAACTGGTCGATGACGGCGATAAGCAGAATGCCGCCAAAAAATGCGGCCACCGTGGCCCAGGTGCCGGGCGCCTCGCCCATGCTCTCCACCAGGGCCTCTTTGGCCTTGAAGAATATCTCGATGAAGGAGACGTAGAGCATGACCCCGGCGGAAAAGCCCAGAGCCACGGACAGAAACCGGGTGTTGGTGGTCCGGGCGAAGAAGGCCAGCGCGCTGCCTATGCCGGTGGCCAGCCCGGCAAACAGCGTCAATCCGAAGGCGTAGAGTACAGCTGATGTTTCCATACTCCCGTTCGTAGCACATACGGAGCATTATTGTCAGCAACAACGCCAGCATATCCGAGGCCTGCATCGGCCGGTCCTCCAATGCAGTTCCGGAATCAGCCCGTGCCCACCTGTTCCGCCAACTCGGGCAGGAGGAGACCGGCCTTGCCCTGCAGAAAATAATCGCTGGTATGATAGGTGTATGCGGACTCGTCGATGTTGATCTCAATGATCGTAGCTCCGCTGTTCTTGGCCACATAGGGAATGCGGCAGGCAGGCATGACTTCGCCGGTGGTTCCCACCACCAGACAGACGTCGCACTGCCGGGCCTCCAGCGTGGCCTGACGGTGCACTTCCTCGGGGATGGGCTCTGAAAAAAAGACGATGTCCGGCTTGAGCACCCCGCCACAGACCGGACACAAGGGGGGCAGCTTCTCCAAGCCGATGCTTTCCGTAGGGAAATGCCTGCGGCACTTCATGCACTGCATGGAGCTGGTGGTGCCATGATATTCATAGACCGTGCCCGAACCGGCCTTTTGGTGCAGGCCGTCGATGTTCTGGGTGATCACGGCCTGAAGAAAGCCGCGCTCTTCCAGACCGGCCAAGGCCAGATGCGCCTTGTTGGGCTTGGCCTTGCCAATCTCGTCGTAGAACAATTTCTTGATCAGCACCCAGGACTCGGCCGGATTCCTGCGAAAGGCGCCCATCTCAAACTTGGCCGGATCATATCTGCTCCACAGGCCTCCCGGCCCACGGAAGGGAGGAACGCCGGATTCCACGGAAATGCCGGCACCGGTGAAGGCGATGGTGCGCCGGGATTCGCGAATAAGTCGTGCCGCATTGGCGAGCGCGTAGTTAGCCATGAGGCACCATATCACTGCAACCACAGTGAGTGGAACCCCCTAGGGCGCCTATCTCGACTTGTCCACTGTCGCGCGCAGCATACGTGCGGCTTCGCGCGGGTCCTCGGCCTTGCAAATGGCCGAAACAACGGCAACTCCATCCGCACCGGCCCGCATAAGCTCCCCGGCGCTCGAAACAGTCACGGAACCGATAGCCACACAGGGATGGCTGCTCATGGTCCTGCGACGCACAAAGCCTTCGTAACCGAGGATCTCGGAATGATCCTTCTTGGTTTTAGTGGCGAAAATGGGACCCAGCCCGAGGTAATCAACCTCCAGCGATTCCGCTTCAGCCACCTGCTTGTCCGTGTCCATGCTCAGGCCCACGATGGCCTCCGGTCCCATGAGCCGGCGTACGTCGCCGACCGTCATATCCGACTGGCCCACGTGCACACCGGCAGCCCCCACGGCCAGGGCCACGTCCACTCGATCGTTAATGAGCAGAGGCACCCCCTTGTCGTCCAAAATGCCTTTCAGCCGGGAGGCCAACGCAACGAACTCGCGCGTGGAAGCGTACTTTTCCCGCAGCTGAACCAGGGTAACACCGCCTTCAACCGCCTCGGAGACCACGTATTCCAGGCCTTTTTCCGCGCACATGGCGCTATCGGTTACCAGGTAGAGCGAAAGGTCGAATTGCTTCGCGGTCATGATTCCTCCAAAATGATGGCCCTCTCCGGACAGCCCGAATATCCTGTCCCACGAGGATGTCTGTCCTGCCGTCCGGAGAGGGATATCTTAGTGATTAAGCCTTCAGCTTGGCGCTGATCTCCTGGGCGGCCTTGACGCCGGACAGGAGCATGCCGCCGAAGATCGGACCCATGCGGTAAGATCCCAGGGTAGCGTTGGCGGCCATGCCGGTGACGTAGACGCCCGGGAAAACCTCGCGGGTATGTTCCACGGTATTGGCTTCGGCCACCTCAGCCCACATGGACTGCTCGCCCATGATGCAGCCGGCCGGGGTGTTCAGCTTGATGTCGTTCTTGCGACACAGGGTTTTGAGCACCTCAGTGTCGTGACCGGTGGCTTCAATAACGTACTTGCACTCGATGACGACCGGGTCCACATGCAGCCCGGCCATCTCCACGGGGGAGGAGTTGATGACCAGACCGGTGACGCGCTTTTCGCCGTCCACCTCGCGGATGGCCACATCCTCCACGGACATGCAGTTGAAGACCTGAAGCCCGGCGAGGCAAGCCTGGGAAGCGAGGGTGGTGGTGGCGGTCACCGCATCGCAGGTGTAGTACTCATTCTTGTATTGCTTCATGGGCACGCCCAGCTCCTCAAGCACGTGCTTGGAGCCTTCCTGCACCACAATATAGTTCCAGGTCATTCCGCCGCCCCACATGCCGCCCCCCAGTGACAGCTTGCGCTCGAACATGGCGACCTTGTGACCGGCCTTGCACAGGTGGTAGGCCGCGGTCATGCCGGAGGGGCCGCCGCCCACGATGGCGACGTCCACGGACAGGCAGTCGCGGAACTTGTTGAAGTACTCGGTGAGAATGGCCTCGGTAATGATTTTTTCATTAAGAGACATGCGTTTCCTCCTGTTGGGAATTGTTGGAGACGCACCAGGAGCGCGTCAGACAAATCCTTCCGACGAGAAACACAAACGTGGATACGGGAGAATATGGACGAATTTGAGGCAGAGAGCCCAAAATATTCGGCATGTTCCGAGTTCCCTACGTCAGTGCGAGCTGAATCAGGTTCGATGGGTATCATCTCAGTCCCGCCCCAAGGCGGAACACCCCAATCGGAAGTCAGCACTGCTTACCTGGAATCACAGCCATGCGCAAGCCCTATCCCAGGCCCCCGGAATATAGTTGGACACGTGATAATTCCCGCCCGAATTGTCACCCAGCTCTTTTTCTGTGATAAATGGGAACAATATAAGGACACGATCAGGACAGACGCTTATGAATGACGATTTTTGCACGGACGGAAAAGTTCGATCCATTCTCAAGACCACGGACGAGTTGAACAGGCTCAACGACGTGGACACGATTTTGGACAAGATCCTTATGGAAGCCAGGGCCCTGTCCGGAGCAGACGCGGGGTCTATCTTTCTGGTCAAGGGAGACAGGCTTCAATTCAGCTATGTGCAGAACGACACCCTGTTCCAGACCGACGAATCCAACGCGGCCATCTATACGGACTACTCCCTGCCCATGACCGAAGAGTCTATCGTCGGCTACGCGGCGCTCACTGGAGAGGCGATGACTATCGACGACGCCTATGAAATCGAAGCCACCAAGCCGTACTCCTTCAACAAATTCTTTGACGAAAAATCCGGCTACCGCACTACGTCCATGTTGACCCTACCCATCAAATCCCACGAAAACAGGCTGGTGGGGGTGCTCCAGCTGATCAACGCCCGTAACGAACAAGGCAGGACCGTCCCTTTCAGCCCCGAATGCTCAACCTACCTGCCCTTGCTGGCCAACAACGCCAGCGTGGCCATTCAACGCGGCCTCATCAACCGCGAGCTCATCCTGCGCATGATGCAAATGGCCGAGCTGCGCGACCCCACCGAGACGGGGGCGCACGTTCAACGCGTGGGCGCTTACTGTGCAGAGATCTACCACCGTTTGGCCACCAAACGCGGGGTCAACTACAAAAAAATTAAACGCTATCGGGACCGCATCCGCCTTGCCGCCATGCTCCACGACGTAGGCAAGGTGGGCATTGCCGACTCCATCCTCAAAAAGCCCGACAAACTGACCAGTGAAGAATTCTCCGTCATCAAGATGCACACGGTCATGGGAGCGCGGCTGTTCCAGAACCAAACCTCGGATCTGGACCACATGAGCATGGAAATCGCTTTGCGCCATCATGAAAAATGGGCGGGAAACGGTTATCCGGGAGATATACCGGACATCTGGGCGGAAGACGCCCAACCTGGCGCTCCGCTGAGCGGCAAGGAAATCCCTCTTTCCGCACGCATCTGCGCCGTGGCCGATGTCTTCGACGCCCTAACCTCGCACCGCTCCTACAAGGACGCCTGGCCCAATGAAAAGGCGTACATGATCCTGCAGGATGACGCCGGAACCCACTTCGATCCGGAAGTGGTGGAAGCGTTCATGGATATCACCGACGTGATCAAGGCCATCCAGGGCAAGTACCAGGAAGAGGCGCATGGATAACCGGGTCAAGCTCTACGACATCGTCGACCCCGGCCAACCGTCCGATGTCTTTGCAGAGGTGCGGACCCTCATTCATCGCTGCGATCCGGATTTCGACTTCACAATCTTTCTGAAGGCGTTCGCTGATGTGGAGTGTCTGTTCCGGGGAGAATACCCGGGCTACAGGGCCAGCAACACCAAATATCACGACCTTGCACACACCTGTTCCGTGGTGCTGGCGGCGGCCCGGCTCATTTTCGGGGCAATGATCGAAGGCAGGATTATCAGCCATCGCGCCATCCAGATCGGCCTGATCGCCTCTCTCTTCCACGACGTGGGACTCATCCAGACCGAGAACGACACCAAGGGAACCGGTGCCAAGTACACGGTGGGCCATGAGGAACGCAGCATTGAGTTCATGCAAGACCACTTTGCCGACGGTCCCCTCCCTCCCGAAGACGTGGCTGTCTGCGCACAGTGCATCCATTGCACCATACTGACGGAATCGCCCGCCGACATAGAGTTTCCCGACGACGAAATGAAATTCATGGGGCAGGTTACCGGCACGGCCGACATCGTGGCTCAGATGGCCGACCGCCATTATCTGGAAAAACTGCTTCTGCTCTTTCTTGAATTCCAGGAAGCCAGTCTCCCGGGATTTGACTCCGCCCTGGATCTTCTGGAAAAAACCAAAGAATTCTACAATTACGCGGCAAGGAAACGGCTCTCCGAGGAATTGGGCGACATCGCCCCACTCATGCGCTCCCACTTCAATGCCCGTTGGAACATAGACAGCGACCTCTACGCGGAATCCATCACCCATAACATCCGCTACCTGGATGACGCCCTGGAAGCCTGCCGTGGCGATGTGCTCTGCTTTCTTTCCAGGCTCCGTCGCGGCGGCATCGCCCGCGAGTATCTCAAGGCAACGGACTTGTAGGCCCGACTCCCGTTGGTTGCGGGAATCATACCGCCTGTAAGACTATACTTGACGCCCCCCGCAGAACCACTCATTTTAATTAAATGAACACGCTTGGTCCAGACATGCAGCAGGTCTTCGAGTCCATTTTCGTGGCCCGGCAGCCTATCTTCGACCGCGAAGAACGGCCGTGGGGATACGAACTGCTGTACCGGGCTTCGGCTGAAGCATTCACCGCCGAAATATCCGACGACGACATGGCCACCCAGTCCGTCATTGCCGACGGGGTCAGCCTGGCTCTGGAAGGACTGCCCCCGGAGCGGAGCAAGATGCTGGTCAACTTCCCGGAGAATCTGCTGGTGCAGGACACCGCCTTTGCCCTGCCCAGCGACAATTGCGTAGTGGAAATCCTGGAGACCGTTCCTCCCACCGAGTATGTTCTTGCCGCCCTGGCCCGGCTCAAAAACGCAGGCTATACCATCGCCATGGACGACTACTGCGGCGAAGAGGCCTTGGTCCCTTTCCTTGAATACGTAGATATCGTCAAGGTGGATGTGCTGGCCCTCGACAACGACTCCGACAAAATCAAAACCGTGCTGCAAAAGCTGTCCACCCATGATGTCGTCATACTGGCCGAAAAGGTGGAGAACCGAACCGTCTTCGAAATGGTCAGGGGGCTCGGCTTCGACCTGTTTCAAGGCTTCTTCTTCAGCAAGCCGATCATCATACCTGGCAAAAAACTGAGTTCCAGCGAACTGACCAAGCTGCAGATACTTCAAGAACTGGGTAAGGACGACTTCGAGCCCAAACGGATCGCCGAAATTCTTCAGGCCGACCCATCCCTGGCCTTCCGATTGTTCCGGTACATCAATTCGGCAGGCTTCAGCCTGGCCAGCAAAGTGGACACGCTGGACCGGGCTGTGACCATTCTGGGACAGCGGGCCATCGCCCAGTGGTTGCGGACGGCCATCATGTCCGACCTCAATCCCGCTCCCAAGGCGGGGGAGTTGGTCTTCCTGTCCGTGCTACGTGCCAAATTCCTGGAACTGTTGGCCTTGAAGACCGAATTTTCCCGGAAAGGGCATCCGGATTCCTTTTTCGTAATAGGTCTTTTTTCCCTCTTGGACGCCATGCTGGGCATACGCATGACCGAGATCCTGCCGAACCTGCCCCTTGACGAACTCATCGTATGCACCCTGAATGGCTCCTGCGAAGAGCATACCTTGCTCAAGCTGGCGCACAGTTATGAACGCGGGTACTGGAGCGACACAGACAAGCGCCTCCGTTCACTGGACCTTGACCAGCGCACGGCCGACACACTGTATGCCCAGGCCAGACATTGGGCCCAACGGGCCTTGGTCTCCTGACAGAACGCCCGCACAGTCCTTTCAAGCTTTTATGATATCGATGGCCGCCCCCTTTTCCCTGTCTGACCTGAGCGCGAGAATGCGATCCGTGTCGCAGGAAAAAAGGTCCAGCGGATGATGACTGATAACCAGCACCTGAAGATTCAGGCGGTGGGCTATCCTTTTGATGAGTTTCATGAACTTGGGGATCAAAGTGGGTCGCAGCCAACAGTCCTGCTCGTCCAGCACCAGGAAAGGACGGTGCCGGTCCTCGGGGAGCTGGGAAAGTGCGATGAGTCGCAGTCCAACGGAGAGAATATTGCAAACCGAGCCCCCCTGCCCCACGAGAATATCTTCCACTTCCTCCCCTTCCCCCTGGTTGTGGATTTCAAAATGGACTTGAAGCCGGTTGTTCTTGACTTCACGGCGCGAAGCGACCACCCGATCCTGTCCGAGAATTTCGCGGATGGCGTGGGTCAGGTTGGCCTCGATCTCGTCCAACACCTTGCCGAACAAAGCCGTGGACAACTCTTCCAGCGCCTTCTGGGCGCAGGGAGCCAAATCCAGAAAGCCTTGCGCTTTAATGAGAAGCTTACGTTCGCGTCCATGTTCGTCGACTCGGCTTTCGCCGAAAGCGGATAATCGGTCCAAACGACGCTCCAGGTCGCGCAGGGAGGGAAGCGGTACATCCGGTTGCATCAGCGGCTCCCATTCTCCCGAAAAGCCTGCTCGACGGCCTGAAGCCCTTGCTGCAGTTCATTGATGTGCCGACGGTATTCTTCCACAACACGCTCGTTTTCCTTACGTTTTTCCTCCAACAGACTGTGGAGTTCATCAGGGTCAGAAGTCTGGTATTCGGCTTCGGCCCGGGCCTTGAGCTCATCCAACTGAGCCGTCAGATTGACGATATCCTGCTCCACCCGCACCTTGCGATCGCGCAGGGCCTCGTACTGCCTGCGCAATCCCTGCAGTTCCTGCTCCAAAGCCGCGTCGCGATTGCCGCCGTTATTCATCATCATGGATTACCTCCTCGTACAGTTCCCAAATGAGCTTGCCTTCGGCTGTGGTTGCGTCGAGATTGTCCTGTAAAAATTCCTTGAGTCCGACCCCTTCGTGAGTCCTGCGCCAAGCCAGTCGTTCCAATCCTTGCAGGAATTGGGACTGGCCTTCCTTCTCGTGTTCTTCAGGAGGGAACTCCTGATCGGGGAAGACCTCTGCAAAGGGCATGTGAGGCAACTCCCAAGACTCCAGATCCGCACAACCAGGCCTCCAGATGTGCGCGGCTGGTTTACGCTCCCGGCTCATGCGGGTGAAGGTCAACCGGGTGATGTTGCCAGGGTTGGCCCAAGTAGTCTGTCCCTGGCGGACGGCCTCCTGGGGCCGGTGGATGTGACCATTGATGAGCCAGTCGATGCCGGGCAACTCCTTGATGCTGTAGGACCGGTCCTTGAAATCACCGAACTTGATATTGTGGTGGGAGACCCAGACAACGGTCTCCGGATCATCTTTCTGTTTTTCGTATCCCTTTGGAAGCGGCGCACCGTCCGGGCTGGCCCCCACCAGCACCCTCCCCTCCGGAGTCTCCACAACAAACTGCGGCCCCTTGTCCTTCATGAGGTTGACCACTCCGGCAATCTCCAGCACAGCCAGGGATACGTCGTCGGTGAAACGCGACAGATACTTATCGTGATTCCCCACCAACACCCACGGTTTGTAGGGACCTGTGTAGGAGCCGAAAAGCCGGATCAGATCCACAAGCATCTTGTTGGAGTTGTCGCGGGGCCAATGAAACAAATCGCCCAGCAGAACCGGTACCAAATCCAAGTCCACAGCCCGGTCCAACCCGGCCTTGAGCTTGTCCATGACCTGAGCCAGATACCCTTCCAGGCGCTGGCCCGGCGGGTTGTCGGCCAGGTGGGCGTCACCGATGAGCAGCAACCCTTTGCCCTGCACGGTCTCAAGTGCCATGACTGCATCCTCCTGCCAGAAACTCCTCGGCATCCAATTCTCCGCCACAGGTAGGGCAGCAGCCCATGTCATTGAGCCGCGCCTTGAGCGCAGCCTCGAAATCTGCCATCTCCTGCTCCAGCGCCAACAGGCCCTGTTCGGCCTTGCCTTTTCGCTGCACAAGATCATTCATCATGCCCACGACGGAGCGTAGCGGCGCGTCGTCAAACAGCTGCGGCGGATCAACCAGTCGAGTCATGGCTCCAGCCCGCTGCTCGACCTGTTTCAGCCCGTCTCTCACGGACTGCAACTGCCGGATCAGCCCGCTCAGGGGCTGCACGTTTTCGGTTTGCGGAGGTTCTACCAGTACGGCAAGGGTTTTGGAGGTTTCACAGGACTGACGAAGCTGTGCGGCAAGCACGGCCTGTTGGTGCAACTGCTGCTTGAGGCTCTGCACATCCTCCAACTCCGGCGGAGCGACGACCTCCTTCATGGCCTCTGCCGCCCGCTTCAGCCAATACATGCGCTCTTCCAAGACGGTGCGCTGTCGCAGCACATTCTCCAAAGCGGGAATCTCAACCCGAAGCCGGTCGATGCGTTCCTTGAACTTCCGGGCGGCCTCGATTCCGAGAGTCAAATCCGGCAAGGGAGCCAGCGCATCCAGCTCACCCTCAATGTCGCGCAGCCTGACATCTCGCCCGGCCACTTCCTTTTTTGTTTCCATGACGCGGCGCTTGAGCGCTCCCTGCATGGAAAGCAGATGTGCTCCCTCCGTGGAGGAAGCCAGAAAGTCAGCCACGGCCCGGTCCGAGAGGTTGAGCAGGAAAACCGGTTCGCGCTGGTTCCCGATATGTACGTCGATGCGTTCGCCCCCGTCCAGATCCACCGGGTCCAGGCGGAGCACCTTGCGGATGTCCTCGGGCACGATACCGCGCCCCAGTTTCCAATACTCCTGCGGCTCTTCCTCGCCCGGCAGATGCAGTTCATACCCGGCGCTGCGCTTCTTGCGTACCCAAACGACCTTCACGCCGCTCTCCAACTCCAGGGAAACTCGCGTCTCCTTGGCCCCGTGACGGATGAAGTGGCGGGGCGGGGGATTGGTCGCTACGCACCGCAAGGCCTCCACAATGGCTGACTTGCCCGTATTGTTGGGGCCGGTCAGGGCGGTCACACCTGGCCCGAGCTCCACCACGGTGTGCTCGTGGGCCATGAAATTTTCCAGGACGATTTTCGTGATCATTCCAACTCGTACGGCAACCGCAAGACGGTTTTAGGGATAACGCGGCTTGTCGGCGCTCAACACGTAAAACGCTTCCAGCCCTTTTTCGCGCATGATCTCATTGTTCTTTTGCCAACGCTCGGCCAAGGAACCGGACATGCCGTGACGCTCGCAAGGGAATTCCCCACATTCGTAACAAAAGTCCACCTGATGTTCGGCGGCACAGGCCGGGACCTTGCAGGCCTTGAACAGGCAACCTTTGCCCCTGCAGCCGGAACATTCGCCAGAGGCGAAATAATCCAACAACTCCCGGAACGCACCGTACTTTTCCAGCACAGGGTTCATAGCCGAAAGCCGGTCCGCATAAGCATGAAAATTCGGTCCCAAGCGCTCACCCAGTTCGCGGCTTAGCCGTTGTATCTCCCCGCCGCCGAAAGCCAAACACTTACCGCAGTTGAGACCACAGGGGGCAATGTGCCTTTTGATCTGTTCACGCCGGGAAATATCCTCCAACGCAAAACCTTCCCTGCGCAGAATATCGGCAGCCACCGAGGCGGCGAAGTCCGTTATGTCCCTGCACTTCTGGCCAATGTTCTCCTGATTGAATTTCCGCTGCCCTTCGGGCGAAGCAAAATCGCATCCGGTAAGCTTGCTGCAGTTGGTAGTACCCCAGCGTTCTCTGAACCGCTCGAGAAGTTCCTGGGTCAAAGCGTAAGGGAAGTCCATCTCCTGGTCAGGGGAAGGTTTGGTGCGCCCCGCATACAGACCGATGCCCATGATCGAGCCGGACACAGCCCCGCACAGGCCGCTGGTGCGCGACATGCCACTGCACATACCGGAGGCAATGGACTGAAGGTCACCCCGGTATCTGCCCCCGGCTTCGGCCAGGGCCCGAAACGCGCTTTCCGCACAATACCAGCCGGAATTGAAAAGTTGGTGGGCACGTTTGCCCGTCTCATTTCCCATTATCATCCCCTTTTCCTGCGTTGCATTCCAAATACGGACAAAAGGCAAGGGCTTCCGGCGTCATGCAGGTTGCCTTCCCCTGCCCGTAATACAGCACCAAGGGCGGTTCGACCGTCAAACCGGCGTTGCCGCCCTTGCGGGCCTCCACCAGCACCATCTTGGCCGGACCGTCCACCCGGCTGTGCACCATACGCATGCGTTTCGGTTCCAGCCCAGCGGCCCGAAGGTCCGCCAAAAGGCCCACCAGCCGCTCTGGCAGATGCACGAAAGAAAACCGTCCCTTGTTTTTGAGCAACCGCGCGGCGCAAGCGCAAAAGTCGCTGAACCGCGCTTCGGCCTCGAACCGGGCCGTGGTGCGGTGCTCCCCCCGGCTGGGTCGGCCGGCATCCGGGTTCCGGTAAGGGGGGTTGGCCACCACAAAATCGATCATCCCGGCTTCGTTGGTATACCCGGCGACATCGGCCCGGTCCACGGTGAAAACATCATTGAGCCGCAGCTGTTCGGCATTGGCTCCCGCAGTCTGCACCGAGTCCAGGGAAAGCTCCACCCCGGTCATGCAAACTTCCCTGCTTTGATGGCGCAAAAGGATGCCCAGAGCCACCACGCCGCACCCGGTTCCCAAATCCACCCCCCGGCTTTTGGAGGGGGCATGGGTGAAGCAGGACAGAAGCAGGGAATCCAGGGAAAAGCGATATCCGTTTTCAGGCTGGCGCAAACCGCGCGGGAAATAGGATCTCGGATCCATGGGTTACCTCCCGCCCCTGGAACGAAACATGCCTGCCAGAAGTCGGGCCTCGTCCATACCCAATGCATAGGCCGCCGCCATATAGACGACCACCCAGGCCGGGATGAGCGCCAGCCACCACGGGTACAAGCCGACAGTGAGCCACGCGCCCAAGCCGATTCCACAACTCAACAACAACGTCTTCAACACCCCTTTCAGGCACATGGGACAACGATTGAGGCGTTTGCACAACAAGCTGAAAAGCAATGCGAAGTTCAGAAACGAGGACAGACTGACCGCCAGGGCGAGCCCCACATGCTTGAGGGGAAACATCAACCAGGCCCCCAGCCCGATGTTGGCCACCAGGCAGACCACGGCGATGCGTACCGGGGTGCGGGTGTCCTCCAGCGCATAAAAACTCGCCACCAAAGGCCGGGACAGGGCAATGAACGGCAGCCCCACGGAATAGGCCACCAGAGCTCGGGCCGTGGCGCTGACGGCGTCTGCACTGAAGGCTCCACGCTGAAAAAGCAGGCCGATGACCGGTTCGGCCAGGGCCAGGAGCCCGGCCGCCGCAGGCAGAGCAATGAACAAAGTCAGGCCGAGGGCCGTGCTCAGGGCCGAACCGAATTCCTCCATTTCGCGTTTGGCGGCCAGCTTGGCCAGACTGGGCAGAGCCGCGGTGCTGACGGCTATGCCGAATACGCCCAGCGGAAACTGAACCAGACGATCCGCATAATAGAGATAGGACACGCTGCCCACAGGAAGAAACGAGGCAAGCAGGGTTCCGAGCAGAATATTGAGCTGATACACGGCCGCGCCGAACACGGTAGGCAGCATGAGCAGTCCCATTCGCGCCACTCCCTTGTTGGCCCACGACCACGGGCCACGCCAGCAGAAACCGGTCTTCCACAGGGCGGGTTGTTGTATCAGAAACTGGAAAAAACCGCCGATGAGCACACCGTAGGCCATGCAGTAGGCCACGTTCCAACCAGCATAATAGCCGAACAGTGCCGAACCGATGAGAGCCACGTTGAGTATGGTGGGAGCCATGGCCGGAGCCAGGAACCGGTCCGAGGCATTGAGAATGCCCATGCACAGGGCCACTCCACAGATGAAGATGACGTATGGGAAGCAGATGCGCACCAGATCCACGGTGACCGCAAACTGCTCGGGGTTGTCCAGAAAGCCCGGCGCAATGGCCATGGTGATGGGGGAGGCCACCTGTTCGGCCACAAGAGTGATGCCGCAAAGAATGACCGCCAGCCAGATCATGGCGGAACGAGCCATGGCTCTGGCCGCTTCTTCGCCCTCTTCCTCCCTCACCCGGGAAAATACCGGGATGAAGGCCATGGTCAGCGAACCTTCGCCAAACAGACGACGCAGCAGGTTGGGGATACGGAAGGCCACGAAAAAGGCGTCGGCGAGCAGCCCCGCCCCCAGGGCAAAGGCCACAATCACGTCTCTAAGAAACCCCAACACTCGGGATATCAAGGTTGCCGAGGCAACCACCCCGGCATTGCGTGCTATTTTCCGGCTATGTTCACTCACTGGAATTCCTTGTTTCCGGGGCTGCGCCCAACGTCTTGAAATTCTGTCCGCTCAACTTGTCTAGAAAAATATTAGAAAAATTCTATATCTATTAATTTATGTTATAATTTAAGCAGTTACTCTATTGCATCGACAGCGAACTCAAAGATCTAACGTCTTCAGATGAAGCTCAGCCCTTACTCCATTTTTAGCCAATAATATCAATGCACTATACTTGAAGCCGAAAAGACTTTTTCATGGTCTTTCCTGTCAGCCAACCAAACATCCCGGCAAACGACTCTACACGCAAAGTGCTACGCCACTACAATCAGATGGCACGTTTTTATTAATCTTCTACAACATACCCTTGAAGACGCTGCAGAGACTCAAAAATCGCTTTTCTGGCATCCTGGGCAAAAGGTGGAAGTCCGCCCGGCCACCTTGCCAGCCTCCAGCAGGCAACCACAGCGAACACACGATTCTCCCTTCTTTCCATACACTTTGAAGCTATTCTGGAAAGCGCCGGCATCGCCGTCCGCATTGACGTAGTCCCGGATGGAACTGCCGTTCTCGGCTATGGCCTGCCTGAGTACATCCTTGACATGATTGAACAACTCCACAAGTCTTTCATAGGGAATGCAACACGCCTTGCAATCGGGACGAATTGCGGCCCGAAACAGGGATTCATCCGCGTAAATGTTTCCTACTCCGGCCACCACGGTCTGGTCCAGCAACAGAGCCTTGATGCGCGCGGACCGGCTCTGCACGGCTTCGGCCAAAGACTCTGCAGAGACGAGCAACGGCTCGGGGCCCAATTTCCGCCAGAACTCCCATGCTCCGATCTCGTCACCTACAAAGGCCCGCACATAGCCGAATTTACGCATGTCGGCAAAGGTCAGCACTGAACCGTCGTCCAACTCGAAACGTACCCGGTCATGAGGTTGCCGCTCCCGGTCGGCCTCATGCACCACCCGACCGGTCATCTTAAGATGAAACGCCAGACGAACGCCGCCCTCCAGGTCCACAAGCAGCAGCTTGGCTCGACGGTATACCCGCGCGACGACATGTCCCTGAACACGTTGCAAAAATAATTCAGGCTCGTTGTGTACGCTTCCCGGCCAATAGATTTCGATGCGCTCTATGCGCCGCCTTTCCAGGCTGCTGTGCAGCCCCCGGGCTATAGTTTCCACTTCCGGCAGTTCTGGCATTGCTCTTTCCGGTTGTTATCCTGTGATGAATGCGGACAGGGCATCCTGCTCCTGCTCCTTGTTGACGGACAGCCAGTAAACCAGGTCTCCCTGATGAAAAATCAGGTGCACCTGCCCCATGCCGATAAAGGGGTAAACGGAGACTCCCTTGAAATCCATACGCTTCCGCCAGATAAACGGCGACTCGGCGTTCTCGAACATGCGGTGCACCATCTCCCCTGCCTGCCTGCGGGCTTCCTTGGCGGAGTCAGCCCTGGATATCCAGATCTGAATATCCTTGCCCGGCCCCGCATAAATGCCGACCACCCCGTCCAGTGCGTGAAGAGTCTTGCCGTGCAGTTTGTTGATCCGCAACAGGGCCTGTTCGCCGGAAAACTTTGTCTTGAGTTGATATTGTCCAATAGTTTCAGGCAACAGCAAATTCATATCAGGACTTCCTGAGCAAGCTGCAAACAGAAAAACCGCAACTAAACACAACAACTTTCGCATCTTCACCATCCTCGACTCCCATGTTCGGGCCAACCTATCACAGAGTGGGCAGGACAAGAAATCAGCAAATCCCATAGGAGCTTTCAGGGAAAATGAAAAGGCGCTGCACAGTTGTACAGCGCCCTTGAATGACATTCGTCCAACCTATTTGGCGGTCAGGACCTTGCCCACCTTGGTCAGGGCATCCTTAAGGACCTCGTCATCCACGGCATAGGAGAACCGGATGCAGCGATCGTCGCCGAAGGCCGATCCCGGCACCAGGGCTACTCCCGCTTCCTCCAGGATCTTGGTGCACATGGCTGCGGAGTCAGGCGCATCGTCCGTAAAAAACTTGTCCAGCACCGGGAAAAGATAGAATGCCCCGCCGGGCTTGGGACAGATAGCGCCCCAACCGGTGATGATTTCGTAGGCCATGTCACGGCGGCGGACAAAGGACTGTTTCATCTCGTCCACGATGTCCCAGTTTCCTTCCAAGGCGGTGACCGCCGCCTTCTGGGAAAAGGAGGAGACGTTGGAGGTGGACTGCCCCTGGATCTTGACCATGGCCTTGACCAGGCTTTCATGTCCCAGAGCCCAGCCCATGCGCCAGCCGGTCATGCAAAACGATTTGGACAGAGCGCCCACAATGGCGCAATTCTCGGGATGCGCCTCAAAAAAATTGGAAAGGGTGGACGGCTCGGCCGGAGCGTACACCAGCCGGTCGTATACCTCGTCGGAAATGATGAACACGCCGTTTTTCAGCCCCCACTCGGCGATTTCGTCGAGCTGGGCCTGGGAGTAGCAGCACCCGGTGGGGTTGGACGGCGAGTTGAGAATCAGTACGCGGGTCCGAGAGGTGCGATGCTTCTCCAGATCCTCGACGGACACGAGGAAACTGTTTTCCGGAGTGGTAGGCACGATGACGGATCGGCCCTCGGCAAGCTGCACCATGGCCGGATAGCTGACCCAGTAGGGGCTGGGGATAAGCACTTCATCGCCCGGATTCACCAGGGCCATGAGCAGATTGTAAAGCACCTGCTTGCCGCCGTTGGAAATGATGGCGTTGTCGGCAGTGGCCTTTGCTCCGTAAAAACGGCTGTAATATCCGGCAACGGCTTCACGAAGTTCGGGGATGCCCGGCACCGGAGTATAGCGAGTGAAACCCTCGTCCAACGCCGACTTGGCGGCGTCAACCACGTGTTTTGGAGTTCCGAAATCGGGCTGCCCCACGGCAAGGCTGATGATTTCCCTGCCCTGGGCACGAAGCTCCAGGGCCTTGGCGTTCACGGCCAGGGTCGCGGACGGTTTGATCCTTTCCAGTCGTTCAGAAATTCGCATGTTACTAAACACCTTTGTGCAGTTGAACAGAACAGATACCCTCTCCTGCCGCCCCTATAGGACAATTCCTTTTCAAGGTAAATCGCATCATGAGGCTCCGAACATTTTTCCTCCCGCAAAGCTTGACCCGTCTACGGCTTCACCCTTCAGAATCGATACTCAAACTACAAGGAGAACTCATGAAGAAAAAGACTAAACGACGTGAACTTGTTGAGGAAATGATGGCTCGGGCAACCCCGGAAAAAGTCTTCCCGCTTCTCTGTCCGGTGCGTGAATACGACTGGTTGGAATACTGGGAGTGCGAAGTGGTCTGGTCCGATTCGGGCGTTGCGGAAGACGACTGTATCTTCCGCACATGGTATCCGGGCATGGGCGGAAAGGAAACCTGGGTCGTCAGCCGCTACGATCCGGAGAAGGCCGTAGAGTTCGTCCGTATGAACACCAGCCGGGTCGTTCGCTATCGCATTACCCTGCACCCGGAAGGCGAAAACACCAGACTCAAGTGGCGGCAGGTTCATACCAGCTTGGATGAACTGGGGAGGACTCTCATTGAGAACCTGGATGAACGCGCGTATGCTCACCAGATCAAGGGCCTGGAAAAACGCCTCAACCATTATCTCGAAACCGGTGCCTGCCTGCGCGAGGAAAAGCAGGACTAGCCCAAAAGGGAAACCATGTACACGGTCGGCAAACTGGCCCGTCAATACGGCCTTTCACGAAGTACCCTGTTGTATTACGACCGCATCGGGCTGCTCAAGCCGTCCCACCACACCAAGGGGGACTACCGGCACTACTCCGAGGAGGACGCGGCCAGATTGCGATCCATCTGCGCCTTCCGCCAAGCCGGAGTCTCCCTCAAGGACATCGCCCGCATCCTGAATTCCCAGGAAGAGACCGAACTGGGACATGTGCTGGAAAACCGTCTGGAGGAACTGCGCGAGGAAATGGATTCCCTGCGTCATCAGCAGAAACTGGTGGCCGGGCTGTTGGGCAGGCCCGAGCTGCTTGATGAGAACAGGGAGAGCATGGACCGCAAGACATGGTCTTCCCTGCTGGCGTCGGCAGGATTTTCAGAGGCGGACATGCGGCGCTGGCACATGGACTTTGAGCGCATGGCTCCGGAAAAGCACGAGCAGTTCCTGCGGTTCCTGCGCATTCCCAAAAGAGAGCGATCCATGATCCGCGCCTGGGCCGCAGATTCATAGAGAACGCCCAATCTGCAAAATATGATAGGTTCTTCTTATAAAATTCAACAAGACCAAAGCGGCAACACCTTTCGGCCATAAGTTTCCAACTTCCTCAAGCAACCCGTTATTCAATGTGATAATCTTCAAGCCGGCCTCATTTGAGACTGGCTTTTTTCCGCCGACTTCTGTAGTCTAGAAAAACTCTAGTTAGGAATGGTTCGCACATTCTTGATAAAAAATATACTGTTAATCAAAATACTTAGACAGAGGTTATTTCATGACGAAACCCAAAATGCCTGCCAAGCTCCCCGAGCCGATCATCAACGAAAACGCCAAGATAGTTCTGCACCGGCGCTACCTGAAAAAGGACACCCAGGGAGTCCCTTTCGAAACCCACAAGGAGCTTTTCTGGCGGGTGGCTTCAAGCATTGCCGAAGAGGAAGGCAAATATAAGAATTCCACTTACAAAACCAAGGATCTGGCCCGCGAATTCTATGACCTGATGACCTCCTACCGTTTCCTGCCCAACTCCCCCACCCTCATGAACGCAGGCACCGATTTGGGCCAGTTGGCGGCCTGTTTCGTACTGCCGGTTGAGGACTCCATCGAAGGAATCTTCGATGCGGTGAAACACGCGGCAATGATCCACAAATCCGGCGGCGGCACCGGTTTTTCCTTTTCCCGCCTGCGTCAGCAGGATTCCGTGGTGGGCTCCACGGGCGGTGTGGCCTCCGGTCCCCTTTCCTTTCTGAGAATTTTCAACTGCGCCACCGAGCAGATCAAACAGGGCGGAACCCGGCGCGGGGCGAACATGGGCATCCTGCGCATCGATCACCCGGACATCATGCAGTTCATCAAGGCCAAGGAACGCGACGGTGAACTGAACAACTTCAACCTGTCCGTGGGCCTGACCGAAAAATTCATGCAGGCCGTGGAAAAAGGCGAGGACTACCAGTTGGTGGCCCCGAATACCGGCCAATCCACCGGCACCCTCAACGCCCGCGAGGTCTTTTCCATCCTGGTGCAGAAGGCTTGGGAATCCGGCGATCCCGGCATCGTCTTCCTGGACCGCATCAGCCGCGACAACCCCACCCCGGCTCAGGGCGAAATGGAATCCACCAACCCCTGCGGCGAACAGCCCCTGCTGCCCTATGAGGCCTGCAACCTGGGCTCCATCAACCTGGGTCTGGTGTATGCCGAGGGCCAGAACGGCCGCGACGGTGAAGTCGACTGGGACGAGCTGGGACGCATCGTGCACCTTTCCGTGCGGTTCCTGGACAACGTCATTGACGCTTCCAACTACCCCCTGCCCCAGATCACCGAAACCGTGGGCAGGAACCGCAAGATCGGCCTGGGTGTCATGGGCTGGGCGGATTTACTCTTCCAACTCGGCATCCCGTACAACTCCCAGAAAGCCGTGGACCTGGCCGAACGGGTCATGAAATTCGTCCGCGATGAGGGGCGCTCCGCTTCCAAGCAGCTTGCCGCTGAACGGGGCGCTTTCCCGGCCTACGACGAGTCGGTGTTCGGCAAGGCCAACCTCGGCCCCTACCGCAACGCCACGGTGACCACCATAGCGCCCACCGGCACCCTGTCCATCATCGGCGGCTGCTCCTCGGGCGTGGAGCCGCTCTTTGCCCTGAGCTTCGCGCGCCACGTCATGGACGGAGACAGACTGGTGGAGACCAATCCCTATTTCGAAAAGGCGCTCAAGAACGCCGACGCCCACAGCGCCAAGCTCATGGAGGAAGTGGCCAAGACCGGATCCATCAGCAAAATGGATTTCCTGCCCACGGACATCCGACAAGTCTTTGTCACGGCCATGGACATCGAACCCATGTGGCACCTCAAAATGCAGGCCGCCTTCCAGAAATACACGGACAACGCCGTATCCAAGACCGTAAACCTGCCCAACGAAGCCACCATGGACGACATCTGGGAAATCTACTGGAAGGCCTACGAATACGGCTGCAAGGGCGTCACGGTCTATCGCGACGGCTGCAAGGCTTCTCAAGTCCTGTGCACCGGCGATTCAGACAGGGAAAAGAAGGAAAAGGCGGGAAAAGAAGAGCGCAGCGTACGCGAGCGTCCCGAGGTCATTTACGGCTTCACCCACAAGGTGGAAACCGGCTTGGGCGTACTCTATCTGACCGTCAACGAGATGGACGGCAAGCCCTTTGAGGTTTTCGCCACCATCGGCAAGTCCGGCGGGTCCATCACGGCCAAGGCCGAGGCCATCGGCCGTCTGGTTTCCCTGGCCCTTCGTTCGGGAGTGGAGGTACGAGAAATCGTCTCCCAGCTCAGAGGCATCGGGGGCGAGAATCCCAAGTTCATGAAAAAACATCTGGTCAAGTCCATCCCGGACGCCATCGCCTATGTCTTTGAAACCCGCTACCTGCAGGGCGAACGTCTTGGGGCCGGCACCAATTCCCTGGTCAAGGAGCTCTGCCCGGAATGCGGCGAGGCCTTGGTCTTCGAAGAGGGCTGCCACATCTGCAAGTCCTGCGCATACACCAAGTGCGGCTAGAGATCGACGAGTAATCTCCGTGGGGAAAGGAGAGCCCTTTCAAAGGAGTCTTCCTTCCCCACGCTTTCATCCCTTTGCCCCGTTACGATGGGAAAAGCCCCGTCAAATGGCCTGATTGATGATTTCAAGCAGGTTATGCGTTGTCGGGGATACATCTCCCCGCCTGGTCACTACATGGATTTCCAGGGCGGGGTACTGGCCGGTCAGGGCAAGAAATGCGACTCCATTCCGGGATTCCGAGGCCAGGCTCTCCGGTACAATGGAAATGCCCACCCCGGCGGCGGTCAGTGCTTGGGCGGCGCTTTTCGTCTCCACCTCCTGCACGATTCTCGGCACAACCCCACACACGGCAAAAAGCCGCATCCACTCGTCATAAAGCGGTGGATGGACCTTGCGAGGGAAAAAAATCAAGGGTTCGTCAGCGAGTTCCGACATGTCCATGGAGCCGCGCCCGGCCTGCCCGTGATCCTCCGGAACGATAACGGCATACGACTCCCGGTGGAACAACAAAGTTTCAAGACGGTCGGTGTTGTGGCGAAATAAACGGACCACTCCGGCGTCGATCAATCCCGAGCGTACGGCATCGATTTGTCGGTTGGTCCCCATCTGCCGCAGGTCGAACCGCACCTGGGGATAGGTTGTCTTGAACCGGCGAATGACATCGGGCAGTGCAGTGTTCAATGCGGGGCCGATATAACCCAGGGAAAGCTGCCCACGCTCGCCGCCCGCCGCCGCAATCAGGTTGTGCCTTGCCCGATCCATGGCTCTCAGGATGGGACGGGCGTCCTTCAGCAGCGACTCGCCGGCTGCGGTCAACTGCACAGAGCGCCTGTCGCGCCGGAAAAGAGGCGCTCCGAGATCCTCTTCGAACTTCATGATCTGCTGACTCAAAGGCGGCTGTGAAATATTCAAACGTTTCGCGGCATTGCCGAAATGCAGCTCCTCGGCCACAGCCACAAAGTACTTGAGATGACGTGTTTCCATCCGTGATATCTATTGCATATCACAATGGAATGAAAGATATATTCGCCATATCTCTACCGTGGGAGTACTTTCCGGGTAACGCTTCGCAACCACAGCAGGAGGAGTACAGGAATGAGTACAGATATGACGTTCAAAAAATTGGGAAACAGCGACATTCGTATTTCGAGCATCGGGCTCGGATGCATGGGCCTCAGCGAATTCTACGGCGCGCCAGTCTCGCGTGAGGCTGCGGACAAACTTATCGCCCACGCCCTGGACAGCGGAGTGAACTTCTTCGACACCGCCGACATGTACGGTTCAGGCCATAACGAAGAGCTGCTCGCCCATGCCCTCAAGGGGCGACGGGACGAGGCCGTTATCGCCACCAAGTTCGGCATTGTCCGCAAAAAAGGTGAGTACGCCCGCACAGTCTGCGGCACGCCGGAGTATGTCCGTCAGGCCTGCCACGACAGTTTGCGCAGGCTGCAAACCGACCACATCGATCTCTACTATATCCACCGTATTGACGTAGACACGCCCATTGAAGACACCGCGGGCGAAATGTCTCGGCTCGTGGAGGAAGGGAAAATACGCGCCATTGGCCTCTCCGAAGCCTCTAGTGCGACCCTGCGCCGGGCGCACGCAGTGCATCCCGTATCAGCCCTGCAATCCGAGTATTCCATGTTCACCCGCGATCCCGAACGGGGGGTGCTCGGCGTGACACAGAAGCTGGGCACGAGCTTCGTGGCCTACAGCCCCATCTGTCGCGGGCTGCTCGGCTTGCTCAAACCCGGCGGAGAAGAAAAGGATTTTCGGAAGGCCCTGCCCCGTTTTCAGGGGGAAGCCTATGAAAGGAACCGGGAAATCGCTGAAAGGCTCGACGAGCTGGCCCAGTCAAAAGGTTGTACTCTTGCCCAACTGTCCATCGCATGGGTCATGGCGCAATCGGAAAACGTGATCCCCATCCCGGGAACCACCAAGATATGCAATCTCACCTCCAACTTAGGCGCATCTGCAGTTGCATTGGAAGAAGCCGATCTGCTCGCCATCGAAGAGATTCTCTCCACCCACAGTGTACAGGGCGCCCGGTACACAGAGGAAGGAATGAAGGGAGTGAATGCATAATTCCAAATCCATGCGGCGCAGCCGGACGCGAACGCAACACATTGAGAAAAAGACAAAAGGGGACCCCTTCTAAGGGCTCCCCTTTTCTCCCTTACCAGAAACTATTTCACGCTCTTGAGTTCCTGAACCAACTGGGCCAGCAGTTCGGCCTGGCCGCTCAGTTCATCCAGGGCTTCGGTGGTCTCGGCCACGCTCCTGGCCGTGTCCATGGCGATTCTGTTGATTTCGTCGATGGACTGGTTGATCTCTTCGCTGGCTGCGGACTGTTGCTCCGCGGCAGTGGCGATGCTCTGAATCTGATCCGCGGACACTTCGGTGTCATGCACAATCTCCTGCAGTACGCTGCCGGATGCGCTGGACAGCTCGGTGGCCTGCCCCAGATCGGTAACGGCCCGTTCCATGGCGGACACGTTTCGATCCGCCGCGGCCTGGATGGAGTCAATGGAATCACCCACTTCCTTGGTGGCGGTCATGGTCTTTTCAGCCAGCTTGCGGACCTCATCCGCCACCACGGCAAAGCCCCGACCGGCTTCGCCCGCACGAGCCGCCTCAATGGCGGCATTGAGCGCCAGCAGGTTGGTCTGGTCGGCGATGTCGGTGATCACGCTCATGATGTTGCCGATGTCCTTGGCCTTTTCATCCAGCTCGGCCATGTTGGCTTTAAGCTCCGAGGCCTGCTGCCCTATGGAGTTGATGGATTGGACCGATTGATTGACCACGTCCGCGCCATTCATGGCCTTGGCCTTGGCGTCCTGGCCCTGAGCTGCTGCATCTCCTGCATTTCTGGCTACTTCCAGCACCGTGGCATTCATTTCCTCCATGGCCGTGGCCGTGGTCTGGATGCGGTCGCGTTGCACGTCGGTGCCGTTTTGGATCTCATTGGCCTGTTGGGCAATGATCTCGGTGACGCGGTTGACCTCTTCCACCACGGCCTCCAACTGCAAGGCAGCATGGTTCATGCCTTCGGCCTTGGCGCTTTCCGCCTCCAGACGGGCCTCTTCCGCCTCGGCCATGGCTTGCTCGGCAACCCTGGCCTTGCTTTCGGCCTCTTCGGTCTTGGCCGTAATCTCTCTGATGTTGCCTTCGAGGACGGATGACATATCGTTGAGTTCCGTAAAGATTACCCCGATCTCATCGCGACGGCTGTGTTCCACCCGGCCGTCATACTTGCCCGAGCCGATGTCGCCCAGAAAATCCACAACGGTCTGCAACGGCTTCACCGCCACCCGGTCGATAAATACCCAGATGAATGCGGCGATGAACGCCAGACTGACAAGGAAAGCGAGAGAGACGACCCACAAGGTCTGGTAGACCGGGGCCATTATCTCCTCCACCTCCACCATGCCCACGAATTTCCAGCCGAGAGAGGGGGAAGTGTAGATCTTGGCGATGTATTCCTTGCCGTTCAACCGTGTTTCCAAGGTGTCGGAAGAGGATTTGAACAGACGTTGATACTCCTTGTTCTCCAACTCATCGACATTCTTGAAATTGGTTTTCTCGTCATCCGGGTTGGCAATGACCGTCCCATCACCTTGCATAAGGATGATGTAGCCCCGCTTCCCCAACTTGATGGCCTTGATGCGATCGGTCAGACTGGTCAGGGTAAGATCCATGGCCGCAACCCCCACGATCTGACCGTTGTCAACAATGGCCCGGCCCGTACTGACCATGGGGTCACCGGTCGTTGAAACATACGCTTCCGAAACAATTGTTTTTTCCGGGGAAGCGACCGCAGTTTTGTACCAAGGACGTTTGCGCGGGTCATAGCCGGCCGGCATGAGGTCGTCTCCACCAATGATGAACCCGCCGTTCCTGGTGCCGATGTACGCGTCCTTGTATGCCTTGTGGCTTTTAAGAATGGCTTGGTACAATTTGCGAAGCTCCGCTCCCACCACGTCGCCTGGGAAGGCCTCATTGGAAGGGAGGGCATCCGCTCCCATGAAGTTCGTGGTGATCTCGTCCACTCGGAAGGCCCTTTCATCCAGAGCCATCATGGCTGTGTTGCGCTTGGCCTCATCCATGAACAGGGAAAGGCTGTTGTCGACCTGCGTCAACTCCCTGCCTGTGGCGTGCACAAACATATCCATGGAATTCTGGCGGATCTTGTTGGCGGTGATAACAAAAATCACCGCTACGGCGCAGATGATGGGTATCAACAAGCCGGCGATGATTTTTAGTTTAATGGAAATTTTCACGGCTCCCCCTCAGTACGGTTTTGGTATGTTCTGCCGACACGGCAGAACATTCTTTCACTGTTATAAGTAACAGTTTGAAATACCTTACCTCAGCAACACCACGCTGAGGTTCCCATGCCCAAGGGCCTACACCAACTCCAGCCCCTGTCAAGGGGATTATCCTTTCCGAACGCATCCTTTTCCTTTCCAATTTCATCCTGCCCCCGAAACCAGGGTTAGGCTGTGCTCATCAAGCTTTCGCCATGCAAACACAGAGGGAAACACCATGACAGTCGAATACCTGGACGACGAGGCCCGCAAATGGATCAGATACGAGGACGGAAATTACGAGCCGGTGCGTCTGGACGGCAACCTGCTCAACAAGAGGCGCGGTCCGGGTATCCCGGATTGGTGGGTGGTGGACATGCCCCGCGCCTGGTCCCCGGAAAGGAACGGTTACACCTGGCAAGACAACCACCCCAGCGGCCCGCTTACTGCAAGGCGCGACGCTGCGGCTTTGCCGGAGATCCTGCTCTCCAGAAACGACCAAGGCAGGATCGTCAAACGGATCCTCACCGTACAGGGCCGCATGAGGGATTACGACTACAGCTACGACGACCAGGACAGACTGACCGGGGTGAGGTGCAACGGTCACCCCTGCGAATGGTATTGGTATGACGCCGACGACCGGCGCTCCATGGACATGATGCCCGGAGAGGAGGGCGCCAAGCGCCATTTTGAATACAACACGGACAACCGGCTGCTGCGGGCGGGAACCGCAACCTTCGAACACGACCGGTTCGGATTCCGCTCGGCCATGATCAACGCCTTGGGACGGACCGAGTACCGGTACGCTCCCGACTACCGCCTGGAGTGCGTCATCCTGCCGGGCGGCACACGCATCGAATACCAATACGACGGCGAGGACATGCCCTGCGCCAAGTTCGTCAACGGCAGACTGCTGGAGGAATACTGTTGGCTGGACATGGCCCGCCCGGCCTCCTTTCACAACGGAGGGATGCAGCACACCCTTCTGTACCAGAACGGAGAGCGTCTGCCCTACGCCCTTTCCTTCGATCTGGGCTTCCTCTACCTGCGTTACGATCAGGTTGGATCGCTCATCAGCGTTGCGAACGACAAAGGAGCGGTCATAAAATACATTGAGTATGACAGCTTCGGAAATGTCCTCAAGGACACCAACCCCGCCCTGCGCATTCCCCTGGGTTTTGCGGGCGGCCTGCACGACCCGCACACCGGCCTGGTCCGCTTCGGCTGGCGCGACTACGACCCGGACACCGGGCGCTGGACCGCCAAGGACCCCATGCAGCCCGCCGGACAGGAGCCCCATACCTATGACTACGACCTGGGCGATCCGGTCAACATCTCGGAGGAAGAACTGAACGACAAAACAGCATTTGAAACCGACAGCTTTCCCAGGAAATAAACTTCGGCAATCGCCATCTCTCGTCGGCGGATACAATATTTTGCATATCCCTCCACGCGATGGCGATTGCTTTTCCTCCCGCCTTACTTCCAGCGGGCATGATTCCCCCTTGAACACCACGGGATGGTCTTCTGAAACAGAACAGCAATACATTGCCGACCGTTCACCGTGAGAAGTTTGCCCTTCCCCGAAAGGGGGGTTGCCATTGAGGCAAACTGCGGCATTATGCGATCATGAGCATGTCCCCAGCTGGTCCACACATCCTGCTGTCCACGGGCAGCCTCTTCCACCTGCCGCTCAGCACGGTGGCGCGCATCGCCTCGGACGCCGGTTTCGAGGGGCTTGAACTCATCGTCAACTCGCCCAAGCTCGCACCGGGGCCGGAGCTGGAGGCCGTATCCACCATCTGCCCCATTCGCAGCCTGCACGCCCCGTTCCGCGACTGGTCCAAATGGGGAGGGCACTTCAACTCCTGGAAGGCAACCACAGCCCTGGCCAACTCCCTGGAATGCTGCGAACACATCACTCTGCACCCGCCCGGTTCGCGACTCAGCTCCATGATCCAAAATCGCTGGTTCGCCAGAGCCCACGACCTGCGCCTGCTGCTCGATGCCGTGGGACGGGTCCGCTACTCCCTGGAAAACTTGCCTTGGGTGCAGGATTCGCCCTTCGGCAGGGATGAACTGGACAAACTTCTGGCTCAGTGTCGCCAGAAGAATGTAGGTCTGACCTATGACGTCTGTCATATGGGCGTCAGTCGAAAAGACGTGCTCACCGCCCTGCAGCGGGTGCCTGTGGAAATGCTGTACAACGTGCATTTTTCCGACGCCAAGGCGTACCGGGAACATCTCGCCCCAGGCAAAGGGAACCTTCCCCTGGAGCAATTCCTCGGACTGCTCGGCGATATGGGGTATACAGGCCCTGTCACTCTTGAGCTGGAACCCACGGCCTTCCCCGAAGACATGGACGGCGTCACCGGGCAGCTGATCCAGATCCGCCAATGGATGACCCGCGCCTTGCGCAACGGATAAATCACTCCTTGTCATAAAAAAGGCCCGCTCGAAGGAGCGGGCCTTTTTTATTCCTTTTTCCTTCCCAGTTTCCCCACGTCGATCTTCAGGACCGCGTCCTTGCGATGCACGAGAAAAACCAACGGCTTATCCATGTCATGGGCCTTTCTCCCGGCCACATGAAGGTCCATGAGCCCTCGCAATGGCACGCCGCAGGCCTCCACCAGCACATCGCCCGGCCTGAGGCCGGAAACATCGGCCCGGGAGCCACGTTTCACTGACTCCACAACCATGCGTCCCTGCATGACCGTAAACACGGCCCCCATACGGGAGGTATGACTTTCGGGAGAATAAAAAAACACATCCCCCGCCTTGGCGTCGAAATCATCACCGCGCCACGGCAGGATGCTCACAATACGGGCGCCCGGATCATACTGGTGAATACGACGGGCAATGCCCCACCCGTATTCCACATGTCCGGCGCCGGCAATGACCAGCACCGGCCAGTTGTACTTCCGCCGCAACTTGACCGCTTCCGAGGCCATTGCGGAATCCCACAGGGACTGCACATATACGAACCGTTCGAACTGGGTGGCGTTATCTACATTCCTGCCCGAATGCATCCCCATGATTTCCCGCAACATTTTCATTTGATCGTCCGCAGGATAAATAATGCTGTCAGGCAGGTCGTCGCGTTGGTCCTCGGTAAGCCCCTCCACTCCCTTGCGGCTGATGGTGCGGGGCAGGGACGGGGGAACGTTCAACCCGGCCACTGGTATACTGTGCTTCTGGGCCAGGACAAACAACCCTTCAAACTGGGAAAAGGAATAGCCCCAGCGTCGCTTCCACTCCAGCTCAGCCTCAAGATCCGCAACAGGCACAATGCCTTCGGCAAAATCATCCAGCACGGGCTGCTTATCGACCGCAACCATCTCCAAACCGACCGCAAAGGGCGTGTCACTCTGGGCCAGAGCCCGGGCAAAAGCCTGCTGCACCTTGTGGTCGCACCGGTTTTTGTGTCCTTCGCCCATGAGAATGTAGTCGGCCCCCTGGACCATGCCCACCGCCTGCTCCAGGGTACGGCGTTCACCTTCCACGGAGACGAAGTCCCCACGTTCAGGCAGGAAAGTCACTTTCATGGGCGTACTCGTGGCAGGGGATTGCCTGGATGCGCAACCGCCAAGCACGGCCGCCGCGATAACCATGAGCAGCATGTTGATCACGCTGACAACGTTTTCCTTTCGTTTCATCATGTGTTCCCTTGCCGGGGTTATGGTTGGGGTCAGGCAAAGTCATGGTACCAGATGGCCATGGGCAACCCTTTCTCGTCCATCGGCGGATTCTCGGGCAGAGAGTGAAGGCTTCCCTTGGCTTCCCTGGCGGTGACGGCCAACACCAGAGCGTCCAGAATGTCATCCGGAGCCACTCGGGACCGGGTATGTTCAACATACATCTCATCCAACAGTTCACCAACGCTTTCGTAATACGTCTCCATCAGATGCACACGCTCGAACATTCCGGCATAGGATTTCTTCTTGTGGTCCAACGGGCACCCTTTCAATGCGGCGAAACAAACCTCCGGGTGGCACTCGCGAACCGATTCCCTGGCAGCAATGTCATCCACCAGCAACAAGTCGATTTCCCTGATCTTCGGAACAAGAGCCTTGCCGAACGGAGTCAGCTTGCCCCCTTGCTCGCGGTTGATGGCCCACATCTCGTCCACGTTCGCGGCATGGACCACCTCGCGCAGAGGGGCGGGAAAAACGCTGGAGCCGGCCTTTATGCGCAGCCTGGCCAGTTGGTCGGCCTCACGCACGGGGTGCTCCTTCCACGGCAGCCCGATGGGCATGTCCACCAGGATGGAACGGGCGTTGCGGTATTGGGCATGGAGTCCGGCGAAATCCGTAAAGAGCTGGCATTCGGCCCTGCCCTGCTCAGCAAGGGCGATGGCGACCCACCCGCCTCTGCACCCGTCGACTCCAACATACTCCATATCAGTCCCCAAACATTCTCCAGTCGATTTTCGCAACCCTACACCCCGCAACCCGCAAAACACAAGCCGGGTGCAGGTCTTTTCACAAGACACAAAAAAGGCCGGAGCGGCAAAGCCGCTCCGGCCGGTAGCATCACCATAAACCTGATTAATCCCAGGTGCGCTTGTCTTCGATGGGCCGAATCTGCGGAGGCAGGGTGCCCGGTGCAAGCACCTTGAGAATGGGCCGCAACTTGATCTTTTCGCGGAAGAGATGCAGCAGTTCCTCTTCCTGTGTGAAAGACCCGGCTTCGATGGACAGGATCATCTCGTCGATACCGCCGGGGTTGGTGACCTCGATCTGCCAACGTTTGACGTCTTCGAAGCGGGCCATGACCTGTTCCACCTGGTGCGGATACACGAACATGCCCTTGATGCGGGCGGTGGTGTCCACACGCCCCACGATGCTGCCCAGACGCGGGCTGGTACGGCCACAGGGGCACGGGGAAGAATCGATATAGCCCAGATCGCCGGTGGCCAGGCGGATGAGCGGATAGGTCTTGTTGAAGGCAGTGACCACGATCTCGCCAACTTCTCCTTCCTTGAGGGGAATGCCGGTGTCCGGGTGACAGATCTCCACAAATGCACGGTTGGACAGATGCAGACCGGTCTTGTGGAAGCATTCGTAACCGATGCACCCCACGTCCGCAGTGCCATAGCCCTGACGCATGATGCAGTCGAACTTCTTTTCCAGGGTGGAACGCATTTTTTCGGAGAACTTTTCACCGGTAACGAAAGCGGTCTCCAGGAAGAGGTCCTTGCGCAGGGAGAGTCCGGCCTCCTCTGCCTTCTGGGCAAGGTGCATGAGATAGCTGGGGGTTCCGACATAACCGGAGACGCGCAGCTTCTGCATGATTTCGATCTGGCTGTTGGTGTTGCCCGGTCCGGCCGGAATCACGGCACAGGACAAATTCTTGAGCGGCTCTTCGAACATGAGACCCGCCGGGGCAAGGTGGTAGTTGAAGGTGATCTGGGTAATGTCCCCGGAGCGGAAGCCAGCGGCGTAAAACCCTTCGGTCCATCCCCAGTAGTCGTCACTGCGGTCTTCGGGATCGAAAATGGGGCCCGGCGAAAGGAAGATGCGGTTGAGTTCTCCCAGGTCCTTGGTCAACAGGCCGCCAAGACGAGGTCCCATGGACTGCAGGAAGATAAGTTCTTTCTTCTTGATGATGGGGATATGCTTGAGGTCGTTGATGGTTTTGAATTTGTCCACATTGAACTGGGCGCGGTCAAAACGCTTTTTCACATCCTCGGAATAACGGTAGGCATAGCTCAGCAACTCCTTGAGTTGGAGCACATGATATTGCCGACGTTCGGAATCGTCGAGCACTTCCCTGCGGGAATAGATACCTTCGGTCCTGTCTTTTCTTGTCATATACTAACTCCTGTGCACAAAAAGTCTTTTCTATAGTGGGGCGGTATTATACCTTCTGTAATTTTTTTTGCAAGAAAAAAATTAAATTTCCTGCGTTAACAGCTAGTTACAGACGCAAGTCGAATCCCGAGAAAAACTTTTATCTTTATTGCTTGACAGTGAAAGGGCTGAAGTATATCTAGACATTCCTTCGACGCAATGGGTCGTTAACTCAGTTGGTAGAGTATCTGCCTTTTAAGCAGAGAGTCGCTGGTTCGAGCCCAGCACGACCCACCATTTCGAAACGAACCAGCCATAGGCTGGTTTTTAATATAGATGATGTCCCCATCGTCTAGCCCGGTCCAGGACGACGGCCTTTCACGCCGTTAACGGGGGTTCAAATCCCCCTGGGGACGCCAAATTTCGAGCAGCTGCCAAAGCGGCTGCTCATCCTTTTTTTCAATATCCCGCGCGAGTGGGATTACGAATACACCGGACAGGCCGCTCCTGCCGGTGGACCAATTTCAAAGGCCCCGGAAAGCGATCCCGGGGCCTTTTTACGTCTGAAAGCCTGAAAGCACACACTTGGTTGCCAATGAACGGAGGCATATACTACCCTGCCCAGGAGCACTTTCCAAAACTCTTAATGAATCGAGGTTTCCAATGAGAATGAAGGGACATCGAGTCTTGATGTTTGTGGATAATATTTTCGAGGATATGGAGCTGCTGTATCCGTATTACCGCCTGATCGAGGAAGGCGCGGAAGTGGTCGTGGCCGGGCCGGATGCAGGCAAAACCTATACCGGCAAAAACGGCTACCCGTTCAAGTCCACGGCGGCGATCAAAAACCAGAAGGCAGACGATTTCGATCTACTGGTGGTGGCCGGGGGATTTGCTCCGGACAAGCTTCGCCGCGATCCCAAAGTGTTGGAACTGACCCGCGAGATACACGAAGCAGGAAAAATTGTGGCCCACATCTGTCACGGCGGGTGGATTTCCATCTCCGCAGGGATCATGAAGGGATTCACCTGCACATCCACTCCCGGAATCAAGGACGATCTCGTCAACGCTGGAGCCACATGGGTCGACAAGGAAGTGGTGGTGGACCGTAATCAGGTTTCATCCCGCAAACCTGACGACCTGCCCGCTTTCTGCCGGTCCATCATCGAACTGACAGTTAAATAAAAATTGAAAAGCCTCTCCGAGGAGAGACTTAAACACCAACTTCAAAGGTCCCGAAAACGATGCCGGGGCCTTTTCATTTTTCTGCCGCCTTATCAAATAAGACTACGATTCATGCCTGCCGCAGGACTGGCGGACGATCAACTTGCTGGCCAGCACCACCTGCCTCGTGGGCCGCTCCGGGTCTTCGATGCGCTTGAGGAGCATTTCACCGGCGGTCTGCCCGATGGCATACGTCGGCTGATCAACCACGGTAATGGCCGGACGGATCATGGTGGTCCATGGCGATTCGTCAAAAGTGGCGAAAGCCACGGCCTCGGGCACGGGCAAATCCCTGTCGCGAATGGCACTGAATACGCCCGCTCCAAGCAAGCCGCTACTCGTGACGATCGCTTCTGGCGGATTATCCATGTCCAACAACCTGGATGCAGCGGTGTGCCCTTCGCCCTTCTTGGCCGGCAGGCGCATTATCAGATCATCATCAAGCACCCCGGCCGCATCCAGCGCCGCCATGAATCCGGAACGGCGTTCCTGCCCGGTAGCGCTGCCTGCGCCGAACAGCCCTGCTATCCGCCGATATCCATGCCCGACCATGTGCTCCCCCAGTTCGCGCGCAGCCTCGAAATTGTCGATAAGCACGCTGTCCACGGCCGCTCCGCCCACCTTGCGGTCGATGACCACCACCGGCCCGGATTCAGCCAGCTTCTGCACCGATTCTCCGGAAAGTTTGAGCGTGGGCGCAAGTATGATCCCGGCCGCATGCTCGCTGCGCATCAGGTCAAGGTACATGCGTTCCTTGTCCGGATCTTCGTCCGTATTACAAAGAATAACGCTGTAATCATTCGCCTGGGCGACATCCTCAACGGCACGGCTTACGGAGGCGAAGAAAGGCGTTTGAATGTCGGCCACAATAAGCCCGATGAAGCTGGAACGCCGGGAGCGCAAACTGCGCGCCGCCCGGTTGGGCGTATAATTCAAGCGTTCGGCAACGGCCAGAACCTTGCGACGAAGTTCGGGACGTACATTGGATTTACCGCTGAGCACCCGCGACACCGTCGCAGTGGAAACGCCCGCAGCCTGTGCTATATCTTTGATTCGCATGAACTTTCCCCCCTTCCGATTTTCCGGCAATATAGTATGTAATCGATTTCACCCGTTATCACAAGTTACCGCTCTTTGCCCAAGATCACAGGGTTATTATTTATACTTACCGTTTCTCATCCTCATGACAGCTGTGATAACACGCACAGTAAGGCTCGCCTCATGACGTTTGGGCCATATTTTCGAAATCGTTTTCACCATGATCTTTGTTAAACAGAAAGGCTTTACAGGAATTATACGAAGCTTATTGACACATTTTCTGTAATCGATTACAGTAAAAAATACCTGAACACTACTCTGAGGAGGCTCGGCCATGATCGAATTCAACGAACAAAGCATCGCCCTGGGCGCGAAAGCGGCCAACAAGGAAGAAGCCATCGAAGCCGTGGGGCAGGTGCTTGTTGACGCCGGATATATTGAGCAAAGTTACATAGAAAGCATGAAAGGCCGCGAAGCCGTAGCCAACACATTCCTGGGCAACGGCATCGCCATTCCGCACGGACTGCCAGCCAACCGCGACCAGATCAACAAGACCGGCGTGGCCGTGCTCCAGGTCCCCAACGGGGTCTCCTGGAACCCCGGCGAGACGGTCTTCCTGGTGGTGGGCATTGCCGCCAAGTCCGACGAACATATTGAAATCCTGACCAACCTCACTCATGTCCTGGATGACCCGGACACGACCGCCCGACTGGCAATGACCAAGGATTCCGGCGAAATCATCGAGGCTCTGAGCGGCGGCGCAAAGGAACGCAAACGCCCTGCCCCGGTCATGGACATGACCGGCTTTGACAGCGCCGTGGACGTAACCATCACCGGAGAGCACGGCCTGCACGCGCGCCCTGCTACATTTTTCGTGGAAACGGCCAAGGCCTTTGACGCGGATGTGGTCATGGAATTCGACGGCCGCACCGCCAACGGCAAGAGCCTCGCCTCGCTCCTCAAGCTGGGGGTAACCTCGGGCAAGACCGTCCGCCTGCATGCCAAAGGACCGGACGCGAAAGCCGCCCTGGCCGAACTGATGGCGGCCGTGGAAGCCGGGCTTGGAGATGAAGGGGAAGAAGCCCCACCGGTTCAGACCGAGCATGGCTGGACGCCGAGAAACGTGGGCCGCACCATCCCCGGCAGAACCGCATCTCCGGGGTTGGCCGAGGGGCCGATCCGGCAATATGTGCACCGCCGCATCATCGTGGAAGCGAACGCCAAGGACGTGGATCACGAAAACCGCGCCCTGACCCAAGCCATTGCCGCGGCCAAGGAAAACCTGGACCGTCTCTACAACGAGGTCCGGTCCCGTTCCGGCGCTGCGAAGGCAGGCATCTTCCGCGCCCATGAAGCCTTTCTTGAGGACCCGGAACTCCTGGCCGAGGTTCGGACATTGATCCAGGACGGCAAAAGCGCCGGTTTTGCCTGGCGCCAGATCATAGAGACCAGGGTCCAGGCCTTGGAGAAACACGACGATCCGGTATTGGCCGGACGGGCCATGGATCTGCGCGATGTGGGAAGACGCGTGCTGCGTCACCTTGCCGGCGTGGTCCAGGACGAACCGTTCGTACCGGATCACCCGGTCATTCTGGTGGCCGAGGACCTTACCCCATCGGATACGGCCCTGCTGGACCCGGCCCTGGTGCTGGGCTTCGTAACCGCCGCCGGCGGCCCCACCTCGCATTCGGCCATCATCGCCCGCTCTCTGGGGATTCCGGCTACCGTAGCCTGCGGACCGAGCGTGCTGGACATCGCAGAAGGCGCCATGGCCATCCTTGACGGCGACGCGGGCAACCTGCACCTCGATCCGAGCCAGGAAGACCTGAACGCCGCCGAATTGGCCCGCACCAAGCTCAACGAGCTGCGCGACGACGAATACCGAACCCGATACGAACCCGCCCTTACCCTTGACGGACACCGCATTGAGGTTGTGGCCAACATCGGCAAGGCGGGCGAAGCCGAGCAGGCCGTCAATGCGGGGGGCGAGGGCGTGGGGCTCATGCGCACCGAATTCCTGTTCCTGGGCCGCGAAACCCCGCCGGACGAAGAGGAACAATATCAGAATTACAAGACTATGGTGGAGGCTTTGAACGGCCTGCCCATCATCATCCGCACTTTGGACATCGGCGGCGACAAGGCCGTGCCGTATCTGGACCTCCCTGCCGAAGACAACCCGTTCCTGGGCGAAAGAGGCATCCGGCTGTGCCTCAATCGCCCGGAACTCTTCCTTGAACAGCTCCGGGCCATCTACCGGGCCTCCAAACACGGCCCGGTGCGCATCATGTTCCCCATGATCGCCACCCTCGAGGAGTTGGCCGCGGCCAAGCGACTGGCCGAAAAGGCCCGCATCGAAGTGAATGCGGACCCGGTGGACATCGGCATCATGGTCGAAGTCCCCTCGGTGGTGTCCCTGGCCCGCGAATTCGCCGAGGAAACCGACTTCTTCTCCGTCGGCACCAACGACCTGACCCAGTACGTCATGGCCATGGACCGCCTGCATCCCTCGCTGGCCGCCCAGGCCGACAGCCTGCACCCGGCGGTGCTGCGCATGATCCGAGACGTGGTCAAGGAGGCCGACCGGGCAGGCACCTGGGTCGGCGTGTGCGGCGGGCTGGCAGGCGAGCCCCTCGGGGCGGTCATCCTGGCCGGGCTGGGAGTGCAGGAACTGAGCATGGTGGTCCCCAGTATCGCGGCCATCAAGGCACGTCTGCGCTCCCTGAAGATTGAGGACGCCCGCGCCCTGGCCGAAGAGGCCCTGGCTTGCGGCACAGTCAATCAGGTGCGCGCCCTGCGTCTGCCCTGAGCCCGGAGGTTCAAACCGTGACAACTCAAAAAATACTCACCGTGACCCTGAACCCCGCAGTGGACCTGGCCTGCACCGTGCCGGGCTTCACGGCCGGGGGAGTGAACCGGGTCAGCGAATACCGCACCGACCCCGGCGGCAAGGGCGTGAACATCGCCCGGCTGGCACGCCTGCTCGGCGTGCCCGTCATGGTCACCGGCTTTCTGGGCGTCGGGAACCAGCACATCTTCCAAAACATGTTTCGTGAGCTGGGCATTGAGGACGAATTCGTCCGCGTGCCCGGCGAAACGAGAATCGGCGTCAAAGTGCTGGATCCCGACGCCCAGTCCACAACAGACATCAACTTCCCGGGATTGATTCCGCAGGAAGCCCACGTGACCGAACTCGTCGACACTGTGGGCAGAATGGCCGCAGAGGCCGCCATCGTGGTCATCGCGGGCAGCGTTCCGGCCAACCTTGCGCCAGAAATCGTGGGCACCCTGGTGGAAACCGCCAAGACCAAAGGAGCGAAGGTTGCGGTGGACACCAGCGGCCCGGCCCTGGGTCAGGCCATCAAGTGCAAGCCCTGGCTCATCAAACCCAATGTCGAGGAACTTTCCGAGTTCCTGGGGAAAAATCTGGCCGGCAAACGGGAGATAGCCGCCGAAGCCGGCAGGCTGGTGGAATCCGGCATAGACACCGTCATCGTTTCGCAGGGAGCGCAGGGAGCCCTCATCGTCACCGGCGAACAGGCGCTGCAGGCCCGCCCGCCCCGAGTAGAGGTGGTCAGCACTGTCGGAGCGGGAGACGCCATGGTCTGCGGCATGGTTTCCGGCATGGCCCTGGGGCTGACGCTCGAGGAGCGCATACGCCTGGCCATGGCCCTGTCCGCAGCCACGGTTACTTATCCTGGCCCGAGCCTGCCCGACCTTTCCAAAGCAAAGTCGTTTCAAAAAACGATAGAGATAGATCCATTCATCTTTCAAGGGGGTTAATATGTCCAAGATCGTTGCTGTCACAGCGTGTCCCACCGGGATCGCGCATACCATCATGGCCGCAGAGGCTCTGCAGAAAGTCGGCGCCAGCCTGGGTCACGAGGTGGTTGTGGAAACACAGGGTTCCGAGGGGATCAAAGACGAACTTTCCCAGGAAGCCATCAATGCCGCCGACGTGGTCATCATTGCGGCCGACATTCATGTGGACCCGGCGCGCTTTGCCGGAAAACCCATCTACGCGGTGACCACCAGCGAAGCCGTACGCAACACCAAGGATGTCATTCTGGCGGCACTGGGAGAGGCCGAACAGATGACCAGCGCTCCGGCTGCGGGCGGCCAGAAATTCATCGTTGGGGTCACTTCCTGCCCCACAGGCATCGCCCACACCTTCATGGCCGCAGAGGCTCTACGCAAGGCGGCCGAGGAGATGGGGCATGAAGTGAAGATCGAAACCCAGGGATCGGTGGGGGCCAAGAACGTGCTCACCGACGAAGACATCGCCCGTGCGGACGCCGTCGTCATCGCTGCGGACGCATTCGTGGACAAGAGCCGCTTCGAGGGCAAACCCTTGTATGAGACCACCACCAAGGCCGCCCTGGGTGAAGGCGCCACCGTCATCAACTCGGCCCTGGCCTCCAAACCCTCTTCCGGAGCAGGCCTCGCCGACCGCGTGGCCGACATCAAGAAGGAACGGTCCGCAGGGCGCACCGGCCCCTACCGTCACCTCATGACCGGTGTTTCCTACATGCTGCCCGTGGTCGTTGCAGGCGGCCTGCTCATCGCCCTGGCCTTCGCCTTCGGCGGGATTTACGCAGGCGACAAGCCGGGCACCCTGGGCTGGGCGCTCATGCAGATCGGCGGCACTTCGGCATTCTCCCTGTTCGTTCCAGTGCTGGCCGGGTTCATTGCCTTTTCCATCGCCCAACGTCCGGGCATCGCTCCCGGACTCATAGGCGGCATGCTGGCCACCTCGGTGGGTTCGGGCTTTCTGGGCGGCATCGTGGCCGGTTTTCTGGCCGGTTACGTGGTCAAATTCCTGAACGACAACATCAAAATGCCGCAAAACCTGCAAGGTCTCATGCCCGTACTCATCCTGCCATTCCTGTCCTCGCTTGTGGTAGGCCTGCTCATGATCTACGTCATAGGCCCACCCGTGAAGATTGCGCTGACGGCCCTCACCGAATGGCTGAAGGGCATGCAGGATTCCAGCGCCCTGATCCTCGGCCTGGTGCTCGGAGCCATGATGGCTTTCGACATGGGCGGCCCTGTGAACAAAGCGGCTTACACCTTCGGGGTCGGCCTGCTCTCCAGCCAGGTTTATGCCCCCATGGCGGCCATCATGGCCGCGGGCATGACCCCACCCCTGGGCCTGGCCCTTGCCGCCACCCTGTTCAGAAACCGCTTCACCGAAGACGAACATGAAGCCAGCAAAGCCGCATTCGTGCTGGGCATCTCCTTCATCACCGAGGGAGCCATCCCCTATGCGGCCCGAGACCCCTTCCGGGTCATCCCGAGCATCATGCTCGGATCGGCCGTCACCGGTGCTCTATCCATGACCTTCGGCGCACACCTGATGGTTCCCCACGGCGGCGTCTTCGTGCTGCTCATCCCCAACGCGGTTTCCCATCTGCTGGCCTACACCGCGGCCATCGCCATCGGCACCGTGGTTACCGCGGGCGCCCTCTTCGTGGCGAAACGGCCTCTCACCGAAGAAGAATCCGAAGCAGCGGAAGTTTAAGCTCGGTCACCCGCTGCATAAAAAAGGCCCTCGGAAACGGTTCCGGGGGCCTTTTCACTTGTTTCCGCCAGACTCACAACCAGTGAACTATTCAGTTTCCATCTTCCATTCAGATCGTTGCTTTTCGTTATTGAAACATAACACGTCTTTCGTGCAAAAATTTTGTTTCAACTCTTCAATTTCACTATGATTTCAATTTTCAAAACACAAAAACTCCTTTGTGAATCAGCCTATTACCAAAATGTGAACACTGTTTCACTCGATCGTACGTCTCCTGAAACCGCTTTCGCTCGACGCAATTCACAACCCACGGCTATTTTTCAGCCAACGTCAAACAGGAGGAATGCATGCCGAAAGCCATCGAAGTAACAGGACTCACAAAATCCTTTGGGAAAATAACGGCGCTGGACAACGTCGATCTTACAATCCATTTAGGTGAAATGGTTGCACTTATCGGAGCTTCCGGGTCAGGGAAATCCACCCTGCTGCGCCATCTCGCCGGCCTGGAAGTCGGCGATCCGACAGACGGAAGCGTGGAGATCCTCGGCGTCACGCTTCAAAAAAGAGGACGTCTTGCCCGAGACGCCAGGAATCAACGCGGCCGGATAGGCTTCATATTTCAACAGTTCAACCTTGTGGGCCGCCTGACCGTACTGATCAATGTGCTCACAGGTCGCCTGACAAAAATACCCATGTACCGCAGCTTGTTCAGGCTCTTCACCATAGGGGAGAGGAAACGCGCGCTCGAGGCGCTGGACCGGGTCGGCATAGCCCAATGGGCCAACTGTCGTGCATCAAACCTTTCAGGGGGACAGCAGCAGCGCGCCGCCATTGCTCGGACCATTGTCCAACAGGCCAAAGTCGTCCTTGCGGACGAACCCATAGCCTCTCTTGACCCCGAATCATCCCGCCGGGTCATGGAAATACTCGCCAACCTCAACAGCCAGGACGGCACCACCGTGGTCGTTTCCCTGCACCAAGTGGACTTTGCCCTGCATTTCTGCCCCCGGGTCGTGGCCCTCGCCCGGGGCAAGGTCCTCTATGACGGTCCTTCCCATGGAGTCAGCAATGCGCTGCTCCAGAAAGTCTATTCCGGAGATCCGGAACTGAAGACTCTCAACCTAACAGGCACAAAAGGACTCGCCGTTCTTCCAAAAGAAGCGGCATAACCCCCAAACCCAGCATACAGTTTTGAGGAGGATTCTCAGATGAAACGTCTTGCGATCGCCGTGCTCGCCGTGCTTCTGCTCTGTTCGGCGGCAATGGCCAAGGAACCCAAGGAAATCAGATTCGGAGTCATTGCCACAGACAACACGTCTTTCCTGAAAAAGCAGTTCACCCCGCTGGTGGATGCCATGGCAAAAAGCACAGGCTATGATGTAAAACTCTTTTTCGCGTCCGACTACACTGGCGTCATCGAAGCCATGCGCTTCAAAAAAGTAGACATCGGCTGGTTCGGAAACAAATCCGCCATCGCCGCCGTGGACCGGGCGAATGCGGAAGTCTTCTGTAAAATATCCAACAAGGACGATTCAGACGGCTATCATTCCCTCCTGATCACTCACGTCGATTCCCCACTCAACTCTCTTGAAGACCTGCTCAAGGCGCCCGGCAAATACACTTTCGGCAACGGCGACCCGCAATCCACTTCGGGCAACCTCATCCCGTCCTACTACGTATTCGCTCAAAATGGGATCACCCCCAACAAACACTTCAAGGTCGTGCGCAACGCCAACCATGAAACCAATGCGCTGGCAACGGTCAACAAGCAGGTTGACGTGGCTACGAACAACAACAAGGCTTTGTATCGCTTCAATAAACGCTGGCCGGAGAAGCGAAAGAAAATCAAAGTCATCTGGACCTCTCCGGTCATTCCGTCCGACCCTTTCTGCTGGCGCTCGGACCTCGACCCCATCGCAAAAAGGAAGATCAAGAAATTCTTTCTCGATTTCGGCCGCAAGGGTCCCAATGCCGAAGCGGAAAGGAACACCCTGGCCGACACCATGGGCGGCTGGGGGCTGTTCATGGATTCCAATAATGACCAGCTCCTGACCGTGCGCCAGTTGGTGCTGTTCAAGGATCGCCTCAAGTTGGAAACAAGCAGGAACCTCTCTGAAAAAGAAAAAAAACAACGCATCGCCGAGATCGACAAAAAACTCACGGAGATATCCAAGCGCGTTGCCGAACTGAAACGGAACTGACAGAGAACAATGGGACATCCCTGCCGGGGTGTCCCGCATCTTTCCAATCTTTTCATTATCCTGGGAGTCGACAATGTCTTTGACCGATGCGGAAATGAACTCAATCCTCAACGAGAACAAAAACCTCAAACGCTCCTCTCTGGTGACGTTCTCCTACGGCGTAGCGGCGGTCGCCCTCTTCTGGGCCTGGGAGGGCGCTGAAATCAGACCTTACGACCTGATCAGATACTCCGACAACATGATCACCTTCGTGACCGATTTTTTCCCGCCCAACTTCATGGATTGGGGCACCTACCTGGAGGAAATGGTCGTCACCATCCAGATCGCCATATGGGGTTCCTTGCTGGCCGTACTCTGCTCAGTGCCCTTGAGCCTCATGTGCGCGTCGAACATTGCCCCCACATGGGTCAACCAGCCCACGCGGCGGGCCATGGACACCTTACGGGCCATCAACGAAATCGCCTTCGCCATGGTCTTCGTGGTGGCCGTAGGCCTCGGCCCTTTTGCTGGAGTTCTCGCTTTGTTCGTACACACCACGGGAACTCTCGCCAAACTCTTTTCCGAGGCAGTGGAGTCCATAGATCCCCAGCCAGTGGAAGGCATCCGGGCAACCGGCGCCAACAAGATCGAAGAAATCGCCTTCGGCGTGATTCCGCAGGTCATGCCCCTCTGGATATCCTACTCCCTGTACCGCTTTGAATCCAACGTGCGCTCGGCCACCGTGGTCGGCATGGTCGGCGCCGGAGGAATCGGTTATACCTTCTACGAACTTATGCGCGGTTTTTACTACGATCAGGTCGCCGCCGTTCTCATCATCATAATCGCCACGGTCTCGGTTCTGGATCTCATCTCCGCCCGCATCCGGAAAATCTTCATCTAGCGCCAAAACAGAAAAGGCCCCGGAAGCGTTTCCGAGGCCTTTTTTGTCATCTTCGCCGAACTCAAAGCCAGTGGATGAACTCCAGCACATTGCCGTCAGGGTCGGCGATGTACACCCAACGCTCCTCGCCAGGAATCTCCAACGGCCCCTTGATGACGGGAATACCGTTTTCCCGGATCATGGCCAGGGTCGAGTCCATGTCATTCGTCTGAAAAGCCAGATGCGGCGAATTCAAGGGGTTCTCCTTGAGCTTCGGCATGGCCGCGCCCGGTTGAATATTGCTCAGCAGCTCCAGAGTGCAGCCCTGAAGCTGAAAAAAAGCGTAGGCCTCGTGAACCTCCTCGTTCACGCCCCGAGACTTCAGAGCCAGTCCCAGCTTGTTCTCGTAGAAATCCACCGCCCTGTCCATATCCGTCACTTCAAAGGCAAAATGATCCAGTTTGAGCATGACTTCCTCACTTTTTGGCAGCTTCAGCGCCCTTCATCAACACACCGTGCCGGCATGCCGACAAGCCGGACGTATTCCCGAAATTCGCTTCGGTGAACAGACTCCCTGTTCATTCATTGCTTTTTTCTCTCTTAGAGATGAGAGACCATACCCTTTCCCGAAACCAAGACCAAGCTCAATGGTTTGATTCGACCGGCCCTTCCCACAAGGCTTGCTCATGGTAATGAATACGGCCTATGAAGAGACAAACACCCTTGAGAAAAAGGATACGCCAATGCGCGCCATAGACAAATACGACGTGCTGATTTTCGATGTCGGACAGACCTTCATGTTTAATGTGGACCGATTCGCGGCGGACGAGAACTTTCACGCCACTTACCGAACTTTGGGCGGCCGGACGCTTGACCAGGAAACCGTACAGAATACCATTCTTGACTGTCTCAACTACCTGATGAATCGATATGAATCCCCTGACTATTACGACCGTTTTCCCAAACTGACGGAAGCAATGAAAACAGTGGCCCCGGGACTGGACGCCAGGGAGCGGACCATCCTGGAAAGCTCTTTTGCCCGGCACGAGTGCGGCCATGTCCCGGGGGAATACGCACAATGCCTCAAAGAACTCTCCAAAACCCACAGGCTAGGGGTCATCAGCAACATTTGGGCAAAAAAAGATTTCTGGCTGGAGGAATTCCGCCGCAAGGAGATTTTCGACATTTTCGATGTCATGGTTTTCTCTTCGGACCATAGCAGTATCAAGCCATCACCTGCGATCTTTGAAAGGGCCCTGGAAGGTCTGGGCACGAGCCGTTCGAAAATCCTCTTCACGGGCGACAGCTACAGGTGTGATGTCTGCGGCGCACAGAATGTCGGGATGACAACGGCCCTGGTTCTCAATGACGGACCCGTGCCGTCCCGACTCGATCCTCAACCGGACTACCTCGTCACCAGCATGCTGGAACTGCCCCTTCTCGACTGAGCCGTTCACCCACTTGACTGCCGCTTGACAGCCCGACACCCCCATTGCTAGACGGAAATCAGACATACCGATTCGCGTGACTGGCGAAATCAATGTGGGCTCAACCACAGGGAAACGCGAAATCGACGACACAGCCGCTCGCCTGGGCTTCATCGACAAACCGATGACAACCTTCCATCAGGAGGAAAGCCCATGAGCGCCTACCGCGACCTGCTGCAGCAGACCGACCCCGAAGTCTTCAACACCATTTCCGGCGAAGAGAAGCGCCAATCCGAGGGAATCGAACTCATCCCTTCGGAAAACTACACCTACCCCGAGGTACTCTGCGCCCTGGGCAGCGTGTTCACCAACAAGTATTCCGAGGGCTATCCCGGTCGCCGTTATTACGGCGGCCAGGAATTCACGGACCAAGTCGAGGAACTGGCCCGACAGCGAGCCTGCGAACTGTTCGGCTGCGAGCACGCCAACGTGCAGCCCCTGTCCGGCTCGCCCATGAATCAGGCCGTGTACCTGGGCCTGCTGGAACCGGGAGACACAATCCTGGCCATGGACCTCTCTCACGGCGGCCACCTGACCCACGGCGCACCGGTCTCCCACATGGGCGGACTCTTCAACTTCGTACGCTACAAGACCAACCCGGCGGACGGCTCCATCGACTTCGACAAGGTGCGGGATATGGCGCTGAAGAACAAACCCAAGCTGGTCCTGTGCGGCTACACTTCCTACCCCCGCGACCTGGACTACGCCGCGTTCAAGGCCATCGCCGACGAGGTGGGTGCTTACACAATGACCGACGCTTCGCATTACGCGGGGCTGGTGGCAGGCAAAGTCATGCGCAACCCCTTTGACTTCGGGTTCGACGTGGTAACCACCACCTCGCACAAGTCCCTGCGCGGCCCGCGAGGCGGCATGGTCCTCTGCTCCAAGGAACTAGCCTCCAAGATAGACAAGTCCGTCTTCCCCGGCCTACAGGGCGGGCCGCACATGAACGCCATCGCGGGCATAGCCATCACCCTGGGCAAGGCCCTGCAGCCCGAATTCCGCGACTATGCAGTGCAGGTGCTGGCCAATGCCAAGGCACTGGGCAAGGCGCTCATGGACAGGGGCGGCGACCTGATCACCGGCGGCACGGACAACCACATGCTTGTGCTGGAAACCCGGAAGAGCTTCGGCCTGGACGGCAGGACAGCCGAGGAACTGCTGGATACGGTAGGCCTGACCACCAACAAGCAGATCATCCCGGACGATCCCAACCCACCTCTGCGTCCCAGCGGCATCCGCATGGGCACTCCGGCGGCAACCACGCGCGGCATGAAAGAGGAAGACATGGTCATGCTGGCCAAATGGATGACCGAGACCCTGAAAAATCCTGACGACACAACAAAACACGAATCCATCCGCCGGGATGTAGTGGCTCTGTGCTCCTCCTTCCCGGTCCCCGGAATCAGTTAGCTCTTTCCTTTTTCTCCTTCCCCTCAAGGCGTCCGCACTGCGCCTCAAAGAAAAGGCCGATCCCTCTCGGGACCGGCCTTTTTGAAGGCATTCAAAACTATTCAAAACGGCTCAAGCGCAAGGCGCGAAAAAGGCCAAACCCGCAACGCACTCTTACGGTACGTAAGGATTTGACCTCTTGATCAGCGAAGCCATCGGGCTGCTCCTGGACAGCCGCCAGCTAGCCGAAAGAACGCTTGTACAGGTCAATGATGGCCTGACGACCGTTGTCCTCCAGGAAACGGGTGCCGGTGCCGGTAAAATCTGTGCTGGTGATGACCGGGTTTTCCACGGAGACCCATTCGACCTTTTCCCATTTGAACCAGGCGTTGCGGGCCTGACCGAAGACATAGAGGGGCTTGTTGCAGATCTTGGCGAACTCGGCCCCCCAGCCTGTGCCACCCTTGACCGTGCCGTCTTCCTGGATAACGCCCACAATAAACACTTCGTGCCCGGAATCCACCTGATACATGACGGTCTGGAGGATCTTGCGCATGCGTTCGGCGTTGGTAAAGGTGCGGTTCAGCAGCTTGGAAACATAGGTCAGGCTGACGTCCTTGCGGACCAACTCTTCCTGGCTCAACACACGCAGGCCGGCTTCGCGTTCATGCCTGTGGCCTTCGAAACTGTAAGTAACTTCCGCGATGCCGTACTTCTCGGCAAGACGGCCGAATTCACTTTCAGCGCCACGGGCGCCACCGCTGTAGAGAGTGCAATTTTCGGGCTTGAGCATGGTATCTCCTTAAAAATCTTGATGCGGAACTGTTGTTGTACACTATGGACGGCATTTTGGTTCATGGCAAGCCGTCGCACTTCTTTCCGATTTATTTTTTCCAAATGTCCACGCGAATGGCCGGGCCGCCCTGGGAAAGCTTCTTGAAGGCGGCGTAGACCTGCTTCTTGAGCGGGGCAGGTACCGTGAAAGTGGAATAGCGACCCTGAATGCGCACGTTCTGGATCTTGAAGGGCGCAATATCGCCAGCCTTGCTTATAAGTTCCACCAGCTTCTTGGGGTACAGCCCGTCGGACCGGCCCACGTTGACACGCATGGTGATGACTCCGCCGAGTCCGGGCTTGAGCTTAAAGTCGTCGCGTATCTCGCGGTAGCTCTCGCGGTCCAGGTCGTCGCCACAGGCGCGTTTGAGCAGCGCTGCCAAAATATCCACGGGCTCATGCTCTTCCATGAGGTCATGGGCCATGCTGCGGTAGGCTTCGTGGTCGCCATTGACCAGAATCTCCTGCAGGTCGTCGGTGAGTTGCTTCTTCTTGGAGAAGATGACGTCCTCGATGCGCGGAAGGCGTTGCTTCTCGATGCGCACGCCGATGTGCTTGGATATGTACATGAGCCTGCGGAACTCACGCGGGGCGATGAGGGACACGGCCACCCCCTGCTTCCCAGCTCGGCCAGTACGACCCACGCGGTGCACGTAGGTTTCCGGGGACTGGGGCAGCGCGAAGTTGACCACGTGGCTGAGGTCGGGCACGTCAATGCCACGCGCCGCCACGTCCGTGGCCACCAGAATGGTGATCTTGCGCTGGCGAAAACGGCGCAGGATTTCCTCGCGCTGTGCCTGGGAAAGATCGCCATGGATGGCCTCGGCCGGATAGCCCCGGTCGGAAAGACGCCCGGCCAGTTCGGCCGTATCCAGTTTGGTACGGCAAAAGACCAGGCCGTAAAAATCCGCAGCGGCATCAATGACGCGACACAGGCCTTCAAAGCGGTCCGAATCAGACATCTCATGGAAAACCTGCAGGTTGAGAGAAGTATCGTCTTTTTTGGGCTTGACCGCGATGCGCTCGTAGTCGCCCATGAATTCCGAAGCGATACGCAGCACATCCGGCGGCATGGTGGCCGAGAAAAGCATGGTACGTCGGTTCTCGCCCGCCCCCTCCAGAATTTCTCGGATATCGTCGATAAAGCCCATGTTGCACATTTCGTCGGCTTCATCGAGTACGAAATGCTTTATGTTGCTCAGGTCCAGGCTGCCCCGGTGTATGTGATCCAGAATACGCCCCGGCGTGCCCACCACGATGTCCACGCCGCGCCTGAGATTCTTGAATTGCAGATGGATGGCCTGACCGCCGTAAACCGGGAGCACGCGCAGTTTTCTGGCCCCCTTGAGCGAGGAGAGTTCATCCGAGACCTGAATGGCCAGCTCGCGGGTAGGGGTCAGAATGAGGCTCTGCACGTGGCGCACGCCCTCCTGGGCGTGTTCCAAAACGGGCAGGCCGAACGCGGCTGTCTTTCCCGTGCCGGTAGAGGCCTGGGCAACCACATCCTTGTCGCCTCCCAAAATCAGGGGAATGGACAGTTTCTGGATAGGGGTGGGCTCGCTGAACCCTTTTCTTTCGAGCGCTTCAACGGCCGGATCGGAAAGGCCGAGCTTCTTGAATTCGTTCATTGGAAATTTCTTGGCGTAACGCCTGATTTTAGATTGGGCCTAGCTGATCAGAGCGGTTCTGCCGTCGGGCACTGCGGCAGGATCACTGTGAACAGCCAGAAAAAAATAGCAACAAAAAAAGAGCCGTGAGAACAAGAATGTGCCCACGGCTCCTTGCTCGATTCGGTTTTCAAATTCTACGGAACAGCCGTGGCCGCGCCGAGAACGCACCGCCCGACTATGTCATACAGGAAAGAAGGTCAAGCTTTTCCTTCGTCCTTGCCGCAATCCGGAATAAAACCCCATTGACAAGGCAGCCCCGCCTCGGGCATTCAAAAGGCATCTTATTCTCAGGGCGGGGTGAAATTCCCCACCGGCGGTATCCCGGATTGCACCGGGGAGCCCGCGAGCGCCTCTCCATGGGGAGAGGGTCAGCAGATCCGGTGAAAGGCCGGAGCCGACGGTAACAGTCCGGATGAAAGAGGGTAAGACAGATCCGCTCGTCTTTGGGCGTTATCGCCCATTGCCTGCTGTCCGCCTGCACGGCGGCGCCTGTCTTTATTCCTGCGCCCTGGTTCATAACCGTTTTCCGCAAAGGAGACCGTAATGGATCAGAACCTGCTGTCCAAGTGGGGCGCACCGACCGAACGCGTGGAACGGGCCTTGAAGGCTCTCTGCGACGGACGGGGCGTGCTTGTCACCGACGACGAGGACCGCGAGAACGAGGGAGACCTCATCTTCTGCGCCGACACCATCACCGAAGCACAGATGGCCATGCTCATCCGGGAATGCAGCGGCATTGTCTGCCTGTGCATGCCCGGCGAAAAAATCGAAGAACTGGGACTACCCATGATGGTGGAGGAAAACACCAGCCGTTACGGCACAGCCTTCACCGTGTCCATCGAGGCGGCCGAAGGCGTAACCACCGGCGTTTCCGCCGCCGACCGCGTGAAAACGGTCAGGACCGCTGCGGCCAAAGGAGCACGTCCCGCAGCTCTGCACAGTCCCGGCCACGTGTTCCCGCTTCGCGCCCGTTCAGGCGGAGTGCTGGAGCGTGACGGCCATACCGAAGCCACCGTGGACCTCATGCGTCTGGCCGGACTGGGCGACTGTGGTGTACTTTGCGAGTTGACCAACCCGGACGGAACCATGGCCAAGTTGCCGGAAATCGCCGCTTTTGGGGAAAAGCACGACATTCCGGTGCTCACGGTCGGGGACCTGAAGGAATACCGCCGAGAACGCGAGAACTAACCGACATCTCTGACTTCTCCGATTATCGATCCCTTACCGACATCAAGCGGCCATTCCTACGTATGGGAATGGCCGCTTTTTTTAACGCCCGGACATCATCGACAGCCTGGCCAACCTGGCAGGCACATGCGGTCCATGTCCCGGCCAGAGCCAGGGGGCGCAACCGGACAAAAGACCGAGGGCGAACAGAGTCAAGAGGAACAGTAAGACGATTTTGGCGAACCGCATGAAACACTCCTTGGATTGCATTGTGTGACATCTGATTTGCACCAAATGTGCCGAACCAGTTCCCGGCCCGTTCACAACCGCAAGAATCCGATAGTATGTCCCGCGAAACTGATTGATACTGCGCCTGAAACAATAGGGAGGCGCCATGATATTTTGTTTCAGAACCATTCCGGCTATGCTGCGGCAAATTGTGCACAGATTGCGCACTGTGCGAAAAAAAGACCCTGCCTGGTTCAAAGGAATGCATATATGAGTGAAGTTCAAGACCGAATCATTGAGATCTGCCGAATCATTGAGACCTGCCGGGAAGAACCCACCCTGGAAGAACTGGCCGAGACCGCGCACCTGAGCCCATACCATTTCCTGCGAGTTTTCCGGGAGACCGTGGGGATCACGCCCAAGCACTACGCCATCGCCGTACGCGACGAACGCATCCGGGAACTGCTGGCCCGGGGCAAGTCCGTCACCGAAGCGCTGTACGAAGCCGGATTCGGCTCGGGCTCCGCCTTCTACAGCAACGCCCAGGGCATTCTTGGCATGACACCCGGTTCGTTCAAGTCCGGCGGCAAAGGCAAGGCCATCCAGTATGCCTTCGGCCGAAGCTTCCTGGGCACCACCCTGGTGGCTGCCACGGAACGGGGCATCTGCAACATCGAATTCGGTGAGCGAAATGAACTGCTGGACGGGCTGGAAAAACGTTTTCCCAAGGCGGAGCTACGCAAGGCCGACCCCACGTTCCGAGGTTGGGTGGCGGCGGTGACCGCCTTCATCGAATCGCCGGACAAGGGCGAAGACCTGCCTCTGGATATCCAGGGCACGGCCTTCCAAAAGCGGGTCTGGAAAGCCCTGCGCGACGTACCGCCGGGCGAGACCATGACTTACGGCGAACTGGCCGCGCGAATGAACATTCCCAAAGCCGTACGGGCAGTGGCCGGAGCCTGCGCGGCCAACCGGCTGGCCGTGGCGGTCCCCTGCCACCGCATCATGGGGTGGGACGGCAAGCTTCGCGGCTATCACTGGGGCGTGGAGCGCAAAAAGGCGCTCCTGAAGCGGGAGCGCATGAGCATTTCGGGATAACCCCATGAAAGCTGTTATAAGTGGCGACAAGGCGCAAAAAAAGCAAGCCGAACATATGGACGGCATATGCGGGCCTGCTTCCGTCCCCTTCGGGACAGCCTTACTTCTGCACTTCCATGCTTTTGATGAACTCGTTCGCTTCCCTGATTGACCGTTCCATGTCCCGAATCAACACGGCCACGTCCGAACGGATGGAGCCCAGTTCGCCCTTGAGCGAGGCGATGGCCCTGGCGTTCAGGTTGTGCTTGAGGAAGAGTACCTGATCCTTGAACGCGGCCAGAACAGGATCCATCTTTTCGGAGGCCCGCTTCATGGCCTTGATGAGGCGGCTGTAGCGGGCCTTGGTGTCGTCAAGGCTGTGCCTGCTCTGGGTCCGCAGCCTGGAACTGGTGTACTGCCTGATCTCGTCCCGCCACTCTTCGAACAGGGCCTCGGCCACATTCTCCACCTTGACGATGCGCTTGCGCACGGTGGCGGCCCTTTCCACGCTCAATTCGTACTCGGCGTTGAGGGTGTCGTATTTTTCCTCAACCTCCCCACCGTCCACCTGAATCACGGACCTGAACCGCTCCAGGGCATTGGCAAACTGCTCCTTGGCCTCCTCGTTGGCCTCGCGGGTGTCTTCCACGCGGTCCACCAGAATATCACGCTTGTGATACCCGAATTTCTCCATGGTTCCGTAATAGGCGCTCTGGCAAGCGGGCAGGAAACACAGGCACAGGGCCAGGACAAAGAGGCGGATGGAGTTGGTCATGGTTTCTCCTTGAGGACTGAAGTGGGAGGCAAAAATCTCCATCGGAGATACCCCTACCGGAGGGTCCGGTAAAGACGGCTATTTCCCATGGCCAAGCAGTTTGCGGGCGCCGGCAGCCAACGCCCGGCTGAAACCGGCCAGCACAGGGGAGTCGATGTTCCAGCAATGCCAATGCAGATGCACTGTATGGTCGAAGCCCGGGGCCATGTCCACCAGCCGACCTTCGGCCAGATGTTCCGCATACTGTTGGGGCGGATACATGCCGCAAGCCAGCCCGGCCAGGGCGAAATCCACGAAATGGCCGGAAGTGGGTGCATAAAACGGGGTCAGCGGCGGAATTTTACCGAAAGCCTTTTCCAGCAACCGGTCGTGCATGTGGTCCTTGCGGTTGAAGATGAGCATGGGGGCGCGACTCATGGCCACCTTGGTGAATCCGTCCGGGAACCAGCGCTGCTTGAATTCCGGGGCGCCCATGAGCCTGTAGACCATGGTCCCGAGGTACTCGGACCGGCACCCCTGAAACGGCTCGCACCGGGAAGTGATGCAGCCGAGCACTTCGCCGTCGCGGAGGAGCTTGTGGGTCTCCTCCTGGTCGTCGGCCCGCAAATCCAGCAACACCGGTTCATTCTGTAGATAATCGCGTACCGACTCCAGAAACCAGGTGGACAGGCTGTCCGCGTTTATGCCCACGGATATGGTGGTGAACTGTTTGTCGCGTGCACCGGCCCACTCCATATCCAGGCCAAGATCGTCCTCCAGTCTGCGCACCTGCCGAAAATGCTTGAGCAGCTTCACCCCGGCCCCGGTAGCTTTCGGCGGCGCAGAGCGCACCAGCAACACCTGGCCGGTCTGTTCCTCCAGCAGCTTGATACGCTGGGACACGGCGGACTGGGTCACGTGCAGCACGCGTGAGGCCCTCTCGAATCCGCCTTCGTCAACCACTGCGGCCAGTGCCTCCAAAAGTTTGTAATCGAGCATGAAGTATTATTAGCATTTCTTATTCATGATTAACAAGATTAGTTTTACTTACTTAAATGACCGCCATAGATTTTCCTCACCAAAGGAGAATCAATTATGTTTGTTCCAATGATACAGGGATTCGCAACGGGCGGCGGCTTGATAGTGGCAATAGGCGCACAGAATGCGTTCGTTCTGACCCAGAGCGTGCGGCGCAATCATCATCTCATGGTGGCCGCGCTGTGCATCCTGTTCGACTGCATCTTCATCAGCCTCGGGGTTTCGGGCGTAGGCACAGCCGTGGCATCCCATCCTTTTCTCGGACAGGTCGCGGCCTTTGGAGGGGCGGCCTTCCTACTCTGGTACGGGTTCGGTTCCCTGCGTTCGGCCATGCGCGGCGGTTCCCTGAACACTGACGCCGAGACCGCCCACACCCTGAAGAAAACCCTGCTCCTGACGATGGCCGTGACTCTGCTCAACCCGCATTTCTACCTGGATACCGTGGTGCTCATGGGCAGCCTCAGCGGCCAGTACCCGGGCACGGACCGCTACCTGTTCGGGGCCGGGGCCGTCGGGGCCTCAACTGTCTGGTTCCTGCTCCTCAGCCTGGGGGGCCAGACCTTCGCCCCGCTCTTCCGCAAGGAAGTCACCTGGCGGCTGCTGGATTCGGTCGTCTGCCTGACCATGTGGTACATCGCCGCCAACCTCATCTTCAAAAGCCTGGCATAAGCCGGGCTCTCCCTTGGGCGTCAGCGCTCCCTCGAACAAGCCCGATACGCGAATTCCAGCCCGAATGAAAACCCGACCATGGCTGCGAGAATCCACAAATGGGAACGGGTCGCGGGCGACGACCAGACCTGCATGCAGATGGCCGCCAACGCGCCGAGGCATAGCAACAGAGCCAGCCCGGAGATCAGCCGGCTGCCTTTGGTGGCCTCGGCCAGCCTGATATTCGCCGCGTTCACCACGGCGAAAATGAGCAGGAACCCGGAACTCGCCATGGTGGAAATGGCGTTGAGATCCACAAGGTTGGCCACAAGCAGCGTGGACAGAGACAGCAAAAGCAGCCCCGTGACCGGTTGCCCCATAAAGAGCGTTTCCAGAAAATGAGGCGCTTCATCCGCTTCCGCCATGGTATACGTAATGCGAGACGCACTGTAGAACGTTGCGTTGATGGCGGATGCGGTCGCCAGCAACGCCGCCACGGCCATGAGCGTGAATCCCAGGGAGCCGAGAACCTTTTCGGCCGCCGCGGCCAACGCGTACTCCGACGCACCGGCAAGCCCGGCCGCTCCCATCACGCCGAGGCCCGCCATGGAAATCAGGATGTACAGCAGAATGACGATGCCCACGCTGATATAGTGGGCCGCAGGAATGGTCCTGTGCGGATTGCGGATGTCGGGGGCTGCATTGGAAATGAGTTCGAACCCCTCGTAATTGACGAAAATGATCATGGCCCCGGCCACGATCTGCACCGGGCCGACCCAGGTGGAAGCCTCCATGTTCGCATACTCGAGCCCTCCGGCAAAGGCCACGGCCACGAACAGCAGCAAAATTCCCAACTTGGCGCCGTTGATGGAATTTTCCGTTCTGAGGACCGCTTCCGCCCCCTTGATGTTGAGCAGGGTCAGCACCAGCACGGCCCCGGAAAGAAGAACGTGTTTGGCCATGACCTGCTGGTCCGGCGCGAAGAACGTGGCCCCATACCCGCCGAAGGCCGCCGCGTACAGGGCGAGCACCACCGCGTAGCTGAGCAGCAGCATGTTGTTCATGCTCCCCGAAAACAGGCCGTGCCCGAATGCCTGGTTGATGAACGAAACCGTGCCGCCACGATTGGGAAAGGTCACGGAAAGACGTGCGTACGAATAGGAAGTGGAAAGGGCCACCAGGCCTCCGGCGCAAAAGGCGATGGGCATTGCCCCGCCCGCCAGTGCCGCGGAAATGCCGAGGACCGCGAAAATCGCTCCTCCAACCATGCCGCCGATGCCTATGGACACGGCTGAAAAAAGGCCAATCTGCTCCCCGTCGTCCCTCTTGATGCTGTTGTCCACACTTCCTCCGGTTGCTGTAAATGAACGAATTTCATACCGACAGTAAAATAACCGTGTAACGGATTCAAGGCCCCCTCGAGAAATCCGGCCCTTCAGCCATGCAGAATCTGAGTTCTGCGACCTCATGCTGTATTACTCTTCACAACACAGTCGAAAAATCGAAATGATCGCCATGAACCGAATCGACTTTTCACCAAAGACGAGGATCAACCGCTTTCACTGAACAAAAAGAATCGCGGAAAATCGAGAAGAGCCTCCCCCAAAAAGGAGGTTGCCAAACAATCCCTTCTTTCAGACCTCCGTTTTCCCGGCGTTTTCTTTTTTTTACAATTTCCAGCTTGACACAAAACCGACCGGTCGGTCATTTTTATACTATGGGAAAACGGGAAGAGAACAAACGCCGGAAGCAGCAGGCCATTTTGGACGCTGCCCTGAAGGTTTTTTCCGACCAGGGCTTCGCCGCCGCAAAAATGGCGGACATAGCCAACGCTGCCGGGGTGGGCAAGGGGACCATCTACGAATACTACCAGAGCAAGGAAGATCTCTTCTTCGCGGTCTTTCGGTGGTATGTGGACGAAGTTGTGGCATCTGGCATGCTGGATGCGGCGCGGCTGGAAGGCGACGAGGCCGACCGGCTCCGGGCCTTCCTGGATTCGGCCGTCAACTCCGGCGTCGAAACCCTGGAGTACTTCGCCATTTCCCTGGAGTTCTGGGCCGCGGCCGGAAGCCCCGCCACACGTGACCGGTTCCGCAAGGCCATGCAGGCGCTCTACCAATCCTTCCGCGCGGCTTTGGAAACCCTCTTGGAAGACGGCAAACGGTCCGGCGTGTTCCGCAAACACGTGGATTCGGCATCGGTGGCCGCAGGGCTGACCGGCGCGTTGGACGGGCTCCTGCTCCAAGGGTGGATGGACGGCCACTTCGACATCAGGGGCACTGCGCGGGGCTTTCTGGACACAATCATGCTCGGCATGCGCAACACGGAGTAATCAGACATGAAACACCTGTTCACCACACTTCTTTTCACGACGCTGCTCCTGCCCGTTTCCGCCCATGCACAAGAGCCCACGGCGCAGGATATCGTCGCCAAGGCTTGGGACTACATGCGCGGCAGCACCTCGGTCTCCGTGGTGCGCATGACCGTGCACCGGCCCGACTGGGAGCGCAAATCCAAGCTCAAGGCGTGGACCAAGGGCCGCGAAGATTCCATCTTCCAGCTCATCGCCCCGGCCAAGGACAAGGGCAACGGCACCCTGAAAAAGGGCCGGGAAATGTGGACCTACAACCCCAAGATCAACCGGGTGGTCAAAATCCCGCCCTCCATGATGTCCCAATCGTGGATGGGTTCCGACTTCTCCAACAACGATCTGTCCAAGGCCGACTCCATCATCCTGGACTATGACCACACCATCGAGAAGGTCGAGGCGCGGGACGGATTCAAGGTCTATACCATCAAGGCTATGCCCAGGCCCGACGCGCCCGTGGTCTGGGGAATGCAGCTGCTCACCATCCGCGAGGACGGCGTGCTTCTGAAGGAGTCCTTCCACGATGAAGACCTGGAACCGGTCAAGGTGCTGACCACCAGCGATATCCGGGACATGGGCGGCAGGCCGTTTCCGCGCGTCTGGAAGATGCAATCCCTTGATACGGACGACGGGGACGCCGAAACCGGGGATGAGTATACCCTGCTGGAATACGACAGCATCACGTTCGACGTGAAGCTGCGCGACTCCCTGTTCACTCTCAACGCGCTCAAGAAACCCGTGAGGTAACCATGGAAATCCTGATGGCTTGGCGCAACGTATGGCGAAACCCGAGACGGTCCGTCCTGACCATCCTGGCCATCGCTTTTGCCTGCCTGCTGCTCATCTTCATGCTCTCGTTCCAGTTCGGCATGTACGAGGTCATGATCAACGCGGCCGTGAAGGTGCAGACCGGCCATCTCCAGGTCATTGCCAAAGACTACGACAAGGACATGAAGATGCGCTGGGTGGTGGAAGATCCCCAGGCCGTAGGAGATCTCATGCTGGCCGTCCCGCATATCACGGCCCATACCTTCCGGGCCAACGGCTTCGCCCTGCTCTCCTCCAGAGACCGCACTTATGGCGGCATGGTCACTGGAGTGCTCCCCGCACGGGAACGGGAAATATCCTCAACCGCCTCCACCATCCGGCAGGGGGCCTACCTGGAGCCCGGCGACACCAACCAGGCCGTTGTCGGTTCCTTGCTCGCCAAGAACCTGCACATCTCCGTGGGAGACGAACTGGTTCTCCTGGGCAATGCCCGGGACGGCTCCATCGCCGCCACGGTGCTCAACGTGAAAGGCGTCTTCTCTTCGGGCATGGACGAATACGACCGCTCGGCCATCCAGATACCGCTCCCTTATTTCCAGGAGGTCTTCGCCATGCGCGGGGCAGTGCACCAAGTGGTGGCCGTCTGCGATTCCCTGACTGCAGTGGGCCCGGCGCAATCAACGGTTACCGGAAACCTTCCGAAAGTAAAATCCAAAAGAAATCTAGAATGTAAATCATGGGACGAGCTGTTACCTGGCCTGATTCAGTCCATTCAGATGGATCTGGGCGGGGGCATCATCTTCTACCTCATCCTCATCGTGGTGGTGGCCTTCAGCATCATGAACACCTTTCTCATGGCCGTGTTCGAACGCACCCATGAATTCGGCACCCTCATGGCCATCGGAGCCAAGCCCGCGCGACTGACCAAAATGCTGCTCTACGAATCCGCATTTCTGACCTCCTGCGGAATCATTCTGGGCATCGCCGCCGGGTGCGCGCTGACCATTTACGTGGAGTCCACGGGCATCACCCTGGGAGAAGCCCAAGGCATGCTGCGCCAGTACGGCATCCCCAACGTCATGCGGCCCGAACTCTCCTGGCTGACGGCTGTGACCGGCCCCTTCGTGGTCTTCTTCATCACCATGCTCACCGCCCTCTACCCGGCATTCAAGGTGCGCAAACTCAAGCCGGTGGAGGCGATGCATGCCATATGACACCACGCACTCGGCCTAGGGAGAACACTCATGCAGCTGCAACTCGCCTGGAGAAACATATGGCGCAACCCGCGCCGCACCCTGATCATCCTCACGGCCGTCGTCATCGGGGCCTGGACCATGCTCTTTTTCGGGGCCCTGTCGCGGGGCATGGCCGAATCCATGCTTACCAACTCCATCAACAACCTGACCGGGCACATTCAGATCCAGAAACAGGGCTACCGGGACGATCCGGTGGTGGAAAACCGCATCAACGATCCGACCCCGATCAAAGCCCTGCTGGACCAAGACCTTCCACCCGAAGCCAAATGGGCTTTCCGCATCGAGGTGAACGGCGTGGCCTCCAACGCCCGCAACTCCAAAGGCGTAACCATCGTGGGCATCGACCCGGACCGGGAGCCGGACCTTTCCTTTTACGGACAGTCCGTCACCGAGGGCCGCGCCCTCAGGCCGGACGACGCCCACGGAATCCTTGTGGGCCAGGGGCTGCTGGATTCCATGGACACCAAGCCGGGCCGAAAGATCGTGCTCATGACCCAGGGGGCGGACAAGGAGACGGCCTCGCGGGCCTTCAAGATCCGCGGCGTGTATCGGGCCGAGCTTGAAGCCACGGAAAAGCGGTACGTATTCGTCACCCTACCCGCGGCCCGCAAACTGCTGGGAGTAAAGAACGCGGTCACGTCCGCCTGCATCCGTTTGCCCGAGCGGGAACAGGTGGGACCAATGGCCGAAACACTCGGGAAACACCTGCCAAAAGGGCTGTCCCTGCTCACTTGGGAAGATATGCTTCCCTTGCTCACCGGATACCTGAGCATGTTCGATTCCTTCATGTTTCTCTGGTATCTGGTGGTTTTCGTGGCCATGGGCTTCGGTATCGTCAACACCACACTCATGGCCGTGCTGGAACGAACCCGCGAATTCGGACTGCTCAAGGCCCTGGGCATGAAACCGGCGCGAATCGTACGCGGCGTGCTCACCGAATGTCTGATCCTGCTGCTGGTCGGTCTGGTCGCGGGCAACGCCCTGGGCCTCCTCACCGTCCTGGTTCTGTCCGGCGGCATCGACCTCTCGTTCATGGCCGAAGGATCGCAGTACTTCGGCATGAGCCACCTCATTTTCCCGAAGCTGATGGCGCGCGACGTGGTCGCGGCCAACGGCGTGATTCTGGTCCTCGGCCTGCTGGTCTCCCTGTATCCGGCTCTCAAAGCCGGACGCATCACCCCAGTGGAAGCAATGGCCCAAACATAGGAGCCCGACATGAGTATCGTACACATAGACAACGTGACCAAGACTTACCGCCAGGGCAAGGTGGACGTGCACGCCCTGTCCGGAATTTCCCTCGACATCTCCAAAGGAGGGTTCACGGTGCTGGCCGGACCGTCCGGATCGGGCAAGACCACCCTGCTCAACCTCATGGGCGGATTGGACAATCCCACCTCCGGCTCCATCACCCTGGACGGCGAGGTCATCACAGGCCTGTCCCAGTCCCGACTGGCCGACATGCGCCTTGAGAAGATCGGCTTCGTGTTCCAGGCCTACAACCTCATCCCGGTGCTTTCAGCCCAGGAAAACGTGGAGTATGTCATGCTCATGCAGGGCGTTCCCGCAAAGGAGCGGAGCGAACGCGCCCGAGCCGTGCTGGACGACGTGGGCCTGGAAGGCAAATATTCCCGCCGTCCGGCCGAACTTTCCGGCGGCCAGCAGCAACGCGTAGCCGTGGCCCGGGCAATCGTGTCCCATCCGTCCATCGTGCTGGCGGACGAGCCCACGGCCAACCTGGATTCCAAGACCGGCCAGGGGCTGCTGGAAATCATGTGCGAAATGAACGAGAAACGAAACGCGACCTTCATCTTCTCCACACACGACCAGATGGTCATGGACTATGCCAAACGCCTCGTCCATCTCAAGGATGGACGAATCGTGGACGACGAAACCAGATAGATCATGCGACAGACCGTTCTCCATCTCCTGCTCCTCTGCTCGCTCGGATGCCTGCTTGCCCCTGCCGCCTTTGCCCAGGACAACGACAGCGCGTGGGACAACGTGGATATGGAATGGGGCGGTCATTTCAAGAACTACGGCCGAGCGCTTTTTCCCGAATCCGGCACGGCCTTCGACGACGTGGGGCTGGACGCCAACTTCGACGGTTTCACCGAGTTACGGCTGAACAACAAGACCTTCTTCGGAAATACGGCCTATACCGAACTGCACTGGGAGGCCTCACTGACCGGAGGGGGTACCCGCGAAGACGGTGAAAAGCTCAAACGACTTTACCCCGCCCTCTACCCGAATGGGCTGTTGACCCCGCCCAACGACGACCGGCGCCTTGTGGACCTGACCGCCGTGGTGCACGAAGACCGGGGCGCCGCCGTCTACCATCGCCTGGACCGGGCCATGGTGGCCCTCACCCCCGAGTGGGGCGAAGTCCGCCTGGGCAGGCAAGCCGTCACCTGGGGGCACGGGTTCACCTTCAACCCCATGGACCTGTTCAATCCCTTCGCACCCACGGACCTGGAACGCGACTACAAGTTGGGCGACGACATGGCCCTCATCCAGTTCCCGGCGGGCGACATGGACGTGGAACTCATCTATGTGGCCCGACGCGACCCGAACACCAAGGACGCGGACTTCGAGCAGGCGTCCGTCGGGGGAAAGCTGAGCTTCGCGGCCACGGACGACACAGGCGTGGACATCATCCTGACCCGGCACTACCAGGACTACATTGCCGGGGTCGGTGCCGCAGGCTACATCGGCGATGCGGCATGGCGGCTGGACGTGACCGGCACCTTGCTGAACGCCCCCAGCAGAGGGCGCACCGCCTACCTTTCCGCCGTGGCCAACGTGGACTATTCCTGGCAGTGGTTCAACAAGAACTGGTACGGCTACGTGGAACTCTACTACAACGGCCTTTCGGACGCGGACTACGCCGACCAATTCTCGGACACGGCCATTGCCGAGCGCATCGCCCGCGGCGAACTCTACGCCCTTGGCTCCCTCTACTGGAGCGGAAACATCAATTGCGAAATCCACCCGCTGGTGAACCTCTACCTGACCTCCATCGTCAACCTCAACGACCCGTCCGGCGTCTGGCTGCCCCGCATCGTTTACGATATGTCCGACAACCTGCGCCTGAGCCTTTCCGGCTCCTTCAGTTGGGGAGCGCATAACACCGAGTACGGCGGCTACGACATTCCCGGCTACTCATTCGACCAGAAGCCCTCCGATTCCGTATCCGTCTGGCTGACCAGGTATTTCTAACCACGGCAAAAGGTCGTTCGACCCAACACAGCAACGAATCCGCCTCCCATCAAAAACAACGGCAATTTTTTACAAGACAACGGCGTCCGCCAGCGTTACGGTCAAGACGGAATCGAGGAAGCCCATGCGCAGCAAGGAACGAGTTCGTTACTGGCGCGATCCGGATGTGGACGCGCTGGAAATACGCCTGTCCGCCGACAGTACCCACTCCTTCCCGCACCATACGCACGATTGCTACACTATCGGCGTCATGGAGCGGGGGCGATGCTTTGCGCTCGGCAAAGGGCACGGCAGCATACCCATCACCCAGGGCGAGATGTGCCTGTTCAACCCCGGCCAGGTGCATGCGGGAATCCTCATGGACAAGGGAGCGCGCATCACCTACCGCATGTTCTTCGTGGACCACGACTGGCTGCGCGGCATGGCAGCGGACCTGCGCGACGGTAACGACGGCCTGCCCGAATTCGAACACATCATCGTCCACACCCCGCACCTCACACGACGGCTCATGCGCCTCAACTGGACCATCCACTCCGGAATGGACCGACTGGCCAAGGAATCGGCCATGATGGAAGCCATGTCCAGACTCTTCTTCGCCCTCGGCGGCATCCATCGCCCCGAACCGGGCAACGAACCCCAGGCCGTGCAACGGGCCAAGGAATTCCTGGGCGACAACATCGCCAAAAAGGTCACCCTGGACAGGCTGGCCGAAGTCACGGGCCTGAGCCGCTACCACTTCCTTCGGGTGTTCAAGAAAGCCACGGGGTTGCCGCCCCATCGCTATCAATTGCAATGCCGCGTGGAACGTGCCAAGGGCCTGCTGCTCTCGGGCATGCCCATCGCCGAGGCCGCCCTGGAAAGCGGATTTACGGACCAGAGCCACTTCACCCACAAATTCAAGCAGTTCACAGGCGCAACCCCGGCCCAATACGTGGCCCGCTAGCCCGACAGCAACATTCTGCAAGACTCTTTTATCCACTCACGGTAGGGTTTCCGCATGAACAGGGAGAGGCCCATGCGCAGCAAAGAGCTTGTGAAATACTGGCGTGACCCGGACATGAGCGATCTGGAGATCCGCCTGTCCGCAGACAGTCGCCATTCCTTTCCGCACCATACGCACGACTGTTTCACCATCGGCGTCATGGAACGAGGGCGCTGGCTCGCCACCGGTCCGGGCCACGGCAACCGGTCCGCCACCCAGGGGGAAATCTGCCTGTTCAACCCCGGCCAGGTGCATGCGGGCATTATCACGAAAAAGGACGCGCGCATCACTTATCGCGTCTATTTCGTGGAAAACGAATGGCTGCAATCCATGGCAGCGGACCTGCGCGACGGCAACGACGGCCTGCCCGAGTTCCACGACATGATCATCCAGACTCCGTACCTGTTCCAGGGACTCATGAGCCTCAACTGGACCATTCATTCGGGCATGAACCGGCTGGCCAAGGAGAGCGCCATGCTGAAGGCCATGTCCGGCCTGTTCATCAACCACGGCGGCATCCGCAAACCCAGAACAGGCTGCGAGCCGTACGCCGTGCAACGCGCAAGGAACTATCTCAACGAAAACCTTTCCGAGCGCGTCTCCCTGGACAAAGTGGCCCGGGTGGCGGGGCTCAGCCGTTACCATTTTCTGCGTGTATTCAAGCAAGCCACCGGGCTCACCCCCAGCCGCTATCACATGCAATGCCGAGTGAAACGCGCCAAGGGACTGCTGCTCGCCGGAAACCCCATCGCCGAAGTGGCCCTGGACTGCGGATTCTCGGACCAGAGTCATTTTACGCACCGGTTCAAGCAGCTCACCGCAGCAACGCCCGCGCAATATCTCACAGGTTCATGATGAGAACGGGAAAAAAGCCTTTTGCAAAAGGCTCTTCCCCCGCCCCCCATCTCCATAACTCTTTGGCGATCATGCTCTGTGTGATGAATCAGCCTTTTCGAATCCGTTTCTTTTCCCTGATTCGATGGAAAAGCCATAAAGCGAAGCCGCCCACAATGAGCGCCGCTATGGCCCAGTGTTCATATTTGGAGATATCGGCAAAAAAAGATTCGAGGGCATAGCCGAAAAAATAACCGCCATACCCCACAGCCACGGCCCAGAGCGCCGCACCGATTCCATTGTAAACAATAAACATCCGCAACGGAAACCCGCTGGCGCCGAGCACGAAAGGCACCACGCTCCTGAGCCCGTACATGAACCGGAAACCGAGCATGACCTTTCGCTTATGTTCGTGAAGCATGGAACGGATGCGTTCGGTACGCGCCTGCCAGCGAGGCCGCCGGGCCAGGGATTCAGCTCCCTTTCGGCGGCCCAGCAGAAAAAAGGCCTGATCACCGGTGAGGCTGCCTACAAAGGCGCAGAGGATGACCCCTTCAATGCCCAGATATCCCTGGTGAGCCAAAAACCCGGCCACAACCAAGACGATCTCGCCCTCCAGCATGGTGCCGAGGACCACGGCAAGGTAACCGTATGTTGAGATGAATTCGGACAGGGATATCATGCTCTTTCCATATACCGGACATTACTCTTCCATCCATTACAATTCGGCGACAATTCCCGGTCAGCAATATTTTGCAAGACCTGCTCACTGCCTATGCCTATCTCATGGCATGAGACGCCGACCGCAGCAGTTCGAAAAACTTGCGTGCAAGGAGAAAAAAAATGTTACGTGCCATAACCTTATCGAGAGGGGCCGACTCCGAGGCCCCGCCGACGCTGGCCATCCTGGGCGCCGTGCTGCTTTGGGGCAGTTCGTTCCCGGCCATGAAGGCCGCGCTCCAGTACCTTGATCCTTGGACGGTCATGTGGATGCGCCTGACTTTCGGCAGCATCGCACTGCTGCCGGCACTGAACAAACTGATGCCCAGGAAGGCCACTCGCGCGGACTGGAAGCTCCTTGCCCCTTTGGCCCTGCTCCAGCCCTGCCTCTACTTCCTGCTGGAATCCTACGCGCTCAAGTATACCACCTCGGCCCAGGCCGGCATCATCGCCGCCACCCTGCCCATCATGGTCGCTGTGGGGGCACGATTCTTCCTGGCGGAGACCACCACCCTGCGCGCCTATGCCGGACTGTTGGTCTCGGTGCTCGGCGTGGTCTGGCTGACCCTGGCCGGTTCACCGTCCGTGAATGCGCCCCACCCCGTGCTGGGCAACATTCTGGAGTTCGGAGCCATGGCCTGCGCGTCCGGCTACATGCTGTTGGTCAAGCGCCTCAGCGACCGGTTCGGCCCCTGGACGCTCACCGCCCTCCAGACCATGGTCGGCGCGGTATTCTTCCTGCCCGGCCTGTGGCGGCTGATGGCCGATGTTCCGATCGGCTTCACGGCCGCCCTGCCCGTAGTCATCTACCTCGGCACCTTCGTAACACTAGGTGCTTTCGGTTTGTATAACATCGGTATTTCACGCATCCCGGCCAGCCGGGCGTCCGCATTCATCAACCTCGTACCCGTGGTGGCGGTGTTCTTTGCCTGGGCTTTCCTCGATGAAACCCTCTCGCCCGTGCAGGGGCTCGCCGCCATGTGTATTTTCCTCGGTGTCTGGATAACGCAGAGGAACGGATGACAGAATGGGGAAGGTTCTTTCATGGGGACTCTTCCCCATTCTCCTTTCAGATACTTTTCCCAGACCAACGGTCCACCAGAAACCTATCCCAGGGAGCTACGACTTTGCCATTCACATAATAACAGTTGATTCATTTTCTCATTTCAAATTTTCTCTTTTATGCGTATGGATACTTCATGTCATACGGCAACAAAATCAAATGGTTCGCTTTGATTCTGCTGCTGGCGATGCTTCTGTGCTCCCTTTCGACCCAGGTTCGGGCCGACACCAGGCCGGTTCTATGTGTGGCGCACAACCCCCTGCCTCCCTGGAAAACGACTGAAAAAGACGGCACGCCCGGCGGCATCGATACCGAACTGTTGCGCCTTCTGGCCGCGCGCATGGGATTTGACCTGAAGTTCAAGTTCGGTCCTTTTGCCCGCTGCCTGTTCATGCTCGAAAACGGACAGGCCGATATTATGGCCACAGTCCTGCGCTCCCCGGAACGGGAACTCTCCCTGTACTATCTGCAGCCCCCGGTGCACACCCATTCCAACAAAGCCTTCTACGTTCGGAAAAATTCGAGAATCAGCATCAACCGCTTTGAAGACCTCTACCACCTGCGTATTGGCACCAATATCGGGGTCAACTACTTTTCCCGCTTCGACAGCGACCCGAAGCTCATCAGGGACCCGGCCCCAAAAAATTTCAGAATCAACATCCGAAAATTGCTCAACACACGTGTCGACGTCATCGTGGGCACCGAGGCCATGGTCGACTACTACATAGGCACTTACGGACTTGGAGACAGGATTGAAAAGTGTTCCTATGTCTACAACAAACCCAACAACGTCTATTTTGTCCTGTCAAAAAAATCCGTCTATGCAGACAGGCTTGAGGAGTTCAACGACACCCTACGGACATTGATGAAGGAAAAGGCTCTGGACAGGATCGGGAAAGCGCTTCTTCAGCGAACCGACGCCCATTCCCCAGCCCGTTCTGATGGTTCGACAAACCAAAGGCGATGGACGAAAGTCTTTGTCTTCTAAGCAAACGCAAGGAATCCACCTCAGGGAGAGAAAGAAAACGTGAGGGTATCATTCCAGGCGGCCATATTCTGCGCGGCCGTCTTCATCTGCATGGGCAAGGCCGCAGTCCAGGCCGGAGAGCCGGACGTCCTGCGTGTTCAGTTCAGCACCATGGCTCCCTGGAAAATGGGAAGCAAGGGCAAGGAACGGGGCGTGGACATCGAATTCATGCAAATGCTGGCCGAACGCATGAACCTTCGTGTCGAATTCGTCCACATGCCCTTTGCGCGCGGCCTGGCCTGCATGGATGAGGGGGAGATAGATCTCATGACCGGCGTGCTGTACCGCCCGGAGCGCGAAGCCTTCCTGTACTACATCACCCCCCCCTACTCCCAGTTCTCGCCCAAGGCATTCTATGTGCTCAAAGGATCAGACATTTCCATAAGATCGTACGAAGATCTTTACGACCTGCGCATCGGCACCACCATAGGCGCCAAGTACTTCAGGGCATTCGACAAGGACGTGCGGCTTCAAAAAGAGCCGGTACGCAGCATGGACCTGAACTTCAAGAAACTCCTGGACCGCCGCATCGATACGGTCATAGCCTCGGAAACCAGTGCGGACCGCCAGATCAAGGTGCGCGGGATCGCAGCCAGAATCACCAAGGCCGGCTACAAATACCAACGTCTGAACCAGGTGCACATGGTGCTTTCCAAGCGTTCACCCCTGGCCGTCCGCCTGCCGGAGTTCAATGCGCACATGAAAGCGCTCCTTGAAAAGGGTGTACGTGAACACATCAAACGAAACTACGCCAAATTCATCACCCATTAAAAACGCAGCCGCTTCGCTTCACACAAAACGCCCGGCAGCTTGAAAACTGCCGGGCGTTTTCGCCGAAATCCTTGGCCACGAGGCCTGGGAGAGACGCTTTTGAAACAGGGGTTCTCCGGCACCTTCCCTAAAGATTACACTATATCGACCGTAACGCCCTCATTGACGTAATACAGGAGGGTATAGTTGGCCTGCAGGTAATTGACCAGTTCCTCCACGGAGCGATCCCCCACTCCGGAAACACGGATGTATGCATGACGGTACCCGGGATTTTCCAACTCATAGGAGGTGAACACGCTGGTAAAGACCACGCTTTTGTCGCGCAGGTCGTTAAGCAATGAAGCCAGCGGGCCGGGCTTGGCTTCAAGCCGAAAGGCGAACTGGATACCGCCGCGGATGGCGCCGGTGGCGCTAGACATGAAGCGCATGACGTCGGCCTGGGTGATGATGCCGATGAGCTTTTTGCCCTCCACCACGGGCAGGCCGCCGATCTTGTTGCTGACCAGGGTTTCCGCCACGATGTCCATGGCCATGTCCTTGTTCACGGTGATGGGGTCCAGAGTCATGATGTCTCCGGCCGAAAGCGTGGACAGGCCGCCATTGGATGCGGCGTCGCCGGCAATGTACTTGGACGGCATGGCGTCACGAATATCTCGGTCCGAAACAATGCCGACCAACAGGCCGTCGTCATCCACCACAGGGAATTGCCGGATATTCTTTTCACGCAATATGGCGGCGGCGTCCAAGACGGAAGAATTGGCCCCCAAAGTGATGACGTTTCGAGTCATCCACTCCCTTACAAGCATAGTTCCCTCCTCAAAGATCCTGACAGAATATGGGTGTCATCGTTTTGTATTCGGTTTGTGAAAAAAAAGCAAAGAAGATGTGACAAACAGCGCACTTTTCCCACGGAAATTCGGCCGACACCCTTGAAATCAAACCAACGGCATATTAGCTACATGTACGGTCGCCGATCCGGCCGCACACGTCTTCTCCACCAACTCGAGCACCAATGGAGCCCGCCATGATCCGAAACATCGACGAAATGCTGCACAAGGCCGCCGAATACGGGACCCGCGCCAAGATAGCCGTGGCCTGCGCCCATGACTGCGAGGTGCTCAAAGCCGTGGGCAAGGCCCAAAAAAGAGGCATAGGCACCTTTCTCCTGGTGGGAAACGGCACAAGAATCAAATCCCTTTCCGAAACACTGGGGGTCCGCGTCACGGGCTGCTCGGTGGTGGAGGCTGAAGGCGAGGCCGATGGAGCCGCCCAGGCCGTAGAACTGGTGGCCTCGGGTGAGGCCCATGTCCTGCTCAAGGGCTTCCTGGACACGGGTGTGTTCCTGCGCGCCGTGCTCAACAAGGAAACCGGCCTGGTCAACGGTGACATGATCAGCCACACCGTGCTCATGGACATGCCCGCCGCGGACAAGATGTACTTTCTCACGGACGCGGCCATGGTCATCAAGCCCAGCCTGGAGGAAAAACGCAAAATCATCCTCAACGCCTTGCGGGTGACCTCTGCCTTGGGGCTGGAAAATCCCATTGTGGGAGTGCTGGCCGAATCCGAAAAGGTCAATCCCAAGATGCAGGCCACCATGGACGCCCAAGCCCTCAAGGACATGGCAGCGCAGGGTAGGATCCCAGGCTGCCGCATCGGCGGCCCCTACGCCCTGGACAACGCCATTTCCCCAAAGGCCGCCCAACACAAGGACATGGACGACCCCCTGGCCGGGCATGCGGACATCCTTCTGGCCCCGGACCTGGCCGCAGGAAACATCCTTTACAAGGGCCTCATGTACTTCGCAGGCTCCAAAGCCGCAGGAGCCATCGTGGGCACCCGTGCGCCAGTGGTTCTCAATTCCCGCGCCGACACGGACGAAACCAAGCTCAACGCCATGGCGCTGGGTGTGCTCATGGCTGCGGAACGCGGCCTGTTGTAGATGGTTGTAGTCGAACGGACGACGGCTAGTCGAAATCCCGGCGAAAATTGCGCACCGCGTCGACCACCTGCCGAAAGCGCTGCTTGAACCCTCGAAGACCATTTCCGGCCAAATCCATGCGTCCCTGCAGCACCCACTTTTCCATCTGGCGGGATTCCGCCATGATATCAAGAGCATGCACATGGCTCAGAATATTGGAAACCGAGTGCAGGCCCATGGCCAACTCCGAGGCCGCCTGGCGAGACCAGGCATCGTTGATCTGGTCCAACTTCTCTTCGGATTCCTTCAGAAAGATATCCAAGATCTCCACCAACAATTCGTCGTTGCCCTTGAACCGCTCCATCAGGGCCTGCGTGTTGAGCTTGAAACCGACTTCCCTGTCCAAGGCCGGCCGCACCAGCGGGGAACGGGCTGAACGACGAGGCGCGGCCTTTCTGTCCGCCTGCTGTACAGTGCGGAATATAGCCGCCGAAAGCTCGGCCATGTCCACGGGCTTGGTCACATGCTCGTTGATGCCCGCCCCCAGAATGCGGTCGCGATCCCCTTTCATGGCATAGGCGGTCAGGGCAATGATGGGAATGTTCTTGTCGAAAAGCCGCCCGCCCGAGGACCGGATGCGCTCGGCGGCCTCGATGCCGCCCATTTCCGGCATCTGGATGTCCATGAGAATCAGATCGAACGCGCCTTTCTTCTGCCTGAGAAGGTCCAAAACCTCATGGCCGTTGCGGGCCAAGGTCACAGTATGGCCGAACATGGACAGAAAATGGGTCAGGAACTTCTGGTTCAGCTCATTGTCTTCGGCCAGCAGGATGTCGAGGTGCAGCGTGGTCGGCAAGGCAGCCTCGGGACGCACCGGCTTTTCTTCTTGCTCGGCCTCGCCGAACCAGGCCCGGAAGGTGAACACACTGCCCCGGTCAACGCGACTGCTGACTTCGATATCACCGTCCATAAGCGCCACCAGTTCCCGGCAGATGGCCAATCCGAGACCGGTGCCCTGGTGTTTCTTGTGGGCCGAGCTGTCCAACTGGGCAAAGGTTTCGAAAATGTGATCGAGCATGCCGGGAGGAATGCCCATGCCGGTATCGGACACCCTGAACAGCAGGCAGGTTCGTCCCTTTTCCTTGCGCTCGGTTTCTATGTGAATATCCACTCCACCCTTGTCCGTAAACTTGAGAGCGTTGCTGAGGAGGTTGCGGATGACCTGGGCCAACCGGTCCTCGTCGCCGTTCACGAACTCGGGCACGTCGTCCAGGATATCCATTTCCAACTCCAGCCCTTTCTTTCCGGCCTGATGCAGGAAAGGCTTGACCATGCGGTCCATGGCCTTGCGAAAATTGAAGTCCGCCGGTGCCAGGACCAGCTTCTGGGCCTCGATCTTGGAGATGTCCAAAATATCGTTGACCAGATTCAGAAGCGATCTGGCTGCGTCGCGAATCATATTCAGATTGGTGCGCTGCTCGGGCTTGAGCCCTGTGGTGATGGTCATCTCGGTCAGCCCGATGATGCCGCTGATGGGAGTGCGTATCTCATGGCTCATGTTGGCCAGAAACATGCTCTTGGCCTTGTTGGCCTCCTCGGCGTCCTTTTGCGACTCCTCGGCCGAAAGATTGGCCTCCAGCAGGGTCTGCTCCATGCGGCCCCTATGAATGGCGTTGCCAAGAATCTCGGCAGCAAGCTGCAAGGATTCCAGTTCGGCGGGCGTCCAGTCCCGTTCGGCCTGGCAGGCCGCCATGCAGATGCCCCCCCACCAGGTCTCGTCCACGAAAACCGGAACCACCATGACGGACTTGGCGCCAACTATTTCGAACAATTCGCGCTCAAGAGCAGGGAACCTGCGAATATGCCCCATGATGGCCTTCCTGGCCCCCAGCAGCTCCACCCAACGATCATGCCCCTTCGAGTAAGGATGCCTCCGCACGAGCTCCTTGTCCTTTCCCGAAAACTCCGCACCATACCAGTCGTGAGTAATGACCGACGTCAGTTCACCGGCTGACACCTCATTACAAAACACGAAGGCCATTTCGGCATCCATGGCCCGGCCCAAGGCTTCGATGACGTGACCGGTCTCCTCTTCCCACCCCTTTCCGCTCAGAAAAGTCACAGCCGCCTGGCTCACAGCCTGAAGAATGGTGTCCCGCTTGTGCAGGGCCGTCTCAAAGTGCTTCTGCGACGTTATGTCCCGGGCGGTACCGTAGGCCCGGACCACTTTTCCGGCATTGTCCAGCTCCACCCGCCTGTGAAGATGCAAATAGCGCAACTCCCCGTCCGGCCGAATGATGCGGTATTCAAAATCCACAGGCCAGCCGTCATGGATGGAAGCTCGGTTGGCCTGCTCGTAAATCTCCCTATCCTCGGGATGAACGAACTGCCTGAGACTCTCCAGTGATGTGATGTCCCCGGGGCGGCAGCCGAAAACACGAAGCAACCCTTCGGACCACAGGAAGGTGCCGTCCGCGTCCACGTCCCAGCTGCCGATGCGCAGCACTTCCTGGGCGTTTTGCATTTGGGTGTACCGTCGTTCCAATTCAGCGCCGGCCTGCCAGTCCCTGGTATCATCCCGGACAATGCCCGACATGCGCGCAAGGCCGCCGCTTTCGTCTTGCAGCGGTTCGCCGACGCAACGAATGTGGGACAGACTCTGATCCCCGCGCAGATAGCGAAAGGCCACATCCATACGTCTCCCTGTTTCCAGGCTGTTCTGCAGGGCCAATTCCACGTCCTTGACGTCGTCGGGATGAACCCCTCGCAGAAACTGGGAAAACTCAACCGATTCACCCGCATTCTCGTCCATACCGAACATGGCTAAACACTCCGGGGACCACCACCCCTCTTCGGCCGTGAAATCGTATTCCCACTGCCCAATGCGCCCCAGCTTGCGGACCATGGCCACGGCATCCGCAGACTGCTCCAGCTCGACCCGAACCCCGGCGGCCAGAAACGCATGCCGCAAGCTCAGGGCCAGGGCACGGGACAAAAAATCATCCTGCTCCATGTATGCGTAGGCTCCGACGCGGCAGGCGTCGTCCTCCCGGAGAGTTCCCTCCGGCACCACAGCCAGAACAGGGATCCCCGGACTGCGCTCGGTGATGCCTGCAATGCCTTGCACCCAGCCCTTTTCCCCTTCGGCCGTGGCCAAAACCACTACGGCATAGGGCTGCTCGCGCAGGGCATCCATGCCGGCCTTCATGGAGTCCTTACGGACGAAGGCCGCCTCAAGCCCGTCCAGCACCGCCTGTACCAGCGCTGCAGTACCGTCGTCGGCGCAAATCAACAATACGCGTTTCATACCCTGGTTCATGACCATTCTCTCTCTGTCAGGCACCGCTCCATTCAAGGCACGGCATACCGTATACCCCTGAATGTGCACTCTTTTCAGTCACAATAGAATTATAAGCCGCCACATCCAGCCGTTTCATAGAATTTGAAAAGGTTAAGATATGGTTTATCCAAGGTATTCTTGCCAATTTACGGTCGGATGGTTACGTATTCCATATACGGTCATTCCCGGCCGAAACACACGGATTGCTCCATGCGCGTCCTCAGTTGGCTTCTCTCTCTTCTGCTCCATGCCGCAGCAGCGTTCCTGCTCACGGCTTCTGTGCGCTATACCCTTCCCCACGCAGACAGACAACTCATCAATGTCGAATTGACCGAATCGCCCCCGCAGGAGAAATCGACGACGCCAACGCCTCCCACTTCCTTGAAGGCGCCCGAAAAGCCCACGAAAATGCCTTTGAACAAGACCATTGTGCTCTCCGGAGAGCCCGTTGCGCAACCGGACCCGAAACTCCCTCCCAGTCCGCAGAAGCAGCCCGTCCCGGTTGTCCGGCCCAAGCCCATCAGCCCGTCCGTTTCCGAGTTCGCACCCGAACTGAAGGGAAGCGAATCGTCCCTGACGGTCAACTCCGCAGAGCGCCGCGGTCCGGGCGCACAGCTGGGGGTCGAACTCTACAGCGCCTTCTATTCCTACAGCCCCGAAGAATTCGCCGGGCAATTCAAGGCGGGCGCCGACCGGGTGGTGACCATCATCGACGCCCGCAAGACCCGATACGGGCGGTTGCTCATCTACGACTCCAAACGCGGCGAATTAAGGCGGCTGCGGCAGTTCAACAAATATATCTACACCATCGGCCCGTCCCTGTACGAAGACAAGCCCGTGACCGGCTCCGTGACCTTTCTGGCCAAGGACGACCGTATCGAGCGGTTCATTTATCTGCCCGAAGGTGAAAAGGCCTTCTTTCCGAAAAAAGTGCATTTCCGGGAGAAAAAAATCCGCATTCCCCTTCCCGACGGCCCCCTCGACGCCATCCTGACACTGCCTCCCCGCAAAGGCTCCTATCCGGGCGCAGTGCTCCTGCACGGCACAACATGCCTGGACCCGTCCATGGTCCAGGGGGCGGTACGGGCTTTTGGCATGCGTGGCACGGCTCTGTTGGCCTTTTCACCGGCCTCTTGCGCGAAAAGCACCATGGGAGGAGGTCCCCTGGCCCGTGAAGCGGTCAGCGTGTTGCAACGGATGCGTGAACATCCGGAAGTACGGGCCGAAAAGACTGGATTTCTCGGCGTGGGCGCCGGAGTGCCCGAGGCGGTTCGCGCTGCTCAGGAGCTCGGAGCAAAGCCTGCATTTCTAATCAGTGTGTTGTGCAATGGAGTCCCTCCGGATATCCGGGATGTGGCCCGGATGAATATCCCCTCCCTGTGGATCATCCCGGACGACAAACGGCTGAACGCCTTTGCCCAGGGCCTGGAAGCCCTCCGTGACAAGCGGCACAGGCCCGTCACCCTGATCATCGACCGCGAATCCAAGACTGCCGCGCGCGACGAAGCCGAGCAACTGGCAGAAGTGATCACGGACGGCCACGCCGCCCTGGCCGCTTCCTGGCTGGAGCAGCTTTTCAAATAGAAACCTTACCTTTTTTGTATGAAATCCAATTGGAAAGACGGATCATCTTCTCAATTGTTTCAATTTGATGTATCAGAATGATACGTGGGGATGTATTGGCAAGCTGAGGACATTGGGGAGCATGGTTCATTAATCGACGGCATCAAGCGAGAGACGGTGCCAAAGGGATTCGAAGGGGACTTTTATGCGGGTTATGATCGTTGACGATCACCCCTTGCTGCGCGAGGGACTCAAGGCCATCGTCAATCAAACGGATCAATTTTCCGTGACCGCCGAAGCGGGTAGCGGCACCGAGGCCTTGAATAGGGCGCTTGACCTGCGCCCGGACATCGTTCTCATGGATATTTCCATGCCGGACATGAACGGCATCCAAATCATGCGCGAACTGAGGGAAAAGCTTCCGGGCACTCGGTTCATCATTATCAGCATGCATTCGGAAGCGGACTACATTGTAGAGGCATTCCGGGCCGGAGCAGACGGCTACATGATCAAGGAGTCGGCAACCGAACAGCTGGTTCAAGGGTTGGAGACCGTGGCCGGCGGCGGAAGGTTCCTGGACGCCGCCCTGTCCGGCGAAGTGCTTGACAGACTCATGAACTCCAACGGCGAGTACGGCGATGTGATCTCCACCCTGACGACCAGGGAAAAGCAGGTCATGCGCCACGTCATCCAAGGTTTGAACACCAAGGAAATCGCCAAGGAACTCTATATCAGCCCAAAAACCGTGGAGAACCACCGAACCCACATGATGAAGAAGCTCGGCTTCTCCAGCCCGGTGGAGCTTTTGCGCTTTGCTGCCCGGACCGGGCTCATCAACCTGGACACCTGGTCCGCATAATTTCTTCCGGCAGATGAATAAATATCATGAAAAAGGCCGCCGACACATGTCGGCGGCCTGAATTATTCCGCAGGCGCTCCGCCTATTCCTGGGTTATCTGAATACGCTGAGGTTCCACCTCTTCCACTCGGGGCAGGCAGAGCTCCAGGACTCCGTTCTTCAGATTGGCTTTGATGCGGTCCCGGTCCACAATATCGGAAAGAGAAATCGTGCGCCGGTATTCACCGTTGCCAAACTGCATTTCCGTAAAGTTCTCGCCCTCGGCCGCATCGTAGGAAGTACGGCCCGTCACGGTGAGCTCGTCCTCCTGCAGGTCGATGACCAGATCCTCTTTTTCCACACCGGGCAAATCCATATAAATATAGAAACCGTCTTCCCGCTCCAGGATGTCCGTCACCGGGCGGTACTGAGTCAGGTTCTTGTCGTTCTTCTTCATCAGTTCGCTCATGGCGGCCCTCCTTACTCGGCCTGGATGCTGATACTGCGGGGTTTGACCTCTTCGGTCTTGGGGAGGGCCACGGTGAGCAGACCGTTCTTCATGGCCGCCTCCACCCTGTCCCGGTCCACCGGGACATGAAGGTTGATCACCCTGTGGAAAACTCCGGCCGGACGCTCCTGTCGAAAGTATTTTCCGTCCTCGGCCTTGCGTTCGCCTTTAATGACCAGAGTCTTGTCCGTGAGGGTCAGCTCTATGTCGTCGATGGCCACACCGGGGATTTCCGCACGCACGATGATGTTGTCGTCATCCTGGCTCAGGTTCAACGGAGGGTACGTCAGTCGACGCTGCCCGCCGAAACCGGGGCGCAGAAAATCCTCGAACAGCTTGTCGAACCGGTCAAACGGAGAATAGAGTGTGTTGAAATCCAAAACCATATCGTACCTCCTTGCAGTCTTTGCTGTATTGTAGAATAGAACAGCCCGAAAAGAAGTCAACAACTGTGGAAAACAACAGTGTTATTTTTTCCGCCGCGCATGCAAAAAGCCCTGCCTCCGAAACGGGGGCAGGGCTTTGAAAAACTTGCAAAACAGTAGTTACGACTTGCTGCCGGTCCAGTCCTTGTCCGAGACGGCTTGGTCCACCAACATGATGGGAATCTCGTCCTTGACGGGATAGACCACTTCACACTTGGAGCAACGCAGACCGTCTTCCTTGGGGAGCAACTCAAGGTCGCCCTTGCATTCCGGGCAGGCCAATATTTCCAGCAATTCCTTGTTCAACGCCATGGTGTATATCCTCCAGATGATTGCTGCAGTCGGTTGTACCCACGTCGGGGCAAACACGCAAGCCCGCTACAGCCGCACTTCGACTCCCCGCTCACCCAGCAGCCTGATGGCGAGTGCCGCCATCTTGTCCATGTCCGGCTTGGCCACTTGAGCGTCCGCCCTTACGGACTCGCCCTTGTGGCGCAACTCGTCGGTAATGATGGAGGAATACAGTATCACCGGCAGCTGTCCCAGTTCCGGGTCCTCCTTGATATTCTTAGTCAGGGTGAACCCGTCCATGCGCGGCATCTCTATGTCGGCGATGATGATGTCCAGGTAATCCCTGATGCTTTTGCCCTCCTCCGAAGCCTGCTCTTTGATGGTCAGCAGTTCCTCCAAGGCGTCCTGCCCCGTGTTGGTCAGCCGGATCTGAAAGTTGGCAGCCTCCAGATTGTTTTTAAGCATGGCCCGGATAGTTGCCGAGTCGTCCGCCACCAAGGCGCGAAGCCGACGGGAAGCCTGCACGTCGCTGGTCCAGGCGGCCAGAGTGGAACTGGGGTCCAGATCGGACAATATGTGCTCCAGGTCCAGCAGCTGAATGAAATGTTCGTGGATGTCCACCAGGCCGATAATGGTATTTTGGTCAAAGGAGTTGAGAATGCCTTTGGGCGGGATGACCTCGGGCCAGCCCACACGATGGATTTCGGTAACCCCCGAGACCAGGAAGCCGGTCACGGACTGGCTGAACTCAGTGACGATGACCACGTCGTCCCGGCCTTTGACCCGATCCATGCCCAGCCAGGTGGCCAGGTCGAGCACGGGCAGGATGTGCCCCCGCAGAGGAATGGTCCCCATGAAGCATGGATGCGGTGCAGACTCCGGCGGAGTCAGGTCCGGGCATTCGATGACCTGCATGACCTTGGCGACGTTGACGCCGAAATGGCAGGGGACCGGCTTACCGGTCTGACGATCGGGCTCATTAATGGAAAACTCAAGAATTTCCAATTCGTTGGTCCCTGTTTCCAGAAGAATTTCCTTCTTCGCTTCCATGGCGGCCTCCACGGTTTGACAGAGGGGATTCAATTCCCCATATGCAGCAGTATATCGGTTCATGAAATGAAGGAAGTATAATCATCATGAACCCGGCACAGTGAGGATATGGATTTTTGTGACGCATCCATGTACTCCAGAAGGGGCTGGAAAACAATACGGCATTTAGCAAGAAAATAATTATTCGAGGACTTATGATGATTGATCTGCATACCCACTCCACCGCATCCGACGGGACCGACAGCCCCCGTGAACTGATACGCAAGGCCTCGGAAATAGGACTTGAGGCCATTGCCCTTACCGACCACGATACGCTTCAGGGGTTGTCCGAGGCCATGGAGGCGGGTAAAGAATTCGGTGTGGAAGTCATTCCCGGCTGCGAACTGAGCGTGGAATCCCCGGAAGGGGCCGGATGGATCCACATCGTGGGCCTGTGGGTTCCCGAGGAGGCCGTACCGCTCCAAAAGGCCTTTGACTGGGTCATTGAAGGGCGTGAAACCCGTAACCATGAAATCATCGCCAGGCTACGCAAGCTGGGCATCAATATTTCCTACGACAACGTGGTGGAGCGGGCGGGCGGCACCGTGGGCAGGCCGCACATCGCCCAGGAAATGGTTTCCCTCGGCGTGGTCGAGGACATCCACCGCGCCTTCGGCGAATACTTGGGCGACAATGGAAAAGCCTACGTTCCCAAGCGCAAGCTGAGCCGCGAGCAGGCCCTCGGTGTGCTCAGGGAGGTGGGTGCAACCTCCATTCTGGCCCATCCATTCATGCTCGGTCCCTCTCCGGTCTTCGCCGAACACATCATCAAGGAACTCAAAGACATGGGTCTGGACGGCATCGAGGTGTTCTACACCGAGCACGACGGTCCGACCACGGATCTTTTCGCCCGTATCGCCCGGCAGTACGACCTGCTCATGAGCGGCGGGTCCGATTATCACGGCAGAGTCAAGCCCGGCACCAAACTGGCCGTGGGCAAAGACAACCTGAACATTCCCTACGAGTTGCTGGAGGGCATGAAAAATGTCCGGCGCGCCAAGGGCCTGTGGGTCACTGAACGAGTGAAGAGATAAGATGAAAACTGCCGTCTGCATCGACTTCAAGGACTATACTTCCTCGGTGCCCGAGGCCATGGAAACCGCCGGTGCGCACGAAGTCCTGGCCGGACAGCAGCGGGTATTGCTCAAGCCCAATCTGGTCAACGCCTCTCCCTTTCCGGTAACCACTGCGCCTGAATTCGTCGGGCGGGTCCTGGAGTTCGTGCGTTCCTGCACGGACGGTGAAATCGTCATTGCCGAGGGATGCGGCGACGCCTGCCGGGAAACGGATGAAATCTTTGCGGCTTTGGGATATGACGCCCTGGCCCGGGAAACCGGCGTGAAACTCCTGGACCTCAACCACGCCCCGCTGGTGCGACGGGAAATCCCAGGCTGTGCCGTCTTCCCGGAAATGCATCTGCCCGAGGCGGCCTTCACCCACTGCATCATTTCCCTGCCGGTACTCAAGGCCCATTCCCTGGCCCGGATGACCGGCACCCTCAAGAACATGATGGGGTTTGCCCCTCCCTCCCACTACAGCGGAGGCGGATTGTGGAAAAAGGCCGCATTTCATGCCCGCATGCAGGCCTCCATCAAAGACCTCTGCTCCTATGTTTCCCCACACCTGACGGTTATGGACGCCAGCGTCGGCCTGGCCGAATATCACCTGGGCGGGGCCACCTGCGACCCGCCCGTGAACAAACTCATCGCCGGGACCGATTCCCTGGCCTGCGACCGGCTGGCCGCCGGACTACTCGGCCTGGACTGGCGGGACATCGGACATTTGCTGGATTAACTTCCGTTTATCGTGCGCTTCCGCGCAAATACTCAGAGATAAACCAAATTCCCCTGTAGAACCGGTTTAACCTGCGCAGACCAAAATCGGAGCTCTGTTTACCCTCAGTTTGGGCCGCACGGATGCGCACCTGAAGACCTCAGGTCTATTCCCGCCCCATCATGAACAACACCTCCCAGTTGAGAGGCGAGAGGCTGTCCCTGTTCCTGCTCTGAAGACACTCCCATCCCTCTTCACCGATCACGTTCACGGGAATCCGGTTCACAAACTGGCGGGCGTCGTCCCCGCAGCATTTGCAGGACCAACCACAGATGTCGCAGGTGCACCCGCCGGTCTTGATAAGTTCCTTGACCGTTCCGGCCTTGTCGCAACAACCGTCGCACAGGCGCAGAAACACGGTGGGAGTCTTCCGTTTCATGGAAATCACGGTATACAGCCTTTCTCCCGCAAGCAATACTTCCCACAAGTCCCACAATGGGCTATCCTTATCCTGATGAGGAGTACTCTATGCTGACGACGCACCACCACATCCCCCTGCAGTGCTTCAAGGAAGGCCTGGAGCCCCGGAAAGGGACGCCAAAGCCGGACGAGGAGTTAGACGACGGTTCCGGCGGCAACCGCATCATCATCTGCCGTTCCTGCGGCAATCGCATTACCCCTGCCAGTTCCGCCATCTCCATGAACGGAAGCCACAAGCACACCTTTTTCAATCCCCACGGCTATGTCTTTGAGTTGGGCTGCTTTTCAACGGCCCCAGGCACCATCCGCATGGGCCAGGCGTCCGGCGAGTTCACCTGGTTCAGCGGCCACACCTGGCAGATCACGCTCTGCGGCCAATGCAACGTGCATATCGGCTGGTATTTCCAGGGTAATTCCAGCGGAAGTTTCTATGGCCTGATCCTACGGCAGCTAGCCGAGGTGGAAGATGAAAACGAATCATGATCCGATACGCAGATACCCATGGGACAGAGCGCCGTAAGGGAAAACCCTTGATCGGGTCCTCCACTGCCCTATAAAAAACAACAAACAATTACAGCATGCCAACTGCTGGAAAATATTGCCTTTTAACCAACAATGCCCTACGCTTCTCCATAGAAATTCAACACCGGACACTGTGGCATGAACAAAAGCGCACTTTTTATACTTGCCTTCTTTTCGGTCGTCATGATGACACCCCCCTCTTTGGCCCAGCCCAGGCAGAACCTGCTGCTGGTCTATGAGGACAAGCCCAACTCCAACCGGTTCCTGGGGTTCGGCACGGCCATCCCCAAGGAGAATCCGGGACTGACCGTGGAATTGTTGCGCATGACAGCCCAAAAACTGGGTATAAATCTCAAATTTCAACGCATGCCTTGGAAGCGCTGCGAATACATGGTCCAGCACGGGCTGGCCCATGGCATGTTCCACGCCAGCTACAACAGGGAACGCACCCAATACGCCCTCTATCCTATGAAGGACGGCAAGCCTGATCCCTCCCGAGCCGTGTTCACCCAATCCTATCACTTCTATGCGGCGAAACAGCGCCATGTGGAGTGGGATGGCCTGGAACTACGCAACCACGGGGCCAAGCCAGTGGGCATCACATTGGGGTACTCCGTGGCCAAGGACCTTGATGAGCTCGACATCCGCTATGTGGAATTCGCAGACCAGGAAACCGGCCTGATCAGCCTTGTGGAAGACCGCGTGGGCGCTTTGGCAGGGCTGGCCAACATGATGGACCCCGCCATCAAAGAAAGCAGCCACCGCTTTCAGACCGTGGAAAAACTTTTTCCCCCCATCAGGACTAAACCCTATTATGTGGTCTTTTCCCATACGCTGGCCAAAACCGATCCGACATTGCCCGACCGGTTCTGGAACACCATGAAAAAGATGGAGGGCTCCGCCGCCTTCAAGAAACGCATCAGATTCTATCAGCAAGCCCCGACTTGACGCTCCGCCCGCCCCGGACCTACAACCCCAGCATGCCCAGCCGTTACAGCATTCCCGCCGTCTCCCGCCACCGCGTGGAGGAGGTCATCAAACGTTCGCGCTTCATCGCCACCCTGACCCATGTGGAATCCGTCGAGGAGGCCAGGGAATTCGTATCCGCCGTCAAGGAGGAATTTCCTGACGCCACCCACAACTGCTGGGCCTATGCGGCCGGTCCCCCGGGCGACACCGCCCATGTCGGCCTGAGCGACGACGGCGAGCCCCACGGAACGGCTGGCAAACCCATGCTCAACACACTTCTGCACTCGAACGTGGGAGAAATCGCCTCCGTGGTCACCCGCTACTTCGGGGGCACGAAGCTGGGCACCGGCGGCCTGGTACGTGCCTATTCCGGCATGGTTTCGCTGGGTTTGGAATCTCTGGCCTGCAAAGAAAGAGTCGAAACCGCAAAGGTTCAGATCGTCATCTCCTACTCACACGTAACCCTCTTCAAAAGAATGCTTCCGGAGCATGAAGCGACAGTCCTGGAAGAACTTTTCGAGGCCGATGCCTCCTTTCTTGTGGAGCTTCCCGAAGAGCGTATTGCGGCCTTTGAAGAAGCCGTGGTGGAAATGACCAACGGGGAAACGCTTTTTTCCCCTTTGCATCCCCCAGCCTGATTGCCATTTCTTTCATTCGAGAGTACAGCAGTACGAACTGGAACCCGCCTATGTTGCTGTTCGCTGTGGTTGTGAAAAGGCAATCATTCCAAAGCGACATAAGGTACAGCCGTACACAAGAGCACGGAAACCGCTTTTTGTCGGCATGCTGTTTTCCAGACCTGTGCGTCCGGAGCTTTCCGGGAGACGCTTGACATATGGACGAGGCCGAGCGCCGTGTGGGGCGGCGTGGAAACTCAACCAACCAAACTAGGGGGCTTTATGAATTCGCTGATCATTGCAGCGCTTTGCTTCGTAGGGTATTTCGTTGCCTATTACACCTACGGCAAATTCCTTTCCAAGAAAATTTTCAAGATCGACGAGGCGCTGGAGTGTCCCAGTTGCACCTTGCAGGACGACAAGGACTACGTTCCCACCAAAAAGGAAGTACTGTTCGGGCACCACTTCACGTCCATCGCCGGCCTCGGCCCCATTGTAGGACCGGCCATCGCCATCATCTGGGGCTGGGTTCCGGCCGTGGTCTGGGTCTTCCTGGGTTCCATCTTCATGGGTGCAGTGCACGACTTCGGCGCGCTCATGGTTTCCCTGCGCAACCAGGGCCGCTCCGTGGGCGACGTGGCTTCCAGCCTCATCAGCCACCGTGTGCGCACCCTGTTTCTGCTGATCATCTTTTTCGAACTCTGGATCGTCATTGCGGTGTTCGCCCTCATCATCGGCATTCTCTTCAACATGTATCCCGCAGCGGTCATCCCGGTCTGGGGTGAAATCCCCATCGCCATCCTGCTCGGCTACATGATCTACAAGAGGGGCCATGGCCACACCATGTGGGGCGTCGTGGCGCTCATCACCATGTACGTCACCGTGGTCATCGGCGCATTCTACCCCCTAAACATGCCTTCCATCGCAGGCCTGAACCCCATCGTCGTCTGGGTCCTGGTCATGCTGGTCTACGCCTATATCGCTTCCGTGCTGCCGGTCACCACGCTGCTGCAGCCGCGCGACTACATCAACGGTCACCAGCTCCTGGTCGCCCTGGCCCTGCTCAGCGTCGGCGCGGTCGTGGCCGCCCCGGACTTCGTGGCCCCGGCCATCAACCCCTCGCCTGAAGGAGCGCCGCCCATCCTGCCCTTCCTGTTTGTGGTCATCGCCTGCGGCGCCATTTCCGGCTTCCATTCCCTGGTCTCTTCGGGCACCAGCGCCAAGCAGTGCGAATCCGAACGCGACTGCCAGTTCATCGGATACGGTTCCATGCTCACCGAAGCAGGCCTGTCAACCCTGGTCATCATCGCCGTTGGCGCGGGCATCGGCCTGGGCCTGCACACCGCCGACGGCGGCCTGCTCACCGGCACCGAAGCCTTCACCACCCACTACGCATCCTGGTCCTCGGCCGCAGGCCTGGGCGCCAAACTCAAGGCGTTTGTGGAAGGCTCCGCCAACCTCATGGCCTCCTACGGCATTCCCAAGAACATCTCCCTGGCCGTCATGGGCGTATTCCTGGTGAGCTTCGCAGCCACCACCCTGGACAGCGCCACCCGCATCCAGCGTTACGTGGTAGGCGAACTGGCCCAGGCATACAAAATGCCCGTCCTGGCCAAGCCGCACGCAGCCACCTTCATCGCCGTGGGAACCGCAGCCGTGCTCTGCTTCAACGGCGGTTTCGGCATCGCCGAGGTCAAGAAGGGAGCCCTGGCGCTCTGGCCGCTCTTCGGCACCGTGAACCAACTCATGGCCGCCATGGCTCTGCTGGTCATCACCGTGTATCTGGCCCGCCGCAAGGCTCCGTCCATCGTCACGGCCATCCCGCTGGTGTTCATGGTCGTCATGACCGGTTGGGCCATGGTCTACAATCTCCAGGACTTCATGGCCAAGGATAACATGATGCTCTTCACCATCGGCCTCATCGTCCTGCTACTCGAAATCTGGATGATCGTAGAGACCGTCATGGTCATGAAAAAGGTCATCTCCGATCCGCAACCGGTCGAGGACTGCGTTTAACACAATCCTCCTGTGCACCGCATATTGTGGGCCGCCTTCGGGCGGCCCTTTGTTTATGCCGTCTTGTCCCTGGCCTACAAAAAAAATCGTCCTTTTGATACGGTCCGGTTTCAGCCCGTTTTCGGCTTTCTGGTCCTCCCCATGCTTTTTTCATGACAAATGGCTTGGATAGTTCACAGTTCCGATCTTTTTTGCTAGCGTATAGAAAAAATCTAGAAACTGCGGTGGGGAGGCAGGATGTCACTTCATAAACTCAGGGCCGTTTTCAAGGACCTGAACGACAAGTCGGACAAGGCCCGAGAGGCGGCCTTATTCGAAATACAGGAACTCAAGAAGGATCTCACGGAACTGCAACGGCACCTTTCCGGCCGCAAGCGGGAGACCAGCATCGTGCCCGAGGATCTGATCCGTTCCGCCTACGACATTTCATACCATTACCGGGGCATGCAGCAACGCCAGGCCATTCTTGCCGAGCTGCACGAGGAGATGGAAATCGCCGATGCCATGGAATATCTGGAATCGCGCGGGGCCAAAATGCTGCAGCGGCCCGCAGGCTGGCATTGGACCAGCTCGCAGGACGAACGGTTTCTCTTGCACGAAGACGACGCCATCACAGCGGCCAAGAAGCTACGCAAGCTCCTGGCCAGCGGCAAGCGCCGGAAAAAGACCGCCAAGAAGAAAAAGGCCTTGAAGAATTAAAATATTGGGGGGAGGGGAAGCCCTTTTTCAAAACTTTCTGACGATCGCTTTGCGATGGAAAACAACAAAACATATTTTCTGAAATCCGAACGGCTGGGCTTTCGATGCTGGAGCATGGGCGACCTGGTTTTGGCCGCATTGCTGTGGGGCGACATCGAAGTAACCCGGCTCATCGACGCACGTGAACAGCTGCGTGAAAAGCAGATCCGTGAAAAACTGGAGCAGGAAATTCTGCGACAGGGAGAACACGGGGTGCAGTACTGGCCAGTGTTCCGACTGAAGGATGGCGACTTTGTGGGCTGTTGCGGTTTGCGGCCCTATGACCTGTCAGAAAGCATCTATGAAATAGGTTTTCACATCGGCCGCGCCCACTGGCGCAATGGCTACGCGTTTGAGGCCGCACAAACCGTCATTTCACACGCCTTCGGCTCTCTGGGAGTTTGCGCACTTTTTGCCGGGCACAACCCGGCCAATTCGGCCTCAGCCGCCCTCCTGACGAAGCTGGGCTTTGCCTACACCCATGACGAGTTCTATCCACCAACAGGATTGAATCATCCGTCGTATCTGCTCAAAAGCAATTCCAACGAGCAGTGAACAGGCAGAGCGGGAATACCGGACGAAAGGACACGACCGCACCACGAAACAAGGCCCAGCAGACTTCCCCGGCAAACTACAGATTCATGTCATATTCGGAATCGACGTGATCGTCTTCCGGGTATTCCGGGAACGCGTGCTCGCCGAAACCCGGTTCCGGGTTGAGCACCTGTTCATAGATTTCCTGCAGGCGCTGCTCAAGCTCTTTGTTGACTTCAAGAGCTTCCATCAGCCGGGTCGGATCAATATCGCTTTCGGCGGTACCGGGCAGCCCTTCCTCCACAAGGAAATCCATGGAATCGTCGAACCGGGTCGGGTCGTCTCCGGCCAGTGCAGGGGATGCGAAAAGGAACAAGAGCAGCAGGACGGCGGTCAGGTATTTCAGCACGGCTTTCTCCTTCAACGTTCTCCACCCGCCGGAATTCTCCAGCGGGCCACCTGAAGGATTGGGATAGCAGGCTCAGGCCGAAATCACTATAAACGTAATATAAAGATGTCCGGATTGCCTTTTCTCGTCTTTTGCACTCATAAAGAAAAGGGCCGCCCCTTCCGGGGCGGCCCTTCATTGTCTTCGGATAAAGCAGGCAGGCTATCCGCCAAGATAGGCCTTTTTCACCTCCGGGTCCTCCATGAGTTCCGCGCTCGTCCCCTGAGCCACAATCTCGCCGGTGTCGATGACGTAGCCGCGGTCCGCGAACTTGAGGGCCAGATTGGCGTTCTGCTCGATGAGCAGGATGGTCATGCCTTCCTTGTTCAGCTCCTTGAGCGCCCGGAACATATCGTACATGAGCAGCGGGGCCAGCCCCATGCTCGGCTCGTCCAGCATGATGAAGGTGCACCCGGCCATGAGAGCGCGGGAGACCGCCAACATCTGCTGTTCGCCGCCCGAGAGCGATTCGCTCTGCTGCTTGCGGCGCTCGGCCAGACGTGGAAACAGCGAATACACGCGCTGATAGTCCCGCTCAATGTCCTGAGGCGTGTCCTTGCGGGCGTAGGTGGCCAGTTTGAGGTTCTCCTCCACGGTCAGGTTGCCGAAGATATGGCGGCCTTCGGGCACCAGGATCAGATGCAGTTCCGAGACGATCTTATCCGGGGTCCAACCCAGGAGGGATTCCCCGTTGTAGAAGATGCCCCCCGCCACCACCTTGGGCGCCTCGGGCGGAGGCAGCCGGGAAATGGACATGAGCGTGGTGGACTTGCCCGCTCCGTTGGCGCCGATCAGGGTGACGATCTCGCCCCTGTCCACGTGAAAGGAGATACCGTGCAGGGCTTCAATGTTGCCGTACTTGACCTTGAGGTCCTTGATTTCGAGAAGTCGTTCGCTCATATGGTGTCGTCCCCCAGATAGGCCTTGATGACCGTGGGATCGTTCTGGATTTGTTCGGGCGTTCCTTCAGCTATGGTGGCTCCGAAGTCGATGCACTTGATGTACTGACACAGGCTCATGACCACCTTCATCTGGTGTTCGATCATCCAGATGGTGATGTCGAAGTTGTCGTGAATCCAACGTACCAGCTTGATGAGCCCTTCCACGTCCGCCGAGTTGAGCCCCGCAGCCGGCTCGTCCAGCAGCAGGAGTTTGGGCTTGATGGACATGGCCCGTGCGATCTCCACCCGCCGCTGCAGCCCGTAGGGCAGGTTCTTGGGCAGCTCGTGGGCGAACTCCTTGAGGTCCATGGCCTCCAGCATTTCCCAGGCGATATTTTCGATACGCTTTTCCGAATCACGGTATTTTTTTGTGCGCAAAAAGGCGTCGAACACGCTGTAGCCCTTCCGGTAATGCTGGGCGATGCGGATGTTGTCCATGACGGTCATGTCGTGCCAGAGCCGAATGTTCTGGAAGGTGCGGGCGATGCCCATGCTCGTGACCTGGTGCGGCTTGAGCCCGGCAGTGTTGCTGCCGTTGAAGGAAATGCCCCCTTCCGTGGGCTGATAAAACCCGGACACCAGATTGAAGATGGTGGTCTTGCCCGCGCCATTGGGGCCGATGAGCCCCACCAACTCGCCGCCCTGCAGTTCGATCTCGAACTTGGAGACGGCCTGGAGACCGCCGAACCGCTGCGTCATTTCGTCGATTTTCAAAAGCGACATGGCAGTCTCCTATTTAAAGGTGAAGTAGCGTCTGAGTTTCGGGAAGACATCCGAAAGCTCCTTGTTGCCCATGATGCCTTCGGGCCTGAACTGCATGAGCAACACCAATATGAGCGGAATGATGACCCACTTTATGATCTGCAGTGGCCGCAGGGCCTCCAGCATCAGGGTGAACAGCACGGCCGAGAGCACCGAGCCGGACAGGGAGCCCATGCCGCCCAAATAGACCATGACCAGACACTCCGTGGACTTGAGGATGTTGAACGACTGAGGGTTCACATAGCCGATCACGTGGGCGAACAGACCGCCCGCAATGCCCGCCAGTCCAGAGGAAAGCATGAAGGTCACCAACTTTATCTTGTTGGTGTTCACGCTCATGATTTCGGCGGCGATCTCGTCCTGGCAGATGGCGTTGACGCCCTTGCCGTAGGTGGAGGAGATGTAACGACGCAGAATCCAGAGGGTAAACGCCGTGCCCAGCAGGGTCCAGATCATCATCCAGGGAATGTCCACAACGTCGGACATGGCGTAGACCACCTGCTTCATGCCCATGAAGCCGCGCGGACCGCCTACGATGTCCAGGTTCTCAATGCCCGAGATGACCATATAGTTCACGGCGATGGTGATGATGGCCAGGTAGTCGCCGCGGGTCTTGAAGGACGGCACGGCCACCAGGATGCCCACCAGCGCGGCCACCACGCCGCCGACGATGATGGCTATGGGGAAGAAGAACGGAGCCAGGTCCGGCGGCAGCAGGGGCGCGCCCAGTATCTTGTTCTGGGCGAAAAGGAGCACTGTGACGATGGAGGACACATAGGCCCCCACGCACATGAACGCCGCATGTCCGCAGGAGAACTCACCCATGTTGCCGTTCACCAGGTTCAGGCTGCTGGACAGGATGATGTTGATGCCCATGAACAGGATGACCGACTGCACGTACAGGTTGAACAGCCCGGCCTGCGCGCCCGCCACAATGAGCAGGCAACCGACCGCAAAGGCGATGTTGAGGGAATATTTTCTCATGTCTTGCACCGCCTAGATCTTCTGATGTCGCGCCACGCCGAACAGTCCCGTGGGCTTCATCCACAGGATGACCAGCAGGATGGAGAAGGCGATGAGGTCGCGAAGGGTCGAAGGGAAGAAAGCCACCACCAGAATTTCGATGAAGCCCAGCAGGAAACCGCCCACGAACGCGCCGCGGATATCGCCGATGCCGCCCACCACGGCAGCGATGAACGCCTTCCAACCGATGAGCGCGCCCATGTAGGGCTCCAGGATGGGGTAGGACATGGCGAAGAGCATACCCGCCAGACCGGCGAACCCCGAACCGAGCACAAAGGTGAACACGATGATGTTGTCCACGGGAATGCCCATGAGCGGAATAGCGAACTTATCATAGGATATGGCGCGCATGGCCATGCCGATGCGCGTACGGGTGACGATGAAGTTCAAAATACCGAACACGGCGAAGGCCGCGAAAATGACCAGGACCTTAAGGTTGGTCACGGACACGTTCCCCAAGGTCCAGACCGTCTTTTCCATGAGCTCGGGAAATTTCTTTCGGCTCGCGCCCAGCAGGGCCAGGTTGCCGTTTTCCAGGATCAGGCCACACATGAGCGCGGTGATGACCACGTACAACCGATGAGCGCCTTTGCGCCGCAGCGGGCGGTAGGCGATACGCTCCAGGGTCACGCCCACTCCGGCGGTGAGGATCATGGTCAGCGGCACGCCGAGGGCCAGCACGGCCCAGCCGGGCAGGTTCAGCCCCTGCACCCCGAGCACGAAAACCGAAACGCCGAAGGCGATGTACGCCCCCACCATGAATATGTCGCCGTGGGCGAAGTTGATGAGCAGCAGCACGCCGTACACGAGCGTATAGCCCAGGGCGATGAGTGCATAGAAGCTGCCCCATTGCAGTGCATTGATTATATTTTGAAATAGAGCTTCCACTTGGGTCCCCTTACGGGTGAATTAAAGGTCAAGCGGGGACCGGTACTCCGATCCCCGCCATATTGCCGGATTAGACGAATCGCGTATTTACGGACAAACGGATTCGGCGAACACGAACTGTCCCTGGTCGTCGATGCGGACCACCACGGCGCACTTGATGGGGTCGCCCTGCGCGTCGAACTTCATGTTGCCGGTGACGCCAGCGAATTCCTTTATGCCACCGAGGGCGTCGCGGATGGCCTGGCGCTCCTTGCGCACATCGGAGTCGTATGAACCGGACTCCTGAATGGCCTGCAGCACCAGACGGGTGGCGTCCCAAGTCAGGGCCGCGACATCGTCCGGGGTGTAGCCGTACTTCTTGCTGTAACGGTCGATGAACACCTTGGTGTCCCCCTTGGCGCCGGCCGCGGCGTAGTGGGTGGAGAAGAACTGGCCCTTGCAGTCGTCACCGCACAGGGTCATGAGCTCTGCGGAGCCCCAGGCGTCGGAACCCATGAACGGGCCTTTCCAACCCAGGTCGTGAGCCTGCTTGATGATCAGGGCGACCTGGTTATAGTTGTCGGGGACGAAGATGAAGTCAGGCTTGGCGGCGATGATCTTGGTCAGCTGGGCCGAGAAGTCCTGGTCCTTGGTGCCGTGGGATTCGAAGGCCACAACGGTTCCGGAGCCGTGTTTCTTCTCCCATTCGGACTGGAAGATTTCAGCCAATCCCTTGGAGTAGTCGTTGGAAATGTCGAAAAGAACGGCTGCGGTCTTGGCGTCGAACTGCTTGGTGGCGAAGTTCACGGCAACCGGTCCCTGGAACGGATCCAGGAATGCGGCGCGGAACACCCACGGACGATCCTTGGTAGTGTCCGGGTTGGTGGACCACGGAGAAATCATGGGTACACGGTTGTCGTTGCAGGTGCCGCCGGCGGGCACGGCCTGCTTGGAGGAGTTGGGTCCGATGATGGCCACCACCTGGTCCTGCTCGATGAGTTTCAGAGCCGCGTTGACTGCGGATTCGGCCTTGGATTCGTTATCCTCGTAGACGAATTCCAGCTTGTACTTTTTGCCGCCCACCTCCAGGCCGCCTTGGGAGTTGACGTCCTCCTTGAGCATTTCGGCTGCGTACTTGGAAGCCTCGCCAACCTTGGGAATATCTCCGGTCAGGGGAATGTTGAAACCGATTTTGATGGTGTCTTCCCCACCGCCACCGCCGCAGCCTGCGAGCATGAAAGCGCCCACCATGAGCAGCGTCGTCAGGCCGATTTTAAACAGATTCCTTTTCATTATGCCTCCCTAGAGTTGTCACTTGAAGTGCTGCAAACCATTCGGAAAGCAATACACAATTCGACAATAAACTCAAAACGTTGCAAAACATGATTAGCATGCAAAACACGCGGCAAAGCAAAATTTTTGCCTTCAATAATACGCAAAAGGCAAAAAATACCACTGTGCAATTAACGATCAAATCGTTTCTTCACATTTTCGGGAAAATGTGCACTTTTTTTCTCATCGCATACCGATCCACCATTTATTCCCCCTTGTGGCTCGACTGAACAGGTCCGGCCCGTCGAGCCACACATTTGCGGGCTCTCGCATTGGACTGAAGAATCCAGCCCTGCCCAAAACCTATGAACACCCGCTTGCTGTTTTGTGCTCAAGGCTCAAGAACGCAAAACATCAAAAAAATAAATTATTATTAATTTCAACATAATAAGCCACACCGACAGGTTTACACTACAACTATCCACAAAAACCGCTTTTCTCTTTGGCAATCTGGAGGCATTTGTCTATATTGCAGAGATGTGTTGCATCTTGTCGAAGTGCTTTTTTCCGAGTACAAGATGGGAGCGTCTTGAGAAAGTCTAGATTTCCAGAGAAGTGAATAATCGCTCCCGAGCCTGCACCGGAGGTCTTTTGAAGCAAAGCGTGTTTTCCGGGATTCCCGAAGTCCTGGACGAAACGAAATACGCCCATGGCGGCAACCTGAAAAAAATGGCCGAACAGGCGGGCTGTGCTCCCGAAGAACTGCTGGACTTTTCCGCCAGTATGAACCCGCTGGGCCCGCCTCCATGGCTAGGCATGGAGATCGGGCGGGCGCTCTCCGAAGTGGTGCATTACCCGGATCCGGACTGCACCGACCTGATCATGGCTGCCTGCGAGGCCTACAAAGTCTGGCCCACCCAGGTGCTGCCCGGTAACGGTGCCTCAGAACTGCTGCACGCGGCAGTGGCCCTGGGGGGATACCGCCAGGCCATCATCCCCTCGCCCACCTATGTGGATTATGCGCGCCTGTGTTCCCTGCACCGCATGCAGATCTGCGAAACGCCTCTGAAGCTGGAAGAAGGCTTCCAGGTGAACATGGCCAAACTCGGAGCCATGCTGAGCACGCCCTCCCTGGTCTTCCTGTGCCAGCCCAACAACCCCACGGGACAGGCCTTCGATCCCGCGGAACTGCGCGAGGTGGCCGAAATGTTCCCGCAGTCGCGGTTCATCGTGGACGAATCCTACGCCGAGTTCATGCCGGGCACCCCGGACAGGCTCGTCAAGGAGCGGCCCGCCAACATTATCACTATAGTATCCCTGACCAAGTTCTTTTCCATACCGGGACTGCGGCTCGGACTTGCCTTTGCCAACCCGGATCTGATCCTGGCCATGAAGCGTCGCCTACCCACCTGGTCGGTGAATACCCTGTCCCAACGCGTGGGCGCACGATGTCTGCGGGATAGGGAGTACATGCGTCGCACCAAGGAGCAAGTCCGGCTGTTGCGCGAAAACCTGGCCGCAGGCATGCGCAAGGTGCCAGGCATAAAAGTCTACCCGTCTTCCGCCAACTTCCTGCTCTGCAAGGTGGAGCGGCTTGGCCAGGACGCTCTCCCCCTGTACGACAAACTCTTGAAGGACAAAGTGGCCATCCGCCTGTGCGGCAACTTCGAGGGGCTGGACAACAGTTGGTTCCGGGTGGCCGTGCGCAACGAGGACGACAACGAAAAACTCATCAAGGCGCTGGAGCGTGCCGCAGGAACGGGCAAGGCCCCGCTGGTGAAACGCGAACAACGCACCCCGGCCATCATGCTTCAGGGTACCTGCTCCAACGCGGGCAAAAGCGTGTTGGCGGCCGCCATGTGTCGCATCCTGCTCCAGGACGGCTTCCGGGTGGCCCCGTTCAAGGCCCAGAACATGTCCCTCAACTCCTTCGTCACCGACGAGGGAGGCGAGATGGGCCGGGCCCAAGTGACCCAGGCCGCCGCCTGCCGCCTCAAGCCGGACGTGCGCATGAACCCGGTGCTGCTCAAACCCGGGTCCGACACCGGCTCGCAGGTCATCGTCATGGGCCGTCCCGTGGGCAACATGAGCGTACGCGAGTACGTGCGCTACAAGTCTCGTGCCTGGGAGGCCGTGAAGGCCGCCTACGACTCCCTGGCCAACGAGCACGACGTCATGGTCCTGGAGGGGGCCGGAAGCCCTGCGGAGGTCAACCTCAAGCAGCACGACATTGTGAACATGGCCATGGCCAAGTATGCGGACGCCAAGGTCATCCTGGCGGGCGACATCGACCGGGGCGGCGTGTTCGCCTCCCTGGTAGGGACCATGAACCTGCTCACCCCTGCAGAGCGCGACCTGGTGCTCGGCTTCGCCATCAACCGGTTCCGGGGAGACGCCAGCCTGCTGGACCCGGCCCTGGGTTTCACCTTCCAAAACACGGGCAAGCCGGTCCTGGGCGTGGTGCCGTACATCCACAACCTGGGGCTGCCCGAAGAGGACTCCGTATCCTTCAAGGACGGCATCCGGCCCGGCGAAGACGACAAGCTGCCCGCGGACCAGTGCGTGGACATCGCAGTCATCGACCTTCCGCGCATTTCCAATTTCAACGACATCGACCCGCTCTACGCCGAACCGGACGTACGAGTGCGCATCGTCACCTCGGCCCATGAACTGGGTACGCCCGACGCAGTCATCATCCCCGGCAGCAAAAGCACGGTACCGGACATGAAAGCGCTCAAAGGCATGGGCATGGCCGCGGCCATCCGCTCTCTGGCCCACGAGACCAGGACGCGCATCATCGGCATTTGCGGGGGATTTCAGATGCTTGGCCAGATGGTGGACGATCCTTACGGCCTGGAGTCCGACTCCATCCGCCAGGAAGGGTTCGGACTGCTGCCCATCGCCACGGAGCTGGCCGCCGAAAAGACGCTCAAGCGAACCATGGGCGTGCATTGCAAGAGCGGCCGCAGGGTGCACGGATACGAAATTCATCACGGCCAGACGCGGGCGCTGGCGTCCGAACTGCGCGTGTCCATCCGCGACCAGCAGGACGAGCCGCTCGGATTCGGGTTGCCCAACGGCCGGGTCTGGGGCACGTATCTGCACGGGGTGTTCGATTCCGACGATTTCCGGCGCTGGTTCATCAACGAATTGCGTATGGACAAGGGGCTTGATTTGCTTGACAATCTGCAGACCACCTACGATCTGGAGGCGAGCCTGGACCATCTCGCCAGCGTGGTGCGCGAATCCCTCGACATGGAGCAGATCTATAATGCTCTCGGTTTCGGCAACAGTTGTCAGCAGGTGCCGTTGTTTTATAAATTATAAAAATAATTCTTCGCGCTTACGCACACCACAAACTGAGAGTAAGCTATATTCAGGCTTCGCTCTGAAGGCGACTTACCGAATAGCCATTTCTCTCGTCGCAAAGCACACGAATGTTCGCCGAATTAAGCCGGCTCACACCCTAGTGCTTTCAGCAGCGTGTTCAATGTACCGGCCTTCGTAATTTAATCCGTTTTCTTCTTCAGCCAATGCAGGTTAAGTCAGTCCCGCAGGAACATTTGACTTAACCTTTACCTGCTTTCAGCCAAACAGGACGAAATCAAAGCGGGAAGGGAGGGGAGGGAGGAGCTGCAAGCACCTCTCTTTTCATCCTTTCCTCAAATGGTTCTCAAAAAATGATGGGATTGGCTATATCTTGATCGCCCTCGGGCGCAGGAAATAATCTTCGCCCGAGGGGACGAAACCCCTCAGGCGACGCAAAGACTCGGTTGCTTATTGCGCGTCAGCGCAAACGCCTATTTTTTCACTTCCCCATCAACGATCAGGTTCGGTAACTCATCTGTATCATCAGGCTTGATGGGGAAATTCTCCGTGATCAACTCGCCGCATTTGGCGACGGCCTTGCAGATGCCGTCCGCCGGAGCACCGGTACGAATCCCTTTAGTCACCAGTTGCACGACCTCGTCCCAGACTTTGGGATCCACCTTGTCGTTGATGCCCTTGTCGGCCAGCACCTGGACCATGCGTTCGTACACCGAAACATAGATGATGATCCCGGTCTGATCACGGGTCTGGTGCAGCCCGTTCAGGTAAAAGTTGGTGATGGCCGCCTCGTCCACTTCCTCAGCCATCTGACGACGGGAAACAAACGGTTTTTTCAGGGTTGACGCATATCGTAATACAACTTGAAATACGCAGTAAGCTCCCAGGAAAATGGCCAAAAACATCCACATGTCTTCGCTGCCAAGGGCCATGCAAACGGCCACGGAGGCGGCCACGCCCAGCAGCAGCGAGCCGAACGCCACCGCGCTCGGGTAGTGGTAGGACTCGCTGGCGATCACGGGCACGATCTCGCCGGAAGTGCTCCGCTCCACGCCCTTGACGCATTCGATGATCTTCTGCTGTTCTTCCTGGGTCAAAAATGTCTGAGCACCCATTTGCAGTTCCTTGTGGTTATCTGTAGTTATCGATTGAGATCGTCTACCAGCCCCCGGAGGCGCCACCGCCGCCGAAGCCGCCACCACCGCCGGAGAACCCACCGAAGCCGCCTCCTCCGAACCCACCGCCGCCGAAACCGCCGGAGGAACGATGGCTGCCGCCCATCATGGAGCCGAGTATGATCCAGGGCAGGATACCGCCGCTGGAGCGCCCCCTGCGACCGTGACGACCCAGAAAACCAAAGGCCCAGATAGGCAGGAAGAAGAGCAGGAACAGGAGCTTGAAGATACTCCCGCCGGAGCTGCGACGCTCGCGTTTGAGGCCCGTGCCCTTGAATTCGCCGCGCGAGGCCTTGATCATGGCCACGGTGCCCAGCAGGAAGCCGTCGTCAAAGCGCCCCTGCTTGAATTCCGGGGAAATGACATTGTCCACGATCTGGCCGGAGAGCACGTCCGTAAGTGCACCTTCCAGGCCGTAGCCCACCTCGATGCGCATCTTGCGGTCGTTCTTGCTCACCAGCAGGAGCGCGCCGTTGTCCTTGTCCTTCTGGCCGATCTTCCAGGCCTCGGACACACGCATGGAAAAGTCCTCGATGGAGTCGCCTTCCAGGGAAGGCACGGTCAGCACCACGATCTGGGTAGAGTCCGAAGCCTCGAACCGGGCCAGCATCTCATTAAGTTTGCGTTCGGTCTTGGCCGTGATCATGTTTCCGTAGTCGTTGACCCGGCCCTTGAGCGCGGGCACGTCCAGGGCGAACGCGGATATTGCCGTGAAAAGCACCAGGGCCGCCGTGCAGAGCACGGCAGCCGTTTTTGCGGGAAACTTCATGCGCCTGCCCCCCGATTAACCCTGCGTCCCGAAATCGACCTTGGGCGCGGTCTTGGCGCCCTGGTCAGCGGCAAAGAATTCCTTGCGCTCCAGGTTCAGCAACATGTTGTTGGTCAGGGAGTTGGGGAACTTGCGGATGGAATAGTTGAAGGTCTTCACCGCGTCGTTGTAGCGCTTGCGGGCTACGGTGATGCGGTTTTCCGTCCCTTCGAGCTGATGCTGCAGGCCCAGGAAGTTCTGGTTGGCCTGGAGCTGGGGATACCGTTCCACCACGACCATGAGCCGGGACAGGGCCGAAGACAACGCGCCCTGGGCGTCGGCCATTTTCTGCAGGGCGGCCTTGTCGCCGAGTTGCTGCGGGGTGATGGTGGCCTGAGTGGCCTTGGAGCGGGCCTCGATTACGGCCTGCAGGGTTTCACGCTCGTGAGAGGCCGCGGCCTTGACCGTGGCCACCAGATTGGGAATCAGGTCGGCGCGGCGCTGCAAAGCGGCTTCCAGGTTGCCCCAGGCCGCAAAGACTTCTTCCTCCTGCTGCTGCATGGAGTTGTAGCCACAACCGGCGAGAGAAAGAGTCAGCAATGCCAGGGCGATAACGAAAAAAATACGTTTGATCATATTGGAATCCCGTGGTTTTCAAGGTTGAAATACGGGATTCTAATACCGAACGAGATTTGTACCCGCAAGGGAAATGAATGCGTTTCAAACCTACGCTTTGTTGTGAAGGCCGGGATGCTCCTCCTTGTCGACGGCCTCACCCTCCGGGAAACACCCGCTCTCCATGCGGTTCAAAACCTCCACCAGCAGGTCGGCGTTCGGACTTTCCGCACGGATGAACCGCAGCCCGGTCAGGGCCGCCGCAAAAAGCAGAATCCACAGGGCAATGTCGAGGTACACACAGGTCGTCATGCCATCCTCCAAATCTGTTTCTACATTTTCCATCAAAACAGACGCGGGTGACAAGGGCATGACGGCCCGGCAGCGGTTGCGTGAAGCTTTACAGGTCCACGAGCTCAACGTCCTGTTCCGCTATGGGCGTCCCGAGAAACATGGTGCCCGTACGAGCAAACTTGGAGGCGTCGTCGGTGGTCAGAAAGAGGGTTCCGCCGCAACCGTCACGGCCGTTTGTCTGACCCGAATCACGCAGTTCCGCCTGGATGGCGTCCGCCGCGGTGGCCGCGGAGTCCACGATGGCCACATCCGGGCCGATCACATTGCGGATGGCCCCGGCCAGCAGCGGAAAGTGGGTGCAGCCCAGAACCAAGGTGTCGGGGACGCTCGGCCTGTCCGAACCGGACGGAGGATCGAAAATCGGCATGAGATAACGGGCAGCCACGCCCTCGGTGATCTCGCCCTCGACCCATCCTTCCTCGGCCAAGGCTACGAACAGAGGGGTGGCCCTGCCGAGGATGAGCGCCTCCGGACGCAGGGCGTGGATGGCTCGATGGTATGCCCCTCCGGCAATGGTGCCCTCGGTTGCGACGACCGCGATGACGCCGCTTTTCGAGGCCCGGCAAGCGGCCTGTGCTCCGGGCCGGACCACACCGATGACCGGCAGGCCCGGGTTGGCCCGCCGCACGGCGTCCACGGCCACGGAGCTGGCCGTATTGCAGGCGATGACCAGCATCTTTACCCCTCGCTCCACCAGCTTGACCGTGGCTTGCAGGGCGTAGCGGGTGACAGTGTGAGCACTTTTGGTCCCGTAAGGAAGTCGGGCGGTATCGCCCAGGTAGAGAATCTCCTCGCAGGGCATGCGTTCCCGAAGCGCCTTGAGGACGGTCAACCCGCCGACGCCGGAGTCGAACATGCCCACAGGGAGCTTTGATTGTTGACTATTCAGGTGGTTCATGGCGGGAAGTGCAGCACATTTCCCCGAAAAAACCAAGCAGCAAACAGACGCCGGATTTGACACGCCCATAAAATAGGGGCAAAGGAACCCCCATGAACGAATTGCTTTGGCTTCTTTTCGCGGTTCTGGACCTGTGCATGGTGCTGGCGGTGTTCCGTTTCTTCGGGCGCACCGGTCTCTTTGCGCTCATTGTTTTCAACCTGCTCATCTGCAACCTGCAGGTCATGAAAACCGTTGAACTTTTCGGGTTGACCACCACCCTGGGCAATATCCTTTATGCCAGCGTGTTCCTGTCCACGGACATGATCAGCGAATTTTTCGGCAAAAAGGACGCCAAAAAAGCCGTCATGCTCGGCTTCGTGGCCCTGATCATGATGGTGGGCTATATGCAGCTCGCTCTGCTCTTCCAGCCCAGCGCCGACGACTTTGCCCAGCCGCATCTGGCCGCCCTGTTCGGCTTCATGCCCCGCATCGCCCTGGGCAGCCTGTGCGCCTACCTGGTCTCCCAGATGCACGATGTCTGGGCCTTCCATTACCTGAAGGAAAAAACCGGCGGCAAACACCTGTGGCTGCGCAACAACCTGAGCACCATGTTCAGCCAGCTCCTGGACTCCGTAGTCTTCTGCCTCATTGCCTTCTGGGGCCTCTTCCCCACATCCGTGTTGGTGGAAATCGTCGTCTCCACGTACCTTGTCAAACTCCTGGTGGCGGCGCTGGACACTCCGTTCATTTACCTCGCCAAGCACCTTTTTGGGAAACAGCCTGCAACGGCCTGAGACGAAGAACCGGGAGACCGGCATTAGCATGAAGGAATACCGCAAGATCGGCGTCTGGCAGACCGCCTTCATCGGCGACGCAGTCCTGACGCTGCCCCTGCTCAGCGCCCTGAAGCAGCTCCATCCCCGGGCCGAGATCCATCTCTGGGTCCGTCAGGGACTGGCTGGCCTGTTTTCTGGACAGCCCGAACTTGCGGCCGTGCACGAATTCGACAAGCGAGGCCAGGACAAATCCCTGCCGGCCGCCCACAGGCTGGGCCGGGTGATATCAAAGCAGGGCTTCGACCTCTGGATTTCCGCCCACCGCAGCCTGCGAAGCGCCGTTGTTTCCCGGGCCACCGAAATTCCCACCCGCATCGGTTACAGCACTCCTTGGTTCAACCGCTTCGCCTATACCGCCACCGTGGACCGACGCTTCGACGATCTGGAGGAGATCGAACGGCTGCACCAGCTTCTCGGCCCTCTTACGGAAGACGCATCCATCCCGGAAGCCCGGCTGAGATTGCCGAAGCAGACCCTGGAATTCGCCGACGCATTCTGGGATGAGCACGGCCTGCGGGGCGACAGGGTCCTGGGCGTGCACCCCGGCTCCACCTGGCCCACCAAATGCTGGCTGCCCGACTATTTCGCGGAAGTGATCCGCAATGCAGCCAACGAGGGGGTCACCGTACTGGTCTTCGGCGGCCCGGGCGAGGAGAAACTGGCGGGCGAGATCGTGGAAAAAGCGGGAGGCTCAGGACGTTACGTGCACAACCAGGCCGGAAAGCTGGACCTGCTCCAGCTGGCGGCGGTCATGGGCAGGCTCGACGCCTGCCTGACCAACGATTCCGGGCCCATGCACCTGGCTTGGACCCAGGACGTGCCTCTGGTGGCGCTGTTCGGCCCCACAGTGCGCAAGTTGGGCTTCTATCCTCGTGGAGAACGATCCACAGTGCTGGAATCCGATCTCAAATGCCGCCCCTGCGGCCTGCACGGCCCGCGCAAGTGCCCGGAAAAGCACCACGACTGCATGAAAAATATCGCCCCGGCCCAAGTCTGGAAAGAGCTGCGCGCCAAGCTGGACCTGCCCCAGGATTAAAAACACCTCCCCCCTTGTGAATCGGGAGAAATCAGCTATTCTGACTCTGCAGCCGCCATCCCTTTTGCCCAAGGAGTCCCAATGCTCTGGTTTCACCCGGCCATACAGGCCTTGGTCACTTTGCTGGCCCTGTACGTCTTCCTTCTGGGCCTGAACCGTTTTCTGACCCAGCACTTCGGGATCAAGCGTACGTTTCTCTGGAAACGCCACGTATGGTTGGGCAAGACCGTCATCCTGCTCTGGTTCGCCGGACTTGTGGGAGGGCTGCTCATGGCCCGCACCGCATGGTCCGTGAACTTCATCACCGGCCGACACTACCATGTGGCCCTGATCATGTTGCCGCTGCTCATCTTCGGCTACCTGAGCGGCATCATCATGGACGCACACAAAAAAAACCGCCGCTTCCTGCCCCTGCTCCACGCCCTGAACAACGCGGCACTGCTGATTCTTGCCCTTTACCAGTTCTATACGGGGTGGGCCGTACTCAAGGATTTCGTGCTCTGATTTCTGGAGCTGAATTCTTTTGAAACGAGCGGTACTTTAGCCTGAAGTTGAAACAGGGCAGCATTTCCCAATTCTACAGACAGAGAATTCTTCCACGATGGAGACAAACCTTCGTCTGACGTTGTTCCATGCTTCAATTGCAATGAAGGGAAGGAGTTGCGGATTGCTGGCCGCTCCCCAACTTACAGTTGAGCTACAATGGAGGGAAAATAAATGAGTCTGGACAGTTACATCACATACATTCTCGCCACAACGCTTATTTTATTTATACCGGGGCCGACAATTATCCTGGTTGTCAGCCAGGCAGTGGCTCATGGACGCAAGTCGGTCATACCGCTCGCCGCAGGCGTTGTATTTGGCGACTTTACGGCAATGACCCTTTCTCTTCTGGGGCTGGGCGCAATTATGAGTGTTTCCGCCACCCTCTTCTCATTGTTTAAATGGGGCGGAGCAGTGTATCTGTTCTATCTGGGTATCAGCATGTGGAGAGCAAAGCCGGAAAACGGCCTCAATCAACAGGAAAACAAGAAAATTTCGTCACGCTCACTTTTCAGAAGCTCTTTCATCGTCACAGCCCTCAACCCTAAGGGGATCGCCTTTTTTGTGGCTTTTTTACCACAATTCATCACCCACGACAGCCCTGTACCGAACCAATTGCTCTTGCTGGGGGGGACCTTTTTGCTTTTAGCCCTGATCAACGCCTCACTATATGCGATGTTCGCCAGCCGGCTGAGAGACATGATACGAAAGACGGGCGTACGTAAATGGTTCAATCGTTGCGGCGGCACTGCACTGATCGGCGCCGTTTTTTTCACGGCCGGTATGCAACGTTCGACATCGTAGCGTTGTCATTGTCAGCCTCTACAGCCATCATTGGATTTCCAGTCCTCTTGCCCCGACTTTTCTGCAATATGCGGGCAATCTCGCTTGGCTGACCAGAAAAAAAGCCGCAACTCCCTAGGGAAGTGCGGCCTCCTTGTTCATTGCCGGGGAACTAGAAAAACGCACTTAGAATCTGCTCGATCTGCTCATCGTGCTTGCCCAGAATTTCACGAAGGAACTCCGAGCTCAACCCAAGGAGCTCCCAGGCGCCGTCCTCGATGCCGGGAATGGCGTACATGCCGCCATCCGCAACGCCCACGGCGTTGGCCATATTGTCCGCAAGATGGACAATGGCCGGTTCCAGGGGATTGGGTCGGACCATGGGATCGTGGTGATGGTCGATGGCTTCGGATAAATTTTCCGGGAATTTCCAGGCCTTGAGCAACACCTCGCTCACCGCCGTGTGGCTGTAGCCGATGACGCTGATCTCGGCCTCGTACAGGGGAATACTGTTTTCCCGGGCAAAAAGCATGGCCTCGCGCGAGGCGTAAGGCAGTTTCTTGAACATGATCAGACGGCCGACATCGTGCAGCAACCCGGCAATGAACAGCCGCTCGGACTGAATGCCTTCCTGTTGCTCGGCAATGAGCTTGGAGAAAATGCCGCAGGAAATGGAATGACGCCAGAACATTTCCATGTTGATGAGTTCCGGCGGAATATCCTTAAAGTAGTTGATGGTGGAGATGCCCAGAGCCAGGGTAGACAGTTCCTTGCCTCCCACCAGGGCAATGGCCCGGCTGATGGAGTCGATGGAAGACGGGAATCCGTAAAACGGGCTGTTGACCAGCTTGAGCAGCTTGGCCGAAAGTCCCACGTCCGTGCTGACCACCGTGGCCAGCCTGTCTGCCGACACGTTGGGAGAATCCAACACCTCGCGGATGCGGAAATAAATGTCCGGAAAGCTCTCCAACTCGGTTTCGTTTTTGGCAATCTCCTCGGGACCGCCCATGTCCTTGAGAAACAGATCCTCAAGATGATCCACGGTCTGTGCGCGACGCTCTTCCACGGTGGGCAACGTCCACCCCGCAGCCACTCGCGACGCGGTGCGCTCCAAGGCTATGCGGAACAGCTCCATGACCGCCGGATGATCCGGATTGGAATACAGAAAATAGTCCCGCACATAGTCTTCGATATCCTGCAAGGCTCCATTGTCCAGCTCCACGGAAGGTCCTACCACATCCACTTCTTCGACACCCATGCGGTCCAGCAGTTGAATGTGTTTCTCCTCAAGCTCCATCCCGCAGGGCAAGAGCAACCTGCCGTCCCTGCTTCTCAGATCGCACGAGAGGATCATACCGGTTTTGATCTCGTCAGTACGCAATTTCGTCACAGCCTTTCCCCCGCTCCCCTACTCTTTCTTGTAGGCAATGGTTCCGGGATAGAATACCGGCTTGAATGCCTTGGTGATCTTGTGCAGTGATTCGGAATGCCCGAGCATGAGGTACCCGCCGTCCAAAAGATTGTCGTAATACGAATTGATGACCTTCTTTTTCATGTCCTGGTCAAAGTAGATGATCACATTGCGGCAGAACACGATGTGGGAACGGGGCACGCGCTTGAGCGCCAAGGCATCGTTCAGATTAAGCAACTTGAAATCCACCATCTTGGCCACCTCGGGCTTGATGCGCCAGCCGCCTGTCTCCATGGTGAAATATTTTTTCTGTATCTGTTCGGGCGTGGTCTTCATGGCGTACTCGTTGTACAGACCGTCGCGGGCTTTTTGAATCATGGCCATGGACAGGTCGTTGGCCGTGATCCGAATCTTCCAGCGGGCGGCCTCCATACCGAGAGTCTCATAAAGCAGAATGGCCAAGGTATAGGGCTCTTCGCCGGAGGAACATCCCGCGGACCAGATATGCATTTCACTCTTGCCCTGCTTGCGGATATTTTCGATCACCTCTTTAAGCACGTTGGCCTGAAAGGCGTCCAATTGCTTGATGTCGCGGTAGAAGCTGGTTTCGTTGGTCGTAATGAGCTCAAAGAGTTTCACCAGCTCTTCCTTGCGGTTGGAATCGAACTTGAGAAACTTGAGATAGTCGCCGAAGCTGGACAGGCTCAGCTCCTGCAGCCGCTTGCGAAACCTGCTCTCAAAAAGGTACTTTCGCTTTTCATCGACAAATATCCCGCTCTTTTCATAAATGAAATCGCGAAGTTGCACAAACTCATCGTCTGTGATCGCGACCCCTTTACGCAAAGAAATGGAACTCGAAAACAATGACATCAGTAACCCTCATTCGCCCCCGCAGGGAAAAAATAGCTCTCAGATCGCAATACAACTAGCGGTTAATGCCTCGGACGTAAATCCCTTCCCTTAGTGTAGGACAATACGTAACAATCTGACAAAAGTGAACAATCAAACACATGTTTCGTTAAATTCCTGCAAATTACCCTCAACTATACATGCCGCAACGTAGTACAGCCAGCCTTCATGCATCGCAAACCGGGAATTATAACCCAGCTAACACGCTTTGAAGGAGCCCCTTTTTGGCGTACAGATTCCAAGAGACGCAACAGGGAAAAAGCCCATGCCAGAAAAACACCTTGAATCCCCCATCTCCAAGCTCAACCGGCTCTTCAGCAGGCTCGGCGCCGATCCTGAAAAAAACATCACCATGATCGTTGAGGCCGCCGCCGACATACTCCTCGGCGTCTGCGCCCTGTTCAACCGTTTGGATCAGGAGGACAAGTCCCTGTGCGCCTGGTCTACCGCCAACGCCCCCGAGAACCTCCCCGAACGGGACAACCCCGAAGGGCACATCTGTTACGAAGCCACCATCAAGGGCCGGGACAAACCCGTAGTCATCCCTGACATCCGGGAAACCCTGTACGCCGTAACGGACTCAAACGTCGCCCGTTACGGCCTGCGTTCCTACCTGGGCTACCCGGTGCGGCGCAGCGGCAGGGCCATCGGCGCACTGTGCGTGGTGGACGTGAAGACGCGCGACTTCAGCGAGGACGAGGTGAATCTCATCTCCACCTTGGCCAAGGCCATCTCCCTTGAAGAGGAACGAAAACAGATCGCAGAACAATACGCGACCTCCCAGGCGATGGTCGAACAGATGCAACGCCTGGCCGCCATCGGCGGCTGGGAAATGGACCCCGAGACCCTTGAGGGGACCAGTACCGGGGAACTGAACCGCATTCTCGACCTGCTCCCCACCGCACAGGTTCCGAACGCGGACGCGTTCCTGGCCATGTGCTATTCCGACGAAGACAAACGCACGGTAGCGGCGGCCATCCGACAAATGAGCACCAGCCCGGACCCACAGCCCGTGGAAGCGCGCATTCGGACAGGAGCGGGCAGGATCAAATGGTTCAAGGCCATCGGCCAGACCCGCTTCGAAAACGGAAACCCGGTCCGCACGTTCGGATCGCTACAGGACATCACCGACTACAAGGAGATCCAGGAGCGGCTCACCGAGGCCAAAACAGCTGCGGAAAGAGCCAGCATGGCCAAGTCCAGATTCCTGGCCAACATGAGCCACGAGGTGCGCACCCCGCTCAACGGCGTTCTGGGCATGCTCCAACTGGTCCTGCGCACGGACCTGACCAACGAACAACGCGAATACCTGGAAGTTGGCCTGCATTCCTGCCGAGGTCTGCTCACGGTCATCAACGACCTGCTGGATCTGGCCAAGATCGAGGCCGGAAAAGTCACTCTGTCCGAAGAACCACTTTTCCTCACGGACATCATCAGCGCGGCCTGTCAGGGCTTCAGCCACCAAATCATGGGGCAGGACGTAAAACTCTCCTACTCCGTTGACAGCCGCACCCCCAACAATCTGCTGGGAGACGCCGGACGCCTAAGCCAAATTCTTTTCAACCTGGTGAGCAATGCCGTGAAATTCACGCCCACCGGCAGCATCCGGCTGGACGTGTCACCCGTGTTCCGGCAGCAGGACCAGACCCGCATCCTGTTCACCGTGCAGGATACCGGTGTGGGCATCCCTGACGACGCCCTGGAGCGGGCCTTCGAACCCTTTGAGCAGATAGACGCCCCCCTCAAGGAAAAGGTCCGAGGCACGGGCCTGGGACTGGGCATCGTGCGCAAGCTCGTGGAGGTCATGGGCGGGACCCTGTCCGTCAAAAGCGCACCAGGAGCCGGCACAACGGTCTTTGTTTCCCTGCCTTTCAAGATGTCCCCGGACGAAGCCCCGAGCGCAAACACGCAACCCGGCGGCAGCACCGGAGGCATGCGCATCCTCCTGGTGGAAGACAACCCCGTGAACCTGACCGCGCCCAAGCTTTTTCTGGAAAAGATCGGCAATGTGGTGGATGCGGCCGAAAACGGAACAATAGCCATGACTGCCGTGAGGAAAAACCGTTACGATGTCATCTTCATGGACCTGGAGATGCCGGAAATGGACGGCATCGAAACCACCCGCCGCATCCGGGAGACCAAAGGCTTGGCGACCCCCAACGACACCCCCATCATCGCCCTCACGGCCTATGCCTTTGCCGCTGACCGAGAGCGGTGCTTCAAGGCAGGCATGGACGCATTCCTACCTAAACCGGTGGACTTCAAGGAAATCGAGCAGGTGCTGATCACTATTCGTAAAAACGCAAAGCGCTGAAAAAAGGCCGCCTCCCGTTGGGAAGCGGCCGCTCACTCCGATTCCTTTCAGGCACTAGCCTTCGTACTGCCTGGTCTCTACTTCGCCGGACAGCGCCATGACGGCTCCCTGTGCAAGAGCCTCCATTTCCACGCTGCCGGGAATATGCACGATCTCGCCCAATCCGGAGAGCAGCCGCCTCAACTCGTCCATGAGCGGCTTGCAGCGGGACATACCACCGGTGATGACGATGGCGTCCACCCGGTCCTTTTCCCCGTCCAAGGCCGCCGGAAGCATGGAGGCAATGTGCTTGGCCACGTTATAGACCATGGCCCGGAAGACCCGGGAATACTCCTCGTCGCCCTCCAGCACCCGCTTTTCCACCTCCATCATGTTGTTGGTACCCAGATGGGCCCAGACACCGCCCTCGCGCAAGATGGTCAGCCGCAGGGAGTCGAAGCTCTCGCCGTCCCGCATGCGTTCCAGAACGGGCAACACAGGCAGGGCGCCGGTCCGCTCCGGCGTGAACGGCCCTTCGCCGTCCAGGCCGTTGGTCACATCAGTGACCCGCCCCCTGTGGTGCGCGCCTATGGACATGCCCCCGCCCATATGAGTGACGATGAAACAGGAGTCCTCGTAACGAATGCCAAGCCGTTCGGCGGCCACACGAGCGGCCCCGCGCTGGTTCAAGGCATGGAACACGCTGCGCCGTTCAATGCCGGGCATGCCCGTAAGGCGGGCCCGTTCATCCATCTCATCAGTGACCACCGGATCCACGATGTAGGCGGGCACTCCCCACTCCTCGGCCAGATCCCGGGCAAGGACCGCGCCGAGGTTGCACGGATGCTCGCCATATTTGTTGGACATCAGGTCGTCTATCATGTTGTCCGACACTGTGTAGGTCCCGCCTTGAAGCGGCGCCAACAGGCCGCCACGGCCGGCAATCGCGACCACGCCGGAGGCGTCCACGTTTTCCTCCTCGAGAACCTTGCGAATGGCCGCCATGCGGAATCCAATCTGGTCCTCCACCGTGGGGAAGTCGCTGAGCTCTTCCTTGGGGTGCCGAAGTTCACGCTCGAACAGCTCTTCCGTCCCCTTATACAGGGCAAGCTTGGTGGAAGTGGAGCCGGGGTTGATCACGAAAACGAAGCTCATTTCTGGGCCTCCATGCCGAGATAGGCGGCAAGCGCCAGTGAATAAAATTTTGACTTGTCCGAATCACCGCGGGATGGAACCACCACGGGCACCTTGCTGCCCACCACTACGCCGGCCATGGGTATCCTACAGTAGGAGTTCAACGCCTTGTACAAAAGATTCCCAGCTTCGATGTCCGGGGTCAGCAGGATATCGGCGCACCCGGCCACGGGTCCGTCCACACCCTTGCAGGCCGCGCTTTCCGGGTTCACCGCCAAGTCCAGGGACAGGGGGCCGTGCACCCGGGCATCGCCGAATTCGCCCTGGGAGGCCATCTTGGTGATGACGTCCGCGTCCAAGGTGGCGGGCATGGCCGGATAGTTGACCTTTTCCGTGGCCGCCAGAATGGCGCAGCGAGGTTTTTCCACCCCAAGCATCCTGGCCACGTTGATGGCGTTCTTGAGGATGTCCACCTTGCGTTGCAGGTTGGGATCTATGTTCACGCCCGCGTCGGTCAGAAACATGAGACGCTCATCCGTAGGCGAGTTGTAGACGCCCACGTGGCTGAGCACGCCGGTCGCGGGCGGCACGCCGGTTTCCTTGTTGAGGACGGCCTTGAGCAGGGTGGCCGTGGAGACGAGCCCCTTCATGACCAGAGCCACCTCCTTGTCCCGGAAAAGCCGCACGGCTTCCATGACCGCCTGCACGTCGTCGGTCAGATGGATTTTGCGAAACGGAGAAATGTCCAGTTCCTGTTCCTCGGCGATCCGCTCGGTCTTATCGATGTCCCCCACCAGCACGGGCTCGGCAATGCCCTTCTCGTACGCCTGGACGCCGGCCCGTAGAACCACCTGTTCCGCGGAGCGGGCGATGGCCACCTTGGGAGTTCCACCATAGCCTAGGACGGCCTGAACGATGTCGTCCAGGCTGCGCATAATTCGAGATCCGGTCATGGCTATTCGTCCCCGCGCTTGAGAGCGATCATGCCCGAACGACACAGGCTGCGGATGCCATAGGGGGCAAGCATGCTGATCAGGCCATTGACCCGTTCCTGATCCCCGGCCATCTCCACAGTGATGGTCTCCTGGCCCATGCCCACGACAGTGGCCCGGAACACCTCGAAAATCTGCATGATCTGGCCGGTGCTCTCCTTGGACATGTTGACTTTGATCATCACCAATTCACGGTCCACGAACTCCTTGCGCGCCAGATCGTCCACCTGGACAATAGGCTCCATGCCGGCCAGGGCTTCGGTTATCTGGTTGATCTCCGACTCTTCGCCCTCCACCTGGATCACGAGGCGCGAGACCTCGGGATTTTCGGTTTCGCCCGCTGCGATGGAACGGATGTTGGCATTGTATTTACCGAACGCGGCCGTAATCTCGGCCAGGACGCCGGGACGGTTCTTGGCGAGGGCACTGATGGTTCTGATCATATTTCGGCTCCTTGAGTGAAAATTTGGAATTTCTCAATAGCACTTTGAAGGCAAAATGGAAAGTATCCGTAGGCATTGCCCTCGCTTTGTAGAATTAAATTAATTATTACATTCTTAATGCTTAATATTATTAAATTCAGAACATCTTTTACTTAACCCTTCTTGACGCCGGACTCCACAACGCCAGGATTCCGGCCCCTCCGTCCGTTCAAAAACAGGACGTGGAGTCATCCAAAAGGCGACTCGCAGTGTATGAAACAACGCATGGAAAGGTACTGTTCCCACACCGCCCCATGGCCGCAAAGTCTTACGGGGGTCCACTTGAGACGACACCAGAGCGTTTTTCAGCGGCCCGAATAACACTTGGATTGCGTGGGAAAAGGTGCTAACAGCGAGCCGCGACGTCACAATGTTTAAGGAGTATGACACCCCATGAGAGCCAAGCTGCATCTTGAAAATACATTGAAGAAAATCCTGGCCGACAACGGCTGGAAATGGCCGGAGAAGGCCGTCATCGAGCCGCCGAAAGACAAAAAATTCGGCGACATGAGCGCCAATGTGGCCATGATGCTGGCCAAGCAGGCCCAAAAGGCCCCGCGCCAGATAGCCGAAGACATCGCCGCAGCAGCCCGAAACGACGAACTGATCGAAAAAATCGAGATCGCCGGTCCAGGCTTCCTGAATTTCACCTTTGCCCCCTCCTTTTGGCAGGACACCGTCTCCGTGATCCACAAGGCCGGGGACGACTACGGTTCCTCGAACATGGGTAAGGGAGCCCGCGTGCAAGTGGAATACGTTTCCGCCAACCCCACGGGCCCCCTGCACATCGGCCACGGCCGAGGCGCGGCACTGGGCGACAGCCTCTGCCGCATTCTGGAAAAGGCCGGATACGACGTGGAGGCCGAATACTACGTGAACGACGCGGGCCGCCAGATGCTCATCCTGGGCGGCTCCATCCTCTACCGCGCAAGGGAAATCAAGGGCCTGAACCCACCCGAGCCCGAAGATTACTACCGGGGTGAGTACATCAGGGACATCGCCGAGGTAGCCCTGCAGCGTCACCCCGATCTCCTGGACAAGGCCGAAGAGGAAGCCACTCAAATCTGCAAGCTCGTCGGAATCGACATCATTTTGAACGGCATCAAGGAGGACCTCAAGGCCTTCGGCGTGCGCCACGACGTCTGGTTCTCGGAAAAAAGCCTGGTGGACGACGGCATGGTGGAAGAGACTTTCGGCGACCTGCGCAAATCCGGGCTGGGCTTCGACCAGGACGGCGCTTTCTGGTTCAAGGCCACCGAATTCGGAGACGACAAGGACCGCGTGCTGCGCAAGTCCAACGGCGACACCACCTATTTCGCCTCGGACATCGCCTACCACGACAACAAGTTCAAGCGCGGCTTCGACCATGTCATCGACATCTGGGGCGCAGACCACCATGGCTACATCCCCCGCATGATGGCCGCCTGCGAGGCCCTCGGCCGTAAGGGACAGTTGGCCGTCATCCTGGTGAATCTGGTCAACCTGCTGCGTGACGGTGAGCCCATCGCCATGAGCACCCGCGCAGGCCAATTCGAGACCCTCAAAGACGTTGTGGACGAAGTGGGTTCGGATGCGGCCCGGTTCATGTTCCTGTCCCGGAAGTCCGACTCGGGCCTGGATTTCGACCTGGAGCTGGTCAAGCAGAAGAGCATGGACAACCCGGTTTACTACGTGCAGTACGCCCACGCCCGGGTCTGCTCCATGAAGCGCAAGGCCGCCAAGCAGCAGATGCGGATGGCGGAACCCAACCGGGACTCCCAGGCCCTGCTCAACACCGAGCACGACCTGGATATCCTGAAGCTCCTGGATCAGTACCCGGACTTCGTGGAGGCTGCCGCTCGGGCTGAAAGCCCCCACCTTATCAGCATATTCCTGAGGGACCTTGCCTCGTCCCTCCACAGATACTATACGAACTGTCATGTGCTTTCGGCCGAGCCGGCTGTCTGTGCCGCCCGCCTCATGCTCCTCGACAGTGTGGCGGGCGTGATCCGCAACGGCCTGGCCCTGCTGGGCGTCAGCGCGCCAGAACGTATGTAACCGACCGTCAGCAGGGAGGATTCATGGCGGAACAAAAAAAAAGATATACCTTGCGTATGCCGAAAATTCCCGGCGAACAGAAGACCTGGACCTTCACCCTGTCCATGCCCGGCATGGTCACTGCGGTCGGCAGCGCCATGGTGGTCCTGACCCTGTTCTTCATCCTTGGCCTGTTGGTGGGACGCGGCTACCGGCCCGAACAGCAGGTGCCGCAACTCGCCGAGATCATGCCCAAGCAGGAGCACGGCGCCCTGGTGAACAACGCCACCGAGCCCAAGGTACTCACGGCCCAGGACCTGACCTACCCGGAGACCCTGGCCAAGAAGCCGGAGCAGCCCATGAGGCTTGAAGAGACGGTCGCGGCAAAACAGCCTCCCAGCCCCGTGAAGAAACCCGCACAGAAGCTGAAAAAACCCGCTCCCGCACCGAAGGCGGCCCAGCCCCATTCGGGGGACAAGATTTACGACTATGTTTATCAGGCCGCATCCTTCCGCAAGAGAGGCATGGCCGAAGACTTGCGGGGCAAGCTGGCCGGAGCCGGGCTGAATGCGGCCATCCAGGAGGCCGAGACCGGCAAGGGGACCTGGTACCGTGTAGTGATCAACCACCGGGGAACACCCCAGTCCACGGGCCAGATGAAGGCCGTCCTGAACCGCTTCGGCATCGGCAAGCCGCTCATGAAGAAAAAGACGTTCGTCAAGATTGCCCAATAAAGAGGGCCGCCTGAAAAGGCGGCCTTTTTCTTTTCTCCAAAAAATTCAGCCTGTACGGCGCCATGTCAACCGTTATCTATAAAATATCTAGATATTATCTCGACTCCCCGGGACAGACATAGACAAGCATCCAAATGGGGCAACAAATCGCGAACCGCGAAAAAAGGCCACGGGAAGCAAGGTAAATTCCCTGACTCCCCGCAGCCCAAGGTGGCCGGAACCAGGCCCAAAGGCCTGGCCCCGTGCTCCATCTGCCTAGCCGAGAATGGCTCGAAGGTCTTCGTCGGGGGAGCTGATCGGCTTGATGTCGTAATTCTCCACCAGGAAGTTCAGTACATTGGGAGAAATGAATGCAGGGAGGCTGGGGCCGAGGCGGATGTCCTTGACCCCCAGGGCCAGTAGGGAAAGCAGGATGGCCACGGCTTTCTGCTCGTACCATGAAAGCACCAGAGACAAGGGCAGGTCATTGACGCCGCAATCAAAAGCATCGGCCAGGGCCAAGGCGATTTTCACCGCGGAGTAAGCGTCGTTGCACTGACCCACGTCCAACAGGCGTGGAATGCCGCCAATGTCACCCAACTGCCTGTCGAAGAAGCGGAACTTTCCGCAGGCCAGGGTCAGGACCACGCAGTCCTCGGGCACCTTCTCCACGAACTCGGTGTAGTAGTTGCGGCCCGGTTTGGCCCCGTCACACCCGGCCACCAGGAAGAAATGGCGGATGGCTCCGTTCTTGACCGCACCAACGACGGTTTCGGCAACATTCAGAACCGCGTTGCGTCCGAAACCAACCGTCACCGAGCCAGCGTTTATATCTTCAGTAAACCCGGGAAGATCCATTGCCTTATCGATGACAGGTGTAAAATCCTTGTCTGCAATGTGGGCGGCCCCGGGCCAGCCCACCAAACCAGTGGTGAAGATGTGACCCATGTAGGCCTCGGACGGCTTCTGGATACAGTTGGTGGTCATGAGGATCGCACCCGGAAACTCGGCGAACTCCGTAAGCTGGTTCTGCCAGGCTGTGCCGTAATGGCCGTGGAAGTGGCCGTATTTCTTAAGTTCCGGATAACCATGACAGGGCAGCATTTCACCATGGGTGTAGATGTTGATACCCGTCCCCTCGGTCTGCTTGAGCAACAATTCCAGATCCTTGAGGTCATGGCCTGAAACCAGTATGGCCTTGCCCGCCCTGGCGCCGAGGGGCACCTCGGTGGGCACGGGGTGGCCATAAACGCCGGTGTTTCCGGCATCCAGCAGCTCCATGGCCCGGATATTGGCGTTGCCACAATCCAAGGCGCGCTGCACCCATGCACCGAGGTCCATGTCCAGACGCAGTGTGTCGGCCAGCAATTCCTGGATGGAGGCATAGACCGCGTCGTCGGATTGATCCAGGATCTCGGCGTGGTCGGCGTAGGCGGCGACGCCCTTCACCCCGTAGACAACGGTTTGCTTCAGGGACTTGATGTCCGCATCTGTCTCAAGGTCGTTCTCTATGCTGTGAACCTCGCCCTGGGCAACCAGACCGGCCAGGTCTGGGGCCGGTTCGAACGTGGCGGCCTCATGCCAGTCCGGAGAAACGCCTTTGGCGGCCAGCGTACTCTTGAGAACCTCGCGGAACCTCACGCAGTCCCGCAGTAAAGGCTCGAAGCGTGTCGCGTCGAAATTCACGTTGGTCAGGGTGGAGAACATGGCCTTGGCCGTAAACACGTTGACGGCCTCATCGTTGACCCCCACCTTGCGGGCCTCGACGGCCACCAGGGAAAGCCCCTGGAGGGCGTAAACGAGCAGGTCCTGCAGCGCGGCCACGTCCGGCTGTTTGCCACAAACTCCGATCTTGGTGCAGGCTTCTCCCCTGGCGGTTTGTTCACACTGGTAACAATACATGATTGACTCCTTTCCGGGTTGAATCGGTCCTTGTCTTGACGCTCCAGACCTATGTCATTCCCCGTGTCCGAGGTATGACTTGAGTCAAAAACAGAGGTGCGATTTCGTTTTTTTTCCCGGACGACTCACGAACCAATCACTATTCTAGTGACAAAAAGATACTCCGTTTGTTAGGGAAAGGTGCAGAATATAACTCCCGGGCCCAACCAGGCATCAAACAATGAAAAACACACTGCGCTTCCGGTCGATCTTCACGCTGCTCCTCCTGCTCGCCGCGGCCCTCCCGCCGACGCCGGGCTTTGCCGAGCGCGGCAGCAACGCCAAGCAGAAAGTCCTGTTGCTTTGTTCCTACCACCAGACCCTGCCCTGGCAGAAAAACATCCTCAAAGGCATCAACGACGTGTTCCGGCCCGAGGAAACCGGCATCGAGATCATGGTAGAGAACATGGACACCAAGCGGGTGGAGTTCACCGAGTCCTACAAGCTCCAACTCCTGGACGTCTATTCCCACAAGTACGACCCCAAGGACCTGGACCTGATCCTGGCCTCCGACAATAACGCCTATGAATTCATGCGTTCCTACCACGACGAACTCTTTCCCGGAGTTCCCGTGGTCTTCTGCGGGATCAACTTTTTCCGTCCCGAACAACTGAAAGGCTACCCCCTGTTCACGGGTGTAGCCGAGGTTCTCGACGCCAAAGGCACCTTGAACCTGGCCATGAGCCTGCACAAGAACATCCGCGAAGTCTTCGTCATCAACGACTTCACCCCCAGCGGTATTGCCTGCGCCGAAACCGTCCGCAGGGAGCTGAACGGCCATATTCCGGACGTGCGCATCACCTATGCCCCGAACGTCCCCATGAAGGAGCTGCTTCAGCTGGTGCGCACCCTGCCCAAAAACAGCCTCGTGCTCATGGGCGTCTATTTCCGGGACAGCGAAGGAAACTTCTTTGACGACGGCATAGGCCTGGAAAAGATCGCCAGCATAAGCCGTGCGCCCGTGTACGGACTGATGAAAAGCCAACTCGACCATGGCATCGTGGGAGGCAAGCTCATCAAGGGATTCGAGCAGGGACAGAACATGGCCCACCTGGGCCTGCTGGTGCTCTCCGGACACAAGCCGAACAGCATCCCGGTGAACACCTCGGGCGAGACCTTCACCATGTTTGACTACAACCAGTTGAAACGGTTCAACATCAGCCTGGCGGATCTGCCCCAGGACAGCATTATCAGCAACCGACCTCGGAGCTTCTACACCGAACACAGGGAATTGGTCATCGGCGGCATCGCATTCGGTACCATCCAGATGGTGATCATCATCGCCCTGATCATCAACACGGCCCGCCGCCACCAGGCCGAAGCCAACCTGCGCAGGGCACACAGTTCCCTGGAAGAGAGAGTCAACGAACGCACTGCCGAACTCGGGGAGTCCGAGGAAGTTCTGCGTACGGTCTTCAACAGCGCCTACGACGCCATCATCATCCACCGCGAAGACGGAACCATTCTGGACGTAAACGAACGCATGCTGACCATGTACGGGGTCACCCGCGAACAGGCCATGCACCTTTCCATGAGCCGAGACATGTCCAGCCCGGTGAACCCGGTGCACCGGCTGCCCAAGGTCTGGGCCAGGGTCGTCAGGGGGGAACCCCATTTCTTCGAATGGAAGGCGCGCAGACCCCTTGACGGCGTGGAGTTCGACGTGGAAATCCACATGACCCGCATCCCGTACAAGAAGCAGGACGCCATTCTGGCCAACATCCGCGACATCAACCTGCGCAAGGAGTCGGAAAACGAACTGCGCCAGACCCTGGACAAGCTGGAGGCCATTCTGGAGAACAGCCTGGTGGGCATCGCCATGACCCACGGCAGGCATTTTTCGGCCATCAACCGCCGCGGGGCCGAGACTTTCGGCTATGAGCCGGAGGAATTCATCGGCATGGATCCCTCGCGCATCCTGTCCGGCAACAGCCTGGACGACTTCATTATCAAGGCCAAGGACTCCCTGGTCATGACCGGAGAATACAACACCGAGCAGATATTCATCACAAAGGACGGCCGCGAAATCTGGTGCAAAATGTACGGCAAAGCCGTGGACTCCGCCAATCTGGACAAGGGCGTGATCTGGGCCTGGGACGACACCACGGACCGCAGGATGTTCGTCGCCCAGTTGGAGGAAGCCCGCGAGGCCGCCGAAACGGCCAACAGGGCCAAGAGTGAATTCCTGGCCGCCATGAGCCATGAAATACGCACCCCCATGAACGCCATCGTGGGCATGACCGACATCACCCTGCAAACCGATCTTTCCGAAGAGCAGCGCGATTACCTGCGCACGGTCAAGGACTCGGCCGAACATCTGTTGTCCATCATCAACGACATCCTGGACCTGACCAAGATCGAAGCCCGCAAGTTGGAACTGGACCGCGTGGACTTCGACCTGCCCCAGCACCTGAACTCCACCATCAAGGGTCTGGAGGTACAAGCCTCCCAGAAGGGATTATCCCTGGAGCTGGACATCGACCCGAGCGTCCCCTCCTGCGTCAAGGGCGATCCGGTCTGCTTACGCCAGATTCTGGTGAATCTGGTGGGCAACGCCATCAAATTCACCCACAAGGGGGGCATCAAGGTACGCATCACACCGCCCCGGAAACGCCGGGCGGGCGACCCGCGTACCGTAGGCGCCGTTTTCGAGGTGGAGGACACCGGCATAGGCATCCCCAAGGAATTCATGGAGACCATCTTCCAGAGTTTCAGCCAAACCACTCGCGAATACGGCGGCACAGGGCTTGGCCTGGCCATCTGCAAAAACCTCATCGAACTCATGGGAGGGAAAATCTCCCTGGAAAGCACCGTGGGCAAAGGGTCCACGTTCCGATTCGACGCATGGTTCGAACCGGGTATCTGCCCCATGCCCAAGACTACACCCATCCCCTTGCCCATGGAGGAGACGCCCCAAGCGCTGCGAATCCTCCTGGCCGAGGACAACGAGGTCAACGTCCTGGTGGCCTCCCTGCGCCTGAGCGAAATGGGGCATGAATTCGAGGTGGCCCGATCCGGCAAGGAAGTCATTGAAAAGCTTTCCGAACAGGATTTCGACCTCGTGCTCATGGACGTGGAGATGCCCCTCATGAACGGCATAGAGGCCACCAGAATCATCCGGGCGGCCTCACCGGAATCGGGTATCCGCAACCCAGAGATCCCCATCGTGGCCATGACCGCCCACGCCCTCAAGGAATTCCGGGACAAGTGCCTGGAGGTAGGCATGAACGCATATGTGTCCAAGCCCGTTGATTTCAAGGAACTTTCCGGAATCATTAAACGACTCGTTTCTCCGGGGACGGCTCTGCGCACTTCCACAGGGAAAAAAAGGAAGACTTCAGAAACGCCGACTCCGTCCCCGTCTGAACAGAACCAAGCCGCCCCGCTCTCCTGGAACCGCGAGACGGCCAAGGAGAACACCGGTCTGGACGACGCCATGCTGGACGGCATGATTGACACCGCCAAAAGGCTCATCCCCGTGCATGTCGAAACCATCCGAAAGGCCGTTGAGGAGGACGACCGCGAAACAGCCAGAGAAAGCGCCAGGAGTGTTTCCAACATCTGCATGGTGATCGGAGCGCCCAAATGCAAGGATGCGGCCACCAACCTGCTTGCGGCCCTCAGAATAGCCCCCCTGGAGGACATCCCGGCCCTGATGAACGACCTGGCCCGCGAACTCGCAGCATTCTGCGACGAATCAAAAGCCTGATACCCATTATTTTTAATATCCATACGTTTACTAACCCTTTCCTGTCGGGTACTAAATATGGGAGCCCCCTCAAACAATGTTCAGGGAGGAGCGTATGGACACAGATCTCTCCGGCCTCAGGAAATTCGTGGCTCCGGAATTCGTTTTCGGCCCGGGCAGCAGCAGGCTCGCCGGGCAATACGCCGACAACCTGGGCATCCGCAAAGTTCTCTTGGTGACGGACAAACACCTCATGGAATGCGAGTGGCCCAGCCGGGTCATGGACAGCCTCGCCCAGGCGGGGGTCGGCTACACGGTCTTTCACGACGTGAGCCCCAACCCCCGCGACAACGAGGTTATGGACGGCGCAGCACTGTTCAGGGAGAACGACTGCGACGCCCTCGTGGCCGTGGGCGGCGGCAGTCCCATGGACTGCGCCAAGGGCATCGGCATCGTGATCACCAACAACCGCCACGTGCTTTCCTTCGAGGGAGCGGACAACGTGCCCAGGCCGGGCCCGCCCCTCATCTGCATTCCAGCAACCTCGGGCTCGGCCGCGGACATCTCCCAGTTCTGCATCATCACCGACACCCGGCGCAAAGTGAAGATCGCCATCGTCAGCAAGGCCATGGTGCCGGACGTATCCCTGGTGGACCCCGTCCTGACCACGACCATGAGCAAGGCTCTCACAGCGCATACCGGCCTGGACGCCCTGACCCACGCCATTGAAGCCTATGTTTCCAATGCCAGTTCGCCGGTCACCGACCTGCACGCCCTGGAGGCCATCAGATTGGTCAGGAAACATCTGGTCACAACCATACACGAGCCGGACAACCTGGACGCACGCATGGGCATGTCACTGGCCAGCACCTTTGCGGGTCTCGCCTTTTCCAACGCAATCCTCGGTGCGGTGCACGCCATGGCCCACAGCCTGGGCGGCAAGCTGGACCTGCCCCACGGTCAGTGCAATGCGCTGCTCCTGGACTTTGTCATGGACTACAATTTCGACGCCGCACCGGAGAAGTATTTCAAAATAGGCAAATTCTTGGACGCTGAGCTGAATGACGAAATGTCCTACGAAGAAAAAAAACACGCCACCCTGGAGGCGGTACGCGCTCTCAAGCGGGAGACCGGAGTCACCGGCAGCCTGGCGGATCTGGGAGTCAGCGCGGAAGATCTCAAGCTGCTGACCGAGCACGCCCTGAAGGACCCATGCATGCTGACCAACCCCAAGAGCCCCCTGACGGCGGACATCGAGAGCATCTATGAAAAGGCGCGATAGGGAAAACGATTCCGGTGAACAACGGCAGAAACTCATGGGCCTCGGCAACCGGTCCATGGGCAAAAGCTATTATCCGGAATTGCAGCGACGCCTCCACGAACTGGAAAGTTTCCGGGACCTGCTCAACCGCATCAACGACACCATTTTCATCGTCGATGCCCACAACGGGCTGATCCTGGACATGGCCGGCGCCGCAGAACTGATGACCGGATGCCCCAGTCATCAGCTCATGGGGCAGGCCTTTTCCGAAATCCTGCCGCACCACGTGCGCAAGCACGTCACCAACCTGCTGAGCAGCGAACGCGCCACGCTGACCATGGAAACCGAGTTCAACTGCCCCATGTGCGAAGGCAGGGTCCCCACCCCGGTGGAGATCACCATCCAGTTTCCCGAAGGAGACGAAGGCGACCGCGCCGTGGTGGTGGCCAGAGACATTTCCGAACGCAAGCAGGCCGAGGAGGAAATCAAGCGCTACAGTGAGGAACTCGAAATCCGCGTCAAGCAACGCACCCGGGAGCTGGATCAGGCCAATGAAGCCAAGAGCGAGTTCATGTCCTTCATTTCCCACGAACTGCGCACCCCCATGACCTCGGTCCTCGGCTTCATCCGCATCATGCGCAAAAAACTGGTAAAGTCCATCTATCCCTCCGTACAGACAGACTCTCCGAAGGTCCGGCGAAACATGGATCAGGTCCTCCAGAATGTGGATGTGATCATTGCCGAAGGAGATCGCCTGCTCCAGTTGGTCAACGACCTGCTGGACCTGGCCAAACACGAGGCCAGCAAAATGGAATACCATATGCGGATCTCGGACCTGAACCGGATGCTTGACCGCGCCATGGCTGCGGCTGCCGGATTCTTCGACGACTCGGAAGCGGATTTTGTGCAGGAGATTCCACCCGGCCTCCCGCCGGTCACCGCTGACGACGACCGGCTCATCCAGGTCATCCTCAACCTGCTCTCCAATGCGGAAAAATTCTGCAAGGAAGGAACCATCACTCTCCGGGCCTCGGTCGAGGGGGCCTATGCGGTCATCTGCGTGGAAGACACGGGCATCGGCATTCCCCCGGCGCTGCACAAGGCCGTTTTCGACAAGTTCACCCAGGTTGGCGAGAATCATCAGAAAATAAAACAGGGAACCGGTCTGGGACTTCCCATCTGCCAGCACATCGTGGCTGCCCACGGCGGAAAGATATGGGTGGAAAGCACCCCCGGCGCCGGAAGCAAATTCTTCTTCACCCTGCCCATCCTGGGCGGACGAACAGAAATTTAGAAACGGAACAGATAGCGGCGGGCAATCCTGTTGTAGGTGCCGTCCCGGTACATGCTGCGCAGGGCCAGGCCCAACCGCCGGGCGATCTGCTCCTTTTTCTTCAACTCGGAATTCCTGGCCATGACCATGTAGGCAGGCCGGTCCTTCATGACCACCTTGGGCAGATAGATGACGGTGCTGCTCATGCCCATACGTCCCAGCTGATAGTAAGTGGTGTCCAACTGACCGACAAAGCCGTCCACCCGGCCCTTGAGCAGAGCGGCGATGCTTTCGGCCTCGCTGTCGAACTCCTTCAGAACGACATCTCCCCCGGCACCGAACGCCTCGCTGAAACTGAAGCCCTTGTTCACACCGATGCGCTTGCCGTCGAGATCACTCCATTCCCGGAAAGGAAAGGTATGTCCGTTGCGGGTGAACATGACATGGTCGCTGTAATGCACCACGGCCTCCTCCACGAACAGGGCGTATTCCTCCCGTTCGGGAGTGCGGAAAAAAGAAAAACCCCCATGGGCTTCACCGGATTTCACCTTTCGGACCACCTCCTCCCAAGCCACCAGTTGCAGAGCGTACGGGATACCCGCCCTCCTGGCGGCCTCCTGAAAAACCTCCACGTCGATGCCGGCGGGCTTGCCGTCCTGCAGCATGGAGTAGGGAGCGAAATTGCTGTCGGACACGAACCGCAGGGGTTCTTCAGCCCGGCCCCAGCCACAGAACAAAAAGACAAAAAGGAGAGTGACGGCCGTTTTGATAGACATGACGTCTCCGGGACAAAGGTTATGAATTCCCACACAATTTACATGGTTGACCCCGCAGGAACAAGCCACGTAGAATAATTTCAGCAAATTCTCACGTCCTGCGCCCGAAGTCTTCCTTTGACGATCGGCTCGGAATTCTTTTGAGAACCGCATGAATTACGTGAAATTGCTCCTCAGACCTGCTATCAGAAACACTATGCTCACACCTCGGGACCGGACCATGCAGCCGGCAAAAATCCTCATCATCGACGACGACGAACGATATACCGACCTTGTGAGACAGGCGCTTCGGAGTACGGGGCATGAGACCTTCGTGGCCCACGACGGTCCGCCCGGCCTGGAAATGTTCCGCAAGCTGCGGCCGGACGCCGTGCTGGTGGACCTGCGCATGCCCAAAATGGACGGCATACAGGTCATCGACCTCATTTCGCGCGAATCTCCGGAAACCGCTCTCATAGTCTTTTCCGGCGAAGGCTCTCTGGAGGACGCCGTACAGGCGGTGCGCAACGGGGCATGGGACTATGTGATCAAGGGCGTCTCCGCCAAACAGGACATCCGGACCGCCCTATCCAAGGGGTTGGAACGTTCCGCTTTTCTCAGGCAACGCAAACGGGAACACGAAGCCCTGCGTGACACCGCCGAAAAACGGGCCCGGGAACTGAGCAAGGCCAACAAGCAACTCAAGCGGGAAATCCGTGAACGCAAAAAGGCGGAAAAGACCCAACGCGAACAACTCGAATTTCTGCAGGACATCATCGACGCGCTGCCCAACACCGTATTCATGAAGGACCGAAACGGACTCTACACGATCTGCAACAGGCATTTCGAGGAATTCTCGGGCAAACCCAAGGAAGAGATTATCGGCAGATCCGTGCACGAGGTATTCGATACGGATCTGGCCAGGATATTTTCGGGCAGAGACGAAGAACTCTGGGAACACCCAGGAACCCAAGAGTACGAACTTCCCCTGCTTATGGACGACACGGCCTCCCATATCCTGCTTCGCAAGACCACCTTCGGCAACGGCCCGATCCCGGACGGAATCATCGGGACCATGGTCGACATCACGCGGCTCAAAGCGATCGAGGAACAGCTCAGAGAAAGCGAGCACTGGCTGCGCACCCTGCTGGACATATCCCCCCTGCCGGTGGTCATCCTGGATGCGGAAAACCACAATTTCCTGTTCATCAATCAGGCCTGCGCCGAAAAGCTGGGAGTTGTCGGCGCAGAGGTCATCGGCACGCAATCCGCTCCCTTCTTCATGGACCAGCAAGCTCGCGATGGACGCCGGGAACAAGCCCTGGCCCAGGGATCCATTCAGGCCGAGGAACTCCTCCTGAACAAAAGAGACGGCACTTCCTTCTGGGCCCAGGTCTCGGCCGTCGTCATCGAATACGAAGGCCGCAAGGCGCTATTCGCTTCCTTCAGCGACATCACCGAACGCAAACGACTGGTGGACAGTCTGAGTCGCTTTGAGTTCATCACCAACGCCACCCAGGACCATATGACCCTGGTGGACCGCGAATACCGTTACGTAGCCGCCAACCGGGCCTATGTTGCGGCCCACGGCGGCCCCGTGAAAGACATTCTGGGCAAAAGCGTGGAGGATATGTGGGGACCGCATCAGTACAGGGTTTCCATCAAGCGGCACCTGGATGACTGCTTCACCAACGGTCGCGAGGTTTCCTACCGTGCCTGGATCAGTTTCTTCTCCAACGAGGACCGCTACTACGAGGTCAGGCTCTACCCCTACAAAGACGCCGAAGGCGTCACCACCCACGCGGTGGTGGTCACCCGCGACATCACCGAGGAGGCCCTGGCCCACGCACGCATTGTGGAAAGCCGGGAACACTTCCGGGCCATTTTCCGCAACTCCATCGACCCCATCATTCTCTTCGACCCGCACATGACTGTCTCGGACCTGAATCCGGCGGCCATGGAGGTCTTTCACCTGGCCGCGGATCAGGCCAGAGGCAGGGGATTAAAGGTACTGGGTCTCGACGACCGGGAGCAGGAAAACTTCCTGGCGGCAAGCATGCCTTTTCTGGAACGTACAGGCTCCTGGGTGGGAGAATGGTCCTTTCCGTCCTCGTCGGGCCGAACCATCCAGACGGACATCTCCCTGTCGGTCATGCCCAAGAGACCCGGAGGGCCACCCGCAGGGTTCGTGGCCATTGTCCGCGACATCACCGCACGCAAAAATGCGGAGCAGAAGCTGCGGGAAACCCTGGATGAAATGGAGGCTCTCTACCAGAACACGGTCATCGGCATCGCCATGACCCGCTACCGCCGCATTGTGCGAATTAACGACCGCGGCGCCGAAATTTTCGGATATGCGCCCGAGGCCACCTTGGGCCGAAAACTTGCCCGGCTCTTTCTCAGCAACAAGGAGTACGAGGCATTCAGGGGCGAGAGCTACGCCAGCATCAGGGAAACCGGGCAGTTCACCACCGAAAGGCCGTTCTTCAGACCCGACGGCACACCGTTCTGGTGCAGCTTCTACGCCAAACCCGTTGACCAGAAAGACCTGGAACAGGGAATCATCTGGACATTCATCGACATCACCCGCCGCCGTTACAACCAAGCCGTGGCCGACCTCCTCTACCAAATATCCAATGCAGTGAGCCTGACCACCGACCTGGACGACCTGTACCGGCGCATCCACACCACGCTCAACAAACACATCGATGCGAACAACTTCTTCATCGCCCTGCTCAACCGGGACCGCACGGAACTGAAATACACCTACTTCGAGGACGAGTGCGACGACCTGGTCGGCAGCGTCCACCTCATGCAAGGGGCCAAGAAGGCCAGCATGGCAGCTCACGTCATCCACGCGGGCCGCCCTCTGTTCATCACGGAAAAAGCCGCACCGGAACACCTTCGGTCCGGAGACTCCGAGGATGAGAATGGCCCCATTTTCATCACCCGGCAGGAATTCCTGGCCATGACCGGCGCAACGGACGACAGCATGCTCGGCGCTCCATCCAAAGTCTGGCTGGGCGTGCCCCTGAGAGTTCGTGGCGACGTCATCGGGGTCATGGCCGTGCAGCATTATTCCAATCCGCACCACTATTCGGCCAAGGACATCAGCCTCATGGTCTCGGTTTCGGAACAGACCGCCCTGGCCATTGAACGCAAGATGAACGAGCAGGCCCTCATGGAGGCCAAAGAAGCCGCGGAAGCCGCCAGCAAGGCCAAAGGCGAATTCCTGGCCAACATGAGCCATGAAATCCGCACCCCTCTCAACGGCGTACTGGGTATGCTTCAACTCTGCCAGACCACCAATCTGGACGACGAGCAAAAGGACTATGTGCAGACGGCGTTGACATCGGGACGCAGCCTGCTGTCCGTCATCAATGACATTTTGGACTTCACCAAGATCGAGGCGGGGAAAATGGAGGTCATCCGCGAGCGGTTCGACATGCACTCCATCATCGAGGACGTACTGGTCGCCTTCCGCGACCAGGCCACGACCAAAGGCATCGTGCTCTCCAGCTCGGAGGCCCCTGACATCCCCTCTCCGCTCATAGGCGGCAAGGGGCGCATGCGCCAGATCCTGTTCAACCTCATCGGCAACTCCATCAAGTTCACGGAAAGCGGCACGGTTTCGGTGGAGGTTTCCGTGCTCCCCGAGGGGCGCACCAGCCGCACGACGCGGCTGCTCTTCATCCTCTCGGACACGGGCATCGGCATCCCCGCAGAACAGCTGGACCATATCTTCGAACCTTTCACCCAGGTGGACGGTTCCTATATGCGCCGCCATCAGGGTACGGGGCTGGGGCTGGGCATCGTCAAACGCCTCACCGGCCTTCTGGGCGGCTCCATGGCCATTGAAAGCAACCTTGGGCAAGGCACCAGCATCTATCTCTCCATTCCTTTCGACCGGGAACCCGTCCCCCAGCAGATCGAGGAGCACAATGTGACAACCCTGGAATGCCGGGGGCTGCGCATTCTGGTTGTGGAGGACAACCGCATCAATCGGCTCTTTGCAGCCCGCATGTTCGGCAAGCTGGGCCATGTGGCCGAAACGGCCTGCAACGGTGAAGAAGCGTTGGAAACACTGGGAAAACGACCATTCGACGCCGTGTTCATGGATGTGCAGATGCCGGGCATGGACGGCATTGAAGCCACGCGCAAAATCCGTAATACTTCCGAAGGCGGCATGGACCCGAACATTCCCATCGTGGCCATGACCGCTCACGCCATGAGCGGCAACCGGGAACATTTCCTGGCCGCAGGCATGGACGACTACATAGCGAAACCCATAGAAATCGAGGAAGTGCAGGCCGTCCTTTCAAGCCTGTTCCCTCATGCGAGCACCCGATGTCCGATCCCCGACTGAGCATCATCATTCCCAACCACAACTACGGACGCTTCTTTTCACGCCTGACCCTGAGCCTGCAGAACCAGACTCTGGGCATGGATCTCTGTGAAATCATCTTGGTGGATGACGGCAGCACCGACGACTCGCTGAACCAGCTCCACCACTTTGAAACCCTTGGCTGCAAACGGTTCCTGCCCCTGGCAGAACCCCACGACGGTCGCCCCGGAGCAGTACGCAACAAAGGGCTGGCCCAGGCCCGAGGCACTTTCCTGGTCTGCCTGGACCCGGACGACCTGCCCGGGCCGGAATGGCTGGCTTCCTGCCTTGCGGCCCTGGACGGCCTTCCCCAGGCGGGCATAGCATACACTCACTACAACCATGTGGAAAATGACGGATACAGAGAAGTACTGCTGCCGGAATTCGACCCCGACCTGCTGCGCACCCAGAACATAGTGGCGCCCACGGCGTTCATGCGGCGCGAGGTCTTCAAGGTCTCGGACGGATACCGCACCAACACCACTTACGAAGACTGGGATTTCTGGATCCAGGCCGCCCTGAACGGGTTCGGCTTCCACCGGGTGGCCGTCACCATGTACGCCCACATGGTCCACGGCGACAACTTTTCCTTCACCGCCCGCAAGGAAGACGGCAGGGCCAAGGCCGCCATTGTTTTGAACAACGAAGCGTTCTTCCCGGCCGGTGTCCGCCACTGGGCCAGGGCTCACCTGGACGGTGAACCATGGGCATGGTCTTTTCCTCGGGGAATCATTCCTTCCCTGGAAGATGTTGAAAAAATGTTGAAAATCTCTAGAAAGGTAAATGAGGAGGAATAGAAAGCACTACAATTGCTTAAAAAAACGAGAAAAATCGTTTTGGGCTGGCTTTCGAATCCTGATTATACTATTGAAAACGCATGGAGCCCACTAAGGGGGTTTCTCGTCCGGTCTCTTACTTTCCAGTGTCCCCGATGATGCTGTTTCCGGATGCCCTGGGGAATTTCTCGGTGTACCTCTGGCAGGGAGGAGACTTTGTACTTTACACGAGGTCCGGCCAGCGTTTCACCCGTCGCCACAGGAAGATCCTGCATAACAACGGCGTCAAGGAAGTGTTTGTTCAGAGCGACGAGAAATCCAATTTCGACACATATCTCGAAGAAAACCTCGGTCACATCCTGGGCAACGACTCGTTACCGTGGGAAGATCGGTCCAAAGTCTTTTACGAGGCTTCGTCCGGTGTTGTGGAGGAGGTTTTCCGCAACAAGCTGCCGAGTGCGCTAAACGAGGTCTACTTCAAACGGGTGTCCTCCATTGTCGAGGACAGCATCCGCTTTCTGGCCTCGGACCATTCGCTCTCGGCTATAGCTCCTTTCATTTCACACGATTATAAAACATACACCCACTGTATTCACGTCTTCATATTCACAGTATCCATCCTGCAGACCTATGACCTGTCCGAAAAGGAGCTCATCGAATGCGGCCTGGGGGCCATACTCCACGATCTGGGCAAGACGAGAATCCCGAAGGCCATTCTCAACAAACGCGGTCCCCTCACCCGGGACGAACGCCAGATCGTCCAAGCTCATCCCCTGCACGGCGTGTCCATGTGCTCAATGCTGCCCCTGAGCCAAAACAGCATCAACTGCATCCTTTTCCACCACGAGAAACTCGACGGCACCGGCTATCCGGCCGGACTGAGCGGCGACGACATTCCCCTGCCCGTGCGGGCCATAGCGGTTGCCGACATCTACGATGCCCTGACTACCTCCCGGCCCTATGCCGACAGCATACCGCCTTACGAGGCTCTGACCCTCATGCGCCACGACATGCGCGACGGATTGGACATGGACCTGTTCAAACGGTTCGTGGCCGTACTCGGCGGGGCGGACATGCTCTAGCCCCCGGCGGGGCCTTTTCCGATTCCGGCAAAACTCCACGTCCTCCTATATACGGTGCCCGCATTTCCTTTACCAGCCCCCTGTTCATTGGGATAAATATGACCTATCAAGGTAACTCATGAACACCATGGGAAAAGACATGCACAAGAACGGAGAACAGATGTGTTCCAATAAGCCCCTTGCAAATCTCGACGAACTCAAGAAACTTCTTGAAAAATTCGGTGTCGGCTCAGAAATGGGCTGGATCGCCGTTGTTCTGTTCGTCCGCAACCTGATATTCGACCTGAATGTGTTCAAAGACGAAGTAAAGGCCAAGCTCCAACACGACATATTCCAGGAATTGGCCACCAAGGACCTTTCCGAAGAACGCTACGTCCAGGTTATTGAAATGCTGGATGTCTTCGTCATGCGAAATATCGGCACCGCCGAACTGGAACAGGCGTTAAATGAGGAAAAACGTTCGGCAGCGGCACTGCTGGCGGAAATGAACACGCTCATCGACGCCATCCGGGGCACCCGCCATGTTCAGGAGGCCCGGCTGGAAGACTTCGAGGACAAAACCGTGGGCGTCATTCAGGAAAGCGAGGATCGCTCGGTCATCGTCGCAAAAGTCCGGGAAATCTTCAAGGAGCTGGTGCAGGAATTCCGGGAGGAATCCCAGGAATGGGAAACTCTGGCCAGCGAACTACAGCGCACCGCCACCTTCGATCCCCTGCTCACGGAGCTCTACAACCGACGAGCCTTTGACGCGGCTTTGAACACGGCCGTGAAACACTGCCGGAAATCCGGCAAAAGCCTGACTCTGTTCATGATCGACGTGGACCACTTCAAGAGCGTCAACGACACCTACGGTCACCAGGTGGGCGACGAGGTGCTCAAGGCCCTGGCCAGCATCGTCTCTTCCCAGGCCATCCAGTTCAAGGGCTATGTGGCCCGTTACGGCGGCGAGGAACTCGTCGTCATGGCCGAGGGACTGGGTGAAGAGCGCTCGTTCCTCAGTGCCGAAGCCATCCGCCAGGACGTGCAACGCTACGATTTCCGCATCCGTACGGACGGCCAGTTCTCCAACCTGCCCCTCAGATTCACGGTCAGCATCGGCGTGGCCCTGCTGCAGCCGAACTGGACCCCTGCGGAACTGGTGCAGGCCGCCGACAAGGCCATGTACATGGCCAAACAGGCCGGGAGGAACCAGGTACGCATCACCCGCAACGCCAACCAGTGATCATCGTCGCCGAGAAAACCACTTTCCGACAAACCGATATCATCAGGCACTTCCATGAAGCATACCCTTCTCGTCTGCTGCGTTGTCCTCTGCATGGGCATCGCCCCCTCTTGTTACGCCGCCAAAACCATCCTACTTCTCCATTCCGGCTCTCCGGGGACCCCCTGGGCCGACAGAGTCGCCGAGGGCGTCCGGGCCGAACTGTCCGAGGCAGGAGCAAATGCCGAACTGGTCCGCCTCTGGGCCGGAGCCGACCAGGACAACAGTGAAGACCATTTCGAGGTCGTCTCCGATGAATTGGACGCCGTGGTGAACACCCATGCCCTTGCCGGCGTCATCTGCGACGGAGACACTGCCTTCGCCCTGCTGCGCAAGCATGGCCGGGGGCTGTTCAAAGGAATTCCGGCGGCCTTTTGCGGCGTATTCGAATTCCGGGAATTCATGGCCGGGCAGTATCCGGGGGTATGCGCGGTCTACCAGGCGGAAGAGACCTTCGAAAACATGCTGAAGCTCCATCCCCGAGCCCGCACCGTGGCGGTCATCGTGGACGGGAGCGAAGCAGGCGAGCAGATCCGGAAACAGGTGGAAACGGCCTTTGCCCGACACATGGACCGGGTACAGCTCATCTTTCCGGGCCATGAGGAGGGACGCGACCAGGGCCTGCTACGCAGCGACGTGCTCAAGGTGGCCGCGCACATGCCCGGCGACGGCCTGCTCCTCTTCGGCACCTTCACCCGGGACAGAAACGGCGCTCCCGTGGACGAAGCCGCCCTGGCCAAGGAAGTCATTTCCTGCTCCAAGGTACCGGTGCACGTCCTTTCCGACATCCACTTCGGCTACGGAGCCGCCGGCGGCCTCCTGGTGGACAGCATCGGGCACGGCAAAGCGGCGGTACGCCTCCTCATGAAACAATGGAAAAGCATTCCAACACAAGTGCCGACGAAAAGCACCCTGGCCAACCAATGGCATTACGACAAGGCCGGGCTGCAACGCGCCCTCACGGACATGAGCGTGCTCGACGCACCAAGCCCGCGAAAACAGCCGGTCCCGGAATCCGGAAACCGGCTGTGGATATACATGGCCGGAGGACTTGCCGCCGTGATCTTCCTGATCGCGTTCCTGAGGCGGCGCGGATGATTACTGGACCAGAGGCCGTTCGGATGGACGGATGTCCGCCGAAAACACCCCCTGCACAGCTCCCCGCTCGTCCTTTACGGGCACGGATATGGTCAGGCAGTAATCGTTGACGACCTCCGAATAATAGACGCTGGAGACATAGGTTTCACCGGTGCGAACCGGCTCCCGATACCAGTCTCTGTCCGACCAGTCCCTGCTGCACAGCTCGGACCCCAGGGTGCAAACCGCGTTGGGGGCCTGGGCAAAGTCCGTAACCATCCTCCCTTCGCGGTCCGTGACCCAGACCAGTTCCAGGAACGGCTTTTCCCGGATAATGCCGTCCAACGCCCTCTTGAGGGAAGCAGGACGCATGTCCCTGATATCCTCTCCTGCGGCCAGTTCCTCCACCTCGGCCTGTACGGCGCCTTCGCCCAGGAGCTGGAACAAACCATGGAGCTTGGACAAAGCCTCGATCTGTTTGGTCAGGATACTGATGGCCATGCCGGTCTGATTGACGGCTTCAGCCGTCCCGGCAGTGACCTTGTCCACCTCGCCAACGGCCTCGGAAATCTGCTGGCCGGCCACGGACTGCTGCTCGCTGGCGGCGGCGATACCGGTGATCTGGTGCGAGGTCAGTTCGAAATGTTCCAGAATATCAACGAGCATCTGGCCGGATTCCCCGGCCAGTTCGTTGGCGTCCGTCACGGCGCTGGCGGCCTTTTCCATGCCCTGGATATTCTTCTTCACCCCGTCCTGAATGGCGGAAATGCTCTGTCCCACTTCGCGGGTGGCGTCCATGGTCTTTTCCGCCAACTTGCGAACCTCGTCCGCGACCACGGCAAAACCGCGTCCGGCCTCGCCTGCACGGGCTGCCTCGATGGCCGCGTTGAGGGCCAACAGGTTGGTCTGGTCCGCAATATCGGAAATGACGCCCATAATCTTGCCGATGTCGTCGGCCTTGCCCCCAAGATCGCCCACCTGGGCCTTGAGGGACTCCGTGATCTCGTTGACCTGCCCGATGGTGGTCACGGTCCGATGGACCACCTCGGAGCCGCTCTGGGCCCTCCTGGAGGCTCGCTCAGCAGCTTCCGATGCCTGAGTGGCGCTCTGGGCCACATTGGCAATGTTTTCACTCATGGCCCCGATGGCGTCCACGGTCTGCTCCACGCGCATCTGCTGGGACAAAGCGTTTTCGCGGATATTCTCGGATTCACTGTTCACCTGAGCCGAGGCCTCGTTCATATGCTTAACGATATAACGCAACATCTTGGCGGCCTGCAGCATGCCTTTGCGCTGGGCCTGGTCGGCGTCGAGCCGGGCCTGGCGGGCCTGCTTGGCATCGTCCAGGGCGGCCTCGGCCTCTTCGGCGCGCAACCGGGCCTGTCCGGTGGCCTCCTCGGCTTCGTGCATCTTGTCGCGCAGGTTGTGAACCATGACTACAATGGCGTCGCGAACCTGGGCCAGTTCGGCCTTGAAACTTCCCTTGGCTTCGGCGTCCAGGTCGCCGTCCGAAACTGCGGCCGCGAACCTGCGCAGAGAATTGAGCGGCTTGAACAAATTCCAGCGCAAAAAGATCAGGGTAATGAAAACGATGAAAATCACGGACCCGGACAAAAGGACCATGGCCGCGTTTTCCAGCTTGTGCACCCCGGCGAACGCTTCATCGGTGCTCACCTGAGCCACCAAGGCCCAACTGACACCGTTGATCCGGACCGGGACATAGGCGGCCAACACATCACGCCCGTCGACGTCCTGGGTGGTCAGGGTGCCGCTCTGTCCTTGCAAAGCCTGCCGCACAGGCTCGGTATCCATGCTCCCCCCGGCCGGTGACCGGAAGGATGCAGCCACGGAAAATCGGTCGAGATCGGCGGCGTAGTCCGAACGCATGAGCTTGTCCGGTCCCACCAGGAAAACCTCACCGGTCTCACCCAGGTTGCCGTCCGTACTCATATGCTGATTGATTTCCTTGAGAGACAGGCGCAAGGCCGCAACCCCTTCTATCTCGCCTGTGACGCGTTTGACCGGGCCGAGGATGAAGGCATTGGGTTCGCCGTCCAAAGGGCCGTAAGGATGAAAATCCACGAACACGACCTTGCCGGTCAGAGCCTCTTTCCATGCCCTGGCCAAACGGGTGTCCTTCATGGGCCCCTTGGCCAAGTCCACTCCCAGATCTTTGCCTCGTTTGAAGGTGTAGACCACCCGGCCCGTGTCATCCATGAGCAGGGTATCCTGGTAACCCAATACGTCCACGAAGACCTCGAAATCACGTTGGACGCGCTTGAGAGCGTGCGCGTATTCCTCGTCCTCCGGGTTCATACGTTCGCCGGGCTTGCCGTTGTAGAAAACGATATCACGGAGGCGGACCAATGCGCTGTAGACGCCCTTGGTGCGGGCGTAGACCTCCAGATCCTTTTCCCAGGAACGGGTGATATCCTCCAGATTCTGCTTCTTGGCCTGGGCGGCCGCCGCCATTTTTTCGAAGGCCTCCGACGTCAGGCTGTCGGATGCCGTATGAATGCTGTACCCCACCATGCCCGCCAGCGGCAAAACGCCGATGAGCAGGCAGAACAGGATCATTTTGATACTCAGCTTCATGTCCCCCCCGCATGAGTAACGTATGATTGTGTGTTCAACCGTAGTGTGTTGCCAATGAGTTTCCGTTTCTACTCCAAAGAAGCGAACCCAATTGTTACAACACGGTGACGATTTGACGGGTTTTTCGGGCGAAAACACCCTAAAAAAAGAGGAAAAATCTAAAAAAGCTTTCTTTTCGGACAGATACGACCGACATCCGCTAGGCGCGGATTTCCTGTAAACATTGAACCAAGGCCCTGCAGGCTTTGACATCATAGGCCTTGTCCATCTTGAGCAGTCCGGCTGCGGCCTCCACCGGGTCAATCCCCGGACTGTGGGGGCGGTCCGTGATCATTGCCACATAGGAATCGGCCACGGCCATGACCCGGCCCAGATCGCCGATTTCAACGCCACGCAGGCCCGTGGGATAACCGCTGCCATCGATGCGTTCGTGATGCTGCAGTGCGGGCTCCTTCATTCCCGGACGGTCCAGCCCGAGCCTGTCGATGATCTCCATACCCCAGCGCGGGTGCTCGCGCATGCGCCGCTTTTCGTCGGCGCTGAGCTGTTGCGCCTTTTCCAGGACCAGGCGGGAAATTTTGGTCATACCGATGTCGTAGAGAAAAAAAGCCAAGCAGGTAAACGGCAGTTCATCCATGGCGACCTTGTCGCCTCGAAGACGCAGATGCAGGGCCAGGGCCATGAAGGCCGCATTAGTTTGCTGCCGTTGCCGAGTACGGTTCGTGTGCACCGTCTGAACCAGATGCCTGACGTTGTCCCTGTGCACGCCGAGAAAGACGGCCAGCAGCTCCAACCCGGCAAAAAGCAACTCCAGCTGGTCGGAACGGGGGCTGGAGTAGAGGGTTTCCTGCTGCATCACCAGTTCCTCGGCAAAAATGTGGGCCACGTCCTCCGGAAAAAGGTTGGGGTCCTCCACGGCCACGGCCAGACTCCCGGTCAGGCACTGCACGTACTCCCGGTGCTGGTTGCGAGAAAAGAAAAGCCGCCCGCGGCCGGACAGTTCCCGGTATTCCTTGCGCTCAATGGCCTTGAGATCATTGCCCCTCCTATACAAGGGTACCAGGACATTGATCTCCTCCTTGTAGTGGAAGAGATCCAGCGGAAGACTGCGCTTGGGAAAACAGTCGAACTGTTCGGGATCAATCTGGTTGAATTCCTCGATGTTCAGCAGTTCCGGCAGCTCATCGTCGTCAAGATGTTTGTTGTTCGTACTTCCGGACATGGGCCCCCTAAGGATTCAGGAACACTTCCTGACAATCTACATGTCCACGGCCGGGATGTCGATGGGGTTATTGGCTTCAGCTTGTGAAAAAAGCCAGAAAAACGACACTGATCCATAACATTGCGGTGACAATGGAGACCGTGGGGATCATCCACCACTTCAGACGGATGGAACGGCCCTGCAGCCTGAAGGTCCCGCAGCAGGAGAACAGGCCCGTGACCATTTGAAAAAGTACGCCCGAAGCCGCCAGAGCCGGGAAAAGCACAATCCAGACAAAGGGATTTTCCAGCCAGTTCACGGGGCAGAACTCCAGGGAAAAGACATCAGCCGCAAATCCAGTCTGAAAGCAGCGGCGGCGTTGGACAGCCCTTGATCTGGGCAAAGTCGCAGGCGGCGGTCAGTTCGATGCCGTTTTTGATGATGGACACGGGCCGGTCCGAGGAAACCACGATGACGATGATATCCTCGTTCTCTGCGGTGAAACGCAGGGCCGAATTGAACCGCGCCCCCCTGCCCCGGTTCTCGCCGGGCACGCCGCGCCCATCCATGAGACAGGCGAACCCGTGCAGCTTGACGTCCGCGCCTATGTGCAAAGCGCCGTCGATCTTGGCCAGGGAACTGGCCAGCTTCACGTGGGCCGGGTCCCGCAGGTCGAGGGGAGTGTCGAAATGCTGGCCCGCAGTGGGAACCAGCATGTGCCCCAAGTCGATGATCAGGGTGCAGCCGTGACGGCGGTCGCGCACCCGGTTCACCAGAGAGGTGGCCACCCGCATCATGGTGTGGTGGTCCTCGATGGGCATGGTGGATTCCAGCAGCAACTCCTCCAGCTGCACCAGATTGGCCTTGCGGTTGGAGGAATGGAATCTTCCATCCGAAAAAGTGCAGACGAGCTTGTTTCGAAGCATGAGGAAACCGTGGGTGCCGCTGAACTGGGCGGCCAAAAAGGCGCCGGGCATGCGCCCCAAGGCGATACCCACGATGGTCTGACCGTCCGACACCAGTACCCGGCCCGAATATTCCACGGCCTGGAGCATCTTGCGTACATGCTTGAACTCGCACAACCGGGGCCGCTCGTGAGGCGGGAAGGTGCAGATGAACGGCACCCGGTCCATCTGGCTCGGCTCCACGACCACCAAACGGCCGCGCGGCCAGGCCCCCTCCTCCTTGGTGCGGGAAATGCCCAAGACCGCGTCCAGGAACGGGTAGACCCGTATCCGGGTGTCGATCCAGCCCATGCGGCTGCGTTCATCCACAATGTAGTCGCGTACGGCGTGTATGCCGCAGTTGAGCAGCACATATCCCGCCGTGTCGATGTTGGTCACGTTCTGCAGGTCGTAATTCTGGGCGAACAGGCGTACCGCATATTCCAGCCAGCTGCGGGTGGGGCCTACGCTGCACATGTCCGGATGCTCCTCCGTGAACCACATCTGGAACGGGATGTCCCGGCTGCGGCCGCCGAAGGTGATGATGCCCGCGAGTTCCAAGCTCTTGTACAGTTCATCCTCCAGAAACTGCACCTCACCACTCTCAATGGAGCTTCCCCGCCACGCTTCATGGCCGAAAAAGAATTCCTGCAGGCGCGGCTCGTGGCCCCGGAGCAGGTTCTGCGGGTCATATATGCGGGGCAGACCATCGTGAGACGTGGTGTAGATGAGCGCGGCCCGGCTGGGAGCGGAAAAATGGGACAGGCCGTCGCGCAGCCCGTCCAGAATATGAAAGATGCAGATGTTCTCGAAAGCGCTTTTGTTGCTGTTCCGGTCCATTCTCCCTCCTGTTCGCCAGGGCGACCAGATACGATTCGGTACGCACCTATCGATTTACCCGGAAAGCCTGGAGAATGTCCAGAAAAGGTCAGGTCAGAGTCTTGATGAAGTGGTCGGCCAGTTCGCGGACCACGCCATGGCCGCCCCTGGAGGCGGTTATGTGATCGGCCACGGCCAGAATATCCGGGTGAGCGTCCGCGGGTGCGATGCTCATGCCTGCAATACTCATGGCTCCCAGGTCGTTGGTGTCGTTGCCCACATAGAGGATGTGTTCCAGGGGGACCCCCCTGGCCTGCGCAAGGTCGCGCAGCCCGGACTCCTTGTCCGAACAGCCGTGCACGGCCTCGAGCCTGATCTTTCGCGCCCGCGCCAGCACCACCGGGTTTTCCTCGGTACTCAGAATCACCTGCTCCACTCCCAAACGGCGGATAATGCCTACGCCCCACCCGTCGCTACGGTTGCACATGACCGCCTCCATACCGTCCTCGCGCACCAGCACGCGGTTGTCGGTCATGACCCCGTCGAAGTCGTAGACCACCAGCGTGATGTCTTTGAGCGCTTCGATGTCTCTCACAAAAACTCCTCTATGCGTTTTCCTGTGCGGCCCTGCGCCGCTTCCGCCACTCGTCGAACCGGGTCATGAGCTCCCATTCCACCGGAATGATGACCAGGGTCAGAAAGGTAGCCACACACAGACCGGTGACGAAAGTGGTGGCCATGGTTCCCCAGACCACCGAATAGTACGGTATACCCAGGGCCATGGGCAAGAGGCCCAGAGTGGTGGTCAGGGTGGTCATGAGAATGGGCCTTAAACGGATGCGAACCCCTTCCCGGACGGCCTCCAGACGGGTCATGCCTCGGGCATAGAGCTTGTTGATGAAATCCAGCAGCACCAAGGAATCGTTGACCACAACTCCGGTGACGCCCACTGTGGCGATGAAACTGTTGACCGTAAACAGGGATCGGGTCAGAAAAGTGCCGAAGACGACGCCCGTGAGCGCGAAGACCACGGCTGAAAGGATAATGACCGGCTGGGTGTAGCTCTGGAACTGACAGGCCAGAATCGTATACATGATCATGAGGGCGATGAGAAAGGCGTAGGCCAGGGACGTGAAGGACTTGCCCGTGCTTTCGAACTCGCCCGAGAAGTTGATGGACGCCCCCGGATATTTGTCCTGAATGGAGGCGTAGTACTGCTTCACGTCGTGCACGATGGTGGCCGTGCTCACGGGTGCACCGGTCCGGATATCCGCGGTCAGGGTAATGGCCCGCTGGCTCTGGAACCGATTCAGCTGGCCCGGCTCGCGGTAGGTTTCCACGATGCAGAGATCACCCAGGCGCACCGGCCCGGACTCGTGTTCCAGCACCGGTATGTTCAGGGCGTCCTCGGGGGTTTCCAGGAAACGTGAGTCCACCTTGAGCCGCAAGTCGATATCCTCGTCGGTCATGCGGAACTTGCCTACGAACCGGCCGTCCAGCACGCTCCCGGCCAGTGATGCCACCTTGGCGGTGGTCAGGCCGTATTCAGCGACCCGCAGCGGATCGGGACTGAAGCGGAAGACGCGGTTGTCCGTTCCCGTGTCCGCGTTCAAATCGATAAGATACGGGGCGATCTTCTTGTTGGCCTTGAGCCAGGCCATGATGTCGGCCTGCAGCCCCATGACCGCGTCCGTGTCCGAACCGAGCACGCGGATGTTCACGTCCTTGCCCGCGGGCGGGCCGCCCTGTTCGGGCCAGACCCGCAACTCCCACCCCGTCCTTGCTTGCGGCGCCAGCTTCGCGCGCACCCAATCCAGCATAAGTTGGGGATCATTGTCGGGGTTGTCTTCGAAGTTCTGGTCGTGCTTGTCTGGCAATTCCACGATGATGATGCCCAGATTCGAGCTGAAAATATTCTCGTAATCCGTGTTGATATCCATGCCGGCCAGAGCCGAGCATGATTTGGACAAACCATCGCCCCAGGATCTGATCTCCCGGGAAAGCTCCTGAGCCTTTTCCGAGGTGACTTCCACGGGAGTTCCCACCGGACCGCGCATGCTCACGTAATACAAAGTGTATTCATCGGGAAAGAACTTGATGCGTATCAACGGCATGACCCCGGACATGGACACGCCCAAAATGGTCAGAGCCGCCACAAAGGCGATAAACACCGTAAACAGGCTCTTCCACTTGTGGCGCAGGGTGAACATGAGCAGCGCGTCCGTAATCGTGCGCAACCGCACCAGAAACTTGGGATCCTCCTTGACCGCGTGCTTGCGGGCGTCGTCCTTGAGTCTCTTTGCGCCCGGCCAGTCGTAGAAGTGCGGAGGCAGAATGAACAGGCACTCGATAAGCGAGGCAAGGATGGCGAAAGCGACCGCCTTGGGCACCTGGGCGAAGAACTCACCGGTGGAACCACTCATGATCAGCATAGGCAGAAAAGCGGCCACCGTAGTGGACGTGGCCGCAACCACCGGCAGGAAAACCTCGCTGGCGCCGTCGATGACCGAGTTGCGCAGATCCTTGCCTTCCTGAAGATGGCGGTAGATGTTCTCTACCACTACGATGGCGTCGTCCACGATGATACCGCTGACCAGCACGAATGAAAACAGGGTGATCTCGTTCAGGGAGTTGTTCGTGATCCACATGATGATCATTGTCACCAAAAAAGAGAACGGCACGCCCACGGTCGTGAGCATGGCGTTGCGAAATCCCATGACGATCCAGATGCAGATGCAGACCAGCCCGATCCCGACGAGAAGGTTGGAGCCGAGGGTGCTGATGTTGTCGTCGATGTAGACCCGCTGATTCTGGCTGTAAACGGCGGTGACCCCTTCCTTGTCCAGCACAGGCTTGTATTCGGCCACCACGCGTTTGACCGCCTCCTCGATATCCAGGGAGTTGCCCTGCGGACTCTTGCTCACCTTGATGCTGACACTCTGCTCGCCGTTGACCGTGGAAATGATGAACGGATCGCGGTAATTCAGCCCCGCGTGACTGATCACGTCGCCCACCGTGACAAAGGAGCCGTCCAAATCCCTGCGCACCACGGTGTCGACGACCTTTCCCCGATCCCGGAACTTCTCGTCCACCAGGATGACGTATTCCCCGGCATCGCTGACGAAATCCCCGGCCGGCACCGAGATGTTGGCATTGGTCAGGGCCTGGGCCACGTCGTCGAAGGTCAAGCCGTAGTGCATGAGCTTGCTGGGATCGAGGTTGACGTGGAATTCTCGGGTGTACTCCCCGTCTATCTTCACTTCCTTGACGCCCGGTATGCGCTCCAGGGGAATCTTGAGTTCGTCGGCCATGAGAGACAGGGCCCGATTGGAGCGGTCTCCCACCAGGTTCACGTTGATGACCGGCAGCCACTCGGAGACCCGAATGACAGTGAATTCGGGCGGGTCCACATCGTCGGGCAGGTCGTTCTGCACCGAAAGCACCTTGAAGCGCAGTTCGTCATACAATTTGTCGTAATCGGTATCGTCGAGGAATTTGACCATGACGCTGGAGCGCTCTCGATAGGAGCGCGAGCGGATGAACTCCACATTCTCCAGGTCGTCCAGGGCATCCTCAATCTCGCGGGTGACCAGGGCTTCCACCTCTGTGGGGCTGGCTCCGGGTAAATAGGTGGAGATGATGACCTTGCCCATCTGCACGTCCGGATAGCGCTCCACGGGCAGATCGAAGACGCAGAAGACTCCCACCACCATGAGGACGACAAAAAGGAGGTTGATGAAAACCTTCTGCCCCAGAGTAAACTTGATGAGCCCCTTGACCGGGGTGCCGGGCTTGATGTCCATGCCGATCTCCCCTACCCCTACGAACTGTTGCCGGACGGCTGTTTCAAAAAGACGTCACCGGGCCGGACCTGAGGCGAGGTCACCCGCTTGACGCCCTCTCCGCCGGAACCAAGCAAGACCACGCGCACCCGCTTCCCGGCAGGGGTGACAAGAAAGTGCTCTTCATAGGCCTTGACCAGCGCTGATTCGGGCACCAGCACGGAGCCCCCCGGGTCGGGCAGATGCAAGGTCAATTCGGTACGTATGCCGCCACGGAACTCCAACTCGCCGGAGTCGATCTGCAAATCCACATTGATCTTGCGTGTTTCCGGATCGAAGCCGGGAGAGACACGCTCCACATGGGCCATGACCGTCTTGCCCAGGTCGGGCAGGCGCAGCGTAACCTCTCTGCCCAGGGATTTGAGCGCCCGGTACTCGCCGCTGCTGAGGGCAAAAGGAACCAGCAGCACGTCGTAGCGCCCCAGTTCGGCCACTTTGTCGCCCACATTCACCCATTCGCCGGGCTCGATGGAACGTTCGATGACCTTCCAGCCTGCGGGCCCCTTGAGAGTATGGCGGGAAAGCTGCTCCAGCAGGCTGCGCTCCTCAACCTGCAAGGCTCTGAGTTGATGCTTGGCTGTCGCGTAATCGCGGGTGTAACTATCCAAAGTGGATTGGGCCGCGGTTTTCTGTTTGACCAGGTCCTCATAGCGCTTGCGCTCCTTGCCGTAGAAGGTCACGTCGCTTTTGAGCCGCTGCTGATCGGCCCGGTTCCTGGCCAGATCCAGTTTGATGAAGGTGGCGTCCAGATAGGCGAACACCCCCTTTTTGCCGATGACGTCACCCACGTCCAGGGGAACCTTGGACACACGGGCCGAGACCTCGCTCACCAGGGTCATGGAATTACGGGCCCGTGTAAATGCCGTGAGGGTTGCGGTACGGGTGGCCTTTTCCACTACAAAAGTCTCAGCGGAAGCCGTTTTGCCGCTCGCGGAGATGGGTGAGGAATTTTCCTCGGCCAGGACAATGGCGTGGCCGCAGGCCAGGACAAGCATACCCAACAATAACGAAATTCCCCACAGACGCTTCATGGAACGTTCCCTCTCGTATTTTATTCGCCGCCCCCGCCAGGCCGACGCAAAAACCGCAATACCCTTTCTATCAGTTCATCCACTTCACTTTCACTAAAAACTTTTGCCCGGCCGCTGGTGACCAGGCTGGCCAGGCCCTGCACCCCGGCCCAAAGTCCGAAGGCCACTGTTTCGTCGTCCACATCACCAAAGTAGCCGCTGGCCACCACCTTTCCGACCATGTCACGAAACCGCTCGTACGAACGCAGAGATTCGGCGGCAAGCTCCCCTTCCAGGTCCACCTCGTTGCAGGAGGTGCAGAACATGAGATGAAAATCGTCGGGGTTGTCCATGGCGAACTGAAGAAAACTGCGGCCCGTCTGCCTGAGCAACTCAGCGGGCGGCAGGGAATCGCTTCTCTGCTCCCGGCGCAGGCCGAACTTGATGAACCCCTCGTTACGGAGGTGCGACAGTATTTCCCGCTTGTTCCGGAAGTAGCGGTAAATGGCGGCCGGGCTGTAATCGGCTTCGGCCGCGATACGGCGCATGGAGACGTTTTCAAACCCCTCCAGAACAAAAAGCCGCTTGGCCGCGTCCAGAATGAACCGGCGTTTACGCTCCTGCTCCTTTTTCACGCGTTTGCTTATAGCCATGATCACAACATATCAGGACCCACAACAAGCGTAAACACTGTTCACAACTTTTAACACCGTTTACAGTATTTAACATGTCGTCACCGAAAAGCCATGATCACTCTGCAACCGCCCCACTCCCAACCGAGGCTTTGAGCATCCCCCTGACGATTAGATGATGAAAGGGCCTGATCAGGTTGAAGTAGACCGATCCGATCCAATGCCGATAATTGACGATCGTGGTGCAGTGGTAGCGCTTTCGACCGTCCTCAAGATGCTCCACGGCCATACAGATGTATCCGGCCAAATGCTTGTCCTCACCCATGGCGATCCAGTGGCTCTCTTCGCTCGCATCCACCACCTGGAAAAAACCGGCCGCCTCGCCGGGGGTCATGGGAAAGCAATCCTCGTGAAAACGAGGATTGCTGAGGACGTCGTCATGCTCGAGTCCCATGAGACGGGCCAACACCTTCCGTACCAGGTACAAAAAGCGCACCCAACCGGGCATCCAGTTCATGGCCTGCGCCAACTGGCGCCTGAACGGCACATTCCCTTCGATATGGTGGGAATCAACGTGATCCGCACCTGTCATCAGTTCCCGGATGGCCGGGATGGTCCATGCATACTCAAGACTCATGCTCCACCTCCTGAGTGCGAAGCCCCATGACCAGCATTCTGACCATGGGCTCCACCAGTTTCATAACATTTTCCCTGTCAAAGGGCTCTTCGCGCACACCCATGACCAACCCGATCATGTAGTGCGAGACATAAGACATGGCTGCGGTGCCGCAATCCGTACCCCGCCTGATCTCACCACGATCACGGGCCGCTTCGAAAACCTTTTCCACCGCCGCGGCATAGCGCCAAAGCTGCTCCTCATATTTTCCGCCCCAGTCGCCGGAGACGAAAAAGGACTCCTTGACCACATGAGTCAAAGCCACATGCTGTTCTTCATAGTACCCGTACTCAACATTCAGCAGATGGACGAGCTGTTCCTCCAGAGGTCCTTCGGGAATGCCCGCGACGGCCTCAAAGGTCTTGCGTTCGATCTCTCCGTAAAACACCTCGTGTATCAGGGAGGACTTGTCCCTGAAATGCAGGTGCACCGTACCGAGCCCAACTCCGGCCTGGACCGCAATATCCCGCATGGTCGCCCTTTCGAAGCCTCCCTCCCAAAAAGCGGCCCGGGCTGCCTCGAATATTTTCCGCCGAGTTTCCTGCTTGCCACGCTGTCGCTTTGATCCCATTGATTTCACCTCTTTATGAACGCGTTCACTGAACGTGTTCATAAAGCAGGTTCCGCATGAGGGTCAAGCTTGTTTGCGATTACGGTTTATGCAATGCTCGCCAGGCACATAAGGAGGAATTGATGATGTTTTCCCAATCCATTACCCGTATCCCGCCGCAATCCATGGCACAGGGCCTGACCACCGCCGAACTGGGCGCGCCCGACCATGCCCGGGCCCTGAAGCAGCACGCGGACTACTGCGCCGCCCTTGCCGAGGCGGGACTTGAAGTGGACACCCTGAGCCCGTTGGCGGAATACCCGGACTCCGTGTTCGTGGAGGACCCGGCAGTGATGCTGCCGGGCAAAAATGCGGCCATTCTGGCCCGTCCCGGCGCGGGCTCGCGTACGGGCGAAGCCGAAGCCATACGTCCGGCCCTGGAAAAATACGGCGAGGTCTTCCCCATTGAAGGCCCGGGGACACTGGACGGCGGCGACGTGCTCCTGATCCGGGACCGGTTCTTCGTGGGCATCACCAGCCGCACCAACCAACAGGGCTTTGAACAATTCAGGGCCATAGTGAACCGATTCGGTTATAGCGCGACCCCCGTACCGCTACGGGCAGGACTGCACCTCAAGACCGACATCAACCTGGTGGCCGAGGACACGGTACTCTCGTCCGCAGACATGGCCGCGCGGCCCGAATTCGCGGATTATCGCGTGATCACCGTGCCTGGGGACGAGGCCTACGCGGCCAACTGCCTGCTGGTGAACGAAACGCTGCTGGTGCCTGCGGGGTTCCCGAAAACCCTGGCGCTGATGCAGGGGCTCGGCTCCAAGATCCGCATTGTGGACACGTCTGAATATCGCAAGATGGACGGCGGTCTGACCTGCCTGTCCCTGCGATTCTAAAAAAGTATGGGAAGGGCGGGACGCTTCCGGATGTCTGTCCTTCCCCTCGCCTACTTCAGAGCCTTTTACCGGCCATGCTATGGGGCCTGTGATCAGCCGTCGCTTTTGAGCACGTCGAGAATTTCGATATGAGCGGCCTGCCAGGCAGGATAGGCCCCGGCAGCAAGGCCGAGCAGGCAGGCCCCCACCAGGGTCAACGCCAGATTGGCCGGATCAATGATCAGAGGTAGGTCCAAGGTTTTGCTCAGGATGACCACCAGGGCCACCGTGGCCAACACACCGAAAAACCCGCCGAATCCGGCCATAAGCCCGGATTCGAACAAAAACTGCCTGATGATGTCGCCCCGCTTGCCGCCCACTGCCCTGCGGATGCCGATCTCCACGCGCCGGGAACGCACCACCAGGATCATGATGGACAGAATTCCCATGCCACCCACTGCAAAGGAAACCACCGAGGTGATCAGGCCCAGCGTGCTCATGAGATCAAGGGCCTGGCGCTGAAGCTTGATGGTGTCCCTGGCTGCCAGCAGGCTGAAGTCATCCGGGTCGCCCGGCCGTAGCTTGTGGCGCTTGCGCATGATGCTCCTGGCCGCATCCTCCACCAGCCCGAGGTCGGCCTCCTTGGCAAGCCGAAGGAATACGCCGCTCACAAAATTCTGGTTGCTGGCCCTGCGCAAGAAGGTGCTCAGAGGCATGAACATGAACTCATCCTGGTTGTCGCCCACGAGATCACGCCCCTTGGGTTCCATGATCCCGATAATCTTGTACGGAGCGCGATAGATGAGCACGGTCTTGCCCAGAGCCTTCTGCGGGCTGCCGAACAGTCGCTCGGCCACGGTCACTCCCACTGCGCAGACCATGGCCCGCTCTCTTTCCTCTTTCCAGGTGAAATAGCGTCCGATCCCCACCTTCAGGCTGCGCACTTCGGGCCATGTGGGCCAAGTTCCGAACACCGGGGCCGTGACGGCGTTGCCGTCGCCCTTGACCAGAAAGGAGGTGTTTGCATAGGGGGTCCCGGCAAGAACCGAGGGAACACCATCGATAACGGCCCTGGCGTCTCCAAGGCGAAAATTGGCCTTCGAGGTGCGCACGCTCACCGAACCGCTGCGCCGGAACCGGATCTGCCCAGCCATGACCGCAAAAAAATTGGGGCCGAGCTTTTCGGTTTCCAGCACGGCCTTTTTGACCATGATCTTTGAAACATGCTGCACCCCGGTAAACGCCAAGGCCCCGAGAAACACCCCGAGCATGGCCAGGATGGCCCGCACCCTGTGGGTGGCCAGCGACGACATGGCGATGCTCAAGTTCAGGGGAAGAGTCATCTGCAACATTCTCCAAATATATTCATTGCAGCAGGCATCCGTGCGGCAGGCGCAGGCGGCTAGAAATATTTATCCTTGTTCCATTCGGTGTTGCCGTTAAAAATGAGCTGCCATAACCGTTCAAAGGCATGGCCGGTGTTTTCGGCATCCAAAGGGTCGTCGACAACCAACCGCAAGGCGTATTCATAGAACTCCCGGGGACGGGTCCTGATACGCTCGGCAGAGACGCAGAAAACCCCAGTGGCGGCCCGGGCAATAAACTGAGTGGGCGGCTCGGCATCAAACAGCCTGGAAAAGACCTCGGCCACGGGGATATCCTTGCCCCACCCCAGCCAACGCCCTTCGTTTTCCGGCTTTTTCAGATCGTGGGGACGGCCGAGCCCGTCGCATTTGAGTCGGAACCATGCAAAGCCCCTGAAAGGGACCTTACGTTCCGCACATTCCATGATCATGGCCTTGAGCGCATGAACATCGGCTTTTCCATGCTCGGAAAGATGGTCGAACGGGTTGCCCTGCAAAAAGGCAGTATGTCCGGCCAGAGTGTCCCACTGCTCCACAATATGGGTCAGGTAGGTATGGGCCTCGCGCCCGATATTCGGCAAAAGACGGAACCCGGCGGCCGGCTCCGGTCCCTTGTCATACACGACGTATGGCAAGCCGAGCTTTTCGGCCCAGGACACATCCTCGCGGAACCGGGCAATGACGACCTCAACTTTATCGGCCACGGCCACGCTCCGCCATGATCATGTCCGAGGCCGTCGTATTGATCACGAATGCCCGCACATAGGTTGGCTGTTCATCACTGGAACGTCCTCCACAACCGTACCCAACGGCCTGTATACGCCCGAGAGGCAGCGGAGTGAACTCGTCCGCAAGGGTCTTCAGGAGCGCCAGGCCCGTGGGAGTGGCTCGTTCCATACCCGCATCCGAAGAAAAGGTGACCATGTCCCGGGCCAGCTCGGCGCAGGCGGGCGGCGGCACGGGCAGTCGCCCATGGGCGATCTCCACGAACCCGCTGCCCAGATCCACAGCAGAAGCAGCCACTTTCCCCGGCTTCAGACACTCCACCAGCAGCACGGCTCCAACAACATCCACAATGGTGTCGATGGCTCCGATCTCATGGAAATGCACCTCGTCTGGGCTTGAGTCATGCACCTTGGCTTCGGCTTCCGCCAATAGATTCACAGCCTTCAGGCTCTTTTCGGCCACTGCCGTAACAAGACGTGCTCGATCGATGATTCGAGTCAGGTCCGCAAGCTTCCGCAATGGTTGGCCGGCAGTCTGTCGCACGTCCATGTACCGGGTCGCGATCCCGGAGATCTTACGATCCAGTGGTTCCAATTCAAACCCGTCCAGTCCCAATTTTTCAAGCCCGTTCTGCAAGGCGGTGAATCCGGCCCCCTTTCCTTCCAATTCGTCGATGGCATGGGTCAGGGAGGCCAGGAGCATGTCGCCGCTTACCCCGGTGGTGCAATCCAGATACAGAGTTCTCAAATCGTCTCCAGGTGGTTTCAAAAACAAATATCTCCAATAAACTTCAAAAAGATGAAAAAGCGCTCTTCGCGATCATGACATAATGAAAATCTAATGATGACAATGATCAAACCGTTTTTCCCTTGGCCGTATCCTCTATACCCCCCCGCGGCGGCAGGAGCAACCGGTTCCGAAAGCATACAGGCATAATCGCCGTCCAAGCTTGACAGCGCAGCCGGGAACGTGAAAGCTGCTTTTCACGAATATCCAGCTGTCCTGGATATCCTGTCCCACGGCTAGAGGAGTTCCCATGAGCTACACGACTCAAATGGACGCCGCCCGCAAGGGCATTGTCACCGAACAGATGAAGATCGTTGCCGCCAAGGAGCGCATCTCCGTCGAAACCCTGATGGAATATATGGCCGCGGGCCAGGCCATCATTCCCTGCAACGTCAACCACCCGAACATCGCCCCGGACGGGGTCGGCAAGGGCCTGCGCACCAAGATCAACGTCAACCTTGGAATATCCAAGGATTGCGATGACGTGGACAAGGAAATGGACAAGGTCCGCCATGCGCTGTCCATGAAGGCCGAATCCATCATGGACCTGAGCTGCTTCGGCAAGACCCAGGAATTCCGCTCCAAGCTGGTGAAGGAATCCCCGGCCATGATCGGCTCGGTGCCCATCTACGACGCCGTCGGTTTTCTGGAAAAGGACCTCAAGGACATTACGGTGGACGAGTTCTTCCGTGTTGTCGAACAACATGTGGCCGACGGCGTGGATTTCCTGACCATCCACGCGGGCTTGAACCGCAAGACTGCCGAGATTGTGGAGCGCGACGAACGTTTGACCCGCATTGTCTCCCGCGGCGGCTCCCTGCTCTTTTCCTGGATGAAGCTCAATGACGCGGAAAACCCGTTCTACGAACATTTCGACCGCCTGCTGGACATCTGCGAAAAGTCCGACGTGACCCTGAGCCTCGGCGACGGCTGCCGCCCCGGCTCCCTGCACGACGCCACGGACGCCACCCAGATCCAGGAGATGATCGTACTGGGCGAACTGACCAAGCGCGCCTGGGAACGCAATGTCCAGGTCATGATCGAGGGGCCCGGGCACATGGCCATCAACGAGATCGAAGGCAACGTCATGCTGGCCAAAAAGCTTTGCCACGGTGCACCGTTCTACGTACTCGGCCCCCTGGTGACCGACGTGGCTCCGGGCTACGACCACATCACCGCGGCCATCGGCGGAGCCATCGCGGCCAATGCCGGCGCAGACTTCCTGTGCTACGTGACCCCTGCGGAACACTTGCGCCTGCCCACCATGGAGGACATGAAGGAGGGCATCATCGCCACACGCATCGCTGCCCACGCGGCGGATATCGGCAAGGGGTTGCCTAACGCCCGCGACTGGGACGACTCCATGTCCAAAGCCCGCGCCAAGATTGACTGGTGCGAAATGTTCGACCTGGCCATGGATCCGGTACGTCCCAAGGAATACCGGGAGTCCTCCATGCCCGAGCATGAGGACACCTGCTCCATGTGTGGCAAGATGTGCGCTGTGCGCAACATGAACCGGGTCATGGAAGGTAAGGATCTCAACCTGGACGACTAGTTCGTCACGGTTTGCAAGAAAAAAGCCCGGAACGATTCGTCGTACCGGGCTTTTTTATTTCAGCTAATAAGAAACGCTTTGAACATTGATCATATGAGCCAGATACCCTGCCCCGAATCCGTTGTCGATATTGACCACGGATATGCCCGGAGCACAGGAATTGAGCATGGTCAGCAGGGCCGAAAGCCCCTCGAAGGCCGAACCGTACCCCACACTGGTGGGAACTGCGATGATGGGTGCGGCCGCAATGCCGCCCACCACTGAGGGCAGCGCCCCCTCCATGCCTGCCACGGCGATGATGGCCTTGGCGTCGAAAAATGAATCAGCAACGGAAAAAAGCCGATGAATACCGGCCACGCCACAGTCGTAATGGCGCTCCACAAAGCTCCCCATATACTCCGCCACCCGTGCGGCCTCCTCGGCCACCGGCATGTCCGTGGTCCCCGCGGAAACTACCACAACCTTGCCCCGAGGCTCGGGTTCTTCCCCCCGGACCCAGAGCAGCCGGGACATGTCATCGTATTCCACTCCGTCCAATCCGGCGGAAACCGCTTCGAACTGATCCTGCGTGGCCCTGGTGCCCAGCACACGACCATGGCGCCTTAAAAGCTCCCTGTAGATGATCAAGAGCTGATCACATCGTTTTTCCTGGCAGAATACCACTTCCGGGTGGTTCTTGCGCATGGCGCGGTGGCTGTCCAGTTTGGCGCATCCGGTGTCGATATAAGTCTGTCTGAGCAGTTCACGCTTCACCTCGTCAGCGTCGATGGCTCCTTGCCGAAACAGCTCCAGAAGTTCGTCCATGGTCATGCCTGCCACTCCCTGAATTCCACGTTCCGCAGCACCGACCCCGCGATCAATCGCTGAACGTTTTCGCGTTCATGTTCCACAATCCAGGCATGGCGACTGGGATAGTGGATAGTCATCATCAGATCATCAACCCTGGCGCGCACGTCGTTCACACCCTGCCTGACAAGCCGATTTTCCACGACTTTCACCGCGGCGAGCACGGCTTCGCGCAAGGGCTGGCCAGTGGCGATACGCGTGGCGGCACAACTGTTGGAAGGCTGGTCGTAATTGGGAAGCCCCAGCCCCCGCGCCAGCTCACGCACATCGGTTTTGGAAATACCGATCAGACGCAACGGAGAAAGAACGTCGAACTCCCCGGCCGCCTTCATCCCGGGCCGCTTTGGATCGTCGTCCGCGTTGGTCCCGTCCAGCAGCACAGCGTTTTCGCCAAAGATTTCCCGCATGGAGCCGAAGATCCGGCGCTTGCACCAATAGCAGCGGTCCGGTCCGTTCTCCGCCACCCGCTCGTCGCCCAGCACATTCAGTGGCAGGAATCGATGATTAAGCCCCTTGAACCGGACAATGGTTTCGACCCGTTCCTGCTCGTAGGGAAAAAACAGTTCCGTGTGGGCGGTGAGGGCCACTGACCGTTCCCGAAAAAGTTCGTGGACGGCAAGTGCCGTAACGGAACTGTCGACGCCCCCGGAAAAGGCGACCACGACCGGGCCGCCTTTTTCCGGGACAATTGATTTCAGTTGTTTTTTCAATGTTTGCCAGCCCATGACTAAGCCTACCTCAGATACGAGCCGAGTCAAGGCGGACCCGTTATGTTCCTTCGATAACTCTGTGTTTGAGCCAGGAGGTCCCGCCGAAACGCCAACGGAAAATGACCGCCAGGATACAGACATAAGCCAGCAGGCAAACCCACGGGCCGTGGATACCCAAATCCGTGAATTTGTAAATGAGCATCATGGGAACGACCATGACCGAAATGGACAGGGTGCCCATGACGTACATGATGAACCGGGTGTCTCCTGCCCCCTTGAGCCCGCCCATGTAAGCGTTGAGCAAGGCATCCATCAGGGTGAAGGCCGCCACATATCGCAGGAAAACAATACCCATGCCTATGATGGGAGCAAACTCGGCTTCGCTCATGCCCGTGGTCTTGAACAACCGCAACAGCGGTTCGGGCGTGAAGATGAAGATGATCGCCATACACCCCATATAGAGCATGACCAGGTGCAGCACCGTGTTGGTGGCGTATCGCGCCAGCTTCTGATCGCCTCGCCCCATGGCCTGTCCCACCATGATACTGGCCGCGATGGACATGCCTACTGCAGGTAGAAAAGCCAAGGTATCTATGGAGATGGCGATGTTGGTAGCCGCCAGTTCCGCTTTGGTGAACTGCCCGACCATGAACCCGAAGAAGGAAATGGCGAACATATCCAGGAAGAACTGGGTGCCGCCCGGCAGACCGTACTTGAGGAACCGTTTGAACAGATTCAACTCGAAGCGCCAGTTGGACAGCACGCCGTATTTCGCATTGTGTCGCGAGGTGAAGACCAGCTTGCCCAGCAGCAGGCTGTTGAAGCAACCGGCTGTGACCGTGGCCAGGGCAGCGCCTTTGATGCCGAGTTCCGGGAAAGGACCGATCCCGTTGATCATCATGTAATCCAAGGGAATATTCACCATGGCCGCAAGCATGTTCACAAACATGACCGGTTTGGTGATGCCCCGGCCAGAATAGAAACTCGAAAAAGCCACTGCAACCAGCGGGAAGAAGCTCCCGAGACTGACGATGCTGAAGTAGTCCACCTCCAGCTGCCTGATTGCCGGGTCATGCCCCACGAGATCGAAGAGCGTGTGCGCATTCAACCCCAGAAAGGCCATGATCGCGGCGGCGGGCAAACAGAAGTAGACTCCCTGCCAGATGGCTGCGCCCACCCGTTCGTGTCGTACGGCCCCAGTGTACTGGGCCACAAAGACGCCGACATATTCCAATGTTCCCATAAAAAAGGAAAAGAACAGGAAGTTGGTCATACTGGCCGGAAAGGCGGCAGCGAGCGTGTCGAGGTCGTATCGTCCCAGGAAAACCCGGTCCGTGAACAACATGATCGTATGTGAGGCCATGCTGATCACCAACGGCATGCCGATTTTCAGCGCTTCCTCATAACCACATTTTGCGTTCCAACGTTTCAACATGAGAATGTACCTTTTGAATATATGTTGTTTCAGTTTGTATTTCTTGAAATTTTTCAATCAAAAAAAGGCGGCCCGTTTCCGGACCGCCCTGTGTGTGCGAATGAATGTGAGCCTGGAATCAGGATACACTACACCACAGACGGTCCAAAGCAGCGCTCTTCCGTGCGAGCCGCACGCGCTGTACAACATGTATTGTCTGTGTAGTCATCAGCCTCTCCTCATTCAAATTCCAGATTCGAACAATCTATAAGTTGCGTATGTCTAAGCCATCCGTCTCGTCATGACAAGGCTTTTTTTCATTTGTTTTTGCAATTGTCCTATTCAGCGAATCCGATGAAGATTTCAGCAACGGACTTTCACCTTTGCCGCAGCAAACACAGGGGGCTAGCTCCGCGATTCGATGACCCGGTGCCTGAGCCAGGAACTGCCTTTGAACCGCAGCCTGAACACAAGCCCCATTGTCAGTCCGTAGGCCAACAGACAGGCCCAGGGGCCATGAATGCCGAGATCCGTATATCGGTACACAAGCAGCATGGGAACAACCATGACCATGGCGGCCAGAGACCCCATGGCGATCATGATAAACCTGGTGTCTCCGGCCCCTTTGAGTCCTCCCACCCAGGCGTTCACTGCGGCAACGACCAGTGTATAGGCGGCCACATAACGCAGAAAGACGGCTCCCATGCCCACGATAGGGCCGAATTCGGCTTCGCTCATGCCCGTGGTGTGAAAAAGCTTCAACAGCGGACCGGGGATGAAAACGAGAATGACGGCTATGACGGCCATGTACAGCAGAGCCATGTGCATCACGCTGTTCACTGCGAAACGAGCCCGATGTCTTTCACCGCTGCCGATTGCCTGGCCCACCATTATGCTGGTGGCAATGGACAAACCCACCACCGGAAGAATCACAAGGGTGTCGATGGAGATGGCGATATTGGTGGCCGCCAGTTCGGCCTTGGAGAACTGTCCGACCATGAACCCGAAAAAGGAGATGGCGAACATGTCCAGGAAGAACTGGATTCCACCGGGCAAACCGTATTTCAAAAAACGGATGAACAGACCGCGGTCGAACTTCCAGTTGGTGAAAATGCCGTATTTCCTGTTGTGTTTGTTGGTAAAGACCATCTTTCCCAACAGAAGACAGTTGACTGCACCGCCCATGACGGTTGCCCAGGCAGCGCCTTTGATCCCCATCTCCGGGAACGGACCGATTCCGTTGATCATCATGTAATCCAAGGGAATATTGGCCACCGCCGCAAATATGTTCACGAACATGACCGGCTTGGTGATGCCTCGCCCTGAATAGAAACAGGAGAAAGCGACTGCGGTCAGCCCGAACACGCTACCGTAACAGACAATACTGAAGTAGTCCGCTTCAAGCTTCCGAATGGCCGGATCATGACCCACCAGGTTGAACAACTCATGGGAGTAGACCCCCAGCAAGACCATTATAGCCACGGCAGGAATGCAAAAATATATTCCTTGCCATACCGCCGCGCCCACCCGCTCGTGTCGCATGGCCCCGGTGTACTGGGCAACGAACACGCTGACGTATTCGAGCGTCCCCAGAAAGAACGAAAAGAACAGGAAATTTGTCATTCCTGCCGGGAAAGAAGCCGCCAGGGCGTCAATACTGTAGCGGCCCAGAAAAACCCGGTCCGTAAACATCATGATTGTCGCCGAGGCCATGCTGATAACCAATGGCATCCCGATCTTCAGGGCCTCGCCATACCCACATTTCGCATTCCATCGTTTCATAATGATATTCTCCTGGCGCATGCATGTAGACTGCTGTGCAATTCAAGCCTGATATTTTCGATCAAAAAAGGCGACCCGATTCCGGACCGCCTCTGAAAATACCTCTGTCGCCATCTGGTCGGGCTGTGGTAACGAGCGCTCCGATACAACCAACCAAATGACAGCACTCAGTGAAGCGATTCTGAAATCCCGAGTCTGCATTTCCCGTCTTCCTGGATAAATGTTTCTCCACGACCTTCCAAATCGTGAATCCGGATTTCTAGTTCATTAAGAGCTGCGAAACAACAGGACTTTACATTTTTTCACACCTTGCCCTTCTCTTTTCCCAAACTCATTGCGCGCCTGCCTGCCTTAGGCTATACATAGCAAACTATCCATTTAACATAGCTTGCTATGCAAGCGAGGTAAATCATGGAATTAAAAGAAGATGTTCATTTCCTTTTTCAACTGGAACACTTTTGCAGGCTGCACCGTCAAAGCCTGGCGCTCAAACTTGCGCCATACGATGTCACTCCAGGACAAATTCCTCTGCTCATATGCTTATGGGACCAGGAAGGAGTCAGCCAAAAGGAACTCCTGCAACAAGTGGATATCGAACAACCCACCCTGGCCAACACTCTCAAACGCATGCAGCGCGACGAACTCGTCAAGGCCGAACGAGACGGAAACGACCGCCGCAAGGTCATCTACCGCCTCACTTACCGCGGAAAGAAAGCCAAAACCGTTGTTCAGGCCGCGTTGAACGACGTCCAGTCCATATGCGAAACCAATCTGTCCGTGACGGACATCAAATATTTCACACGGATTTTGGAGCAGATGACCCAGCGCCTAAAGCAGGACATTCTGGACCCGACCCTGATTCTCGCCGACATTGTGCCCGAGGAGTAATTCATGGCTACGTCTCCAAGGTCGTGAAGTGGACAGGAGTCAGAGCATTGGTTAGAAGGCTCCCACTGGAGACACACGACATGAAATCACTGACAACATCCCTGCGCGACCGGCCCGGCGTGTGGGCAGCCCTCCTGATCATCATTCCTTTTCTTGTGCGGACCTGGTTCGTAGCCAGCGGCCAGCTCAATCTTGTCCAGGATGAAGCTCAGTACTGGGATTGGACCCGCCATCTTCAGCTCAGCTACTACTCCAAGGGCCCGCTCATTGCCCTGATAATCAAGTTCTGGACCGACATCTTCGGCAACACTGAACTGGGAGTGCGTTTCGGCTCCATTCTCGGCATGGCCGCCACCCAAACCGTGCTCTATGTATTCCTGGCCAGGTCCTGGCGCCGCCCAGATCTCGGCCTGTGGACACTGGCCGTCATGACCACCATGCCCCTGTTCATGGCTTTGGGGCTTCTCATGACCACTGACAACAGCCTGATTTTCTGTTGGGCGTGCTGTATGGCCTGCCTTTCCGTGGGAAGCACCCCGCGTAACAACCTCCCCCCCTTGAACACCACGGCCAGGGTCTGGCCTTTCGTAATCATCGCGGTGCTCTTTGGCGTCGGCATTCTGGCAAAATACATGATGCTGGCCTTCGGCGGTCTTGCTGCCGTCTACGGCCTGTGCCTTTCCCGCAAAGGCCTGGCTCCCAGAAATTTCTGGAAATATCTCTCCATCGCTCTTGTTTTCGGCCTGCTACTAGGCTGTGCCCCCATCCTCATCTGGAACATTCAAAATGACTTCGTTGGCTTCAAGCATGTCTCCCACCTTGCTGGGGTGACCGAGAACCACGCCAGATCCTTTATCCGCTTTGATCGTTTCCCCGACTACATCGGCTCCCAATTCGGGCTGGCAACCCCATGGTGGATGCTGCTCATGCTTTGGGGCGGCATCAAGTCGGTTTCCGCATTCTGCAACGACAAGATCGTCAACCCTTTCCGGGAGCGCCCGGAAGTCGACCAGCGCCAATCCCTGCTTCTAGCCGTCTTTTTCTGGCCGCTATGGGGCTTTTTCGTGCTTTGGAGTTTCCACACCAAGATCATGCCCAACTGGTCCGCTGTAAGCTATGTTTCCGGCGCCATGCTGGCCGCGTTCGCCGCGGACGCCCTTGTCCCTTCCCAACGCATGAAACCAGCCGTGATCAAGGGGCTTCTCGGCCTCTCCTTCACCATTTTCGTACTGGTCAACGTGGCGCACCTGCTTCCCATTCCACAAAAATACAATATCACCAACCGGCTCAAGGGATGGGATCAACTCGGGGAAAAGGTTGAGAAGCTCCGCCTGAAGGAGTTCAAGAACCCCGACAAGGTCTTCATTTTTTCCGAACTCTACGACATGACGTCTGCACTGGCTTTTTACGTCCCTGGCCAACCGCGCACCTACTGCGCCTGGGTACACGATAGACGCATGAACCAATACGACATATGGGACGGTCCCACCGATAAAGTCGGCTGGAACGCCATCATGGTTCGCAAATATCTTGAGGATGACACCTACGAAGACGTCAAAAGGATGTTTGAAAGAATCAGCCCTCCCATACGGGTGAAGACCACCTACAACGGCCAACACGCTCGCGATTTCACCATATTCCTGTGCTACGGATATAATGGTTACTGGCCCAAACGCGGCGGCTCTTTCTGATCATCCCATTCAATTATATTTTTGCCGCTTTTTATGATGCATTTTCACCACGAAACAATAACCGACCGTAAACAAATCGCATTCTTCAATGCTAGAAATTGTCTAGACTTTGTTGTGCTGCGTTGTACTTTGTTGACAATTATTGTCTGACTATGACAATACTTGCCTTGTATGTATAACCAGTAGACAGTGTGGCCATGCAAGACGGTTCCAGAACTCCTGCGCTTCTGACGGTCAAGGAAGTGGCCGACGCCTTGAGGGTGCATTACCGCACCGCATACCGGCTTGTAACCGCCGGAAGCATCAAGGCCATCAAAATAGGAAGCCAGTGGAGGGTGCCGGAGGCCTCACTGCTCGACTTCATTGAACATGGTTGGAAAGAGGTCCAAAGCCAAAAAAAAGAAGTGCATGACGGACCCAAACAGCTTAAACTCCCGCTGGAGTAAGGAGCGGATAATGGCAGTGAAAAAATTTACCGGCAAGGATCCTGTTCTGGACGTAAGCCTTCCCAACGATTTCGGCAAGGATGTGCCCTTTTCCGGCCACCTGGTCGGCGAAGAAATGTATTTCAACGACGATACGGGCATGCTGACCATGGAAAAGCTCTACAAAAGCGCTCCCGGCTCCTACGCCTACAGCATCATTTCCGCCATCGGCCATGCCCGGGAGCGTCGCGCCTACTCGGTCACTCCCGGCAAGGAAACCTGTCGGGTAAACAACGGCACACTGGAGCTTGATCTGGATACCGACCTGCTGCTTGAACTCCTCACCCAGGCCATTGAATCCGAACGCTCCGCCTCCAGCACGGTCTACGAGCATGTTCGTAGAAAACTGGCCGTCAACGAATAGCATTTCCATTCATCTGCCATGAAAAAAGGGAGCCTTGGCTCCCTTTTTTCATGCGATTCAATATTTCTTCGACACTACTCGCAACCCGGATCCATTTTGCAAAAATCCTCCTGGCCGGTTGATTCAAGAACTGACCGCCAGTAGGCAGAATTGGTATTGAGCTTCTTCCGTCTTTCGATGACCAGCTCCAAAGGCAAATGAATCATTCGATTCTGGAGCATGCTGACCACCATGCCGGTTTTGCCGGCCATAGCTGCATGTACGGCGTTTTGTCCGAGGAAACCGCAATAAATACGGTCGTTTGCATTAGCAGGAACCGAACGGATGATGTAACTGGGGTCAATGTATTTCATGCCGTATTCCATACCAATTCCCGTGAAGTACTCCTTGATCTCCCTCTTGAGCACGGCGCAAATATCTCCCAGTACGGGATTGCCGGATTCATCGGGCTGGCCGTAATCCGGGCACAGCTCCTGTCCCGCTCCTTCGGCGCAGACGATCACTGCATGCCCACGGCTCCTGAGCCTTTTTTCCAGGGACGGCAGAAAGCCGCCCTCTCCATGCAGATAAAAGCGGCTCTCCGGGATGAGCACGAAATTAACTTCCTTGAGAGCGAGGGTGGACTGCGCGGCGATGAAGCCGGCCTCGCGCCCCATGAGCTTGACCAGTCCGATACCGTTCTGCATGCCGACGGCCTCCACATGGGCGCACTGGATGGCCTCGGTGGCCTTTTCCACGGCGCTGTCGAAGCCGAATGACTTGGTGACATAGTTGATGTCGTTGTCAATAGTCTTTGGAATACCGATGACCGAGATCTTCTGCCCCCGCCTGTCGATCTCCTGGACAATGGTTTCGGCGGCCTTCATGGTGCCGTCCCCGCCGATCATGAACAGAACATTGATGTTGGAGCGCTCCAAGGCGTCCACGATCTCATCCGCGGGCTGTAAACCGCGCGAGGAACCGAGGATGGTGCCGCCGAATTGATGGATGTCGGAAACCCTTTCCGGGGTCAACTCAAGAAAATCGTGTTGATATGTGGGAATAAGGCCGCGCAGGCCGAACTGAATGCCCACCACCGAGGCCACGTTGTAGTTGTGGTAGGCCTCCATGACGATCGCCCTGATCACATCGTTGATGCCGGGACAAAGCCCGCCGCAGGTGACGATGGCGCACTTGGTTTTGGAGGGGTCGAAATAGAGCTTGCTGCGAGGACCGGCCGCCTGGAGCCTGATGGTCAAATGATCTTCGGTGATGTTCTCGATGTCATCCGCCGTTAGAGTCACGGCCATAGGCTTGGAGTCGTCAACAGCCTTGCACATGGGGATGCAGGTGTCGATCTTGGCAGTTCCCAGTGTCCTGATGGAAGTTTCAACCTTGTGATTCGTGTTGTTACTCATGGTGCTTCCCTTGAGTCATGAAGGTTGTGCGAAATCCCCCTCCAGCCCCTGTCACCACGTGGAAACAGGGTGCCCGAGGTGGCATTCCACCTCTTTGACCAGATCTTCGGCGGAAACAGTGGCAGCCCCGACCTGCCCCACGACAATGCCGGCGGCATGATTGGCCAGGGTACAAGCTGTAAGCAGGTCCGCCCCCGAAGCAAGCGCCAGCCCGAGAGTACCTATCACGGTATCCCCTGCCCCGGTCACGTCAAAGACTTTCTTGGCGAAGGTAGGAATATGCCGGATATGCTCACGGTCATCAAAAAGCGCCATGCCTTCGCTCCCCAGGGTGATCAGCAGATGCTTGCACTCCAGGCGGTCGAAAAGGGAGCGCCCCGCACGCAGGACGGAATCTTTGCCGGTGACCAGAATTCCGGCGCCCTCTCCGGCTTCCTTGGTATTGGGAGTAAGCAAATCCACGCCCTTGTACAGGTCGTAATTCACGATTTTGGGGTCGACCAGCACGATGGGACGTTTATCCATGGAGTCCAGCAATTCGTTGAACCGGTTCATGAACGGCTCGGAAATGAATCCCTTGCCGTAGTCGGACAGGATGACCACGGGATACCCTTGCAGTTCTACTTGCAGATAGTTGAAGAGATCATCCAGAAGTTTCTCGCCCAGGGGGCCGCTGTCTTCACTGTCGACTCGGCAAATCTGCTGATTTTGCGCCATGATGCGTGTCTTCTTGGTCGACGGCCTGGACGGATCCTTGAGGAGCCTCACAGAGAGTTGCGCTTCATTGCACAGGTCGGCCAGGGCGTCACCTTCCCTGTCGTCACCCACCACTCCAACGAGAAGCGGTGCTCCGCCCAGGGAAGCGATGTTCATGGCCACGTTGCCAGCTCCGCCCATAAGGTATTTTTCGCTTTCCACGCGGACGACCGGGACAGGCGCTTCAGGAGAAATCCGTTCCACAGTACCCACCAGATAGTGATCAAGCATGAGATCACCCAGGATCATCACCTTTTTCCGCGCCAGATTCCGTACAAGTTCTTTCATGTATACGCCTTTAAGACTGAAATGCACTGCAAGCCGCTATGTACGGCAAAACAAATGCTTTTGGGTTACGTGTTCGGTTCAAGAAATTCGCGATCCCGTCACAACACTTTGGGCAGGATCAAGCCTGGGCCGGAAAAGAAACACCAAGCTTCTCCAACAAGTACTGCAACTCTTCTCCGTCACCATAAACCAAGACAATACGGCCCTTGTCCGTAGAGCCAGCAACCTTGACTCCAACCCCCAGGGAATCGCACAGGGAGGCTTGGATATCCACCATGGCCGGATCAAGAGGCGCCTTGGAACCGGATGCGCCTGCGGCCTTGACGGGGGCGCCCACCTCGTCGGCGCCGGGCAGTCGGCTATTCTGTTTCCAGAAGGAGGCCTGCGCCTCTGCCTGGCGGACAGTAAGCCCGTTTTCCATAATCCTGGCATGCAGGTCCGCCTGGGGCTCGGAATCGGTGATCGCCATGATCGCCCGACCGTGACCGGCCGTGATTCTGCCCGTTTGGATATCCAGCTGCACGGTCTGCGGCAGGTTCAGCAAACGCAGAGAGTTGGCCACTGCGGATCGGCTCTTGCCCACCTGCCTGGAGAGTTCTTCCTGACTGAGACCGAATTCCTTTTGAAGTTGCTGGTAACCCAGGGCCTCTTCAACCGGATTCAAATCTTCTCGCTGCAGGTTCTCGATGAGTGCGATCGCGAGACTCTCCTGATCACTCATATCCCGGACCAGCGAGGGAATATCCGCCAGCCCTGCGATCTTGGAGGCGCGGAGCCTGCGCTCACCGGCCACAAGTTCATAGCGATCATCACCCAGCGGGCGAACTAAAATGGGCTGCAGCACTCCCTGGGCCTTGATGGAGGACGCCAAGTCATCCAGCGCGGCGGCATCGAATTCACGTCGCGGCTGGTACGGATTGGGTATCACCGAGTTCACCGGGATCATACTGACCGAGGCGGCATCAAGCCCCTGTTTTTCCTCTTCTCGCACGCCGCCGAGCAGCGCGTCCAGACCGCGGCCAAGACCTTTGTTCATGGACATATCTTCCCTCTTTATTTCACGGGTTCAGCTACTTGCCCAGAGGGCTCTTAACGCCTATAACCCTTTGCAACCAATTCAGACCAAAAGGAGCCCCAATGAGCAATGATCACATCACGGAACTCTTCGACAAGGACGGAAACCTTATAGGCTGTCTCCTGACCGCCGACATCTGGGCTTCCATCAAACCGACCGTGCTCAAGACTCTGGGCATCCAGGAAAAACCCGAAAAGCGTCCCGAGCCCATAAGCGACTGGGAGACGCTCAAGGAGTACTGGGACTTTCCCTACCCAGTGGACACGGACGTGCATTGCGAACAGTGCGGAGCCTCCACGGAGAATTGGGAACTGGACGAGCCCCGAAAATTCCGCCTCTCCTCAGCCAATCTGGCCGGACTGGTGTCCTTCACCTGTCAGCAATGTAGAGCCAAAATCACCAAGAAGCACTTCAAAGACAGCATCAAGGTGGAAATTCAGCCCTATCGTGAAAAAGATCTACGAAAAGAAGGCCGGTATTAACCCGGAAACGACTTTCCTACCCCGCCCTGGCGGGGTTTTTTATTGCGAATGTTCCGTCTTGCTCCGGACCACTTCCTGGGCCAGTGCCAGATAAGCTTCAGCACCCTTGGATTTTACGTCATAGTTGATGACGGGCTTGCCGAAGCTGGGAGCTTCCGAAAGACGCACATTTCTCGGAACAATGACCTCGAAAAGATGCTGCGGAAAGGCCTTGCGTACTTCATTCTTGACCTGCCAGGACAGTCTGTTCCTGGCATCGTACATAGTCAGGACGACTCCCAAGATGTCCAACTCGGGGTTCAGGCGCTTGCGGACCAACTCGTATGTCATGAGAAGCTGTGCAATACCCTCCAGAGCGTAATACTCGCACTGAAGCGGCACCAGAAGTTCGCGAGCGGCGCACAATGCGTTGACCGTAAGCAGGCCCAAGGACGGAGGACAATCGATCAGGATGAAATCATAATCATTCTCCACCTCATCCAGAAGCTCCTTGAGATAGAATTCACGCCCGAACTTATCCACCAATTCAATTTCCGCGCCCACGAGGTCTTGGGTTCCCGGCAAAATATCCATGTAGGGGACCCCGGAGTCATAGATAGCCTTACGCACATCCTTTGGCTTGAAAAGCACGCTATAAACGTTTTCCCGTTTATCTCCCGGATAGAAGCCCAGCCCGCTGGAAGCGTTTCCCTGCGGGTCACAGTCCACGATCAGCACCCTTTTTTCCATGACACCGAGGGATGCACCGAGGTTGACCGCGGTCGTGGTCTTACCGACACCGCCTTTCTGGTTTGCGATAACAATTCGTCTTGCCACTGAGTTGCCCCCTGCTCTTTCCGAAATGTTTGTTTGCCTCCACGATCAGTGTTTCACGTGAAACACTCTTGCCCGTGATCAACATGTTTCACGTGAAACAGCCGAGCATGTCGCTCTCAAAATTTCTAGACTGAAAGAAAAACCATGGCAAGAAAGAACAGAGGATTTCACAACAAAAAGCAAAAAAAAGCCCCGAAAGATCGGGGCCCGATGATCATGTGGCGGACTACGCCTTATAATAGTCCTTGTACCACTTCACGAAGTTCCCGATACCCTCTTCAATGCTGGTGTCGGGCTTGAAGCCTACATCCCGCACCAGATCATCGACGTCGGCCTCGGTGGCCGGAACGTCGCCAGGCTGCATGGGCATGTAGTTGATCTCGGCCTTTTTCCCAAGACACTCTTCCAGGACTTCAATATACCGGGAAAGCTCGACAACCTTGTTGTTGCCAATATTATAGATGCGGTACGGCACAGGGCTGGTTGCCGGGTCAGGATTGGCGCCATCCCAGGCGGGGTTGGGCTCCGCCGTATTCATGGTCACGCGAACAACCCCCTCGATGATGTCGTCGATGTAGGTGAAGTCACGGCGCATCTTGCCATAGTTGAAGACATTGATGGGCTTGCCCTCGATGATGTTCTTGGTGAACAAGAAAAGGGCCATATCCGGCCTGCCCCAAGGGCCGTATACCGTGAAAAAGCGAAGACCGGTAGTTGGCAGGTCATACAGGTTGCTGTACGAATGCGCCATCATTTCATTGGATTTCTTGGTGGCGGCATACAAACTCATGGGGTGATCGACGGCTTCGTGCGGGGACAGGGGCATATTGGTATTCATGCCGTAGACGGAGCTGGAGGATGCGTACACGAGATGCTCCACCTTGTTGTGGCGGCATCCTTCCAAAATATTTAGAAAGCCGACCACATTGGAGTCGATGTAGGCACGGGGGTTTTCCACGCTGTAACGAACCCCGGCCTGAGCGGCCAAATTTACCACCCGGTTGAACTTCTCTTCTGCAAAGAGACTTTCCATGGCGTGGTTGTCGGCCATATCGATGTGGGCATGCTTGAATGCACTGCTCTTCTTGAGGATATCCAGACGGGTCCATTTCAGGTTCTGGTCGTAATAATCGTTGACCACATCAAGGCCCACGACCTCATGGCCCATTTCCAAAAACCGTTTTGAAAGGTGAAAGCCAATAAACCCGGCAGCGCCGGTCACAAGTATCTTCATGTTTTTTCCGGATCCTTTGGTAAGACAAAGTTAGGGTTCAACATCTTAATGAAATCCAGGGGCACGGGAATGATGGTCGAGGTTTTGCTCTCAGCGCTCATTTCCCGCATCGTCTGCAGATAGCGCAGCTGCAATGCTTCGGGGTGAGCGCTGATGATCTTGGCGGCCTCGGTAAGCTTGGCTGCGGCCTGATACTCACCTTCGGCTCCGATGACCTTGGCCCGGCGTTCGCGCTCGGCCTCGGCTTGTTTGGCCATGGCTCGCTGCATTTCCTGCGGCAGGTCGATATACTTGAGCTCCACAGTACTCACCTTGATGCCCCATGGATCGGTGTGCTCATCCAGAATGGACTGGATCTGATCATTGACCTTGTCACGATGGGACAGCAGATCATCAAGCTCGACGCCCCCACATACGCTACGAAGCGTGGTTTGCGCAAGCTGGGAGGTGGCGAACATATAATCCTCGATCTCGAGAATGGCCTTCACCGGGTCCACTACCCTGAAATAAACCACCGCGTTCACACTGACGCTGACGTTGTCCTTGGTGATGACATCCTGGTTGGGAACATCAAGTGTCAGGATACGTAGCGAGACCTTGACCATGCGGTCGATGACAGGAATGAGAATGATGAGGCCAGGGCCCTTTTGTCCGATAACACGGCCAAGACGAAATATGACACCACGTTCGTATTCGTTCAAAACCTTGAGAGCAGCCGCCAAAAAGGCGACCAACAGCACGATGATGGGCAAGTATGTATACATCAGGGAGCTCCTCTTCTTTGCCAGCCCTTGTCAGTCAAGGGCTGCTGGTTACATAGCCTCAATTTCGAGCGTTAAACCATTTATTCCCACAACTTTGACATAATCCTCAGGTGAAGGTCTAAAATCACTCTGAAGGGCCGTAGCACGCCAAATTTCGCCTCTAACTTGAATTGTGCCCTTTTTCCCGCTCCATTTTCGAACCTGACCGGTCATTCCGACCATGGAACTCATGCCGCTGACATTTTTGCGACGTTGCGCCTTGGCCACCAGATAGACAATAAAACCTACCACCACGGTAAAAAAAGCAAGAGGAGCGACAATGGCGGAAATGGGAATGGTCAAATATCCGAACTCATCCCGAAACAAGATAACGGAGCCGAAGAAAAGGCAGACGACGGCTCCGATGGACAAAAGCCCGTAACTGACGATCTTGACCTCCAGGCCGAAAAGAACCAGTCCGAAAATGATCAGCAGCAGCCCGGCAATGTTGGTGGGAAGCACCGAAAGGGCGTACATGCCGAGCAAAAGGCAAATGCCGCCGAATGTCCCTGGAAAGATGGTTCCTGGATGGGTTATTTCGATGAAGAGGCCAAGCATGCCGCCCAACAGCAGCAGATAGGCGATCTGGGGATGCAGGAGCCAGGAAAGCATGCGATAGCGGAAACCTGTTTCATAAGTTTCCATTTGGATATCCCCCGGCGCAAAGGAAATGGTCCGCCCCTTGAACGGAATTCCCCGCTCCCCGGCCTGCTCGAGAAAGGCACGCCCGTTGGAGGCCACGATCTCAACCACTTTGAGTTTCCGGGCCTCGTTCGCAGTGATGCTGACGCTCTTCTCCACGGCCTCGGCATACCATTTCGCATTACGCCCTTTGGCCTCGGCCACACCGCGCACCAGACTCATGAAATCGTTCTGGATCTTTTTGGCCATGGTGTCGTCCATATCCTTGCCGCTCAACCCCACGGGCGATGCGGCGCCAATGGTGGTCTGCGGGGCCATGCCGGCAACACTGGACGCCGCCACCAGAAAAACCCCGGCAGAAGCAGCTCGAGCGCCGGATGGCCCGACCCATATGCCCACGGGCACATCGGCGTTGAGGATGGTCTTGACCATACGCCGCATGGACTCTCCAAGCCCACCAGGCGTATCCAAAACAATGAGCATCATGTCGCACTGTCTGGCCGCGCACTCACTGAGAGCCTCGTCAAGCATCTCCTCTTGGGCAGGACTGATGGCAGCCTCCAGGTCAACACGCATGACCTTGAAGGAAGGCGACGCGCAGGCGTCGGCAGCCAGAACAAGAAAGACCAGAAGAATCAGATAAAAACGCACCATGAAACCTCCACTGGTTTCGGTATGGACGAGATTATCTGAACTATACGCGTAAACCGGCCACAGAAGCAACGGCCAGCTGTTGTTCGTGGGGAAGTTTGCCCAGCAGTTCGGGAACCGACGGCAAAAAGTGAATGGTGGTCTGCTCCAGCATGATGACGTTTTGTCCGGGCTGATGCTGAGGATAGATGACCTGCATGGCCTCAGCGCCGAAGCAGAGTATGTTGGGGCAGCGGAACCGCTCGGCCCCCGCCCAAAACATGGCTGTCTGTGAAACGAGGTTCCCCTCACAGGGCAATGTGCAGGGCCAGAACATGGCCGTTCCCTTGGGCCACTTGAAATAGCCCAGCAACGAGCGCATAAGTTGGCCGCGGCTGGGGTCGGCGTTTCCGGACAGATCGTGGCCCAACTCGCCGTAGGTTATCATGACCCGAGCCTGGGGCGGGGCCATCTTTGCAAACCGGTCCCAGGGGGAGGGAAAAGGTGTTCCTCCAACCGGAGGGGCTGCCGTGGGCCGACACTGTTGCGGGGCTCCGGCCGGCTGTTGAGGGACAGTGCTATGAACAGGCTGAGCCTGCCTCGGATGAGAAGCAGGTTGTTGAACGGGCTGCCGGCCCCCGGGAGCTTCAGGTTGCGGGGAGGCAGCCGTTGGCTCTGCTTCGACCGTCTCATCAACGGGGTGCAGGACATACTCCAAGCCGAGGGCGTACCAGGGCCGAAGATGTTCAGGAATATCTAAACGAGAAGCAGGTGATCCCATAAGCGCCAGGCTACCTCGGTTTTGCGCAAGGGAGGCCACTGCTCCTTGCGGCCTTCGCGATCAAGCACGAAGACCTGGTTGGTGGGAACGCCGAATCCGCTGCCGTCCTTGTCGATGCGGTTGCAGGCGATAAGGTCGAGGTTCTTTTTCTCAAGCTTGCGCTGCGCTTCCTTTCGACAGTCCGAGGTTTCAGCCGCAAAACCGATGAGTCGCTGCCCTTCCCTCCTGCTTTCGCCGAGGGACTTGAGGATGTCGGGGTTTGTGTCGAATCCGACGGTAAGACCTTCCTGGGAGGCGGCCTTCTTGAACTTCTTGTCCCCGTGGGGAATGGGCCGGTAATCAGCCACGGCCGCGGTACAGCAGACCATGTCCATATCCGGCCAGACGTCATGACAGGCCTCGTACATTTCCAAAGCCGTCTGCACGGGCATCACCTTGATGCCGGAATGAAATTTCAGGGAGGTGGGACCGGCCACGACCGTAACGTCAGCGCCACGCAACCAAGCGGCCATGGCCATACAGGCTCCCATGACGCCGCTGGAGGGGTTTGACCAGAAACGCACGGCATCCCAACGCTCACGGGTGGGGCCAAGGGTGACGAGCACCTTTTTCCCGGCCAGGTCCTGGGGGCTGACGGCCCGAAGGACAACCGGAATGATTTCCTCATACTCCGGGAACCTTCCTTTGCCTTCTTCGCCGCAGGCAACGCCGCCACTGTCCGGCTCAATGCATATGTACCCAAGTTCCTTGAGCATCTGCCAGTTCCGCTTGGTGGCGGGAGCGTTCCACATGCGCGGGTTCATGGCCGGAACCACGATCCTGGGCCTGGGAAAGGCCAGGGCCTGACAGGAAAGCATATCGTCGCCCAAACCGTAAGCAAGCCGGGCCATGGTGGTAGCCGAAGCCGGGGCCACGAGCAGAGCGTCGCACAGGTCACCCGGGTCCAGATGTCCGAAGGGACTTTCCTGGCCGTCTCCGTCCTTGTCGAACATACCGGTATAGACGGGAGAAGCGCCAAGGGCCTCGAAACTGAGGCCGGTGACGAACTTCTGTGCGGATCGGGTCAGGGTTGCCGAGACATTCAAGTCGGCCGTCTGCAGCAGGCGAAGGATCTCCAAGGCCTTGAAAGCGGCAATGCTCCCGGAAACGCCGAGATGGACACGCTTGCCCATGAAACCGGAAAAACAGTAGTGTTCCTGCATCTTATTTGGAAAGATTCGATTCGGTGCTGCCGTCCTTGGTCTCCACGGCGATGATGGTCACCGTGGCCTTGGCGAAACTGTCGTCGACCTGGATGACGCAGCTTTTATTGAACTTCTCGAAGCTGAGAACGGACATCTTGCCCTTCACGGCCGAAGTGCGTTCCCAGTTGTCCTTGGCCATGTTGTTCATGAAGAACTGCAGCAAATCCTGCACAACTACGCGGCCGCTGAAACGCATGATGCCGGCCCGGAACTTCTTGTTGTCCAACGTGTAGGATTCATCGGCCTTGAAATCCAGTTCCTTGGGAATCAGAATATCATCGAATTCATAGTAATAGTTGAGATTTTCATAAGTCTGTTCCGAAGGCTGAGCCCCTCCCTCCCCAGAAGAGGGGGATTTGGGCGTGCAGGCGGCAAACATGCCGAACATGAGCAGCACGACAACAAATCTGGATACCATACGCATGAAAACCTCCATCTAGTTTCCGGAATCCCGGAGCTTGTCTATTTTATCCTGTAAATATTTTTCCATCTCGCGGCGGTCCTTGCGCAGACGAACCAGTTCGTTTTCGAGAATCTGCAGCTTGACCTTGATGTCGGAGGTGTCGAAGGAAAGCCCCAGAGCCATCTCCTCCAACTCGGCGTCCTTTTGCTCCAACTCCTTGGTCTTGCTAATGATTTCCTGCGAAACGCCAGGGTTTGGAGATGCTTCGGGCAGGGCCCGGAGCTTTTTTTGGCTTCTGGCCAGAAGTACGAAGGCGGTCTTGAGCTTCTGAATATCTTCCTGCTGGCTCTCAATGAGGGTCTTCTGGTCGGCAATAACCTCCATGCAGTCGGCCACACGATGCATCATGCCCTTGAAAACACCCGCCAACTCCAGAGCGCTCTCCCCACCCGAAGCCATGGCCGATCCGCCATTCCCGGAAGGGTCCACCTCTATGGTCCTGGGCACCTCGGTCCGGAGCATGTCTTCTATCTCATGCGTGACCCGTCCTTCGGCGTAAAGATCGGAAATTCGCTGAAAGACCGAAATGGATTCCGGAGGATACTTGGTAACTCGGCCGATCTTCTTGCCGTTCAGGAAATCCTTGAACAAGGAGGCGTACCGGCGCGCGGTCGGAGCGGGTATGCGAGTCGTCTTGGCTATATCTGCCACGGTGAGCCAGTTCATTATTATGAAATACCATGAAATCCACCAATATCAAGCCATTGGAACAGAAAGCGGCATATCTCAACTAAACACCTAAAATTAAAGAACTTTATTAATATAAAGGTATTACTTGCGTTGAACGCCGCTCCTCCTTACCATCGCGCCCATGCCGAATCACGACAAAACCAACGTCTCCCCGGACTTCCTGCTGGAGAGCTACAACTTCGACCTTCCCGAAGAAAACATAGCCCAACAACCCGCGGACAAACGTGACGCCTCACGCCTCCTGGTGCTGGACCGGGGCGAAGGCTCCCTGGGCATCACCCGGTTCCGGGAACTGCCCGACCTGCTGCCCAAGGGCGCGCTCTTGGTGGCCAATAACTCCAAAGTCATCCCGGCCCGCATGTTCGGGAGCAAACAGACCGGGGGCAAGGTGGAATTCCTGCTCCTCACCCCCCTGCCCCTCATTGAGGGCCGGGAAAACGACGAATGGACGGAAGCGTGCGTGGAAGGCTTGCTTCGCTCTTCCAAGCCCGCAAAACAGGGGGCGATCATCACCATCTTGGACGATCTCCAAGTGATCCCCGAGGAAAGAGGCGACTTCGGCAAATGGAACGTCACCCTGCGCTGGCGGGGCGACCTGGAACAGCTCATCTGCGCCACGGGCCACCTGCCGCTGCCGCCCTACATCAAGCGCCCGGACACCAGCGAGGACGCCAAGCGCTACCAGACCACCTATGCCGACGACTCCAAGGCCGGGTCCGTGGCTGCGCCCACGGCCGGGCTGCACTTCACACCGGAGGTGCGCGAGAAACTCAGGAATGCCGGGTTCGAATGGGCCCACGTAACTCTCTATGTGGGCTACGGGACCTTCAGTCCGGTGCGCTGCGCCGACATCCGGGACCACCGGATGCACAAGGAATACATAGAAGTTCCACGTGAAACAGCCGAGGCGATCAAACGAGCCAAGGCCGAAGGCCGCCCCGTGGTGGCCATAGGCACCACCAGCGCCCGAACCCTGGAAGGGATGTTTTCCGAATGCAAAAATATATGCGAATTCAAGGGTGAAACCGATATTTTCATATACCCGGGCTATGAATTCCGCATTGTTGACAGTCTTTTAACCAACTTCCATTTGCCAGAAAGCTCGCTAATTATTATGGTGTCGGCTCTGGCTGGAAGGGAGACGATCCTCGAGGCCTACAAAACAGCCCTTGAAAACGGCTTCAGGTTCTTCTCTTACGGTGACGCAATGCTCATTCGTTGAGCAAAGATTGATTCGTTCAATCTTGGCCGGCCGACGGAACTCTCCTGTCAGGCCGCCCGGGAGAATCGACTGCGAAACGGGCGATAGGCGCTCGCGAAGCTCTCGCATCCTTTCAGGCATCCGCCTCAGGTCCGATTCCTTGGCAGGTCCGCCGAATCATAACTCTCTTCAATACTTTAACGAGGAGTTGAATATGTCGCGAATCGTGATCCAGGAGGACAGGTGCAAAGGCTGTTTGCTCTGTACCACTGTCTGTCCGACCCAGATCATAGCCCAGTCCGACCGGTTCAACCAGAGCGGCTACAAGGTCGCCGAGGTTCCGGCCGAGGACATGGAAAAGTGCACGGGATGCACCTCCTGCGCGCTGATCTGTCCTGACTTGGCTATAAAAGTCTACCGAACCCCTAAGAAGAAAAAGGGGGATGAATAATGTCCAAGCAACCTGAAAGAATCTTCGTCAAGGGCAACGAAGCCGTCGTCCGCGGCGCACTGGCCGCCCGCTGCAAGTGTTTCTTCGGCTATCCCATCACCCCCCAGAATGAAATTCCGGAACTCATGTCCTCGGAAATGCCCAAGTCGGGCGGCGAGTTCGTGCAGGCCGAGTCCGAAGTGGCTGCGGCCAACATGCTTCTGGGTGCGGGTGCCTGCGGCATCCGGGCCATGACCTCTTCTTCCAGCCCGGGTATCTCCCTGAAGCAGGAAGCCATCTCCTACATGGCCGGTTCCAACACCCCGGCAGTCATCGTAAACATGAACCGCGGCGGGCCCGGCCTGGGCGACATCGGCCCGGCACAGGGCGACTACTACCAATCCACTCGAGGCGGCGGCCACGGCGACTACCGCCTGCTGGTCCTGGCCCCGGCCACCGGACAGGAAGCCTACGACCTGACCATCAAATCCTTTGACCTGGCCTACAAGTACCGCAACCCGGTCATGATCCTGGGCGACGCCATCCTGGGCCAGATGAAGGAAGCCATCACCCCCTGGCAACCCGAAGGCATCGACGACGAAGCGGGCCGCGACTGGGCTCTCTCCGGAGCCAAGGACCGCGAAAAGCGCCTCATCAAGTCCCTGTACCTGGAGGAAGGTGCGCTGGCGGGCCAGAACAAGAACCTGCAGAAAAAATACGAGGACATGCAGTCCTACGTGGAATATGAGGAATTCGAGACCGAAGACGCCGAACTCGTGGTCTGCGCCTACGGCTCCATCGGACGCATCGCCAAATCCGCCGTGCGCAACCTGCGCAAACAGGGGCACAAGGTCGGCCTGTTCAGGCCCATCACCCTGTACCCCTTCCCCAGCGACGCACTGCTGGCACTGGCAAAGCAAGGCAAGAAGTTCCTGACCATCGAGCACAACCTGGGCCAAATGGTCGACGACGTGCGCCTTGCCATCCGCACGGTTGCCGACTCGGACTTCGCTCCGATCTATCCCGGCAACCTGCCCATTCCCGAAGATATCGAGGGCCCGGTCCTCGAATGGCTGGAGGGTAAGTAAATGTCCGAACAACTAGTATTCGACCGTCCCCAGTCCGTCATCGACCGCCCGACCCACTACTGCCCGGGCTGCCACCACGGCGTGGCGCACCGTCTCGTGGGCGAGCTGCTGGATGAGCTCGGTGTGGCCGAGGACGCCATCCTGGTGGCCTCCATAGGCTGCTCGGTCTTCCTGTACAACTACCTGAACGTGGACGCTGTCGAGGCTCCGCACGGCCGCGCCCCGGCCGTGGCCACCGGCGTCAAGGCCGCCCGCAAGGACAAGTTCGTCTTCACCTACCAGGGCGACGGTGACCTGGCCTCCATCGGCATGGCCGAAGTCCTTCACGCCGCCAACCGCGGCGAGAACATCGCCGTGGTCTTCGTGAACAACACGGTCTACGGCATGACAGGCGGCCAGATGGCCCCGACCACGCTCATCGGCCAGCGCACCACCACCTGCCCTTCGGGCCGTTGCCTGGAACACGAAGGCGCGCCCATCCGCATGACCGAGATCATCGCCGGGCTGGGGGGCGCAACCTTTGCCGCGCGCGCTTCCCTGAACAATGTGAAGAACATCCGTCAGGCCAAGAAGTACCTCCGCAAGGCCTTCCAGTGCCAGATCGAGAAGAAGGGCTTCGGATTCGTGGAACTGCTCTCGGCCTGCCCCACCAACTGGAAGCTGAATCCGGTGGACGCCAACGAACGCATCAAGACCGAGATGATCCCCTACTTCCCGCTCGGCGTGTTCAAGGACGCCCTGGACGAAGGAGGTGCTTGCTAATGGCTCGTTATCTCGATGCAATCATTGCAGGATTCGGCGGGCAGGGCGTCATGCTCATCGGCAACCTCCTGGCCTACGCGGGCATGAAGGACGGCCTGAACGTGACCTACATACCGGTCTACGGCCCGGAGATGCGCGGCGGCACCGCCAACTGCACCGTGGTGCTCTCCGAAGAGGAGATCGGTTCGCCCATCATCCACAGCCCGGTCAGCCTGATCATCATGAACCGCCCTTCCCTGGACAAGTTCCAGCCCAGGCTCAAGGACGGCGGCCTGAACATCATCAACTCGTCGCTTATCGACATGGACCTTGCAGACGCAAACCGCGTCAAGTGCATCGCCGTGCCGTGCAACGAGATAGCCGACAAGCTCGGCAACACCCGCATGGCCAACATGGTTGCGCTGGGCGCCTACATCCAAGCCACAGGCATCATGGAGTTGCAGCCCGTCATCGACAGCCTCAAGGACGTGCTGTCCGAGCGCTATCACAAGCTCATTCCCGCCAACACCGAGGCCCTGAATGCAGGCGCCGAAGTGGCCGCGAAGGCTTAGTTCCAACTACGTAAAGAACCGGGGAGGGAACCTTTTGGAAAAGGCTTCCCTCCCCGGACCCCACCCTCCAAAACTTTTCATCGACGCGCTTTCAGCGCGTTTTTTGTACAAAAAAGAAGAGCTCGCATTCAAATCAGTTACAAGTCAGCGCAGTGAGAGTCTTTCTATCTCAAGTATTAAAGATCCTCCGGGACCTCACCCAAATCAATCAGGCAGATGTCAACAGCGTCCAAAATCGCGCGGCGAGAATCCCCCGCGTGCCTGGCCACACATCTGATCTCTTCAAATTACTTTTGTAACCGAAATTTTCCCCACTCTCACACACCCGTTTCGCCTCCGTAACCAAACGTCACACGGACTATTATAAATAATCCTGGCGTATTGCTCTTTTTTATCAACCTATTTTCAACAGACACAAACGTGAGGATGAAGACATGTCCGAGATGCAACGCAGAGATTTCCTGAAGTTCGGCCTGGCTGCCGGAGCCATGGCCGCCGTCGCCACCCTCCCCAAACCCGCCAAGGCCGCTTACACCCGCATCACCGTGGCCGAGCTGCGCGAAATGACCCCGCAGCAGATGGCCGAAGCGTCCGGCCTGGTCATGGCAGGCTGGGACAATCTCCAGGCGACCGCCGCCCAGATCCGCAACCCGAAAATCCGTGCCACGGTCCAGGAGATCATGGCCACCCCGGCCCCCACAATCATGAAGAAAATCGGAAAATCCGAGAAAAAGGAAATCTACAGAGAGCTCACCGCCAAGGGTCTCCTGAAGGACGTTTCCTTCGACGATTTCCTGCCCCCGGCCAAAAGCGCTTCCAGAGCACCGCAGCCGTTCTATTCCGCACCAGGCAGCGGCTACGGCAGCCACCACTCCTATCCGGGCGGCCTCATCACCCACACCGACCTGAACACCCGCGTTTCCATGGCCCTCTATGAAGGCTACCGCGACGTCTACGACTATCTGCTGGACCGCGACGTGGTCATCGCCTCGCAGTTGCTTCACGACCTGCACAAACCGTGGGTTTTCCAGTGGGGCAAGGACGGCGCATCCCGCAACGAGCTGAAACTTGCCGGAACCGGCGAGCACCACCCCCTGGGCGTGGCCGAATCCATAGCCCGCGGCCTGCCCGCCGAGGTCTGTATAGCCCAGGCCTGCGCCCACAACCATCCGCGCACCCCGGCCGATGAAAAGCAGGTGGTGGGCTGGCTGCAGACCGCCGCCATCATCAACGGCATCGATCCGGTGGCTTACGGACTGCTGGAAAAGGGCGGCAAGACACTGCCGTTGCCGCGCCGTCAGGAAGGCTTCGTCTGCCACCTGGGCGACCACGACTGGGTGCTCACCGTGCCCGCGGCCCAGTGGACCATCCCGGTCATGCAGAAGATCGCCCAACGCGACTACAAGATCGCCAAAAACGACGTGAAGGGCTTCAACAGCTTCCGCAACTACGTCTTCTCCCAAGGCACCGTCATGGGCCTGTACGAGATTTACGCAGCCAAGGGCGAGCCCGAACTGACCCGCACCGTGCACTCCATCGTTGCGTACGCATAACGAGCTATCAAAACGGGGAGCGGCCTGCTCCCCATCTTTTTCAACGCCCTCCCCGGGCGATACGCTCAAAACAGTCATCTTCACTATTCGAAAACCATTTGAGGAAAGCACAAATGAGGGAGTCGATAAACTGCGCCGGTCCCGCTGGGAGGTTTGGCACAATTCGGCGAGCTTTCGTATGCTTTCGTCGAGTGAAACGGCGATTCGCCACAACTCAATTTTTGCTGCGCCAGCCACAAATAACCTTGGGCGCTGTACGCCAGCACAGCATCCAAAGGGCGAGGCACAGGACGTACCGAGTAAAGAAAAAAATAGCCCGAGGGGACAAAAACAAAGAATGAAAAATTACCTCGGTTTGAGCCAGCGCGTCAGCACACCCACCAACTCCACGATTTCTGCAGTATTCCCACTATCTCAAATTTAATACTATTATTTCAAGATATTATATACATTATGAACAGTAAAAGAACACACAACCTACATCCAATGAACACCTTACGAACATCCGATTCTTTGCGGATCGATTATCATATCCCGCACCCACCTCCTTATTTTATTCATCGTATACGATAAGACCTTAAACAAGGAGGTGCGTATGCCAGTCTATTCCCTTAACCCTATGGATTTAACCTACAAGGGTTGGGAGGGCTGCCGCCATAGAGGCACATGCATCGTCCGGGCCGACACTCCCGTCAAAGCACGTGAGATCGCTAAACGCGCTTTTTGGAAAGGCACCGACTTACCCGGAATTGCTGTTCCTTGGACCCAGGACACTCTGGTTAAAGTCACGCTCCACATCAATCATGATTTCCAGGAAGATGGTCCGGAAGAGATACTTGATCCGCCGCACTACAACACCGATTGGTGCTGGATTTAACTTGATGCATGAAACGAATCGACCTCCCGGGATTCCCCCGGGAGGTCTTTTTATTTCATGGTCTGCAAGCCTGTTTCAATACAGGCCTGGGCCGTTACGGCGGACCGCCTAATCTTTTTTGGTTTGTGGTTGCGCCAATAAGGCAGCCGTCGTTTCGACACTCCGACGGGCCTCCTCAGAACTGGCTCTGTAGTTGGCGATAAGCGCACGCTCGCGGGAGTTGAGTTCCATTTTTGGAGACTCCCCGACTCCCAACAACAACCAGTTGGCGTCAACTTTAAAAACCTCAATAAACTTCACAAGAAAGTCTTCCGGCACTCTTTGTTTGCCAGAGTAAATTGAATTAACCCTATGGGGCCCCTTCTCCCCTAATAACTTAACTATTTCGGGTTGTTTCAGACCATTTGTGACTTCTTTCATCCTATCGGCAATAGACAATAGACGCCCCTTAAAATTATCTCCGTTAACTACTGCGGAGATAATCCGTAAAAACAAATTCACACAACACGGCAAATGACGGCATTCGCACAATGCGAACCAAACAAAAACAAGGTATTAGGCTATGCCAGGAACCTACAAAGAAGCGCTCGAAAATTTTGCTCACAAGGGAATCACCGTCGCCACCTGGACGCGAGCCAAAAGCGGCAAAGCGGCTCTCTACCCGCTTGATTCTTCGTAACGGACGCGCCTCCATCCGGGGCCAACCCCATAACATCGCCAGCGAGTCGAGGCTCAAGGACGACGAAGTCGTGCCTGACAACGAACGTGCCGGGTCCAACAATTCCTGACGGATATGCTCAATCTTGTAGCGACAATACGGGCGGTCCGCGTCTAATCGTATGTCCGCGCCATGGCATCCGCGCTGCTCCGAAGGGTCTGACACGGCTTATGCAGACTATGTCCGATCAGTTATGCAAATGTCATGGTTCCTTCCTAAAGATCGGAAAACAGCTCTTCCAGAGATATGGAGAGCGCGTCTGCCAGCCTGATCAGGATGGTCAGGGAAATGTTCTGCTGCCCTCGCTCGATGGTGCTGATGTACGTCCGGTGTATTTGGGCAAGCTCAGCCAGTTTTTCTTGGGAAATGCTTGATTCTTCGCGTTTCTGGCGGACTTTGATGCCCAGCTTCCCCATCAACTCCTGCTCTCGCGCAGAGTAATTCTGAGAATTGTTTTTCGGCATGGTGACTTAAGCCTACCGTGCTTGACTTGTAGAATATATATCTACAGAATATATTCTACAATGCGGTATTCCAGTCTGGATCATAAACCACTAACCGAGAGGAATCTTATGAAGATCACTCGAACCCTGTGCCTGCTGATCGATGTCATGGAAGCCCCCCCCACCGAGTTGATGGAACGCATTCCGCCGGCAACAATCTGCGTGGGGAGAAACAGGGCATGGTAGCCGAAAGAACAATCCCCTTGTCGCGCCTGCATGCCGTTGAGACTCAGGCACTGCATCAGTTGTCCCTCATTTGGGACATGAGCCGCGCCCTGCGCATGACCCACATTGACGGCGCTTTTACCCTGATCCGACGCGCGGAGGCTGTGGAAGCGAATTTCAACACGGGCGGCAGCCTGACCCCGACGGGCCTGCTCGCAGCAGTGGAGCAATTCCTGGAGGAATATGAACCGCCCATAAGCCCCGACCCGGAAACCGGCGAAAACCGATACGACTGCTGCGGGGCTGCGACGTCCCAAGGCCATGTTCCGAGCTGCCCGTTTTGGGGATTGAAAATCGCCGCCATACGTGAGCGGGCGCGGCTGCATTTGAAACGCCGATAAACCACGTTCCCACCAACTCCACGATTCCTGAACTCTTCGCATCTTTTTAAAATATAATTTATTATTTCAAGTAATTAATAGTTTTATGAACATAATAAGAACACATAAGCTACAGTCAACAAACATATTACGAACACCCTTACGAACAAAAAGGCCGGGGCACTCGCTTGAGCGCCCCGGCCTGATTATCCGATAATGTCCGGTAGTCACTACTTGGTCGAACTGAGATCCGAAATGAGCATGTTCAACTCGTTGGCGATGTTGCTCAGCTCCTCACAGGCCTGCGCGGACTGATTCATGGCATCGCGCGTGTTCTGGGAGATGGAATGCATCTCCTCGGTGGCATGGGTGATCTGCTCCGAAGCCGAAGACTGCTCCTCGGCGGCAGCGGCAATACCCTGCACCTGTTCGGCCGACCCCTGGGAAAGGTCCACAATCTTGGTCAGGGATTCTCCTGCGGTCTGGGCCAGATCCGTACAGGTAGCCACCACTCCGGCCACCTTTTCGGTTTCGTCGATATTGCGCTCCGCCACGCTCTGGATGGCGGAAATGGCGTTGCCCACCTCAGTAGTGGCCTGCATGGTCTTTTCGGCCAGCTTGCGAACCTCGTCCGCAACCACTGCGAATCCTCGTCCCGCCTCGCCGGCGCGGGCCGCCTCGATGGCCGCGTTGAGCGCCAGAAGGTTGGTCTGGTCCGCAATGTCGTTGATCACGGTCATGATCTGGCCGATGCCGTCCACACGCTGTCCCAGTTCGCCCATGTTCTCCTTGAGCAACGAGGCCAACTCCTGAACTTCATTCACCGAGCCGACCACCTTGTCCACAATGTCGCTGCCCTCATGGGCCTGCTTGCGGGCCAGATCCGCATTCTCGGCGGCATAGGTGGCATTCCTGGCCACCTCCAGAACGGTGCTGTTCATCTCTTCCATGGCCGTGGCCGTTTCAGTGGTGCGCTTACTTTGTTCTTCCGCCCCCACCCTGGATTCTTCCACACGAGTGGAAAGCTGCTGGGAGGCGGCGGTCATGCGCTGGGAAAGCTGCTCGGCTTCCGCGGCCACACGCTGCATGGTACGTTGCGATTCGATCACGTCCGTCTGATCCACCACCACTTCAAGCGCGCCGGACACTTCGCCCTTGGCGTCCTTGAGGGGAATCGCGTAATTCTTCACCTCCATGACACCAGAGTCGGTAACGGCACGGGTGGCCCCGGTCTGGCTGTCCACAAAGCGCATAGCCTTGTCGCAGATGCAATCGGTGGTCTGGCAGTCGTCGGTGTTGAAGGCCGCGTGGCATTTGGTGCCCAGCAGTTCCGCCGTCTTCTTGCTCGCTGCGACTTCGGTCTGCTTGTTCACGTATTGCAGGTTGCAGTCCTTGTCTATGGTGAACATGGGGAACGGCAGGGTGTCGAATATGGCGGTAAAAGTGTCGGCCAAGGCGTTCATGCTCTCCACCAGCTCGGCGTAGGCCCCCTCATATTTGGAGGCGTCGCCGCGGGCGTTCATGCCCCCCTTCCGAACCTGTTCGGCCGTATCCTCGCAGTCCTTGATCAAAGCCGAAATGCTGGCCGGGATACGCTTCACGGACTCGTGAATCTGGCCAATCTCGTCGTTGCTCTTCAGGTCCACACTGCTGCTGAGGTTACCTTTGGCAACGTCCTCGGCGAACTGCCTGATCTTGGCCAGCGGCTTGAATACCGCAAAGGGCAGCACGCCAAGAGTGGAAAGGATGGGGATGAGCACCGCGCACAGGAAGATGCCCAGCACCACCATGATGGCGTGATCCAGTATGGCGTTCTGGCTGGAAATATCCTGAGCCAGGGCAATAACGCCTATGGACCGGCCCTGGTAGTCCTTCACCGGCATGTAGGCAAGGGCGTAATCACCGGAAATGGTGAAGGTCTGTTCCTGCATGGCCTTCTTGAGCATAGAGGCGTTCACCGAAGCGTCAATGGCCTTGTTGGCCTTTCCGGTGACTCGCACAAAGGACTTGTCCAGCACGGGATACTTTTTGGGGTCCTGAAGCTTGGTGGTGGTAGGAAGCAGCGCCGCATCCATATACAGGGTAAAGAACTTGCCCTTGTCCTTTTCAAAGAACTTGAACACGTCGGCGTAACTCTTGAGTACCTCCACGGACCCCAGCCGGGCGCCATTGGTGTCAACAACCGGCACCAGCCCGCGAATGGCGAACCCGCCGCGCCCAGGCTCGATGCCGCGCCGGGGCTGTCCATCCCGATTCACGTCCAGCACGGTCTGTCGAAAACTGGAGATGTCGTCGGAAATGTCCACCCATGCGCCATTACGCTTGGCCTGCTTGTCTCTCCACATGCGCACAAGGCTTCGGCCATTAGGCAGGTGGAAATGAAGCTGCAACTTTCCGCCGAACGTATCCTTGAAACCGGCCAGAGCCGGCTTCAGGGCCGTTCTCAAAGCCTGACGCGCTTCCTGGGCGGCAGGGTCCTTCTCGTCGTCGATGTTGCCGGAACGGGCCACACGGAAAGCCTCGATCACTGCGGGCATGCGGCTGAACAGGGCCGCCTCCTCCTGGGCTCGCAAGGCGGCGTTTTCCGTATTCAGGACCAGCGTCTTGGCCGTGTTGCCCACCAGCATGTCGGCAAAGGAGTACCGAAGGTTGTCAAACTTGCCGGTCAACAGAAAATAGCCGAAACAGCCCACTAAGAGCACGAGCGGAAGTATGGGCAATAATATTTTGTACTTGATACTCATTACTTCCTCCTGGAAGTTACATGATAGGTGAAAATATGGTCAAACCTTCCGGTTTCCGATCTCCCCCATGATCCGAGGAACTCGGCGGGCGCCATGTTGCGGGCAGCCGTATATTTTCACTACTCAAGGTTGATTTGAGATACAGATAGGGTCTTCGAATACCTGCTCAACACAATTCCTGACTTGTTCCAAATTGAACATGAACAGGTGACTGAATACCCCTTCCCTCTATAAAAAAACATATTAGTAAGTGACAATTTTCACAAATATATGTCATTTCGCTGAAACATAGCACAGCGCCTGAAAAACGTTCAATGATTGTTCTTAAACCTATCATTATGCTATATTTGTTTCATGAAACCTGGTTATCTTATTCTGCAACAATCCGGGGAACTTTCGGTCCGCGCCACCCAGGCGGTCGAATTGCTGTCCGACTGCCGCCTCTGTCCACGCGAATGCGGCGTAAACCGGCTTCAGGACAAAACCGGCTTCTGCGGTATCGGACGCAAGGTGGTGGTGGCCAGCTTCAATCCGCATTTCGGCGAGGAGAGTCCACTGGTGGGCCGGCACGGTTCCGGCACCATCTTTTTCGCCAGCTGCAATCTGAAATGTGTTTTCTGCCAGAACTACGATATATCCCACGACGCCGATGCCGGGCTCCAGGCCGAACCCGAGGAGCTGGCAGGAATCATGCTACGGCTCCAGGAACAGGGCTGCCACAACATCAATTTCGTGACCCCGTCCCACGTGGTTCCCCAAATTCTGGAGGCCCTGCCCATAGCCGCCGAGCACGGCCTGAAGATTCCACTTGTCTACAACACCAGCAGCTATGACAGCCTGAACACCCTCAGGCTTCTGGACGGCGTTGTGGACATCTACATGCCGGACGTGAAGATATGGAACCCGGCCCATGCCGGGCGCCTGTTGCGGGCCAAGGACTATCCAGACCGGGCCAGAAAAGCTGTCAGGGAAATGCACCGTCAGGTGGGCGATTTGGTGCTGGACAACGGCATCGCCCTGCGCGGCCTCCTGGTCCGGCATTTGGTCATGCCCGAAGACATCGCCGGGACCAGGCAGTGGATGAAATTCCTGGCCGGAATTTCCCCGCACACCTACCTGAATATAATGGACCAGTACCGTCCTGCAGGCGAAGCCGGAAAATATGAAGACATCAACCGGTTCATTTCACCGGAGGAATTTCAGAACGCGCTCAATGAGGCAAAAACGCATAAAATGGAGCGCCTGGACCGCAAATCCAGCCATTTCCTGGAACTGCTTTTTAAAAATTTACATTAATGTCACCAAAATCAGCATAAATCAGCCATCAAAAACCATCATCTTACATTATCGTCTATAAAAAGCTCAATCCATTGCCATTTATTTGCTTTTTTTGTAAATAACAACAGTTCCACACACCGCGACTCACGAGGAAAATAAAAATAGCCCTCTAATTTTATTGAGAAAAGCACTTGTGGCACATGGATTGATATGGGATTAGTTTAAACGGTTTTTTATGTGGAATAATCCAAACCCTTGGAGGAAACATATGGATATCCCCGTTTTCAACTGCAAGAACGCTGATGATGTACTCAAGGCTGTCAAAGACTACGACGTCAGCTTTATTCAGTACTGGTTCGTCGACATTCTCGGCACCCTGAAGTCCTTCCAGATCACCCCCAATGAACTGGAAGCATCCTTTGAGGAAGGCATGGGCTTCGACGGCTCCTCCATCCTCGGCTTCTGCCGCATCGACGAATCCGACATGGTGGCCATGCCGGACCCGACCACCTTCCAGATCTGCTCCTGGCGGCCCACGGAAAAACCGGTCGCCCGCATGTTCTGTGACATTGTCAACCCGGACGGCTCCCCGTTTGCAGCCGACTCCCGATACATTTTCAAAAAGATTTTGGCCCAAGCCGCTGAAAAGGGTTACACCTACTACGTCGGTCCCGAGCTGGAATTCTTCACCTTTGCCGATGACTCGGACACCGAGATTCTGGACCGCGGCGGCTATTTCGACGCCCCGCCCCTGGACCTGGGCAACAACGTCCGTCGCGACATCATCTTCGCCCTGGAAGCCATGGGCATGCAGGTGGAGTACTCCCACCACGAAGTAGCTCCCTCCCAGCATGAAATTGACCTGCGTTACGCAGAAGGCCTGAAAATGGCCGACACGGCCATGACCTACCGCGTCGTGGTCAAGGAAACCGCCCGCAAGCACGGCTGCTACGCAACTTTCATGCCCAAGCCCATCTTCGGCGAAAACGGTTCCGGCATGCACGTGCATCAGTCCCTGTTCAAAAACGGCAAAAACGTGTTCTACGATGCAGGCGACCAATACCACCTCTCTCCTGAGGGCAAATCCTACATCGCCGGCATCCTGAAACACGCTCCGGAGTTCGTCTGCGTCACCAACCAGTGGGTCAACTCCTACAAACGCCTGGTCCCCGGCTACGAGGCTCCGGTCTATATCGCCTGGGCCCGCCGCAACCGCTCGGCCCTGGTCCGCGTACCCATGTACAAACCCGGCAAGGAGCAGGCAACCCGTATGGAACTGCGTTGTCCGGACCCGGCCGCCAACCCCTATCTCTGCTTCGCAGTCATGCTGGCAGCAGGCCTCAAGGGCATCGAGGACGGTTATGAACTGGCTGCGCCGATCGAAGAAGACATCTTCGAAATGAACGAACGCCAGCTCAAGCGCAACAAGATCAAGGCGCTTCCCGGCTCCCTGTACGAAGCAGCAATGTCCCTGAAGAAGTCCAAATTCCTGAAAGAAGTGCTGGGCGATCATCTGCACAACGCCCTGGTGGAAAACAAAATCGCCGAATGGGACGAATACCGCACTCAGGTTACCGAGTACGAACTGGACAAATATCTGCCGATTCTCTAATCGCCCCACAACAAGACATACTACTCCACTTATGAAAAAGGCCCCGGAATCGGGGCCTTTTTCATAACTACGGAACAACAGGTATGGAAAAAGTAATGGAGGTTCCGCCTTGTCAGGAACGGGCCGCCCTTGGACGCAGCACCCAATAGAGAGCTGTTGCCAAAAGCGCGGAACAGCCCATGGCCACACTCATGGTCTGCCCCGAATCCAGGACTCCCGCCAAACCGGTGACCAGGGCGCTTGCTCCCGCCCCCACCAGCATCTGCAGGGCGTTCACCGCTCCCGAGGCTGTCCCGGCCATGCGCTCCCAGGGCGTCACCGCCTCGCTCATGGCGTTGGGTTGCATCATGCCGAAGCAGAGCATGACGAGAAGCAACAGCGGCAGCAACATCATGAGGGACGTGTGTCCTTCCCAGGTGATGCCTGCGATGACGCAAACCGAAACCGACATGACCAACAGGGACACTGCAATGATGGGTCGCGAGTGCACTTCCCTCCTTCCAAGAACGCCGCTGACCATGGATCCCAGCATCAACCCAAAGGAAGTGCAGGCGAAAACAACGGAATACGTCTGTTCCGAAAGCTTCATTTCACCCACCAGCAGCCCCGGTGAACCGGCGATATAGGAAAACATGCAGCCGAAGCCGAAAGCCAGGGGCAAAGACAGGCTGAGAAATCCTCTGTCCGTGAACAGGGCCTTGTACCCGGAAGCCAGTTGCCGAGGGTTGAAGGGCAAACGCAATTCCGGCGAAAGTGTCTCGGAGATTCCGGGAATCACGCAGAGCAGAAGAATGACTCCAAGGCCGCCCTGGATGCCGTAGATGGCCCTCCATCCGAACAGTGCCAATACCCCACCTCCGATGATGGGCGCCACCAACGGGGCCACTCCCACCACGAACATGATGCCGGACAACTTCCTTCGGGCTGCGGTCCCAGAGAGCGTGTCCCGGATGATGGCCAGGGGAATGAGAATGCAGACCCCGGCAGCCGTTCCCTGCACCAGGCGCGCAAAAAGAAGGAAGTGGAAGGATGCGTTCAACATGCAGGCAAAGGCCGCCAACGAGGCGGCAAGAAGAGAAATCATCAGTGTAGGTCTCCGGCCGTAACGGTCGGACAGCGGTCCCCCCACGATTGGAGCAATGGAAAAACCGAGAAGAAACAGGCTGAAGGTCAGTGCTCCCTGCCCTGAAGCCACATGAAAGGCGGATTCGATGGACGGTATGGCGGGCAGGTTCATGTCTATACTGAGGGGCGGAAGTGCGGAAATTCCCGCCAACAATATGGTGTAAGCAAGGCTATTCGGTTTTAAGGACATAATTGTACTCCTAACACTATGCAGGTATTCGCAATTTCCCCTGCGAATGAAAATTGGTGGATCAGGCCGATCTTTCCTGAGGAATCAGCGGCTTAAGTTCTGCGAACGTGTCGAGCAACCGCTCTTTCAGGTCGGACGGCACATTCAAAAACAAATCGTCATAGGCCTGGGCCGAACAACGCCGCAACCGTTCCAGATAGGCGCTGCCTTGTTCAGTGAGGACCACCAATCTTTCCCGCCGGTTCTCGGGGTTCGGATGTTTTTCGACCAATCCGTCGGTCACGAGACGCGCTACAAAGCGGCTTGTCGCACAGGGACTCAAATGCGCTCCCTGGGCAAGATCGCCGATGCGCAACGATCCGTGCCGGGACAGCCGGAACAAGGTGCTGAGCTGGCTGAAGGACAGATCCACAGCGTGCATGACCTGGGCCATGTGGGAAAAAACTTGAGCAACGGCCAGGTGATGCAGATGCTCAAAAAACAAACCAAGCTCTTGAGGCTGAGGCTCCCCAGCCGTCTTCTTGCCAGCATGACTATCAACATGTGCATTCATGCACATGTTGATAGGGTGCAAAATCAACACTGTCAAGCCATATGAAAACATGATTATGGAAAAAGGCTCCCCATAACAATTGAACTCATTTCACGAAATAACCTTTTTCACGAAATAATTATTGACAAACAATAATTATTTATTTTTAAACAAGGCTATCACAAACTAAACGGAGGTTCTCTCGATGAACAAAATAACCAAACCCAGCAAACGTTTTTCCCTGCTCTTCAAGGCTTTGTTCTATCTGTACCCCGTAACCATGCTCCTGCTGTGGCTCTTCAGCAAAATGAGCATCACCGGCGAGTTCTCCCTGGACGTTAATACTGATGGAGCCGCAATCGCCACGGAAATGCTCGCCCCGGAATGGTGGCAGCGCCTGGCAGGGTTCGCCTTGGCCATGCTGCCCGGTGCGGCCCTCATGTATATCTACCATTGCCTTGCCAAGCTCTTCTCCCTCTATGCCAACGGAGCTATTTTCGAAAAGGCAAATGTCGACAATTTCCGGAAAGTGGCTTGGGGAATCATCGCCCATCAACTGCTGGCAATTCCTTCAGGCACCCTGATCACCCTGGTGCTGACCTTGACCAATCCGCAAGGGGAACGACTCGTTCAGGTGGGCGTCGACGACACCAATATTTCCATGGTGGTGGTCGGCATCATGATCCTGTTCATCTCCCGGATCATGGACGAAGGCAGAAAAATGAATGATGAACAGGCACTCACGGTTTAGGAGAGCATATGGCAATCATCGTCAATCTCGATGTGGTCCTGGCCCAACGAAAAGTCAGCTCCAAGGCACTGGCCGAAGCTGTGGGTATTACCCCGCAAAACCTGTCCATACTCAAGACCGGAAAAGCCAAGGCCATCCGCTTTTCCACTCTGGAGGCCATCTGCCGGTTTCTGGAATGCCAGCCTGGAGAAATCCTGGAATACAGTCCGGACGAGTAGACTGGGGAAAGTTAATGTGCCTCACCATGGCCGTCATCATCTCCGTGCACGAGACGCTTAACAATCTGCCCGACCATGAAAAAGCCGCCCCTGGAGAATTCTCCAGGGGCGGCACAAGCATCCTTCAAGTCTGGAAATGCCGTCTCATTGTGGCCGTTCGCTCGCCAGAGCCTTTAAACGCGCTTCCACGACCTTGGGGTTCGGATAAGTGTTCAGAATGGATTTGAGGAGCTTTGCAGCCTCTTCATACCGTCGCTCATTCTCGTAAGCCTCGGCCAACAGAAAAGTGGCCATGGCCTGCGTTTCCTGATCGACATCCTTCAAGGTCAGCAATTCCTCGATGGATTTTTTCACTATCCCCCAGTTATTGATCAAACTGCAACTTTGGGCCAGTTCGTACAGACACTTCGCCCTGTCCGCATCATTGTCCGCATTGCGGCTGCATTCCTGCAGCGTATCCATGACCAGATCGTAATTCCCCATGCTTCTGTAGACACGCGCGATACGCAACTGCGTCTTCACGGTCTCTTCCGGGAAATCAATGGCAAGCATCAGACACTTTTCAAAGGCCTCGATGGATTTCTGGCGCTTGCCCATCTGATCGTAGATGTCTCCCAGGCGGAACATGACCCGCCAGGCCTCGGCCTTGTCATCTCCCAGTTCCAAAGACATGGCGTCCAGCAGTGAAACAGCCCGTTCAAGGTCACCCTTGATATTCAGGGATATGTCCACAAGCCGTTCCCAGGCCTCCTTGCGGAACTTACCCTGGGGCCGCAGCTGGAGATAGCGTTCATAGCCGCTCTCCGCTTCCAGGTAAAAACCCTTGGAATACGACTCCCGGGCCTTTGCAAGATCGGCTGAGCCGCCCTTGTCCTGGCTGCAGGCCGCGCACAAAAGCAGCGCGGCCAGCAGCACCATGGTTATGCGGTTCATTACTCCTCGGGTTCCTCGGTCGGATCCATGACCAGATCGAAACCGGCCACGTTCACGTCCTCATCCATACGCACGAGCCGCACGCCCTGAGTTGCGCGACCACGCGTCAGGCTTATTTCACTGACGTTCATGCGGATGATCTTGTTGCCTGAGGTGAGCAGAATGATGTCATCGGTCTCGTTCACCAAACATGCTCCGATGACCATGCCGGTCTTGTCGGTAAGGCGCATGTTCAGGATGCCCTTGCCGCCTCGTGACTGGACTCTGTACTGGTCGATGTGGGTACGTTTGCCGAAACCACCTTCGGAAACCGTAAGCAGTTCAAAACGCTCGCCGTCACTGGTGGTCACGGCGGAAACGACTTCGTCGTCGCCGCGCAGTGAAATGCCCTTCACTCCGGCGGTGACCCGGCCCATGGGCCGCGCGTCGCGGATATTGAAACGGATGGCCGTTCCATTGCGGGTGGCCAGCATGCAGTCGGCATCCGGATTGACCTCCTGCACACTCATGAGCTCGTCGCCTTCCTTGAGGTTCACGGCCTTGAGGCCCGTGCTGCGGCAGTTCTGGTACAGGTCCATGGGCGAACGCTTGATCATGCCGCGCTTGGTCACGAACAGGAAGAAACGTTCGGCTGACAGATCCTCCAGGCTCATGGCCGTGGCGATGTGCTCGTCCTTGTCCAGAGGCAGGAGGTTGGCGATGTGCGCACCCTTGGCATAACGGCTTCCCTCGGGCACCTGGTGGGCCTTGATCTTGAACATCTTGCCGAAGTTGGTGAACAGAAGCAGCCACTTGTGGTTGGTGGTCAGCATGAAGTTCTGAATGAAGTCTCCATCGCTGGTTTGCACGCCGGAAATACCTTTTCCGCCCCTGCGCTGAGCCTGATAGTTGGTCAGCGGAGTGCGTTTTATGTAGCCCCGGCGGGAAAGGGTGATGACCGCTTCATCATCGGCGATGAGGTCTTCGATGTCGATACTGTCCAGATCGTGCAGCAGCAGTTCGCTACGACGCGGGCTGGCGTAGGTCTTGTTGATTTCTTCCAACTCGTCGCGAATGACGCCCTTGAGCACATCCTCGTTTTCCAGGATGGATCTGTAGTACTCGATGCGCTTGAGCAGTTCGGCGTACTCTTCCATGAGCTTTTCGCGTTCCAGGCCGGTGAGGCGCTGCAGACGCATGTCCAGGATGGCCTGGGCCTGGATTTCGGAAAGCTCGAAGCGCTCCATGAGGTTGGACTTGGCTTCCTGGGCGGAAGCGGAGGCCCGGATGATCTTGACCACCTCGTCGATGTTGTCCACGGCGATACGCAGGCCTTCCAGGATGTGGACCCGCTTTTCGGCCTTGTCCAGATCGAACTTGGTGCGCCGGATGATCACTTCGCGGCGGTGATCCAGGAAGTAGTTGAGCACTTCCTTGAGGTTCAGCAACATGGGACGGTTTTTGACCACGGCCATCATGTTGATGCCGAAACTCGTCTCCAGCTGGGTGAACTTGTAGAGCTGGTTGATGATGATGTCGGGGATGGAACCGCGCTTGAGGTCCATGACGATTCGGATACCGTTTCGATCCGATTCATCGCGCAGATCGGTAATGCCTTCGATCTTCTTGTCGTTGACCAGCTGGGCGATTTTCTCCACCAAGGTGGATTTATTTACCGCATAGGGGATTTCCCTGACCACGATGGCCTGACGGTTGGCTTTTTTCTCCTCAACCTCCATGACGCCGCGGATCTTGATGGAGCCGCGCCCCGTGGAATAGGCGTCGATAAGCCCCTGACCACCAAACACGGTGGCGGCGGTGGGGAAGTCCGGTCCCTTGATGAAGTCCATGAGATCGGCAATGGTGCACTCCGGGTTATCCAGCAGGTGGATGGTGCCGCCGATAAGCTCGCCCAGATTGTGGGGCGGAATGTTGGTGGCCATGCCCACCGCGATGCCCGCAGTGCCGTTGAGCAGCAGGTTGGGGACCTTGGTGGGCAGAACGACCGGCTCATTGAGGGTGTTGTCGTAGTTTGGACGATAATCGACGGTATTCTTGTCGATGTCGGCCAGAAACTCGCTGGCCAGGCGTGCCATGCGCACTTCGGTATAACGCATTGCCGCCGCGGCGTCGCCGTCGATGGAACCGAAGTTGCCCTGACCATCCACGAGCGGATCGCGCATGGAAAATTCCTGCGCCATGCGCACCAATGCGTCGTACACGGCAGAGTCACCGTGCGGGTGGTATTTACCGATGACGTCACCGACCACGCGCGCGGATTTCTTGTAGGCCCGATTGTAGGAGTTTCCGAGGTCATACTGGGCGTACATGATGCGGCGGTGCACGGGTTTGAGTCCGTCGCGCACATCCGGGATGGCACGCCCGATGATGACGCTCAGCGAGTACTCAAGATAGCTTTTCTTGAGTTCACTTTCGATGGAAATCGTATTTGTCATTCAATTATCTCCACGGCTTGAGGGGTGTTTCACACACGATATTCATCCCCTCTTCTCGTTCCGGATTTAGATATCGAGTTCCTGCACCATGAGTGCGTTACGTTCAATGAAGTCGCGCCTGGGTTCGACATTGTCACCCATGAGATCCATGAAGATATCGTTGGCCGCGGCCGCATCCTCAATGGTGACCTGGAGCATACTCCGATTTTCCGGATTCATGGTGGTTTCCCAGAGCTGGTCCGGGTTCATTTCACCCAGCCCCTTGTAGCGCTGGATCTGCCAGCCACGGTGCGCCTCTTCAAGGATGGCTTCATAGAGATCGAACATGCCCTCGAGTTCGCGGGGCTCGTCCTTGACGAACAGGGTGAAGGACAGCTCTCCGCAGTCGGCAATGAGGTCCTGATAGGTCTGGTAACCCAGTTTGTAGAGCTTGGAGTAGAAGAACTCCATGGCCAGCCTGGTGCGGGAGCCGTTGCCGTTCTCGAAGACCAGGTAGGTGCGGTCCTTCTCCAGTTCGTAATCACGCTCAACTACGATCTCGACCTTGAAACCTGCCTTTTCCATGTCTTTTTTGAACTCTTCCGGATCGTATTGTTCAAAGTGAGTAAACTGGATGCGGGTCGGGTAGTTCATGAGCACCTTGTACAGCTCTGTGGTGATGCCCATGTTTTCGCATTCATTGTACTTCTGGCGCATGAAACGGATACGCTCCACCAGTTCCAACAGCTCTTCACCCACATAGGATTTGCCGGACTTGGTCTCCAGCTTGAGATCCGCTCCCGCCCTGCCGAGCAGGAAGGTGTGCAGTTCGGATTCGTCGGTGATGTACTGCTCGAATTTGCCCTTGTGGGCCCGGAAAAGAGGCGGCTGCGCGATGTAGAGATAGCCTCGCTCTATGAGTTCCTGATACTGACGGAAGAAGAAGGTCAGCAGCAGAGTGCGGATGTGGGAGCCGTCCACGTCGGCGTCAGTCATAATGACGACCTTGTGATATCGCAGCTTGTCGTAGTCCTTTTCGTCCTCTTCCTTGCCGATGCCGATACCCAGGGCCGTGATCATGGCCCGCACTTCCTTGTTGGAGAGCATTTTGTCGAAGCGGGTTTTTTCCACGTTCAGGATCTTGCCTCGCAGGGGCAGGATGGCCTGGTGCTTGGGATCACGTCCCTGCTTTGCGGAACCGCCTGCGGAATCACCCTCAACGATGAAGATTTCGGAATCCTCGGGGTTCTTGGACTGGCAGTCGGCCAGCTTGCCCGGCAGGGAGTTGTCGGACAGGGCGCCCTTGCGGCGGACCAGGTCGCGCGCCTTGCGGGCGGCTTCGCGGGCCCTTGCGGCGTCCACCACCTTTTCGATGATCAGCCGCGCTTCCTTGGGATTTTCCTCAAAAAAGGTGTTCAGCTTTTCATAGACCAGGGCGGATACCAGACCTGTGGCCTCTGAGTTGCCCAACTTGGTCTTGGTCTGCCCTTCGAACTGCGGATCGGGCAGCTTCACGGAAATGACCGCCGTAAGGCCTTCGCGAACATCGTCACCTGTGAGCTTCTTGACGAGCTTCTTGGGCAGGTCGGCATTGGTGACATAGTTGTTGATGGCTCGTGTCAAAGCGGTCTTGAAGCCGGCCAGGTGCGTCCCGCCCTCGATGGTGCGAATATTGTTGGCGAAAGTGTAAGTATTTTCCTTGTAGGCCGAGCTGTACTGGATGGCGAATTCAAGCATGACGTTTTCGGCTTCACCTTCACCGTAGATGATGTCGCCGATGGTGTTAACGCCAGCGTTGATGTCGGCCACGTATTTTCGGATGCCGCCTTCGAACTTGAATACCTCGACATCGCCGGTGCGCTCGTCCTTGAATTCGATCTCCAGCCCGGAGTTGAGGTAGGCCAGTTCCTTGAAACGCTTCTTGAGCGTTTCGAAATCGAATTGGTTGACCTCGAAAATCTCTTCGTCGGGACGAAAGCGCTGGGTGGTTCCGGTGGAAGTGGCCGGTCCGATCTCCTCCAGCTGACCGACAGGCACGCCGCGTTCGAATTTCATGCGGTAGGTCATGCCGTCACGTTTGACCGTTGACTCCATGAACTCGGACAGGGCGTTGACGCAGGATACGCCCACGCCGTGCAGGCCGCCCGACACCTTGTAGGAGTCGTTGTCGAACTTGCCGCCTGCGTGCAGGGTGGTCATGACCACTTGCAGAGCGGGCACCTTTTCCTTGGGGTGGATGTCCACGGGAATACCGCGGCCGTTATCCGACACCGTACAGGAGTTGTCCATGTGCAGGGTGACCTTGACCTTGTCGCAATACCCGGCCATGGCCTCGTCGATGGAGTTGTCGATGACCTCGTAGACAAGATGGTGCAGACCACGGATGTCCGTGGAGCCGATGTACATGGCCGGGCGTTTGCGGACTGCCGCAAGACCCTCAAGAATCGTGATGCTCTCGGCTGTGTACTGATTGCTCATTTATGCGCTTTCCTCGGTGTAATAAGTCTCTTCCTGAATCATCATGGGCATGACAATGACGTTGTAATCCGGGTCGTCCTCGCCGGAAATGCCGCATGGAGCTTCCGTACCGGTCAGGGTAAAGGTGACCGTTTCGGAATTGAAGTGGTTCAAAATCTCAATGAGATTCTTGGTTGGGAAGGCTATCTTTTCCAATGCCCCGGTATAGGTGGCGTCGATGGCCTCACGCGCGGTGCCGGTCTCCTGCCCCTGTGAATGGAGAGTTACCTCGGTGGGGGTGAAGTTGAAGTAGGCGCAACGGTTGGAATCGGTGTTGAACAGGGAGATACGGCCCAGGGCTTCCACCAGCTCGTCACGCTTGACCTGGAGCTTGCAGACGTCGTCGTCATTCAACTTGGCCAGGAAGTTGTGATAATTGGGATACTGATAGTAGCTCATGGGCAGGGTGAAGGTTTCGGTCTTGTCACCGGTGCGGAAGAACATGCGCTTGTCGCTGATGGCCAGTTCTATCTCGTCGGCGGTGAGCCATTTCTTGAGTTCAGCCAGATATTTCTTCTGGATGAGTACCCCTTCCTGAGGAATCAGTTCGAAAATGTCGTCGTTGACGAAGTTGAACATGGCGAACTGGTGGCCGTTCAGACCGCAGACTTCGATATGCTTTTGTCCTTCTTCCTCACGGGGGATCATGTACAGGCAGGCGATGGCCTCCATGGAATCCTCGTCGGAAATGCAGAAGGAAATCTTGTCGATGATCTCATGCAGGAAATCACCGGACCAGAACACGGTGCCGCTTTCCGGAAAAGAGGAAAACTTTTGGAACCACTCGGGATCGTTCACCGGGAATTTGTACTTCCTGGATTTTTGTTCCACCAGCAGGTTCTGATTGTCTCCGTCGGTCTTGATGATCAGTTCCCCCTGGTTGGAACGCAACTGACGGACCAGGTCATAGAATGCACGACCTTGGACACCGGCCAATCCCTCATCGGTGATCTCGGCCTGGTAGGCTCCCATGAATTCGAGATTGGAGTCTGTGGACATGATGTTCAGGCGTCCATTCTCGCTATGCAGCCAGATGGTTCTCAGGAATGCCGCTCCGGTTTTGGCGGGGATGATGTTGGCCGACTTCTGCAGACCTTCGATGATATCGTCTCTGTTCACTTTCAGAAACATAAAAAGAATCTCCTTATTGAAGATTAATTATCTCTGTAGCTTTGTTCCTTACTACTCTAACACTATGAAATTCAAACCAAAATTAAGAACACCGATTGTCCGGTGTTTGGAACGTTGTCTGTCGCTTTCTCGTTTTGAACCTTATGAATCCGACATCCGACATTTTTTCTTCAGTGTTTTCAACATCTGTTTCAAATCATTGTCATCCACTTGTAATTGTTCTATTTTTTTCACCGAATACAAGACAGTACTGTGATCCTTCCCGCCAAAGGTGCGGCCCAGCGCCGGGTACGAAACGCTAAGCATGTCCCGGCACAGGAACATGGCGACCTGCCTCGCCTGGGCGATTTGCTGATGCCGTTTGGTCCCGACGAGATCCTTGTAATTGACGTTGAAGTGTTCGCACACCACCTGCATGATCCTCCTGGGAGTCAGATCGTCGGTGGTCTTTTCCTCGGTGTTGCTGAGAATGTGTTCGAAGTCTTTCTGGGAGAGATCCTTGCGTACCAGTTCGCGGAAGGCGAAAAGTTTCAGGAGTACGCCCTGGAGATAGCGGAAATCCGAGAACCGCTGAGCCAGAGTCAGAACCTGTTCCTTGCTCAGCGGGAGTTTCTTGTAGCGGCACTGCTGCTGGATGTAGCCCACCCTGATTTCCAGGTCAGGCTCCTTGAGCGTGACGATCAGCCCCCAGCCTAGGCGGGACTGCAGGTCCGCGTCCAGAAAGTCGTAGGAACTGATCTTGTCCTTGCAGGTGAAGACCATTTGTTTCTTGTTGTCGTAGAAGTGGTTGAATATGTTGACCACTTCCGGCTGCAGACTTGGGTATTCCCTGATCTGCTGCAAGTCGTCGATGAACAGAAAGTCGAAGTCGAACAGATGATTGCGCGCCCGGAATGAATCCCCCTTGAACTTCACGGAGTAGAGATTGTTGACCTCATCCATGGAACCCAGGAAAATTTTGGAGCAGTCGTGGTGCTTGCTGATTTCGTTGCCCACGGCTTTCATGAGATGGGTCTTGCCAGATCCGTTGGGGCCGCAAATGATGAACGGGTTGAACAGGGACCCGCTTTGTTTGGCCACTTCCCGGGCCGAAGCCAGAGGAAAGTAGTTTTTCTTGTTGATGAGAAAGGTGTCGAAGGTGAACTGACGATCAAACGGAAAGTCTATTTTCTTGGTGACTTGAGTCGTGACCGAACTGCCGCTTTGGCGCTGGGTGTTTCCGTTTGTTTCGTAGCTGACGGAGTAGCCGTCACCCAGAAACATATTCAACTGAGATTCGAAAACGCTCTGTTGCGAGTCCTCAAACCATTTTGAAAAAAACGAATGAGGGAACTGCACTACCAGGCGTCTATTTTCTTCTGAAAACTCGAAGTTGAGGGGGTCGTACCAGCGTTTCAGCTCATCTTCAGAGAAGTTTTGCTTGAGGTGTTGTCGAAAGGGTTGTTTCACGTTTTATGGATCGGTTTGAGAGGTGCTTTCCAACTATTTAATATCTATAGTAAAAAAAAAGATCACTTTTGACGTTTTACACACCGCTCAGTTAATGAGGTTTTATAGCGCAAAATTGAGGTAAAGCCAAGCTTTGGGGGTGTTACAAGGAGGAAAATCAATTGATTTGCGTGGAAAATTCGGCCATGATTCGGCCTCGGTTTCCACAATATATGGAAAACTGGGAAATTTCGGGCGAATTTTTGGAGGATTTCATGGCTGTACATCAGGTAAACAAAACGATCAAAGAGATCAACGACCGGATCAGAAAAGGCAAGGCCGTGGTGGTCAATGCCGAGGAAATGGTCGAAATAGTCCGCAAGGAAGGGAAAGTAAAGGCCGCGCAACAAATCGACGTGGTCACCACCGGCACATTCTCGCCCATGTGCTCTTCCGGCATGCTGTTCAACATCGGCCAGCAACCGCCGGTCATGAAGGTTTCCAAAATGTGGCTGAACAACGTGCCCTGCCATGCAGGGCTGGCTGCGGTGGATTCCTATCTCGGATGTACCGAGGCCAGTGAGGACGACCCTCTGAACAAGGTTCCTCCGGGACGTTTCGTCTACGGTGGCGGTCACGTCATTGAGGACCTGCTTCGCGGCAAGGCCGTGCATTTGAGGGCCGGCGCCTACGGCACCGACTGTTATCCGCGCAAGGAGCTGGACAAGGACATCACCCTGGCGGACCTGCCCAACGCTTGGCTCTTCAACCCGCGCAACTGCTATCAGAACTACAATGCGGCCGTGAATCTCACCAGCCGCACCATCTATACCTATATGGGGCCGCTCAAGCCCAACTGCCATAACGTGAATTACGCCACGGCTGGTCAGCTTTCCCCCCTGTTCAACGACCCGTATTTCAAGACCATCGGCCTGGGCACCAAGATATTTCTGGGCGGCGGTGTGGGATACGTACTCGGGCACGGTACCCAGCATGTGGCCAAACCGCCCCGCAACGAGCGCGGCATTCCCACCAGCCCGTCCGGCACCTTGATGCTGAAGGGAGATCTCAAGGGCATGAACGCACGCTATGTGCGCGGGGTGAGCATCGTGGGCTACGGTTGTTCCCTTTCCGTCGGGGTGGGGATTCCCATTCCCGTACTCAACGAGGAGATGGCCTGGTTTACTAGTGTATCCGACGCAGACATCCAGATGCCGGTCAAGGACTACGGCTACGACTATCCCAATGGTTTACCGCGAGTACTCAACCACGTGACGTTTGAGGAACTCAAGTCCGGTGAAATCACCGTGAACAACGGCAAGAAGACGCCCACGGTTCCCGTGACCAGCTATTCCATGTCCCTGGAAGTCGCCGACGAGCTCAAAAAATGGATTGAGCGGGGAGAATTTCTGCTTACGGAGAAGCAGGAAGACATTCCCAGCTTGTAAGCCTGAGAAACTGACCAACATCATACGCCGTCTGAAATACTTCGGGCGGCGTTTTCATTTCACCAGGAGCAATCATGCGCATTCATTTTTTGCAGCACGAGGAGTTCGAGCATCCGGCCTACATCTTCAAGTGGATCAACGATCGTGGGCATAGTTTCTCCATTACCAGGGTTGATGGAGGAGAGGAGTACCCTGGATTTTCAGAATTCGACATGCTTATCGTTCTGGGGAGTCTGGCCAGCGTCAATGAAATTCAGGATCGGCCCGAGGTGCAGCGCGAAATGGATTTCATCCGGCAGGCCGTGGACGACGGCAAGTACGTGATCGGTTTTTGTTTCGGAGCCCAGCTCATGAGCGTCTCCCTGGGCGGTAAGGTCACTTCCATGGCTCACCGGGAGATAGGTTGGCACGAGGTGCGTCTTACCCCGGACGCCCGATCATCAGATCATTTCAAATGCTTTCCAGAGCGTTTCATCGCACCCATCTGGCATGGCGACATGTTTTCCATCCCTCCGAAGGCGCAACGCACCATTACCGGTGAATATTGCCCCAATCAGGGCTATATGCTCGGGGACAAAGTTTTCGGGTTTCAGGTGCTGTTGCACATGACGCCTTTCAATCTTGAGGAATTCATGGACGTCATTGGCGAGCCCGTGCCCGGTCCCAATGTACAATCGTCTCAGGAAGTTCGCGAAGGGTTGCAACATGTGGAAAGTGTGAACAGGATGATCACTGGATTGCTGGATCAGCTGGCCGAATGAAATCGGGCGTTGCCCCGAGTTTCAGCCTTTTGGAATCCAAGTTCAGAACGAAGCACGGCGGCATTAGCCGCCGTGCTTCGTTCACGAGTAGTAAATATCCCTCTTCTCGCCAAGGTATTGTTCAACCTGTCACTGTTGCGAACAATCATTTGAAATAGTAGAGAGAAAGCTTCTTGAGGAGGCAGGCATGGGAAAATTCGACGTAGTCATTGTCGGTGCCGGTCCCGCAGGAAGTGTTGCTGCGTACGCGCTTGCAAGAAGGGGTGAGCGTGTGGCCCTGCTGGATCGAGCCCGTTTTCCAAGACCGAAGCTCTGCGGCGGTCTGCTGACATGGAAATCCATGCAGCTGCTGCGGTCGGTGCTTGGTCTGGATCAGGAATTTTTACTTCAAAGCGGAGTGATCAATTATCAGTCCGACCGCTTTTCCATTTACGGACCAAAACATCTGTTGGCCTCCGGCGAGCTCTCCTTTCCATTTCATTTCACGGATAGAAATCGGTTCGACGCCCTGCTGCTGGAGTGCGCGGGCCGGGCAGGAGCCCATATTTTCGAAGAAACCCGGGCGGCAGTCTGCGATCCCGACAAGGGCTGGGTGACTACAACGGACGGCCAGGTTTTCAAGGCCCGCTACGTCATCGGTGCGGATGGAGTGAATAGCGCCATTCGAGCCGCTTTCCCCGAAGGCAGGATCGACCACGCCCGGTGGAAACATTTTCTTGCTCCGGCCATTGAGATCAGTCTGCCGCCGGATCGGTTCCCCAGATCCGTGCATTGTCCGGAGTTGCATATCGGCATGCTCAAAGCGGGTTACGGATGGGTCTTTCCAAATAAGGATAGGGTTATTCTGGGAATTTGCGGACTTCGTCGTAATATTTCAAACTTTTCCAATCTTTTTAGAAACTATTTAGAATATCTCAATATTGAAAAAGCGGATGAAATCCGATTCAAAGGGTATCCCCTGCCCTATGGAAATTATCTTGAACAGCCGTGGTGCGGACGTGTCCTGCTGGCTGGCGACGCCGGTGGCTTGGTGGAACCGCTTTTCGGCGAAGGCATCTTTTTTGCCATGGCTTCAGGGCTGTATGCAGGAGAAGCCGTGGCCGAGGCGCTCAAGAACAACGGCAAACCGTCATTATTTTACTGCCAGCGACTGCAATCCCAGATTCTGTCTGAAATCAAGGCCTCCGATCGGTTTCGATGGCTGCTTTTCAGAGGTGTGAATTTTATGGGAGACAAGGCCTTGGGGATGTTCGTCAAGGCGGCGTCCCGGCGTTTGGGTGACATGGTCCACGGTAAGCGTTCCTATTGCTGGACCTTTAAAAAGCACTGGGATTTTTTGTAGTTTTGCCTCCGGCGGGCAAGGGGATAATCCCCCTTGCATCCTCTGATTATAAACACAGAGAAGGACAGGGTCACCTGTCCTTCTCTGTGTTTATTACTTTGGGCTTCCAAAGGGCTCAGCTCTTTGGTGGGGTGCAGGGGCAGCGCCCCGCATCTCTTCCTATACGTTAATAAGCGTATATTCCCGTGTGCCGAGCCCGATTTTTGCTGCGTATTCCAGGCCGAAGTCCGGTGGACAATGGGTGTGAATGGCCAGAAACTTGTCGTCGCCCGGCTTGGTGCCCGAGGGCAACTTGCTGGGGAAAAGCGGCTGGGCGGCATTGACGAGATCCAGACAAGCCTGGTCCACGGCCACGGGATCAAACGACGCCAGGATGCCTATGTTCGGACACAGGGATTGGTCGGTGAAGCCCACACAGTCGCAATCCGGGACCACATCCACCACGAAGTTGATGTGCAGGCAGGGGCGATTCTTGGTCCTGACCACGGCCAGGGCGTACTCCATCATTCGCTCCAGGAACTCCTGCACGCCGATTTTCCAGTCAATCTGCAGCGCCCCGCTTTTGCAGCCCAGGAAACAACCTCCACACCCCACGCAACGCTCCGGGTTGAGCTGAATCTTCTTATCCTTGCCCAGGGAAAGCGCGCCGGGTTTGCATATTTTTACGCATTGTTCACAGCCTTTGCAGTTCTCCGGATTGATGATGGGACCTGTGGAATAGTGTTGCTGCATTTTGCCGCGCTTGGATGCCGACCCCATGCCCACGTTCTTGAGAGCCCCGCCGTACCCGGCCAGCTCATGGCCCTTGAAGTGATTGACGCTGGTGAACAGGTCTGCGTCGGCAATGTCCGCTCCTATGTATGCCTCTTTGATATGTTTGCCGCCCACAGGAACGGCCGTTTCGCTGTTGCCTTTGAGGCCGTCGGCGATGATGACCGGCGCAGCCAGTACCAGAGGGTCCCAACCGTGATGGGCCGCACACATCTGGTGCGAGACCGCCTCCCCGCGCTGTCCCACGTATAGGGTGGAGGCGTCCGTGAGAAAGGGCTTGGCCTTGGCTGTGCGAAAAAAATCGATGATGGGCCGCAGCCACAGGGGGCGGATGAATCCGGTGGTTCCCTTTTCGCCGAAGTGGATCTTGATGGCCGTCAGGTCCCCATCTTCGATGAATTCCTTGACGCCGACCTTTTTCAGGAGCTTTTCCAATCGCTTGTCGAAAGGGGATTTGAGAGTCGTCCGCAGGTTCCAGAAGTACACGTTGCTGGCCATGGATGCCTCCGATGTCAGGTTGTGTCGGTATTAGTTGAAAGGCCCGTCCGCCTCGGGTATGCACCCTTCGGAAAGAAGACCATGAACATACTGCTTATTGATAATAACGACAGCTTTACCAGAAACCTCGAACACCTGCTGGCGACGGCGGTGGACGAGGCCACTGTGCACGTGGAACCTTACGCCAATCTTCAGGGGCTGTCACTTGAGGGGCATGATATTCTGGTGGTTTCACCCGGGCCTGGCGCAACAGCGGATTACCCCGGCTATGCCCGCGTTTTTGATTCGGGCAAGCCGGTGCTGGGAGTCTGCCTGGGCATGCAACTCATTAATACTCATTTCGGAGGGAGCACGGATCGGCTGCCGGGCTGCGTGCACGGCCAGGCCGAAAATATCGTTTTTCATGATCGGACCGTTACCGTGGCTCGTTATCATTCCCTGTATTGTTCGTCCGTGGGCCGTGAGCTGAACGTCACTGCTCGAAATTTCCAGGGCGTACCCATGGCTCTGGAGCACCGGGACCGGCCTCTGCTGGGATATCAATTCCATCCGGAATCTTTTCTGACCGTTGGGGGAGAACAGTTTGTCCACCATGCCCTGCGTTTTTCCCATCTCGCTTGATCCTGCCCGGTTCGATGCCCTGGCTGAAGTGCTGGCCGTCAGACATCAGGCGGACCTGTTCCTCTCCTCTCCAGGCTATCCTGGGGAAACCCGTTCGTTCATCGGAGTGGCCCCCTGCGCCGAATTGATTATCGAGGAAGACACCGGTTCTGAAAAAATCAAGGAATTCGCCTTTGGCCCAGGAGGGCCGTGCATGGGCTTTTTGAGCTATACTTACGGTATGAGTCTGCGCGGTGTGAATTCCGAAAAGAAAACGGAATTTCCCTATGGGCATCTCAAGAAATACCGGGCGGTGGTCAAGTACGACGCCGCTTCGGAAGGATTGCATCTGAGCGGAGAGGAAAAGTTATGTAGAGAAACTATTCAATATATTGAATTAATTGATAATTATTTAAATAAAGAATTAAAGTTTAAACCGATGTGTTCAGAACCGGAAGTGTCTCTCGGACGAGCTGCCTACGAGGCCGGAGTAGCCGAGATCCTGGAGCGCATACGGGACGGCTGGACCTACCAACTGAATCTGTCCACCCGACTGACCTGGCAAAGTCATGACCTGGACCCGCTGGCCCTGTTTTTGGAGTTGCGGCGGGACTATCCAGCTCCATTCTACGGTTATGTGCGCAGCGGTGCGTACGGGGTGGTTTCCAGCTCGCCGGAACGATTTATCCAGATCAAGGATGGCCAAGTGCTTTCCCAGCCCATCAAAGGAACGGCAAGAGTTGTAGGAGATGAATCGGAAGCTTATCGCAGCCTTGTCGATTCTTCGAAGGAGTGCGCCGAGTTGTCCATGATCGTGGATCTGATCCGTAACGACGTTTCCGCCAATTGCGAGTATGGATCGGTGCGGGTGGAGGGGCACAAGTTCGTGTTCCGCGTGGACGATCTGCTTCAGATGTATGCCAATGTGCGCGGCACTCTGCGAAGCGACCGCGACTGCGTCGATCTGTTGCTCGATGCATTTCCCGGAGGCTCGGTCACAGGTTGTCCCAAGCAGAGCTCCATGCGCATCATCGAGGAGTTGGAACCCCATACGCGCGATGTATTCTGCGGCAGCCTACTGATTATCGAGGATGAAAGGAATATGGATTCTTCCATCGCCATCCGTACTGCAGTGTATGATGATAGCTCAGGGCAATTGGATTATTGGGCTGGAAGCGGAATTGTAATAGCTTCGGATCCCGGCCTGGAGTATCTTGAAACTATGGCCAAGGCGGGTAAATTCCTACAGTCGGAGTCCAAATGATCCACTATTACAAGAACAAGTACAGGGATGGAGACATCTGTCTGAGCCCCACGTCTCCGGCCTTCAGGTTCGGCACCGGTTTTTTCGAAACCCTGTTGTACAACGGCAGGCAGGTCTGTCATTTTGACAGGCACTCTGCGCGCATTCATTCCAGCCTCGACTATTTCTGTATCCCTTATGAACCGGTATCATTCGAGGAGATCATTCCTCTTCTTTTGGAAAAGAACGGCCTCACAGGCCGGACCGCCCGGGTGAACATCTTTTACCCGGTAGCCGGCAGTACCACCACTCCCTTGGTCACGGTGGCTCCGTACGAGTGGGCTCAGAACAAGACTTACCGTCTGGCCTATTGCCCGGATCAGCACATATCTTCTCTGAACAACCACAAGACCATGGCCTACATGTTCTTCAACTTGGCCCATGCCAGGGCTATAGCCGAAGGGTATGATGATGCCTTGCTCACGGACCTGAATGGTCGGGTTTTGGAGACCACCACCGCAGCGCTGCTTTTCAGAGGAGGCAACAGATTTATTGCTCCGGCCACCGCATACAAGCTTCCTTCCATTGCCCTGGATTTGGTTAAAGAAGTGTTGCAGGTGGAAGAAGAATCTGTGAGCTTCGATAAGATGGCGGACATGAATCACGCCTATGTGCTTAATTCCCTGGTGGGCATGCGGCCAGTGACCAGTATCGGGGGAGAAATTGATTTCGAGCCGGATGAGGACTCCTGCCTCAAGGTCACTAACCTGATTCTCGGTGCCTGAACGCACGATTACTTAACAATGCCGGCTCATTGCTGGAGCATGTGCTTACACATGCATGTAGATCTGACTACTTTGAAAATCAGGATATTCCGCCTGTCTTTTTGATGAGTTCATGAAGGTAGGTTTTGGCCTCCGGTGTGCCTTCCACAGGAGCCCAGTCCGCAAAGTCCTTGTCCGAGGTCTTGTCGTAAGGCCCGTTTTTGACCTCAAAGATAACCGAATCGGGCTTCAGCACTATGAGTGCGTGCCATACTGCGGGCTCGATATCCACACCGAAAATTTCGCTGTCAGCCTGCATATCGATCCATCTGGCCACCTTGCCCGTATCATTGAATTCCACGAATCGTACCTTGCCCCTGAGCACAATGAAGGCCTCGGACTTGGGAGGATAAAGATGGCGGTGGGGCCGAAGATAAGTGTCCGGCTGCATGGCGTTGAGCATGCGCTGCAGGGAAGCGCCGTCCTCCTTGTGCAGACGTTGGATGAAGCGCCCCCGGGGTGTGGCGCGCGACAGTTCAACGGTCTGAGCCACCATGGAAGCGGTCAACGTCACCACGTCGGTTTCGGGAGCTGTCATGCCCAGAGGAAACCTTTTGCTCATCGTTTTATCAGCCCTTCCTGTTCCATGAGGATTTTTTCGAATTCACGGGCCATGCGGATTACATGGTGAAAATAGTAGTGCAACCCTTTGGCCTGGGCATCATGGGAATTGGAGCCGAACACCATATCGTTGAATTTCACATTGCTGAACTCTTCGAAACGCTGCACCAGGTTGGTAATGTTGCCCTGGTCCAGCTGCTCGAGGATGGCCAGTCCCTTGAGCACGAAATCACTGTCGGTGTTTGTGTTGAGTTGCGTCAAAACCGTGGCGATGTTTCGCCATTTGTTTTTTTCCGCCTTGATGAACTGCAGGACTTTGGAACGGTCCGGCAATGGCGCGGATATGCTGAAGAGAGCTGAAAAGAGTCGGCGTATCTTTCGTTTTGGAAGCTGCGGGTTTTCATCGAAGGTGATGCCTTGGCCGAAAAGAATGCTGTCCGGGGAGGTATTGATGCATTCAATGCCGGAAAGCCTGATCTCCTCACTCAGCCACAGGGCCGCATCCCGGAAGTTGAGGGTGGTGAAGACGGTTTCACCGGTTGGTGTGTTCACCGGGTAGAGTTGCGGGTGTCTATTGATGAGTTCTCGTTCTGTTGTCGGCGAATTTGGTTTGACGGTGCCTTTGGCGTAACTCAGGCTCCAGGGATTGTTTGAGGAGAGTTGCGCCCCCACAAACACGCATTTTGTGCAGCCAAGGTGGCGGGCCAGGGAAAAGGCCGTGGATATGACGGAGCCATGGAGCCGGAGCATGGGGCGGGCCGGATAGACTTCGGGTATATAGGTTCCGAAGAGAAATTTTTGACGAAATCTGTCGCCCCCCAGGTCGGAAAGGGCGTGCCCCACAAGGATGGTTTCAGGCGTTTTTTCAATGTGTTTAAATACTTGTCCAGAATCAATGGACGTGTCGTTGATGATCACGAAATGAGGCTTGATGCCGGCCTCAAGCAGAGGTTTGATCGCATTGTTGACGCAAATGACCACGGCGTGATCCTTGTTCTCGCGTATGAATTCGATCTTGGCGGCCAGTGCAGGTCCTGCGGCCACCAGAAGGGCTGTTTCACCGGAAAATGCGTTGTGCATGCCGGATATGTCGGGCCGGGTGACGTATTCGTGGATGTTTTCGTAGGAATGAAGCTGCTGGTCGTAGAAAAGCCCACGGGTGATGTTGCGGATGGGCAGGGAGCGCACAAAAGCCTGACCGAGGATCGGGTAGATGGATTGCCTGTAGTAAAGCATTTCCAGGTATTCCATGACCGAAGCGGCCCACTGGGCATATTCTTCCCCGATTCGGTTCGTCTGGAAAAAGGCCGGAAAACCGGATTGGAAGATTTCCTTGGGCAGCAGGTCCTGCAGGGAGGGATTGAAGCTATACGGGTCGCCGGTGAAGCAGAACAGGCCGTTCCTGCCGAGTTTGGCTGGGGGAATCATGTCCAATAACCGGCTCAATGTTTGTTCGTCCGGTTCGAAAACGAGTATGATGCATTGCTTGTTGTCGATGAGCTCCATGAACTGGCCGGTGGCCTCGGCGCCCAGAAGCACGATGATCGGGGTATGAGACAATGCTTGCCGAGGCGTGGTTCCGGCAGGAAGATAGTCGTAGACCTTTTGGGAGCTGCCGAAAAAGGGCCGTTGGGCATTGGGGTTTTCGTAGGCCCAGACCGGGGAGTGGGCGGAAAAACGGTGCTCTTCTCGATTCTTGCGGGAGGCGGTCTGGGGTTCCAGGCTCTTTCCTCTGAACAGGACGCCGAGCTTTTCCAGGACAAAGAGTTTGCTGTCAGCCATGATACCGAGTGAAGAAGCGGAGTTTGGGAAGAAATTTCACCATATTCGAATGGTGGCTGCTTGATAAGCTTTTGTCAAGCATGACCGTCTCTTACAATTCCCGTTTGCAGGCCAGTGGCATGCGCCAGCCGGTGCCGAAGGAACGCGGTTTGAGTTTGATGCCCGGCGCTGCCTGCCTGCGCTTGAATTCCGCAAAGGTCACCAGTTTGAGCACCTTGCGGACGACTTCGGTTTCATACCCCATGGCTATCAGTTCGGCCTCGTTTTTGTGGTGCTCGATGTGCTCTTCCAGGATGGCGTCCAGTATTTCATAGGGCGGAAGCGAATCCTGGTCCTTTTGGTCCGGTCGCAATTCCGCGGACGGCGGTTTGGTGATGATGTTTTCCGGGATGATTCCGCCGAAGGTATTGTTGGCCCAGAGGCACAGGGAAAAGACAAGCACCTTGGGCACGTCGGAGATGACCGCAAATCCTCCGGACATGTCGCCGTAAATGGTGCAATAACCCACGGCCAGTTCGCTCTTGTTGCCGGTTGTCAGCAGCAGGGCTCGATATTTGTTGGAAAGGGCCATGAGCAGGTTGCCACGGATGCGGGACTGGATATTCTCTTCGGTGGTGTCCGGTTCATAGCCCTCAAAAGCTTCAGCCAGAGTTTCGGAAAAGGAGTCCATGATGTGTTCTATGGGCAGTGTCATGGTCTTGATGCCCAGTTTTTTGGCCAGGTCCAGGGAATCGTCGATGCTGCCCTGGCTGGAGTATGGCGAAGGCATGAGCACGGCGAGCACGTTTTCCGGTCCCAAGGCCTTGGCTGCAATGGCTGCGGTAAGAGCCGAGTCTATGCCGCCGGACAGGCCCAACAGCACTTTTTTGAAACCGCTCTTGGATACGTAGTCGCGGACGCCCAAGACCAGCGCGTTCCAGGTCTCGGCCTCCTCGCTTAGGTCGTCCTTGGCAATGGAATTGGTCTTTGGATTATTCAGGTCAACTATCTGCACGCTTTCCACGAAGCCGGGCGACCGGTGAAATACCTTGCCTTGCCCGTCGAATGCACATGAGCGTCCGTCAAAGACCAGGTCGTCGTTGCCGCCCACTTGGTTCACATAAACCAGAGGAGTGGTGTATTTCGCGGCGACGGCTCCGAGCATGCGCTGCCGTAGATCCTGTTTTCCTAGGGAAAAGGGGGAAGCCGAGATGTTGAGAATGGCATCCGGTCCCTGTGCGGTCGCCTCTTCCAGCGGGTCGCGGTCGTAAGTTCTGGTTTCCCAGAAATCCTTGTCGTTCCATGCGTCCTCGCAGATGGTCACCGCGAATTTTCTGTCTTTGAATATCAAAATATTATTGGCTTCAGCGTTGTCGGAGGCCGGTTCGAAATAACGCGCCTCGTCAAAGACGTCGTAGGTGGGTAACAGAGTCTTTTTGAAGCTTTGGCGCACAGCACCATCTTTTAGCCAGAGAGCGCAGTTGTAGACCGGCTTGCCCGTGCCGGAGCGGTTGGTCTCCACCGAGCCCAGCAGTACCGGGATAGAGTCTTTGAGTTCTGTCGCCAGTTGTGCGGCACTGTTTTCCACTTTGTGGATAAATCCGCCGTAGAGCAACATGTCCCGGGGCGGGTATCCGGTGAGGGCCAGTTCCGGAGTTATGCAGAAATCCACTCCCATAGCCTCCGCTTTGCGGACGGCTTCGAGAATTCGTTTTGAATTGCCTTGTATGTCCCCGACAACGGGGTTGAGTTGCAGGATGCCGATTTTCATGGGCATGTGATACGCGAAAGCCGTTAGGGGGGCAACATTAGTGGCCATTTAATGGTGTAAAATTCGCTGCGGTCCGATATGTGCTTAACAAGGGTGTTCTGTGTTCATTAAGAGAAGTAATGGGATGGACCCATATATGGACCCGCCCCAATGGCAAGAGATTTTTTCAGACAAACAAGGATCAGATGCAGTCATATATCCGGCCTGTTTATGAGCAGTTTATCGCTCTGGCCTTGATGGGAATCCGCGCTTCCAATCCTCATCACTTCTTCGGTTTGTTTAACCAGTGGGTCCAGCAGGTTTTTCGGAAGCCGGTCTGATCTGTTTGCCCTCAGTCATCTCTTGTGCATCCCGTAGGTTGATTTGTCGTCAGCTATGTGGCTGGGCAGCTATGTCTTTCGCCAGCACGGCCCAGACAATGCGAGCAGTTTTATTCGCTTGTGCCACCGTTGCTTTCATAGTCCCCCGCCTTTCTTCAATTTCAGCAAGCCATTTACTGCGGTTGTCGTCTTTGTTTCGACATCGATAGACGACACTTCGTGCTCCATGAACAAGAAGTTTTCTGAGATAGCAATTGCCTCGCTTGCTAATGCCCATCAATCTGTCTTTCCCGCCAGAAGAATGCTGACGTGGTGTAAGGCCGAGCCACGCAGCAAGCCGCCTTCCGTTTTTGAAGGCCCGAGCATCACCAATAGCGGAAATCAGAGCCGTCGCAGTCAGTATCCCGATGCCAGGGATAGATTGTAATTTTCGACATTCGGTGGATTGTTTGGCTAGAGCTTCAAGTTGCTTTTCATATTTGTTGATCTTGCCATCCAAATCGACAAGTTCATTGTAGAGGTCAGAGAAAAAATCTCGTTCAATCAGCGTTAGTCGGTTGGATACGTTTTCAAAAACAGTAGGCAGAGTAGAACGGATTTTGGATATCCCTTGGGGAACAGAAATTCCAGACTCCAACAAGAGCCCTCTGATCTGATTGCAAAGGCTTGTCCTATTCCGGACCATCCGTTCTCGGATACGATGCAAAGCTTGGAGGTTCAGCTGCTCCTCACTTTTGGTTGGAACAAAGCGCATGTTGGGCCTGGAAACCGCTTCAGCATCGTTCGCATCATTTTTGTTTGTTTTGACGTAAGGCTTCACATACTGCGGTGGCATTTGACGAACTTCATGACCTAGCTGTTCAAGCTCCCTGCCCAATAATGAGAACCACAGCAAGCCTCGATGCCGATCAAGCAAGGTGCCACATTTGCAAGGAATGGCAAAACATTACGGCGAGTAAGTCGCTTTTTCAAAACAACTTTGCCCTTGGCATTTACTCCGTGGAGTTGGAAAACGTTTTTTGCCAGATCAATGCCGATGGTGGTAATATCTTTCATTGGACCCGTTCCTTACGTTTGAGCTTGTGCTTTATGTACAAGCTTGGTGGCAGCTTAGGCTGACCCCGATGAAAAGCCAAAGGGCTTATCAAAGGGGCGGGTCCATCCCATTACTTCTCACCTCATCGGGTTTTCCTCTTAAATCAGACCTTGGTCAAAAACGCACATGGCCCTCAAGTTCTTTCCCTTTTGTCCGATTAATCATACAGTCAGTGAATAAACCAACTGAGGAAAGCACAGGAGTTCAATATAAATGCGCGAACAATTTCCTAAAATAGCACACATAGGCTGGCTGGCATCATGCCATCTCCGCAGACGTGTCCGGGAACTTGCCCAGCGAGGCTGTGCAGATGTGTTATACACGGATCAAATCCCGGATTATATTGACCCGAATTCTGAAAATTACTCCATCTCGGTATTACCGCAAAAGCTTCGCAAATCCCCTATGGACTTACTGGAGTGGCTCAATCAAGACCTTTCCCGTCGACAAATTGACATAGTGCATTCGCATTCTACCCATTTCCCGGCGAGCCTTGGTTTTTTCTGTTCCAACGTAATACGTATTAACTCCATCTGGGATTTCGTTTACAGCAAAGACCCACTTTCGCCCATACACCATCGCGCGGTTCTGGAAAGCTTGAAGCAGGGCAGGCTGGCTGAAGCGGTTTCGTTTTCCTCCCCGGTTATAAGAGCCCAATGGTTGGATGAGGGGTATCCCCAAGAAAAAGCTTTTATGCACTCCTGGGGAGTAGACTTCAGAAAATTCAACAACAGAGGGCAGGAACTCGTCGCCTCCTTGCGCCAATCTCTTGGAATCAAGGAGGAAGAGCATGTCATACTCAGCTCTCGAACAACCAGCTTGCCAGCAAACCTTGATATCCTCATCAAGGCCGTCACTCAACTTCAAGAACGTTTTCCCGTCAGACTAGTAATAATCGGAGGTTCCGTTACTCGCGAATTTCGGTATATCGAAGATCTTCTTCAAAACGATTCAATCCGTAAATCAATCATTTTTCCCGGTTCCATAACTGACGATTCGACACTTAGCACATATTATAAAATGTCTTCAGTCGTTGTCTCTTTACATAGTAATGACCACAATCCGGCAACAATCCTGGAAAGCCTTGCCCTTAAAAAGCCCGTGGTTGCTTGTGACAGCCCAACCGTAGCCTACTGGGTGCGTGACAATATTACAGGATTTGTCGTTCCTGAGCGTGACACAGAAGCGACAGCTCAGGCATTGGCAAAGGCATTGACTATGAGTGAAAAACAAAAGGCAACAATGGGAAAACAAGGAAGGCAACTTATATTGGATGAGGCTGACTTTTTAAAAACAATCAAAAAAGTCTGTAATAATTACAAAAATATTTCCACCATCACCCCATCCATGGAGCCGGATGCTTATGCTCTTGGCCTGCTTATGGATATGAACTGTGCCAATGAACAGGCCTTGACTTTTTATCGCCAAGCAAAAGCTGAAGGCGACTCTTATGCGCCTTTCCTTAACGATTTGATTTGCGAAAAAAAAGCGCTTTCAGCTAAATCGTTCAACAAAAATTATTTTTGCACCAAACGCTCCCAAGGTGCTCTTATTACCACAGCACACTTACCAGAAAGATTTTGGGATGAAATGGTAAAAAAACTTGACCCACCCAAAAGCCTTTTTCTTCACGACTACGTAGCCGCTTTAGGGCCTTTATTGCAAAAAAATCTATCAGGTTTCCTAAAGCTTTTATATTTGCTGGCCGCACGTTTCGAATACTCTCCTCGTATTTTATTTGCAGAGGCGGTCCAATGGTTTGGTGCTATTTTAGGAGACTGGAACTCATGCAGTAATCTTCTTATTAAGTTAAATGAAGATGGAGGTAGTTCACTCGCAATTCATGCTTTGGCTTGTGCACATATGCAATCTGAGAACCCCTCACTCCGCAAAAAATTACTAAATAAAGCTTTACAATGGAGTGAAACTCCCATCTTCGATGTTGATCAAAATTTGGATAATACATTCCGGGAAAAAGTACACAATGAGGCAAAACTCATGTTGGAAAAAAAACTGACAGGCCTCGCTACTTCAATTATAGAAGAGTCAAGAGTCTACACAACAACCGACAGAATGTCTGCCTTCGTGGCCCGAAGAATTCTCCCCAAAGCATATGGCAAGTAAATAAAAATCTTTCTTATAATAACTATAAAATGTTTGAGAAAAAAAATGCAAATTCCTTTGACCCGCCCCCTAAAAACCAATTTTGAAGCGGAACTACTAGATCAGGTTCTGTCTTCCGGCTGGCTTACCCAAGGCCCCATGGTAAAACAATTTGAGCAGATGATCTCCGAAAGGACTAAGGCTAAGCACGTTCTTGCAACATCAAATGGGACTACAGCGCTCCATCTTGCGCTTCTTGCGGAAGGAGTTCGGCCGGGGGATGAAGTCATCGTGCCGTCCTTCACATGGATAGCAACAGCTAATGCGGTTTGCATGACTGGAGCTATCCCCGTATTTGCTGATATAGATCCACACACATACAATATCACAGCAAAGTCGATTGAAGAAGTTATCACGAAACGAACCAAAGTGGTTATGCCAGTACACCAATTCGGGCTTCCCTGTGACCTTGATTCCATTACCGAGGTTTGCGACAGATATCATGTTACGCTCATCGAGGATGCCGCCTGTGCACTGGGAAGCCTTTACAAAGGCTTCCCAGTAGGCAGACTTGGCACCGCATGCTTCAGCTTTCACCCAAGAAAAATAATTTCCACAGGAGAGGGAGGCGCAGTTACGACGCCCAACCCAGAGGCTTTTAAGCGAATGGCACGCTATCGCGACCATGGTAGAAGCATAAACCAAAGCCAACCTGGTATTGTATTCAAGCAAGAGTTTTTTCCGGAAGTGGGCTACAACTACCGTTTGTCAGACCTCAACGGAGCGGTGGGTGTTTCCCAAATGAAATTTTTGGATTTTATCCTCGAACGCCGCAGCCACTTGGCCTCCATTTACAATGATGAACTTAGTCAGCAGCCAGGAATTATTCCTCCCCATGTTCCTAAGAATATGCAGCCAAACTGGCAAAGCTATGTTGTGCACATAGAAGGAGGCGCCACAAGACGCGACGTACTCGCCCAGCAACTTCTCAAAGCCGGTATTTCTTGCCGCACAGGCAGCATGATGTGTCATGCCCAACCTTGTTACAGCTCATCCCCCAGAGGCAAACTCCATGGCACCCAGCAAGCTTATGAAAATACCCTTACCTTACCACTTTACCCTCAAATGACAGAAGAAGAACAAATTTTTGTAATCGATACAATTCAAAAAACGCTCAATAAAATTTTCACGTCCAATTCAATTGGCACTAACATCTGAAAAGAATCATCAAGAAAATGGAATAATACTTGCTAAACAATAAGGCAGCTGCAAATCAAAAAATAACCGGCAGTAGGCAAACCCATAAAACCAACAAACAATGGAAAGAGGAAGCAACGGAGAAAACAAATGAAGCCACGTATTCTTCATCTTTTCAACGACTTTCATATTGGAGGGGTTGAACGACAACATTTGCTTCTACTTAAACACCTTCCAGCAGACTTTGAGCACCTCTGCTGGTCATATACAAAAGGTCCAATTGAAAGCATATTGGACTCCATGAACATCCCTCACGTAAGCGGCCCTTTTGAAACACTGCGAAAACTATGCGCTGGTATGGAGTATGATTGCATAGTTGTCCGAACCAATCGCTACATGCGCCAACTTTCACCTCTGCTTAAACAGACAAACAAGCCTGTTATATATTTTCGTAATTATTTACGATGGCATGAAGGAAATGGAACCACTTTTGATCCAGAACTGGAACGCCTAGGCTTTGAAATGGCCGACCATGTTTTTTTCAGTGGGCCGACATTAAAATCTCCCGTTGAAAAGATGAAGTTCCCCATCCCCGGAGGAGAAATACTTCACAATGCTCTCGACTTTGATCAGCATACACTCATGCCGAAAACCACTCCACCTGCTCCCCCATTTAAGATCGGTATGCTCGGCAATATCAACCCGGTAAAAAACTATACTGCGGCCATTGAGGCTCTTTATCAAGACCTGCGCGCCCACAAGGTGCATCTGACAATTGCAGGCGCATTCCATTACCCAGACTACGGCCGAGAGCTAAAGTTAAAAGCTGAGGGCCTCCCCATATCGTTCATAAGCTATATAAATGATGTGTCAGCTTTTTTGGCAGCGCAGGATGTTTTTCTGTCCACCTCAAAACATGAAGGTTGGCCCAACAGCATTATGGAGGCTTTTGCAAACGGGTTACCGGCAATTGCCCCCGATGTTGGTGATATCATGGACACCTTTGGGCCTAACCAGCCAGGATTCATCTACCCTGCTGGCGAATATGGCTACATCCCCAGATTGATAGAAAAAACATGTAAGCCCAATCATTATGTAAAGTTATCCCGAGCGGCTGTTGAAAGGGCAAAAAAATTCAATATTGAGGTCGCAGTTGACAAACTATCGCAGACCATAAACATGCTCATACAGCAAAAAAATAATGATTGACCCCTTAAAACGATTGACTTCGTGTGCCGGGAAACGACTATGAAAATTGCATGCATAGGGAATATGAACAATAATATGTTCTGCCTTACACGATACCTTCGTGCTCAAGGTTTGGACTGCGATTTGTTGCTCCTTTGGTATGAACAGGATCATTTCCACCCATCCTGTGACAGCCTAGACGATGGCTGGAAAACATATACACACCGGCTCACAAAATGGGGTTCAAAATTCCTGACTGGCACACTGGCCGAAACCTATGCTGAAGACCTTGCACCCTATGACAAAATAATAGGTAGCAACCTAGCGCCAGCATTCGTGTATAAAGCAGGGCGTACTCTTGACATTTTCTGCCCTCATGGCAGCGACTACACAGAAGTACCTTATATCAAAGATAGTTCAGGCAATCTGACAGACTTGGCAAAATATCAGCGAAAGGGCATTTCCGCAGCCAAGCACTGCTTTGCAGCTAGGACAAATCAGAAACGATACAGGCTGCTTACGCGTTTTATCGATGAATCAAAAATAATTAGTCTGCCAATCACCCAATTCTATCTCAACGAATACAAAGAAAGCAAACTAGAATCGGCGGTTCGCTCTTCTACAGACTGTGCAACCCTCAAAAAAATCAAAGCTAATGCTGACTTTTTGATATTCCATCACTCAAGACAATGCTGGACAGGAAAAATCCCTCTTGATGCAAAAGATAACCAAATATTCTTTCAAGGAGTTGCGCAGCTCTACCATGAACAAGGGATCAAACCAGCAGTTGCCGCCTTTGAATACGGACCGGACGTAGATGCTTCTAAAGCTTTGGTTGAAAAACTTGAAATAGATCATCTTGTTCATTGGTTTCCAATATTACCCCGAAAAAAATTAATGCCCATGCTCTGGCTGTCGGATCTCGTTGGTGTTCAATTTGCTGACAGCTGGCTCACAGGAAGCGTTCTTTTCGAAAGTATGGCGCTTTCCAAACCCATACTTACGCGACGGGACGACGAACAGTACAGTGACTCTGAAGAATGGCTTCCACCAATCCTGAATGCTTCAACCCCCGAAGGGGTCAGTCAACAGTTATCACTTTTCGCCGACAATCGTGAAACTTATAAAAAGTACGGCGTCATTGGCAAACAATGGCTGGACGAAACAAGAACTCAACCGACAATCCAAGCTATGCTTGAGATCCTTCTTAACAAGCAGGCCAAGGTGAAATAACTATGTGCGGAATCGTAGGAGTTGTCCATTATGATGGCCGCCCTGTTGACGTTGCCACCATAGAAGGAATGATCGACGCCATATCCCACAGAGGACCGGATGATCGTGGTGTGTATGTACAAAGCAACGTTGGACTCGGGCATTCAAGGCTTTCCATTATTGACGTTCAAAGTGGGCACCAGCCAATGACGAGTCACGACAAAATGCTGTCCATTACCTTTAATGGCGAAATTTACAATTATCGCCAACTCAGGTTAGAATTAGAAGTGGATGGGATTCATTTCAAGACCAATTCTGACACGGAAGTTATTCTTGCTGCCTATCAACGATACGGATCAAAGTGCTTGGATAAACTTCGTGGCATGTTTGCTTTTTGTATTGCTGATTTTCGTTCGCACACACTTTTTCTGGCTAGAGATCACGCAGGAATTAAGCCTCTGTTCTATTGGGCAGACAAAAATTTCTTCGCCTTCGCGTCAGAGCTTTCAGCTTTACGCCAATTGAACACGATTCCGACCGGCTCCTTGCAAAGCATAGATTATTTTCTGAGGTATCAATACATTCCGGCTCCTTACACAATATACAAAGAAATCAATAAATTACACCCGGCACACTTTATCCGTACGGGATTTGAAGGCAACTGCGAACCAACACAATGTTACTGGCAACTCCATTTCAGTGAGCAAGAGACCACGGCCCCCAGTGATGAAGAAATTTTTCACGGTATTGAGCAGGCCGTCTCCAGTGCTCTGGTTTCGGATGTACCTGTTGGGGTATTTCTTTCGGGTGGGCTTGATTCTACTTGTGTTGCCAGCCTAGCCCGGCAACAGGCAAAAACACCACTTCAAGCTTTCTGCCTTGGCTTTAATGAAAATAAATTCAATGAGATTGGACATGCCATTAATGCCTCTTCGATTTTAAATATTCCGTGTCAAACAAAAATAATTGACGATGAAAGCCTCAACATTCTTCATACGTTGCTGCCTCATTACGGTGAACCTTTTGGGGACAGTTCTGCCATCCCCACATGGTACGTCTCCAAGCTGGCAAGGGACAAAGTTAAAGTGGTCCTTTCTGGAGATGGAGGCGACGAACTCTTTGGGGGATATGACAGATACTTCAACTGGCTTGACCTCGAAGCAAGGCTAAAACTTCAGAAAAAGCTAATACAAGAAGACAAAGAGGCAGGACGATACAGGACAGCTGAGGCGCTACGGGACGGTCTCGGAGACGGGCCAGAATCCTGGAGTCGCTATGTCTGTTTGACCCGATACGCAAACCGCAAAAAACTATGGAAAAACGAATACTCCCACCTTGCGGACACACCCTGTCAACTTTTTCTGGAAGCATGGAAACGGGTGAAACATATAAAAGGGACCATGGCCCATGCCCAGTCCATGGATTTTTCCACCTACCTCCCTGGTGCCGTTCTCACCAAGGTGGATGTGGCTTCTATGGCTACAGGCCTCGAGGTTCGGCCTGTTTTTTTAGATCGCAATCTTATGGAGATGGCGGCTCGGATTCCCTTGCGCCAAAAATACGGAGGAGGAAAAGTGGGAAAACTCCCACTACAAAAGCTTCTGCATGGTCAATTCCAAAAAACATTTATACAAAGACGCAAACAAGGCTTTTCCCTCCCGGCCCAAAAGTGGACAGCGCCAGGTGGGGCTGGGCATAAAATGCTTCTAGACCTATATGTATATGGCAGCTCCCCTCTTTGTGAATGGATGCATCGTTCTGAAATCATCCGCCATATTGAGTTACAAAAAAAGGGTATCCCCAATGCCCATCATCTCTGGCTGCTGCTGGTGCTGGGTCTTTGGATCAACCAAAATCTAGAAATCAAATTTTATTAAGACATGGTACCTCCCCCCTCCCATATGGAAACTATCGCTGTTATCCCCGCACGGAAAAATTCCAAAGGACTCCCAAGGAAAAACATTCGACTTCTAGGTGGTCGCCCACTTATTTCCTGGAGTATAGATCTGGCCCTTAGGACTTCAAACATTGATCGAGTTGTAGTATCCACGGATGATAGAGAACTAGCTGAAATTGCGCTGGATTGGGGGGCAGAGGTCCCGTTCATTCGCCCCCAAAGGCTTGCCAGCGACACTGCGGACTTGGGCGAAGCTATCCGTTACACCCTGAACAGAATGCAGGAAGAGGAAAGCTATGTTGCTCCTGTACAGGTCACACTATTGCCTACCACACCTTTTCGCTCACCCGATATTGTGGAATTCCTCATAAACAAGCTCAAGTCAGGCCACAAAAGTGTAGTGACATATGCGCCTATAAAAACACATAAGTACTCTTTTCTCTCAATTAATAGCGAGGGTCGTCTTGTCCGGCATCCAGACAAAGACCTTGTGCCAGCCAATCGAACATATTGGTACCCCACAGGTTATCTTATTGGCAGTAGTAACGCTCCTCCAGCCCAAATTAAGCCATTTTACAGGCATTGCATAATTGATCCTGCTCAAAATATAGACATTGATTATTACAGCGACCTCCTGCTTGCCAGGAAGGTACTGGAAAACGGACTATTCAAGGATCTCACATGATCGGAATCGCTATACTGGCAGCAAACAATAATGGACTTCCTTGGCATACCCTCCCTTACCGCCAACATCTTGAAGCGTTGCTGGAAAGGCTATCTGAAATAGCAGACCAAAAACTGTATTTCATCACAGATTTAAAACAACTCGCCAAATACGATTTACAGTGCACCAAGACAATTCACATTTCGAATCTTTCTGAATTTGAAAAATCTACACTGCTGACCAAAATTCGATCCGAAGAGGGATTCGATAATCGCTCAAAAGTATTCATGGTGGACGCTAAGAACCTCTATATGGATTGTGACACTATAAGAAGCGGAATAGATCTCATGATCAAAAGCGATACCCCCGTTGCTAGCCTTCGGCCTATGCAAGGACGTCCACATCAGTATGTCCGCCTTCATTCCATCCTATACACTGGCGCAGTATACCTCCTGGACAACCAGTGGACATGGAAACAACAAGCAGAATTAGTTGGCACACGTCTTTTTCGAGTCAGTAACTTTGAGTTACAAACTCAATCCATATACGCTGTTTCTGGAAATGCTGAATCCATTGAGCTTGTCCCAGCCGACAGGACACAAATTCAGAAGGGTTGCTACCTGCTTTTTGAAGAAAACGACAAAGCTCGCTTTATCACCAAAAGAGAGTACGTCGGACAACTGTCAGGCCTGTCACTCCCGCAAAATAAAAACAACATGCCAGCTCGGCTCTACAAAATAAGCACAGGCTACCAGCTTACGCTTGACTGCGGGGGAAATGGCCAAGTTGAGGTACTCCCCTTCGACTCAGAAGGCCCACTTCCGGAACGAATACTGCAAGAGTTAAAAATGAAAAAAGGCCAAGTATACTTTGAAGCCGACTTGGACAAGGCCTCGGGCATCATTGTTTCCGCATACTCCACGGAGTGCCCTCCTCCTCCGGACTGTGAAATACCATATGATCCCGTCCCCCCTCTTTGGCATCAGAGGATAGGCCAAGTGCGGTTGCCCAATGGAAAAGTCATAACTGGTCGGCAGCAGCTTACTTTGTACAGCTGGAACGGGGAGTTCCTGGCGGGCAGAGCCGCAGACCTCGAAAACTTTGAAAATTCACTAAACAAAGGCCAAATATCTCCCCTCATATTACCCATTAAACATAAAATTATTGAAACACTTTTCGATTACTTAGTGTATGAATCACACAGTGAGTCTGAGGATTAGACAATGAAACAAAATGGTAGGGAAGCACACAGCGCCGGAGTTGGCTCCAAGCTCAACCGTCAAAGCTTCGAAATGAATTTAATGCTTGGAAAGCTGGGCAAACTGCACTCCAGGGGTGGCTCTTCGGCTGCCAAAACGATATTCGCGCACTTCAAGCAAGGTAAACACCTCACACACACACAGCAAACCGAACCTTCCCAAGCTCACGACAAAACCTATTACGCATGTTCAGCCCTTGAGGGGAGTCGAATCATTGATATCGCCACTTTTAACGGCTTGTTCGACTCTTTCATTCCTTTGTCAGACGATTATTCGAAATTTCTCTGCTTCAACCCTCACAACGGCAACTTGTATGTTTTAGGCTTGGATGGCTCAATTTCCCCATCTCCATTGGCTTCTGACATCGCCACCATCGGAATAACAAAGCATGCTGACCGCATTCTGGTCCTCATAAATAAAGGCACTCAGATAGCAGCCTACGACAGGCAACTCAATCACCTCAAGACTTATGACCTCCTGCCTACCCCCGTCGACGGGCCCGCTTGGCTGGCCCCGGTCAAAAACGGCTATTATCTTGTCTCAAAGAGTAGCACGGTATGGGCTTTTGATCATGACTTCAAAATTATAAACAAATTTCATATACCATTTGGATGTATGTATACAAGAATTGTCTCAATTAATAATATCGCTTACATGATAGATCATTCTCTTAAGGATTGTTCATATGTATTTTCAATAGACGAGAATCAACAAGTTAATACCGTATTTTCTGGCCCATTGCATACTCAAAGTGTTTTTAGGTATTTAAATCTATTATCTATTGGTGACGTATGTGGTATACATTATTATAACCCAAACACAAATATAATTAAAACAAATCACAACACTTGGTCGAAATACAAAAAAGATGAACTGAGTATATGCAACGGAATTATATCTAATAAAGACAGCTTATACATATTTATGAGAACAAATGAAATAGTTTCTAATTCATTTAAACAAACTATAACAGTATTACAAAATAAAAATCAATCCTCTGGAGTACAACATGATCACTAAAGATTTAATCCCAAATCAGATCAATGTAAATACAGTACATTTTTGTAACTATCGTTGTATATATTGTCATTTTTTTTCACGCGAGCTTTCTCCTAATAAACGAAGAATAAAAACACCAAAATTCTACCTAAGAAACGATGATTTTAAAAAACAACTTGATATTATACTTCCATATTATTCTAAGTATCATTTAAAACCAACAATTGCGCTCACAGGAATGGGAGAACCATGCCTTAATCCAGAATTTAAAAGCATTATTAGTACTTTAGAAAAAAGCAATGCTTATTTTAATGTGCTCACAAATTATTCATCTGCCACAACACCATACATTGAGCGCATGATTAATTGTGGAGTTTCAGCAATTCATACAGATCTCGATGCAGGGTGTAAAAAAACATACGAATCTATTTGCCCAGGAGCAAACTTCGAAACAACTATAAAAAACATTGAGCGTACTTCACAATATATTAATCGTACAGGATCAAAATCACATCTAAATGTTAACTTTATTCTTACAAGAACAAATCAAAATGAGGTACTAAAATTTATTGATCTTATGTGCGATGCTGGCGTCAAGATTGCAACTCTCAAATTAGGCGCAGCTCTTGAATTCAAAGAGTACAATATCTTCTTCAATGATATACATAAACAGTCTGAAATGATTAATTGCGTCAAAGAGGCGATGGAATATAGCAAAAAAAAGGGACTAATCCTTCATACTCACAATTATCTCAAATTCCTTACAGGTGAGGATAAACGCTCTTTAGAGGAAATACTTGCCACCCCTGCGCCGTGCCCTGGAGCAGAAAAGGCCATCTGGCTCAACTTTGTCCCCATGGAGGCAGCTGAAGAAACCATTCTTGGAAATATAGGAATGTACTGCCACCTTCGGCAAGATCACAAATACAGATGGTTCGGCAATATTCATAAGGACAACTTTGAAGACATACTATGCAATCAAACGAGGTTAAATCTAATACAGGGAATGTTTAAAAATAAGCACAACGAGATATGCAGCACTTGCGAATATCAGTATTTTAATCTTATGAAAATCATTAAAGAAAAGATAAAAGAAATAAATTGTTTAGTTGATGAAGCTAACATATTATTCAATAAAGGGAGCCTTGGGGCAGCAAAGAGAAAATATCTTAAAGCACTAAATATTGATAAAAATAATCAAAAATGCATCACAATGCTCAATAAAATCGAACAAAAATAACATAAGCGTAATACACAAAATACTATTCAGCTTTCATTAAGGAGATGATCATGACAATTACGGGGCAACGGATATTTATTACAGGTGGTACTGGATTCATTGGTACAGCTTTATGCAAACAACTTGCAGATGAAAATGAACTTGTTGTCTTTGACAACTGCTACCGCGGCAAGCCGCAAGAAAAACACTTATCGCATAAAAATATCACCGTGATACAAGGTGATATTTTGGACAAGAGTGCACTGTTAAAATCGATGGTAAACTGCACGTATGTAATCCACCTTGCCTCAATTGCAGGCATCGATACGACCGTGAAAATGCCAGTAAAGGTCATGCAGGTCGGCATCATCGGACTTTTTAATGTGCTTGATGTAGCTAAAGACATAAAAGGAGTGAAGCGTCTGATAAACTTCTCGACTAGCGAAATATTTGGGGAGTTCTGCTACAAGCCAGAAGAAGGTGAATGCTCAAAACTTGGAAGCGTTGGCGAGGCACGTTGGACATATGCAGTAAGCAAACTCGCAGGGGAACATCTCGCCAACAATTACAGCAAGGCTTACGGAATTCCTGTTACAAGTGTTCGCCCTTTTAATATTTATGGGCCCGGCCAGATAGGCGAAGGAGCAGTACATAATTTTGTCGTCAGAGCACTCAATGGAGACCCTCTGATCATTCGCAATGACGGAAGCCAGATCCGCTCCTGGTGTTACATCGATGACATCGTCGACTCAATGAACCTTATCCTTACCAATGAGGCTGCGGCCGGACAAATTTTCAATATCGGCAACCCAAGAAGCACCCTGACCATAGCCCACTTGGCGGAAATGATAGTTTCTCTGAGCGACTCATCTTCAGACATAGTTTATCAGAAATGGGACGGTGCTGATATTGGGTTAAGAATCCCAAACGTGGAGAAAGCACGGAACCTGCTTGGCTTTGAACCGAAAGTCGACCTTAAGGAAGGACTGTTGAAAACTATCGAATGGTATCGGCAATCGTCAAAACAGAACTTTGTTCAGAGGAGCAGGGAGGCACCATGCAGCGCGTAGGTATTTTAGAGTGCACACTACGTGATGGCAGCTACAGCATTGACTTTCAATTTACACCGGAGGACACATCGATCATTGCCAGTGCCCTGGAGGGCGCCGGCCTGAAAATGATAGAAATTGGCCATGGTCTAGGGCTCAACGCTACATCAAAAGGGAAAGGTCAGGCCGCTGCGACCGATGTCGAGTATATGCAAGCCGCAAACGCTGCCCTCAATCTGGCCAAGTGGGGGATGTTTTTTATACCAGGCATTGCACGACGTGAACACATCGATATCGCTTTGGAATATGGAATTGGTTTTTTGCGGATCGGCGCAAATGCACCAGAGACAGAAACCAGCCTCCCGTTCATCGAGTACGCTGCCAGCAAGGGGATTACCACCTTTTGCAACCTGATGAAATCGTATGCACTGTCGGCAAAGGAAATCGCGACAAAAGCACACATGGCGGAATTGGCCGGAGCTTCCGGCGTCTATCTGGTAGACTCTGCCGGATACATGCTTCCCGAAGATGTCGAAAAATATGTACGAACTATGAAAACAACCGTAAATGTCCCCATCGGCTTTCATGGACACGATAACCTATCCATGGGGTGTGCCAATTGTCTCAGTGCAATAAAAGGTGGGGCGCAATACGTGGATTCGACCCTCATGGGACTGGGACGCGGAGGGGGCAATCCGGCGACGGAGACTCTCAGCGCCTTATTGAGCAAGGCTGGCTATCAAACCGAAATTGATACCAATTATTGCTGTGACATCGGCCATACATACATCAAACCTTTATCCATGGGGCTCTATCGCAGCAGTATAGATATCGCATGCGGAGAACATGGTTTCCATTCCAGTTTTCTGAATTCCGCACTTGAGTCTGCACGAAAATACGAAGTAGATCCAAGAATTCTCATTGCTGAAGTCTGCAAGACAGATCTCGTCAATCCAACCAACGAACTCATGGACAAAATTGCAGACCAAATACAGAATAACAAAAATTCAACACCAACAGCATACACAGACAAGAAACTGAACATTCGCCCATCCCCCCCTGGCAATACGTCAAGACTTTCTCTTTCTCAGATTTGCAGGGAGGCCGCAAAACAACTTCACTGCATATCCACCAAGACCCGCAGGACGAGTGTTCTCAACATTGTTGCTACGGATTCCCCCACAACGGAAAGTGGTGTTTCAAATTTCATCCACGAAGATTTTGAATTTATTCTCTGCAATGTCACTGTTTCCTCGCAGAAAGAATTGGAAACCGTCATTCGCTGCACAGACGGAATCGTAGACCATTTTTTTGTTGACGTAGGAACCGCCCCGCTGGGAGCTCTTGCTCGACAATTAGCAACTAAGAGTAGCGTTATAGGATACCGGGACAAAGATGTCTGGATCCGCTCCATTGAAAGACAAATAGTGGACCTAGCTGAACAACGAGGCCTTTTTTCTCAGGAAAGGGCTCTGGTTATTCACGGGGGCGAGGAAGGCCCCCTGCTTGTAGCTGCCTTAGCTGAACATGGTTTAAACAGTGTGTTCTCAAACAACGATACCAATATTTTGACCGCCAAAGAACTAGCCGACATATTCATTCTGGTCGCCCTGAATCGGCAAACTCCTATCAATAAAGACTACATCCGCATGCTGCCCTCCGACGTCACAATTATTGATGCTGGGATAGGAGCCCTGACTGATGATGCCTGGGAATATACGCAACAAAAAAATATGACCTTGCTGCGTTTGGACATGAGGGCAGCACTGGATGCTGAGCTTCATCTTGCATTGAACACAAAACATGTGAACCGTAACTGCCGGGGCCAAATGTTTATAGAGGGAATCCGGGTGGTTGCCGGAGGCGTTGTGGGCAATAAAGGAGACATTGTCGTAGACGCTGTTCCCTATCCCTCTAAAATCATTGGTGTTGCAGATGGTAAAGGAATGGTAAACACCTTGCGAAACCGTTATTCTCACGACTTTCGTAAAGTCCAGAGTCACATCCGAAACAAACTCGCTTCATCTGAAATAATAAAATAAACCAATGGACAAAAGAATTGCTATCATAGGCGGATCAACTACCAGCATCCCCTTGATCCGGGCTGCCAAAGCCAAAAACTACGAATGCATTGTACTCGATGCAAACTTGAATGCTGCAGGAATGAAGCAGGCGGATCGTGCGGTTGTCGTGGATATAAATTGCCCGGAAAGATGTCTGCATTCACTTGCCCCTTTTCCTCCAGACGGAATTCTGACGGTTACTGACTTTGGCGTTAGAAGTATGGCCTTCATCAATGACTCTCTTGGCCTTACTGGCCCGACTCCGCAAGCTGCCGCCAATTGTACTAATAAAAAAAGGATGAGAGATATTTGGCACGCTACGGGATGTGACACTACTCAGTATGGAATTGCTCATTCCCCGGACGAAGCAAAAAAAATTATCGCCTCCCTAGGCGGTTTCCCGGTGATTTTCAAACCCGTGCGTTCGACCGGAGGAAGTAGAGGGGTTTCAGTGGTCAAAAAAAACGACCAACTATGGACCGCCTTCAATTTCGCCAAGAAATATGACAATAAAAGACAAGTACTTATCGAAGAGTATCACCAAGGCTTAGAGCACAGTGCAGAAGTAATTGTTCAAAATGGAAAACCTATTGTTTTGGCTATTTCAGACAAAGTAAAGGCTCCAGAACCCTACCGGGTCGATAAAAGTGTTGACTACCCGACTTCTGTGCATGGGGCGAAGTACGAAAAGCTCATCCAAACTATCTGTAAATCGGTCCTCGCGCTCGGACTTGACTGGACTGCCGCTCACGTGGAGATCTGTTCAAAACCTGATGGATTTTATTTGTTCGAGGCGGCCGCCAGAAGTGGGGGAGGGGCAACTGCTTCAACAATTATCCCTTATGTGACGGGAGTCAACTATCCTGATGTCATGTTGCAACTTTGCCTTGGAGAAAAAATTGACATGACTTTGGCCACTCCACCAAAGAGCTGCATATACCGATTTTTAACACCTCCGAGTGGCCCATTAGAATCAATTGAAGGGATAAACACGGTCCGCAACATGAAAAACATTCTTGAGTGCGACTTTTACCTGAAACCAGGAGATACCATCCAAAAAATCAGAACCGGCATGGATCGTTCAGGACATATCGTCGCAGCAGGTCTCACCAGGGCAGAGGCTACCCTTCTAGCGGATCGTGCAGAGTCGCTTATCCGGGTAAATCACACTAATTCATAATCGTAAGGAAATATAATGCTTAACAGAGATGACTGCATCAAAACCGAACTGAATAAACAGCTCAATCGTATTAAGTACATAAAAAGCACACTTGATGGAAATCCCTACTGTTCGTTTCCCCCACGAAGAATCTTCATTGAGCCGACAAACATATGCAACCTTAACTGCATCCATTGCGTACATGATGGTAAAATGACCCGCAAAAAGGGTATGATGAGCCTTGAACTATTCAAAAAAATAATGGAAGACGTGAAGGATTGGAACAAATGCACAGAGATAGCTCTGTTCCAGCAGGGTGACCCGCTTATTCACAAAGATATAGATAAAATAGTCAAAATTGCGGCCACTGATTATGACTTCTTTGTAATCCTGACTACGAACGGAGTAGCCTTAACAAAGGAACTAAGTGAAGAACTCGTTCGGAACAGGCTTGATTATATGATTTTCTCCCTTGATGCCGCCACCCCAGAAACTTTTGAACGCATCAAAAGGCGCCCCTACTTCGATAAGGTGATCAACAACATATTAGATTACTTGGAGGTTTGGGGAGACTTGAAGACTGATTTCGAGCGCAACTACTTCGCAGCAGACATCAATCTAGTAGAGGAGCCGGACAACAAGGAAGAAATACCTTTTTTCAAAGAAATATTCAAAAAGTTACCTATCGGGCATGTATCCATTAACCCGATGCACAATTTCACTGGTGCAATAGATCTTCCCTCAAAATTCAACAATGAGAAGGCTAAGCAAGCTCCGTGTTGCAACGCTCCCTGGGATGTTGTTGGCGTTCGATGGGACGGAGAGGTTGTAGCTTGTATTTACGACTTTGATTCCCGCTATGTTATCGGGAATGTCAAAGAACAATCTCTTAAAGAAATTTGGAACAGTGAACGTATGATAAATTTCAGGAAATCAATATATGAACAAGAATTTAAAAAAGTTGAACAAAATGGACCTCTTTGTTCTGAGTGTTCAATCAGATTTGACCCAAATTACCAACTACCAAAAGATTATCATTCTGAAGTGGCACGAATGGAAAAATATCTTTCTGACACAGTTAAACGCGTATCACTTCGAAAGGAAAAAACAGAAACTCTCCTAGCAAAACATGAATATCTGAAAAAAAATAGAGAGCAATGGGTGAAAGAACTGTACAGTAAAAGCATAAGTCAAGGAGATTAAACGTGAGTACAGTTAAAAAAAATATTGACGAATATAAAAGAATACGAAACTTGGAGCAGTCCAATAAAAAGTATTATGAAAAAAATGACGGAACAGCAGCTGCTCCACACACTATATGCCTATCTGTAAACAACAATTGCTTTATGAAATGCAAAATGTGCGACATTGGCCAATCAAATGCTGATAAAAACACAGATATCGAAGATAATTTTTTTTCTTCACGTTATAAGCGTAACGGGAAATACCAAGAATTTCCCTTGGATCGAGCAAAAAGCCTTGTCGACGAATTACACGAACTGCGCCCGATAATCAAAACAAACTTTGTTGAGCCGCTCATTTACAAAAAAATACAAGAATTGGCAGAATATGTAAAAAGTAAGGGATTGCCCTACTACACTATTACAAACGGCTGGCTTCTTGAGAAAAACGCAAATTGGCTCGTAGAGGCGGGAACAGATCTAATTCGAGTTTCCCTTGATGGACCAGAAGATATTCATGATCGAATCCGGGGAGTCAAAGGCAGCTTTAAACGCACTGTAGCTGGCTTGTGGGAACTCATAGAGAAAAAACAAAAACTTGGTGTAGATAAGCCTATTTTAGGAGTTTGTTACACTATTAGCGATGAAAACTACGCTTCCATTGTAGATTTCATGGAATATCTTAAAAATACAGGATTATTCAATCACATTTATCTTAATATCAATCATCTTCAATTTACAACACAATGGGAGGTTGACGCAACGCGTAGCGAAAACCAGATTTTCAATAATTTCAAAAAATGCAGTATTGACCGTATTAATCTGAAAAAAATCGACATAAAAGCTTTGGAACAAGAAATAGCAACGCTCAATGCACACTTTGATCCTGAACAATACCATTACTACTTTACTCCTTATCTAAAACGAAATGATTTGAATGTATATTACGACCATGATGCCAGAATGTTCCCTGGGACCCCATGTTACCTTCCATGGTACACAGCTCAGATAGATCTTACAGGCGAAGTGGGAATTTATGGCCACTGCCTACTCCCTAGCTTCGGTAACATAATGAACAAATCTTTTCTGGATGTTTGGAATAGTGAGAAAGCAAGGACCCTACGACTAACACTGAAAAAAAATAAGTCATTCACTGGATGCAATCGTTGTATCGGAACCCTTTACCCTTTACGCGGCAGAGAATAGACCTTGAGGAGACTGGAGAAATCTATATGAATCAACAAAATAAGCTGGTTAAGCAGCACTTGAATTTTTACCAAGGAGAAAGGCGTGAAGCGAACAAGGAACGCATAACCACACCTGGCAGCCAATATTTAATACAACTGCTAAAAGGAGGATTTCTTGGCGATGAATACCGTTCCGGAATAGGAAAAACAGCTTTAGACGTCGGCTGTGGTTCTGGCTTCAACTGCATCACTCTTGCCCGGCTTGGGTATACTGTCAGTGGTTGTGAAATAGCACCAGAAATAGTTGAAGAGGCAAAGCAAAATCTCCATGCATACTCCTGTGAAGGAGACATCGACTTAGGCTTTAACGAAAACCTTCCTTATGACGACTGTACCTTCGACCTACTCATATCCATGAATGTCATTCATTACACAGCTTCCCAAGAAGGAGTAGAAAAAACCATCGCAGAATACGCCCGAGTCCTAAAGCCGGGTGCAAGGCTCTTCTTGACCACAAACCACCCTTGCAACTGGATTTTAAAGCGTGCCTGCCACAAAGGTGACAATGTGTTTCTTGCCAGCGCGCACAGTGACTATCGCAATAATCTCCTACTATATGTCTTTCCTGACGCAAAAGATCTTCAAAAAGCGTTTGGGCACCATTTCGGCAAGATCATAACCGGTGAAAACCGATTTGACTATTTTTCGAAAGTGGTTCGCAACTTCATTCTAACAGGCGTACGAAAAGTGAGATAAAGCATGCGAGCGGACAGCTTGACGCACATCACCAGCGACGGGAAATGGTTCAACACGGCACATGATGCCAGCCTGCAGCGCCTTGTGCGCGAAATGGACATTGCCAAAATAGACAAATCCGTTGTTGCGGGCTTGGGCCTTGCCGATGACGTAGCCATCTCCGAAGCAGTAAAAAAACACCCCAACCGCTTATATCCTGTTGGCTGGCTTGACATTGGCACCTCTTTTGACACCATCGACCAAAGGGTTGATTGTCTAGTACGCGACGGATTCAAAGGGATCAAAATACACCCTAGAATAAGCAAAACACCGCTTGAAAGCGAGGCTGCTAAGTATGCAGTTAAGTTGGCTGCAAAAAACAGGCTTTCAGTATTCCTATGCACTATTCATAGACCGGAGCTTCCCCCTCTCGCCAGACCGTTAAGCGCCGATATACATGAGCTCTGCCTTCTCAATACAGAAACACCAATGATACTTCTCCATGGCGGATATACAGAACTGCTCTCGGTTTCGGAAATCATCCGCCCTTTTGAGAATGTTCTTCTCGATCTGTCAATGACCTATCCGAGATTTCGCTCCTCCAGTATCGGCCTAGATATCCATTGGCTGACCAAGGCCTTTGATAAACGCATCACATTTGGCTCTGATTTCCCTGAACGCTCTTTCAGGGATGTCCTTCAAGCACTTGAGGAAGATGGATATGACATAAAAAGACTGGAACGCCTGGGCATGCTTGGGAAAAATCTGGCACATATTCTCAACTTCTAACTCGAGAACAGCTTACACATAAGGATGACTTTATGGACAGTACTCATCAGGGGTGCAGTTGCAAAAACATGTGCGCACTGCTCACTTCCGACAAGCAGCCCAAAAATTGCGTAACCAGCAATTCCCCTGCACTCGTTGAAAAATGTCGTAAAGAATATCGGCGGAAACAGTCCTTCGCAAGACGTGTGTGGCAAGCGTTTACAGGGCTTGTGGGGTCAGGCGGTGCCCAACGCTCAAGACTGGAGCACATCATGGAGTTCTCGAACTCGATGGGGTATAAACGAATCGGGCTGGCTGGTTGTGCCAAGTATTTGTCTACAATGCACATGGTAGCAAACCTTCTTAAAATGCATGGATTTCTTTCTTGTGTGGTGGCCTGCAAAGTGGGAGGAAATAAATTTTCTACTATTGGCATTGAAAAAGACTCTGAATGGATTTTATGCAACCCATTGGGGCAAGCAGAATATCTTAATGAGTTCGAAAGCGATCTAAATGTTGAATTTGGACTCTGTATGGGGCACGACCTTATCTTTAAGCATTACAGCACTGCCCCAGTGACAACTCTTATAGTAAAAGAAAAAATATCAAACGATAATATAATGAAAACACTAAAAAAAATAAAATATGGAAAACAGTGTATTAATCCATTTTACATCAATAAAATATGAAATAAAATAATATATTAAAGAAGATAGAAATAAATTTCCATTCCATACTGCTAATAAGTCTGCCACAAAGTAAACAATGAATAATGCAATATTAAAAAACTCCAAGATTATGGTGACAGGTGCCTGCGGCACAGTGGGCAAGGAACTGGTCCGGCAGCTGTTGGAGGATTACGAAGTCGCTGAGCTGGTGGCCATAGACAACAACGAAAGCGAGCTGTTTTTTCAGGAGCAAAGGTTTCTCAGGTTTTCCAATTCCCGCTTTCTGCTTGGGGACGTTCGTGACCTGGGTAAGCTCGAACGGACCATGAGCGGGGTGAATATCGTCTTTCACGCCGCGGCTTACAAGCATGTGGTACTTTGCGAGCGATCTCCATTTGAGGCTGTGCAGACCAATATTCTCGGCGTGCAGAATGTTATCCAAGCCGCTCGTGCGGCAGGTGTGGAGCGGGTGATTTTCACCAGCTCGGACAAGGCTGCCAATCCGACCAACGTCATGGGCACTTCCAAACTTATGGGGGAACGTCTTATTACCGCCGCCAACGTCAACTGCGGAAACAGTAAAACTATTTTCACTTCCACCCGTTTCGGCAACGTCCTGGGCTCCAGAGGCTCAGTCATTCCCATCTTCAAGGAGCAAATACGGAAGGGAAGGCCCGTGACGCTGACGGATTCGGATATGACCCGATTCATCATGTCTGTGCGCGGCGCTGTTCGATTGGTTATCGATTCCGCGTTGCTGGCATGCGGGGGCGAAGTGCTTGTGACCAAGATGCCGGTGATTCGTATCAAGGATTTAGCGGAAGTGATGATTGAGGAGCTGGCCCCCCGCTACGGGCATGATTCCCAAAATGTCCGCATTGAGGTCATCGGCTGCAAGCCCGGAGAAAAGCTTTACGAGGAGCTCATGACCGAAGAGGAGACGCGCAGAACTTTGGAGTTGGAGAAGTATTTTGTCATACGTCCGGCATTTTCCAGTTATTACTCCGGGAGCATGGACGATTATCCTGATCAGATTTCGGACAGGATCGATATTCCTTACAACTCATCCAACGACGTGCCCATGACCAAAGATCGGCTGCGCGAGTTTCTTTATGAGAACGAGTTGCTGGAAGAAGAGCCTTATGAAAACTACATGCCCGATCGACGTTACTGGGGCGATGAAAAGGGCAGCGTATAGCAATGATATATCTTTTCCGGTTTGGAAGAAGGGAGTGTTTGTAGCGGTACGGTGCCTTTCAGGAAGGACTGGCCAATATGTCCGACAATTGCTCCCAGCCTTTACCAGAGCGTATCTATTCAATTAAATTCCAAAGACACTGATACTAAGCGGTTTATGCGTACCATTTTGTAAGAGGAGCAGGCCGGAGTGAATGAATGGGAAAGGCCCATGTGATTCCTTCCGGCATTCGAAGTGTGGATTAAGGAATATAATGGCAATTACAGGCATTTGATGTTGAAATTCAGAAAATCAAACGAATCCAAGCAACATATGATCGCCAAACGCCTTGAAATACGCTTGTTGAATGGGGTGCGCCGCAATGATCGATTCTATCGGAGTGCCTGTATCCGAATATGACCATATCAACTCGACCGCACGCCTGACGAACACGGCAAAGAGACAGGTTGCCGGCTTTCTTGGTCGGTCTTCCTATGACCGTATACTTCTTTTCGGCGCATCCCTGACCGGCCAGGCGGTGAAGTCCTGCTTAGGGGAACGGTTTGCAGGTTTTGTAGATTCCACAATTCTTCCGAGCCGGAAAGGTGACGAAGGGAACTGTATCATCATTACGACATCCCCCGTGCATGCGCCCGTGGTGGAAAGAACGCTGGCGGCTTCGGTGTTCCGCAATGTCCCTGTCATAAGGCTGTTTAGCGAAAATGAACTAGACATACGATTGGTTCTTGAGACCCAGCCAAGGTGTGGAACCGATTACACCATCAAAAATCTCAGAAAATCATTTGGGTTCGGCTATGCCTCGGTCTTCAGCGATGAGGGGGATATGCTCACCCAGGACGGGCTCATGTCCTACAGACCCCAGGATTGCAACGGGTATGTCGTGAAGTCCCACTTCACCAAAACGCTTCATTACCCCCAATACCGCTATTGCCCGACCTTGTTCCTCGTAGGCTTTTTCCCTGACACCTATTACCGCTGGGCGCGTATGTATGCCGGTGTAAATTCTGCAGACAGGGACAGCTATTTTCTTCGGACGGATTCACCCGAGTGGGCTCGCGTTCAGGGATATATCCCCCTGCACTGCCAGTGGTTGGACTACATAAGAAAAAAGGATTACATCCGATACGAAGACTATTACAATGATTTCGAGGGGGTCATGGACACCTTCGAGGATCTTTTAGGAGAACGCCCTTCAGGCTTCGAACAGCCAAGGCTCATCAAGTCACGAACCTACTGGTCGGGTGAATACGAGAGATACATGGATGCTACAGTCTGGAGCTTGCTCCAGGCTGAATTTGAGTCCCATCTGAACACCTACTATCCTGAAAAAATATAGCTTGAGACAGTTATGCATGTTCTGATTTTGGGCGGAGACGGCTATCTTGGCTGGCCTACGGCCATGCATTTTTCCAATCTGGGGTATGAAGTCACGGTGGTTGACAACTACTTTCGGCGTGACGCCTGCGACGAACTGGGCGTCGGTATGCTTTTCGAGGCTCCTCTCTTGTCTGATCGGACCCGGATTTGGCACGAACTGACCGGCCGGGAGATCAAAGTGGTCATCGGCGATCTTGCCGATCCGGAGGTGGTCCGTTCCCTTTTTGACGGCAGTGTCCGTTATGACTGGGCTGTGGACGACTCGTTTACAGGCGTGCCGGAAACCGTGGTCCATTATGCTGAACAGCCCTCGGCTCCATATTCCCTTATGGATTATAAAAAGGCCAATGTCACCATTTCCAACAACCTGCTGGTCACCAACAATCTTATGTTCGCAGTGCGCGATTTGGCGCCGAACGTTCACATCGTCAAATTGGGAACCATGGGGGAATACGGCACTCCGGACATCGACATCGAGGAAGGCTGGCTGGACATTGAGCACAAGGGGCGCAAGGATCGTTTTCTTTTCCCCCGGCAGGCCGGCTCCATCTACCATACCAGCAAAATCATGGACACGGATTTGCTTTGGTTCGGTGTGCGCATGTGGAATCTGCGTGTTACGGACCTCATGCAGGGACCGGTCTACGGCATTGAAACCGACGAAACGCTCATGGATCCCAGATTGCGGACCATTTTCAATTATGATGAGGTGTTCGGTACGGTCATCAACCGGTTCATCGTTCAGTCGGTCTCGGGCTACCCCCTGACCGTCTACGGCAAGGGGGGCCAGACTCGTGGATATCTCAATGTCCGGGATACGCTGCAATGCGTGGCCAAGGCCATGGAAAGCCCGGCCGAAGCCGGCGAGCTACGCATCTTCAATCAGATCATGGAGACCTTCAGCGTCAACCAGTTGGCCGATATGGTCGCCGCAGTGGGACGCATTCGCGGCCACAACGTCAAGATCCGGAACCTGGAAAACCCGCGTAAGGAGGCCGAGGAACACTACTACAACCCCACCTACCAGGGGCTCCTCGACCTGGGCGTGTCGCCGCATTATCTGACCGAGGAGGTGCTGCACGGCATGTTTTCGGTGGTGGAAGAACACAAGGCGTCCATTCGCAATGATGTCATTTTCAAGGGAATCAAATGGTAATAAAGCACAAGAAATGGCTTGTCACCGGTGGTTGCGGTTTTGTAGGCGGCTCTCTCATCAGGAAGCTGCTGGCAGCTGAGCCGGGCTGCTCCATCCGGGTGGTGGACAATCTTTCCGGGGGAACCCTGGAGGACCTTGAGCAAATCACTGAGGTCCACGTGGCTGGAACAATCGGCACCATGGCCGAATCCGGTGTTGAGCTGGTGAAGGCCGATATTCGCGATGCCGAAGCAGCCATGCAGGCGGCAGCCGGGGCCGACGTCATTGTTCATCTGGCCGCCAATACCGGGGTGCAGCCCTCCCTGAAAAAACCGGTTATGGACATGGAGTGCAACGTCATCGGGACGGTAAATTATCTGGAGGCGGCACGGCACAACAGTGTGCAGGATTTCGTCTTTGCCTCTTCTTCCGCGCCCATCGGAACGGCAGAGCCGCCCATTACGGAAACGGCCGCCTGCCGCCCCATTTCTCCATATGGCGCCAGCAAGCTGGCTGGCGAGGCCTATTGCAGCGCCTATTACGGCAGTTACGGTCTCAAGACCGTAGCTCTGCGGTTCAGCAACGTCTATGGGCCATTTTCGGTCAGAAAGGGCAGTGTGGTGGCTCTGTTCATCCGTCAGGCCCTGGCAGGCGAAGCCTGGACTTTGAACGGTGACGGTCGGCAGACCCGAGACTTCATTCACATAGACGACATTGTGTCCGCGCTCATGACTGCAGCCGAGTCCCCGTATGGGGGCGAGATTTACCAAATATCCACACAGGTGGAGACTTCTGTAGCGGACATGGCCGACATGCTTTCAGACATTTTGGAAAAAGAGGCGGGCCTTAAAGCCAGGACCGTTTTCGGCCCTCCCCTGAACGCGGATGTTCGTCGCAGCTGGGCGGATATCACCAAGGCTCGCACCAGATTGGGGTGGGAGCCCGGACGAGATCTTCGCGAAGGGCTGGAGGAAACCGTGAGATGGTTCCTTCAGCATGGAAAGGGCTAATCGTCCACCCTGGTATTGCCGTGGATTTCCTCGATGATGTCCCGGATGCCATAAGTATATTGCCAGTCTGGGTAGTGCATCCTGAATTTTGAGACGTCCGAGATCCACCAGAGATGGTCGCCGATGCGATTGTCTTCTGCATAAGACCAGTTGAAGGGCTTACCCGTGATCTCCTCGCACATGGTGATGGCCTCGAGCATGGAACAGTTGGAGTGCCTGCTGCCTCCCGCATTGTAGACCTCGCCCGGCCTCGGGTTCTGAATGAAGTGCCAGAACATGTTTACCAGGTCGGAGCTGTGGATGTTGTCCCGCACCTGTTTTCCCTTGTACCCGAACACCGTGTATGGAGTTCCGGTCATACCGCATTTTACCAGGTAGGCCAGGAATCCGTGCAGTTCGGCGCCGCTGTGGCCCGAGCCGGTCAGGCATCCGCCCCGGAAGCAGACCGTGTTCATGCCGAAGTAGTGACCGTACTCCTGGACCATGATGTCGGCGGCGACCTTGGACGCACCGAACACGCTGTGCGTGCTCATGTCCAGACTCATGGTCTCGTCGATACCGTGTTTGTGCCAGGGGTGGGTGCCGTCCAGTTCCCAGCGGGTGTCCCGTTCCACCAACGGAAGCCGGTTCGGGGTGTCGCCGTAGACCTTATTGGTGGAAGTGAAGATGAAGGACGCCTCCGGGCAGTGCTTGCGTGTGGCTTCCAACAGTACCAGGGTGGAGCGGGCATTGACGTCGAAGTCGGTGAGGGGTTCGCGCGCGGCCCAGTCGTGGGAGGGCTGAGCAGCGGTATGCACTACCACCTCGATCCCCTTGCCGAAGCGGGCGAACAGCTTGTCCATTGCCGACTCGTCGCGGATGTCCGCGTCCACGTGCGTATAGCCCGGCAGTTTTTTCTTCAGTTGTTCCACATGCCATTTGGTGGATGCGTCCTTGCCGAAGAAATAGCTGCGCATGTTGTTGTCCACCCCCACCACGTCAAAGCCCTTGTCGGCAAAGAAGCGGGTGGTTTCACCTCCGATGAGGCCTCCGGAACCGGTGATCAGGCAGATGGCCATTACTGCACCTCCCCATTGGCCAGGGCGGCACGGGCTGTTCGGACCAGGGACTTGGACTCTTCCAAAAGTTTGGCCCAGTTGGAGGAACTGTGTACGTTTTCTTCACGGCCTTCATGGGTGCGTACCGAATACAGGGTCTTGGGAATGTGCTTGAAGCGTACGCCGGCGAGGGCAAAGCGCAGGAAAAGCTCGTGATCATTGCCCAGAAAATCGTTGTTGTACCAGCCCAGCCTGTCGTGCAGCTCGCGACGGTATATTTTCGACACTCCACAGAGATACCAGTCCTTGAAGCAGGCCTCGAAGCTATAGTCGGGGACCTTGAATTCACGGAGGATGCGCCCCTGGTCGTCAAAGACGAACATGTCCGAATAGGTGAAGTCGGCCTCGTCCGCATCTAGGGGGGCCGCCAGTTCGCTGACCATCTGCGGGTGGCAGATGTCGTCCGAGGCGATGTAGGTGCAGTAGTCGCCCGTGGCGGCTTGGAAACCACGATTGTAGGTCCGGGTGGATCCCATATTCTGTTCGTTGTGGAAAATCCGCAGGATACGCCCCTGTTTTTTGTAGCGGGGATGGCGTGTGCGCTCTATTGCATCGGTTTCTTCATTGTAGTTGGAGGCGAAGGAGACTTCATCGGCTTCCACACTGTTTGCGAAGTCCTCAATGACCTGTGCGGTGTGGTCCGTGGAGCAGTCGTTGACCACGATGATCTCCAGGTTCGGATAATCCTGGAACCAGATGGAGTCCAGGCAGGGTCCGAGGTAGTCGGCCTGATTATATGTAGGAACAATCATTGAGACGAGTTTCGGTGTGGTGCTCATATTCATTCCGTGGTTCAGTTTATTCACAGGGTAAATAATTCCGATGCGGCTGGTTATATGCAAAAACAGACCCAAGGTCGACTGTTAACTTGGTGGACCAATGGAAATGTCCGTGTTTATGCGATTTTGTGCAAGGGCCGTGAATTGTAAAAATCATATGCTGCATTAATAATTGATCGGAAGGCAGGTGAATATCTTTATACTTGGTGGCCCAGGCCAGGATGTTTTGCTCGGATTGACCATAACGAGGCTCGCCCTTGCCTTTCCTCGGGATACGCGTCATTGACAAAATCAATGCGAGTGATCTTCCCCCACCCTTCTCCTCTCCATTCGGCCACCCGAATCTGGCCGGTGTTCATTCCCTTTGCAGGGTGTCCGAATCGCTGCGTGTTTTGCGCCCAGGACAAGCAGACCGGTCGAGATGTCGTGCGTCTGGAGGCTGTGCTGGAGGAACTTGTGCGCGACCTGGGCGAAGCGCAGGCTGCGGGCCGAGGGCCGTATGAGCTGGCCTTTTTCGGGGGCACGTTTACTGCCCTTCCCCACGGGTTTCCTGAAAAATTTTTATCAGATATCGATAGGTTTCGGAAGTCCGGATTAATTATTAAAACAAGATGTTCCACTCGTCCTGACAGGGTGACGGTTAAAAAGTTGCTGAACCTCAAGTCTCAGGGATTGGACATGGTGGAACTGGGGGTGCAGAGTTTTGACGACGCGGCATTGGAGGCTGCGGGCCGCGGCTATTCCGGCGTGGTGGCGCGACAGGGCTGCGCTGCTGTGCGTGATGCCGGACTGGAGCTGGGCATTCAGCTCATGCCCGGGCTGCCCGGAGATCGTTCGGGGGTATTTCGTTTCGATGTGGAAGAGGCCGCCCGGTTGGCACCGGACAATGTGCGGCTCTATCCCTGTCTGGTCATCCGGGGCACGGAGTTGGAAAAAATCTGGCGTGGCGGCGGGTATGAGCCGTGGCCCCTGGAGCGGGCCGTGGAAGAGCTGACTTGGGCGGTCGGCAGGTTCTGGCGGGCGGGCATCCCGGTCATCCGTATGGGTGTGGCCCCTGAAGAAGCCTTGGAGGAGAATATCCTGGCCGGACCGTGGCATCCTGCCCTTGGTCAGTCCGTGCGGGCGCGGGCTCTGCTGGATCATATACGAAAGAAAGCGTCCGAATTGGGGCGTTCGCCGCGCGAGCTTCTCGTGCCGCGCAAGTTTTCCGGCGAGTTGTTCGGCCATGCCCGAGAATTGGCCCTTTGCTATCAGGACCTCGGATTCGCACCCCGAAAAATCCGGTTCCACGACTCGGACAAGTTCGTTCTTTCCTGATCCCTTCCGTTCGTCTGGGAAATTCGCTACCATTCCTCAACCCGTAATCGGGAGCGGCCCATGGTGCTCAGCGGAAAATTTTTTCAGGTCGAGCGTGGAGCCTTCCTGCCGTTATGGACATGGGTTTCAATTTATGGTGGACCCCGGCGGGAAAAAGATATACTTCGGGATCAGCGAATTTACGACCTACGTCTTTTTCGAGAACCCGAACATCACGGATCAATAAGAAATGCCGGAACTTATGCGCGCCAGACGCGCCTTTGTCATGACCCCCGAGCAGCCGATGATCGATGACGCAGCCATCATCACGGACAAGGGGGTTATTCTTGAGATCGGCCGTTTTGCCGATCTCGGTCCTGTTTTTTCCGGCCCGGTGAACGACCTCGGAGACGTGACCCTGGCCCCCGGGCTCATCAACGCCCATTCCCATCTTGAGCTTTGCCATCTGCGCGGCAGGACCGTTCCCGACAAGGGGTTCATGGTCTGGGTGGAGGATTTGCTCCGGCAGCCTATTTTTGAATTGCCCGACGACGCATTGGCGGATGCATGCCGAGAGTTGCAGCGAACCGGGACCGTGATGGTCGCCGACATCGCGACCCGTTTTCCCGAAAGGATGGCCGGATTTCTTGAAGAATCCGGCTTTTTTTTCGTGATTTTCACCGAAGCCATCGGCGAGCGGGTACCCGAAGGCGGGTTCATTCCGTCCAGGGATTACGAACTCGGTGTGGGGGCCGTCGCAGGTCACAGCTTGTACACGACCCACACGGACGTGCTCCGGGCAGCCAAGGCCGAATCCTCTTCCCGCAATCTGCCGTTTTCCATCCATTTGGCCGAGCATGAGGACGAAGTGGCCATCATGGCCGGGGAGCCTTCCCCCTTTCTCGATTTGCTGCAGGGCAGAGGCCGTCTGCTTGATTTCGAACCGCCGTGCAAGGCGCCGGTGCAGCAGGCCCACGAGCTCGGGCTTTTGGACGAATCCACGCTTTGCGTGCATTGCGTCAAAGTTTCGGAAGACGACATTGAGATCATTCGCCGGTCCGGGGCGTCGGTCTGTCTCTGCCCCCGGTCCAACGAATTCATCGGTGTGGGCCGCGCGCCCTGGGAAGCGATCCGCGCCGCAGGCATCAATGTCTGTCTGGGCACGGATTCCCTGGCGTCGAACCATGATCTCGACCTGTGGAACGAGGCCTCATATTTCAAGGAACGGTATCAGGGGGATCTCTCCATGGAGGACGCCTTGGCCATGATGACCCGCAACCCGGCGCGCGTTTTCGGTGTCGGGAACAGGCTGGGGACTCTGGAGCCGGGCAAGGCCGCCGTGTGGAGCATTGTCCCGGATTCGTTCCAGGAGTTGTTTGACTGAGTGTGAACTGAGGAGAGCTCCTGTTAGGAAAACAGAGGGTCCCCCAGCCTCCTTCCCCCAAATTTTTTTAGTAACCGCTGCGCGGTTGAGGCGGGAGGGGTATGATAAGGACAACGGCGCGGCCATATCGCGACGTTTGATAAAAAGTTTTGGAGAATTTCAAAGAACTTTTCCTCAAAAGATTCTTTGATTGCTGGAGGCTAAGTATATGAAGTGGTTGCATAAGGATCTGTTGGACGTTACGCAGTTGTCCAAATCAGAGGCCATGTCGCTTTTTGACACGGCTGCGCATTTTCAGGAAATCAACCAGCGCCCCGTCAAAAAAGTGCCGACGCTCAAAGGGCGCAGCGTGGTGCTCTTTTTCGCCGAGCCCAGCACACGTACGAAGGTGAGCTTCGACGTGGCGGCCAAGCGGTTGTCCGCCGACTCCTTTTCCCTGTCCAAGAGCATGTCCAGCCTGACCAAGGGCGAGACGCTCAAGGACACGGTGCTCACCCTGCAGGCCATGGCTCCGGACTGCATCGTCCTGCGCCACTGGTCCAGCGGCGCGTCCAAGTTCATCGCCGACCGCCTGGACTGCGCGGTCATCAATGCGGGCGACGGCAGGCACGCCCACCCGACCCAGGCGTTGCTCGATTCCTTCACCATGTTTCAGGAATGGGGTGACCTGACCGGAAAGACCGTGCTTATCCTCGGCGACATCAAGCATTCGCGCGTGGCCCGGTCCAACGTCATTCTGCTCAACAAGCTGGGCGTGAACGTGCGTATGTGCGCGCCGCGCACTCTGCTGCCGCACACGGTTCGCTCCTGGCCCTGTGAGGTCTATTCCGATCTCAGTGAGGCCGTGAAGGGCGTCAATGCTGTCATGTGCCTGCGTCTGCAGTTGGAGCGCCAGAAGGACGGTCTGCTGCCGAACCTGCGCGAATACGCCCAGACCTTCGGCCTGTCCCAGCGGCATATCGACCTGGCCGACAAGGACGTGCGCATCATGCACCCCGGCCCTATGAACCGGGGGGTGGAAATCAGCTCGGACCTGGCCGACAGCGCCCAGTCCCTGGTGCTGGACCAGGTGGCCAACGGCGTGTCCATGCGAATGGCCCTGCTGTTCCTGTACATGACCCGCAAAGGCATGGAAGAAGAGTAGATATAGTTTTTCCGGGGACAACCCCCTCCCAAACGTTTTGGCGATCGCTTCGCGATGGGCTGGGGCTGAAAACAGGCCATGAAGCACCACAGGTGCTGAATAGATAAAAAGTTTTGGAGATGCTTAAGAACCTTTTGCAAAAGATTCTTAAGCCGCCGGAGGCAAACAATGGCAAAGAAAAAAGTAGATTTGATCGTCAGGCGCGCTTTCCTCAAGGGACGCGAAGTGGACGTGCACATCGCCAACGGCGAGATCGCCGAGATTCGCGACACGGAAACCGAATTCGACCCGGGCAAGGCCGAGGTGCAGGACGCCTACGGCCTGACCATGCTGCCGAGCATGATCGACGTGCATGTGCATTTGCGCGAGCCCGGCTTCGAATACAAGGAAGATGTGCAGTCCGGCTTGGCGGCCGCCGCCTGGGGCGGCTTCGGTGCGGTTATGTGCATGGCCAATACCAAGCCGGTCAACGACGTGGCCACCACCACGGAACTGATGCTTGAAAAGGCGAGGGCGCACTGGCCCGACGGCCCGCGTCTCTACCCCGTGGGAGCGCTGACCAAGGGCCTCAAGGGCGAGGAACTGGCCCCTATGGCCGAACTGGCCAGGGCTGGCTGCGAAGCTTTTTCCAACGACGGACTGCCCGTGAAGAACACCGACCTGTTCCGCCGGGCCATGGAATACGCGTCCGACTGGGGCAAGCCGGTCATCGACCATTGCGAGGACCCGTACATGGCCGTGGGCGCCGGGATTAACGAAGGGGAGGTGGGCGACCGCCTGGGCCTGAACGGACAGCCCGATGTGGCCGAGGCGCTACAGGTGGCCCGCGACATCCTCCTGGCCGAGTATCTGGACATGCACATCCACCTGGCCCATATTTCCTGTCGCAAATCCGTGGACCTGATCCGCTTTGCCAAGGCGCGCGGCGTTAGGGTTACGGCCGAGACCGCGCCGCACTACCTGATCCTTACGGACGACTATCTGGAGGCCCCGGAAACCCAGTACAGCTCGTACGCCAAGGTCAACCCGCCCCTGCGTAAGGAAGACGACCGCCTGGCCATGATCGAGGCCCTGGAGGACGGCACCATCGATATCCTGGCCACGGACCACGCCCCGCACGCCGAGCATGAAAAGGAAGTGGAGTTCGACATCGCCCCTTGCGGCATTTCCGGGCTGGATACGGCCTTCGCCGTTACCTGGGGGCTGGTGCGGGACGGCGTGCTCAGCGAAGAAACCTTCAACCGTGCCTGGGTCACCAAGCCCGCCGAGATATTCGGGTTCGAATACAACCAGTTCAACGAAGGCGACCCGGCAGATTTCTTCCTGTTCGATCCGGAAGAGGACTGGGTGGTCGGCCCGGACACCATGCATTCCAAAGGCAAGAACACTCCCTTGAGGGGCGGGACCCTGAAAGGCCGGGTGAAAACTCATTTCCTTCGGGGCAAAAAAATTGTATGACAAGGCCTGTTAACAGGAAAAAAGTCCGCTTCCTTCGGGGAGCGGACATTGCATTACGAATTCATACAATGCCAAGGATGAACCATGAGCCAGCCTTATAAAGATGCCATTGTTTTCTGCAAGTCCATCATGCGTAACGGCTATGACGCCTACGTGATCAATGCCCGTCTCCAGGAGCTGACCCTGTCCGAGACCGGCAGCGAGCAGGAAATCGACATCTGCACCGAAGCCGGCATGGACGAGCTGCAGAAACTCTTCCCCAAGATCAAGCCTTCCGCGGACAAGGGCATCATCGGCTTGCTGCAGGAAGGGGGCATCACCTTCTATTTCTACCCCGCCGACGTGGAGCTCAGCTCCTACACCGATGAGAGCGTGTCCATAATGACTCCCAGGCTGCTCAAGCGTCTTGAGGAGCGCGGCGACATCCCACTCTCCACGGTGTGCCCGTACATCCCCAAAGCCAAGGACATGTACGCCGACTTCGCGGATTTGTCCGAGGGCAAGGTTCGCTTCCGGGGCATCCCCGACGAGGCTCTGAAAAAGGATTACGCGCTGGCCTACCGGGCCCTGCGTTTTGCGGCCAACTACGGGCTGAGCATCGAGCCCAACACCTGGGCAGCCATCGTGCGCAGTTCCCGCCGCGTTCTCGACTATGTGCCCATGCCCGACTTTATCGACGAATGGCGCAAGGTCGAAGCCGAATCCATGCACAGGTTTCTGGAGCTTCTTTTCGACTCCATGCTCCTGCACGGCCTTATTCCCGAGCTGGCGGCCCTGTCGCGCGTCAAGCAGATCAAGAACGAGGAAGAGGGCGAGGAGACCGTTCTCCAGCACACCCTGGACGTCATGAAGGCCTATCCCGAGGAGCTGCCTTACGACTGGTACGGCACCGTGGCCTGCATGTTCCACGACGTGGGCAAGCTCTACACTGCCGATTACTACGATGAGCATTGGCATTTCCTGCAGCATCACCGCGTCGGCGCCAAGGTCACCCGCAAGATCCTCAAGCGTCTCAGCTTCATGTCCGAGGACATAGACCTGATCTGCGATCTGGTGCAGAACCATATGCGTCCGCATTTCATGCTCACGGACAAGGGCATCCGCCGCCTCAAGTCGCTGGACGAGTATCCGCGCATCATTGAAATGGTCAGGGCGGACATCAAGGCTCGCAACGGTTCCTGGCGCGAGTTCAATCACAACCTCAAGATGGCCGAGCGCGCCGACATTCCCGAGGAGGCCATCGAGCCGTACCTCAACGGCAACGAGATCATGAAGGCCACCGGTCTCAAGCCCGGACCCAAGGTCGGTATGATCCGCGAACGCCTCCTCACGGCCCAGATCGAAGGCGACGTGCCCACTGCGGAGGAGGCCGTCCCCTACGTCCAGAAGCTCGCCAAGACCATGTAGAGAGCTGTTTCAGACGATATTGAAGCGCCTGCCGGAGTATTCCGGCAGGCGCTTTTTTTTGTTTGTTGGAGACGGAAAAAGGGCTGAATTTTGATTGGGCGTAGTGAAGAACAAATTCAATCGTACAAGCCAGGTTTTCCAAAGGGGATAATCCCCCTTAGTCGCCAGAGGCGCATAACGAAAAAACCCTTCATCGTGGTGATGAAGGGTTTCTATTTTCGAGTGGTGCCGAGGGACAGAATTGAACTGCCGACACGCGGATTTTCAGTCCGCTGCTCTACCAACTGAGCTACCTCGGCTCCGTGTTGCGGAAAGCATGTCTATCGAACGAGGCCATGCTTGGCAAGTTTTTTTTGCACGAAAATCCGAAAAAAATGAATTTCGCCTGCCGTTGAAGGCTAACGCACTCCTTTGCTGTTCAGGAACGGGCCGTACCTTTTGTCGGTTTTCATGATGTGATTCACCAGCCAGTCCTTGAGGAAATGCATGAGCTCCATGGTGATGGCCGCCTTGCCTGACCTGAACCGCTCCTCGAAGTCCATGACCTGCTTCACGAGCTTGGTGTGTTCGGCCTCGTGGGCCAGCTGTCCCGGGTAGGAGTGGGCCGTGAACAGTTTTTCCTCGTAGGCGAAGTGGGTGACAGTATAGTCCTTGAGTTCGCCCAGAATGCGTCCCATGGCCGCATTGCCCTTGCCCGTGCGCATGGCGTCGTGCAGTGCATTGATGAGCTCCATGAGTCGCTGGTGCTGCCTGTCGATCTCGGCCACACCCACGGAGAGGCTGTCGTCCCACTGCATCATGCTGCCGTTTTGCCTGGGGGCGGCTGCCGGTTTGGAAGTTGTCGGAGCGGTTTTCGGCACTGCGGGTGCGGCAGGCGTTTTTTCCATTTTCGTCCCGGTCAGCTCGTAGACGAATTCGCCCAGCTTGTCGCCCATGGCGGCCAACTCGTTCAGGGCGCTGGAGGACTCCTGCATGCCCTGGGCGGTCTCGGCGGTGATGCGGCTCATGTCGCTGATGGCCGCGTTGATCTCTTCGCTGGCGGCCGACTGCTGCTCGGCCGCCGAGGCGATCTCGCGCACCTGACGGTCGGAAAGGCCGACGATTTCAACGATTTCGTTCAGGGCGTTTCCGGCTCCCTGGGCCAGATCGGCGCTCTGCCGCACGGCCGTGGCCGCCTCGTCCATGTCCCTGATGCTGTTGCGGGTTTCCTGCTGAATGGCCAGCACGGCCTCTTCCACTTCCTTGGTGGCCTGCATGGTTTTTTCGGCCAGTTTGCGCACCTCGTCCGCCACCACGGCGAATCCGCGTCCGGCGTCCCCGGCGCGGGCGGCCTCGATGGCCGCGTTCAGGGCCAGCAGGTTGGTCTGGTCAGCGATGTCCGTGATCATGCCCATGACCTGACCGATGCCTTCGGCCTGGCTGCCCAGGCTGTCCAGGCCGGTCTTCATGCGCTCGGTGCGTTCCCGCACGCCCATGACCGATTCCATGACCCGGCGCACCTCGTCGGAACCGCTTTCGGCTTTTTCGCGGGCCGCATTGGCGCTGTCGGCCGCCTCACCCGAGCCGCGCGCCACGTCCAGGATGCTGGCGGTCATGTTTTCCACGGCGTTCAGAGTTTCGTCGGCGCGCTCATTTTGGAGGATGGTGCCCTTGTTGACCTGCTCCACCTGGGCGGAGAGGCGTTCGCCTGCCGAGGAAAGCCCCGCCACCAGTACGCGCATCCGTTCGCCCGCTTCCTGCAGTGCCTGCTTCCTGGCCTGTTCGGCCTTTTCGCGGGCCTGTTCGGCCAGATCCATGGCTTGGGTGGATTCCGAGCGCAGGGCTTCCAGAAGCTTTTCTGATTCTCGGGTTTTGGCGCGTTGTTCCTCGAACAACTCGGCCATGAGGCCCAGTCCGCGGGCCATGTCGCCGTACTCGGCGTTCACGGTGACTTTTTCGCCCAGAGCCAGGGCGTCCGCCGTGGCGGTCACCAGGGCGATCAGGGTGCGTGCGCCGCGCCGGGCAGCGGATATGGATGCCAGGCTCAGGGCCAGCCCAGCCAAGCCGGCAATGCCCATGGTCCACATCCAGAAACCGGCGGCGGTGGTGAAAACCGCGAGGGTGAGGATGGCGAACAGGGCGGCGGTGAGTGACAGCATTGTGAAAATTGCTCTGTTCATGCGAACTCTCCGGAAAAATAGTTGATTAAAAAATGCGAGCACATATAGGGTTATGTGTAATGGGTTGTGTAAAACGATGCGCCAGCGTGTGTTTTCAACAGCCTGTGAGCGGGCGATTGTGCCCCAGGTGCATGGTGCTTTCAAGCGAATAAATTTCTATAGCAATTTCAGCGTAAAGGGTCTCAGATGAACGACAATGAAGTGATCCTGGCGGTGGCCTTTTCCCGCGAATCCCGCAATGCGGCCCGCAACGCCATGGCCGCGCTCAAGGCGGACAAGGACGGGCACTCCCAGGCCGCAAGGCTTTTGAGGGCCATTTCCGCAGGACAGGAGGTACACGCGAAGAAATTGCTCATGCTTCTGCGCGGCAAGCTGGGCAGCACCGAAGAGAACATCGAGGTGTCCGTGCAAAAGCTGGAGGACGCCATTGCCGATTATCCGGCCATGCTGGACGGCCTTCGCGAAAACGGAGATCCGGCGGGCGAATCCATGCTTGCCCAGTGCCTGAAGACTGCCATGGGGCACAAGGGCAGGCTTGCACGCCTGAACGGGGAAAAGGACGTTTTTTATCAGGTCTGCGGCATTTGCGGGTTCATTGCCGAGGAGGCGGCCCCGGAGCGCTGCCCGGTGTGCGGGGCCGTGCGGAATCAGTTCTTTTCCACAGCTTAATCAAGTTTGAGATTCAGTAGCTGCAGCTCCGAGTAGAGCATGTCCACATCTTCGGGTTTGAGCCGAGGCGACTTGAAAAAGCGGGGAGATCTGATTTTTTCCACCTTCGCGTCCAGCCCGCCGAGTACGAAGCGTCTGTCCGCGGCCAGCACCGCGTCGCCCTCCGGCAGGATGGCGTTGGCGATGGACTGGGCGAATTCGTTGAACATGGCCGGATTGTTGCGGTAAAGGACATCGTAATAGGTGGTGCCTTCGCCCTTCTCCGCGACGGAGAAGAGCACCAGACATTCGTCGCACATGGATTTGATCAGGCAGGCCTCAACCCCGTAAGGGGAGTTGTCGTCCAGGTAACGCTGTTCCTCGGGCCAGACGCGGTACCAGATGTTGTCCACGTCCGTTGTCAGATCCACATCGGCAGGGCCTCTCTTGCGCCAGAGCAGTCTTGTGTCGTCGAGCTGTTCCATGCCCAAGGTGCGGAACATGTCGATGCGCTTGGGGGAAAGGGAAAAAACCGTGTAGGTGGCGTCCGGGTCTTCGGTGGCCTTGCGCACCATCTGCCCGCCCAGTCCGGCGGAGCGGTATTCCTTGAGCAGATACCAGGAGGAAAAGTTGACGAACCGTTCCCGGTGGCCGCGTATGACGCGATGGGAACAGATGTGGCCGTGGAAGCCGACGATCTTTCCGGCATCCTCCACCACAAGGCCCATGTCCTCGGGCCGGCCTTCGCACCAGTTGGGCTCGAAGAGCCTGCGCCAGCGTTCTACTTTGAACTTGCTGTTCATGTTCTCATGCAGCAGCTCGCAGATGGCGGGGATGTCCCGTACTTCCACACGTCTGATTTTCGGTGTCACCCGATACTCCCTTGTGTAAAAATATCCTTGGCCGCCAGCCAGCGGCACGCCCCGTGTGTCGTTGTCGCCTCGGCAAGGGTGTTCATGAATTCCCAGGCCGCCTCGTCCATCTCCAGATGGTGAGTGAGCACGCCGGTGGGCTGTCCCTGGTCGGCTTTGCCCGATCTTTTGGCCCGCAAATGGTCGACGATGCTGCGAACCACCTTGTCGGTCCCGGCAAAGGAGGCCTGTTTCTTTTTCCAGCGCAACAGATCCGCATGTGCCGGGACGATGCGTACGCCCTCCACCTCCGGGGTCATGTTCCCGGTCCATTCTGCGGAAACGCCGGTCAGCCCGAGGCCGGGCAGGTGCTGGTACAGGCTTGGATCGATGCGGTTCCAGGGCGGCACCACTACGGGGACGAAACGTTCCCCGAACATGGATTTCAGAATTTCGCGGCCGTGCTGGAGGTCGTTCAGGACCGTTTCCAAAGGTCGGTGCAGGCCCAGTTCCCAGGCACCCTCCCCCGATCCGCGCGGAGCGTGGTTGACGTGGGCGTATCCGTGCAGGAGCACCCAGGCCCGCTCGCTCCCGGCCAGCCGCTCCCGCAGGGAGACCTCGGCTTTGACGGGGATCACCGCCAGATTGCAGGGAATCCGGTATTCCGAGGAAATATCCAAAAGGGTATCCAGTGCCGGGGAGGTAGCGGTCGCGTCGTCGTCCCGCCACCAGAGTTCCGCTACCCGACCTGCTTCGTTCCATGCCTCCAGCTCATGCAGGAGGGCTGCCATTGCCTTTTGGATCATATTTATAAATTCCTCGAAAGGGAGACTTAGCAGATGTGGGCCCAAACGCCAATTCTCAATAAGGGGGTGGCAATGGTTTTTGGGATGTGCGATAATACGCAGTGGATTCAGTTCGGGATACTCAGTCGTTTTACAGGCGCTGACCCTTCACCACAATGAGGCCTTGCGTTTTCGGAAGGCAGTCCCATGGCGTATGAGCAGGACTTTTGTTGGACAGGGAACGGTATGGAAGCTACTGTTTCCTCCCTCCAAAAAACAACAGCGCAAGTAGAGAAAGAGAGCGACTGACCAGTTATGCCCAGTAACGGTACCTACAACATCCTGATGTATTCCCACGACACCTACGGGTTGGGCCATATCCGCCGGACCATGGCCATCGCCCGCACCCTGGTGCAGCCGGATGTGAACATTCTCATCCTGACGGGGTCGCCCATCGCCGGGCGTTACAACCTGCCCCACGGAGTGGATTTCGTGCGTATCCCGGGAATGATCAAGCAGTCCAATACGGTTTATGTGCCGCATTCCATCAAGGTGGACCCCCAGCAGGCCATCGCCATCCGACGCAACATCATCACCGCTGCCACCAGGACTTTCAAGCCGGACCTGTTCATCGTGGACAAGGTGCCCGTGGGGCTCAAGGGAGAGATCAAGCCGACTCTCAAATGGTTGCGCAGGAACAGTCCGGAGACCCGCATCGTGCTCGGCCTGCGCGACATTCTCGACAACAGTGAAAACACCTGCAAGGAGTGGAGCCGCAAGAACTACACGGAAGTGCTGCGGGAGTTGTATACCGAGATATGGGTCTACGGCGACCAGTCCCTGTATGATCCCGTCGTGGAATATGCCATTCCCGGGGACATTGCGGCCAAGACTCATTTCACGGGCTACATCCCGCGCAAGCGTCCGAAACGGGTCGGCAACGGCAGGAAAAAGGAGAAGTTGGTGGTGGTCACCATCGGCGGGGGCGGCGACGGGTATCCCGTGTTGGACAACTATCTGACCATGCTGGAAAATAACGGCAGCGTGGACTTCAAGACTCTCATGGTCACCGGTCCCTTTCTGGCCGAGGACAAGCTGGATAGCCTGGCCCAGCGCGCCCGAAAGCTCGGCGTGCGTTTTACCGCGTTCGTCAAGAACCTGGAAAAGAAGATCGCCCAGGCCGACCTGGTCATCAGCATGGGCGGCTACAACACCCTGTGCGAGATCCTTTCCCAGAAAAAGGTGGCCCTGATAATCCCGCGCGACACACCGCGCGAGGAGCAGCTTATCCGCGCGCGGGTCTTTGCCGAGCGTGGTCTTGTGGACTACATCCAGTGGGACCGGCTCAGCCCCGAGGCCATGCGCGCCAAGGTGGACGCCATGCTGGAAGACCCCTGGCCCTACCAGAACGCCATGCAGAATTTTTCCATGACCGGGCTCGACTTCATGCGCAGCCGTCTTGCACAGTTCAGAAACAACGAGGATTAATCATGGCCGATACCACGAAACGCACAACCCTGGGCATGGTGCTCAAGGGGTTCCCTCGCATTTCCGAAACCTTCATTTCCAACGAGATCCGGCTGCTTGAGAAGATGGGGCTCAGAATCCACATCTTTTCCATGCGCCAGCCGCGCGAGAATTTCAGTCACGATTCGGTCAGGGAGATCCAGGCCGGGGTCACCTACCTGCCAGAAACCATGACTTGGGGCTTGCCCGCGCTGCTGTGGCACACCTTTATGCTCTTGCTGGAGCGGCCGGGCCGGTTCTTCTCCGGGCTGAAGCTGCTTTTTTCCCGTTTCAGGCTGGCCCCCAAGAAGCACACCTGGCTCAAGCACTACATGCAGGCCGCCTTTCTGGTTCGCAAGGCCAAGGGCATGGGACTGGCCCACATCCATTGCCATTTCGCCCATACTCCCACCACCGTGGGCATGTACGCGGCCCATTTCGAGGGCGTCCCGTTCAGTTTCACGGGCCACGCCAAAGACATCTACACCCAGGACCCGGCGCGCATCCAGGACAAGATCGAGCGGGCCAAGTTCCTGGTGACCTGCACCAAGTACAACGAGCGGTATCTGACCGATATTTCAGGAGGCCGCAAGCCTGTGCACTGCGTGTACCACGGCATCAACCTGGACCTGTTTTCGGCCAACGGTCGTCCGCAGGCCGCTCGGTCTCCCTATTCCATCATGACCGTGGCCCGGTTCGTGCCCAAAAAGGGATTGGACATCATTCTCAAGGCGCTGCGCCGGTTACGGGACAAAGGGCTGGACTTTCGCTATACGCTCATCGGTGATGGGTCGGACCATGACAAGGTGTTGTCGCTCATCGACGAGCTCAATCTCGGGGACGTCATCGACATGCCGGGCACGGTTGCGCACGGGGAGGTCGTCAAGCGTTTCGAAACCGCGGACCTGTTCGTGCTTGGCTGTCGCCAGGCTGCGGACGGCGACCGGGACGGCATTCCCAACGTGGTGGCCGAGTCCATGGCCATGGGCGTGCCTGTGGCGTCCACCGATATTTCAGGCGTGCCCGAACTGGTGGAGCACGAAAAGACCGGGCTGCTCTGCGCGTCCGAGTCCGTGGGCGGCATGGCCGGGATCATCGAGCGGCTGCTCACGGACGACGAGTTGCGTACACAGGTCATCCCGGCTGCCCGCGAAAAGGTGAATCAGGTCTTCAACAATAAGAAGCTTATTGAAGACCTGGGCAACATTTACAAGTCCTACGGGGTTCCCTGCGGAAATTAGGATGCCTCCGCCGGGCGGGTTTGCTGAATACTTTTGGAAGAGGGGGAACGGGGGATAAAAGATTTCTCCCCCGTAAAGCTATCTGTTCTCCAGCCGGACGCCCTGGCTGTAGTAGGCGGCGGTGTCGCCCATGTCCGTGGACCGGGGCTGGATGATGACGTTGGGGTTCTGGCCGAACTTGGTCCAGCCGCCCCGGCGCATGACCACGGCGGCAGGGTGCAGGGTGTCGTCACTTTCCACGCGCACCTGCATGGAGCCCAGCGGGCTGGCCAGGTAGATGTCGCGCTCCATGTCCAGGAAGGTCCAGGCCGGGCTTTTGCGTGAAATCCAGACCGTGGGAATGCCTCGCTGTTCCGTTTCGGGCACCTGCGACTGCATGTGTCTGCCCTGCACCAGGGAGAGCAGGAGCAGCGGATAGTCCGGATCGCGTGCAGGCTCCGGGGAAAGGTTTTCCGGAAACAGGAACTTGCGGTCCAGGGTGTCGAAGCGCATGCCTTCGTAGGCCACCATGGGCCAATGCCCGCGCGCGTAGCCTTTTTCGCTCAGCTCCTCGGGACTGATACCCGAGTCTTCCACGGCGATGGAGATGCATCTTCCACGGTTGGGAAAGCGCACAGGCGATTCCAGGCGCGCGCCCATGTCGGCCAGCACATCGTAGATATCCCTGCACTGACCGGGCGTTTCCACGGTCTGGCGGGAATACTGGACGAAATTGTGCAGCCAGGAACCGGCCACCTCGTCGCGCTCGAACAGGTAGGCGGGCGGCAGGACCAGATCGGAGGCCAGGGCCGTGTCGTTCATGAATCCTTCCATGCAGACTACGAACGGCGCGCGCTCCAGGCCGGCGGCCATGCCCAGGGAGTCCGGGATCTGGTTGACCACGTTGATGCCGTCGATGAATACGAACTCCACGGCCGGGTCGACTTTCCGCAACTCGGCGGGCAGATCGAAGAGGAGCATTTCCCGGCGTTCGGCAGGAACGGGCAGGTCGGTCTCGGCCTGCCATTTCTTGAGATTGCGGCCCGAGGAAAAACTGTAATACACACCGCCGCCCTTGCGGCCCATGTGCCCGGACAGCATACCCAGGGAAGCCACAAACTGGACGTTCTCCCCGCCGTTCACATAGCGCTGCATGCCCCAGCCCACCAGGGTGGCCACGGCGCCGGGCTGCTCGTACCAGTCGAAGAGCATTTCCACATCCTCGACCGGGACTTCGCAGGCGGCGCAGAGCTCCTCCAGGGAGAGCGATTCCACCAATCCACGGAACACGTGCCAGTTGCTGGTCCGGCCGATGACGCCGGAATCAAGCAAGCCGGATTCCACGTACAGCTTGATGACCGCGGCGGCCAGGAAGCGGTCCGTGCCCGGCTTGATGGTGATGGTTTCGTCGGAGAAGGCCGCGTTGCCGTCGTTGCCCACGGTGATGGTCAGCACCTCCGTGCCGCGCTTGCGGGCCTCCTTGACGATGAGCCCGGTGTGGATGGAACTGCGGGAAAAGTCGCGGCCCCAGTTGACGATGCGCCGGGCATTGAGCAGGTCTTCGGGATCGTTGGCCGTGAGCGAGCCGCAACAGCTGATCATGGCCTCGATGCCTGCGTTGTCGCAGATAGATCCTTTGGTCTTGCCGCTTCCCAAGGCTTCGAAAAATGCGGTGCTGGCCTGGGCGAACACGCCCCGGTAGCCATGGCCGTGGATGTGCAGGATCTTTTCCGGCGTTTTGCGCAGGGCGTCGAGCTTTTCGGCGCAGAGGTCCAAGGCCTCGTCCCAGCCTATGGGAGCGAACACGCCGTCCTTTTTCTGCATCGGCTGCGTGATGCGCTCTTCGGAATCCAGGTGCTGGAAGAAATTTTTGACCTTGCCGCAGACCACCCCCCTGGTGATGGGGTGTTCCGGGTTGCCGGAAACAGTGCGTTTTTCGGTGTCCACGATGCAGGAACAGGCGTCCGGGCAGTTCTGGGTACAGGCGGATATGACTTTCATGAACAATCTCCTTGCACCCGGTTGTGGTGCATATTCGTTCCCCGGTCAACCTCATTGGCGTCAAGGAATTGTGAAGCTTCACGTCCTGGGAACGCGCCCGCCCACGGGAGAAGGGGGCCTCCGGCATCCGATCGGGATTTCCGATGGCAGCCCATCTGATTTTGCAATGACGGAAAAGTCACCAAGAAAAATTAGGCTCCTAACAACTTGATGTTGCGGGGAAAACGCCGAAGCCAGTACATGCCGGGTTTGTCCCGGCCATTGTGCGGGAGGGCGAAAAGATCAAGCGGCAAGCCTGGAACCTATTGCCATATTCATTGATATACTAGTACAAACCCGGGAAGCGGCGAGTCCGGTGCGTTCCTGTTTGAACCTCTGCAGGGCGCTTGCATCTACCGGAAACGCACCGCGCGTGACGATTTTTTTGGGGTTCGCTATGCACTAGTCTGTCCCGGGAGGTTCGGGGACGTTCACAACAACCGTGGAGGAATCATGGTCCACAAACTGATGCGTGTTTTTCTTGCCGTCATTCTCATGACCCTGTTGGCGGGCACGGCCCTGGCCGCCGGTCCCCTCAAGGCCGCCCTCATTTACGACATGGGCGGTAAGTTCGATAAATCCTTCAACGAAGCCGCCTACAAGGGCGCCGAAATGTTCCGCAAGGAATTCGGCGACAAGTACCGCGATTTCGAACCCACCAATGAAACCCAGTACGAACAGGCCATTCGCCGTTTCGCCTCCCGGGGCACCGACATCATTGTCGTGGTCGGCTTCTCCTACCAGGGCGTTCTCGAAAAGATGGCCCCGGAATTTCCGGATACCAAGTTCGTCATCATCGATAGCGAGGTGAAACAGCCCAATGTTCTGTCCATCCAGTTCAAGGAGCATGAAGGTTCCTTCCTGGTGGGCATGATCGCGGCCATGAAGGCCAAGGGCGACACCGTAGGCTTCGTGGGCGGCATGGACGTGCCCCTGATCCGTAAATTCCACCTCGGCTACGAGGAGGGCGTGCATTATGTGAAGCCCAATGCCAAGGTGCTCATGAATATGACCGGCACCACCCCGTCCGCCTGGGCCGACCCCATCCGCGCGGGTGAGCTGGCCCGCGGTCAGATGGATCGCGGTGCGGAAGTGGTCTACGCCGCCGCAGGCAGCTCCGGCAACGGGGTGCTCCAGGCCGCAGCCGACGCCGGTAGGTTTTCCATCGGCGTGGACAGCAACCAGAACTACCTTCACCCGGGCAGCGTGCTGACCTCCATGGTCAAGCGCGTGGACCTGGCCGTGTTCGATGCGCTCAAATCCGCCAGGGAGGGGCATTTCAAGGGCGGAAGCCTGCACCTGGGTCTCAAGGAGGGCGGTGTGGACTACGCACTGGACGAATACAACAAGGACCTGATCACCGAAGAAATGAAGGCCAAGGTGGATGACGCCAAGGCCAAGATCATTTCCGGCGAGATCAAGGTGACCGACTACTTCGACATCATGGACAAGTAGCACTATGACTGGACCAGGCGCACAAGCCGTAAGCGCGGCGGGAGGGGCCATCCCTCCCGCCGTCGAACTTATCGGGCTGAACAAGCATTTCGGTCCCGTTCACGCCAACCGCGACGTGTGCATCTCCGTGCCGCGCGGCACGGTGCACGGCATCGTGGGCGAGAACGGCGCAGGCAAGTCCACCATGATGGCCATGCTCTACGGCTTCTACAAGGCCGACAGCGGGCGTATCCGCATCAATGGCGAGGATGTGCACATCACCAGCCCCTCGGACGCCATTTCCCGGGGCATCGGCATGGTCCACCAGCATTTCATGCTCGTGGAACCGTTCACTGTGCTGGAAAATGTCATTCTCGGCGTTGAGCAAGGCGGCATGATCCAGGGTTCTCTGAACCATGCGCGCAAGGAGCTCAGGCGGCTGGGTGAGGAATACGGGTTGGAAGTGGACCCGGACGCCCGCATCCGGGACCTGCCCGTGGGCCTCCAGCAGCGCGTGGAGATTCTCAAGGCTCTCTATCGTGGGGCGGAGACCCTGATTCTGGACGAGCCAACCGGCGTGTTGACCCCGCAGGAGGCGGACCATTTGTTCCGCATCCTGGACACCCTGCGCAGCCAGGGAAAGACCGTCATCCTCATCACGCACAAACTCCGCGAGATCATGGCCGTCACCGACAACGTCTCGGTCATGCGGCGAGGAACCATGGTAGCCCATCGGCCCACGGCCGAGACCTCCAAGGAGGAGCTGGCCGAGCTCATGGTCGGCCGCAAGGTGCTGTTGCGGGTGGAAAAGGGCGAAGCCAAACCGGGCGAGTGCGTGGTGAGCCTGGAAAACGTTTCCTACACCGACGACATGGGCCGGGAGCGGCTCAAGGATATCAACCTTTCCATTTGCACCGGGGAGATTCTCGGCATTGCGGGCGTGTCCGGCAACGGCCAGTCCGAGCTGCTCGAGGTCCTCTCCGGCATCTCTCCCATCTCCAGGGGGCGGATCATGTTCAAGGGCGAGGAAATCGCCGCGCCTGGAAAACAATCCAACCCGCAGGAGCTGCGCCGGGCGGGCATCGCCCATGTGGCCGAGGATCGGCACCGCATGGGCATGATCATGGACTTCACCGCGGCGGAGAACACCATTCTGGGCTATCACCGGGGCAAGGAGATTAACGGTCCGGTGCTCATGGATCTGAAGAAGGTGGAGGGCCGCTGCATGGAGCACATGGAGAAATTCGACGTGCGCCCGCCCATTCCGGGTCTGGCGGCCTCGGGTTTTTCCGGCGGCAACCAGCAGAAGATCGTACTGGCCCGCGAGATGGAGGAAAACCCGGACCTGTTGCTGGTGGGGCAGCCCACCCGCGGCGTGGATATCGGGGCCATCGAATTCATCCACAAACAGCTCATCACGATGCGCGACGCCGGCAAGGCCGTGTTGCTCGTTTCCGTGGAGCTGGACGAAATCATGTCGCTTGCCGACCGCATCCTGGTCATGTTCGACGGACGGATCATTGGCGAAGTCGCAGCCAAGGACGCCACCGAACAGGCTCTGGGACTCATGATGGCCGGATGTGAAAATCCGGCGGCCGGAAAACAGGAATGCGGAGGTGACGAATAATGGCGGCCCCGAAAAAACTGCCCGTCTGGGTCAATGCGGGCCTCATCCCGCTTATCAACCTGATGGCCGCCTTCGCGATTTCCGCCGTGGTCATTCTGGCCGTGGGGGAAAACCCCATCGAAGCCGCGGGGCATATCCTCTATGGCGCTTTCGGGTTCGGCGAAGGCATCGGCTATACCCTGTACTACGCCACCAATTTCATTTTCACGGGCCTTGCCGTGGCCATGGCCTTCCATTGCTTTCTCTTCAACATCGGGGGCGAGGGACAGGCTTACATAGGCGGCCTGGGCATCGGCCTGGTCTGCCTGTACATGGGCAACCTGCCCTTCTGGGCCATCCTGCCTCTGGCCGTCATGGGCGGTGCCCTGTTCGGCGGACTCTGGGCACTCATCCCGGCCTATCTGCAGGCAAAACGCGGTTCCCACATCGTCATCACCACCATCATGTTCAACTTCATCGCCTCCTCGGTGATGACCTTCCTGCTGGTGGACTGGCTCAAGAAACCCGGCTCCCAGCTGCCGGAAACCCGGCATTTCGCGGAAGCGGCCTTCATGCCCAAGGTGCATGAAATGCTCGCTTCCGTCGGCCTGGACGTGGCCCGCTCTCCGCTCAACCTCTCGTTTCTCATCGCCCTGCTCTGCTGCCTGGGCGTCTGGATTTTTATCTGGCGCACCCGCTGGGGTTATGAAATCCGGGCCTCGGGCAAGAACCCCAAGGCAGCGGTGTACGGCGGCATTTCGCCCTCCAAGGCCATTATCCTGTCCATGTGCATCTCCGGCGCGCTTGCCGGTCTGGTGGGCCTGAACGAGCTTATGGGCGTGCAACACCGCGTGGTGGTCAACTTCACCAACGGCTACGGCTTCGTGGGCATCGCCATTGCGCTCATGGGCCGCAACCATCCGCTGGGCATCATCTTCGCTTCCCTGCTCATGGGAGCGCTGTATCAGGGCGGGGCCGAACTGGCCTTTGAAATGCCCACTCTGACCAGCGACATGATCTGGACCATCCAGGGCTTCGTGATCCTGTTTACCGGAGCTCTGGAGCACATGTTCCGGCCCCAGCTGGAACGGATATTCATCAAGAGCGATTCCGAAGGGGAGGTGTACGAGTAATGGACTTCCTCATCACCATACTTCAGTTGATCGACGGCACCATCCGGGTGTCTACACCGCTCATCCTGGCGGCTCTGGCCGGGCTCTGCTCAGAACGGGGCGGGGTCATCGACATCGGACTGGAGGGCAAAATGCTCGGCGCGGCCTTTGTGGCCGCCACCGTGGCCTACATGACCGGGTCGGCCTGGCTGGGCCTGCTGGCGGCCATCGCCGCCTCAGTGGCCCTGTCGCTCATCCACGGGTTCGCCTCCATCACCCACCATGGCAATCAGGTGGTCTCGGGTATGGCCATCAATATCATCGTGGCCGGGCTCGCCCCCACCATCGGCAACGCCATTTTCCACATCAACGGTGATACGCCGCCGCTGCCCCATGCCGCGCGGTTCACGGCCATCGACCTGCCCTTTGCCGCATCCCTGGCCGACGTGCCGGTCATCGGCCCCGTCTATTCGGGCGTCATCAGCGGCCACAGCTTCACCACCTACCTGGCCTTCGCCTTGGTGCCGTTCGTGGCCTGGATGCTCTATAAGACCCGCTTCGGTCTGCGGCTGCGCGCCGTGGGCGAGAATCCCGAGGCCGTGGACACTGCGGGCGTCTCGGTGCAGTGGCTTCGTTACCGGGCCGTCATGATCGCGGGCGTCCTGTGCGGTATAGCCGGTACGAGCCTGTCCACTTCGCTGGGCGCGAGCTTCATCCGGGACATGACTGCGGGCAAGGGCTATCTGGCTCTTGCGGCCATGATCTTCGGAAAATGGCGGCCCAAGACCACGTTGCTGGCCTGTCTGATCTTCGCGTTTACCGACACCCTGCAGGCGCGTCTTCAGGGCGTGGAGCTTCCGGTCGTGGGTGAGATTCCCGTACAGTTCATCATCATGCTGCCCTACGCCCTGACCGTGTTCCTGCTGGCCGGGTTCGTGGGCAAGGTCGTTGCCCCGGCCGCAGATGGCGAACCCTACATCAAGGAGCATTGATCGTGTTCGACGTGACCGAACTCATAAAACTGGCGACCATTGCCAGGGACAGGGCCTATGCCCCGTATTCCGGGCACCCGGTGGGCGCGGCCCTGCGAACCCCGTCAGGCAAGGTCTTTTCCGGGTGCAACGTGGAAAATGCGGCTTATCCGCTGGGCAACTGCGCCGAGCAGGCCGCCATCGCAGCCATGGTGCTCGGCGGCGAGCAGGAGATCGAGGAATTGGTTGTGGTGGGCCCGGGCAATGCACCGTGCACGCCCTGCGGCGGCTGCCGCCAGCGCATGCGCGAGTTTGCCGGGCCGGACATGCTTTTTCACGCCTGCAACGATCGGGACGTGCTCTTGACGATGACCATGGAAGAATTGTTGCCCGAGTCCTTCGGACCGACAAACCTGAAATAGATTTCAAAAGGATAGCGCATGGAAACCATTGAACAGTTGGTGGCTGAAGCCCGTGCCGTGGATGCGAGCGGGGAATACGCCCTTCGCGCCCTGAAAAGCATGGATCTGACCAGCCTGGGGCTGGACGACACTGAAGAGAAGATTGCGGACCTGTGCGGACGGGCCCTGACCCCGACGGGCCATGTCGCCGCCGTGTGCGTGTATGACAAGTTCGTGCCCCAATGCCGCAAGGCCTTGGGCGGCACCGGTGTCCAAGTAGCCACGGTCTGCAACTTCCCGGAGGGCGACGACGACATCGAGGCCGCCGAAGCCGAGGCCAAGGCTCAGGTGGCCGCCGGCGCTCAGGAAGTGGACGTCGTTCTGCCTTACAGGGCCTATCTGTCGGATCATCGCGACGCGGCCCTCAGTCTGGTCAGAGCCGTGAAGACCGCCTGCGGAACCCAAGCCCGGCTCAAGGTCATCCTGGAGACCGGAGAACTCAAGGCCCTTGACGTGATCCGCGACGCCAGCCTGGACGCCATCGCCAACGGAGCCGACTTCATCAAGACCTCCACCGGCAAGGTGACCGTGGGGGCGACCCTGGAGGCCGCGGCGGTCATGCTCAAGGCCCTCAAAGGGGTGCAGGCCGGAATCCAGCGTCCTTTGGGCTGCAAGCCTTCGGGCGGTATTTCCACGGTCAAGGACGCGGCAGGCTATCTCTTTCTGGCCGATACCATCATGGGCGAGGGCTGGGCCACCCCGGAGACCTTCCGCTTCGGAGCCAGTTCCCTGCTGGGAGACGTGTTGAAAACCCTCGGCATCGATACCGCTCCCGGCGACAGCCCCGGCTACTAGGAGATATCTCATGAGCACATTCATTCCTCAGGAAGTGATCCGCGCCAAGCGCGATGGTAAGGTACTGCCCCGAGAGGCCATTGAGCGCTTCGTCCGCGGCATCACAGACGAGACCGTCACCGACGGACAAGTGGCCGCATTCGGCATGGCCGTGTTCTTCAAGGGCATGAACATGGACGAGCGCATCCACCTGACCCGGGCCATGAAGGAATCCGGAACCGTGCTGGACTGGAAGGCCATGGGCCTGGAATCCGGCGTGGTGGACAAGCACTCCACGGGCGGCGTGGGCGATAAGGTCAGCCTGTTGCTCGGTCCCCTGGCCGGTGCCTGTGGTTGCTATGTGCCCATGATTTCGGGGCGGGGCCTGGGGCATACGGGCGGTACTCTGGACAAATTCGACTCCATTCCCGGCTATGACACCACTCCGGCCCTGGATACCTTTGCCAGGGTCACCCGAGAGGTGGGCTGCGCCATCATCGGCCAGACCTCGGACCTGGCCCCTGCGGACCGTCGTTTTTACTCCATCCGCGATGTGACCGCCACGGTGGAGTCCATTGAGCTGATCACCGCTTCCATTCTCTCCAAGAAGCTGGCCGCCGGGCTGCAGGGGCTGGTCATGGATGTGAAGTTCGGCACGGGAGCGTTCATGGAAGAGTACGAGGATGCCGAGAATCTTGCCCGGTCCATCGCCACGGTGGCCACGGGCGCGGGGGTTCCCACGGTTTCCCTGCTTACGGACATGAACCAGGTGTTGGGGGACACCGTGGGCAACAGCCTGGAGGTGCAGGAGTCCGTCGATTTTCTCAAGGGTGTCTACCTGGAGCCGCGCCTCTACGAGGTGACCATGGCCCTGACCTCGGAGATGCTGGTGCTGGCCGGTCGGGCCGATTCCATCGACGAGGCCTGGAAGATGCTGGAAAGCGCGCTGGAAAGCGGTGCTGCCGCCGAGACATTCGGCCGCATGGTCGCGGCTTTGGGCGGTCCGGCCGATTTCATGGACAGAAGCGAAGAATATCTGGATGTGGCGCCGGTGGAGCTGGCTGTATACCCGGACAGGGCGGGCTACGTGACCGCCATGAACAACCGGGCCGTGGGCATGACCCTGGTGGGCATGGGGGGCGGACGCACTTATCCGGACCAGAAACTCGACTTCGGCGTGGGCATGACCCGTTTCGCGCACATCGGCGAGGAGGTCGGCCCGGACAATCCGCTTTGCGTGGTCTACGCCCGGGACGACGACATGGCCGAACGGGCCGCCGAATCCGTTTTGCAGGCCGTTTCCGTGGGTGACGAGCCGCCCGAGGAGGCCGTGGTGGTCCGTGATCGCATTATCGGGGAGAAACCCTGATGGCCCGCGCGTTTCTTCTGGTCATCGACAGCTTCGGTATTGGGGCGACTCCCGACGCCGCGGATTTCGGCGATGCCGGTTCCGACACTCTCGGGCATATAGCCAGGGCCTGTGTCCAGGGCCAGGGCGATCGTGACGGTCTGCGCAGCGGCCCGCTGCATCTGCCGTTCATGGGTGGTCTCGGTTTGGGCCGTGCCGCGGAGTTGGCCACCGGCACCGTGCCGCCCGGCCTGCCTGCCTCGGGCATCAGCGGCCTGTACGCCGCCGCCGGCGAACAGAGCAAGGGCAAGGATACGCCGAGCGGCCATTGGGAAATGGCCGGAGTGCCGGTCATGTTCGATTGGGGATATTTTCCGCCCGAGTATCCGAGTTTCCCCCCGGAGTTGGTGGACGAACTGGTCCAGCGCGGCAAACTGGCCGGGATTCTGGGCAACTGTGCCGCGTCCGGAACCGAAATCCTTGCCCGACTCGGCAAGGAACACATGAACTCGGGCAAACCCATTTGCTATACCTCGGCGGACAGCGTGTTTCAGATCGCCTGTCATGAAAAAACCTTCGGCCTGGAGCGGCTTTATGAGCTTTGCCACATTGCCCGCGAGTTGGTGGACCCGTACAACATCGGTCGGGTCATCGCCCGGCCGTTCATAGGCGATGAAGGGGCTTTCGAGCGCACGGCCAACCGTCACGACTATTCGGTACCGCCGCCTGAGCCGACATTGCTGGACAAGCTTGTCGAGGCGGGCAGGGAAGTGGTCTCCGTTGGCAAGATCGCCGATATTTTTGCGCACCAGGGGGTGACCAAAAAGCTGGCCGCGCCCGGCACCAAGGGGCTTTTCGAGTTGACCCTGGAAGAAGCGGGCACAGCGCCGGACGGGGCTCTGGTGTTCACCAATCTGGTGGATTTCGATTCGGTGTACGGCCATCGTCGCGACGTGCCCGGCTATGCCGCGGCCCTGGAGGCGCTGGACCGCTTGCTGCCCAAGCTCGAAGCGGAACTCATGCCCGGCGACCTGGTCTGCATCACCGCGGATCACGGGTGCGATCCTACCTGGAAAGGAACGGACCATACCCGCGAGCATGTGCCTGTTCTCATTTTCGGGCCGGGATTGCCCACCGGTTCGGCAGGCGTGCGCTCTTCCTTCGCCGACATCGGCCAGACCATAGCAGCCCATCTCGGTATTGCGCCTCTCAAAAACGGGACAAAGCTTTATTAGGGTGAATCGGGGAGGGAAATTTTTATAAAAGTTTCCCTCCCCGGCCCCCTCCCTTCAAAATTTTCAGCAAAACCGCCCGACAGCTTTTCAAAGCTGTCGGGCGGTTTGTGTCTGTAAAGATTCTAAACGGAAGTCTTTTGCCCGGGAGTTGCAAAGGGGATTATCCTGCCCGTCGGAGGCATTACTCTCCCATCACTTCGGCCACTTGATCGATGCTCTCCAAGGCAAGCTCGTAGTCGCCCCGGTGCACGCGGTCCTGCAGGGTGAGCACGGCATCTTCCAGGGGCGTTCCCTGGGCAATGAGCACCAGCTCGTCGGCCGCTTCCCCGGCAGCGTCGTTTTGTTCGCTCACCAGATGGTGGAGTTCGTAGAGCACGGGCGCAATTTCGTCGCGCGGGATGTTGTCATCCGGTGGTGTGTGTTCCGCTTCTCCATTCTTGCAGGCGGCGATGAGCTTGGTGGCCGAAATGAGCACCGTGTGCAGTTCCGTGGAAAAATCGACGCGGAAATTTTCGGCCTTTTCCAACTGTCCCCTGCGCAAGGCCCATTCCAGGTTTTCACCCAGTGCAGCCAGTTTCGTGGCGGCCAGGTTGCCGCCGGCGCCCTTGACGCTGTGCACCAATTTCGTGGCCTTGTCCGTGCCGCCGCCCTGCATGTACTGCTTCAGGTCGTGGGCGGCCGAGGCGTAACGATCCAGGAATTCCTCCCAGAGCTGCACGTAGAGCTCCTCGTTCCCGGCCACCTTTTCGAGACCTTCCCGGGTGTCGATTCCCGGCAGGGCGGTGGGCAGCAGGTCTTCGCAACTTTCTTCCCGGGGTGGTTTCGGCTCGTAGGAGATTTCTTCCTCCTCCAGGGGGGCCAGCCAGCGGGCCAGGGTCTCATAGAGATGTTTCACCTCGATGGGCTTGGGAGTATAGTCGTTCATGCCGGCGGTCAGGCATTTTTCCCGGTCTCCGGTCATGGCGTGGGCGGTCATGGCGATGATGGGCAGGTCCGCGAACCGCTGGTCCGCGCGCAGGGCGCGGGTCACGTCGAATCCGTCCATGCCCGGCATCTGGATGTCCAGGAGCACGGCGTCGTATGAGGACTCCTTGACGGCCTGGAGCGCCTCGCTGCCCGTGCCCGCCACGTCCACCTGCATGCCTTGGCTTTCCAATATTTCCCGGGCCACCTGCTGGTTGATGGGATTGTCCTCGGCCAGGAGCACCTTGTGACCCCGCAAGTTGTCCAGAGTGGCCGAGATGGTCACGTCGCGGGAAAGTCTGTGGCCGGTGTCGAAAAGCAGCATGATGCTGTCGAAGAGGATGGATCGGTTCAGGGGTTTGAGCACGAAGGAATCGAAGAGCTGTTCTTTTTCCGTGATGTTTTCAAGGTTGCTGGCGTAATCGGTCATAAGCAGGATACGCGTAAATCCGAATCCGCTGGTTTCGCGCTCCCGGAGTTGTGATTCGAGCTCGTTGAAATCCGGCATGCCGTAATCGATGAGGGCCAGGTCGTATGGGTGTCCCCTGTCTTCCGCTGCCCGGGCCATTTGTATGGCCGTACGGCTGTCCGGAGCATCCTCGCATTCCAGGCTCATGCCGCGCAGGATTTCCAGGATGGCTTCTCTGGCCGTGGCGTTGTCGTCCACCACCAGCACCCGCTTGTCCGTGACTTTCGGCGGCAGGGGAGGCAGTTTTTCCCTGCCCACCGGTTGCAGGCCGAAGGTGGCGGTGAAACTGAAGATGGTGCCTCTGCCCTCCTCGCTTTCAGCCTCGATTTCACCGTCCATGAGTTCCACGAAATTTTTGGCAATGCTCAGGCCCAGGCCCGTACCGCCGTAATTGCGGGTTGTGGAGGATTCCGCCTGTGTGAAGGGAGCGAAAATGGAGTCCAGCTTGTCCTGCGGGACGCCGATGCCGGTATCCACCACCGCAAAGAAGAGGGTCGCGTGTTCGCCGTCCGACTCCTTGACGTCGATGATAATGGATACCTCTCCCTGGTCCGTGAACTTCACGGCGTTGCTGGTCAGGTTGTTGAGAATCTGCTTGAGCCGCATGGGATCGCCGATGAGTGCGCAGGGAGTTTCGTCCTTGAGCCAGACGATGAGCTCCAAGCCCTTGCGCGAGGCGTTGTGGGCTGCGATGCTGGAGACCTCGGCCAGCACGTCCCTCAGGTTGAAGGGCACGGACTCCAGTTCCACCTTCCCCGCCTCCACCTTGGACAGGTCCAGGATATCGTTGATGAGGCCGAGCAGGGACTTGGCGGCAACGTCGATCTTGGAGGCGTAGTCGGTCTGGCGGGCCGTGAGTTCGGTCTGGAGGATCAGGTGGGCCATGCCGATGATGGCGTTCATGGGCGTGCGGATTTCGTGACTCATCTTGGCCAGGAACTGGCTTTTGGCCGAGTTGGCCAGTTCAGCCTCCTGGGTGGCCTTTTCCAGCTCCAGCACCAGGGTCGAAAGACGTTCAGCGTTTTCCTCCTGAATATCCTTGGCCACCTGGATGTCCTCGGCATACCGTTCCATGGCCGTCTCGGCTTCCTTCCACTTGGTCACGTCCGTTCCCGTGGCCACGATGCCAATGGGGGCGTCGGCCGTATCCAGCATGCGGGTCACGTTCCAGACGATGGTCCGCTCCTGACCGTCCGTGCCCACAACCATGTTTTCGAAGTCGAGGGTGGCTTGGCCGCCCAGCACACGGTCGATGTCGCCCATGACCGCTTCCCGGTCTTCGGGTTGGATGAATACCTCCAGATAGTTGCTGCCCACCACCTCGCCGCGGGTTTTGCCCAACAGGTTTTCGGCGGCGCTGCTGAATTCCAGGATCGTGTGGTCCGTGGAGATGATCAGGATGATGCTGCCCAGGGTCTTGAGCAGGGCGTCGAGGCGCATGCGGGCCGGAGCGTCTTCGCCCTCGGACAGCTCCCGGTCATGGGAGAGGAGCACCAGCCTCACCGGTGCATTGTCGACGTGCAGGGTGCGCATGGCCAGGGTCACCGGCTGTTCCGCTCCGGTCAGGGTCAGGATGGATGCCGCATGCCTTCCCGTTTCGTTGTTGCGGGAGAGCAGGGAGCCCAGGCCGGGCATGCGGGTCAATTCGAGCAGGTTGCGGCCCGCCAGGTCCTGCTCCTGTTCCAGGCGGAACAGACCGGCAGTCTGACCGTTGATGCACAGAATTGTGCCCTCGGGAGCCACCGCCAGCGCCGGGGCCGGGATGGTTTCCAGGTAGGGAGAAAGTTGGTTTTGCGTCAGTTCCAGCATGCTGATGGTGGGCACCCGTGCTTGAGTTTTGGTACAGATTGACCTGTTTGGTGGAAAAGTACCATGATGTCGGCAGGCTGGGAACCCCCTGGTTGTTATTACCGTTCGACGCAAAAGGAAACGCCCGGGAGAACCGGGCGTTTCCTTTTATTGTACTTGGGGCTAGTACAACATGTCTTCCTCCTCCACGGGATGAGCAAAAGTCTTGTATGCCCATATCTGGTAGAGGATGACGATGGGAACGAACACCACGGCAACGCCGAGCATGATCTTCAACGTCAGGGGGCTTGAGGCCGAATTCATGATGGTCAGGCTATTGGCCGGGTTGGGGTTGGAAGGAATGATGGCCGGGAACAGGCCGATGACGCCGAACAGAGCGGTGCCGCCGATGTAGGCGCAGGAAGCGCCCCAGGCGAGCCACCACTTTGCGGCGCCCATGTACACCCGCATGAGTACGAGTCCGCCCACGGGAATGAACAGGATCACGAAGAGCAGCGGGGTTTTCAGGTAGTTGCCGAAGAGCTGGGTGGCCACGGCCGAGTAGGCCAGGAAGAGTACGGTGAGCACCACCAGTACGGGCCAGAGCTTGGTTGCCACGTTGATGCCCCGTTCACGCACGTCGCCGGTGGCGCGGATGGCCAGCCAGAGCGCCCCGTGGCTCACGAACATGGCCACGAAGAGCACGCCGCCCGCCAGGCCGTAAGGATTCAGCAGCTGGAACAGGTTGGCCTGGTTCAGGCCGGTTTCGTCCAGGGGCAGTCCCTGGAAGATGTTGGCGAAGGCCACACCCAGCAGCAGCGCAGGCAGGAAGCTGCCCAGGAACTGACAGGTGTCCCAGATCTTTTTCCAACCCGGGGAATCGACCTTGGAACGCAGCTCAAAGGAAACCCCGCGCAGGATGAGCGCGAACAGCAGCAGCATGAGTGCGGTGTACAGGCCGCTGAACATCTGTGCGTAGGCCAGCGGGAAGGCTGCGAAGGTCACGCCGCCGGCGCTGATGAGCCAGACTTCGTTGCCGTCCCAGAACGGGCCGGTGGTGTTGTACATCATGCGCTTTTCCTGCTCGTTTTTGGCCAGGAAGGGCATGAGGGTGCCGACTCCGAGGTCGAAGCCGTCGAGGATGAAGTATACTGCCCAGAGGACGCCCCAGAGCAGGAACCATACGGTCGCCAAAATCATGTGAGTGGATTCCATTGTCGTCTCCTTTTCGTCCTGTGGTTAGTGGCCTTCGACAGGGCCCTGCTTGGCGATGCGAATCATGAGCCAGATGCCCGCGATACCGAGCAGCGTGTAGATGGCGCACATGACGATGAAAGAGAAGCCCACCTGGCCGGGGGTCACCCGGGATACGGCCTGGGAGGTCCGCATGAGGCCGTAGACGATCCAGGGTTGGCGTCCCACTTCGGCCACGGCCCAGCCGAATTGCATGGCCAGGTACGGCAGTGGGATGGCAAAGGGCAGGATTTTCAGGAACCACGGGTAGTTTTCAATGCTGTTGCGCTTGAGCCAGGCGAATGCGGCCAGCAGGATCATGACCGTGCCGATGCCCACCATGCCGCGGAAGGCCAGGAAGGTGATGACCACGGGCGGTCGTTCGTTTTCAGGAAAGTCGTTCAGTCCCTTCACTTCGGCGCCGGGGTCGTTGTAGGCCAGCAGGCTCAGCAGGCCGGGTACGGGCAGGGCTTCGAGCACATTGTCGCTTTCGCCCGGGATCTGGAGCAGATACATGGGGGCGTTCGTCTGGGTTTCCCAGTGGGATTCCATGGCCGCCAATTTGGCGGGCTGCACTTCGGCCACATGGTTGCCGTGAATGTGTCCCTGAAAAAGCAGCAGGAGAGAGACAATGATGCCCAGGGTCGCGCCCAGGCGGAAGGATTTGCCGAAGAAATCGGTTTCGCTTTTGCGGTACAGGTGCCAGGCGGAAATGCCCATGACGAAGAAGGCCGCCACGGCCAGAGCGCCCAGAATGGTGTGCATGAACTGCTGCCAGGCGAACGGGTTGGTGATGACGTCGAAGAAGTTGGCCAGTTCGGCGCGTCCGTTGCGCAGCACGAATCCGCGTGGATTCTGCATGAAGCCGTTGGCGATGATGATCCACACGGCGGACAGGTTGGAAGCGCCCGCAACACACCAGGCTGCGATCATGTGGGCCTTGGGGGAAAGACGATTCCAGCCGAAATGCCAGACGCCGATGAAGGTGGATTCGAGGAAGAATGCGGCAGTGGCTTCGATTGCCAGCAGTGAACCGAAAATATCCCCCACGTATGCGGAGTAGCCCGCCCAGTTCGTGCCGAACTGGAATTCCAGGGTGATCCCCGTCACCACACCCAGAGCAAAGTTGACCAGGAAGAGTTTTCCCCAGAATTTCGCCATGGTGCGGTATACCTCTTTGCCCGTGCGCACAAAGGCGGTTTCCATGCAGGCGATGAGCACGGAGATGCCGAGCGTCAACGGGACGAAAATGAAATGGAAGGCGGTGGCTGCCGCGAATTGCAGCCGTGAAAGCATCAACGCATCCATACAATCCCCCATATTAAAAAGTTTCTTACTCTTGCTATATGCCTCAACGGGTGAGTTTGTGCCAGTCAAAACTCAATTGGTCAGACATAATAAGAAGTTCTCCGTAAAAATCAATAAAAATTATTATTCCTATCTAAGTGATATGGGAAGGCGCCGGGAAAGAAAAAAGCCCTGCAGGGGGATTTTCTGCAGGGCCTTGCAAGGTGTCAGGAATTTATGTCACCGAGCAATTCGGCTGTATTCCGTGCACCGTTCAGGTCGATATTCTCTCTGGTCGGTCCTCGGGTCAGGCCCGCAACCATCTTGCGGGCCATCGTCCCGGAGTTGAGCGTAGCTGGGTCAACCACGCCCAGGAGCTCCATCCTTTCCAGGCGCTCGGCCCGCATGCGTTGCTCCCGGTTTTGGTCGAAAGGCATGACCAGTCCGTAAGTCCGAGCGCTCAGCAGGTTCATGGTGGTGTTATAGCCGGCCAGGCTTATGGAAAGAGCGGCTTTTGCAACGTAGGCGGGGAAGCGGTTGGTGAAGCGTTCCACCGTGGCCCAGGGCATGCTGTCGGCTTTGGTGCGCATGGCTTGGTAGTCTTTATCCGGCGCATAGGGGCCGGTGAACAGACAGAGACGGTGCGGGTGATCCGCCGCAATGAGGCGCGAAGCTTCCAGAGTCGTGTGCAGCAATTCCTGGCCCACGCTGCCGCCGCCCGCGCTGGCGACTATGAGCGGCGTGTGTCCGAGTTCCAACTCCGTGGCAAGGGCTTGTCCCCGGTCCTCCTCGGGGGGCGGGGCCACATAGCCGGTGTAGTGGATGGGAATTGTTATGCCGTCGGCGGCCGGAAAGGTTTCCTCCAGCCTCGCCAGCTTGGGGTCGGCATGGACCAGCAGGGCATTGAAAAGCGGATTGAGCGTGGAGAGCACCCTGCGTTCGAATTTGGCCTGATTCTTCTTCTCCACGAGGATGTCGCGCAGGCTGCAGACGCTTTTGCAGGCGCCGTATTTTTCAGCCTTCACGTTTTCGAGGACGGGCAGCAGCTCGAATTTGAACTTGTTGCGGCCGAAAGGAAAGAGTTCCACCAGGAAGATGTCCGGCTGTTCACGTTCCATAAGATCGAGGAACATGGCCTTGCGCCGTTTGAGCACCTCGTCCACATTTGCGTCCGTTTCCACGGGGATAAACCGGCTGAAATCCTCGTTCATCATCAGGCCGGGCAGTCGGAAGCGGCGGGAGTGGGCCGGCAGGTCCAGGTCCACCTCGGACCCACCCGTGACGAAAACCACTTCGTGCCCTTTCAGGGCCCGGACGATTTCCAGGCTGCGGAACAGGTGCCCCACGCCCAGCACGTGCTGGCTGTAGAAAACTATCTTCATGTTCGGAATTCCAGGTTCAGTTCATGGGCCCTGAGGCGCCCGCCGTTGCAGATGAGGTGGTGCAGCCGGTAGTCCTTCTTGATGGGCAGAGGCTCCTCGGGCGTGAATTGCATGCCCAGCAGCTTGTAGGCCAGCACCCGCAGCACGCCGTTATGCGTGGTCACCAGGATGCGCTTGCCCGCATGTTTTTTGGCAGCGTCCGTCAGCGCCATTGAGGCCCGCAGGAAAACCTGCTGCCGGTCCTCGCCGCCCGGCGGCATGAAGCCGAAGCCTTTGCTTTCCCGGGCGCGGACTTCCTCGCGCATGGCTCGCAGGTCGGCCACGTACAGCCCGGTCCAGTCGCCCCAGTGCTGCTCGCGCAGGCGCGGGTCGGTTTCCACCGGCAGGGTCAGATGTTCGTTGACCAGTTCGGCGGTGTGACGGGCGCGTTGGAGGTCGCTGGTCAGGATCAGGTCAATGTCCCGTCCGGCCAGGCACGGGCCCCAGCCCTTGGCCGTCTTGATGCCCTCAGGGGCAAGCGGGGTGTCGGTCTGGCCCTGTATGCGCCGCTGCTGGTTCCATTGGGTGCGGGCGTGTCGCATGAGCAAGAAGTGTGTTTCCATGGTCATTGAGTATACACGATTTCGGACATGATTTGTTCGACGTTTTTGCAGGTGACTCGCAGGTCGTGTTCGGCCCGCACATATCCGGCGGCCTGTCGGCCAAGACGCGCGCGCAGCCCGCTGTCCGCCGCCAGCCGGTCCAGGGCCTCGGTGAAATCGCCGGGGGTGTTCCCGGAGATGAGCCCGGAGTGTCCGTTACAGACGACTTGGGGCGCTCCCTCGTCGTTCGTGGCAACCACGGGCAGGCCGCAGGACTGGGCCTCCAGGTAGACCATGCCGATGCTTTCCTCCAAGCCCGGGAAAGCGAATACGTCGCCTGCGCTGTAAAAGACGCTCATGCGTTCGCGCGCAACCGCGCCCAGGAACAGGGCGTCATTGCCAAGCAGCTTCCCTGCGCGGTTCTCCAACTCGGACCGCAGCGGGCCGTCTCCGGCAACGACCAGCAAGATGTTCCGCCCTCTGCGCTTGAGCTCGGCGCAGGCGTCCATGGTCCAGCGCAGTCCTTCGGCCTTGACTCCGGCCCGCATCATGGCCGCCGTGCAGATCACCAAGCGGTTGCCCGCACTCCATGCCCGACGCAGTTTTTCGCGCCCCTGTTCGTTGCGCACGAACTGGGCCGGGCGGAAACCCGGCTTGATCAGGCTGTATCTTTCCGGCGGCAGCAGCCAGCCGGCGGTCTCGAAATAGGGGAGCTTGTTGCAGAACACATGGGACGCGGCCAGCATGGCTCTTCTGTTGAGCCAGTGTCCGACCATGGTCTTCACGGCCTTCCCCCGCTTGGGTGCATATGAGGCGGAAAACAGGAAGTAGGGGGCCTCGATCCTTTCCGCAATGGTGGGGCCGTATATGTCCGGCACCTTGTAATAGGAACTGTAGGTCAGCACGCAGTCAGCACCCTGCGCCTTTTCCATCATGCGGTCCAGCGCTCCGAGCGCCCTGTGCCACCGCCACGGTTTCCAGTAGATCCATTTGGCCGGGAAGTGCGGCAGGACCGTCACTTCATGGCCGAAGCCCTCCAGGGTTTCCTTGAGGTCCGCGGCAATGGTCACGTCCCCGGACGGACGCGGGTTGTCCAGGGGTTTGAAAGGCAGGCAAAAGGCGATTCGCATGTTTCGTTGGGCGGTTGCGGTTGTTCCTTCTTGGTATGATGAATCTTTTGCGAAAGCCCCGCAACCCGGTTTGCAGGCTTTTTTTGATCGCGGTGCGCTTCGGAAAGATTTGTTGGCTTATTTACAAAAATGTATCTATATCAATAAAAATTGCAAGAATGTAAAAGATGATCATGCGGAAAATGTGAAAAGTGAGGAAAATCACTCTGGAGAAGTTGGCATTCGGATTGCAAATAAAGCGACCGGAGGTTGTAAATGAATCCTACTGACAATGCTTTTATCCTTGTCTGCGCGGCCCTGGTCATGTTCATGACCCCTGGCCTCGCCTTGTTTTACGGCGGGCTTGTGCGCAACAAGAACGTCCTGTCCACCATCATGCACAGTTTCATGATGCTCGGTCTTGTTTCGGTGCTCTGGGCCGTGGTCGGGTATTCCCTTTCCTTCGGAACCGACATCGGCGGCTTTATAGGCGGTTTTGATTTCGCCTTTCTCAATGGGGTGGGTATGGGCGTCGAAGGCTCTCCCGCCGGGAACCTGCCGCACCTGACCTTCATGATTTTTCAGTGCATGTTCGCGGTCATCACTCCGGCGCTCATCTCCGGAGCCTTTGCCGAACGCATGAAGTTTTCCGGTTTCATGATTTTTTCCGCTGCCTGGCTGCTTCTGGTCTACGCCCCCATGTGTCATTGGGTCTGGGGCGGCGGCTGGATGGGCGAAATGGGAGCCCTGGACTTTGCAGGCGGAGCCGTGGTGCACATGAGCTCGGGAGCGGCCGCCCTGGCTTGCGCCATCCTGCTGGGCAAACGCAAGGGATACGGCCGTGAGCCCTTCATCCCCCACAATCTGCCCATGACCATTCTCGGCGCGGGCATCCTGTGGTTCGGCTGGTTCGGATTCAATGCCGGGTCGGCTCTGGCTGCGGACGGCCTGGCCGCCAACGCCTTTGTGACCACGCATATGGCCACGGCCGCAGCCGTCCTGAGTTGGATCATCGCCGAATGGGTCCATGGCGGAAAGGCCACCACCCTGGGGGCTGCCTCCGGCGCGGTGGCCGGTTTGGTGGCCATCACCCCGGCCGCGGGATTCGTCACGCCCATGGCCGCAATCATAATCGGCCTCATTGCGGGCGTGCTCTGCTTCGGCGGCATCATGCTCAAGAACAAGTTCGGCTACGACGATGCCCTGGACGTCGTGGGCATACACGGTCTCGGCGGCACGTTCGGCGCCTTGGCAACCGGAGTGTTCGCTTCCATAGGGGCCGAGGGGCTGCTCATGGGCAATGCCCACCAGCTTTGGGTGCAGTTCGTGTCCGTGGTGGCCACCTGGGTTTTCTGCTTCGTCATGACAGTGGTCATCTTCAAGGTTGTCGACGCCCTGGTGGGCATGCGGCCCTCCGAAGAGGACGAAGTCAGGGGACTGGACGTGACGCAGCACAGCGAAACGGGTTATCAGTTGTAATCAAGGAGTCTCATAATGAAGAAAATCGAAATCGTAACCCGAACATTCAAGCTGGATGACGTGAAGCACGCCCTGAGCGAGCTTGGTGTCACGGGCATGACCGTTTCCGAGGTCAAGGGCTTCGGGCGGCAAGGCGGACACAGGGAGGTTTACCGCGGGGCCGAGTACCAGGTGGACTTCGTGCCCAAGGTCAAGATCGAGGTCGTTGTCGAGGACGAACGCGTGCCCGAACTGGTGCGCGAGGCCAAGGACGCCGCTTTCACCGGCAATGTGGGCGACGGCAAGATATTCGTTTCGCCGGTGGATGAGGTCGTCCGCATTCGCACCGGAGAAACCGGAGACGAGGCGATTTAGGGCGGTCGGGAAGGTCGTCGCTGTCCGGCCCACCGGTGTGGACGGCCTTCCCCCTGCTCATTGCATATTTCGCGGAGCACTCTCAGTCCGCGAACCTACGGAATCGGAAGGACATCCCTCTATCAGTCCACCGAGAAGTACCCCACGTTCCGGACGGACCGCTTTCCCTCACTTGAGCGGTCCGTCCAAGGTGGGAGGGGAAGAGGCGCCATGGCAAAGGCTCGGGCTGCGGACCAGGATGCCGCGCAGACATACGGGGCGGCCCGAAGAGGCTTGCTGGAAAGCTGCCGCAGGGGCGGCAATATCCACGGTTTCCACGAGGCCCTGTCCCATGTCACGGACACTTTTTTCGCCCGGCGCATCGCGGAGTTGGAGAATTTCACGGACCCTGGCAGGCTGCCCTTCGTGCTGGTTGCGGTGGGCGGTTACGGCCGCGGCGAACTTTGTCCCGGTTCGGACATAGACCTGCTGCTGCTCTTCGAAAAGAGGATCCCCGAACAGGCGGGGGAGTTCATCCGTCACACAGTCTACCCTCTTTGGGATCTGGGCCTGGATGTGGGCCACGGCGTTCGCACCATCGGAGATTGCGTCTCCCTGGCCCGCAAGGACGGCAAGGTGTTTTCCTCTCTGCTGGACGCCAGGCCTTTGGCCGGCGACGCTTCGGTCTTCCGGGCCTTTTTGGAGCGCTTCCGGGATCGGGTTCTGCGCAGGAACACCGGCGCATTCGCCGCTTGGCTCAAAGAGCACAACCTGGAGCGTGAGGGGCGTTACGGTGATTCCGGCGGCCTCTTGGAACCAGAGCTCAAGAATGGTCTGGGTGGTTTGCGAGACGCCCACCAGGTCATGTGGCTGAGCTCCGTCCAGGGCCGGGAAGGAGACTCCCCATTTCTGCCTCATGAGCTGACCGGGCTGCGCGAGGATATGCGCTTCCTGCTGAGAGTGCGCACGGCCCTGCATCTGCAGGCTGGGCGCAAAATGGACAGGCTCGTGTTTGATTTACAGCCAGCTGTAGCTGAAATGCTTGGCTTTCTGCCTTCCGATCACTCTTCGGAGGGTGCCGGACGGGCCGTGGAGTTTTTCCTGTCCCGGCTGCACGGGGCCATGAACCGCATCCTGGCCATGCGCGAGGCTTTGTTTCGGGAGGTCTGGCCCGAGACCCGCGTGCCGGGTTGCGAAGACCATGACGCCAACGTGGCCTGTACGGGGGCGGGCCTGCATTTCCTGCGCCCCGGCCAAGTAGAAGCGGAGCATGTGCTGGGCATCTTCCTGTACTGGGCACGGCAGGGCATTCCCCTTGCCTGGGATGCGCGGCGGTTCGTTGCGGAAACGCGTGGACGGCATGGCCGGAAGCTGGCCCGGCGAGCCGGAACCATGGACACCTTTCTGAGTATTCTTCGGGCCGAACACGGTGCGGCCGCCTCACGGGGATTGGCCCGTACCGGGCTGTTGGCCGAACTGGTGCCCGAGTTCGGCAAGGTACGTCACCTTGTGCAATTCAATGATTTTCATGTTCACCCCGTTGGACGGCATACCCTGGAATGCATCGCCATCGTTTCAGAGCTCCTTGGCGGGAAAGACGGCGGGCAAGATTGGACCGGGGACATAGCCCGGCTGCTTGAACACCCGGAACGCCTGGTGCTCGCCGCCTTTTTCCATGACCTTGGAAAGTTGGAGGACGACCACTGTCTGGCCGGTGCAGATCTGGCGCACACAGTGCTGGAGCGGTTCGGGCGACAGGAGGAGGAAATTCGTGAGGTGGCCTTCCTGGTGCGGCATCATCTGCTCATTCCGGAGACCGCCACCCGCCGTGATCTGAGCGACGAGGCTGTCATCGCCCGGGTTGCCGCCACGGCCGGGAGTACGGACCGATTGGACAAACTCTACCTGCTGGCCGTGGCGGACAGCAGGGCCACCGGTCCCCGCGCCTGGAGCAGCTGGACCGCCTCGCTTTTCGCAGAACTCTACTCCAAGGCCCGGGACTACCTGACCCAAGGCGGGCTGGCCGGGGTGGGGAGGGCCGAGCAGCTTCTGGCCATGTGGGGCCGGGTGCGGGAATCGGCCCGGGAAAAATATCACGAATCCGTGGTGGAGCCCATGCTGGAGGCCATGCCGCCACGTGCTTTCTTTGCCTTGGACGCTTCGGATATTGTGCGACACATGGAGCTGCGCCTGAGATTGCAGGAAGCGGTGCGGGAAGACCGTGTCCGCAAGCCGGGTCGCGTGGGCGGCAAAGGCGTCAACATGCTGGAAGTGCGCCCCGGGCGGGCTCGGGGATATTTTGAGGTGACCATCGCCGCCTTGGACAGGCCCGGTCTGTTCGCCACCCTGGCCGGGGCTCTGGCTCTGCACAACCTGGACATTCTGTCCGCGGACATATTCACTTGGTCCGACGGGGTGGCCATGGACGTGTTCACCGTGGCCGAGCCCGAGGGGAACCTCTTGCTGGACGAAGTCTGGGCACGGGTGCGGCGCAGCATCATGTACGCCCTCACCGGCAAGCTCGACATAGAGTCCCGGCTTGCGGACAAGCGTGCCTCCCTGCTGGGGGCCAGACGCTCCGCACCGAAACTGCCGCCGTCCGTGAACGTGGACAATGCGGCCAGCGATTTTCATACGGTCATTGAGGTGGCGGCCCCGGACCGCCAAGGGTTGCTGCACGACCTTGCCTTGACCCTGAACCGTCAGGGCATGAGCGTGGAGTTGGCACGCATCACCACCATCGGAGGGCAGGCCGCCGACGTCTTTCACGTATTGGACAACGAAGGCAGGAAGGTGATCGACTCCGGGCAGGTACAGGCTGTGAAAAAGGATTTGCTGGAAGCCGTTACAAGCTGAGTTCTTGCCCTTTCCGCCGATCTCTGCCACATCTGTCGCACTGACAATTCCGGAGGATTTATTCATGGCGGCAAGCATCCGCGGCGGCGAAGTTGTGGTTTTTTTTACGGGCGGCACTATCGGCATGAGCCCGGTGGAGGGCGTGCATGGCGTTGCGCCCGGCGGCAATTTCCGGAAACTGCTCAACGAGCTGGCCCCCCAGCCAGACGGCGTCACCCTGCGTCCGGTCCAGTGGTCTGACAAGCCCAGCCCGCACATGACCCCCGAGGACATGTTTCGGCTGGCCAGGGACATCCAGGCCGCCGTGGACGAGGAGAACGTGCTCGGTGCGGTGGTGCTGCACGGCACGGACGTGCTGGTCGAATCCGCCTACATGGCCGACCTCATTGTGCAGTCGCCCAAGCCGGTGCTGCTCACGGGCTCCATGCGCTACTATTCCGAGTCCGGATACGACGGACTGCGCAACCTCATCAATGCGGTGCGGGCCGTGCTGCTGCCTCTGCCTCCGGGCACAGGCGCCTGCGTACTCATGACCGACCGCATCTTTGCGGCCCGTGAGGCCGTGAAGGTCAACTCCCTGAACGTGGACGCCTTCGAATCCCGGGAGGCCGGGGTCATAGGCTATGTGGCCGGGGAGTCCGTGGTCCTGGCCGGCTGTCCGCTTTCCGACCATCCAGGGCTCAAAATCAATACCGATCACATCGAGCCCAACGTGCCTCTCATTACCAGCTACACGGGCATGGACTCGACGATCATCGACCATGCACGGGAAAACGGGGCCAAGGGACTGGTCATCGAAGGATTCGGTGCGGGCAACGTGCCGCCCAAGGCCGTTCCCGGCATCGAGCGTTGCCTTGAGGCGGATATTCCAGTGGTGTTGTCCACCCGGTGTATCGAAGGGGGCGTCTGGCCCATCTACGGTTATCCCGGCGGCGGGGCCGATCTGGTGGACAAGGGAGTCATCAACTGCGGCCGCCTGGGCGGGGCCAAGGCGCGCATCCAACTCATGCTCGCCCTGGGCATGACCGATAATGTCCAGGAAATAAGAAATTTATTCGAGTAGGCGATCGATGATCCGGACAGCCTGCTGCTTCCGTTCCTCCGGGTTGCCGAACAGTTCGGTGAAGGGGTAGTTGCGTAGTACCAGCGTGCTTCTGAACAGGGACTGCATGTGTTCGCGCGCTTCCGGCCTGTCCCGTTGCCCGTCCGCCCGCCACGGCACGTCGATGCCGCAGAGCAGGTAGTGATGGTATTCCCGGTTCAGGATCGTTTCCTCGATCCATTTGGGACAGTTCCCGTAATAGTGCTTGTTGTAAACGATGGAGGAAAGCAGGTTGGTATCGCAGATGATCGGGTTGTCCCCTGCCCGCTCTCGTTCCAGTTCTCCGTCCAACTGCCCTTTGGCGATGGGAACGGCGTCCTCGATGGTCAGGACACCGTTTTTTTCTCCAAAGTATCGGCGCAGGTACTCCGGGGCAAAGCCCACCTTGTAGTGTTCTGCCAGACTCCGGGCCAGAGTGGACTTGCCGGTGCATTCCGAGCCCGTCACGACAATGCGCACGGTTTGCTTCATGCCGTAGTCCTGTCGGTCCGTATGGATCTCCACCAGCTGACGAACCCGAGCACGGCCATGAAGGTGTAGACGGCCATGAGCATGCTGTAACCGTGCCAGCCCTTGGCGATGTACAGCCAGATGTAGATGGCGTCGGCCACGACCCAGAGCAGCCAGTTCTCGAGATATTTCTTGGCCAGCAGATACTGGGCGATGAGGCTGATGACCGTGGTGATGGTGTCCCACCACGGGAAGGCCGCATTGAGCACGTGCTGGGAGAGCAGCCCCAGGGGAATGGTGCTCGCAACGCCGATGGCGGCGAGTTTGATCCAGAGCTGCCTGCTCACGGTCCTCACCTCGAGGGGGGTGTTGTCCTTGCCGCCCCGCATCCACTGGTACCAGCCGTAGAAGCCCAGTAACACGTAGACGAAGTTGAGCAGCGAATCCATGTACATTCTGCCCAGAAAAACCACCACCATCCAGATGCCCACGCTGATGATGCCGAAGGGCCAGCACAGCGGGTTCTGCCGTACGCTGAGCACGATGTAGATGAGCCCTGTCAGGGTGGATATCCGTTCGGGCCATTCCATGTAGCCCACGAAATCGGTGACGAATTTGATGGCGTCCGCAAATTCAAGCATGCTTACCTATCCGATATTTATGCAGAACATTCAAGGCAGTTCAAAAGTGTACAGGTTGAAAACTGAAAAAGTCGGGCCCGCGCATGCGCATACGGCGTGAGGAGGCCCGGCGTTTTATTGAAATTGGGCTAACCGTGTGCCTCTAAGGATAGCCGACACCGGCCTTGACCGCATCCAGGCCGACGCGATCCATGAACTTGGCCGCGCGTTCTCGTTTATTGCCATTGTCACGGTAGAAGGCCATGAGCTTGCGGACCAGCTCCCGGGCGTCTTCGCGGGAAAGGTCTTCGGCGATGACGTCGGCCTCGCGGACCTTGTTGCCCGCGTTGCCGCCCATGAGTACGGTCCAGCCCTTTTTCTTGCCTATGAGGCCCAGATCGCGCACGCGTGACTCGCCGCAGCAGAGCGGACAGCCGGACACGCCGATCTTGACCTTGGCGGGCAGGTCCATGCCCAGGAATTCCTCTTCCAGCTCCATGCCGAAGCCCAGGGAGTCGCGCAGGCCGAACTTGCAGACCTGGTTGCCGGGGCAGGCCTGCACATAGTGCAGACAGAGTTCGGTGGCCCGGCCGATCTCCATTTCCAGGTCGTCCCAGATCTTGGGAATCGTTTCCTCTTCCATGCCCACCAGGGCCAGGCGCTGGCCCGAGGTGATCTTGACGATGGGTACTTCATATCTTTCCACCACGTCGGCCAGTGCGCGCAGTTGCTGCGGGGTGACGATTCCCACGGGCGTGCGGGGGACGATGGCGTATGTTTTTTTGTCTCTTTGGAGAATGGCTCCATCAAGGGGATTTTTCATGAACTCTGCTCCTTCTTTTTTCGGGGGAACCATACTGAGGAAGTGGGAAGCTGTAAATTGCCGGAATGGATTTTCAAATTACCTTCGGTTTGTTCGGTTATCGGCCTGGGCAGGCCGACTACAGGTCGGAAAAGCGACCTTTCGAAAGCCGTAGAAAATCAGTGACAGAAAATCGGCGGGGCAAGTACGATGGGTGCATGTGTTGTATTGATCGTTACCCTCAATTCGGCTGCCTCGTGTTGCGTTGGATTTCCGGACTTCTTCTCCTGCTGCTCATTCATGCGGGATTGTTTCCGGCGTCATCCCGAGCGGCCGTCAGGGCGGTCATCCCGGTCTGGTGTTACTATCAGCATCCGCCGTTCCTCACCGGGCCCCATGCCGGCTTGTCGTTCGATTTCGTCAGGCTCATGAACGTCCATGCCGATGGAGCGTATCGCTTCGAGCTTGTCCATCTTCCGCGGAAGCGCATCGATCAGCTATTGGCGGAAAAGAAAAGAGGGGTAGTGCTTTTTGTGAACTGGACCTGGATGGGCGACGAGAGCAGGAGTCGGTACTTCTGGTCGCCCCTTTTGCTTTCGGACCGGAACGAGATTTTATCCAATGTGATACGGAAGATCGACTACACCGGAGTGGAATCCCTGTACGGGAAGAAGCTCGGTGGTGTCGTGGGCAGGCGGTATGGGGAGCTGGACTTGGCGGTGGAGCACGGAGACATCATTCGCGAGGACAGCCCGAACGCGGAGCTCAACCTCAAAAAGCTGGTGCTGGGTCGGATCGATTGCATGACCGCCCCCCGCAGTATTCTGCTCAATCTGATCCGAAAGAACGGCTTTGAAGCCCAAGTCTACTTTTCGCCGAGGCCGTTGGCTTGCTATACCCGCCATATCCTGGTGCCTTTATACATGCCTGACGTTTTCGCCGAAATCGAGGCCCTTCTGGTGAAGCTTTTGAAAGATCCCAACTGGTCGAAGCTCAAGGAAAAGTATCGGGTGGAAGGACAGGGTGACGACCTGCCGTGACCGTGCGCCTTTTTCCGGCCGCCGGCGGGCCCGGGAGTCCCTGCCCCTTGCCAAGCGGCCGACTATGCCTTACTTGGGCCTTCGACGCCTCCGGTTTTCCGGGAGCTCGGAGGGATCATGACCGATACCATTCGCACCATACTTGTGGACGATGAGCCGCCTGCTCGAGATGAGCTGGCCTACCTGCTTTCCTCTCATTCGGACGTGGAGATCGTGGCCACGGCAGGCAATGCGGCCGCGGCTGTGGCCGCCATCCGAGAGCATACGCCCGACCTTGTGTTTCTGGACATCCAGATGCCGGGAAAGAACGGCTTTCATGTGCTCGGCGAAGTCATGGACATGGACAGCCCGCCCCTGGTCATATTTGCCACGGCCTACGACGAATACGCCATTCGCGCTTTCGAGGAGAACGCGGTGGACTATATTCTCAAACCCGTGGCCGAGGCCCGCCTGACCACCAGCCTGGCCCGCGCCCGCAAGCTGTTGCGGGATGCCGCCGCAGAGGACGGCAAAGGCCGGGACCGGGATTCCAGCGAGGCCCTGCGCAAGCTGCTCGCCGGGGTGGGCATCAAGCCGGGCATCACCCGCATCAGCGTGGAGGATGCGGGCCGAAACGTGCTCTTGAATCCGCGCGAGGTGGTCTGCTTCAATTATGAAAACCGCAAGGTCCATGCCGCCACCCGCGCCGGCGTCTATCCCTGCGCCTCGGACCTGACCCTGGACCGTCTCGAGGAACGGCTGGTGGGCGGATTCGCCTTTTTCCGGGCCAACCGGTCTCAACTGGTCAACCTGGCCCAGGTGCGCACCTATGCCCCGTGGTTCAATGGCAAGTACGTTCTGACCCTGAGCGACGCCAAGGAAACAGAGATCATTGTCAGCAAATCCCGGGTGCGGGACTTCAAGGAAGCCATCGAGCTGTAATATATGGATACTTTGCAAATCATCCTGGTTCTGGGCGAACGTTTCGGCCTCATGGTGGGGGTCGTTTTTCTGCTCATGACCATCACCCCGGTGCAGCGCATGAACTTCATCCGGGTGGAGCCGCGTTCGCGCACCGTCATGGTCATGCTCCTCTTCGGCATGCTCGGCATCCTGGGTACCTACACCGGTAACTCGGTGTTTCAGTCCGTAGCCAACCTGCGGGCCATGGTGGTCATCACCGGCGGCCTGTTCGGCGGTCCCTTGGTGGGCATCGGTGCGGGCCTCATTGCCGGAATGCACCGTATCCTGACCGACCTGCACGGCTTCAGCGCCTGGCCCTGCGGCATCGCGACGGCCTGGGAAGGGCTGTTGGCCGGGCTCGTGAGCATGTGGCTGCGCGAAAAGGCCATGAGCGGACGCATTGCCGCCGGACTGGCCATCATCGGCGAGACCGTTCATATGCTCCTGCTTCTGCTCCTGTCCCGACCCTTTGGCGAAGCCGTGGAACTGGTGCGGCTCATCGCCCCGCCCATGCTGCTGGTCAACTCGGTGGGCGCGGCTCTGTTCGTGGAGGTCATCAACATTTTTTCCCGAGACAGGGAACGCCGCGAATCCCTGCATGCCCAAATTATTCTGGACATCGCCAACCTGTCGGTCAGTTACCTGCGGTCCGGCCTGGATCGGCAGACCGCGGAGGCCACGGCCGAGATCATTCATCAGCGTGTGGGCGTGGCCGCCGTGGCCATCACCGACACCCGCAACGTGCTGGCCCATGTGGGCAAGGGGGACGATCACCATCTGGCCGGGTGCGAAATACGCACCAACGCCACCCGCCGGGTGATTCAGACCGGTGAGCCGGTGTTCCTGCATACGGCGCGGGCCATCGGCTGTAACCACGCCGGGTGTCCCATGACCTCGGGTGTCATCGTGCCCCTGAGCAAGGACGGTGAAATCGTGGGCACCCTGAAGTTCTACGGCAGCGCCGAACAGCCGCTCAACTCCACGCTGTTTGAGGTGGCCAAGGGGCTGGGCAACCTTTTTTCCACCCAGTTGGAACTGGAGGACATCCAGGTCAAGGAACAGATGCTCGCCCATGCGGAGATCCGTCGTCTTCAGGCCCAGATCAATCCGCATTTCCTGTTCAACTCCCTGAACACCATCACTTCCTTCTGCCGCACCAATGCGGAAAAGGCCCGCGAACTGCTCATGGACCTTTCCCTGTACATGCGTCGCAACCTGGACCTGAGTAGAGGGTTCATTCCCCTGAACGAGGAATTGGAACAGGTGCGCTCCTACCTGGCCATCGAGCAGGCCCGGTTCGGAGACCGCGTCTGCGTGGACATGGATATTGCCGAAGACTGCGAGGCGTGGCCCATTCCGCCGCTCATCATCCAGCCCCTGGTGGAAAACTCCATCCGCCACGGCGTGCTGGCCCTGGAGCAGGGCGGCACCGTGCGCGTGACGGCCGCGCGCAACAACGGGCATATGGAAGTGACGGTCTCCGACAACGGAGTGGGCATGGACGATGAAACCTTGGGAAAGGTGCTTGGCCATGAATGCGTCGATTCCCGCCATGACGGCATCGGCATGCGCAACTGCCTGAGCCGCCTGGAGCATATCTACGGCCCCAAGTTCAGCCCCGAGGTGAACAGCGCCCCCGGGCAGGGGACCTCCATTCTGCTGCGCATTCCGGACCGAAACTGATCTTTCGAAGGCGATTCGACCGCCCGATTCGGCATTTCGATCCCTGAATAGGTCGCTTCAGCCGGAATCGGTGGAATCCGCAGAGAAAAATCTCCTAAAGAAGCCACAAAAGCCGCCTGGCGGCAAACTGCTTTTCGGAGGTTTTCACTATGCTGTTTTTCTTTGCTTGTGTGGCCCTGCTCATTGCGGGCTATTTCGTGTACGGTAAGTTCGTGGACCGGATCTTCGCTCCCGACGAATCCCTCACCACCCCCGCCTATGCCCTGCAGGACGGCATCGACTACATGCCCCTGCCCAAATGGAAGCTGATTTTCATTCAGGTGCTGGACATCGCCGGCGTCGGTCCCATCTTCGGTCCCATCCTGGGCGCTCTCTACGGCCCGGTCGCCCTGCTCTGGGTGGTCATCGGCTGTATCTTCGCCGGCGCCGTTCATGACTATTTCAGCGGCATGCTCTCCCTGCGCAACAAAGGCGCCTCCGTACCCGAGGTCGTGGGCGAGTACCTGGGCATGTCCGCCCGCCAGGTCATGCGCGTGTTCTCCTTCGTGCTGCTCATGCTCGTGGGCGTGGTCTTCGTACTCAGCCCGGCCAAGCTGCTCAACGGCCTGACCGGCATCGAGACCGGCTGGCTGGTCGCCGCCATCTTCGCCTACTATTTTCTGGCGACCATTTTGCCCATCGACAAGGTCATCGGTCGCATCTACCCGCTCCTCGGCGCTTTGCTTCTGTGCATGACCGTGGCCCTGGTCGTGGCCCTGTTTGCGGGCGGTTATGAAATACTGCCCAATCTGGACGTGATGACCAACGTGCATCCCGCCGACAAGCCGATCTGGCCGCTGCTTTTCGTCACTCTGTCCTGCGGCGCCCTTTCCGGGTTCCACTCCACCCAGTCCCCGCTCATGGCCCGCTGTGTGAAGAACGAGCGTGAAGGTCGTTCCGTGTTCTACGGCGCCATGATCATCGAAGGGATCATCGGCCTGATCTGGTGCACCATCGGCCTGTCCTTCTACAACTCTCCGGAAGCACTGTCCGCAGTCATCTCCGCCGGTACTCCCGCAGCCGTGGTGGCCGAAGTGTCCCACACCCTGCTCGGTTCCGTCGGCGGCGCACTGGCCATCATCGCCGTCATCGTGCTGCCCATCACTTCGGGTGACACCGCGTTCCGCTCCACGCGTCTCATTGTGGCCGAAACCTTCAAGGTGGAGCAGGCTTCCACCGTCAAACGGCTCATGATCGCCGTGCCTCTGTTTGTTCTGGGTTATGTCATCTCCACCCAGAACTTCTCCACCATCTGGCGCTACTTCGGCTTCGCCAACCAGAGCCTGGCCGCTCTGGTGCTCTGGACTTCGGCCGTGTACCTGGCCCAGCGCGCCAAGCTGCACTGGATCGCCACCATCCCGGCCACCTTCATGACCGCGGTCTGCGTGGCCTTCATCTGCAACGCCAAGATCGGTCTGAACATGGACTACTCCATGTCCGTCATCGTGGGCATCATCTGCGCCGTCATCGCCTTTGCCATCTTCCTGATCAAGTTCGGCACGGGCAGGAAGTCCGGAACGAAAGCTTCCGCATAATACCGTTTCAGCGTATATTCGGGCGTTCCATCGCCCTTGAGAAAAGGCCCGCTCCATCAGGAGCGGGCCTTTTGGCGTTGACGGTTTCCGAAAACATACCGGGGCACCAAAGAGTGCCTTCTTGTGCTTCCCGTCCCGGTTATCTATTTATACTTGGTCCGCACCCTTTACGCCGCAATCGGAGGAAGTCTCTTGTTCGATCTCGCACCTTACCTGCCGGAGCTGCTTTCCGTGTCCGTGGTTGCCGCATTCATGGCCGTCAGCCCGGGCGCGGACTTCGCCATGGTCACCCGCAACAGCCTGCTGCACAGCCGTTCGGCCGGAGTGTACTCGTCGCTTGGAATCGGCTTGGCCATCTGGCTGCATGTGGCCTATTCCATCGCAGGTCTGGCGATGATCATCTCCAAGTCCATCCTGCTTTTTTCGGTTCTCAAGTATCTGGGTGCCGCCTATCTCATCTATGTGGGCTGGAAAACGTTTCGGGCCGAGCCGCAGCGGCAGGGCATGGAAGGCTGGCAGGAAAGCAGCCTGTCCAATTTCGGGGCATTGCGCATCGGGTTCGTCACCAACGCGCTGAACCCCAAGACTTCCATCTTTTTCCTGAGCATCTTCACCCAGGTCGTCAGCCCGCAAACACCGTTTGCCGTGCAGGTTGTCTATGGGGCCATCATTTCCGCTGCCCACATGCTCTGGTTCGGATTCGTCGCCGTCGTGCTCACCCAGCCCGCCTTCCTGCAGCGGTTCAACCGCTGGAGACGTTCCATTGAAAAGGCTGTGGGAGTCGTCCTCATGGGGTTCGGCCTGAAGGTGGCCGCGACAAGCTCCAGTTGACGACATACATGATGACCTTTGGGCTTCCTCAATATCGCCTATGGTATGAATGCGAGGGCATGACGTCTGACGAGTCGAAAGGCTGAGGTTTAAAATGAATAAAGGCCCGCTCCATTTGGAGCGGGCCTTTTGCGTACTCGTGATTCGGACCGTTAGCCCAACCGCTGCTGCCAATAGCGGAACAGGGCCTCCTTCTGGCGGTCCAAGGGGTAGGCTTTCACGGTCTCCTGTCCGGCCGCCTTCATGATCTCGATGCCCGGGTCATCGGCTTCGATGAGGTCGAACGCCTTGCCCAGCAGGCGGGCGCACTCCGGGATGTCCGCCTGGGCGCACCAGAATCCGTTTTCCTCGGTCACGTATTCCTTGCCTCCGTATCCGTGGGTACCCACTACGATGGTCCCGCAGGCCATGGCTTCCAGTGGTGGCATGCCGAATCCTTCGAAAAAGCTGGTGGAAAGATATACCGAGCATTCGCCTAGCGTCCGGGCCACTCCGGCCTTGTCCAAATTTTCGACGGGAATCCATTCCACATCCCGGTGCTGTGGATACGCCGCCTGGAAAAGCCCTTTCACGGAATAGACGAAGCGTTCTTCCTTGCGCGGCATGTAGGCCACCGCCTTGCGTTTCTTGCCGGGCCGGAACAGCTTGCCGTCCACGGCGTTGGGCACCAGGGTGGGGCGCAGCCCCATGAATTTTGCCAGGATGGAACGCAGCATCCTGGAGCAGCACAGTACGTTGTCCGGCTCAATGGCCGGCAGGAAATCCGGCGGATTCATTTCACAGTAGAGAGGCAGCAGGCCCTGAAAGAATACGTGCTTGTCCAGAGGCAGTTCGAGCAGTTCCGGCAGGAGCCAGCCTTCGGGCAGCACCAAGTGGTCCTCCCGGATCAGCCGCAGGGAGCCGAGGGCCTCCACGGGGACGTTTTCCGGGGCAAAGGGCCAGCGGAATCCCTCGGTGAAATGGACCACAGTCGCGGGAAAGCCGGCCTCGCACAGCAGGGCCACATGCTGGTGGATCTGGTCGACGCCGCCGGAAGGTGTTTCCAGTTCCGGACAGAGGTAGAGGATCTGCATGGCCGCAGCATGCCTGAAGCGCCGTGACGCGGTCAACCGAATTGCATTTGCCTGCAATACGGAGAGCGGTTCACTCCACGGTGTGTTTCCGAACCTCCTCCATGGCCGGCCGCCACAGGAAGCGGTCCAGGTCGATGCGGCCCGAATCGTCGAAGGCCACGGCTTCGTTTTCCAGAAGTTGTTTCTGGAGGTCATACCCCTGGAAGGACTTCAGGGCGATGCAGCCCTCGCGGTTGACCACCCGATGCCAGGGCAGCCCCTCCTTGCGTGACGAAGAGTGAAGGATTCGCACCACCTGCCGCGCTGCCCGGGGATTGCCGGCCAGGCGGGCTATTCCGCCGTAAGTGGACACGCACCCCTCGGGAATGGCGCGGATGAGTTCGATGACCTTTTCGGTGAATGTCGGCTGCGTCATGGCCGTCTGTATGCCATGGGAAGGCTTTTCGGGCAATGCCGTTTCTCGTTGATGTTCGTTTTGTGTTCGTAATTAAATGTTTTAATTTCAAATTGTTACCTATGTTTCGAACACTGTTGTGGAGAGCGGGGAGGCAAGACATATCGGACTCCGGGGGTATCCCTTGACGGCATTTTCCCGTCGTCGCCATCTGTGGTAGGGTGCGCCAAAAAAAGAACCGGCTGGACCAAACTTATGAACTCCCGAGAAAAAACTCTTCAACTAGAGGTGGAGGCCCTGCGCAAGCGGGTGGCCGAACTGGAGGCGCGGCAATGCGGCGCGGAAGCCGTCACCAGCGAGCAGCGCTACCGAAGCCTGTTCGAAAATTCCCCGGTTTCTTTGCTGGAGGAGGACTTCAGCGGAGTCAAGGTTTGTCTGGATTCTATTCAGGCCCAGGGCGTCACTGATTTCGAGACCTATTTCCTGAAGAATCCGGATGCAGCCAGGGAGTGCGCTCGGAGCATCCTCCCCGTGCGGGTCAACGAAGCCTGCGTACGCATGCTCGGTGTCCGGACCCAGGAGGAGGTGTTGAAGGATTTTTCCCGGTTCTATTCCGAGTCGCATCTCCGGGGATTCGCCCAGGAGTTGGCCGCTCTGGCCAGGGGGGCGACCTCCTACGGTCTCCAGGGGACGTTCAAGACGGCGGCCGGAGAAGAGCGGCGGTTCATGGGCAGGTTCACTGTCATGCCGGGTTGCGAGGGAAGCCTGGAGCGGGTCCTGGTGTCTGTCATGGACGTGACCGAACGGCACTGGGCCGAACAGGCGCTGCAAAAGAGTGAGGAGCGCCTGCGCCTGGTGCTGGAATCCACCAAGGACGGCATCTGGGATTGGGATATCGCCAATGACGAGTGCATCTTTTCACCCACTTTCTATACCATGTTGGGGTACGAGCCCGGAGACTTCCCGGCAACCAAGGACGGTTGGAGGGCCTTGCTGCATCCGGACGACCTGATTCTTGTGGAACTGAAAACCGTGCACTCAATGAGGGACGGCGCCCCGTTTCGGCAGGAGTTTCGGCTTAAGGGCGGGGACGGAAACTGGCGCTGGATCATGAGCCGCGGCCGGGTGGTGGCGTTTGACGAGGCAGGCAAGCCGACCCGAATGGTCGGCACGCATACGGACATTTCCGAACTCAAAGAAACCCAGGAAGCGCTTCTTGAATACCGGAATGTGGTGGAGGCCATGTCCGACAACATGATCGACCTGCTCTGGGCCAAGGACCTGGGCGGCAACTATATCTTTTCCAACCGCGCCAACAACGAGCTTCTTCTCTGCGGGGACGATATCGAGGCCATCGGCAGGAGCCACCTGTTCTTTGCCGAGCGCATCCGGGGGATGGGGGATGCGTATACTTTCGGTGAGAAGTGTGTGAACAGCGATGAGGTCGTGCTGCGGGACATGGCTCCGGGGCGGTTCATCGAGGACGGCATGGTCAAGGACAGGTATATGGTCCTGGACGTGCGCAAGTCGCCCTTGTTCGACAGCTCGGGCGGGCTTATCGGTACCGTGGGCATGGGCCGGGACATCACCGAGCAGAAAAAGGCGGACGAGGCGTTGGTCAGGGCCAAGGAGGCCGCAGAAGCCGCAGCCAAATCCAAGGACCAGTTCCTGGCCAACATGAGCCACGAGATCCGCACGCCCATGAATGGCGTGTTGGGTATGCTCCAACTCCTCAAGACCACTCCCCTGAACGGCGAACAGGCCGAATACGTGGACACCTGCCTGGAGTCGGGGCGCGGACTGTTGTCGGTCATCAACGACATTCTCGACTTTTCCAAGCTGGATGCGGGCACCTTCAAGCTGACCTGCCGTGAGTTCGATCTGCGCGAGACTGTGCGCACCGTGCTGCACAGCTTTTCGGTCCAGGCCCGGGACAAGCGCATCAGCCTGGGGTACGAAATCGATCCTCGCCTGCCCGCAGTGCTCAAGGGCGACGACGCCCGGCTGCGGCAGATTCTTTTCAATACGGTGGGTAATGCGATCAAGTTCACCCATTCGGGGAGCGTGCGGGTGCAGGCCGACCTGGTCCGCCACACCGGAGAGGAACTGCTGGTGGGATTCGAGATATCGGACACGGGCATCGGCATTCCAGACACTTTGCTGGATACGGTTTTCGAGCCCTTCACCCAGGCGGACGGCTCCTATACCCGCGAATACCAGGGAACAGGTCTGGGGCTGGGTATCGTGCGCCATCTGGTGCAGCACATGGGCGGCTCGGTCAGCGTGGACTCCCGGGAAGGAAAGGGCACCGGCATTTATCTGACCGTCAGGTTCCTGCACTGTCAGGACTTGCGGAGTCCTGCCGATGGCGGTCCGGAATGCCGAATTCGGGGGCTGCGCATCCTGCTGGCCGAGGATGACGAGGTGAATCGCTTCACCATCAAGCGCTATCTGGAAAAATGCGGACACAAGGTGACCACGGCTTCGGGGGGACGGCAGGCCCTGGAACGCTTTATGGATTCCGACTTTCAGTGTGTGCTCATGGACATCCAGATGCCGGATCTGGACGGCTTGGAGGCCACGAAGGCCATCCGTGCGGCTGAGGCGCGCGAAGGCCGGACTCCCGTGTCTGTCATCGCCCTGACCGCCCATGCCATGCAGGGAGATCGGGAACGCTTTCTGGAGGCGGGCATGGACGCGTATCTGGCAAAGCCACTGGAACTGGACGAACTTGTGGAGGCGCTCGAAAAACTGGTTTTCTGACCGGACGTTTTCTTATACCTCTTCGGGTTTCCCCAACTCTTTGATTCGTTTGGCATACTCCGTTTTGAGGGCTGTCATGTAGTCCGGGTCCACCTTGCCCTTCCAGGTGGTCACTTCCCGGTAGCGCTTGGGAATTTCCACACTGTCCGGGTCGTAACCGGTTTCGAACCTCGTGCGCCAGCGCAGCCGCTGGATGTTTTCCCCCACCTGGTCCTGGGTTTGGGCCAGCGAGGAATACCCCACAGACTCCAGGGCCCGGGCCAGCATCTCGTCTCCGTAGACGCCGCGCGCAAACAGGCAGGAGACCATGGAAGTCAGGAAACAGCGCTTTTTTTCGTCTTCCACCAGAAAGTCGACGGCCTGTTGCACGTCCTGGTCTTCGTGCTTCTGGTCGTAGGAATAGCCGCCCGTGTCCAGGTGGGCGTGGCGGAAGCCCAGCGCCTCGGCCACGAAGAAGACCTCGCCCGTGGCGTAGCCGGCCATTTCCTGTCCCAGTACGCAGGCGAAGTCCATGCCGCCCAGCACCGAGGCTGCCTTGAGAGTGCCCTTGGCCAGCAATGCGTAGAAGTCGTTCTCGGCCCGGCCCAGGTATTTGATGGCTTTTTCGTAGCCAGCGGCGTCGCCGAACGAAAGAGGAACGATGGTCTGCTCCCGGGTGACGATGTCCTTTTCCAGAGCCTCGGTGGCCCAGGCCAGGGCGACACCGGCACTCATGACGTCCAGGCCCATGAGCTCCACCGTGTCCATGAGTTGCAGGGCGTGGAACGAATCCTTGACCCCGAGCATGCTGCCCACGGCAAAGAGCAACTCATAGTCGTATCCCACCTGTCGGTACCGGTATTGGTAGTTTTTTTTGAACTGCTCGCGGATATACCCTATGTGGATGCAGCCCACCGGGCAGCCCGCACAGGCCGCGTTGCGCAGCAGGCGTTCCTCGGCCATCCTTTCGCCGGTGATGCCGCCAGTGTCCGGATCGTGCGTGGCCTGCAGGTTGCGCCAGGGCAGGCTTTTGAGTTCATTCAGGGGGGCCACGTTCACGGCCGTCCCCAGTCCGTGGTACTTGTTCATGATTTCGGTGGCGGTGAGTTGTTCGTAAAGCTTCTGGAACAGCTTGGGATATTCCTTGTTGTCGGGTAGTTCAAAGCCCCGGTCCCCCAGGATGACGATGGACTTGAGATTTTTGCTGCCCATGACTCCGCCGGCGCCCATGCGTCCGAAATGGCGGAAAGTGTCCACGTTGATGCAGGCATAGGCGCAACCGTTCTCACCGGCCGGGCCAATGCGCAGCATGGAACGGCGACCCGAGCCCGGAAACATGGAGCGGAGGATTTTGCCCGAGCTGAGTGTGTCGCGTCCGCGCATGAACTCGACGTCCCTGATTTCGAAATGACGCGCGCCGACGCCCAGGGCCGAAAGGCGCCTGGCCCTTCCCTTGACGACCAGGGCGTCCATGTCGCCGAAGCGCATGGACAGGGCCGATCGGCCGCCTGCGTGAGATTCGGTGTACTGGTCATGGTAGGGGGACTTGAAGGCGCAGACCGTCTTGCTCATGAGCGGGAAATAACCCGTGAGCGGGCCGATGGCGAAGATCAGAGGTTGGTCCGGGTCGTCCCAGGGTCTGTCCGGATGGCCGTATTCCCGGTAAAGCATGGCCGCCAGACCTCCCCCGCCGGAATATTGGTCGCGACCTTCATGGACGGTCACGTTCATCTTGCCGCTGGCCAAGTCCACCACATGTACGCGGAAGAAGTCGCGGATCATGACGCCACCTCCTCCCTTGTGGGTTCCTTGATCTCGGACATCTCGAGACAGTCGTGTGGGCAATAGGCCACGCACCGGCCGCAATGCAGACATACGTATGGGTTCACCAGATGGTCCAGGAAGATGGCGTCCACCGGGCAGGCCTCTGCACATTTGCCGCAGCGGATGCAGAGTTTTCGTTTCTGGATAACTCCTCCTGCCCTGCGCGGCGAGAGCGCGCCCGTCGGGCAGGCCTGGGCACAGGGGGGCGGGGAACAGGCCAGACAGAGCTTGGCTTCGAAGCCCGCGGCCATGCCGCCGGACGAACGGATGCGGATGCCCGCCTTGTTCCAGGAAAGCTGCTTGTGCACCAGCCGGGCGCAGGCCAGCGAGCAGGAATGGCAGCCGATGCACTGCTCCATGCGGGCGGCCGAGAGCTTTTTCATGACCAGACCTCCGGGCTACCGGGATTCGTGAATGGTGTGGCGTTCCGTCTTATTGGAGTTCAAGAATGTCATGTTTCAGGGCCCAGAGGACATGATATTCTGCCCGGTCCTGTGACATATGGGTGGCGATTGCAAGGAATTTTCGCAGCAGCGTGTCGCAATCAATGGGTTTTCTGGCCAGGAAGGCCAGCTTTTGGAGCAACTCGGACTCAATGATACGTTCCATGCCCGCATAGAGCAGGGGGAAGTCCTTGCCCCGGTACATGGCTTCACCCGTCCTTCCGGTCTTGAGGACCATATCCCCGGCCAGATTGTGCGTGGAATAATGACCGAAGATTTCCGAATAGGCGATGTGTCCCGGATGGCGCTCGTTACGCAGGGCTTGCGCGTCCGCAGGCAGCTTCCAGAGCTCGTCCCAGAGTTGGAGGTACTGTTCGATGACCGCGCTCCATGCGAACTCCCGCTCCACGCGTTCACGGGCCGCCGCCCCCATGGCGCGTCGCAATTCCGGATTTTCCACCAGGGTTCTGACGGCCTCGGCCAGGGTTGGGACCTGCACCGCGGTCTGCTGGGCCAGGATCAGGTGGTATTGGTTGTCGAAAATCAGCGGAGCCAGGAGGTCCGCGTCCCGGGTGGAATTCGCGCCTATGGTCGGTACGCGGATGCCGGTCTTGCCGTCCACCACGAGGTCCTTGTATCCGTCGTAGTCCGAAGCGATACAGGGCAGGCCGAAGGCTGCGGCCTCCAGGACGGTGATGCCGAAGGTTTCCTGCGGGTTGTCGGCGATTGTCACGAAGATGTCGGCCTCCCGGAAAATGCGGGTCTTTTCCTCCTCGGTGGGCCGGGCCTTGATGGCCAGCTCCAGGCCGATGTTTTCGGCCAGCTCTCGCAGGGTGGGCGTGAAATCGTCCTCGTCGTCGGTCCAGCCTGCCAGAGTCAGGCGTACCTCTTCGGGGGGCATGCCGTCCGTAAACAGTTGGTGCAGGGCGCGCAACAGGGGAAGCAGGTCCATCTTGGAATAGTGCGCGATGCGGCCGAAGACCAGGATATTGCAGACGTCCCGGCGGCCGGCGCCCGGCGTGTAGGTCTGTGGGTCAATGCCCAGGGGGATACGCCGCACGCTGGGGCCTGCAAAATCCGGCTCCAGGTTGTAGTCGCGGCGCAGGGCGTCCAGGAACTTGCCCACGGCGGCGACCCCGGCCGTGGAGGTGGATACGATGCAGTCGCGCGGCGTGGCGCCGGGCCAGAGGTGTTGCAGGAACTGGCGGCCGTAGTCGGCGTAACTCAGGGAATGGGTCACGCCGGTGATGGGGAAGATTGTCGGGCTGTAGGCGTTGCGCAGCCGGGCCAGATGTGGCTGGCAGGTGATGCAGTCGGATTGGTGGAAGCAGTGATAATTGTTGCCGGCCAGGGCGCGAGGCAGGTCCCGGCGGTCCATGACCTTGAATCCCCCACGGGCGGCGATGCCGGGGGCCAGGGTGGTCAGGGTTTTGTGCAGGCTTTCCCGAGCCTTACGACTGCTCAGGAAGAAGTGATATTCGTCGAACGGGTCCGCGGCCAGCAGGAAGTCCATGAACCGGGCATTGGCCACTTTCCTGCCCAGGACGCCGCCGGCCTCGTAAAACGGATCCAGAGTTCCCCAGAAGCGTTTGTTTCGTGTTCCCATATTCAAGGTCAAACCCGACTTTCCCGTGTTTGTCAAAGTTTTATGTAGAAGACGGCGTCGGAATTTTGTTCCTGTTGCAGGCGTCTGCTCTTGGTTGTGCCCATTGGGACCCAAGAAAAAATCCAATGAATTTCAGTCGGCTGCTTTCGCCGATAAATAGTTTCCCGGTTATAAAGGGCGGTTGGCCTTCTTTTTGCAAAATCAAGGTGCGGTGAGACGTTTTTCCGACACCGAAGATTGCTTGAGGGAGTGACCGGCATGAAAGAACATATGAGACGCGGAGACCGCCCCGAATTGATGTGGGGCCTCGGATTGACCGAAGCGCAGAAGAAGCAGATCGAGAGCGCTGTCGGTCCCGGGTTCTTTCTGAGAAATTTTCCCGAGGGCAAATTGCCTTGGAACAAGGAATTGAATCAGGCGGAAAAACCTTCCGCCACCTGGATACCCATGAAAGTGTGGAAAGACATCTCCGACAATCGCAAGGAAGAATACAAGCGTCTCGAGGACACCCAGCGTATCCTGATTCAGGACGAACAGGACGACCCCGTGGAGATGGAGCAGGTTCTCGAGCAGGGTTTCCTGACCGTGATCACCTCTCCCCTGACCCGCCGCAAGGTTCAGGACGCCGTGTTCCGCGCCAAGGAAGTCACCAGCATGTATTCGGACATCTACCGTATGACCGAGGAAATCATGCTGGAGCGCGAATTGCTCGCACGCAAGACCGATCAGCTTCTGTTCCTGAACAGGGTTCTGACCACCTGCACCGAAAGTCTTGACCCGGCCATTATTCTGGCCAACGCCAAGGAAAATCTGAACATGCTTCTGCCCGTATATGAGCTTCACGCCGTATTCTGGCAGCATCAGGAAGCCTCCGGCCTTACCAACGTGGAGATGTTCCTGGACCGCAAGGCCGACTCCAGGCAGGAAAATGAATGGATGGAGACCCTGTTGGACTGTGCCGAGCGAATGGGCGGCGGCACAATCAGCGGTTTTCAGATCACCCATATCGACCTGGTAAATCGTCCGGCCATGGGCACGGCTTCCCGCAACGGGCGTGTGGTGACCATGCCTCTGGCGGCGGGCAGCACTCATTTCGGAAGCCTGGTGCTCACCGTGGACAGTGGTGTGCGCATGGGCAAGGACGAAGTCGATACTTTCAAGGCTGCGGCCAACCATCTGGGACTGGCTCTGCGCAACGCCCTGACTTTCAAGGAGGTCAAGTTGCGCGCCGACCATGACGCCCTGACCCGTATCTACAACCGTCACACCTTCGACGAGCGCCTCGTTTATGAACTGAAGCGCCGCCAGCGCTATGGGCACGAACTTTCCCTGCTCATGGTCGACCTGGATCACTTCAAGAACGTCAACGACACCTACGGCCACAAGGCCGGTGACATGGTGCTCAAGGAAATGGGCCGCATCCTGCGCAGCGCCCTGCGTTCCACCGACCTGGCCGCCCGTTACGGGGGCGAGGAGTTCGTGGTTTTGCTGCCTCACACCTCGGAAGCGGACGCACACATGTTGGCTGAGCGCATCCGTTCACGCGTGCAGAAGGCTGCCTTTTCCTTTGAGGACCGGGATTTTTCGGTCACGGCCAGCATCGGCGTGGCTTCCCTGGAGTCCGGCTGCTTCAGCCGCGACGAAGACCTGCTGCTCAAGGCGGATAAGGCCCTCTACGAGGCCAAGCACAATGGCCGCAACATGGTGGTCGTCTCCAATGGCCGGGATACAACCTGTTCGGCCCGACAGTAGATTTCACTCATATCGAAACCGAAAAGGCGCGGCTTTCCGCGCCTTTCTCATTTGCGCGCTCTGCAAAGAGTGCTATCGTCCGACTGATCCGATGGGAAACGAAGGTGAGATTCATGAGAGCTATCATTGCCGGTGGAACCGGATTCATAGGGCGGGCCCTGTGCGCCGAATTACTGGAGAACGGCTGGGAGGTGATCATTATTTCCCGCACTCCGTCCCGCGTGGGCGAGCTGTTCTCCAGCGGCGTCATCGGTATGGACTGGGACGGCGGCGGTCACTGGGGATCCGTCATGGATGTCGATACCGTCATGGTCAATCTGGCGGGCGAGAGCATCGCCGGACGCTGGACCGCAGCCAAGAAGCGGCGTATTCTGGAGAGCCGCCTGGAGGCCGGGAAGCGTCTTTTCAAGGCCGTGGCCTCGGTTGATATCAAGCCCCGCGCCCTGGTTCAGGCGTCGGCGGTGGGGTATTACGGCCCGCATAAAAGCACGCCCCAGACCGAGGAATGTCCGCCAGGCGCCGGATTTCTGGCCGATGTGGCCCGGCGGTGGGAGAACTCCACCCGTGCTGTGGAAGACATGGGGGTGCGCAGGGTCATCATTCGTACGGGGATTGTGCTTGGCAACGGCGGCGCACTGGCCAGGATGCTGCCCGCGTTCCGCCTGCTTCTAGGCGGTCCTCTGGGGCACGGGCATCAGGGCATGTCCTGGATTCATCTGGCCGATGAAGTGAGCGCCATACGCTTCCTCATGGAGCACGCCGAAGAGTGTGGCCCCTATAATCTGGTGGCCCCGAATCCATGCGACAACAACCGTTTCTCCAGGACGCTGGGAGCTGTGCTGGGGCGTCCTGCGCTTCTGCGCGTTCCGGCCGCCGCCTTGCGGCTGCTTTTCGGCCGGATGGCCGACGAGGCGTTGCTTACGGGCCAGCTTGCGCTGCCTGAGGCGCTTGAGCGCGCCGGATATGCATTCCGGTTTCCCGATCTGGAGGGAGCGTTGCGGGACATACTTTTCAAATAAGATGCGGGGGGCTGCCCCTGTACCCCGGCAAAGGGAATAATCCCCTTTGCGCCCCCTGGTTGTTCGAACGGTTATTTAAGCCGGATATTTAAACGGTCCGTCTGAGAGTGAGAGCAGGCGGATCATTTTTATTTTCCGTACATGGCTTTGACCTTCTTTCTCCCCGGGAGCATGAGGATGAAAGGGATCAGGGTGAAGAACAGGCATCCGAAGATAAAGGAGATGTCGTTGTAGGCCAACATGGTCGCCTGTTTGACCAAGGTCTTTTCCAGCATCACGAGGGCAAGCTTCGACGCCCTGACCGTGTCGACCCCGAGTTTGATCAGACTTTGGGTCAGTTGGGTCCTGTAGCTTTCCGAGGCTTGGCTGAGCGTGCTGATGTGCTCACTCAGATAGACCCGGTGGATCTGGACTCCCCTGTCCAGGAGGGTGGCGGCCAGTGCGTAGCCCAGGTTTCCCCCCACCCTGCGGGCGAGTATGTAGATGCTGGAGGCATCCGTGACGTCGGTCTTCGGCACGCTGAACAACGATACCGCGCTGAGGGGCACGAACATGAAGGGCATGCCCATGCCCATGATCATGAGGGGCAGGACGAGGTCGCTCATCCCGGTGTTCACGTTCAGGTTCATGAGGGCGTAATAGGACCAGACGATGAGCCCCACGCCCGCCAGCACAGGAAGTTTTGCCCCTATTCGTTGATAGAGCTGCCCGGCCACGGGCATGAACAGCAGCAGGGTCAGGGCGCGTGGAGCCAGGGCCAGCCCGGCCTCAAGGGCGGGGTAGCCGAGCAGTCGCTGGGTGAACTGTGGAAGAATGAACGTGGTTCCGAACAGCGAGATACCGAAGATGAGCCCCATGATCGACCCGATGGTGAGATTCTTGTCCTTCAGAATGCGCAGGTTGATCACCGGGGCGGGATAGTACAGTTCCCAGCCAATGAGGATCAGCAGGGCCGCGACCGTGACGATGGTTCCCATGAGAATGCTCGAGGATTCGAACCAGTTCGCTTCCTGTCCTTTTTCCAGAATGATCTGCATCCCCGTCAGGAAAATGAAGAGCAGTATGATGCCCAGCCAGTCGATGGATTGCACGCCTCTGCGCAGATAGGACGGGTCGTGTACGAACCGGTATGTCAGAAATATGCCCACGATGCAGACCGGGATGTTGATGTAGAAAATCCAGGGCCAGCCGTATGCGTCCGTCAGCCAGCCGCCTAGGATCGGGCCCAGAGCCGGGGCGAGGACCACTCCCATGCCGTAGAGCGACATGGCCATGCCCTGCTGGCGGGGCGGAAAGGTCTCGCGCAGGATGGCCTGGGACACGGGAATGAGTGCTCCCCCGCCGATGCCTTGGATGATTCTGAAGATGATCATCTGTTCGAAGCTGGTGGCGAGCCCGCAGAGGATCGATCCTACGGTAAAGATGACCAGGGAGCCGAGGTACAGCTTTTTGCGGCCGATCAGCGCGCTCCACCATCCGGTCATGGTCACCATGATGATTTCGGCGATGCTGTAGCTGATGGCAACCCAAGTGATGGATGACAGGTCGGCTCCGAAGCTACCCATCATGTGGTTCATGGACACGTTGACCACGCTGGTGTCCATGACCGCGATGAACGCGCCGAACATGACCGTGACGGCGATGGTCCACCGCTCGCCGCCGCTCATGGATTCCGGATCCTTGTATGCGTTCATGGTCAGCGCCCCCGGCGGAGAAGCGCGGCGGTGGTCCTTTCGGCCCTGACGGGTATGGCCGGGACGTTCGAAATGTCCACGTTGGGAATGACGGACATGCCCGGAGCCAGGGCATAGCGCTTCAGTTGTCCCGGATCGTCAAGCACGATCTTCACGGGGATGCGTTGGACGACCTTGATGAAGTTGCCGGTCGCATTCTCGGGCGGGAGCAGGCTGAACCGGGAGCCGGTCCCTCGTTGAATGCTGTCCACATGTCCTTTGAAGACTACATCCGGGTAGGTGTCGACCTCGACCTCGACCGGCTGGCCCGGACGCATGTCCGTGACCTGGGTTTCCTTGAAGTTGGCCACCACCCAGTTGTCCCGGCTGACAATGGAAAAGAGCTTCTGGCCCACCTGGAGGTAGGCCCCCTTCTCAACGGATTTCTTGGTGATGAATCCGTCGCACGGAGCTTTGATGCGTGTGTAGGAGAGGTTCAGGCGGGCTCGTTCCACTTCGGCTTCGGCCTTGTGCTGTTCGGCCACGCGTGCATCCACCTGCGCCTGGGCTTGCCGCAATTCGTCTTCAGCCGCGTGGCCGGCGGCCACTGCCTGCCTGATTTTTGCCGAATGCGTATCCACAAGGCGTTTTGCGGAATTCAGCTTTGCCCGTGTGATGGCCTCGGTGGCCCTGGCATGGTCATATTCCTGACGGCTCACGGCCCCGGCCTTGGCGATGCGTTTGATGCGGGCAAGGTCGCTTCGGTCCCGGTCGTGCCCGGCCTTCACTTCGGCCACTTCGGCCTCGACCTGTGCCAGTCCGGCATGCTGGGAGGTGAGATCCGCCTGTTTCTGCTGCAGGATATTTTGGGCGGCCGCGACCTGGGACTGGGCCTCGACCACGGCTGCCTTGGTCTGTTCCAATTGGGCGAGCGCGACGTCCAGCGCCACCTGATAGTCGCGGGAGTCGAGTTCAGCCAGCAGTTGCCCCTCTTTCACCTGTTGGTTGTCGTTCACGTATACGCTGGCCACATGTCCCGCCAAACGTGGGCTGATGGTCGTGACGTGCGCCTCGATGAAGGCGTCATCCGTGGATTCGTACGATATGGCGTGGATATAGAGAGGGATGCCTGCGGCGAGCAGGAGAACCAAGGCGACCACGCCTGAAAGAAGCATGGTCCGTCGGTTTCCGAACATTCCCTTGAGTTTTTCTTTTTTGTCGGATGATGTTGTTTGATTCTGGCTCATGTGCTTGTCTGTGTTGTCGGGGTTGGATTGTGCATCCCGTTTTCGGCTGCCGGGTCAGCGGGGTCGCAAGGCTTCCAGAACGAATCCCCCGGCATGCCGGAGGATGTCTTCCGTGGTCATGGCTTCAGGACGGCGCAGGCATACCGAGCGGACAATCCCCGGAATATACAAGGCCGTCAGATCGGGATGGGAGTCTGAGAAGACTTCTTTCTCAATGCCGCTGCGCAGGACGTTTTCTATAAGTTTATAAAGCTTGGCTCGCTCCCCGCTCCACCGGTTGTTGTCCGGGAGGCTGACGATGGCTCCCCGCAGCAGTTCGTAGAACGCCGCGTGGTTGTAGAGAGACTTGATGAGTTCTTCGATGATTCCGGTGAGTTGTGCCTTCGGATCGTTTTCGTTTTTGGCGATGTTGTCTTGTATTCGCTCGATCAGTTTGCTGAAGTTTCGGAACAGGACCGCAAGATACAGTTCTTCCTTGCCTTCGAAGTACAGATACAGGGTGCCTTTGCCCACATGGGCAGCCTGGGCCACGTCATCAAGGAGGACCTTGTGGAACGGGCGCTTGGCAAAGAGGGAGGTTGCGGCGTCCAGAATTCGGTTTTTTTTGTCTTCATTGTCTTCGGGCATGGCTCTTCCTTCTGTCCGGGCGTGATCCGGCGCTGCGGATCTTGGCCGGTACTGACTGGTCAGTTCTGGAAGAAGTCGATTACGCCCGGCTTGCGGCTTCTGTCAAAGACTGACTTCGAGTTCTGGGAAAGACCGATGTGTTCGCCGCTGCGACCTGGAAGTCGCCCGCCATAGGCAATGGAGGCCAGCCCTATCCAGCCTTGCGTCGCATGGTGAAATGGCTGTAGGGTGTGGCTTTGGAGCGAAAGCGAATTTTCAACGTGGAGCATACATGGGCGGACATATCCTGATCATAGACGATGAAGAGAGCATCCGTTTTTCCTTGCAGGGGATCCTGGAGGACGAGGGCCACGAGGTTCTCGGAGCCGGAAGCGGCGAGGAAGGCCTGGAGATGATCGAGGCCGATCGGCCAGAAATCGTGTTTTTGGACATCTGGATGCCCGGCATGGACGGATTGGAGGTGATGGACAAGATCAAGGAGGTCCAAAATGATCTGCCCGTGATCATGATTTCCGGGCACGGGACCATCGAAACCGCGGTCAAGGCGCTCAAGCAGGGCGCCTTTGACTTCATCGAAAAGCCGCTTTCTCTGGAAAAGGTGGTTGTCTCCACCCGCAACGCTCTTGAGGTGTCCCGGCTCATGCGTGAGAACGAGGCGCTCAAAACCCGTCTGTCCGACGACCATCCCGTCAGGCTCACGGGCGAGTCTTCGGCCATCCGGCAGCTCAACGACGTCATTTCCCGCGTCGCTCCCACCGAGGCCTGGGTGCTCATCACCGGCGAGAACGGGACTGGCAAGGAGATCGTGGCCCGGTCCATTCACCACCAGAGCAAGAGGGCCGACAAGCCGCTCGTGGCCGTGAACTGTGCGGCCATTCCCGAAGAACTCATCGAGTCCGAGCTGTTCGGGCACGAGAAGGGCGCGTTCACCGGCGCGGACAAGGCCCAGGCAGGCAAGTTCGAACTGGCCGACGGAGGCACTCTGTTCCTGGACGAGATAGGCGACATGAGCCTCAAGACTCAGGCCAAGATTTTGCGTATTCTCCAGGAGCAGCGGTTCGAGCGTGTAGGAGGCCGCAAGACCATGGAGGTGGACGTTCGCGTCATTGCGGCCACCAACAAGGACCTGCTCGCGGAGATCGAAAACGGCGCGTTTCGTGAGGACCTCTATTACCGGCTCAAGGTCTTTCCCCTGGAGGTCCCGCCGTTGCGTACGCGCGGCAGCGATGTGTCCATGCTCATTCAGGACTTCATGTCCAGTCTGGTCAGGATGCACGGGTTCAAGCCCCTTACCTTCGATGACGGCGCCCTGGAGGCCCTTTCCCGTTATCCGTGGCCCGGCAATGTCCGTGAGCTCAAGAATTTCGTGGAGCGCATGTTCATCATGTATGCGGGGGAAACCGTGGGTGCAGAGATGCTGCCCCCCGAGTTCCGACCCGAGGCAGGCGCTTCGGTTGCCGAGTCTCAGGCCGATGTCGCCGCGCCCGCAGCCTGCGTGGCTGAAACGAATTCCCTGGAAACGCTTATCGCCGAGGGCCCTGCCGACCTCAAGCAGGCCCGCGCCGAGTTCGAGGCTTTGTTCCTGGCCTCCAAGCTGAAGGAATTCGAAGGTAACGTTTCCCAGCTTGCCAAGGCCGTGGGCATGGAGCGGTCTTCTCTTTACCGCAAGCTCAAAACCTACGATATTCAAGTGGACTGACAGGTTGCCCTAGTGGCCCGATTTGTTGCAAAGAAAAAAGCGCCCGCGCGTATTAAACATGCGCGCGGGCGCTTTTCTCTTCTGGCTTCCAGCATGAACCACTTTGAACAGCCTGAAAGATATTATCCCGAGAGACGGATGCAGCTGGCCGATGCGAAAGTTGGAGACGCACAGGCAAAGGGGAGACTACTCACTGTCCGCTGGAAGCGAAAATCAGGCACAAGAAAAGACCCTCCCCACAAGGGCGAGGGTCTTTTTATATTCTACTCGAATATGGCGCCGTACTAGAAGCTGTAGCCCAGGGCGGCACGCATTTCAGCCGGAATCATGGCTTCCGTGCCGGGCTCAAGGGCCTTCCACGGTGCACCGGCTTCCTTGCGGGACGCCTTCACTTCTTCAAGGTCGAAACCGTAGCGGGGAATCTCGAATTCCTGGCCGGGGTAGATCAGGTCGGGATTCTTGATCTTGTCGCGGTTGGCCTTGTAGATCAGAGGCCACATGAACGGATCGTTGTAAATATGTTTGTATTCGGAAATCCACCACAGGCATTCGCCCTTGGTGACGGTGTGGCTTACAGGCAGTGCGTCATACTCGGCCTTGTACAGATCCATGGGATCCTTGACCACGGTTTCAGTGGTTTCGGTTTCTTCCACCACAACCACTTCCGGTTCGGTTTGTACCTTTTTGGAACAGCCCCAGGCGAATACCACGCACAGGGCGATTGCAAGCAATGTCAGCTTCTTCATTGTAACGGCCTCCTCAAGTTGTATTGTTCCGACAGACCATATTTTCCAAGTCAAGTTTCTATCCTAGTGGCCCAATTATCAATTATTTTCTTTTCTTGCAACACTAATCTGCTCTCGGGATTCAGCTTGAGAGCGCCTTCTACTGCATTGCGCGCCTCTTCCACCCAGCCGCCCTTGCGGAGGCTCTGGCTGGCCAGTACATAGAGCCTCTCAGGCTCGCCGCCGTAGACGGCCTGCATAAGTCCTTTATATTCTTTGGAGAATACGGATTTCACCATGTCGCCCCGCGCATAGATGAAGCGGGCCAGCAATGCATTATCCCGGTGTCTTGTCAAGTAGTAAGGCAGCAGCTGCCTGCATTTTGCAATGATGAAGCGGATTCGTTCTATTTCACGGCGCATGCTCTCCTCGGTCTGGCTGAGCACCTGGAACAGCTCGTCGGTGATGTGCTTTTCCGACTGCTGCAGGTTGCCTTCAAAGAGTTCATGGAACCAGGGGGCGTACTTCTGCTTCTGGTAGGTGTCCTCTTTGAGTTTGAGGGTTTCGTGGAAGATGTAGCCCAGGGCCCAGTCCAGGAACTGTCCGGCCAGCGGGTTGTCCGGATCGTTGCGGAACACGTGGTGGGCCGTGTCCTTCATGCGCCAGAGGATGCCCTTGTCCATCTCGTCGCCCACCAGGTCCTTGAGTACCTCGAAGCTCATGGTGCCGTCGTCGTCGAAATTCCGGAACTGTTCCTCCAGGGCCAAGCTGGCCTGACAGAAATTGCGGAACAGGTCGCGCACGAATTCCGGCAGCTTGGAACGGATCCATTTGGACATCTATTTCTTCTCCTTGTTGCCGTTGGGGACGGCCAGTTCGGCCAGTTCGCCCAACCGGTCGTCCACGCGCCTGTACACGGTGCCCAGCGGGAATTTCCCGGACTTGCCGCGGACGCCTGCGCGCATGCCCATGAGGATTTCCACGGCCCGCTCGATGGTCCGGACCGGGAAGATGTGGAATCTGTCCTCCTCCACGGCCCTGACCACTTCCTCGCTCAGCATGAGGTTGTCCACGTTGTCGGCCGGGATGAGAACGCCCTGTTCGCCTGTGAGGCCTCTGCGGCGGCAGACCTGGAAGAACCCTTCGATCTTGCTGGTGACCCCTCCCACGGCCATGATCGCGCCGCTCTGGCTCACAGCTCCGGTAAAGGCGTAGTTCAGGTTCACGGGCATGCCGGCCAGGGCCGAAAGCAGGGCCACCAGTTCCGCGCCCGAGGCCGAGTCGCCCTCGATGCCCGCGTAGCTCTGCTCGAAGCACAGGGAGCCGGTGAGCACGATGGGCTTGTTCTGGGCGAACATGCCCAGCAGGTAGCTCTTGAGGATCATCATGGCCTTGGTGTGGATGGGGCCGCCCAGTTCAGCCTCGCGCTCCAGGTCCAGGATGCCTCCGTGTCCCACGCCCACGGTGCAGGCGATGCGGTGCGGCAGGCCGAACTCGTAGTCTCCGAACAAGGTCACGGACAGGCCGTTGACCTGACCGACGGCTGAACCGCCCGTGGAGACCTTGATGACTTCCCGGTCGTAGTCGGCCATGAACTCCTCCTCATAGAGGTTGGAGCGGAAGTCGCGGGCCTTGATGGCCTCCTGCAGGATCTCTGCGTCCACCATTTTCTTGCCGTGCATCCGGGCCAGGGTGGAAGCCTCCATCATGCGTTCGCGCACCAGCGGGAAATACAGGGAGAGCCGCTTCTGGTCTTCGGCCAGCAGCGACCCGAAGTCCACCAGGCCGGCCAGGGCCTCGCGGGTGAACGGCAGGGAGTCGGTCTTGCGGCATATCTCCCCTATGGCGGCCAGGTATTTCCTGATGTTGGGAGCGGTGCGTTCGGCCCAGGATTGCAGGTGGGCCTTGAGCTTGAAGTATTTTGCGAATCTGTCGTCGTGGTACAGGAGCATTTCGTAATGTTCGTCCGTGCCTATGAGCACCACGCGAAGCTCCAGGGGAATGGGGCCGGGCTCGATGGTTCGGGCGCGAACCTGGTCCGGCTCCACCGGGTCTTCGATGCGGGATTGGCCGGCGCGCAGGGCGCGGAGCAGGCCTTCCCAGGAGGACTGATTGGACAACAGGTCCTCCACGTTGAGGACCAGGTAGCCGTGGTTGGCCTTGTGGATGGCTCCGGCCTTGATCAAAGTGTGATCCGTGTACAGGGCCCCCATTTCGGACTCGCGTTCGATGCTGCCCAGCAGGTTGAAGACCGTGGGGTGATCCTCCAGCACCACGGGTGCGCCCTTGCATTTGCCGTTGTCCACGAACAGGTTGACTTCGAAGCGGGTGAAAAAGTCTTCTCCCGGATGTTCCACGCCCAGTCCGGGAATGGACGGCTCGCGGGGCAGGAGCTGGTCGTAGTTTTCGACCACCTCGTCCTCAAGCAGGGTGAAGTAATCCTTGAGGCACTCTATGCGCTCGAACTTTTCGCGTATGGGGTCATGGAACTCCTTGAGCACGGAGCGGGCGGTCTCCTTGTGCAGTTCGTCCTCGTCCTTGCGCAGGGTTTGCTCGTTCTTGTTGATCTGCCGCAGGTAGACCGAGACATCGTCCAGCAGAGCCTCCCCCCGCGCCTTGAGTTTCTTCTTGAGGGCTGCGTCCAGCTTGTCGAAGTCGGCCTCGCCCACCACCTGGCCGTCCACCACCGGGGTCAGGGTGAGCACGCCGTCGTCGTCGAAGCGGACCTTGAAGTCCTGCCGGTCGGCGATCTCCTCCATTTTGGTGAAGAGCTCTTCCCGCCTGGTGCTGTACTTGCGGATCAGGCTTTCATGTTTTTTCTGAAATGCCTCTTTTTCGAAGCGCAGGGGCAGCTCGGTTTTGAGCTTGGACATGGCCTTGGATTGGGCGTTCTTGAATTTGCGGCCTTGGCCCGCGGGCATTGCCAGGGCCAGGGGCTTGTCCTCGTCCTCGAAGTTGTAGACGTAGACCCAGTCCTGGGGCGTGGGGGCCTTGGCGGCCAGCGGGGCGAGGAAACTCTGCACGAAATAGGTGCGGCCCAGGTTGGGCTGTCCCGCCACATAGACGTTGTATTCGTTGCCCTTGATGCGCAGGGCCATGGTCAGGGCCTGGATGGCCCTGGGTTGGAACTTGTCGATGGTGCTGCGGGTCGGGAGTTCCTCGCTGGATGCGTAGGAAACCTTTGTCGGGTCCAGGCTGGCGCGCAGTTTTTTGGCGTCGAGAGCTTTTTTCATATGATTTTTTATCATGGTAATCCGTGCGTTACCAGAGTCGGTTTTTTTATGGGTGACAAGGAATACTCACTTTGCAACCGCTTGTCACGAATGAGGATGGGATAAAAAACGGAAGTGGGGGAGGGAAGGGGAGGATCAGGCGTTTTTAGAGCGTCTGGTTTCCCTTTTCCTGAGGCTGTTGAAAAATTCGGCCAGGACCATGATCAGGGCCGTGATGGCCATGAGCACCAGCGAGAGGGCCGCGGCCGCCGGAAAGTCCGTGCCGGTCTCTGAGATCTTGCTGTAGAGCACCAGTGGCAGGATGTTCACCTGCGTGCCCACCAGGGCCAGAGCCGTGCCGTAGGCGCCGATGGCCACTGCGGCGGTCAGGCAATAGGCGGCGATGGCGCTGGGCAGAATCTGGGGGACCAGGATTTCCCAGCAGGCGCGGAAAGCGCCGGCTCCGAGGGACTTGGCCGCGGCGATCTGGGATTTGTCAAAGTTGACGACCACAGGCAGCAGAATCATGACCACACGGGGGATGAGGTAGTAGGAATAGGCAAAGCCCAGCCCCAGCGGTGTGTAGATGAAGCCCCCCACCGTGGCCGGGTCGGCTCCCAGCTTGGCCAGGAGCAGGGTCAGGAAGCCTGCGCGACCGAAGACGAGAATGAATCCGTAGGCGATGATCAGCCCGGAAAAGGTCAGGGGCAGGGAGATGAGAAAGAGGAGCGAGGTGCGTAAATGGGGCTTCTGTCGCGCCAAGAACAGGGCGGTGGCGAAGCCCACCAGCAGGGAGAAGGCCGGTGCTGCGGTCCCCAGGACCAGGCTGCCGCGCAGCCCCTTCCAGAAGACCGGATCTTCGACCAGGATGACGAATGCGGCCCCTCCCCCGGCAAAGGCCTCCACGACCAGCACCGAGAGAGGGGCGAGAAAGAAGAGAAGAATGAAAAGGACGCCCGGAGTACCAAGCGCAGCCAGGACAGAATTACGGGTCGTCATGTTCATCTTCTCCCAGGAAGCTTATTGGCCCAGGACGGCTTTGGCCCAGGACTTGTCGATGGTTTCTTTGAGGGCCTTGGCCTTGACCACGTCGAGGGGCTTGATCTGCGGGGCGTCGGGCAGCATGGAGGCCACGTCGGCGGGCAATTTTACGCCGGGCACCGAAGGACGAACAAAGCCCTCGGCAAAGGTCGCCTGACCGGTTTCCGTCATGATGTAGTTCAGCCACAGCTTGCCCGCGTTCGGGTTGGGGCCGTTTTTGACCAGGCTGATGGCGTATGGGGCCGCTGCCGAGGCCTCGGCGGGGATGATCACGGATACGTCGTCGCCCATGCCGTCCTTGTACTTGGCCTTGAGGCCGTCGTTTTCATAGCCGATCCAGATGGGGATTTCACCTTTGACGAATTGGGCGTAGGGCGTGGTTCCCACGGTGCGCATGACGTTGCCGGCCTTGTGCAGCCCGGCCAGATAGTCGATGCCGGGCATGACGTCGTCCATGCTTCCGCCGTTGGCGAAGGCCGCGGCAAAGGCGATCACCTGTCCCTGCCCCGTAGAGCGCGGATCAAGATAGACCACGCTGTTTTTGTACCGGGGGTCCATGAGTTCGGCCCAGGAGGTGGGCGGGGTCTTGATCAGCTTGTTGTTGACGATGAAGGCTATGTTCAGGGTGTGGATGGTGAACCACTCGCCCTTGGCCTGGCGGAACGCCTTGGGCAGTTTTTCGAAGTTCACGGGCTTGAAGCCGGTGACCACGCCCTTTTCCGAGGCGCTCACCGCCGATCCGGCAAAGTAGTAGGCCGTGTCCGCCTGGGGACGGTTACGGGCCTTTTCCAGTGTGACTACGGTCACGGCCGATCCAAGGTCGTTGTAGACCATTTCCACGCCGGGGTAGCGCTTCTTGAAGGCCTTGAACTGGGCCTTCCAGTTGGCCCAGGTGGGGCCGGTGTCAAAGGAAACCACCAGGCCTTCCTTCTTGGCTTTTTCGTAAAGCGCCCGCTCTCCCTTGTAGAGTTCCGGCCCGTCAAAGGCAAAGGCCTGGGCCGTCAGCATGACCGCCATGGCGGTCGCCAACATCCATTTCAAGACAATACGGTTCATGTGCGTTCTCCTCAGGGGCGAAGCCCCGGTTACGTGGATAGGAGCCGGATGGCTTCCGGCGGAATGGAGACGGATTCTATGCCGCCCCAGAAATCTGTTTCACCTTGGACGATCTCCTGGCCGACCCGTAGGTCGTAGCGGCGGACCGGGCCCAGGAAACGGTCGCGGACCAAAGCCCCCCGGACCTGGTTGGGGGCGCCCTGGTTGGCGCCGAGAGGAAGGATTTTTTCGGGCCGGACAAGGACCACGACACGTTCTCCTATGAGTCGTCCGGCGGTCCGGCAGGACAAAAGGCCGACCTCGCACCTGACGCAGCCCTGTGCGGCGACTTCGCCCTCCCACAGGTTGGCGTGCCCCACGAACCGGGCCACACTGGTGGTGGCCGGGCTGTCGTAAAGCTCGCGCGGGGTGGCCACCTGGGCCAGTTTGCCCTGTTCCATGACCGCCACGCGGTGGGCGATGGACAGGGCCTCCTCCTGGTCATGGGTCACATGCAGGGTGGCGATGCCCGCCTGTTGCTGCACACGTTGGATTTCGTCGCGCATGCTCATGCGCAGGCTCGCGTCCAAAGCGGAAAGCGGCTCGTCCAGCAGCAGGGCCTTGGGTTTGAACACCAGGGCGCGGGCCAGGGCCACCCGCTGCTGCTGACCTCCGGACATGGTGGACGGAAGACGGTCTTCGAACGCTTCCAGGTCCACGTTCTTCAAGGCCTCGATGGCCAGGGCTCGTCGCTTTTCGCGCGGCACGCCTCTGACCTTGAGCGGGTAGGCCACGTTGCGCCAGGCGCTCATGTGCTGGAACAGGGCGTAGGACTGGAAGACCTGCCCAAGGTCGCGTTTTTTCGGGGGCAGATCGGTGACGTCCTTGCCGTTGATGACGATGCGCCCGGAGTCGGGGCGGAGGAACCCGGCCAGGAGATTCAGCAGAGTTGTCTTGCCGGAGCCGCTGGCCCCGATGACCGCCACCAGTTCACCCGGCCCCAGTTCAAGGTCGATATGGAGGACGCCGGCCTCGCTGCCGGGATAGCGAAAGCTCACATCTTGAAAACGGACACTCATGTTTTGGTTTCTCCTTGGCGACTCGCGGCCCGTGCGGTCAGCGCGCCTGCCGCCGCTGCGGCGACGGCCAGAGCCAGCAGCACCACGGTGGAGGCGCAGGCAAAGCCCGTCGCCCCGTAAAAGGCCTGAAGCAGGACCACGGGATAGGTGCGCGTCAAAAAGCCGCTCACAAGGTTGGAAAGTTGGAATTCGCCTATGGAAATGGCCGCCACCATGATCAGCCCGGAAACCAGGCTGTGGCGCAGGGACGGCATGACGATGTCGAGGAAACGCCGACCGAAACCGGCTCCGAGGCTTTCCGCCGCCTGCTCAACGCGCTCCAGTCCGAGGTGCTCCATGTCCGCCAGCAGGGTCTGCAGCAGATAGGGCAGGGTGAGCACCACATGGGCGGCGATGAGCACCCAGATGCTGCCCAGCCACGGCAGGGCGTCGCTGGAAAACACGAGCACGAACCCGAAGGCGAGCACCAGTTCCGGCACCGCGATGGGCATGAGGGTCAGGACGCGGGCGGCCATGCGTACGCCTCGATGGGCAGCGTTGTAGATGGCGTAGGCAAGGGGGAGGCCGAGGATCAGGTTGGTTATGCAGGCCGCGCCAACCACCTGCAGGCTGGTGACGAACGCTCTTCGGAAGCTGGGGTCGTCAATGACTTCCAGGTACCAGCGTCCGGTGAGTCCCGTGGGCAGCATGGTGTTTGTCCATGATTCCCCCAGGGATCCCACGCACAACAGCCCGATGGGAAGCAGCAGGTATGTCAGATACAGGAACACGACGAATCGCATGGCGCCTCAATATTTTTGTTGGAAATGCAACATGTCGTGAGCACAATACGACACGCGATGCGTGTCACGCCATATCCGGCATGTTACTATTTAAAAACAATCAGGGCACAATGCGGGGCTTTCCCGTAGAGAGAAAGCCCCTGAATACGATGTATCCGTCGCCTATTTCAGGCTCAAAAGGTGTTCTCCGAGAGATTCCATGGCCGCTTCCGGGGTATCCAGGTAGAGGGCGCCCGGGACCTCCGGAGCTCCGCCCAAAGCGATGACGGGCCTGTCGAAGTGCAGGCCGTAGGCCATTTCCGTCATGGTGCCGTATCCGCCGCCCACGGCGATGAGCGCAATGCATGCACGGGCGATGAGCGCGTTGCGCGCCGGGCCGATTCCAGTGGCCATGGGGACGGCGACGTAAGGGTTGGCGCTGTCCCATTCTTCGCCCGGCAGCAGGGCCATGGGCAGGCCTCCCGCCTCAAGGCATCCCTTGCAGGCCGCTTCCATGACGCCGTCCCGGCCGCCACAGAGCATCGGAATGTTCCATTGGCCCAGTTGGTGGCCGATTTCCTCGGCCAGTGCGCATTGTTCGCGGCTGGCCTCTCGCGGGCCGATGACGCCCACCGGGACGCGTCGGACCTTGGGAGCTTCGGTGTACAACCAGTGCAAGGCGTCAACCAGGCTCAATTGCTCCAGGGAGTTGATGGCCGCCACCCCGTTTTCCTGCTTCCAGACGAGATGCCAGGCGTCAAACCAGCGACCCTTGCTGATCAAGACCTCTCTCTTTCTGTCCAAAAACAATTGGTTGGGCATGCTCACTCCAAAGGGTTGTGTAAAAAACGACAAAATGTTGATTTGCAAACAGGAGCTTTTTTATGGCATCTGAAGCGGGAAGGCAATATGTTTTGCAGAAAAGCTATAACGGAATATGAAATTTATGGAATATACACTGGATATACGGTTGCCCGAGCACCTTTCCCTGCGCCAGAAGGAGTTGCTCAGGCTCGTGGCGGAAAAGGGATTCGCCCCGGTGGAGACGCTTGCCCAGCGTTTGGGTGTTTCCACCCAGACCATCCGCCGCGATATAGGTGTCCTGTGCGAAGCCAAGCTTCTGCAACGCTTTCACGGAGGAGCCGGGATCGCGGACACTGCGGTCCGGCTCGGCTACGCCAAAAAGCGCACCCGCAACAAGGAAGGCAAAACACGAATCGCCGAGGCCGTGGCACAGGCGATTCCAGACAAGGCCTCGATTTTTCTTGATGTAGGCACCACCGTGGAGGCTGTGGCCCATGCTCTGCTTCCCAGAGACGGCCTGCGGGTGTTCACCCACAGCATGGCGGCCGCTTCCGTCTTCAACGGGCACCCTACTTCGGAGGTGTTCGTCACCGGCGGTATGCTGCGGGGCGCGGACGGTTCCCTGGTGGGGGAAACGGCCCTTGCGGGCGTGAGCCGCTTCAAGGCGGAGTTCGGCGTCGTTGCCTTGTCCGGTTTTGAAGAGGACGGGACCCTCATGGATTTCGACCTGGAAAAGGTGGCCATCAAGCAGGCCATCATGAGCAATTCCCGCACGGTCTTTCTGGTGGCGGACGCGTCCAAGTTCGAGCGCATCGCCACGGTCCGGGTCGGCTCTCCCTCCCTGGTGGACTCGTTGTTCACGGACGCGCCTCCGCCTCCTTTTCTCGCGGATGTTTTCGAGCAGGCCGGAGTGCGCGTGGTGGTGGCCGACCAGTAGGTCCCCTGCAAAAAAGAAGCCCCGGCGCGGAATCCGCGCCGGGGCTTTTCTCTTTTCTGTAATCTGGTCCTACAGCGGCTGTTCGTACTTGCAGGAACGTTTGGGGCAGGCGATGTGTTCGCCCTTGGCCTTGGTGTTCTTGCGTACCAGCACCGGGTGGCCGCATTCCGGGCAGGGGCCTTTCACGGGCCAATCCCAGACCGCGTAGTCGCATTTGGGATATTCGCTGCAGGAGTAGAAGAGCTTGCCCTTGCGCGAGGCCTTTTCCACCAGGGTGCCGGTGCAGCCTTCGTTGGGGCAGGCAACGCCCGTGGAGTAAGGTTCGGTGTAGGTGCAGTCCGGATAGTTGGCGCAGGCGATGAAACGCGAACCCGTGCGTGCTTTTTTCAGGTGCAGTTCGCCGCCGCATTCCGGGCAGGTGCCCACCACTTCGGGCGCGGCCTGTTCCACGATCTTGATGTTGCCGTCGTCATCGCGCTCGAAGTTCTTGATGTTCCGACAGTCCGGGTAGCCGGTGCAGCCCAGGAATTCGCCCCGGCGGCTCTGCTTGATGCTCATGGGACGGCCGCACTTGTCGCAGTTGATGCCGATGTCTTCGGGCTCCTCGCGTTCCACAACGTGAATTGCACCCTTTTCATCGCGCTTGAAGTTCTTGATGTTCCGGCAGGTCGGGAAGCCGGTGCAGCCCAGGAACTCGCCGGTTTTGCCGAACTTGATCACCATTGGCTTGCCGCATTCCGAACACGTCACGCCCGTGTCCTGCACGGTCTTGGCCATGTCCTTTCTGGCCTTGTCCAGCGTGGGGTAAAAATCCTTGGCAAAAGCCTTGAGCAGTTTGACCCACTGTTGCTTCCCTTCAGCCACATCGTCGAGGGAGCCTTCCATGGAGGCGGTGAACCCCACGTCCATGAGCTCCGGGAAATGCTCGGAAAGCTGGTCGCTGACCGTGAAGCCCAGCTCGGTGGGCGCGAAGCGCTTTTCCTCCAGCCGGGCGTAGTCGCGGTCGATGAGCGTGGAGATGATGGCCGCGTAGGTGGACGGGCGTCCGATGCCCAACTCTTCCAGGGTACGCACCAGGGAGGCTTCCGAATAGCGCGGCGGCGGCTGGGTGAATTTCTGTTCCTTCTTGAGTTCGTTGACGGCCAGCTTTTCTCCCACGGCCATCTTGGGCAGGTCTGCGGCGCCTTCGTCGGCGGGTTTGTCCATGACCGCCAGGAAGCCGGGGAAAAGCAGCCGTTCGCCCTTGGCGCGCCACAGGGTTTCGGCGGCCTTCACCGTCACCGTGGTGTCCCAGAACTTTGCCGCAGCCATCTGAGAGGCCACGAAGCGCTGCCAGATGAGCTTGTACAGCCGGTACTGCTCGGAGGGCAGGTATTGTTTGACCTCGTCCGGGATGATGGTCACGTCAACCGGGCGAATGGCTTCGTGCGCATCCTGGGCGCTGCCCTTGGTCTTGAAATTCCGTGTCTTGGCCGGGTAATAGTCATGCCCGAACTTGTCCAGGATCAGTTCCTTGGCCGCGTCCTGCGCATCCTTGGCGATGCGCACCGAGTCGGTACGCATGTAGGTGATGAGGGCGGTGGTGCCCCTGCGTCCCAGCTCGACCCCTTCATAGAGACGCTGGGCAATGGTCATCGTCTTGCGCGCGGAATAGCCGAGACGCTGGTTTGATTCCTGCTGCAGGGTGGAGGTGATGTAGGGAGGCCGCGGCTGGCGAGAGCGCTGCTTCTCCTCCACGTTGTCCACAATGAAGTCGGACTCGTTCAGGGCCTTTTCCAGAGCCTGGGCCTCATCGGCCGTGGTGACGTGGTGCCCGCCCGGCTTGACGCTCTTGTTCTTGTACTTCCAGAGGTCCACCCAGAACGGCGGCGGGTTTTCGCCTGCCACCTGGGCCTTGAACGGCCAGTATTCCTGTGGGTCGAAGGCGCGGCGTTCCTTTTCGCGCTCCACAAGGATCTTGAGGGCCACGGACTGGACGCGTCCGGCCGAGATGCCCCGCTTCACGTTCTTCCACAGGATGGGGGAAATCTTATAGCCCACCAGGCGGTCCAGGATACGGCGGGCCTGCTGGGAGTCGAACAGGGATTCGTCCAGCGCCTGGGGATTCTCCAAAGCTTCCTTGACGGCGCGGGCCGTGATTTCGTTGAACTGGATGCGGCTGACGTTGGGATTTTCCTTGCGGATCAGCGCGGCGACGTGCCAGGCGATGGCTTCCCCTTCTCGGTCCGGGTCAGGAGCCAGAAAGACATGCTCTGCCTTTTTGGCGGCCGAACGCAGCTTTTTGACCACGTCCTCCTTGCCTTGGATGACTTGATAGTCTGGGGCGAAGTCGTTTTCCTCATCCACGCCCAGGTCACGGGTGGGCAAGTCGCGAACGTGACCGACAGATGCCTCGACAAGATAGTCCTTTCCGAGGAATTTGCTGATGGTCTTCACCTTAGCCGGGCTCTCAACGATGATCAGATCCTTTGACATGGGTAGAACCCATAAACACAACCGGGCACTCTGGCAAGCCCCGGATAGCAAACTTTTCCGCCTTGCCATGTGCGTTGCGTCGCCTGGGGAACCCCCTAAAGGGGTTTCCCCAGACCGAAGAAAAAAATAATGTGTGCAAGGCAATTTCTTGCAAGAAATCCGTTCCAGCCTTTCCTACCGTACCGTCTTCATTCTTAAAAGTTGAGGTGTCATACATGACTGAACAGAAATATGTCATTGTGGTGGACAGGAATCTGCCCACGGGATTGTTGGCCAATACGGCCGCCGTGTTGGCCACGAGTATCGGCCGGGTGGCCGAGGGTGTGGTGGGGCACAGCGTGGAGGATGCTTCCGGGAACGTGCACGAAGGCATCACGCAACTGCCCATCGCCATTCTGGCCTCGGACGGTCCGGGCATCGCCGAACTGCACGACCGGGCCGTCCCGCAGGATGGGGTGTTCATGGTCGGCTTCACGTCAACGGCCCAGCGCGCCAAGCGCTACGACGAATATGAGCAGCGGCTCGCCATGCTCGAGTCCGATGAGTTGGAATACGTCGGCCTGGGTATTTTCGGCGATGCAGGAGAAGTGAAACGACTTACGGGCAATCTGCCGCTTCTTCGTTAGATATTTTATAATAAGAAGTATGCGGAGCACGTCCTGCACTCCGTTAAAACGCAACGTGAAGTGTTTTGCCCTGTTCGGCCGGTTTTCCTTGAACGAAGTGAGAGGAAGCGTCGGACGTCTCTTCGCAACGCGAAGTCCGTCTCGGCTGTGGAAAGTGTTCGTAATTTGATTTTGTGTTATAATCGGGGTCAGAAAGCACTATTTCGACTGAGAAAGAGCCCAAAAATGATGCTTTTTGCCCATTGCAGAATGCGCAGTAGAGTCGAGCAATCCCCAGTTTTCAGGCAACGTTTCCGGAGCTGGATCATTGGATAGAATGACGAGAATTCCGTTTTGCCCAAGCATGGGGCCTGCAAAGTCCAGCAACTTGCGCCAGGGCATGAAGGCTTTGCTCAGAATCAGGTCGGCTTGGTCTCCGAAACCCTGCTTGGCAACTTGCTTCAGGGAATTCTCGGCCCGCCCCATGAAGACACGGGTTCCGGACAGCTTGAGACGGCCCAAGGCCGTACGCATGAAGCCGCACCGCTTCTGGCGTACTTCCACCAACCAGTACTCGCCTGCGTTCCAGAACATGCGCAGGGGGATGCCCGGCAGCCCGGCTCCGGCCCCGAAGTCCAGGCTCACGGGGGCATGCGGCAGGGGGAGCGTCCTCAGGAAGGTGGCCAGATGGATGCTGTCCACCACCAAGGTTTCGAGCACCTCTTCCCAGCGGGACGGGCCCACCAGGTTCATCTTGCGGTTCCATTTTTCCAGCAGGTCGAGGTAGACGGCCAGCTTTTCGGCCTGGTCGTCCGTGGCCTCAAGGTCGAACTGTGAAAGCGTTTTGGTCACGTTTTCCGGGGTTGGTCTGGGCATGGGGCGCGTCTACCTTTTTTATGCCTGTGCGTCCAGTTGGGGCACGAAAGGCCTCCGGCGCCCAAAGGGGATTATCCCCTTTGGGAACCCTGGGGGCGAGCGGCATTAATAAGAGGGGGACCAGAGATAGTAGAACCCCGTCTGTCTGGGAATGAGGTGGTCGATGTGCATGTCGATGAGCGCCGGGTTGGCCGGATCGGCCGAACTCAGGGTGTTGTACGGGTTGTCGTTTGGATATTCGTCGCGGCGGTAGGTGACGATGCGCGCCTCGCCGACCCCGGCCAACTTTCTGGCCTCGGCGAATGCGTCGTCCATGTAACCGATACGATCAATGAGCCCCAGCTCCTTGGCGCGTGTGGCCGTGAAGATTCGGGCGGTCTTGATCTCGCTCATGGCGGATTTGGTTGGCTTGCGGCGTTTCCGGACCAGGGTGTGGAAGCGTCCGGCCATGTCGTCGATGATTTCCTGGAAGAGTTTGCGCTCCTTGGCCGTGGTGGGCCGGAATGGCGAGCCCATGTCCTTGTCCTCGCCGGACTTGGATATTTCCACGTCCACGCCGACTTTTTCCATGAGGCCGTCCACCTTTGGGCGCAGGAAGATTACGCCCACTGATCCGGTGATGGTGGTCGGATGCGCCACGATGCTGTCAGCGGCCAGGGCCGTGTAGTACCCGCCCGAAGCGGCCACGTCCATCATCAGGGCCACCACCTTGTTTCCGGTCTTTTTCTTGTAGCGCAGGAGTTCGCGGTAGAGGATGTCGCTGGCGGTGGTGGTGCCGCCGGGCGAATTGATTTTGACCACCACGGCCTTGACGTCTTCATCCTGTTCGGCCAGGCGCAGGCTGCTGACCAGTTCCTGTACCGTTCCCGGTCTGGTGGTCAGCAGGCCGGACTTGGGTTTGTCCTGCAAGAATCCATTGACGTTCACCAGCAGGATCTTGGCGTCGCCCTCGCCTTCCAGGGTGGCCTCCTTGAGCGGCGAGGTGGCTGCACCGGCGAAGAGTTTCAGTTTGGGCGCGCAGCCGAAGGCCGCCGCCAGCAAAAGAATGAGCAGCAGTATGGTTGTTTTTTTCATGGGGAGTCTCCTTGTGATTGGGGTATACCATATCCGGCCGCGGTTCGGAAACATGCCGCTGTTTTTCTGCTGCAGCTTGTGAATGTTTTCCCACCGTTTGCATTTTTTCCCCGGAAGAGTAGGTTTTTTGCCATGCCTCATTGTGAATCTCCCTGACAAGCCTTTGTTCCGACGGTGTTTCCCTACCGTCTGTGTTGGCTATCTCTTCAATTTTCAAAACTTTTTATTTTCTATTCGCCGTGGCATATGGTGGCTTCCGCCGGCTTCCCCGCAGATGCGCGCTGTCCGTTACGGTCCGGAGTTCAGATCATGACCTTAAAGATTGTCTTGTTGTGCGTTCGTAGTCTGTTCATATTCGGCATTGCCCTGGCCCTGTTCCTGCCTTTGCTGGCGGACGATATCGAGGTGCCGCTCCAGGAGGGTTGCGCCCTGCTCGGGGTGGTGCTCTTTTTTGAAGGTCTGCGCAAAACCTGGACGTCTTTGGAAAGGTTGAAGGGCAAGGGCTGGGTGTCTTCGGTAGGCCAGAATTTTTTTCGGCGCCTGGGCGTTCCCGGCGGCTCTTTCCGATAGGCGGCACGTCCCGGGCAAGTCATGGATTCTAAGGCATTTTTTGTTCTCTACCGGCGAAGAGCATCTTCTTTCCCTGCGATGAAGGCCTGCGCATTGACAAACGTCTCGACCGGACGGACAATGCGCGGCCATGAACGACTCACTCAAAAATCTGACCGAAAACATCCGGCACTTTGTGGATGAGCGCAACTGGAACGAGTTCCAGTCGCCCAAAAACCTGGCCATGGCCCTGTGCGGCGAAGCCGGTGAACTGGTCGAGCAGCTTCAGTGGCTCAGCGAGGAGCAGAGCCGCAATCCGGAACCAGGAAAGCTTCAGAACATCAAGGATGAGTGCGCGGACGTGCTTGTCTACCTTGTGCGCATCGCCGATGAGCTGAACTTCGATCTGATCGAGGCTACTCGCAGCAAGTGTCTGAAAAACGAAGAAAAGTACCCAGTCGAGTTGGTTAACGGTCAGCTCAAGCGCCGGGATGAATATTAGGAGTTTTTTATGCCCGGCAAATGGAGATTGACCATAACACAGGATTTTTCCGCTTCGCACCAGCTTCGCAACTACGGCGGCAAGTGCGAACACATGCACGGTCACAACTTCGGGGTCGAGGTCTGCGTGGAAGGTTCCAAGCTGGACGACAAGGTCCACTACCTCATGGACTTCAAGGAGCTGAAACGACGCACCAAGGACGTGCTGGAGAAGCTCGACCACAAGCACCTGAACGAAGTTTGTCCCTTTGACGACATCAATCCGTCGTCCGAGAACCTCGCCATGTTCATCTACAGCGAGCTCAAGCCCGCCATGCCGGAAGGCGTGATCCTGGCCTGGGTCAGCGTCTCGGAAAAGGAATCCTCCAAGGCCACCTACTGGGAGGAATAGTGCGGCTCGTCATCCAGCGCGTCACCGAAGCCAAGGTCATTGTCGACGAACAGACCGTTGCCGAAACCGGCCCGGGGTTTCTTGTGCTCGTCGGCTTTGGCCGCGAGGACGGCAAGGAGCTTCCCGACTCCAAAGTCTGGAGCAAGATGCTGGACAAGCTCATGAACCTGCGCGTGTTTACGGACGAGGACGGTAAGTTCAACCTGAGCCTCAAGGATGTTTCCGGCGAACTGCTTTTCGTCTCCCAGTTCACGCTTTATGCGGATTGCCGCAAGGGCCGCCGCCCCTCGTTCACCAATGCCTGCCCGCCAGAACTGGCCGACTCCCTTTTTGACCGATTTGTGGAAGACGCACGCGTAGTCGCCCCGGCCAAGGTGGAAACCGGTGTGTTCGGCGCCGAGATGTTTCTTGATTTCACCAATTGGGGGCCTGTGACGATAACGATTGATTCAAAAGATTTATAGAAGATGAATGTGGGGGAGTCTTTCGAGTGAAAGGTTCCCCCGCCCTTCTCCAAAGCTTTTCATCGAAACCGCCCGGCTGCCTTTCAGGCAGCCGGGCGGTTTTTTTCAGTTTTGAACAGCCTTGAGGGGCGCTTTAAGATATGGGTAACGGATTCATCATTCGCTTCACTCACGTATCCCCCTGCACGCCGGAGGCATTCTTCTTTAATTTCTGAACTGGTTGATGATCATGAGCGCGACCATGAAGATGAGGATGCCCAACAGGATATTGGTCAGGTTCTGGCGGCTGCGGGCGCGCTTGACCTTGTCGCGGGTGAATTGCCCGGCAATGAACAGGATGAGCACGAGAATGACGATCAGCTTGGTGAGAAGGCCCATGGGCAGGTAGTCCTATTTGTCGATCCAGATGAGTCCGGCTTGGCGGCCTGTGACGTTGCCCGGCACGAACCAGGCGCTGCGGTAGGAGAAAAAGGTGTCGGACATGGTTTTGGTGCACAGGTCCAGACCGAAGATGTTCTCCTCGGGCAGCCCCGCGGCCATGAGTTGCGCCTTGGTCAGGCCCCAGAGGTTCACGGTTTGGTCGGCTTCGTTGAAGAAACGGCGATGCTCGGGTTTGAATTCCTTGTCGAAATTGGTGAATTCGGCGGCCATGGGGCCCAGGCTCGGTCCGCGCACGGCATAGACGTCCTTGGGGTCCAGCTTATAGTGAAGGCAGAAGCGCTGCACGCCCGTGGTGGGAAAGTCCGCCACATTGCCGCGCCAGCCAACATGCAACCCTGCCACGTAATTGCTGCTGCGGTGTGCCAGCAGAATGGGCTGGCAGTCCGCCGTTTTGACTATGAGTGCGGTGCGAGGCGCGGAGGTGCCCAGGCCGTCGCCTTCCATGAGCGATGTCTCGGCCGCTCCGCTCAGGGCCGTTTCAAAGACCATGTCGTCGCCGTGCACCTGCCGCAGTTCGTTCCAATGTACGAACCCGAGCTGCTTTTGCAGGGTCACCCGGTTTTCATAGACGCGCCTTTCTTCGTCGCACACGTCATAAGAGAGGTTCGCGGATTCGTAGTTTTCTTCGCTCACGCCGCCGCAACGGGTGGTGAATACGCACTTCACGTTGGGAATGGCCTCGAATTCAAAGGGAAAAACGGCTATATTCGGCATAGTTCCTTTTCCGTACAGATTGCCCGCACCGGTTGGTCCCATTTTTCCACGGGCAGTTCGTCCACTCTTTGGAAATCATAGCACAATCCGATGGTCAACGTCTGCTTCATGCATGGCTCCGCCAGCAGGCGGTCATAGTATCCGCCGCCGAACCCGAGCCTGTAGCCGTCCGCAGCGTAGCCCACCCCGGGGATGAGTGCCACGTCCGGCTCAAATTCGTGCATGACTGGGCATTTGGCTTCGTCCGGCTCCATGATGGAGAACATGCCGGGCCGCAGGTCGGTATCGCAGCTGACGCAGGCCAGATCCATGATGCCGGGCTGGCCTTCCCTGCACCGGGGCAGGAGCACCTCGACCCCGCGCTGCCACAGCTCGGCCATGAGCGGACGGGTATCCACCTCCCCCTGCACCGGCCAGTACAGCAGGGCCTGCCGGGCGTTTTTCCATTCCGGGAGGGAGCGGATTGATCGGGCTATGGACAGGCTTGCCTCGCGCCTGGTCTCGGCGTCGAGCACTGTGCGCCGGGACAGGATTTCGCGACGCAGGGCGGCCTTTTGGTCAACGTTCATGCAGTGTTGATAGCATGGGCCATCACGACAATCCAGCGGAGGCGGGAGAGTGGACCTGTCGGGTGTTCCGGCGCTCCGGTTGGGAGATAGTGCCTTCGCCCATGCCGAGAATTATAATGAACGTAAGTATTTCGCGGTTGTCCGTTTTGTACGCTCCCGGTATACTCCGGCTTTGAGAGAACGGGGAAACAGGAAAATGGGAAGCAGGAAGCAAAGCATATCGGTCCTTGTCGTCATGCAGGACGATTTTGAGCGCGGGCGTATTGCCGGGCTGCTCCGGAAAGCCGTAAGTCTTGTCCACGAGGCTACGGACGGTCGGGAGGGGGTGCGCAGCTACCGCGACAACCATCCGGACGTGGTGCTCACCGACATTGTGTTGCCCGTGCTGGACGGGCCGGACATGATCGCCGCCATCCGGGGCGAGGACGAGGACATGCCCTTTGTCGTGGCCTACGACAAGTACAATCCCAAGACGTTGCTCAACGCGGTGGAACTGAACATCGACGCGTTCCTGCGGCTGCCGGCCGAAGCCGACAAGCTGTTGGACGCGGTGCGCAGGTGTGCCAGGACCGTGTATCTGCGTCGCAAGCTGGCCCAGGCCGACAGGATGCTCTGGAGTCTTCTGGACACCTTTCCTGGTATGGCCCTGCTGGAACTCAAGGGGCAGGTGGTCTATGCCAACAAGCGTATGGTCGCCTACCTGGGGTATCCTTCCTTCGATCATTTCCGGGCAGCTGGCGCCCGTGTCGCGGACCGCATCCTCACGCTCAACGGCGAGGATTATTCGGGAGGAGAGTCCGGCTGGATATCGGCAATCGTGGAAGATCCTCTGGACCGCGACGCCGTGATGCATTTGGAGAACCCGGGGAATCCTTCCGGAAGGCCGGGGATTTTTGCCGTGACCTTCAATGTTTTTCAGAACACGTCCCTGCGCCTGTTTTCTTTCCAGGACATCAGCGAGCTCGAGGACGAGAAAACCATGCTGGCCGACGAGGCCTCCACCGACCCATTGACCAAGGCCATGAACCGGCGCAGCTTCCAACGGCTGCTCGGGGCCGAAATCATCGCGGGCAAGCCGTTTTCCCTGATCATGTTCGACATCGACCACTTCAAATCCATCAACGACGAATACGGCCATGACGTGGGCGACGCGGTGTTGCGCGAAATCTCCCGTTTGGTGCGCGAGAACATTCGTGAAACAGACCGGCTGGTACGTTGGGGGGGCGAGGAGTTCATGGTCCTGGCCCTGGCTTCGGACATGAACCGGGTGCGTCAGGTGGCCGAGCGCCTCAGGCAAGCCGTGGAGGCCTTCGGCTTCACAGGTGTGCCGCGCACCGTGACTTCCAGCTTCGGCATTGTGGAATACGTCAGCGGCGAGTCTCAGGATGGTTTCATCAAGCGGGTGGATGAGGCCCTGTATCGGGCCAAGGAAGAAGGGCGCAACCGCGTCGTCGAAGGCTGACAGGCTGTTTATAAACGCACGTCTGTCATGTTGCTGTAAAAAAGCCAAACCCTCGCGTATGCGTCAATACGCGTCGGGCGTGGCTTTTTTTTGCGCCTTGCTTCCGCACATTTATGAACAGCCTGTGTGTTTGGACGGCTTCAGGCAGTCTTCATTGCTTCGCATCTGAATCTTCGAAGGCGGGCGGAGCGACCTCGCCTTTGAACTCCCATTCCTGTTCCAGACCAATTTCCGGCGGCAGCAGCTGGATGCTCAGTGGATCGCCCAGCTTGAATACGTTTTTGCGCTGTACTACCTGCACGTCGCTTTCCACCACCATGCTCTGGGTGGCCAGGGTGGCATCCTCCGGCTCGAAATGGATGGGCGAAGGTTTGTCGACAAAGCCCGTCGCCAGGTACGCCAAAGACAGGCCAAAGAGGAATAGCCTGAAATAACTTGGTTTGTTCTGACGACGGGCCATGAGTTCTCCTTGACCTTAGCCTGCCAGTGCTTCGGCGATGGCCTTCTGGTCTTCAGCCTTGAGGTACGGGTGCATGGGCAGGGCGAAAATGCGGTCCGCAATGCCTTCGCACACGGGCAAGTCACCCTTGGCGTGGCCGAGGTCGGCGAACGCCTTCTGCAGGTGCAGGGGCAGCGGATAATAGATGGCCGTGGGAATGTCGGAGGCCTTCAGCCTGCCCTGGAGCTCGTCGCGGTGCCGCGCGTCGCGGGCCAGCACGCAGTACTGCGCCCAGGCCGAGGTGTAGCCTTCGGGCACGGTGGGCAGCACCAGGTCTTCCACGCCGGTCAGCACTTCGCGGTAGCGCTCGGCCACTTCGTTGCGAAGTTCAAGTTCTTCCGGGAAGATGGTGAACTTGGCCTTGAGCACGGCGGCCTGCATGGAGTCGAGGCGTCCGTTGATGCCCAGGCGTACGTTTTCATACCTGTCGGTTCCCTGACCGTGGACACGTACGGAGCGGAGCAATTCATCCATGGTGTCGTCATTGGTGAAGACCATGCCGCCGTCGCCGTAGCAGCCCAGGGGCTTGGCAGGGAAGAATGAGGTGCAGGCGACGTCTCCGATGGAGCAGACCGGACGGCCCTTGTAGGTTGCGCCGAAGGACTGGGCCGCATCCACAATGAGGAACAGGCCGTTGTTCTTGGCGACGGGCTCGATGGCGTCGTAGTCGGCGGCCAGTCCGAAGATATCCACGGCGATGACGCCCTTGGGGGTGAGTTTTTTCTCGTCGTGCACCTTGCTGATCGCCTTTTTCAGGGATGCGGCGTCCATGTTGTAGGTCTCGGGATCGATGTCCACGAAGATCGGGGTGGCTCCCAGCAGGGCGATGGATTCGGCCGTGGCCATGAAGGTGAACGGCGTGGTGAAGACTGCGTCTCCCTTGCCCACCCCCAGGGCCAGCAGGGCCATGATCAGGGCATCGGTTCCGGACGCGCAGCCAACTGCGTGTTTGACCTGGCTGAATTCGGCCAACTGAGCTTCCAGTTCACGGATTTCGGGACCCATGATGTAGGCGCCGTGTTCCAGGACGGCCTCGATGCCGCTCCGGACTTCATTTTCAACTCGTTTGTACTGAGACTTCAGGTCGATAAACGGAATTCCCATAGTGCTTCCTCTCTTTATTGGAGCACCTCGTATATTCTGACGAACGGAAGGCCGTCGGCCACGAGGCGGAAATAGGGTTTGATGTCGTCCGATTCCGGGTCGCCGGTAAACAGGCGGACCAGCATGGAGTCGTAGGTCTTGCTGTCGAAAAATGAGGATTCGCCAGCCGCCTTGTTGAAGAGCAGGTGGGGCGTCTTGGGCACAAGACGGGGCGAATAGGTGTTTTGTGGATAGTCGTAATGCGTTGACTTGCCGATATCCAGGAGATCCATGGAAGTGATGGCGTTCTTGCGGCCGTTGCCGGTCATGACGCCGCCAATGCCGGGGTTGACCGCCACCTGCCCCGGGCCGAAACGCCGCAGGGTCGGTTGTTCCGTGGTGCCGCTGCTCATATCCCAGTTGCCGTAGAACATGATCCATTTGGCAATGCGGATGTCCTTGTAGGAAACGACCAGATATTGGGTCGGAACCTTCTTGAGGGGAATGCTTTCGTTGCCGAGTTTTTCAAGGGACGCCTGGGCTGCGCTTCCCGCTTCCCGGGCCCAATCGACGGTCGGGTCCATCATGGGAAAGGCGGCACTGTACCGGAGGAGTTGATTGGCCTGGAGCGGCGAAGTCGTGGCCATGGCCACGGCCGTGGGGAACAGGTCCCTGCCCGAGTGGCGGCCTCCGTCGCTCGGAGTTTTCAGGCCTGCATAATACTGGGTTGCGTAGCCCCAATCCCACCAGGTCCAGACGACAGCGTCCTTGGGGGCGCGTTTGCCCAGCCCGATGAGCGCTTCGGCATGGATTTTGTCCAGGACCGGAGTCGGCCGCAACTCCCGATATTCGGTATAGCCGGGCAGCAGCAGGCTGAGCCCGAGCACTGCCATGGCTCCCATGCTCATGGCTGCGCGGAAACGCATGTCTTTGGGCAGCAGCCCTCTGCACAGGGCCGCACCGCATGCGCCCAGGATGATCATGAGGGGAGCGCCGCCGAACATGCTGAATCTGACGCCCATCTTCATGCTGAGCAGGGACAGAGCCACCATGGGCAGCAGCAGTACGGCCAAGGGGCGCGCGGCCAGGACCGGGATGACGGCCGCCAAGGCCGCCAGGCCGATCGGAGTGTAGTAGGCCACCCGATTCATGACGATGCTCAAGGGAATGGACTTCGCCTCGATGATGCTTTGGGTCACTCTTGGAAATATGGGACCGGCTGCCTTGCCGCCTGTGGAGACAATGGCGGTGGATGCCGGCTTCAAATACAGCAGGAGTTTGTTCAGGATGTCGCCGAGGGGGCCGCTGAAAAATCCGGCCAGGATGAAGGCGGCTGCGAAGACCAGCGCCGCAAGGGCTGTGAGTTTTCTGGAAGCGACGCCCTCCGAGCCTTGAGAAAATCTCCAGGTCGCCAGCCCTGCGCCGAGAAGAATCATGAGAACGATGTATCCGGCGTTGCCGGTCAGGTAGTACAGCGGTGAGAAATTATAGCTCCACATAACTGCGGGAATGCCGGAAAGCATGAAGATGGCGGCCTCGAACAACACTGTTGTCCGCTGCCCCTTGCGGGCGAAGGCGATACCCACGGCGATGGCCAAGAGGGACAAAAGTGCCGTGTAGTTGGCGATATCCTGATGCCACCACCCGGCAAAGCGGGCGAACAGGCCTATGGCCAAGATCTGGAAGGGCAGCCATTTCGAGGGAGTGGTTTCATCTTCCTGCGGGAGCCAGCGGAAGGAAGTACGTTGGCGCAGCCACCAAGCCAGGAAAAAGGCCGTGAGCAGAGGCATGAGCAAGGTGAACAAGTCCGTGTCGTAATAGCCGAGCCTGCTGCGTCCGTAAAAACCGGGAGCCAGTGAGCCCACGATGCCTGCGAAGATCGCGCCGCTCCTGCCGCCCAGGAACCAGCCCCAGAGTACGCAGGGGATCGCCACGAGGCTTGAGAGAAAGGCCGGCCCCCAAAAGCCGATGGAACCGAGGCTGAGGCCGAGAAATTCATGGAGCAGTTTGGTGAAGTAGGCCAGGGAACGGCCATCTCCGAACTGTGCCACACGGGAATGGGCCAACCACAGGTAGGTGTCATGGGTGGACATGATGAATTCGTCCCCGACCCTGAGCATCGGGTTGTCCCATACGGTCCAGAGGCCCAGGCGCAACCCGAGGTTGAGCAGATAGCAGCCTATGGAAAGGGCCAGAAGCCAGCGCCAGCTTTGCGCCAGGGTGGAGGAGTGTCCAAAGGCGTTGGAATAGCGGGCCATGCGTCCTGGTTCAGTTGTTGCGGTTTCCGTCATCGCTTGTGTTTGTGTCCCATGCGTAATGCGTTAGCTGCCCGAAGCGCCGAGCAGGAGGCCGAGGCGGCTTTCCAACTCCACGGGGTGAAATTCGTCGCCCACGGCGACTTCCCCGTTCAGTTTGACCACGGAGTCCGTGAAGTTCGTTCTATCCGGCTCAAAAAGTCCGCTGCCCTGGAAATCAATGGGCTTTCGGATGGAAGCATTCTTGATGTTCCATTCCTTGTCCTGGATTTCAAGGGTCAGGGACAGATCCTCGCTCAGTGTTCCGTCCGGCAGGACCAATCTGTGGGCGCGCAGGTCCAGCCAGCCGCTGCCCAGCAACTCGCCTTTTGGGGAGGGCATGAAGCCGCCCTTGGCGAAGACCGAACCCTGCAGTCTTCCACCGCCAAAGAGATAGGTGAGATCGACCTTGCCATCAAGCTCCAGGTGCCCATTTCGGAAAATGTTGAGATGGCATTCATCTCCGCCGGTGTTGAGACGGACCTTGGCCAGGGGGGAGATGCCGAAGCGGAGGTCGGCATGCTCGAAACGGAGCGCTCCCGGGGAATTTTCAAAACCTATGACCAGGTCGTCGATACGGAACCCGGAAGGACCTGCCCGCCGGATATCCTTCCAGGTGAAATTCAGGTTGATCAGTTTGGAATCCACGTGCTGCACGAGGCGCTCACAGAGCTTCTCCCAAGGCGTGAACAGGGCGACGCCAACGGCGAATCCGAGGAAAACCACGAGAAACATGATTCCGGCCCGCCCGCGTCGTGAGGTGTGTCTGTTTACTGCCTTCATGGGGTCTACCTGACGAGGGTCATGGTCACGTCCGCCAGCATGCTGTTGAACGGGTTGCGTTCCAGGGTGAAATCCAGAAAATAAAGGCCGGAATTATCACGGAGGCCTTTGAGGAAGGTCGTCAACTCCAGCAGGGTCACCTCGTTGAGGGTCACCCGGACACCCGAGTGAGTGAATTCGAAGCCTTTTTGATCGAAACTGATGCGCTCCCACCCAATGCCGGCTTTTTCAGCCATGTCGGCCACCACTTGCCGGGGGGCGGCTTGCTGTTGTTCGGCCTGTCGCAGTCTGATGCTGCGCAATTCCTTGGCGATGGGCACCACGCTGGCGTAGAGGGCCTTTTGGCGTTCTATCTGCTTCTGAGTACTGACGGTCAGGAAGTATTGCGGCCCGAACGAGCCCACGAGGATCAACAGCCAGGCCCACTTGGCCACCTTGAAAAAACGCTGCTGCTTGTGGGGGGGCCATTTCAGCCAGAACCATTTTTGTTCGGCCATGTCTACCTCCGCCCCACCTTGAGGACGAAATGGATGCCGCTCAAGGTTTCTTCCCTGCTTTCGAGAGAGAATTCGTATTCCTCATCCGTGTCCAGCTCTTGCAGAAAGGCTTTGAAGGCGGCCTGGTCCGGAGTGTACATGCCTTCCAAAGTACCGCGTTCTCCGGAAAGGGCGACCTTGTCGATGCGGACCATGAAGTCGGCGTGCCTGCTGAACTCGGCAATCAGGACCAGAGGGTCCAGTCCGAACTGTTGCTGGGCCGTGGCCTGGCCGTGTACGAACTGCAGGCGCCCGAATGGAGAGGAACCCATGTCCTCTCCGAGCACGGATGCGTACTGGGCGTGCAGTTCCTGCTCGATGCGGTCGAGTTGGGACGTGTTGGTGTACCAGCGCATACCCTGGCCGAGGCCGAACAGCAGACCTATGGCCGTAATCCAGGCCATTGTCCTGACGAACCTCTGCGACGCGGTCCGAGAGTTGTACCGGGGCGGAGCTTTGCGGGTCCTGACACCTTTGGGTTGTATCTTCACTGCCGCCTTTCTGGGCGGTGCGGCTTTGTTTTCTGCCATATCAATAAATTTTTTGTGTCCGTCGGTTGCTCATATGCCGGACTGTGGGCAATGTAAACGAAACCCGGTGTGCGGGCAAGCCGAGCCGCCGGAGGCTGCCCGGGCGCTGCACAGATGACAAAGCGCAGAGCGGCTGGTAACAGGTTGTCGGCATGTGTGGAATAACCGGATTCATCGATCTTTCCGGCGCAACGGACGCCGAGGCGCTTGAGGCCCGGGTGCGCTCCATGGCCGAGACCTTGCGCCATCGCGGGCCGGACGCGGACGGCATTCATGTGGATGCACGGACGGGCCTGGCCCTGGGGCACCGCAGGCTTGCCATCCTGGACCTTTCCGAATCCGGGGCCCAGCCCATGGCAGGCGCGGGTGGGCGCTTCATCCTGGTCCACAACGGTGAAATCTACAATTTCAGGGAACTCCGAAGGGAGTTGGAGTTGGAGGGCGGCCCTTTCCTGCCTTGGCGCGGCAGGTCCGACACCGAAGTCATGCTGGCCGCGTTTCAGGTCTGGGGCGTGGAGAAGGCCGTGAAGCGGTTCACGGGCATGTTCGCCTTCGCCCTCTGGGACGCGAAGGAACGCACCTTGTTTCTGGCCCGGGACCGCATGGGGGAAAAACCCCTGTACTATTGCCGCTCAGGCAAGAACTTTCTGTTCGCTTCCGAGCTCAAGGCCCTGCGAGCCGCGGACGTATTCCGGCCCGGGCTGGACATGGCGGGTGTGGCCCAGTTCCTGCGTTTCCAATACATTCCGGCTCCGCGCACCATCTATGAGGATGTGCGCAAACTGCGGCCCGGACACCTGCTGGCTGTGCGGTTGGATAACCCGGACCGGCTGGAATCCCTGCCCTACTGGAGCCTCAAGGATGCGGTGAACCGCTCCCTGTATGCTCCTTTCGACGGCAGCGAGGACGAGGCGGCCGACCAGCTGGAATCCCTGCTGCGCACCACGGTGCGCAACCAGATGATCTCGGACGTTCCTCTCGGCTCTCTGCTGTCCGGCGGCATCGATTCCTCCCTGGTCACGGCCCTCATGCAGGCCGAGTCCGGCAGGCCGGTGCGCACCTTCACCATCGGCTACGACGACCCGGCCTACAACGAGGCCGGCCATGCCCGGCGGGTGGCCGAGTATCTGGGCGCCGAACACACCGAGCTGACCGTCACTCCGCAGCAGGCATTGGATCTGATTCCGCAATTGCCGCAGATGTACGACGAGCCTTTTGCGGACGCTTCCATGATTCCCACGCATCTTGTGGCCTCCCTGACCCGGCGGCATGTCACGGTCTGCCTGTCCGGTGACGGCGGGGACGAAACCTTTGCCGGGTACAATCGTCATGTCTGGGCGCCGGCCATCTGGCAACGCATGCGTACCATGCCCCGAGGGGTGCGCGGTCTGGCCGCCGGGGTCATCAAGGCCTTTCCTCCGAAATTCTACAATGCGCTCTTCAGACTGGCCCCCGCGAAAAAGGGCATGACCATGGCCGGATACAAGCTGCACCGTTTGGCCGACATCCTGAGCCTGGATTCGCGCGAGGCCGTCTACAAAAGCCTGGCTTCCACGTGGCAGCGGCCTGAACAGGTGCTGTTGTCCGGTCAGGAGCCGCCCTGCACAGCGGACATGCCGTCCCTGTGGCCCGGGGTCACAGGCTTCACGGCCTGGATGCAGTTCCTGGATTCCGTCACTTACCTGCCTGACGATATTCTGACCAAGGTCGACCGCGCCACCATGTCCTGCAGCCTGGAGTCCCGCGCCCCCTACCTGGACCACAAGGTCGTGGAGTTTGCCTGGCGGTTGCCTCTGTCCATGAAGCTGAACGGCCGGGAGAGCAAATACATCCTGCGCAAGATCCTGTACCGTCATGTGCCGCGCGAACTGGTGGACCGGCCCAAGGCCGGATTCGGCATTCCCATCGACTCATGGCTGCGTGGCCCACTACGGGCATGGGCAGAAGAGTTGATAAGCCCCAACAAGCTGACGGGACAGGGTATCCTGCGTCCGGAGGTCGTCGGTATCCAGTGGCAGGACCATCTCTCCGGCAAGCGCGACAACCAGTTTCGGCTCTGGAACATCCTCATGCTTCAGGCATGGCTCGACAAATGGATGTAAGGGGCGTTGCTCACGCTCTGTTTGCAGCCGGAAAGCGGCTGTGACACAATGACCCAATGAAGATACTTGTTCTTGCGAGCCTTGCCCCGTCCCTCACCCGGTTCCGCGGTGCGTTGCTGGCCGAAATGGTGGCGCGCGGTCACGAGGTGGTGGGCATGGCCCCTCCATTCAAGCCGGATGCTGGGCCGGAGCTGACCTCCATGGGGGTGGAATATGTGCCCATCGCCATGTCTCGGCGCGGGCTCAACCCCTTTTCTGATCTGGGGCTCATCTTCCGGCTCAAGAGCGAGTTCGAGCGCATCAGGCCGGACATTGTCCTGGCCTACACCATCAAGCCCGTGGTTTACGGGGCCGTGGCCGCCCGGCTGGCGGGCGTGCCCCGCTTTTTTTCGCTTATCACCGGACTGGGCTATGCTTTTACCGAGGTCTCCGGCTTCCGGCGGCGGGTGCTTTTCAACCTGGCCCGGGGGCTGTATGCCGCAGGATTGCGTTTTTCCCACGGCGCCCTGTTTCAGAATCCGGACGACCCCCGGTTTTTCCGAAAGGTCGGCGTGCTTCCCGGCAGCCTGCCCGTAGCCGTCACCGGCGGGTCTGGCGTGGACCTGGAATACTACAACGTCACCGAACCGCCTCGGGAGCCCTCCTTTCTTTGTCTTTCCCGGCTGCTGCGCGCCAAGGGTGTGGTGGAATACGCCGAGGCCGCCGTGCGGCTCAAGGCCAGATATCCCAAGGCTGTTTTCCGGCTGGTCGGGCCGCAGGAGCACGGCCCGGACGGCATTGACGACGAGACCATCCGTTCCTGGCGGCACGGCGGCTTGGAGGTGCTTCCGGCCACCGACGATGTGCGCCCCTACCTGACCAACGCCAGCGTCTATGTCCTGCCCTCCTGGCGCGAGGGCACGCCCCGTTCGGTGCTTGAGGCCATGAGTACGGGGCGGGCCGTGGTGACCACGGACGCGCCCGGCTGCCGAGAGACCGTGGAGCAGGGCGTCAACGGATTCATGGTCCCCGTGCATGACGTGGACGCCCTGGAAGCGGCCATGGAAAAACTCATTGACCCGGAATTGGCCGCACGGATGGGTGCGGCCAGCAGAGACCTTGCCGAAAGAAAATTCGACGTGACCAAGGTCAACGAGATCATCCTCAATTTCATGGGAGTGGCATGAAGCGTTTATTTGACCTGTTGGTGGCCGTCCCGGCCTTTATCCTGCTCCTGCCGGTCATGTTTTGCGTAGCCGTCATGGTCCGCATCAGGTTGGGCGGGCCGGTACTGTTTCACCAGGTGCGGCCCGGCCTGAACGGGCGGCCCTTCACCATGGTCAAGTTCCGCACCATGCGGGACGCCGTGGACCGGGGCGGAAATCCGCTGCCCGACAGCGAGCGGCTGACTTCCTTCGGAAGGTTCCTGCGGTCCACCTCCCTGGACGAGTTGCCGGAACTGGTCAATGTGGTACAAGGGAACATGAGCCTTGTGGGCCCGCGCCCATTGCTCATGGAATATCTGCCGCGCTACTCGGCCCGGCAGGCGCGGCGGCATGAGGTCCGGCCCGGCATCACCGGCTGGGCGCAGGTCAACGGCCGCAACGCCATATCCTGGCAGGACAAGTTCGAGTACGACGTCTGGTACGTGGACAACCGCAGCCTGCTGCTCGACATGAAGATCCTGTGGATGACCGTGGCCCAGGTGTTTCGCCGCGAGGATGTTTCCCAGCCCGGGCACGCCACCATGGAGGTGTTCATGGGCGATGATGATCAACCTGAACGAGAGGGAGACCCATCATGAATGTGAAAACCATCCTGCTTCCCGTGGACGGCTCCGCCTATTCGGACAGGGCCACGGACTACGCCGTGGAAATGGCCCGGACTCTCAAGGCGTCGATCGTGCTGTTGCAGTGCCGCAAACCCGTTCCAAACGAGCTTGGCGAGCCGAACCTGCAGTGGGTGCTCGACCATTACACCAAAGAGGCCGAGGAAATCGTGGAGCCGTACGGGAAACAGATCGAAGCCGCGGGCGTGCCGTACAGGGAGCTCATTATCGGCGGCAGGCCCGCCGAGGTCATCGAGGACGTGGCCAAGGCCGAAAAGGCCGACATCATCATTATGGGCTCCAAGGGCAAGTCCGGTTTCGAGGGCTTCATGCTCGGCAGCGTGACCCACAAGGTTCTGCACACCTCGCCCTGCCCCGTGCTCGTGGTGAAATAAATTTTGAAAGAAAGTCGGAGCGGGGTGCTTTTTGAAAAGCACCCCGCTCCGTGCCTCTCCTTTTCAACCCGCCCTGAATCTCGCCCTGCCCTTTGGTATGGTCTTCAAATACGCCAGGGTTTCCAAAGGGGGTCATCCCCTTTGGCCGCCGGAGACATCTTTTCTCTGAAAACAGAGTACAGTGACGTCGTCCCGCATTTCGCAACTTTGGGAAAACGCCCCCACCGAAGCGAGTACATTTTCCAGCATGGTGCTGCATGAGAGGATTTTCTGCCCGGCAAGCAGCGTTTCAAGCCGCTCCAATCCGTAGCGTTTGCCGTCTTTGTCGCAGGCCTCGGTCACCCCGTCGGTGAAGGCTACGACGCTTTCACCGGGCTGGATGGTAATGGTTCGGCTTTCGAAGGCGACATCGTCCAGGTTGCCCAGGGGCAGGTTGGCCGGAGCTTCGAGTTTTTCCAGAGTGCCGTCCGCCTTTTTAAGGAAGGGTGCCTGATGCCCGGCCAGGGCGTACTCCAGCCGTCCGGTGCCGACTTCATAGCGGGCCGCGAACAGGGTGACGTACATGGCCGAGGTGTTGTTTTCAGCCAGATTGTCATTCAATTTCGCCAGAAGTTGGGTGAGCGGTTTGCGCTGCTGCCCCAGGGAGCGCAGCATGTGCTGGGCGGCGAACATGAACAGGGCCGCAGGCACACCCTTGCCGGACACGTCGCCAAGCGTGAACAGCAGCGTGTCGTCGTCCTGCATGAAATAGTCGTAGAGATCCCCGCCCACTTCCCGGGCCGGGAGCATGTGGGCGCTGATGGAGAGCTTGTCTCCGGGAATCCGCATGAGTCCGGGCAATGCGCCTTGTTGAATTTCAGCTGCAATGCGCAGTTCGCTGCGTATGCGCTCGCGTTCGGCGGCGGTTTCACGTTGCTCCCGGATGTGCCGGGCCAACTCTTTTTCCATGTAAAAGAAGGCCTGTACCAGTTCGTTTACGTCCCTGTCCCGAATGCATTGCAGCTCGGAGAGTACTCCCTGTCCGTTTTCGGAGTCAAAGTCGCGGGAGGGTAGTGCCCGCGCGTAGTCTCCAAGGAGCTTGAGCGGCCGGGTGATGCGGCCCGAGACCCACTGTGCGCCCACCATGCCGAGCATGAGCACCCCCAGTGCAAATGCTCCGGCGGTAAGCTGCATGCTGATGCGCGCATCATGGGTGTAGTCCCTGTCGTGAGCCACGGCCACGAACAGGCCGGTTTGGGGGGAGACTCCCGCCACGCAGTCCCATCCCTTGGGTTCGTCCTCTTTCATGAACAAGACTTCGGTGCTGAAGAACGGGGCGGGGCCCGCATGCTGTTTTACTTTGGGGAGCAGGGCTTTCAGGATTGTGCCGGCATCCTCGGAAGTATCGCCTTCCAGAATGGAACCTGATGCATTGAAAATGAAAATAAGCCGGGTGGACGAGGAGCGCGCGCCCAAATGTGGGCCGTTTTGTTCTTTCTCCAGGCTGTGAAGAATCTGCTGGACAAGGGTCGTGGATATTTCGTCCGCCACTACGGTGGTATGCTCCTGATACATTTCTTCGGAAATGAACAGGAGAGGGCCGCCCACCAGGCAGGTTGTCGCCAGGACCAGCAGGAAAATGCGGTGGCTGATGGAGAATTTCACGGCTTGCGGCTGCCCCCGGAATTCGGTTGGGGTTTGTCGTGATTGCCTTTGTTCCCTGTTTTCGTCTTATGAGACTGCGCTGATCGGAGCAATGATAACCGCTGACGGCTTGTCCTGATTCCGCCTTCGGTAGCATGACGGAAGGCTTTCACGAGGACGCTGACGCGGTCTGATTTTCGGATTTCGCAAGGGCGCCAACGAAAAAGCCCGGCAGCCTGTCGGCCACCGGTTTTTTAAGGATCGTTGTTTGAACAGGTTTTCCCTTGAGCAAGTTGAAAGTCGAAGACTTCCAGACAATCCATGGTTTTCAAAGGGGATTATCCGCTCTGGCCGCCGGAGGCCTCCCGCGGCTTTTCAATGTCTTCCAGCAGGATGTCCAACGCCTGCACCGAAATGCGGATTTCCAGAAACGAAATCCACAGGGAGAGCATGAGCAGTGCGAGGCTGAGGCCGAAAAGGGTCTGCCCGGCAATGAGCCAGTCCTCGAAGAGGCAGACCATGGACAGGATGCAGCAGAGCATGGACAGTACGCCGTAGCCCTGCATGCGCCGGATCATGTGGATGCGTTTGCGCAGGTTGGCGATCTGCTTTCGCACGCTTTCATCGTTGGACTGTCGGAAGTGATCATGCAGGGCGCGCACCCGGCTGCCCAGGGAGAGGAAGCGGTTGGTGAAGGCCAGCATGAAAAGCGAAATGGCCGGGAAAAGCAGGGCCGGAGTGGTCACGGTTATTTTCATGAATGTTCCTTTTGGATGTCAGAGTGACGATGGGGCAAAAGTGTGCCAAGCGCGTCCGCCTGTCAAGCGGCAGTCTTGCCGTCGGAGCGCGTTGGATGTAGGTTCTGGCGGTCGCATCATGGGTGTTCAACCTCGGGAGAATCATGAGCACATTACGAAAAGGATTCGGCGGGAGCATGGTTGTCGGCGTGCTCTGCGCCCTGGCGTCCACCCTCATCTGGTCCGGCAACTTCATCATCGCCCGGGGGCTGAACAGCCTGACCCCGCCCGTGACCCTGGCCTTCATGCGCTGGACCGTCGCCTGCGTGGCCGTCTCCACCTTCGCGATACCGGCCCTCAAGCGGGAGTGGCCCGTGCTGCGGGCCAACTTGGGCTACATGGTGGTCACCTCGTTCCTGGGCGTCACTGTTTTCAACACGCTTCTCTACATTGCCGGGCGCACCACCGTGACCGTGAACCTGGCGCTCATCTCCACGGCCTTTCCCATCTTCATCATCATGCTGGCCAGAATTTTTCAGAAGGAGCCGGTTTCCCTGCGGCGCGTGTTCGGGGTGACCCTGGCCGTGTTCGGCATCACCGCCCTGGTGATCAGGGGCGACTTCATGCGTCTGGTAAACCTGACCTTTGCCGTGGGCGACGTCTGGATGCTTTTCGCGGCCTTTCTCTTCGCCGTCTACAGCATCCTGATCCGGCGCAAGCCCGCCGAACTGGGGCAGACCGCTTTCCTGGGCTTCACTTTCTATTGCGGATGGGTGATGATCATCCCCTGGATGCTCTGGGAGCAGAGCCACGCGGTTTGGCCGGTAATGAATTTTCCCGTGGTCGGGTCGGTTCTCTACATAGGCCTGTGCGCCTCGTTGGCCGCTTATTTCTTTTGGAACAAGGCCGTGGCGACCATCGGGCCGGCCAGGGCGGGGTTTCTGTATTACTCGCTGCCGGTCTTTTCCGGTCTGGAAGGCTGGCTCATCCTGGGCGAGCCGGTCACGCTCCTGCATGTGGGCACGGGGCTGTGCATTCTGACCGGCATCTACCTCGCCACGAAGTAGTTTGTGTGGAACCCTGGGCTGTTACTCCTTCCACACGAAGCTGAACAGGCCGAGCACAAAACGATCCAGGAGGATGGGTGGATTATCATCATTTCATCATCACGCGGTTCAACGTGAATATTTACGACATCGATTTTCCGGCCCGCCTGGAAGAGACCTGGCTTGCCGAGCGGTTCGATTTGTTCCAGAGGTTCTGTTTTCCCTCCATTCGCGCCCAGCACAACCAGAACTTCACCTGGCTGGTGCTTTTCGACGAGCAGACGCCCATGCAGTACAAGGCTGTCATCAATGCCTATGCCAAATACGAAAACTTCGTGCCCCTCTACTGCGGTGCATTCAAGGCCATCAACCCCACGGTTGCCGGGAAGATGCAGGAAATGGCGCCGGCAGCCGAATGGTTCCTTTCCACCCGGGTGGATAACGACGACGCCCTTGCCGTGGGCTACACCCACGTGGTGCAGGAGGTGGTCAACCGGATGAGCGAGGAGCAACTCAAACCCTCGGACACCCTGTACATCAACTTCCCCAAAGGACTGCAGTGGTTCGAGGGCGACTACTACGACTTTGAGGACGCCACCAACGCCTTCGTCAGCTTCATCGAGCGGCGCCATGATCCGCACACGGTCTACTGGGTGGAGCACTGCGACATCTACAAGGTGGCCCCGGTGATCCAGGCTGAAACCAAGCCTCTGTGGCTCCAGAACGTGCACGACCTTAATGTCTACAACTACGTTCGCGGCGAAAAATTGGAGCAGGCGGATTTTTCCAAGGCCTTCCCGCATCTGGGGTAACCGGTCCGGTTTCCGGGCTTTACAAATTCCACTTGGCTATATACACAATTTGAACCCTCTTTTTTTCTCAAGGAGTTCGAATTGATAGCCACCGCACACTGTGCCGCACTGCGCGGCATCGACGCCTACCCGGTTCAACTGGAAGTGGATTTTTCCCGTTCGGGCCTGCCCGCCTTCACCATGGTCGGTCTGGCCGAGGGCGCGGTCCGCGAGTCAAAGGAACGCGTATATTCCTCGCTCAAGAATTCCGGATTCAAGCTGCCGCCCGCCAGGACCACGGTCAATCTCGCGCCTGCCGACGTCCGAAAGGAAGGCAGCGCCTACGACCTGCCCCTGGCCTTGGGGTTGTTGGCCGCATCCGGAGCCATCGACGCCGAGTCCATGCCCGGCTGGTACATGGCCGGGGAGCTTTCCCTTACCGGAGAGATCAAGCCGGTCAACGGGGTGCTGCCCCTGGCCATCACAGCAGAGAGGGCAAAGGCCAAGGGGCTCATAGTTCCTGCCGCCAATGCTGCCGAAGCCGCCGTGGTGCGCGGGCTGCCCGTGTATGGCCTGGAAAATCTGGCCGAGGTCGTCGGCCTCGTCACCGGGGAAGAGGAGTTCGAGCCAGCCCGGCTGGACATCGACACTTTGTGGAACGAGCGGCAGTCCTTTCACTACGATTTTTCCGAGGTCAAGGGCCAGGAACATGCCAAACGGGCCATCGAGATCGCCGCGGCCGGGGCGCACAATCTTTTGTTCATCGGGCCGCCGGGCAGCGGCAAGACCATGCTTTCCCAGCGTATCCCCACTGTGCTGCCGCCCCTGGGGTTCGACGAGGCTCTGGAAGTGACCAAGATATATTCCGTGGCGGGACTCCTCAACGGCTCGCAATCACTCATCGTCACCCGACCATTTCGATCGCCACACCACACCATTTCTGACATAGGCCTTATCGGCGGCGGTCGATATCCTCAGCCGGGGGAAGTCAGTCTGGCTCATCGCGGCGTTTTGTTTCTCGACGAGATGCCCGAGTTCAAAAAGCAGGCGCTGGAAGTATTGCGCCAGCCTCTGGAGGATGGGGAGGTGTCCATTTCCCGCTCGCTCATGTCCCTGTCCTATCCGGCGGACTTCATGCTTGTGGCGGCCATGAATCCCTGTCCGTGTGGCTACCTCACCGACGACCGGCATCAGTGCACCTGCAGCCCCGCAGGAGTGGGACGCTACAGGGCCAAGCTTTCCGGGCCTCTGTTGGACCGCATTGACCTGCATGTGGATGTACCCGCCGTGCCCTACGAGGATCTCAAGGAAGAGCGCGGCAGCGTGGATTCCGCCACCATGCGGGAACGAATTCTGGCCGCCCGGCGGGTACAGCGGGAGCGTTATGAAGGATTGCTCATCCACACCAATGCCCAGCTCACGGGCTCGGCTCTGGAAGAGCATTGCCGCTGCGGCCGGGACGAGCATGGTTTTCTGGAGCAGGCGGTCAAGGCCCTGGGGCTTTCGGCCCGAGCCTACACGCGCATTCTGCGCATCGCCCGGACCATCGCGGACATCGAGGGTGAGGAGCGCATTGCCGTGCCGCACCTGGCCGAGGCCATCAACTACCGGACCATGGACCGGCAGGGAGGATAGCTAGGGTTTCCAAAGGGGATTATCCCCTTTGTTTTCATATGCCTTGAAGTATGCCTTAAATTCCCAGCAGGAGCTTGGCCGTGCCGAAATAGAGGAGCAGGCCGGTGATGTCCACCACCGTGGTCAGAGCCGGGCTGGCCACCACGGCCGGGTCCAGCTTCAGCTTGGCCGCGCCCATGGGCAGGACCGCGCCGATGAGGGTGGCGGTGACCACCTGCAGGCCCAAGGCCAGGGCGATGGCCGCGCCGATCTTCCACAGGGTGAATCCGTCGGGGATGACCGAGCCGTGGGACAGGAGCATGACCTTGAAAAAGGACAGGGCCGCCAGAACCACGCCCAGAAGCAGGGAGACCTTCAGTTCCTTGAAAAGCACGCGCGCCGCATCTCCCGGGCTGATCTCTCCCAGGGCCAGGGCGCGGACCACCACCGTGGACGATTGGCTTCCGGTGTTGCCGCCCGTGTCCGCCACCATGGGCATGTACAGGGCCAGAACCATGAGGCTCATGAGCGAGCCTTCGAAGCCATGGATGATCATGCCGGAGAGCAGCCCCAGGGCGGCCAACCCGACCACCCAGAACATCCTGTTCTTGAAGTGCACCCAGGAGGAGGTCTTGAGATAGGTCCCGGCCTGGTGCGAGCCCCGGATGGCCATGAGCTTTTCCAGGTCCTCCTGCTGTTCCTGCACGATGACGTCGATGGCGTCGTCGTGGGTGATGATGCCCACCAGGGCGTCGCCGCCGTTGATGACCGGCAAGGCGATCAGGTCGTACTTTTCGATCATGCGGGCTGCGGTTTCCTGGTCATCGTCGGCATGGGCGCTGATGACCTCGGTGTGCATGAAGTCCCTGAGCCGGGTCTCCGGCTTGGCCATGATCAAGTCTTTCAGAGACACGAAGCCGATCAGGGTCCGCCCGCGGTCCACCACGTAGGCATAATAGATGGTGTCCTTTTGCGAGGCTTCCAGGCGGATCTGCTCCATGGCCTGGCTCGCGGTCATGTCCTTTTGCAGGGAAACGTAGTCCGAGGTCATGATCGACCCGGCAGTGCCCAGGGGATAGGCCGTCAGTTTGCGGATGTCCTCCCGCTCCGCCTTGGCCAGGGCCGGGTAGAGGCGCTCGCGCTGGTCCTCGTGCAGTCTGCGGAACAGGTCGGCGCGGTTGTCCGAGGACATGCCGGTCAGGAGCGCCGCAGCATCCTTGATGTCCAGGTCGAGCACCAGGTCCTGCTGGGCTTCCTCGTCGAGATGGCTGGCGATCTCCCCTTGCAGTTCCGGGGAAACCGTGCGGATGACCCGCCAGATTTCCTCGGGCTCCAAGGCGGAAAGCCATTCCGCAACGGCAGCGGGGTGCTCCGCTTCGCAAAGCCTGCGAAGGGTTTCTATGTCGTTCTTGGCAAGGTGGTCCCGGATGGTGGGGACAAGAAGTTCTTTGGTCATGGTTCACCTCGTTTGTGGCCGCACCAGGGGGGGGATGCGGCGCGAGGCGAACCGTTTCAACTCAATGGAGCAGTGAAAGGTGCGTCAGGTCAGCCGTCCCGTGGGCCCCGGAATGGCGCGGGCTGAAAGTCTGCTTGGCGAAAATGGGGTGAGGTTCTGTCGCGTGGCTACTACTGCCTTCCGGACTGTCCATATATTCCTCCGTTGAATTGATGTTGGGGCTCTTACGCCCTGAAGGTCCGGTTTGACAAGTGAAAATTCGGAAACGTCTTCGGCAGTAAAGCGGGCGCCCCTTTCGGAGCGCCCGCTGTTTCGAGCTATTCCTGATTGGTGATGACGAAGCCCTGCGGGGCCAGCCCCGTGGACGACGGGGTGCCCGCGATGCGCGAGAGGTAGGTGTCGCCCAGGTTCTCGATGTGGTCCCGGATGGCGTCGAAGTAATTGTAGTGGGCCTGCTCGTCCTCGATGATCTGCTCGAAGAGCTTCACGCTGACGCTGTCGCCGTTGTCCCGACAGACCAGCAGGAACTGGTTGTAGGTGTCGATGGTGACGTCTTCCTCCTCGGTGTCGTGGGGGTAGATCTCGCGGATGTTCTGACCGGTGACGACCGGTTCGGCCTTGGTGACGGTGGGCTCGCCGCCCAGTTCCTTGATGCGCTCGGCAAAGGATTCGGCGTGGCGCATCTCGTCGATGGCGATGAGTTTCATTTTGGCGGCCAGTTCGCCGTAGTCCATGTCGTCCAGCGCATAATGGTGGCTCATGTACTGGTGGATGGCCTGCAGTTCCATGGCCCGGGCCTTGTTCAGCACCTCGACGACCTTGGCTCGTCTTTCTTCCTTTGTTGCCATGTTCTCAACTCCTTGTGTGTCGGCCACGACGCGGCGGCCGTTTCCGGGTTTCAGGTATCGTCTGGGCCTGCCTTGCCTTGGAGCAGGCCTCACCGCTATCATGCCTGTGTTACGGGTTTATGGAGGTTTTAGCGTATTATTTTTATTATTGATAATTATTTCTAAAAAAAGGATCAAATCGTTCGTGGACAAGCTCGTGGGGCGAGTCTATTCCTCCCGGTCATGCGACCTCCAAAAGACAGGTTTCGCCACGCCGTTTTCTTCGAATTTTTCGGGTTCGGCGTGCTCACTCCGCTGACTTCGCGGGTTCTGGACAGGAGTCTGGGGCGCATCTGGGCATCGATCATGGCCGTATCCCTGCTGGCTGTAGTCGCCAACACTACTTTCGATCTGGTCTCCGACCATGTGCTGGGCTGGGCCGGTTGCGCCGTGGACATGCGTCCGCCGTGGCTGCATGTGCTGCGCGGGGCTTTTTTCGTGGTCACTCTGCTGGTCATCGATCTGCCTCTTGTGGCCTGGTGGCTGGATCTGCCGCACTGGCAGGCCTTTTTGACGGATGTGGGATTTGTCCTGTTTTTTTTGGCTTATTCCCATGCTTACGACCGGGTCTATGACTGGGTGTTCCCCATACCGACAGCAGAACGAGATACAGAAGGCTAGCGTTCTGAAAACATCCGGTATGCTTCACCGACATCCATGTCGCGCTCTCTTTTTCTGCTCCGGACAGAGCGTGACCTGCCGGGTTACCCTGCTTGTGCCACCGGCCTGATCACTGTATTGTGCCGAGCGATACCGGAGTATCCTTCATGTCAACGCAGAAACCGTGGAGTGTTCCCATGTCCCAGCGCCTCTGTTTCCTGTTCGTCTTTCTGCTCCTGCCCTCTTTTCCGGTCAGCGGTTTTGCCGACGAGGCCTCTCCGGCCTCTGCGGACGAAGTTCTGCTCATCGTCTCCACGCCGTTTGAGGGAGAGATGCGTGACTTCGGCCTGCCCACGCTCCAGGCAGTCGAGTTGGCTGTTGAAGATTACAATGCTGCGGGTGGCGTGCTGGGCAAGCCTGTGCGCTTTCTGCCATTCAACGACGAGTGTCAGCCGGGTAAGGCCGGGGAACTCATGAAGCTGGTGGGCGGCTCAAACGCCACGCTCATGGTCGGTCCCATCTGCAACGGTATGGCCCGGGAAGTGCTCCCCATGCTGGGGCGGCAGGGTGTGGTGGTCATCTCCCCTTCGGTCACTGATTCGGGCCTGACCAAAACGCGTTCCTTCCCGCTTTTTTTTCGCACCATGTGGCCTGCTGACGCCCAGCCGGAAAAACAGGTGGCCTTTCTGAAAAAGAAAGGGTTCACGCGTCTGGCCCTGTTGCACGACGCCTCGGAACAGGGCGTCGCCTTTGAAGCCGTGGTCCGCAGGATGATTGAAGGGGACCCGGACCTGACCATGGTCTACCAGGGCGACCTTGTGGGCGGGGAAGAGGCTGTCCCGGCCGTGAAGGCCATCCTGGGCGGCAAGGCCGAAGCCGTCATTTACGAAGGCGGGCGTGGGTTGGGGTGCGTTATGCTGGCCCTGCTGCGCGAGGCCGGGTTCGCCGGGGCGTTCATAAGCGGCGACCAGTTCTGGGACGACGCCCTGCTGGGCAAGATGGGCGACTTCAGCGAAGAGCTGTATTTCACCGGTCCCATGGAGGTCGGCGGGAATCCGCTCTACCAGGTGGCCCTGGAACGGTTCAGGAGCCGTATCCAAGGCGCGGATCTGCCGGGGCCCTATTTCTACTACGCCTATTCCGCCACTCTGGCCCTGCTGAACGCGGTAAACCAGGCGGGGAACACCGACGCGGCGGCCGTGGCCGAGATGCTCCGTAGTCGCACCGTGGACACGCCGCTCGGCCCCATCTCCTTTGACGAGGCGGGCGACGTGGTCGGTGCGGGCATGGTCGTCTACCAGTACAAAAACGGTGAAATCAGGGAAGTGTCCCGTTAAGACTTCTCTTTTCAGGTCATTAAGGACTGTCTTGAATGCCCTTTGGCGACGTCCCGGGGGGCATGACATTGTCAGCCTTCAAGGGGTGGCCCGAAAGAAGGTTTTTGTTGCTCTTGCCTTGTCCGGGTGTGTACCATCCTTCTTCCTTGTATCAGACTATCGGTGGCTGCCTGGCCACGCAAAAGGAGAGAACACATGATCCGGAAACACATGCACGCCTTGCTCGTAATTCTGCTCTTTGTCGCTGTGACGGGGTGCACGGCAGCCAAGATCAAAGGTACAAGCGCATATTTCGACGCGGTCAAGGACGACCCGGTGCGGTTGCGCATCTTCCTGACCGACATGCCCAAGGGCGGGGACATCCACAACCATCTCTCGGGCATGATTTATGCCGAGGATTTCCTGAAGATGGCGGCCGCCAAGGGCATGTGCCTGGACACGGCCAACGGCTATACGGTTTCCGACGGCCCGTGCAAGGAGGGCCGGGTGACGGCGGAAAAGGCCCTGCGCGACACGGCCTTGTGGAACGGAACCATCAACGCATGGTCCACCCGCGAGGACCGGCGCGACTCCTTCATGTGGGGGCATGACCAGTTTTTCGCCACCTTCTTCCGCTTCGGCGCAGCAGGCTGGGACAAAGGCTACATGCTGGCCGAGGCCGCCAAGCAGGCCAATCGTGAGAATGTGCAGTATCTGGAGCTCATGCTCAGCATTTTCCCCAATGACCTTTGGTCGCTTTCCGGTGCGGCCGCACAGGCTGTGGCCGACGGCGACTTGGCCGTGGCCTATGCCGACCTGGAAAAAGCCGGATTGTTCGACGCTGCGCACATGGATGAAGGCCGTACCTTGCTCGCCGATGCGGAACTGCGCCGTGACCAATTGCTTGGGAGCGGACCGGGCAGCGAGGTGCGCATGCGTTTCGTGAACCACGCCATCCGCACCCTGCCGCCCCACGTGGTCTTCGCCATGCTATCCTATTCCTTTGCCCTGGCCGCCGAGGAGCCTCGCATGGTGGGCGTGAACCTGGTGGCCCCGGAGGACGATCCCGTGTCCATGCAGGACTACAAGCTGCATATGGACATGCTCGATTTCCTGTATCGGCTTTATCGCAGTGATCCGGCCAAGCAGGCCCTGGCGGAGAACGTGAACATCTCCCTGCACGCGGGAGAGCTGACCATGGGCATGGTCAAGCCCGAAGGGCTTACGGACCACATCCGGCTGGCCATTGAAAAGGGACATGCCCAGCGCATCGGCCACGGCATCGACATCTCCTACGAGAAAGACCCCTACGGCCTGCTCAGGACCATGCGCGAAAAGGGCATCGCCATTGAGATCCAGCTCACCAGCAACGACGTGATCCTGCGTGTGTCCGGAAACCGTCATCCTTTGAAACTCTATATGAGCGAAGGCGTTCCCTTTGCCCTGGGGTCGGACGACATGGGTGTGGCCCGCACGGACATGACCACCGAATACCTGCGCGCCGTGCTGGACCAGGGGCTGGGCTACGACGATCTCAAAGCGTCTGCCCGCAACTCGCTGGAATATTCCTTCATGCCCGGCGACTCCCTGTGGGCGGACTACGGAGCCAAGACCGTGATTCCCCAGTGCGACGCGGGCGAGACCGAAGAATGCACGGCCTTTTTGAATGTCAACGAAAAGGCCGCGGTGCAGTGGAAACTGGAACAGGAGTTCAAGGTTTTCGAACGTCGCTGGTAGGCCAGGCTGTATCGCGTGGCGGATAATTGACCGAAAATCGTGGGGGAGGGTACAGTGGCTTCATGCCCTGTTCTTTCCCCCATTTGTTTATTGCCGTCGCAGCCTGGTTTCTGCTTGGCGCCGTGCCCTGCTGCGCCTTTGCCGAAGAGGCCTTCACCATTGTTTTCGAGGACTATCCCCCCTACGAATACATGGAGGACGACGAGGCCAAGGGCATCAACATCGCGATCATCCGCGAGGCTTTTCGGCGCATGAAGGTCAAGCCGGTGTTCCGGACCATGCCTTGGAAACGGGGGCTCTACGAACTCAAAGCCGGAAATATCGCGGCCCTGGCCTCGGGGTTCAAGACCCCGGCTCGGGAAGCCTTCGCCATCTTTCCCCGGCATTACCTGAGCCTGGAGGTCAACGCCATCTTCGTTCACAAGGACAGCCCGTTGCGTGTTTATGCCCTGGAGGACCTGCGCGGCAAAATTGTGGGCGTTGTGCGCGAATATACGTATGGGCCGGAGTTCGACGCGGCCAAACGGGTCATGAAACTGGACCCGGTGAACAGCAATCCCCTGCTGGTGGGCAAGCTCCTTGAACGCCGCGTGGACGCCATTGCCGGGAATCTGCGCGTTATCGAGGCCCTGGCCGCGCGGGTCGAGGCCCGGGACAGCATCAAGCCCGTGTTCCTGCTTTCCAGCGAACCGCTCTATCTTTTCTTTTCCAAAGTTCTCGGCAAGGGCATGGGCGACTTGGCGCGCTTGTTCGATGCGGCCATGGACTCCATGGAAGCGGACGGCGCCCTCGCCCGTTTGCGCAACGCCAATTGACCACCATTTCGGTCCGGTATTCTGCAAGGAAAGGTAAATCAACCTTGACGAAGTGCGTTTGACGCCTATTTTATACGGGCTACGCACATCGGAGGACGACAATGACAAGCCAGATAAAAACCGTATTTTTCCTGGCCCTGCTCACCGGGCTGCTCATGCTTCTGGGCGGCCTTATGGGCGGACGGGCCGGACTGATCATCGCCTTTGTTTTCGCCATGGCCATGAACGTGGGCAGCTACTGGTTCTCGGACAAGGTGGTGCTTTCCATGTACAAGGCCCGTGAACTTTCCCGCGGGGACGCGCCCCTCATTCATCAGGTGGTGGAGGAACTGGCCGCCAACGCGGGCGTGCCCAAGCCGCGTATCGTTCTGATACCCCAGCCCCAGCCCAATGCGTTCGCCACGGGCCGCAACCCGGGAAACGCCGTTGTGGCGGTCACCGAAGGCCTTGTGCGCGTGCTCAATCCGGACGAGCTTCGGGGTGTGCTGGCCCACGAGATCGGCCACGTCGCCAACCGCGACATCCTCATCCAGACCATTGCCGCCGTTCTGGGCGGAGCCATCGTGTTCATCGCCAACATTCTCCAGTTCTCGGCCATCTTCGGCATGGGCGGGGATGACGAGGAGGGAGGAAGTCCGCTGGCAGCCCTGGCCATGGCCATCCTGGCCCCCATCGCGGCCACCCTGATCCAGATGGCCCTGTCCCGTTCCCGTGAATACCTGGCCGACGAAACCGGGGCGCGCATTTCCGGCGAACCCCTGTCCCTGGCCTCGGCCCTGGCCAAGCTGGACACGGCCTCGCGCCATACTCCGCTCCGCGGTTCCCCAGCCACGGAGAACATGTTCATCATTTCCCCGTTCAGCGGGCAGCGTGCCGCCAACCTTTTCAGCACGCACCCGCCCATTCAGGAGCGTATTCACCGGTTGCAGCGCATGGCGAGGAGGCCTTACTGATGCGTCGTTCGACAGGGCTTCTGGCCCTCATGTTGATTGTCTGCCTTGTGGCTCCGGCTTCGGCCTATGTGGACGAACTGCGCAGAACGCCGGTGGTCAAGGCCGTGGAGAGCGTCAGCCCCTCGGTGGTCAGCATCACGGCTATTTCCAGGAAGCAGGGCCGGAGCGTTTTTCCAAACGACCCCATCGGCCGCCTTTTTCAGGAGCGTTTTTTCGGCCGTCTTCCGCAGCGCTCCGCCAGCAGCCTCGGATCGGGGGTGATCATTGACGGCAGGGCCGGGCTGGTGCTCACCAACGCCCACGTCATTTCCGGGGCCGAGACCATCACCGTACGCCTCACCGACGGCCGGGACTTCAAGGCCGAAATGATCGGGTCCGACCCGGACTTCGATCTGGCCGTGCTGCGCATCAAGGACGCCAAGAACCTGCCAGGCGTGAAGATGGGAGATTCCGACGACATCCTCATCGGCGAGACCGTCATCGCCATCGGCAACCCCTACGGCTTCAGCCATACCGTGACCACAGGCGTCATCTCGGCCCTGAACCGGACCATCAGTACGGACCGGGGCCGTTCCGGCAACTTCATCCAGACCGACGCGGCCATCAATCCGGGCAACTCGGGCGGTCCGCTTCTGAACATCAACGGTGAACTCATCGGCATCAATACCGCCATCCATGCCAAGGGCGAGGGCATCGGTTTCGCCATTCCCATCAACAAGGCCAAGGCCGTGGTGGCCGAGCTTATCAGCACCGGCCACGTGGCGCCCATCTGGCTGGGCCTCTTCGGGCAGAGCATCGACCAGGATATGGCCCTGTATTTCAACCTTAAGAGTGTGAACGGTATGATCGTCACCGACACCTTCCCGGATACTCCGGCCCAGGCCGCAGGCATCAAGGCCGGGGACGTGCTGGTGGGGATGAACGGCCGGTCCCTGCGCGACGTGGACGAGTATCTGACGCGTCTGCGCGGGCACACCCGGGGCGAGTATCTCATGCTGAACCTGCTGCGCGACGGCAAGCGTGTGGACATCAGGATCAAGCCGGCGGTCATGTCCCGGAAGACCGCAACCGCGCTGGTGGCCAAGGTCTGGGGGCTGCGCCTCAAGGACAACCCGAGGGGCGTGGGCGCGGTCATCACCCAGGTGGGCAAGGGCAGCCCCGCCGAAAAGGCCCATCTGCAGCCCGGCGATTTGGTGCACCAGATCGGGAACCGCAGTCTGCGCACGGCGGACGGCTTGCTTGCCGGATACCTGAACAGCCGCATGGCCAGTACGGTCGTACTCAAGGTGCAGCGCGGTCGAGGCCTGTATTGGGTTAAATTGCGGCGCTAGCCAGCGCCTTTCTTCGGGCCGCAAACCTTTTTGGGTGGTCAGGAGAATTTTCGTTTGTGATATTTTGCATAATTGTCACGTTTCGCAGGGGTGGCCCTTGAAAAACAAGATATGTCATACTCCCCGCAGAGGCTTGGCCTCTGCGGGGAGTCTTTTGTCGCCGGTCGGAGTCGGGAGCCTTTCCATTTCGGCTATTGCCTATCCAGAGACAAAGCGGTATGCAATCTGTCCCGACCCACCGCCTTGGGTTGGGAAAATACAATATTGTCAGGAGAAACAATGAGACCAGATTTTGAGAAATGCGACGGCCTGGTGCCCGCCATCGCTCAGGATGCCGAAACCGGCGAAGTCCTGATGATGGCCTACATGAATGAAGAAGCATGGGACAAGACCCTGGAAACGGGCGAGGTCCATTACTTCAGTCGCTCCCGACATTCTCTCTGGCATAAAGGCGGAACTTCTGGTCATGTGCAGAAAGTGAAGGCCATCAGGCTGGACTGCGATTCGGACACCATCCTGGTGCGTATTGAACAGATCGGCGGCGCGGCCTGCCACAAGGGCTACCGCAGCTGCTTTTATCGAGAACTCAAGGACGGCGAGGTCGTTGAATGCTCGCCCATCGTCTTCGATCCCAAGGAGGTATATAAGTAATGGCCGGAGAACTCATCAGACTCGGAGTGCCCAAAGGTTCCCTGCAGGACGCGACCATCAAGCTCTTTGCCAAGGCCGGTTGGAACATCCGGCTGCACCACCGCAACTACTTCCCGGATATCGACGACCCCGAGATCAAGTGCTCCCTGTCCCGTGCCCAGGAAATGGCCATGTACGTGGAGCGCGGCACCTTCGACGTGGGCCTGACCGGTAAGGACTGGGTCATGGAAAATGACTCCGACGTGGTGGTCGTGGACGACCTGATCTATTCCAAGGTCTCCAACCGTCCGGCCCGCTGGGTGCTCTGCGTGGCGGGCAATTCGCCCTTCAAGCGCCCCGAAGACCTGGAAGGCAAGAAGATAGCCACCGAACTGGTGGGCTTCACCGAAAAGTACTTCAAGTCCATCGGCGTGAACGTGGACGTGTCTTTTTCCTGGGGCACCACCGAGGCCAAGGTCGTCGAAGGCCTGTGCGACGCCATCGTGGAAATCACCGAGACCGGCACCACCATCAAGGCCAACGGCCTGCGCATCATTGCCGAGCTCATGCAGACCAACACCCAGCTTATCGCCAACAAGGAAGCCTGGGCCGATCCCGCCAAGCGTAAGAAGATCGAAGAGATGAACCTGCTGCTGCAGGGCGCGTTGCGGGCCGAAAAGCTCGTGGGCTTGAAGATGAACATGCCCAAGGCCAAGATGGAAGAGGCGCAGGACGTCATGCCCGCGCAGACCTCCCCCACCGTGGCCGAGCTCAAGGACCCGAACTGGGTGTCCGTGGAAATCGTGGTCGAGGAATCCATCGTCCGCGACATCATTCCGCAGCTTCGCGGCCTTGGAGCCGAAGCCATTATCGAGTATCCACTGAACAAAGTTATTTAAGAAGGCTGGAGGAAACCTTTCGAGTGGAAGGTTTCCCCCAGAGCCCCTTTCAAAGTTTTTATGAAACCCGGCCGGAGGATGTAATCCTCCGGCCGGGTTGTTTTTGGGAAGATCATTGTGGTCTGATCTCAAAAAGTTTCGGAAATGGGGCTTTCCCCGGTTTTATTTCTTCTTTTCCTTACCTTCGTTCTTCATGCTCACGGGCTGGCCCGTGGATTCGAGCACGGCGCGCCAGTAGTTGGAGCAGGTGTTGATGTGCTTGCGAGACCGGGTCATGAGCTTCATGGGAATGTGCACGTAGCGGCCGTTCCAGCGCGAGATGACCAGGCCGGTGCGTCCGGACATGCCCGCATGCACGGCGTGGATGCCCAGGAACGAGCAATAGATGCGGTCGTTGGCGTTGGCGGGGACCGAACGGATGATGTAGCTCGGGTCGATGTATTTGAGAGTGGTCTCGATGCCGAGCTCGTCGAAGTGGCTCTTGATGGCGTTGCGGATCGTTCCGGCGATGTCCCCCAGCACCAGGTTGCCGGACTTGTCCATCTTGCCGGTCTCGCCGATGATGTTCTGCCCGGCCCCCTCGGCCAGCACGATGACCGCGTGTCCGTTCTGGCGCATGCGCGCTTCCAGGTGATGTAGGAGTCCGTTGCCACCATCCAGGTCGAACTCGTCTTCGGGCACGAGCACGAAATCCACGTCCTGCAGGGCCATGGCGCTTTGGGCGGCAATGAAGCCGGAAGCACGGCCCATGACTTTGACCAATCCGAGCCCCCAGGGCGCGCCCGTGGCTTCCACGTGGGCGCAACGGATGGCCTCGGTGGCCTTTTCCACGGCCGTGTCAAAGCCGAAGGAGGGCGACGCGAACTGAATGTCGTTGTCGATGGTTTTGGGCAGGCCCACCAGGGAGATGGAAAGATTGCGTTTGCTGATCTCGGCCTGGACCCTTTCCGCCGCCTTGAGCGTGCCGTCCCCGCCGATCATGAACAGGATGGATATGTTCATGCGCTCCAGGGCGTCCACGATCTCCTCCACATCCTGCGGTCCGCGCGAGCTGCCGAGCATGGTGCCGCCGAATTCGTGAATCTGGCCCACGTTTTCCGGGGTCAGCTCCATGACGTCGTAGCCCTCGGACGGGATGAACCCGGCCAGACCGTACCGGATGCCGAGCACGCTGGGTACGTGGTATTCGTGATGTGCGGTCATGACGATGGCTCGGATCACGTCGTTGAGGCCGGGACAGAGGCCGCCGCAGGTGACCACGGCACACTTGGCCTTGCTCGGGTCGAAATAGAGATTTTCCCGGGGGCCCGCCAATTCGAAGAAGACCGGCTCTTCGGCTTTTTTTCTGCCCTTGGAAATCAGGCTGTCCTTGGAGAGGTTGACCAGCACGGCATCGTCCTCATCCACGTACCGGCCGTGTTTGAGCGGGCTGGAGACCTTGGGGGGCCCCAGGCGGTCGATGACGGTGTCTTCGGCCTTGTAGACTTTTTCCTTGCAGATTTGCGGCATGGTTCGCTCCATTTTGAGTGGGCGGTTGAGATTACTCTGACAATGCTATAAGGGAATGGGTATCTGCGCATATTATATTCAGTGGAGGGAAACGGGCGCTCATGGCGAAATTCAATTGGAACCCCTGGATGGGGCTGGACCTTTCCGCGGGAGACCGGATCAGGGACGATCGTCCCGGCCGGATCGCCGCCGGTGACAGAAAAGGCCCGATGTGGAGCCCCCCCGCAGACATGGTCGAGGACTCCACCGGGATCGTCATCCAGGTGGATCTTCCCGGTGTGACCCTTGAGAACATCGGCCTGCAGTTCAAGGAGGCCGGACTGGTTCTTTACGGTCGTCGCCGTTTTGAAAAGGACGCCCGCAAAAACGCCTACCATATGCTCGAACGCACCTGTGGCCCGTTCGGGCGAACATTTCCCTTGCCGCGCAATGTGAATCAGGAATCCATCCGTGCCCATCTCAAGGACGGCGTCCTGACCATCACCATTTCAAAGACCAAGCCCAAACGGCGGACTATCCGGGTGGACTAGGGCTGCCATTCTCAACCTTGTTGTAGGCCTGAAAAAGAGCCCGGGCAATACCCGGGCATTTTTTATTTTCACCAAAAAAAGCCTGCCCGTGAGGGCTGCCGGCTACTTCAGCCGGGACTTGATGACGTCGAAGAGCGGATTGGGCTTGCGCGGTACCTTGGGGTGTTCGCCGCGTTCCACGGCCTGCCAGTATTTCCAGCCCAACGGTTTGGTGCCAACCTCGTAATCGTAGCCGTCCCACTCGTCTTCTCGGAAGGAGTAGAAGGCCCAGTGGACGGCGTGCTTGTCCAACTCGGCGATCACGTCCGTCAGATACTGTCGGCAACCCGGGTTGCGGCGCACGCAGCCGAACTCGGCGGCCACGAGATGGTCGCGGGGGATGTCGTTTTTCTTTGCCCAGCGGAAGAACGGTTCCATATAGGCGGCGATGGCGTTGCGGTTCCAGTTTACGTCGTGTTCGCCGAAGGGCACCACCCCGGGATAGACATAGGGCTTTTTGCGCTTGAAGTTGGAGTTTGAGGTGAAATCGTAGGGCTCGTACATGTGGAAGGAATAGAGCACGTTGTCATCATCCAGGGCAGCGGGCCAGTAGGTGACGGCTCCGGGTTGGGCGTACCAGCCCGCGTCCACCATGATGGGCATGTCCGGTGCGACCTGGCGGATGGTGTGGATGACCTCGGTGTAGAAACGATAGAGGTCTGCGGGCGTGTTCTTGTTTTTTGCGTACCAGGCCTTGAAGCGGGAGTTGTCGCCCAGGGCGACGTGCTCGGCCACGCCACGGTTCTTTTCCGGAAGGGGTTCGTTCTTGATGTTGAAACCCACCAGGGCCGGGTGGGTGCCGAAGCGTTCAGCGATGTCATGCCAGTAGGCCTTGCTCTGCTTCCAATAGTTGAAGTCTTCCCACAGGCGCGGGTCGAACTTGCCGTTGTTCTTCTGCTTCCAGCGTGCACCGGGCAGGGAGAGTGGCGTGAGCACCACCTTGAGGCCGTACTTCTGCGCCCAGTCCAGAACCTGCTTCAGTTTTTGCGCGTCCTTTTCCACCAATCCACGATAGTTGTCGGCGTTGCCCATGAGAAAATCGCGCTGCTCGCCTTTCCATTTGCCGAAGGCCAGCCGTACCCAGCTCACACCGAGATCCGCGGCGTCCTTGAACCAGGTTTCCTCGGGCACCTTGTTGAAGCAGTTGGCGCCGGTTCGTTGGGTTTTCCAGAAATCGGCAGGCGCGGCCGCCTGAACGCCGTAGGGAAGGACTGCGGTCAGCAGCAGAGTCAGGATACATATTAAGACAAGGTTTTTATTCTTCATGAAGTGTCCCTTCAGAGTTTGGTTTCGGGAGCGGCGAAAGCGCCGCAATACAAGATGATTGTTTCAGTAAGGGAGGGAAGGGGGTATTTCAACCCGGACTATGCTTGAATTTTGCTGCGAAGCGCCAAGAGGCTGGCTTTATCTTTTTCAATCTGCGTTTTTCATCGAAAATCGGCTTTTCGATAATTTAATGCAACTCGGGTAATGTCTGAGAAGATTTCCGTGTTGCCGGAGGCGGAAACTACTTTTCCAACTCTTCCCAAATCCGTACCACGTTTTCCCGCTGCATGTCCGTTGAGTAAGCATCCGCAGTCTGTTGTCCTGCTTTCAGGGCGGTATCGAATTGCGTCGCATCGGCCTCGATCCAACCGACGGCCTCTTCCAGGCAGAGGCCGGCGTCCAGCACGTCGCCGTCTGCGCACCACAAGCCGTTGCCGGACCACGGGACATGGCGTACCGGCCACCAGGGGCTGAAGCGCGGTTTGTTCTGAGCCTGGCGCATGTAGTCCCAGCCGCCCAGGCCAGTGAAGCCCACTGGCAGACAGCCGCAGGCCATGGCCTCCAGCGGCGGCAGGGGGCAGCCCTCGGGGAATCCGGTCATGAGGAAGATATGCGCCGAACGAAGCGCCTCGGCCACACCGTAGGTGTCCATGCCCTCGATCTCCAGCCAGCGTGCGCGGTCAGGGCCGTTGCGGTTTTCGAACACGGCGCGGATCTGGGCGGCCAGGGATTTGTTCTTGCGCGGCATGAAGGCGATGCACGGCTTGCCCGCAGGCTTGGATTCCGGTGCGTGAAAGATGGAGCGGTCGATTCCGGGCCGCAGGATGAGCGAATCGCGACCCGTCGACTCCCGGACGAAGTGGGCCACGGGCTCGGATACGGTCAGGAAGGAGGCGGGCAGCCTGGCCCAGGTCACGCCCGGTGGCAGAGAGGAAAAAAGATAGGCCCAATTTTGCACATAGCTGAAGCAGCGGGCGCGCGCCTCCAACCCCGGGGCCAAAGCGTTGACCCATCCTTCGGGCACCAGCCAGATGTCTTTGGGAGTGAGCGAAAGCTCTTCCCAATCCAGGACCGGAGCCGCGTCGGCCAGGCCTTCGGGGCGCCAGCCCGTCCTGTCCCTGGCCACAAGGCAGGCTGTACGGCCGGACTGGTGCAGAATGTCCGCGATCTGCCGCAGCACGGTGACTCCGCCTGTGGGCTTGCGGACCGGCGGCAGGAAAATGCATGTCTTCATAGTCGGTTCCATTGGTTCTTGATCCATACCGAAGGAACCATATTCAGGTGGATTTGGCAAGTTGCGGACTTTCAGGAGAGGGAGAGCGGCGCGGCGGGTGAGGGTTGTGGGGGCCGCCGCGCCGTCTGTCAGGATGGGAGGTTCTGTATGCTGTCGCAGGTGCAGAAGTACTTGTTCCTCGTCACAATCGTATGACGAACAATCGCCGATTGGGCAAAACGAAAACTTTTTGCGGGCGGCAATATGGATCGTCAACAATAATTGCCCCTGCAAGTATTTCATATTTAATAAGGGGAATCCTTGGAGCAGCTGGCTTTTTCACCGATTTTGCTAGACTCGAACCTTCAAAATGGCTAAAAAACGTGCCTATTGTATTCGGATAAAAGGGGTTCTTTTCCCCAATAATTAAGGAGAGTGACGGCTATGACCCTTGGACAAGCCCTTAAGGCGAACCTGCTGGGCAATGCTCCCAGTTGGTACAAACTTAGTATCCTGGCATTTCTGATCATCAATCCGGTCATATGGTTCGCAATACCCAACGGCCACTTCATCGCCGGGTGGGTGCTCATCGTGGAATTCATCTTCACCCTGGCCATGGCGTTGAAATGCTATCCGCTCCCAGCGGGCGGTTTGCTGGCCATCGAAGCCGTGGCCATGGGCATGACCAGCGCCGACAGCGTCTACCATGAAGCCCTGCACAACTTCCCGGTCATTCTTCTGTTGATTTTCATGGTGGCGGGCATCTATTTCATGAAGGATCTGCTTCAGTTCACCTTCACCAAACTGCTGGTGCGCATCCGGTCCAAGATCGTCATTTCCCTGCTGTTCTGTTTTGCAGGCGCCTTTCTGTCCGCATTCCTGGACGCCCTGACCGTCACCGCGGTGATCATTGCCGTGGCTTACGGCTTCTACAACGTCTACCACCGTTGGGCTTCCGGCGTGGACATGCACTGCTCCCACGACCTGTGCGACGACAACACCATCAAGATGAACCGCGAAGACCTCATCGCTTTCCGCGCATATCTGCGCAACCTGATGATGCACGGCGCCGTGGGCACCGCCCTGGGCGGCGTGTGCACCATCGTGGGTGAGCCTCAGAACCTGCTCATCGGCCATGAAATGGGCTGGCACTTCATGGATTTCTTCATCATGGTGGCTCCCATTTCCATGCCCGTGTTGATTTCCGGCCTGCTCACCTGTGTCTTGCTCGAAAGGTTCAGCCTCTTCGGCTACGGCGCGCGCATGCCGGGCAACGTCCGTTCCATTCTCATGGAACAGTCCGCACGTGACGAGGAAAAACGCGGCATCCGCGGCCGCGCCAAACTGCTCATCCAGGCCCTCACAGGTGTCTGGCTGGTCATCGCCCTGGGCCTGCATCTGGCCGAAGTTGGCGTCATCGGTCTGTCGGTCATCGTCATTCTGACCGCATGTAACGGCTTCATCGAAGAGCACCAGCTCGGCAAGGCGTTTGAAGAGGCCCTGCCCTTTACCGCACTGCTCGTGGTGTTCTTCGCCATCGTGGCCGTGATTCACGACAACCACCTCTTCGCCCCGGTCATCCATCTCGTGCTGAGCATGAAGGGACAGGCCCAGCTGGCCGCCTACTATTTGGCCAACGGTCTGCTCTCCATGATTTCGGACAACGTGTTCGTGGCGACCGTATACATCTCCGAGACCAAGATGCACTTCGTCAACGTGCTGGCCGCCATGCCCGGCGTGGAAGACGCCACGGCCCTCATGGCCAAGCTGACCAACCCGGAGCTGGTCCGCGCGGACGTGATCGCCACCCTGCCCGAAGGCATTCGCGGCACCGTGGCCACCACCATGACCCAGTTCGACCATCTGGCGGTCGCCATCAACACCGGCACCAACATTCCCAGCGTGGCGACTCCCAACGGTCAGGCCGCCTTTCTGTTCCTGCTGACCTCGGCTCTGGCCCCGGTCATCCGCCTCTCCTACGGGCGCATGGTCCTGCTGGCGCTGCCCTATACCATCATCTTGAGCATAGTCGGCCTGCTGGCCACCTGGCACATGGAAGACATCATGCATTTCATGGGCTATTAGCCAAAATTCGAGCTCGCAGAAATAAATTGAAACGGCCCTGCTTCGGCAGGGCCGTTTTTTTTACCATCATATTCCGGGTTAATAACTGACTGAGGACGGACCCATGCTAGTATCTCGTTTAAAGGAGCGCTTATGAAACGAACTGTCATCTTTTCGGTCTTTGTATTGCTTGTACTGCTGTGTTTTGGAGCGCAAGCCTTGGCCCTGGATTGCGTCCATCCGGATTTTCGCGGTGCGGAACAGAAACTTGGAGTTTCCGAACAGCGGATCAAGGACGCCTTGGGCAGGCCTGATCAGGGACCGCCTGATTTTGCCGATGCGGCCCGGAAGTTGGGCATTACGGAAACAACCCTTCGCGACGCTCTGGGAGTGCCCGCAGGCAAAACTTTTTGTCCGCCTCCGAGGCACGGTGCCCAGGGAGGTCCCAAAGGTGGTCCGGGTAAGGGACCGAACCAGAAGGCCATGGGGCCCACCCGTACGGTAGTGGTTCATGGCATCGATTTTCAGGTCAACTACCGCACCTTTGCAGGCTTTGGCGAATTGCCGGACGACATCACCGCACAGAGGCAGGGGCTCAGGTCCTTCATCCGTCCCGAAGGCGGAACCCATTACTATCAGGCCGTATATGTACCCACAAAGAATGTGAGCTGGGTGCAGGCGGCCCTGCTGGCCGAATCCGTGGGCGGTTACCTGGCCAGCATCACCAGCGCCGAGGAAAACGAATTTGTTTTCAGCCTGGTGGACGATGAAAAATTCTTTTGGAAGTTTCCGGACGACTACACCCCGGATTCCCACTACGGCATCAAGATCGGTCCGTTTCTGGGCGGCGCCAAAACCGACGGCTCCAGTAATTCGAAAACGGGCTGGGTCTGGGTGAGCGGCGAAAAATGGAGCTACACAAACTGGTGCAGGAATCTCGACGACGGGGTTATCGACAAGGACCCGAGACCCAATGACCAGCCCAACGGGCGCGGTCGGCAGAACATCATGGGCTTCGGGGAGCTCAACAAGCCGGTGCCCTACTGGGGCGATTATTTTGAGCAGGTTTCCCAGTATGAGAATATGCCCATGCCGGCTGGGTATAACTACGGGTTCGTCATCGAATGGGACACCAAGCCTATCATGGAGCCGCCGCACCAATAAACAAAACGGCCCTGCTTCGGCAGGGCCGTTTTGCGTTCGTGAACAGGTGTAAAAAAGAGTTAAAGCCCCTTGTTCGGCCTGATGCCTGCTGATAGATGTCAAAAAAATTGACAGATCTGTCAATAAAAGGTGGAACAATGAATCGGATCACTGCATTCATACGTCGACATATGACTTTTCTGCTGCTGGTTGCGGCCGGCGTTTTTCTGATGTTGGTTGCTTTGGAGCGACTGGATGAAAACGAACGCAGACGTAACCGGCCGGACCTGGACCCGAAGCCGGTTCCCGTGAGCGCGGTCGTACTGGGTCGCGGGCCCGTCACGGAATGGGTGGTGGGCGAAGGGCCTGCCGAAGCCGTACGCAAGCGGCATCTCCAGTTCGAAACCATTGGGACCGTGGAGTTTCTTGCAACGGACGCCGACGGTGGACTGATTCGGGAAGGTTCCCGGGTGCGCGGGCCGGAAAGGGGCGAGCGCTCCGGTCAGATGCTGGCGCGGCTGGACAGCAGAGAGCCGTTGGCTCAGGTCCAGCAGAGCGAGGCGGGCCTCACCGAGGCCCACAAGGGTGTGGAAATGGAGCAGGCCGCCCTGGCCCAGGCCCGCAACGAACTGGCCGAAGCTCGGAGCAGCCATGGGCGCAACCGACGTCTTTTTGAACAGAAGCTGCTGGCCAGGAGCGACTTTGAGCGCAGCAAGACCCGGTTCGACAACGCCCGTGAAGGAGTGGAGACGGCCGTAGCCCGGTTGGCGGCGGCCCGGTCCAAGGTCAAGGCGGCCGTGGCCGAGTTGAACAAGTCCAAGCGCGGTCAGGACAAGAACGCGGTGTTCGCCCCGTTCGACGGGGTGGTGGCCCGGCTCAACATCCGGACGGGTGAGTATTTCGACCCGGAGAACGTCGATCATTCCACCCCTGCACGGTTGCAGGAAACCGCCCCTATCACGGTCATCGATCCGAGCGAAATGGAGGTGACCCTGACCCTGCCCATGCTCGACGGTCGGAAAGTGCGCGTGGGCCAGCGGGCCGTGGTGATGCCCGGCGCGCTGGACTGGCTCGGAGCGGACGACACCGGCGAAGAGAGGTGGAAAAGAGAGGGGATCGTTCATTCCGTGAGCCCGCAGCTCGACGCTACGGGGCGGGCCATCCGCGTCAAGGTGAGGCTCCATCAGGAGGACGGCTTCATTCTGGACGGCATGTTCACCAACTGCTGGATAGCAGTGGATCACAAGCCGGACGCCCTGCGTGTTCCCCTTGCGGCTTTGCTGTTCAGGAGGGACCGACCTTACGTTTATGTGGTCGCCAACGGCACTGCTCAGCGTCGCGACATTGTTCTCGGTTGTGACGACGACTCCTACGCGGAAGTGGTGCGGGGGGTGGACGTGGGAGAAACCGTGGCCCTGGAAGGCAGACAGCAGCTTTCCAACGGCGCGGCCGTGCGCGTGGTGGAGACACAGTGATGTCCGGCCATCGACAATCCCCCACAGGTGCGGCTTTCGATTTTCTGTTTCTCAAGCCGGTCCCGGCCATCATCTGGATCCTGCTTCTGGGATTCACCGGCGTCATCGGCTACAACTTCATGGTCAAGGAGTCCCTGCCCGACTTGGAGATTCCCGAGGCCTACGTCATCACCCGATGGGAGGGGGCCACCCCGGCCATGGTGGAGAAGGAGATCACCCAGAAGATCGAAAAGGAACTTCGGGGCATGAAGGGACTCAAGAAGATCCACAGCGCCTCCAAAGAGGAGGTCTCCATCGTGGCGGTGAGCTTCCGGGCGGAATGTTCCGTGTCCGAAAGCCTGCAACTCCTGAACCGTCAGGTGTCCATTGCCCGGGGATTTCTGCCCAAGGGCGCGGAGCGCCCCAAGGTGGAGGCCTCCTCCGTGCGAGACATCCCCATCGTTTCCGTGGCCTTGTCCGGCGACGTGGACCGCTCCGTGCTGGAGGAGCAGGCCGAAATCCTCAAGCGGCGACTGGAACGCATTCCCGGCATTCGCAGGGTCAACAAGATCGGGGCACGCAAGGAGATAGTCCTGGTGCAGCTCCAGCCTCAGCGATTGCAGGCCTACGGCATTCCGGCCACCCGGGTGCGCCAGGCCGTCATGAGCCATGGGGCCGATGCGCCCTGGGGCAAGTTCGAAAACAGGGACATGACGTTCGCCATGCGTATGGGTGGTGCGTACCGGGAGAAGGAGGACCTCGAGAACCTGATCCTCCGGCGGCAATCCGAGGGCACGGTGCTTCGGTTGCGCGACGTGGCCCGGGTGACCCGTACACACCTGCGGGAGAAAACCAGGGCGGCCCTGAGCTGGCAGGGCGGGGAGTTCATTCCGGTGGTGGCCATGGACATCCTCAAGTCGCCGGGGCAGGACACCATTGCTCTGGTGAAGAGCGTCAGGAACATGCTTGAACGGGCCGCGACTTCTCCCCTCTGGCCCGAGGGCGTGCAGTGGCGGTTTTCCGGAGACCAGTCCGAGGCCATTTGGACCGAGTTGGCCCGAGGTTTCAACAACGGCTGGCAGTCCATGCTCGTCGTCTTTCTGGTGCTTTTCGCGCTTCTTTCCTGGCGCGAGGCCCTGGTGGCCGCAGTGTCCGTGCCCCTGACCCTGTTCGGCTCCATTGCCGTGCTCTGGGCCATGGGCTACACCTTCAACCTTTTGGTCATCGTGGGTATGATCCTGGCCCTGGGCCTGTTGGTGGACGACTTCATCCTGATCATGGAGGGCATGCATGAGGGTGTCTTCATCAAGCGGCTCGGCTTTGTCGGGGCCGTGCGCAACACCATCAGGACCTATGCGGTACCCTCCATGGCCGGATCGGTGACCACCATCCTTGTCTTTCTGCCACTGGCCTTTGTGGGCGGGGTGGACGGCAAGTTCATCCGGGTCATTCCGGTGACCGCAGCGGTCTGCCTGGTCATGTCCTACATCGTTTCCGTAGTGCTCGGACCGTCCATGGCCCGTCCGTTTCTGGCCAGGGAAGACAAGACCTTCGAGCCGGGTTGGGTGGACCGCCTGTCCCACCGGGTGGAAAAGGGGCTTTCCGCCTGGATGGAGCACAGGGTGGTGGGTTCCCGCGGGCAGGCGGCCCGATGGGTGGCGGGCGCACTGTTTTTGTTTCTGGTCAGCCTTGTGGCCGCAGTCAACTTGCGCGACACCCTTTATCCCAAGGAGGACGGCCGCACCTTGGGCGTGACCGTGGAATTGGCCGCGGACAGCACTTTGGATGAAACGGCCGCCGTGGCCGACAGGGTAGGCGAAATCCTGCGCGGCAAGCCCTATTTCGAGCATGTCATGCGCGTGGTGGGCGGCAAGGATGCCTATTCTCTTTCTTCGGTGCACGACCTGATCGGCCGTAACAGGGCGCCCAGCATGGTGGGGTTCGCCTGCTTCTTCATTCCGGGCCGGGATCGCGACAAACTGGCCTTCGAATATGTGGAGCCCCTGCGGGCCGAGTTGTCCAAGGCATTGGAAAATACACCCGGCGCACGGATTTTTCTCAATCCACAGATCGGCGGTTCCTCGGGGGAGGACGCCGTGCAGGTCGACATTGCCGGCAGGGACATGACCGAGCTGCGCATCATCGCCCGGGAGGTGGCCCGCCGGCTGTCCCGGGTGCCCGGTGTGGTGGACGTGCGTGACAACATGGGACCCGAAGGGACCGAACTGCGGTTCCGGCCCATGCACGAGGCCATGGATTATTACGGCGTCAGCCAGGAGGAACTGGCCGGACAGATGGTGGCCTACATGGAGCATGAAAAGGTAGGCCGGATGCGTCGTTCCGAGGGCCGGGACGATCTCGACATCCGCCTCGGCACCTGGTGGGCAAGTCAGCAGGGAAGACTGGCCGGGCCCAAGGGCTGGGACGAACTGGAGTTGCTGTCCATCATCAACGAAAAGAGTCGCGCCGTGCCGCTCTGGAGCCTGGCCGAGCCGGAGATGGTGGCCGCCCAGCAGGTCATCCTGCATAAGGAGGGACGGCGTTCCGTCACCGTGTTGGCCAAGCTGGACGGCGCATACGTATCCGAAGTCCTCAACCGCATGCGGCCGCAGATGGACGCCATGATGCAGGACTGGCCCGCGGATTACACCTATACCTTTGCCGGAGAAAAAGAAGTCGCGAACACCTATGAGAACATGTTCAGGGTGTTCCTGGTCGCCATCGTGCTGGTCTACTGCATCCTGGCGTTGCTCTTCGACTCCCTGCTGCATCCGGGCATCATCATGAGTACCGTGCTCTTCGCCCTGGTGGGCGTGTTCTGCGGCTTCCTCCTCCTGGAGATCCCCTTCTCCTTTTCCGCTTCCATCGGCATCGTGGCCCTGGTGGGCATTGTGGTCAACGACGCAATCATCGTGGTTCAGACCATGAACAATCACCGCAAGGCCGGGCTTGACGTGGCCGAGGCCGCTCGCCAGGGGGCGGCGGACAGGCTGCGGCCCATCTTCAGCACTACGGTGACCAACTTTGCCGGGCTCACGCCCCTGGCTCTGTCCGATCCGGGCTGGGCTCCCCTGTGCAAGGCCATCATCTTCGGTGAGGTGACCGCCACCCTCGGGGCCGTGGTGCTTATTCCCGCCCTGTACGTGCTGCTCACTCCGGCCCGAAAGGAGCAGACCGCATGACCGTCGCAACAAGCCGTTGAATTTGCCCGTCATAAACCCTAGACTACGCCGAGCATATTTTTCGGAGGACGCATGAGAATATTCGTGACCGGTGCCGCGGGCACCGTCGGCTCGGCAGTGGTAAGGGAACTCGTGGCACGCGGCTTTTCCGTGGTGGCCGGCGTCCGGGATGAATCCCGGGGCCTTAATCCGGGCGCGGAGGCTGTCCGGGCCATGGATTTGGCCGACCCCGAGTCCGTGTATCACGCCATGGAGGGCTGCCAGGGCATGGTGCTGGTGCTGCCCCTGGTGGAGCGGATGAGAAAGTACGGGCACAACGTCATGCTGGCCGCCAAGGAGGCGGGCATCGAGCATGTCGTGCGTTCCTCGGGCATGGGCGCCTCCTTCGACGCCCATTGGAGGCTGGGCCGTGAGCATGGCGGCGTGGACCTTTTGGTGGAAGAAAGCGGCATGGGGTTCACCATCCTGCGTCCCAACGTGTTTATGCAGAACTTCACCACCGTGCTTGCCAGGACCATCGGTCGGGGCGAGCTTTTTCTTCCCTATGGGCAATCCAGGGTCAGTTACATCGATGTGCGCGATGTCGCCGCCTGCGTTGCCGCCGCCTTTGAAAACCGGGAAGAACACGACGGCAAGACCTATGCGCTCACCGGGCCGGAGTCCCTCTCCGGAGCGGACGTCGCCTCGATTTTCTCGGGCGCGGGCGTGTCCGTCGAATACACGGCTCAGGAAGAACCCGAATACAAGGAGGCCATGCTCGACGCGGGAATGCCCCAGTGGAATTTGGACATGCTGGTGAGTCTGGCGCGCATCATCCGCCGCGACATGGCCTGGAACGTGACCGGAGCGGTCGAGCATATCACCGGCCGGGAGCCGCGTAGTCTGGCCTCTTTCGCGGCCGGGCACGCGGCCGTTTGGGCATAAAGGAATTCGTGAACGATATGGTCGACGGAAAATCAGCACACCGCAAGCTCATGCGGGTGATTCAAGACATCGCCTCAGGGCGCTATTCCGACGAGATCATGGCCCTGACCGGTCCGGAGTATCCGCCCGACGTCCAGGAGTTGGCCGAGGCCGTGGGCATGATGATGGTCAAGATCGAGGCCAGGGAAGATCGTCTGGAACAGCTTTTGGAGCGCATCAAGCACAACTCGTTGCAGACCGTGACCTCCATTGCCACGGCCTTGGGCCGTCGCGACGAGTACACCGAAGGCCACGGCGAGCGGGTGGGCACTTACAGCGCGCGGCTGGCCCGTCGTCTGGGACTGTCCGACGACGAGGTGGAACAGGTGCGCATTGCGGGCATCCTGCACGACATCGGCAAAATCGGATTCAGCGACCGCATGTTCTGCAACGAGGACACCACCAATCGCGAGGCCATGATGCTGGAGATTCGCAGTCATCCGCAGTGGGGGTATGACATTCTTTCCAGTCTGGATTTCCTCGGGCCGGTGCTCGACTATGTGTACGCGCACCATGAGCGTCTCGACGGACGCGGCTATCCGCGCGGGCTTGAAGGAGAGGAGATTCCACTGGGTGCCCGCATTCTGTCCGTGGTGGACTGCTTCGACGCCATGACTACGGACCGGCCCTATCAGCGCGGACGGCCCGTCGAGGTGGCGCTGGGCATTCTCGGCGGCATGGCGGACGCCGGTGCGCTCGATCCCGAAGTTGTGGAAGCTTTCATGATTGAAATTGAAGAGAACGGCATGGAGTTGTGAGATGCGGGGCGCTGCCCCTGCACCCCGGCAAAGGGGATAATCCCCTTTGCAAACCTTGGGTTGTCAGCGTATCTTTGATTTCACTGCGTTCAATGCAAATCCGCGCAGACAGAGGCCATTTCATGATAATAAAACCGCCCGGTTGCCGTCAGGCAATCGGGCGGTTTCGCTGGAAAGTTTTGGGAAGGGAGGGCTTCCCTCCAGCTATTTTTGAAAACAGCAAGATCGTCCAATCGCTGCGGCTGCGCCACAGGCATCCTCTTCAAAAAGGAGGATCGCATGATCACGGAATTTGATTCGTTCAACACGGCGGGAAAGGACGGCTGGAACAGGCACCCGGCGTTTGAGGGTGTATACATGAAGGCCGTCGTCACCGGCGGAGAAACCGACGGAAAGTTCAGCGCGCATCTGGTGCGCATCGAACCGGGCTGCGCCATCGGCCTGCACGACCATCCCAAGAACTGGGAGCTGCACGAGGTTGTGGATGGTGTGGGCGTTTGCGAGCTTGACGGAAAAATACTGGACTATGTGCCGGGCGCCAGCGGCGTCATGCCTCAGCGTGTGGAGCACACGGTCAAGGCGGGGGAAAAGGGGCTCAAGTTGCTCGCCAAGTTCGTGCCCGCTCTGATATGACCGGAGCATGAAAGGGTACAGGGACGGACTCAACTACATGCAGGTGGCCGCACTGGACGGGGTTGGGTTGGTGCATGCCGAGGGCGTGAGCCGCAGTGTCTCGCGTCATGCGCACGACTCGCTCTGCTTCGGTGCGGTCCTTTCCGGCAGCCGGGATTTCGTGGAGGGAGAGCAGCCCGTCACGGTTCGCGCCGGGCAGGTCATGGCCATCAACCCGCAGCAGGTGCATGCCTGCGGCATGGAGGGGCCGTGTTCCTACGTCATGTTCAGCGTACGGCCGGAGGCGTTGCGTCGCGTGCTGGGCGAGCTGGGCATGGCCGTCGACCCCATGCCGCGGCTTCAGGATATGGCCATCGACGATCCGTACCTGTACAGCCGGATCATCCGGCTTTCCGAAATTACGTTGCGGCATGGCGATCCCCTGGAATCCCAGACCCTGTTCCTGGATATCATGGCCCGGCTCCTGAGTGAGCATGCCGGGCTTGAGCCGCCCGCGCTGCCGGACGAGCCCGAGGCCGTCACCAGGGCGCGGGCTTACCTCAACGCACATTTCGAAGAGAACATTTCCCTGGCCGATCTGGCCAAAGCCGCGAATTTGAGCCCGTTCCACCTCAGTCGGGTGTTCACTGCCCGGACCGGTCTGCCGCCCCACGAGTACCAGACCGCCCGCCGCATCCGACACGCCAAGCGCATGCTGGAAGCGGGCGAACCCGCCGCGCAGGTTGCCGTCGACTGCGGCTTCGCGGACCAGAGCCACCTTTCCCGCGCCTTCAAGCGCATCATGGGCATGACGCCCGGCCAGTATGCCGAGGCGCATCAGTAGGGGAAGAGCCGTCTTGATGCGTTCCGCATGAAATTCTCCGACTCCGGATCGATTCGAGGCCCGTGATTCTGCCGGAATCTGTAAACGACTTCGACACTTTTGTCGCGATATTTTGCAGATCCGAGGAGGGGGATTTAAGAATTTTTCATGCACCATACTATAATAGTTCGTATTCGACGATATAGGTGTGGTGTTTGCAGCCTAGGGGCGTCAAACCGACGACGGAGGTAACCGTACCATGAAACGCTTTATTCTTTCCTTGTGTTGTCCTGCCCTGCTGCTTGTCCTGCCCTGCTGCTTGTCCTGCTCGTCGCTCCGGCACAAGCCGCGCTCATGGACTACACTGTGAGTTTCACGGCGCAGAATTTTTCTTCGCACGTGGGCGCGGAGCCGGCCCCCATGGACCCGGTCACCGGTTCCTTTATTTTTTCCTGGGATAACAGCCTCGGCTTTTCCTCGGCCATTCTGAGGAGTTTTACCGCGTCTTTTGGTTCTTATACCCCCGCTTATGACGAGATCGACGGTTACTTCGCCGATACCGGCCATTTCATAATCGGCGGTCTGGATGGGGATGGCCCCAACAACATTTTTGCGGGTACGGACGATTTCATGATTTCGGGGGATATTCATTCTCTGCTCGTCTCATTTATGGCCTATTCCAATTCCGGCCAACAGGATCCCACTGTTTTCCAGTCCACTGACGTGACCATGAGTATCAGCTCGCTTTCTTCGGTTCCCGAGCCTTCCACTTTCGGGCTCTTGGCGTTGGGGGTATTGGGAGTGTTTGGCTATTGCCGGTTCCGCAGGACTTGATCGGACAGATGCCAAAGGGACTTTGGCACATCACCGGGGCCTTGTTTCCGGGGTGCTTCTGTCAGAACGACCACGGAGGTAACGATGAAACGCTTTATTCTTTCCTTGTGTTGTCCTGCCCTGCTGCTTGTTTTGCTTGCCACCCCGGCACAAGCAGCACTCATGGATTACACCGTAAGCTTCACGGCACAAAATTTTTATGGGGGTTCTGCTGAGCCGGTGCCCATGGATCCTGTGACCGGCTCTTTCGTCTTTTCCTGGGATGACAGCCTCGGCTACTCCACTGCCATATTGAAAAGTTTTAGTATGACCATTGGAGCTTATGCCCCCGCCTTGAGTGAGGTTGGACTCCGGTTTTATGGTGCTGATGAATTCCAGATAGGCGCTTTGACAGCGGGAATCGGTACGCTCGTTGAGGGCACGGACGATTTCGCTTTTACGGTGCGTATTCGTGATTCGCTCTTCAGTGGATATTTTATATATACCAGTTCCGGACTGTCGGATATTTTCGAGACCAACGACGTAACCGGGAGTATCAGCTCGCTTTCTTCGGTTCCCGAGCCGTCCACTTTCGGGCTCCTGGCGTTGGGGACACTGGGGGTGCTTGGCTATTGCCGGTTCCGCAGAACTTGAACGTCATACTCTACAGAGGTTTCGGCACGTCGCCGGGGCCCTGTTGCGTTTTTGGGTCCGCCTTTCAAACTTTTCGGCTATGACCACAATTTAGGGAATGCAAGGGGGATTATCCCCCTTGCCCGCCGGAGGCCTCTTCGTCCGATGATTGCGAAAACACGCCGGGCAGCGTAAACTCCCGCAAATCGCCATCAAGGAGCAGCCCCCATGAAATACATCATGTTCGAAGATTTTTCCGGAGCACCCATCCCCGTCATCTTCCCCAATCGCATCGACCACGCGGACATGCGCGAACAGATGCCCTACGCCACGGTGCTGAGCGCCGGATATGTCCAGGTCCGAGAAGGGGAATTCTCCTGCCACGGCGGCGCAAAGGAGCTTCAGGCCGAAGCCCGGAGCAAGGACGCGGCCATCATCCGGGAGAAATTCGAGAATCCGGATCAATAAAAGCTTTTTCAAACAGCAAAAAAAGGGCCTGTGTTTTTTGCGGGCCTTTTTATTTATCCTTGACATGATACTGAAAATCGATTTCAAATTTGTCCGACAATAAAGGATGGTTGCGGATGCTGGATTTGGACTTGATCAGCACGAGCCTGCCGGGAAAGCCTTGCGACGGGTGCGCCAAGGAGCGGCTGTTGGAGACGTTGCACCAGTTCGCGGAATCCTTGGGCGAGGCCATCGACGCCAAGGACCCCTGCACGCGGTTCCACTCCGAGCAGGTGGCTCAGGTTTCGTCGGCCATAGCCAGGGACATGGGGCTTTCGGATCACGACGTGCGCATGATCCACATTGCCGGGCATCTGCACGACATCGGCAAGATCGGAATACCGGACGCCATTCTCAAGAAGACCAATTTTCTGACCAACGTGGAGTGGGAGCATATCCGCACCCACCCGGAAATAGGGGCCGTCATCGTACGGCCTGTGGAGGCTTTTTCGGCCCCTGGCGGAGTGGCGGACATCATCCTGCACCACCACGAACTGTACGACGGCACGGGCTACCCCTACGGTCTCTCAGGTTCGGACATCCCGCTGGGTGCGCGAATAATCTCCGTGGCCGACGCGCTTTCGGCCCGGATGCAGCACCGGCCCTATAGGCAGGGAGCGCGCTTCGAGGTTGCCGTACGCGAAATCATTCATTGCTCGGGCACCCATTACGACCCGGTGGTCGTGTCCGCGTTCGGGGAAGCGGTGGACCGGCACGGGCAAAGAATTCTCACCGGTTGAAATAGGTCTTTTCAGTTATTTCTCGCCCCCACGGGAATACCAACACGAAAGCCCCGGGCTTTTCCTCGCGCCTGATGGCTTTGTGTTATCGAGGGGCCCCTTTTGAAAAAGGGGCCCCTCGAGCTCTCCACCAAAATTTTTAGCGAAAACGGCCGATTGCCTTATAGGCAACCGGCCGTTTTGATTCTAACTGAAAATACCATGGGGCCGGGTTTGACCTGAGCGGAGCGAAGGAGAAATCCGGCTCCACAATTCAGGGTTTGCAAAGGGGATTATCCCCTTTGCCCGCCGGAGGCATAAAAAAAAGCCCGGAGCATAAACATGCTCCGGGCTCCCAATGGCAATCATGCCGCCATGGACAGCCTAGTCGTATTGGACGGCGCTGAACTTCATGAGCGATTCCCAGTCGTGGATGGCTTCCACGTAACGGATGGTGCCGGTCTTGCCGCGCATGACCAGGGAGGAGGTCTCCGCGCCGTGCCCGGTGTATTTCACTCCGTTGAGGAAGGTGCCGCCGGAGATGCCGGTGGCCGCGAAGAACAGGTCATCGGAGTGGACCATGTCTGACACGGTGTAGACGCGGCGGATGTCCATGCCCGCTTCGGCGATGAGGTTCTTTTCATCCTGACGTTGCGGATCGAACTTGCAGTACATCTCGCCGCCCATGATGCGGATGGCGATGGCGGAGAGCACGCCTTCCGGGGTGCCGCCGGTGCCCATCATGACGTCCACCTCGCTGCGCGGATCGATGGCCATGAGCGAACCGGTGATGTCGCCGTCGGAGTGCAATTGGATGCGCGCACCGGCCTCGCGGATGTCGCTGATGAGCTTTTTGTGGCGCGGCTTGTCCAGCACGAAGACCACCAGGTCGTCCACATCCTTTTCCAGGGCCTTGGCGATGTACTTGAGGTTGTGGCCCACCGGGGCTTCGATATCCACCACGTTCTTGGCTGCGGCGGGAACGACCAGCTTCTGCATGTAGAAGCTCGGGCCCGGGTCGAGCATGGTGCCCTTGGGAGCCACACCGACCACCGAAATGGCGTTGGGGCGGCCGTAGGCCAACAGGTTGGTGCCTTCCAGCGGATCCACAGCGATGTCCACGGCAGGGCCGCCGTCGGCGCGGCCGAGCTTTTCTCCGTTGTAGAGCATGGGGGCGTCGTCTTTTTCGCCTTCGCCGATCATGACGGTGCCGTCGATGTCCAGGGAGTTGAAGCACAGGCGCATGGCGTCCACCGCTGCGCGGTCTGCTTCGTTCTTGTCTCCCCTGCCGAGCCAGCGGGCGCAGGCCAGTGCTGCGGCTTCAGTGACGCGGACGAGGTCGAGGGCCAGGTTTTTTTGGGGCGCTTCCATGAATGACTCCTAATATTTTTCCCTGATGAGCTTGGCGAAGTTCTCCGGCGTGAAACCGTATTTTGCGGAGAGCTCCTTGCCAGGCGCGGATTGACCGAAGTGGTTGAGGCCGAGAACGATGCCGTCGCAGCCCACGTACTTGTACCAGAGATCGGTGCGGCCGGCTTCTGCTGCGGCGCGTGCGGTGACCTCGGGCGGGAAGACTTCTTTCTTGTACATCTCGGGCTGCTCGTCAAAGAGCTTGAAACTGCAGATGTTGACCACACGGACCTTGCGCTTGAACAGCTTGGCGGTTTCCAGGGCCAGAGAGACCTCGGAACCGGAAGCGGTGATGATCAGGTCCGGGGTCCCTTCGCAGTCCTTGAGAATGTATCCGCCCTTGCGTGCGCCGTCCTTGATGGCCGGATACTCGGCCGGGTCCAGGATGGGCAGTCCCTGGCGGGTCAGGAACACGCAGGAGGGATGATCGTCCTGCGTGAAGGCCACGTCGAGGCAGACCGCGGTTTCAGTGGCGTCGGCCGGGCGCAGATCGATGACGCCCGGGATAAGACGCAGGCTGCTGATGTGCTCGATGGGCTGGTGCGTGGGGCCGTCCTCGCCCACCCAGAAGGAATCGTGGGTGAAGATGTAGATGGACGGCAGCTCCTGAAGGGAGGACATGCGGATGGCGTTGCGGCAGTAGTCCGAGAAGGTCAGGAACGTTGCGCCGAACGGGATGATGCCGCCGTGCAGGGCCATGCCGTTCATGATTGCGGCCATGGGGAACTCGCGTACGCCGAAGGCCAGGTTGCGGGCGTCGAATCCGTCCAGGCCGAAGTCGCCCATGGTTTTGCGGAAATTGGCGGTCTGGTTGGACGGGTCCAGGTCGGCGGAACCGCCCAGCAGGTTGGGGATGTCGTTCATGACCGCGTCGAGGCAGGTACCCCAGGCCTTGCGGGTGGCCATGGTTTCACCGGGGGTGAACTCGGGCCAGTCTATCTTCAGTTCGGAACGCTTGCACATGACCTGCTTCCACAGGGCCGCGAATTCGGCGTCGGAAGCAAGCTTGGAATCAAGATTTTTCTGCCAGGCGGCAGCGCGTTCGCGCAGGGAGTCCTGGCGGCCGCGGAAATGATCCAGAACGTCCTGCGGCACGTAGAAATCTTCGCTGGGCAGGCCGAGCTTTTCCTTGGTGGCCGCGATCTCGTCGGCTTTGAGGGGCTCGCCGTGGGTCTTGTGGTTGCCTTCCAGGGTGGCGGCGCCCTTGGCCATCACGGTGTGGCAGACGATGATGGTCGGTTTGGAACCTTCCAGCTTGGCGTCCTGCACTGCCTTGCGGATCTGGGTGTGGTCGTGGCCGTCCACTTCCAGAACCTGCCAGCACATGCCTTCGAAGACCTTGCGGATGTCGGCGCAGTCCACTTTCTTGGTGGGACCGGCCAGCTGGATCTTGTTGGAGTCGTAGAAAACGATGAGTTTACCCAGACCCCAGAGGCCGGCCAGGGAGGCCGCGCCCAGGGCTATGGGTTCCTGGAGGTCGCCGTCGGAGCTGAGTGCGTAGGTGAAGTGGTCCATGATGTCGGAACCGAGCTTCTGGCGCAGGAAGGCTTCGGCGGTGGCGAAACCCACGGACATGGCGAAGCCCTGGCCCAAGGGGCCGGTGGTGGCTTCCACACCCGGGGTCAGATGGCATTCGGGATGACCTGGGGTCAGGCTGCCCATCTGGCGGAAATCCTTGAGGGCGTCCATGCCCAGAAAGCCCGTCAGGTGCAGCAGGCTATAGAGGAGCATGGATTCGTGACCGGCGGAAAGGATGAAGCGGTCACGGTTGAACCAGTCCGCGTTGTCCGGATCGTAGTTCAGAAAATCCTGGTACAGCAGGGTGGCGAAGTCGGCCGAAGACATGGCGCCGCCCGGGTGCCCGGAGTTGGCCTTGGCCACGCCGTCCATGATCAGCCCTTTGACAACAGCAACGGTCTTCTGGTCCAGCTGGCAGTCGTTTTTCATTCTAGTCTCTCCCTCGGAAATTATTTGCCTACGGTTTCGATGAGATCGATGCGCCGTTTGTGGCGGTCGCCCTCAAATTCGGTTTCAAGATATGCCTTCACGATGCCTTCGGCGGTGCCGTAGCCGATGACACGCTCCCCAAGGCAGAGGATGTTGGCGTCGTTGTGCGCCCTGGACATGCGGGCCATGAATTCGTTGGTGCACACGGCAGCCCTTACCCCGGCGAACCGGTTGGCGGCCATGGACATGCCCAGGCCGGTGCCGCAGATGAGAATGCCCAGGCCGTCTTCCGCAACGACCTTTTGCGACACCTTGGCGGCAAAAACCGGGTAGTCACAGCTGTCCGTACAGTCGGGGCCCTCGTCCACAACTTCCACGCCCCAGGACTCCAGGGCCTTGACCAGCCGCTGCTTCAGGGTGAAGCCACCGTGGTCCGATCCGATGATGATCCTCTTAACCATTTCCCTCGTCCTTGCGTCCGGTCTCTCCGGCCGTTTCCTTGCCGCTCTGTTCGAGCTCCTGCTCCAGGGCGGCTATTTCTTCTTTAAGGAATTCGATCTGCTTGAGCGTCAATTCCTTTTCCTCTTTTCTGCCGCGGGGTGCTTCCGCTATGTGGCCGAGATGCACATATTCCTCTTTGAGCTGCTTTTCAAGTCGGCTGATTTCGAATCGACGCATGGAGGTTTTGCCCATGCGCTTCATTTCCCTGAGCCAGACCCTGAAGCCATAGACCAGATTGTCAAAGATTCCGTCCGGGTGGTAACCGCTCATGATTCCCCCTATTCCACTTGATGTGTTTTCACGCTTGTGCCCAGCCGAAAAATATCCGTGCCGTCCGGCAGGGAAAGGCCCAGTGCCTGATCAGGCCAGTCCCCGTTGCGGAAGTCTCGGTTCTTGACTCGCAACACGCCCTGTTCCCCGTTGTCGATGCCCAGCCTGAGCATGCCGGGCTGGGGCACGCCCTTGCCGTCGTCCGGGTAATAACGGTCGAAGTCGATGCTCCAACCACGGAGATCACCGTTGTAGATTCTGGTTTTGCCCTCCAGGCGCATTGGTCTGGCCCAGCCGTCCAAAGCCAGAAGGGAGACCGGCCCCTTGTTGAAACGGAAGACATAGCCCGATTCCGTGCGTTCTCCGCTGTCGAAGTCATCCGGCGCCAGCGAGGCGAAGGAGCCGCCCAGCATGTGGGCCAGATCCCGCAGGGAAAAGGGAAACGGCATGCCCAGGCGCGTCGCCCCGAGCACCGGATTGGGATCGGTGTAGGCGGCCCGCTGGTCCGGATAGAAGACGGTCAGCCCGCCGTCGTCCTCGCGGATATGGGCCAGCTTGCGGCCGATCCCCGCGGCGATGTCCAGGCGCAGCGGATGGTCGAAATCGCCCCACAGGTTGATGACCGTGCGGTTGCTGCGTTTGGGCTTCACGCGGGTATAGAAGAGGCTGGCCGTGATCGAGATGCCCGAGGAGGGTAACGGGGCGCAGTAGTTTTCACGGAATTCGGTCCAGGCCTCCCGGGGCGTGTCCAGACCCGGCTTGAATGCTTTCTTGGGCGCGCAGCCGGCGGCAAGGGCCAACAGACCCGCCGCGAGGATGAGACCGGAAAGAGAGAAACGTCTTACTGCCTGCATCAGATACCCTTCAGCTTGGCCTTGATGGCTGCTGGATCTTTTGCGCCGAACTCAAGGGATTTCCCGTATCCCTTGCGCGCTTCTTTTTTCTTGCCCATGGCCTTGGCGATGTCGCCGTAGTGTTCCCAGAGGGTGGGATCGTCCTTGGTTACGGTTACGGCGTCGCGGATGTATTCCCAGGCTTTGTCCAGGTCGCCGAGTTTGTAATACACCCAGGCCACCGAGTCGAGTATGTACCCGTTGTCGGGGTCTTGCTTGGCCGCGTTGGTTACCAGCACCAGGGCGCGGTCCAGATCCCGGCCTTCCTCGGCCAGCGTGTAGCCAACGTAGTTGAGAGCCTGGGCGTGGTCCGGATGCTTGACCAGCAGTTTTTCCATGAGCGCCAGCCCTTCGGGCCTCTTGCCCATGCTTTCCATGAGCATGGCCAGTTCATACATGAGCTCGGCATCTTCGGGCATTTGGGCCATCCCGGTTTCCAGCACGGCCTTGGCCGCCTCCTTGTCCCCCTGGGCGGCGAGCAGGGTGGATTTGAGGATGTAGAAACGGTTGTTGCCGGGATAACGTTCCAGGCCTTCGGTCACGGCGTCCATGGCCTGCCGCTTCATACCCATGAGGTTCAGAAGCTGGGCCCGGAATTGGAGCGCCTGGGGATAGTGTTTGCCCTCGGAGGAAACTTTTTCCAGGAACTCGAGGGCCTTGGCCGGGTCGCTTTCCCCTTCGTTGGCGATGACCGCTTTGTAGAACCAATATTCCGCGGGAACCGGCTCCTGGCCCGCCAGCACGTCCAACACGGTGGATGCCTGGGCATAGAAACCGTCGGAAATGAAGATATTGGCCGCGTCCAGCAGGAATACCTTGGTCTTGGGCCCGTCCATGGCCAGGGTCAGGGCCCGGTCCACGTTGTTGAGCTTGAGGTTGATGTTTACCAGGCGCAGCCGTACTTCCGGCCCTTTGTCTATTTCGAGCAACTCGGTGTAGACCTTTTCGGCCAGGTCGTACTCTTTGCCCATCTCATGCAGGTAGGCCAGTTCGGCCAGACCTTCCACGAAATCGGGGTAGAGCTTGAGGGCCTGCTTGAGGCTGGCGATGGCCTGCTTGCGCTGTCCCAGCTTGGCCTGGGCGCGGGCACGGAAATAGTGGGTTTCGGACGTGTATTTGTCCGTGGGGACGAGCTTGAACTGGTCCAGGGCGTCGGCGTACTTGCCCGCCTCAACCATCATCTGGCCGTAGCGTTCCCGGGCAATGAAGTCGTCGGGCTTGGCCGCCAGATAGTTGTCCATGATGGAGGCCGCCCGGATGGAGTTGCCCTCGATGAGCCAGGAGTTGGCCAGATACATGGTCATGAGCCGGTCGTTGGGGAACCTGTTCAGGCCTTCGCGCAGGATTTCACGGGACTTCTTGCCGTACTTCTCGTCGTTCCAGTAAAGGGCCGCCTTGTCCCGGTAGAGTTCGGCCGTTGGCTCGTGGGCGATGACGATGTCGAGTGACTCCACCGCCTTGCTGCGCAGGGCGAGCAGCTGGGATTTGGTCAGGCTGCCCGGCCTCTGCTGGGCGCGTTGAAGCCGGCTCTTGATATCCTGATAGACGAGATAGTGGTAAGTGACGTCCGCTTCTCCGGAAAGCTCGATGGGCTGGGATGCGGCCATCGGCTGCCGGGCCGGTGTGCAGCCGGAGATTATCCCGGCTCCCAGCAGCAGGGTAAACAGGAGCAGGGCTGGACGGACAAGGGGGAACGGGGGCTGAATATGTTTCATGTGTGTTTACCGTATGCTTGGTTTTGTTTCTGGGCTACGCCTCTTCCTCGATCCAGTCGCGGGAGAAGTCCTTGACCTTTTCCGCCAGATGTTCGCGAATCTTCTTGAGCAGCCGGGCTTCTATCTGGCGCACCCGTTCGCGTGTGACGCCGTAACGTTCGCCGATTTCCCGCAGGGTGACCGGGGACTCGGAGAGCAGGCGTTCGTTGAGGATGGTCTGTTCCTTCTCGTTGAGGAACGGTTCGATGGTGCGCAGATTGTCGAGCAGCATGCCCGTGATTTCGTCGTTGGCCAGCTTTTCCTCCACCCCGGGATCCAGCGCGGGCAGGAAGTCCATGCGGGTGGTGTCCGTGTCCTCCCCCAAAGGCTGGTTCAGGGACATGTCGTTTTTGGACAGGCGCAGATCCATTTCCTCGATTTCGGCTTCGGACACGTTGAGGTTCTCGGAGAGCACCTCGGTGGTGGGGTCGAAGCCCAGGGTCATGAGCCGCTGGCGTTCCTTGTTCAGGTTGTAAAATAGCTTTCGTTGGGTCTGGGTGGTGCCGATCTTTACCAGCCGCCAGTTGTCCATGATGAACTTGAGGATGTAGGCCTTGATCCAGAACGCCGCGTAATAGGAAAATTTGATGCCCTTTTCCGGGTCGAATTTCTGCACGGCCTTCAGGAGCCCCACATTACCCTCCTGGATCAGGTCCAGGGCGTTCTGCATCCAGCGGCGCTGAAAGTCCATGGCGATCTTGACCACCAGGCGCAGGTGCGAGGACACCAAGCGGAAGGCCGCGTCCTGGTCGTTCCGCTCGCGAACGCGCACGGCCAACTCGTATTCCTCTTCGGGGGCGAGCATGGGGAAGCGCGAAATCTCCTTGAGATACAGCTGGAGCGGGTCGCGGACGCCGACTTCCTTGCTGGTGGGCGTGAAAGTGGCCGGGAGGCCCGCGCCCTTCTTTTTCACAAGCTCCTTGGTCGTCCCGAGATCTTCCTTTACAATTTCGGGTATGATTGCGTCGTTGGTCGACTCTTCTTTTTCTTTGGGTGTCATGTTTGGCTAGATAACTGGATGGCGCACGGGAGCGCCTTTATTTTTTTTCTGAGGTCCGAAGTACATGACTATAGTTTTTATTTGTCCTTTTCAATGTTTTTCGGTAGGCCCCGCCCTTGAGAGGGAGTCTAAAGTGCTTGATTTTTCTTTGATCCCGGACTATATCAAGACATCTTGATATTCGAATATTAAATGCGCCCACTTCCGAGGGCGTCGGCAATATGTTTGAACCGGAGGGAAACGTGTCTGATTTCAGGAAGATACTCAGTGACGACAAGGTCTACTTCTATGACGGCGGCTACGGCAGCCTGCTCATGAGCCGCGGCCTGCCGCCAGGGCTTTCCCCGGAGGTTTGGGGACTGCGCGAGCCCGACGTCATCCGCGCCGCCTATCGCGACTATGTGGAGGCCGGGGCGGACGTCATCACCACTAATACCTTCGGCGGGTCCGGGCCCAAGCTCGGCCTGGACGCCGACGTCTTTGAACTGAACAGGACCATGGCCGCCATGGCCCGCGAAGTGGCCGACGGCCGCGCCTTTATTGCCGGTTCCGTGGGACCCACCGGTAAATTTGTGGAACCGTTGGGTGACATGACCTTTCGTGAGTTGGTGGATATCTTCAAGGAGCAGATCCGGGGACTCGCTGCCGGCGGGGCCGATCTGATCATGGCCGAGACTCATTTCGACCTGGCCGAGGCCAAGGCAGTGGTCATCGCGGCCCGCGAGGTCTGCGATCTGCCCGTGGGCGTGTCCATGACCTTCGAGGGCGACGCCTGCCTGACCGGAACCAGCCCGCTGACCTTTGTGGACACCATGCAGAACCTGGGCGTGGAACTCCTTGGCACCAATTGCTCCGCAGGGCCCGAGCAGATGCTCGACACCCTGTCCGCCTGGTCTTCGCGTCTGGAGACTCCGGTGGTGGCCCAGGCCAATGCGGGTCTGCCTGAGTTGGACGACGACGGCAACACGGTCTTCCGTCTGGCTCCCGAGCCCTTTGCCGAAGCGGCCGTCAAGTTCCTGGATCACAACGCCAAGTTCGTGGGCGGTTGCTGCGGCACCACGCCCGAGCACATCCGCAGGCTCAAAAAGCTGGCCGAGGGCCGTGCCTGGAAGCGGCCGCAACCGAGCGACGACGCCCAGGTGGTGCTCACCTCCCGCGCGGTGACCGTGCCGCTGGGTTTCAACCATCCCGGCGTGATCATCGGCGAGCGCATCAACCCCACGGGCAAAAAACAGCTTACGGCCGAATTGCAGGACGGCCGGTTCGCCGAGGCCGCCCGGTTCGCCGCCGAGCAGGTCGAGCAGGGCGCACCCGTGCTGGACGTGAACGTGGGCGCTCCGCTGGTCGAGGAAAAGGAACTGTTGCCCCAACTGGTCAAAAAGCTGGTGGCCGAATTCCAGTGCCCCCTGTCCATCGACTCCAACGATGCCGACGCCGTCGAAGAAGCTCTCTGGAACTATCCCGGTTCTCCCCTGGTCAACTCCATTTCCGGCGAGCCCGGCAAGATGGAGCGGCTCGGCCCCATCTGCAAAAAGTTCGGCGCGCCCTTCATCCTGCTGCCCATCCAGGGCAAGAAACTGCCGGTCACGGCTTCCGAACGCATCGCGGTCATCGAGGAACTGGTGGCCCAGGCCGACGCACTGGGCATCCCTCGCCGCCTCATCGTGGTGGATTGCCTTGCCCTGACCGTTTCCTCCAAGCCTGAGGCTGCGCGACACTTTCTGGAGACTGTCCGTCATTGCAGGGAAAACCTCGGATTGGCCTCTACCGTGGGGCTGTCCAACGTTTCCTTCGGCCTGCCCGCACGCGAACTGCTGAACTCGACATTTCTGGCCATGGCCATGACTTCTGGCCTGACCTCGTTCATCGCCAACCCCAATTCCCGGCGGTTGCAGGAAACGCTGCACAGCGTGGAAGTGCTCCTGAACCGGGATCCGCAGGCCGGAAGGTACATTGAAAAGTTTTCGGGCTGGACTCCGGGCGCTGCCGCCCCGGCCGCTCCCTCTTCAAGCCCGGCCCCCGGTTCCAAGGATTCGGACGGCGGCGACGCGGTCTTCATCGCCGTGGTCAAGGGTGACAAGGACAATGTGGTCGGGCTGGTGAACGACAAACTCGAGCAGGGCATGGAGCCCATGCACATCGTCAACGACCTGCTCATCCCCGGCATTCTCAAGGTGGGCGAAAAGTATGAGCGCAAGGAATACTTCCTGCCCCAGCTGCTGCGTTCCGCCGAAACCATGCAGACCGCATTCACCCGTCTGCAGCCCCTGCTCGACGAAGCCGAGGGCGGCGGTTCCAAGCCCGTGGTCATCATGGCCACGGTGGAAGGGGACATTCACGACATCGGCAAGAACATCGTCTGCCTCATGCTCAAGAACCACGGGTTCGAGGTTATCGACCTGGGCAAGGACGTGCCCGCGGACAAGATAGTGGATGCGGCCCAGGAGCATGCCGCCAAGGTCATCGGCCTGTCCGCGCTCATGACCACCACCATGGTGCGCATGGAGGACACCATACAGCTGGTCAAGGAACGGGGCATGGACGCCAAGGTCATGATCGGCGGAGCCGTGGTCACCGAGAAGTTCTGCGCGGCCATCGGCGCGGACGGCTGGTCCACCGACGCCGTGGAGGCCGTGAAGATAGCCCGGCGCCTGGTGCAGTAAGGGGTCTTGGAAACGCTTCAAATCCGGCAGAAAGCTTGTTATCGTGGGTGAAACTCGTTACGAGGAACCTATGAGAAACAAGATGATTATCCAGGCCGCCATGATCATGGCGGCCCTGGTTTTGTTATTGGCCGCCTGCGGCGACGCGGCGTCGGAAGCCCCGGCGGAAGTGAAGGCGGAAGGCATGGAACTCTCCACCCTGGACGAAAAGGGGCTGGAAACGCTTCTGGCGGAAAACAAGGGCAAGCCTGTGCTGCTGAGTTTCTGGGCGTCATGGTGTCCGCCCTGCCGCGAGGAGATGCCCATGCTCTCCCAGCTGGCCAAGGAGTACGAGGGCAGGCTCACCATTATCGCCGCGTCCCTGGACGAACAGAAAGGTGACGTTCGGCAGTTCTTTAAAAAAGGCGATCCCGGTTTCGACGTCTACATGGGCAGCCCGGCCCTGGCGGACAAGTTTCAGGTCACGGGCATTCCGCACACGGTCATCTTCGACAAGGATGGCGCAGTCGCCATGTCCCAGGCGGGCCTGTTTCCCCATGAGATGCTGACCATGCTCATCGACAAGATCCTGGAGCGGTAGACGCTGTGACCATCCGCAAGGCCAGAATTCAGGACATCAAGGAAATCCACACGCTGCTCATGCGCCAGGAAGACCATGAGTCCCTGGTGCTGCCCCGGTCCTTCAGCCAGCTCTATTCCCATGTGCGCGACTTTTTCGTGGCCGAGGAAAATGGCGAGCTCATCGGCTGCGTGGCCCTGTCCATCACCTGGAGCGACCTGGCCGAAATCCGGTCCCTGGTGGTGGCCAAGGCGAGACGGGGCGGCGGACTGGGCAGAAAGCTGGTGGAGGCGGCCATGAGCGAGGCGGTCACCCTCGGCATCTACACGATCTTCACCCTGACCGAGGTGCCGGGCTTTTTCGAAAAGCTGGGCTACACGGCCACGGAAATGGACAATCTGAACCAGAAGATCTGGGCGGATTGCCTCAATTGTCCCCGATTCCCAGACCACTGTAACGAAGTGGCCATGACCATCGAACTATAACTTATACCCGGCAGGACCATTATGGCCCATAAACTGATTCCTTTTATCACGGCTGAGGAGATCCAGGACCGCGTCACGGAACTGGGCAGGGAAATCACCGAAGCGTATCCGGACGAAAGCCCGCTTGTCTGTGTCTGTGTTCTCAAGGGCGGCTTTCTGTTTTTTTCGGATCTCATCCGCAAGATAGACAAGGACCTGGAAGTCGACTTCGTACGTTTGGCCAGCTACGGCACGGCCACGGCCCGGGGTGAGGACATTCTGTTCTCCAAGGACATGGAAGTCCCCATCGACGGCCGCGACGTGCTCATCGTCGAGGATATCGTGGACACCGGGCATTCCATGGACTTCCTGAAACATGTTCTTTTAAAGAGACGCCCTAAGAGTTTGAAAATTTGTGCGCTTGTTGATAAGAATGAACGTCGGGAAATAGATGTTGAAGTCGAATTTGCGGGCTTCAAGGTTCCCGAAGGTTTCATTGTGGGCTACGGCCTGGACTATGCCGAGCGCTATCGTGAACTGGACGCCATCTACGAACTGGTGTCCGATTCCGGAAAATAAACAGCGGACAAGACTGGAGATCGCCCAATGATTGTCAAATGCTCCAACTGCGATACCAAATACAATCTGCCTGAAGACAAGATCGCCCCGGGCGGTTCCAAGGTCAAGTGCTCCAAGTGCGGCCACATGTTCAAGGTGGAGCCGCCCAAGGCTGAGGAAGAGGAAGTCGAAACCCTTCTCGAGGAAGAGGCTCCTGCACCGGAATCCGGTCCGGCCGACGCCTTTGACGAGGAATTCGGCGAAGCCCTGGCCCAGGATGCGGCCGAAGCCGATATCCCGGCCGATGCTGAAAAGGCTCCCGAGGAGGACCTTTTCGGCGACGATGACGACCTGAGTCTCGGTGAGACGGAAGGCGGTGTCGATGCTCCTCCCACGGATGATTTCGGCGACCTGTTCGACGACCAGGAAGAGCTCGAGGACGCGGGAGAGGACGAAGGCTTACTTGCCGGTGACGAAGGCGACCTGTTCGAGGACGCCGCCGGGGAAGAGCCCGAAGAAGAGTCCGCCGAGGAAGACGACGGCCTGGGCGACCTGTTCGAGGACGTCGAGGAAGACGAAGAGGACGAAGACGAGGAAGAAGGGGATGACCTTCTTGCCGATGACGAAGGCGACGAGGAGGACGAAGAGGACGAAGACGAGGACGATCTTTTCGACGGGGACCTCTCCCTGGACGAAAAGCCCAAAAAGCGCGGGCTCGGCCTGATCATCGGGCTGGCCGTGGTCGTACTGCTCGGCGCAAGTCTTTTCCTCAAGCCCTGGACCTGGATCGGATTGGACCTGGACGGCGTCTTCAGCAACATCCCGTACATAGGCGCCCTGCTTTCCGACAACGGCATGCCCGACGCCGATCCAGGCGAATCCCCCGAACAGAAGGTGAACAAGATCGAACTCAAGAACGTCCGCCAGTTCTACGCCAAGAACGAGAAGGCGGGCATCCTGTTCGTGATCCAGGGCACGGCCGTGAACAACTTCCCGAATCCCAAGGAACGGATCAAGGTGCAGGCCGAGCTGTTCGACGCCAAGGGCATGGTCGTGGCCAGCGATTCGCTGCTGTGCGGCAACCAGCTGTCCATGTTCCAGCTCCAGGTGCAGAGCCGCAAGGAGATTGAGGAAGGCCTCAAGTCCGAGGTGGGCATATTGTCCAACAACACCTTCCTGCGGCCCGGCGCATCCACGCCGTTCATGTTCGTGTTCTTCGAACAGCCCGTGAACGACATCAAGGAGTTCGTGGTCAAGGTCGTGGACGCCAAGAATCCCGAATAAACGATTGTCGTAAAAAAGAACCGAGCCCGGAGGACGTCGTCTTCCGGGCTTTTTTGCGTTTTGACAGAGAGATGGATGAAGGCTGATACGGTCAGTTCCTACGGAGCCGGCGGAATCCGAGCAGCCCCAGCGCCCCCAGGGCCATGAGCCCGAAGGTGGACGGTTCTGGCACGGTGGCGTCGGTCATGGTTCCAGTCCGTGTGGAGAACACGGATGGGATATTCTGGCCGGAATTGGTATAAGACAAACTGGAAAAGCTCCCTGTGTCGAGACGACCACCCAGGGCGAAGTCGTCCGTCCCCGCGTGGATGACGTTAGTGCCATTCAGCAGTCCGCCGATAAGGAAGTTGCCACTGGCCGAGAAATAGGCCCCCACGTCACTTATGGTTGGGACATATGCGCCGAGAACCGCATGAAAGATTTTCAGTGTTGCCGTGGAGTAGTCGAGGGTGTCGTCATCCCACGAGTAGACAAAGAATCCGCTGACCGGGTCCATGGGCACCGGCTCCGAGCCTATGGATTCGAAGTTCCAAGCGGTGAAGTTCACGGTGTAGTCCATGAGGGCGGGCTGTGCCGGAACGGCAAGCAGCACCAGGAGCATGGCCTGACAACACAAGAGCAAGGCAAAGCGTTTCATGAGCACCTCCGAGGTTGTTCGGTCGCTTCAGGTATGCAATCAACACGCCTGTATCGGAAACGGTAACTATTATATGTGATTTGATGGACGCAACAGGAGAAGAATTATACCGATATGCTAAGAAAACCGACAAAAAAGTTGGTGCCGTTTACAGTTTCGGCCAGCGTACGACTGGAAATTGCCCGAAATTCGGGCAATGGCCGTAAAGCGCATTCAGGATTTTGGTGAACGAGTGAGCGTGTTTTTTGAAACACGGTTCAACTTCACAACAAACCAACAAAAAAGGGCCGCTGCTGCAGCGGCCCTTTGGGGAAGACGGTTGAAACGAGGCTAGTCTTCGCTTCCCACGGGATAGTCAGCACCCTTCCAGGCGAAGATGCCGCCGGGGTAGCGGACCACGTTGTTGTAGCCAAGCTTCTTGGCCCAGACTGCGCCGTTGTGGGAGCGGGTGCACTTCACGAAGCCGCAATAGACAACAATGAGTTTGTCCTTGTCCGGACCGAGCAGGGCAACGTAGTCGTCCTGGCTCTTGCCTGCGGTCTTGCTGTTGTCCCATTCGTCCATGTCGGGGATGGGGAATTCAAAGGCCACGGCCCCGGGAACGTGGTTCTTCTTGTAGCTGGCCTCGTAGGGCATGGTGTCCACGATAACCATGTCCGTGCCCTTGTCGATGAGCGCCTTGAGTTCGGCGGTGTCGATGACGTCGTAGTCGCCTTTCTGTACTTCCCTGACCAGTTTAATGGCCCCTTTTTCCTTTTCCACTTCAGCCTTGAATTTGTCGGTGCCGAGGCAGCCGCCCAGAAAGGACAGGGCGAGCAGGGCCGTGAGCGCCAGCAGGAAATTCTTCTTAATCACGTGCGTTTCTCCTTCGGATAATCAGTTCCAGAATGTGTGATGCGGGAATTGCCTTGAGATTGGCAGCCTTGCGTCGCCAGGCCATGTAGCCGCACACACCGAGCAGGAGCAGATCGCGGTACATCGCCTGGCGCAACCCGTGGAAAGCCTTGCCCTCCGGGTCGCCCGGTCCGTAGCAGCCGCAATCCACGTCCAGCCCGAGATGGATGCCATAGGCCAGTACGCCCACGAACACCAACAGTTGCGCAACGATGAGCCTCAGAGAGCCCCTGATATCGAAAACGAGCCCGACGCCCGCAACGATCTCCAGCGTCGGCAACAGCACCGCCAAAGGCAGGTCGGTCCAGGACGGCGTCAGTCCGTATCCGGCTATGACCACTGCGAACCCGCGCGGGTCGGCGAGCTTGCCGACGCCTGCGTAGATGAACACCGCAGCCAGCAGTATGCGCGCCGCCAGATAGACATGTTTGGAGACAAGCAGTTGTCTCATTAAAATTACCCCCTGAAGACAGACAATTCCCAGTTTTCTTTATACACATGAATTATGCAGGAAATACAAATAGCTAAGTTGAATGTTTTCATGGGCGTTTTATAGGTGGTGTCTATTGGGGAGCAGGGAAAAGCAGAAAGTCTAGAGAAAATCAAGAGTTATGGCGGGAATGGTGATGCGAAGAGAAAAGCCACGGAAATCAGGTGGATGAATATTGCATGAGGGGTTGCATTGCTCGTGCAAAATCGGTACTCCAATGAAGAACAACAACCGACCGCAAGAGGGGGCTGGACATGACGGGAAAAAAATTGCTTTCGGTGGCCGAGATCGCGCGGGAACTCGAACTGCCGGAGTCCACGGTGCACTACTGGAAAAATCGTTTTGCACAACATCTTCCCAGCGTGGGCCGGGGACGCCAGAAACGCTTCAAGCCGGAAGCCGTCGAAGTCTTTTCCGTTATCTCCCGCATGCTCAAGGAAGGGCATACCGCCCGCGACGTCATGGAGAATCTGAGTCAGTCCTACCCCCTTCAAGCCGACGCGGTTCCCGCCATTTCCGGCGGGGAAAGCATGCCCGTCGCAAACATGGACAACGCCATGCAGATGGCTTCGGCCATCGGTCTCGAGATCGCCAAGTCCATCGGCGAGGGCATCCGCAGCGTGCTCAACCCCGAAACTCCCAGTTCCCAGGAAATGGACAGCATCCGCAGCGAAGTGCAGCAGGTCATGAGCCGCATCACCTCGGGTACCGACGACCTGGACATCCTGCGCACGGAAAACGCGGAGCTCAAGGAAAAGCTGCGCATCATGGAGGCGGAAATGGTCCGGCTGCGCAAGGATCGCCGCGAAATGGAAAAATATCTCCTTGACAAGATCAAGTCAGTAACTACCTAAACGTCTGGCGCGGATGACCTTTCCGGAACGCCATCACCGGGAAGGGACGCGCCGCCATTCCCAATCAGTTTCTGCCGTACCGGGCGGCCCGCAAGGGCCGTCTCGGCTGTGGTCATTGCATAAGGAGGTAACATGGCTCAGAAAAGCACTCACAAATTCAAGGCCGAGATAAGCCAGCTTCTGGATATCCTGGTTCATTCCCTTTACACCAACAAGGAAATCTTCCTGCGCGAGTTGGTCTCCAACGCTTCCGACGCGCTGGAAAAATACCGTTTCAAGGCCAGCAGCGCCGACAACGGCGGCGACGATCTGCCCGCGGAAATCAGGATCAGCGTCGACAAGGACGCAGGCACGCTCACCGTGGTCGACACGGGCGTCGGCATGACCCGCGAAGAGGTCATGGCCAACATCGGCACCATCGCCCATTCAGGCACGGCCGAACTGACCCGCCTGGCCCAGGAGGGCAAGGAGCCTCTGGATTCCCTCATCGGCCGCTTCGGCGTCGGGTTCTATTCCGTCTACATGGTCGCCGACGAGGTCTCCGTGACCACCCGCTCCATGGAGCAGGACGCCGCGCCCGTTCGCTGGACTTCGGACGGACGCACCGACTACAAGCTGCAGGAGCTGGACGAAGACCTGCCCCGCGGCACCCGCATCGAGGTCAAGCTGAAGGAGGATCTGAAGGACCAGTTCACCAATGTGGAACACCTCAAGTCCGTGGTCACCCGGCACTCCAATTTCGTGAATTTCCCCATCTTTGTCGGGGACGAGCGCGTCAACACCGTGCCCGCCCTGTGGCGCGAACCCAAGTTCCAGATCACGTCCGAGCAGTACGCCGAGTTCTACAAGTTCCTGTCCTTCGACACCGAAGATCCGCTGGAAACCATGCACATTTCCGTGGATGCACCGGTGCAGTTCAACGCGCTGCTGTTCATCCCGCCCAAGAACACGGACTTTCTGACCGGCATGAACCGCGATAACTGGGGCCCGGACCTCTATGTGCGCCGCGTGCTCATCCAGCGCCAGAACAAGGAGCTGCTTCCCGAGTACCTGAGTTTCGTCAAGGGCGTGGTGGACGTCGAGGACCTGCCGCTGAACATTTCCCGGGAAACCCTGCAGGACAACATAGTCATGCGCAAGGTCAGCTCCACGCTGACCAAGCAGGTGCTCTCGCATCTGGAAAAGCTGGCCAAGGACAACGGCGACCGCTACGCCGAGTTCTGGAAGGAGCACGGCGCCCTGTTCAAGGCCGGGTACATGGACTTCATCCACAAGGACCGCTACGCCGAACTGGTCCGGTTCAACTCATCGGCTTCCGATGATGCGGACTCCCTGTCCTCCCTGGCCGACTATGTTTCCCGCGTCAAGGAAGGGCAAAAGGAAATCTACTACGCCTACGGCGCGTCCCGGGAAGCCCTTTCCCTCAGTCCGCATCTGGAGATATTCCGCCGCAAGGGCATCGAGGTGCTCTTCCTCTACGAACCCATCGACGAGTTCGCCATGGACGCCATTCGCGAGTTCGGGGAATTCAAGCTCGTGGCGGCGGAACATGCCGATCCGGCCACGCTGGACGAGTTTGAGACGGTTGAGAAGAAGGATGATGTGGAGGAACTTTCCCAGGACGACGCCTCCACCCTCGATAAGCTGCTGGCCCGCATCAAGGAGGTGCTCGGCGATTCGGTCACCGAGGTCAAGGCCTCCAAGCGGCTGTCCGATTCGCCGGTCTGTCTGTCCAACCCGGACGGCCATGTGACCAGTTCCATGGACAAGATCATGCGCGCCATGTCCAAGGACACCTCCGTTCCGACCAAGGTGCTCGAGGTGAACCCGGACCATGCCCTGGTGCGGAACATGATCGACATCTTCAAGCAGGATGAAAATGATCCGTTCATTGAACAGGCCGCGCAACAGCTTTTTGAATCCGCGCTGCTGCTCGAAGGTTACCTCACCGATCCGCATGCCCTGGTCGGACGCATCCAGTCCTTGCTCACCCAGTCCTCCGGCTGGTACGTGAAGAGTAAATAGTTTGTGGGGCAGGAAGCGGGGAGGGAGACCTTTTGAAAAGGTCTCCCTCCCCGGCCCTTTCTTCCCAAATGTTATAGCGAACACGCCGGTCGGCGTGTTTTGACTTGTGCCGCTTGACCTCTAGATTTTTTCAAGATAAATCTGATCGGTAAGTTCCCGAATGTTTTTAACCATGATTTGACAGGGGTTTCGATAGGTGACGATGTGTCTGGGAGGCGGTCGTTCCCTGCCACGCCTGGAATCCCTGAAGAGAAAGAAACATGTCTGAAACCTTGACCCATAAAGATCTTGCCCGGCTCTGCGGTGTTTCCGAAACCACCATCAAGAGCTACCGCCGCAAATTTCCCACGTTCATTCCCATTCATACCGAGGGCAAGCCCATCCGTTTCAAGAAGGAAATGGGAGACGTCTGTCTCAAGATTCGCGAATGCTTTGAGCAGGGCATGTCCATCAACGAAACCTACAAGGTGCTCAAGGGCCAGTTCAAGGAATATCGGCGTAAGGACGCTCCCAAGGCCCCGGTCATGACGGGTGCGGAGCCCCCGGCCGCAGGCGTCTCCAAGGAGTATCTGGAGAAGTTTTTCGAAACCGCGGGGCAGATGATGCACGGCATGGCTCAGTTGGCCACTGCCCAGGCTCGCGCCGACAAGCGTCTGGAAAAAGTCGAGAAGGCGATCGAGGCCCTGATCACTGCCGAAGACCGCAGCGACGAAGTGTACAGCGCACTGCTGGCGCATCTGAAAGGTTCCCCCGCCGAACAGGCTATGCCTGGCGCAAGTGAAGAAAAGGTCATCAACGTGCGCGGCAGGGAAGGCACGAAAAAATACAAGCTCAAGAAGGAGCGCGCACCGGAGTCGCAGCCTGCCCCGGCCGATGTTCAGGCCCCGGAACCATCGGAGCCGGCCAGGGAGCCGGAACCCGCAACGGATGAGAGGTCCGAGTCCGAAGAAGCGCCCCACCCGTCGGAGACCTTCATGGGAACGCCCATAGTCATCCGCAGCGACGAGGGGGAATTTCTGGGCGTGCCCGGCCGCGTTCCCCTCAGCGGCTTTATCGACGCCGTGGTGGAGCAGGGCAAGGAGACCGGCGCCAGCCTCAGCAGCTGGGAGCGGCGAGATCGTTCCTGGATATTCGTCATGCGTAATGCCTCGGGGCAGACGCATGAACTGTTTTTCGGCGGCACCAAGACGCCGCGCGGCAACCTCGTGGTCCTGTTCTGGAGGCTGGACATAGACGGCAAGGAAACCTCCCATGACTTCCTGCAGGAGTTCTTCAAGGGCGCCAAAGATAGAATTGTCGGCTAATTCCTGTAATCATTTCCGAATATCCGCCGAAAAGAGACTCATGAGCGCCCGGTTTGATTGCCCGGGCAAGGCGTCCGTATTGGTCGTGCCAAGAGAAAAACAACAGGAGAGCCCATGAACGGGACACCTTCCATATGTGTTATCGGCTCCGGTTATTGGGGGAAAAACCTGATCCGCAACTTCCACGCATTGGGAGTCCTGAAGCTTATTTGTGACAAGGATGAAGCTTCGCTCGAGCGTTTTCGGGAGCAGTACCCGGATGTGGAAACCTCCTTGGCCCTGAGCGATGTGCTGGCGCGGCAAGACATCGCCGGCGTCGTCATCTCCACCCCGGCTGAAACCCATTATCCCATCGCCAGGGAGTGCCTGCTGGCGGGTAAGCATCTGCTGGTGGAAAAGCCGTTGACTCTCGACGAATCCGAGGCGGAAGAGCTGATCGGGCTCGCAGAGAAAAAGGGCGTGACTCTCATGGTCGGGCACCTGCTGCAGTACCATCCCGTTTTCGTCAAGCTGAAGCAACTGGCGCATGATGGAGAGCTCGGCAGGATTCATTACATATATTCCCACAGGTTGAATCTCGGGAAAATCCGGCGCGAGGAAAACATATTCTGGTCTTTTGCTCCACACGACATCTCCATGCTTCTTTCCCTGGCCGGGGAAATGCCGGAAACCGTTTCCACCACGGGCGGTAATTACCTGCATGAGAAGATCGCCGATGTCACCGTGACGCACATGAACTTCTCTTCCGGTCTCAAGGCGCATATCTTCGTGTCCTGGCTGCATCCGTTCAAGGAGCAGAAATTCGTGGTGGTGGGAGACAGGAAGATGGCGGTCTTCGACGACACGCTGCCGTGGGAGGACAAGCTCCTGCTTTATCCTCACCAGATCCGGTGGGAGGGCAACCTGCCCGTGCCGGACAAGGCCGAGGCCGAACGTGTCGCGATTCCCCAGTCCGAACCGTTGAAAAGCGAGTGCGCCCATTTTCTGGAGTGCATGGCCGAAGGCCGCTCTCCCATCACCGACGGGGACGAGGGGCTCCGCGTACTCAAGGTGCTCAAGCGCGGCCAGGAATCCCTGGATGATGGCGGCTGCGAAAAGTCCGTCGAGTCGGGCGGAGAAGAGCGCGCTTTCGTCGGGAAAAATTATTTTGTCCATGAGACGGCGATCATTGATCCGGGCGCCTCGGTTGGGAAGGAGTCCAAAATCTGGCATTTTTCCCACATCATGGGCGGGACGACCCTCGGACAGGCCTGCAAAATCGGTCAGAACGTGGTCATCGGTCCGGACGTGACTGTGGGAGACCGATGCAAGATTCAGAACAACGTCTCGGTCTACAAGGGCGTGACTCTGGAAGACGAAGTCTTCTGTGGGCCGAGCATGGTCTTCACCAACGTCTACAATCCGCGCGCCCATATCGCGCGCATGCATGAAATCAGGGAAACCCTGGTGCGCAAGGGAGCCACTCTGGGTGCAAACTGCACCGTCGTCTGCGGCAACACCATCGGCCGCTACGCCTTTGTGGGGGCCGGAGCCGTGGTCACCAAGGATGTGCCCGACCACGCCATGGTCATGGGCAATCCCGCGTTCCAGGCCGGTTGGGTCTGCGAGTGCGGCAACAAGCTGGATGACGACCTGACCTGCCCGGTCTGTTCCGCACGATACGGACAGGCCGAAAGCGGCCTGCGGAAAGTGTAGCCGGTCTATATTCCCTGTCTGGCCGCGCGGAGGTATCTGGCCTGGAGCGCCGGGTCGGAATGTTCGGCCAGGTGCAGGTAGAGCAGACGAAGAAAAGCGTCGTGAATTGCCTCGGCGCTTTTTTTTCGTTCGCCGGCGAGTCCCTCCAGATCGGTCCGGCCGAGCCAGTCCACCAGCTGTTGTGCCCGGTGGCATTCGCGGTGTGCAGCGTCCACTTTGGCGTAGCCGTTCATGGCCACCTTTCGGCGGAGTTTTTCCTGGGGCAGGATGCGTTCCACCAGTTCCACCAGACCCATCACATCCCCCGGCGGGTAGAGGAACAGGTCTTCCCCGTCCGTGAACAGTTCGTTCTGGCCATGGCCGATGTCGGGCGTGACCAGGCAGCCACCGCACCCGAGGGCTTCGAAGACCCGGTAGTTGAGGTCTCCGCGCTCGGCGATGTTCAGAAGCAGCCGGCCCTTGGGAAACAGTTCGCGGTACGGCCCCTGCTTCACGGCCAGACCCGGGAAGTGTTCACCTACCTGTTCAAGGAATCTCGTCCGGACCGGGAAAATGTCCCTGCCCACATTGCCCACGAACAAAAGGTCGTATTCCTTTTCGGCTTCCATGGGGGTGTCCGTCATGCGCGCGAAGGGCGGCAGCCAGAGGACCTGCTCCCGGTTCAACCGCTTGCCTCGGAAATTTGGCATATGGTCCTTGAGGCTTACGGTGCAGAGGTCGAAGGCCTGGGCGTAGAGCGGGTACCAGCTGTGGATGTGAGTGTCCACGCACAGGAAGACCGTGGGGCAGGGGAAACGCTCCACACCGAGGAGCGGGGCCTCGATGCTGCGGTCGCCGTAGATGAACAGGTCCGGTTCGAATCCGGCCTCGTTCACCACTCGCTCCCAGTCATAGGTTTCGCGCTGGTTCACATAGGTGATGTCCAGCCCCAGGGCTTCGGCTGCCGGGCGGAAATAGTGGTTCCCGCTCCAGACGATCTTCTTGTTGCGTAAGTTCTCGGGCAGGTTGTCGGAGGAAGCGGCGGTCATGCTCAGTGTGTTTCCTTGATGGATTTTCGTTCGTCCATGGCGGCGAGTTGTTTGTAGGCCCCGGCGTAGTCCGTGGCCATGCGTGCCGTGTTGAACTTTTTGGCTCCGATCTCGAAGGCGTTGAAGCCCATGTCGCGAAGCAGTCTGTCGCGACTCAGCAGGGAAACGGCCGCCTCCACGAAGGCATCGAAATCCTGCTCGTCCACCAGCATGCCGGTTTCGCCGTGGCGTACCTGTTCGGGGATGCCGCCCGCGCTGAAAGCCACCACAGGCAGGGACCGGCTCATGCCTTCCAGGATCACCAGCGGGTGGTTGTCCGCCAGGGAAGGATAGAGCAGGACGTCCGCCGCGGCCATCATCCGAAGCATGCGTTCTCGGTCCAGATAGGGCCAGGTGTGCAAATCGTTTTTCTGGCCGGCGGTGTCTCCGCCTACGGCAAAGCCCAGCAGGGAGGGAATGCGGATTTTTAACTTGTCCCAGAGCATCTGCCATTTGTCACCGGATTTGTAAGCTGCCAGCGCGCCTCCATGGGCCACGAACAGGGCCACTCTGGCCGCGGGATGGATGCCCAGCAATTTGCGTGCTTCGTTCTTGGAGACGGGCGCGTCCGGCCAGGGAACGCCGTTGGGAATGACCCGGACCTTGTGCCCGGGCAGGGCGTCCTTGGCCAGCTTGGCCAGCCAGCGCGAGGGCGAGACGAAAATCGGTTGTATCTGGTCCACCAGGATTCGCTTGGCTTCGCGGTAGCCGAAACATTCCGGGAAGTTTCTGGGGCAGGGCTCGGCGCAGTTGTTGTGGAAATGGCCGCAGTTCAGAGGGTAAGGGCAGCCTCCGGTGAACAGGTCGCAATCGTGCAGGGTGATGACCGGGGGGCGTTGGAGTCCGGCCAGCAGTTTCACCCAGTCTCCCGTGGAGTGTACGTGCAGGAGCGATTCGCGGCTTATGGCCTGGCCCGTGTTTTCCGGGGCAACGAGGCCGTTTCCTTCCTCTGTTTCACGAAATTCGAAGGAGCGTTCACTTTGTTCGCCCCGATGCAGGAATTCGCGGTGCAGCAGTTCGGCCACGCGTACGGCGCCGCCGCGCAGTTGCAGGGCCGTATGGTGATGCAGAGTGACGTTCATGAACCTGCCTGCGTTTTTTCTTGGGGGGGAGTGTCGAGTTCCAGCACCATTTCCACCAGGTCCGGGTCGTCCTCGGACGGATGAACCGAGAAACCGAATTTTCTGGCCAACCCTTGCATGGCCTTGTTCTCGGCCATGGTTTCCCCGGATATGCGCCTGGTGCCGCGGTCGCGGGTGTATTCGACGCCCCGGTGGAAGAGAATGCTGCCCAGACCGTGTCCCTTCTGGTCCGAGCGGATCACTATGGCGAATTCAGCGTCCGAATTGTCCGGCTTGGTATTGGTGCGCATGACTCCGAGGGTTTCCATCCTGCCTTGTTCGTTCGCGGCCTGGGCGATGAAGGCCATTTCCCGGTCGTAGTCGATCTGGGTGAACCGGGCAAGATCCTTGTGGTCGAAGTCGCGCCGCACCACGCCGAAGAAGCGCATGCGCAGGTCTTCGTCCGAAAGACTGGCCAGAAAATCCCGGTGGGTATCTTCGTCTTCGGGGCGTATGGGCCGTACTGTGACCTTTTTGCCGCCCTTGGTGATCAGGCATTCCTCCAGTTCCCGCGGATAGGGGCGGATGGCCAGGCGTGACTGGCCGTCCTGCGCGTACGGAGCCACTTTGATTTTGCCGCCCAGGGCCAGAACACCTTCACTGTCCGCATAGAGCGGGTTGATGTCCAGGCCCGAGACCTGGGGCACGTCCACCAAAAGTTGGGAAATCTGGATGAGGGTCAGACAGATGTCCTCCAAGTCGGCCGGGAGCTGCGAGGGGGTGCCTTTGAGCAACTCGGAAATGCGGGTGCGGGAGATCATCTCTTTTGCCAGACTCATGGAAAGCGGGGGCATGGCGATGGCGTCGTCCTTGATCATTTCCCGGGCCATGCCGCCGTGGCCGAAATGGAGCACCGGGCCGAATACCGGGTCCACCTCGGCGGCGATGAACAGTTCGTGGGCGCCGGGACGGCGGCCCATTTTCTGGATTACAAAGCCCTCTATGTAGGCGTCGGGGCGTTCGCGGTTGACGCGGGCAAGCATGGTGGCCGCGCCTTCCCAAACCTGCTCCGGGGTTTCCAGGTCCAGGAGCACGCCGCCCACGTCGAACGGCTGGTCTATCTGGGGCGAGCGGATTTTGAGGGCCACGGGATAGTCCAGCTCGTCCGCGGCGATACAGGCTTCCCTGGCGGAGACGGCCAGCCTGGTTTCCACCACCGGGATGCCGTAGGAGGCCAGCACGGCCTTGGCCTCGGGTTCGGAAAGGTCCTCGCGCCCTTCGGCCAGGGCCTTTTCCACCACTTCCCGGGCTTTGGTCGTGTCCGGGAAAAAGTCCGTGGGCAGGGAATCAGGGGTTTCGATGAGCAGTTCCTGATTGCGTTTGTATTCGGCCATGTACATGAAGGCGCGCACGGCCTGGCCGGGCGATTCATAGCTGGGAATGCCCTTCTCAGCGAAGACGGCCCGAGCCTTTTCCGCCGCGCCCGAGCCGAGCCAGGCGGTGAGCACCAGCCGCTTGACCCGTTTCAGGGACTTGGCCACGGCCTCGGCTATCTCCACCTCGGGCTGCCGGGCCCAGGGCACGTGCATGACCAGCACCCCGTCCACGTCCGTGTCTTTGATGAGCAGCTTGAGGGCTTCGGAATACATGGCTCCGTCAGCGTTGAACGGAATATCGATGGGGTTGGTTCCGGAGATTTTGCCGTCCGTGAGGTCGAAGAGCGCGGTCCGGGTCTCTTCGGAAAGCTCCGCCAGCAGCCCGCCGCCGGCCAGAAGACGGTCCGCGGCCATGATGCCCGCACTGGTTCCGTTGGTCAGGATGGCCAGCCGGTTGCCGCGTATGGGTTTGGGCTGGGACAGGGTCTGGGCGGCGTCGAAGAGTCCTTCGATGGAGTCCACGCGAAGCATGCCCGCGCGCCTGATGGCCACGTCGTAGATCTCGTCGCAGAGCCGCTTGCCGCCCACTTCGCGGCAACCCAAACCCGGAATGACCGTATCCAGGGCCTGCCCCGGGCGGAGGATGAGTACGGGCTTGTTGCGCGCGGCCGCCCGTGCCGCGGACATGAATTCGCGCGCGTCGGAAACGGTTTCCAGGTAGATCATGATGGACCGGGTCATGGGGTCGGTACCCAGGTAATCGATGAGGTCGGCGAAGGACACGTCGATGCGTCTGCCCAGCGCCACCAGATGCGAAAAGCCGATACCCTTGTCCCGGGCCCAGTCCAGAACCGTGGCGAACAGGGAGTCGGACTGGGAAATGAAGGCTACTTTTCCCGATTTGGCCGCGGCGTGCGCCAGGGAGGCGTTGAGGTTGAGCGAGGGCACCATGAAGCCCAGGCATTTCGGCCCGAGGATGCGGATGTCCGGCGGATTGGCGATGTCCAGGATGGTGGTGCGGATTTCCTCGGCCTCGTCCGGGGACAGGTCCGTGAAGCCCGGGCCCACCATGACCGCCGCACGGGCCCCTTTTTTTCTGAGTTCCCTGACCACCTCCGGGATTTCGGGCAGCGGCGAGGCCACCACGGCCATGTCCGGGGCCTTGGGCAGGGAGTGGATGGAGGGAAAGGTCAGCACGCCGGAGATGGCTTCGGCCTCCGCGGAAACGGGCATGACCGGACCGCCGAAGCCCCCGGCCATGATGTTGCGCATGACGATGTTGCCGGGATTGGCGGGGTTGTTGGTGGCGCCGATGACGGCAACGGATCGGGGGCTGAACAGGTATTCCAGGTTGACGACGCTCATGGATTCCTCGCAGTGTTGCTCCAGGGGCCAAATTGCCGTCGTTACGATACATTGTTTCCGCCATGCCGCGCAACCGCGGATCGTTGTGAATCATGGATGATAGTGACGGATTGCCGGCCGGATGGTATAGGGGCTTCCATGCTCCGAACATTGTGCATGTTTTTTTTGCTCCTGTGCCTGTCTGCTCCGGCTCAGGCCCGTACCCTTACGGTCGTTTCTCTGGAGTCTCCTCCCTATGCCTTCCGGCTGGGAGACGAGATCACGGGCATGCTCTGCGAAGTGGTGCGCGAAGGGCTCAGGCGGATGGACCTGGATGTGCGCTTCGAACTCGTGCCCTGGACGCGGGCCATGCAGATGGTCCGTTTCGGAGATGCTGACGCCGTCTTCTACGTGATTCCCACTCCGGAGCGGTCCGCGTTTCTTCATTTTTCCCGCGAACCGTTGGTCACGGAGGCCACCATCGCGCTCCGGAAAAAGGGCGGCGGGGCCGCGGTGGATCGGGAATTTTCCAACGCGCGCATCATTTCTTTGGGCGTAGGGCGCGGGTTCTATTACGGTCCCCGGCTGGAAGGGCTTCTGGCGACCCGTCCGTTCAAAAAAAAGGAAGCGGCGCCAGGATACGAGATAAACTTGCGCAAGCTTCTCGGTGGCCGGATCGATATCATGCTGGCGGACCGGGGTCCCGCGGCTTATTTCCTGCGCAAGAAGGGCATGTTCGACGACGTTGAACCGGTGACGGATGCCTCCGGAAAGGTCATCATCTTTGATTCCGTGAAATCCTACCTGGCTTTTTCACGCCAGACCACGGATCCGGATATGGCCGAGGAGTTCGGTGAGAAGCTGGTGGAGATGCGTCGTGACGGCGCTTTTGCGGCCATTGAAGGAAAATATACAGACAAAGGCGACTGAATCCCTAAAGTGTTTTATCGATCAGCCGATACTCCTCTGTGAAGTCGCCCTTTCAACAAGTGAGGTCCATATGACGACCATAGAGTTCGGAGTTGCCGAAAAGACTGCCGCGAGCACCTTTGCCAATCTCAAGGTGGAATCGGAAAGCAAGGAAACGCAGGATTCGACCACCACGGGAACGGACACGGTTTCCATTTCCCAGGCTGCCCGGGATCTTGCCTCGAATAAAGTCGTTTTGTCCATGGGGGCGGATAAGGAGGATACCTCCACCTCCAGCTCGGACTCCGACTCCGAAAGCGATTCCACCGAGGTGCTGGTCGAGCAGCTTGAGAAGAGGCTTGAGGAGCTGCAGGACGAGCTCAAGGAAATTCAGGAATCCGATCTTTCCGAGGACGAGAAGGCCAAGCAGGTACAGATGAAGCAGGCCGAGATCGCCCAGGTCAACGCCCAACTGCAGAAGCTTCAGGAGGAGCAGTCCGACGGAAGCGGGCTTGAGGCCGGATCGGGCACCATCACTTCCACTGGCAGCCTGACCTAGACGAAGGCAGGCCTCGAAGGCATGAACGCCGTCTCCGTTTTCGGGGGCGGCGTTATTTTTGTCGGTTTCGCTCACCGTATTTCTGATTACCGTTCATCTTGAAATCGCATCACTTTTCCTATGCCTTGACCGTTTACCTCTGAAAAATGCCGTTCACCTGATTTAAGGAGCGGTTGTCTTTTTTCTTCATATAGAGATACAACATACAGTAGCCGACCCGGCTTGCTTGTTGGAAGGGATTGCGGCCCTGGGCCCGGCCCGGGCAGTTTCAAACAGATACGCCAGCGAGGAGACGACATGAGCGACGACGCCAAGAAAATCGAAAGCATGATGAAGGAAGGACGGCTGTTCCAACCGCCCGCGGAGAGGCAGGGCCAGGCATTCGTACGGAGCATGGAGGAATACGAGGCCGCCTACAAGCGGGCGGATGAGGACCCGGAAGGGTTCTGGGGCGACCGCGCCAAGGAGCTGGTGGAATGGTTCAAACCCTGGGACACCGTTCTGGAGTATGATTTCCACAGGCCGGAGATCAACTGGTTCAAGGGCGGCAAGCTCAATGTTTCCTACAACTGCCTGGACAGGCACCTGAAGAACGGTCGCCGCAACAAGGCCGCCATTATCTGGCAGGGCGAGCCCGAGGAGGACGTACAGGTCTATACTTACCAGATGCTCTACACCGAGGTCTGCAAATTCGCCAACGCCCTCAAGAAGATGGGTGTGAAAAAGGGCGACCGCGTGGCTCTGTACCTGCCTATGGTTCCCGAATTGGCCATCGCCCTGCTGGCCTGCGCCCGAATCGGGGCCATGCACTCCGTTGTCTTTGCGGGTTTCTCGGCCGTGTCGCTCCAGTCCCGTATCCAGGACAGCGAGGCCAAGGTGCTCATCACTGCCGACGCCGTGCTGCGCGCCGGAAAGACCATTCCGCTCAAACCCAATGCGGACGAGGCCCTCAAGGACTGCCCCACCGTTGAGCAGGTGGTCGTGGTTCGGCGCGCGGGCAACGAGGTGGACTTCGTGGAAGGCCGCGACAACTGGTGGCACGACATCATGGCCGCCGACGACATCCGCGGCGAGTGCCCACCCGAGGAAATGGACGCCGAGGATATCCTGTTCATCCTGTACACCTCCGGATCCACCGGCAAGCCCAAGGGCGTGGTGCACACCACGGGCGGCTACCTGACCTACGTCGCCCACAGCCTGCAGTGGGTCTTCGACGTCAAGGACGACGACGTATACTGGTGCACGGCCGACATCGGCTGGATCACCGGACATTCCTATATCCTGTACGGCCCGCTCTGCCTGGGGGCCACCTCGCTCATGTTCGAGGGCGTTCCCAGCTATCCCAAGCCGGACCGTTTCTGGCAGATCGTGGATAAGTTCAAGGTCAACATCTTTTACACCGCGCCCACGGTCATCCGCGCGCTTATGCGCGAAGGCGTGGAGTGGATCAGGAAACATGACCTCTCCAGTCTGCGCCTGCTCGGTTCGGTCGGGGAGCCCATCAACCCCGAGGCCTGGATGTGGTACCACGACAACATCGGCGGCGGGAAACTGCCTATCTGCGATACTTGGTGGCAGACCGAAACCGGCGGGTTCATGATTTCGCCGCTGCCCTACGCCACCCCGCTTAAGCCCGGCTCGGCCACAAAGCCGTTGCCCGGCGTGGCCGCCAAGGTCATCCGCTCGGACATGAGCGAAGCAGGCCCCAACGAGGGTGGGCATCTGGTGGTGGACAAGCCGTGGCCCGGCATGTTGCGCGGCGTGTTCGGCGACCCGGAACGGTTCAAGAAAACCTATTTCGAGCGGTTCCCGGGCATGTATGAAGCCGGTGACGGCGCGCGCGTGGACGAGGACGGCTATATGTGGATCATGGGCCGTCTGGACGACGTGATCAACGTGTCCGGCCACCGGCTGGGTACGGCCGAGATCGAATCGGCCCTGGTGGCGCACGATTCCGTGGCCGAGGCCGCCGTGGTCGGCATGCCGCATCAGGTCAAGGGCCAGTCCATCTATGCCTATGTGACTCTCAAGGGTGACGAGGACGAATCCGACGAACTGCGCATCGACCTCAAGAAGTGGGTGCGCGCCGAGATCGGGCCCATCGCCACGCCCGAGGTGATTCAGTTCGCCGAAGGGCTGCCCAAGACACGGTCGGGCAAGATCATGCGCCGCGTGCTGCGCAAGATCGCGGCCGGTCAGGACGACTTCGGCGATACCTCGACCCTGGCCGATCCGGGTGTTGTGGCCGATCTGATCGAAGGCAAGGAGGAACTCTTGGGTTCCTAGGCGAAGATTCAGAGCTCTCCTCAGTATTGAAAAGGCCTCCGGAATTCCGGAGGCCTTTTTTTGTGGAGATGGGTGGGCATGGTCTTTCTATTGGGATTGCTGCTTCAAGTCCCCGTTCTGCCAGTCCTCGGCCTCGACCCAGAAATGGCGGTTGGGAGCCACGCGCCAGCCGTTGCCGAGCCGAAGCTGGATGACCGACTCGGGCGTGACCAGGTGCAGCAGGATGGGCGTTTCGCCCGGGAACTTCTTGATGATGTCCTTGAGCCGATCGAGCCGTTCGTCCGTGATCTTGTCGGCCCGGGCCCAGACGGGAACGGGCTGGTCCGAACCGGACACGGCCTTGGACAGCAGCGTGACCTTCTCGGCCAGGATCTTGGCCTGTTTGGGCGCGTCCTCGGGCAATTCCTCGCGCATGTCGATGCGCCCTTCCACCAGCAGCGGGCTGTCCTGCTCCAGAAGCTCCCCGGCCTTGGCGTAGACGTTGGGCAGCATGGTCACCTCGCCGATGCCGGTCATGTCCTCGCCCGTGCAGAAGGCCATCATGTCGCCCTTCTTGGTCATGTACGGCTTGAAGTCCGGGATGATCATGGCCACGCGCACGTTGGTCTGGTTTCCGAAGTTCTTGCACTCCTCGAAGGTGTGCAGCTTGAGCCTGCGGATTTCGTGGCGGTATGCCTCCAGGGGGTGGCTGGACAGAAAGAACCCGAGGACCTCTTTTTCGAGCTGCAACTTTTCGCGGTCGTCCCATTCCGGGATGTCCGAGGGCTGCGGGCCGCCGTTGGATTCGGGCGCGTCGTCCTCGCCGTTGCCGCCCCCGCCGAGCATGTCCAGCATATTGAGCATGCCGGATTCCTTGTCCTTGGCCTTTTTCTGGCCCAGGGACACGGCCTTGTCCAGGTCTTCCATGAGCCCGGCGCGGGTGCAGCCGAAGCAGTCCATGGCCCCGGCCTTGATGAGCGATTCGAGTACGCGCTTGGTAACGCGCTTGAGGTTGATTCGCTCGCAGAAGTCGAAGATGTTGGTGAATGTGCCGCCCTCGTCGCGTACGGCCACGATTTCGTCGATGGCCTCCTCGCCCACGTTCTTGATGGCGGCCATGGCGAACAGGATGTCCCCATCCTTCACCGAGAAGCGGGCGATGCCGTCGTTGATGGACGGCTGCACCACCTCGATGTCCATGTCGCGACAGGCGTTCACGTACATGATGATCTTCTCGGTGTTGTTCATTTCCGTGCTCATCAGCGCGGCCATGAACTCCACGGGGAAGTGGGCCTTGAGGTAGGCGGTGTAGTAGGACACCAGCGCGTACGCGGCGGAGTGCGACTTGTTGAAGCCGTAAGCCGCGAACTGCTCCATGAGGTCGAAGATTTCGTTGGCGGTCTTCTCGGGAATGTCCTGGGCGCGAGCACCTTCCAGGAAGGTGACGCGGTGCTTGGCCATTTCCTCGGGAATCTTCTTTCCCATGGCGCGGCGCAGCAGGTCGCCCTGGCCCAGCGAGTACTTGCCGATGATCATGGCCGAGGCCATGACCTGCTCCTGATAGACGATGACTCCGTAAGTGGGGCTGAGCGTGTCCTCCAGGGTCGGGTACGGGTAGGTGACCTCCACCTCGCCGTGCTTGCGTTTGATGAATTCGTCCACCATGCCCGAGCCCAGCGGACCGGGACGATACAAGGCGAGCATGGCGATGATGTCTTCGAAGCAACTGGGCCTGAGCATGCGGAGATATTTGCGCATGCCCGAGGATTCCACCTGGAACACGCCGTCCGTGTCCCCGCGCGAATAGATGTCATAGGTGGCCGGGTCGTCCAGGGACAGGGTGTCCAGGTCCGGGGCCTTCTTGCCCTGGAGCCGGATGATGTCCAGGCAGTCCTCGATGACCGTCATGGTCCGCAGACCCAGGAAGTCGAACTTGATCAGGCCGACTTTTTCGACCTTTTTCATGTCGTACTGGGTCACGATTTCGCCCTTCTTCCCCTTGTAGAGAGGAAGATACTCGGTCATGGGCTTTTCCGAGATGACCACGCCCGCCGCGTGGGTGGAGGCGTGGCGCGACAGGCCCTCCAGGCGGGTTGAAATGTCGATGAGCTTGGCCACCTGCGGATCGCCTCGAACCATGTCCCGCAGCTCGGCCACGCCCTTGGCCGCGTTGGCCACTGTTATTTTGGCCTTTTCCACGCCCAGCAGTTTTGCCATGACGCCCGGATCGTCCGGAATGAGCTTGGCGATGCGGTCGGTCTCGGCAAAGGTCATGCCCAGAGCGCGGCCCACGTCCTTGACGGCCGCCTTGGCCTTCATGGTTCCGTAGGTGGTGATCTGGGCCACGTGGTCCTCGCCGTATTTTTCGGCGGTGTATCGGACGACTTCAAGGCGGCGGCGTTCGCAGAAGTCCACATCGATATCGGGCATGGACACGCGTTCCACGTTCAGAAAGCGTTCGAACAGCAGATCGTAAGGGAGGGGGTCCAGGTTGGTGATCTTCAGCGCCCAGGCCACAATGGAACCCGCAGCCGAGCCACGGCCCGGCCCGACGGGAATCCGGTTGTCCTTGGCCCAGTTGATGAAGTCCTGCACGATAAGGAAGTAGGCCGGGAAGCCCATTTCCTTGATGACGCCCAATTCGTAGTCCAGCCGGTCCCAATAGATCTTTTCGTCGATCTCGTAGGGAGCCATCTCGATGCGCTTCTTGAGGCCTTCGCGGCAGAGGTTCTCGAATTCCTGGTCGATGGACACGCCTTCGGGCAGTTCGTATACCGGGAACGAGTAGTTGCCCAGTTCGATCTCCAGGTTGCACATCTCGGCGATCTTCTGGGTGTTGGCGATGGCCTCGGGCACGTGGGCGAAGGATTTCTCCATCTCCTCGGGCGTCTTGAAATAGAGGTCCTGCGTGTCCATGCGCATGCGCTTTTCCGCATCCACCGTGGTCTGGGTCTGGATGCACAGCAGCAGGTCGTGCGCCTCGTAATCTTCGGCGGTCAGGTAGTGGCAGTCGTTGGTGGCCACCATCGGCAGGCCCGTCTTTTCCGCGCACTGGATGATCAGGTCGTTGAGCCGGTTCTGGTCGTCGATGCCGTTGTCCTGCAGCTCCAGGTAGAAATCGCCCGGAAAGATCTCCGCGTATTCCCTGGCCATCTCCACACCCGCGTCCAGGCCCTCGTTCATGAGCTTGCGGGGCACTTCCCCGGCCAGACAGGCGGACAGAGCGATGAGCCCTTCGGAGTATTTCTTGAGCAGGTTCTTGCAGACGCGCGGCTTGTAGTGGAAGCCGTTCAGGTAGCCTTCGGAAACCAGCTTGATGAGGTTCTTGTAGCCGATGTTGTTCTTGGCCAGCAGTACCAGGTGATAGCGGCCGGGCCTGTCTTTCCTGTGGTGGGCGTTTTCCTCGTCCACGTCGCCGGGAGCGACATAGACCTCGCAGCCGATGATGGGCTTGATTCCCATGTCCAGCGCGGTCATGTAGAAGGTCACCGCCCCGAACATGCAGCCGTGGTCGGTGATGGCCACCGCGGGCATGCCGAGGTCCTTGGCGCGCTGGCACAGGTCGTTGATGCGGATGGCGCCGTCCAGCAGGCTGTATTCCGTGTGGACGTGCAGGTGTACGAATTCTGCCATGTGTATGATTTGCTTCCTTGGAAGTTGATGTCGGAAGGGTAGGTATAGCCCAAGAGCCGTCGACATGAAAGTGCCGCGATGGGCCGTTTTGGGGCGGCGGGCGGCAATGGCCCGGGGAAATGTTTTGATTGCGGCCTGTTCCGCATGTATTTTTCGAAAGTCGGAATTCGTATGGTCGGATAATGAGAGCACGGAAAGGAAGGATGACATGATTGAAGGACTCAGCCATATCACGTTCATCGTCAGCGACCTGGAGCGGATGAAGGAATTTTTGGAAGTCGTTTTTGATGCCGAGCAGGTCTATGCCAGCGGGGACGAGACTTTTTCACTCAGCCGCGAGATGTTCTTCATGATCGGTCCGGTTTGGGTGGCCGTCATGGAAGGGGACTCGCTGCCGGAGAGGACCTACAACCACATTGCCTTCAAGATTTCCGACCGGGAGTTTGAGGCGTATGCCCGACGGGTACGCTCGCTCGGTGTGAAGGTTCGTGAAGGCCGTAGCCGCGTGGAAGGCGAAGGGAGATCCCTGTATTTTCATGACTATGACAATCACCTTTTCGAGCTGCACACCGGTACTCTGGCGCAACGCCTGGAGCGTTATGAAAAGGGACTACGCACGGTATGATTCATGTCGTTCTTTTTTTTAATGGGGTTGATCCGTTTGTTTTTTACCGGTAATTTGAAAGAAGTATTTTAATATCGCAAGATTTTTTGTGAGGGCTGTGGCTCTGTGCATTGTGGTGTGGGAAGGGGCCCCTAAACCGTGCCGGGAGTTGAGATGTCTGAAAAGAAATTGAGCCCTGAAGATCGGGCCCTGGTACAGCAGGTTCTGGATGGGAAGCTGATCCGCATATTGTTCCAGCCCGTCATATCCATATCCACCAAGCGCATCCTCGGTTTCGAGGCCTTTTCCGAGGGGCGAAGCCCGGACGGCGCCGCCAGCGTCAGCCCGGAACTGCTCTTCAGTCAGGATCTGGAACCGGTCGTGCAGGTGGGAGTGGACCGTTTGTGCCGGGCACTGGCTCTCGGCCAGTTTCGTTCCATTCAGAAGATGTACGAGGAGATGCTCCTGTTCACCAACGTGAACGTGAACATCTTGAAGTTCAAGGAGGCCGATCCTGCCTTTCTTTTCAAGCAGGTCAGGAAATCCGGCATCCCCATGCAGAACATCGTGGCCGAGATTCCCTTTGGCATGCTGGACATGATTTCGGACGAGATCATTCGTTTCTACCGCAGTCACGGGTTCAAGCTGTGCATCAACGACTTGGGTGTGGACGACCCCTTTCTTGCTACCTTCAGCAGGGTGCGTCCCGACATGGTCAAGTTGAACCGGACCTTTTTCGCCGAAGACGAAGCCTCGTCCTACAGGAGCCGGGTGCTGGAGGGACTGCTCAGCTTTGCAGGCTCAAGCGGTTTCATGGTCATCGGCCAGTGCGTGGAAAGCCGTGGGGAGTCCGTTCGTTTGCTGCGGGCCGGAGTGGACGTGCAGCAGGGCTATTATTACACCAAGGAAGAAAGCGCTTCACTGGGCTCTGAACATGGCCAGGATCCGGTCGAACTCTTTTTCGGCAAGATTGACCGCACCTATCGTCTTTTCCGGGCCAGGAGAAAAAAGGAGGTCGGCAGGATCAAGCGGGCCTTCGGCCTGCTGCAGAACGAGTACGGTGAAATCGCCGAGAAGGTGGCCCGCGTGAGCGAACGCGACTTCGACCCGGTGTTGCACGCACTCATCGGCAATACGGGCCAGGCCGTGTCCATGTTCATCCTGAGCGAGCAGGGCATCCAGCTGACGGGCAGGGCGCATGTTTCCGTCAAGGGGCATGAGAACGGTTCGTCCCGTAACGGCGTCAAAGGCATGGACCATTCCATGCGCGACTACTGCATATATATGGAAATGGGTTACGACAGGTTTGTAACCAAGCCCTTCACTTCTCCCTACACCGGGCAGGAGGCCGTGATCATCGCCCGGTCTTTCAACAACATGGAGGACGGGCGCTTTATTCTCTGTGTGGAGATGCCTCATCCGCACTAGCGTGTCCTTTATACATGCATTCCGGGCCGTCTTGGCGGCCTCTTTATTTTTGTCCTCCCCTTCTTGTGCCGAAAAGGAAAATATGTTCGTATTCACTATCAAGAGTCCTGTTCGGGGTAGGGTGATATGAAGGAGAAGCAGGCTGAATCGGGCGCCTCCAAGTTCACGGCTGGCGAGAGCGCCGAAAACATAACCACATTATTTCAGCCCATCGTGTCTATTCCGACACGGGGGATTATCGGCTTTGAGGCTTTTTCCGAGGCCCGGGATCCCGAAACGGGCGAGTGTATAGAGGGTATCCGGCTGGTGGAGTCCCGTTGCGACCCGGATACGCAGCTTGCGGTGGACCGTCAGTGCCGCCAGCGCGCCATGGAGCAGTTCAAGCCCATCTTCGACAATCACAAGGCCATGCTCCTTTTTCTCTGGCTCAACGCCAATATTCTGAAAAGCAAGAAGGCCGACCCCCTGTTTCCGGAAAAGCAGGTGGCCAAGGCGGGGCTGGCGCCTCAAAACGTCTGTTTCGAGTTGCCCATGGCCATGGCGGGCAAAATGCCGACAAAGATTGTCGAGTACTACCGCAAAAAGGGGTTCGGCCTGTGCATTGTGGACCTGGGGACCAATGATGCCTTTCTGGAGCCCTTTGTGCGCTTGCGGCCGAATTTCGTGAAGCTCAACCGTTCCTTTTACACCGGCCCGGAGGACCGTTACCGGGGCAAGGTTCTCGACAACCTTCTTGATCTCTCCGAGACCGTGGGCTTTTCGGTCATCGGCCAGGGTGTGGAGGAGCAGAAGGAATCCATCGATCTGCTGCGGGCCCGCGTCTTTCTGCAGCAGGGCACCTACTACGTGAAGGATCAGGGCGGAGCGGGCGGCGGGGCGGATCCGGTCAAGATGTTCTACGGCAAGATCATGGAGACCTACCGGCTGTTCCGCGAGCGGCGGGGCAAGGAAATCCTGGCCCGCAAGAATGCGTTCGAGTCCCTTTCCCAGGAAGTGCGGCGATACATAAGTCGTCTGAGCAAGGAATATGAATCGGTCATGGAAGTGGTGCTCACCGCTTTGTTCCGCAACAAGGACAGGGCCATCTCCATGTTCGTGCTCAACAAGAACGGCGTGCAGGTCACGTCCCGGATTCATGTCAAGGCCGAGGCCCAAAAGCTCTTTCATCGGCCCACTCACGGCGAGGACAAGGGCATGGATCACTCCACGCGCGATTATTTCATGTACATAGATATGGGCTATGAACGGTTCGTGACCCGGCCGTTCGTTTCTCCCTATACCGGTGAGGAAGCGGCCCTCATAGCCATGCCGTTCTACAACGCGGACAACAGGATGTTCGTGCTCTGCGTGGAAATGCCCTACCCCTACTAGTCGTCCGACCGCCGTGTGTCCCGGAGTGCGGGCGGATCGAGGTGGATCGTCTTTCCGCAATCATGAGGACAGGGTGTCCAGTACGGCTTCGGTCACTCTTTCCAGCAAAGGGGACCGGGATCTGTCGCGGTGCAGCACCCGCATGAAAGGGCGCGAAAAGACCACATCGCTGACCTGCACGGTGAAGAGTTCTCCGTGTCGGAGTTCCGCATCCACCACCCTGGGAGAAATGCAGGCAAGGGTTCCGGTGTTGTGCAGAACAGTCTTGATGGCGTCGTTGTTGCTGAATTCCAGGAAAATATGGGGGGAAAGGCCCCGGTGCATGACGTGCTGGAGGAAGGTGTCGCGCGTTCCCGAACCTTTTTGACGGATCAGCCAGCTTTTCTCCATCAGCTCGGTGATTTGATACGGCCCGCTTTCGGCAAGTTCCCTGTCCGAGGTCACGATCACGAGGTTCTCCTCGCGCAGGAGCATTGTCCTGACCTTGGGGTTGTTCACTTCTCCTTCCACGAAGCCCATGTCCAAAACACCGCTTTCCACGCGCCGCACGATGTCCAGGGTGCTTGCGGACTCGAAGGAGATGTTCACCAGTTCATGCTGTTTCTTGAAATCATATAGTATCTGCGGGAGCACGTAGTCCGCCAGGGTCGTGGATGCGCCGAGCCGGACGTTGCCGATCATCGCATCCGACATCACCAGCTCCAGGCAATCGTTGAGCTGCCGATACAAGGGAGCCAGCTGGGACGCCAGCAGCCGCCCCTTTTCGTTGAGTCGAATTCCCCGCCCCACACGATCGAAGAGCAAAAGCCCCAGTTCGGATTCCATTTCCCGCAGTGCGCTGGAGATGCCCGCCTGCGAGAGATACAGCCGGGATGCGACTTCGCGCATGTTGGGGGTGCGCGCCAGGGCCAGAAAAACTTCAATATATCGGAGTTTCATGAGCGATTGATAAGTTTTATTTATCAAACTCTCAAGGATTTCCCGTTTGCGGTGTCGGCCTGGCGTGGGTAGAAGGCTGTCAGTAAAAAAGAATCGCAAGGGGTATAGCTGTGGTTAAAAACGGTGTTGTTTCATTTCCTTCAATAAAAATTATCAATGGTGTGCTTTTTGTGGCCCTTTTCGCTTCTGCGGCATCGCAGATTTCCGCCTGGCCGGCCATTCGGACCCTCAGCATCAGTCCGTTGATCATAGGTATTGTCCTGGGGATACTTTACGGCAGCACCCTGCGGCATCACCTGCCCGAGCAATGGGTCCCGGGAATCCTTTTTTCATCCGGCACACTGTTGAGAACCGCCGTCGTTCTTTACGGATTCCGCCTCACGGTGCAGGACCTGACGTCCGTGGGGCTGCCCGGCATCATCGCCGATGTGCTCATCGTGACCTGCACCTTTGTCGGCGGCTCTCTGCTGGGAACCAAGTTGCTGGGAATGCCGCGAAGGCTCGCCATGCTTACCGCTGCGGGAAGCGCTGTCTGCGGTGCTGCCGCGGTGCTGGGCACGGAACCCGTTGTCCGCGCCAAGCCCCATGAAAGCAGCATCGCCGTTGGTACCGTGGTGGTCTTCGGCACTCTGGCCATGTTGCTGTATCCCCTGCTGTATAGGAGCGGTCTGCTGCATCTGACTGAACACGCCTACGGGTTGTGGGCCGGGTCGACCATGCATGAGGTGGCCCATGCGGTGGCGGCCGGAAACGCAGTCTCGGCAGAGGCCGGAAATGTCGCGGTCATTGTCAAGATGTTGCGCGTGGTGTTGCTGGCGCCGCTCCTGGTCGCTCTCGGGCTTTGGCTTTCGCGTTCCCCTGGTCGGGGCCGAGAAATCCCGAATCCTGAAGAGCCCGCAAAAAAGAAGGCGTTTCCCTGGTTTGCGTTGCTCTTTATCCTGTGCATCGGCATCAACTCGCTTGGGGTCATTCCTCCGGCCGTGGTCGACTTCATCAATTCGCTGGATATTTTTTTCCTGACCATGGCCATGTGCGCTCTGGGTATGGAAACGAGTGTCGACAAGGTCCGAGTGGTCGGCCCCAAGCCGTTCCTGCTGGCCGGGATACTCGCGGTCTGGCTCATGGTCGGCGGTTATTGGATCACCCGATTCGTCACGACGCTGTTTGCGTAATCGGGACGTTCGGGAGCATGCCTCGGGTCTGGCTGCGCCCCAGACGGCGGAATGAGGTGCGGCCGTGCGCAGCCCTTTGGGCGAGTGGGACGGCAGGCAGGCTGGTTCGCACTATTTGCGGCCAACCCTTGCGGATATATGGGGTTCAGTGCGAAGGTGGCTCTTGTGGAGACCATCACCCAGCTCATGCCCGGCCTGTTGGAGCGCCTGCCCTTGATCCTGCTTTTCGTGAGCGGGTATGTGGCCTACCGCCTCATGACCGTGACCCGCATCACCGACGCCTTTGTCATCTGGGCCCTGCGCCGCTGCAACGGCCGGCCCACTTTTCTTATCTTGTATGTAATAGGTGCGGCGGCGGTCCTGTCCGCATTCATTCCCAACGCCATCACCGTGCTCACGCTGTTGCCGATTCTCAAGTCCCTGGACAAGGACTTCCGGCAACAGGGCGTTCAGGGCATGACCACTCCGCTCATGGTGTCGGCCATCTACGGTGCGGGCATCGGCGGCATGGGATCCATGATCGGAACCCCGGCCAATGCCGTACTCCTGGTGGCCCTGGATGTTCTGAATGTTCCGGGCCGCGAGCAGATCACTTTTTTCAACTGGTTTCTGTGGTCAGTGCCTCTGGTGATTATGTTTATCGGCTTGGCCTGGCTGGTGGCCGGTGTGGCGGGTTTGCCTGCCGGCGCAAGGGGAGTGCGGCTGCGCCTGTCCTGCCAGGACGATAGCTGCGCGATCCGGTCGCGCCAGCGGTTCGCAGTCCTGCTTTTCTCCGTATTTCTCGGATACTGGATTGCAGAGGCCGTGCTGCGGGCCGTAAGTCCGGACTTTGCCGCGCTTTCCCCGGCCGTCAGCACGGGGTTCTTCATCGTCTTTCTGTTGTTGGTATTTGTGTTGCCCGCCCCCGATGGGGTGAGGAGAGGCGGTCCCCTGTTGCGGCCCGGCGACCTGGTTTCCGGTGTGCCCCGCAGGGGGCTCGTTTTCGTGCTTTTACTCGTGGTGGTCTTTGGCGGGGCCCGTTTCTTCGGGCTTGATCTGATAGCGTCCGCCTGGGTGGGCGAGCGCCTGGCCATCTCCATGCCTCCCTTGCTGGTCTTTTTCCTGACGGTTCTGGCCGTCATCTTCCTCACCGAAGTGCTCAGCAATACGGTGGTGGTGGCGGGTTTTTTCACCATCGTCCACCTCACGACCCAGTCTCACGGCATGGCCGCCCTGCCGCTCATGATCGCCGTGTCCGTGGCTTCCACCTGCGCCTTCATGACCCCGGTGGCCACCCCCTCCAATGCCTTGGCCTTCGGTGAAATGCGTGGCGCGTCCCTGCGGGGCATGCTTTTGCTCGGCGCGCTTCTCAACATCCTCGGCGCCATGCTCATGACCGGCTGGCTGAGTTGGGTATTGCCGCTGGTATATTGATTACCAGCCGCCCCTCGGAGCGCCACAAGGCTGCATCGTCCTCCTGCTTGGATGCGGAGTGCGTTCGGATGTGCAATCAGTATTACAGGTTCATAATATATGGGTGCACAAAATCTTTGAAAACGCAGGCGGAGCAAGAGTTTTTAAGAAAAGCGCAATTTTTTGTAAAAAGTGCTTGCCAAGGGTGGGCTGTTTCCGTAGAACTCCTCTTCGCCGCACGGGAGCGCGACGCTGATCGCGGGCTGGGTGGCTTGATATTTCCAAGTAAAATCGGACGGTTGGCACGAAGCTGAGAGCGGAGCATGTCCTGAGCGGGACGCTTCGAAAAAGTTTCAAAAAGGTGTT